>Ga0315338_1000034_pt1 | contig 767517 bp, 684 predicted proteins | sample ASW8metaG_FD_204518 | JGI IMG/M metagenome (GOLD analysis project Ga0315338, IMG submission 204518) | Ammonia-oxidizing marine archaeal communities from Monterey Bay, California, United States - ASW #8 | ecosystem: Environmental > Aquatic > Marine > Coastal | place: USA: California | collected... | reverse complement strand
AAGGCGCCAAAAACAGCACTAATCGCTCTGGCCAGAAAAATCCTGGTAACAATCAATGCCATGAGCAAACAAAACTGCGACTTCAAACAGATCCAAGTATGAACACAGTTGCCGCATCAAGTGCGGGACACCGCCTTTTGAGGGTCGATCTCACACGGCAAGCGCAAAGTCGAGCGCCGCGCGGGCGTGCAGTTCGGTGGTATCGAAGGTTGGAATGTCGAAATCAGATGCACCCACCAAAAGTCCCACCTCCGTGCAGCCGAAGATGACACTGTCGGCGCCCCCATCCTGTGCCTGCACGACCACCGCCAAATAGTGCTCCTTTGACGCCTCAGAAACCACACCCTGGCACAGTTCCTCATAGATGATGTCGTGAACGATCGTGCGCCCCTCGTCATCGGGAACCGTCGCATCGATGTTGTGGCGTTCCCGCAAGCGGCCCTTGTAGAAGTCCTGTTCCATGGTGTAGCGGGTTGCCAGCAGCAGCGGGTGTGACACACCGGATGCCTTGACGGCGGCGGCCGTGGCGTCCGCAATATGGATCAGCGGAATGCCGACAGCACTCTGCACCTCGTCCGCCATCTTGTGCATGGTGTTGGTGCAGATCACCACGCAATCGGCGCCGCCTTTCTCGATGTTGCGGGCGGCGTCAACCATGGCGGCGGTGGCGCCATCCCAGTCGCCTGTAGCTTGCAATGCCTCGATCTCGGCAAAATCGAACGACCACATGATGAGCCTGGCCGAGTGCAGGCCGCCGAGCCGCTCGCGCGCCATGCGGTTCAGCATTTGATAGTAGACGACCGTGCTCTCCCAGCTCATGCCGCCGATCAATCCGATGGTTTTCATGAGATGCCGTCCCCTGCCTGTCTGTCCCGATTTGCACTACTGCAATAGGCCTGAGTGCTTATATCTAAGAAAAGAGCGATTCCCGTCACGTCAAATGCCGTGGAACGCTGTTCAAGGAGAAAGTGGCAATGTCCAGCGATGCTGAAAGCTTCGATCTGGTGTCCCAGGCCTTCAAACGCGACCCATTTCCAACCTATCTGCGCATGCATGAAGAGGCGCCGGTCTCACGCACCAAAGTGCCGATCATCGGCGATGCCTGGCTTGTCGCCCCTTATGACGATGTCGTGGCCATGCTCAAGGACAAGGAGCATTTTGTCCATGACCCGGTCAATGCCGGACGCCGGCAGCGGGTCGGCATCGCCTGGTGGATGCCACGCCTGCTCCGCACCCTGACCGACCACATGCTGGGCAGCGACCAACCCAAACACCGCCGTCTGCGTGGGCTGGTCGACCAGGCTTTCAGCCGCCGGGGCATCGACGGCATGCGCGGCAGGATCGAAGAAATCGCCGACCAACTTCTGGACCGGATGGCGAAAAACGGCAGCGCCGACCTGGTCTCAGACTTTGCCCGCCCATTGCCCCTGACTGTTATCTGCGAGGTGCTGGGCCTGCCCCAACAAGACCGGCCAAAATTCGTACGGTGGGTCGAGGCAATGACCCAGCCGCCAAGTGTCATCGGCATCATGCGGATTTTTCCAGCCCTTTACAAAATGACCCGCTATCTGCGCCGCCAGTTTGATCTGCGCAGGCGCGAACCGCGCAACGATCTTATCACCGCCTTGGTTGAAGCCGAGGATGCAGGCGATCAACTGAGCGAAGACGAGCTCTTGTCCATGGTGTTCCTGTTGCTGGTGGCAGGCCACGAGACCACGGTGCACCTGATTGGTGGCGGTGCACTTGCGCTGATGTGCCATACCGACCAGCGCGACAGGCTCTTGGCCGACTGGTCGCTGATCGGCTCTACTGTGGAGGAACTCCTGCGCTACACATCACCGGTCGAATTCGCCACCATCCGCTATGCCAGCGAGGATCTGGTGCTGCACGGCAAGAAGCTCAAACGCGGCGACCACATTCTGCCGGCCCTGGGCGCGGCCAATTGCGATCCCGCACATTTTGACAATCCAACCGGTCTCGACATCACACGCCGGCCCAACAATCATGTGGCTTTGGGCAGCGGCATCCACTTTTGCCTCGGCCAGCAATTGGCGCGTATGGAAGCACAGATTGCATTTGAGCGCCTGTTCAAACGCTTTCCCGACATGGCGCCGTCGATGCCGTTGGAGATGCTGGAGTGGCGCGAGACTTTGGGCTTGCACGGCCTTGCCAGTCTGCCGGTGAATTTGTCTTAGTCCCCGCGCAAACGATCACGCAGTTTTAACCGTTCGTTTCATTCACTTTGCTATCACACGTTATCGAACCAGCCGTTGGTGTCATATGACGTCTTGTGCCACTATATGTACCAAGTCAGGCCATACGCTCCGTATGCAGCCAATGCCAAGCCCAAGGGGAACGCCTCTCCGATGACCATGCCGAACCTGACATTTCGTCAACGCCGTATCAGCCAACCAATCCTCAACATGGTACGCAAGGTTTTGCCGCCCATGTCCGACACCGAACGCGAGGCAATCGAAGCCGGAACCGTGTGGTGGGAGCGCGATCTTTTGTGCGGGGATCCGGACTGGAACAAGCTTCTGCGCATGGGCACCCAGGAACTGACCGCCGAAGAACAGGCCTTCATCGATGGGCCGACCAATGAATTATGCGCCATGATCGACGATTGGAACATCGTGTTCGAAGAGCGCGATATTCCCAAGAAGCTCTGGGACTTCATGAAGTCCAACGGATTTCTCGGCCTGATCATCCCGAAGTGCTTTGGCGGCAAGGGTTTCTCGGCGACCGCGAATTCCGAGATTGTCATGCGTGTTTCAGCCTGCAGCCCGTCAGCCGCGGTTGCGGTCATCGTACCCAATTCGCTTGGACCCGGCGAACTCCTGATGATGTTCGGCACCGACGAACAGAAAGATCATTACCTGCCGCGCCTCGCCGATGGCCGCGAGGTCCCCGCTTTTGCGCTGACCAGCGCCGACGCCGGCTCGGACGCCACCGCGATGACCGATTACGGCGTGGTCTGTTACCAGCAATATAAAGGCAAGAAGACCCTTGGCATGCGCGTCAACTGGTCCAAGCGTTACATATCCCTTGGGCCGATCTGTTCGGTTCTGGGCCTGGCGTTCAAACTGCAGGACCCAGATCACATTCTGGGCGAGGAAGAAGATCTCGGCATCACCCTTGCCCTGATTCCATCCGACACACCCGGCGTGACCATCGGACGCCGGCACTATCCGGGCATGCAGGCTTTCCCCAACGGTCCCAACTCCGGCAAGGACGTGTTCATCCCCATGGACTGGATCATCGGCGGCCAGGACCGCATCGGCCAGGGCTGGCGCATGCTGGTCACCGCCTTGTCGGCAGGCCGTGGCGTCATGCTGCCGGCCATGTCGACCAGCGGCATGAAGGTTGCCACCCTGTCGTCCGGCGCCTATTCCCGCGTGCGCGAACAATTCAACACCTCAATCGCCAATTTTGAAGGCATACAGGAAGTACTCGGCCGCATTGCCGGCGAGACCTACACGGTCGACGCGGCACGGCGCATGACGCTGCGCGGCATCGATACCGGTGAAAAACCGGCGGTGGTGTCCTCGATCATGAAGTACCACGCCACCGAACGCATGCGCACCGCCACCAATGATGCCATGGACATCCATTCCGGCAAGGCGGCCATCGACGGGCCGCGCAACTATCTCAGCTCCGGTTACCGGGCGATCCCGATCGGCATCACGGTTGAGGGCGCCAACATCATGACCCGCAATCTGATGGTTTACGGCCAAGGGTCAATCCGCTGTCATCCGTTTATCCTGGATGAAATGGCCGCAGCCCAGAACCCGGACGAGTTGGAAGGCCTCAAGGCGTTCGATGAGACCCTGGTCAAACATGCCATTTTCCAGGCCAAGACCCTGTGGCGAGCATTTTTCCGGAGCTGGACCTATTCGTTGTTGAGCACCGCCCCGGTCAGCGGTCCAACCGCACGCTATTTCAAACGCGCCAAGCATGTCAGCGCCGCCCTGGCACTCGCCAGCGAAGCGGCTATGGTCACCCTTGGCGGCAGCCTTAAGCGTATGGAGATGCTATCCGCACGGCTCGGCGATGTATTGAGCGAGCTCTATCTCCTGTCTGCCGTACTCAAAAAGTGGGAGGATGACGGCCGCCCGCGCGAGGACCTTCCCCTGGTTCAATGGGCAGCGCAAACCTGCCTGTACCGCGCCGAAACCGCGCTCAAAGGTGTACTCGACAACTTCCCGATCCGACCGGTCGGCTGGATATTGCGGCTGATCACCCGCCCGCTCGGTTCACGCTACAGCGCTCCCAGGGATAAACTTACAAAGGCGGTGGCTGAGCTGGTTTCCTCGCCGACACCGGCACGCGCCCGCCTGACCCAGGGCATTTTCGTCGGCGGATCCGACACCGAACTTGGACGCCTGGAAAAAGCTTTCCTTTTGCATGATCAACTGGCACCCGCACGGGCCAAAATGCGCAGGGTCAGGGTCAGTGACATTGAAAAGGCTCTTGCCGGTTCCGTGATAACCCAGGACGAGGCGGAGAGCCTGCATGAGGTCTCTGCCATGATCCGCGAAATCGTCAAGGTCGATGACTTCGCGCCGGAGGAATTGACCGGCAAGCCCAAACCGCCGACGCGGGCAAAACCACCAGCCCGGACGCCAGCTAAAACTGCAGCCAAATCACCAGCAAAGTCGTCTGCCAGGGCATCGGCCAAATCGCCGGCAAAGACATCCACCTAGAACGCCGACCAGTGCAGGAGGCTTAAAATCGCCACGCGTCCCACACCAAGCCGCGCCGCAAAACGCCGCCCGGTCTATATTATCGATGGCGCCCGCACGCCGTTTATCAAGGCGCAGGGCAAACCAGGTCCGTTCACACCGGTCGATCTCGCGGTACAGGCAGGCCGACCCCTGCTGCTGCGCCAGCCGTTCGACTCGGCCGAATTCGACGACGTCATTCTTGGCTGTGTCAACGTCCATGCCGATGAAGTCAATCCCGGCCGGGTGGCGGCCCTGCGGCTTGGATGCGGTCCCGAAGTGCCGGGCTGGACGGTTCAGCGCAACTGTGCATCAGGCATGCAATCGCTCGATGTCGGTTACAGATATATTGCCGACGGCGGCGCTGATTTGATACTGGCCGGCGGCACCGAAGCCCTGAGTCACGCCCCCTTGATGTTTTCAGAACAGGCAACCGCCTGGTTCGGCGGGTTATTCGGCGCCAGGACCCTTGCCGCCAAAGCTCAGCAGATCGCCCGCTTCAAGCCACGCTACATGACCCCGAGCATCGCCTTATTGCGCGGCCTGACGGATCCCGTGGTGAAACTCAACATGGGCCAAACCGCGGAAGTTCTGGCACACCAGTTCGACGTCTCCCGTGAAGCCGCCGACCAATATGCGCTGAACAGCCATCAACGCCTCGCCAAGGCGCATGAACAGGGCTGGCTGGACGAGATGGAGCCGATGATCGGCACAAACGGCCAAGTCTATGACTTTGACGATGGTGTGCGTCCCGACAATTCCATGCCCGGTCTGGCCAAGCTGAAACCGGCCTTCGAACGTCCTTATGGCAAAGTCACTGCCGGCAATTCCTCCCAGATCACCGATGGTGGTTCCTGGATTATCCTGGCCTCCGAAGCCGCCGTCAAAAAGCACGGCCTCGAGCCGATTGCCAGGATTGTTGATTCTGAATGGGCAGCGCTTGACCCCTCGGTCATGGGGCTGGGTCCGGTGATCAGTTCCACACCGATCCTCAAGCGCCAGAAACTCACCCGTGAAGATATCGGTGCCTGGGAAATCAACGAGGCCTTTGCAGCTCAGGTACTTTCCTGCCTTGCCGCCTGGACCGACAAGGGCTTTTGCCGTGACGTGTTGGGCCTGAAGGAAACCTTCGGCCCGCTCGACAGGGAGATCCTGAATGTCGATGGCGGGGCCATTAGCCTTGGCCACCCGGTCGGCACCAGCGGCAACCGGATCGTCATCCATCTGGTGCATGTTTTGAAGCGCCTTGGAGCCAAACTGGGGGTTGCAACCGAGTGTATCGGCGGCGGCATGGGCGGTGCCATGTTGATCGAGGCGCTGTAGAAAGATGAGAAAAAATTCCGAAAAGCACGCTTCAGCCCTCGTCGATCTGACCGTCGAGGCACTGACACTGGGCACACCCGCAGACGACCAGCCGGACGGACCGAAGTTCGACCACTGGCGCTGGTATGTCGATGTCTCCGGTGTCATTTGGGCCATCCTCGACAAGAAAGACGCCAGCGCCAATACCTTGAGCGAAGCAGTCCTCCTCGAGTTGAACGACCTGATCGACGTCGTTGAAAAGATTGCTCCCAAGGGCATGGTGATCCGCTCCGCCAAACCCGGAGGCTTCATTGCCGGCGCCGAGATCAGCGACTTTGGCGAGATGGCCGACCCCGCAGTTGCGACAGAAAAACTCACCCAGGGCCTTGCCGTGCTCGACCGGCTCGAAGCCCTTCGTACACCGGTCATCGCCGTGATCCATGGTTACTGTCTGGGCGGCGGGCTGGAACTGGCCTTGGCCTGCAACTATCGCATTGCCCGCGACGACGCCAAGCTGGGTTTTCCCGAAGTCATGCTCGGCCTGCATCCGGGTCTCTCCGGCACCTGGCGGTCTCTAAAGCTTATGGATCCGGTCCAGGCCATGACATCGATGCTCACCGGCCGTTCCTCCCATGCCCGACAGGCCAAACGTCAGGGTCTTGTCCACGCAGTCGTTCCCGAGCGTCATATAGCGGCGGCAATCGCCCATGCGGTGGATGGCAAATTGCGCACCAAGGCGCCGGCCGACACGCTTCAGTCAAAACTCCTGCGCACAGCGCCCGGCCGCAGCTTTACCGCCGGACAGATGCGAAAAAAGACCGCACAGCAGGCGCGCGAAAAACATTATCCAGCACCCTACGCAATGATCGATCTGTGGCAGCAGCATGGTGGTGATCTGGCCGCCATGCGCAAGGCCGAAACCACCTCATTCACCCGACTGCTTGCCGGCGACACGGCTCAGGAACTGGTACGGGTGTTTTTCCTGCGTGAAGGAATGAAGGAACACGGCAAGCGGGCGGATCATGGCATAGCTCACGTCCATGTGGTCGGCGCCGGCATCATGGGCGGCGATATTGCCGCCTGGGCCGCCTTGCGCGGTTACACGGTGACGCTACAGGATCGTGAAACCAAATACATCGCACCGGCGATTAAGCGGGCCGCCGATCTGTTCAAACGCAAGATCTACACCGACGGCGAGCGGCGTGCAGCCCTCGACCGACTGATTCCCGACCTTGCGGGTGACGGCCTTGCCCGTGCCGATCTGATTATCGAGGCTGTACCGGAAAACGAAGACATCAAGCATGCGGTGTTCTCGCAGGCCGAAGCACGCATGAAGAACAGCGCGTTACTGGCCACCAACACGTCCAGCATTCTCCTGGAAAAACTTGCCGAAAAGCTCAAGCACCCGGATCGTTTCCTCGGCATTCATTTCTTCAACCCGGTGGCCAAGATGCCTCTGGTGGAAGTGGTGACTCACGGGAGTCTCGATGCCGGCGCCCGGGACCGCGCCCTGGCCTTTGTCAACGACATCGACAAGATCCCCCTGCCGGTTAAAAGCGCGCCCGGGTTTCTCGTCAACCGCGCGTTGACACCCTATCTCATGGAAGCCTTTCTGTGCATCCACGAAGGCATGAAGCCTGAAACGATCGATGCTGCTGCCGAAGACTTCGGCATGCCCATGGGGCCCATCGAACTGGCCGATCAGGTCGGGCTGGATGTCGGCCTGCATGTTGCCGGGGTGCTGAAGCGCGATCTCGACGGCGCCATGCCGGATATTCCCGACTGGTTCACAAAGAAAGTCGAAAGCGGCGACCTTGGTCGCAAGACCGGCAAGGGCATTTATGTCTGGAAAGGCGGCAAGCCACAGAAACAGCCAAACGGCGACACCATACCCGCGGATCTTCAGGACCGGTTGATCCTGCCGCTGCTCAACGCCTGTGTCGCCTGTCTGCGAGAAGGCCTGGTCGACAGCGAAGACGCAATCGACGGCGGTATGATTTTTGGCACCGGTTTCGCGCCCTTCCGCGGCGGGCCCCTGCACTATGCCCGCACCCGCGGCATAGATGACGTGACAGGCAGTCTGCAAAGACTGGCGGAGCAGCACGGCCCGCGTTTTGCGCCGGACGATGGCTGGACGGCCCTGAAAGAAAACTAAAGCAGGTTTTGGGACGTGATCTTGAAGTTAAAGACACTCGCCAGATGCGGTCCGCATTGCTTAGGACGGCCAATGAAGCTGACTGACCGGGACGGTTTGCTCAATTGAGCCGAACATCTGCCGGCGCAGAATAGGCAATGGCACAACGTCAGGTCGACAAGATCGCACGAGCTGCCATCGCGGACAGACTCCCAACGCAATAGGCAAGCATTTTCATAGACTTACATGGTTTGATATTGATCCGTATACGGGGCTAAATTACCGTTGATCGAGCGCCGACATTGGCCCTATACTGATCGTTAAGAGACCTTGCATCTGTTTTGGGCATGGCCCACATGCAAGGGGGGCGGAACGTCAATCGCCGTTTCCAAAGGATTGATTTATGTTTGGACCTTTAGCTGACCTTGCAGGGACTTCCGCTGGCAGGGCTTTTTCAAATTGGTCATTGTTCCCATCCTTATTTCCTTCACCGAGTATGCAGCCAATGAATTCGATCCGACGACTGGCGTCTGTCGCCGCTTGTTTGCTTCTGACCCTTTGCTGTTTTGAGGATTACGCCCACGCTCAAGAAGGTGAGGCATTGCAACCTGGCGAGGCTTACTCCACCCGTTTCTCCGGCACCGCAAGCGACCGGAACAGTCAGGGCGAGAGGATCACCGTCATCGATCCCTCGGGCATTGTCGGATCCATCATCGACATACGCGCCCCCGGCCACGCCCCCCGGGGCGAACATTGGCTGACCGAGCCGCAACGCGCGCCTCTCACCGCCGGCGAAGTGGGCCAGGTGTTCGGCATTGCGATTGACGATCTCGACTCTACCAGTATCTATCTGACGGCAACCGCAGCCTTTGGCCTGCACATCACCGAAAACGGCGACTGGATGCCCGGTATGTGGGGTCCAGAAGGTGGGCCGGGAACAGTGTACCGGCTCAATGGCGACAACAATCACAAACCGGAAGTCTTCGCCCAGATTACTCTGGATGGCCGTCCCAACACTGGCGCGTCACTTGGCAACATCGCTTATGACCGCTGGAACAAACAGCTTTACGTCTCCGACCTCGAAACCGGAATGATTCATCGGCTGGACGCACAAACCGGCGAAGATCTGGGTTATTTCAATCATGGCATCGATGGACGTTCGGCATTCATAGACGCTGCAACTGGTGAATTCGACGCCCTGCCCGTGGTCGACTTCGACCCGGATACCACCGCTCGTATCGGCGACTGCGAGGAGTCCTTCGCCAACTCGCCGGAATGTTGGAATATTGCCGATTACCGGCGGCGGGTCTGGGGATTGGGCGTATTCGCCAACCCGGACGGCACTGCCGTCAGGCTTTATTATGCGGTCTGGTCGAGTGATCCGATCGGTGCGGAAGACTGGGGCAGTTCAGCAGACGATCAGCAGAATTCTATCTGGTCGATCGGCATTGCCCAGGATGGCAGCTTCGACATTCAGGATGTTCGCCGCGAATTCATCGTACCGCACTTCGACAATCAGGGCACGCCCACCGGCGCAGCAATCTCAGACATCGCATTTTCACAGGACGGTACGATGCTGATCGCCGAACGCGGTGGACTGCGCAACCTTGGACTGGACGAAGCAGTGGCTTTCGCCACCCCTCATGTATCCCGGGTTCTGCAGTTCAAACGCGGTGGGAATGGCGTATGGAACCCCATTGCACGCTTCGATATCGGCTTTTACGACCGGATCAATGACGGCCCGCCCTATCTGCGCGCCAACAGCGCTGGCGGCGTCGATTTCGGATATGGCTATACCGAAGCCGGGCTGTTAAATCCGGCGCGGCCAGACAGCATAATGTGGGCCGCTGGCAATTTCCTATGTTCACCGGATGGTCCCTGTAACGATCCAGATATCGGCTCAAGGGTCGACAAGGACCAGGTTCATGGTCTGCAGGGCACGCCCCGAAGCGCCGATTCCAGCCTGTTGCCGGACGGTGCGATGGAACAGTACCCAGCCGACGGCGATCCATATCCCCCGCGCGGACCGGACAATTCCTATCTCATAGATGTCGATCTCAATCTCGACGGTTTCGGTCGGATAGACGAAGACGAAGCCGAGCGCAACGATGCCACGCGGATCGGCGATATCGAAATATTCCGGATCGGCAAAATCGAACCGCCGGTGCCCGTGCATGCCAAGCAACTGTCTGCATTCCACAACAAATATCAGTCGCATATGCACGACAAGGTCAAGTCCCTGCCGATCCACACCAAGGCAAAGTCGCACAACAAGGCGCAGTCAAACATTCATGTAAAGCCCTGGTCGCACTTCAAGCCGGGCTCACACCAGAAAGCCAAATCCTTCCTGCATGTGAAACCGTTCTCACACTTCAAGCCTGAGTCCAAAGTGCACGTGAAGCCCTGGTCGCATTTCAAGCCGGGCTCGCATCAAAAGGCCAAGTCCTTCCTGCATGTGAAACCGTTCTCACACTTCAAACCGAACTCGGTCGTGCATGTGAAGCCCTGGTCGCACTACAAGCCCGGCTCGCACAAAAAGGCCAAGTCGTTCTTGCATGTGAAACCCTTCTCGCACTTCAAACCGAAGTCGATTGTGCACGTCAAACCATGGTCGCATTTCAAACCCGGCTCGCACAAAAAGGCCAAGTCGTTCTTGCATGTGAAGCCCTTCTCACACTTCAAGCCGAAGTCGATCGTGCACGTCAAACCATGGTCGCACTTCAAACCCGGCTCGCACAAAAAAGCCAAGTCGCTCTTGCATGTGAAACCCTTCTCGCACTTCAAACCGAAGTCGATCGTGCACGTCAAACCGTGGTCGCACTTCAAACCGGGGTCGCATAAAAAGGCCAAGTCAAACCTGCATGTGAAGCCCTACTCCCATTACAAGCCGAAATCGGGTGTGGTGATCCAGCCGACACACGTCAAACCGTGGTCGCACTTCAAACCTGGTTCACATAAAAAGGCCAAGTCAAAGCTTCATGTGAAGCCCTACTCCCACTACAAGCCGAAATCCGGCGTGGTGATCCAGCCGCAGCCGAAACACGTCAAACCGTGGTCACACTTCAAGCCCGGCTCGCATAAAAAGGCCAAGTCAAAGCTTCATGTGAAGCCCTACTCCCACTACAAGCCAAAATCCGGTGTGGTGATCCAGCCGCAGCCGAAACACGTCAAACCGTGGTCACACTTCAAGCCCGGCTCGCACAAAAAGGCCAAGTCAAAGCTTCATGTGAAGCCTTATTCCCACTACAAGCCAAAATCCGGTGTGGTGATCCAGCCGCAGCCGAAACACGTCAAACCGTGGTCACACTTCAAACCGGGGTCGCATAAAAAGGCCAAGTCAAACCTGCATGTAAAACCCCACTCCCATTACAAGCCCAAATCCGGCGTGGTGATTCAGCCACAGCCGAAACACGTCAAACCGTGGTCACACTTCAAACCGGGGTCGCATAAAAAGGCCAAGTCAAACCTGCATGTAAAAACCCACTCGCATTTCAAACCGAAATCAGTGGTGATCCAGCCGAAGCCAACACACGTAAAGCCGTGGTCGCATTTCAAGCCTGGGTCGCACAAAAAGGTCAGATCGAAACGGCATATAAAGAAGAACTCCAAGTACAGGTCCCGGCAAAGGATCGAGGGCAAGCAATGCGCAGCCGGAAAGGTCTGGCAAAACGGCCAATGCCGCGTGCAACGCTAAATGAACGGCGTCAATCTGACCGGATGGATGGCGACCCTAGCAAACTGGGTGAAAGGCTTTAGTTTGCTTGCCACCCTGGCGGTACCGAAGCTGATGGGTCCGCTTGGCCACATCTGTAGAGCCAAGCAGCGTCTGGTCAAGACCTTCACGGCAATCGCGGTCGTTGGATGCCTGGTGGTCGTACCGCCTCTGCGCGCGGATACCACCGAGGCAACAAACTTGCGGACCAATCAGGATTACGTTGAAAGCCTCAGCCAGTCCCGCGCCGTCGACGTAACCGATTTAATGTCGGTCTTCACTTTTGTCCTGAACGCCTTGCCGGACACGGTGGTGGTCTATCCAACGGAAAATTACTACTACTATTCCTTCTTGCATGACGGCATCGAATTCGCCGGAAATTTCCGGCTGGATGCAAGCGACCGTGACGACGGAATTATCCATTTTGCCTATTTCACAGCCTACGCCCCCTGGAACGAGGAACTGCTGAGCAATTACAAGCCAATGACAGCTGACGACGGGGTCAAGGTCGAACGGCTGGACAATCTCACTTACAGTGTTCGCTATGGTGACAAGCTCGTCACCTTCAAACTGAATGACCTGTCCAACGTCCGTCCGCCGCCGGGCGCCCTGGCGCCGGATGAAAAATATCTGGGTCCGGTGTTCGATGAATCCGGCATCCCCATGTTTCTGATTTTCAACAAAGCACTGAACCTATTCCACTACATACTCGATGAAACCGGATCAGTCCCTGATGTCCTGAGCCCGAGTGTCATATCGGACCGAATATTGATCGGCCACCGCACCGGATTTGCCTATTTCACCGACAATTTCCGCAACCGGAAAATCCTGATCGGCGTCTATAACGGCAACTCCGCGGTCAACAATTACTTCGATGGGCCATTCGACCAGTTGCCTGACAATTTCATCGAGGGCGATGAACTGAAGGTCGCCCTCGAAGCAGCCTTTCCTTCAATCAAGGGTAAGATCGACCGGTTCGGCAACGCTGAAGGGGGCCAGAACCGCATATTGGTTACCCCCTACATCCACTACGATTCACAGTATGAACTGCAACTGTTCGCCGATTGCGCGACGGCTGCCGGCGCCGACCAGACCACCTATTACCGCTGCTTCGTGGTAGATGAGGACGAAGAGACCGAAACCACACCCAGTGAAAGCAGCCCCGCGGCCAGCACGACAACTTCGGAGTGAGACAATGGAGGACTGGCTGAAAGCCGCCCTCAAATACATTCCCCTGTGGCTGGGTTTTCAGATGCGCCAAACCCGCCAACCCGGCTGCGCCATTGCCGTGGCGCATAAGGGCCGCGTCGTTCTCAATCGTGCCTTTGGTCATGCAGATGCAATCAATGACCAGGCGCTAACGCCCAAGCACAGGTTTCGCGCAGCCTCCCACTCCAAGAGTTTCGCAGCCGCGGGGATCATGAAACTGCGCGAAACAAACCGCGTGCGGCTTGATGATCCGGTCGGCAACCATGTCACGGGCCTGTTCCGCGATGTTGCAGCAACGACCATCGCACAGCTCCTGTCCCATAGTTCCGGTCTGATCCGTGACGGCACCGATGCCGGACAATGGCAGGACCATCGTCCGTTCCTCGACGAAGGTGAACTGCGCGCTGCACTGTCACTACCACCAGTGCTTGAAGCAAGCATGCAGTTCAAATATTCAAACCATGGATATGGCCTGATCGGTCTGGTCATCGAGGCCGTCACGGGAGAGCGTTATAAGGACTGGATTGAGCGCGAAATCATTACCGCCTCGAAGCTCAAACATACCCAGGCCGACGGCCCGCCATCTGCGGACGTACCGTTTGCCGGTGGACACAGCAGCAGACTGCCGCTTGGGCAACGTGTCCTGGTGCCGGCGGACAATCCAACCCATGCACTGGCGCCCGCCACCGGCGTGATTTCAACAGCCAGTGATCTGGCGCGCTTTTTTGCAAGCCTTGATCCCGACGCTGATCAAAGCGTGCTGTCACGCAGCAGCCGGCGCGAAATGATACGCCGGCAATGGCATGACGCCCAATCCACTTTGGAAAGTTACTACGGCCTCGGCACCATGATAGGCAAGATCGGTGACTGGGAGTGGGTCGGCCATTCCGGGGGTTTTCAGGGCTGTGTCAGTCGCACGGTCATGCTGCCGGGCCGCGATCTGAGCGTCTCCGTGCTGACCAACGCCATCGATGGCGGCGCCACCCCCTGGTCCGAAGGCGCAGTCCAGATCTTGCGCAGTTTCTCAACCCGCGGCACCGCCACGGCGGAAACCGCTGACTGGACCGGCCGCTGGTGGAGCCTGTGGGGCGCCATCGACCTTGTGCCGGCAAGCGACCATGTGGTGGTTGCCACACCATCCTTCACCAATCCGTTCTCCGGCGCCAGCGAGATCAAGGTCGCCGGTGGTGACGGTGGCTGGATTAATCTGGCCGGAGGTTTCGGCAGCCATGGCGAGGGTGCCCATCTTGTGCGTGACGGCAAGGGCCGGGTGCGCGAAGTCTGGATTGCCGGCACGAAGTTTCAATCAGAAGCGCGCGCCAAAGCGGAGTTGAAACGCCAATACCAAGCCTGATGCGGTGTTACGGCATTACGGCGTTGTCGATGACGGTTCAGCAGCCTTTGTGACCGACACCGCGTCCGCCTTGCGATACTGATAGCTCTCCGCGCGCCCGCCCAGATGCAGGGCGAAAAACCGTTCCATCGCCCGCGCCAATGCGAGTTTGTTGCGCGACCGGCGTATCGCATGGCCCTCATCGTCAAACACGATGTAATCCACCTCGACGCCATTTTCGCGCGCCGCTGCAACAATACTCTCAGAATGACTGCGCAGGACACGCACGTCATTTGCACCTTGCACCACCAGGAGCGGCCTGCGGATCCGGTCCACATAGTTGATCGGAGACCGCGCGGCCATATCAGCAAGGTCTCGGGCGTTGGTCACTTGCCCGACATAGACATGCCACCGGCCCAGTCCGTTCTTCCAGTAGGCTGGAACCGTCCTGAGTGCGGTCGCCAGATCTGCCACGCCGACAACGTCGACACCGGCGGCAAAGATCTCAGGCGTCATGGTCAACCCGACCAGTGTCGCATAGCCGCCGTAGCTGTGCCCGTAAATGGCAATCCTTGCGGGATCGGCAATGCCCTGTTCGATCGCCCATCGAACGCCATCGATCAGGTCGTCCTGCATTTTTCGTGCGAACTGTTTTTTCGCCGCCGTCATGAAGGCGCGACCATAGCCGGTCGACCCCCGGTAGTTCAGTCGCAGGACCGCATAACCGCGGTTTGCGAAAAACTGGTCATCGGGCTCAAACCCCCAGTAATCCCGCGTGAACGGCCCGCCATGAACCCGCAGGATCATCGGCAGGGCTTGGCCCGGTGCGCCCTTCGGCATGGTCAGATAACCATTCAGCACCAGACCGTCGCGGGCCTGGAACCGCACCGGTTTCATGGCTGACAGGTGCCGTGCATATCGGGCGATGGCGGGTGAGGTCAAAAGGCTCAGCCGCCCGGTTGTCCGGTCAAGAAGATAGGAAGAGGCGCCATGGGTGTCACGCCTGACGGTTATCGTGGCCGCGGTTCTGTCATGGGTCCAGCCGGTGATCTTGAAGTCAAACGGGCCATCGGCCGCCAACCTCTCAAGCACCGGCCTTATGGCCGGATCAAAGACCTTGAAGGTCACATGGCCGGGCATCGACCGGACCGCCAGGAGCTTATAGGTCACCGGGTCTTCCAGCAGATCGTCTATGTCGGCCTCTGGATCTTCGTGAACCAGGGTTTCCACGCCGTTCGACAGATCAAGCCTTACCGCAACCTGGCGGTCACGCCCCCGGTTTGAGATCGCCCAGGCCCAACCGGCACCGGCCAGGGGGTGTCCTTCGATCCACAGATTGTCTTCGACCGACCCCGTAACGATCACCCGCCAGCCCCTGCCCTGCGGCACCTCAAGCGACCAGTTTGAACCAGGCAACAGCCGCTTCACGGCAATCACGGTTCCCGCCTGATCCGTATAGTAGCGCGAGATATCGCCGGGATTTTTCAGAACCAGGGCTTCTGCGCCGGACTTAACGTTCAAACGGTAGAGATCGAACTCCGACCGGTTCCGACGATTATCCAACAGCAGATATTCAAAGGGCCTGTCATGGAAGTTCTGCTGAAACCGCACAGTCGCGCCGCGATGCGGCGTCACATCGCGAAAGCCCAACTTGGCATTGACCGTATCGGCAAGCAGCATGTGGAAGTTTTCGTCGCCATGTTCGTCGCGCCAGGCGGTCACATGCCGGCTGTCAAGAGCCCAGTATGCCCACCGGATGGCACGGTCTGACGGGATGGTTCCTGCTGCTGAACCATCGCGCGCGCTGAAATGAACCGTCGGCCTGCCGTTGAGGGCTGCAATCCACAAAAGTTTCGTACCGTCCGGAGAGATCCGGTACCCATGAGCCTGTGAGGACGATGTGTAAAACGCCTCGACCGGGATCAATGGTGGCAGCGTTGCATCCACGAGCGAAGGGTGTGTTGCCAACCGCATGGCCCGGTCGTCCGCAGATGCGGCAACCAGACATGCGCACAACACAGCAAGCGTACTCCAAACCAACGGTTGGATACGATAGCTCAGCCCCTAGGGCCCCCTTAGCCCAGGGGTGCCAGTATAGTGACTCGTTTTGTTCGGGCAACCGTGTCAGGCCCATTGGGCACAGATAGAAGATTTAGAGCGTGTCGCACTAGCCAAACACCCCATCCATCCGCTTGGCGACCTCTTCAAGCATCACTTCGGTAGCGCCGCCACCGACTGCCTGGACACGCGCATCACGCACCATGCGTTCAATCCCGGTGCCGCGCATATAGCCAAAGCCGCCATGATATTGCTGGCAGGCATAGGTCACCTCATTGACCAGTTCACCGCACAACGCCTTGAGCATGGACACTTCGCGCACCACATCATCGCCCTGTGTTGCGCGCCAGGCGGTCTCATAGACAAAGGCCCGTGCGGACGCCACCTTGGCTGCCAGCATGGACAGCTTGTTGCGAATGACCGGCTGCTGCCACAGGGATTTGTCAAATGCCGGCCGGTCGAGGGCATATTGCACCGTCAGTTCGATCGCCTTTTCTGATTCCCCAATCGCCTGGGCTGCCAGCGTCAGGCGTTCGTTCTGAAAGTTCTGCATGATCGCGTAGAACCCGCGGTTCTTTTCGCCAAGCAGGTTTTCTTCTGGAAGCCGGACGTCTTCAAGCAGCAGCTCCGCTGTATCGGATGACCGCCAGCCCATCTTGTCGAGTTCCTGGGCAACAGTGAACCCTGGCGTTCCCTTCTCGACGATGAAGGTGGAGATACCGCGCGATCCCTTGGCCGACCCGTCGGTCTTGGCGGCGATGAAATAGAGGTCAGCCATAACCCCGTTGGTAATGTAGATCTTCTGGCCGTTGAGCACCCAGTCCGCACCGTCGCGATGGGCCCGGGTCTTGATCGCCGCCACGTCGGATCCAGCATTCGGCTCAGTGATACCGACGGCGGTAATCAGGTCGCCGGAGATGACACCAGGCAGATATTTTTCATGCTGTGCACGGGTTCCGGCATTGGCCAGATGCGGCGACGCCATGTCCGTGTGAACCAGAACCGTGATGGCAAACCCGCCAAAGGTCGAGCGGCCCAGTTCTTCCGCCAGAACCGCAGTTCCCAGATAGTCCATTTCCGAACCACCGAACTCCGCTGGATAGCGCAAGCCCAGAAACCCGAGCTCGCCCATCTTGCGCAAGGTTGCCCGCGGCACATGACCGTCACGCTCCCAGTCCTCGCCATGGGGCTCCACCTCTTCGCGGATGAAACGGCGGATTTGTTCGCGCAGAAGCGAATGCTCTTCGCTGAGATAGGGTGACGGCATTGCAAGGTTCCAGACTAAGGTTCTCAAAGTGCAGAGATAGAGCGAAAACCCCAACACGGCAATCCGCACCGCTCCATAAGGACGCTGTCGTGATTACTTTGCCCCGGCAATCGTCTCGCGCGCCATTTGATCGGCGATTTCACTTGTCGGCCGTTGCTCAAGGTCGGCACGTTCGAATATGGCAAGCGTCCGGTGGTAGATCCGCTCGATTTTTTGCATCACGTCATCTTCACTCACGCCGCCGTCATATTCTGCTGCAACGGTGATAATCCCGGCCGAGTTCACCACATAATCAGGCGCATAGAGAATGCCCTTCTGTCGGAGGGTCTCACCGTCGGCTTCGGTGCCAAGCTGATTGTTGGCGGCGCCGGCAATCACTTTGGCCTGAACATCCGAAATGGTTTCCTCATTGATCACGCCACCGAGCGCACATGGCGCCAAAACATCGACGTCCTCGCAAAGGATCGCGTCCGGGTCGACCGCACGCGCACCGAACTCGCTGCATGCACGCTCCACATTGGGTTGATAGACATCAGCCACAATAATCTCTGCACCATTGTCGTGGAGATGACGGCACAGATTGTAACCGACATTTCCGACCCCCTGTACAGCGACCCGCACGCCGGTCAGATCATCGGTCCCGAGCTTGTGCCGAACTGCTGCCCGCAGCCCGAGAAACACGCCATAGGCGGTATTTGGAGAGGGGTCGCCTCCAATGCCGTCGCCCTGCTTGCTGATGCCGCTGACATATTTGGTGGTGCGTGCGGTTATCTGCATGTCCTGCACTTTGATGCCGACGTCTTCCGCCGTGATATAGCGGCCCCCCAGGGCATCGACCGCACGGCCATAGGATTCAAACAGGGCTTCGGTCTTATCGGTCTTGCCGTTGGCGATGATCACCGCCTTACCGCCGCCATAGGCAAGGCCGGCCAGCGCGTTTTTGTAACTCATGCCGCGCGACAGACGCAGCACATCGGTCAGCGCCTCCGCCTCGCTGTCGTAAGGCCACATGCGGCAGCCCCCAAAACCGGGACCAAGTGCTGTGCTGTGGATCGCGACAATCCCCTTGAGGCCCGTGGGCTGGTCATAATAGGCATGCACCATCTCATGCCCGTCGAAATCCGGATTGGAAAAAATGGACATGCCGTCCTCCTTGCGCGCACGGTGATCGCGCGTCATCGGCCCGATAGCTACGACACGATCTTCAGCACTGTTCAACATTTGGAGCACCCGATGAAGAGATTCGTTTCAACTGCACACGGGTAAGTCTAGTGAATTTCACAGAAATTGGGTGTCGAACTAGGGCCTGTCTTGAACATGATTGGTAGAATTGTGCGACATTCGGGAAACATTATACCAAGGGCCAGAACTCTTGCACCCCCTGTGCGGTTCTGCCAACCTCCTATTCCGCTATGGACCAGAAGATTGAAACAGAGTTCAACGGGGGCCCTGCAACTGCATCTGACGGTGAACTGACGGCTGAACTTTATGGTGAGACCGGACAGATTGATCTGACCGCCTGGTCGGCTGTCATTGCAAGCGACGACTGGCCGATGAGCCCGGCGGTCATTGCCGTTCAGGAACGCAGCCTCGCAGGCCAGGCCCGGATCTGGTGTCTTGCGATCAAGGACCGTACCGGACACTGCCAGGCATGCGCTGCACTGGCACTGTTTCGAACCGACATCGTTCAGGCCTCACCTAAGCTGTTCCAAAGTGCGGTCAGCACCCTGCGCCGGTTCTCGCCAAAAGTCCTGCGCATGGGCATATTATTCTGTGGACTGCCTATCCCCGATGGCGGCAGTCATCTTCGCATCGCACAAAATGCCGACCGGTCCGCGGTGCTGAAATGCCTGGACCAGACCATGCAGGAACTTGCCCGCCGCCACCGCGCACGGTTCATTGTCGTCAAGGAATTCGAAACCGCCGAAATGCGCGCGTTGTCCGGTTTCAATCACCTCGGCTACATCACCGGTGACATCCCCCCGATGCATCGCCTGACCCGTTCCTTTGACAGCTTCGATGCCTATCGCGACGCCTTGAGATCCAGCTACCGCCGCCAGGTCGATGCCTCGCTTGCGAAATTTGCAGCGGCAGGTCTGACGGTCCGGCATCATCGCGGTTCCGAAGACATCGCCCGGCATTTTACCGACGACTTCCACCAGCTCTATCTGAATGTGCTGTATCGCAACGATGCGCGGCTGGAGGAGTTCCCGGCATCCTTCTTCCGCGACCTGCCCCGGGTATTGCCTGATCATTTCATGTTGACGGTGATCGAGGACCACGGCCGACCGCTGGCGTTCGCCTTCGGTCTGGACACCGACGGGTGCTACAGCAATCTCTATGTCGGCGTCGATTACAGTGAAAATGAACGCGCAGACCTCTATTTCAACGCGTTTTACCACCCGATGCGGGCAGCCTTTGCACGCGGTGTGAAAGAGATTAAATTCGGCGCCACCTCCAGCGCTTTCAAGAGCCGCCTGGGTGCCAATGCCTCGCCGACACAATTCTTTGCCCGCACGGTTTCACCGATGCTCCAACCCCTGTTCGGGGCGGCCTCTGGGGTCCTGTTTCCAGCCGTTCAGCCGGTCATGCCACGCAGTGTGTTCAAGCAGGAGTAAGAACAAGGGGCAGAACTGACGCTCCGCCCCTCTGCTCATGCCTAGAGCGCTTCATGCTCAGGCGCCGAACGGCGCAAATACATAGCCACTGCCGTCTTTGGAGATGGTACCGGCATTCGGGAAACCAAAATGATAGCCCGCGATTACGGCACCATCGGCAATCGCCCGATCGAACAGGGCGATACGGTTTTTGGTCGCCAGTTCCGGATCGGAATCGAATACCGCCTGCCAGGTTGGATGAACGACAAACAGCGCCGGCAAATTGGCGATATCACCCATGACGATAAGCTGCTTGTCGCCTGAGCTGACATGGAATGCAGTGTGGCCCGGCGTATGGCCGAAGGCCGGCAGCGACCGGATGCCCGGCGCCACATCCTTTTCGCCTGTAACTTGTGTGAGGTTTTTCCAGTTGGGGAAAGTCGCCTGAATCCGTTTGGCAAGTCCCTGGCGTCCTTCCGGCAGTTTTGCAATCAGTGCCGGGTCGGTCCAGAACTTGTACTCGACCTCCGGCACGATGATCTCCGCCTGGGGAAAGATCTGCTCGTTGGTCCCTTTTGCCATCAGCCCGAAGATGTGATCGGGATGGAAATGGGAAATCAGCACCGTGTCGACCGATTTGGGATCGAGCCCGGCCGCCGTCATATGTTTCATCATCATCCCCGCGGTCGGCGCCAACTGACCACCGGTGCCGGCATCGATCAGCACTGTCTTGCCGCCGGTTCTGATAAATGTCTGGGCGAATTCGATCGGCACGAACTCATCGCTCAGGCCGCCTGCGCGCAGCGCCTGCTTGGTATCTTCAACGGATGCATTGCGGATGAAATTGTCCGCATGCTTCTTTTTCCAGATCCCGTCATACAGCGACACGCATTCGATATCACCGATCATGTATTTTAGGTATCCGCGGTCTCTCGCTTCATCCGCCAGCGCACTGGGCAGGAACTGCAAGGGCCCTGAAAGTCCAAGGGCGGCAGCGCCAGCCGCCGACAGGACCATTTCACGCCGTGTGATTTTCAACATATTCTGCTCCCTGTTCGTTTATTGACCGGGCCGCCCAGCCTGCCCCCTCGGAATGTCGTGATATGGTGCATTTTCCCATGCGGGCAAACCCGGTTCAACGCCGCTTCCACCCCATCACCATCATGTGATCGGGAAGTGAAATCAGCGAATTTGGGTAAAGAACCCAACCTCCACTGCGCCGATGCCCGCGACATCAAACCTGAAACGGTCTTCGGATGACCTGGATAATTTCGCTTATTACACGCCTATTATCGACACGGGGTCTTCCATGGGGTCGCGGCAATTTAAGGTTTAACGCGCTCAAGTTGGGGTTCGGTAAGCCAACAGTGATCAGGCATGGGTAGGTCCTCCTGTGCCATCATCCCGCGGAGTGTCAAAATGGAATAGGCCTATTGACATTAGTCTCAAATGAGACATATATGTCTCATGAAGAAAATTAAACCATCCTCCCGAGACGCCATTCTCGAAGCAGCATTCCAGACCTTCAGCCAAAGGCCGGGGGCCTCCCTTGGCGATGTCGCGGAACATGCAGGCGTTGGTCGGGCTACTCTTCACCGCCACTTCAGCTCACGACAAATTCTCATGGTAGCATTGGCGCAAACCGCGCTTGAAGAACTGAAAGAAGCCGTCGATGCAGCCGTCGAAGATGCGCAAAGTCACAAAGATGGGCTGAAGCTGGCACTTGCAGCCATAATACCTCTGGCAAGCAGGCAGTGGTTTCTTTCCCATGAACCCGTGGACGACGATCCTGACATTGCTGCTGCCTACAAGGCAGACATTGATGAACTTCACAAAGAAATAGAAGCGGCAAGAGATGAAGGTGCATTTGCAGCTGATTTATCGACCAAGTGGATCGCTGAGACGTACGAAAACCTGATCTACGCAGCTTGGACCATGGTTCGAGATCAAGAAGCAACGCCTGATCAAGCAGCAGATATGGCGTGGCGCACTTTCATGAAGGGGGTATCAAATTGACGACGGATATCCTTGAAGGACTGGGAACCCAACTTGAAAATGCCTTCTTTCTGATTGGAGCAGCTATCCTTCTGATTGAGTTGGCAGAGGCCTGGTTCAAAGGGGCTCTAAAAGGTCGCAAGATCGTCGAAATGATCGCCAGTGCCTCCACCCAGATTCCAAGCATTGCATTCGAAACGTTCATCATGACAGGGGCCTATGCCGTCTATTACATTCTCGCTGAGGCATTCGTCAGTTGGACTATTCCTATAACGTGGTGGACCATTGCACTTGGACTACTAGTCGCGGATTTCATCTACTATTGGGAACATCGAATTGCCCATGAGGTCCGTTTGCTTTGGACGCAGCATGCGGTCCATCACTCTTCCCGGGACTACAACATCGTCACCGCGATCCGCTTTGGACCATTTGAAGGTGTCTGGGCCCTGATTGTACACATTCCCATGATCTTGATCGGGTTACCGCCGGAGATGGTGTTCTTTGGACAGCTGTCGGTTCTCGCGTATCAAACCTGGATACATACCGAAACCATTGGCAAACTTGGCCCCTTGGAGAAAGTCCTCAACACCCCCTCACACCACCGGGTCCATCACGGTTCGGACGACAAGTATCTCGACAAGAACTATGCTGGTATTCTCATCATCTGGGATCGCATTTTTGGTACGTTTCAGGTTGAGGAACAAACGCCTCGATACGGCCTGAAGCGTGACTTCGATAGCCCAAATCCCATTCATGTTTGGTTCTCGGAGTTGCCGCAGCTCTGGCGTGACTTGAAAGCCGCCAAGAGTGGCAGAGAGGTCTGGATGCGGCTGTTTGCTCGACCAGAGTGGCAACCGAAGTAGCAACGGTGACCGGTCAATCCCAAATCGTTAAGGCAGGCAACTCCATCTTTGTTGGTGATCTGCTTTCGGTCCGAACACTGTTGAGAATGTTCCGGGGCTCCATAGGTGTAACCTGGCTGCTGACGCTTTGCGAAACAACGATGACGGCGCTTGCGCCCTTATTCATCGGCTTCGCGATTGATGGCCTTCTGGAAAACGACCTTTCTGCTTTGTTGAACCTAGCGGGTCTCTTAGGTGCGCTAATTCTTGTCGGCGTGATCCGGCGGATCTTTGACACGCGCGCATATGGAACGATCAGAGTTGAGCTTGGAAAAGAACAGGCCGCAAGAGCGGGCAATGGTTCAGTTTCGACAACCAACGCCAGATTAGGAATGGGACGGGAACTCGTCGACTTCCTCGAAGAACAAATCCCTCAACTGTTCGGCTCGTTTGTGCAATTGGGCGCGGCCCTTATCATTCTTTGGTCGTTCCATCCGATGCTATTCGTCTCTGCACTCACCACTGGCATTTTGACCTTGCTGATTTATGCTGCGGTGCATCGGCGCTTCTTCCTGCTCAATGGAGATCTTAACGGTCAGATGGAGCGGCAGGTTGGCATCCTCTCAAGCAGCTCATCAAGGATGCTTTTCTTGCATTTGCTGAAGCTTCGAAAGGCCGAAGTAAGGATTTCTGACACAGAGGCCTGTGTCTACGGCGTTATGTTCTCGGTCCTTTTCGGGTTTATCTTGTTCAATTTATGGTTTGCAGCACAGAATATTGACATGACCGTCGGCCGGTTATTTTCATTAGTCAGTTATTCGTGGGAGTTCGTTGAATCGGCGCTCGTTCTTCCCGCAACTTTGCAAAGCTGGTCGCGTCTTTCGGAGATTACCCGGCGGATCAACTCCTTGGAGTAAGAGCGGACGTTCATAAATTTCGGATCATGGGTACTTTGGGCTCAAACCAGCCCTTCTTGATCCGTCTCAACGCCAAGGTAGACCCTACCATTTTTACGCATTACAGACGTTTCCATGACCCCTCATTTCCGATCTGGACAACCAACTGACGCCATCGCCTGCGTCGATGTATTGCGCGATTGGGTGGAAGAAACACCGTGGATGCCCGCGCCGGACGAGCGGCAAGAGTTGATTGCTTATTGGAGCGGTGTCTTCGAGAATGATTTGGCATGGGTTGCGGAAATGGGAGGCCGAATCGTAGGGTTTTGTACCCGTAGTGACGAACTGGTTGGTGCACTCTATGTGGTACCCGAAGCCCGAAGCGCAGGCATCGGCAAGCGTTTGCTGGACATGGCAAAAGCAAATCGCGACTGGATTGCCCTATGGGCGTATGAAAAGAACAAACAAGCCCGAAAATTCTATCAACGCGAGGGTCTAATCGAAGTTTCTCGGGAAATCGAGGAGGAAACAAACCTCATGGAAATCAAGCATCGCTGGACCAAGCCAAGCTGACATTGAAATGTCAATTTGGGCTCGAAGCTGCCAATCTCCGCAACCCGGCAATCAACCAGGACCAACTGTCTTCGGCTGACAATGACGGCCCAAACCGGCCACTCGCTATCGCAAGTTAAAGCATCCGATTGCGGACATTCGCTGCGCTTGCAAAGTGCTGGGTAGCCCGAGGTCGACTATGCGGACAAACCTGCTGTTCGTTTTGCGTCGACGGGCGTCAGGATTGGAAAGCTAGGGGTTTTAGGAACCCCTTTTGCCATGTAAGAAGAGCCTGCGAGCCTCGAACCATATCAATGGCAAAGGAGCAGCTGTGTTTCGGCGGTTATTTGGGAAGGACAAAGAGAAGACCGAAACGCCCGATCTTTCCAACTGGAATGAAATAGGACGCAAGATCGCTGTCGAGGACTCTGCAAAAATCACCGCGTATCACGAGGGCAAATCTGACGGCCCTGAGCTGGCAAAAGAGGAGCGTGGGCCAGAAATGGCCGAGGCGGTTTTGCAGCGGGTGATCGCGCTCAATATAGAGGGACGCGGTGCAGAAGCACGTTTGATACTCGATCCCGCTCACGCCCCATTCATTCCGGAAATGGAAAAAGGCGGACGTGGCCTTACCTGCTGTGCAATCATCGGTTCAGATGAGTATCTTGTGCAGCAGGGGACAACCCACCAGGAAAACGCAAGCTGGCATATCAACGGAGACGTCATACAACCGCTAGAGGGCATCGCCAGTTTTGCCTGGTCCCGCAATCGAAAGTTCTTTCTGACAGCTTTTCAGGATGGACACCTCACTTTGGGCCATCAATTCGGTAGTTCTGAGGCCGAACACATCCCAGCGTTGCCAGGATCCGCATTTGTTCCAATTGGCTTGCCAGAAGACTACTCCTCTCGATTTGCCCTTCCAAGCGACCAACCGGACTATTCTCGGGTTTCCGTCTCGGACGATGGAACAAAGCTACTACTGTGTGACGAAGAACGCGGCGTCATATTGCTTGCGAAGGACGGCCCGGGATGGCACTCGCACCTTCTCTTCCCATCTGTCGATCTTAACCTAAAGGAGCAGATGCAAGAATTTTGGGAAGATGATGACGAGTTCTCCCCTTTCTTTGACATGATTCATGCGGCGTTGTCGCCGAATGGGCGTTTTGCAGCGGTCGGTACGCAAGATGATGGACACCACATCCTTGAATTAGACAAGGTAGGTAAACCCTCTGTCCATGCGCATCTGGGTTATCTCAGCGAGTATCCCCACAACGCCTGTTTTAGTAATGACAGCCAGTTTGTTGCCCTGAATTCCTGCCATTTCTACAACGGCGTTACATTTGCGAGTGAGCTTGCGGCTGTTCAGGGGCTGACAACAGAGCCCTACCAGCAGCACGGCGTCCAATCCATTTTGAATGATTACTTGCGAGTTTATGCCTCAGGCTACCTTCCCGCGTCGATGACCGGGCAAGAAACCGGCGCGTTCCTTCTGGCGGGTTCCACCTTCGCAGCCTGCGTGGCCCCGGACGGAAAATTACTCTGGGAACTGGGTTTCGGTTCAAGCGCAGGAGCCGTTGATGTGTGCCCAAAAACCAAACGCGTGCTCATCGCCAGCCATTCTGGGATGCTGCATCTGCTAGACCCCTCTCAAACGCAATCGCCGATGATATTCTCAGGCTACAACGCGCCACAGGAACTACGCCGGTGGCTTTTCTGGGACAGTCTCGAGCAACCGATTATCTGGTGAGCCACTTCAATACCGGCCATTCGCTGCATCCTGACCAACTAGCAAGAAGGGCTCGGAGCCGTCATTCGACATCATTGAAATTAATGGCTCTTGACCCTAGACCGCTTTCGGGAACATTGCGCCAACCAAATCCAAACGCACCGTGGGCGGCCATACGGCCTGCCCACGCATTCATAATATACGCCAGATATCTCGCTCTTGGCTCATTGCCTGATAAAGGGTTGCTAGCTCAAAGAGTTGAGACCGAACATGTTGCCCTCAGTGTCTTGGCACAGTGCTACCCAGCCAAATTCTCCGATTGAGAACTTTGGCCTGACGACTTTACCTCCTGCATCGGCAACGCGTGCTTCCACCACCGCACAGTCTTCTGCGGAAAAATACACGACGGTACCCCCTACTCCGGGAGCGGCATGTTCCGACTTTGTTAAAGCGCCGGCTGCACCGTATGAGCTCATGTCAGCAGGAAAACTCATCATCTGTGTTTCACCTGTTGGATCGCCCATTGGCTCAAGCTTGCAGCCCAGAACAGTTTCATAAAATGCAACTGCCCGGTCCAGTTCGTTTACATAGATGTCAAACCATCCAACGGCGTTCATTTTTGGCATATTCAACTCCTGTTTGTTGTCGATTATGCCAAACACCTATCAAGTCGCTGTTGGTGTGTATTGTAGATATCAGACATCAAACTTTCGAGAATATCTCCCCGGAGTGTAGCCGGTGGCTTTACGAAACGAGTGTATAAAATGCGACTGGTCGGCGTATGACAATGAGGGGTTGCCGTTCAAAGCCTGCTGCAGGCGCAGCACCTTGAGAAAATCGTGCGGAGCAAATCCGGTTGTTCTTTTGAGAGTTCGTTGCAGCTGACGTGGAGACAAATCTGAAGCCGCTGCCATGTCTGTAACCGAATAGATCTCGTCAAGATTCTGAAATATCTTTTCAGTGACAGGGTTCGCTAAGACCAGCTTACTCTCAATCAGCCTTTCCACGAACTCTGATAAGACCGACTGCTTCGCGTCAAAGTCTCGTTTGGAAAGTTCGTGATTTATGTCGATCAGTGGCAGGTCGCCAGAGTAGGGATGATCCACCATACCGTATGCAACCCGCTCGCGGTCACTTTGCCAGACGCCAGGCAGAAACCGTATGTTGATATAGTGAAACGCCTTGCCCAAATTAAGTTCTTCAGACGAGGCTCGCAGTTTGGTCACCCCTGCGATTTTTGCATCCAATTGGTCAAAGACGATGTAGGTGCATGCATCTGGCAATGCATGAAATCGATAGTCATCTGACAGTGTACCTTCGGTTTTGAGTTCCAAAAATCGATGGACAATTCCACGCAAATGACTTGGTGGCTCTACCTCGACAAACTGCACTGATTGAACGGTTTTCTCTTTGCCGTTGCCTTTTGGGTTGTACATGTCTGCTGTGCTTCTCAAACTCAGTTATTTTGTGCCGGTAACACGCTTTAGCCACACAATATCGAATGACAAAGCTTCCTGAGTTCCGTCGCGTCTGCCCCGGCACCATCACATGATCGGGAGGTGAGGCCGCCGAATTCAGGCGGCGAACTCAACCTCCACGGTGCCGATGCCCGCAACATCAAACCTGAAACGGTCACCGGACGAGGGAAACAGGGTGCGCACAAGACTGCCTGTCAGAACAATGTCGCCCTTTCTTAAGACACCGCCACGCACCGCCAGATGGTTAGCCAGCCATCTGACCGGCTCGTAAGGATGTCCGAGCGCTTCGCGGCCATGGCCCTGGTCGACCACTTCACCGTTCAGTTCGACGACGCCGAGCACGCCCGCAAGGTCTTCCGGCGGTGTCACGAAAGATCCAACCACACAGCCCGCGCTCCAGGAATTGTCGGCGACCAGGGATAACACCTCGAGTGAGCCATAATCCGCATTGCGGTCATCGATCATTTCGAACGCTGCCGCAACCCCATCGACTGCCTGAGCAACATCATCGAGCTGCACCGTCTGACCTGGCCCGCCAAGATCCGATCCCATCCGCACCGCAATTTCAAACTCCATGCCGGTGCGGCCTTTCTCCGACAGTGCAATTGTCTGGCCGGTGTCGTTGACACCATCGGCGAAGACCGTACCGCAGATAGGCTGGTCGATAGAACACATCTCCTGCATGGATTTGGACGTCAGACCAATTTTATAACCGCTGGACGCGCCCTGCCGGGCACCCAGCAATGCGACCAGTTCGTCTTGCACATCATAGGCGGCGGCAAGATTCTCGATACCGAACTCCTGCGTGATACTGCTGAAGCGTATGCCTTGATCGCGGTCTTCAAGAAGTTTCCGCGCCGCGCGTTCTGCAAGTTCCGTCATGCCACCTCTCCATTGTGAGGGATTGCCTCACTCATCAATCATCGCCACCGCCCGCGTCCAGCCTGCGGATGCCGCTTTGATCTTGACCGGCAGGCAGATGATCTCAAAGCCATGAGCCGGCAACGCCTCCAGGTTATGCAGTTTCTCTATGTGGCAATAGCCGATGTCGCGGCCCGCCCGGTGTCCTTCCCAGATGATACTTGCGTCATGATCGGCAAGCCATCGTCTGGCGGTGTGGACAAAGGGTGCATCCCATGACCAGGCATCCGTGCCGGTTACCCTAACGCCGCGCTCGAGCAGATAAAGCGTTGCGTCACGGCCCATGCCGCAGCCTGCATCCACATAGTTATCCTGCCCGTGCACCCCGCCGGCGCGGGTGTTGACCACCACAATGTCGAACGGCTGCACTTCATGGCCAATCCGGTCAAACTCGGCCGCCACGTCATCGGGGGTTGCAACATAACCATCTTCGAAATGGCGGAAATCGAGCTTGACGCCGGCACCGATGCACCACTCAAGGGGCACTTCATCAATGGTGATCGCACGCTTGCCCTGATCCATGGTCGAGGCGAAGTGATAGGGCGCATCCAGATGGGTGCCGTTATGTGTCGACAGATTGATCTGTTCGACCGCCCATCCCTCGCCATCCGGCAGGTCGTTGGACGTCAGGCCCGGAAAATACGTTGCCATCTGGCCGGCCGTCTGCGCGTGAGCGAAATACTGCACCTGCGGCCGCATCGGCGCTGGATCGGAAATAACGTCATTCTCGATCGCGATCGACAGGTCGATGATTTTTCGTGCCATGGAAACACTCCCTCGCCTGTCAACCTGCATCGGCCGGCAACCCATCAGCAAGCTTCGGTGAGAAGACCGGCAAATGCAACACGGGACAGTTGAGTAACTTCGAAACAATGCTGGCGGAAGCCGGGTTATGACGTTACCGGCGTCTGGCCTTGGGAGGTAGTGACACAAAGCTCCGAGCCTAGTGAAATTGTCTAACGGACTGCGGTTCGACAACATTGTGGGCGACGTCTATGGCAGTGTCAGATCTTGTTGTATGAAGATAACACGAACCAGAGCAAAGTGTTCAGGCGCACCGCGCCTTGAGAGCCCATGTCCTGGCGTCGGAAAATGCCGCGCTTCCGGGCACCAGCGCTGCCCGCTGTCCGTTGGCGCAGGCAAAATGCGAAAGCGCCGAGGTGCCCACCTCGACCGAAGAGGCACGGTCATTCTGGGTGTTCGCAAGCGGTTTTTGCGGACGCTGAACAGTAACGTCATAACCGGCAAAACTGCCCTGGTACTTGAACGTCACCTGATAGCGCTGACCGTTGAACTGTACCGGTTCCGTGTGGGAAATGCCGCTTGTCGCAGTTGCACCATACACACTGCCCTGTGTGCTTTGGCAGCCACAAAGGGCCATTGCCGACACCACCAGCAGGCAGGCAAAAACCGGTTTATTCATCGCCGTCCCCGTTTGCTGATCACCTGATTAACGCACAATCGGAACGGGGGAAACCGTATTTCCGCCAAATCGTGAGATATACAGGATGATCTGGAGCGCTTCATGTTCATACGGAACGCTCTGGGCACCCACGCACCAGGATCCGGAGATATTGCCATGCGTCTGTCCAACACCATTGTTGCAGCCTTTGTCGGAGATGGCCTTGACGGCAATCTGGCGGGTGTCTGCATTTTACACGACTGGCTGCCGGATCAGGCGATGCAGTCCATCGCAACCCTCAACCGGCTGCCCGAAACAGCCTTCGTACTGCTTGGCAAGGACCGCCACAAGATACGCTGGTTCACGCCGACCACCGAGGTCAGGCTGTGCGGGCACGCAACCCTGGCGGCAGCTTTTGTGCTGCGCCACCAACTGGGCTGGAGCGATCAGCATTTCGTCTTCGATACCGCTTTCGGCCAGGAGCTTCGGGTGGCCGCTGGAGACGACTTCATCACACTGGACTTTCCAGCCGGTAAGCTTGCGCCATCGGCCTCCAGCCTGCCAGCGGATGCCCTCGGCATTACGCCGGATGTGACCTTGCTTGGCGAGAGCTGGGTGTGCGTGTTGAGTAACGAGGAAGCGGTACGGTCCTTCACGCCGGATTTCAATGCGATTGGCGCTTTGGCCGAGGACGGTATCATCATCACCGCTGAAGGCCTAGATTGCGACTTCGTATCACGCTACTTCGTGCCTCAGTCAGGCATTCCCGAAGATCCTGTGACCGGTTACGCCCACACCCTGCTGGTGCCCTATTGGGCGGAACGTCTGGGCAGGGAGGAACTCCATGCCCGGCAGGTTTCCAAGGAAGGCGGCGAATTGTTCTGCCGCCTGAAAGGCGACCGCGTCCTGCTGCGCGGGCGCGGCCAACTGATGAGCGAAGGCGAAGTGACAGTCGGTGACAGTGACGTGCTGACAGTCACGGTTTGACAGTTTGCAACGGCTCTGCTCTGTTTTGCTCAAGCCTGAAACACGGGCTCTTCAAACCCTATCCGGGGGTATTATTGATGCATATTCTTCTTGGAATTCTTGGTGCCGTGGGCGTGATCGCCCTCATACTTTACCGAATCAGCGCATTCAAACAGGGCGCAGACGACATCATCGATACGGTTGAACGCGCCACTGGCGCCTGGCGGCGCCATAAATTCCGCAGCAAAGCTGAACGCCCGGTCCTTGAGACAGAGGACGACCCACGCGCCGCAGCCGCTGCAATCGCTGTATCGATCATGGAAAGTTCCGGGGCTCTTACCGCTGATCAGGAAGCCGCCCTGCGCAAGGAGTTCGAAACCGTGCTCGAAGTCGACGAAAGCGCGGAACTCCTGGCCTATGCCAGATGGCTGGCCAAGGATGTCGCCGACCCGAACACCATATCGAGCCGCATCGCCGAACTCCTCAACAAAGAACTCGGCGGCAACGAAAAACAGCAATTGATCGATATGCTGCGGCGATTGTCGAGCGATGATCCGGTGCAAATCCAGTCGATCGACTATCTGAAAACCCGCCTCAATATGGGCCCCTGAACCCGGACCGCCTGGTAACCAAGTCTGGACAAACCGCTCTCTAAAAGCCATATATTGTGATCAAATCACATTCCGACCACAATACATGATAGTTTATCAAACATGGCCAGAGCTCCAACAAAACTCCTCTCCAAATTCTCCCTCGACGGCAGTTTCGTGTTCAAGGGGCTGGATCCCACTCTTCTGGAACGGTTGGCATCGGTCGCCACCTTGCGTTCGCTGAGGCCGGGGGAGTATCTGTTCCACGCAGGCGATCCAAGCAACGGTTTCTACGGCGTGCTCGACGGCCTGCTCAAGGTCGGAGTTACCGCCGAAGACGGCCATGCCCGGCTGATTGCGATATTGGGTCCAGGCGATATTGTCGGCGAAATGGGCGTGGTTGATGGCCATCCGCGATCCGCTGACGTCATCGCCCTGCGCGCCAGCGAACTGGCGTTTATCAGATTGTCCGATTTCGAAGCGATCGCTGAAGCAAATCCGCGTATTTACCGGCACATACTGAGAGCCGTCTCGGTCCGCCTCAGGCGCACCAATGAGGCAGGCTCCGCGCGCTCCCTGCTGCCGCTCGAGGGACGGCTTGCACGTGCGTTGCTGGGCTTGTCAGAGAGATTTGGAAACGATCTGCCGGATGGGCGCACCCTGATCCGCTACAAGATCACTCAGACCGATATCGGTAATATGTGCGGTGCGGCGCGCGAGAACGTCAACCGGCAATTCGCCAACTGGAAGCGCGATGATCTGCTAAGCAAGATCAGCGGGTATTACTGTCTGCACAATAAGGAAGAGTTCAACCGCATGGCGGATTTTTGATAATAGCAAAGGGATGCGAGCCCTCCGCTTGCTCAATCAAGAGCGTTTGCGAGAAGGCTCACAGTCCAGCCATCGCGGGCGACAGCAAAATCAGGGCAAACGGGGCACCGAACAGTATCGTTGCAAATGCTACAACAACAACACCAACGGCCCTGTCGATGATTAGTGTCTGTGTGTCTGTCATCTCTCCGTCCTTTCCTACCAGTGATTCACAAATGGTGCCGCCCGCCTCTTAGTAAAGTGACGAAAATCACATTATTAACGGTTGTTTGATTTCACAGAGAATTTACGCGCCGGGAAGAGGACTAACCGTCAGGAGTTATCCTACGAACGCCCCACAAACGGCCGAGCCAGCCCAGGACGACCGAGGCGGCACCTGCTACCACCCAGGCCACGAGGATCCACTTCAGCCGCACATCGTCGGTTGCCGTGCACTCATTGTAGAACCAGCAAATTCTCGTCACCAGGATCACTGTCAACACGACAGCAGCAAGGAGAATGGCGACATTGTACAACGCGATGATAACGATCCGGCGCAACACTGACGGATACATCTCCATCTCCCTGGCTACTGTTGCATGACGTCCTGCCGGTCGCGCTTTAAACGGCGGGCGCCCCATAATCTGCCGCGCCAACCCTGAACAACAAAAACCGTGAAGGCTGCCAGCCATCCAAGCTCTATCGATGTTTCATATAATCGATCGCTTGCATTACAGACATCGTAGAACAGGCACTGTTCCGAGAAGGCTAAGGCTGAAAGCAAACCGGCAATGAGAACCAGAGCCACGCTGTACAACAAAATTACCAGAACCCGCCGCGGCCTGGATGGATAGATGTATCCCTCCTCCTCAACAACGCGTTCCAGCAACCTTTCGTGAGTGTGGAAGTCGGCCGGGTTTTTGATGATGACGACGGATCCGGACGCCAAGTCGTGAATCGCCTGATGGCGCTTTGTCACCAGCACGAAGATCAAGGACACGAACCCAAGCAGGCTTTTGACAATGAACCGAACAGTCGCGCGGATGACATTGAGATTTCCGCCGCTTCTTGCATCCAGCACTCTCAGGCCCCGCAAATGGTGGCCGATTGTGGCCCCCGTCATGGAAACAAGACCTGGCTCCAGGACAAGAATGACAAGCACCACGGCCGCCGCCTTGACCCCGCCATGGACCTCCAATGGTGCGACCAGATTGATGACGGTGAAAAAGGCGACAACAAACACCAGCCAATCGATAATGACCGCTTCGATCCTGCGGACCACTCTTGGATAGTGCACTGCACCAGTGTCGCTCATCATCTGATCACCAGGGCAACTGCTCTCCCTGGGCATGCCAGAAGGTTCCCGTATCCGACAGATCGAGCGTATCGATCCGCTCAATCAGCCCTTTTGCCGATACGTCAGCGGTGACATTACCGGTACCGCCTGTGAGTTCGGTTTGCACATAGCCCGGATGCAGCAGAAACACCGCGATCCCACGCGGCTTCAGATCGATGGACAGGTTGACGCCAGCCATGTTGACCGCCGATTTGGACATGCGGTAACCGTAATTTCCACCATTGCCATTATCGCCCATGGATCCAACCCGGCTGGAAACAATCGCCACTTTGGAACCCTGTCTGAGATTTTCAAGCAACGCCTTGACCACCCGCAAGGGCCCAAGGGTGTTAACTTCGAACTGTTTGCGCATTCGGCTGAAATCAAGATCGTCCAGTGTCTCACGGGTCAGGATGCCGGCGTTGTGAACCAGGATGTCGATGTCCCGACCATCGAGCGCATGGGCGAGCGGAGCCATCGCTGCATCATAACCGACATCGATACTGGTTCGCACTTCGACGCCCAGCCTTTCCAGTTCAACGCTGGTATCGCGGCACACCGCGATGACCTCGTCGCCGCGGGCCGAAAATCGCCTGGTCAATTCCAGTCCGATACCCCGGTTCGCACCAATCACCACCGTCCGTGTCATATTCACTCCTTCCACTGAACAGCTCTCCAGTTGTGTGATACACCGGCAAAAGTCAACGATATTGCCCCGAAAGCGGGGAGCTCTACACTAGGTACGGAACACTGGAAGTCGATTCGAGCGCGCAAAGCGTCTAATCTGCGGACCAACAGCTCTGCGTTTGCGGCTTTGGGGAACAACATGGCAATGAGGTGCGATAGCGGTGCCCTGCGGCTTCTGTCCAAACACAACAGGGACATTGTGTTCTTCATGCTGGTTTGGCTGGGCCTGCTTGCGGGTGGTCTGACCGCGCTTTGGTATGAACTCATCCTGCGTCCGCCACAGTTCGATACGGCACAGGAACCGGATTGGGAAATCTTTCTGCCCACCGTTGGCATCCTCCTCACCGTGACCGCGAGGGTGATTCAGTCACTGGCGGCGCGGGCGTTCACCAGACTTGGGGTTGTGCATCTGTTCCGTAGCGAAATTTCGAGCCTGTGCCGCGCGATCGGCAGCCTCCATATCGCAGACAGCCTGACAGGTTTTTCGCCTGACAGTTACAGCGATTTCACTTCCCAATCGTGGTCCCGGCGCGAGAATTACTCGCAGGTTTTTGCCAACAACACTTCTGGCCTCGCCGATCTGCCGACCCAAACGGTGCTCGATGTGACCGCCTTTTACACATTCTTCAAGACGTCACGGGATGCCGCGCAGATCATGGACGGCTGGAGCCCGAACACGACTGAGCAAAAAATGCAGGACGATGTTTGCCGGGTGATGATCCAGCTGCGCATGTGTTTCGAAGCCGCCCGCAATGCGCTTCTGGAACTGGCGGATGAACCAGATGAAGTGCGCACCGACCTCGCCCTTATAGACCAGGTCACCGAAAAACTGAGTTCATCCCTCGAAAGGCATGGCGCCAGCGGATGACCGGCGTACCTGTAAATCTGCCAAGTGAGCCGGGCATCCTCGGGTTCATCCAGCGCAGCCAGGAACTGGCCCCCGACGAAGTCTGGGAAGGTGATGCCGAACACCAGCGCACGGTCTATGACCGCCTGTGCGCAGCCCTACGCCACCCGCGCCCTGAAGGCATCACGGTCACCGATATGGCCTTCGACCTGCCGGAGCGCACAATCGCGGTGCGCTGCTACAGGCCGCCGGGAGATGTGCCTCACCCTGCCCTCATCTATCTTCACGGCGGTGGCTGGGTGGTCGGTGACCTCGACAGCCATGACGATATTTGCGCCGAGCTGGCAGCGGAAGGTGCAGTGGCGGTGTTTGCCGTGGATTACCGGCTGTGCCCCGAGCACCCCTATCCAGCAGCGCTCAATGATGGGCTTGACGTTCTCGCACGGCTGCGGGCAGGAGCGAAAACCCATGATATCGATGCCACGCGTATAATGCTTGCCGGTGACAGCGCCGGCGGCAATCTGTGCGCCGCCATGGCGCTCAAACTCCGCGATGGCGCTGGCCCCCAGGTCCAGGCAATGGCGCTGGTCTATCCGGGCCTTGGCGGCGATATGTCGAAAGGCTCATTTGTTGAGCAGGCCAATGCGCCCTTCCTTACCACTGCCAGCATCCACCATTATCTAGCGCTTTATACCGGCGGCAAACCGGTAGCTTCGGACCCTTATTGCATGCCGCTTGCCGCCTCATTTTATGACGGCCTGCCGTCCGCTTTTATCACCGCTGCCCATTTCGATCCGCTGCGTGACGATGCGTCCCTGTTTGCCCAACGTCTCGACAAGGCGGGCGTCCCGGTCGAGTTGCGCATCGAACCGCAACTGGTCCATGGCTGGCTCAGGGCCCGTCATGACAGCGACGGCGCGCGCGCGGCATTCGATGCCTTGTGCCGGGCAATCAGCAAATTCGCACAGCGGTGAACGGTTCACATCAGATCGGCAGCGAATTGGTGTATTTCACCTGATTGAGCGCGAAACTCGATTCGATGCTCGACACCCCTTCCATGCGGGTCAGCTTCTCTTTCAGGAACCGCTCATAAGCGGCGAGATCTTCCGCCACGACCCGCAACAGGTAGTCCCTGGGGCCGGTCATCAGATAACACTCCAGTACTTCGGGATACTGCCTGATCTCCCGGTCGAAACGGTCAAGTGCTGCCTCACGCTGGCGCTCCAGCTTGACCGACACAAACACGCTCACCTGCAGGCCGATGCGGGTCTGGTCGACCATCGCCACATAGCGCGAGATAACACCTTCAGCCTCGAGAATACGCAAGCGGCGCAGACAGGGCGACGGCGACAGGCCAACCCGTTGCGCCAGTTCCTGATTTGATACCCTGCCGTCCTCCTGCAGCACGCGGAGGATTCGCTTATCTATTTCATCAAGTTCCATTTTTGGCATAACTCACCTGCACAAACCCGATTTTTTGGCAAATACTGCCAAACTATCATCACATAGTGGAAAGTTTGGCAAGAACCGGCACACGACATACACTATTGTTGCGCACCACCAAGAGTGAGCCCATGTCCAGCGCCTCAACACAACGACCAGACCTGCCCTTTTGCCTTGATGACGTCGTTGCAGCGCAACAGGTCATATCGGGCGCGGTCAAACATACCGCCTGTGACCACAGCCTGACGCTTTCGCAGATCACCGGCGCGAACATTTTCCTCAAATTCGAGAATCACCAGTTCACAGCGTCCTATAAGGAACGCGGTGCGTTGAACCGCCTGTCGCATCTCACCGACAAGCAGCGCCTGGCAGGGGTGATTGCCATGTCGGCTGGCAATCACGCCCAGGCGGTCGCCTACCATGCCAAAAAACTTGGCATTCCAGCCATAATCGTGATGCCCGAGGGCACGCCCATGGTGAAAGTTGAAGGCACGCGCAGCCACGGTGCGGAGGTTGTTCTGTCAGGCGCTACTTTGGAGGATGCCGCCGGCTTCGCTCACGCCCGCGCCGCAGAACAGGGCCTCACCTTCCTTCATCCCTTCGATGACCCCATGGTCATGGCCGGACAGGGTACGGTGGCGCTCGAAATGCTTAGCCAGCAGCCGCAACTCGACTGCATTGTCGTGCCGGTCGGCGGCGGCGGCCTCATTGCCGGGATCGCGACTGCCGCCAAAGCACTGCGGCCCGACATCGAGATCATCGGCGTTCAGGCCGAGCTTTATCCAGCAGTTGCAGCCAGGCTGAACGGAAGCACAGCCAGCAGTGGCGGCGACACACTGGCCGAGGGCATTGCGGTCAAGGAACCGGGCGAAGTCGGCCACTCTATCATCGAAGCTCTGGTCGACGATGTGGTCCTGGCCGGCGAAATCCATCTGGAACGTGCAGTCAGCCTGTTCCTGACGATCGAAAAAACTGTTGTCGAGGGTGCCGGTGCTGCCGGGCTCGCAGCGGTCCTGGCGGATCCAGGCAGGTTTGCCGGCAAGAATGTCGGTCTGGTCATCACCGGCGGCAATATCGATACCCGTTTGCTGGCCGAAGTGATTGCCCGCGAACTTGCGCGCGAGGGCCGGCTGGCGCGCTTACGGGTCGAGGTCAAGGACCGCCCGGGCCAGTTGGCCGACATCACCCGTATCATCGCCGACAACGCCGCAAATGTGGTCGAAGTCTCCCACCAGCGGGTGTTTACACGGCTGCCGGCCAAAGGGGCATATGCGATGTTTGAGATCGAGACCCGGGACCGGCAGCATCTGCTGATGATTATCGAACAAATCAAATCGGCTGGCTATGCAGTCCACCTGCTCGAGATTGACGAACACTGACCATGCAACAAGATTTGCAAACCATCACCGATCCAGGAGCTGGAACCCCTCTCCCACTGGAAATACTGTGTGATCTCGAGCGCAAGGTGTTGTGGCTTGCCGCCCAGATCATCCACAATGCAAACCATGAGCGTCCAAAGGCCGACGATCTCAAGGTCGGCGGCCACCAGGCGTCTTCGGCATCGTTGACCGCCGTCATGACGGCGCTCTATTTTGCAGTCTTGCGGCCACAGGACCGGGTGGCGGTCAAACCCCATGCCAGTCCCGTGTTCCACGCAATCCAGTATCTGCTCGGCCAGCAGAGCCTGGACAAGCTCATGAATTTTCGAGGCCTTGGCGGTGCGCAGTCTTATCCATCGCGCACCAAGGACGCCGACGACGTTGATTTTTCAACCGGCTCCGTTGGCCTTGGTGTTGCCATGACGTCCTTTGCAAGTCTGGTTCAGGACTACATATCCGCACATAAATGGAACGATCGGCCGCAAGGCCGCATGATTGCCCTGGTCGGCGATGCTGAACTCGATGAAGGCAATATCTACGAGGCCCTGCTCGAAGGCTGGAAACACGACCTGCGCAACACATGGTGGATCATCGATTATAACCGCCAGAGCCTTGACGCGGTCATCAGTGACCGTTTGATGCCCAAGCTAGAAATCACCTTCGAGAATATGGGCTGGGAGGTGGTGACGCTCAAACACGGCAAGAAGCTGCTTGCAGCTATCGCCGAACCGGGCGGCGATCCCCTGCGCCATTGGATCGACGATTGCCCGAACTCACTTTACTCAGCACTTACCTTTCAGGGCGGCGAGGCCTGGCGCAGCCAGCTTAAGGCTGATCTTGCAAACGAACCGGCAACCCTTGAATTGTTAGACCGTTACAGCGACGACGAGTTGGCGCGCCTGATGACCGATCTGGGCGGCCATTGCATGGCAACCCTGCTGGAAGCCTTCAACGGTATCGCTCACGATCGGCCGGTCTGCTTTATCGCTTACACCATCAAGGGTCACGGGTTGCCGCTGGCCGGCCACAAGGACAATCATTCCGGCCTCATGACGCCGGACCAGATGCGCAGCTTCAAGGAGGCCAACCACATACTCGACGGCGAAGAGTGGCACAAGTTTGCCGGACTGCAACGCCCAGCCGGTGAGATGGAAGAAATGCTTGCCCGGGTGCCATTTGTCCAAAAGGGGCCGCGCCGGTTCAAGGCGCCGCAGATTGCCGTTGACCCTCTGGTGCTGCCGGAGATCAGGGGCCAGGGGTCGACCCAGGAAGGCTTCGGCAAGATCCTTGCCGAACTGGCTCGCAGCCAGACTGCCCTTGCAGAACGGATCGTCACGACATCGCCGGATGTGACGGTTTCAACTAATCTCGGCGCCTGGGTCAACCGCCGCGGCATCTTTTCGCTGCAGGAATATGAGGATGTTTTCCAGACCCGCAAGCTGATGTCGCCACAGCGCTGGCACGCCGGTCCCGACGGCCAGCACATCGAGCTTGGCATCGCCGAGAACAACCTGTTCATCCTGCTGGCCGCGGCCGGCCTCGCCCATGAACTGTTCGGCGAACGGCTGCTGCCGATCGGAACCCTCTATGATCCGTTCATTCAGCGCGGCCTGGATGCGCTCAACTATGCCTGTTACCAGGACGCGCGTTTCATCCTGGTGGCAACCCCCTCGGGCATCACCTTGGCGCCTGAAGGCGGCGCCCACCAGTCGATCGGCACGCCATTGATCGGCATGGCGCAGGACGGCATCGCGGCATTCGAACCGTCTTACGTCGATGAACTCGGCGTGATCCTTGAATGGGCGTTCGAATATATCCAGCGCGAGCCTGCTGAAGTGGCTCGCGGCGACGAGTGGCTTCACGAGCGTGACGGCGGATCGGTCTATCTGCGGCTCTCGACCAGCACCCTCGACCAGCCCGTGCGCGACCTCACACCGGAAATCCGCCGGGGCATCATCGATGGCGGCTATTGGATGCGCTCACCGGCCGAGGGTTCACAGCTTGCGGTGGTCTACACCGGTGTCGTCGCACCGCAGGCCGCCAATGCATTGGGCCGGGTCTTGCACCATGCACCGGGTGCTGGTCTTCTGGCAGTGACTTCGGCCGATCGTCTCAATGCTGGATGGAAAGCTGCCCAGGCCGCCCAGCAGCATGGCGACCATGAGGCGCAGTCGACCATCGAGCGCCTGCTTGAACCGCTCGCGCACGACGCCCAACTGGTCACCGTTACCGACGGCCATCCGACTGCCCTGTCCTGGCTCGGCTCGGTTCATGGCCATAAGGTTCAGACCCTGGGGGTTGAGCATTTCGGCCAGACCGGAACCATTTCGGATCTCTACGCGCTGCATCGCATTGATGAAAGGGCGATCATCGAAGCCTGCATGGCAGCCTTGCCCCGAAAGCGGTTCAATTAGGCGATCAATCGTCCGTGTAAGGGCAAATCAGACAGAAATCCGGCATCCACGGTCACAATCGGGAATTGTGGCATGCCATCTGTAGTTTGAGGCGGCGGCCGTCTGATTTCACCCTGAAATGATCACAAGCATCCCAAATTTCAGCCCGGCTCGCGCCCGTTTGTCAGGTCAGTTTGCTCCTGCGTCCGGCAACCAAATGCCTGACGATCCATATGAGTAAACAGATCACCAGGGCAACTTGGTGACGGTAACTGGGAGTGTTTCAAATGAAAAAGTTTTTGCTGATTGCCGCAATGTTCGGTTTCGCGATGGCTGCACCGTCTCAAGCCTTTGCCGGCATGGAAGACTGTAAGGCGGATGAAAAGTGGAACGAGACCACACAGCAATGTGAGAAACAGGGCGGCTAACTTCCCTCCCCGGTAAGAATTCGCTTTGTGATCTGGCAGCGGCCGCGGATACGCGGTCGCTGCCGCTTTATATGCTGTGCCGCACCTCCCCGCAGCACCCCACAACAGTCCCTCCATAAATTGAATATACGTGCGCCAGCGTGACGTTTGCACACATTGGCGGACATGCTAGTTTCATACTTGCGGTAACCATTTGGTGCCGGATGATTTGGGCTGCAGCAACTTGTCCGCCATAAATTGATTCTGATTTTTGGCGGGTGGATCTAGCACCCACGCATCTGGGCTAAACCGAATGAATTGGGCGAATAAAGGGTCCTGTGTATGAAGTTGGTTGCGTTTGTGGTCGCGGGCATGTTTTCCCTTGGGCTGCTGGCGGATCCGGCAAAAGCCGACATTGAAATAGCCGTTGTCGGACCGATGACTGGCCAGTATGCAGTTTTCGGCGAGCAGATGCGGCGCGGCGCCGAACAAGCGGTATCCGACATCAATGCCAGCGGTGGTCTGCTCAAACATGATCTGGAACTGTTCGTTGGTGACGATGGCTGCGATCCCATCAGAGCGGTGGCGATCGCCAATCGCCTCCCCGGCGATAGTGTAAAATTCGTCGCCGGCCATCTTTGTTCGGCAGCGTCCCTGCAGGCATCGAGGATCTACGCCGAAGAAGGCCTGGTTCAAATTACCCCGGCCTCGACCGATCCCGCTCTCACCGAACAGGGTGCCGGTAACGTGTTCCGCGTGAGCGGACGTGAAGATCGACAGGGAGCGCTTGCCGGCCGCTTCATCGCGGAACATTTCGCCACCGCCAAGATTGCCATTCTTCACAACGACAGCGCCCACGGCAAACGGCTCGCTGAAATCGTCCTGAACACTTTACATGCAGCGGGCATCACCGAAATCATGTACGAAGCCTACGAACCGGCGGGTTCAGACTATTCCGAGCTGATTGCCCGCATGAAGGCTGCCCGCATCTCCGTGTTTTATGTCGGCGGGCATCACACCGAAGCAGCGGTCATAATACGGCAAGCCCACGAAACCGGCTACAAACCGCAACTGATCGCCGGCGATACGCTGACCGCTGAAGAATTCTGGCAGATTTCGGAAGGTGCTGGCGAGGGGGCTATCATGACGGCGGTGCCCGATCCGAGATCGAACCCGGCGGCAGCAGCGGTTGTTTCCCGCTTCCGCGCGCAAAGTTTCGAACCGGCCGGCTACACGCTTGCCACATATGCCGCGGTTCAGGTTTGGGTCGAAGCGGCCCGGACCGCAGGAACCTATCAACTGGATAAGGTGGTCGAGGTCATGCACAACAATCAGTTCCAGACTGTTCTCGGCGACATCGCATTTGATGAGAAAGGCGATATCTCGACCACGAGTTACATTTGGCACCGCTGGTCAAAAGGCAGCTTCAAACCCTTGTGAAACATTGTGAAACCCGCCACGGTTTGTTGAATTGACCCGGGCTGTGAACTCATAAATGAATGGTATTTCTGTCACGGTTCGGCAGCCAACCGCATAGTCCAATGAGGATCACAATGGTCATGTACAATGTAAGATCGGCCCTGAGCGCAATTGCCATCGCATTCTTGCTGCTTGCAGGGTCGCTTGAGACGGCGGGGGCAGAGAGCGCCACGGCGAAAATGAGTGCACCCGACGGCACCTCTCTGGGCACGGTCACGCTGACCCAAACACACCATGGGGTGCTGCTCAAGGCACAATTGACCAACCTGTCGCCCGGGGGACATGGCTTTCACATTCATGCCAAAGGCAGTTGCAGCCCTGATTTCAAGGCCGCCGGCGGTCACTATGACCCAACCGACAAGGCCCACGGCATGACAAATCCCGAAGGCATGCATGCCGGCGACATGCCCAACATCTACGCCGACAGCGACGGTCGTGTGACCGCCGAGGTGCTGAACCCGAATGTCACCCTGGGCAGTGGTGACACCACCTTGTTCGATGCCGACGGCTCCTCGATAATTATCCATGCAAAACCCGACAGCCATACTGCTGACCCCGGTGCTGGCGGACGTGATGCCTGCGGGGTGATCGAGAAGTAGTGGATCGGCCTAAAGTTTCTTGACGTGCGACCACCAGCTGGAACATGGTGAGGGCTGCTGCCAGCCCATTATTGCCGACGTAAGGAACATCCGCCGTGAAACCTTTTTTTGTCCAGATCAAGTGCGAACTCGGCAAAGCCTATCAGGTGGCGACCCAGATCGCCGATGCGGAGATCGCCTCGGAGATCTATTCCACCGCTGGTAATTACGACCTTCTGGTCAAGTTCTATGCCGACGAAAACACCGATGTCGGGCATTTTGTGAACGAAAAAGTGCACCAGTTCGACGGCGTCAAGGACACCTATACCATCATCACCTTCCGGGCATTCTAGGGCCGGTTCGGCGATGGCCGTCCAAAGCGAGTTTTGCCTCGGCGTCCTGATGCTGGACAACCGTTTTCCCAGGCCCCTGGGCGATATCGGCAACCATAGTACTTTCCCGTTCACGGTTCTCTATGACCGGGTCGCCGGCGCACGTGTGGAACGGGTTGTCACCGGCCATGGACTGGCACCGGAACTGGTTCATGACTTTGCCGCGCGCGCCGTGCAGCTCGAGCGCGACGGCGCCCAATTGATCACCACTGGTTGTGGTTTTCTGCTGCCTCATCAAGATGAATTGAGCGCCGCCGTGTCGGTTCCCGTTGTCACCTCCGCCCTCTGTGTGCTGCCTTATCTGCGTTCGATCGCACCAACCGGGCAGCCGCTGGGTGTGCTGACCTTTGATGGCCCTAAACTCCGCACAACACTTGGGCCCGGCGCGGCCGGTTTGCAGATCGAAGGCATTGAAAACGGCAGCGAGTTGCATGCGGTCATTGCGGAGGATCGCGCAACGCTTGACCTGGAGGCGGCGCGCCGGGACGTGGCCGCAGCTGCCCGCAGGCTCAAGGATCATGCGCCGGACATTTTTGCCCTGGTTATGGAATGTACCAATCTGCCGCCTTACCGCGACGCCATAGAAGAGGTGTTCGACTGTCCCATCTACGACATCCGGGATCTCGTGCATTGGCACGCGCGCCTGGCGCCTCCGGAATGAACAACACCGACCGATGTATCATATTTGATTGTGACGGCGTGTTGATAGATTCAGAAGTCATCTACAACTCCGTCGAGCGAAAACACCTGTCCCGGATTGGATTGACCTATGAACATGCGGACTATCAATACCGCTTCACCGGGCTTACTGAAGCCGATTTTCTCGCTGAATTGAAACGCGACTACCAGTGTCTGGGAAAAGGTGCGTTTCCATCCGATTTTGCTCGGCAGGTCAAGACAGAGTGCCGGAAGCGGTTCAAGACGGAACTCGTTGCAATAGACGGCATCTACACTGTGCTGGAGCAGTTTGACCGGCCAGCAGCGGTCGCTTCCTCCAGCCCAGTCGACGATCTTCATGAGAAACTTCGCATTACAAAGCTGTTTGAGTATTTCGCGCCGCATATATATTCAGGAGACCAGGTGGAAAGCGGCAAGCCTTCTCCGGATCTTTTCCTGTTCGCTGCCAATCGGCTGGGCCAAGAGCCGGAAAACTGCATCGTTGTGGAGGACAGCATCAACGGCGTCCGCGCCGGATTGGCAGCTGGAATGACGGTCTGGGGATTTACCGGCGGTAGCCATACAGATGCCGAATTGCCAGATCGTTTAAGGCAAGCAGGAGCCCATGCAGTTTTCTCAAGCTGTACGGAACTCCGTTCCATAATTTGATTGCCGGCGATGCCATATTCGGGGTCGCATCATCTGGCGAGGCGGAATATCATTCGCCAGAGTAGAAAGGGTCGGATCATGTGGTTGAGTCGTAACCTGTCGTTATTCTCACTTGCAAGCCTGACCGTCATTGTTCACGTCTCTCTCGCCCTGGCCGGGCAGAAATGGGATATGCCCCTGTCGGGCTCGGCCACCAGTTTCCATTCCGAGAACGCCGCCCGTTTCGCCCGCGATGTTTCCGTCGCAACCCGGGGCGCACTGGAAATCGAAATTCATCCGGAAGGTTCCCTGATCAAGGATAGCGAAATCTTTCGCGCCGTGCGCAATGGCCAGGTGCCAATCGGTGAACGGCTGATGTCGGCACTGGGCAATGAGGATGCCATATTCGAGGTCGACGCCCTGCCATTTCTGACCACCAGCTTCGCCGACGCAAAGAAGCTCTATCAGTCGTCCAGACCGACAATGGAAGCAATCTTACGGATTAAAGGCATGATGCTGCTCTATGCGATACCGTGGCCGCCGCACGGGCTTTATGCCAAAACACCGATCAACAGTCTGGACGATATGAAAGGAGTTGCTTTCCACGCGGACAATGCCGCCACATCGAGGATGGCAGAGCTCATGGGAGCGATTCCGACCCAGGTCGAAGCCGCCAAATTGTCCCAGGCTTTCGCGTCCGGCATCGCCACCACCATGATTTCATCGGGTTTGACCGGTTACAACCGCAAGATCTGGAAACATGTCAAATTCTGGTATGACGCCTTTGCCTGGTTGCCGAAGAATATGGTCATGGTGAACTTGGAAGCCTGGAACCGGCTGGACGCACCTACACGCGACGTCGTACTACAGGTGGCCCGCGAAGCCGAAGACCGGGGCTGGGCAAAAGCCGAGGAACTTGCCACCTGGTCCAAGCAGAAGCTGGTTGAAAACGGTATGATGGTCGCTACACCGAGTGACCGGCTGACCAGCGACTTCAGGCAGATCGGCAAACAGATGATGAACGACTGGCTGGAACGCGCCGGCGCGCAAGGGCGCAAGGTCATAAATGACTACAACAAAATGTGACGCCGGCCCGACCGCTGCCATCGTCTCTCCGGAAACCAATTGATGCGACGCGCTCTAGTGACCACGCTTGACTGGCTTGGCGCTCATGGCACCAGATTGCTGGCCGGCTCGATTTTCGTCGGCCTGGTGTTCCCCGACCTTGCAGCCCTCTTTCGCCCGGCGTTTCCGGTCGCCGTGTTCTTCATGCTTTCCATTGCCATGATCCGGATCGACCTGCCGGCCGCACGAGCCTATGTCACCCGGCCAATGTTGCTGATCACCGCCATGATCTGGATGACCGTGGCGACGCCGATTTTGTTGTCGGTCTCCTTTTGGCTGTTCGACCCATCACCGGCGATCGCCCTGGCGCTGGTGTTCTGGGCAACCGCACCGGCCACCGTGTCGTCTCCAGCATTTGCCCACCTGCTTGGACTGAACGGCACACTCAGCCTGGCGCTTCTGCTCGCCGCCATGATCACAGCACCCTTCATTATCCCAGGATTGACCGAGCTCCTGGCAGATGCCGAGATTGCCGTCACCACATCTGCGTTGATGGTGCGATTGACCCTGCTGGTCGGTGGCGCCGCTGTTACGGCATTTGTCGTGCGGTCCTGGCTCGGGGCCTCCAGAAGATCCCGTGCCGAGCCGGTTTTCGACGGCCTGAATGTGGTTTTTATGGTCATGTTCGCGGTTGCCGCAATGGACGGGGTCACCAACAGTTTCATTGAAAGGCCATGGCATGTAGCCTGGTTGATCGCCCTGACAGCCGCGCTCAGTGTGGGATGCATCGTGGTTGCCACCGCCCTGTTCTGGCGGTCAGGACGCATGCCGGCCGCAACCTTCGGATTTTCCAATGGCAACCGCAACATGTCACTGGTGCTCGGAGCGTTGGCCGGCAATGTGCCGCACGACACCTGGATATTTTTCGCCGTCGCGCAATTTCCGATCTATCTGTTTCCGCTGTTGCTCAAGCCCTGCTACGCCTGGCTCCTGGCAGATAGAAAACGCCCGGCTTCAGCCAATTAGGGCTGCCTGTTCCTTGCGTATCCTGTCGACCACAATATTACGCATTCCCTCGGCAAGATACACCTCGACAGTCTGGCCAACACCGGTGTCGATCAGCGCGTCGCCGATTGGAGACAACCGGCTGACCGTACCTTTTTCGATATCGGACTCACCGATAACAATCATAACCGCAAGCGATTCTTCGGGCGAATCTTCATAGTGGAACACCACCGTATCGCCGACTGCGCATACCGGTTCGTCCGGTTCGGCCACGCTTTCAGAAACAGTTTCCAGGGCTTCGGGAGCGGGATCCGTATCTGCTTCGGGCTCGGGAGCAGGGTCCGTTTCTGCTTCGGGTTCTGGAGCGGGGTCCCGGTCAACCTCAGGTTCAGGAGCAGCATCCAGATCATCAATGGCTTCGGGTTCAGCATCCAGTTCATCTGACCCGAACACCTTGTCACCATTCGTGAACTCAGCGAGAGCCACGTCACCATCAAGCTCGTCATCGTTAGCCGCCGGCGCCAGTTCGTTTGATGGTGCATCGAACGGTTCAGGCACCACCTCAGCAGACTGTTCTTCTACTGCCTCTCCGGTCAGATCATACGCAACCGTGGAAGGCTGGTCCTCAGACACAGTCTCGCTCGTTTCCGGCGGCACTATCGCAGTCTGGTCATCGGCGGCGGTCAATTGGGCGCGTCGTTGTTCAACCTGCTGTTCAATAAACCCGATCAGTTTTCGAACCTCACCGTCTGGATCGCGGAACCAGTCCGTCGACCAGATCCGGTAGACAACCCAGCCTTGCGCCTTCAACACGTCATCGCGCAGGCGGTCACGGTCGCGCGCCGACTTGGCGGAGTGGTAGGTCGCGCCATCGCACTCCACGCCGACCAGAAACTGGCCCGGGAAATCCGGGTGGCGAACACCAAGGTCGATGAAGTAGCCGGCCACGCCCACTTTTGGCACAGCATCGTAACCATGTTCGGCCAGAAGGCTCGAGACCGCGAGTTCAAAATCATTTTCCGGCAATCGTTCGATCGCCCGGCCCGGCTCCAGTCGCGACGACTGGGCATACTCCAGATACGCCCGCAACGCGCGCGGCCCGGGCCCTGTGGTATCCTTGATCTGAATGTGTTCTGGCGTCAAAGACGTGAACAACGCCACCTGCTGGCGCGCACGGGTAAACAGCACATTCAGCCGGCGATGGCCATTCTTCTTGCTGATCGGCCCAAAATTCTGCAACACTTTGCCGTTTGCATCGGGGCCATAGACGGTGGATATGGCAATGGTGTCGCGTTCGTCCCCCTGAACGTTTTCGAGGTTTTTGACAAAGAACGGATAAAGCGTCCTCTCCCAGGTCCGCCGGTAACCCTCGGCCTCCCGGTCGCGCTGAAAAATCCGGTCCATTTCATCCCGGATCAGATCCCTCTGCAATTGGTTGACGGCAACAATCCCGAGCGAGCGCTCCGGATAGGTAATCATGAACTGCCGCGCCCATTCAGCGATATCCTCGACCTCCGCGAGATTGCGCCGGTCGGCATATTGTCCGTCCACCTGGACCAGTTTTACGCCATAGCGCTCGTCGTCTTCACGGAACGACGGAAACACCGTCAGTTGGTTCTCATAAAATTGCTTGTTGGAGAACGCGATGAGGTTTTGATGCTGCGAGCGGTAGTGCCATTTGAGCGCCCGTGGCGGCCGAAACACGTTCATTGCCTGGTCGAGCACGGATTCGACATCCAGTTCCTCGTCTTCGAATTCATCATCCTCGTCGATGGCGTCGTCGAACCGTTTGAAGAACGAGGTCGGCGGCAACTGCATATTGTCTCCGACAATCACACACTGGCGCGCCCGCGCGATGGCACCGAGCGCGTCCTCCAGAGGCATCTGCGATGCCTCGTCGATGATCACCACATCGAACTCGACCTCGCCCGGCTGCAGAAAGGTCGCCACCGAGAGTGGCGACATCATAAAGCACGGCTTCAATTGCTGCAGCGCCTGCGCCGAGCGGGCGAACAGATCGCGTAGCGGCACATGGCGCCGTTTCTTGGAGATTTCGTGGCGGATCAGGGACAGTTCTGTGAACGAGCTCTTGTGACCAACGCCATTGCCCTGTGCAATCGGCCACCGGCACAGATCGGCGGCAAGCTTGCGCCGCTGCAATGCCAGTATGTCCTTGTCGAGCGTCTGGAATTTCTGCCTTAGCTGCGCGATCGACGTGCCGCTCATTTCCGCCAGATCGGGCACCATCTCGTAGGCCGACCGGGCAATCGACTGGTACACTACCCAGTCGAAAGTCGCGACCGCGCGGTCGGCCGAAACACAGAGCTCTTCCAGACCCGCCATGAGCTTGGCCAGGCCACCCTGCCCGGCCCGTTCGCGGGCGCCCAGATAATCGATCCATTCACCCAGAAGGCCCGGATTCTGAAGAGCGGTTTGGACCCGGTTGGTCCGGTAGTCCAAAACCTCATTGTCATTCTGCGGCGCTGGCGCGTCTGCTCCGCTGGATGCATCAGGGTCATACAGTTCAGACCGCCGGCGCACGGCGGCCTCGTAATGCTGCGCAATATCCTGGCCATGGTCGCGCATCCTGTCGAATTCAGCCTGACGGCACCGCTCGGCGAGACGCACCTTCAGCTGTGCAGGAACAGCCATCTCGCCAATTTGCACAAGATAGGCCAGGGCATCGTGCAGATGGACAATTTCCAGACCGGTAGTCTGGCTCTCTTCATGGGCATTCCGGGCAGCCACCCGCACATCGTCGATCGCTTTGAGACGCAGCACAGTAACAGCCAGAGTGTCGAACCGCGCGGTTGCCGCAACCCCGATGCCGGTCAGATCTCTACAGGCCCGCTCAATTCTCCCGACTTTGAGAAATGCCGATGAGATCTCCCCTTCGAGGTCATCGACTTCTTCGCACAGGCTGGTGATTTCCTCGATCGCGGCGTCAATGTTCAGGCTATGTGCCGCCGACCGGAATTCGCTCAAGATCTCGAAAGATCCATGCAGCATGGTGCGCCGGTAAAGCGTCGTCGCTTCATCCGGCTGCGCCAGCACGACGGAGACATCGGCCTGCCAGGCAATCAGATCCAGAAACCGCGAGAACTCCGTATCCTCACCCTTGAACCAGTGACCGCACAAGCCTTTCAGCACCTCGTCATTATCAAATGCCCGCCGCTGGTCCAGATAGGCCTCAAGCCGCGCCATTGACGCCACCATCTCGGTCGTGGACTGTTTATTCTCCCCGTTCGAAATGGATTTAAAAAACTTCTTGGCGTCGCGCACATCGGTATCGAAAAACGCCAGGGATCCGGCACCGCGCAAGGCGCGCGCGTGAATGACGACATCTTCTATATCGGGCAACGGCCTCAGAATGAACGACTGCTGCAGATCATGGCGGTCGCGGCGCAACTGGCGCACCGTTTCCATGGCTTCTTTTATCGTCAACTCGGCATCTGCATAAAGCAGGTTCGCATCACGGACCGCCAGGGATTCCTGCGGCAGGGCAGCGACGGTCCCTAAAACTTCAAGCGCCTGGGTTAAATCATGCAGCGAACTGGACTTGGGTATCCCGACTGCACTCTGTACTGAATGGGCAATCGCGATGGCCCGTTCCACCAGGGATGCGATCATACGCAGTTCGCCGGCATACTGCTCTGCATCTGCAAGAACAATGGCATCGCGCATCTCTTCCGACAGCACGTCCAGGGCCTGGGCGGTGATCTCCGCCACATGTTTCCAGTTTCGATCGGTCGGCAGCCGGTCGTTCGGCATGAAGAGCGGCTCACCATACTGACCTTTCCGGTCGGTCGGTGGTCCAGCGAGGCTGTCCAGAAGTGCCCGAACAGCGTCGCCCAACCCATCCTCCGAGATCACCTTTACGATGGCCGGGATCGGCTGCGGTGGAACATCGGGCAACTCGCCTAGAGCTTCGGCGATGGTGCGCAGTTCGCCGAAACTCTGTACCGGTCTGCATCCGTAATCGGTGGTCAGATCATCACGCGCCTCGCCGAGCGCTGCCAGAGCATCGAGCCAGTCCGCCGTGCGGGTTCTGAATTCTTCCTCAGCGAACGGACCGGTTTCGCAACGTTCCACCCAAGACCACGGATGATCCGCCAGTGCGCTATGGGCGACAACGATGCTCTCCAGGCGGGTAAACATCTCACGGATGGCGTCGCAGAACTGCGTGCGCTCAAGGGCGGTCAGATCGGCGGCATCGGTAAGCATCAGATCGCCGGCCGCTTCGCACCCTTCTCCAGCCGCCATTTTCGACCGCTGATCCGCCCACAACACCTGCTGGACAGTCAGGCCAAGTTCGCCGATCGGGCTGTTCAGCGTCTCGGCGAAATGGTTCAGCCGGTCACGGCTCTGTTTGAGTTCTTCGATTTTGGTGGCGAAATCCTGCGGCTCTTCAAGTGTGTTCTGAATATCGATGCGCGATTTCAGGGCATCCAGCGCACTGAGTTTGGGCGTCTTGTTGGAGTGGACCAGCAGACAGAAATCGTCGAGTTTCGAATGCCTCAACCGTGCATGCACCACATTGAGCGCAGCCAGTTTTTCAGCAACAAACAAGACGCTTTTACCTTGTGCGATCAACGCCGCGATGATGTTGGTGATGGTCTGCGATTTGCCCGTGCCAGGCGGTCCCTGGATGACCAGGCTCTTGCCATCGGCCACATCGACCAGCGCGCTGTGCTGCGAGGCATCCGCATCGGCCACCAGCTTAAGATCCTTGGCATCGATCTCGGGGGAATCGATCTGGTAGTCCTTGGCGACAAAAATGGAGTCATCCGTTTCGGTTCCGCCGAGCAACAACTGGCGGACCAGTTCATGCCGTTCAAGCTCGCGGCCGCCATGCCAAAGTTCGGTCCACAGGTCGTTATACATCGGCAGTTTGGAGAAACCGTAATGCCCAACGGTGACAAACCGGCGGACCCGCCATCTGGGTTGGGCTGCAATGTCCTTGGACACGCGGCGCAAATAGCTCTCCGGTGTCTGTTCTTCGCCGATGTCGGGCAATTCATAGCCAAATTCACTGCTCAGCCTGATTGCCAGTGTTTCGTTGACCTCAAAATCCGCACCGTCCGCAGTCAGGCTGTAGCGCCGCCATGGGGTCGACATCTTGCGGTCGATCTGGACCGGCAGCAAAAGCAGCGGCGCCAATTGTTTCTGCTCGCCCGCGCCCTCCTCGAAATACTCCAGAAACCCGAATGCGGCATAAAGCGTATTGACGCCAGCCTCCTGCAGCATGGTGCGCGCCTGATCGACGATGCCACTCAGCTTGCGCTCCATTTCCGCTGGAAACAGCAAGGTCTGGATTTCCGCATCCAGGTGCCTCTGCGCCTGCTCGCTTCCCTGGGTCTGCCAAGGCAGTTCGTAGCTCGGCTCAAGATCGTGCTGACGGGCGAAGTCCTCACGCGGCAACATGCGTTCGTCGGTCCAGGGCGGCAGGTCGAGCGTTTCACGCACCCTGTCGCGCAAAGTCCGCTCGATCTCGGCCGCCTTTCTCGAATTCAGCTCGTCGTCGCGCAGGCCCGCCATGGCAATGGTGTAGTCAAGGTCGGTTGCGCGGGCGGCCTCGAGCGCGATCAAAAACAGATCGGAGCGTTCCTCCGGCGGCTCGGTCTCCGGTTCCGGCAGGGCCTTGAACGGCAGACGGTGGCCGTCCCTGAGCCGCTCATACAGAATATCGGGCAGTTCATCGATAATACGAATATGGGTGCGCGCACGCTCGGAATGTTTGAATGACAACAACCGGTTACGATTGCTCAGATCAAGCAGGTTCCGGCGCAGGCCTTCCAGCCGCTGCAGCAAAAGATCGTCTAATTCCGACCCTTCATCGGTCTCAATAGGTTCAACAGCGCTCAAGGCGACAGGCTCTCAATCGTTGAATTTGCACAAGGTTCAAGAACATTCCAACACGCATCTGAACCACGCCAAGCGTGGCTTCCAGCCCTTCACAGTCCGCACATAGTAGAGCATTTCTGCAGGCGCAGCCAACACGGCATATACCGCACGCACAACCTGCAGGAATACCACTGCCATGTGGGGATTTTAGGGCGGCAAGGCTGCTTGTTAAGTGTTGGTTTGGCCCTTGGCGACGATTTTGGCCCAACTGTCGCGCAATCCCACCGACCGGTTGTAAACCAGAAGATCGTCAGTCGAATCAAGATCGCGGGCGAAATAGCCCTGTCGCTCGAACTGGAGCGGGGCGTCTTCAGGCAAAACCGCCAGGCTGGGCTCAAGCTTGCAGTCCTCGAGCACGGTCAAGGAGTCCGGGTTGAGCCCATCGAGAAACCCCTCACCCATGGCCGGTTCGGGCTCGGTGAAGAGATGATCGTAAAGCCTCACTTCACCGGCAATCGCATGGGCTGCCGACACCCAGTGTATCGTACCCTTGACCTTGCGGCCATCAGGCGCATCACCGCCCCGGGTGGCAGGATCATATGTACAGCGCAGCTCGACAACTTCACCGGCATCATCCTTAATCACATCGGTGCAGGTGATGAAATAGGCGTAGCGCAGCCGCACTTCGCGGCCAGGCCCTAATCGGAAGAACTTGCGCGGCGGGTCTTCCATGAAATCTTCCCGCTCTATGTAGAGTTCACGGCCAAACGGCACCATGCGCTTGCCGGCATTTGCGTCTTCGGGGTTGTTGACCGCCTCCAGCTCTTCCGTTTCGCCTTCGGGATAGTTTTCGATCACCACCTTGAGCGGCCGCAACACCGCCATACGGCGCTCTGCGATCTTGTTCAGGAGTTCGCGCGCGCAATGATCAAGCAGCTGCACTTCGATGACGTTGTCAGATTTGGTGATGCCGACCCGCTGGGCGAAATCGCGGATGGCGGCAGCCGGATAGCCGCGCCGGCGCAGACCGCGTAAAGATGGCATGCGCGGATCGTCCCAGCCGCGCACGTGGCCTTCTTCGACCAACTGGATCAAGCGCCGCTTCGACAGCACCGTATGGGTCAGATTCAACCTGGAGAACTCGTACTGGCGCGGCACGAACGGAACCGGAAGATTTTCGATCATCCAGTCATAGAGCGGCCGGTGGTCAGCGAACTCAAGGGTGCAGAGCGAATGAGTAACGCCTTCGATGGCATCGGACTGGCCGTGGGCGAAATCATAAGTTGGATAGATGCACCACTGTTTACCCGTGCGTGGGTGCTCGGCATGGAGAATGCGGTAGAGCACCGGGTCGCGCATATTGATGTTGCCTGATGCCATATCGATCCTGGCACGCAGCGCACGCTCGCCTTCCTTGAACTCGCCTGCACGCATGCGCGCAAAAAGATCAAGGTTTTCCTCCACGCCGCGCTCCCGATATGGCGAATCCCGGCCGGGTTCGGTCAGGGTGCCGCGATGCTCCCGCATTTCCTCAGCCGACAGATCATCGATATAGGCCTTGCCTTCACGGATCAGATGAACTGCCCACTCATAGAGCGTTTCGAAATGCCCGGAGGCGAAATACAGGTGCTCGCCCCAATCAAAGCCCAGCCAGTGCACATCCTCCTGGATACTATCGATATATTCGTGTTCTTCCTTGGTCGGGTTGGTGTCGTCGAAGCGTAAGTGGCAGCGCCCGCCGAACTCCTCTGCGACCCCGAAATTGAGACACATGGACTTGGCGTGCCCGATATGGAGATAGCCGTTGGGTTCCGGTGGAAAGCGGGTCACCACGGTTTGCGTACGCCCGGCCGCCAGATCCTCGCGAACGATGTCGCGCACGAAATCCTTGGTTCCTTCGTCGCTGTCGTGGGCCGGATCGTTCATCGTGCTATGTCTCCGAATGTGGAATTTCAGGCAATTCCCTGTGGCGCCACTGTCTGAAAGAATTCCGCGCGTGCGTCAAGCGGTGCTGGAACGCTTCCACCGCACGAAGCCTGCGTACACTTTAGGTGCCCTTTGCGGTCAACAGTGTTTCGACCAGTTCATCGGCAAGGTCTAGCCGCTCTTCACCGACCTGCTCGGCGGTGACCGGGCGCAACCTTGCCAATTCCGCAAATGCTGCGTCGCGATCAAGATGAAACAGTCTCAACAGAACATAGACAAAAAAGCCGGTCCGGTGGATGCCCGCGGAGCAATGGAAGTAAAGCCTCGGTTCCGGTTCATCCTGTATCTCACGCGATAGCCTCAGGATATGTCCAGCAATGTCGGCATTGCGGAGGATCTCCAAACCGCCCCCTTCCAGTGGCAGCCAAAACCATTTCACGCCCATTTTTCGGCAAATAGCCTCCAGTGCCGGTGCCCCTTCCCGTTCACTCAACAAGGTGCAGCAATGGGTCAGTTCCAGAGCGGTCAATGTGCGAAGCGACTTCTTTCCCGGGCGCGGCCCCAGAAACAGTTTCACATTCCGTGCGGTAAATGCGGCGAGTTCTTTGTCCATACAATCCAATATCAACCAGGTCCGGTGAGCCCAGACTAACGTGCAGCGCTAGGTGTTAGATGCGGCCGCCTGGAAGTTCCATCATGGACATGCGTCCGCAATGGCACTTGCTTTAGTGGGAAACAGCGTATCTCACCTCGTGAAATCGTAAGGCCTTACGTCTTGTTCTGTTGCGCATGCCGTCTCATACTTTCGCACAACTACAATAAAACCTGTCACCAGCCAACCCAGGGAGGGGCACATGTCTCGGATCTCGAAAACACTGGCGCTTGCCGCCGGCCTGTTAGTCACCGCATCGGCTGCTGCGTTGGCCGATACAACCGATGTCAAATGGCAGAAAAAAGTTGTTATCGACAAGCAGGGCGCACATTGCGTCAACGACCCGAATTGCTTCAACCGGTATCACCCGGAAATTCCGCCGGTAACCCGCGCCAATCCCGGCGACATGATCGTGTTCCACACCCGCGATGCGCTCGATGCGGATCTGGCACTCGATTCCAATGCGGACGATCTGGCCGCAGTCGACCTCAATCTGGTGCACCCGATGACCGGTCCTGTGCATATCGAAGGCGCCAAGCGCGGCGATGTGCTGGCGGTCACGCTGATCGATATCGAACCCGATGAGTACGGCTACACGGTGATTGTGCCGGGCTTTGGTTTCCTGCGCGACATCTACACCAAACCCTATTTGGTCAATTGGAGGCTTTCGCGCACCCATGCGGAATCCGACCAGATGCCAGGCATCAAAGTGCCCTATGAAGCCTTCATGGGATCGGTCGGTGTACTTCCAGGCGGTCCGGAAACAGACGCTTGGCTCAAACGCGAATCCGACCTTGCAGCGGCTGGCGGCGTGGCGCTGCCACCGGAGCCGACCGGCGCACTGCCCACTGCTGTGTGCGGCCCGGATGGTAGCCACAAGGACAAATGCCTGCGCACCATTCCACCGCGCGAGAACGGCGGTAATATGGACGTCCAGCAGATGCAGGTCGGCACCACCTTGCTGCTGCCCTGCTTCATCGATGGTTGCGGCCTGTTCGTCGGCGACGTGCATTTTGCCCAGGGCGATGGTGAAGTTTCCGGCACGGCGATCGAAACCGGCGCCATCGTGACCGTTCGCACCGAAATCCGCAAAGGCCAGGGCAATGTCATCACCGGGCCGGAAGTGGAAGGCGGCGCGCAGATCAAGAACATGGAACCTTCCAGGTTTTACCAGACCGTCGGTCTGCCGATTAAGGCGGAGGGCGAAGTGATCGCACCGCACACCTATCTCGACAGCGAGAAGATCAAAAACCTGGCGAACCTGTCAGAGGACCTGACCCTTGCCGCACGCAACGCACTGATCAAGATGATCGCCTATATCCAGCGCGAACACGGCCTGACCGCGGAGCAGTCTTATATTCTGGCAAGCGTCGCGGTCGACCTGCGGGTCGGCCAGGTGGTCGATGTGCCGAATTACGTGGTCACCGCGGTTCTCAATCTCGACGTCTTCGACGATTGACCCGGCGCGGTGTCCTCAAGGCCCTAAGTCTGGCCGCAGGCGCAACTCTGCTCTGCGGCCACACACCCTATGGCCAATGGACCGTCTACCGCAAAAAGCATCTGCTCATCGGATGCCACAAGACCGATCCCCGGACGTACGATCTGGCAAAACAGGTGGTCGCGGTTCTCGGTGAACATTTGCCGGCAGCTAAATCCCGGGTCGCCCGCGCACCAACGCCGGGCCGGCTGGCAAGTCTGCTGGGCACCGGCCAGATGGACATCTGCGTGCTCGGTTGGCGCGACGCCCAGGCGATGATCGCCGGTCAGGGCCAGTTCAAGCCTTACGGCGCATTGCCGTTGAAGCTGATCACACCACTCGGCGACCGCGCACTGATCGCCCATGAAAAATTCCGCAAACGCCATGCCTGGCTTCTTGCAGCTGCACTCGCGGACAGCGCCCTGCCTACCGGAATGATAGCATCCGAATTGCCAGCGCCACCGTGGCACCCCGGCGCAAAGGCGTTTCGGGAAGGCGCCCCTGAGCCGCAGGCTTAGTTCTCAGGCCAGCGCTTTGATCTCGTCCAGATCCAGGGTGCCGGGAATGATCACGATAGGGATTGGAAACTGCCCCGCCTGTTTACCGGCGAGCCACGATACCAGCTGGCCGGGTCCTTCGCTCGAGGTCGATGCACCGAGCACGAGGAACGAAATATCCTCGTCTTCCTCAATCGTCGTGACGATCTCTTCCGAGGTTTCACCGTGGCGGACAACTTCTTCGGTCTCGATGTTTTCAAAACCCCAGCCGTTGAGTTTGCGTCGGTAGAGCCGGAACACGGCGGCTGCGGTCTGCTCGTTTTCTTCGCGGTGGATCTCGCCGACGCGCAGCCAGTGCTGGAACTCCTCCGGCTGACTGACGAATAGCATTACGATCTTGGAGCTGGTGTTGCGCGCCCGGTGGGCGGAAAAATAGACCGCCGATTCACATTCAGCCGAATCGTCTACCACCACCATAAATTTGCGGCAGTGGCCTTTCTCATGAACCCGTCGGATTGTTCTGTCTGGCATAGTCTGCAACACCTGTCGTTCAACGCCGGTGAGCCCGCAACGGAGCCGGCGATATACACCTACTTCTTACGGAATACGGCCGATGCCGCCATACCCGCAGCAATTGCCGCCAGGACCGACAACACACCGTAAAGAAGCGGTTGTTCATGGGCCAGAGAATAAATCCAGCGCTCAACTCCGCTCTTTTCGATGCTCAGTCCGGTGGTGTACTGACCGATCAACTGGGTGCTGCGAAACAGATAGACATCCGCCTCATATCCACCCAACGGCACATTTGCGGGTAACTCGAACTCAGCCCGAAACAGATGTTTGCCAATCAGCGTAATGCCACCATCTGTTTCCTGATAAAGCTTGTTGCGCTGCTGAATGCGCACAATCGCCTCGATATAATCGCCGGCACTGGGATTTGCTGCACCGGCCGCTGAAAGGATCAACCCGGTTTTCACACTCGAAACCCCGATGCCGAGTTCACCGAGCGTATGAAATGACGCGATTTCAGCGATCGGCCGGTTGGTCAGGGTTGTGTAATACCCCGGCACCTTGTCGAACACGGCACCTTCCGTGTTGACCCAGATACCGGCGACCCGGCGTTTGCGCCGCACGTTCAGCTTCTGGTTCGGGCCCCGCACCACAATGACAATATCAGGCGGTGCACCGGTCTCATCCTTGTTCCCCCCGGCAATGGCGCCGAACAGAAGAACCTTGGCACCGGCAAAATCCGTCTCCACGTCAATCGTGTGGGTGGTCAGATCAGCCTCGATTTCCTGCGCATGCACCGTCCCCTGCGCAAACAGAACGGAAAGCACAATGGTCAAAAGCGCACTACGGATCATTTGGCAAAGCCGGTTCATAATCAATGCCCTCCCATCATGGATGACAATGAGAACGCTTCGCTCGGCTCGACAATCAGGTCATAAGCGATCTTCGCGCACATGGCGAGCACCAGAAGCGCCAGCAGAGCGCGCAACTGCTCGCCCTTGAGCTTTTGGCCGGCCCGTGCGCCGATCTGTGCGCCGATGACGCCGCCGGCCATCAGCATCAAGGCCAGCACGGCATCGACTGTCTGGTTCTGGGTCGCGTGCAGAATGGTCACCAGTGATGTTACGAAAGCGATCTGGAACAGCGACGTCCCAACCACCACGCTGGTCGGCATGCGCAACAGATAGATCATCGCCGGCACCATGATGAACCCGCCGCCGACCCCCATGATGGCAGCCAGCAGGCCGACCAGGGCGCCCACCAGCAGAGGCGGAATTGCGCTGATGTATAGCTTGGAGCGCTGGAACCGCATCTTGAAAGGCAAATTGTGGATCCAGTTGTGCTGGCCCGGCCGCCGCGCCGGCACCGCCTGTCCGGCGCGCGACTTCATCAATGTGCGCAGGCTCTCAATCAGCATCAATGTACCGATGATGCCCAGAAACAACACATAACTCAGCGAGATAACCAGATCGACCTGGCCCAACGCGCGCAGGATGGCCATCAACTGCACGCCAAAGACCGAGCCCACGACACCGCCGGCCAGCAGCACCAGTCCCATCTTGACATCGACATTGTTGCGCCGCCATTGGGCGATCGAGCCGGACACCGAAGATGCCACGATCTGATTCGCCTCAGTCGCAACCGCGACGATCGGTGGAATACCGGAAAAGATCAGGAGCGGCGTCATCAAGAACCCGCCGCCGACCCCGAACATACCCGACAGGAATCCAACGATTCCCCCCATCCCGAGCACGAGAAAGAGGTTCAGCGATTGCTCGGCAATCGGGAGATAGATCTGCATGACTGGGTCCGTGCTCCGGAATCGAACAGACCAGCGCGGGAAGCGTCGAGGTTGCCTAAAGACGTTTGAAGATTGTTTGCGTTGAAACTATGCAGCTTTTCGTCGTTCGGCCAGCCTACGTCAATGTGACAATTCGGCTAATAGAGGGAAATCGCAAAAAACATCTGTCCATCGGCTTTTCACTTCCATTTTTGCACGCTTCCATGGCACCTTTCGGCGCACTTGGACGCCGTAGCGGAGAGACATCAATGGACATCACACTCTACGAATTCGGGCCGACGCGCTCGGCACGCTGCCGCTGGACCCTGCTTGAACTCGACCTGCCATTTGAAGGGATCGAGGCACGCTCCATGATCGGTTCCGAAGAACTCAAGAAAATCCATCCCCTGGGCAAGCTTCCCGCTGCCGTCATCGACGGCCGGCCGCTGTTTGAGTCCGGCGCAATCTGCACCTTCCTTGCGGATGCCAACCCGGACAGGGGCCTGATCGGCACGCCCGGCACCTGGGAACGCGCATTGCACGACCAGTGGGTGTGTTTCACTTTTGCGGAGCTCGAAGCCTGGTTGTGGCACAGTGCCAAAAACACCTTCGTCTACCCTGAGGAAGAACGCATTGCAGATGTGATAGCACCCAATGGCCGCGAAGCCAGAAAGGGCGCTGCCGTTGTCAATGATGTGCTGAGCACGTCGGACTATCTGATCGGCGACGCCTTCTCCGTGACCGACATTATCCTGAGCTACGCATTGAATTGGGCGCGCCGTGCCGGGCTGACCGATGGTCTCGACGCGGTCAATGCCTATCTCGACCGGCTCTATGAACGGCCCCATTGCAGCTATACCCGTCCCGAACAATGATAAAGCGACGCCTGCGCAATGAGCGGTTTCAGTAAATCTACGATTGCCTTCCTGAAGGGCCTTGGAGCAGACAACTCCAAGGCCTGGTTCGACGCCCATCGTTCCGAGTATGATGCCCATTACATCGTCCCGGCCAAGACCTTCATCGAACAGGTTGCCGGTCCGCTCGGGGCGATCGCTCCCAATGTTCAAGCAGAACCCCGGGTAAATGGTTCGATCTTCAGAATCAACCGGGACATCCGTTTCTCCAAGGACAAGACACCCTACAAGGACCATCTGGACCTGTGGTTCTGGGAGGGCGACCGAAAGACTGCCTTGTCGAGTTTCTTCTTTCGCCTGACCGCCGGCACACTCATCCTTGGTGTTGGCAATCACGGGCTCGACAAGCACCGTCTCGAAGCCTTCCGGGCAGCGGTCATTGATGCTGGCACCGGCAGACAGCTTGCCGACATCGCCAACACCCTGGAGGCCGACCGGTTTACCATCGGCGGCGACCACTATGCCCGCGTGCCACGCGGTTTCGTGGCGCAGGACGCTGCTGCGGAGCGGTTCCTGAAATACAACGCATTGTGGGTAAGCCGGGAAACCGCCCATCCCAAGGAGCTCTACGGCGACGAGTTCGTCAATTTCTGCGTCGAACGCTGGCGCTTGATGGCCCCGCTTCACCACTGGCTGATGGCCCTGGCCTGAGCCGCATTTCCCTTCCCGGTTGCGGTTTGGTATCCTGTCTTGCGTATGTCAGGCCTGATGCAAGGCAGCAATATGAGCATCCATTCATATATGCGGGGCACCATTGAAGGGTTAAGTGTGCGGCTGCTGGTCCTGTGCTGTACATTTGGATTGGCCTGCGAAATCTCCCTTGCCGGCCCCGCACCACTTACCGCAGACGAAGTTCGGACACTGGTGACAGGCAACACTCTGGTCTTTCAGCACGACACGATAGCCGGCGATCTGCGGTACTTTTCTCCGGACGGCACCACCATGCACGACCCCGAACGCGGGTTCGTGACCCTGGGCCGATGGACCATTGGCGAGCACGACGCAAAATTGTGCATTCGAGAAACTCAGGACAAGCTTCCTTATTGCGGCCATATCACACGCAACCAAGACACCTACCTGGTGGACTGGGGTATCGACCGGGTGCCCGCCTATTCAATCAGGGTCGAACCCGGCAACCTCACCAATCACGAGAACAATCCGGGCAAGAATTACGGTCCGCGCGAACGGCTGAGCCTACCTGCAGCCGTCAGGATCACACCTCCAGCGAAGGACCTGCCCGCCCCGGTTGCTGCGCTGTCAGGCTCATGGTTTGGAACCTGGTATGTGTTCAGAGACTTCGCACTGATCGTGGAAAGGATCGACCACACCAGCGCGGACATAGTCTATTCCTGGGGGCAGAACTTCTTCCGTAAAGATGAGCCGGGCTGGATCCGAACCCATGGACGCATTGAGCACAAAACCTTGCATTTCGCGTTTGGTGCGTATCAGGTATCAGCCATGGTTGATGATGACGGGTTACTCAAGCTCGAGATTGAGCACACAGAGTTCGCAGGTCTCCAGCGAGCACTCCCCTGGTCCATTCCCTCATCAGATCTGCTGTCACCGGTTGCGAATATCGACATCAGTCCACCAATGGAGCGCCGCACCAAACTGTTGATACCGGAGTTACAATCCGGCTTGGACATTGGTGACGCACCAATCCACAATGGTCACTTCATGCCGGTCGGTGACCACGCACCGGCACAGCACCGGTTCGAGGGGCGCCTGACGATTGGTGCGTCCAAGGCATTGCGCAGGCGTGCCGGTGGACGCGACAGCTACAACGTGCGTTTCCCGCCGTTCTCGGCGGAATTTGTCACCATCGGTGAACAGCTCGTGCCCGCAGCGCGCGGCATCATCACGCCACCCCGGGGCACGTCAGCATGGAACATCATACTGGGCCCGGGGCGGACGTGGTCCGAGCCCGGCGATCAGGGCTGGTCACGCGCGTCCTTCCCCTTCACGCTGACGCGTCCGCTGCGTGGCCTTGCCCTCAACGGCATCGCCAGCTTCGCCTTCACCTCGTCTGAAATATCGGAAATGAATTTTCAGGTTGTTCAGGAAACATCTCCCAACAACCAGATCGACATGTGGGGCACTGCCTCGGCTCGCTACGAACCCGGCACCGTCGACGGGCGGGACCACTTGGTCACCGACTTCGCCCAGGAACTGAAGGATCAAATCCAGTTTCACCCCTGGTCCAAGCTGGTTGAACTGCATGGGTCGGAACTCATGGACATCTTCGATGGCACCGAGATCAGGCCGAACGTGTCGCAAAGCGGGCTGGTGATAGATGGAAAAGCCTATGCAACCGGGTGCAGGACCCGCTATGGACCCTACCCCTATTGTCGGCATATGCGTCACGGCGTCTACTCGGTAACAAAATCGATTGGCGCTGGACTCACCCTTTTCAGACTGGCTCAGAAGTACGGCGCAGAAGTCTTCGATCTCAAGATCACCGACTATGTGGATCTTAACGCCGATCATGACGGCTGGTTGGATGTGACCTTCGGCGATACCCTGAACATGGTCACGGGCATAGGGAACATGTACCCGCGGCGTGTCACGCATTTTGTCGAAACTGACAGTAGCGCTGTGGCAATCGGGGTCTATGGCGCCCTTTCCGTCCGGGCCAAGCTTGAGGCGGCAGGCCGGGCTGCACGCCATCCATGGAAGCCGGCGGAAGTTTTCCGTTATCGCAGCATCGATACCTTCGTGCTGTCTGCCGCCATGGACGCTTATCTTAAGTCGGTCGAAGGTCCCGATGCGCAATTGTGGAGCATGATGCAGCGTGAGGTGTTCAACCCCATCGGTATCCAGAATCTGCCGACCCTGCACACGGTCGAACCGGATGGTGCGCACGGTGTACCGGTGTATGGTTGGGGCCTGTTCGCTACATTGGAGGACGTGATCAAGGTTGCACGGCTGTTACGCAATGGCGGGCGGCATGGCGGCATCCAGATCCTTCACGCGGAGACTGTCGCCGCCGTTATGAACGGCAAGCGAAAAGGCTGGCCGACCGGTTGGCAGGTCCAACATGGCGAGGCCTATTACAAAAATTCATTCTGGATCGGACCGCACCGCTCCAGATCCGGCTGTACGGCACAAATTCCTTCCATGTCCGGTTATGGCGGCAGTTACGTTCTCCTGATGCCCAATGGCATGACCGCGATCCGCTTCGCCGATGGGCCTATCGAGGGTGATTCCAGAACCACATACAACTCTTTCCACATGCGCCATGTGGCGGACACCATTCGGCCCCTGTGCTAGAGCGTTTCATGTTCATGCGGAACCGTTCGATAGCGCCAAAAGTCAGAATCGACTTTAGACGGAAAAGATTAGAGTATTCAAAGTGTTACAGCAATTTACCTGCATCCGGCGGGGCGCGGGTTGCGATATTCCCATTGACCATCAGCGGCGCACAAATTCACCCCATGCGACCTTTGGCCCATGCCGCTTAATTTGACATCGAATCATGCGTTTTCTATCAACAGGCTATCGAAGCCCGCGGGCCGATGCGGCGTATCCACTGCGACGCATGCCTTGTGTAAATCCGATGACGATACCGGGTGCGGGAACACAGCAAGACGCAAACAGGAGATCACCTTGACTTTAGAGGCGACACATATTGGGGCACGCATCATGGAAGCCCGTGAAGCAAAAGAGATGACCATTGCCCAGGCAGCGACCCGTTTGGGCGTCAAGACGACGACCCTTCAGAACTGGGAAAGCGGCACCACCGCACCCCGGGCAAACCGACTGCAGATGCTGGCTGGCGTTCTGGATACGTCCATGCTGTGGCTGCTCAGCGGCTCTGCAGAGCACGAACCGACCCATCTCACCGCCAGCAAGATCGAAATCGTCGCCCAGAAACTCGAACGCGCCAACAGTCTGCAACTCGAACTCAACGGGCTTCTGGCAGAGGTCGCAATGGAAGTTGCCGAAATTCAGCACCTGGAAGCCGAACTCGATCATCTGGCAGCTTAACAAGCTTCATTTTTTCTCAAGAAACACCAGACCACACTTCACGCCGCCAGTCGGACACGGCAAATGGCGCGCCCTGGCGTATACCGGCACAAACAACACCGCCGAAGCAGGTGTCGCCATCGGCGCGTTCGATCATGTTGTGGCCAAGCGCCTCCAATGCGGCTTTTTCCGGATGGTTTTCGGCAATCAGAAGCTTGCCGTTTTCGCTGCGCCAGCGCGGATGATGGATCGCCTCGGTGAGCGGCATTCCCTGCAGCCGCGCCTTGGTGATGACCTGCAGCAATGTCTGGATCTGACCGTCGGCGCCAGGCGTTGCCAGCGCCGCGACCTCACCGTCCATCTCAAAGATGGCAGGCGCCAGGGTATGGACCGGCCGCTTGCCCGGACCCGCGTCATTGGGAGCTTGGGTAAAACCCTGTGCCCGGTTGTTGAGCACAAAGCCGCCTTCGGGCACAAAGACGCAACTGCCAAATTCGTCAAACAAGCTGACCAGGGATGATACCACTTGGCCTTCCGCATCGGCGGTGGCAACCCCAGCGGTATGGAGATAGGCACGCGGGCCAGCGCGGTTGGACGCCTTGTCCAGGTCAACATCAAGCGAGACATCAAGAAGTGCTGCACCCTCGCCCACCCGGTCGCGATGGGCAAAAGAGGCATTGGTAAGCTCGATAAGCGCATGATCGAGTTGCCGGTCGGGAAGTGCTCCAAGTGCCTCCAGGTTCTTGAGGCACAGCGCCAGCAATACCCCTTGGGTGATAGGCGGCTGCACCGACACCCGGCCGTTCTGCCAGCCGGTGCTCACCGGCGCGGTGACCACTGTTTCATGGGCGCCAAGATCGCGTGCCGTCAAAAGCCCGCCGCAAGCAGCAACCGCGCATTCCACGGCTTTAGCGATATCGCCTAGGTAAAACGCATGCCCACCGGTCTTTCCGATCGCACGGAGCAGCCGGCCAAGCTGTGGTTGCACGACAGATTGCCCTGACCCGGCACCCTGGCACACGGCCCAGCCGGCAGCGCCGCCGCACTCAAGACGCGCCTTATTCTGGTGCACGGCACGGGAAATATCAGCCCCAAAGCGCACACCCCGCTGTGCAAGTTCGATCGCCGGTGCAAGGCATGCTTCAAGACCGACACGCCCGAACCGCTCCGCCATGACCTGCCAGGCATCGACCATACCGGGCACCGTGGCCGCCAGCCCGCCGTCACGGGCCTCCTGAAAGGCTGGATCAGACGGTGCACAACCGGTGCCGTTGACCGCCACCGTCTCGCCATCGGCGCCGCAGATCAGCACCAGGGCATCGCCTCCCAGACCACACGAGGCGGGGATGACCACACACAATACCGCCTGTGCCGCGATCGCGGCATCTACCGCGTTACCACCAAGGGCTAGAATATGCTGGGCTGCGGCACTGCCGAACGGATGGGCAGCAGACACCGCCCCACGAGCGCCAAACAGCCTGGGCCGGATGCTTGAGGCATAGGCTGTTTCGATCAGGTCATTCACGTGGCAGTTTTCCTTAAAGTGGCATGGATCAACAGTCTTGCAGCAGACGGCCGCATCCCGCAATTGCGTCTTCGATGCCGGCCAGGCGAAGGCAATGCCAGAAGCTCGCCTGATTGCTGCAAATCACCGGCAGGCCGGTTTCGCGCTCGATATCGGCGATCACTTCCAAAGACCGCAAGGCACCGCAGCTAAGGAAAATCGCATCAGCATTACTCCGATCGAGCGACATCGCAAACGCGGCTAGAAATCCTGGCGAGACCCTGTTCATCTCGACATCGGTCATGAGGCCAAGCCCCTTGATGTCGGTCACATCGAAACCGGCATTGGCGAAGTAATCCCGTTCCAGTTGATCAATGTCGGGCGTGTAGGCGGTGGCGATCGCAATGCGCGAGGCATTCAGCGCCTTGAGTGCGGAAACGACCCCGGTCAGCAACGTGGTTCCCTTAACGCCGGGCCTGGCGTTTTCGATCCTCGCACGGATCGCCTCTTCACCGATGACAAAACTGCCGGACGTACAGTTGTAACAGATGACATCCATGTCCCCGCGCGCCGGCACGAACCCGCCCAATGCATCGTCAAAATCGTGCTCCATTTGCGCCAGATTATCGATTGTGCACTCTGTGCCCATACGCATATGGGTGAAGCTCAGCCCGACCCCTTGCGGCCGCATGGAGAACATATCGCCCTCGGTCAAGCCGGCATTGGCGACGCAGATGAAACCCAACCGCGCGCGCGGATAGGGACCATCATCGAATTCAACCTGGTTCATTCAGATATGGTTCCCACTAAACTGCTCAATTCCGTGACATCATGGCTTCCGGCAGCCATAGCGCCAATTCCGGAAACACCGTCAAAAGCGCCACGCCAACCAGCATCATGACAAACATCGGCAGGGCCGCCATCGAAACAAACCCAATGCCGCGGCCGATCATGCTCTCCACCAGGAACAGATTGAAACCGATGGGCGGTGTGATCAGCGCCATTTCACCGACCAGCACAACAAACACACCGAACCAGATCATGTCGATACCGGCCTCACGCACCAGGGGTTCGATCACCGCCATGGTCAGCACGATCATGGATATGCCGTCCAGAAAACAGCCGAGCAGGATATAGAACGCGGTCAGGACTGCGATCAGCATCCAGGGCGATAGCTCCATCGCCCCGATCCATTCAGCCAGCGCACGTGGCAGGCCGGTGAAACCCATGGCGAGCGTCAGGAAGGCGGATCCGGCCAGCAGCAACATGATCATGGAGGTGGTCTTGACCGTACCCAGAAGGGACGTCTTCAGGGTATCGACGGTCAGCGAACCTTGCGCCCCCGACAGAATCAACGCGCCGATGACGCCTAGGGTCGCTGCCTCGGTTGGCGAGGCAAAGCCGATATATATAGAACCGATGACGGCAACGATCAGGCCGACAATCGGGCTTAATTTGAGAAAGCCTTCAAGTTTTTCGTGAAGCGTGGAGCGTTGTTCACGAAGCTTGCGGCCCTGCGGACTAAAAATCCCCCAGGCCGTGATATAGGCCATGAACAACGCGGTCAGCATCAGGCCTGGAATGATGCCCGCAATGAACAGGCGGCCGATCGATTCCTGCACGGTCACGCCATAGATGATCATGGTAATCGACGGCGGGATCAACAAACCGAGCGTGCCGGCACCGGCCAGCGTACCCGCCGACAGGGCATCGGGATAGCCGTGCTTCTTGAGTTGCGGAATGGTCATCTTGCCGACCGTCATCAAAGTCGCAGCAGACGAGCCGGAGATTGCCGCAAAGGTCGAACACCCGACCACATTCACATGCAACAGCCCGCCCGGCAGCCTCCGCATGAGCGGGGACAGACCGGAAAACAACGTCTCTGACAGTTTCGACCGGAACAGGATCTCACCCATCCAGATAAACAACGGTACAGCAGACAGCCCCCAGAGCGATGTATGGGCCCATATGGTTGTCGCCATGGCGTCACCCAGGGGACGTGTGGTGAACAAGGCCATGGCAAAGATACCGGTGCCCAGGAGTGCGAGCCCTATCCAGATGCCCGAGCCTAAGAGGACGACGAGGATGGCAAGAAATAACACGCTGGCGGCCAGTTGCTCCATGGTTCAGCCGCCCTGTGTAGGTTCGGTGCCATGGGCGCCCGATGATTTGGTATCGATCCTGCCGGATGTGACCGCAACAATCACAGCATGGACCAGTGACACCGCAAAAACCGCGAAACCGAAGGCGGCGGGCGCCTGTGGAATCCAGATCAGGATCCCATCGGATCCATCGCTTCTGTCTTCAAACAGATAAGACACATAGACCATGCGCATCAGGTAGTAGGCGAGATACGAGGTCAGGGCGGCCGCTGCGCCAAGCGCCCAGAGCTCAAGCCCAAAACGCGTTTTGCCCTTCAGGTTTTCGATCACCATGGAGACACGGATATGGCCGTGCTCTCCGAAGGTATAGGCGAGCCCGAGGGCACCGGCACCGGCCATACAGTACCCTGCCCCTTCGGTCATTCCAGGAACGAACACACCGGCCAGCCGGCTCAATATGTTGACCAGAACCAGGCCGCCGATAAACACGATGAAGACCGCCGCAAGATAACCGCATGCCCGGTAAAGCCGGTGCAGATTGCGATCGAGAATTTTAAGCATCGACACAGCGGTCGGCTCCCCGGACCGAGTTCAGAAACGGACGGGCCTTGCAGACCGCAAAGCCCGTCCGACTCAACTATTTATTGTAGGCCTTGATAATATCCTGGGCAGTCTGTCCGGAAGATGCTGCCCATTCTTCGGACATGGTTTGACCGATCTTCTCAAGGTCCATGCGCAGCTTGTCACTTGGTGCAGAAACCGTAATGCCGTTATCGGCCATGGTCTTGTTGTAGCCGTCATTGGTCGCCTTCATGGCGGCCCACACGGACTTCTCAGCCGCTAAGGCAGCATCCATAACCACTTTCTTGGTGGCATCGTCCAGCTTGGTCCAGGCATCCTTGTTGACCACCACCACGCTTTTCGGCAACCAGGCATTGACCGTGTAGAAGTGATCGACATAGTCCCACATTTTGCGGAAAACGCCGATCGCACCGGAGGCGATCATGCTTTCAGCAACTCCGGTTGAAAATGCCTGACCGATTTCGGTTGCTTCGGTTTTGGTCGGCACCGAGCCCATCAATTGGGCAAGCCGTGTGGTGCCCGCGTCATAGGCGCGGAACTTGACGCCCTGCATATCCGCGACACTGTTCACCGGTTTTTTCGCAAACAGCCCCTGTGGCGGCCAGACCGCTGTAAACAAAAGCTTCATGCCGCGCTTGTCCAGAGCCGCCTCGAGTGCCGGTTTGGACGCTTGATAAAGCTTCCAGGCCTGATCGGCATCGGTCGCCAGGAACGGCACCGTATCAATGCCGAAGATCGGGTCTTCGGATGCATGAGCGCCGATATAGCGCGCCCCGATGGGCACCTGGCCCGAACGAACCGCGCGCAGGATTTCCGATGCCTTGTACAAAGAGCCCGACGGATGGACCACGACTTCCAGCGCACCGTTGGAATTCTTGGTGACGGCTTCAGCGAACTCTATATAGGTCGCGGTGATGAAATTCTTGGCGGAGTAACCTGCCGGCATATCCCACTTGTCGCCGGCTTGCGCCGTCAGCACTGGTGCGGTCAGCAACAGCGCAGCCGCGGCAGCGATCCCTAGAATGTTCCTGCGGATTGAAGAAGTCCTGTTCATTTTTTTCCTCCCTGAGTTTGTTTGAGTTGGTTTCATGCGTCCACGACGAACAGTTCGCGCGGATAATCGGTCAACACTTCCGCCCCGGTTTCGGTGACCCGCACGCTGTCGGAAAAACACATGCCGAAATCATCGAAAAACAGTGTCGGAATAACGTGAAAGGTCATGTTCGGCTGAAGCACCAAAGGATCGTCCGGGCGGATCGAATAGATATGACCTTCCGACCAGTTGGGCGGGAAACCAATGCCGATGCCGTAGGCCGCACGGCTTCTGAAATGTGCGCCGAGACCTTTTTCCTCAGCACGCCTGCGGCATATGAGATCGACCTCGCCTGCGGTCAGTCCCGGTTCGATAGCCTCGATAGCGGTCTCCAGGATGCCATGAAGGGCGTCCGCCGCCATCTTGTGCCGGTCGTTCGGCGCACCGACGACAACCGGCCGGGCCAGAATGCCGTGATAGCGTTCAATGCAGCCTGCGGATTCCAGCAGAACGACATCACCGCGCGCAATTTCGCGCCGCCGCCACATGGCAAAGCACAACGACGTTGCCTCACCCGCCACAACCAGCGGCGGATGGCCCAGATACTCGCTTCCAGCCGCGATACTGGCTTGGAACATGGCGGCGGCGAGATCGTTTTCCGTTCGGCCCGGCGCCACCGCCCTGATCGCTGCATCAAGGCCTGCTTCCGCTGCCCGGCAGGCCCGGCGGATGCACGTCAGTTCGGCTTCGCTCTTGACCATGCGATGCGGTTCGATGATGCCGTTGCAATCGGTGAGCTGGCAGTTCAAACCGGCTTCAAGGCGCTGGTAGTCACGAACAGTCAGATACCAGGAGCCGGTTTCCAGTCCGAGTTTGGCGTCATCGCGCACCGCATCGTTGAGATAGCGGCTCAGAATCTCGAGTGGTTCATCGGTATCGACGATTGCTTCAAAGGAACCGATGGTGGAATAGGCCAGCGCCAGATCGCGGTTGACGATGCGCGCAATAATCACCGGCTTGCCATCGCGGGGAACATACATCGTCTGAAACGTGAAATAGCCGATGGTCTGATAGCCGCTCAGCCAGAACATGTTCTCCGGATTGAACAACAACAGGCCATCGCAACCGCGTGCCTCCATTTCGGATTGAACCAGCACCAGCCGGTCCGCATAGACGGTGTCCGAAAACGGCAGCATGCCCGGCTTGATCCGCCGGCCTTCTTCTTTTGCAACCTCAAGCGCCGCCTCGGCCATATTACCATGCCCTTATCGTTAGCAACGCCGTTAGGTTACAAACGACGACACATAACTACAATTCTCTTTTATTTACTCTAGTCATAATTTAAGTTATGCCCTCACGGAGCATCTGCGATGAATATTCGTCAAGTCGAAGTCTTCAAGGCGATCATGGACGCCGGCTCGATCACTGAAGCGGCTGAGCAGCTTCATGTCAGCCAGCCATCGGTCAGCAAGCACCTGAAACTGCTGGAGGCCAGTCTTGGCCTAACTCTGTTCCAGCGCACCGGCAACCGGCTGGTCGCATCGCCCGAGGCGCAGGCATTACATGAGCAAATCGCCCGAACCTATCAGGGGTTGGATCATCTCGATCGCTTCGCCGACGGTCTGAAACACCATGCACACGGACAGATCACGGTGGCTGCCATGCCGCTCATGGCGCAGCACTGGTTGCCTGAAGTGGTCGGCGATTTTTTAGCTCGGCACGAGACAATTTCCATCTCCCTGCCGGTGCGTAGTTCAAAATGGATTGGCGAGGCAATCGCAAATGCCAGTGTGGATTTCGGCATCGGCCTTGCGACCGGAGAGGAAACCGGCGTGATCGGGGAACCACTGCTCGATCTGCCGCTGGTCTGCGTGCTGCCACCGGCTCATCCGTTGACCGCGCACGACATCATCACCCCTTCGGATCTTGACGGACAGGACCTGATCACCCTGACCAATTTCGATCACTGGCGCCTGGCGGTTGAAAAGACCCTTGAGGACCACAACATCAGCCCGCGTCGCCGGGTCGACACATTCACCACCGTCGTGGCATGCGAACTGGTGCTCAAAGGCGTCGGCATTGCCATCGTCGACAGCCTCACCGCCATGGGCTATCTCGGCACCGACATCGAAATCCGCAGATTCAGCCCCGGCGTGCGATTTGAGATTTTCCTGCTCAAACCGCAGCACCGGCAATTCTCCTCGCTCGCCAACCGGTTCGCCGAGGACGTCATTGCACGGGCAGCACAAACCCAGGTCAGTGTTATGGAGAGTATTGCCGCTCTGTCGGGGACGGCTGCCTGAGTGGATTGGCGATCGGGCTGTCTCTACCGGTCGTCGTAGTCCACAATCAGGGTTTCCGTCAGCGGGTGGGACTGACAGGTGAGAATATAGCCGGCGGCGATCTCATCGGGCTCGAGCCCGTAATTGACATCCATGCGCACCTCGCCTTCGACCAGTTTGGCCTTGCAGGTGCAACACACACCGCCTTTGCAGGCAAACGGCAGGTCGAGCTTACGGTCGAGAGCTGCATCGAGCACCGGCATTCCTTCGAACGGCACGGCGATCCGCGTGCGATTGCCGTTGAGCACGATGGTGACGCTGCTGGTACGGTCATCCGTAGGCACCGCCGCATCGGGACGCAGGGCGCCGGCATGAGGTGCCGGCGTGCCGAACACTTCGAGTTTTACCTTGGCATCGTTCACGCCGAGTTCCCTGAGCACGGTCTTGGCGGCTTCCATCATCGGCCCCGGACCGCAGATGAAGAAATGGTCGACCTCGCTCACATCGATAAGACTGTCGGCAAGATCGCGTATCTTGTCGCGATCCAGCAGCCCGCCGAACAACGGCAGTTCGGGCAAGTCGTCGCTCAGCACATGGAACACGCGCAAGCGGTCCAGATAGATGTCCTTCAGGTCGGCCAGCGCATCACGGAACATGATCGCATCGAACCCGCGGTTACCGTAGAACAGCGTGAACCGGCTGCCGGGCTCGCCTGCCAGAACGGTTCTGATGATCGACATGAAGGGCGTGATGCCGCTGCCGCCGGCAATGCCGACATAGTGGCGCGCACTTCCCGCATCCAACGGCACATGGAAGTTGCCCATCGGCGTCATGACGTCGATCACATCGCCCGGCTTGACCGCATCATTGACGAACCCTGAGAACCGCCCGCCAGGCAGGCGCTTGACCGCAACCCGCAATTCGCCCTCATCCACACCACAGCAGATCGAATAGGGCCGGCGCAGTTCCTCGCCACCGATTTCAGCCTTGAGGGTCAGATACTGGCCCTGGATGAAGCGATAGTCGTCCTGCAGGTCGCGCGGCAGGTCGAAGGCAAGCGAGGTCGCCTCGTCTGTTTCCTTGCGGACATCGCGCACGGTGAGCGCGTGGAACCGGGGACTTGCGGATCGTGGCGGTTCAACCACCAGTTCAGAGGCACTTGAAATAGTCGAAAGGCTCAAGACAATCTCCACATTTATACAGCGCCTTACAGGCGGTGGATCCAAATTCGCTGATCATTTCGGTGTTCTTGGAATTGCATTGCGGACAGGCGATTGCCGGCACCTCGCCGAACAGCGCCTGCTTGCTGGTCGAAGCCTTCTCCGGCGGCGCGATGCCAAACGCCCTAAGTTTGTCGCGCCCGTCCTGGTCGATCCAGTCGGTGGTCCAGGGCGGCGACAGCACGGTCTTGACCCGGGCTTTCGGATAGCCCTTGCGCGCCAGGACTTCCTTGATCTGGGCCTCGATCATGTTCATGGCCGGACAGCCCGAATAGGTCGGTGTAATGGTCACTTCCAGATCATCGCCGTCAAGGGAAACTCCGCGCACGACACCCAGATTGAGCACGCTCAGCACCGGCACTTCCGGATCCTTGACCTCCTCCAAAGCCTGCCAGATGGCGTCGTGGTCAGCTTTGGTTGCAAGTTCCTGAGTGGTCACCATTCAGCTCCCGGATAGGCCCGTTGCATGAACTGAAGGTCAGCCAGGAGAAAACCCAGATGTTCTGAATGGCGCCCCTGCTTGCCGCCATCCGGCGCCCAGGAGGTTTCAGGCATACTGAGCGTTGCCCGCTCGATCACCGCCGTCACATCTTCCAGCCACTCATCCTTGAGCACCGAAGGATCGATGCCGAGACCTGCATCCGCCATCATCAGATCCACGGCACCAGGCGCAAACAACTCGTGCACATAGGGCCAAAGCGTATCGAGGCCCTTTTGCGCGCGGGCGTGGCTTTCCTCCGTGCCGTCGCCAAGGCGCACCACCCATTCACCATTGTGACGGGCGTGATAGGCCATTTCCTTGACCGCCTTCTGGGCGATACCGGACAGTTCCTCGTCCTTTGACCCTGACAACCGCTGATAAAGCGCAGAAGCGAAATTGCCATAAAGGAACTGCCGCATCACAGTCTCGCCGAAATCACCAATGGGCTGTTCGACCAGCAGCACATTGCGGAAATCGAGGACATCACGCAGATAGGCAAGGTCATCTTCCGAGCGGCCCTGCCCCTCGACCCGGCCGGCATAATCGAGCAGCATGCGCGCCTGGCCGAACAGATCGAGCGACTGATTGCCAAGCGCAATATCAAGCTCGACGGTCGGCCCGTTGCTGATCCACTCAGCCAGCCGTTGTCCCTGCACCAGGGCGTTGTCGCCGAGGCGCAGGCAATAATCAAACAGCGCCTCCTCCAGGCTCATGACTTGTTCACGTTTTGCAGCAGATGCAGTCATCTGGCTTTGCTCCCCGGCAGGTCCGTTACAGGCACTCGACTTCGTCGGGCACGTCATAGAATGTCGGGTGGCGGTAGACCTTGCTGTCGGCCGGGTCGAACATCATGCCCTTGTCATCCGGTGACGATGCGGTGATCGCCTCGGACGGAACCACCCAGATGCTCAGACCTTCGCCGCGGCGGGTATAGACATCGCGCGCGTTCTCCAGCGCCATCTGCGGGTCCGAGGCATGCAGCGAGCCCGCATGCTGGTGCGCCAGTCCCTGCTTCGACCTGATGAAGACCTCGTAAAGCGGCCATCCCCTGTCACTGCTAGCGTCAGTACTCATGGAAATATTCTCCTTAGGCGGCGGCCTGATTTTGCCGTGCCTGTTGCTTGTCCGCATAAGCGGTGGCTGCCTCGCGCACCCACGCACCTTGGTCATGGGCTCGTGTGCGATGCGCCATGCGCTGGCGGTTGCAGGGGCCGTTGCCCTTGACCACGGTCCAGAACTCATCCCAGTTAATTTCGCCGATGTCGTAATGCCCCCTCGCCTCGTTCCATTTGAGGTCCGGGTCGGGGAAGGTCAGATCCAGATAGTCCGCCTGCTTCACCGTCATGTCGATAAACCGCTGGCGCAGTTCGTCATTGGAGAAACGCTTAATGCGCCAGGCCATGTTCTGCTGGGAATGTTCTGAAGCGCTGTCGCTTGGTCCAAACATCATGACCGACGGCCACCACCACCGATTGAGCGCATTCTGTGCCATGCGTTTCTGCTCCGGGGAGCCCTGGCACAGCTTCATCATAATCTCGAAACCCTGGCGCTGATGGAAGCTTTCCTCCTTGCAGATGCGGATCATGGCGCGGGCATAAGGCCCGAAAGAACACCGGCAGATCGGGATCTGGTTGGTGATTGCCGCCCCATCGACCAGCCAACCAATGGCGCCGATATCAGCCCAGGTAGGGGTCGGATAGTTGAAAATGCTGGAATACTTCGCCTTGCCGCTCATCAGGTCGGCATCCATCTGATCCCGGGACACGCCCAGTGTTTCCGCGGCACTATAGAGGTAGAGACCATGACCCGCCTCATCCTGCACCTTGGCAATCAGGCCGACCTTGCGGCGCAGGCTCGGCGCCCGGGTGATCCAGTTGCCTTCAGGTTGCATGCCGATGATTTCTGAGTGCGCATGTTGGGATACCTGGCGGATCAGCGTCCGGCGATAGGTCTCCGGCATCCAGTCCTTGGGTTCGATCTTGTTTTCGTCCGCGACATAAGCATCGAATGCTTCTCGCAAAGCATCTGGGTCATTCATGGTCTGTGTCATGGCAGATATCCCGGTTGCAGCCTGTCTCTTGGTTCCCATGATTAATATGACACAGTTTTTAGATTTTTCAAACGATAATTGTATCACATTGTACGTTTCAGGCAGCATTCAGGCGGATGGAAAGCGATACAGCAACTTGCCGCACACCGAAAAGGATTGTATCACTTTACACTTGTAACCGGAGCCGGACCAGAATGAGCGAAGCCGCACAGACCGCCGCAACAGATGCCGGTGATGCCCAGGACACCGCTGAACGCAGCGCCAAAGCGATGTTCGATCGCGACAAGATCTCGCGCGCTCTTGGCATGTCCATCGAACGGGTTGCACCTGGTGAAGCCGACATGACCATGACCGTGCGCGAAGACATGCTCAACGGTCACGGCACATGCCACGGCGGTTATATTTTCACATTCGCCGACAGCGCCTTCGCGTTTGCCTGCAATTCCTACAACAAGGTGTCGGTTGCCGCATCCGCTGATATTTCGTTTCTGCGGGCCGCAATTGCCGGCGACCGGTTGACCGCGCTCGCCCGCGAAACCTACCGCGAAGGCCGCAACGGTATCTACGATGTTGAAGTGCACAATCAGGCCGGCGAGGTTGTTGCCCAGTTCCGTGGAAAGTCGCGCACCGTGCGCGGTGAAGTCGACGCTTAGGAGGTTTCCCGATGACATTGAAACCAGCCTTGGACTACGCCTGCCCCAAGGAGCTGTTCGACCCCCTTGAGGCGGCAAGCCGTGACGAAATTTCCGCCGCCCAGTTGGAGCGGCTAAAGAAAACCATTGGCCTCGCTTACGCCAATGTCGAGCACTACCGTGCAGCTTTCGATGCTGCAGGCGTACACCCTGACGACCTGAAGACACTCGAGGATCTCGCCAAATTCCCCTTCACCGCCAAGGATGACCTGCGCCAGAACTACCCCTTCGGCATGTTTGCCGTACCGCGCGAACAGGTCGCCCGCATTCATGCCTCAAGCGGCACCACCGGCAAGCCGACGGTCGTCGGTTACACCCAGCATGATGTTGACATGTGGGCAGAAGTGGTTGCCCGCTCAATGCGCGCTGCCGGCGCCCGGCCAGGTGACATCGTTCATGTCGCCTATGGCTATGGTCTTTTTACCGGCGGCCTTGGCGCCCATTACGGCGCCGAGCGCCTGGGTTGCACGGTCATACCGGTGTCCGGCGGCATGACCGCCCGCCAGATCCAGCTGATCGAGGACTTCCGGCCCAGGGTCATCATGGTCACCCCGTCCTATATGCTCAACCTGCTCGATGAAATGGACCGCCAGGGCGTCGACCCGCAGACCACCAGTCTTGAGATTGGCGTTCATGGTGCCGAACCCTGGACTAACGAAATACGCGCCACCATTGAAGCCCGCGCCCAGATGCATGCCATCGACATCTACGGTTTGTCGGAGGTCATTGGCCCAGGCGTCGCCAGTGAATGCGTGGAGACCAAGGACGGCCTGCATCTGTGGGAAGACCATTTTTATCCCGAAATCGTCGACCCCGAGACCGGCATGCCGGTACCCGACGGGGCGTTGGGCGAACTGGTGTTCACATCATTGACCAAGGAAGCGATGCCGGTGATCCGCTACCGCACACGCGACCTGACGCGGCTGCTTCCCGGCACCGCACGCACCATGCGGCGCATGGAAAAAGTCACCGGCCGGTCCGACGACATGCTGATCATCCGCGGCGTCAACCTGTTTCCCACACAGATCGAGGAACTAGTTGTAAAGACACCGGGCCTTGCACCGCACTACCAACTGGAGCTCTACAAACAAGGCAATCTCGACGCCTTGAAGGCTCATGTAGAAATGGACCCGGATTCCGTTGACGCAGCGGAAACAGCGTCTCGCGCACTAGCTGGATCGGTCAAGCAGCTGATCGGCATTTCAATCGAGATTGAGGTCCATGAGCCAGGCGGCGTCGCCCGATCAGAAGGCAAGGCGCAACGCATCGTGGACAAGCGGTAAAACGCCGTCGAGGTTCTGCCATGGAAGCCCCAGCCAACCCCACCGGATCTGTCCAGCGCCTTTTAAAGGCGCTGGATCCGCATGCCAATTCGCTGATCATCACCATGTTCGGCGATGCCATCCTGCCCCGTGGCGGCAATATCTGGCTCGGCAGCCTGATTGCTCTGGCCAAACCATTCGGCATCTCCGAGCGGCTGGTGCGCACCGGTGTCTACCGGCTGGCGCGCGAGGGATGGCTCCATTCAAAGGCCAAGGGTCGCCGTTCCTACTACACGATCACCCCATCCGGTCTGCACAAATTCGCGGACGCCGACCGGCGGATCTATGCCGCCGACGCACCCTCCTGGGACGGTCACTGGCGGTTGGTTCAGATCCTGCCCCGCATCGGCCAGAGCGAGCGCCAGAACCTGCGCCGTGAGCTTAAATGGCTCGGCTTCGGCCAGATCAGCCCGACCCTGCTGGCGCATCCAGCAGCGGACGAAGGCGCCGTCGAGACCCTGTTGGACGGCTTGGGCATCACGCAAGGCGTCCTGGCGTTTCGCGCAGAGGCCGCCGGCTTTGTCGGCGCCGACACCATCCGCGACGCGGCCCGGGACGCCTGGGAACTCGGCCTTCTGAATGCCGATTATGAGCGATTTTTGAGCAATTTCAGCTGGCTGACACAAAACGGCCAAGCAATCGGTCACTTGAGCGACCTTGACTGCTTTGTTCTGCGCACGCTGCTCATTCACGACTATCGCCGGATCCTGCTGAAAGACCCGCGATTGCCGGCCGACCTGCTGCCTGACGGCTGGAACGGCGACGCCGCACGGACCGCCTGCGCACAGATCTACAAGGCAATCGCCACACGCGCCGATGCCCACCTGACCGACCTGATGGAAACCTATGGCGGTGTCATCCCCGACCTGGCTCCCACATACGACCACCGGTTCGGCGGCCTTGCCCAAATCTAGCCGGTATCCATCAGGCACGCGCGGATTGTTTTTGCCATGCCGCGGATCAGCTCAAAATAGAGCGCCGGGCCATCCGCCAAATCGGCACCGAGAGGATCCAGAATGCGCGCCCTGGCACCTGTTCCCGATGTCACCACACGCACCAGCCGGGGAGTGAACTGCGGTTCCGCAAACACGCATGTTGCGCCAAGCTGCTTGATCCGCGACTGCATTTCGGTAAGGCGCGCAGCACCAGAAATGACCATGGGATTTACGACCAACGAACCTGCCGCCGTGACGCCAAAACGTTTTTCGAAATATTGATATGCATCGTGAAAAACGATGAAAGGGCGATCCGCGACAGGGGCCAATTCAGACCCGACCTCAAAGACAAGGCTGTCCAGTTTCCCCCGCACTGTCCTGGCATTCGACCGGTATCTGTCAGCATTGTCAGGATCGGCGCTGGACAGGGTTCTTTCTATCTCATCAGTGATCGCCTTGGCGTTTACCGGGTCCAGCCACAGATGCATATCTGTGTCGGTGCGGGTCTGCTCGTGGTCACCATGTTGCTCCTCACCATGATCATGGATGTCAAACGGTCCGCCCTCACGGCGCTTAAGCATGATCAGGCCCCGGGTGTCGCGAAGCGAAATCACCTTGGCACCCAGAGCGAGTGTTTCCAGCGATTTCTGCAGAAACGTTTCCAGCTCTTCACCGACCCAGAACACCACCTCGGCGCGTTCCAAAGCCCGCGCGTCCGAGGGTTTCATGCTGAAACTGTGCGGCGACGCCGCGGTCTTCACGATCAGGTACGGTTCTCCCACACCTTCCATGACAGCTGCAACCAGCGAGTGGATTGGCTTGATCGAAACCACGACCCTGCCGATTTCATCGGCAACCGCACCCACCGGCGTCATCAGCATTGCTGCAGCCAGAAAGACAGATATTAGAGCGTGTCGCATGAATGTTTTCAAAAGCCCTGCTCCGACCCGGCACACCACCAGGATACGCGTGTTACACTGTTACATATGTTATGTCATTACATTACATATGTAACTACATGGCATCTATCATCATGTGGATGCCACACGCTCTAGGGCCTGTTGAACTCAGGTATACGGCAGTGCTGCGATGACGCCCGAACGTGTCCCATCAGGCGTTTCCACTTCGACCGGCGTTCCCGGCGTCCAGTGAGACGCATCGATCATGCCGATCGCCACATTGGTTTCAAAGTCCGGCGACCACATCGCCGACGTCACCTGGCCCACCCGCTGGCCGTCAACCATGACCGGCCAGGCCTGAGTGCACAGCGGCACCGGCCCGCCCTCAATGCGCACGCCGCGAATTTGTCGCCGGGGACCATCGGCGGCCTGGCGCAGAAGCGCCTCGCGTCCGATGCAACCGACCGCCTCACCGGGCTGGGCAAATTTGCCAAGACCGCACTCAAACGGCGTGTCCTCCCGGGTCATGTCATTGCCGTATGACAGCAAACCGCCCTCGATCCGCTCGATGGCGTTTGGACCGCCTGCACGCACATTGAGATCTTCGCCGACGGCAAACAGGGCGTCCCAAAGCGCCTCGCCGTTTTCTCGGCCTTCGAGATAAATCTCAAAGCCGCCCTGTTTTGAGTAACCCGAACGGGCGACGATAAACGCATGCGCACCGAACGCCATGCGGTCAAAGCGGAAAAAGCCGATATTGCGAACCTCCTCGCCGAACACCCGCGCCATCAGGTCGTCCGATTTCGGTCCCTGCACCCCAAGCGGAGACACATCGGGCTCGAACACTTCCACCTCGAGACCCAGGCCGCAGGCCAGCCCCTTGACCCACAACAGCAGATCGGAATCCGCAATCGACACCCAATAGCGATCCTCGTCCAGTTTGAGCGTCACCGGATCATTCAGCATACCGCCTGTCTCATCGACCATCGGCGTATACAGGCAGCGGCCATACTCTATGTTCGCAAGCGATCGGGGTGTCAGCATCTGGGTCAGCCGGAAAGCATCTGGTCCCGTGATCTCAACCTGCCGTTCACAGGCAACATCCCACACCTGCACATGGGTCTTGAGATGACGATAATCGGCTTCGGGCGTGTCGAACACGGTCGGCAACAGCATGTGGTTGTAAACCGTGTAGCCTTTGACGCCGGCCGCTTCGACGCGCGCTGAAAACGGTGTACGCCGCAACCGGCGCGACAGGGATAACAGGGGAGCAGACATCTGGAAGCAACCTGGAGAATTTTCTGTTCAGTTCGGACCGGACCATTCGATCTGGCAGATCTCGGCACTTCTGCCTTCGAAATTCCATACCCGGCCAAAAGCGCGGACTTTCCCCCTATTGGCTTGCGCTATGGTGATGTCCGCACCCATCCAGTAACCGGTATTGGTGACCACCACGTCACGGTCGGGATCCGGACCGGCGATTGGTTCGACCTCGCCCACGATCTTCTTGCCGACCGTCAGACGGCGTTTCTTGCCTTCGGTTTCAAAGTTTATCGGCGCACGTTCAGCCGACAGAAACTCGCTGACCAGCACACTGAACAGGCCCGTGGTGCCTTTTGCCTGACCCGAAAAGATCTTGCTCAGACCCTCGAATGCTTCATCGGACGCCCGGTCATCGATAAACGCTGCCGCCTTCCAGTTGCCCCGTCCCATGGGACCTGGAATATCGATCAGCAGGCCCACATTGAGGCCGGAAAGATCATGATCGCCATAGTTTCCCTGATCAATCCGAATGCCGGACCATGCCTGGCAAAAACCTTCGGTCGGTGGATGTTGGCCAAGAGAGACGACACATGGACAGAACACCGTGCAATTGCAGTTCAGGATCAGTTCGCCCTTGATCGACCAGGCTTCCATATTTTTACCCCTCGGGTTTACGGTTGGACGTATTGATTGCGACTATGAGGCCGCTTGACGGAATTCGGAACGCCGCCAAATTTCATCGCATCATCGAAAATATCAATAACGCCATGAAAAATCTTCCGCCGCTCAAAGCCGTTACCGCCTTTGAAGCCTGTTACCGTCTGAAAAGCTTCACGCGCGCTGCCGCCTCTCTCAATGTACGGCAACCCGCCATCAGTCACCAGATCCGTTTGCTGGAACAAGACCTTGGCGCCAAACTCTTTACCAAGCACGGCGCCGCCATCGTGCCGCCAGAAACACCTTGGCGGATGTGGCCGGCCGGGCCTTGGGGCGGGCGCACTACCGCTGACAAGTTTTCGGCGGTTTGTGCGTGTCACCGTCCGTTCTCCAGCTGTTTCCAGAGCGTATGAAAGTGATGCACCGGACCGTGACCCCGGCCAATATGCAGCCTGTCCGCCGCGCGGATGGCCTCGGTGATGTAATCCTTCGCAGACCGCACCGCCTCTTCCAGAATGATCCCTTGCGCCAATAGAGCTGCAATTGCCGAGGACAAAGTGCAACCCGTGCCATGAGTGTTGCCTGTATCAATGCGTTCACTCTCGAGCACCGTTAAATTGGCGCCATCAAACAAAAGGTCCGGACTGTTCCGGGCTTCCAGATGGCCGCCTTTGAGCAACACAGCCTGCGCCCCCAAATCATGCAAAGCCCGCGCGGCCGTCTCCATATCAGCGCGTGCAATCGGCATCTCACGCCCCAGCAACACGCCGGCTTCCGGCAGGTTGGGCGTGATCACCGTTGCCAGCGGCAACAGGTTTGCCGTCAGGCTCTCGACCGCTTCCGCCTGAAGCAGCCGATCACCCGATTTCGCCACCATCACCGGATCGAGCACCACATGGCGCGGTTGGTAGGTTTCCAGCCCCCGCGCCACTGCCTCGATGGTTTCCGGACGGCTCAACATGCCGATCTTGACCGCAGCGATATCAAGGTCTTCGAACACGGCCGCCATCTGCTGTGTAACAAAATCAGCCGGCACATCCATGATGCCGGTAACCCCCACGGTATTCTGCGCAGTCAGGGCGGTGATCACCGAACAGCCATAAACACCGAGTGCCGAAAATGTCTTGAGGTCTGCCTGAATGCCGGCGCCGCCACCTGAATCGGATCCAGCAATCGTTAGTGCGATCGGTATGGTCACAATGTTTCCTCCCGCGCTGCAGCAGCCACAATAGCGGCGAGTTCCCGGCACATCGTCTCAACATCATCGGCCATGAACAGGCAGGAAATGACCGCCACTCCGTCTGCACCCGCACGCATGACATCGGCCGCATTGCCATGATCGATGCCGGCAATTCCCACAATCTGTGCACCGGCGTCGCGCGCACGCAACGCATCGCTAATCTCGCGAAAACCGTTAAGACCGATGGGTGGATCCGGATTGTTCTTGCTCGCGGTTGCATAAATTCCGCCAACACCGTGATAATCCGCAAGATCAACCGGTGCAGCGCCAGCCTCGGCCACCGAATGGATCGTGAGCCCGATCAGCGCATGGTCGCCAAGCAGGTGCCGGACATCATCCGGCGCCATGTCATCCTGGCCGATATGAACGCCGTGTGCGCCACTTGCCATAGCCACGTCAACCCGGTCGTTGATCACCAGCGGAACCTTGCTGCCTTCAATAGCCGCCAGAATGGCGCGCGCCTGATCGACCATGTCGCGTGTCGAGCCATGCTTGTTGCGCAGTTGCAGAAACGTAGCACCGCCCCTGACCGCCTGTTCGGCCAGAACCGCCAGATCCGTTGACCGGCAGCGTTCAGGATCAAGAATACCGTATACTGAAAGATCGACCGCGGTCATTGCACCGCCGCCTCGCGAAGGTGAGCCTTGGCGCGGCGTTTGATCATCGGAGCTTTGAGATTATGGATTGCATCAATCAGGGCCGGCCGGAATGAGCCCGGCCCCTTGGCGGCGCCGCCCGCCACTTCGCCCGCAACCGCCCAGGCGACAAGTGCTGCCACCGATGCCGCCGTCACATCCTCTTCAACTGCAAGGCAGGCGGCAAGCAGCGCGGAACCAGCGCAACCGATCGCCGTCAACTGGCTCATCAGGGCGTGGCCGTTGGCGATTTCCACTTCTCCGGCCTCTCCATAAACCACATCGGTTTCGCCGGTCACGGCGGCAAGCGTTGCAAACCGGTCGGCCAACAGCCGGCCCGGCTCAGCACCATTGCCCCCGCCGGCCAGTGCCGCTGCTTCGAGCTGGTTGCATCTGACAGCACTCGGCTTTTCTGCCAGGAGTGCTGCGGCATAGTCCCGGCGGCCGGGTGAACGATGCACGAACACAGGGTCGAGCACCCAGGGCTTGTCGTTTTGCACCGCAAAGGCAACGGCCACCGGAATGGCGCCTAAACGGCTGTCGTCGAGGGTCCCCAGATTGATCAATAAAGCGTCCGCACTGCCGACGAAATCAGGCACCTCGGTGCGCGCCAGTGTCAGGCTCGGTTCAGCGCCGACAGCCAGCAATGTATCGGCGGTAAATGACTGGGCCGCATCATTGGTAATGCAGTGAATGCGTGGCTTGCGTTTGCGGATTTCCGCAATAACCGATGCCGTCTTGCGCACAATATCCATAAGGACCGCTCCCGGGGGCGTCAGGTCATGATGGAGAAAAATGAGGAGTACAGATGATGCACCGAAGTTCCGGTGGCAACATTGTTGATCAGGAAGGATCTTGCCTCAATTCCCTCCGCCAGCATGACCTGGATCAGGTTCTGCGGGTTGGCGCCCTCGCCTCTCAGCCGTCAAGCCCGGCCCTGCGTGGCAGAGATCGGACGTGAGGCACCCCGTTGAGTAACCGCGCGGCAAAGTAAGCCGCGGCGAACCGTGCTGCAACCTGAATTTTCACACGATACCGGGTCAATCCCGAGACCGGCCGGAGCAAGCAATTTTCTCAGCCATGATACGATTGACCTAAACAGCTCATCCACAATAGGCTTGGCTCATGAAAGCTGAAATTTCAGATCAGCCGGGGCACCAGGGTGCCGCCAAGACCTTCACGCTTGGCATCCTGGAAGCCGGTGACAACCGTGCCGACCTGATCGCCGAACACGGGACTTACAGTGACTGGTTCGAAGACCTGCTGTCGACCGGGAGCGACCGGCATATCACCTATCGCCGCTATCCGACCCACGCAGGTGCCCTGCCCGCATCAGCGCAGGAATGCGACGGCTATCTGATGACCGGCAGCCGGTTCAGCGTGACCGAACAGGCATCCTGGATGCAGGCGGCGAAAGACTTCATCAGGCAGGCCTCCATCGACAAACCGATTATCGGTGTGTGTTTCGGCCACCAGTTGATCGCCGATGCCTTTGGCGGACGCGTTGAACCGGCCCTTGACGGCTGGGTCGTCGGCGTGCACGACTTTGAGGTCGGGCGGCAGAAACCCTGGATGAAACCGGATCGCAGCCGGGTGTCGCTGGTCAGCTCGAACTGCGACCAGGTGACCGAGCCTCCCGACACTGCCGAAGTGCTTGCCGGCAGTACCGAGTGCCCGATCGGCATGATGCAGATCGGCGCCAATATACTTACCGTTCAGACCCATCCCGAGGCGCCGAAACCGTTGATCGAAATTATTTACCGCTATCGCGCAGAACAGATCGGCAAGACCAAGACAGAAGCTGCCATCACATCACTGGCAAAACCGACCGACAGTGCGGTTGTCGCCCGGTGGTTCCGGGAATTCCTGGTGAGATAGGCCGGGCCCCGCCGGTCTCACTGTGCGGCGAAAAACGCCAGCCGGTCGATACGCGCCTCGATATCTTCCAGAACACCCCGGTAGGCCGCGCTGTCCACATCGCCGTAGCGGCGTTCGAACTCTGATTTGGTCAGTCCCGCCGGCAGGCCGGCAATACTTGGAAAGATCGCCTTTTCCCCGGTAAGCCTGTCGATCAGCCCCTGCCAGTCGCCGGCATCGGCCTTTATCACCGCAGTGGCGAAGCGGATGCCCGCCCGGTCCGCTGCAAGATCATCGAAACTGAAGCCACTGCCACCCCGGTTGCTGTCCAGCAGTTCCTTGAACTCGCCGATGGTGAATGCCACTTGCGCATTGCTTACCACCTCGAGACCGGCCGATATGACGAAATGCTGGCGCAGATCGCCGCGCCGGCCAAGGGTTGCACCGGCGCAACGACTGCGCTTGCCGCGTAATTTCTTGGGCACCACATCGCCCACCAGTTCCTCGAATTTGCTATGACCGCAATAGATCGCAAGCGCCAGCAGGGCGGCCTGCCGGTCGCCAAGCGGCTCACCGTCCCCGGCTTGCTCGCCCACCAGTTCCATCACCAGCTTGAGGTAGGGCACAACCGATGCGCCAGAGCGTATCCGCCCCTCGGCGACCGCTGTATCGAGCGCCAGATAGTAGGCACGCACTTCTTCAGGATTGCTCACCTGGGCAAGGTTACGCAGTTTGCTCCTGACCCCGGAAGTCAGTGCGTCCCGCCCAGAGCCGGTCAGGGCAACGCCGAGTGCCACCGTCTTGCCCTCGATTGAAACCCCGTCGATGCTGGTGGTGACAATCGTGCCGAAATCATCCCCGAACACCAGGTCGAGCGCGATCCGCATGACCGGCAGAACCACGCCGGCAGGCAGGTCAAACGACCCCAATTTAACCGATGCCAGATCAAGCCCCTTGTCCGATGGCGCAATCGTCATTTGCAGATTGAGCCATCCGCCTCCAGGCACGCGCGGCACCTTGAATGATGACGCAACGCGCACCGCTTCAGGCAGCACTTTGGCCGAACCGCGCAGGGTCGGCACCGCGCGCACGGCAAACTTCATGATGCTGTTGATGTCGGATTGGGAAACCCGCAACTCGCGCCGTCCGGGTGACGCCTCAGTCAGAGCCAGGAATTTCTTGACAATTTTCTTGGTTCGGGCCGCATCCGCGGAGTTACCGGCCGAGCGGGTCTTGACCAGAGGCGACGACTCCATGGCCATGAACACGAACACCACCGGCCCGCCGATCAGAAAACACAAGAAACTGAAAAAGATGAACTTGCGCATGCTTGCTTTTAAGATGTGCCGACATTTGAGACGGACCAGCGTGTATCAGGTCACATCACCTTCGACAATATGGGGGCTGTGCGCTGATTGTCCATGCCGCCGTCATCTGTTAAATGAAAGCCCTCACCTCGCCAACCCGAAGCGGATGCTCATATGATACCCCGTTACTCCAGGCCTCAGATGGCTGACATCTGGCAGCCCGAAAGCCGTTTTCAGATCTGGCTCGAAATTGAGGCCCATGCGGCCGACGCCATGGCCGATCTCGGCATGGTGCCAAAGGAAGCCGCCAAAACAATCTGGCAGAAAGCCACCTTCGAGGTTGACCGCATCGACGAGATCGAACGCGAGGTCAAACACGACGTCATCGCCTTTCTCACCAACATTGCCGAACATGTCGGCCCCGACGCCCGCTTCCTGCACCAGGGCATGACCTCGTCCGATGTGCTCGACACCTGCTTCAGCGTGCAGCTGGTGCGGGCAGCGGACCTGCTTCTTGACGATCTCGACGCCCTGCTCGACGTTCTCAAGCGCCGCGCCCTGGAACACAAAGATACGGTGTGCATCGGCCGCAGCCACGCCATCCATGCAGAACCCACCACTTTCGGCCTCAAGCTCGCCCAGGCCTATGCGGAGTTCGCCCGCAACCGCGCCCGTCTTGAGGATGCCCGGCGCGAGATTGCCACCTGCGCCATATCCGGTGCGGTCGGCACATTCGCCAATATCGACCCCTCTGTGGAGCGCCATGTGGCGGAAAAGCTCGGGCTCGAGGTTGAGCCGATTTCAACCCAGGTGATCCCGCGCGACCGGCACGCCATGTTCTTCTCGGTCCTGGCGGTGATCGCCAGTTCGATCGAGCGGCTTGCCACCGAGATCCGCCACCTGCAGCGCACCGAGGTGCTTGAGGCGGAAGAGTTTTTCTCCGCCGGCCAGAAAGGCTCCTCGGCCATGCCCCACAAGCGCAACCCGGTCCTCACCGAAAATCTCACCGGCCTTGCCCGCCTGGTGCGCTCCATGGCGCTGCCGGCACTGGAAAACGTCGCCCTGTGGCATGAGCGCGATATTTCCCATTCATCCGTCGAACGCAATATCGGGCCGGATGCCACCGTGACCCTGGATTTTTCCCTTGCCCGGCTGACCACGGTCATGGACAAATTGCTGGTCTATCCAGAAAACATGACAGCCAATCTCAACCGGCTTGGCGGCCTGATCCACTCGCAGCGGGTGTTGCTTGCCCTGACCCAGGCGGGTGTGTCGCGCGAAGACGCCTATTCAATCGTTCAGCGCAACGCCATGCCGGTGTGGCGCGGCGAAGGCCAGTTCCTCGATCTCCTGAAAGCCGATGCAGAGGTCACCGCAGCGTTGAGCGATGCAGACCTCGATGCTCTGTTCGACCTGGGCTACCACCTGAAGCACGTGGATACGATTTTCGAGCGCGTGTTCGGTGCCTGATACCTCGTGCGAACCGCTCGAAGCCTCATGCTGAGGAGGCCCCGATGGGGCCGTCTCGAAGTATGGGGCGGGCTCCGAACCTGCGGATCTCATACTTCGAGACGGCGCTTTGCGCCTCCTCAGCATGAGGTCCTGCGCAACCGCGGTGCCGCCCAACACCCCTAATCCAGCAGAAACTCCCGGCCAACCTTGACCCGTGCGGTGCCGTCATAATTGACGATGTCGGCGGTGGCGTAGGTTTCAGACAGGGTTTCAGGCAGAAAGCTGCCTGTGCCGATCATGTCGATCGGCGCCTTGGCGCCACTCATGACCAGGCATTTCTGGGCGTCGAAGCCTGAGGATGCAACAATCTGGGCATCCTTGTAGCCGGCAGCATCCAGAGCGCGCCGGACCTGGATCACAGCCGCCGCCGTCACCCCGGTGCCAAACAGCATGCGCCGCACATGGTCGACCAAGATGTTGGCTGCATCCAGGTGGAATGCCCTGGCGCCCAGCACCTCTTCAACGATGTTGTATTCGCCCGCAACCTCGAGCCAATGGCCGACGATATCGACGGATTTTTCATAATCCAAGCCTTCCGCGAAGCGCCCGCCATGGGTGTCGAGCCGCACACCGAAGGTCTTGCCCTGCTCATGCAGTTTGGCCTCGTCATAGAACCAGCGTGCACAGCGCAGGGAATCCTGCACTTCCAGGCCTGAATAATCGACCAGCGCGATCGCCGTATGGTTGTTGTCGACGGCTGACATGAACAGTTTCAGCGCCTCCAGCACATCGCCCTGGGTATAGCCGATCAGGGCATGCGGCATGGTGCCAAGTCCCGACTTCGCCTCAAACAGGGATGCGGTGAGGTCCTGCGATCCACCGACAAACCCCTTCACCGCTGGATTTTTCTTCCGTGCCGCCTCGCTGCCAACCGAAGCGCCATAGGCCGCAAGCAGGTTCATTTCCGGGCCCGAGGCATGGCGCGCATGCATATCGAGAAACGATGCATTCGGCACCGCCTGGCACATTTCATAGGCGTTGTTGGCGCATACACAGGGCATTCCAACCTTCTGCAGCAGAATGGTCTCCACTTCCGCCAGCTTGGAAAACGGCCCGCGCACCTCAAGCAGCTTGGTCTCGGACGGCACAATCTCGCCGTCATCGAAAAACCTGACGATTTCCGCTTCCGGCACCAGCCTCTGCACCAGCCTGATCGCCGGCTCAAGGGCTGCAATCACCCGGCGCCTGAGGAACACCGCGTAAGTGACCTGGCAGTCGCCGCCCGCCAGCACCACATCGCGGGTATGGGAGAAATATTTATCGGTAATCCGCTCGACCGGACCGGCGGCCAGGGCGACATTCACAATTTCGTCTATGGCGCTATCGCGGTCCACGGTCACAATCTCCATTAAAATCGACGAGCAAGTGTTGCGCGATTGGTGCCCTGTGGCAAGTCATGGCGCTGTGTGCCTCACCCCTTGGCAGCCTTGGCAGCCTTGGCGGCGTTGAGCATTTCCGCGCTGCCCGCCTTGAGGAAGCCCGCATCCGAGCCCATGGCGATGAACCGGAACCCTTGTGCTGCAAAATCGCGGGCAAGCTCGACATTATTGGCATAAATTCCAGCAAAACTGTTGTGGCTCTGTGCCTTTTCCAGTACCCGAGCCAGCGCATCACGAACCAGGGGATGGCCCGGGTCTACATGTGCACCGCCGGTCAGCGAATTGGACAGATCGTTGGGCCCGATAAAAACCCCGTCAATACCCGGTGTGGCAAACAGACTGTCGATGTCATCCAGCCCATGTGCTGTTTCCACCATCGCCCAGATCTCGGTCAGATCATTGCCGGCGGCATGATACGCCTGCTTGTCCAGGCCGAACCGCGCCTGCGCCCTGACCGGCCCCCAACTGCGCGCGCCGACCGGGGGATAATTGCCGGCCTTAGCAAGCCACAGCGCATCGTCTGCCGAATTGATCATCGGGCACATGATGGCATCGGCCCCAGCATCGAGCGCCTTGCCGATAAAGCCTTCATCGTTCAACGGCGGGCGCACCAGCGCCGGCTTGCCCTGGCCCTGCACCGCCATCACCATGGCCACCATGTCGGCATAACCGATCAGGCCGTGCTGGCAGTCGATCAGCACGCAGTCCCAGTCCTGGGCGGCAATCATTTCAGCGCCCATGGGCCCCGGCAAAAGGCAAAAGGCGCAATAGAGAACATCGCCTGAAGCGATTCGCTCACGCAGGGTTGGGCAGGGCACCTGAGACACCCGGTTGATTGTTGTGGGGCTGAACTACAGGAGGGCGGATCAAGTCTCGTTCTGGATCTGATCGATGGCGGTCGCCATCAGCTCATCCATGGTGCGGCGCAACTGGTGGTCGGATTGATCAACGCCCTTGTCGTCGAAATCCTTGCGCACCTTGCGGAACACGTCCTCATCGCCCGCCTCCTCGAAGTCCGCCTTGATCACTTCCTTGGCATAGCCCGCAGCCTCATCGGCGCTCATGCCCATCAGGTTGGCCGCCCAAAGCCCAAGCAGCTTGTTGCGCCGGGCCTCGGCCTTGAACTTGAGTTGCTCATCATGGGCGAACTTGCTCTCAAATCCCTCTTTGCGTTTATCGAAACCGCTCATAGGCAATACTCCAAATCTCAAAGGATGGATGATGTCATTAGATGTAGCCATAGCCCGCGCCATGACGCAAATCAACTACGGTTGCATGGGTGGGCTGGGTGTGAGGAAGAGTGATTAGTGGTTGCGATGCGATATGCCAGCATTGGGACACAAAAGCGGGCATTAGAATTTGGAGCCGACGTTCGCACACTTCGCTTTGACAACCGCAGCAGCGACAGTTAGTATACAGATCGGTATACTAACTGAGCCAAAGCGATGGATTTGATTGTGCATGACGCGATCTCGGCGGCGGCCGCACGGCTTGAAGATTGCTATTCGGGTCATGGGTGCGACTGGAAGCGGTTCTACCGGCCAAAGAAGGAGATGTTGAATTTTGCGACCCGGTATCATCTCGTCTATCCGGCTTTGGCGTATTTCATCGACCTCAAACGTAATCCCAGTCAAGCAGAAGACATTCGATCGCAACTGGACACGATATATCGCGGTCTTCTCGAACCGCGATGTTGGACCTATTGGCATACGGAACTGGAAGAACCCACATGGCCGCTTCAAGAAAGAAACCTGACCTATGCGGGGCGTTTGGCGACGTTCATTGGGTTCTACATCGATGCGTTTGGAGAGCCCCCGTCCCCACACATTGAAATCGACGGCCACTCAACGACCTACAACGATCTTTCCCACAGTCTATGGCGGCAAATGTCACAGTCACCGAGTTGCGGGGTCAGTTGCTATCATCACCAGTCAATGCTGATGTGTAACGCTCATATGCTGATCAACAATGTGCTCCATGACCGTCTTTTCAGCACTGATTTTGCTACATCGAACGCGGGCTGGTTGGCCACGGTGGAACAAAACCTGTTACGCAGCGAGGATACCGGGCCAATGTTTTTCTATGGCACGGAGCCAAACAAACCGACACCGATCATAGAGAAGCACGCAGTGGGAGCAGATATCTGGGCAATGTTTCTCATGAGCAGCGTAGTGCCAGACCTGGTGTCGGAGTGGTTCAAAAAGTGGCAGCGTAACATCGTTTTCGACAGCGACATTGCCCATGTGGAGGTGGCAACCTGGGAAGCTGAAAACGAATTCTCCTCAAACGAACTCGCCACAGCCTGGGCGTTCTGCCTGACAAAGGAGCTAGGACAAGACGACAGAGCCGAGTGCCTGCGCCGCTATCTCTCCCCCAAGGTCGTAGAGGGGTTCGAACTCGATCCGTACATCTCGGGCGTTTTTTTGCTGGGTGAACGGTTGGAGGCGAGCGCATTTCGTAGATTGGTCCATGGCACGGACGGGCAGAGCTAGTGCGGGGAAACCCGGTAGAAACGAAACAGCGAATTCTCACCGCCGCAGCCAAGCTGTTTTACGCAAAAGGAGTGCGCGCTGTTGGCGTGGACTTAATTGCGTCCGAGGCCGGGATAACGAAGCGCACGCTTTACCACCACTTCAATTGCAAAGACGCGTTAATCGCCGCCTATCTGGAGGCGCAGAATGAGCCCGTTCTTGCCGCATTGATCAAGTCGATAACCCGTGTCTCGGGCACCATCACAGAGCAAATAGAAGGTTTGTTTCTGACATTCGGGAAACAGGCTGAAAACTCAGCTTGGCACGGATGCCCCTTTGCCCGTGCAGTCTCGGAACTCCGAGAGTTCGAAAACGATGCCATCGCGGGCATTGCGACCAAGCACAAACTCGCATTCGAAGAGTGGTTCAGCGATTACCTGTCGTCGAATGATGTTGATGAAGCCGAGTTGGTGGCACGCCAATTGATGATCTTGGTTGACGGTGCGATCACGCAGCTCCTGATCCATCGTGATCCATCTTATGCAACAGCGGCGGCCTCTGCCGCTGTAGCTCTGATCAGAGAAAATATGGCCAAATGAACGACACTGAACGCCAGCTATTACGGTATTGGGATGGGGGCGGTCTGTCAAAAAGGGGTGCCGGGTGCTGGGGCTCGATATGACAGGTATTTGGGTGGAGACTTCCGGAAAGTACCAACAGCAGTCATTAGAACGCCTGACCACATAAAATCCCATCGTTGGTTATTTCGATGGGCTGTGCTGATTGTCACATTCGATCCATCCAAAGGTGCATAGCATGTGAGCTTCTCTGGGGTGCTGACATAAAGCATCGATTTTGGTGATAGCAAAAATCAACGCGTCAAAACCAAGTCGATTAGTTCGATGTAATCTGGAAGGTTTGACACGTGCATGAGCTATTGGACCAACTCATCGAGCCCGGGCATCTGGTCTTTCTTGCTGCCGCCATTCAGGCCGTGGCTCTACTCTTCCAGGGGCAGGTAAGAATACGCTTCTTTCTTCTAATTGGATCGATGGTTTACCTGACCTACTACATGATTGCCGCCGACGAGCCTCTTTGGGAAGCGATGGTTGCAACACTGGCCATGTCAGCCGCCAATATCTATGGGCTGGCGGCGCTTTTGATGGCCAACACCGTTAGGTCTATTCCCGGCGATCAAATTGCACTGTTTTCCATGTTTGGTGGAGTGGAGCCTTGGGAGTTTCGGTCGCTCATGCGACATGGCCAGATACGCCGATTAACGGAAAACGAGGCGTTGACGACATTGGGTGAGGTGCCCGAGAACCTCTATTTTATAATCGACGCGGGCATCGAAATTGAACAGGGCCACGGTCGTTTTCGAATTCCACCAGGGCACTTCATTGGTGAAGTATCCCTGGTGCTGGGCACTCCAGCTTCTGCAACTACACATGTGAAAGCGGGAACACAGCTCGTAGAATGGCCTCGCGAGCGGCTAATCCGCAAGATGGCCCGTCAACCAAAGCTGATGGTTACCGTCGTGTCGCTATTGAGCAGGGATATGGGAAGAAAGGTGGCGGAAGGCGCTGGCCGCATTGACAAAAGATTTGCCAATACCGGGCCCGCACCGGATTTTTCGCGCTAACCGCCAAGTCTCTCGATATGGTTCTACTTGTCAACGCCGGCGCAAATTACACCATGCTCGTCACCGCAATACCGTAAAAACGTCTCCATAGTCGCATCAGCCAATGCGACCTCAGTTGTCGCTATTGCCCTCGTTCAAGCCACGTCTTGAACCAGCGCTGGCGCAGTGCATCAGTACGTGCATACCAAAGACTGTCAGCTCGGATCGCACGCTTGAGATTGCTCGGTGAAGTCGGCATGTGATGGAGTAGTGGCACGTTCGAATCGGCGTGCAACCCAATGCGGTCCATCGCAGACCGCCGCATCGGGCCGTAAGGTATCAGTCGCGAAAGGGCGGCCATGTTCTCTGCACGTGTCGCAAAGCGGATGAACTGTTCGGCGCGTGCGCGATGTGGTGAGTTCTTTGCGATTGCCCAAACACTGGTATCAAGAAACTGGCCATCCCATATGACCGTAATGGGGCTGTTTTCGGTTGTCCGTGCATTGAAGAAGCGGCCGTTGAAACCCGACGCCATCACCACCGTGCCGTTTTTCAGAAGCTCCGGCGGTTCCGAACCACTGTCCCACCACACAATATGGTCGCGGATTTGATCAAGCTTTCTGAATGCCAGCCGCATGCCTCTATCGGTGCTCAACAGGTCGCGCAGTTGGGAAATTGGTACCCCGTAAGACAGCAGTGCCCATTCGAGCACCGCGATTGGCTGGCGCCGCAGTGCACGCTTTCCAGGGAAGCGCTTCAAATCAAAGAGATCCGCTACCCGCTGTGGCTTTTCGCCCGGGAATGCGCGGTCATCATACGCCAGAACCGTTGCATAGACGAGATGGACAACTCCGCAGTCAAGGAATGCACCCTTCAGAAAATCCTTACTGGCCGGCGTTCCATCCGGTGCAGGTGTTAGTAATTTCGGATCAAATTTCGCCAGAAGGCCTTCTGCGCAGGCTGCAAGCGCGTCGGGCTCGGTCATGTCCAACACATCCCATTCGACAACCCCCGAAGTCGCCTGACGGCGCAGCGCCTCGACGCCGCCATCATATGCCTTAAGCCGAATTTCGAGACCCGCCTCGTCCGCAAAGGGATCAAAATACGCCTTTCGCTGACTGACCTCATAGGCGCCACCCCAGGTCGTGATGGTGAGTTCCTGGGCCTGTTGAGAATGCGCCGGCGCTGCAAGACTGAGCAACGCTACGAAAAGACATGCGTTAAACCGATTCATTTTCTTCTCGCCTCAGCCGGTCGACGGTATCCAGATATGCGGCAATAACCGCGCTTTCCGATACGGCACCAAGCAGCCGGTTGTCAGTGGCCGAAACAACCGGGCTCATTTCTCCCAGGAATTCCCGGAATGCTTCCATCGCCTGCCAAACACTGGTCGTTTCATCGAAACCAGGTGCATCCCGGTCAGCCGCGTCCCGTACCGGGCTTGACGGTTTATGTGCGAGGCAGGACTGGACCCGCAGGATACCGAAATATATGCCGTCCCGATTGACAACCAATCCTTCCGCCTTGCCGCTTTCGCTCAAACGCCGTGTTGCTTCGCGGATGTCATCATCCGGGTCGAAACGCAAAAAATCATTGTGCATCAATCCTGTGATCTTGCCTTCCGCAAGTATGGCGGCGACGCGGCCGGCGGAAAGATCAAAGCCCCGCCTGCTCAACTGCACATCAAACAGAGACCGCCCGAACAGGCGATAGGAAACCAGGTTGGCAAACACCACCGCGACCATCGCTGCGATTGTGAGGTCGTAGTTTCTGGTCAGCTCGAACACGATGAGTATCGTCGCCAACGGCGCCCCGATGACCGGACTGGTAACGGCCATCATGCCGCAGATCGCATAGGGCACAACACCAGAGTGCTCGAGCACGGTAAAATCGTTCAAGGCACTCCCGCAAAGCGCACCGAACAGGATGCCGATCAGGAGTGCCGGACTGAAAACACCGCCAGCAAAACCGAACCCCACACATAACGCTGTGAGGAGCAGTTTCGCGATCAGGATCAAGGTGAGTTCACCGATCCCAAACGCCCCCTCGATCGTCGCAAAGCGCAGTGTCTCCTTACCAATGCCGAGCACGTCGGGCAACTGAAGTGCAACGATGCCGAGAATGAGCCCAGCGAACATAGGCCGCAGAATTGGTGGTATCCGGCTCTTGGCGGCAACCGCGGCGGAAAAAAGAACAGCTTTCATGTAACCGATGGCGAGCAATGCACTCAGCACGCCAACAAAGGCGAACAACACAAACTCGTAGCCATACTGTACGCCTTCAAAACCCACAAAGAACAGCGCAGGCCGCTCGAATATGACGTTGGCGACCACATAACCGGCCGCCGACGCGACCGTGGTGGGTGCGAAGGCCTGGATGGAGTAGTGCCGCAAAATCACTTCATGAGCGAAGACCAGACCGGCAATCGGCGCATTGAATGCTGTAGAGATCGCCGCAGCAACGCCACTTGCAATAGCGATCGCTTGAATGTTGGGGATATCGAGCCGCAATCTGGCGGCGATCGAACCAAGCAGTGTCCCCAGATAGACCATCGGCCCGTATTGTCCCACCGAGGCGCCTGAGCCCAGTGAAACAATCGCTGCAAGCGTCGAAAAAAGCCCACTTCGGACCGATGCGGGTGCGCTGCGGGTCTGGACGAAAAGTATCGTGTCCGGTGGACCGAGCGGCCGCTTTTCCTGCGTCAAGCATTGGACGATCAGGCCGACAATCAAGCCTCCTGCAGCCGGCACGAGAACCGTGGCCCAGGCGATGAGCGCGGGGTTTTCTTCATGCTGAATGCGGGTGCGCGGCGAGACCAACAGTGCATCATTGAGCCAGACGACACATTCCACGAACCCGATTGCACAAAGCGAGACAATGACGCCGATGCCTGTCCCGAGTACGGAGAGTGCGAAAATCCGGTAGAATACCGAACTGCTGAAACCGGATGATCTAACGGGATCAGTCACAATCTGTGCCGTTGTACGATCCGCCCAGCCAGATGGTTTGGATTGTCGCGGCCGCGCTACTGGCAGTAGCCGGCTCTTTAAATGGCCGGCTTACGTTCGGTTGCTCCTCCAATGCCATACGCCCGATCAATTCTAATAATAGAGCCCTCTCCGCAATTCCGACGGTAGCTGATTGGTTCTGTAAGATAAAGTTTCGCCGTCGTTCCGTCGGCTGAAGAAGGATCAAACAGACCTGCAAAAGCCCTCTCATGTAGCCGCCGGAGGCCACAAATCTCGTTCACCGCCACCGTACAAACCCGCCCCGCATTACCCCCTCCCACAAAACATCGGCGTGACAATCCCGTCCCAATTGTGTACAGCGCCGCCATGGAGTATTTTGCGCGCGGTTAGCCTCCACGCGAATCGTGATTTCCGGGGCAGCCAGAGTGCTGCGGCTTGTGCCCTGAACCCATTCTGTTCGACAGCAACCAGCTTAAGGATCGACCATGTCGCGACGGCGCCGAATTTACGAAGGCAAGGCGAAAGTGCTGTATGAGGGCCCCGAGCCCGGCACGCTGATCCAGCATTTCAAGGACGATGCGCTTGATCCCGAGAGCAAGGAAGTGATCGACGGCAAGGGCGTGCTGAATAACCGCATTTCGGAATATATCTTCGCCCGGCTCAATGAAATCGGTGTGCCGACCCATTTCCTCAAGCGGCTCAACATGCGCGAGCAGCTGATCCGCGAGGTCGAGATCATTCCGGTCGAGGTGATCGTCCGCAATGTCGCCGCCGGCGCGCTGTCGAAACGCCTGGGCATCGAGGAGGGCACACCCCTGCCCCGCTCGATTATCGAGTTCTGCTTCAAGTCCGACGATCTGGGCGACCCTTTGGTGTCCGAAGAACACATCACTGCATTCGGCTGGGCCAACCCCCAGGAAATCGACGAGATGACGGCCCTTGCCCTGCGCATCAACGATTTCATGACCGGACTGTTCCTCGGCATCGGCATCAAGCTGGTCGACTTTAGGGTCGAGTTCGGCCGGATCTATGAAAACGACATGGTCCGTATCGTGCTGGCCGATGAAATCAGCCCTGATTCGTGCCGGCTGTGGGATCTCTCGACCCATGAAAAGCTCGACAAGGACCTCTACCGCAGCGACATGGGCGGCGTGATCGAAGCCTATCAGGATGTCGCCCGCAGGCTCGGCATCCTGTTCGAGAACGAACGCCCCGAACCAAGCGGTCCGGTGCTGGTCAAATCCTGAACTTCTTTCAAGACCCAATAAATCAGCGGAACAGCCGATGAAAGCCAAGGTCAAGGTCACTCTCAAAACCGGCGTACTCGATCCCCAGGGCAAGGCGATCGAAAACACTTTGTCCTCCCTCGGCTTTGCCGGGGTCAACAGCGTTCGCCAGGGCAAATATATCGAACTGGATCTGGACGAGGGCGACGAGGCCCAAGCCCGCTCAGCGCTTGAGGCCATGTGCCAGAAGCTGCTCGCCAACACGGTCATCGAAAACTACGACATCGAACTAGAGCCCTCTTAGGTAACGCATGAAAGCACACGTCATCGTCTTTCCCGGCTCGAACTGCGACCGCGATGTCGCGGTCAGCCTCGAGCGCGCCATGGGCGAACCGCCCGAAATGTTGTGGCATGGCGAAACCGAAATTCCCGCCACCGACCTGATCGTCCTGCCCGGCGGTTTTTCCTATGGCGATTATCTGCGCTGCGGCGCTATGGCTGCGCACTCGCCGATCATGCGCGACGTGGTGGCCAAGGCCCGCGCCGGCACCCGCGTACTCGGTATCTGCAACGGTTTTCAGGTACTCACCGAGGCAGGCCTTCTGCCCGGCGTCTTGATGCAGAACATGTCGCTCAAATATATCTGCCGCGACGTGCTGATCCGGGTCGAACGCACCGACACCGACTTTGCCCGCACCTATGGCAATGGCGGCGTGCTGCGCATACCGATCGCCCATCACGAAGGCAACTACAACGCCGATGAAGACACCCTTGACCGTCTTGAAGGTGAAGGCCTGGTGGCCTTCCGCTACTGCACGACAGGCGGCGAGGCCACGCCTGAGGCCAATCCCAACGGCTCGGCGCGCAACATCGCCGGCATCTACAACGAGGCCGGCACCGTGCTCGGCCTGATGCCCCACCCCGAAAGACTGGCGGATCCGGAACTGGGCGGCACCGATGGCGAAGGCCTGTTCACATCACTTGTCGAGGCCCTGCAATGAGCGCTGCAGCCCCTGCCCTAATAACCCCGGATGTGGTCGCCGAACACGGCCTCAGCCCTGAGGAATATGACCGCATCTGCACGATCCTGGAGCGCGCGCCCAACCTCACCGAGCTTGGCGTGTTCTCGGTCATGTGGTCCGAGCATTGTTCCTACAAGTCGTCCCGCGTGTGGCTCAAGGAGTTTCCGACGGATGGCCCCCAGGTGATCTGCGGTCCGGGTGAAAATGCCGGCGTGGTCGATATCGGCGACGGCCAGGCGGTAATCTTCAAGATGGAGAGCCACAACCACCCGTCCTACATTGAGCCCTATCAGGGGGCGGCCACCGGTGTCGGCGGCATCATGCGTGACGTCTTCACCATGGGCGCCCGGCCCGTGGCGCTCATGAACGCCCTGCGGTTCGGGGCGCCCGACCATGAAAAGACCCGCCACCTGGTATCCGGCGTGGTCTCCGGCATCGGCGGCTACGGCAATTGCGTGGGCGTGCCGACTGTCGGCGGCGAAGTCAATTTCGATCCAAGCTTTGACGGCAATATTCTGGTCAACGCCATGTGTGTCGGCCTGGCCGATACCGACAAGATCTTTTATGCGGTCGCCGAGGGACCTGACAAGCCGGTGATCTATGTCGGCTCCAAGACCGGCCGCGACGGCATCCATGGCGCCACCATGGCATCCGCCGAGTTCGACGATGCCACCGACGAAAAGCGCCCGACCGTACAAGTCGGCGATCCGTTCACCGAAAAGCTCCTGATCGAGGCCTGTCTTGAGCTGATGGCGGAAGACGCGATCATCGGCATCCAGGATATGGGCGCTGCCGGTCTGACCTCTTCATCAGTCGAGATGGCCGGCAAGAGCGGTGTCGGCATCGACCTCGATCTCGACCATGTGCCGTGCCGGGAAGAGGCCATGACCGCTTATGAGATGCTGCTGTCGGAAAGCCAGGAGCGCATGTTGATGGTGCTGCGGCCGGGCCGCGAAGACGCAGCCCGGACAATTTTCGAGAAATGGGGCCTTGATTTCGCGGTGATCGGCATCACCACCGACACCGGCCGCCTGATCGTGCGCCACCGCGGCGAGGTGGTAGCGGACATGCCGGTCGATGCGGTCTCCAACGAGGCGCCGCTTTATCGCAGACCATGGAGCGAAACCCCCGAACCGGAGCTGCTTGCGCCTTCAGACGTGCCCGCTCCGGAAAGCGTCAGCCGCGCGCTCAAGGCGCTGATCGGCTCGCCCCATCTGTGCTCCAGGCGCTGGGTCTGGGAACAGTATGATCACATGGTCATGACCGACACGGTGGCGAGGCCGGGTGGCGATGCCGCGGTGATCCGTGTCCATAACACCGCCAAGGGCCTGGCGATCACCACCGACGTAACCCCGCGCTATGTCAGCGCCGACCCCCATGAAGGCGGAAAGCAGGCGGTCGCCGAGGCCTGGCGGAATTTGACAGCCTGCGGTGCCAAGCCTTTGGCCATTACCGATTGCCTGAATTTCGGCAACCCGGAACGCCCGGAAATCATGGGACAGTTCGCCTGTGCCGTCCAGGGCATGAGTGAAGCCTGCCGGGCACTGGACTTCCCGGTCGTGTCCGGCAATGTCTCCTTCTATAACGAGACCAACGGCAAGGGCATCATGCCAACCCCCGCAGTCGGCGGCGTCGGGCTGCTCGATGATGTTGCCATACGGGCCAGTGTGGGTTTTGGCGACGCCGATGACACGCTGGTGCTGATCGGTGCTGAAGGGGGACATCTCGGCCAGTCGCTTTATCTGAGCGTGCTGCTTGAGCGCAGTGCCGGTGCGCCACCGCCGGTCGATCTGGCAGCTGAACGGGCCAATGGCGACCTGGTGCGCAACCTTATCGCCGACCGCCTTGTTGCCACCGTGCATGACTGTTCCGATGGCGGTCTCTATGTGGCGGTGGCTGAAATGGCGCTGGCCGGCAGGCGGGGTGCTGATCTCGACCTTGGAGATACCGGCCTGCCGCCCCATGCGGTTCTGTTTGGCGAGGATCAGGCGCGTTATGTTGTGGCCTGCCCGGCAGGCGCTGCAGACGAGATATTACAGCGCGCAAAGGACCACGGCGTTCCAGCCCGTATCGCTGGATCCCTTGGCGGCGAACAGTTGACCGTCAACGGCCAAGACCCCATATCCTTGTCAGACCTACGCAAGGCGCACGAGGAATGGTTGCCTAACTACATGAACGGCGGCTAAACTTGCATAACGCTAGTGATGCACCGGCACCTACGGAGAGATGCAGCCGATGGCGATGGACGCAGGCGAAATCGAAACCATGATCAAACAGAAACTGCCTGATGCGCAGGTGACCATCGAAGATCTGCGCGGTGACGGCGACCATTATGCGGCAACCGTCGTGTCATCTGAGTTCAAGGGCAAGTCACGGGTGCAGCAACACCAACTGGTTTATGAGGCGCTGCAGGGCAATATGGGCACACAGCTTCACGCTTTGGCCTTGCAAACGTCGGCCCCGGAAGACTAAAAGCACTGCAACGAGTTATCGAACAGGCGATAGGAACAACTGTTATGAGCGACGATATTCACGCCACGATCGACACCGAAGTAAAGTCGAGCGACGTCGTGCTTTTCATGAAAGGCACACCACAATTCCCGCAATGCGGCTTTTCCGGCCAGGTGATCCAGATCCTGGACTATCTGGGCGTTGCCTATAAGGGCGTCAACGTGCTGGAAAGCGATGACATCCGCAGCGGCATCAAGACCTACTCCAACTGGCCGACCATCCCGCAACTCTACGTCAAGGGCGAGTTTGTCGGCGGCTGCGACATTATCCGGGAGATGTTCCAGTCGGGCGAATTGAAACAGGCGCTTACTGAAAACGGCATCGTTCTCGAACACGCCTGAACCACGCAGTTTCAAACATTTGAACAAAACGCCGGAGATGGTTCTCCGGCGTTTTTCCGTGCCGTGTTCAGAGCACTTCCACCGACACCTCTTTCGGCGTCCGGTCCTTGCCATTAACGTCGAGCACATCGGCGGGACAGGCTGAAAATACCATGATCACGTCGACCAGCGCCCGCAAGGTGACAAAGTCGCCGGGCCCGGACAGCGGCGCTTCAAGGGCAATCAACTTGTTATCGGTCACCGGCACGTTCATCCACAAATTGAGCGGGTTCGGCACGGTCTCAGGCACATCGATACCCAGGCCACCCAACGCCTGGCGGAAATTGTCCTGGCAGGATGCATGATCAGGCGCCATGCCGTATTTTTCGTAAACCCACTTGTCGCAGGCAGCGATCAGCGTGTCGTGCGGCACGCCGGCGGTATCCTCCTCGAGCACCAGCATTTCATTCCGGCGATTGGAGTAAAGCCTGTCGCCCTTACCCGGTGCCAGCTTGAACAACATCCGCCGGGTCTGTTCCATGGATAGCTGCTCGGTGACATCTTCGGCACTGAACGCCCAGGTGTCGACCACCTGGGTACCATGGGTATTGACGACGCGAACCGCCCCGCCCGCGTCCAGTCTGAGCGCATGGCCGGAGCGGGCTGGAATCACATGTGTATTGGACATTCACCCCTCCACTGACAGCATTGTGCAATGCTACGGCGCTAACAGTCCATCGGCAAAGAAAAAGCCGCATCAACAAGATGCGGCTTCGAATTCATGCTTGGCAGGGCACTATCCTAGCGTGAGTAATACTCAATCACTAGGTTCGGCTCCATGTGCACCGGGTAGGGCACATCTCCAAGGTTGGGAATGCGGTTCATGGCGACCGTCATTTTCTTGTAGTCGACATCTATGTAATCCGGCAAATCGCGTTCGGGGCTTTGGGCCGCCTCCAGCACAATCTGCATCTCGCGGGATTTCTCCCTGATCTCGACCACATCGCCAAGTTTCAGACGGTAGCTTGGGATATTGGTGCGCCGGCCGTTCACCTTGACATGGCCGTGATTGATGAACTGGCGGGCGGAAAACACCGTCGGTACGAACTTGGCCCGGTAGACGATCGCATCCAGCCGGCGCTCGAGCAATCCGATCAGGTTTTCACTGGTGTCGCCCTTCAGGCGCACGGCCTCACTGTAGATGCCTTTGAACTGCTTCTCGGTGATGTTGCCGTAATAGCCCTTGAGTTTTTGCTTGGCGCGCAGCTGCACACCGAAATCCGAAATCTTGCCACGCCGGCGCTGGCCGTGCTGGCCGGGACCATATTCCCGTTTGTTGAAGGGGCTCTTCGGCCGCCCCCAGATATTTTCGCCCAGACGGCGATCGATCTTGTATTTTGCCTGGATGCGTTTGGACATTTTGAACCTCTGAAAACCATGTAAAAAGGAGTGGCGGCACGACCAAAGCACCGCCGGTAATAACGCCTGTCCTCCTCTACCGCCTCATGCGGTCGACAGGCCCGCTTTCCGCACCGAAAAGCGTGCCACGAACAGGCAAAAAAACGCGCGCCCCAACAGGACCCGCGACTGAGCGCTCTGATACAGCCCGGGCAGGCCATTGTCAAACATCCGTTGCAATGGGCAGATCGATAACTTCAGTGGATGTAAATCCGAACCTGGAGAATGCCGCAGCACATTCCAGGCCCTGGGCTGATGAAACGAATGCAATGTTTCCCGGGATATTCGACTGTGGCGGCAGCGCATCCGGCAAAATGTCCTGTGCCCGGCGCGCGATTGCCTCCGACGGATCGATGAATATGCACGGCCAGGGCGCAGCCTTTTGCAACTCCTCGAGCAGAAGCGGGTAATGGGTGCAGCCAAGCACCACCACATCGGTGCGCTTGCCTGCCTTTTCAACGAACACCGGTTCAATTTCCCTGCTGATCGCACCGAGTGCAACCGCCCCGCCACGCAGCTTTTGTTCCGCCAGATCCGCCAACCCCTCACAGCCATGCAGAATGACGTCGCAATGAAACGCATAGGTATCAACCAGCGCCCGGGTATATTCCCGTGACACGGTGCCCGGCGTTGCCAGCACGCCAATCATTCCAGACCGGGTCTGTGATGCAGCCGGTTTGATTGCCGGCACGGTACCGACAAAGGCGACCTTGAACCGTTTTCGCAGTTCCCTGAGTGCCAGTGTGCTCGCTGTATTACAGGCAACCACCACCGTTTGCGGGTCTACTTTGTCGATCAACGCACCGACCACCGTACATATGCGTTCGATCAAGCGCGGTTCATCCCAGGCTCCATAGGGAAAGGCTGCAGTGTCGGCTGCATAACACAGGTCCGCATCGGGCACGCACCGGTGCAGTGCGGCGGCCACGCTGAGGCCGCCCATGCCTGAATCGAACACCAGAATTCGCGGTTTGCCGGGCATCTCGATCAATCGGATTTCTGCCGCAGATGCGTGCGCGTCAATGACGACACTATACCACGCAAGGTGCGCACATCCTGTTCGGTCAGATTGACCCGTTGAAACATGTTGCGGATGTTACGCACCATGGCCGGGCGCTTTTCCACCGGCAGAAGGAAACCGGACGCATCAAGTTCCGCTTCCAGATGCTCCAGGAAACCCACCAGCTCCTGTTTGGTGGCCGGCCAGGTTCCCGGCATCTTGAGGCCGGGCCCGTCATGCGGTCCATCCTCGCGCGAACCATCACCCAGCGTCAGCGCCTCCAGCTTGAACCATTCATAGCCGATCAGCAGTACCGCCTGTGCCAGGTTAAGCGATGCGAAAGACGGATTGACGGGTGCTGTAATGATGGTGTCTGCCAGAGCGATCTGGTCGTTGGACAGGCCGCTGCGCTCGCGCCCGAACATCACCCCGACTGTCATGCCAGAGGCGATCTGTGCGCGCATTTCGGCTCCCGCCTGCTCCGGCGTTACCACCGGCTTCACCATGTCGCGTGGCCGCGCCGAGGCCGCATAGACGCAGTGCAGGTCCGCCAGTGCTTGTTTTTCGAGATCGAATACCCCAGCGCCATCGAGCACATGGTCCGCCCCGGACGCCGCCTTGATGGCGTAGTCGTTCGGCCAGCCGTCACGCGGTCTGATGAGCCTTAGGTCAGTGAGCCCGAAATTGGCCATTGCGCGCGCGGACGAGCCTATATTTTCACCCAATTGGGGCTCGGCAAGAATTATCGCCGGTCCACCCTGGACCTGGGGCTTGGTCTTGTCGGTTCCAGCCAACGTATTTTCCTCCACGCATCCAACCCTGCGGCAACATCCGTCTTACATAACAGATACATAGGCCATTACTGCGCATACGACATGGTAAATCTGAACCGGAAAAAATGGCGGCTATTCCTGTGCGACGCTGCGCGCACGAGGCAATCATAACTCCAAAGAAGCACTCGCACTCGCGGGCAAGGGGGACAGCCAGGCCGCCAGTGATCCGGTTGCCATGGGGGTTGCACTGATCCTGTTCTGGCCGGCAGCCCAGTTTTTCATGGGGGACGGCCCGGAAGCCGACCGCTATGCCGAACTGATCGGTGAACGCATGACCGTCTTGATCTTTGGTGGGGATTGATCAATCTGCCCGGAGTGCTATAGGAAGCGCGCATACCCGCGGCGTCGAATAGTTTTCCTATGGCACCGTCCAATTCTGTTGATATTCCCGGCAAGCACACAACCGAGGCTAGAACCCCATGGCAAAAATCAAGGTCGACAATCCAGTCGTTGAACTCGACGGCGACGAGATGACCCGCATTATCTGGCAGATGATCAAGGACAAACTGATCCTGCCCTATCTGGACATCGACCTTGAATATTATGATCTCGGCATCCAGGCACGCGACGATACCGACGACCAGATCACCATCGACGCCGCCAATGCCATCAAGAAACACGGTGTCGGCGTCAAATGCGCCACCATCACGCCAGATGAGGCACGCGTCGAGGAGTTCGACCTCAAGAAAATGTGGCGCTCGCCCAACGGCACGATCCGTAACATTCTGGGTGGCACGGTGTTTCGCGCACCGATCATTTGCCAGAACGTGCCGAAGCTGGTGCCGGGCTGGACCCAGGCCATTGTCATCGGCCGCCATGCTTTCGGCGATCAGTACCGCGCTACCGATTTCCTGGTGCCCGGTGCCGGCAAGCTTTCGGTCAAGTGGGAGGCGGCTGATGGATCGAACACCATCGAGCGCGAGGTCTACGACTTCCAGGCAGCCGGCGTGGCGTTGTCCATGTACAATCTGGACGATTCGATCCGCGATTTCGCCCGCGCCTGCTTCGCCTATGGCCTCGACATCGGCTGGCCGGTCTATCTGTCAACCAAGAACACCATCCTCAAGGCCTATGACGGCCGCTTCAAGGATCTGTTCCAGGAGGTGTTCGACGCGGAATATAAGAGCACATTTGACGAAAAGGGCCTGACCTACGAACACCGCCTGATCGATGACATGGTGGCCTGCGCGCTCAAATGGTCGGGTGGATTTCTCTGGGCCTGCAAGAACTACGACGGCGATGTGCAGTCCGACACCGTAGCACAGGGCTTTGGTTCGCTCGGCCTGATGTCGTCGGTCCTGATGACCCCGGACGGCATGACCCTCGAGGCGGAAGCCGCCCACGGAACCGTGACCCGCCATTACCGGCTGCATCAGGAAGGCAAGGAAACTTCGACCAATTCGGCAGCCTCCATTTTCGCCTGGACCCGGGGCCTCGCCCGGCGCGCCAAGCTGGATGGCAACGAAGCACTCGGTAAGTTCGCCCAGACCCTCGAAGATGTCGTGGTCGGGTCCATCGAGGATGGTTACATGACCAAGGATCTGGCACTGCTGGTCGGCCCCGACCAGGAGTGGCTGTCAACCACGGGCTTTCTCGACAAGGTCGACGAAAACCTGCAGAAAGCGATGGCCTGAACACTGCGGAGAGCCGGTTTGCGTAAGCTGAATCGGCTCTAATCGGAAGCTGCCTCCCGGTCGGCTTCGTCCATAAGGCGCTTCACATAGGCAGGTGACGACTTGCGCAGCTCAGATTCAAGCTCGGGATCGCGGTGCCTGAGGCGCTCGAAGTCGTGACGCTCGAGTACCAGCAGGTCGCACCGCGTCACCGCATGGGCCGACAGCACATGTGAGAATTCATCCCCGAACAGGGCAGCCTCTCCGAAGGAATGCCCTTCGGTCAGCATATGCCTTTCGCCATCCCGGGTATCAACTTCGACTTCGCCCGCAGCGACGAAATACATCGCATCGACATGTTCGCCCTCTTTGACGATGACCGCACCGGGTGGAAAGGTCTGGGATCTGAGAGCTGCCATAACGGTTGCGATGGTGCCAGCCTTCAAACGTTCGAACACCGGCACCTTGGCGACCATGCTCCAGGTAACGACGAACTCGTGCCGATTGATTTCCTGAGCAAAACCGGTCGCCATAATGCCGATCGGTATGGCAAACATGCCAAGGCCGAAGATCATCATAAGGCCGCCGAACATCTTGCCAGCCTGGGTCGCCGGTGTGACATCGCCATAGCCGACAGTGGTCAGTGTCGACACCGCCCACCAGGCAGCCGCAGGCACACTGCCGAAGGCTTCCGGCTGCACATGGCGCTCGAGGAAATACATCACCGTGGATGCGAACAGGAGCAGCGTACACATGACGATTCCGGCACCGCACAGGGCATGACGTTCGTTCACCACGACATTGCCCAGGGTCTGGATCGCCGGCGAATAGCGCGCCAGTTTGAGAAAGCGCACAAGACGCAAGACGCGCAACACACGCAGGTCGACCTGAAACAGGACACTCAGGAAATAGGGCGCGATCGCCAGAAAGTCGACCAGCATTAAGGGGCGAACAGCGAACTTCAGGCGGGCACGCCAGTGCGGCAGATGACGCAATGGGGGCAACTCGACACAGACCCAAAGCCGCGCCAGATACTCAACCGTAAATATCGCGACCGAGACCGTGTTGAACAGCTCCAGATGGTCACCGTAACTAACGTGAATTTTCTCTATTGTACCAAGCGCAAACGCGAACACGTTGACGATAATCAGGGCCACCAGGAACAGATCGACGCAAACACTCAACCGGTTGCCGCCATGACCTGCTTCCAGGATTCCATGGACCTTGTTCCGCAGCGTTTGCGGCGGGTGGGTTTGTGTGGTCATCACGTCAAATCCATGTGGACCATCGTGTCAACGGGTCGATCCAGGCACCCTCATCCCGCACCGGCCAGTTCGCTGATACGCGCGGTGATCGCCTTGAGCGCGGCATCGGCCTGTGCGCCATCCGGCCCACCTGCCTGCGCCATATCGGGCCGCCCGCCGCCGCCCTTTCCACCGAGCGCTTCAGCGCCTGCCTGAACCAGATCGACAGCGTCATAAGATGATGTCAGGTCGGCGGTCACGCCAACCACCAGGCCGGCCCGACCCTCATCATTGACGCCCACCATGGCGACGATACCTGACCCCAGTTGCTGCTTGCCGTCATCCACCAGACCCCGAAGGTCCTTTGCATTCACACCCTCAAGCGCTCTGGCCATCAGCTTGACGCCACCCACATCGGTTATGCCGTCATCGCCGCCCTGGCCGCCGCCCATGGCGAGCTTCTTTTTTACGTCCGATAATTCGCGTTCCAGTTTCTTGCGCTCATCGAGCAGCGCCTTGACGCGGCCGCCGGCATCCTCCGGGCTGGTTTTCAGAAGCTCCGCGATGTCGCTCAACCGGGCGTCCTGGACCTCCAGATAGACCCGCGCCGGTTCGCCCGCCAACGCCTCGATACGGCGAACGCCCGCTGCCACGGCACTCTCGCTGACGATCTTGACGAGGCCGATATCGCCGGTGCGCGCAACATGGGTGCCGCCGCATAATTCCATGGAATAGACCGCTCCATTGCCGTTGGCGCCGGACTGGCGGCCCATGCTCACGACCCTGACCTCATCGCCGTATTTTTCACCGAACAGGGCTGCCGCCCCGGCCTCGATGGCATCGTCCACAGCCATCAACCGGGTTGTGACCTGATCATTCTGCTGCACCACCTGATTGGCGATCTGCTCGACCGTTTGAATGTCGGCAGCATCCATCGCCTTGGGATGGCTGAAATCGAAGCGCAGCCGGTTTGGTTCGACCAGAGAGCCTTTCTGCGCCACATGGCCGCCGAGCTGTTGACGCAGGGCCTCATGCAGCAGATGGGTGGCGGAGTGGTGGATGCGCGCGCCTGACCGGAAATCATGGTCAACCTCCAGCTCGACCGCATCGCCGGTTTTGAGACTACCGGTCTCGAGAACCCCTAGATGAACGAACAGATCGCCAAGCTTCTTCTGGGTGCCGGTAACGGTGAACACAGCGCCTTCCGCTGAGCGCAACTGACCGCGGTCACCCACCTGGCCACCGGATTCTCCATAAAACGGGGTCTGGTTGAGGATAAGCGCTGCCTCAGCACCGGCTGCCAGCTCATCGACCTGTTTGCCCCCGGCAACGATACCGGCAATCTCCCCTTCGGCCTGCTCGGCGTCATAGCCCAGGAACTCGGTCGCACCGGCACTCTCGCGCAAACCGAACCAGACCTCTTCAGTGGCGGCCTCGCCGGATCCAGACCATGCCTTGCGGGCATCCGCACGCTGGCGCTCCATAGCGACATTGAAGCCCTCTGCATCGACCTGAATTCCGCGCGGACGAAGCGCGTCTTCGGTCAAATCATAGGGAAAGCCGAAGGTGTCATAGAGTTTGAAGGCGACCTCGCCGGGCAGGCTGTCGCCCGACACCATCTCGCCGGTTTCCTCATCGAGGATCCTGAGGCCCCGCTCGAGGGTTTTGCGAAAGCGGGTTTCCTCCAGTTTGAGGGTTTCAGCGATCATTGCTTCACCGCGGGCTAGTTCCGGATAGGCCTGGCCCATTTCGCGCACCAGTGCCGGCACCAGACGCCACATGAGCGGGTCGGAAGCACCGAGAAGATGAGCATGACGCATGCCCCGGCGCATGATCCGGCGCAGCACATAGCCCCGCCCCTCATTGGACGGCAGGACGCCGTCGGCGATCAGGAAACTGGTGGCGCGCAGGTGATCGGCAATCACCCGGTGGCTGACCGCCTGGGGGCCATCGGCAGGTACGTTGGTTGCCTCAACGGATGCCCGAATGAGCGCCTGGAAAAGATCCGTGGCGTAGTTGTCATGAGTGCCCTGAAGCACAGCTGCAATCCGCTCAAGCCCCATGCCGGTGTCAATCGATGGGCGCGGCAGTTCGACCCGCTCATCAAGCGTTACCTGTTCGTACTGCATGAACACCAGGTTCCAGATTTCGATGAACCGGTCACCATCCTCATCCGGACTGCCGGGCGGGCCGCCGGGGATATGGTCGCCGTGATCGAAAAAGATTTCCGAACAGGGACCGCACGGGCCGGTATCCCCCATGGCCCAGAAATTGTCGCTGGTTGGAATGCGCAAGATTTTGCGTTCCGGCAGGCCGGCAATTTTCTTCCAGAGATCGAACGCGTCATCATCTTCCGCATAGACCGTAACCAGCAACTTATCCTCAGGCAGGCCGAGTTCCTTGGTCACCAGGTTCCAGGCCAGTTCGATGGCGACATCCTTGAAGTAATCGCCGAAGGAAAAATTGCCGAGCATCTCGAAAAACGTGTGATGGCGCGCGGTATAGCCGACATTGTCCAGGTCATTATGCTTGCCGCCGGCGCGAACGCATTTCTGCGACGTGACGGCGCGCGAATAAGGCCGTTTCTCAATCCCGGTAAAGACGTTCTTGAACTGCACCATACCGGCATTGGTGAACATCAATGTCGGGTCGTTACGCGGCACCAGCGGGCTGGAGGCGACGATCTCGTGTCCATGCTTGTTGAAATAATCGAGAAACGCCGTGCGGAGGTCATTGACACTGGCCATGTGGGCACCTTGCTCGGAGCCAGCCATATTCACAGCGGATCGCGCTGTGTGCACTGGCACAGCTCCCGTAATTTCAGTTTCTGTCCCAGCTTTTAGCCGCCGTCCCGCCATGTGTCCACAGCCACGCATGGGGGATTGCACCTGCCCGATCCAAAGCACACATTAACACACGCGAAAATGGCGCCCCGGGGTAAGGGCGCCATCGCTTCGCGGCCGCTATTCCACGGACCCGAGGGGAAGGACCGGGGAATTCTGTAATTAGGAGAAACACAGGTAACCCGCTGCCGCCGGCCAGATCGCGGACACATCCGAACCCTCAATCCCAAGTGCCGCCTCAGACCGGCGTCATCTATCGTCAGATTATCTGCTTAAGACGCCACCGCCACTCAACCAGCGGCTTCTACATCCTTGCCGTCAGTCTCCGCCTCTTTGTCCGGTTCAACCGGATCGAGCAACTGCTCGGCGATCAGGCCGGCATTCTGGCGGATCGTGCGTTCGATCTTTTCCGCCATATCCGGATTGTCGGCAAGGAACTGCTTGGCGTTTTCACGGCCCTGACCGATCCGCTCGGAATCATGGGAATACCACGAGCCCGACTTCTCGACGATACCGGCGGCAACTCCGAGATCGATCAGCTCACCGGTCTTGGAAATACCCTTACCATACATGATGTCGAACTCGACCTGCTTGAACGGCGGCGCCACCTTGTTCTTGACCACCTTGACCCGGGTCTGGTTGCCGACCACTTCGTCACGGTCCTTGATGGCGCCGATGCGGCGGATATCGAGGCGCACGGATGCATAGAACTTGAGCGCATTGCCGCCGGTGGTGGTTTCCGGGCTGCCGAACATGACGCCGATCTTCATACGGATCTGGTTGATGAAGACCACCATGGTGTTCGACTTGGAGATCGAGGCGGTGAGCTTGCGCAGGGCCTGGCTCATGAGCCGCGCCTGCAGGCCCGGCAGGCTGTCGCCCATCTCGCCTTCAAGCTCTGCACGAGGCGTCAGCGCTGCGACCGAATCGATCACCAATATGTCGACCGCGCCCGAGCGCACCAGCGTATCAGCAATTTCGAGTGCCTGCTCGCCGGTATCGGGCTGCGAGATCAGAAGCTCTTCCAGGTTGACGCCAAGCTTGCGCGCATAGATCGGATCAAGCGCATGCTCCGCATCGACAAACGCACAGATGCCGCCGGACTTCTGCGACTCCGCAACACAGTGCAGCGCCAGCGTCGTCTTGCCCGAGGATTCCGGCCCATAAATTTCAATCACCCGGCCCTTCGGCAATCCACCGATGCCAAGCGCTATGTCGAGGCCGATCGAGCCGGTCGAGATTTTCTCCAGTTCGACCACCTGCTCGTTTTTGCCGAGCTTCATGATCGAACCCTTGCCGAACGCCCGTTCGATCTGGCTCAGGGCTGCATCAAGTGCCTTGCTTTTGTCCATCTGGTCGTTCTCTATCAGCCGAAGACTGTTCTGTGCCATGGGGCCCGCTCCTTATTTCACATGGGGTGTGCCGTTGCAATCCTGAGAACATATGTACCTATTTTGTTCTCATTGGCAAGAATATTTTTAACTCATTGTTTTAATTATGAATAACACGACACGTTCACGCAGTGTTCTTGGGCATATGTTAATTTTGAGAACACTCCCGGGAACGGTATAAAATGCCCGGCCCGGTGTAGCGCGACAACGTGATGGCCCAAAAACGACAGCGTAATGGCCCAAAAATATGTGGGACAGATGTAGCACAGCTGGAGCAATCTTGAATTACTTCTAATGTAGGTCTAATTGTTGTGCTTTCGTGGCAGCCTAATCGCTCCCAACTTCGCACGAACCGAAGCACAGCTTCACACAACTTTCGTTGGTAACTTGCAGCGTTCAATGTAGCTCTGAATTTTTTGGACGTGAGGACTTATAAGAGTGTGCAGCTCGCTCTTTTGTGCTTCGGTCAAGCGAGGCACCGAATCGACTAGCTCGCCGACTCGAATGGGCACCTCAATATAGTGGGAACTAGCCAGTTCGCTTTCCACGTCATTCCCCAAATCAAAAATGAATTGGGCGGTGGATCTAAGCTCCTCGACAGTCACCGCATCTTCAGAGCTGAATGGCTGTGAAAATTCACCGACCTTAGCCATCAATTCATTTCCCCACACAGTGGTCTTCGATTTGATCAGGTTTGACATTGGCCTTATCGAACTTCTGACTTTGGATCGATGAACATCATCCTTCAGGCGGTTCATGTCCGCTTGACTTATGCCTGCTCTGAGCAACGTCTGGTCGATCTCGGCGACCATGGCATCAACTTCTTCCTCACCAATCACTCCGAAAATGTCATTTTGAACTGCGAGCATACTGTAGATGGGGTGTGCGGTGGCGGCAGCAAGATGGTTGAGCCTATCTATGAGTTGAGCCGCCTCCTCCTGTTTGTCATCCCAGAGTTCGGCTTCAAACCACGTCATCTTGATCCGTTTGAACTTCGTAATGTGTGAGAAAAATAGGCAGGCCAGACCAGCCATGATGGCAGTCGCCATGGTGCCAACATGACCTTCAACTCCGAACCAGATGGCCAGCCCGAGAAATGTTAAACCGAGCAGGGCTGAAGCAATTTGTTTGATCTTCTCGAACATATCTCGTTCTCACTCGGATGGATTTGGAGTGGAGTGTCGCGATGCTGGAGCGGCGCTCCACAATCGATTTGTGTAGGAGTTTACCACACAACTAAACAGTCAAAATGTTCCAACGTCCGCAGCTACCCCAATCCTCGGCGGCCGAGCGTCAGGCCGTACCCCATAGAGTTCGTGACGCCCGAGGTTCTCGACAGCCTCTTCGAATCTGGCTTCGGTCTCTGGCGCATTGGTGTCGAGCTCCACAAGACGGCGGTCGTACAAGCTGCGTTCGACCCGCCCATAACAAGGCCGGTCAAATCGCATTAATCGGACCCAAAACACCGGGAAAAAAGCGCCCCAGTTCTTACGGTCAGTTGCGTATTCCCAGATCACCTAAAGTCTTTGTTTCTAAAGGCCGCATGGTATGTCTGGGGCGCACGTTGAGAACTAGGACGCAAATGTCCCAGTTCTTTTTCCGGCCAACTACGATAATACCCAGAAATCCGCCGAATTTTCCGATTTCCAATTTGGCCAACAACTTGTCACGCCATCGATTTTTGGCCAACTTCGTGTCCGCGCTGCGCGCGGCTTTCGTTCACGACTAATTTCTTCGACGTGTGCGTCCGCCATTGTTTTCTGCGGAGTTTGCCCACGCAATCCCGCCCAATGCAACTTAATCCCGTGGTCAACACTTTGGGCCACTTTAGATAACAGGCCACACCCGGGCAAAACCGGTAAATCCGCGGATGCGCGGCTATACAGCGGTTCTGCTGGAACGGGAGTGCTGCTCTATGTGCGGAGAAATCGGGCGCGGCCGGTCCACTTGCGTTTCAGATCAGCATGCAGGTCATCGAGGTTAATGATCCCAACTGATGCGAGTTGTGATAGCGAGTCACCGTTCGGGAACCCGCCGCGCCCTCTGTTTACAAGATAGAGGCAGTCATGCCCCTGTGGTGTGATTGGGATCACATGTGAAAATAAAAACACATAAGAGACGATCTACGGCCCGGCTCTCATAAATCGGTGCTCCCCTGCGGGCTTAGTCAACTAGAGAGCCGATTGAGTACACGAAGCCGCTATGTTCAAACCGGCTGACGATGGGTCCCACATGACGGCATGTAAGATGCGACGGTCCGATCAACCGTCCCCTGCCCGCGAATTAGAGTATAGCCGGGATTTCAGCGAGCTAAGCTTTGGCAGAGAGCCTTTCCCGAAGCTCCTTCATTTGAGACTTTCGCTTGTCCGCCAGCTTTTCAGCCTGAACTGTAAAGTGCTCGGGCAGTGTGACAGTCGGGCCGCCTAGAAACTTTTTGCAAGAGTCATCGCCGATGATTTCCGCATATTTAATCCAGGCCCGAAAACCAAGAACATCATTAATAGTGATGCCTTGTTTATTATGGTGGTCTTTGTAATGCTCTTGTAATTTATTCTCTTTGAAGAAATCCGCCTCCAATCGATCCCAAGAATCTGATCTTACGAATGAGTTGTGGGCACCGTCACTTGAATACTTATATTCTGGATATTTGAGGCCGTACTCCGAACATCCATGGGAAATACCACAATGGACATTAGATATTCCGAATGATTGCAGGGCATTACTAAATGCTTCGAGGCAGTAAATTACTTCTTCTTCAGATTCGCAGAATATGTAGCCTTTATACGGGTACGGAACATCATCGCGCAGTTCGACCATGCATTTTCTCGTATTGTCTCTAGGCAATTCCAGTCCGCGCAGAACAAAATATGTCTGTATGAGGCTTGTCAGGTCTTCTGCCAATATTTGAACTTTAAAGCAATCATCGCAAAATCGCGAAATTACGCCGTCTTTACCGAATAGCGACATGCGTAATACACAGTTTGTCTGCTCACCATGAATCTTGAGAATTTGGCCCGCGAACAGTTGAGTTACGAGGACTGGAGGATGCAGATCCTTGGAGTCGAGAAGACTATTCCAGTAATGGTAATGCTGGGCGGCTTTGTCGATGTCCAATAAATCATTGACCCAAAAATTCTCTTGATACCGAGCAACAATCTCTCGCTGGCAATCAGAGAACACACCAAGTCCACTCTTGCTTGGTGTGTAGTAATCCAAAACCCTGAGAAGCCAGACGGTTGCGTAATGGTCTTCAGGATTGGCATCCAATCTTTTCTCAAGATAGGCAATATCAGAGTCGAATTGTGAAGGCGGTAATGAAGAAAAATGAGGCAAAGACATTTTGCGAAATATTGCTGCTACTTTTCGGAGTTTGTCACCACAGTTTACTTGAGCGGAAATGGGAGTTCAACTTCCTCACCAACGAGACAATTCGGGTGCGAAGATCCCATCAAACTTCCGGAGTGGGTCATTTTTTTCCCGTATTGAAGCTGGTTGCGCGAGTTCCGCTTGGATTAGGGTGACACGGCCGTAATCGCGGCTGGTTATGCTCCGGGTCTACAATACCCGCCCCGGGGGACGCAGGCGCAGTCCTCACCCCCGCCGCGCTGCCAGCACGCCCTCGACAGCGGCCGCCGCCGCAAACAGCGCATCGTCTGCGTCCCACTCGCCCATCAGCATGACACCGGTGGGCGCCGCGCCGCTTTCGTGCGCCGGCAGGGATATGGCGCAGCGGTCGAGGAAATTGGCGACCGCCGTATTGCGCAGCAGCGCAAAATTGAGCCGCCAGTAATCGTCGTCCTGCTCGAAAGCTGCGATCGGCGGCGCAACGATGGTGCAGGTCGGCATGACGATCGCGTCATAGGCAGACGTCGCTTCATCCGCTGCCGTACTGATCCGCCGGCGGGCATTGAGAATGTCCATATATTCCCAGGCGCTCTGGGTTGACCCCGCCTCGATGCGGTTGCGCACCCGCTGGTCATAGTCATCGCCATGGGTGGTGATCTGCTGCCGGTGGAAGGCATAGGCTTCCGACGCACTCAACCCGCCTTTGGTGTTGAGTGCTGGAACATCGTCAAGTTCCCCGATCTCCACATCGGCGAGGATCGCACCGGCTGCGGACAGCGCTGTGAGAGCTGCCTCGAAGTCCCCGGCCACATGGTCGTCGAGGTCGCCCTGCACCATGGTCTTCAACACACCGAGCCTGAGGCCCCTGATATCGCGGGGGGCCACTTCACCGTCCCAGTCGCCGGCCATGATTGCATCAACCGCTGCACAGCAGCGCACCGAAGTGCCCAGCGGCCCGATCGAATCAAGCGACGACGACAAGGGATAGGCGCCTTCAAGCGGCACCCGGGAGGCGCTTGGCTTGTAGCCGGTGATGCCGTTGAGCGCGGCTGGAATGCGGCATGAGCCGCCGGTATCGGTGCCAAGCGCGATGGCTGCCATATCATCGGTCACGGATATCGCCGCCCCGGATGACGAGCCACCCGGAACCCGCCCGGTGGCCCGGTCATAAGGGCATTTGGGCGTGCCATAGTGAGGGTTGATACCGACGCCTGAATAGGCAAATTCGGTCATATTGGTGCGGCCCATGATCACAAAGCCCGCCGCCCTCACCCGGGAAATCGCAGGCGCATCCTGTGCTGCAGGTGCTGCCCCATCCAGCACTCTGGAGCCTGCCCTGGTAACCTGGCCGCCGATGTCGAACAGGTCCTTGACCGATATGGGGATGCCCGCATAGGGCGAAGGTGCAGCACCGCGGGCGCGCAGGCCGTCCATATAGTCGGCAGCAGCCAGCGCACCCTCGCGGTCGACCGACAGGAACACGCGGGCCCCCTCGCCTGCCGGGTCTTCGATCGCTGCAAGACAGCCTTCGGTGAGTTGCCGGCTGGTGGTGCGGCCAGCGGCAAGATCATCTGAAAGTTCAGCCAGGGTCTTCATGAGTGCACTTGGTCCTTGTCAATGAAAGCGGCCTGTCACAGGCTCAGGAGAATGTGTCAAGCGTACGGTACCACATGGTGGCGGCCGCCAGATAAAGCCGGCGCGCGCCGTGCAGCGGCACCGGCTTGATGCGGCTGACCGGCAGGGGCAGTTCGTCTTCATCGCCTGATACCGCATGCCGGCCCATGGCAGCACCCAGTGCCGAGGCCATGGCCACGCCGCGGCCATTATAGCCAAGCGCGATCGCAAGCCCCGGCTCGGGCATATGAACCCGTGGATACATGTCAGGTGTCAATGCCACCCGTCCCGACCAGCGATAATCGAAGTCGACGTCGCCAACCTGGGGAAACAGCCGGTGCAGGGCCTTTTCCACATGGACGAAGTCGCCCGCCCCGTCCGGATCGTGATGATTGCCGCGGCCGCCGACCACCAGACGACCGGCCTCATCGGTGCGGCTGTAGATCAAAAGCCGGCGCGTATCCGCCATGCAGTGGCCTTCCGGCATCAGAGTTGCGAGCACATTCTGCGACAGTGGCCTGGTTGCCACGAGAAAGCTGTTGACCGGAAAATACGACCGCCCGAGCGCCTTGTAGATGCCGCCGCCATAGGCATTGGTTGCAAGGATCACCCGGTCTGCAGTCACCGCGCCATTGGCGGTGGTCACGGTCCAGCGGTCGCCCTTGCGCTCCAGTGTTTCAACCATGGAACCGGTAAAGATCCTTGCGCCTTCGGAAATCGCTGCCCGCGCCAGCCCGCGCGCATAGCCAAGCGGGTTCAACGAACCGCAGCGCCGGTCGTGAAACGCCCCCAGATAAATCGAACTGCCCAGCAGGCGGGCGGTTTCCTGCGCATCCTCAAAGGCCACGTCGTAGCCGCGCCGGGCCCATTGCTCAACCGTATCGCGGGTATCCCTGAGCGCCCATTTCGCATGCACCGCGCGCAGCCATCCATCCCGCCGGGCTGAACATTTGATGTCATATTTATCGATCAGGCCGAACACCACATCAGGTGCGGCGCCGGAAAACGCCACCAGCCGTTCACCGCGTTCAGCGCCGAACTTGCGCACCACCTGGTCGGGCGACCATTTGAACCCGGCAATCACCTGCCCGCCATTGCGCCCCGATGCACCCCATCCAGGTTCCGCCGCCTCAACCACGCAGACCGATGCTCCCATCTGTGCTGCATGAAGCGCTGCCGACAAGCCGGTGAAACCACCGCCGACGATCGCGATGTCGCAGTCATGGGAGCCGGCAAGAGGTTCGGTGTCAGGTGCCGGTTCAGCGGTCGCTGCCCACAAAGACGGCGGCAGGCGCGCCGGATCGGCCATGGGAGACTGGGGATTGATGAACATGAGCGGGTACTCAACGCGGTGCACGACCGCGACACGTTTCCCTGACGCCCCTGGATTTGCAAGCTGAAAATTGCCGCCGCTGCTGGGCGATGAGCAGATGAGGTTCGCTCATTACAACAAACGCCCTCGGCAAACCGTTCCCCGGACCTGATCCGGGCTCCAGGGCCACATCACAGCACCTGCCCATATCGCCCTGGACCCCGTGTCACGCGCGGGGCACGAAACCCGTGGAGTATCCAACAAAGTTTCCCCGTATTTCTCACACCCTCCCCCTGTCATACCCGTGAAAACGGGTAACCAGTCACTTCATAAAAAATCTTGGCGTGATTACAATTTCTGGATTCTCGCCTTCGCGGGAATGACGGAATGTATGGATATGTGCGGGCCGTCCCAGCGGCTTTAGCCTGCGCAACCGCAAACCGCTTTACGCGCTCACTCCTCTTCGTCGAGCACGGACTTCACCGTTTCCGCCAGTTGCTTGAGGCTGAACGGTTTTGGCAGGAAGGCGAATTTCTCATCCGCCTTGAGGTTTTTCTTGAAGGCATCCTCGGCATAGCCGGAAATGAAGATGATCCTGGTGGTGATATTGCGCTTGCGCAGTTCCTGGAGCAGGGTCGGGCCGTCCATTTCCGGCATCACCACGTCCGAGATCACCAGATCGAGGTCGCCGTCATGTTCCTCGATCACCTTGAGTGCGCTCTCGCCGCTGTCGGCCACAAGCACCGTGTAGCCGCGTGAACTCAGCGCCCGGGCTGCAAAGGCGCGCACCGCTTCCTCGTCCTCGACCAACAACACCGTGCCCTTGCCGGTGAGATCGGCAGGTTTCGCCTCGGCCTTTTCTTCGGCCCGTTTGGGCAGGGCCTTGGTGCCCGGCTCTTCGATGAAACGGGGCAGGTAGATGGAAAATGTGGTGCCCTTGCCCAGTTCCGAATCGGCAAAAATGTAGCCGCCGGTCTGCTTGATGATGCCATAGACCGTCGACAGCCCGAGCCCGGTTCCCTTGCCCACTTCCTTGGTGGTGAAGAACGGCTCGTAGATCTTGTCGAGCAGTTCCTTGGACATGCCGGTACCGGTATCGGAAATTTCGCACAGCACATACTCGCCTTCCGGCATGACGTTGGGATGTGTTGTCCGGGCATCTTCAGCTGACACATTCGCCGTACGCACCGACAAGGCGCCGCCATTGGCCATGGCGTCACGCGCATTGACCGCCAGATTGATGACCACCTGTTCGAACTGGTTGAGGTCGACCTTGACCGCCCACAGCTCCCTGCCGTGCACAATCTTCAGGTCGATCTGTTCGCCGAGCAGCCGGCCGAGCAGGTTGCCCAGATCGGCCAGCACATCGGTCATCAACATGACTTCCGGCCTGAGCGTCTGACGTCTGGAGAAGGCCAGAAGCTGGCGCACCAGATTGGCCGCCCGGTTGGCGTTCTGCTTGATGTTCATGATGTCTTGAAACGACGGATCGGTCGGCCGGTGCCGCGCCAGCAGAAGATCCGAAAAGCCGATCACCGCGGTCAGGACATTGTTGAAGTCATGCGCCACGCCGCCGGCGAGCTGCCCCACGGCCTGCATCTTCTGGCTCTGGGTGAATTGCAGCTCCAGGGCGCGGTGCGCCGTGGTATCGATGGCATAGACGATCATGCCTGGACCGTCTTCGCTCTCATCCTCGATGCGGCTGGCATAGATCTGGCCGCTGCGCGACCCATCGGCGGAGAACACCACCTCGACCGGCGGCACGCCGACATGGCCTTCCCACGCCGCGGCCAGCGCTTTTTCAACGTCTGCGCGAACAGTTTCGTTCATCAGATCGAGCACGGCGGTACCGCGCGCACTGGCCTGACCGACGACCCGTGCAAACGAACCATTGGCATTGCGGATGGTACCGTCCTTGCTCAGAACAGCGATGCCGATCGGGGCATTGTTGAAGAAACGTGCAAGCCGCACTTCGGCGGCGCGCAAATTCTCCGCCGCATCCGAACCCGGCGAACGGTTCAACACCAGGGAACGCGATGCACCCGGCTCGCCCGCGCTGTCGAACGACACCCGGTGCAGCACGCGGGCCGGCACCACCTTGCCTTCGCCGGAAATGAAATCGATGTCGAATGTCTCTACCTGGGCGCCGCCCGGGATCGGCGCCAGCGAACCCAATACCCGGGCCCCGTCCTCGCGCACGATGTCTGACAGTTTCAATGCACCATCGGTGGTGTTGGTCAGATCGAGCCCCAGCCAGTCGGCAAGGGTGGCGTTGATATATTGAATTTGCCCGGAGGCATCAGCAGAGAAAAATCCCGCCGGCGAGTGATCGAGATAATCGATAATGTGCTGCAATTGCTGGAACGCGGTTTCCTGCTCGTCACGCTCACCCGAGACATCCTGAACCCGCCACAATGAGCCTCCGCGCCCGCCATCGGTCTCGACCGGCGCCACGGAGATTTTGATCCATGCGGTCGCAGCCTCATGGGCGCCGGGAGCAGAACTGTCCGCCATCAGCCGCAGTTCTTCCTGCCACGGCCTGCCATCCCGTGTTGCCTGGGACAACCGGTAGATATTGTCGGCGATCGCCGGGTAGCCGGCGTAAAGATGTTCGACGCTCTGCAGCCGGACATTGCCCGACTTGCCAGCCAGCGCCCGATAGCTGTCATTTGCAAAGATCACCCGGCCCCGGCTGTCGGTCACCGCACAGGCCTCACCGAGCGCGTCGAACATCGCTTCGAAAAACGCGTCCTCCTTGCGCCGCCAGGCGACCTGGACGAAGCCGGCAACAATGCCGAACAGCGCGATCAGTCCAAATCCGGCAAAGCCGGCGAGCAGCAACAGCACCCAGGACGGCGCCATATCCCGTCCGGAATAGGCAAACGCCCCCGCCGTCATGACGAGCAGTATCGCAAGAAAGATTGCCAGGGCCAGGTTGCCGCGTTGCGATGTTTTTACCGGCAGCATTTGGATACGATCGTGGTCTGCACTCACGTGGGCTTGTCCATCCTGATGTTCGACAAATTCGCAACGCAACTGATTCGGAGTGTGCTGATACTAGAGCCGTTTCAGGCAATTTGGTTCACTAAAGTGACACTGTCGCTACAGTAATACCTGCTGAAAGCTCTTAAGTGGTCGTTCAAAATTGCGCCAAAAAGCGCATTTCTATTCCCAAGCCGGCCCTCTCCCCCGGCCCAACCGCCCATCAAGGGTACCATTATTGGGTGGTTGGGCCGGGGGAGAGGGCCGGCCGGGGTATTCTTGACAGAGACACTTACACTTAGTTCGCCTTCGTCGGTTGCGGCCGGCCGCGCGATTTCAGCTTCATGACATAACTGATCAATTGGGCAACAGCCTTATAGTGTTCTTCGGGAATTTCATCATCTATTTCAACGGTGGCATGCAGCCCACGCGCAAGCGGCGGGTTCTCAATCACCGGGATATCGTGCTCTTCCGCGACTTTTCTGATCTGCAGCGCCAGATTGTCGATGCCCTTGGCGACACAGAGCGGTGCGGCCATGCCGCTTTCATATTTCAGGGCGACCGCATAGTGGGTCGGATTGGTGATCACCACCGTTGCTTCGGGCACTTCGGCCATCATGCGCTTGCGGCCGCGCTCCATGCGCAGCTGACGCAGCTTGCCCTTGACCACCGGATCGCCTTCCATCTGCTTATATTCGTCGCGCACTTCCTTCATGCTCATGCGCTGTTTCTGATGCCAGGTGTAACGCTGGTAGGCCAGATCGAGCCCCGCGATGACGGTCAGAATGGCAATCACCCCGCCCAGCATTTTGATGGCAAGGTCCTTGACCGTCATCAGCAATATACCGACTTCCGCACTGATCAGCAGATCGAGACGGTCCCGCTCCGGCCAGGCTATGTAAAACATAACCACACCGACAATGACGAACTTGGCGATACCCTTGGCGAAATTGACCAGGCTGGTCACTGAAAACAGACGCTTCCAACCGGCAATCAGGGAGATCTTGCTGAGCTTAGGCTTGATCTGCTCTGCCGACAGAACCAGCCTGTGCTGGACCAGATTGCCGGCGATGGCAAACAGCACGAGCACCCCGAACGGCATGGCAAGAGCGGCCAGCACCATGGTGCCGACATCGTTCCACATCAGGCGGAAATTTTCCCCATCGGTGGGAATGAGATGGGATTGCCCCAAAAACCCCCTGAATGCGGACATCAGGTCGCGTGCCATGCCATCGGCGAAAATGGCGATCATCAGCGTGGCACCGACAATGACAAACCAGGTGTTTACTTCCTGGCTCTTTGGTACATCGCCTTTCTTATGGGCATCCTCGAGCCGCTTCGGGGTCGGCTCTTCGGTTTTTTCAGTCTGTTCGGTTTGGTCTTCGGCCACGATCGAGCTCTATTTCAGGAACTGCGCCATGCTCTGGGCAAAATAGTCGAGATACCACAGCATCATCGAACTGAGCAGGAGCATGAGCAGGAGGAAGCCGAACAGGATGTTGGCGGGCATGGCGAGAAAGAACACCTGAAGCTGCGGCATCAGCCGCGACAGCACACCAAGCCCCATATAGAACACCAGTCCGAACACCAGAAAGGGTGCGGCAAGCTGAATGCCGACACGGAACGCGCCGGACACGATATGCACCGCAATCTGGCCGAAATCTCCGAACGGCAGGATCTTGCCGGGCTGGAAAAGGTCATAACTGTCGCGCAGCGCCGCAAGCAGCAGAAAATGCAGATCGAGGGCAAAAATGAGCGTGGTGGCCAGCAGCGCCATGAATGTGCCGACGATCGCGCTTTGTGTGCCCTGGGTCGGATCGACATTCTGCGCAAAGGCAAGTCCGGACTGGAAGGCAATGACCGTTCCCGCGACGTGAATTGCCATGGTCAGCAACCGGGCGGACATTCCGATAAACACACCGATGACGATTTCAGAGAACATTGCCACCAGCACCGCGCCAAGGTTGACCGGGATGGCGCCGTAGCTTTCGCGTACCAGCGGCAGCATCACAAGGGTCAGGCCAAGAGCGAACACCAGTCTGATTCGTGACGGCACATGACCGTCGCCCAACGCGGGCATGGCCATCACCATCGAGCCCATGCGGGCAAATATCAGCACGAAGACAAAAGCTGTTTGTGCACTGAAAGTAAGGGTCATTGGCAGCCCACTATCATGAGTTTCAGCGCCCCGCCGGAACGGTTTGCCTTCACCCTCCGATCACATGGGTCATGATCACCTGCATGTAGTCCTCAAGCGCGCGCGCCATGAATGGCAGCATGACCAGCATGGTCACGAAGATGACGATGATTTTTGGAACGAACACCAGGGTCATCTCCTGGATCTGGGTCAATGCCTGCACCAGAGCGATTGCAACGCCGATGCCGAGGCCGGCCAGCATGAGCGGCCCGGACACGATAAGCAAAGTCCAGATCCCCTGGCGGGCGATATCGAGCACTTCTGCACCTGACATTAAGCAGCTCCCTGATTTCCAAGTGAACGCCGCCGGTCAGATCGGCATGCGCATGACTTCCTGATAGGCGGTGATCACCCGGTCACGGACGGTGACCAGGGTCTGGACCGCAAGCTCTGTTTCGGTGACCGCCGTTACCACGTCGATCATGTCCGCCTTTCCGGATGCCTGCTTCAACGCGGTCTGGTCCGCGTTCTGCCCGGCCTCGGTAATCGAGGTCATGGCTTCTTTCAGGATGTCACCAAAACCCGCTTGCTGCGGTGTGGTGCTGACCGGCACCGCTTTTTGTGCTGGCGACCCGGCCTGGGCAATAGCCGAATAGGCCTGGGCTGCAACGGATGCAGGTATTGTCATATTTTACCCTTCCCCAAACTAGGCCGGCTCAGCCTCTCAGTATTTCCAGTGTGCGCATAGCCATGGAGCGCGCCGAGCGCACAACATTCAAATTTGCCTCATAACTGCGCTGCGCCTGGCGCATATCCATCATTTCAACCAAGGTGTTCACATTCGAGGTCTTCACATAGCCCGAGCTGTCCGCGGCCGGGTGGCCCGGCTCGTGGCGCCGGCCGAAATCGGTCCGATCGAGGCTTACCCGCCCGGGGCGCACCACATGCGCTTCGAGTTCGCGGTTGAACACATTGTCGAAGGTCACCATCTTGCGGCGGTAGGGTTCTCCGCCCGGTGTCCGCGCGGTCGAACTTTCGTTGGCCATGTTCTCCGCAATGATTCGCATCCGCCCGCTTTGGGCCTTCAAACCGGATGCGGCAATCATGATGGATTTCATAAGTTCCATGTTAAATCACTTCCTGCAGTCAGCGTTGGTTCTGTCCGATGGCCATGCGCAACAGACCGATCGATTTCGAATAAAGTGTGGTCGCCGCCTGGTAGTCCATCTGGTTGCCGGCGACTTTCATCATCTGCTCTTCCAGCGTGACCGAATTTCCCGACGGTGTGGTTTCAAACCCATTCTCATCGGTTTGGCGGTGTTGTGGATTGACGCCGGCGATCGGGCTGACGGCAATATGGCGTGTATCGGTCACCCGCACGCCAACCTCTGCGGGTGCTGCGGCAGTGACCATTGAGCCGAATTCAACAGGTTTCAGTTCACGCGCCTGATAATCCGGTGTATCAGCATTTGCTACATTTTCAGCGAGGACTCGCTGGCGCACCTGATGCCATTTCATTTTGGTGCGCAGCGCATCAAGCACTGGAAGATCGGTCAGAGACATACCGCCTCCAAGATAGAGCGTGCCCAGCAGATCCCTTCTAGGACCGAAGCCGGCACCAATCGTCCCGCCATCCAGCGTTGGTTGCACTGTGGCGAATTAATGGTAAAAAGTTCGTTAACTCTGGTAGTATTGTGTTAACCACAAAATGCTTGGTTTTCCGGGACGGTTAACCATTCGTTAGGCATCAGGTGGGCAAATTGTGCCTAGTAAGCCACCATTGTCGACGGCGGTACGATTGGGACGAGGCCTATGGAACTGGAACAATATTGGCAGTTTGGCGCGGCACTGGTTTTTGTCTTAGCCCTTATTGGTGTGCTTTTCTGGGTTATTCAGAAGGTTGGCTTCGGTGGCGGCAAAGGCCGGCGCGGTAGCCGGTTGGGCATTGTCGAGGCCGCGGTCGTCGACAAAAGACGCCGGTTGGTACTGATTCGCCGTGACGCGGTTGAACATCTGGTCATGATTGGCGGTCCGCAAGATGTGGTTGTTGAAAACAACATCACACGCACCAGTCCCACCCTGGCCACCGATACCATCGAACGCAAACGTGATAATGGACCTGATTTCAACATCAGGCCCGGAGAACAGGTTGCCTTGGCCGCCGCCCCCCTGGCGAGCACTGCCATGGCAAGCGAACCGCCATTGGCCGATGATGATGTTGCTCCAGCGGTTCCACAATCCGCCGCACTGCCCGACGTCGACACACCGCTGCCACAAGAACCCGCAGCGGCACCAGCATCCAAAGCAGAGCCCGCAATCATTCCCGCACGCCCGCAAGAGCCGCCGCGCGAGCCAGCGATTGCACGCCCGGAACCAGTGACCCCGGTGCCTGCCGCCAATGTCCATCCAAAGCCGGACGCAGCACCTGCGCGCCCACAGGAACCGCTCGGAGCGAGCGAACTGACCCGGTCCGAAGAACCGTCTAAACCTGAAGAACCGCATAAGCCTGAAGATCCGAACAAGTCTGAAGACCTACAAAGAGCTGACGAATCGCTCAGACCTGAAGAACCACGCCGCCCGATGGAGCCGACACGTCCGGCCGCACCGGCCAGACCCTGGCCGCCATCGGAAGGCCGGTTTCGCGAAGCGCAAAGGCGTTTTGCGGAACGCAGCGACTACCATCCCCCGGGAAGAGGGGCACACGAGCAATCAGCCGCAGAGCTGAGCACGCATTATCCGCCCGAACGGCAGATCGCCAATCGAGCGGCACCCGACGGCATGCCGCCGCCGGACCGATCCAGGGAAGTGTCACAGGAGAGTCCACCGCGGACACCCGCCAATCTTAATGTGCGCCCTGGGGAGGATTAATGAAGCCCAAGCGGGCCCTAACGAAAACGTCCCATCGCATAATTGCCTTTCTCGCAACATCGACCGCAGCTTTGCTTACGGTCGCTGTGCCGGCGGTTGCCCAGGACATTTCGATCAATCTGAATGAAGGCACCGGTATAACCGAACGTGCCATCCAGATCATTGCGCTTATAACAGTATTGAGCCTGGCGCCCTCGATCCTGGTAATGGTTACATCCTTTACCCGTATCGTTGTGGTCCTGTCGTTACTGCGAACAGCAATGGGCGTTCAGCAATCGCCACCAAACGCGGTGATAATATCGCTGGCCCTGTTCCTGAGCGCCTTTGTCATGGCCCCGGTTTTTACCAAAGCCTATAACGACGGCATCACGCCCCTGGTCAACAATGAAATAGAGCTCACCGAGGCTTTCGATCGCGCCTCCCTGCCGTTTCATGCATTCATGATGGATCATGTCCGCGAGAAGGACCTGACCATGTTCGTCGACCTGGCCAAGGTAGAGACGCCGGAAAAACCCGATGCAGTGCCGCTTACCGTTCTGGTGCCGGCATTCATGATATCCGAACTGCGCCGGGCCTTTGAAATCGGCTTTTTACTGTTCGTGCCGTTTATCGTCATCGACATGGTGGTTGCATCGGTACTCATGTCGATGGGCATGATGATGCTGCCGCCGATCATCATTTCCCTGCCGTTCAAGCTCGTGTTCTTCGTGCTGGTCGACGGTTGGGCATTGGTAACCGGCAGCCTGATCAAAAGTTTCACCGGCGGCTAGCGCATGATCTCTTTGTATCGGGGTGATTTGGCCCACCAAAGGCCTGGTCAAATCGATCCGATATAAAGAGATCGTGCGCTAGATCGGCTTTTCCGCATTTCGCCTTGACCACGAAGCGACCGCTATGATCTGCTGTTGGCAGATCAAAACCAACAATATCAAAACACGCAGGATCGAACAGTATGGTGATGGCACCCGCAAGATTTTTCTCCTGGTTGGCGTTTCTGGGCTTTTTCTGCATGGCCAATTCCACCCAACCCATGGCCCGGTGCGGTGATCAGCCGGCCCCCGGCGTAGGTTGGTCGAAATGCGACAAGACACGCAAGGTGATGACTGGAGACAATCTGGCTGGAGCTAAGATGGACTGGGCCAATTTGAGCGCCACGGACCTGAGCGATTCGAACTTGTCAAAGGCTCTTATGTTCCGCGCAAATCTAACGAGAACCAGCCTTCGCAATACCAACCTGCAGCACGCGGATCTGACCAAAGCCCAGGGCTTGCGCGCGGTTTTTGATGGCGCCAACGCACAGAGCGCCAATTTCTCCAAGTCGGAGTTGAACAGATCCAGTTTCAAGGGGGCTGATCTCAGCAACGCCAACTTTGCCAAAGCGGAATTGTCACGGGTCATGCTCAGTGACGCAACACTGACAAACACCAAATTCCAGAACGCCAACCTGTCACGGGCAAATTTTATGGGCAGCACCCTGGCCGGCGCTGACGTGACCGGTGCTTATACTTATCTGATGCGGGTGGAAGGTGTCGACTTGTCCGCCGTACGCGGACTGACCCAATCCCAGCTGGATATTTCCTGCGGCGATGACAAGACCCAATTGCCTTCGGGGCTGGTCAATTCAACAACCTGGCCTTGCGACGATTAGGCCGCAATCGGGGTAAGGCGCGAGGAATTTCAGAATTATTGCTGAGGCAAGACGTTAGCGCCAACGGCGGGTTCTTCGAAAGTCTTTCGAAACTCCAGCAGAAACGTCTCTAGCGTATCGATCGAGGCAATCTCCTTTGCCAGATTTCGGAATGAAATCGAATCACGGTTGATCGACCTTGTGACCACTTTAAAGGCACTCTCATCTGGCGTTTTGGCCATTTTCGCCTCGAACCTGTTGCGCAAACGGTCAAGCCCGATCTTGTCGTCGGACAGGACATAGGATATTGCCGCCCGCAACACGTCGACACGTTGCTGGGTCGACAGCGCTTCTTCTTGTTGGCCGGCATTGCCGAGCAGGCGTTCGAAAAGTTCACCCGAGTTTTGCCAGCGCTGGCCGTGCCAGTAAGCCTCGGCGCGTTGCCTGTGGGCTTGCTCGCCATCGACATTTGCCAGCAGGTCGACCGCGGCATCCGTGTGCTTCAGTTCAGAGAGAGCGCGTGCTTCGATCAACCGGCGTTGCAACTGGATGTGCTGAGGCAGGACCGCCTGGCGGGTACGGCGGATTGCCTGAAGCGCCATGTCCGGCTTACGGTTCATCAAATGGACCATTGCCAGTTTGGCGGCGACCTGCGCCCGGGCGGCACCGATCAACCGCTTGTCGACCTGATGGTCCAGAATTTCAACAGCCTGATCCAGCAGGTCGACCGATATCAAGCGGTCGGCCAGCTTGCGGATCATTTCATCGCCGCGCCGCCCCACCGGCGTCAGTTCGCGGTACTCGTAATAAAGCGCAAGAGCTTCTACGGGTTTCAGCTTATCGGCGTTGCCGCGCAAATACAGTTCCTCGAACAGCGCGGTCATATCGTTGTGAATTTCAACTGACAGTTCCGCTTTGGGATGATTTACCACGGCGATTTTCATTGTCCGCAGTCCGGCGCGATAATCCTTCTTGGCGATGTATGAAACCGCAAGCCGCCTCAGCGTATTCAATTCCAAATCGTCGCCGCGCCATATCGCAGCCAGGGTTTCAAGCCGTGCCTGCAGTTCCGCGTCGTTGAACTTTTCAAGGCGATGGCCAAGCAGAGCGTAGTGATAGAGAGCTTCCGCCTCAGCCTTTAGATCATCGCTTTTGACGGCCTCCGCCAGAACATCGAAGGCCTCGATCGAACGCCCAAGCCCATCCAGCAGGCGCCCCTCCAACACCAGCACCTCGGCCCGCATACTTTCGGGCAGGTCAGTTTTCGGCATCAGTTTGAAATGCAGGTCAGCCGTTGCAAAATCGTTGATTTCCACAGCCGCGCGCATGGCCGCGACACGAAACCGCATCTGTTCGAGCGGCGGATATTCATTGATAACATACTCACCGTCCCTAAAGCTGTTGACGGCTTCGTTCCACTTGCGTTCCTGCGATGCCAGGATACCGCGCCACAATGCGGAGTAAGGGTCATTCTTCAAACCAAAATTCGACAGGTTCTTCCGTGCCTCTTTTGGCCGGTGCATCAACACCAGTGCAATGCCATGAAGTGCTGCAAACATCGGCTCCGAACGCAGTTCCGGGTCGCTCTCAGCAATGAGATTGAGTTGCCCCAGAGCTTCGCTGCCCAGGCCATTGGCCAGATGGAGCCGTGCAAGATCGAGGCGCGGGCCGCCTGATTGCGAGGGATCCAGATCGGTAATCGCACTTTCCAGGAGGTGGGTCCGCCTCACATACCCGCCAGGTCCCTCGGGCGACCATCTCGTATAGTCAATGAAACCTGGACGCGCGCCGTCCGTAAACCCGGACGTCGCGTCGTTGAGCTCGCTGAGCCGGCTTGATGAAAGTGTAAGCCCACCTGAGCGCGTGATCAGCACCTCTTCCTCGAGAAGACGCACCCGGATATCGTCGGTCAATGGCTGCACCGCCAGTCCGTGCGAGGTCTTGAGCATGGAAAACTCGACAAAACCCTGTGGTTTCACCATGCCCCGTTGCGGCCCAAACCCGGTAACAACGATCAGCTGGTCGCCAACCTCCGGGTCCTTGATGCGGTGAATGCTGGAGGCGCGTGCAAACTGTATCGACAGCTTCGACCGGCCATCCGCCCTGAGGCCGCGTTTCAGCGATACCGGTGCAGTCGGTGTGACATACATGTCCGCAAGCGAGAGAACCCACGCATTCTGTTCTGCCGATGTGGACGCCAATGCGACACCCGACAGGTGGAACCGGACCACTTGCGTACTGCCGGACCTCATTACCGCGACATCGGAAAAGTGGCTGTCCTGGAGCTGCTCGACCGCGCTGAGATCCATGACACGACCACTATCAAACACCAGCCACAACACATCAGATCTTCGGAAAACAGAGGCGGCAGTGGGCTTGGCGAACGGAAACTTTACCCGTAAGACATTCCCGGTACGCTCGGCACTGATCTTGATGGGCTTGGTCGGGTCCTCCTCGGGCGAAGATTGAACGGCCGTAGGCTCAGAAACCGTCTGCGGGGCGGTCGCTGTTGCCTTCATGGCTGTATTAAATGCAGGTATTTCATTTGCCGCAATCGGCGGATCGGACACCGCCGGCGCGGGCGCATTATCGGCGGCAGGTTGTGGGGCAGCGGGGGTTGCTTCATTCTGCGCCATATCGGTTGACGCGAGGTCGGTACCGTCCGAGTTCAAGTAGAACTCGCTTATGATCACACTCGGTATTGGTTCCGGGTCGGATTCTTCCGGCGGATTGACCTCGGCAATCGCGGCAGGGTCGGTTCGAGGCTCAACCACAGACACCGCAGGTTCCAGGGGCTCAGATTCCGTCATGGTGACCGGCGCTTCGACCGGCTGCGGCATCTCCGGATCAACGGACACGGGCTCGTCAGGTGGTGTGCTGCCTGGAAGGTGGGTCTCCCTTTTCAGCTCAATCAGCTCGAGCGGCGGTTTGGACACCACGGTTTCGTCACCGGTGAGACTTGTCACCGGCTCATTGCCCGTATTGACAGTTCCATGCGGTGCGGAAATATCGACCACATAGGTATTCTCTTCGCGAAAGCCTCTTACATCGCTATCGCTGTTGATGTTCAGTTCGATCTGCAACCCGGTATTATTGAATGTCGCCCTGGCGGATTTGACATAGCGCGGCGGATCAACTTTCAAGCGCTCCATCGGCGGTTTGGCCAACTGATCGAAAGCAACTACGACCCGATCGCCGCTGCGCGACATCTTGGCGCCAACCCTTGCCCCCCAGTCAAATACGATCCTGCTAAATGTCGGCTGCTGCCCGACATGGATCCGTAATTTGTACTTACTGTTTTCAAGGGCTTTGCGACGGGCCTCCAGCTCGGCTGCCTTTTCCGCGTCTTCTGCCCGCTGGGCAAGCTTGGCCACCACGTCCGGCGGCAGACCGGGCAGCATCCCCCGCCAGTTGAGGGGCACCAGGTCGATAAACAACTGTTCGCCGGCTTCCATGGTATTGACGCGAATGGTTTGCGCCAAAGCGAACCGTAATGTCTTGCCGTCCGGATCGGCCCGTCCAATGATGATGAACTCCGGCGAGTTGACAGCTCGGTGAGCCAGATTGGTCGACACCGGCTCCTCAAATTCAACCACCAGAACACCGCTGACAACCGACACTTCATATTCAGGCAGATGGGGAAATGTCAGAACCAGCCGGGCGTAACCATCGTCTTCAGTGATCCCAGTGATGGTTGCCTTGATCTGGGCCGACGCCGCTGCAGTCTGAAGTATCAGTGCTGCGCAGACCAGAAAACAACCCAGACCAATCCGCACCATCATCGCAAAAATCCGGCGTGCCAAAGGGGTCGCGCCAAATGCATCTGGCACGGCCGTTTTGACCGGTTGACTGTACAGGTGGAGAAACAAACAGAGATCCCCAGTGGATACTATCACGATGGGGAGAGCCTATGCGCTGGTGGGTTAATGCCCTGTTAAGGAATGGTCGCGAATTGGAGGCTTTCGGCCTGGTTTTCAGGCGTCGGGAACACGGCCGTTTTCGACCGGAGAACCGGGCGCTCCGCAAGCAGATGGGCTGGCATCACTGCCGGGCACGCGCCTCCGCCCGCTTAGCCAGTTCCACCGTCAGTCTTTGCGCAACGGCGGAATCCATTTTGGCCAGGATCGGAGCCATCTTGCGTGCGCTCATCTGCTGCACGACACCGATCATGATGTTCATGTCGAGCCGGTCAAAAATACGCGCAGCATCCTTTGGTTTCATATTCTGATACATACTGACCAGATTCTTTAACTGCGCCTTGCTCTCTTCTTCCTGTTTGCCAAAGGTTTCTTCGATGCGCTGCTCGATCGTTTTGAGTTCCGCAATTCGCTGTTCGACCCGCTTCTCAGCCGCTTCCAGGAGTTTTTCGCGAAGCTGCAATGCACGGTCGCGTTCTTCAAGCTTCTTTCGCCGCGCAAGCAGGCTCTCAAGCACTTCCTTTTCCGCCGCCGAAAACACGTGCTCGGACTGGGGCTCCATCTCCGGTGCCTGTGTTGGCGCATCGACCATCTGGCCAGTTGCCTCGGGATCTATCGTTTCTTCCTCGGCCGGTTGGGTGTCATTCGCTTCAGTCGTGCTTTCGGCCTCCTGAGCAACAGCTGATCCAACAGAAGAACTTTCTGTGAAAACATGGCTGGCGAGTTTGAGGGCAATCAGCACAAGCGTCGCCAACATCACCACTGGAAGTAACCGTACGGAAGAACTCGATTTCATATGCCTTAACTCGCCTTGGTCAGTCTCGACATGGTGCGATGGCGCCAATCATTGAGGTCGGGGGCGGCAAACACCTCATTAGCTGCTCGCGCCGCCGCGATCGACGGCATGCCCGGCCTTGCCTGCCCACCAGGATGGGACAGCCGGTGCGTCTCCGGCGTGGGCGCTGCCACGGGTGCCGCCGGGACATTGGGAGTTACGGCTGGAGGTGGCGGGGTTTTTGCCGTTTGCATCCCGGCTGCCCCTCCTGTCAGCACTTCCAACTCGCGCGTCAGCAACTGCGCCTTGTGCAACTTGTCGGTTAGCCGTACATCCGCGTCCTCGGTTGTCGCTTTCAACCCACGGATCGCATTTTCGGCCGTCTGGGTTGAGGCGCACAATTCGCTGATAACATCACGCAGATCGTGTTGTGACGAGCGCAACCGCGACAGGCGCCGGTTCAGGATCATGCAATAGCTCACGGTCAGCACCAAGAGCAGGATCAGCAGGATTTCGATAATCATACCGGGGGTGAGTTGGGTCACGATGCCTCCGCGTGAATGGGTTCGTCGTCGCGTGGGAACAGATGTACGTTACGGCCTTTCGGAATGGTTTTGGAAACCTGCACCGCGATGTTCTCGCCGAGGCGGCCGATATGCCCCTCGACCAGTGAAATTCCACCGCACCTCAAATCGATTTTCGCGTTTTTCTTGCAATTGAGCATCAGGGTTTGTCCGACCTCCAATTGCATGGCCTTGCTCAAGGGGACTTCCAACTCGTCCAGCACTGCGTCTATCTGCAGTTGTGTCGACCATAATTCGGTCGCCAGATGGCTTTCCCAAATCGAATCTCGGCCAAATTTCTCCCCCATGAACATTTGCAGTAGAAGTTCACGAATGGGCTCCAAGGTCGCGTAGGGCAACAACATTTCAATGACGCCGCCGCGATCTTCCATGTCGATGCGCAGTTTTACCAGTATTGCGGCATTGGCATTACGTGCAATGGCGGCAAAACGTGGATTTGTCTCCACCCGGTCGATCTTGAAGGTGACCGGCGACAACGGCTCGAACGCCGCCTGCGCATCCGCCAGAACGACCTCGATCATTCGTTCAACCAGATTGGTTTCGATGGTGGTATAGGGCCGGCCTTCAACCCTCAGTGTAGCGGTCCCTTGTCGACCACCGAGCAAAACGTCGACGATCGAGTAGATCAGATTTGATTCGACAGTGAACAAGCCATAATTGTCCCACTCCTCCGCCTTGAACACGCCGAGGATCGCTGGCAGCGGGATGGAGTTCAGATAGTCGCCAAACCGGATTGACGATATGCTGTCGAGACTGACCTCGACATTGTCAGAGGTGAAATTCCGCAGGCTCGTGGTCATCAGCCGGACCAGCCGGTCGAACACGATTTCCAGCATCGGCAGGCGTTCATACGACACCAGCGCCGAGTTGATGATCGCCCGAATGCCACCTTCTTTCAGGTTCTCGTCATCAAGCGAAAAGCCGAGCAGCGAGTCGATTTCGTCCTGGGACAGAATGCGGTCGGCAGCGCCCCGGTCAAAGGCGCCGATAGAATCGCCTTCTACCAGTCCGCCCCAACCACCGCCATCTTCTTCGCCGTCCGTTGCGCCCTGTTCCGTGAGCGCGGCACCCCACGCGGCATCCAGATCTTCACCGGTATCCGCGCCCTGTTCTTCCAGGGCCGCCCCCCAGGCAGCGTCAAGGTCTTCTCCCGGATCCGCGTCGCCCTCATTTTGCTCGGCCAGAGCAGCGCCCCAATCGTCACCCAAATCTTCGTCGTCGTCAGCCATGCGTTTCGTTGCGCTCTCTTTATTATTGAACGATCATTTCTTTAAACAGGATACGATCAACTTTACGCGGGTCGAGCACCAGGTTGATGCGCCTGAGCAGCTCTTCTTTAAGCCGGTAGACACCGGCCGAACCCTCCAGATCTTCTTTCCGCAATTCCCGCAGATAGATCTGAAAAATATCCATTATTCGCGGCATCATCGGCTCGATCGACCGTTTGGTCTCGACATCCGATACTTCAAGCGCCACCTTCAGCTTCAAATACTGGCTGCGCTTGTCCTTGTGGTTCAGGTTCACCAACATGTCCGGCATCTGGTAGAACATGACCGGTTTTGGAGCCGGGTTGTCCGCCGACCGGGTCATGTCGGCACTGAACAGTCCGAACGGGTCGAACATGTACAACCCGACACCCGCGCTCACCAACAGCAGTCCTGGCAGGACGACAAACAGGATCAGTGTCTTGCCCGCAAACCGCCGTTTGGGGGCTTCATCTTCGCCCTCCCCGTCAAGCGCTTCGTCTGCTTCAGTTTCGTCTTCCGGCTCTTCGGCCATCACCATTTCCAATCAAATTGACACGCCCGCGCCTGGCAGTATTCCCGCAGCGGCTCCAGAGAAGGCGAGCCGCATGCCTGTGTTAGGAATTTAAGGTAAGATCGGTTAACGAAACCTTGCTGAAAGCCATGAGCGGCAACCGGCAGCAATTGCCGGGCAAGAGATGCCGCAAGCCGATTTTGCCGCCATCGCAATTCCTATAAATAGTTGAAATATAACAATATTTGACTTGGCACGCTGCGTGCAACGTTGGCGTTGTAGCGCTGGCGGGCGCTCTCACAATGGATCGAGAGCACAAGATTTATTATGGCGCTACACCCTGTTGGCATTAACGAAGCTTAACGCGCGCCATGGAAAATGCACTTTTGATAGGCCTTTCGAGACAGATGGCATTGGGCCATCAGATGGATGTCGTGGCCAACAACATCGCCAATCTCGAAACCCCTGGATACAAGGGCGAGACGCTTAAGTTTGAAGAATACATCATGCCGCTGGCGCAATCACAGGACATCAATCAGCCAACCGCGGATATTTCCTATGTGATCGATGCATCAGTGGTCCGCAGCTTTGTCACCGGCCCCATGAAACCGACCGGCAATCCTCTCGACATCGCCATCAACGGCGAAGGCTGGTTCTCGATCGAAACGCCGGACGGCGAGAGATACACGCGCGATGGCCACTTTACCCTTAATGAAACCGGCACGCTGGTGACCGACAACGGAGACCCCGTCATCGGTGAAAGCGGTACATTCGTGTTCACCCCCGAAGAGACCGGCATCGCCATTGCGAGCGATGGCACGATCAGCACGAGCGCTGGCACAAAGGGCAAGTTGAAGATTGTCAGCTTCGAAAACGAGGAGCTGATGCTGAAAGAAGGCAGCAACCTGTTTTCTTCTGAGGCAGCCGGCCAGACGGTTACCAACCCGCGTGTCGCACAAGGCTTCGTCGAGGGATCCAATGTGGTCGCCGTGACCGAGGTCGCACGGATGATCGAAGTGACACGGTCCTACATCTCCACCGCACAAGCTCTGGAGCGCCTGGCGAACCTCAAATCGCAAGCAATCAATGATTTGGCGGATGTCCAGGTATGACCATCCAGACACCCGCCGCAACATTCAAAGCCAGTGAGGCACTGATATGAAAGCACTGCAAATAGCCGCAACCGGCATGATGGCGCAGCAGCTCAATGTTGAGGTGATATCCCACAACATCGCGAACATGCGCACCACCGGCTATAAGCGCATGCGCCCCGAATTTCAGGATCTGCTCTACCAGAACATCCGTGCGCCCGGCGCCAGTTCATCCGAAACCGGCACCACTCTTCCCTCCGGCATTCAGGTCGGTCTGGGTGTAAAGACAGCCTCCACCTACCGGATTATGAACCAGGGTGACCTGACCAACACCGAAAAAGAACTCGATCTTGCCATCCGCGGCGAAGGATTCTTCCAGGTCCAGTTGCCCGACGGTCAGACTGCCTATACCCGTTCCGGCGCCTTCGCCCTGGACGCGTCCGGTCAGCTTGTGACCCAGGAGGGCTATCTGGTCGAACCATCTATCACCGTCCCGGACAACGCCCGGCAGATTTCCATAAACGCATCCGGCGAAGTTCAAGTCCTGATCGACGGCCAGACCGCACCTCAGACGGTTGGAACGCTTGAGCTTGCGCGGTTCGTCAACAAGGCCGGCCTTGAGGCGATCGGCGACAACCTGTTTCTGGAAACCCCGGCCAGCGGCACACCGACGACCGGCAATCCGAACGGAGATGGCATTGGCTCGCTGCTTCAGAACTTTCTGGAAAGCTCGAATGTCAACGCGGTCTCTGAGATCTCCGATCTGATCGCAGCCCAGCGCGCTTATGAAATGAACGCACGGGTCATATCAGCCGCCGACGAAATGATGTCGGCAACCTCGAACCTTCGTTAGCACCTGAAGGAATTATGAGATGAAGTCCATCCGATTGAATAGAGCGTTACTTGGCATAGCAACCCTCATCGTAACGCTCAATCTGTCGGCCCTGTCTGGCGCATCGGCGCAGATGATGCCGGAACTGCGGACCAACATCCAGGTCACTGGTGACTTCGTGCGGCTCGGGGATTTGTTCAGGAATGTCGGACCAGCCGCCGATACAGCGGTGTTCAGGTCGCCCGCTCCGGGCACCTCCGGCATGGTCAATGCAAAACGTCTTGCCCAGGCTGCAGGACAGCATGAAGTGATCTGGGAAAACCCGCATCGTGTTCGATACATCCAGATCAGCCGCGCGGGCACGCTGATTTCAGAGGCTGAAATCAACGACCTGCTTGCTGAGCAGTTTAGGACCCAAATCGCCGGCATGACGACCGACCAGACATTCGATATCCGTTTCTCGTCTGATCAATCGCCGCTGTTTGTGCCAAGCGACAAGGAGCCGACCGCCAAAGTGGTCGAACTTCGCTACAACAAGCGTTCCGGCCACTTCACCGCAGTGATCGTAGCCCCCGCGGACGACCCCTCCGCCATCCGCAATACCTATACCGGCCGCGCCGTCCGCGTCGCCACCGTGCCGACCCTTGTGCACACCATGCTCCGTGACAGCATCATTTCCGAACGCGACGTGGTCATGCGCAAGGTACCGGTTCACCGCATCGACAGCGCCACACTGCGTGAAACCGAAGAGCTGGTCGGCAACGCTGCCACGCGCACACTCCGGGCCGGTCAACCTCTTTCCGAGGCCGACATCCAGCAACCGCGTTTGGTGCGCAAGAATACCGAGATCACCGTGCGTTACCAATCACCCGGTCTGACCCTCACAGTACAGGCGCTGGCGCTCCAGTCCGGTTCCAAGGGCGATATCATCAATATCAGAAACCGTCAGTCCAATCGCACTATCCAGGCAAAAGTGATCGGCCATGATCTGGTCGCCGCGCAGGCGCGTGGAACCCGGCTGATCGCTGCCAACAACTAGCACCGCACCATCATACACCGCCAACGCGGAACATCGCAGAATCGTACAATTCAAGTGGGGAACATCATGGGGATCAAGAACAACAACGACCGCAAGCGCAGTGTGGCACCACTCATGGCGATTGCGTTGGCCGCGGCGGGGCTCTCAGCCTGCAGTTCGACCGTTGACCGCCTGACCAATATTTCAAACCCGCCACCATTGACGGCGATCAAAAACCCGACAACGCAGCCCGGCTATAAACCGGTACGTTTGCCGATGCCCGAACCGATTGCCTATGTCTATCAACCCAACTCCTTGTGGCGTTCCGGCGCCCGCGCCTTTTTCGAAGATCAGCGCGCATCCCGCATTGGTGACATCCTCACTGTCGATATTACCATCGACGACAAGGCACAGGTCGATAACGCCACCACACGGACGCGCACGTCAGACGAAAACATGGGTATCGACCAGCTTGCCGGCTTCGGCACCGAACTGGCGAAAATTTTGCCCAACATGCCCAACCTGTCCGACCTGATCGATGTTGACAGCACCACCACGACCCGCGGATCTGGTGATGTCGAACGCGAAGAAGAGATCAATACCAATGTCGCAGCCGTGGTCACCCAGGTGTTGCCCAACGGCAATCTGGTCATAGAGGGCCGCCAGGAAATCCGTGTTAATTTCGAAGTCCGCGAGATTATCGTTGCCGGCATCGTCCGGCCCGAGGACATCAGCGCGGAGAACACCATCGATAGCAAGAAAATCGCCGAAGCCCGCATTTCCTACGGCGGACGCGGTCACATCACCGACGTGCAACAACCACGTTACGGTCAACAGTTCCTCGATATTTTGCTGCCGTTTTAAATCCTGACCACAACGGCATGGGTCAGTTGAGGAGTGGCGTTGGGTAAAAGGTAAGTTGCATCCAGGTTTGAAGTGTTTGGTTCTGCGTGGTCGGTGAGCACAGTGGCGTCTTGTGATTGAGTCCATGGTTTGTCGGTAAGTTTTGCCCCCGGATGCACACGGACGCCGGGTCCGCCCATTGAGCACCATGCGCCACAGCGCAGGCGGAGTTGCGTATGGTCAGGTCATTGCCCGCCAGCAAGCGGCGGCAAGGAAGCGCGGCGTCCTCCCCCGGGGCGTCGCGCTTCGCTTTGTTCAGCAGGCCCTTTCAATTTGCATCGGTCTTCTGATTTCATATGATCGAGATACGAGAGCGTGCCACATTAGCCACCCCAACATCCCGGAGGGATCGATGAAACGCCTGATCTTTGTAGTGATCGTTTTAACACTTGGTCTGTCCGCGGCCCACGCACAGTCCCAGCTCCTCGGCCAGGAAAAGAAACTGCTGGAAATGACCAGAAGCAACTGGGTCAGTTTTCGCGACTTCAATGGCCAGCAGCTGATTTACTTCACCCACCTGGAAGTCTATCGCTGCGGCATTTCACAGGTGCGCTACAGCCTGAACACCGATCGCCTGGACCGCGAGTGGAAACTTGCAAAATGCGACCCAAAGAATCCGCACGCAATTCCGGAAGATTATTTGCCCTATCTAACCCTGCCCCTGGGCACCGCGCGGTCTATCGTGGTCCAGGTGACATTTATCGACGGCACCACCAGCGGAACCGTTCATCAGTTTGCACAATGATAGGATAAAGACAGGCTGTTGCTGTTGGGTCGTTAATCGTCCCGGTAAACCCGTTCGCGCCGTTCGTGGCGTTCTTGTGCCTCAATGCTCAAGGTGGCAATCGGGCGGGCATCCAGACGCCTCAGATTAATCGGCTCCCCAGTCTCTTCGCAATAGCCGTACGTGCCCTCATCGATGCGCAGCAGAGCGTCATCGATCTTGGCGATCAGCTTACGTTGCCGATCACGCGTCCTGAGTTCCAGACTGCGTTCGGTTTCCGTCGAGGCACGATCAGCGATATCGGGAAGATTGCTGTCGCTGCTTTGCAAATGCGTCAGCGTCTCACGGCTTTCACGGATGATATCGTCCCGCCAAGCTTGCAGCTTCTTGCGAAAATACTCGCGCTGCTTCTTGTTCATGAACGGCTCGTCGTCCGTCGGCCGGTAGTCGCTGCGTCTTTTTGTTTTTGTTTTTGTCTTGGTCTTTGTCTTTGTCGCCATCACTCCAACCCTTGACTGGACCTCGGCTTTGAATCACTTCATCGGTTCCACCCATGCGCGGCCTGTATATCGAGCGAAGCGATTTCACACAACCGAAGAATTCGCTTTCTAGAAATTTTAGGGCTGTTCGCCTGCGGCCTCGAAACGGGCCCACATCAGCTCAAACCAAGTTTACAGGCCTGTCACCCAAGCATTTGTTATCAGGCCGCTTTTTCCAGTTTGGCCAGCTCGACCTTTGCCCTCAGTTCGATTTCATCAAGAACCCCGGACAAATGTTCGCTTGATACATCACTGCGTGCGTCCGCCACAATCCGTGTCAGTTTGGTCATTCGTGAACGCGGCATCGCCCCAGACAACAGCGCTAATTTGATGTCGTCGAGCAGGTCCAGAATCATCTCCGCCCGCGCTACCGCCTTGGCGCGCCGGGCGGTCGCATCGGGAACTTCCTGGATCGAGATCAAGGCATCTACAGCTGCAAGCGATCGAACCCCCTGCGCACCCCGTGCGGAACTTGGCTTGGCGCCGCCGGCAATTTTGAATCCGCCGGACCCAGAGGCCGCGCCTCCGGCTTTCGACTTGGCTGAAACTGTCGTGTTCCGCTTGGGTCCGGAAATCCGCATCTGTTAGGTCCGCAATTTGGGTTTGTGCCAAAGTCTGGTGGTACTCCGCGCCACCCTTCGGCAACTTTTCGCCACGTTCGCACCACTAATGTTAACAACCCGTTAACCATAAACGGTCGGCGGCCGCGATTACGCGGTCGAGCAGTCAGATAGGTGGAAAAAATTGCCGGGCAACAGGCAAACATTGCGCCTGCCGAACTTCCCTCCCGATGCTTCTCCAGTCAATATTTCCCGGGATTCAGTCAATTCCACAACATTTATGAGACAGCGGAAACTGGCACGGGATTAGCAACACGGAAATAGGTGGGTAACGTCGTCTTTCGGGGGAAAGCGGATAACATGTACAAAACAGCATCTTGGACGTCATGCGGAACACGGTGCATCCACCGTATGATCGTCACTGCGCTCAGCATGGCGCTGATCATCACCAGTGACTTCGCTCTGGCGACCTCGCGCATCAAGGACCTGGTCGATATCGAGGGAGTTCGCGAAAACCAGCTGGTCGGTTACGGACTTGTGGTTGGCCTCAACGGCACCGGGGACACACTCAACAATTCACCGTTCACCCTTCAGAGCCTGACCGCGATGTTGGAGCGTCTGGGCGTCAACACCCGCGGCGCCAATCTGCGCACCGCCAATGTCGCGGCCGTCATGGTCACCGCCAACCTGCCGGCCTTCTCCACCCAGGGCACCCGTATCGATGTGAGGGTCAGCGCCCTTGGCGATTCCAGCAGCCTGCTCGGCGGCACCCTTCTGGTAACACCGCTCATGGGCGCTGATGGTGAGGTTTATGCTGTCAGCCAGGGCACGGTTGCCGTTGGTGGTTTCTCCGCGGAAGGCAATGCCGCTTCAATCACCCGTGGCGTGCCGACAGTCGGGCGCATTTCCAATGGTGGCCTGGTCGAGCGTGAGATCGTCTATGCGATCAACACCAAGAAGTCCCTGCGCCTTTCCTTGCGCAATCCGGACTTCACCACGTCGCGCCGGATCGCCGAAGCGATCAACGCGTTTATCGGCAAGCCGGCGGCCCAGCCCCTTGATCCATCGACCATCCAGTTCACCCTGCCCGAAGGCTCAAAGAAAGACATTGTGGGCATGTTGACCGACATCGAGCAATTGCGCATCGAGCCTGATCAACCGGCCAAAGTGGTTATCGACGAGCAGTCCGGCATAATTGTCATGGGCGCCAATGTACGCGTCAGCCAGATCGCCATCGCCCAGGGTAACCTGACCATCACCATCACCGAGACGCCACAGGTCAGCCAGCCAGAACCATTCTCCGACGGCGAAACCACGGTCGTACCCCGCACCACAGTCACGGTCGACGACGAAAGCCAGAACAAACTGGCTGTCCTTGATGGTGGCGTCAGCCTGCGCGAGCTGGTCGATGCCCTGAACGCCCTTGGTATCGGCCCGCGCGATATGATCTCGATTCTGCAGTCGATCAAGGCCGCAGGCGCCCTGCAAGCTGAAATCGAGGTGATGTAATGTCCGCGATCCCGACCGCCCTCCCCGCCAGTGTCCAGTCCAACCTGCCGGCCACCGACAGACAGGCGGAAATTGACGCCCGCAAGCAAAATGCGCGTAGCCAGGCGGAAGAATTCGAAAGCGTCTTTCTGAAAACCTTCGTCGAGCAGATGTTTGCCGGCATCAAGACCGATGGCCCGTTCACTGGCGGCTCATCCGAAGGTATCTATCGCTCCATGATGTCTGATCAATACGCCAAGACACTCGCCAAATCAGGTGGCATCGGCCTCGCCGACCACATGTACACCGAAATCCTCAAAGCACAGCATATCGAACCATGACCCAAAGCCAATCAGATCCCCGGGCGCCTTTGACCAAGACGGAAGAGGCAGCAATATTGTGTCAGCGGCTGCAGGAAGTCGCTGCGCAAATGACCGACCTTCTGGCCCAGGAAACCGCCCTGCTCAAGGCCAACCGGCCGCGCGAGATCGCGACATTGCAGGAGGAAAAGACAAAGCTGTCATATAGCTATGCACGCGACTACGGATTGCTCAAGGCCAATGCCAAGTTTGTCGGCGCCAGGGTCCCGACCCAGGTCGACCGGCTGCGCCGTGTGCTCAAGGTACTCCAGACCGAAATTCAGAAGAACTTTACCGCGCTCGAGGCAGCCAAGGCGGTCAGCCAAGGCCTGCTCAATGCAATCTACGAGATCGCGAAATCAAAGACCTCGGGCCCCAGTTGCTACACTAACGCTGCATCAATGGCGGTGCACAGCCCAGCAAGACCCACGGCCCTGACCGTTGACCGGAGCTTGTAGACGATCGCCCGAAATTGACGACAATTTAGTTTAACTTGAACGCGACGGATTAACCGCGCGCTCAAACTGCTTTGCTATGCTGGCCCGGTCGGTAGACCTGAACGGGAACGGATTATCCAACAGCACAGCAATGACCACAATTGGCGCCAATCCCCCCACCCCCCCGGTACATTCCCATGCGGAGACGCCAAAAACCGTCGCTGAGCTAACAGCTGTTCCTGTTACCACCAACCAGAAGCAAAAACGCGATGGCCAGGAAGAGGTCAGGGACGAAGTTGAGGCAACGCAGGAAGACGCCTCGGCTGAAGAGCTCAGCGATGAGCTTTTGCTCAAGGTGGTACGCGCCCTCGGTGGCGAACGTGGTGTCATTGTCGACAGGAAGGTCTGACCCAGACCTGGCCGTAAACCGTGATAGACTGGCGATTCTTCTGAACAGCCCCAATTCCTAGCGGATCACTCGCTTTGCCACGACATCTACTGATCCTCACCGGCGAGCTGGAAGCTACGCAACTGGAAGCTGCACTCAACCCGGCGGCCGGCCCAGATTGTGAGGTTACTGCCATCGCATCCACCGCCGAGCTCGATGCATGGCACAATCAGGGACTTTACGGCGTCAGGCTTCTGTCATTCTGCACCAGAATTATCGTTCCGCCCGGGATCCTCTCGTCCCTCACCCTTGAACCCTATAACGTGCACCCCGGATCGCCCCAGTATCCAGGTGTCTATCCAGAGGCCTATGCCACCTATGACGAGGCCACCCGGTTCGCAGCCACCGCCCATGTCATGGCCGAAAAGGTCGATACCGGCGCTATTGTAAAGACCGACTGGTTTGATGTTACGCCTGGCTGGGGCCGCGAACAATTGGCTGAGCGGGCCTATGAAGCAGCACTAGGTGTTTTGTTCGAGATTGCGCTCCTTTGCATGGCAAACGATACCCCTTTGCCACGCACAGACGAGACCTGGTGCGGCACATGGCGCACACGTGCCCATTACAACACCATGTGCAAATCAGGCGGCACCGAAGAAGAAACTGCGCGGCGCCGCCGAGCTTTTGCGCCAGACTTCGCCAGCGCTCCCCCCGCCGCCAGCAACGAATTATAACCGGCAAGACTTCATTAACCTGAACGTCTGTTAACCAACCTTCTTAACAAGCTTTATACGGGAATACGCGAGAGTGCGTCCTGTTCGCTCCAGAACGAGAGCGACTATTGGTAAACCTAGTACAGGGCAGGACAAACACATGTCAGACGTTATTCTTTCTAGTTCAGTTCGTAACAATTTGCTTTCTCTGCAAGGAACAGCAGATTTACTTGGCAAGACGCAAGAGCGTCTGTCTTCGGGCCTCAAGGTCAACAGTGCCCTTGACGATCCGTCAGCTTTCTTCACCGCTGCCGGCCTGAACGCCCGTGCGAGCGACCTTAACCGCTTGCTCGATTCGGTCGGCCTTGCGGTCCAGACCCTTGAAGCCGCCGACGCCGGTATTTCCGCGATCACCGATCTGGTGGAATCCGCCCAGGCGACCGCCCGCCAGGCACTGCAGCAGCCTGGTGGTTCTACAACTGCCTCAACCTTGACCGGTACAGTCGCGATCACCGCTGATTCAGCTGCGGTCAATCTCGGCACCGGCCAATCCTTCGTCGGCACTGAAACACTGGCCTCACTTGGTTTCTCCGATGCTGAAACCATCACGATCACGACCGATGCTGGTACGACGACCCACACAATCGTCGCCGCCGCAACCGAAGATGTCGATGACGTGATTACCTCGCTGACCGCCAATGGCAATGCAACTGTAGCTCTCAGTGGCGGCAACGTGCAGGCAACCGGCGGCGACGCTGTCACGTCCATCACGTTCGGCGGTACCGGTGACGTAACTCAGCTTGGCCTGACCACCACCGCGGTTGGCCCGACCAATACTCAAGTGGCTGGATTTACCGGGACGCTTTCAGTTCAGGTCAACAGCGGGACTGCGGAAACCATCGATCTGAGCACGATCGATAACCGCGCAGCCCTTGAAGCCGCATTGGGTGCTTTGACCGGTGTAACCGCCTCAGTCAACGGCTCCAACTTTGTCGAAATCGTCTCTGGCGATCCGACCGAAGCTCTGACGATCTCCGGCGGCACGGAAGTTGGTGTGACCGACGGCACGACAGCCGCACCGCTCAACGCCGAACGCACCGCTCTGGAATCACAATTCAACAGCCTTCTGACCCAGATCGATCAACTGGCGGGGGACGCCTCGTTCAACGGTAACAACCTGCTCCAGAGTGATAACCTCAGCGTCATCTTTAGCGAAAATGGCACGAGTTCGCTGAGCATCACCGGCGTCGACATTGATTCTGGTGGTTTGGGCATCACGGCAGTGGCCGCGGATGGGTTCCAGGCCAACACCGGCGTCAATAGCACGCTGAGCGAACTGGATGGTGCGATCACGACGCTCCGCACCCAGGCCTCGACCTTCGGTTCGAACCTGTCGGTAGTTGAAGTCCGCCAGGATTTCACCAAGGAACTGATCAACGTTCTGGAAACCGGCGCTGCCGGCCTGACCCTGGCTGATACCAACGAGGAAGGCGCCAACCTGCTGTCACTGCAGACCAGACAGCAGCTGTCGACCATCTCCTTGTCACTGGCGACACAGGCAGATCAGAACGTCCTTCGGTTGTTCTGATCGACACGACTTACAAATAACAATCAATCCGCACTATCTACTTGGCGGGGCTTCGGCCCCGCCATTTTTTTATTCTTGGAATTACTCAATCCGAAACTGTTTAAATTTTGCTCCGCCCGTTAACCATGTCTTAGCCTTAATCCAACCATACTTCGGCCATCGCGTTCAGAACGAACCGAACTTTCGTGAGTAAACCTAGGATAGGGCTTTAAATTATGTCAGATATTATTCTTTCCGCCCCTGTGCGCAGCAACTTGTTGTCGCTGCAGAACACTGCGGAACTCCTCGGCAAGACGCAGGAGCGTCTGTCCACAGGTCTCAAGGTCAACAGCGCCCTTGACGATCCTTCAGCGTTTTTCACCGCTGCCGGCCTGAACGCCCGTGCGAGCGACCTTAACCGCTTGCTCGATTCGGTCGGCCTTGCGGTCCAGACCATCGAAGCAGCCGACGCCGGCATTTCCGCGATCACCAAACTTGTGGAATCCGCCCAAGCGACCGCCCGCCAGGCACTGCAGCAGCCTGGTGGTTCTACAACTGCCTCAACCTTGACCGGTACAGTCGCGATCACCGCTGATTCAGCTGCGGTCAATCTCGGCACCGGCCAATCCTTCGTCGGCACTGAAACACTGGCCTCACTTGGTTTCTCCGATGCTGAAACCATCACGATCACGACCGATGCTGGTACGACGACCCACACAATCGTCGCCGCCGCAACCGAAGATGTCGATGACGTGATTACCTCGCTGACCGCCAATGGCAATGCAACTGTAGCTCTCAGTGGCGGCAACGTGCAGGCAACCGGCGGCGACGCTGTCACGTCCATCACGTTCGGCGGTACCGGTGACGTAACTCAGCTTGGCCTGACCACCACCGCGGTTGGCCCGACCAATACTCAAGTGGCTGGATTTACCGGGACGCTTTCGGTTCAGGTCAATAACGGGACTGCGGAAACCATCGATCTGAGCACGATCGACAACCGCGCAGCCCTTGAAGCCGCATTGGGTGCATTGACCGGTGTAACCGCTTCGGTCAACGGCTCCAACTTTGTCGAAATCGTCTCCGGCGATCCGACCGAAGCTCTGACGATCTCCGGCGGCACGGAAGTTGGTGTGACCGACGGCACGACAGCCGCACCGCTCAACGCCGGCCGAACCGCTCTGGAGACGGAGTTCAACAACCTATTGAGCCAGATCGATCAGTTGGCGCGGGACGCCTCGTTCAACGGCAACAACCTGCTCCAGAGCGACAATCTGAACGTCATCTTCAATGAAAACGGCACCAGTTCGCTGACTATCACTGGCGTCGACATTGATTCTGGTGGTTTGGGCATCACGGCAGTGGCCGTGGATGGGTTCCAGGCCAATGCCGGCGTCAATAGTACGCTGACCGAACTGAGTGGCGCGATCACGACACTCCGCACCCAGGCCTCGACCTTCGGTTCGAACCTGTCGGTAGTTGAAGTCCGCCAGGATTTCACCAAGGAACTGATCAACGTTCTGGAAACCGGTGCTGCCGGCCTGACCCTGGCCGACACCAACGAGGAAGGCGCCAACCTGCTGTCACTGCAGACCCGCCAGCAGCTGTCGACCATCTCCTTGTCACTGGCGACACAGGCAGATCAGAACGTGCTCCGGCTGTTCTAATAGACGAACCAGACAATATCCTGGATGGCGGGGGCTATGCTCCCGCCATTTTTCGTTTTGACGGGCCAAAAATAGGCACACTTCACTGGCAGGATTTCGAATCAGCTATAACTAAGGCTGGCTCACTCAATTCTTGCTTTTATGGGAAGATAATGGCGCTCAAGGTCGAACTAAAACCCGGCGAACGGTTCATACTTGGTGAATCAGTCATCACAAATGACAAGCAGAGAACGCGCCTCTTCATCGAAGGTAAGGTACCAATATTACGCGAAAAGGACATATTACGTACCGAAGATGCCGATACGCCGTGCAAAAAAATCTATCTATTGATCCAGATGATGTATCTGTCAAAAAACCCGGAGCAACATCACGAACTGTATTTCAAGCTGATGAACCAGTTGGTGTCTGCCGCACCAAGCATGACTTTCCATATTGCCGAGATCAATAACAACATATTAACCGATTCATACTACAAAGCATTGAAGGAAGCACAGGCGATGATCGCAAATGAGGAGAGTTTGTTAAGTAATGCAAAACGCGGCACAGGCTTATAGCAACACAGCACAAAAAACGGTCACTCCTCGCGAACGCGAAGCGTCCCTATTGATCAAATCAGCCAGTCAGATGCAGTCTGCAATAGATAACTGGCAGAACGGTGACCGCGACACGCTGCGTCACGCTCTTCAGTATAATCGCAAACTGTGGACCGTATTCGTCTCCTCCATATCTGGAACCGAGAACCCCCTCCCCGTGGCGATCAAGAATAACATCGGTTCTCTCGGTGTTTTCATTTTCCGCCACACGGTCTCTGTTCTGGCCCGTCCGTCGCCGGAAAAACTGGATGTCCTGATCGCCATCAACCGCGATATTGCCGCAGGTCTTCGCGAACAGGCGTAAGCTGGAGCGCGACCCAGGCAATCACGATTTCAGGGGCCGGTTCACCACCGGCCCTTTTTGTTGTCTGCAGCCCTCCATAGAGACCCGGCGCGTTCCGCCAAATCCGAACCACATTCCCATATGTTGTTGTAAAGCTATACGGCGTTGCAACGCCGGCGCGGCCAGACCGCTACAGGAAGTTGACCAGGGACAGTCTCGATAACAGAGCCGTGGTTTCAAAGCTGGCGGAGATCTGGCTCTGAAGACTGAGGATCTTGGCGCTGACCTCGTAATTGTCGGCACCTTCCTTCCCTTGCAGGAGGTCAAGTGACACCTGCTGGGCGATACCGTGCCGGTCAGCGGTATCCTGGAGCGATCGCTGCTTGAAGCCAAGTTCGACGATCACGTCTTCAACCGACGTCTGGCCATCAAAGTTCAACACTGATGATGTCCGCTCCGTGAGGGCGGTATAACGCGCCTTGTCTTCCGGCACGGCCGCATCGAAGGATTCGACCGTCAGCATCGCCAGAGAACTGACCAATGTCGCCAATGGCGTTTCATTCGCACGAATGCCATAGCCGACATTGAGATTTTCGTCGACCCGGGCAATCGCCGCATCACGCGGTGACCCTGTGCCGTTATCGCCCTGATACCAGAACACCGTATCAGCTGCCGTTGCATCGATCAGCGAAGTCGCACTGTCAAACGGTGGACCATTGACCCTTTGCGGCGGATTGGCATCGTCATAGAAGAAAAAGTCATTGGCTGCCGCTGCAGTCGACGCCGAGGCCAGTTTGGTTGCAGCAAAGGTCTGCAAAGACGTGTTCAAGGCAGTCTCGAAATTTGCCGCTGTGTCGTTTTCATCTATGCCGATCAAAAATTCATTGTCACCGAGCGGCGTTGTCGTTGTCGCGGTCAGCTCAAGAACTTCCTGGGTGCCATCAGGCAAGGAGAACGTGGCGCGGAATGTTTCTCCATCCTGCGGCAGGGTTGCTGAGAACGTGACATTGATGGCCGAACTGGTCGGCGAAATAGTGGCGTCATCGGCAAGCCCCAGGCTCACATCGGCCAAACCACCGATAATGATCGGGTCGGTGGCGGAGGTCGCGGTGATATCGATAAAGTTCGAACCATTGACCGTGGCAGTGCCGCCGGCAAGAGTGCCGAGTGCCGCCTCAAGCTGCTGGCGGTTGGCAATCGATGCATCAAAGTCAAGGGTCAGCACCGCGCCCGCGCCGACCTGGAGGGTGGCCGTGCCGGTGATTGCGGCAATCGTCGCATTGGTCGGTGGAGCCACCGCCGATGTGCCAAGGCCGAGCTCGGCCTCCAGGGCCGCCCCGCCGGTAACAGTCGTAGTGATAGTGGTGGTATTGGTGTCAGCTGTCAGGTCGATTTCGCCTCCCACAATCGAGCCTGTGATGCCAACCGCTGCACTCAGGCCGGAGAGAAAGCCGGTGAGATCGGTAACAGAGGTCACGCCGCCGGTTATGGTGAACGTCTGGCCATTGACATCGAGCGTACCGGAATTGGCGAAAATATTGGCGCCAACCGTCAGGTCGACACCGGAACCCACCCCGGCAGTATTGGCCGCCACGTCGACGCCAAGATCAATCGAGCCGATGGTTGCAGCGTTCGACGGTGTACCGGTGGCCGTGGTGCCGGTCAGCGTGCTTGTGACCCCGGCCAGCTTGATACCGAAGGGGTGACCCGGAGCGTCTTCGGTGAGCGAAACTGCTGGAGCGGCACTGGTGATCGCCAGCCGGCCCAGACCGCTCGCGCCCAGATCCGCCTGCTTGCGCTCGGCAATCACCTGGGAAAATCCTGCCGCTGCACCATCGCCGTTCAAAAGTATGTCGGAGGTGACCACCGGACTGACATCCGTGGTGCGGCCGCTGAACAGGTGCCGCCCTGCCAGGTCGAAATTGAGCAGGGAAACCATTTCATCGAGATGGCTGCTGGCGGACAACTGAGCATGGGTCTTGTTGCCGTTAAGCGAGGTATAGTCGGGTATCAGAGTGTTTGAGCGCGTTTCCGCACCAATTTCCCTGACCCGGTCCAGATGCTGCTGCACCGCATCAAGTCTGATCTGCACCAGATCGATGGATTTCGTGAAAGACTCAACCGACGTGATGCGGGTTTTCAGGGACATCACAAGAACCCGGTCGGTTCCCAGGCCACCATAGGTTTCCGACTTCTTGCCGGTCGCCAACTGGCGCTGCAGATCGCCCATCTGCTGTTGCAGTTCCAACACATCCCGATTTATCCCGAAACCGGAATTGAGCGCGCTGAGTGCTGTTACCATGTCCCTATACGCCCTAGAGCGGAGTTTGTTTATGTTGGATCATTTGACCGGGTTTTCGCGTCTGCTGGCCAGGCACGGTCCACGCCGTGGTCTGGGTGACCACAAGTGGGCCGTAACGCCGTCCAGCAGACGCGAAAACCCGGCCTTCGGTGGGCCAAATCAGCCCCCCAGCTGCGTTGCGGCACTTGCCCGATGCCCCACATCGCGCTGCGCGCCGCGCCTGACCGGTGAACTGATTTGGCTCCATCAAATGATCCAACATAAACAAACTCCGCTCTAGATCTGGATTAAAATCGCCACGAGGTCCTGGACCACCGACATGACCCGTGCATTGGCCGCATAGGCATTCTGCAGCTCGGTCAGCCGCGCAAGTTCGTCGTCGGTATTGACGGCGGTATCGGCCTGATATCGGTCATAAACCGCCCCAACGATAATCGACTGGGCCTCCTGGCTGGACTTGACAATTTGTGCCTGCTGTCCCTGGAAACTGATAATCCGTTGACCAAATTCGCGCACACTGGTCGACACCGGCTGACTGGTACCGCCAATACCGGTGACAGGCGAAAAGGTGAACGGGGTTTCACTGAACCGGGCCAGCAATTCCAACGGCCGCGACGCATCGCCGTTTCCCGTTGGCGGTGTTGTCGAATAAGATACCAGCAGCGAATTGTCGGCGAGCAAGTCCGGGTTCACCACAATCCGACCGGCAAAACCAACCTTTTGCGATCCACCGTCAAAGCTCCCGCTATAGAGCTGGTTGACTTGTTGGATGTCGGTAAAAACCGCAAGCTGAAGGCCATTGTCCTGGGTTGCCGCCGGGGTGACCAGGGCGCCCACAGAATCAATCGTTACCGTTCCCCCGGCGTCATTGAGGATTTGCAGGGTGTTGGCCCCGGATGAGGATACCGAAACATCAACGCCCAGAGCTGCATCGAGGGCGGCATCTATGGCTGCGGCCGCACCGGCCAGACCGCCGCTGAAATCGATACCGATAACAGTGTCATTCGGGCTGGCGGTGGCATCGTTCGACAATGGCAGGCTGGCGGGATCGTCGACCCTGATGAATGTAAAATTCTGCGGAATGCCGCCCTGGGTGACAGTCACCGACAGATTGTTGCCGGAAATCAGATCGGCCACATTGATGTCGAAGCCAGTCTGGGCCCCGACGGTTGCCGCGGTTCCGTTCACTTGCGCACCGGACAGGCTGATCGCCAGGGCATGCGCCAGTTCGTCGAGTTGCGCCTGTGCCTGGACCAGGGTTTCATCCCGCAATTCACGCAACGCTTCAATCTTGCCGGCGCCGAAATCACCGCTCCGGAACAGATCGATTTCGGCGCCGCCAAACGATGTCAGTTTTACGGTACCGACACCACGCACGGCGTCATCGAAATCGTACAAAGCGGAGGCATCGATACTGGAACGCTCGTCAAACTCCAATGTGGCGGCACGATTGTCGACCAGCAGGTTGCCGCCTTTCGTAAACACCCGTGTCGCGCCGCGCTCGGCTTCGATCACCTTGATATCGACCAGTTGTGACAGTCCGTCGATAAACCTGTCTCGCTGGTCTTCAAGATCCGCAAATCCGGCAGGATCATCGAAGCGTGCCTGAATCTCACTGTTCAGTCGTGCGATTTCCTGCAGTGCCAGATTGGCTTCCGACACTGCATCACTTATGCCAATTTCAGCTTCCCGCCGCATTGCCTGAACTTCGTCCGACAGGCGATTGAGATGAGCGGCGACCGTTGTTGCCTCGTTGATCACCGTCGTGCGTGCACCGGCGTCTTCTGGTGTCGTCACCAAACTCTGCAGCGCTGTGTCCATACCATTGAGGATCGTATCGAGCGCATTCGCCTCACCGGGACGGCCGAACAGATTATCAATACGGGACAGGAATTCCGCACGTATGTCGACTTGCGCACCAATCGCAACTTCGGTGCGTAGCTGCTGTTGAACGAAGATGTCGACATCGCGCTGTATGGCGCCGGTGAACACTCCGCCATTGGCGTAATATTGCGGCAGCTGCGCCTTGGTGGTGTATCCAGGCGTATTCGCATTGGCGATGTTTCGTGCCGCCAGGTTGACGCCGGAGTTGGTAACACGGAGACCGGACAGCGCAATATTGAGAGCACTACTGAGTGACATGGTTCAAGCTCGGTTGGAGGACACCGTCACACACACAATACCTTTGCCCCGGCGGACCTGACGGGACCGCCGGGGCAAAATCGTTAGTCATTACCGGACCATATTGACCGCTTCTTGCAACATTTCATCACCCGTGGTGATGATCCGGGTCGCTGCCGTATAGGCCTGCTGGGTCACGATCAGTTTGGAGAATTCGTCTGCAATATCCGCATTGGAGCCTTCAAGCGACTGTGCCACCAGCCTGCCCTGAAGGCCAAGCAGTGCGGCACCGGATTCTTGTGTCGCCCCGAACGCACCGCCATCCAGCTTCTGCAGGAAATCATCCGCATTAAAGGTCGCGATAGCAATTTCACCGACATCGAGGGATTCACCATTGCTGTAGATACCGACAATTCGCCCGGAATCATTGATCGACACACCATTCAGTTCACCTGTCGGAAAGCCGTCCTGATCTATATCCGTGACCTGTGCTGCGCCTGTCGAATCGGCAAACTGGGTCAGGCCCGTCGCACCGTGGTCGAGCGAAACAGTTGGCAGGGTCACCCCGTCCACTGTCAGATTGTTGACCGTGACAATTGCCGGAGCTGCCGGCATCTGCAAAATACCATTGCTGCCAAAAACGTAATCAACGCCGACATTGCGCCAGGCCACCTGGCTGCCGGTTGCCGTGCTGTTTTCAAGATAGAACAGGTTCCATGTGTCAGTGCCGCCATTGGTCACACTATCGACCTTGCCCCATCGGAACTGGGTATTGACCGGAGCGCCAACCGAATCGAACGCGGTGATCGCACCACCGGCGATCGTGCTGTCCAGAAACGCTGAAGCTTCGGATCCAATCACCGTGCCTGTGACAGTGCCCGTCGACTGGCCGAGAGCAGAGAGCGGAGTGCCTGTGACATCCGCCAACTGCAAAGGCGATCCATTGGTTGTCTGGATGTTCAGGAAACCGGTAGGGGAAATGTTCGCGACAATTTCACCGCCGGGAAATGCGGTGTTGATCTCATTGGCGATCTGTGTCGGACTATCACCAGTGTCGATGGTGATGGTCTGTGGTCCGGCAGCGCCAGCCTGGAGCGAGAACTGATTGCCATTTGCGATGCCCGCCAATGTCGTGAGGTCGGTCACGGCGCTGAGATCAACCGAGCCGTTCTGCACGGTTCCCGTGGTTGGAATACTGGTGAAGCCCGCGGTATTGAGCAGTTCGCTGTTGGGAAGACCGGAGGCCGAGTTGACAGTCGTCGGAACCGACGCCAGGTTGGCCCGATAGTCGATCGTCATGGTTTCCCTTGCCGGCAGAAAATCACGCGTGATCTGGATGATTTGCGGCAAAGTCCCGGCAACATTCCCGGTATTTGGATCGACCGGCAGCGCCTTCAGGAAATAGCCCGCGCCATTGACCAGGAACCCGTCCTTGTCGATCGAAAAATCGCCGCGGCGGGAATACTGGTCAGTGCCCTGGAACACCGGGTTGCCGTCATTTGTCCCGGTCGGCTTTTCGACAATGAAGTAACCGTCACCATTGATGGCAACGTGAGTGGCAACGTCGGACGCAAGGATGTCACCCTGCACCGTGTTGGTTGCCCGCGAATTGGCAATGACGACACCGCCTTCGTGTTTCCCTGGTGTGGATTCACCACTCACCAGATCGACGAAGCTGGTCTCTGTTCGCTTGAAGCCAACGGTCTGATTGTTGGCGATATTGTCGGAAATATGCTGAAGCGCGAGCGATTGGGCGCGCAGCCCGCTGATCGCTGTGGTCAAAGCGCCAAAAATACCCATCTCATGGCCTCCTGGTTACTCACAGCCCGGCAACCGCGCCGGCGTGATGACGTACAAACCTGGGAGACCTAGGAGCAAGCTCCGGGCCAACTACAGTTTTCCATACAAATCATATAGTTAGCTAAACCGCCTGATGACCCGACCGGCACTGCTCCCGGCAAGATATGCTGTCCACCCGGCAGCTTTTGCCGCTTGCACGGGAACATTTGGGTATCAAAGTCGATGGTGGCCACCCGTCATCAAGTGCTGTACAAGGTGGCGCCGCAAACCAAATAAGCAGAGATACAGGCATGAAGTTCGAGGGCACGAAAGACTACATCGCAACCGAAGACCTGCGTATCGCGGTCAACGCAGCGATTACGCTGGAACGTCCATTGCTCGTCAAAGGTGAACCTGGAACCGGCAAGACCGTGCTTGCCATGGAAGTCGCCAAGGCCCTCGATACCCCCCTGCTCGAATGGCACATCAAATCCACCACCAAGGCCCATCAGGGCCTTTATGAATATGACGCGGTCAGCCGGTTGCGCGATTCCCAACTGGGCGATGAGCGGGTCCACGACATCCGCAACTACATCAAGAAAGGCAAATTGTGGGAAGCCTTCACCCATGACGCCCGGCCGATCCTGCTGATCGACGAAATCGACAAGGCCGATATCGAATTCCCCAATGATTTGTTGCAGGAACTCGACCGCATGGAATTCTTCGTCTATGAAACCGCGGAAACCATCAAGGCGAAACAACGGCCGATCGTCATCATCACCTCAAACAACGAAAAGGAACTGCCCGATGCATTCCTGCGCCGGTGTTTCTTCCACTACATAAAGTTCCCCGAGGCCGACACCATGCGCGAGATCGTCGATGTGCATTTTCCCGGTCTCAAGTCACGTCTGATCAAGGAAGCACTCAATGTTTTCTATGATATCCGCGACGTCCCCGGTCTGAAGAAAAAACCGTCAACCTCTGAACTTCTCGACTGGATAAAACTGCTACTCAATGAAGACGTCGAACCGGAAGTCCTGCGCGAACGCGATCCCAAGAACATGATCCCGCCTCTCCACGGCGCCCTGCTCAAGAACGAGCAGGACGTGCATCTGTTTGAACGGTTGGCGTTCATGGCACGGCGCGAATCCCGCTAACATAACACTGGATTATTTGGCCCTTACAGCCAGCCAGACGCCGAGCAGGATCACCGCCGACGCGGCAACGAACACCAGAGAGAACCGCTCGCCCAAAAGCAGCAGCGCCAACACCACGCCTGAGACCGGCTGCAGAAACTGAATAAGCCCGATGCGCTCGATGCCACCTTTGCCGAGCGCCCAGTACCACATCACATAACCGATGATCGTGACGGCGACAGCGAGGTAGGCAACCCCTGCCCAGGCCTGCACCGGTACTTGCCGTAGCACCACATCGCCGAGCACGAACGGTGTCGCCGGGATCAGTAAAAAAGCAAATATGACGACCCCCCAGAAGGTCGTGCCGGTCGAAGGATAACCGGACCGCTGCAGCCTGCCGCCGGCGACATAGCCCAGCGAGGCGAACAGGTTCGATGCGAGCACGAAAAGATCCCCTGTGAGGCTTGATGCATTTACGCCGTGATCGCCGCGTGCCGATATCAGCACCAACTCGCCGGCAAGCGCGATGGCACACCCAAGCCACCACAGACGCAACGGCCGTTTCCGGTCCCATGCCATGGCGATGGCGCCGGTAAAGACCGGCAGGCAGGCAAGGATCATGGACGCGTGATTGGCCGAGGTCAGACCGATACCGATGGTGAACAGCACGGGGAATGCCACAAACCCGCAGAACCCCGAAAGCAGCAATATGAGTTTCTGTTCCCATGATGCCGGCAGCGACACACGCATAGCCAATGCCACCGGCAGAGCTGCAAGCCCACCCAGCACGGTACGCAACACGGCCACCGCCAACACCGGCAGGTCGGCTACTGCTATCTTCGCCGCCACCGGAGATGCGCCCCAGATCACAACGGCCAGGACCGCGATGGCGATGACAGTGACGGACATTAAGTCATCCCAGGCCTCACGGCCCTTCGGTCAGGGCGCGTATCAGCACCATGATGCCGGACTGATCGAGATCGCCCCATCCGCGCGCCACCATGTCGCGCCAAAGTTCGGTGTCGCGTTCCAGCAAAGGCATGGCGACACCGATCTGTTCGGCGAATTCAAGGGTCTGATCGAGATCCTTCAATTGGGTACGCGCCCGCCCGCCCGGTTCGAAAGCCTGATCGATCATGCGCTGGCCATGCAGTTCGAGAATACGGCTGCCGGCAAATCCGCCCAACAGAGCGTCCCGGGTCTTGGCCGGATCGGCACCCCCTTTCTCGGCAAACACCAGCGCTTCCGCGACCGCGGTCAGCGTTACGGCGACGATCACCTGATTGGCGCATTTGGCGATCTGACCGGCGCCGGTCGGGCCGATGTGGGTGTGGCTGCTGCCCAGCACCTTGAAATATTCCGACGCTCGGGCAAACGAACCGGCATCGCCTCCAGCCATGATGGTAAGCGTCCCGTCCCGCGCGCCGACCTCGCCGCCCGAGACCGGGGCATCCACAAAACCGCCGCCCTTCGATGCAACCAATTCTGCAAGACGGCGCGTCGTCTCCACCCGCGATGTCCCCATGTCGACAATCAGTGCGCCGGGAACCAGCCCGTCCACCAGACCCGGAGCTTCATCCGTCCCCGCAATGATCGCCTCCATGGCGGGCGTGTCGGTGACGCAGATGATCATCACGCCGTCACCAACCGCTTCGGCAAGCGCCTTGGGTGTATCGGCGATCGAAGCACCCTCACCCGCCAGGGTCTCCGTCTTGGCGCGTGTTCGGTTGTAGAGTGTAAGGTCGGCACCCGCGGCGGCCAGATTTCGCGCCATCTGCGTGCCCATGAGGCCGAGCCCGGCAAAGCCTGTCTTCACGCCGTTCAAAACTGTCATCTTTCTGTCCTGTGCGTTTGGCGCTGTGCGCGTTGTTCATCGATCCGGTCGCGGAGCTGGTAAAACCAGTAGGTGGCCTGTGTCGCCGCGCGACCCAGCGGGCCGCCGGCCCATGGTCTGCCGAACGGCGCAAACAGCCGGTAACGGTCATCGTCATCAGCAATGGCAGATGCGATCAGCCGTCCAGCAATCGCTGTTGTGTTGAGACCATGGCCGCCAAACCCGCTGGCCGCCCACATACCAGTCCGAAGACAATCGAAGATCGGCATTTTATGCACCGCATAGGCCATCAATCCGGACCACGCATATTCGATCTCGATTGCCGCCAGTTGAGGATAGATGGCAATGATATCCTGCTTGAGCAACGCGGCAAGCTGTGATGGTTCGGAGCGCTGGGTGGTGATCCTGCCACCCCACAGCAAACGGCCATCGGGCAGCAGGCGATAGTAGTCGCCAGCCCGGCGTGAATCCGCAATCCCCGCCGGCGTTGCAATCGCCTGTCCTATCAGCTCCGCATCCGCTCTGGTCGCCACGACATAGGTCGCCACTGGCAGCACTGCCCGGTCAAGAGCAGTATCGAACCCATGCCCATAGGCGCTGTGACAGAGCACGACATGCTCCACATCGACCACGCCGCGCGAGGTGACCACCGTATGTCCCGCACCCCTGCCGCGCACTGAAACGGCCGGACATTCCTCGAACACCGCCACGCCGGCGCGTTGACAGGCGTCAGCCAGCCCCATGGCATAGTTGAGCGGATGGATGTGGATCGCCGAGGCATCATAGAGAGCCTGAAAATAGGTTGGCGACTTCAGGTGGTTGCGCACCTTGTCCGTGGGCCAGTATGCGACCCGGTAATCGAAGTCACGTTCCAGACGGTCACGTTCTGTCTTCAGACCGTCCTCATCGTCATACCGAACCACACGCAGGCAGCCCCGCGTGAGCTGCGCTGCATCAAGACCGAAGGTGTCGATGTTTTGCTCAACGATCGCAACTCCGTCACGGGACAGATCATGCAGTTGCCGGGCAGCACTCAGACCGAGTTTCCTGACCAGAACATCAAGCCCCTCGGCATAGCCACAGGAGACGAACCCGCCATTTCGCCCGGACGCGCCCCACCCGATCCGGTTCGCCTCCAGCAGAACCACCGACAGGTCACGCTGTGCAAGCTCAAGTGCTGTTGACAGCCCGGCCAGTCCTCCACCGACAACGCAGACATCGGCCGACATATGCGCTTCCGGCTCCGCGCGACTTGACGCGCCCGAAAGGGTCGCTGCGTAATAGCTGTTGACGTGAGCCGTCATGCCACCGTCAACTGTCGTCATGACGTATCGACCGAGGCCGCAAGGGCGGTTCGATACGCTGCTGATCGGGAGGAAGTGGGGAAACCATGCTTACGCTTTATTTGCTGCGTCACGCGAAATCAAGCTGGGATCAGCCGGGCATATCGGATTTCGACCGCCCGCTCGCCCCGCGCGGCCGCGAGGCGGCGCCGCGAATGGGGCGGTACATGAAGGATGCCGGTTATGCGCCCGAGCTCATTTTGTGCTCCCGCGCAGTGCGCGCCCGCGAAACCATGGACCTGGTTCTCGACGCGCTAGGCAGCGATCCGGAAACCCGGTTTGTTGATGGCCTGTATAATTTCGGCAGCGGTCAAGAGCTGTTGCACATCCTTCAGCAGTTGCGCGGCGACATCGGACAATTGATGGTCATCGGTCACAATCCATCGATGGAAAACCTGGCCCGCAGCCTCACCGGCGCCGGTGATGATGCAGCACTCGCCGACCTGACCAACAAATATCCAACTGCTGCCCTGGCGGTCATGGAGTTTGACGCTGATGCGTGGAGCGATCTCCTGCCAGACACGGGAAGGCTGGTGCAGTTCACCAAACCCAGGTCGCTCGACGCGCCCCTGTAACAGTGCGCTTGGTCACGGCGGTTTTATCCTTAAAGCACTGTTAATGCAGTTACATTAACAATGCAGGTCTGCGACAACTCAGGCTGCATACAGATTCCGTGATTTCAAACTTTATATATTTGATGACCATAGTGGATGTTGTCATCATTGTGCTGGCAAGCGGCGCTGCTGTGTATTTTATGCGCAACTGGTCAAAACTGCGGGCCACCGGAGCTTTCCGGCAAATCGGACTGATCATCATCGGACTAACCACTCTGGTGGCACTTGAAATCACCGGCTTGCTGATGCCCTACATTCTGCCGGTGGTTCCGTGGTTGAAGCCCGCCGTCGGATCGACGGGGTTCTTCAACCAAGACATACAGAGACTGGTTGTCGGCTGTTCCGAATTGCTGGTCGTGATCGGTTTCCTGAGATTGGTCGGCAGGCTTTTGTTTTTGAAGGACAGCGAAAGCAAACTTGTGCATGAGCAGGTCGCCGACCGGAAACATTTCGATCAGGAGTTGACCGAGAGGCAGGTTAACCTGCACAGAAGCGAGCAAAGGTTTTATGATTTTGCCGTCTCCGCAAATGACCGGTTTTGGGAGATGGACCGGGATTTGCGTTACACATTTGTATCCGGCTCGCTGCCACCGTCAAACAAGGCTGTGGCACATACGCGCCTCGGTAAAACCCGCTGGGAACTCGCCAGTGGAGATCCAGTCAATGATCCTTACTGGCGCAGTCACTCGGAAGTGTTGATGCGGCGCGAACCGTTTGAGGATTTCCTCTATTCCATACCGCCCGATAACGTCAGAAGTGAACCCTCACACTGGATGAGCAGTGGCAAGCCAATTTTCGATGAAGGCGGCACTTTTCTGGGGTACCGCGGCACCGCCCGCAACATCACCGAACAGATAAATCACGAGCAGGCGCTTCGAGACGCCGTGAAGGCCGCCGATGCGGCCAGTCTTGCCAAATCCGAGTTCCTGGCCAATATGAGCCACGAAATCCGCACACCGCTAAACGGTGTCATCGGCATGGCCAATGTCCTGCAACGCGACAGTACTTTGACGGCGAAACAGGCACAGCATGTCGACATCATTCTGGATTGCGGTGAGGCCCTGCTCAAGCAACTGAATGACATCCTCGACCTGTCAAAGATCGAAGCTGGAGAACTCGCACACGAAGAGGTCGAATTCGACCTGGTGGACCTGATCGACAAACTTTCCATGATCTGGCGCACCCTGACTGAAACCAAGGGCATCGAGCTCATCATCGACACGACACAGGTCAATGTGCCATCGCTTCGTGGCGCGGTGAGCCGTTTGCAACAGGTTTTGGTCAATGTCGTCGGCAACGCCATCAAGTTTACCCACGAGGGCAAGGTCACAGTCGCGATCGGGCAAAACATTACAGACAGCGGCGCTGCGGAGTGCATCTTTACAGTCGCCGACACTGGTATCGGCATCCCGCCTGAACAGATCGGCACGATCTTCGACAAGTTCAAGCAAGCGGATTCTTCAACCAGCCGGCAATATGGCGGCACCGGACTTGGTCTGGCCATCTCGAAACGGCTGGTTGAAACCATGGAAGGTGGCATTCAAATTGAGAGCCAACCCGGTCTGGGTTCGACATTTGTGTTTTCCGTGTTCATGCAATCTGCCGGAGAAGGTGTCTGCACGGCTTCGGATGCCGCTTTAGACACCGGTAACACTGAAATCACGGCACCGAACACGGCACCTCTGAGCATCCTGGCGGCCGAGGACAATAAACCCAATCAGTTGGTGTTGCGCACGATACTGGAAGAGGTCTACAGCGAAACCAGTTTGAAGCTGGACATCGTCGACGGCGGCCTCGCCCTTATGGCAGCGCTGATGCGGGCGGATTATGACCTGATCCTGATGGACATTCAGATGCCGGAAATGAGCGGCATCGAAACCACCGAGCGTATTCGCAACCTGCCGGGATCGATCTCCCGGACACCGGTTATCGCCATGACAGCCAACGCCATGAAGGGCGATCGCGAGAAATACCTGGCCGCGGGCATGGACGATTATGTCGAGAAACCGTTCGACATTGCCGTGCTGATCAGCACCATCGAACAGCACCGCCCGCAGGTGGCGGGCAACGATACCGATCTCCCGGCCAGCCGGATCGCATGATCTATAGCGTTTCATGTTCATACGGAACTGTTTGAACATGAAGTGCTCTAGTCTTCCTGTTTGTAACGAAAGTCGCAGTGGCTCGCACCCTGCATGATTGTTTGGGTTCGCGTCAGCCCGATCCTTGGATCATAGCCCGTGCAGAATGTTCCATCGCGACCGCAGGACAGAAGATGGCCGATCTCGGCCAGTCCCATCTCCCGGTACATCTCCGCATACCGGCACCGGGTCACATTATAGTTGACCACAGTCTCCGTCTCCTCGAGCATATCGACTTCGAGCGCCCCGTTCGCCGTCCATTGGGGCAACAGCGCGTGAAACCCGGACAGCGAGGTCGGCTGGTCCTGTGCGTCCGCATAGGCCTTGCCCTGGGCGATGGCGTTCTTCTTGATGGCATTGCCAAGAATTTTCTTTGCCGTATCGGCTCCTAGCTCCGATACCATCTCCTCGAAGATCGTTTTGATCACATTTGCTTCAATCCTGCGCTGTTCGAGGATCGGCAGATCGGTCTTGCTCATGGGTTCGCACTCGCCCTGTTCGGATCAGATGGAGACTATGCTAGTCCCTTTCTCCTCTACACGGAAATCCCCAAAACAGGATCAACGACTGTCGTGACCGGCTTGCATCAGTGCCGCGCACCCACTACGTAGACCCGGGAGATTTTAGACCGTGGCTTTTTTGACATTGGCAGATACCACACGGCTGGCGCTTGGCGGCATCGGTGATTATGCCCATGATCTGGTCGCACCGACCATCCGGCTTGGCGTGACCGGCCTGTCGCGTTCCGGCAAGACCGTGTTCACCACCGCACTGGTGCATAATCTCCTCCATGGCGGCCGCCTGCCCATGTTCGATGTCATGGCCGAGGGCCGGTTCATCCGCGCTTACCTGCAGCCGCAGCCCGACTTTGACTTGCCACGTTTCGATTATGAAGGTCATCTCGCCACCATGCTCGGCACCGACCGCCACTGGCCCGACAGCACGAAACGTATCAGCCAGTTGCGCGTCAGCCTCGAATATCAGCCAACCGGGTTTTTCGCCCGGCGTTTCGGAAGCGGTACAATCAACATCGACATCGTCGACTATCCAGGTGAATGGCTGCTAGACCTCCCGCTGCTTGACCAGAGTTTCGAGCAGTGGTCGGCAGCGATGATCGACACCGCTCGCGGAGCCGCGCGCGCGCCCTTGTCGGAAGACTGGCTTGAAAGCCTTCAAACCATTGATCCCGAAGCACCCGAAGATGAACACCAGGCGCGGCTAACAGCGCAACTCTTCACTGCCTATCTCCAGAGATGCCGCGATGAGGACCGTGCTTTTTCAACCGTTCCGCCGGGCCGCTTCCTGATGCCTGGTGAGTTTGAGGGCTCGCCGCTTCTGACCTTTTCACCCCTTATCACCGATGCTGACGGTTCGGCTCCGAAAGGATCCCAATGGGCGATGATGGCGGCGCGGTTCGAAGCCTATAAGCGCCATGTGGTCAAACCGTTTTTCCATAACCACTTTTGCCGTCTCGATCGCCAGATCGTACTGGTCGATGCGCTCTCCGCCCTCAATGCCGGCCCGGCCGCGGTTGCCGATCTTAGTTCTGCCCTGACCGATATCCTGCGCGCCTTCCGTCCGGGGCGCAATTCGTGGCTTTCCTCGATCCTGATGAAACGCATCGACCGCGTTGTGTTCGCCGCCACCAAGGCCGACCATCTGCACCAGACCAGCCATGACCGGCTGGAGGCAATCACCGCCCGCCTGGTCGATCAAGCCAAAAACCGCGCCGAATTTGCCGGCGCCCGGGTCGATGTGGTCGCCCTGGCAGCAGTCCGCGCCACCCGCGAGGCAATGGCAAAACAGCGCGGCGGAGACTTGCCCTGTATCATGGGAGTGCCGGAAAAAGGCCAGAAACTGGGCAAGCAGACCTTTTCCGGCGAGGAAGAAGTCGCCGTCTTTCCCGGCGATCTGCCGGACGACCCGGATGAGGCGATGGCGGGTGACAGCAAGGCAGGAACCATGGCCGACGGTCCTTATCGTTTCCTGCGCTTCCGGCCGCCCAAGGCTATGCAGTCCCCGCACGGATCGGCACCCCTGCTGCCTCATATCCGGCTCGATGCGGCTCTCAATTTTCTGCTGGGGGACCGCTTGGCATGACGAAAAAGGTCCGAAAACCCGTCGCCTTCGATGCCGATGACGCAAAGCTCATCGTTGACACACCGGTCAGGGAGGCAGCCGCCGCCACTGATCCTGCAACACTTGCGCTCGATCCGGTGGTCGATGAGGCAGCCCCCCTCGCCCCGCGCGCGAAACGCCGTGACAAACGCTGGCGCTGGGGTGGAGTTTTATTTGCAGCGATCGGCACGCTGGTGTCCCTGGGCCTTGGTCTTGCGGTCACCAGGCTTATAGAAGATCTGAGCGCCCGCCATCCCTGGCTCGGCTGGGCCGGCCTTGGCTTGCTGGGCGCAGCCCTTGCGGCACTGGTGATCATCTGCGGCCGTGAACTCATTGCCCTGCGCCGCATGCGCCGCATAAACGCCATCCGCACGGCCGCCGAGCGTGGCCTGCGCCATGACGACCACAGCGAATGCACGATTGCCATCCGTGAAAGCCGCCGGCTCTATGAGGGCCGCGCTGACATGGCCTGGGGCCTGTCCCGGCTTGCTGATCACGACGGCGAGGTAATGGACCCCTCAGACCGCCTCAAGCTTGCCGAACGCGAACTCATGGCCATGCTGGATGGTGAGGCGCGGACAATCATTTCCCGTGCCGCCAGGCGCGTGTCGGTGATCACCGCGGTCAATCCGGCAGCCGCCCTCGATGTCGCCTTTGTTGCTGCCCAGAATCTCGGCATGCTGCGACGGCTGGCCACCCTTTATGGCGGCCGCCCCGGCACTCTTGGCACGTTCCGGCTGGGTCGCATGGTACTCACCCATCTGGCGGTCACCGGCGGCCTCGCCATCGGCGACAATCTGATCCATCACGTGCTCGGCCGCGGCCTTGCAGGCCGGCTTTCCGCCAAGCTCGGCGAAGGCGCGGTCAACGGCATCATGACCGCCCGCATCGGCATCGCAGCGCTTGACCTCTGCCGCCCCCTGCCATTCGAGGTGCTGGAAAAACCATCTCTTCAATCGGTGATCGGTGGGGTGTTTGGCAAACAACAGGATAGTGGAGACTAGAACCGACTCAGGCTCCCAGGAGTGCGAAGGTGAAGCCCGGGGAGATTACAGCATGCCAGCAACCGTCCCGCTTCACCAAAGACGGCCATTCCTGGTAACCCGGAAGGTCCAGTATAAAGCACAGCGGCTCATCGTCACCGCGTTGCGTCAAGTTTACCTGCTGCTGCGCTGATGCACGAGCGCTGGACACGACGCGGTTCAGCAACTCCCATCCGGTGTCCTCGTCATCACCGGTGCTGCACAGGATTGCAGCCCTATCAAAGGCGCCTTGGTGTTCACCATCGCGGGCGACCAGGCCAATTCCGTTCGCCAAAGCGAACGCGGTGCGCCAGAAGGCGGGACCATGCAATTGGGCAGGCGCCTCGAAATACCAAAGAGCCATTGCCTCGCCATAAGCCAAGGTCTGCAAAGAAGCTAACGAGGGAGCGTCCGGCACAATTGCTCTGAGAGCATCATATTGATCCTCTGTCATGAATCCTGAACCAGCCCCTGCAGGAAGCTCTGGTTCGGCGTAATGGCTCACACCGAAGTCGTCATCCCAGTTCGCGAATGCCGGTACGAACATGACCAGATCACCGCTCTTACGAATATTGAAGTATCCACCGGAAGCACAGCCGGGCGTCCAGCAATCGCAGATTTTGAACTGAACAGGCTCCCCATGCCAGTCCATTGCGTCAAGATTATTCGCGAGCAGATGATTGCCGACATACAACTGCGGCCCGCTGGACCACGACCCTTCCAGATCCCTTATGGGGCCTATCCGCCGTTCAATCTTGTCGAAGGACAACAAATCAATCACCCGCCTCCAAGTAAGCACGAGCGAGAATCACCACAACTTCAGCCGTAGCAAAGATGTGGCATATTATGCCGACAAACGTGCTGGTGACTGCGGGCCAATGGAGATTTCCATCAGTTTCCATGAGCGGGCCATCCGCAAGCACATATCCAATTGACATGAGTAAAATCACCGGACCCACAAAAACCATCAATTGTCCCAGTGTATTTTTGAAAAAGAGTTTCCCCCTGGAAAACGCTGCCGAAAGTTTTCTGTTCCCACCAACCACCACGGCGACCAGCCATGTTCCGAGAAATCCGTAAATAATGAAGAAATACACGCTCCCAAGGACTATAAAACCATACAAAAACCAGGGTGAATCATAGAATCCACTTGTTTCATCAGAACCGCTGCCGAACATCTCGGAGATGCCGACAGCTAACAGCAGCAGGGAAATTAGACCAAACCCGACAACTGAAACCAAAATGATGTCGCGCCATATGAACCTGAAAGCTGTGGCTACGCGCAAGGTTCGCAGTCCTGAAACATCGAGCAAAACCGTCGAGAACAGGATCAAACTGAACAGAGGCAGGATGAAAGAGAATATGAACGTCGTCAGGATTGTTACGACCACCATATTGCAGCCGTCCGGTTCGGACAATTCAAGCAAAAATGACATTCCGAAGTCCAATGCCACATAGAGACCGGCCAACGGCAGGTTCCTCAGCAGCACCGCCGTGGCCGCTGCTGGAACAGACAATCCAGCGGTGTGGTCTTTGACGTTCATCGAACCCTCAAAGGTCTGCAATTTGTGTCGCCGCTGCGCATTGAAGCAACGATTGTAGCGTGTCAGTGTCCAACTGAGCCAATCGAAATCCCAGATTGTTTTTTTGGATGCCACTTGCAGGGACGTCAGACTGCACCGGCATGTTGGCTGAAAACCCTTGCCCGTTTCCCGCACGACTACAACACCTGGATCTGCTAGGGCCATTCCATTCCCAATGGAGATCCAGCGGAACCCATAGACAATGCTCTGGCAGCCGCGCACGGGACCGCTTATCTATAACCCATGGCTCTGACACCGCTCGACCCGGCGAAACAGCGCCGGCACAAACTCAGAAACAGGCTGCACACCTGGCTCCTGACCGGCGGCAGCATCGCGCTTCTGGCATTCTGCGCCATGTCGATCTGGGGCTGGCCCGGACTGTTGAGCGCAGCGATCGCCGGCGGCATCGGCCTGTGGACCGCAACGAGGATCTCACCGGCCATGGTGTTGCGCATGTACCGCGCACATCCCCTGCAGCCAGATGCCTTTCCTGACGGCCACCGCGTGATTGAGGCATTGAGCCAACGCGCCGGCCTGCCCATTACGCCCAAGCTCTACTATGTGCCGAGCAAGATGATGAACGCCTTTGCCGTCGGCACACCGGGGGACTCGGCAATCGCTGTCACCGACGGTCTGGTGCGGGGCCTGACGCTACGGCAGTTTGCCGGCGTCATCGCCCATGAAATGAGCCATATCCGCAATGAGGACATAAAGGTCATGGCGCTGGGCGATGTGGTCACCCGGATGACCAGTTTCCTGTCCACCCTGGGCGTGCTGACACTGTTGTTTCACCTGACCGATTTTATCCAGGGCGGCGTGAGCCTGTGGATTGCCATACTGCTCCTGCTGGCAGCGCCAACTGTTGGCGGCCTGCTACAGTTGGCATTGTCCCGGGCGCGCGAATATGACGCCGACCTGGATGCCGCAGGACTGACCGGTGATCCGGAAGGCCTGGCATCCGCACTGGTCATGCTTGAACGCACGCAGCGCGGCGTCTGGGAAGGGTTGATCCTGCCCGGCTCACGATTGCCGGAGCCCTCGCTTCTGCGCTCCCACCCCAGAACCCAAGACCGTGTGGAGCGGCTCCTGTCGTTGCGCCCCGAACCTGAACCTTACGTGGTATATTCAGAAGAACACCCTGAGATCGGCAACTCCATTGCCCGCGTGACACGCAGGCCGCGGGTGCGGATGCCGGGAATATGGTATTAGATCGCCAAGCCGGTACCACACCAGTATCCCAGCCGGCGAGACTGAGAGAACAGCCATGCCCACCATCGCCACCGCCCTGCTGACCGCCTTGAAGGAGTATGGCGCCGAGGAAATATTCGGCATACCGGGCGACTTCGCCCTGCCCTTCTTCAAGGTCATCGAGCAATCCAACATCCTGCCGCTTTATACGCTCTCTCACGAACCAGGCGTCGGTTTTGCCGCCGATGCCGCCAGCCGTTACCGCTCGGGCCTCGGTGTCGCTGCGGTGACCTATGGCGCGGGCGCCCTCAATATGGTCAATCCGGTGGCCATGGCCTATGCGGAAAAATCACCGCTGGTGGTAGTTTCCGGCGCACCGGGTGCCGGCGAACGGGAAATGGGACTGGGGCTGCACCATCAGGTGAAGCACCTCGATTCCCAACTTCTGGTCTATGAAGAGATCACCTGCGATCAGGCCGTTCTCGATAATCCCGACACCGCACCAGCTGCCATTGCACGCGTGCTGCGCCGTGCCATCGAACGCTCCAAACCGGTCTATATCGAATTGCCGCGCGATATGGTCGACATCGCCTGTGCCGCGGTACCGGGCCCGGACACGCCGCAAGCCAATCTTGAAGCGGCACGGGAGTGCGCCAAAGAGGTGTTCCAGCAGCTTAAGGCTGCCGACCAACCGGCCCTGCTGCTCGGCGTCGAGATCCGCCGCTACGGCCTTGAGGACAAGGTCGCCGAACTGGCCCGGCTGTTGCGCCTGCCAACCGCTGCCACTTTCATGGCCCGCGGCATTCTTGCCGACGACGATGCGCCCATGATCGGCACTTATCTCGGGCTTGCCGGAGACCCGGATGTGCGCCGCACCATCGAACGGTCCGACGCTCTTGGCCTGCTCGGGGTCATCCTTTGCGACACGAATTTCGGTATTTCCAAGCGCAATATCGATTTGCGCAACGCAGTTCACGCCTTTGACGGCGAGGTGCGATTTGCCCATCACACCTACCCGGACATTGCGCTCAGCGCCCTGATCGACGCCATGATCGAGATTGCCGAACCGATCGGCGATGCCCATGCATCCGGCGAGCCTGACGGGCCTACAGGTCTCAAGGCCGACGATGCACCGATCCTGCCGCCCGATATCGCTACCGCCGTGAACGACCTGTTCGCCGTCCATGGCCGCATGCCGATTGCCGCCGATATGGGTGATTGCCTGTTCACCGCCATGGACATGGAAAACACCGAACTGGTGGCGCCAGGCTATTACGCCACCATGGGCCCCGGCGTTCCCATGGGCCTTGGTCTCCAGGTCGCCAGCGGCCGCCGACCGCTCATCCTGGTCGGCGATGGCGCCTTTCAGATGACCGGATGGGAGCTTGGAAACTGCCGGCGCTACGGCTGGAACCCAATCGTGCTGGTGTTCAACAACACCGGCTGGGGCATGCTCAAAACCTTCCAGTCGGACACCGGGTACAATGATCTGGACGACTGGCACTTCGCCGACATGGCAACGCCACTTGGCGGCAAGGGCCGGCGGGTTCAGACCCGCGCCGAACTTGCCTCAGCCCTGGCGGAAGCCCAGGCCGATGAGAGCTGTTTCCAGATGATCGAAATCATGATCCCGCGCGGTGAAATTTCCAACACACTGCAACGCTTCGTCGGCGCGATCAGGGAAAAGTCCGCGCTGAGCAGTGGGTGAACCATGAAGTGGGTAAACCGTGGCCTGGCGGGAAAATCGTGAACATCTTTGATTGGCAATTGTCTGTCCGCTTCCCCAGATAATGGTCACGGCCAGCGGTCGCAGCATCGAAGAAAGGATGTTTCATGAAACCGCCTCTCAAACTTATCGCAGTTCTTGCCCTGTTGTTTACTGCCCTTGCAGTGGTGCCCGGCGATGCCGGGTCACGCACCAAGTCCCAGGGTATTTACGCCTATAAGGGCAATACATTCATCATCCGCACTGCCCGCCACGGCGAAGTCACCTATCTGCGCGCCTACCGGTTGGCGGGCGACCAGTGGGAGCCCTTCGGCGCAACCTCCATGCCGACCAGGCTCGCCCGCACCCGCACACCCCATCACAACGGACGGATCGAGCGTATCTACACCAAAGGCAAACTGGTCGGTCATTCGAACGTCGATCTGGACAATCCGATGAACACCCATCTCAACAAGAATTTCGGTGGCTGCGGCGGCTGTTAGAGCGTGATGAGCAAATGCGTAGGCGGTTTTGCGCCCGCATTGCGATCCGGCTTACAAAGACCGGTCAGAAAACAGGCCCTTTAATCGTCCCTTAAACGAAAACCGGTCAAAATGACCGCATGGACCAGTCGGATCTTGAACATATGCGTGCCTGGGCGGACCGGAAAATCGCCAGCGGTGCTGAGCCGCCCTGGGCCTGGTATCAGTATATGAAACTGCGCGAAACGCTCGACGCCATTCTCGATGGCATGTCGGTGACTATGCCGCAAACGGCGAGTAGACCGGGACCGGGGCCGAAGTCACCCCCCCGTCTCCGAGAAGTGGATGCCACATATCGGTCAGATAACGCGCCACACCTTCACGCTGGGAAGACGATACGGACGCCCATGTGACGAACAGCGTGCCCATCACCTGATAAGCCAGCACACTTGCATCATTCAGGCAGTCTCTCAGTTGAGACGCAATATCACCATGACCGACACACACCACCCGGCCGGGCGCACCGCCATGCCAGATGACATAAACCCCTGTGGTCTTGATGTTACGCAGATCAACCGACTGTAATGCGCACCAAGTGCCGTGCTCGCACTTGGCCCATTTCAGGGGTGTCATGGCCCGCCTCCCTAACCGCCCGCAGCACTATGTTTAGCCGATTCGAACGGGGGTAAGCGGGTTAGATTTTCCGGTTGTGGATTGTGTGGATAACCTGCCGACCGTGCATGCAGCCACAGGTGAGTATTAAAGAAAAAAGGGTCACCAATAGGATGACCCTTGAAGTTAGCCTACAAACACAACTTACAGCCCCTAAGGGCCAGGGAGGTTCGTCGGAAACAGTTCGAATGCGCCTTGGCAATTCGTCACTCGTGCACCCCAGCGTGCCCGTTTAACTTGCATAGTGGGCTCAATGAGTCACTGCAACTCAAATCTTGAGGCAACACAGCTTCGGTTCGGCAGTGTTGCATTTTTACACGGTTGTAATTGCTTCGCGCCTCTCTCAACGGTGTTTTTTCGCGGCAGAAAATGCTAAACCGGCAGCAACCTTAGGTACGTTAAAGCCAAAGGCCAGATCAAACTGCACTCAATCGGGTTCGATTAAGTGCAGATGATATGATCTATTTCATATAGATAGAGAAGCGTGGCCGCGTTCTTTTGAACGCAGGCTGCTCTAGCGACAATTTTCCGGGTAAGACCATGTTCGTCAATTTCTTTCATGAGCTCAAAAAAGCCAGCCTGCCGGTCACACTGCGCGAATACCTCACCTTGATGGAAGCCATGGACGTCGGCATCGCCTCCGGAAAGGTCGAAAACTTCTATTATCTGGCCCGCGCCAGCCTCGTGAAGGACGAACGCAACCTGGACAAGTTCGACCGTGTTTTCGGACACGTTTTCAAAGGGTTGGAATCACTGACTGAGGAGCAGCTTTACGACATTCCCGAAGAATGGCTAAGGTTGGTGACGGAAAAATTCCTGACCGAGGAGGAAAAAGCCCAAATCGAAGCGCTTGGCGGCTGGGAAAAGATCATGGAGGAGCTGCAAAAGCGCCTCGAGGAGCAAAAAGAACGCCACGAAGGCGGGTCCAAGTGGATCGGCACCGGCGGCACCTCCCCGTTCGGCGCCTACGGCTACAATCCCGCCGGCGTGCGCATCGGCCAGAAAGAGGGCCGCCACGGGCGCGCCGTCAAGGTCTGGGACAAACGCGAATTCAAGGATCTGGACGATTCCGTTGAACTGGGCACCCGCAATATCAAGGTGGCGCTGCGGCGCCTGCGCAAATTCGCCCGTGACGGTGCACCGGAAGAGCTCGATCTTGACGACACCATAAAATCAACCGCATCCAAGGGCTGGCTTGACATCAAACTGGTTCCCGAGCGCCGCAACACCGTCAAGGTGCTCCTGTTCTTCGATGTCGGGGGCTCCATGGATGGCTATATTCGCGCCTGCGAAGAGCTGTTTTCCGCCGCCCGGACCGAATTCAAGCACATGGAGTATTTCTACTTCCACAACTGTCTTTATGAGTCCGTGTGGAAGAACAACCGCCGGCGCTACAATGAGGGGACCGACACCTGGGACGTGCTTCACACCTATCCCCATGATTATAAGGTGATATTCGTTGGTGACGCATCCATGAGCCCGTTCGAGCTGACCCATCCAGGCGGTTCAGTCGAACATATGAACCCGGAGGCGGGCGGCACCTGGCTGCAACGGGTCACGCAGATCTATGATGCAGCGGTCTGGCTCAACCCGACACCCGAAAAATACTGGTCCTACACGCCCTCAATCGAGGCGATCAAACAGGTATTCTCCGATCGTATGTATCCACTGACGGTTGAAGGTCTCGATGCCGCAATGAAAGAACTCGGGCGCTAATGCTGGCCGAAACATAAGATTGCAAGGAACAGGTCAAAAAAAAATTAATAAAAACCGTGCATATTGGAGCACAAGCAACCGACCGTGCACCGACTAACGATTCATGGAATTCCGATTTAAATGACACGTCGCCTGCACCATCACAGTCTGAATGTCAGCAACGCGGAACGAAGCCTGGAGTTCTACGTCAATCAACTGGGCATGCTGATTGTCGGCCACACCAAAGGACTTGGCCCCGAACCCGACCGCTATCACCTGTCGTTCGGCGGAGCTGGCGATAGCCGGCTGGAACTTTTATGCGACCGCCGGGAATCACCGGTCGGTTATCAACATGACGATGGCGATCTGTATTGGAAAACCAATATCACCGTGCCCGATCTGGAGGCCGCCCGCGAACGGCTTTACTTCAGAGGCGTCCAGGTTTCCGAGCCTGTGCAGTTTGCTGACGTTGGCTATATGTGTCACCTCAAAGATCCGGACGGTTATATCATCGAGCTGTTGCAGCATACCTTCGGGCGAAACCAGCAACCGCCCGAACCCGATCCGGATTTGCTGCTTGGCTCGCAGCCAACGCTCGCTCACATCACTCTCAGGTGCATGAACCCGGCCGTAAGCATTCCATTCTACCGCGATCTTCTTGGCATGCGCCTGATGTCACGCCAACACATCAATGAGCGTGGTTTCACACTCTACTTCCTCGCCTACACGGACGAAGTGACACCCAGCGAAGACATCAACTCCGTGCAGGATCGGGAATGGCTTTGGCAGCGGCCTTACACCATGATCGAACTTCAGCATATCCGGCGCAGCGAAGACACTGTCTTAGAGTACCGCACGGATGAAGACGGCCCATATGGTTTCCGCGGTGTCACAATTTTTGCCGCAGACCGGCCGGAACTGTTTCGCCGCACAAAGGGTTTCAATTTCACCGTGGAATCACCCGAGAGCGGTTATCTGGAACCTGGCAAGCCGTTGATCCTGCGCGACCCGGACGGCACTCAAATACGGATTGTCGATCAAGAGTAATTGCCAATTTGAAGTGCGTCTTGGTTCGTGTCACGCCGCCTTCATTGAGTTTTGGCCACGCTCTGGGTTGGGTTCGACGTCAAATTTCAAGATGCCACTGAGTTCGTCTGCCCCACCCACATATTTGCCGCAGACCCAGATCTGTGGAACCGTGATTGGTGTCTTCGGCCCGACAATGGGTTTGACCCGGCCGAGCATTTCATAGAGCGCCCGTGGATTCTTGACCACGTCGTGATAGGTGAACTCAATGCCGGCCCGCACCAGATACTCCTTGGCGCGGACACAATGCGGGCAGGTTTCCTTGCCGAACAGGTGGCTCCCTTCGATTTCGGTCCGTTCCACATGGGCAGCAATGACCGCTTCGGTCAGCACTCCCCTGTTGAGCGCGTGGCCCTGACTTACAAGTTTGCCATCCACCATCACAATCGGGGCATGCCAGCCGCCCTTGGGCAAAGGCCGCCACCATTCACTCAGCCATTCACGAATTTCCAGATCAACCGGAATGCCGTCCAGCTCGGTTTCCATCGTGTCCGTGATCACATCGACAGTGAGCGAACACTCACCGCACGGGATCTTGACATTGAACGGTCCCCAGCTTCCAGCCCAGCGGTAGAGCGTCAGTTTGACCGGTTTATGTGCCATATTCGCGCCCTTTCCAGACCATATCGGCGTTATTTTATGCGCGCGACGCCGAGCGGCACGGAGAACTTCGAACAATAGATGTAAACCTCATCGACCAAATCGAGATTGATCGATGCGGGCAGGCTGTAGGTTTGCCGGCCCTTCAATTTTGCGAGTTTGGCGAACTGTGTGGCCTTGTTGTATTTGCCTGCCTTGCCAAAGCCGATCCACGGATCCGGGGCACCGTCCAGAGAGAAATTCGCCCCCAGCGTCAACGTGGCGCCGGCACCCGTTCTGGTCACGGTGACCGTGCCAGTTGTCGTATGGTCACTGCGGCCCTGGAAGGTCCCGGACCGCGCACCGTCCGCTGCAATTCCACTACCCGTCGTCACTGAGATAAAGACCAGAGCAAGCATGCCTGCAATCATCACCAATGGCGATGTCAACTGGTTTGAAACAGAGATCATAATGGTCCCCTTTGCTGTGATTACCGCCCCCGGCACCATACCGCCCGCGGCCATGGGCCTTTAAGTGGAGTGTCCAGTGAACCGTTCAATACGCCGTATGCAGAGCACTCGATCAATCCTCATAAACGAAACGTGATCCACCGATATGACGCATCAAACGGCGTCCTGTTTTGAGACGTTTTTTCGATCCTGGCCCCGAGATGCCGGTATCGGGACAGATTTGCCGGGAGGTGCTGACAGTCAATATCGTGGATTATCTGGATTCCGTTCCAGAAAAACACCGTAACCCATTGATAATTAGAGTATAATCGCGCCCATCAAATACAATAAAATGACCCTTGGCAATTGGCGGACCTGACCGCCATCGTGGCATCGCTTTTGCTGCTTTCAACACTGAACAACAATCGCGGACGCACGCAGCAATGACCAATAGTTTTCACACCGAGTCCAATCAAACGTCGCTGAAGCCAGCGGTTGCGCTGTCTTCTTTGCCGGTCAGTCCCCCGGCACGGCGCGTTTCTCCGCGTATGAGAACCACCTCGCCAGGTGCTGTTATATTCGGTCTCGTCACCACCCGTGCCGGCTTTTCAGCACTGCGTGATGATTGGCAGGAACTCGAATCCCGCGCCGGCACGCAATTCAACTACTTCCAGACCTTTGACTGGAACTGGAAGTGGTATGATCACGTAGCCGATCCAGCCACCCACCAACTTGCCATCCTTACCGTCCGGCGCCATGGCCGACTGGCGCTGGTCTGGCCCATGATGATCGTGCGCGAGGCCGGTCTGCGGGTGGTCAAGTGGTTGAGTGAGCCGCATCTGCAGTATGGCGATGTTTTGATCGAGGCCCATGACGGATCGCAAGACCTGCTTGAGCGGACCTGGAACCACTTGTTGCAGTTGCGCTCCTATGATCTGGTACTGCTGAACAAGGTGCTGGATACCGCCAATGCGTCCGCGCTCCTCAAGCAGCACTGCAAGACTGTGAATAACGGTTCAGTGGCCTCCCAACTCAATATTTCCGGTTACGCGAACAGCGCGGAATTTACCGCCAGCCTCAGCAGGAAACGCCGCCGCCGCCACGTCAAACGCCGCAGAACCTTGGCGCAGCAGGGTCACGAACTGACCTTCCATGTCCACCACCCCGGTCCTGAGTTCGTCAATGCCGTCGAAGCCGCGTTGTCGTTCAAGCGTGACTGGCTGGTCAACACCGGCCTCATGAGCCAATCCCTGTTCGAGCCCGAGACGGAGCGCTTCCTGGCGTCTCTTTCCTCTCAGAAGCCGCACGACGCGCGCGAGATCGCCGCCGAACTGAAACTGGATGGCAGAACCATTGCGGTTGAAACGGGATTTGTCTTCAAGTCCCATTATTACGCCTATCTCGGTGCATTCGACTGGGAATTGCGAAACTTTTCGCCTGGCAAGGTTCAAATGCACGACATGGTATCCTGGTGCATCGACAACTCGATTTCGCATTACGACCTGCTCGGCACTCCGGCTGCCTACAAGTCCGAATGGAGCAACGAAACGATCGAAATGCAGGATTTTTGCGCGGCCCGGTCACCGGCTGCTGAGGTTTATGTCCGCCTGTGGCTCGGCACGGTGCGCCCGGCGGCAAAAAACATGTTTGAAAACCTTGCACCAAAGTGGCGCCGCGCATTGTTGAAGGGCGTGGATCTTGTGACCAACCTGTTTTCGGCCAGGCGAAGCGCCTTATAATGCTCTTATTTTACCCCACCTTCTATGGTTCCCGACACCTTGATAGAGTTGGCGACCCGCCTGACCGGCAACCCGTCACCTGAAAGTCTGCCAACCGGGATACTTGAAGGAAGACCGCGATGGATCTTGACGCACTGCTTCTGTCTCGATTGCAATTCGCCTTCACCATTTCATTCCACATCATATTCCCGGTATTCACCATCGGTCTTGCCAGCTATCTGGCCGTCCTTGAAGGACTGTGGCTGCGCAGCGGCGACGACAAATATCAACGCCTCTACGATTACTGGGTCAAGATTTTCGCCATATCCTTTGCCCTTGGCGTGGTGTCCGGAATCGTGATGAGCTACCAGTTCGGCACCAACTGGAGCCGCTTTTCCCAAGCCACCGGCAATATCCTCGGGCCGCTTCTGGGCTACGAGGTGCTGACTGCTTTCTTCCTTGAAGCATCGTTCCTGGGCATCATGCTGTTCGGCCGCCGCCTGGTCGGACCGGGCCTGCATTTCTTCGCCACATGCGTGGTCGCCTTCGGCACCTTGGTGTCGGCTTTCTGGATCCTGGCCGCCAACAGCTGGATGCAATATCCAACCGGCCATGAACTGCGCGATGGCGTGTTCTACGCGGTTGACTGGTGGGCGATCGTTTTCAGCCCGACATTTCCCTACCGCTTCATTCACATGGTCATGGCGTCCTATCTGACCACCGCCTTCGTCGTCGCCGGTGTCGCTGGATATCTGCTGCTCAGGCGCCGTGCCCTGCAGGAATCCGTGACCATGCTGAAAATGGCGCTTGGCCTGATAGCGATCCTAGCGCCGCTGCAGTTGATAGCGGGACATGAGCATGGCCTGTCGGTCTACCAGACCCAACCCACAAAGCTGGCAGCCATGGAAGGTCATTGGGAAACCTGGCAGGGCAACGCCCCGCTTATTCTGTTTGCCTGGCCCGATGAGAAGACCCAGTCGAACCTCTATGAGTTCAAGATCCCCGATATCGGCAGTTTGATCGTTACCGGTGACGCGGATGGCGTCATTACCGGCCTGAAAAACTGGCCGGCAGAAGACCGGCCAAATGTTGCGGTGGTTTTCTGGGCGTTCCGGGTCATGGTCGGGCTTGGCTTTCTGATGATCATCTATGGCCTGTTCGGCGCCTGGGCGGCCTGGTTCGGGCGCATCGAAAAGATGCGCTGGTTTCAGGCTTTGCTGGTGCCGATGCTGCCATCGGGCTTTATTGCGGTGCTTGCCGGCTGGATCACCGCTGAAGTCGGCCGTCAGCCCTATACGGTCTACGGGCTGTTGCGCACCGCGGACTCGGTGTCACCGGTATCCGGCGAGCAAGTCGCCCTGTCCCTCGCAGTGTTCATAGTGGTCTACGCAATCGTCTTCACTGCCGGCGTGGTCTATATGGGGCAAATCGCAGCTGCCGGTCCGAACCCGGATGATGCCCCTCCAGCCAAACCCCGACAGCGCGTCGAAAAGACTTCGCCCAAGGTCGATGACAAGACCCCCCAAACCATGAAAGCGATCGCCGATCAGCTGCAGAACGCCGAAAAAACCGGTACCAAAACGGCGCCGGGCCTGGAGGTGACCAGCAATGGAAACGCTTGATCTGCCGGTGATTTGGGCCGTCATTCTAGCCGGCGCAGTGTTCCTTTACGTCGTGCTGGACGGGTTCGATCTGGGTATCGGCATATTGTTTCCCTTTGCCGGGACAGACGCCGACCGCGACACCATGATGAATTCCATCGCCCCGGTATGGGATGGCAACGAGACCTGGCTGGTGCTCGGCGGCGGTGGGCTGTTTGCCGCTTTCCCAATGGCTTACGGGGCCTTTATGCCCGCCGTCTACATGCCGATCGGCTTCATGCTGACCGCTCTGGTATTCCGCGGCGTTGCCTTTGAGTACCGGTTCAGGGCAAAGGGCAAGGGACGCACATTCTGGAGCCGTGCCTTCAATCTTGGCTCAATCATTGCCGCGGTTTCACAAGGATTGATTCTCGGCGCGTTCATTCAGGGAACAAACCTCACTGGCACGGCCTTTGCGGGCGACAGTTTCGACTGGCTTTCGCCCTTCAGCCTCATGGTCGGTCTTGCGGTTCCGGTCGGCTATGCGCTGCTGGGAGCAACCTGGCTGATCATGAAATCGGATGGCGCACTTGCCGATTGGGCCAGAAGCTGGGCGTTGCGCTGCCTGCCGCTGGTCCTGCTGTTCATGGCGGTGGTTTCCATCGCCATCCTGTTCTTCGACATCCAGGCCGGCCAGCGCTGGGGCATTTCCTGGCCGGTGATCAATCTGGAGAAACTGCTGCCTCTGGCGCCTGTTCCCCTGGCAGCGGGTGCACTCGCCCTGTGGCTGATCCGGGCGGTGAACAAAAAGTCCACCTATGCACCGTTCTTCTCCACCGTGGGACTGTTTGCCCTGGGATTTATCGGCCTGGCGATCAGCCTTTATCCCTATATTGTGCCCTACCGCCTGACCGTCTGGCAGGCGGCAGCGGCACCAAACTCCCAGGCAGTCCTGCTGATTGGCGTCCTGATCATGCTGCCCTTGATCCTGGCCTACACGGCCTATGTTTACTGGCTTTTCAGGGGCAAGCCCGACACCGAGGGTGGCTATGGGCACTAACTCCCGGCAAGCGCAACGCCCGCTCGGCCAACGCCTGATGTGGTTCATTGTGCTTTACGCTGCTGGTGCGGTGGTAACGGTGAGCACGGTCTATCTGCTGCGGGCGGCGTTGTTTCTGTAAATGCCCTACCCGATTTCATTCGCGTCACGGGCGACGATGGCAAACCGGTCCGCCAGCGCGGCAAGGGTTGCGTTGTGCAGTTCGACGGCATCGATCACCCCACCATCGGGCCTGGGCAGATCGCGGGTCGCCACCGCATGTGCGACCACCGTGGCACGATAGCCCAGATCGAGGGCAGCACGGACACTTGAACTGATGCACATATGGGTTTGGAAACCAGCGAAAACGATCTCCGTGCGCCCGGTCGCCTGCAGGAGATCGTGCAGGTTTGTGTTGGCAAAAGCATTTGGCAGTGGTTTCTGCACGATCGCCTCATCTCCCAAAGGGCTGGCGGCACCGGCAATCTTGCCACCATGCCCATCGAGATCGAAGGCGCCGCCGGGCCGGCCCTGATGCACCACATGGATAATTGGCGTCCCCGCCAAGCGAGCCTTTTCGAGCAGTTTGGCGCACTCCTCAAGCGCCGGGCCAATCCCGGTGAGCGGCAGCAGGCCGTCAACATACTCGTTTTGGCAATCGATCATTACGAGCGTTGCATCCGACAGACGGCCGGGCTCCTGCGGTGCGCCGACCATCGCTAGCAAGGTCTTGGGCTGGGTCATGAGTTTTCTGTTCCCTGAAGTTGAGGCATTAGAGCGCTTTCTTTTCATAGTCACTTCGCTGCGTGCGAGCCATACGCCACACACATGGCAGCCTTTCCGTGCACGCAGCACATTGGCATGCTATAGGCCTGCGCCATGACCGCCACCGATACTTCGCCCACGGGTTGGCGCCGCCCTGTCGTCTTCTTGATGCTGATGGCGGTCGCCAACGCTTTTTCGTTTGCCACCTGGGTAGCGCTGCTGAACAATTTCGCCATCGAGCGGGTGAGTTTTACCGGCGTTGAGATCGGCATTCTCCAGTCGATCCGTGAAATCCCCGGATTCTTGGCCTTTGCGGCGGTGTTCTTCCTCTTCATCATGCGTGAACAAACCCTGGCTCTGGTATCGCTTGCCCTGCTCGGCATCGGCACCGGCATCACAGGTATCTTCCCGACCGAATACGCGTTTTATGGAACCACGCTTTTGATGTCGATCGGGTTTCACTACTACGAGACCATGAACCAGTCGCTGGCCTTGCAATGGTTCCCCAAGGGCGATGCGGCGCGGTCTCTGGGCCGCATCATCTCAGCCGGTGCCTTTGCCACCATTGCCGCATTCGGCCTGATCTTCCTCACCTGGAAGTGGTTTGAGCTCGACTTCATCTATGTCTATGCGGTCGGCGGCACGGTCACCCTGGTCATCACCCTGGTGCTTGCCACCTGCTTTCCGCATTTCAAACAGCATGTGGCGCAGCGTAAAGAACTGGTGCTGCGCAAGCGCTACTGGCTCTATTACGCACTGACCTTCATGAGCGGCGCGCGCCGTCAGATATTTATCGTCTTTGCCGGCTTCATGATGGTTGAGAAATTCGGCTATTCCGTTGCCGCGATCACGGCCATGTTCCTCGCCAATGCGGTTTTCAATATGTTCTTTGCACCGCGTATCGGCGGCCTGATCGGCAGGTTCGGCGAGCGCAAGGCTCTGATCTTCGAGTATATCGGGCTGATCCTGGTGTTCGCCTGGTATGCTGTTGTCGACAATCCATGGATCGCCGCCGGGCTCTATCTGGTCGATCACGCCTTCTTTGCCCTGGCAATCGCCATGAAGACCTATTTTCAGAAGATCGCCGATCCAGCCGACATCGCCCCGACTGCAGGTGTTGCCTTCACCATCAATCACATCGCCGCCGTCGGTCTGCCGGTGGCGCTTGGGGTCGTCTGGATTACCAATCCCGGCTCGGTGTTCCTGATCGGCTCGGCCATGGCTGTTATTTCTCTCGGCCTGTCATTCCTGATCCCCAGCAATCCGGAGCCGGGACACGAAGTGATCTGGAAGCAAAAGACGATCGCGTCTGCAGCACCCGCAGAGTGAGATTTCGTTCAAGAATGCTCTAGAAAGACGGAAATCTGAAGTTGAAAACCTTGCGCCAGTAATAGTAGGCGTCGGCGATGTTACCCTTCACTTCACTTTCGCGCGCTTGATCCGCCAGTTCGGCTGCGGATTTCAGTTTGTCCAATGCAGCATTCCGGTCCGCCACCGTTGTGCCATAGACAGGCTCGGTACAGCCTTTCGACCCGGGGAACGGCTCCAGGCCTTTATCGATCATGTGGTGGAAAAAATTCTTCAGGTCCATTGAGAAGACGACAGCGCCATCTTTCTGGAGAAACTCAACAGCCGACAGTTCCGCATAGAACGACCACAACGGCTCGGTATTAAAATAATTCCATGCCTTGACCACCCGTATGAATGGTTTGAGGCTCTTATTGAGCTCATCATTAAGCTGGTTGATCCAGGCACTGTGCGCGCCCGGGCAGGAGGCCACCCAACGATCGTTGGGCCCTGGGATGGAATAAATGTCGTGCCGGCCCATTCTTCCAGACATAAAGGCTGGGACAATAAGATGCCGCTCAGCGCGGCTCACGCCGAACGGCACTGAAACCATCGGTCGGCCTTTGGTCACGGTGACATCGTCAAAATGCTCTGCCAGGCAACCCCTGATATTGAGCAGCGATTCACCTGATTTTTCGCGCAACCGGCCTTTGTGGATTACCGCAAAGCAATCAACCGCGCTGTAACCGCTGATGTTTGTTCCATGACCGCTCGAGCCATAGGCCGCGAGATAGTCCATGTCGAACTCATCCTTCAAACAGCGCTCGATACCGTTGAGATTGCGCACGGCAGCATCGGACTCGCTGTATTTTGGACGCACTCGCTCCACGAGTTCAAAAAAGCCATGTTCTACTGTGCGTTCCATAACTGCGCCGTTGTTAATCGAATCGGAGGATTTAACCCTATCCTCAACTGTTTTGGAACCGCCAGCGGGCCGTGTCGCCTGAGCTCACAGCTTGATCTCCACACGATTTTACCGGATGCTCCGAACCCGTTGCCGCACCCTGGCGGCACGACCTGCGCGGAGACTAGACATGGCAGCTCAAGACCCCCTGCTTCAGCCCTTCCAGTTGAAACACCTGACGCTGAAAAATCGGCTCATGTCAACTGCCCACGAGCCAAACTACTCCGAAGACGGCATGCCCAAGGAGCAATACCGGCTCTACCACGTGGAAAAGGCCAAGGGCGGCCTGGCCCTGACCATGACCGCCGGCTCGGCGGTGGTTTCGGAGGATTCACCGCAAGCATTCGGCAATCTCTATGCCTATAAGGACGAAATCGTCCCCTGGCTCAAGCAACTGACCGACGAATGCCATGACGAAGGTTGCGCGGTGATGATCCAACTCACCCACCTGGGTCGGCGCACCAACTGGAACCATTCAGACTGGCTGCCGGTCCTATCAGCCTCGCCGGTGCGCGAACCGGCCCACCGCAGTTTCCCCAAGGAGATGGAAGACTGGGACATTGAGCGCATCATCAAGGATTATGCAGCGGCTGCCGAACGCATCAAGGCGGCGGGGCTCGATGGCTTCGAGTTCGAGTGCTACGGCCACCTTATGGATTCGTTCTGGTCACCGGCCACTAATCTTAGAACCGACGAATACAACGGCAGTCTCGACAACCGCCTGCGCTTTTCCTTCCGGGTGATCGACGCCGTACGCGACGCGGTCGGCTCTGACTTTTTGGTCGGTGTGCGCATGGTCGCTGATGAAGATTGGGAAAAGGGTCTGTCCCGTGAAGAAGGCGTTGAGATCGCGCGGCGCATGGTTGCCACCGGCAAGGTCGATTTTCTCAACATAATCCGCGGCCGCGTCGATCATGACGCGCCGCTGACCAAGGTGATACCGGTCGCCGGCATGCGCTCTGCTCCGCATCTCGATTTCGCCGGGGACATCCGCACCGAGACCAAATTCCCGGTTTTTCATGCAGCGCGGATCCAGGATGTCGCCACCGCCCGTCATGCCGTCGCCGAAGGCAAGCTCGACATGGTCGGCATGACCCGTGCCCACATAGCCGATCCCCATATCATCAAGAAAATCACAGAAGGCCGGGAACAGGAGATACGCCCCTGTGTTGGTGCCACCTACTGCCTTGACCGCATTTATGAAGGGAACTTCACACTCTGCGTGCACAACCCGGCGACCGGGCGCGAAGCCACAATACCCCAGATTGTTGGCAAGACCGGTGGTCCGCGCCGCAAAGTGGTTGTTGTTGGCGCCGGGCCGGCCGGGCTGGAAGCCGGCCGCGTGTGTGCCGAACGCGGCCATGAGGTGGTCCTGTTCGAAGCCGCCAATGATCCCGGCGGGCAGATCCGCCTGTGTGCCAAGCGACAGCGCCGCCGTGAACTGATCGGCATTGTCGATTGGCGTGCGGAACGCTGCACGGCGCTCGGGGTGACCATGCACTTCAACACCTATGCCGAGGCACAGGACGTCCGTGATCTGGAACCCGACATCGTGCTGATCGCCACCGGCGGCCTGCCCAATACCTCCTGCATTGAAGCCGGCGAGGATCTGGTGACCTCCACATGGGACATTCTCTCAGGCGACGTCAAACCCGGCGAAGATGTGCTGCTTTATGACGACAATGGCGCCCATCCGGGCATGCAGGCAGCAGAACTGATTGCCGAATCCGGTGCCTCCCTGGAAATCGTCTCGCCGGAGCGGTTCTTTGCGCCTGAACTCGGCGGGCTCAATCATGCCCCCTATATCAAGATCCTCCAGGGCCATGGAACGCGGATCACCATCAACTCACGGGTTCATTCGGTCAGCCGCGACGGCAATAAACTCGCGGTCGCCATTTCCAGCGACTATACCGAGGGCCTTGTCGATCACCGTAAGGTCGACCAAGTGGTGGTCGAACACGGCACCCTGCCTCTGGACGACCTCTATTTCGAACTGAAGGAAGAAGCACGCAATCGCGGTGAATTGGATTATCGGGCAATGATCGCCGGCCAGCCGCAGGAGGTCACCACCAATCCGGACGGCCTTTTCCAGTTGTTCCGCATCGGTGACGCGGTTGCCAGCCGCAATATACACGCCGCGATCTATGACGCCCTCAGACTGTGCAAGGACTTTTGATGCAGGCCATCGACATCGACGACATCATTCTGGACGACCTTGTAAAAGGCATCCCCGGCGGCACGACGGGCCTGCGTCTGGGCGATGTCGGCAGACAGGGCTGGAACCTGCTGCACGAGGACCTGCCGTTGCCCGCAGCCATATTGAAGACGGACATACTGCACCACAATAGCCAATGGATGACGGCTTTCCTCGGTGCCAGCAATGCCGTGATTGCCCCTCATGGCAAGACCACCATGAGCCCGCAACTGTTCGACGACCAGCTCCGGGACGGCGCCTGGGCGATCACGGTTGCCACCATTGCCCAGCTTCAGGTCTGCCGCCGTTTCGGCCACCAGCGCATCCTCATGGCCAATCAGCCAGTCGGCCGCCAGGCGGTGCGTTACATTGTCGGTGAACTGGCCGCCGACCCGAAATTCGAACTCTATGTTCTGGCGGATTCGGTCGCCGGCATTGAAGCGCTCGCCAATGAAGCTGAACGCGTAGGCCTGCCGCACCCGGTCAACCTGCTACTGGAAGGTGGAACGCAGAGTGGCCGAACCGGTTGCCGTACCATGGAGGGCGCCATGGCGCTGGCGCGCGCCATCAGGCAGCGGGCACCATGGGTGGCGTTGCGCGGCATCGAAGGTTTCGAAGGCACCGTGCAGGGCGAAACACCGGCGGAGAAAACGGCTAATGCGCGTGACTTCATTGACTTTCTGGGCGCTGTGGCTTCGGCCTGCCAGGAAGAAGGTCTGTTCGCACCGGGCCCTGTGATCCTGTCGGCTGGCGGCTCGACCTATTACGACCTTGTGGTCGAAGGTTTCGCAAAAGCTGACATCAATGACGCCAAGCTGGTGACCCGCAGCGGTTGTTACCTGTCCAACGATTCAGCCCTCTACAAGACAGCTTTTGAAGATGTGCGGGCGCGCTCTGAAACAGCACGTAGCGTTACCGGTGGCCTTGCACCAGCGCTTGAGGTCTGGACCTATGTGCAGTCCCTGCCCGAGCCCGGCAAGGCGGTTCTCACCGCTGGTCGCCGCGATCTCTCCCACGATGCCGGATTGCCCGTGCCGCAAACCTGGTACAGACCGGGCACGGCCGACGCGCCACAGGCCATCGGCCCGGGCATCAGCACATTGCGGCTGCATGACCAGCATGCCGAGATCACCATTCCCGATGACTGCCCCTGGCAGGTTGGCGACATGATTTCGCTTGGCATCTCCCACCCCTGTACCACCTTTGACAAATGGCAGGTGCTTTTCCTTGTTGACGCCGATTACAATGTGACCGGTGCCATCCGAACATTTTTCTAAACAGCAAAAACTGCAGAATTGCGGGCTTGCAGACCTCTGATTGACATTTCTGTGGACAGCGTGTGGATAACCCCGAATCAGCGGATGACAGCTCGAGGCTATTGAACGACACTCTACTTGCACGGTCCAGAAGGGTCTGGGAATTGGCGGTACCAGACAATGCTGAAGGGTCGCCGTGTTGCCCCGGAGCTGGATCCGGGCGCAGGTTGGGGTCGACAGCGCAAGCTTGAGACAGCGGCCAGCGACAGGACCAGCGAGCGCCGATGGGGTGGGTGTAAGCTGATGTTGAGATGTCTTTCGGGATATCGCGATATCGGTGGAAGCCAAACCGATGATGCTGTAAACGGCGGTCATCCGTTAAATCAGCATTCAGGACCAGGGTCCTTCGGGGTCTGAAGTCCGAACAGGCAGAACCTTCGGGCTTTGTCTGGGTGGTCAAAAAGCTGGCAACAGTTTGGAGACTGCTTTCATGAGATCGCCATGGCGCGGATTGCTCTTCGGAGCGGTATGACGACGTGGAGAGAACATGGGAAAATGCGGAGCAGCTTAGGCAGCTCCGCATTTTCATTTTAGCCGACCTCCCCGTACCCTGAAAACACCGCACCGGCACCACGCCCCGGGTTCACACCATGGTGAGGGCCATGTGTTTGCTGCACCTATCCTCTTGTGTCATACTTTTGGCGCACAACTGACAGAGGGGACGTGATGCCGGCCACCCAGTCCGCAACACAAAAACCCGCATGCGTCGATATCCGCTCAAGCGGTGATATCCATGAGCAGGCTGAGTTGCTCGACACCTGGCACCAGGAATACTGCCAGATCTCCAATGGCGGGTTTGATGGTTCCGTGGTTTCAATCCGGGCAGACGGCATAAGGCTGTTCGTTGAGGGAATGAACCGGGCTGTGTTGCAGAAAGGCGACGTCGGCAACCGCAAACTGGCGCTTGGCATTCCTTTGAAACTTACCGGACACTCCGTTCTGTGCGGAGAAACCACCTGCCTGGACAGCCTGCACATATTTTCCGGACATTCCGGGTTTGAGTTTCTGTCACCTGAAGGCCTCCTGTTCATCGGGCTTGAATTTACTTTGCCCTCCGCATCATCACCCGGCGATGAACAACTGCTGATCCGTGAACTGCAAAGCGAATTGCAGCGGGGCAACCGCGTCATTCCCGTCGAACCACAACAGGCACACGCCTTTCGGACATCGCTCTGTTCGATCTTTGAACGGCTGAAAGCCGATCCCGCGCTCCTGACCGATTCCAGAAGCCTGTCAACTTTCAAACGCATAGCCTTCGGCGCCGTGCTCGAACTGCTCGCCCACCGCGACGAACAGATCAACCCCGGCACCGGTGCGATTGCCACAAACTGGCGCCTGGCGAGCCATGTACGCGCATTGGTCGAAGATGCACCCGACTGTCCAATGTCAGTGGTCGAACTGGCGCTGCGCCTGGGCGTCTCCCGGCGGACCATCCAGTATGCCTGCCAGAACGCCCTGGGCGTCAAGCCGACCTCTTATCTGCGCGCAGTGCGGCTTAGCGGCGTGCGACGGGATCTGCGCAACGTCTGCTCGGTTACCGAAGCCGCCACCCGCTGGGGCTTCTGGCATTTCGGCAATTTCGCCCGGGATTACCGGATGATGTTCGGCGAATTGCCGTCCCACACGCTCAAGCGCATGAGCGGCACACATCCGGTTTCAGGATAACCGTGACGGCGCGGTTACCCGCCCAAATAGGCCTTTTTCACATAATCGTTGCCGATCAGGTCTTCTGACTTGCCTTCCAACGCAACGGTGCCGGTTTCCAGCACATAGCCCCTGTCGGCAAGTTTCAACGCCAGCGACGCATTCTGCTCGACCAGCACGACCGACAACCCGGCGTCACCCAGACTTTCAATGATCTTGGCGATCTCGGTGACCATGATCGGTGCAAGACCCAAAGACGGCTCATCCATCAGAATGACTTTCGGCTTTGCCATCAACGCCCGTCCCATGGCAACCATTTGCTGTTGTCCGCCACTCAGTGTCTTGGCAAGCTGGTTTTCCCGTTCCTTGAGGATCGGGAAATGCCGGTAGACCAGCTCGAAACTTTCCTCCAGGCCTTTTTTGTCGCGCTGAAGATAAGCACCCAGCCGCAGATTGTGCTTGACCGTCATGAGACCGAACAGCCGCCTGCCCTCGGGCACATGTGCTATCCCCAGACCGACAATCCGGTGCGCTGGCAGGTGATCGATCCGCTTGCCCTCGAACCGGATCTCGCCGGAAGACAGTTTGATCAGACCGGAAATAGCTTTCAGGATCGACGTCTTGCCGGCGCCGTTTGCGCCAATCAGGGTGCTGATGTGGCCTTGATCGACGCTCAGCGAGATGCCCTTCACGGCTTCCACCTTATCGTAGTGGATCCTGATGTTCTCCACTTCAAGCAGCATCGAAGTCGCTTCCCAGATAGGCTTCATGCACCAGTTGGTCTTTTTGAATTTCTGCCGGGCTGCCTTCGGCAATTTTAGTGCCGAAATTGATTACCGTGATCTGGTTGCAGATCCCCATCACAACCTTCATATCGTGCTCGATCAACAAGATGGTGACGCCACGGTCACGTATTTTGTTGATCAGGTTCACCATCTCCGCCGTTTCATCGGTGTTCATGCCCGTGCACGGTTCATCCAGCATGAGAAGTTCCGGCTCCGCCGCCATAGCAATGGCGACACCCAGCGCCCGTTGATGGCCATGGGGCAGATTGGAGGCGAGATCATCGGCATATCCCGAAAGCCCCATGAACTCCAGAATTTCCCTGGCCTTGCTTTCGTTCTCCTGCTCGCTTCGCCGGGTCTTCGGTGTCCCCAGAAACGCTCCCCAATAGTTGTAATTCGAATGCATGTGGCACCCGACCATGACGTTTTTCAGCACAGTGAACGCCTTGAACAGGGTAATCGACTGGAACGTCCGCACCACACCGAGCCGTGCCGTGCGATGCGGCTTGAGCGTGCTGATCTCCCGGCCCTTGAAGGTGATGCTTCCCTTGCTCGGCCTGTAGACGCCGCTGATCACGTTAAACAACGTGGTTTTCCCGGCACCATTAGGGCCGATCAGTCCGTGTATTTCGCCCTGGTCGACGGACAGATTGAGATCGTTGATGGCCATCAGTCCGCCAAAGCGCATATTCAAATCATTGATTGCGAGCAATTGCATCCGCCAACCTCAATCCGATCGATTACGCATTTTGCCGACAAAGGCGCGAATTCTGGCCGGTATGGTTTCCAATCCTCCCGGCAGGAACAGCACCGTCAAGATGATGATCACGCCGAAGAATATCACCCGGTACCAGCCGGCCGGGCGCAACAACTCGTCCACAATGGTCAGGAGTGTCGCCCCCAGCACCGGGCCGGTGAGCGTGTTCAATCCACCGACAATGATATGAACCAGTGAAAATTCCGACTGCCAGATATCGAATGTCTTTGGGTTGATGTAGGTGTGGTAGTGGGCATAAAGCGCCCCGGTCATGCCGGCAAAAAAGCATGCCGTCGTGAACGCAATTACTTTGTGCTTCAAGACATTGATACCGACATGCTGAGCGAGCAGCTCGCTTTCGTGAATGCTCCAGTAGATTGTGCCGGTCCGCGACCGCACGATCCGGTGAATGGCGAACACGATCAGTGCACAGCACACCAGGGCCAGATAATAATAGGCCACCCGCGAGGTGAAATTTATGTCCAGACCGAGGATATCGATCTTGGGCGGCTTGATGTTGAATATGCCGTCCCAGCCGCCGAAGATGCCGCGGTAATAGGCAAAAATCCTCTTGATCACTTCACCGACCGCCCAACTGGCCATGAAAAAGTAAACCGCCCGGGTGCGCATCAGCGGAATGCTGATGACGAAGGCGAACAGTGCCGCGACCGCTGCCGCCAGCCACATATTGATCCACAGCGACCATCCAAGGCCGGTGAACAGGAGTGCCGAGGTATAGGCGCCGATCCCCATGAAACCGGCATGGGCGAACGAAATGAAACCAAGCGTCCAGATCAGCCACATGCTGGTTGCCAGCGCGATATTGAACGCGATGGTGATGCCGACATGCAGAATATATTTGTCATACCCGCACAGGACCGGCAGCAAAAATGCCAGAGCGATCGCACCCAGCCAGAGCCCGGTGGTCACTTTGTTGCTCTCAGTCATACGGGAATATTCCTCACGGAGCCTATTCCCATTCCTGGCCGAACAGCCCTGCGGGCTTAAACACAAGAATGACGAAGATCGTCACAAAGCCGATGATGTACGCCACGTCCGCACTGATCAGGGTGGTCAGGAAACTGTCGATAAAGCCGATGATAAGGCCCCCGACCAGAGCACCGGGCACACTTCCGAGCCCACCCATGATGACAATCATGAACGCCTTCATGGTCGCGATGAAGCCCATGCTCGGCACGATCGACAGCAAAGTGCCCATCAGGCATCCAGCAACCGCCGACAATGCGCTGCCCAGCCCGAAGGCAATCCAGTGGATGCGGCGTGTGTTGATGCCCTGCAGGGAGCTGACTTCGGGATCTTCAGACACCGCGCGCATCGCCATGCCCGTGGTGGTTCGCTGCAGGAAGAACCAGAGCGCCAGTATCAAGGTGGCCGAGAACACCGATATGACCATCCGTTCATAGGTGTAGAACGCTCCGAATACGGATACGCCACCGGTGACGATGCTGGGTATGCCTTTGACAACTGTGCCGAATGTCAGCAGGCCACCACTGGAAATGATGAATATCAGACCCATGGAAACCGCCAGGGAGTACAGGATATTCTTGCCGTGCAGTGGCCTGAACAAAACAATTTGAAGCACTGCTCCAATGATGAAAATGGTCGCCGCACTGGCCAGCACACCCAGCCAATAGGGCCATTTCATCACCGCGGACCAGTAATAAAGGACGTATGCGCCGAGCATGTAGAACTCACCATGGGCATATTGAATAATACGCATAATTCCGAAAATCAGGGTCAGCCCAATGGCAATCAGCGCATACATCAGACCGAGATTGATCCCGGTAAGTGTCATCTGGGTGAATTCGTCTAGAGCCATTCTCGCCTTGTCTGCATCTGGGGTATCTGCATCTATCATTGGTGCCGTGAACCTGCACCGATCAGCGATACCCGCGCTCAATCGGTCTCAATCAAACAGTTCTATTGTGCGAAAAGCGAGCCTCCCCATCCCGCAAGGACTTATACCAAAGATCAGAGATAGTGACCCATGAACGGGGTCATTATCTCTGATCTTTGGTATTAACACGCCGCCGGCAATTCCGGCGGCGCGTATGTTTGTCAGAACCTAGTAAGTATCCGGCAGTTCCGGATATCTTACGTCGGCAAGCCTGGCTTTGCCGTTTTCGATCAGTGTCGTGTAACAGTCATAGACACCCTGGCGCCTGATGCCGTACGACTTTTCACCTTCCCAGGTGACCTTGCCGACATAGGTGTCTTCAAGCACCACCGTGCCGAGCGCATCCGCCACGGCTTTGGTGTCTTCCCAGGTACCGGCCTTTTCAATTGCAGCGACCAGTCCATAGATCCACCAGGAATAGTTACCACCCAGGGCATTGAAGTCCCCGAACCGTTCTGTGAACCGCGCCTTGATTGCTTTCTGGGTGTCGGTCACCGGATCGACACAAGTCACCGGAAGCACCACGTCGTGGGCATACTCGCCTGCGACTTCAAGGATTGTCTTGGTTTCAGATGCGGCCGGCGAAGAAATCGGCCCTTTGTAACCCATCTCTCTTGCCGCCTTGACGATACTGGCGGTGATGCCCGGAGGCGATGGGCTGGTCACGATGAAATCAGGCTTCGATTTCAGGGTTTTGGTAACGATCGGATAGAAGTCGGTATCTTCCCAGTTGAAATATTCAACACCGAGCTGCTTGATCCCGTAATACTCCATCAGCCGCTGGTAGGACGTGTGGCAGTCGATACCATCCTGATCGTCCGGGCCGATGAATGCGGCTGTCTTCAGTTTGTCCTTGCCGTAATGCTCCTGCATGAACGGGATGTAGGCGTAGCCCTGTTCATAATCCGACATCTCGGCCCTGAAGTGGTAGGGATAGTCCTTGCCGAAGATCTTGAGATAACCCCAGCAGGCGACAACCGAGATAACTTCGGCGGGCTCGGTGATCTGCAGCATGCCAATGGTGCTGGCGGCTGCCTGGCTGAACACATATTTCACCTTGTCCTGCTCAACCAGTCGGGTGGTTGCAGCCCTGGCATCGGCCACTGTCCCCTTGGTGTCATAGGTGATGATTTCGATCATATGCTTCTCACCACCGACATCGACACCGCCTTTTTCATTGATGACGGCGGCGCCATCGACCCAGCCCTGCATGGTCGAGATGCCCCAATAGGCCACCGGCCCTGATAATGGAACCGCACCACCGATCTTGATGACTTTTTCATCCGCCCGGGCCGGTTCACTGAGAAATGCCGGCGAAATTGCGGCGGTCAGGCCCAGTGCCGATGCGGTGGACAAGAAAGTTCGGCGGGTGATCTTGCCCTCTTCGAATAGCTGTCTAAGTCTGTCCAGCTCCAACATGGATGTTCCTCCCTTTGCTTCGTTTATTGGTTGGTTTCGGTTGCCCCCGTGGTTCGGATCGATCCTATCGTTATGAAATTCTAGCCGATATCCAAGACGAAATATTGGCCGTTACCTTCAGGCTAAAACTTTCGCGCCGCCGCGACTATCCGAAATCGGCAACGCGCATGGTACCGGGATGACGGCAAAATGCGCATTCAGTCGGTCGAAAATCCCTGATCGTCCTTAACCTCGCCTTCCGCCCAGCTGTGTTGCCACATGTGGTGTTCGTAGACTTTGTCTCCGCGCAGCATGAACAATTCCGCGCCACGTTCCAGCATGATCTTGCCGGTTTCGGGATGCGTATAGCGGCTCTCCCAACTGCCCGCGATGCAATTGCCGCTATGGCCCCGATAGGTCTTGTTGATCTGCAGATCCCTGGCATAGTCGAACCAGCGGCTCGGCCATTCGCGCAGTTTTTCGCCGCGATGGCTCTGGCCCTGCCCGTAATAGACCACCGCATCATCGGTGTAATCGGCAACCGCGGCTTTACCGTCCCGCGCCTGCCAGATTTTCTCCACCGCCCTAACGAAGGCCACCGGATCGACTTCCAGATCACCGGAGCCCTGTTCGCTATCCATCGTGTTTTTGTCCTCTTACCAATAATCCTGAACGTCAAATATCCAGCAGCAGCAGGCGCCGCTCCACGTCGGTCACGCGGGTATGCAGGGCGGCCAGTGTCTGGCGGCCGAAATTCGCGTAATGCGATTGAACCTCGGCGCCGAGCGTTTCGGCAACGATTTCAGAGGCTGCAAAGATCTCCGTGGCCTCATCCAGGCTTGCTGGAATAGCGCCGCCGGTTTCCGCCTCATAGGCGTTACCGTCCTCAGGCGCCATGTCCAGATCTAGCTGTGCTGCAACACCCGCAAGGCCGGCTGCAAGCATCGCGCTGTAGGCGAGATAGGGGTTTATGTCGGCACCCGGGATGCGGTTCTCGATGCGCTTGGCAAGACCCTTTCCAACCACCCGGAACGAAACCGTCCGGTTGTCCTCCCCCCAGTTGATCGCCGACGGTGCAAAAGTATTCGGCACAAGACGCTTGTATGAATTGGTGGTCGGTGCAAACAGCGGGAAAAAATCACGGGCATAGTGGACCAGGCCCGACAGAAACCAGCGCATGGTATCGCTCATGCCGCCCTGCCCGTCATCGAAGGCGCTTGCGTCGGCACCCTGCCGCATGGACATGTGAACATGGCAACTGCTGCCACCGAGATCATGATCGATCTTTGCCATGAAGCTGGCAACCAGGTCGTTCTGAAGTGCTATTTCCTTGGCCGCGGTCTTCAGGAGGACATGGGCGTCTGCCGCATCGAGTGCGGTGCCATATTGCAGGTTGATCTCCACCTGACCGGGAGAATATTCGGCCTTCACCATCTCAACCGCGATGCCGGAGCCTTCAAGGGCATTGCGCAGACGCTGCATGTAGTCTTCGTCTTCAGACGTGCGGATCACGGTTTCAGGGTGCATGGTGTGGTGGCGCGGGCGGATGTTGGTGAAGCCCTTGTCATGCAGGCTGTCCGGGGTCTCGCGCAGAAGGAAAAATTCAAGTTCGGAAACAAAAAAGGGCTCAAGACCCGCTGACGAACATTTTTCAAGCTGGCGCTTCAAGACGGCGCGCGGTGAGACTTCCAGCGGATCACCTGAGAGACTGCGCGCATCGGACAATACGATTGCCGTGCGCTGCTGCCAGTCACAGAGACGCAGCGTTGCAGTGTCTGGAACCGAGATAAAGTCCGGATAGCCGGTTTGCCATCCGGTAAATCCGTAACCCGGATCAAGTGAGTGATCCTGCCCCCACCCCAGAACCACCGAGCAGGTCGGCACGCCGTTCTGGCCGGTCTCGAGAAAATGCCTGGCGCTGAGGCGCTTGCCATACAACCGGCCCTGCATGTCGGTGTCGGCGACAACCACTGTGTCGACCGCCCCGGACGTCACCTGTTCCGCTAATTGGTTCAGCGAAATTAACATGAGCTGGCCCGTATAATTTTTAATGGTCTGATGTTATACCTTTTAACCGGCATCGCAACGGCCTTTTTTAAGCAGGCCCGAAAGCGCCTTTCATGAGCCCGCAATTCAGCAAACGAGAAGCAGCGGTCGCCCTGCTCCACACCCCCCGCTCCAGCGCCAACGCGTTTGAGGTGACGGTTGAGAAATTGGGATCCTCGATCAAAATGGGATTCTTTGCGCCCGGTGATCAGCTGCCGACCGAGCGTGAGCTCGCCGAACTCATGAATGTCAGCCGCACCACGGTCCGCGAGGCCATCCGTGTCCTGACGGTTCAGGGCAAACTGGAGGTCAGACGTGGTCGCTCGGGCGGCACATTCGTGGCCGCCGAATTGAAGACGCCAAGCATTAAAGAGTTGCATGAGCAGATCCGGGCCAGAGGCACCACCTTGCGGGAAATCCTCGACCACAGGCTGATCGTTGAACCGGGCATCGCCGAACTCGCAGCCGAACGGGCAGACGCACAATTTCGACAGAGAATATCGGAACTGGCCGGAGAGAATGCCAGAGCCGAGGACGACTTTCGCAGATATCGCACTCTCGACACGCAGTTTCATTTCCTGCTTGCCAGGGCAACCGGGGTCGGGCGCCTGTCAGCCATCCTGGCGGATATTCATGCGGAACTTTCCGACCTCATGTCGATCGTGCCCTATAGCCGGGATGCCTGCCGGCACTCATCTCAACAGCATCAGCGGGTTGCCGAGGCAATATCTGCTGGCAAACCGGAAGCCGCACGCACCGCCATGAGGGAGCATGTCGAAGCGACCACGAGTTTCCTCAAAGGACTTCTGGACTGATCACGCGGTCAGCCCGGTCGCGCTGAACCCCTGTAGTGAAATGTCGCGATGCGGGGAAACGGCTGCGTGTAATAGGTTTCGAGCTGCTCGATTTCAAATCCTGAATCCCTTATCAGCGCCGCCATGTCGCGGTTGATGTTGCAGCCGCCGGCAAGTTTTTTCCATACCGGATTCCACCGGTCCTGCCAGCGCGCAATGTTCGCATCGCTCGAACGGCCGTGTTCCAGAAACAAAAGCCTGCCGGAGGGCTTGAGCACACGGCGCAGTTCACCGAGCGCTTCGCCGATGCCGGGGATTGTACATCCGGTAAAAGTCAGGAGTGCCGTATCCGCGCAAGCCGCCTCAAGCGGCAGAGCTTCACCGGGAGCCGATATCCGCTCGACCGACACCACCGCCTGATCAAACCGATCACGGCCAAGCGCGTGCATTTCATCAGCCGGATCGACCCCGATGACATGTTTGACCTTGTCTGGATCATAAAACGGCAGGTTCAGGCCCGACCCGATACCGACTTCGACGACCACCCCTTCAGCCAGCGGCACGACCTTGCGCCGTTCTTCGCTGGCCATCGCTGAACCGCAGGCCATGTTCACCAGCCGCGGCAGGATATGGCGGTCATAGAAAGACGTCATTGTGTTATCCGTTATGTACATTGTCGGGCGTGCGCGCCATCATCGGCACGCCGTCGGACTGACCATATGTGTATACTCCCGCCAGCGATCGCAATGATACGAGACTGCCGGTGTCGCCGAGAGGAAACCTGGAATGAATATCAACCGCCGCAGGTTTTTGGAAACGGCAACCGCCACCGCAGTTTTTGCCGGATGCCCGCGTTTCGAGGCCCACGCAGCTGTCAATGCGGACTATGCGCTCGATATACGGCCGGGCGATGCCGGACTTCTGGAGGACAAGAAACTCAAGACCGCGATCTGGGGCTATGACGGCCAGGTGCCGGGCCCGGTTCTGCGTGCCAAGCAGGGCACACCAATAAGCATCAAGGTCACCAACCGCCTCGAACAATCAACATCGGTGCATTGGCATGGCCTAAGAATCGCCAATGCAATGGACGGGGTGCCCGGGCTGACGCAAGAGCCAATCGATCCGGGGGAAAGTTTCGTCTACCGTTTTACGCCACCGGATGCTGGAACCTACTGGTACCACCCCCATGTTCGCTCGTGGGAGCAGGTGGCGCGCGGGCTGTATGGCACACTGATCGTCGAAGAACCCGACGCCCCCGACATGGACCGGGACTTTGTTCTGGTCGCCGATGACTGGCGGCTTGGAGAAGACGGCGCGATCGACGAGGCAAGTTTCGGCAATCTCCACGACTGGTCTCATGGCGGCCGGCTTGGCAATATTCTGACCCTGAACGGCAAACCCTACGAACGACTGCAAGTGAACGCCGGTGAGCGGGTCCGGTTGCGCCTGATCAACACCGCCACCGCCCGCGTTATGCGTTTTGGCATCCTGGATCAGCAAGCCTGGATCATCGCCCATGACGGTCAACCCGTCGAACCAAGACTGCTCGACGCCGCCGGCATTGACCTGTCGCCCGGGCAGCGAACCGACCTCATGGTCGACCTCAAAGCCACGCCTGGCGATGAAATCCCGATTATCGAAACGAGCACCGGCGAGCGCCTTGTTGCCGGTTATCTGGTATGCGCAACAACACCGGCGAAAACACTCAGAGCGGTATCCCGGCCGGGCTCGATGATGTCCAATCCGGTTCCCTCCCCTGACCTGACGGATGCATTGGACGTCGATCTGGTCATGACCGGCGGCGCCATGCGGTTTCTCCAGTCAGCCTCCTATAAGGGCGAAACATATGACGGCAGAACCCTTGCCATGGAGCATGGCCAGACCTGGGCGTTTAACGGCATTGCCGGCATGCCCTCAGAGCCTCTGATTTCAGTACCGCGGGGCCGCACCGTCAAACTCAAGCTGCGCAATGACACCCGATGGCCGCACAACATCCATCTGCACGGCCATCACTTCGTTCAGATGACGGACACCGCAGCGGATGCACCTGCAAATAACCGTGCCGGCGCCTTGCAGGACACCGTCCTGATCGATGCCGACAAGGCGGCCGACATCGCCTTCCTGGCCGACAATCCGGGCAAATGGATGATCCACTGCCATATGCTCGAGCATCAGGCGAGCGGCATGGCCTCCTGGTTTGAAGTCACCTGAGGGAAACACCCGACGATCGTCCGGAATTGCGTGGAGAACGACATGGGCGAGCCGGTGCGCATCAGCCTTGAACATGACGGCGACCCGCTGAGCGGAGAGATCATCTGCCGTATCTGCGATCTGGATCAACGCCACACCGGCCATCACGCCACATTCAAGCTTGTGGCGGAGGTCAAGGTCCACGACAGCCGCGCCGTCAACGATGTCCGCATATTGCATGAAGATTCATTTCAGATCGCCGGCCCCGAGCATGTTGTATCGATACCCCGCCACACCATCCGGGCCTACAGCTACAATGGCGAGAGGATCGACATCGAAATTCACACTCAACTGGTGATCGACGATGCCGTTCTGTTCGACACGAAAATATCCCAGCAGCAGGAACTGGATCTGGGCCTCAGGCCACCGGTGAAAGAAGACGCCAATCTCATCGTCGAGCCAAAAGACGATTTCTTCTTTTTCTCGAACCTCAAAGCCATTCCAGCGCTCAATCAGCTCATCACGCTGGGGCTCGCGGTCGTCGGCGGCATCGTGATCCTGATCAATATGGCTGTTGGGCTGCACGACCAGTTTTCGCCTGAAGCCATGACCTATTTCTACGACCACCGCGACGCCGACGGGGACGCAGAATCACCGGTCATCAAGGCTTTGAGTTTGAGCGGCCCGATCGGATTTATGATCTGGATGGCGATCAAGGGGCAATTGCGCAAATACATGAAATTTCACCTGAAAATCGGACACGAAGCGATCCGTCCGGATCAGGACTATGTCGCCTCGGCTCTGTTTGGCGGACGCGCGCGTGTGCCGCTCAAAGACATCACTCTGCGCGTGGTCGCAAGCAATATGGAACACGGCCAGTACCGGCGGGGTTCGGGAACCAACGAACGCACGGTTTCCTTCAGCGAACCGGTGCGCGGCGTCGTTCTGTTCGAAAAAAATGTCGCCTATATTCCCCCGCGCGAACCGATCGGGCCTTATTTCAATGACCGCTTCACATTCACGGAAATGTTCAAACTGCTCTATCCCCCATACCAAACCTGCAAAACGCACGGGGTCGGTGTGAGATGGGAAATCCAGCTCATCCATCCCGAATTCATCGATCAGGAACTGGTGGGACCGCAGCATTCCTTCCGATATGAGGATTTCCTGCAAAAATGAGCCGAAAACAAGCACATCGGCAGGCACCGCGTCATTTCGACGATCACCTGGATCTTGAGGCCATCGCGTTCGGCGAGCGGTGCACCATTATCTTTCACGGTGCCAGCGGCAGCGGCAAATCAACATGCATTGCCCATCTCCTTGAGCGGCACCCGGGTTTCCGTGGACAGCCTCACGCAAAGATCACCGGCGGCCCAATCGAGTGGAACCATGTCCGCCCGGTTAAAGAACGTCTGGTGGTCATCGATGAACTGCTCACTCTGACCGACATGTGGCACTTGGGGCGTTTGATGCAATCCGGCCATGTTGTCATTGCGGCCAGTCATCTGCCGCCATGGTTGACCGGACTGTTCGGCGTTATCTGGCCGTTGCGCCAGTTCGCGACCGACCGGGACGAACGGAAAATCACGCGCTTTTTCCAGCGCCAGAAGATCACCTGCTCGCCGCAAACAGTCTCGGAGTTCTGCAAAAAATTCGGCGCCACCTATACCGATGCCGAGATCATTCTCGACCATACCGGCGGCAGCGATTTCGATCTTGCCTATCGGCGTTTCACGCAGTTGTGCAGTATTGAGCGTGTCAGGCCACACCGAGCTTGGTTTTCAGGTCCGTGCTTGAGGTCGTGTATTGGAACACCAGCCGCTCGTCGGGATAGATATAGTGGAATGCATGATGCGCCATGAGTGCTGCTTCATGAAAACCCGACAGGATCAGCTTCAACTTGCCAGGATAGGTACCGATATCGCCGATCGCATAAATCCTGGGCGTCGACGTTTCGAATTTCTCGGTATCGACAGGGATCAGGTTGTGGTCCAGATTGAACCCCCAATCGGCAATCGGCCCGAGCTTCATGGTCAGCCCGAAGAACGGCAGCAGCGTGTTGCAGGGAACCGTCAGTTCATCCCCCTCCCGGGTCTTGATATTGACGCCGGAGAGCGTTGTGCCATCGCCCTCAAGATCCTTCACCTGGCCCAGATGGAACGTGACCTTGCCCTCATCCACCAGCTTGTGCATGCGTGACACCGAATCGGGCGATGCCCTGAACTCCTCGCGCCGGTGCAGCAATGTCATACTCTTTGCCAGCGGTTGCAGGTTCAAGACCCAGTCAAGCGCGCTGTCGCCGCCGCCGACCACCAGAATGTCACGGTCGCGAAAATCTTCCATCCGCCGCACCGAGTAAAATACCGAAGTGCCTTCATAGGCATCGACCCCGGGGATTGGCGGTTTCTTGGGCTGAAAACTGCCGCCGCCCGCAGCAATAACAATGATCTTGGTTTCAAACACCAACTCACCGTCGGTGGTCAGCCGCCAGGTTTCATCGTCAATCTTTTCAAGCGACGTGACCATATAGTTGAAATGGAATTCAGGACTGAACGGCTTGATCTGATCCATCAGGTTTTCGGTCAGGCCCTGACCGGTGATCACGGGAAACGCCGGAATGTCGTAGATCGGCTTTTCCGGATAGAGTTCGGCGCACTGTCCGCCCGGTTTGTCCAGAATATCAATGACATGGCAACGGATGTTCAGCAGTCCCAGTTCGAAAACCGCAAACAGGCCGCAGGGTCCCGCTCCAATGATCACCGCATCGGTGGAAATTACAGAATTCGTCATGGCCTTGTCCGACCTCCATCCCTCGAGGGCATCGCATGAACATGAAACGCTCTAGTCTAATTCAGAATTGTTGCTCGGGCAGCCGGACCACCAGGCCGTCCAACTCGTCGCTCACGGTGATTTGACAGGATAGCCGGCTGTTTTCGCGGACATCGAAGCCGAAATCGAGCATATCCTCTTCCATCTCTTCCGGCTTTCCCACGATCCCCGTCCAGGCTTCATCGACATAAACATGGCATGTCGCACAGGCGCAGGCACCACCGCATTCCGCGTCAATCCCCGGGATCATATTCTTGATCGCAGCTTCCATCACGGTCATGCCGGCCTTGGCCTCGACCTTGTGCTCGGCCCCGTTGAATTCAATGTAAGTAATATTGGCCATCTGCCCTTCGTCCACCTATGGAAACCGGCGTGCAAATTCCCCAATTGCTGGGGCAATGGCGCGCAGGTGCATACCGGCGCACCCTATACTGAAAAAGAGCTGTCAACGCAACGCCGGAACATCAAGTGGCAATCACCTGCCACAGCGCCCCGGCTGAGGCGCCCTCCCAGGGGTCTCTAAGAGTGTAATGTCAAGGGATGAAACCGCAGCCGCCAGTGGCCGCAATCAGGTATCGGACAGCAGGCCTTCGATGAAGCCGTTGGCGGTCTCGACAGACCGGCACAGGTCTGCGACCATCTGGTCTTTCTTCGTGCCGCCCTTGGCAACCGAGTGTTCCTCCAGGCGCGCGACCACCTCAGCCACCTGCCAGGCGCCGATGCCCCGGGCTGAGCCTTTCAGAGTATGGGCCGCTTCTTTCCAGGTTTGCTGGTCCGCTGCATTGCGCAGCCGGTCAAGATAGATCAGGGATTGCTTGGCAAACAAGGTGAGGACTTCGTGTTCCAGCTCACGGTTTCCCATGGTGTATTTGGCCAGATGAACCAGATCCACGGGCCGTTCGTGGCCGGCTTCGTGGGATGTCGGGTCACAGTCACCACTGATGGCGGCGGCATCTTTGCTGGGCATGTTCCGAACTCGCAGTTGAAAGCATTCCAATCCAGCGATCATAGGCGATCGGCCATACCATCCGGTTAATGTCCAACAGATTTAACCCGCATTTCTGACACCGTGGACGGTCTGAGAAATGCTGGTCAATAGTCATTCCCAGCAGCATGGCGTCTGCGGGTGGGAAAGCAGAATGCGATACTGTATTTGCCGCTCTGGAGAAGCATCGCCGGCGCACCGAGTACGCCACTCACCCCCCGGTATGTGTCGCTTTTTTGCCCTCTGAACACCTCCGGCAAGCGATCTTAACCAACTTCGCCACTATTTTTTGTGAGATTGCCGGATTGTGTTGGTCGGTAAGACAAAATAAACTATTCTCCAAGTCAGCGCCTCCATATGGAGGTGCGGGAGGCCAACAGCTCATTTCGACCGCATTTCTTGTTTGTAATCGCCTGTGTTTACAACGTTCTTCCGTGAAGCGGGTCACGGCGGGGAAACCGTTTCCAACGTTGTTAACCATGCTCGGAAACGCAAACATCGAAATCGTTGGTTTCCCAGCAAAAACGAGTGAAACAATGTGAACCATTTGGGGTTCGCGCTACCGGTAACGCGTGTATACAGTGTCGGTATCTGGGTGTTGTCGGTAAGTGGTGGGAAGCGTGAATATGGCCAGTAGACTGGAGCCTAGAAAGTCCTCGGCACGGAAAGCGCCGAGCAAGGCGGCGGACCGGAACAATGCGCAAGCAGAAAGCGCGCATAGTCGTTCGGTGCGTACCGACGCCGAACAGCGTGCCCCCCAGAAACCGGCCTCAAGAAGGCCACCGGAAGCGCCGGTGGCGCGCCCGGCGAACGAAAATCAACCATCGACCGCGTCCCTGATAAGCGGCTTGAACCGGCAGCCTTCCGCTGCACCGTTTTTTGTATGTTCGCTGGTCACCGTATTGTGGATCATCTCATACTCCGCATACCTGCTTGGACTTTACGGCGCCGAAGCCGAACGTCTCGGCGGTTTTGCCAAGGTTATCGCCCAGGTGCCCGTGCAGGAAATTGCGGTCATCGTGGTCATGGCGATCCTGCCGATTCTCCTTGTCTGGTCGATTGGCTATCTGGTCTGGCGCGCACAGCAGATGCGCCATGTATCCGAAGCCCTGGTCCAGGCCGCCATGCGCCTGATCCGCCCGGAAGAGGTGACCGCTGAAGGTTTTACAACCATCGGCCATGCAGTCCGCCGTGAACTGGGCCAGTTGGTTGGCGGGGTCGAACATGCGATATCGCGCGCCGGCGAACTCGAAACCATCGTGCACAAGGAAATCAGTGCGCTTGAGCGCGCCTTCGGCGGCAATGAAGAGCGCATCAGGACTTTGCTTGACGGCCTTGAAAAACAGCGTTCAGCACTTGAAGAAGCAGGTTTCGTGCTTGGCTCCGAGGCCAACCCGCTGGTCAACCGTCTGGAGCAAAACACCTCGACCCTGCAGCAGATCATTGATTCCGCCTCGACCACCCTCAACTCCCTCGAAACCGGGTTGAAGGAAAGCACCCACGAATTGGGCGGCGCCATTGCCGATATTGCCCAGCAGGCAAGCGGCACCAGCGAACAGATTTCGCAGCAGACCAGCCGGCTTGAGCAGATTTCAAACACCGTGCTGCAGGACATGCGCAAGTTCAACGAACAGCTTGCCAATCAGACTGATTCTCTGACCAAGACCACCCAGGCCCTGGATCATTCCAGCACCGATTGGGCGCAAGAGATCGAACGCGTATCGACCAATGTGACCACCCAGATGCGCGACACATCCTCTGAGCTCTCGCAACTTCTGCGCTCGGCCAGTGGCGAGTTCGACGAAGCCAATGCGGAACTGGTCAAACATCTTGACCAGACCAGCGAAAAGATCACCCAGCGGCTGCGTGACACGGGCACCGAGTTCACCACCCTGCTGCGCGGCGCCAGCGGCGAGTTCAGCGAAGCCAATGGAGAACTCGCCCGCCATCTGGACCGCACCACCGGCAAACTCACCCAGCAGTTGCGCGAAGTCGGCGGTGAAGTGACCGATCTGTTGCAGAGCAGCAGCGGCGAGATCGTCTATCAGATGAAGGAAGCTTCCCACGAGGTCGCCACCCAGGTCGAAAAGACCGGTGCGGAGTTGACCCAGCATGTGGAAATTTCCGGCGGCGCAGTGACCGAAAAACTGCTTAGCGCCAGTGGCGATTTCGTGCAGAACCTGGACCGTGCCCGCGAGCAGGTGTTCGAGTATCTGGCGACCGCCAGCAGCGAAATGACCGACCGTGTGGAACACACCACATCACGGGTGTTCTCCAAGCTCAAAGAAGCCAATGCGGAAATGAGCGAACGGCTTGAGCAAACCAGCAGCCGGCTGTTTGCCCGCCTTGACCAGGCGAGCAGCGAGATGAACAACCGGTTGGAGAGCACCTCTGCGCAAATCTCGGAAAAGCTGAATTCAACCAGCGCCGAAGTGTTCTCGCGCATCGACGAAGCCGGCATGGAGATGAGCCAGCAACTCACCCAGCGCAGCGTCGAGATCGCCGACCGCCTGACCTCGACCACCGGCGCTATCACCACCCAATTGTCGGAAACCGGCCAGTTGCTGTTCGGTCAGATGGAATCGACCAGCCAGCAGGTCGCCAACGCCATGGAAAGCACGGGCGCTGAAATCCTCGGCCGCTTCAACTCCACCACGGCGCACATCTCACAGACCCTTGATGAAGCCGGCACGGAATTGTTCACCAAGCTTGACACCACCACCCAAAGTCTCGGCCAGCGCCTTGACGACGCCAGCGCCCATCTCACCGGGCGGCTTGACACGACCAGCACCAAGCTCGCCGATGCACTTGAGCAGACCGGTTCACATCTGTTCTCGCGGCTCGACGAAACAGCACTGTCGCTGAGTGAAAAACTCGATCATGCCAGCACCCATGTCACCGGTCGTCTGGATGCAACCAACCAGCATTTCGTCGAAAATATCGGACAGGCGAGCGGCCAGTTGTCCGATCATCTGGACGAAGCGGCCGACCGCATCGGCAAACGCCTGGAGCAGTCGAGCCAGCATATGTCCATGTGGCTGGAAAACACCAACAACAAGATCACCGAACGGCTCGACAGCGTCAGCAAACAGCTTGAGGGCAGTGTCCAGGGTATCAATCAGGAAATGGAACGCGTCCTGCTGACCCGGGAAGATACGCTCAACGAGATGGTTGAACGGTTGGCCAAGAAATCGGAAGACGTGGACTCTTTGATGCGCAGTTATGTCGGTTTGATCGAAGATTCGCTGTCCACCGCCGAGACCCGCGCCAATTCGGTTGCCGGACTGCTGGCGGAGAATGCGGGCAAGACCACCGATATCCTCGGTAGCGAACTGGTGCGGCTTGAAGAAACCGCCGGCTCACACGCCGAAGACGTCGCCGAACGGTTGCGCGAACGCTACCAGGAAGCCATGGATTCGATGCGTGAACTGCTCAGCAGCACCAGCCAGAGCTTCAATGAAACCGCAACCGAAATGCGCACCGTGGCCGAGAATGTTTCCCGGGAACTCGACACCGCGCGTTCGGAGTTCAAGAGCGCAATGTTCGAGTTGCCAAGCGAAACCCGCGAAAACGCCGATGAAATGCGTAAAGTAGTGTCCGATCAGATCAGCGCGCTCAACGCTCTGTCGGACGTGGTGCGGCGACATGGTGCAACAGTCGATGTATCCGGTCCTGGCATCACCGAGCAGCAAACACAGGTGTCACGCAACAGGCCGGCGGCCAGTACAGCGCGCGCAGCCACCAATAACCAACCTGCCGGACGCAAGCCGTCCGGTCGCAGCGACACTTCCACAACGCGGCCCGCATCGGCACCCGACAAGCCGAACCAAAACACCGCCCGGGCGTCGGCTGGACGGTCAGACAAGTGGGCCCTGCCCGATCTCCTCAAGGGTGCGCCCAGGGCCGATGATATGACACTGCCGGCCTTGTCGGAGAACGTCGTTGAGTTCAAGGGAAGGCCTCATGCCAGGGATGGCATAACCAACATCCCCCGCTCGGCCCTTCATATCGTGGAAAGCCTGAACTCGTTGTCGGTCGATCTGGCACGGGTCCTTGACCGCGACAATCATGCCGAGATCTGGGAACGCTACAAGAAGGGCGAACGGAACGTTTTCACACGACGGCTCTACAGCTTGCGTAGCCAGAAAGTGTACGACGAAATAGTCAAACGGCATCGCCAGGAACCCGAATTCCGGGCTAACGTCGACCGCTATATCAAGGACTTCGAACGTTTGCTTGACGCCATCGCTGAAAACGACCGCGATAACACGATGGTGGACACCTATTTGTCTTCGGAAACCGGCAAGGTCTACCTCATGCTGGCCCATGCAAGCGGGCGTATTAACTAGAGCGGGCACACCTGCCCCGAAACTGGGTAGCAGGCCGTTACGGCAACACCAGGGACCGCCCGGACCATTCTGCCGGGCGGTTTTTTCGCTAAACCGCGCTATGATCGGTGGGACGACTTCCGCGGGAGGCTGACATATGGAAATTAAACACCCCTATCTGCTGTTCCTGGGCGACGCCCACGACCAGCTGGCCGCAAAAACCGCGCAGGGCATTGTCGATTGGCGCCCCGATTGGTGCCTTGGACAGTTGCGGCTTGACGGGTGCCTGGCCGATATCGGTCTCGAGGATCTGTCCATCGAAGCCGCCCTGGAAGCCGGTGCCAAGACCATGGTGGTGGGCGTCGTCAATGCCGGCGGCGTTCTGCCTGACCACTGGATCGACACCATTGTCACAGCACTTAACGCCGGTCTCGATATCGCCACCGGCCTGCATATCCGACTGGCATCAATTCCCCAGATCAGTGACCTCGCCAGGGCCAATGGGCGGCACCTTCATGATATCCGCTACACAGATCAGAGCTTTGCAACCGGCAAGGGTCACAAACGTACCGGAAAACGGCTCCACACGGTGGGAACGGATTGTTCCTGCGGCAAGAAATACGCAGCGCTGGCGCTGGAAATGGAAATGCGGCGGCAAGGCCTAAATGCCGATTTTCGGGCAACCGGACAGACCGGCATACTCATATCGGGGCGTGGCGTCTCGATTGATGCGGTGGTTTCGGATTTCATATCTGGCGCCGCAGAATGGATCTCGCCCGACAATGAGCCTGACCACTGGGATGTCATCGAAGGACAGGGTTCGTTGTTTCACCCCTCATTCGCCGGTGTCACCCTGGGTCTGCTTCACGGGTCACAACCGGACGCCTTCGTGGTCTGCCACGAACCCACCCGTACTAAAATGCGCGGCGTCGAGCATCCTCTTCCAACAATCACCCAGGTCATCGAACGGGTCATCGAGAACGGGTCATTGACCAACCTTGACATCCAGTGTGTCGGGCTTGCGGTTAACACAGCCGCATTGAATGAAACCGAAATGGATGCCTGTCTGGCTGAGCTTTCCCGGCAGCACGGCCTGCCCGCCTGCGATCCCCTGCGCACCGGCGTTAGCGTCATTGTCGAAGAGCTGGCCCGAAGGTTTCCCTGAGACACCACCACCATGCCTTTTCAATTGAACGTCATTCAGGAGTCCTGGCCGATCGCCGGCAGTTTCGCGATCTCACGCGGAACCAAAACCGCGGCTGACGTGGTGATTGCTGAAATCCGGACCAACGGCGCACTCGGCCGTGGCGAATGCGTGCCCTATGCACGCTATGGCGAGACCGTTGATGGTGTGACATCAGCGATCCGGGAACAGGCTGGCGCGATCGCTGACGGCATCACCAGGCAGGAGTTGCAGACACTCATGCCTCCAGGTGCTGCACGTAATGCGATCGACTGTGCATTGTGGGACCTGGATGCTAAACGCACCGGCACGCCCGCCTGGCAGACCGCCGGCGTGGCTCGTATGGCCGCGCTTACGACCGCATATACATTGAGCCTCGACACCCCTGAAGTCATGGCCCAGGCGGCACGGAACGCCAGCGAACGGCCGCTGTTGAAGATTAAACTCGGCCAAGAGGGCGATTGCCAGCGCTTGCACGCCATTCGCGCGGCTGCCCCGAACACCAGATTGATCGTCGATGCCAATGAAGGCTGGAGCGGTTCCAACATCGAGACAATGTTTGCTGCCTGCCTGGATGCCGGTGTCGAACTGATCGAACAACCCCTACCCGCGCATGACGACCAATTGCTCGCCGATATGGATCGGCCTGTGCCGGTCTGTGCCGATGAGTCTGCACATGGTATCGCCAGCCTGGCTGACCTCACAGACCGCTATGACGCAGTCAACATAAAGCTGGACAAGACAGGCGGCCTGACCGAGGCGCTTGCATTGAGCGAAGCCGCCCGTGGCCAGAGCATGACCATCATGGTCGGTTGCATGCTCGCAACATCACTTGCCATGGCGCCCGCCATGATCGTTGCCCAACACGCAAGCGTTGTCGATCTGGACGGACCGCTCCTTCTGGCGCGGGACCGCACGCCCGGCATTTCGTTTGACGGCAGCACAATGCACCCTCCGCCACCAGAGCTTTGGGGTTAGGTCATCCATGAACTGATTACCTATAGCTTTCCACCGTCCCAGCGAAATGCCGCACCAAGAGCCAATATCCCGCCCACCGCGCCAAGGGCGGCCATTGCCAGATAACCGAACGCACCGTAGGAAGCGTAAAGCCCTCCAGAACCGCTCATTACCAAGGCCATGACGATGCCGCCGGCAAAGGCTGCATGAATGCCCTGGACCGTTGCGTGATAGCGGGTTGGTGCGGCACGGGCGATAAAATGCATGGCGCCCAAATGCGTCGCACCGAATGTCAGGGCGTGTCCAAGCTGTATCACGACCAGCCAGCCAATATCCGGCTCGAGCGCGGTCATGCACCAGCGGATCAAAGCGGCGGCAGCACCTGCGAGAATGAGACCCAAGGGCCCGACCAGTGACAATGTCCGTCTGGCGAATGCAAACAACACGACTTCCGCCACCACGCCGACCGCCCACAGCGCACCAATCACATCATCTCCAATACCCACTGTCTGCCAATGGATGGTTCCAAAACCGTAATAGAAAGCATGGCTGGCCTGAATCAGGCTGACCGAACACAAGACCGCCAAAAACACTGGATGAAAGACCACCGGCAGAACATCGGCAAAACGCGCTTTGGTGACGGTGTAACGCTCGCTGGATGCCCGCACACCGGTGTCCTTGGGCAGAGCAAATGCTGATACCGCCAGCGCCGTATAAGCGGCAACCAGAATCCAGATCACCGTATCAGGACTGGTGTAACGCAGTATGTATCCACCTCCCACGCTGCCCAGTATGAAACTCAGGGAGCCCCATAACCGCGTCCGTCCGTAATCCGGCCCGCCGCCTTCGCTCTCAGCCACCGCCAGACTTTCCATCAGAGGCAGGATTGGGGTCCACATCACTGAAGCCGCCACTGCCAGGCACAGGATTGCCAAAAAGCCCGTGACCAGGGCCAAGAGTACCATGCCCGCCAAAGCTGCCAGTGAAAGCGCTATCAGCAGAGCGCGGCGATTGTGCAAAACGTCAGCCAGAAATGCAAAGGCCGGGCCTGCGAAAATGCGGACCGCCATCTGACAGGCCAGAACCACGCTGATTTGCGTGGCATCGAGTCCCTGCGCACTCAACCACACCGGAAAAAACGGAACGAACACACCGAGCCCCAGAAACAGGGCGGCGAAGAACAAACTCATCCGCAAACCACGCGTTCTGGTCCACCTGCCCTGCGCTTTCGTGACACCGTGTATTTCCACAGTGTGACCTTTCTCATGATTGACGGGCATCTAAACAAAACGCTAACGAATTACCAGAATACTCGGTCAGTGATTCGTCTTGTGTGGTATCTCTCCGATCAACTGCGTCAGGCTGATGAATGGCAAATGCTATGAATGAAATCCGGCCCCCTCTTTCCGAAACCGATTATGAAGCCATCGAGGCGGCGGTTATGGAAACCGAGCGTGGCCGCTGGTTCCTGGCGGAGTATGCGGCTCGCAACCGGAATTCCGACACCAATGTACTGCTTGACGCTATCAGGAAACTGGAACGTTCCCTGTCGTCGAACGGTGCCGGTGCACCAGCGCCCTCGGCAGATCAAATCCGTTTTGACCTGGTTGAGATGGCCGCCGCAATCGCCCAGACAAAGCGCGAAATCGCTGCCCTGCGTGACGACGACGACCAATCCGAAGGCATAATGGCCGCGACGGAAGAGCTGGACGCAATCGTCATTGCCACCGAAACCGCGACACAGGCCATCCTTGAATCCGCCGAGCATATTCAGGAGGTCACCTGGACCATGCGCGAGAACGGTGTCGCGGAAGACTATTGCGACAGTGTCGAAAGCCAGGTGACTGAAATTTATACGTCATGCTCGTTCCAGGACATCACCGGCCAGCGGACATCCAAGGTTGTCGCGGTATTGCACTATCTGGAGAACCGACTTGAAGCGATGCGCCACATCTGGGGCACCGACGAAATCGATCCGCCGTCCTCTTCTCCAACCACCGATGCCCGTCCCGATTCCCATCTGCTGAACGGCCCGCAGCTGGAAGGCGAAGGACACGACCAGGGAGACATAGATCTCCTGATGTCGAGCCAGAAGGAATTATATGCCGCCGTCGTCTCGCCTGCGGACACTGACGATCAGGCGCTTATCGCCGGTCCCGCCTTGGAGACTGAGACGGCCGTGGATATCGAAACGACTGAACCAGCTGACGACGACCATGAGATTGCGGTGACCGAAGAGATTGCCGTGACCGATGAGATTGCGGCGACCGAAGAGATTGCGGTAACCGAAGAGGTTGCGGTGACCGAAGAGGTTGCCGTGGATGACGAACTCTTCGCCGTCGAGCCGGCATTCACTGAAGAAGCAGAAGAAACCGAAGAAGCAGCAGAAGATGCAGACTCCAGCTTTGATGACGAGGTAGCCGCGGCCGCCGAGGCGATCATCGCCGAAGCAGTTGCGGTCGAAGAAGAATTCGATGAAGAGTCCGACTACGAAATCGTCGAAACGGTTTCATCGCCGCAACTACTGTCGCAACCTGCCGCCGACGACATCCTCCCGACAGACCTCGACAATGAGGACAAGCTGGCACTGTTTTCCTAGAGCATGATCTCTTTATATCGGGTCATTTGATGGTGCCAAATCAGCCCACCGGTCAGGCGCGGCGTGCAGCGCGATGTGGTGCATCGCACAAACGCTGCAACACAGCCGGTGGGCTGATTTGGCCCACCGAAGGCCTGGTTTTCGCGCCCGCTGGACTGCGTTACGGTCCACTTATGGTCAACCAGACCACGGCGTGGACCGTGCCTTGCCAGCAGACGCGAAAACCAGGTCAAATTGATCCGATATAAAGAGATCATGCTCTAGAGCGTGCCGCATCCGAACTTTTCCAGAACTGACGCCCTTGTTTCAGTTTTCGCTCACGATAGAACAGAACTGGTCGGCATCGACATTACCGCCCGACAGTACGATACCCACTGATTTTCCCTTGGTATCAACTTTGCCGGCAAGCAGGGCCGCCAGGGCAACCGCCCCACCCGGCTCGACCACCAGCTTCAACGTTCGATAGGCATAAGTCACAGCGCTACGCACCTCGTCGTCACTCACCGCGAGCGCACCTTTCAGACATCTGCGGTTTATCTCAAACGTCATTTCGCCAGGCTGTATCGACAGCAGTGCATCGCATATTGAGCCGGACACCAGTTCGTTTGCCACCCGCTCCCCTGAACGCAGGGATCGGGCATGATCATCAAATCCTTCCGGCTCGACGACAAATACTTCGGTTCCAGGTGACAGGGTTTCGAAGACAAGATTGATCCCGGCGATCAGGCCGCCGCCGCTGCACGGCACCAGGAGCAGGTCCAGATCCACATCGCGGCGCCTGGCCTCGGTCGCCAGTTCCAGTCCCACCGTCCCCTGGCCGGCGATAATATCTGGATCGTCATAGGCCGGCACCAGCACACTGCTGTTTTCCTCAGCAATCCGTTTGGCAATGGCGATCCGGTCTTCACACTTCCGGTCATAGGTGACCACGGTTGCGCCGTAGCTTTCCGTATTGGCGCGTTTCAGCACGGGCGCGTCATCCGGCATAACAATCACCGCCGGCAAGTTTTTCAGACGCGCCGACGCTGCAACGCCTTGGGCATGGTTCCCGGATGAAAAAGCCACGACACCTTGCGGATGCTCGCGTGGATCGAGTTGCGAAATCCGATTATACGCCCCCCGGAACTTGAAAGAGCCCGTACGTTGCAGTGTTTCCGGCTTTATCAGAATGCGTCCACCGGTCCGGCTGTTCAAATCAGCCGATTCAAGCGCTGGCGTAAGCAGTGCTTCATCTGCAATTCTAAGGGCCGCCTTGTTAACGTCTTCAAACGTCGGCAGTGTCCGGGACTGCATGGCCTCCCCCACTCAATCTGTCATCGATCTGACTTTTCATAGCACATGCCCACTATTCGGCCAAAGTTCACACAGCTGAAAACGCTTGAGCGGGTTGGGCTTGAGACCGGCGGCTGTTTGAGGCATTTTGCCAACACTCATCGCAAACAGGAGTACGTTCCATGGATCTGGGAATCGCTGGCCGCAAGGCGATTATTTGCGCCTCAAGCCGCGGATTGGGGCGTGCCTGCGCACAGGCGCTCGCCGAAGCGGGGGTCGATGTCGTTATCAATGGCCGAAACGAGGAAACGCTGGCTGCCACGGCACGGGAAATCGAAACCCGGACCGGCGCCAATGTCACCGCTGTTGCCGCCGATGTGAGCACACGGGAAGGCCAGGATCGGCTATTTGCGGCCTGCCCGGAGCCGGATATTCTGGTCAACAACAATGGCGGCCCACCGTTGCGCAACTTTCGCGAATTGAGCCGCAACGACATGCTCGAAGGCGTCACCCAGAACATGGTGACGCCAATCGAACTGATCCAGAGGGTCGTCGATCCGATGATCGCGGCCCGCTTCGGCCGGATCGTCAACATCACATCGGCGTCGGTAAAGATGCCGATTGTCGGTCTTGATCTCTCGAGCGGCGCACGCGCCGGACTGACCGCCTTCATGGCCGGTGTGGCGCGCGACATCGCCGAACATAATGTCACCATCAATGGCATTCTGCCCGGCCTGTTCGATACCGACCGTCTGAAATCAGGCATGCAGGGCATGGCTGAACTACAAGGCAAGACCTTCGACCAGGTGGCGGAATCGCGCCGCGGTTCGGTGCCGGCAAGACGGTTCGGCGATCCTGAAGAATTCGGCCGCGCCTGCGCCTTCCTGTGCAGCGCCCATGCGGGCTATATCACCGGGCAAAACCTTCTGCTCGATGGCGGTCTTTTCAACAGCGCGTTTTAGGCGTCAATCGATCTCGTCAACGCCGGAGCCGACGATCCTTGTGTCGATTTCCCCGATGGCGTGTGCGTCTTTTTCCGAATAGTCCAGCGCCTGCAGGACAACGCGCATGCAGTTCAGGCGCGCGCGCATCTTGTCGTTCGATTTGATGACGGTCCAGGGCGCGTGTTCGGTATGGGTCCGCTGAAACATTTCCACTTTTGCCTCTGTATAGTCCCGCCATTTTTCGGGCGCGGCAAAATCTATCGGTGAAAGCTTCCAGCGCTTCAGCGGGTCACTCTTGCGCCTGTGGAAGCGTCGCAACTGCTGTTCGCGGCCGATGGTCAGCCAGAACTTGAAGAACCGTATGCCGTCACGCACAATCATGTGCTCAAATTCCGGCACTTCCTGGAAAAACTGCTCGACCTGATCGCCCGAACAGAAGTCCATTACCCGTTCGACCCCTGCCCGGTTGTACCAGGAGCGGTCGAACAGGGTCATATCTTCTGCTGTGGGCAGATGGGCCGCGTAGCGCTGAAAATACCACTGGCCGCGCTCAGCCTCTGTCGGCTTGGACAGGGCGACCACATGGGCACGCCGTGGGTTAAGGTGTTCCATGAACCGCTTGATGGTACCGCCCTTGCCGGCGGTGTCGCGGCCCTCGAACACCATGACCAGGCGCTCACCGCTTTGGCGCTGCCAGTCCTGCACTTTGAGAAGTTCAATTTGAAGCCGGCGAAGCTGTTTCTCATATGTCTTGGGCTTCATCTTCTTCTCATAGGGATAACCGCCGCTGTGAAAAGCCCGCGCGTCGATCTCCGGATGCAAGACATCCGTATCGAGCGTGTAATGCTCCTCCGCCAGCGGTTCTGACTGGGTGTTATCCTTGTCCTTGCCGCCCATTACGCACTCCCCGAGCGTGTTTTCAAATGCTTCGATACCATCCAACGCAGTCTAGGCCTTGACGATGTGATCTGCCGGTTCACGGAAAACGCCCCTCGTGTCAACGATTTGCGTTGCATGCTCGCGAATGAAATCATAGTCGAAATCATCGTGGTTGGTGACCAGAAGCAACAGATCGAACGTCTTGATCGTCTCTTCGTTGAGCACAACGCTCTCCAGTTCCTCACCATTGTCCAGCAACACCGGCACGAACGGATCACTGAAACTGACATTCGCCTTGTTGCTCCGCAACAGCCGGATGAGTTCGAGTGCCGGTGATTCACGCAGGTCATCGATGTTCTTCTTGTAAGCCACACCCAGAACCAAAACACGCGCCCGGCTGAGCGCAATGCCTTGGTTGTTGAGTGCATCGATAACCCTGTCCATGACCCAATGCGGCATGGTCGTGTTTATCTCGCCGGCAAGCTCGATAAACCGCGTGTGCACGCCATATTCGCGCGCCTTCCACGTCAGATAGAACGGATCGATCGGAATGCAGTGACCGCCAATGCCCGGTCCCGGGTAATAGGGCGTAAAACCGAATGGCTTGGTCGCTGCGGCATCGATCACTTCATGGATATCGATGCCCATGCGGCTGGCAATGATCTTCATCTCATTGACCAGGCCGATGTTCACCACACGGTGAATGTTTTCGAGCAGCTTGGTCATTTCGGCCGCCCGCGGCGAGCTGACCGATACGACGTTCTCGATCGCCACTCCATAGAGCGCCAGACCGGCGGACAGGCAGTCTGCGGTCAACCCGCCGCAGACTTTCGGGATCATATGGGTTGGAAAGTTCTTGTTTCCGGGATCTTCACGCTCCGGCGAATAGACCAGGAAAAAATCTTCGCCCGCCCGCAGGCCGCTAACCTCAAGGCGGGGCGCCATGATCTCTTCCGTGGTGCCGGGAAATGTCGTGCTTTCAAGCGAAACCAGTTGTCCGGCCTGTAAATGCGGCGCAATCGCTTCAGCGGTTTCCTGAATGTAACTCAGATCTGGCTCGCGATGCTTGTTCAGGGGCGTCGGCACGCAGACAATCAGCGCGTCCGCCTCGCCCGATCTTGCAACATCCGTGGTCGCTTCAAACCCGCTCGCGCACGCCGCAGCCACCCGCTCGTTGGGCAAGTGATCGATACCACTGACGCCGCTGTTCAGGCGTGCCACGCGCTCTTCATTGATATCAATTCCAACCACCCGAAAGCCGACTTCGGAATATCGAAGCGCCAGGGGCAATCCGACATAGCCGAGGCCAAAAATGCAGATGACCGCCTCACGCGACGCAATTTTTTGCTCGAACGTTTCAAGGTGACTCATAGGGATGCTACAGCCTGGCTGGAAGAAACAGATTGGCTGTCTTAAAGCACCTGCTCAAGTGCAATGCAATGTCAGACAATCGCCCGCCCCACGCGCAAATGTCGCGGCTAATTGAACATCTCATAGAGTGCCCGCGCAATTTCTCCTTCCAGGGGAAACGACAGCATGCCCATGACCGAATAGCCAAGTAGCCAGGGCATCAGGTAAAAGCGGAACAGGAAGAAGAACCAGGCGACATAGAGCGGCACCATCAGGGGGATGAGGAATTTCGGTGTTATCGGCTTGAACAGGCGCAACAGCGGATCGGTGGTGCGGACGAAGATCTTCATGAAGAAGAAATCGCTATTCTCGGGCAGGAACAGGTTCATCGCCGACCGACCGATCAGCGTCCACATCACGGTCCCCAGAATATAGTCGACGATAATCACCCAAAGGGGATGTATTGAAATCGTGTCCGCCATCAATCAAAGCCCTGTCGAAACAGAAAAAGGGGGCGGGACCCGGGTCCCGCCCCCAAAGCGTTTACGCCGAGAGGCTAGTGATCCGCGCTCAGGATCGCCTTGCCGCTTGGAATACGGGTCTCGTCGACCATAGCCTGCGTTTCCGCATCGGGCTCCTCGGTCATCAGAGAAACCACGACCATCAGGGCCAGACTGACCGGCATGCCGACGATGGCAAACCGCAAGTGGTCAATACCCATCCAGGCAGATCCGCCATTCCTCAGATAGATCAGGTACAGCGTACCAGCCGCAAAGCCACCGATCATACCGGCAATTGCACCCTGACGGTTTGCCCGTTTCCACCAGACCCCAAGGACCAGCGGGAAGAACAGACCGGATGCGGCGAAGCAGAAGGCCCAGGCAACAGCACCGAGAATACCCGTTAGCTTCAGGCTCGCCACCGCGGCACCAGCCGCACCGATGATGATCAGCAATATGCGGGCAACGATCAGACGCACTTTGGTGTCCGCCTTGGGATCGATGATCTTGTAGTACAGATCATGGCTCAGTGCGTTGGCGATCGCCAGCAGGAGACCATCGGCAGTCGACATGGCAGCAGCCATGCCGCCGGCAGCCACAAGGCCCGAGATCACATAGGGCAGACCTGCAATTTCCGGAGTTGCCAGCACAACGATGTCGGGCCGCATAAAGAACTCGTTGATTTGCAGGAGACCATCCGCATTGCTGTCTCTGAGCGCCAGCATGCCCACACCGGACCATTTCTGGATCCAGGTCAACGCACTGACTTCTTCAAAGGATTTGCCGATAATGCCCGTTGCCAGGTTCGGATCCATGATCTGCAGCTTGGTCAGCGTGGCCAGAGCAGGCGACGTGAAGTACAGCAGGAAGATGAACAACAACGAATAGGCCACCGACTGGCGCGCCGCACGCACAGTCGGCGTGGTGAAGTAGCGCATCAGGATGTGCGGCAAAGACGCCGTACCGGTCATCATGCACAAGGCCAGTGTAACGAACTTCCAGGAACTCAGTCCGGTTCCCGGATCGTTGTGCAATGTGGTCAATATCTTGACGCCCGCTACCTTTTCAGCCGCCGCCGTGCCGACACCCCACTGCGTTTCCAGCTCCGCGATCCTGGCAATGGCGTCGCCGTAGGAGAAGTGCGGAAGGACACCGAAGCCCTGTTTGTTGGACATCCAGATAACCGGCACCAGATAGGCGATGATCAGCACGATATACTGGGCCACCTGAGTCCATGTCACTGCGCGCATACCGCCGAGCATGGAGCACAAAAGAATACCCAAAAGGCCGAACCAGACACCGTATTCAAACGGAATGTTCAATGCCCGTGCGGCGATCGTTCCCGTGGCATTGATCTGTGCGGTCACATATGTGAACGACGCCACCACCAAAACGATGACCGCGCACAACCGCGCGAGGTTTCCGCCATAGCGTGTGCCGATAAAGTCAGGCACCGTGTAGCAACCGAACTTTCTCAGATATGGCGCCATCAGCGAGGAAACCAGCACATAGCCGCCGGTCCAGCCGACAACAAACGCCAGATAGCCATGCCCGCCGAAATAGACACCGCCGGCCAGTGCGACAAACGAAGCACCGGACATCCAGTCCGCCGCAGTCGCCATGCCATTGAACACCGGCGGGACTTCGCGGCCCGCAACATAATAGGCATCGACCTGCATCGTTCTCGACAGCCAGCCGATTGCCGCATAGATAAATATCGTGAATGCGACAAACAATATGCCGATTGTTTCCGCACTCATTCCCATCTGCTCACAAACAGCCATGATGAGAATGAAGACGATGAATCCGCCGGTGTACATTCCGTACACTTTAGGCAGATTTTCTATAAAACCACCCTTCATGTCTTTGACTCCTCAGCTATTCTTCTTCAAAGCCGAATTCCCGATCGATCTGGTCTTGTCTCCAGTTCGATATGAAAATCAGCACGACAAAAATGGCCAGTGAGCCCTGGGCGGCCATATAGAAGCCCAGTGGAAAGCCCATAAAGGTCGTTTCGTTCAAGTCTTTTGCAAACCAGTGCACCACAAAGGAAAAAATGAACCAGACGATCAAAGTCAAGATCATCAGGGTCCGGGTTTTCGCCCAATGACCTTCCATTGCAGCGTTTCTATCCTGAGACATGCGTCCCCTCCCATTTGAATGCGCCTGAAAGCGGCGCGTGCAGCACCCCGCAACCTTGATTTCCCGCATACGGACTGCAACACTCCAATACCAGACCCCACGGAGTCTGGACAATTAGACAAAATGTTAATGACCGGATTTCCCAGACTGTGGGTATCTCAATTTCGAAAATTCTTAGCTCTGTCCCCGCTGGCGTGCGGCGTGCGCTCACGGTACGGTTTGACAGGGGCCCTATCGCAACGGTCACGGAACTTGTCGATTTCGTGCAGACGCGGGCAGCCTACGTCGCCCAGACCTCACTTTACGGTTATCTGAAAACCCGTATGGGCACGCGTTACCGCTATATGTTCGATGATGAAGTCTATTCAAAATCGATTGATTACGCGAAATGGCGGATATACGCATCCTGCCTTTCCGATCTTGCAGTTTTTGGAGCTAGTACAGCGGTTTGTGAGAGCAAACTCAACAAAGATGAAAGAATAGAACTGGCTCGTTCCTGTTTCGATACCGCCGTGCGGCAAACCTTCATTGACGTCGATGACGACGCGCTTGCCCAACAGGTCATCGACCGGTTCGCAGAACGCGCGGAACATACCGATTGGCAGGCCGCGGCGTCCGGCGAGAATGCCTTCGAGTTAAGCCCGGTCGATCTGATCAAGTGGGCACCAGTCATCGATGAATTCAAGGAACTCGACGGGGAAATCGTGAGCAATTCCATCCGTTTTCGATGGCGCGACATTCGCCAGCAATTACGCAAGAGAATCGATGCAAACGCAATCTGCAACGACTGGCGGGCACGAGTAGATTGAATCGAATCAGTCACACAAGGGCCCTGCTTCCATGACCGCACGCCTCGCCGAGACCGCTTCAAGCACGCCGCTCGTTTCCCTGACTGCGGTGGTGCTCGACACTGAAACCACCGGCCTCGACACCAAGACCGCCAGGATCATCCAGATAGGTGCTGTCCGCATCGAGAAGGGCAAACTCAATGACGGCGCGGTGTTTGACAGTTTTGTCCAACCCGGCTCGGCAATTCCCCTTGAATCGACCAAAATCCACGGTATTACCGATCAAGACGTCGCCGGCGCCCCGACCTTTACGGTGGCCGACCGTGAACTCCGGGCCTGGGCGGCCAACAGCGTCATATTGGGTTATTCCATTGGCTTTGATGTCGCCATGTTCAAGTCGGAGGCAGGCCGCGCTGGCGTGTCGTGGAGCGCGCCGCGCTGCCTCGATGTGCGTCATCTGGTGCAGGTTCTCGCACCGCCCCTGCCCGACCTGGCCCTAGATACGGTTGCAGCCTGGCTTGGTCTCAAGATTGAGGGCCGGCATAACGCCCTGGCCGATGCGCGTGCAACCGCTGAAGTTTACCTGCGGCTGGTACCGAAACTGCGCGGCAAAGGCATCCTGACCCTGGCCGAAGCGGAAAACGCCTGCAGCCGCCTGACCGGGCTGATTACTGAAGAGGTCCAGGCCGGCTGGCATGAACTGGCTCAGGCCGGCTACAGCGAACATCAGTCGGTGGCCGCCCTGGCGCGCATCGACAGTTTCCCCTATCGCCACCGGATCAAGGACATCATGAGCAGTCCCCCGGTGATCGTCGCCCCCGAAATGACGGTGCGCGATGTGCTTGCCGTCATGATGGAAAAAGGAATCAGTTCGGTATTCGTCAGGAGCAAACAGCCGGAAAGTCAAACCGGCATCTTTACCGAGCGTGACGTGCTGCGGACACTCAATGCCAACCCGGATGGGGGATTGGCCCTGACGCTGGGCACCATCGCGGTTCGTTCGCTGTCCACCGTTGCCGAGAATGAACATGTCTATCGGGCGATCGGGCAAATGAGCCTGAAACGGTTTCGCCACCTCGGTGTGCGCGATGAGGAAGACAACCTGGTGGGCGTGGTGACCGCACGCGATCTTCTTGGCCAGCGGGCACGCGATGCTATTTCAATGAGTGACGAAATCGAGCGGGCCGAGGCGCCGGAAGAACTAGGCCTGGTCTGGTCGAAGCTCACCATGGTCGCACTGGGGTTGAGCTATGAAGACGTCGACCCGCGCAGCATCGCCGCAATCATATCAAATGAGCTGCGCGCGCTTACCCGCCAGGCCTGTGTGATTGCCGAAAAAGAAATGGCGGCAAGTGGCCAGGGAAGCCCTCCGGTTCCTTACGCGATGATGGTACTGGGATCCGGCGGACGCGGCGAAAGCCTGCTCGCCATGGATCAGGACAACGCAATCATCTACGACCAGGGTGAACCCGGCGGTGATGCGGACCGCTGGCTTGAAGCGCTGGCAACACGGGTCGCCGACATCCTGAACACGGTCGGCGTGGCCTATTGCAAGGGCGGTATCATGGCGATGAACGCCGAGTGGCGCATGTCGGCTACGGCCTGGCGTAACGCGGTAAGCGGATGGATCGGCCGATCCAAGCCGGAGGACATTCTCAACACCGACATCTTTTTTGATTCAGTGCCGGTTTATGGTGAGTTGGAACTCGGCCAGAGCCTGCGCAACGACGCCCTCGACACCGTTGCCGGCTCGAAAAACTTTCTTCATCTGCTGACACATAACGCAGCCGACGTGAACATCCCGATCGGCTGGTTCGGAAGATGGCAGCTTGAAAAAGGCAGAATCGATCTCAAGAAGGGCGGCATTATGCCAATCTTCTCCTCTGCCCGCGTACTGGCCCTCAAACACGGCATTCAGGTTCGCGCCACGCCCGAGCGCCTTGAGGCTGCGCGCCCTCTGATGCCGGACCAGGCAGAAGTCATCGACAACCTGATCGACGCCCATCGCATCCTGCTCGGTGCTATTCTGGGCCAGCAATTGCGCGACATCAATCGAGGCATCCCGTTGACAAACACCGTCGCTCCGAAAGAACTGTCGGCGGTAAAGTTGGAATCGCTCAAATGGGCCGTCGAGCAGGTTCGCGCCGTGCCTGACATTCTGGGCACACCGCCCTTACTGGCGTGATGACAGCGCTTGAACCGCGGCCCCGGTTGACCGAATATGCCAGCTGAAAAACGACAATGACCGATAGCGGGACCATCAGCCATGGATGCCAGTCTCATTCAGAAGAGCGCAGTACCGCTCAAGCTCGATACGCGCCAGGTCGGCAAGCGTATCGGCCTCATTCTGCTCGCCACAGACCACACCACTGAACGTGACTTCGCCCGCATGTGCCCCCACCACCGGGCAGCGGTCTATGCCAACCGCATCTTCAACGAAAACCCGACCACCCCGGAAAACCTGCGGCGCATGCAGCCCCGCCTGACCGATGGTGCTGCACTCATCCTGCCGGAAGAACAACTCGATGTGATTTACTACAGCTGCACCTCCGCCTCAGCCGTGCTCGGTAATGACGCTGTGGTCGGCACCGTCAACAGAGCCAAACCGGCAACACCGGTGATCACTCCCACGAGTGCCGCAGATGCTGCATTGCGAACCCTGGGTGCCCGGCGGATCAGCATCCTGACCCCTTATATTCCCGAAACCAGCGCAGCGGTTGCCGAATACTTCGCCGGACAGGGTTATGACGTGGTCAATCTTTCCTGTTTCGGCATGGAAGATGACCGGGAGATGGCCCGGGTCAGTCTGGAGACAATCTTTGAAGCCGGATGCCAGACCCTGGCGGCGGATGCCGATGCATTGTTCATTTCATGCACTGCATTGCCGTCTGCGGAAGTGGCCCAGCGCATCGAGACAGCGACCGGCAAGCCCGTGGTCACCAGCAATCAGGCCGGTGTCTGGTTGGCGCTGCGCACCATCGACATCGATGATCCTCTGGGCGGTTATGGCCGCCTGCTGACCCTGTCTCCGACACCATGATCGATCTGCCCAGCACAATGTCGGCGGTCCTGCTGACCGGTCACGGCGGACTGGACAAACTGGAGTACCGCGACAATGTGCCGGTAGCGACACCTGCTGCGGGCGAAGTGCTGATCGAAGTGTCCGCCTGCGGCCTCAACAATACCGATGTCTGGGTGCGCGAAGGCGCCTATGGCACCGACGGTGATCCCGAAGCAGTCGCCAGTTGGCGGGGCGATAATTCCACCCTCACCTTCCCCCGGATCCAGGGCGCCGACATTGCCGGTACCATCGTCTCAGCCGGTGACGGCGTCCCGAAAACGCGCATCGGCGAACGCGTGATGGTCGACTTTTCGATCTATAATGGTGACGGCGAAGCACTTGCCGACATCGACTATATCGGCCATGGCCGGGATGGCGGATTTGCGGAGTATGTCGCTGTTCCCGCCGAAAATGCCTATGTGGTCACATCCAACATGAGCGATGCTGAACTGGCCACCTTTTGCTGCGCTTATCTGACCGGTGAACACATGCTCGACCGCGCCGGCGTCAAGGCCGGTGAACGGGTGCTGGTGACCGGTGCCTCCGGCGGTGTCGGGTCAGGTGTCGTGCAGTTGTGCCGCGCCCGCGGTGCGGTCCCTTACGCGATTGTCGGCAAGGGCAAGGAACAACAGGTAATCGACATTGGTGCTGAAGCGGTGATCACGCGCCAAACCGACGATCTGGTCGGCGATGTCGCGCGGGCGACCACAGGTCAGCCGATCGACGTGGTCGCCGACCTGGTGGCCGGGCCGATGTTCAATGATCTGATCACAATCCTGCGGCCGGAGGGACGCTACACCACCGCAGGTGCTATCGGCGGGCCGGTGGTTCAGCTCGATCTCAGGCGGATTTATCTCAAACACCTGCAAATTCATGGGTCCTCTCAAGGCACCCGGTCGGCCTTCCAGCGGCTGGTCGGCTATATAGAAGACGGCAGCATCAAAGCCCTGCTGGCTAAAACCTTCCCTCTGTCCAGGATCCATGACGCCCAGCGCGCGTTCATGGAAAAACACCATGTCGGCAAACTGGTGGTGCAACCTGACGCGAAGTGGACACCACTATGACCCTTGTTCAGCCGGTATCCTTGGACGAGATACACGCCGCCCGGGAGCGGCTTGGCACACGGGTGCTCAAGACGCCCATGGTGCGGTCCGACAGCCTTTCGGAGCTGTCGGGCACGGACGTGTTTCTGAAACTGGAGCATCATCAGCGGACCGGCAGCTTCAAACTGCGCGGCGCCACCAATGCCCTGCTCCGGTTGAGCGGCGAGCAACTGGCGAACGGCGTCGTCGGGGTATCGTCCGGCAATCACGGTCGCGGGCTTGCCTATGCGGCTCGCGAAGCCGGTGTGCGCTGCATCATCTGCATGTCCGACCTGGTGCCGCAGAACAAGGTAGACGGCATCAAGGCGCAGGGAGCCGAAGTGCGCATCGTTGGTCACTCTCAAGACGATGCCCAGGAAGAGGTTGACCGGCTCGTGACGGACGAAGGCATGACCATGCTGCCGCCGTTCGATCATCTCGACATTATCGCCGGCCAGGGCACCCTCGGCGCTGAGATTCTTGAGCAGTGCCCGGAGGCGGCAACCCTCGTTGTTCAGCTCTCGGGCGGTGGCCTGATCTCCGGGGTGGCGCTTGCGGCAAAATCCCTGCGGCCGGACATACGGATTATCGGCGCCAGCATGGAACGCGGTGCCGCCATGTATGAGTGCCAGAAAGCCGGCAAGCCAATGTTCGTGGAAGAACTGGCCACCCTTGCCGATTCCTTGGGTGGCGGCATCGGCCTGGACAATCACTACACCTTTCCCATGGTGCGCGATCTGGTCGACGACATGGTTTTGGTCAGCGAAACCCAGATCGCCCGCGCCATCCGACATGCTTACTGGAAAGAACGCCAGATCATTGAAGGCTCGGGCTCAGTCGCCATCGCTGCAATGGTGGCTGGATTGATTACCGGCGACGGACCGATCGTATTGCTGGTCTCCGGCGGCAACATCGATATGGCGCTGCACCACAGGGTCATCAGCGGTGAAGACGTCGATGTCACCACGTCAGACAAGGGTTAGAACTTCATGCCAAGCATCAAGATACTCACCGAAACCGACCTGCGGTCGCAAATCAAACTGGACCTCGATACCGTGGCCTGCGTCGAAAACGCATTCGAGGCGCTGGCAACGAAAAACGTCGTTATGCCGCCAATCCTGTCGATGAGTATCCCGGAGAAGAACGGCGAGGTCGATGTGAAGACCGCCTATGTACCGGGTCTCGACAGTTTTGCCATCAAGATCTCTCCCGGCTTTTTCGACAACGTCAAACTCGGTCTGCCGAGCCTCAACGGCCTGATGGTTGCGTTCAGCGCCAACACCGGCGTTGTCGAAGCATTGCTCCTCGATAATGGCTATCTCACCGTGGTGCGCACCGCTGCGGCCGGCGCCATGGCGGCAAAACACCTCGCCCGCGCCGACGCCACCACGGTAGCGATCCTCGGGGGCGGCGAACAAGGACGATTGCAACTTGAAGCACTCACCCTCGTGCGACCCATTGAGCGCGCCGCGATCTGGGCGCGGCGGCCTGAGCAGGCCGCAGAGTCGGCTGCTGCGACAACTGCAAAGCTCGGTATTGAAGTCGTTGCATGCGACACGGCACGCGACGCTGTCCGGGGCGCCGACATCATCGTCACCACGACACCCAGCACGGAGCCAATTCTCATGGCCGACTGGCTCGAGCCTGGCCAGCACATAACCGCCATGGGGTCCGATTCCGATCACAAGAACGAACTCGAACCAAACTGTCTGGTGAAAGCGGATCTTTATGTCTGTGACCGTCAGTCCCAGTGTATGGCGCTTGGTGAACTGCGTCCGGCCGTAGCGGCCGGTCTCGTCGATGCGGAGACCGTCTTTCCTGAGATCGGTCAGATCATTGCAGGCCAGGTACCCGGCCGCACCAGCGACGCACAGATCACCATCTGCGATCAGACCGGCACCGGCATTCAAGACACCGCCATCGCCGCCCTTGCCCGCCAGCGCTGCGGGGCCGCCGGCATCGGTGCCGACTTTGAATCCTGAATATATCGGAGAGCTTGAACATGCCAGATGTCGAACTGAACTTCGAACGCAGTGAGTATGCCGACCGCATCGCCAGAACCCGCACCGCCATGGAGGCAGCCGGCATTGAAGTCCTCTACGTTACCGACCCCTCGAACATGTCCTGGCTTACAGGCTATGACGGGTGGTCGTTCTATACACACCAGGGTGTGCTGCTCGCACTCCATGGCGACCCGGTCTGGTGGGGCCGTGGCATGGATGCTCAGGGAGCCCTGCGCACAGCCTTCATGGCGCCCGACGATTTCATCGGATATCCTGACCACTTCGTGCAGTCGACCGAACGCCATCCCATGGACCACCTCTCCGGCATCATTGCCGAACGCGGTTGGGACAAGCTTGCGATCGGCCTTGAGATGGACAATTATTATTTCTCCGCCGCCGCCTACGGCTCACTGCAACAGCATCTGCCAAATGCCGCCTTCAAGGACGCCACCGGCCTCGTCAACTGGCGCCGAACTGTCAAGAGCGCTCGCGAAATCGAATATATCCGCCGCGCCGCCCGTATCGTCGAAGCGATGCACACCAAGATCTTCGACCTGGTCGAGCCGGGCGTCAAAAAGAATGAGCTGGTGGCTGAAATCCTGCATACATCCGCAATGGGCGCTAACGGTCACGGAGGCGATTATTGCGCCTTCGTGCCCATGCTGCCGTCCGGTATCGACGCCACCGCACCGCACCTGACCTGGGACGAAAAGCCGTTCAAGAACGACGAATGCACATTCTACGAGATTGGTGGCTGCCACAGACGCTATCACTGCCCCCTGTCGCGCACCATCTATCTCGGCAAACCGCCGCAGAAATACCTCGATGCGGAACAAGCCGTGCTGGAGGCGGTGGATGCCGGACTGGAAGCGGCAAAACCGGGCAATACATGCGAGGACATCGCCCTTGGCTTTTTCGCCACCCTGCGCAAGCATGGCTTTGAGAAAGACACCCGCACCGGCTATTCGATCGGCCTGTCCTATCCACCGGACTGGGGCGAACGCACATTGAGCCTGCGTGCGGGCGACAAGACCGAGCTCAAGCCGGGCATGTGCATCCACTTCATTCCAGCGCTCTGGCTTGATGATGGTGGTCTGGAACTGAGTGAAACGATCCTGATCACCGACACCGGTGTCGAAACCTTCTGCAACTATCCAAGAAAACTGATGGTCAAGGACTGATCAAACTGGGCCTGTTGGCTTATCGCCGGGCGGTACCCCGCCCGGCAGCGGCAACCATTGCCATGCAATGTGCAACGGATGCCTCGATATCCCGCTCCTCGGGCCTGAGGATCCAGTCGACCCACAGGCCATCGGTCAGCGCACTCACGGTGGCGGCCAGGGACTTGAGGATTTTCTCGTCCGTTGTCGCGGGCAGGACGTCGGAAATCAACTCCTTTAGGCGCTGCCGGAACGCGCCGTAACTCTCGTCATGGACTTGGCGGACCTGTGGATCGGTCAAGGCGACACCCCACAGGATGAACCGCGCGGTGAGATACTTCTGGTCAAGATATGGCGGCTTGAACCCGGCCATCAGATAGGCATGGAGGCGCTTATGCGGGTCATCTCCCGCAGCATCTGCAGCTTGTTCCGATGCCGCCTGCAATTGCTGTGAGACGAAACGGTAAGTTTCGGCAATCAAAGCCTGCTTTTCACGAAAGTGATGACGGATCATGCCGATTGAGACACCGGCCTCCTCGGCAATTGCACGCACCCCGGCACCCGCATACCCCCGATCTGCCAGCACCCGAAAGGTCGCCTCGATCAACTCCTGGCGGCGCTGTTCCGGCTCTTCGCGGCTGTAGGTCCGGCGCTTTTCATTCGCCGGCGGCTTGGCGGTGTGTATCATCGTTTTAAACATTGATCCGTTGCGGCAATTGAGACATATTATACGATCGTATCATAACAAAGCCAGCACGCACTCCGGAGAGCAGGACATGAGCGGCATTTCAACAAATGGCGACCGGTTACCGCAATTGTGTTCCGAGCTTGCAAAAGTCCAGCACCCCATCGAGGCATCTGCCACTTTGCCGCCGCAGTGCTATACCGATCAGGAACTGTTTGACATTGAACGCAAGGCGATCTTCCACACTTCCTGGATAGGCATCGGCCGTGCCGACCGCTGGAAAGAGGCCGGCGACTATTCCGCCCTGAATGTCGCCGGTGTACCGGTTATCATATTACGCGACAAATCCGGCGGCCTGCGCGCGCTCGCCAACACCTGCCGCCACCGCGGCGCCCTGCTGCTAGAAGGCGACGGCAATTGCCGCGGTATCAAATGCCCGTTCCACGGCTGGGCATATACTCTCGAAGGCCGGCTTGTTGGTGCACCGCGCATGGAACGCACGGCGAACTTTGACCAGTCCGAGTTTAATCTGGTCACATTCCGGATCGACACCCAGGACGGATTTGCCTTTGTCAGCCTCGATCCCGACGGTCCTCCACTGTCTGAATGGCTAGGCGATTTCTCCACGTTGCACACGCCTTGGACAATGGATGAACTGGTCTCCACCCGCCGCCGTGAGTTCGAAGTCAAATGCAACTGGAAGAGCTTCGTTGAGGTTTTCAACGAATATTATCACCTGCCCTATGTGCACCCGGATTCGATCGACAGTGTCTACGCTCTGCCCGACGATCCAGATAAGGTGACCGGTGCCTACGCCTCACAATTCGGCGCCACCGAAGGCACCGGCGGACTGCTCGAAACACAGCAGGACCACGCCCTGCCCCCGATCAAGTCCCTGACAGGCCGAAACCGCCAGGGCGTGCGCTACACCTGGGCCTTCCCCAATATGACATTTGCGGCCGGCACCGAAGCCATGTGGGTCTACGAGGTCTACCCGCTTGCCGCCAACCGCACATGGGTTGCCATGACCGCCTGCTTCCCCCCTGAAACGGTGGCGGATGAGACATTCGAACAAACTGCGAAATTCTATTACGACCGCCTTGATGCAGCGATCGCCGAAGATATTCCAGCCCTTGAAAGCCAGCAGATCGGCCTCACCTCACCATTCGCGCAACAGGGACGGTTTTCCTATCTTGAACCCAACGTCGCGGAGTTCGCCTGTTGGTATGCCGCAAAACTCAACCAAAGTCTCCAAAGCCAATGACCATTAGTGGATCCGACGACAAGACCTGGGGTATCGACAATGAGTATGACGTTCTGACCGACGTGCTGCTCGGCCGGCCCGACTATTATCGCTGGACCGATGCCGGCGCCCTCACCCAGCGCACCTTCGACAATGCGGACAGGCTCGGCGTCACCTTCGACCTGCAACTGGCACAACACCAGCACCGCCAGATGGTCGATTGCTACGAGGATGCCGGTGTCGCCTGCCACTACATCCGTTCGGACGAGCATCTGCACCGCAATTTCTTCGCCCGCGATTCCAATGCCATGACCCCGTTCGGCCCGATCATCTGCCACATGCAGCTCAAGACCCGGCGACCGGACTATGTCACGGCAATCGAGTTCTATCAGAACGCCGGCATTCCGATCTGGAACATGGTCACTGCCGGTCACTTTGAGGGCGGCGATTTCAACATCATCGAACCCGGAGCCGTCATGGTCGGCTATTGCGGCGAGCGCTCCGAAGAGGCCGGCTCCCGCCAGGTTGCCAGCTGGATGGAGCAACAGGGCTGGGAAGCCCTGCTGGTGCCGATCCCGGCCCATTTCATCCATATGGATGCACTTGTGGTAATGATCGCGCCGAAGCTGGCGGTTGCCTGTCTGGACGCCCTGGAAGACTGGGTGATCGACTGGCTCAAGGCGCGCGGCATCGAGTTCGTGCCGGTTGGCTATCGCGAATGTGTCCAGTCACTGGGTGTCAATCTGGTCTCGCTTGGCGATAGCAAAATCTTGTCAATGGCGAGCTCGAAGGATTTGAACCAACGCCTGCGTGCCATGGGTTTCAGCGTTTACGACCCCGACATGTCCATGTTCACTCTGGGCGGCGGCGGGGTTCACTGCCTGAGCCAGGCACTGCACCGCAAAGCCGGGTAGTTTCATCCACGGCATTGATGGTACCGGCACCCGGTCGAGCATGACCGCACGGTTTTGTAAGCACAGATGGCCCGTAGTCATGGCTAACTGGCGCTTAATGATCCTCAGCCTGTTCACTTCTCACCATCCCAACAATCCCAATTCAATGGGTAAACAAACAATGCACTCGATAAGTATCAATAGAACATATACACGAAATATAAACTTTTAATATTGTGTATCAATTTAGAACAATAAGGAAATTATTTATATATTTCAGTACATAATGCCCATGAAAACGAAAAATACAAAAACACCAGGTGTTCAAGGGCTCCCGATATGCGCGAATACGACATGTCCAACCGTCATATTCTTGTGATTGATGATTCACGCACGTTTCTGACACTCATGACTGACCTGTTGCGCAGCTTCGGCGCCCGTAACGTCATCCGTACCACCGACGCGATCGAAGCGTTCGAAATCATCGGCAGGGAAAAGATCGATCTTGCTCTGGTCGACTACAACATGCCCCTGATCAATGGTTTTGAATTCGCCAGCATGGTCCGCTGTGCACCGGACTCGGCCAACAAATTCATGCCCATGATCCTGGTAACGGGCCACAGCTCACGTCGGCTTGTTATGGATTGCATCACACATGGGTTTGACGATTTCCTGGCCAAGCCGTTAAGCGCCAAGAACCTGTTTGAAAAGATGGTGCGTGTGTTTGAAAATCCCGAACCTTACATTCTCACACCGAGCGGCTATTTCGGCCCCGACCGCAGGCGCCGGGACGACCCCAACCAGACACCGGATACGCGCCGGGAATTGGACCTCGCCATTCCCGTGGGACCAAGAGACATCCGGCTGATCCAGCGCGTTCAGGGCATGGCTCAAACCGGCAACAATACTGCGTTGAAAGAGTTTTGGGCCGGCATTATCGAAGCGCGCAAGGCCAAGCTCGCTGATCCTACGGACGCACCGGACGGCGCTAAACTGGAACAGGCAAGCTCCGCTGCTTGAGCAGACACCAAGTCAGTATGATCACAGAAAACGCCCGGTGATATCACCGGGCGTTCCTGTTTTGCACAGACGTTGAAACCGGCTCAGTGGTCGGCCTGATCGACTTGTCTGTAGGCACCTTGGATGATCCGGTCGATCACCATGGCGCAGAGCAGGATTGCGAGGCCGGCCAGGAGGCCCTGCCCGGTCGCCACATATTGCAGCGCCTGCAGGACTTTCTCACCAAGACCGCCGGCGCCGATCAGCGCCGCGATCACCACCATGGACAGACACATCAAAATGGTCTGATTGATGCCGGTCATGATCGACGGCATGGACAGAGGAATTTCGATGTTCTTCAGCAATTGCCATCTGGTACAGCCGAACGCCGCACCCGCCTCCTTGATGTCATTGGGCACATGCCGCAATCCCAGCGCGGTTAGCCGGATCACCGGTGGCATCCCGAACACGATGGTCGCCAGAATACCCGGCGGCTTGCCGGTGCCGAAGAACGCGATGACCGGGATCAGATAGACGAATGACGGCATGGTCTGCATGAAGTCGAGCACCGGCCGTGCCACGGAATAGGCGCGTTCGCTCTTACCGAACCAGACCCCGAGCGGTATGCCGAACAGAATGCACAGAAACGCTGCAGCACCGAGCAAGGCAACCGTCTCCATACTTTCTTTCCAGTAGCCGAGGAACGCAAGATACGCCAGGGACGCCACGGTGAATATTGCCACCCGGGGCCCGGCCAGACGCCAGGCGGTGACCACAATCACAATCATCACGACCAACCACGGTGTGTCCACCAGCACCACTTCCAGCCCATTCAGGATTGTCCTGATAACCGAAGTTACGCCGTCAAACACGTCACCACCTTCAAGCGCGAGCCAATCAAACCCGTCATCAAGCCAGTTTGAAAGATCCGTGAAGTGGCTACGTTCGGCTGGAAAATCCGTGACCAGCGAATCCGGTTTGGAAACTGTAAAGCGGTAGATCGTCAGCGGCACGATGGCCAGAATCAGAAAGACGCCGAGAACCAGGTTCAGCATATTGACGCCGGATGCCACGGACTTGTCGCCGCGCCACCGGGTATACTGATTTTCATAGGCGATGTTTGCGTAGAGTGATTCCGCCAGGCGGATCACCACAAATGCCACAACCCCGACGGCCAGGATGGTGGTCGCTCCAGCGGAGGCCGCCTCGGCCTGCTCAAGCGCTCGGTTTGCCGCCCGCTTTAAGTTGCCGGCGTTCTCCAACAGCGAATTTGCACCCGGGTCGCCTGACTGAAGCGCTGCCTGCGCCTTCAGATACATCTCCTCCGACTTGCTTTGAAGACGATCGTAACGCGCTGTCAGCTTTGCACCCAGATCGCCGAACAGTCCCCGGCTGATCTGCACAAGCGCCATCAGTTCGACAATAAGGAACACCCAGAACATGCCCCAGACACCGCGCGCCGCCAGCCATACCGGGCCCAATACAGCGACCATCGGATTGAAACTCTTCGGAACCCCCTGAGCCGACTGAATCTTGACGAATTCCGTAACGTAGTAGTCGCCGTTTTGGGCAACAAATTCGTGGATCGATCCTTCAAGGTCAGCAGGCACCTGGTGCGGACCGCTGTCCGTGGATTGCGGCTGCCCGGTAGCGCTTTCAGCTGTCACATCTGCACACATCTACTTGCCTCCCTGAATGCCCTGAAGCAGGCGGCTTTTGGTGATCACACCAATATCCTTACCGTCCGTGCTGGTCACGACCAACGGCTGCTCGGTGGTGATGGCGATATCGATAACATGGTCAAGGTCGCTGTCTTCGCTAACCTTAGGCGATCCACTGAGATCCTCGCCATTGACCGGCTTGTAGGCATCGAGCGGCTCCATGATCGTGTGCGCAAACACCAGCTTCAGCTTGGAAATACCTTCAACGAAATCGCGCACATAATCGTCGGCGGGATTGGTCACAATATCCTCAGGCGTACCGATCTGTACGATGACGCCATCCTTCATGATCGCGATGCGGGTGCCGATCCTGATCGCTTCGTCGAGATCATGGGTGATGAACACTGTGGTCTTGTCGAGCACCTTGGTGAGTTCCATGAACTGATCCTGCAATTGTCGTCGGATCAGCGGATCAAGTGCCGAAAACGGCTCGTCCATGAGCAGCACGCGCGGATCGGATGCCAGCGCCCGCGCCAGGCCGACACGCTGCTGCATGCCGCCGGACAACTCGCGTGGGAACCGGTCCTCGTAACCGTCGAGATTGACCAGCGAAAGTGTTTTCTGCGACACCTCCCAGCGCCTGAATTTCGGTTCGCCGCGGATCTCCAGCGGAAACGCCACATTGTCCCGCACAGTGCGGTGCGGCAGCAGCGCCATGTGCTGGAACACCATGCCGATGGTCTTGGCACGGGTTTCCCGCAACTCCGTGTCGGACATCGCCATGACGTCATTGCCAAGCAACATTATCGATCCCGCCGTCGGTTCGATCAATCTGTTGATATGGCGCACCAGTGTCGACTTGCCGCTGCCCGACAGGCCCATGATGCAGAAGATTTCGCCCTTGCCGACGGAAAACGAACAGTCGGCGATACCGACAACGCACTGGAATTTTTCCAATACCTCAGGTTTGGTCAGACCGTCTCTCTTGACCGCCTCCATGGCCTCTTCGGCCCGGTCTCCGAAAATTTTCCAGACACCTTCAAGCTTGATTACGTCTTCACTCACGTGGCTTCCCCTAAAAAGTCAGGTCCGCGCCAACCACGCCTATGTGGCCTCACGGCCGCCCCGCCGGTCCGCCTCCGGATCGACCTCGAACAAAAAAGGTGCCGGATGACGAAAGGTCCCCACCCCTCGTCATCCGGATAATCGGTGTTTCGTTACTTAAGCCAGCTTTCAACCAGGGACGCATTGTCTGCGACCCACTTCTTGGCGAATTCGGCTGCATCCTGTTTCTCAACCACCAGTGCGAAGGTCATCTTGGAAACCGTATCGGTGTCCAGTTTGACCTTGGAAAGCAAGGCTGCTGCTTCCGGCTGGCCTTCGTCGAGATTTGTCGCATAGTGAATATGCAGATAAGCCAGATCCCAGGCCACAGGCGCGCTTGATTTGGCGAGCCAGTCGGGATCGTCAGTCGGCTGGAGCACATTCCATTTGGCCGCGTCATAGGGCGGCTCTTTCAGGATCACCAGTTCGTGCAGGGCGAACATGTGGTGAGGCGTGTAGCAGAAGAACACGACCGGCTTGTTCTGTGTCACGGCTGCGTCAACATTGGCCAACGCCAGGGTTTCGTCCAGCTCCACCAGATTCATGGTTTCATCGTAACCATAGCTCTTGGCGCGGATTTTCTCGACATTGGTCGACGCCCAGCCGGATGCACCGATCCAGATCTCGCCCTTGCCATCACCATCCGTGTCAAACAACGCAGCGGTATCCGGATTTGTCAGGTCCGACAATGACTTGATACCATGGGTCTCGGCGGTCCACTTGGTCACGCACATGCCCTGGAAAGCTGGAATACCATAGGAGTTCTTCTTGACGGTTTTCCGCTCCTCGACGAATGTTTTGTGCAAGTTCGACTGGTTCGGCAGCCAAACTTCCGGATGAACATGCATGTCGCCCGAGTCCATCGCCTTGAACACGATCGGATTGGTACCGGTCTGAAGCTCGACTTCCAGGCCGAGATTGTCTTCCATGATGACCTTGAGCACATGCGCGGTCACCTGGACCGACGGCCAGTTGGGCACGCCGATAACCACATCGGCGGCCTTTGCAGGCGTCATCGCGGCCATAACGCCGACCGCAGCGGCACCTGCCAGAGATAATAATTTTTTCATAGGCTAATCCTCCCAATTTTCTGATTTTTGAACCTCTTGCCCTGAGCATTTGTGGTGCCGTACACCATCCCTCCCATCAAGGCATCACGATCCATGTCAACAAACTAGAACTTTCATTGGAACCAAATTAGCTCCAAATGTCACGGTTTTATTGGTCCACATATGTTTCGTCGTTAATTTCACCTCCAATCAAGTTTCTGGCTGGACACACATCCTGCTCAATACTTCAGCTTTCCAACGATTCCGACGCGTGCATGCTGCTGCGCGGCAGTAAAATATCGAACCGGTTGCGGATATCGGTGTCTGCCCGAGCGGAAATATAATCCGGATAGTGGCTCGCCAGGATCGAGCGCGCCTTTTCCTGCGCTCTTTGACGCATGTCGGATGCACCACCCTCTGTCCACACCTCCGGTGTTTCCCGGTTGGCCAGGCTTGGATAGTAGTAGTCACGCTCCATGGAACCGATGGTCTGCTCGTGGCCGAGATAGTGGCCGGCGCCAAATACCACATCGGCGATAACCTCGAGCCCAATGGTTTCTTCGTTCACCTCGATGCCACGGATAACCCTGTGCACCAGGCTCAGCATCTCATTGTCAATAACAAAACCCTCAAACGAACTGCCCAGAAGGCTTGCGAACATACCGGCGGATTCATAGATCAGATTGCCCCCGGCGAGCCCGGTGGCGAGCGTCGTCACCGCCTTTTCAAATCCGGCCTGCGCATCTGGCAGTTTTGAATCCGACATGCTGGCGGAGACCCCGCCGGGCAGATCATAGTGGTTCGCCATTTGCGCGGCTGCTGCATTCAACAGAGCGATTTCGCCGCCACTGCCACTGAACGCCCCGGTCTTCAGATCAATGACAAACGGCCAATTGGAGAAGATCACCGGATAGCCCGGTGCGAATAGATTTACCAGGATCAGCCCCGCCAGGGTCTCCGCCACCGACTGCACCAGCATGCCGGCCGGCGGCGCGGGCGCGGTTGCCCCGGACTGGGCGGCGATGATGGCATTGATCGGCATGCGGTGGTCTACTGCTGCAAGCATCACATCGACCGCGTCTTCGCCATAGCGCAAGGGCGAGACCACCGGCGATATGTGAACCTTGCAGAACGGCCGCTCGCGAAACGCCCCCTCGCGTCCAAGGATGGTGTCGAACATGGAGACCACCGGCGCCACATGGTCGCCGATCACAAAACTCGTGCCGATATGCTTGTTGGTGCCCGCAGCAATCGCATAGGCGGTGTTGACATCAAGCGCAAAAACATCCGCAACATCGGTTGCCACCACACAGCGGGTAAACCAGCAGACATTCTCTAGCCGATCGGCGAGACGGGCAAAATCATAAAGATCGATCAGGGTCGAGGGCCGGTAGACCGACGTCTCCAGGTCGAGCACCTGAACAGCAGCCCCTCCGGTGCCGTAATAGACCCGGGAGCCGCCGACTTCGATATCATGGGCCGCATCGCGCCCGTAGAGCGTAAAGTTACGGCCTGCACCGGCAATGATGTCTTCCACGAAAGACGGTGAAAAGCACAATCGCCCCTTGTCGCTCAGCCGGCAGCCTTGCTCCAGTGCACGATCGACGACAACTTGCGGAACCTCACCCATGCCGATTTCATCGAGCACCGCCAGCGCCGAACGATGGATGGTTGCAACTTCATGTGCACTCAGGGGTTTGTAACGTCCGCCTTCAAAGCCGGGGCTGACCGGATTTGGCCTAAGCCCTGAATCAGCCTCCCGCAAAACATGTCTGGCGCGCCGCCCGCCCTGTCGCCGTTTCAATTTTGCAGTTTCGTTCATGCAAAGCTCTTGTGGTTTACATGCACCGCCCGCTGTCGACCGGTAGTGCGCATCCGGTAATCGTCCCGGCCTCCCGGTCGGATGCAAGAAACACCGCGGCATTGCCAACGTCTTCCGGCGCGATCAGTTTTCCCAATGGCAAAGCGGTCCGGAATTTCTCCCGCAGCGCATCTGTTTCGGCACCGCCCATAAACTCCGCCAGCATCGGTGTGTCGCCGGCGGCCGGACACAGCGCATTGACCCGAATACCATCCTCTGCCAGTTCGTCCGCAAGTCCCTTTGCCATGGCCAGTACCGCCGCCTTGCCAGCGCCATAAGCAACGAAACCAGCGCGCGGCTTGAGGGCGATCCCCGAAGACATGATCAAGATTGTGCCGCCGCCCTGGCGGCGGAATATGGGGATCGCTTGCTTGCAACAATGATACACCCCTTTGACATTGACCTCGAACAAAGCGTCATAGGTCTCGTCTGTAGTCTCATCGAACCGGCAGGGCCTTTGCCCCAACCCTGCATTAGCTACCAGAATATCGATAGCTTTGAAAGCGCTTTCACACGCAGTATACATAGCCTCAACACCTATGCTGTCCGTTACGTCGACAGAACACGGCTCCGCAATACCGCCCATGTTGCGAACCTCTGCGGCAACGCCCCGGGCACCGTCGACATCACGGTCAGCGATCAGCACGTTTGCACCTTCACGAGCAAAGCACTCGACAATGCCCCTGCCGAACCCAGATGCACCACCGGTCACGATGGCGGTTTTGCCTGCCAGACGACCGTCGTTTGACCCAAGCCCCATAACCCGTTCCCCTATTCACAATGAACATCATCCAATTGGTATCCTAAGAGCTCAGTCAGTGTATCTGGAACCAATTTTCTTTTCTCCGCGTACCGAACCCGATATCGAATGGGTCAGCACGATGGAAATTTCAGGAGACTAGAACATGGCCGAGGACAAGCCCGCATTCGATCCCGCATCAATGATGGACAGCCTTTACTGGTGGGGCATTCCGACATTGTTCAACTGTCCCCATGATGGCGACCCGGCCAATTGCGATATCGCGCTTGCCGGCGTGCCACACAGTTCCGGCAACGGGACTACCGAACGCGACCAGCATCTTGGGCCCCGCGCGGTGCGCAATGTCTCCGCCATGGCCCGCCGCGTACACATGAAATACGGCTTTTCACCGTGGGATGCCTGCAAGATCCACGATGTCGGGGATGTCCCCTTTCCCGAAGCCAACGACAACGAAGCCTCGATCGAGCGCATGACGGCGTTCTACACAACGATTGACCAGGCCGGCGCGCGGCCGGTTTCGATCGGCGGCGACCATTCCATCACCGGCGGCATTGTGCAGGCGCTGGGCGGCCCGCAGGGCAAGCTCACCAAGGGCCGCAAAGTGGCGCTTTTGCATCTCGATGCTCATACCGATGTGTATGAGCATCTCGATCACTTTCTCGGCGCCAGGAAGTCGGCCGCCCACTGGGGCAGCTATCTTGTGCGCCAGGGCAATGTCGATGCTGAGCGCAGCGTGCAGATCGGCATTCGCGGCAATGCCCGCACGCTGGACTGGCTGCAGCCAAGCTATGATCTGGGCTACGAAGTGATCACCATGGACCGCTATAACGAGATCGGACCGGAAGCGAGCATGGAGATCATCAAGGAGAGATTGGGCGATATGCCGGTCTACATCACCTTCGATCTGGACTGTCTCGACCCGACCGTGGCGCCCGCCGTTTCCAATCTGGAACCCGGGTGCGAAGGCTTTAAAATGAACCAGGCCGTCCAGCTTCTGCAGAGTGTCCGAGGTCTCGATATCATCGGCGGCGACGTGGTCTGCATGATGCCGACCAAAGACCACCCCAACAATATCACCGCCCATGTGGCGTCTTCGATCATGTTTGAAATTCTCAGCCTGATCGCAGACCGCATCAGCACCAAGTAACACCAGACAGCACCAAGGGCAGGACAATGGGCATTGAGAACCTCAAGCAGGCGGCAAAAACGCCGGCGACCGACAACGCGGATACGGCAAGGACCGTGGCCGGCATTCTGGCCGACATCGAAACCGGCGGCGAGGAGCGTACACGTCACTATGCCGAGCAGTTCGATAAATACACCGGTGACATCGTGGTCTCCGCCGATGCCATCGAACAGGCCGCCCGGAGCCTGCCGGAAACCCTGAAGGAGGACATCCAATATGCCCGCGCCAGGGTCAGCCGTTTTGCCCAGGCACAGCGTGACGCCATGTCCGAATTCGAGACCGAACTGTCCGATGGGCTGTTTGCCGGGCAGAAACTGATTCCGATCTCGGCTGCCGGCTGTTATGTGCCCGGCGGACGCTATGCCCATGTGGCATCTTCGATCATGAGCGTGGCAACGGCCAAGGTCGCCGGCGTTGGCCATATCACCGTGTGCTCCCCGCCCAAGCCTGATGTCGGTGTGCACCCCGCCATTCTCTACACCGTCAATCTGTGCGGCGCCGACACCATCATGGCGCTGGGCGGCGTGCAGGCGATTGCCGCCATGGCCTTTGGACATTTCACCAATTATCCAGCCGACATCCTGGTCGGCCCCGGAAACCGGTTCGTAGCGGAAGCCAAGCGCCTGCTGTTCGGCCGTGTCGGCATCGACATGTTCGCCGGCCCGACCGAGATCGCCATCATTGCCGACCAATCGGCAGACCCTGAAATTATCGCCACCGACCTTGTCAGCCAATGCGAGCATGGCCCCGATTCCCCGGCCTGGTTGATATCCCTTGACCGGGGTCTTGCAGATGAAGTTGCAGCCCTGATGCCGAAACTGATCGATCAACTGCCGCGCCCCGCCAAGGAAGCCGCTGAAGCAGCCTGGCGCGACTTCGGCGAGATCATAGCGTGCGATACCCGCGAAGAGGCGGTTTTGGTGAGCGACCGCTATGCCGCAGAACACCTGGAGATCCATGCCGATGACCTGGATTGGTGGCTCGACAACCTGCGCAATTACGGATCGTTGTTCCTGGGCGAGGAAACCACTGTTGCCTTCGGCGACAAGTGCTCAGGCACCAACCATGTGCTGCCGACCAAGGGCGCTGCCCGCTATACCGGGGGATTGAGCGTCGGCAAGTTCATCAAGACGGTGACCTATCAACGCATGAGCCGCGATGCCAACCGCCAGGTCGCCCCGGTGTCAGCCCGCATTTCCCGGGTCGAGGGCATGGAAGGCCATGCGCGCTGCTCAGACGAACGGCTGGCAAAATATTTCCCGGACGAGAGTTTTCAGCTGACCACGGCGGAATAATTTGCCTCAAGCAGCGGCAATCTTGAGCGCCGCCTCGATGGTTTCTGCGATCTGGTCGTAATGATCCTCCCGCAAGGCCAGCGGAATCCGCATATCGCACAGGCCGGCGAGCACCGCGCGAGATTGCGGCATGTCCTGGCTGCCGCCGGCATAGCCCCAATCCGCATAGGTGCTGGTAAAACCGCGCGGCTCGAGCCGGCCGAACCATTTGATCGCAACGCCCGCACCTTCGCACAGTTCGATAAAGTGCGAGATTGCCGGCGCATCCAGGCCCAAGAGCGAGAACTGCAGCGAACTGGCCACATAATGTTCCTTGGACGCCCGCCCCGGAACCCTGACCGGCCCGATCGCTGAAAGCCTGCTGCACAGCGCGTCATAATGCCTGTTCCAGGTTGCAGCGCGCGCCTCAAGCAGGGTGAGCTGCGGCCGCAGGAGAGCTGCGGCAAGGGCTGTCATGCGCATGGAACAGTTGGGAATATTGTATTTGTGGCGCTCGAACACCTCCAGCGACGGCCGTGCCGTATGCTGTGCATAGAGCATGTAGGAGCCCGAATAGAGCACCGCCTTGGCGGCAATGTCCTCATCATCGCTGGTCAGAACACCACCCTCGCCTGAATTCATGTGCTTGAAGGTCTGGCCGCTGAACCCGGCGACCTTGCCGAACCGCCCGGTCGGCGTGCCGTCCCATGACGCACCGAGCGTATGGGCACAGTCTTCGATCACCGTGAGGCCGAAGTCTTTCACGGTCGCCATGACCCGGTCCATGTCCGGCACATGGCCGCGCATGTAGGAAAGCATCAGGTATTTTGCACCGCTCTCTTCAGCCTTGCGCGCCAGGTCGTCGATATCGATGTGATAATTTTCGTCGATCTCGACAAACACCGGCTTGCCGCCGGCATGATCGATGGCACCCGGCACCGGGGCGAGCGTAAAGGCGTTGACTAGAACCTTGTCGCCATGGACGACACCCGCAGCCTTAAGTCCGATGAACAGCGCACTGCCTCCGGAATTGACCCCAACTGCATAGCGGCTGCCGACATAGGCGGCGAATTCCTGCTCGAGGAGCGCTGCATGATTGTTGTCGGAACCATATTCGCCATAGCGGAACAACCGGCCCGACCGCATGATCTCGTTGGCGGCTTCAATTGCGTCGTCCGGGATCGCACCGGGATCGGACAGGTCGATATCGAGTTTTGGAATTTTGACGTGCTGGTCCATGGCAACCTTCAATTTCGCAAAATGCGCCTTATCAGTGCATCTCACGGACCAGAGCGTCAATCATTTTGGCCGTGCCGGCAAACCGGCAATGAACCGGGCCATGTTGACGACGGCTCTTTGATGACTTCCGCGCATCAATACAACTTCGTTCCAGCGGGCCTCAACGTCAAACCCCACGCGTTTACCGTCCACGCTTGTCACAGTAACCGATGCTTCCACCGTTGAGCCGATTGGCGCTGCCGCCAGATGTTCGACATTGACCTGAATGCCAACCGTCCCTTCATCCGGGCCGATGCGTGACCGCAGATAGGTCACACCGGCCATTTCCAGCAAACCAATGAGCGCCGGTGTCGAGACCACGTCGACGCCGGTACTGCCGTAATGTTCCGCACTGTGCCCGTCATCGATCACCGTGGATGCACTGAATGTCTCACCGATTTCGATTTTGGTCATGCTTACATCCTGCCCTGCTGCAAATTGAACATGTCTCGCCCGTGCGGACGTCGTCAACCTTGCTTGTGGGCATTGCTTGAAGTGTGACGGCGAAACTTCTAGCGTTATCACAACAAAACCGTATGAGGATCGTCAAACCCCATGTTGAGTGCGGAACAGAATGAACTGGTGACGCGCACCGGGCCCGGCACACCGGCGGGCGCGCTGCTAAGGCGCTATTGGCAACCTGCCGTGCTGACCGAGGAGTTGGAAGGTGAACGCCCGGTGGTACCTGTCCGGCTGCTTGGCGAAGACCTGGTGGCGTTCAAGGACGAGACCGGGCGCTACGGTCTGATCGGCAGGCAATGCCCCCATCGCGGCGTTGATCTGTGTTACGGACGGCGCGAAGACGGCGGACTGCGCTGCCCGTTTCACGGCTGGCTGTTTGACGTCGAGGGCCGGTGCCTGGAACAACCAGCCGAGCCCATAGACAGCACCTTCCATCGCAAGATCAGACACACCGCCTACCCGTGCGAAACCCATAACGGCATCATCTTTGCCTATATGGGTCCCGGAGGTCCGCCGCCATTTCCCGAATATGATTGTTTCGCGGCTCCGGACGCATTCACTTTCGCGTTCAAAGGTCATATCGACTGCAACTGGCTGCAGGCGCTGGAAGTGGGCATCGACCCTGCCCATGCCTCCTTCCTGCATCGTTTCTTTGACGACGAAGACCCGACCGAGAGTTACGGCAAGCAGTTCCGCGATACCTCGATCGGCACGGATACGCCGATGACCACGATCCTGCGCAATTTTACCCGGCCGGATATCACTGTCGAGGAAACCTCCTATGGCCTGCGCCTGACCGCCTTGAGGCGGCTCAATGATGAACACATGCATGTGCGCGTTACCAACCTCACCTTCCCCCAGGCAATTGTCATCCCGCTCAGCACCGACATGGTTCTCACCCAGTGGCATGTGCCGATCGATGACCACCAGTGCTACTGGTATTCGATCTTTTCCAGTTTCCAGAACAAGGTCGACAAGGCTGCCATGCGTGAACAGCGCCTGGAGCTTTATACCCTTCCCGACTACAAGCCCCGCCTGAACCGCACCAACAACTGGGGCTTCAACCCCCATGAACAGCGCGATGCCACCTATACCGGCATGGGCGCCGACATAAATGTCCACGACAATTGGGCAGTGGAATCGCCGGGCGCAATATTCGACCGGACGAGAGAACAGCTGGGCACCACCGACAAGGCGATTACCGCCAACCGGCGCATGCTGATTGGCGCAATAAACGGTATAGAACGTGGCGAGGAGCCGCCCGCGGTGCCTGCCAACGCGGACGCCGGCAGATTGCGTGGGCCCGTCGCCATCGACATGATCGCCCCCGCCGAAGATTGGGACAGCTGCTGGAAATCACGCGACCTGGAACGGCGCGAAACCTCCCCATGGGCGACCAACCCCTGGTAAGACAAAAAACACGAGCACGGAGGCGATGAATGGCACCGCATGACGGCAGTTACGGCCGGGCAGGATTTGTCGAGCGGCACGGCTTGCGCTCCACCGAGGCAGCCCGGCAGACCGATGAGCTGATCAAACGCATCGACACTGACGGGCTTGAGACACTGCGGGTGTCCTTTGCCGATCAGCATGGCATATTACGTGGCAAGACGGTGATGGCGCGCGACGCAGCGCAGATCATGCACAACGGTTGCGCCATGACCTCGACCCTGCTCACCAAGGACACTTCCCACCGCACGGCCTACCCGGTTTGGAGCGCCGATGGCGGCATGGACATGGCGGAAATGGCCGGCGCCGGCGATTTCATCATGGTGCCTGATCCAGCCACCTTCCGCGTTCTGCCCTGGCTCGAGAAGACCGGCTGGATACAATGCGACATCTATTTTCCCAACGGCGAACCGGTGCCGTTTTGCACTAGGCGTCTGTGCCGGAACATGCTCGGAGACCTGGCCGGCCGCGGGTTTGAACTGATCGCCGGCCTTGAAGTCGAATTTCACCTGTTCAGGCTTGAAGATGCACAACTTGCACCCGAAGACGCGACCCAGCCCGCCACACCTCCCGACGTCAGCCTGCTCGCCCATGGTTTCCAGTATTTGACCGAAGCGCGCATGGACCAACTGGAACCGGCCCTGGAGATCCTCAGGCGCAATCTTGTCGCCCTCGATCTGCCCCTGCGGTCGATCGAGGTCGAGTTCGGCCCCAGCCAGTGCGAATTCACTTTCCATCCGGAAGCAGGCCTTGGTTCCGCGGACACCATGATTTTGCTGCGCAGTGCGGTGAAACAGATTGCCCGCCGCAACGGGCTGCACGCCACCTTCATGTGCCGCCCTCACCTGCCAAACCTGTTCTCCAGCGGCTGGCATTTCCACCAATCCCTGGCCGACGCCAAGACCGGTGCAAACCGTTTTACGCCGGACACGGACGAAGATGCCTTATCACCCCTGGGCAGGCACTATGTCGGCGGCCTGCTGGCCCATGCCCGGGCCGCATCGGTGTTCACCACACCAACCATCAACGGCTACAAACGCTACAAGCCCTTCACGCTTGCACCCGATCGCGCGGTTTGGGGGGCCGACAACAAAGGCACCATGATCCGCTCCCTGGGCGGTGCCGGCGATCCAGCATCCCGCATTGAAAACCGTGTCGGCGAACCGGCCGCCAATCCTTATCTCTACATGGCCTCACAAGTCGCCTGTGGCCTTGACGGCATCGATAACGCCCGTGATCCAGGCCCGCCTTCAGCCACCCCTTATGAAACCCAGGCCGACCGGCTGCCACAAAGCCTCATGGACGCGGTGGCCGCACTGGACAAGAGCGAGCTGTTCCGCACAGCCTTTAGCGACCGTTTTGTGGACTACATCGTAACTCTCAAACAATTTGAGATTTCCCGCTATCTCTCGGATGTAACAGACTGGGAACAAAGGGAATATTTCGATCTCTTTTAGAGTATAGTCTGCACGGATCTCAATCGCCGTGAGGCCGTGATTAAGCTTTCATTCACCTTGAATATCTATGTCTAGACTGGTCGCGTATTCAGTCCGCAGCGCTGAAACGCATATTCACCAGGACAAGGTACCCGAACATGTCTGTTGTTTCTCTGCCGACCAAAGACATTTTCCCCGGCTATCCCGACGCCGCTGAAACCTTGAAGGATGTCGACACCGACATCGAACACCTCCGATCACAGATTGACCGCGTGGCCGATGTCGCACAGCAGATCAACGACATTGCCAGAAAAACCAACCTGTTGGCGCTCAACGCGACGATCGAGGCGGCACGCGCAGGCGACGCCGGTCGCGGATTTGCCACGGTCGCCGGCGATGTCAAGGCGTTAGCCGTCCAGACCAGTGCGGCTACGGAAGAAATTGTCGAAATCGTCGAGACCCTGAACCAGCACGCAGACCATCTGGAAGAAACCCGCTAAACACCAGAGCCCTGCCCGGCCTGGCGGCTAAAGCAAACCGCACCCGACCGAACGCTGACAAGGTGTTGCAAACTTTGAAACAGATCAAACGTTCAGCGCGGTGGCGTCGATCTCGACCATAAACGGGCCTGTCCCTTCCAGAGCTTCCACCATGGCGCCGGCAATTGCGTCGATAGCACCCACCTTGCGATACTTGCAGCCATAAGCCCTGGCGAACAGCTCAAAGTCCGGGTTCATCGGATTAGTCGCAATATGTCCAATCTCCTTGCGGTCCATATCATTCATGATCGCCTGAAGCCCGGCGCTGTTCCACAAAACAACGATCAGTTGTTGACCAAGCTCCGTGGCAACGGCGAGTTCGTTGAGGGTGTATTGGAACCCGTAGTCCCCGGCGATCGCTACCACCGGCGTGTTGCCGGCGCCGAGTTTTGCGCCAATCGCTGCGGGCAAGGCGTATCCAAGCGTCCCGTAACCACAGGGATGCATCCAGTGCCGCGGATTGCCGACCGGAAACATCTCATTGCCGGCATAGGCCAGGGTTGTCATATCGGTGACCACGATGGCGTTGTCCGGCAGCACCTCCCGCAGGGCGTCAAGCACCTGTCGCTTGAGGGCCGCAACGCCTGTATCGCCTGAGGTGATCGACTGCCTGAGCGCTGTTACGTCGTTAGGGCCAAGTGTGCTCTTACCGCCATCTACCGGTAGGGCGTCCACCAAGGCCTCTACCGCCACTGCGGCATCCGCCAGGATCGTCAGATTGCCGCCACAACGGTCCACAAGCTTGGCGGGGTCGATATCGATGCGGATCAAGCTACCGGTACACGGAATGCCCTCGTCCCAGAGGTCGGTTTCCGACAATTCCGTACCGATCGCCAGCACCACATCGGCGCCCGCCAGGAATTTTTTGGCATGTCCCCGGGACAATACCGCCCCGGCACTCAGCGGGTGGTCGTCGGGCACCACGCCTTTGCCGGCGATAGTCGGCATCACCACGGCATTGAGGCGCTCCACCAGCGCCCTCAGACTTGCCGACGCACCAATCGAACCGCCACCGGCGATCACCGCTGGACGCGATGCATTGATCAGGAGAGTTGCTGCCTCGGCAATGGCTGCAGGATCAGGGTATGACACAGCTGCTGTGGTCTGCACGCTCCAGTTACCAGTTGCCTCGGCACTCAATACATCGATCGGAATCTCGATATAAGCCGGCCGTGGACGCGACGTCGCAAAGCCCGCAAACGCCTTAGCCAGAAGTTCCGGCACGTCTTCAGGCGCATAGGCCGTGGCGGCCATGCCGGTTACCGTGGCTGCCGCTGCCCTCTGGTCCTGTATCTCATGCAACCGGCCCCTGCCCTGGCCCAGATCCTTGACGTCAAGCGCGCTTGAAATCACCAGCATCGGCACGGAATCGGAATAGGCCTGGCCGAGCGGCGTCATGATATTGGTCAGGCCCGGCCCGGTGATCGTGAAACAGACGCCCGGCCGCCCGGTCGCCCGGGCATAACCGTCAGCCATAAACCCCGCGCCCTGCTCATGGCGCGGCAGGATATGGTGTATCCCCGAGTTCAGCAGCCCCCGGTAGAGTTCGTTGTTGTGCACACCGGGAATACCGAAGATGGTATCAACCCCATAGTCTTTTAGAAGGGCCACCAAAGCCTGCCCGACACTTCTGCCCGCATTGGTTTTTGTCATAGCTTTATCCCTTCGATATCCGCCACTCATACAGTCACAGGTGGTGCAAATCCGCCAAACTTATCCGACTATGTCAAGGTTCCCACAAACCGGGTCATCCGCGTCACAGCATCATGCAGCACCGGGATCGGCTGGCACAGGGATATCCGCACCCAATCGGAATGGGCTGACCCGAAAGCTTCTCCCGGAAGAACCGAAACACCTTCGGCCCGGTAAAGCCGTTCGGCAAATTCCTGTGCAGGAATACCAAGGCGGTCGATCCCGACGATACAGAATATACCCGATGCCGGTTCGATGCAGTCCAGGCTGTTTACACCGGACAGTGCCTGCACCAAAACATCCCGCCGCTCCCGGTAGACCTGCTTCATCTCGGCCACCTCCGGCACCGAACCGGTAACCGCCGTCAAGGCGCCTTGCTGGATGAACCCCGGCGCACCATAGATCGCATGATTGAGCAGGTCACGCGATGCCGCAGCAATGGAAGCAGGTGCCACCATCCAGCCCACGCGCCATCCTGCCATCGCGTGAGATTTGGACAGAGAACGGATAATGATTGTGCGATCGGCCATGCAATCCAGCGACGACGGCGAGACAAAGTCATCGTCAAAGCAAAGGTCCGCATAGACCTCGTCCGAAATCAGCCAGATACCGTTTTTGGCGCACAGCTCCGCGATCACCGCGAGCACCTCACATGAGGCAATGGCGCCCGAGGGATTGTGCGGTGAGTTGAGCAGGATTGCCCTGGTCTGCGGAGTAATGGCAGCGCGCAACAGATCGAGATCCACCTGAAAGCCCTGTGCGCGTTGCAGCGGCACGAGCTTGACAGTGCCGCGTGCTGTGGCAACCACGCCTTCGAACATGGTGTAGGGCGGCGACAGAAGGATGACCTCATCGCCCTCGTCCACGATGCAGCACATTGCCGTGAACAGTGCATTCTGTGCACCGGAACACACCACCACCCGATCGCACTCGACCTCCCAGCCCAGCCTTTCCGTCTCGGACGCAGCAATTGCCTCGACCAGGGATTTGATACCTCCTGCGGGGGTGTAATGGGTCTGCTCATCGTGCAACGCCTGTATCGCTGCGTCGGTAATCGCTTTCGGGGTGGCAAAATCGGGATCACCGACGGACAGCACGATAACATCCTTGTCCGCAGCCCGGTCCACAAGAGCCTCGGTATGTACCGCCCAGCCATCCGCGCCATCGACCAAAAGCGCGTTCACTGTGGACGATAGCAACATGTTGGTAGACGGATCGACCGGTCGTTCGTGCATATCCTGGCCTGTTGATGAATATGTTGAGAGGATAACGTTGCTTGCGTTTCATGTTGAGCGCGACGACAGCCCTGGTGTCAACATGATGTTTTACCGTGAGTGCCTGAAAACAATTCAATGCACCTTTCGCACACCTGCACAGCCCGGCACATCAGAACGCAACAGATGTTTTCAAACCGATCAAAAATGCACTACCTTCTGGCCCGGGAAATCGGTGAGGGTCAGCAATGCAACAACAAAATCAATCAATGAAAACTATGAAGCTCTACAACAAGGTTGAGCGGATCATCACCGAGTTGCATGCGCTTGGCATTGACGACGACGCACCGCTCAGCGTCGACGATTTGACCCCCTTTGATCAATATCACTATTACGGAACCGAGGCGGTCGATCACGCCGCAACCGCGATCGGCATTGGTCCGGACACCAAGGTTCTCGAAGTGGGCTCAGGCATTGGCGGCCCGGCCCGCTATCTGGCAGACCGCTCAAAGTGCCATGTCACCGCCCTTGAGCTTCAGCCCGATCTGAACGAAACCGCAAAGACATTGACCGCACGCTGCGGCCTTGGCGATCGGGTATCCCATGTCTGCGGCAATGTTCTCGACGGTGGCCAGGGCAGCGAAAAATATGACGCCCTGGTTTCGTTCCTGTGTTTTCTCCACATTCCCGACCGCGCGTCATTGTTCAGCAGATGCCATGAAGCCTTGCGCGGCGGAGGCACCATATTCATCGAGGATTTCACCAAATTGTCGGAACCTTCCGACGCGCAATGGGAAATCCTCAAGGAAAAAGTTCTTTGCTCCTATCTGCCGGGCCCGCAGGACTACCAGGATCAATTGCAAGCCGCCGGCTTCACACAGGTGGTCGCCGAAGATGTAAGTGCAGAATGGGCGCGGTTCACCCGTGAAAGGCATGATGCATGGTGCGCGCGGCGCGAGCGTAATCTTGAACTCCATGGCCCGGAAATCACCGACGGCATGGAAGATTTCTATAAGACCGCGGCCGATCTCTATGCCGACGGCGTGCTAGGCGGACTGCGCATTCGTGCCACCCGGCCGTAGAATTAGCGCGTGTCGCACAAGGCCAGCTCTGCTGTAACTTCCGCAAGACGGTGCCTGGCTTTTTCCGACCTCGCCTTGATGTCCATGAGTTCGGTTTCGCTCATTGCCCGGTTTTGCTGAAGCGCCCGCCGTCTGCCGTCAATCTCTGCCGCGCCGCCGCCCATCCGTTCCAGCGCATCGGTCAGCCGCCGGCCGTCATGAGCCAGTTCACCGATCGCTGTCGCCAATCGGCGATCGGCCGCTTCCAGTTCCGCAATTTCGTTTTCCAGACACAGCTTTTCGGCCAGCAGCACGGCGTAACTCTCAGACATAGCTGAAATATTTCACGGCACCATCGGGCAGCGCCACTATTTCTTTCGTGTAACCCACAATACAGTTAGAAAAAAACCTGTTAGGTTTGTGACTTGACGCACACTGATATTCAGTATGCGCGATTATCTCCGGTACTTATGAACACGAAAAATCCTGTCAGCCTGTTCCGCAACCTGCCTTTTCACCATCTGTACACACCGGCCTTTCTTTCCGCCGATGTCTGCTCGCAGGTCTATGATTTCTTTGAACAGACACCGAAGTGGCATCTGCCCGAGGGTGCCGCGCCGGGAGATGGTCCGATCCTGTTTCTGAACGGCGATCTTCCCGGCGAACTGGCCCATCTGGAAAGCCCTGAAACCATCTCTACCCTGAAAAACTGGCTGTCAGACGAGTATGATGTTCAGTTTGACGAAAAATGCGAAGTGATCGGCAACAAAATGATGGTTGGCCAGGGCATCCGGCCACATAATGATTTTCATGAAGCCGCCCCGTCGCACCGGATGGTCATCTTCATCACCCGCGACTGGTCATGGGCTGACGGTGGTGAATTATGGTTGCTGAATTCAACCCGCGACCGGATCGAACGCTCAGGCCACCTCGAATACCCACCGGTTGCGGGTGACGCCATAACCTTTCCGATTTCACAGGAATCCTATCACACGGTTCAAACGACAAAGGACGGTGTCCGCTATTCGCTGACCTATTCCTTCTACCCGCCGCAATAACGCAAGAACTTTCTATTCATACAGCAGATAGGGCGCGCGTTGCTCGGTGAAGGCGCGCACCTCATCCTGCCAGGCAGCAATGATGGCATCGGCTGTCATACCCCGCTTGATCATTTGCATGAGCTGGCCGGTGCCGGCCATTTTTGCAAGCCATACCGGCTTGTCGATGATATCGGGCACACCGAGGCGGGCTGCGTGGTCGACGAACCCGAGCAGCACATGGATCCCCGTCTCGACCGGCTGATATCGTGCCGGATCGGCAATCAACAGCCGTACCCCCGGAATGTTCTGTCCCGCAAAGAGCGGCGCAAAGGCCTTCGCCTTGCCGGACTTTGGCGTAAATCGGACACGATCGAACAAAACGCCCGGACGCTTCAGCGCGCTCAGTTCGCGGGCAAGCGCTGCACCATCGATCCATGGTGCGCCAATCAGCCGGAAAGGTTCATCGGTGCCGCGGCCATAATTGGTTGCGGTGGCTTCGAACAAACCGGTACCGGCATAGGCCAATGCGGTTGCGAAATCGACGATCGCCGGACTTGGGTCCACCCAGGCAACACCGGTATCTGGCCAGCGCATGGAGCGCTTCCAGCCGGTCATCGGCACGACTTCGAGGGTCAGGTTTTCAAGACCCGGCAACAGCGCCTCACCTTTGATCATCAAGGCAAGTTCACCAATTGTCATGCCATGAGCAATCGGAATGCGGTACTGGCCAATAAAAGAGCGCTGCGCATCGCGCATGACAAAGCCCGAAACATAGTCACCGCCCAGGGGATTGGGCCGGTCCAGCACGACAAAACGGACGCCGGCGCGCGCTGCGGCCTGCATTGCCAGACCCATGGTTGAGATATAGGTGTAGAACCGCGCCCCGACATCCTGAATATCGAACACCAGCGCATCGAGACGACGCAGGACCGCCACACTCGGCTTCCGGTTCTTGCCATAGAGCGAATAGACCGGGGCCCCGGTATGGGCGTCGTGGCTGTCCACCACGTCCTCGCCCGCATAGGCATCGCCACGCAGGCCGTGTTCTGGAGCAAACAGGGCTGCAAGTGTAAGGTTGGATGCACCAAACACCAGATCGATCAGGTGATCGCTGCCAGCACGCGAGGTCTGGTTGACGATCAGGCCGACCCTGGCGCCGTCAAGCCGCGCAAACCCTTCTTCAGCCAGAACCTGTGCACCTGTCGCCACGTGACGTGCCTTCTCATCAGCCACCGCAGTTGTAGTGGCAGTGATCCCCAAGCTTAGGATTGCACGAAAAGCGGCGGCGCCAAACAAATTGCGGCCGCTCCCAGGGAGCGGCCGCATTATTCGCTGCCAGATCGTGGCCCGTGCATATGGTGACAAGCTGCTGCTCCTGCAGCGGTGCGTCATCCGTTTCGCAGGACTAATACTAGTCGGAAGCCTCCGACGATTCACGGCCACCGATCAGGGTAACGTTGCTGTCCGTGTCAGTGTCGTTGAACGTCTGTTCGTCGGTTGCCTGCGCCGGCGTGGCGGTGTCGGCGGTCAGGTCAGCGGCATCCTGGAACAGCACGGCGCGTTCCTCAGCCGACAACAGGCCGGTTGCTTCGTGCGAGATATCAAGCTGGAACGCCTTGATCGCCTCACGGGTCTGCGCGGTCATCCTGCCGTCTTCATTACCGGCGGGATAGCCAAGAGCATTCAGAGCCTGCTGCACCCGAATCCGGCCGTCGCGTGAACTGACGGTCGGGGTCGTTTGCTGATTTTGCGTCGCGTTGATTTGGGTCGCATTGTTTTGATTGTTTTGCGACGCATTGGCCTGATTGTTCTGATTGTTTTGGTTGTTTTGATTATTCTGGTTATTGTTCTGGTTATTACTCTGATTGTTGTTCTGATTGTTGTTCTGGTTGTTATTCTGATTGTTGTTTTGGTTGCCGTTGTTATCGTTCCGCAATGCAACGGCGGCACGATCGAACAGAATGATTTTTTGTTTCGGCGTCAACCTGCCGGTCGGCCTGGCATCGATTTCATACTGAAACGCGCTGATTGCCGTCCTGGTGCCGCGCCCGATAACGCCATCGACAACACCGGCATCATAGCCAAGCGTGTTAAGCGCCGTCTGGATCCTGCGGGCTTCCGAACGATTATAGTAATAGCGCTTGACCACGGGACGTGGCGGCGGCGCATTACGGGGCGGCGGCGGAGATGACCGTCTGCGGTTGTTCTTGGCGGCCTCATTGAGGATGATGGCGGTACCAACGCCGACAGCGACACCGCCGATAAAGGCGCCTGTTTTGCTGCCTGCTTGCACAGGTGCCGGAAGCAACTGTGTGACGAGACCAAGGCTCACCACCAAAGCGGCTCCGGATTTCGCCAGGGTCTTAAAAGGAATGCTCATAGTGTTCATTTTCTATCGCCCTTATCCGTAACAGGCTCGAAAGCCTTAGAAGATTCCCAATGATCTGCACATTAGTGCGACAACATTAAGGAAATCCGTTGAGATCAGTTCCCACTCAGCCACAGAAAGATAAATCTTCGACAGCTGATTCTTTGCACAAATACAAACTCCAGCACCCTTTAGGTGGTCTCGCGGCTGCCCGGTGTCAATGGCTCAAATACAGATTTGCTTTTCGATTACACTGCCGTGCACGCCAGCGAATCAGTACCAAACACACCGATATGCAGCTAATAAACCCTGGAATACCTTACATAGCCTTTAAGCTTGGCACTCACAGACGAACAACCTTTCCACATTCGACAACATTCAAGAAAATCATTGCATTACAAGCGCTTGCTGGAATTATCCCAACTCCCGAATGAGTCTCGTCACCAGACCTCACCTAAACCGCAATGACAACCTGAACAGCATCTGTCAGGCGAAAAATCGCCAACATAATTGCGATTCGCGACCAACTGCTCAGTGCGCGGAAATAATAACATATGGCAGCGTCCAAATAAGCACCGTTCGCCATTCAGGACTAAAACTGGGTTAAGTTTCGCATCATTGCGGCACGAAACCGCTATTGCCATGCTCAAAGACGCATATCGCGCGCGGTTGTGCCATCGGCGGTGCCGTCTGCATAGCGTATGTAGGATGCAATGTGGAAGTCCGCATCATGGGCTGTTTGTTGCACAGAGGGCCGCTCGGCCATGACCGACAGCCACTCTTTCAGGCGGCCGCATTCCGCCGGCACGGCGATGTCGCGATAGGCTTCCAGCACACACAGGCGTTCCATGTGGGGATAAACCGCGATATCGGCAAGCGACAGCTCCGCGCCTAGCCAGTATGGTCCCTGCTGGCGCCCGCCCAGGGCTGAGGTCTCGATAAACCGCAAGGCATCGACAATGGTTTGCGCCAGGTCCCGGCGCCGGGCGGTATCCTGTTCCAGCAACACCTTATAGAAGGCCGGCACGAATTTGACATTGTCGAAATCGATCCACACCCGTGCCGCTGCCCGGGCGCCGGGCTCCTTGGGCATCAGGGCCGGTTCGGGAAACACTTCATCGAGATATTCGTTGACGATCGATGATTCATAGATCGTGACATCGCCATGGCGCAGCACCGGAACCTTGGAATAGGGCGAAACATCATCAAACCAGTCCGGCTTGTTGCGCAGGTCGATCTCGATATGCTCATACGCGATCCCCTTTTCCAGAAGCGCGATCAGAGTGCGCTGGGCAAAGGGACAGACCTCAGCACTGATGCATTGAATGTCGGTCATGGCGTGGATATCTCGCTCAAACTTGCCGGCTGACAACGGACTGGGCGCCGTTTTGACTATCATAGCCTGATTTTCATGGAACTTGGTAGGTGCAGAAATTCGGGAAGACGCGTACCGCGGAGCAGATGCAGACCTGAAACATCCCGCAAAACCGCAGAGGCCGCCATATTGAGCAAGGTTTCTCAAAGACGGCGGCCTCGGCTGGAATTTGGTGGGCGCACTAGGGCTCGAACCTAGGACCCGCTGATTAAGAGTCAGCTGCTCTGCCAACTGAGCTATGCGCCCTTAGGGGATCAGTGGCACAAACCACCGGTCACCCGCGTTCTCTAGCAAAGGCCGTGCCATGGGTCCAGCAGTTTAGCAAGGGCACCAATCCGTGGGTCATGCCGCCGCCAGCGTGGCGGGTCAGACCTTGCGGGTCGGCCAGGCCGGCAGGGTGCCGCGTCGTGTGGCACCGCTGTCGCAATTGGTCTTGCGGTGCACGGAAACATTGAGCAGGAAGCCGATGCCGACCATCAGGGTCATCATCGCCGTGCCGCCATAAGACACCAGCGGCAGTGGTACGCCGACCACCGGCACCAGGCCCGTAACCATGGCGACATTGATAAACACATAGAGAAACAGTGTGAAGCTGACGCCGCCGGCGAGCAGCCGTCCAAACCGGTGCCGGCACCTGATGGCGATGTAGATGCCGAGCACGATGAGCACTATGTAGAGCCCCAGAAGTCCGCCCGCCCCGATGAAGCCGAGCTCCTCGGCAAGGGTGGTGAAAATAAAATCAGTGTGTTTCTCGGGCAGGAAATTCAACTGGCTCTGGGTGCCCGCAAGCAGACCCTTGCCGGCAATCCCGCCGGATCCGACCGCGATCTTGGACTGGATAATATGATAGCCCGCCCCGAGCGGATCGCGTTCCGGGTTAAGGAAAGTCAGGATCCTTTGCTTTTGATAGTCTTTCAGGAAATGCCACAGAAATGGCACGGCACCTCCAGTGCAGGCGATGCCGAGAAAAAAGTAAAGCCAGTGGACGCCGGCCAGAAAGATCACCGCCATGCCCCCGGCAAACAACAGGACCGCGGTGCCAAGATCCGGCTGCTTGAGCACCAGGGCCGCCGGCACCGCAACCATCAGCATCGGCAGTGCCAGGTAATGTGGCTTTGAAATCTTGGCGCGGTCCATCTTGTGATAGAGCGCTGCCAGAGCCAGCACCAGAGCAACCTTCATCATCTCAGATGGCTGCAGCTGGAAGCCGCCCAGATCGAGCCAGCGCCGGGCGCCCTTGGCCGAGGAGCCAAGGAACGGCACCGCTATCAGAAGCGCCAGCGAAGCGCCGTAGATGGGAAAAGCCAACTTGAGCCACACCCGCACATCGACCAGCGCAATCACCAGCACCACGCACGCTCCCAAACCGAAACGCCATAAATGGATGCGCGCCCAAGGCTCCATTTTGCCACCGGCAACCGAGTAGAGCATAGTGGCCCCGACCACAGCGATCGCCACAACAACAAGCACAACCAGCCAGTTGAGCCGCAACAACTTGGCCCGCGGCGTTCGCAGCTCGACCTTGCCATACAGGTCAGCCATCCTGCGACCCCTGCATGTCCTGGGCGGTTCTGCCGGGCGGGGTCTCCAATTCGAATGCCGGTCGTCCGATCACATCGGTTTCCAGGGCCTTCATCAAGAGATCCTTGACCACCGGCGCTGCAGCCTTCGATCCGCCGCCGCCATGCTCGACCACCACGGCAGCCGCATAGCGTGGTTTGTCGACCGGCGCGTAAGCAACGAACAAGCCATGGTCCTTGAATTTACGCGGCACCACGCCACGATTGCGCCGGATTTCCGCACGCAAGGCAGGGGTCAGACTGCGCACCTGGCTGGTCCCGGTTTTGCCAGCCATGCCGGCACCGTTGACGTCGAACCTCGACCGCGCAGCGGTACCGCCTTCATTGACGACCGCATTCATGGCGCGGTGGATGATCGCCAGGGAATCATCGCTGATATCAATCTTGTCCAGTTTGTCCGGCAGGGTCGAGATGCCGCCGACCGAGCGCACCAGGCGCGGCATCACCGCATAGCCGCCATTGGCGATCCGCGCGGCATAGACCGCAAGCTGCAGCGTCGTGGACAGCACATAGCCCTGACCGATCCCTGCAATCACCGTTTCGCCCGGATACCAGGGTTCGCCCAGCGTTCCCTGTTTCCATCCAGGCGTTGGAATGGTGCCCGCCTTTGCGTCGCCGAATTCAGGCCCGAAGGTTTCACCCAGGCCCAGCTTGTGTGCCATTTCAGCGATCTTCTCGATGCCGATTTCCTTGGCGGTCTCGTAGAAATAAACATCGCACGACTGCTTGATCGCATTGTGCATGTCCATCGCCCCATGGCCGCGCGCCTTCCAGCAGCGAAAGCTCACTTTGCCAAGGTGAAAGCGCCCGTAGCACCGCACCCTGTTACGCGGTTTGATCATGCCGGATTCAAGGGCTGCCAGGGCGACCACCATCTTGAATGTGGAACCCGGTGGATAGAGGCCCTGGGTCGCCCGATTTAACAGGGGTTTTTCCGGATCGCCGATCAGCGCGCTCCAGTTGCTGCGCGACATGCCGCCGGCAAACAGGTTGGCATCGTAACTGGGCACCGACGCCTGTGCCAGCACTTCACCGGTATGTACATCCATCACCACGGCTGAGGCATGCTCGTCCTTTAGCCGTTCCTGGGCGAACTTCTGCAGCTCGACATCGATCGACAGAACCACATCCTGCCCGGTCGTGGTCGGGTTGCGGTTGAGCTGGCGGATCACCCGGCCACCGGCATTCACTTCAATAAACTGAATGCCCGTCTTGCCCCTGAGTGGCACATCCTGGGCCTTCTCGACGCCGCTCTTGCCGATCTCGTATCCCGGCATCAGGAGCCGCGGATTGTCGGCCCCTTCCAGTTCATTGACCGGTCCGACATAACCGACCACATGGGCCAGTTCCCGGCCGAAATGATACTGGCGCGAATAGCCCGCCTCCGGACGCACGCCCGGCAGTTGGTCGCCTTCGACATTCAGCCTGGCGAATTGCGCCCAGGTCAGGTTTTCCTTGACCATCACCGGCACAAAGCCACGCTGGCGCCGCACTCTGCGCAGCAGTTCGACACGTTCCTTTTGTTCAATCGGAGCGATCTCGGCCACCCGGTCGAGCAACCGGTCGATATCGCCGGCGTCTTCCGGTACCAGGGTGACCTTAAGATTGTCCCGGTTCGAGGCGACAAGGTAACCGAACCGGTCATAGATCTGGCCGCGTGGCGGCGGCACCAGGCGGTAGTTGATCCGGTTGTCATCCGACAATGTGGTGTACTGGTCGGCATCGATGATCTGCATCTGGTAGAGCCTCGCCAGCAACACACCAAACGCACTTAACTGCAGGCCTCCAAGCACCAATGCGCGCCGGGTATACAACCCCTTGGTTGGTTCCTTGGTTTTTTCCGCCATGGCTCAGGCCCTGGCCGGGCCGGACACCCAACTGAACAGCTTTGACATGGGCGGATAGACGGCGATGGTCAGGCCGCCGCTGATCATCAGGGGCCCCGGTGCGATCAGTGTCGAAAAATAGATCGAGCCGAGCGCCCAGGCGAATGCCGAAACGATCGCCGTGACCACGGCAAAACCGATCCAGGTCATGAAAAAGCCGCGCTTCCGGAGGGTCTTGCGGCGCCAGGCGATCAGAGCATAGGCGGACAGATAAACCAGACCCCAGAAACCAAGCGGTCCAGCGGAAAACAAATCGATTGCGAGGCCGAGTACAAACACAGCGACCGGCGGCAAAAGATGAGGTGCACGCACTGCCCAGTGAAACACAACACAGAGCACCAACTGCGGCCCCAGCGTCAATACGCTGTCAGATGCACCCAATGGCAGAAACGAGACAAACGCCACGACAACCGCGATGACGATGGGCATGATGCTGGATATTAGCGACACCGGTCGCACCGCAGCGAACATGTAATCCTCGCTTCCCGTTATCAATGATCTTGTGCTTCAGCCGCCGCCTCGGGCTGAGTGTCGCCTGGCGTTGTCTCGACCACCACCTTTGGCTGGCTGTCGGTTGGAGCGCCGGCAACTTTCGTGGTCGGTTCCTCCGCCGGCGCCGAGGCCTGGGTTTCGACCGCCAGTGAAGGCGCATAGTCGAAAATCCGCACATAGCTCAAACGGCTCGGATTGGCGAACGGCACCACCGTATAGGTTCCCCCGACCCCGGGTCCGACAGTCCCGATCGGCAGACCAGGCGGCAGCTGCCCGCCGTCTCCCGATGTGAACACGGTATCGCCTTCACGAAGGCTGACATGGGCGGGCAGGAAGTCCAATCGCGGTTCACGCTCATTGGTGCCGGTCAGGATGGCGCGATAGCCATGGGGCTCGACACGCACCGGGATGCGGCTATTGAGGTCACTGACCAGCAACACACGCGAGGCATCCTTGCCGGCAGTCAATGTACGCCCGACTAGGCCGCGTCCATCCATGACCGCCTGATGCTCCCGCACGCCGTGCGACCTGCCCGCATTGACAATCACCGTATGCACAAAGGGGCCCCTGGCATCGGCGATCACCCGCGCGGTGACGAATTTCGACGCAGGTTCATGGCGGGCGTTGAGCAGTTCTTCGTATCTGCGAACCTGGCGCTCCAGCTCAATGGCTTTCGACTTCCACAATTGCAGGCTTTCATTTTGCTGCTTCATGCGGGTCAGTTCGCCGAACAGAAACTGATAGGAGCCGAACTGTGCGCCGAGCCGGCGCACACGTTCCAGGGGTCCCGCCATGGTTTCGAGAACCGGCGCACTCAGGTCGGTTGCCTGCTGCCGGACACCCTGAATGATTGTCGTTTCATTGCGGCCGGCAATCAGCATTGCCACACATGTCACCATCAGCACGTGGAACCAGAGTTGACGGGTCATGAACCCGGTGGGTGTCGGACGTCTCTTACTTTGGGTCGTGGCCACGAGCCTAAACACCTTGTACTCGCCATGAGACGCTCCAGATCGGCGTCCCAGGCCGTTTTACTTGTTATTTTTTTCCGTCCCGGCGTCAGTATACAGACGACAGGATATTTTTCATTACTTTTAGATGCTCCACCGCCTGTCCGGTGCCCAGCGCAACACAGCTCAGTGCGTCTTCGGCAACCCGTACAGGCAGGTTTGTTTCCCTGCCGATGACGGCATCGAGATTGGCCAGAAGAGCCCCTCCTCCGGTCAAAACAACACCATTTTCAACAATATCTCCCACCAGTTCCGGCGGCGTAACTTCGAGCGCGACCTTGATCGCTTCGACGATCTGGCCGACCGGTTCGGACAAAGCTTCGGTGATCTGCGCCTGTCCGAGTTTTATCGATTTCGGAACACCGGAGGCGAGATCGCGGCCTTTGATGCGAATTTTAACTTCGTTGCCGTTGACGGTCACCATGGCGGTGCCGCATTCTTTTTTGATTCGTTCCGCGCTGGTCTCGCCGAGCAGCAGGTTATAGGTCCGGCGGATATAGTTGATAATCGCCTGGTCCATCTTGTCGCCGCCGACCCTGATCGAGCTTGAATAGACGATGCCGCCGAGCGACACCACGGCGACTTCCGTCGTGCCGCCACCAATATCAACCACCATGGAACCCATCGGCTCGTTGACCGGCAATCCAGCGCCCATTGCCGCCGCCATCGGCTCTTCGATCAAAAACACTTTTCGGGCACCAGCCGCATGGGCCGATTCCTGAATTGCCCGGCGCTCGACCGGCGTCGCCCCAGACGGCACACAGATGACCACCTGAGGACTGGCAAATGCACTGCGGTTTTGAACTTTGCGGATGAAATGCTTGATCATCTCTTCCGCCACTTCGAAATCGGCGATAACGCCTTCCCGCAGGGGACGGATAGCCTGGATGTTTGCAGGGGTGCGGCCAAGCATAACCTTGGCTTCCTCGCCGACGGCAAGCACTTCGCGGCGGCCGTCAGTCTCGATCAGTGCAACGACCGATGGTTCGTCGAGTACGACCCCGCGGCCCTTGACATAGACGAGCGTGTTGGCCGTGCCCAGATCAATGGCCATGTCGGCCGAAATTGAACCGAAAATCCGGGAGAACATACCTTACGCCTACTTCCAAACACACAGCCGCGCCACGGGCACCACGCCCCACGCAACACTACTAACTTACTACTCTGGATATTGGGAACGAAATCCCATCTGCAATCCCTATTCTGATCATAGCCGATGATTCTGGATTCGGAACAACAATCGCCCGGCTCCGGCAACTTTCGGAAAAAAAGGTTTACGGCCCAATTTAAGCACCAAATAGCGCAGAATCCCGACAAAATGTAAAGCGCCGCTGCTCAAACGAAAGCAGCGGCGCTTCAAGCCCTATCGAAGACACAGGTCCTCTACGAGACCGCCAGCGCCTCCGGCTTGGTCTTCATGCGCTTAACCATCAGCTTGTTCAGCGCGCTGACATAGGCCTTGGCGGAGGCCACCATGGTGTCCGTATCGGTGCCGCGGCCGGTCACTGTCTTACCGTCTTCTTCCAGGCGCACGCTCACCTCAGCCTGGGCATCGGTGCCTTCGGTGACAGCACTCACTTGGTAGAGCAGCAGTGTTGCTGAATGGTCGATCATCGCCTTGATGGCGTTGAATGTGGCGTCAACCGGACCGTCGCCGGTTGCTTCCTTGGTCACATGACGGCCGTCAAACTCGAGCGTCATGGTGGCTTTCTGGGGCCCGCCGGTGCCAGCGATCACAGTCAGCGCGACAACCTTGATATTGTCATCCGCATGCGCCATCTGGTCGTCAACCAGAGCTTCGATATCCTCGTCATACACGTGCTTTTTCTTGTCCGCCAGGTCCTTGAACCGGGTGAAGGCATCCTGAAACGCGTTTTCGCCCAGGTCATACCCCAGTTCTTCGAGTTTGGAGCGGAAGGCGTGGCGGCCCGAATGCTTGCCCATGACCAGGGAAGTTTCCTTGAGACCAACACTTTCCGGGGTCATGATCTCGTAGGTCTCGGCATTTTTCAGCATGCCGTCTTGATGGATACCGCTCTCATGGGCAAAGGCGTTCTTGCCGACAATCGCCTTATTGTACTGCACCGGAAAGGCAGTGACGTTGGACACCAGCTTAGAAGCCCGGGTCAGCATTTCAGCATTGACGCCGACATCATAGGGCAAGACGTCAGAGCGGGTCTTGATCGCCATGACGATTTCTTCGAGTGCCGCATTGCCGGCCCGCTCGCCCAGGCCGTTAATAGTGCATTCGACCTGCCGCGCCCCGGCATTGACGGCTGCCAGGGAATTGGCCACCGCCATGCCCAGATCATTGTGGCAATGGGTTGAAAAGATTGCCTGATCGGAATTGGGCACCCGTTCGCGCAACATGGTGATCAGCTTGAAGTATTCTTCCGGCACCGTGTAGCCGACCGTATCGGGGATATTGATCGTGCTCGCACCCGCCTTGATGGCCGCTTCCACGCATTTGCACAGGAAGTCATGCTCCGTCCGGGTGCCGTCTTCGGGCGACCATTCGACGTCATCGGTGTGGTTGCGCGCACGGGTAACCGAAGAAATCACCGCTTCATAGACCTGATCCGGCTCCATCTGCAGCTTGTATTTCATGTGCACCGGACTGGTCGACAAGAAGCTGTGAATGCGCGGACGCTTGGCGTGTTTCAGGGCATCGGCCGCACGGTCGATATCCTTCTGTCCGGCCCGCGCCAGGCCACACACCACCGCGTTCTTGACGATCTTGGAGACCTCGGTGACCGCTTCAAAGTCGCCATTGGAGGCGATCGGGAAGCCCGCTTCGATGATGTCGACGCCCATTTCGTCGAGCAGTTCGCCGACCTGCAGCTTTTCCCCCAGGGTCATTGAAGCACCCGGCGACTGCTCGCCGTCGCGCATGGTGGTGTCGAAGATATATACGTGGTCTTTGCCGTTTGAACTTGTCATGTCACTTAGTCCTTATCAGGTGCCCGGCGTTTCGCGCGGACAGAAATCTTGATGGGGTGTTCTTGATTTTCATCCCCTAAGCACCCGCCAATGATGGCAGCCGGAACTCAGGGGCTGATAAGGAGGAGGCCGAGGCCAGCAAGCAACAGCGCACCGGAGGCATCGGCCCCGACGATTGCGATGTTGTTATGTGCAGGCGCAGTTGTCATTTTCGGTCCAACAGTGTTTCGGCACTTACCCTACCCCGACGATTTGGCGGAACCATGACGGCGCGTTCGATTTTTAGACCCCAAGCGATTAACACTCGGTTAACCATAAACGCACCACCGGCTCCCATCGCCGATGTGGAGCGCATTTAAACCAATTGAGATTGCTAAGGCAACAGGAGAAATTATGGTCATTGCGTCAGGACGGCTGCCTATCCGACCATTTGCGCACAAGTGCCGACTGCTTGTGATCACCGAACAGGCGGTTCCACCAGCCTGCGCACGCGTCAGCGGTCTCGTAATCGACAAATGAGTCGAGCACGAACTGGTTGCCATTGTCGTCCTGGCGTATGGTCTCCCAGTCGCCGGACAGGCCAGGCTCGCGATCAATGCGCCAGGTGACCCGTACGGGTTCGATGCGTAGCGCTAAAAGAATAAGGCTCAGACGGTCGATCCCATCAGCGAAGATGTTCAACTCGCCTTTCTCGCGATTGTCCATGCCGCGCAATAGGGAGAAACCGAAGAAGCCCACCAACTCGCACGGATAGCACTCCCACATGGTTCCAAGGCCGGGGAAAAACTCGTCAATCCAAGCGGCGAAATCAAGTTTCGAGGCCAAATCCTCCGAGCTGAATGGTTTCAGTCTGGCAATACACTGAACGTTTTCGAACAGCGCGATGTTTTCGCGTGCATTGCGGATTTCAAGCACCATGACACTCAGCTAGCGGCACCCTCTGTTGGCTGCAGCGGTTCACCCTGCCGGCCGATATGCGTGACTTGTAAACCGCCTGCTGGATCATACAGCCCCGCCAGCGCAACGAACTCCCCAATGAGCCTAGCGCATGCTGGATCAGCCGGGCCACGCAACAGAACCGCCATCCGCGGGCCGCCGCGTTCGTCCGGCATCGGGGTCAGGAACAAATGACCGTTCGCATCGACGATCATTTCTCCCAGCACCGGCACATCAGGAGCGATCAGCGCCGGAGCGGACACCTCACCGGGAACGAAGATATCATCGACTTCATTGGCATTGAGCCGGCGGATTTTATCCATGTCCTCCATCACGCAGGGATCATACAGTAATCTCGCCCTCGCTCACACGCACCGCATGACCGCCGACCCGCACCGCCGTCAAGGCGCCGCCTGAAACATCCGCCTCGATCAGGATGCGGCTCGGGCGGCCCATCTCAAAACCCTGCTCCACGCACCATTTGTGGGTGCCGTCGCTGAGGCCTTCAGATGCCAGTATCTGTCCGGGAAAGGTAGCAGCAGCCGAGCCTGTGGCCGGGTCCTCCGGCACACCGAAATCAGGTCCGAACATACGGGCACGGTAGTCGGCATCGGGGCTTTCGCCACCAATAGTATAGACAAAGGCGCCAACCCAGCCCTTACCGGCGGACAGTCCTTTCCATGCTGCTGTATCGATTTCAGCCCGGGCCAATGCCGCCATATCCTTCACCGGCACAAACAGGAAGGCATTTCCGGCAATCTGATCGCCCGGTCGATGGTCGCCTACCTCGATGTTGTTGTCCTCGAGTGAAAGCGCGTGCGCGATTTCTGTCACGCCCGGTGCTGCGCGGTTCATCTCCGGCAACACCGCATTGGTGAATTGGGCGAATGCCGGCTCGCCTGCCTTTTTCGCAACTTTCACCACCAGCACACCGACCTTTTCTTCAAGCCTGATTTCACGCTCATAGGCATCCGCACCATTTTCCGCCATTTCGGCCAGAACGATCGCGGTGCCGACGGTCGGATGGCCGGCGAACGGCAATTCGGCGCCCGGTGTGAAAATGCGCACATGGGCGGTATTTGCCGTGTTCTCAGGCGGCGCCACAAATGTCGTTTCACTCAGATTGAATTCCCGGGCGATGGTCTGCATCTGATCGCCATCAAGCCCTTGTCCATCCGGCAGCACGGCCAGCGGATTGCCGCCGAACTTCCGATCGGTAAAAACGTCAAGTGTGCAGAAACGGTACTTCATGAAAACCTCACTGACTGGTGTTTGCCCGGTCGCCGGTCAGACCTGCTCTTTGATAAGCGCCTTGACCGCCGTAATCCGGGCTTCGTTGCGTTTGTAGAAGGTCCATTGTTTGATACGCGTCGCGATCAGCAATTCAGCCTGGACCAGGGCCTTGAGATGCTGTGCCGCGGTGGGCTGACTGACACCCAGTTTCTCCGACAGGAACACCGCGCAAACGCCGTCTTTTTCAAGATCGCCATCCACCTGTGGTGGAAAATGCCGTTTCGGATCTTTCAGCCAATCCAATACCAAAAGCCGCTTACCGTTTGCGAGCGCCTTGAGCGTGGCTTCAATTGAATGTGTCATATCGCTATATAGCAAATTTGCGATATGACAATCAATAGAATTCACCAATCCGTAAAATTGGATTGTTTTCAAACAATTACCAAGAATTCCCCACGCTTTTACTGAGCTGTACACTAGCAGAAGTCCCAATGGCCTGGTTTTTGCGCCGAACACCTCGACGTGTCCCAAAAAGGCACCGCCAAAATTCGGCCGCTCCAACTGAAGAGATATTGCCATGTCCATGGTTCGTGAAGAGATTTCCTCCAGCTATCCGAAATCAATGTTCGGGTCGCAAAGCATTGCCACCGAAAAGCGCCCCTTGCGGGAAAGCATCCGGAACTTTGTGAACCGGCTGGCCTACGGCACTGCCTGGGCCATGAAACCCGAACGGGCACGCGTCCTGCCCTATGTCTGGTGGGAACTGTTCAAGCATGATCTGATGCCGCACGCGTTGCGCAGGCTGCCGGACCGAGCCCTCGCGCTTGATTTCGGCGAGGGTCTGGCAGGCGTTTACGACCGTCTGACTCCGGATGCCGCCCTTGCAGCCTATGCCAAGGGGCTCTACCCGTTTGCCCATGTCGGGCCGATGAAGTGGTGGACACCGCCCAAACGCTCGGTGCTGTTCTTCCAGGAAACCCATCTTGAGAAGAACCTGCGCAGGCTGCTGCGCCAGAAAAAATACCAAGTCTCATTCGACAAGGACTTTTCCAGCGTCGTACGCGCCTGTGCCGCACCGCGCCCGGGGCGTTATCATCTGACCTGGATCAGGCCTGACATCATCGAGTGCTTTACCCGCCTGCACAGAATGGGACACGCCCATTCGGTTGAAGTCCGCGACCAAGATGGAGATCTGGTCGGCGGCATCTACGGCCTTTCGGTCGGCAAGGTGTTCTTCACTGAATCCCAGTTCTTCAAATCCCGCGACGCCTCGAAGGTCGGTTTCGCGGTGCTCAACCAGCATTTGCAGCATTGGGGTTTTGCCCTGAATGACGGCAAGAACGAGACACCTCATTTGCGCCAGACCGGCTTCGTCAACGTCTCCCGTCAGGAGTTCGAGCAGGTTGTCGACAAATATGCCAAAACCCCCTTCATGGTCGGGCCATGGAGCATCGATAAAACGCTCGATGTTTCCACCTGGGTGCCGGCCGAAGCAGGCGGTCTGGCACGGCGGACCGTGCTGGCGACGAGGAAAAAGAGCTTGCCGCGGTCACGAAGCAAAACCGCCGCAATGTGATTGATTTGGCCCCCCAGGTCCGCATCTGCTATGTTTCATACCAAGGGTCCTCACCGAAACCCCGGTATGAACTATGCGCGCAGCCGATATCCTGTCACCGGATCAGGTACAAGCGGTCCAGGCCAAATCAACGCTTAAAGGCGTTGCCCTCATTGTCCATGCCTGGGCGGTAGTATTCGGCGCCATGGCACTGTTTGCCTGGTCGCCCAACCCTCTCACCTTCCTGCTTGCCGTAGCGCTTATCGCCGGCCGCCAGCTTGGCCTGTCGATCCTGATGCATGAAGGCGCCCATGGCCTGATCACCCACCGGCCTAGCGCCAGCATGTGGCTCAGCCAGTGGCTGTGCGCCTATCCGGTGTTTCTCGATACCATTGCCTATCGCAAATACCACCTCCAGCATCACGCCAACACCCAACAGCCGGATGATCCGGATCTGGTCTTGTCAGCGCCCTTCCCGATCACGTCGAAGAGTTTCCGCCGCAAGGTGATCCGCGACCTGACCGGCCAGACCGGGGTGCAGCAGCGCTGGGCACAGATAAGATCGGCTCTCGGCAAATCAACCCAACCCTGGCCAGACCGGCTGCAGAATTTCCGAACCAAACTCGGGGCCCAGCTGATCTCCAACGCGATCCTGTTTGCCGGCCTTTCGGCCACCGGACACTGGTATCTCTACCCGCTCCTGTGGCTCCTCCCCCTGCTCACCGTCTATCAACTGATCCTGCGCATCCGCAACATCGCCGAGCACGCCATGGTGCCGGACGATGCAGATCCGTTCCGCAATGCCCGCACCACCCTTGCCGGCCCAATCGCCCGCCTGTTCCTGGCGCCCTATTGGGTCAACTATCACGTCGAGCATCACCTGCTCATGTGGGTGCCGTGCTACAACCTCTCCAAGATGCACCGGTTCCTGCAGGCTGGCCCGCATGCGGATCGGATCGAGGTCAAGCGCAGCTATGCGGAAATCCTGAGACTGGCGGTATCACGCACCGATGATGGCGATGACGGTGGATCACGGGTCCACACCGGCAAACGGCGGGTCACCGGCCTGATCATGGAGACTGACGCCGACGACACTTTCGATCACACCGGGCGCAGCGGCGAAGAAGCAGCATAGTCATCGGTAACAGGTCAGTGCGCCCACCCGGGTTCCTTGGCAGCCTCTTTTAGAAGATCGACGATCACCTCGCGGGGCAAATCCTCAAACCGTTTGAAACGGATGCAGCCCTTGCCAAGATCAAGCCCCGACAGCACCTGCCGGAATTCATCGATCAGCGCCGGCTTGCAGATATAGAGCGCGAAGTGGTGTTTTTGCGCAGCCAGCGCACATATCGTATCGCTGGTTTCAAACGCAGGCATCCGGTATTTCACGGTTTCACTGACTTCCGGCACGGCATCATGGATCAACTCGCGCACCGCCTGAAGCACCGTGCAGCGTTGCTCCGAAAGCTCCGCGAAATAGGCCTCGAACTCATTCATCCAGCGTCACCAGGGTGTCACGCAAAGTATCAACCACCTTGCTCTCATTGACGTCACCGGCGCCGCTGTCCACCAGTTCGCCATAGGCCTTTATCGCGGCATCGCCAAACCGGGCATCGATACCCAGATGTTCGGCAAGCTGCATCCCGTAGGACACGTCCTTCAGACGCAGCCGGCCCGAAAACACGATATCGGTGTCGTGATGATCGGCCACCATGCGGGCGACATTGCGCACCACCTGCGGGCTTGCCGCCTGACCGATCCCGATGGCTTGCGCCACCTGCTCCAGATTAAGACCGGCCTTCTCGGCGATCACAAGTCCTTCGGCAGCCGCTGCAATCTGCACGGCGCCCATGAGGTTGATCATCAGCTTGTAGGCGGTGCCCGTGCCGATGGGGCCGAAATGAAAGATCTGCTGGTTGAGCGGCGCGAGAAGCGGGCGGGCCGCATCAAGGTCGCCGGTGTCAGCGCCGACCAGAAGCACCAGTTCTCCGGCAGCGGCCGCCGGCGGCAGACCGGTCACCGGCGCATCGATGTAGCGCAGGCCACGCTTCTGCACCATTGCCGCCAGTTCGAGCACCCAATCATAGGACAGCGTGGAGCATTCGATGACAAAGGCACCGGGTGCCAGATCCGCTGCCAGCGCCCCGTCATCCCCAAGCCAAACGCTGCGCGATGCGTCATTATCGCCGACCATGGCGAACACCGCCTCGGCACCTTCGGCTGCTTCACGGGGACTCTCAGCCACAATGGCGCCGTCTCGCCCGAGCGCTTCGGCACGAGACCGGGTCCGGTTATAAACCCGCACCTCATGACCGGCACCAAGCAGGCGGCCTGCCATGCCCCGCCCCATATTGCCAAGACCCATAAATGCAATTTTGGCCATCTCTTCACCTTTTTACGCAGTGAGCTAGGTCATGAGCTCTTTCATCATCCGGGGCAACACCCGGCCTGGTATCGAGCCTGACGGAGCCTTACCGACCACTTCTGCACCCATGCGCTGGTAGAAACCCACCGCGTGGGGGTCGGCATCAAGACCGATTGCGCGGGCCTTGTGTTCGCCTGCCAGCTCTTCGGCCTTGCGCCATAAGGCATGGCCGATGCCTTGGCCCATGGCATCCGGGTCGACATAGAGCGCTTCCACCTCGACCATATCGTGCACAAGGCACAGCTCGCAGAAGCCGAGGCGTGCTCCACCTTCGTCCTGCGCAACCCAGAAGGTGCCCGAGGCGATATCTGTCTCGTCCCAGGTCAACTCGTCGGTGCAATCGGCCATGAACTCAGCGTCATAGCCCCAATGCGCCTTTGAGCGCTGCGCCACGGCGCTGAGTGCGGACGCCTCGCCGGCGCCCGCTTGCCTGATCTTGAACGATCCGGTCAGTTCTTGGATTTGTCCACCAGGCGTTTCTCGGTGATCCATGGCATCATGCCGCGCAGTTGTTCGCCGACCGCCTCGATCGGATGGTCGGCAGCCTTGGCCCGTGTCGCCTTGAACGACGTCTGGTTGACCTTGTTCTCCAGCATCCAGTCGCGGGTGAAGTTGCCGGCCTGGATATCCGCCAGCACCCGGCGCATTTCCGCACGCGTCTCGTCCGTGATGATCCTCGGGCCGGTCTTGTACTCGCCATACTCCGCTGTGTTGGAGATCGAGTAGTTCATATTGGCGATGCCGCCCTCATAGATCAGATCAACGATCAGCTTGACCTCGTGCAGACATTCAAAATAAGCCATCTCGGGTGCATAACCCGCCTCGACCAGGGTTTCAAAGCCGCCCCGGATCAGTTCGACCAGCCCGCCGCACAACACCACCTGCTCGCCGAACAGGTCGGTCTCGCATTCTTCGCGGAAATCGGTCTCGATGATGCCGGAACGCCCACCGCCGATTGCTGACGCATAGGACAGCGCCAGGTCATGACCATTGCCGGATGGATCCTGATGAATGGCGATCAGGCAGGGCACACCGCCGCCGCGGGCATATTCCGAGCGCACCGTATGACCAGGGCCCTTGGGCGCCACCATCAGAATATCGAGGTCGGCCCGGGGTTCGATCAGGTTGAAATGGATATTGAGACCGTGCGCGAACAGCAGTGCCGCACCCTCGTTCATATTATCGCGCAGGTGATCATTGTAGATATCCGCCTGCAGTTCGTCAGGGGTGAGCATCATCATCACCTCGGCCCACTTGGCGGCTTCGGCGACTTCCATCACCTTGAGCCCCTCGCCTTCGGCCTTGGCCGCAGACGCCGATCCCTTGCGCAGGGCAACGGACACTTCCTTGACACCGGAATCGCGCAGGTTGAGCGCATGGGCATGGCCTTGGCTGCCATATCCGACGATCGTAACTTTTTTGCCTTTGATCAGATTAACATCTGCATCCCTGTCGTAATAAACGCGCATGAAACTTCCCCTTGTTGCGTTCGATCCGCCCTGCCCCGGCATACCGGGTGTGCATCCAAAACGGTTTTGAAAATTCGGCCGCGAGCATAGCGGCAGTAAACGGAATTACAAGCAGTGGCACGCGCCCCCGCTCTCAATTCATGCGCGTCAGCCCTTGCTGATCAGGCCCTGCGGCCCGCGCGATATGGCGGCCACACCGGTCCGCGCCACTTCCACAAGACCGAGGGCCTTCATCAGCGAAATAAACTGATCGACCTTGGTTGTGCGGCCGGTCACTTCGAACACGAAGGATTCCGTGGTCGCATCGATCACCCGCGCGCGGAACGCGTCCGCCAGCCGCAAGGCCTCGACCCGTTTTTCACCCTTGCCTTCAACCTTGATCAGAGCCAGCTCGCGTTCGATCGACGGACCGCTGGTGGTCAGGTCGACAACTGTATGCACCGGAACCAGACGGTCCAGTTGCGCCTTGATCTGCTCGATCACCATGGGCGTGCCAGCGGTTACCACCGTGATCCGCGAAAGATGCGCTTCATGCTCGGTTTCGGTCACCGTGAGTGAGTCGATATTGTAGCCACGGCCCGAGAACAGACCGATGACCCGGGCAAGTACACCCGGCTCGTTGTCGACCAAAACGGAAATCGTGTGGCTTTCGCTTATGTCTGGTTTCTTCATTGAACCATCTGCATGTCGGTATTGAAAAAAGCTCTGCGGCACCGTCGTTTGAGTTTCAGCGGTATCCGCAATCTGCAGCCGATGCCGCCCGAGCTATACGAGAATTTTGCCTTCGTCCGATACTTCTTCGACCTCCGGCTCGTCGCCGAGCAGCATTTCATTATGCGCCTTGCCGGACGGGATCATCGGGTAGCAGTTCGCCAGCTTATGCACCCGGCAGTCAAAGATCACCGGCTGATCTACCGCGATCATTTCCTTGATCGCCTCATCGAGGTCGCCCGGCTTCTCGACCCGCATGCCAACCCCGCCATAGGCCTCGGCCAGTTTCACGAAATCGGGCAGCGATTCCATATAGCTTTCGGATATCCGGTTGCCATGCAGCAATTGCTGCCACTGGCGCACCATGCCCATATATTCATTGTTGAGGATGAATATCTTGATCGGCAGGCGATACTGCACGGCGGTCGACATTTCCTGCATGGTCATCAGCACCGAGGCTTCGCCGGCAATGTCGATAACCAGGCTGTCGGGATGGGCGCGCTGCACACCGACCGCAGCCGGCAGCCCATAGCCCATGGTGCCGAGCCCGCCGCTGGTCATCCAGCGGTTGGGGTCCTCGAAATGAAAATGCTGTGCCGCCCACATCTGGTGCTGCCCGACTTCGGTGGTTATGTAGGTGTCACGGTCCTTGGTCAGCTCAAACAACCGCTCGATCGCGTATTGCGGCATGATGACATCTTCATTGTGATCATAATTGAGACTGTCCCGGCTGCGCCAGTGGGCAATCTCTTTCCACCAGGCCTCAAGCGCTGTTTTGTCCGGTTGTGAGGAACGCGCTTTCCAGATCCGCACCATGTCTTCAAGAACATGCGCGCAGTCGCCGATGATCGGAATATCGACATGAACATTCTTGTTGATCGATGATGGATCGATATCGATGTGAACCTTCGTCGAGTTCGGCGAGAATGCATCGATCCGCCCGGTGATGCGGTCATCGAACCGCGCCCCGATACAGACCATGACATCGCAATCATGCATGGCCATATTGGCTTCATAGGTGCCGTGCATCCCCAGCATGCCCAGCCAGTTAGGACCGGACGCTGGATAGGCACCCAGGCCCATCAGGGTGGATGTTATCGGATAGCCGGTCATCTTGACCAGATCGCGCAGCAGGCGGCTTGCGGCCGGCCCCGAATTGATCACCCCCCCACCCGAATAGAGGATTGGTTTCTTGGCATTGGCCAAAAGCTCGACCGCTTCGCGGATCGCTGACTGGTCGCCCTTTATTCTTGGTTGATAGGTCTTGTGCCGGGTCTTCGGTGACCCGCCATAGCTTCCCAGGGCGAACTGGACATCCTTCGGGATATCGACCACGACCGGGCCAGGCCGGCCGCTCGAGGCGACATAAAACGCCTCATGCAGGACCCTGCTCAGGTCTTCGACATCCTTGACCAGATAATTATGCTTGGTGCATGGCCGGGTAATGCCGACCGTATCGCATTCCTGGAACGCATCATTGCCGATCAGGTGGGTCGGAACCTGCCCGGTGATGCAGACGATCGGAATTGAATCCATCAGGGCATCGGTCAGACCGGTCACCGCATTGGTGGCGCCCGGCCCCGAGGTGACCAGAACCGCACCGACCTTGCCGGTCGAACGGGCGTAGCCTTCCGCTGCGTGCACCGCACCCTGCTCGTGGCGCACCAGAATATGGGTCAGATCTTCCTGCTGGAACAGCGCGTCATAGATCGGAAGTACAGCGCCGCCCGGATATCCGAAAATATCAGTCACGCCCTGGTCAACCAGAGCTTTTATGACCATTTCAGCGCCTGTCATTTCCCGGGCCATGTTCACTACCTTTCCGTCCGTCCCGCTGCACACGCAGCACTGCTGCGCGCAACAAAAAGAGCCGCCGCGAAACGCAAGTTCCACAGGAGCTCTAAGGAGGCGGACACTATCGAGTTAGGTGCCAGTGGTCAACTCGTTTTCGCGAAGAATCGAAAAAATATCACCTATAAAGGTTTCCAAATCTTTCACAGCGAGGTTATTCCACGTAATCATATTTCGTCTAAACCAGGTTATTTGCCGTTTGGCATAACGCCTGGTCCAGGTTTTTGCAGCCGTTACAGCGGTTTCAAGGTCGGTCTCGCCGCGCAAGTGTGACGCCAACTGGCGCACGCCAAGCGCCTTCATGGCAGGCAGTCCCGGATCAAGGTTCATTTCCATGAGTTGGCGCACTTCTTCCAGTGCGCCGGCATCAATCATGGCGTCAAATCGTGCGTCGCATCTGGCATAGAGTTGATCGCGCGGAGGCCACAGCACGATGGGCACCGGACTGACAGCTGCCAGAACACCACCCCCACCGTCATCGCCCTGCCACGCACTCAACGGCCTGCCCGTTGCCTCCAGCACCTCAAGTGCCCGCACGATGCGCTGGCCGTCTGCCGGTTCGAGCCGTGCGGCAAGGATCGGGTCACGGGTGTTCAACAAGGTGTGGAGGGCGGCTGCGCCTTCCTCTTGCAGACGATCACGCCAGTGCTGCCGAACCGTGTCCGGCGTTTCCGGCACCTCCACCAACCCGTCAAGAAGCGCCTTGAAATATAGTCCGGTTCCGCCAACCACCACCGGCAGGCGGCCGTCGCGCCAGACATCATCAAGGACTGCCGCAACGTCGCCCAGCCACCGGCCGGCGGAATAGGCCTCGCTTGCGGAGACACACCCATACAGCCGGTGCGGTACCCGTTTCTCGTCGGCGCCACTTGGACGCGCCGATAGTATGGTGAACTCGCGGTACACCTGCATTGAGTCCGCATTGATGACCACGCCGTTCAACCGTTGCGCAATCTCCATGGCGGCACGCGACTTGCCGCTTGCCGTTGGACCTGCAATAAGGACAGCCCTTTTTGCTGACATGAACCCTTGCCTTTGCCGACTTGCCACGAAGCTATAGCCGAAAACCCATGGAATGCGTACTTGTCCTGATTTCTGATCCGGCCGCACCGGCGGTCACCCCCGACATGGTGACGCGCGCGCAACAGTTGCTGCCCGCCGGATCCGCGCCCACCTGGCTGAATGACGGAGTTGCCTGCGAACTGGTATTTGCCGAAACCGGCAGCGCTGAACTTTCCGATTTGGAGCAGGCTTTGCGTGGCGCGCTCGGGCCCGCCCCCATAGACATCGCCCTGTTGCCGGCAAATGGCCGACGCAAGGCTTTGCTTCTGGCGGATATGGATTCAACCATCATCGGTCAGGAATGCATCGATGAACTGGGTGCACTGTCGGGCCTTGGCGGCCAGATTGCCGACATTACCACCCGCGCCATGCGGGGAGAGCTCGACTTCTCCGCCGCCCTGCGCGAACGCGTCGGCCTGATGAAAGGCATTGATGCGTCTTCCATCGAACGGGTGATTGCGGAACGGATCACTTTTACCCACGGCGGCAGCACCCTCGTGCAGACCATGCGGGCAAACGGCGCTTATGCTGCCCTGGTGTCAGGCGGGTTTAATGCTTTCACCGCATTTGTCGCCCGGGAAACCGGATTTGACGAACACCGTGGCAACCAGCTCATCATCGCCGATGGAATGCTCACAGGCACAGTCGCGGAGCCCATCCTCGGCCGTTTCGCCAAGCTTGAGACATTGCACGAACTCACCGCACGCCGCGACATTGCCATCGAAGACGTTGTCGCTGTAGGCGATGGCGCCAATGATCTGGACATGCTGAGTGCCGCGGGTCTCGGGGTTGCTTTTCGCGCCAAGCCGATCGTTGCCGAAGCCGCACAGATCCGCATCGACCACGGCGACCTGACCGCCCTGCTCTATTTGCAGGGTTACCATGCGGGCGAGTTCGTCAATCCCGCCAGAACGGACTGACTTTCTTAAACGCCCGCAATCGGGACTTCGCCTCAAGCCATGCGCTATCGGCTTGTGTTTCATGCCAGCTTATTGTTCGGCCGATAGCACTCTGCACCGCTACATCGCGGTCTTTGGCACAGATCTCCGGAAGTTTCTCCGCCAGGGCAACATCATTGAGATAGCCGAATACATTCTGCAGTAATTTCAATCTTGCGATGAACCGGCCGAACGGCTTTTTAGGAAACAACGGCGCATGAAAATGCGTGATGTAGCGCAAATCCCGCAAGGCCTTTCGGATTTCATGGCGCTCGGCAACACTCAGGCTGTTTAACCGCCGCGCATTTGTCACCACTCTGGTCCAACTTGCATCCACCACTGAAGAAGCATGCGCATTGAGTGTCTGCGCCAGCATGTCATTTTCACCCTTGGGCGCATCTCCAGGGTCTTGCCCGGCTTCGGCCAGTGCCAGCAGTCGAAGCTGGAATACACTCACCCAGCTTGCATCAAGTCCAGCCCTGACACGTCTCCTGACCTTCTCACGATACCGCCGGAGAACTTTCCCCAGAGCCCGAAGACCAGGATCGTTCGGCACCTGTTCCGCGACCGGCTCGACAATATCGGCAATCAGCACATCCGCATCGCGCAGTTCTCCCACCAGCCGGGACAGGTTACGCGCATCCGTATCGAGTTTCTTGAACGAACTGTTCTCGCCAATGGGCTGGTAGGCGCGGATCACGCAACGCAATTTGCGCAAGGCGACACGCAATTGATGCGGACCCTCGGGATGGTCAGACACCGCAATCACCTGCATGTTTCGGGAAATGAGATCACTGCATTGCAGAACCAGACTGTGAAAAGCGGTGTGTACCGTATCGTTCTCCGACACCTGTATGCGGGCCGCAGACATGGGCTCCGGTAAAGTCTGCAGCTCTTCGGTGGCGGTTCGATAGCCAAATTCAGACTTGCTGGCGTTGGAAAACCGGATCGGTTCACTGGCAAACAAAAGTTCAGCAATCTCAAACACCGCGCGCGGATCGCCGCGTTTCAACTCCAGTTCCACCTCGCAGATATCCGCACGGCGGTGCGGGGCCCGGATCTCGCCGCGATCAAGCGCCAACTCAACCTCGCCGCCATCTGAGGCCAGCAATTGATGCGTGGTTCGCCGCACCAGGGTTTCGAAAACCGGTCTGAGCGGCGCATTGCGTACCGCACGCTCGATCAGCTTGCGCAGGTCTCCCTGTTTGACCGCCTTGACGCAAGGCTCCGGCTCATCGACACGGGTTTCGCTTTCCGTGCGACGCCATACCCCCAGTGCGATGGCGTTGCCCGCTTTTACGGTTTGAATCCATTTTTTGCCGATCTGGCGAACGCGCAACGAGATCCCGCTCGCCCGAAGAATGTGATCGGTCGTGTCGAAATATATCGAGCGCAATTTCCGGGTGACCGGAGGACAGGTTAGCAGGGTTTTCAATAACGGGTCCGCCCGGACCCGCGCCATTTGATCGGCACTCACTTCTAGCTTGAGTTCATACTCCTCAAACCGTTCACCCTGACTGAAACTCATGGATATTCTCAAGCCGACAACCCCGTGGGCCACCAAGATAGCACCTCGTTGCCGTCAACTCCATTTAGGTTTTGCGATTTGCCGTCACAGCGTGGCAACCAACGGCCAAAATTGGTCACACGGCGGTTCGTTCGCAAGGAGTACGGGGTTGGGTCCACCGTCTCCAACATCCGCATCGAAGTCGGCAAGGTCGATGACGAGGTCGGCGCCTATCTGGCCGACAACAGCAACGGAACTTACTTTTCGCCGTCTTTGGTTGCCGACATTTCGTCCTCAAGTCCTTTCTCGAGGGCGACCAGGTCATCAGGCAAGGGCATGCCCATTGCCTTCAACTCCTCGAGCTTCTCGTGGACCAGCTCAAGAACCTCATGTTTGTCTTCTGGCTGGTTCTCCATCTCAGCCAACAACAGGTAGATGCTTGCCTTGATTTCCTCAAACGCCATCACAAGCCCTCCTTTTGTCGGTGCGCTCCAGCACCCTTACAAGAAAACAAACGGCCGGTGAATACACCGGCCGTTTTCATGAGATCCGGCGGGCCGAAGCTATTCCTTGCTGCCCAGTTTGAGGGCCGAGAACCGGAGGTCCCCGTCTTTATTTGCAAGCAGCAGCAATACCGACTTGCGTCCCTCGGACTTGAGCGCCGCCACCCGATTGACCACATCATCGGGGTTGTTCACCTCTTCCTGACCGACTTCGATGATAACATCGCCGGCCTTGATCCGTTTTTCAGCGGCCGAGCTTGCCTCTTCAACTTCGGTGATCAGCACGCCCTTGACCTTGTCAGTGATTTTATATTGCGCGCGCAATTCGCTGGTCAGCGGCGACAGTTTCAAGCCAAGCGAGCTTTCGACCTCCGCCACTTTGTTTTCCTCCGGTGTGTTCGTTGACACCTTGGTCTGCGCTTTCTCGGCATCTTCCAGGCGACCCAGAGTGACCGTAAAGTTCATCTCCGTGCCTTTACGGATCACCACCACATCGACTTTTTTGCCGACCACGGTTTCAGCAACGATCCGTGGCAGGTCGCGCATGAGCGGTACATCGCGCCCATCGAACTTGACGATAACATCGCCGGCCTCGATGCCTGCCGCCTTGGCCGGGCCACCATCCGTCACATCGGCGACCAATGCACCTTTTGACGAGTTCAACGCCAGGGTTTCGGCCAATTCATCGGTGATCGTCTGAATGCGCACGCCAAGCCAGCCGCGCCGGGTTTCACCAAACTCGCGAAGCTGCTCGATCACCGCCAGGGCGGTCGCAGACGGTATCGCAAAGCCGATGCCGATCGACCCGCCAGTCGGCGAAATGATCGCGGTATTGATGCCGATGACATCGCCATTCATGTTGAACAGCGGTCCGCCCGAATTGCCGCGGTTGATCGCAGCATCAGTCTGGATAAAGTCGTCATAAGGGCCTGAATTGATATCGCGGTTCCGCGCCGACACGATGCCGAGCGTTACCGTGCCGCCAAGGCCGAAGGGATTACCGATCGCCATGACCCAATCACCGACCCTCATTTCGTCCGACGAGCCGAAACTGAGCGCGACCAACGGCTTTTCCGGCTTGACCCGCAACAGCGCCAGGTCCGTCTTTGGATCCTTTCCGATCACTTCCGCGACCAGCTTCGTGCCGTCGGGAAAGTTGACCTCGATGGCGTCGGCATCGGCGATCACGTGATTGTTTGTGACGATGATACCGGACGCATCAATGACAAACCCCGAGCCCAGGGAACTGACCGTACGTGGTTTATTTTTATTACCCTGCTGCTGCCGGTTGAAGAAATCTTCAAAGAATTCCTTGAACGGCGAACCTTCCGGCAGCGACGGCATCGGCACGGTGCGCTGGTTCGAAACCGTCTGCGATGTGGAAATATTGACCACAGCAGGCGACAACCGTTCTGCCAGGTCTGCCACCGACACTGGTCCCCGCGCCATCGCGCCCTGCATAACGGTAAGTTGCAATGCAACCATCAACACCGATGCGGCCAATAGACGGGCAAATCCAAAACTCTCAAGCTTTTGTGCAATTACGCTCATGATTTCTTCCGTTTACGTTCGTTCCAGATTGCGAACCGCCCCGCTCACACATTCAGTATATGGCCGGGATGGCGCCCTTGTTACAACTCTTTATGAGCGAACTGCGGCTCACAACTGCTGACACCATCGTGATAACCGATCCTAAAACCCGCGCACCATCCAAACCACCAGAACACCAAGAGCAATCGCGGCGATGCCACCGGTTCTGAGAGTTTGATCCGGCGTGTCCTTGGCCAACTCCATCATCTGCTTCAGCCCGCCGGGAAATGCCGCATAGAGCGTGCCCTCGATCACCAGGACCAGCCCTAATGCGACAATGAAGTCGTTCATTCCCCGCTCGGAGTGGTCTTCTCGCCCTTGCCGCTGCCGAAGAATTCAAAGAACTCCGAATCCGGGTTCAAGACCAGGGTTGTGCCGTCGCCCTTGAGGCTCTTCGCATAAGCCTGCATGGAACGATAGAACGCGAAGAAATCCGGATCCTTGGTGAATGCCTCGGCAAACAACCGGTTCCGCTCACCATCACCCTGTCCGCGAATGATCTCCGCATCCCTCTGGGCTTCCGCCACCAGCACCACCGCTTGCCGGTCAGCCTGGGCACGGATTGTCAGCCGACGCTCATTACCGACCGCGCGGATCTGCTCGGCCTCCGCCAGCCGTTCCGCACCCATGCGGTCATACGTGCTCTTCAGCACCTCCGGCAAAAGATCTGTCCGCCTGATCCGCACATCGATGAGTTCAATGCCCAAATCGCGTGCTTGCGGGATCAGTTGATCGCGGATCTCACGCATCATGGTGGCGCGCGCCACCGACAAGGCCGCCTCGAAAGTGCGCTTGCCGTAGGTTGCCTTGAGGGCTGCTTCAAGGCGCGTATCGATCCGGTCGCGGGCGCGCGTCAGGCTGGCCTGTACGGATTCCCGGAACCGTTTGGGGTCAACGACCCTGAACATGGTGATTGTATCAACCAGATAACGCCGGCTGTCGATCACCTGCACAGGCTTGTCGCGGCTTTCGAAGAACAGCACCCGGTCTTCGACATAGACAAGATCGTCGACCACCGGAACCTTGAAATAAAGGCCCGGCTCCTCGACTGCGCGCTTGATTTCACCGAAACGGACGACCAGTGCCTTTTCCCGTTCGTCGACAATGAAGGTGCCGGTATAGGCGCCAAGTGCAATGGCGCCGATCACAATCAGCAAGACGGCTTTAAGTATGGTGTTCATCATTCACCTCCCGGCTTGTTGGCCGACGGATTACGTTTCTGGATTTCCGGCAGCGGCAGATAGGGAACAACACCGGTCCCCTGGTTGCCCTGCTCGATAATGACCTTATTGGATCCTTCAAGAACCGTTTCAAGGGTCTCCAGGAACAAGCGCTTCCGCGTGACCGCCGGCGCCTTCTTGTATTCGTCATACACCAGAACGAAACGCTGCGCCTCACCGGTGGCTTCCGCTACCACGCGCTCTTTGTAGGCTTGCGCCTGCTCGCGGATTTGTGCCGCCCGGCCTCGCGCCTGGCCAAGTATCTGGTTGGCGTATCGTTGCGCTTCCTCGATGAACTTGGACTGGTCCTGCTTGGCGCGCTGGACTTCCTCGAAGGCATCGGTCACCGCGGGCGGCGGTTCGGCCTTTTCGATCTTGACGCCGGTGACCCTGATGCCCGCACCGTAGGAATCGAGCGTCGCCTGTATCAGTTGCGTTACCGCAGCTTCCGCATCGTCACGGCCTGTGGTCCGGATTTCCTGGGCGTTGGTCTGGCCAACGATCTCGCGCATCGCGCTTTCGGCAACGAACCTGATCATCTGTTGCTGATCTCGGACATTGAACAGGTAATTGCGCGGGTCGCTGATCCGCCACAAAACCGTGAAGGAAAGCTGCACGATGTTCTGATCGCTGGTTAGCATCAGGCCTTCATTGGTATTTCCACGACCTGTTCCAGCACCGATGTTTTCGACGTTTTCAAATTCGACCGCCGGGGTTTCCACGGTTTCGAACGGCCAGAAATGGTGATGCAGGCCTGGAGGGCTTTCACCGTCCTTGGCGGCTCCGAACAGAAGCTCGATACCCACCTGGTCGGCCTGGACCTGATAGAACCCGCGATATACGACAAATGCCGCAACTGCGGCTACGCCAAGCAGCCATACGAATTTTCCGGAACCGCCCTTACCGGTGCCGCCGGGCAGGATATCCCTGATCTTTTCCTGACCTTTTTTGATGAGGTCTTCCAGCTCCGGTGGTGCTGGCCCCCGGCCGCCGGGATTGTTTGGTCCCTGACCCCACGGGCCGCCCTTGTTGTCCCCGCCGCCTTGCCAGCCGCCGCCGTCGCCACCTTTATTACTCCATGGCATTGACAATCAATCCTTTCGAGCTTGATGTATCTTGTCTCGTGTCCGGGAGATAACTACGCCAAAAAGCGTAACTTGGTTCTCCACCCAACCAGAAGGTTCGGCTGATTCACGGATTCCCCCGCCTTATAGGCCAGTGTTCCCTCATGCGCAACGCACAGCATCTCATGGCTCTTACTTCACAAGAACCAGGAGAACTGTCCGCCCGGAGTACACTAAATGTGGCGTTGGGTGTCATGTTTTCAAGTGCCCCGCTTTTCATTGGTTCAGGGCATCCGCGTGATGGCGGATATGATCGCCCATGAAGCTGGCAATGAAGAAATAACTGTGATCATAGCCCGGTTGCATTCGCAAGGTCACGGGGTGCCCCGTTTTGCCGCACGCCGCCTCCAGCAATTCCGGTTTGAGTTGCTGCTCCAGGAACTGATCGGCACCACCCTGATCGACCAGCAGAGGCAGCCGTTCCGGCGCGTCTGCAATAAGCGCACAGGCATCATGCGCTGCCCAGGCGCCTGGATCATCGCCCAGATACCCGCCAAGCGCCTTGTGGCCCCAGGGACACTGGCTGGGTGCAACAATCGGTGCAAAGGCTGACACCGATTTGTAGCGGCCCGGATTCCTGAGCGCGATGGTCAATGCGCCGTGACCGCCCATGGAATGGCCGAATATGCCCTGACGCGCCGGATCGACGGCGAAATTCTGGTTGATCAGTCCCGGCAGTTCCTCGGTGACATAATCATACATGTGGTAGTGTTCGGACCACGGTGCCTGGGTAGCATTGACATAAAACCCGGCCGCCAGCCCGAAATCGTAAGAACCCTCCGGGTCGTCGGGCACCCCCTCGCCGCGCGGGCTCGTGTCCGGTGCCACAACCGCCAGGCCGTGCTCGGATGCATAGGCCTGGGCACCGGCCTTGGTGACGAAATTTTCGTCCGTGCAGGTCAGGCCGGACAGCCAGTAGAGCACCGGCACCGGACCATCCTTGGCGGCCGCTGGCAAATAAATCGCGAATGTCATATCGCATTTGCAGACATCCGACTTGTGCGTGAACCGCAACTGGTCGCCGCCAAAGGATTTGTTTGCGCTGATTTGATCGAGCGACATCAATGCCTTCTCCCGTTGTTCAGAAAACAAACGTCCCGGACCATGATCCGGGACGCCGACTACACATGTGCAATGTCAGAATACCACCACGGAGCGGATGGATTCGCCCGCATGCATCAGATCAAACGCATTGTTGATGTCCTCCAGCGGCATGGTGTGGGTGATCATCGGATCGATTTCGATCTTGCCGTCCATGTACCAGTCGACGATTTTTGGTACATCGGTGCGGCCTCTGGCGCCACCAAACGCAGTTCCACGCCATGACCGGCCGGTCACCAGCTGGAACGGGCGTGTTGAAATTTCCTGACCGGCGCCGGCAACGCCGATGATAATCGATTGCCCCCACCCCTTGTGGGCGCATTCAAGTGCCGTCCGCATGACCTGCACATTGCCGATACATTCAAACGAATAATCCGCGCCACCGCCGGTCAGCTCGACCAGATGGCCAACCAGATCGCCATCGACATCGCCCGGATTGACGAAATGCGTCATGCCAAAGCGTTCACCCATGACCTTGCGGTCATTGTTGAGGTCGACACCGACGATCATATTGGCACCGGCCAGACGCAGGCCCTGCAGCACATTGAGCCCGATGCCGCCCAGGCCGAACACCACGCAGTTGGAACCCGGCTCCACCTTGGCGGTGTTGATTACCGCACCGATACCGGTCGTCACGCCGCAGCCGATATAGCAGATCTTGTCGAACGGCGCGTCCTCGCGCACCTTCGCCAGGGCGATTTCCGGCACCACGGTAAAATTGGCGAATGTCGATGTACCCATATAATGGAACACCGGCTTACCGTCGATCGAGAACCGGCTGGAGCCATCAGGCATCAGTCCCTGGCCCTGGGTCGTGCGGATCGCCTGGCAGAGATTGGTCTTAGGGTTCAGACAATATTCGCAGTTGCGGCACTCCGGCGTATAGAGCGGGATCACATGATCGCCCTTGGCAAGGGACGTGACGCCCGGTCCGGTGTCGACCACGACACCGGCGCCTTCATGGCCAAGAATGGCCGGGAACAATCCTTCCGGATCGGCGCCTGAAAGGGTGAACTCGTCGGTGTGGCAGATGCCGGTCGCCTTGACCTCAACCAGAACCTCCCCCTCCTTGGGGCCTTCCAGCTGCACGGTGGTGATTTCCAGTGGTTTGCCGGCTTCAAAAGCCACGGCGGCGCGTACGTCCATGAGAGCCTCCCCTTCGTAGACCAATGTTGTTTTATTGAACGGATTCGGCAGAGAGTTAAGCAGCCCTGCAGTGCGCTGGCAAGAACCACGAACGCATTCTGCCGGTTGTCGTGATATTTACCGCGGGGATTGAATAAAATTGCGGTGAAGCAGCCGGACATCTCTGCGCGAGCGCGACTTTGCACAACTGGCCGACTTGTTGCCCAACTTGTGGCAGCCGGTAATTTAGTGGTTGCGTAGACACCCCTGCGATGGTCTTGAAGAGTATTGTCAGAAGAACCGAGCCTGGGCGGCCAAAATGACATCATCACCAGACGACACCACAAACCTGTTGCGCGACAGCCTGGCTGAGGCTCAGGCAACGGTGCGTTCCTACGACACCAAGGCGCAGATAGTCGGGGTCGGTTACATCTTCGCGCTTGGTGTCGTTTTCCGCTTCAACGAGGTTCTCCCGAAAGTCACGGACATAGATGTCGTGGCTATGGTCGCTGCTTGGGCCATCATCATAGTGCCGATCCTCCTGTTTGGTTTTGTCTTGCACCCCACACGCCGCACCGCGCCCGGTCTGCTGAACGAACCAACCTCAAAGCTTCGTTACATTCTTTACGTCGATCCAGTCCGCTACACCGATCTGGAACAGCTCGTCACCTCCGCAAACACCGCCGACCCGGCACATGAAATCGGCTATGAATTGTTACGGGTATCAAAGCTGCGGGAGCTGAAGCGGCAACGCTTTTTGCGCGCACTATTCGCTGCTGGAATATGTTTTCTGGTGTTGTTTGGTTCCCAGGTCAGCCGAGCCTACGGCACCGGCTTGTTCGGTTAGCATCTTGCACATCTAAAACGCCACGCATGCTGCAAGAACACCTCCAGGTTACCTGTTATGTCAACGCCTGCGTGAGGTCGTCGATCAGATCGTCTAGATCTTCAATCCCCACCGAGAGGCGCACCAGTCCGTCATCGATACCGATGGCGGCACGTATCTCCGGCGGGATGGAGGCATGGGTCATGATCGCTGGATGTTCGATCAGACTTTCGACACCGCCGAGACTTTCGGCAAGCGCAAACAATTCGGTGCGCTCCAGGAACCGTGTCGCCGCATCAAGCCCACCCGTGAGCACCGCGGTCACCATGCCGCCAAAGCCATTCATCTGCCGGGTTGCCAGTTCATGCTGGGGGTGGGAAGCCAGGCCCGGGAAGTAGACTTTGTCGATCTTGTCATGGCCGGCCAGATAATCGGCAATCGCTGCCGCACTCTCGCAATGGCGCTCCATACGCAAAGGCAGGGTCTTGAGCGCCCGCAGCACAAGAAAACTGTCGAACGGACCCGGCACACCGCCCACCGCATTCTGCAGATAGGCGATGCGGTCGCCCAGATCGGAGAACCGGCTCGAGCCGGACACGATCGCAACACCTCCGACCACATCGGAATGGCCGTTCAGATATTTTGTCGCCGAGTGCACCACGATGTCGATACCCCAGTCGATCGGACGCTGCACATAGGGGCTGCAGAAAGTGTTGTCGCACACCGAAATCAGCTTATGCCGGCGCGCGATACCGGCGACCCCCTCAAGATCGACCACCTTGAGCAGCGGGTTGGTCGGGGTTTCGACCCAGATCATTTTTGTTTCAGGCCGGATCGCCGCTTCTACCGCGGCCAGATCGGAAAAATCGATAAACGTGAAATCGAGGCCCGCGGTGCGTTTACGGACATTCTCAAACAGCCGATAGGTGCCGCCGTAAAGATCGTCGCCGGCAATCACATGGGCGCCTGAATCAAGCAACTCCAATATGGTGCCGGACGTCGCCATGCCTGATCCGAACGCGAAACCCGCCGAGCCGTTTTCCAGGTCAGCGATGCAATCCTCCAGCGCCGTGCGGGTCGGATTCTTGGTCCTGGAATACTCATAGCCCTTGTGCACACCGGGGCTGTCCTGAACATAGGTCGATGTCGCATAGATCGGCGTCATGATCGCGCCGGTGACCGGATCGGGTTGCTGGCCGGCATGGATGGCCCGGGTTGAAAACCCCTGTCGGTTCTTTTTCATGTGTATCCTGGTGTCCTGTTGGCCCGGCCGGTTCAGCGAAGTTTTGTCCCGTGCAGGCGCATATGGTTGAGCACGTCGATCTTGGTGATCAGGCCCTGGAAGCGTCCTTCAAGGAGCACCGGCACCACCATGCCGCGGCTCAGGATCAAAAGAACACGCTCCAAACTCTCGTCCGCCTCGACCGTGCGCAAATCCCCGGTCATGACATCGCCGGCGGTGCCCTCAAACCGGCCTTGCCGGTCGTAAACATGCATAAGCAGGTCTTCCTCGTCCAGAATACCCACCAGGGCGTCGTTCTCGGTCACCGGCAATTGCGAGATATCATAGAGCTTCATCTGTTTATAGGCCTGCTCCAGACCGGTCTGGGGCGGGATTGTGATTGCCTGGCGTTCAGCGTGTTTTCGCGCGATCAGATCGCGCAGATCGCCCCGGTGCGGCGTTTCCATAAGGCCATTGTCGATCATCCAAAAATCGTTGAACATTTTCGACAAATATTTGTTGCCACTGTCACAGACGAAAGACACCACGTTCTTGGCCTCGGTCTGCTCCCTGGCATATTTGAGCGCAGCGGCTATCAGGGTGCCGGACGACGATCCCGCCAGAAGTCCTTCCTTCGCCAGCAATTCACGGGCAATGTAAAACGCTTCGCGATCGCTGACCGTATAGGCCTTTTTGACCCCCGACAGATCGCAGACGGAGGGAATGAAATCTTCGCCGATACCCTCGACCATCCACGACCCGACATCCGTCGAAACTTCACCGGTGGCGATGTAATGCGCCACAATCGAGCCTTCCGGGTCGGCCAGCACCATCTCGGTCGACGGGCATGCCTTTTCAAAGAAGCGCGCAAGTCCGGTGATCGTGCCACCTGATCCAACCCCGCACACAACTGCATCCGGCTTCACGCCGAACGCCTCGCACTGCGCCAGTATTTCCGGTCCGGTGGTTTCCTCATGGGCCTGCGGGTTGGCGTCATTGGCGAACTGATTGATGAAGAAATAACCGTTTTCAGCAGCCAGGCGCGCAGCGATATCCTGGTAGTATTCCGGGTGGCCCTTGCCCACATCGGACCTGGTGATGACCACCTCGACACCCATGGCGCGCAGATGAAAGACCTTTTCCTGTGCCATTTTATCGGGCACCACAAGAATGAGCTTGTAACCTTTCTGACCGGCGACCAGCGCCAGGCCGAGACCGGTATTGCCGGCGGTCGCTTCGATGATTGTGCCGCCGGGTGCAAGCTCACCTGATGCTTCCGCCTCGGCGATCATCGACCGGCCGATACGGTCTTTTATCGAGCCTCCAGGATTCTGGTTTTCGAGTTTGAGAAACAGGCGGCATTTGCCGCTGTCGATCTTGGTGACTTCGTGCAGCGGCGTATTGCCAATGGCGTCCATCACGGAGCCGAATATAACAGGATCAGCGGGCATCTTGGTCACCTCGGTTGGAGTTCCCGAATGGGCCCGCCGGAATTGCCGGGCCCGGTTTATGAGTTCACTCAGTCCGGCTGAACACCCGGCAGCCAACAGGGATCCTTGTCGTGGCGCCAGTGGCCAACCAGTTCCGCCGCCGCATGGGCTGCATCGATACCACTCAGATAGGCGCCATGACAGGTGGCATAGAAGCGTTCGCTGGTCGCCTCTCCTGCCATGAAAATACGTTCCGCAATGGGCTCCCGCAACGCCGCCCGCGATGCCGCCTTGCCCGGCCTGGCGCAGGAATAGGCGCCGCGCACATGCGGATCGGACGACCAGTTGGTGGTTGCCACCTGCTTCACTTGGGAAACGATGTCGGCGCCAAACGCCAAGCGCAACGCTTCAACCGCATAGTCCACCATGGCATCTTCGCCGGCAGCCTCCAGATCGCGCGCCAGGGTGCCACCGACATGGGCGATTGCCAGGGGCCGCCCGAACGGCATCAATTCGAACCATACACTTCGCGCATCCGCACTGCTTCTGTCCCAGATGCTTACATAGGACGTTTGCGGCAGACCAAACGGATCACCCTCAAAGCTGAGCGCGATCTTTTCAGCATGACCCATGGTGAGATCATCGAGTGCCCCGGTCAGCGTGTCGGGCAGAGCCGGATCGAATGCGATGGAGCCCGCACGCAAGACTTCCGTCGACACGGTTATGATTGCAGCCCCCGCGCGGACCAGCACATCGTCTGTTGCCTCGACTTCAACCGCCCCGTCATTGACCCGGATATGCGTGACCTCGCTGCCTGTTCTGATGCGCAGACCTCGCGCCATCAGTTCAAACAGCGCGCCCACCCCGCCGCTGACCGCCAGATCGACATTGGTGTCGTCGTGGCTGGTAAAGTCGAGCACAGATATCTGGTCCGGCTCATGTGCGGACACCAGGGTCATCCAGTCACGCATCAAGGGCGACCAGGCATCATCCTGTGTCAGGATATCTTGAACGGCGACATCCTGTTGAGCCGTCCCCGCCTGGCCTATCCGGCCGAATTCCGACGCAATGAATGCGCTTGCCTCTGCGAGTTCTTTTTCGTCCGCCCAGCGGTCACCCAGATGAAGTGCGTCGGACCATTTGCTCGGCTCCGTGCTATAGGGGTGTTCCAGCCGGTCCGCCAGCGCGCGCATCGGAGTGATGTCGGCGGAATGGAACCAGTGGCAGCCGCGATCCCACAGATGACCCAGGGACTGGGTGTCCGTAAATGACCGCCCGCCGATCCGGTGTTTTGCCTCCAGAATGATATAGGGCACCCCGGCCCGCGAAAGCGCAAGCCCTGCCCCGACGCCTGCCGCACCGGCACCGATGATCACAACATCTTCGTCGTTGATTATCATGGCTGTCTTGCCTCGTTTGCCTGTGTCACCGCCAAACGGTCCAAGACAATCAGCGAAAAGTCCGAACTGTCACTTTCGCCCGCTGCCCGGCGTTCCCGGTTTACTTCCATCCAGCGTTTCCCGTCGAGATCCGGAAAATGGGTATCTCCTTCAACATTCATATGCACTTGCGTCAGATAGATGCGATCCGCCAGATCGAGCGTCTGCCGATAGATCTCGCCACCGCCAATGATGCAGATTTCGCAGACGCCATTGGCCTGTGCGTCACTCCTAGCAACCTCCAACGCAGCCTCGACATCGGTCGTTACTGTCACACCGTCATGCGCAAACCCTCTTTGCCGGCTGACAACGATGTTCCGTCTGCCCGGCAATGGCCGCCCGATCGACTGAAATGTCTTGCGTCCCATAATAATCGGTTTGCCCATGGTGATCTCTTTGAAATACTTAAGATCAGACGACAGTCGCCAAGGCAAGCCGCCAGCACTCCCTATTACGCCGTTTTCGGCAACCGCAACGACCAGCGCTATCCGCGCCCGCCCCGATCCGGAACCATCCATCATCACACTGCGATCGGCGCAGCGATATGCGGATGCGCCTCATAGCCGATCAATTCGAAATCGTCATATTCAAAGCTCCCGATATCGCGCCTTTCGGATTTGACCACAAGCTTGGGCAGTGGCAACGGCTCGCGCGCCAACTGCGCCTCGGCCTGCTCGAGATGATTGAGATAGAGATGGGCATCGCCGAACGTGTGAACGAAGTCCCCGACCCGCAATCCGGTAACGTGGGCCACCATGTGGGTCAGCAGGGCATAAGACGCGATGTTGAACGGCACCCCGAGAAAAATATCGGCACTGCGCTGATACAACTGGCACGACAACCGGTCGCCGGCGACATAGAACTGGAACAGACAGTGGCACGGCGGCAGCGCCATATCGTCCACATCCGCGGGGTTCCACGCACTGACAATATGCCGGCGCGAGTTGGGGTTGCTGTTTATTCCATCGACGAGTTGAGCGATCTGATCGATCGCCTTGCCATCAGGCGACGGCCACGAACGCCACTGATAACCATAGACCGGCCCAAGGTCGCCGTTTTCATCCGCCCAGTCATCCCAGATCGACACCCCCTGCTGCTGCAGGTAGGCAATGTTTGTGTCGCCACGCAAGAACCACAAAAGCTCGTGGATAATGGATTTGACGTGCAGCCGCTTGGTGGTGACCAGCGGAAAACCCTCCGACAGATCGAAACGCATTTGATGGCCAAATACACTGATCGTCCCGGTTCCGGTTCGGTCACCCTTGCGCGCGCCCTTGTCCATCACACGCCGCATGAGATCAAGATACTGGTGCATTTATCGTCCCTGGCTGATTCCTCGGTCTCAACATATATCCATCGCGGCCCAACACAAAGCGGCTCCCCGACCCTGCCATTTCGACATAACCGGGCCAAATTGCCACACAAATCTGACGCCCAATTTCAGCCCTAACCTTTTCTTAAGCTGCAAATAGGCTATATTAGATCTGTCAGCTCTCGGGCTGACTATGGCGATAAATGGCCGTCGTAATAAACCATTCGGACCCGGGGGCGGTACCCGGCACCTCCACCAAATCTCATTTGCTGTCGAAAAACGGCACTTATTGGGGGTGAAATAGGATCGACGAGGGTGTAAAGGGCGCGTTTTTGCTCGGCATGGTACCGCCGATATCGGGCCACTATAGTAGTTGCAAACGACAACTATGCTGAGGCTCGTCTCGCTGCTTAATGCAGTGCGACTGCCAAATCTAAAGCCCTAGCCCTTCAGCGGGTCTAGGCGGGGTTCGAGGGCACCTGGCAACAGAAGCCCTCACTGAATTTCCGGCACTCAATACCGGCAATTCAGGAAGAGGTTCTGTTTTGGCAGCGCGTGGGAACAAGACAATCAGTCGGGATGGGCCATGGCCGAAGACTTGATGCGATATGATCTGCTGGCGCAGGACGCTTTGCGCGGCGTCGTGCGTTTTGCATTGAAGCGGATTGAAAAGACCGGTCTGCCGGGCGAACATCACTTCTACATAGCCTTCGATACGACTGCTCCTGGCGTGCGCATTTCCGAGCGTCTGCGCACTCAGTACCCGCAGGAAATGACCATTGTCATCCAGCACCAGTTTACCGGCCTGAAAGTCATGGATGAGCGGTTTCAGCTCGAATTGAGTTTCGACAACATCCCCGAGAAGCTCACCGTGCCGTTCGATGCAATCAAGGGATTTTTCGACCCAAGCGTCCAGTTCGGACTACAGTTCGAAATCGGTGAAGCGAATGAGAACACCGGCCCGGACGGAAATGCCGAAAACGAAAATGTCGATACCGGCCGCCCGGCCCAAACCATTGGCGACCCGCCGGATAGTGCGGCCGATGGCGATACTGACGTCGAAGATTTAGACGAAGACGGCGAAAAGATCGTGCAGCTTGACGCCTTCAGGAAAAAGTAACGGGCAGAGACCTATCGGGCCTTCCAGCGGGCATGATGAGCGGCCGATGGCGCAATGTCGTCGATCATATCCATATCGCCGCCGGTATATTCTGCAATCAAACTCAATAATTCTGACACGATAATCGGTTTGGTGACGCAGCCATTCATGCCGGCAGCAATATATGCAGCTTTGTCGTCATCAAGGGTGTTCGCCGTCACCGCGATGATCGGCACATCAGCGGCCGCCCCACCCAATGCGCGAATTCTTTGCGTGGCACCGATACCATCCAGTTCCGGCATGCGAACGTCCATGAGCACCAGATCATACCGCCCGGTACGAACCTGTTCGACCGCCTCGAGCCCGTTTTCGGCTATGTCCAGGTCTATGCCCGGCTGATCCAGGATGGCTGTGATGACCTGCTGATTGATCGGGTTGTCTTCGGCAACCAGGATCCGCAATGAAGTGGAAAGCCGGTGCAGGGCCTCCGGTTCTGCCGATACGGTGTCGATCGGTCTCTGTGCGACCGCCACCGGACATGGCAGCACGGTGGAAAATGTTGCGCCCTGACCCGGTGTGCTTTGTACATCGATGCATCCACCCATCAGTTCAACCAGCTGTTTGCAGATCGCCAGCCCCAGGCCACTGCCATCATAGCGGCGGCTGGTTGAACCATCAGCCTGGGTGAACTTATCGAAAATGAGCCGCTGGTCGTCCACCGAGATACCGGGTCCGGTATCCGACACCACGAACTGGATATGCGTTCGTGCTTGCGGTTCTGCATATTCTCCAGCGCGGATTTCAACCGTTCCGGATTCCGTAAACTTGACCGCATTGCTGATCAGGTTTGAAATCACCTGCCGGATGCGTTTCGCATCACCCATCCGCGTTTCGGACGGACACCCCTCCAGATCGACAACGAAACGCAGTCCCTTTTCTTCAGCTTTCGGCCTCCACAATTCGGCAACATCCTGGATGATCTCGTCCATCTCGAACGGCTCTTCCAGAATATCCAGTTGCTTCGTCTCGATCCGCGAAAAATCGAGCGCATCATTGAGCAGTTCCAGCAAAATCTCGGCGGAATGCTCCACCAGGGCAAGTCTGCCGCGCGTTTCCTGATCAGGGGTTCCTTTGAGCATAACCCGGACCATACCCATGATCCCGTTCAAGGGAGTGCGGATCTCGTGACTGATCAAGGCCAGAAATTCGGACTTCGCACGGTTGGCGGCATCCGCACTCTGCCGCGCGCTTTCCAGCAGCACCTGCGCGTTTTTCAGATCGGTGATATCCGCCAGGGCACCAATGAAACCTGTGGCATATCCATTGTCGTCCACCCCTGTCCTGGTCGCCCGGTCCAGCACCCAGATCACGGTGCCGTCATCGTGAACATAACGATACTCACAGCGGGAAACACCGGTCTTGACGGCTTCGAACCATTCAGCGCTGGAATGCGACAGATCGTCGGGATGAATGCTGTCATCCCAGTTATCACCCGAAATCTCAGCCATCTTGAGGCCTGTGATTTCCCGAAATTTCTCATTGGTGAAAGTCAGGTTGCCATCGGCATCGCATTGATAGATGCCGGCCGGCGCCACCTGCGCAAGTGTTCTGTATTCCTGTCGGCTGGCATCAAGAGCCCGGGTCGCGCAGCGCACTGCCAGTTTCAACTGATGCGGCCGACGCAGCAGCCCGAACACCAGAAGCCCCACTGCGATCGCCAGAGCGGTGCCGCCGAGCCAATGTCTGGATCGCCCGTCCCAGTATCCTGGCCAGAAGTCTGTCGGCTTTGCCGCCAAGACCCAAGAACCGGTCGGCAACGCAACATGCGCCCTGAGAGCTGGCTGGTCGAATATCGTTGGCGCGCCGTAAAACACATCGCCCAGATCGCCGAGGCCGTCCCTGCCGCGAAGGGCCAGCTCAAACTCACTATGGTCGCCCGGAATGCCGGCGCTGTGGAGTAGCGCATCAACGTCGAGCAAAATGGACGCAAAACCCCAGAAGCGGCCATTGATCGAGCCGGGATCCGGTAAGAATATCGGCATGCGGCCGACGATTGCCGTACTGCCCTGGATCAACCGAAATGGCCCGGCGATAACATATTCGCGTTGCTCGATCGCCCGCCTGATTTCCGCCAGTCCGATGGGATGTTTGAGGAGATCGAGACCGCGCGCCTTTTCATTGCTTTGGGGTTGGGTCAGATAGGTGACCACCCCGTTGGGCGCAAGCTGCAGACTGCGGATACCGTCCCAGTGAAGTTCAAGGGCGCCGGCAAATTCCAGAAACTGTGTTTCGGTGAACTCGGGATTGGTCTTGACAAAGGCATCGAGCCCCCAGACCAAATGCAGACGCGCATTGATTGTCTCTTCAAGCGTCCGTGACGCCGAATCAAGCCACGTCTTGATACGTGTTTCTCGCGCATCGAAGGCTTCGCGATAGTCGGCCGCCCCGGCCAAAAACAACACGAACAGCCCGGTCAGCACACCAAACATCGCTGGCAAATGTCGTCGCAGTACGATGACCGGCTCCCCGATGGTGACAATGCATGATTGCGAAGCCGTAAAATACGTGAATGGTGTGTACAAAATCTTATACGTCGATGCCCCCGGCACATTGTGCAAACACGAGATTCTTGCCAAAGAAACTCAAGTGAAAGCGACCGTTTGTCGCTGAACACCTCATGCTTTGGTCGTGGACTTTGCACAATCAAAAAATCTATTGTTCCAAGGAAATTCAAAAACTGGGCTCATTTCGGCCGCAATCTTATTACTGACAGGCTTGCTAATCCTTGTGCCCCAAGATATCGCCTACCGCCCAATTCGTCAGCTGCGACGAACCAAAGGCCTGCACAAACTCCTGCACACTCATCTCTCCGTACCGCAGAGCCTCGCGGAACGCGCCATAAACCGTTTGAAATATGTCTGGAATCCGACACAAGTTCGTCAAAGAGCGCGGCTTGCCGAAACCTTGCGGCACACCGATGCCGATGCATTTCTGCACCAGCAGGGATACCTTCATTTGGAACCTGGACAGATCGGCGGGCTTCAAACCGCTCTCGACAGTTGCACACGGGCTTATGAACAATCGATTCCCACCGGTGTCATGGAGGCGGCAAAGGCGGCGGCACCGAAGGAGTTCCTTATCAGCGTTATCAAGGACGAGCAGATGCTCGACCACCCGTCCTTGTCGACACTGGTCGTTTCGCATCCACTGATCGCGCTGGCAGCCAAATATTTCGGCACCGTACCCATGCTGTCCGGTGTGCGCCTGTGGTGGACACCGCCCAACACGTCGATTTCTGAAAGTCAGCTTTTTCACTGTGACCGCGAAGATCACCGCCAATTGAAGTTTTTGATCAATGTCACGGAAGCGACGCCGGATACCGGCCCGTTCACGTTGATACCCGCAGGCGAATCCGAGCGCATCAAGGCGGCATTGGGATATTCCCACAAAACATACCGTCTGACCGATGATGAGGTTTTCCGGGTCGGCGCGCCAAACGAGATCATCACTCTGACCGGACCGCCCGGTTCGGTCGCCTGTGTCGACACGTCACGATGCCTGCATTACGGGTCGCGCAACAATTCCCAGCCAAGGTTGTTGTTGATGGTGCAGTTCACCGATTGCCTGGCGCCTAATGTGACGCTGCCCAAATGGCACCTTGGCCTGTCGAAACTGGGGCTTGAACTGGATGAATTACAACGCCTCACTCTCGGAGTTTCCACCGGGTAGCACCACCGGTTCGAGCCAACCGGAATATCGGACCAGCCTGCCCACCAGCGGCAGTCCCAATTCGACATGAAAATTGAACCGTCCGTCGGCGTCATGCTCAAACGCCAGGGCCCTGGGATGTAGTATCGATGGCAGCGGCACACCGGCAAACCATGCACCGCTTACATCCAGACAAAGCTGCTGGTTTCTCACCTGGGCCGCCATCGAAAACGCAAACGGGCCGAACCGCTCGATCAGCTGTCCCCTCTGCCGTCCGCGCCCGAGCTCTTGTATGCTGCGCAGCCGCTTGCCGGCAAAATCCCGCTCCCAGATTTCGCGGCCGCGGTCCTTTGTGAAGCTGACGGTCAGGGGCACATTATCGCCGCTATCGGGAAACCCGAACACCCATCCGATGAGGCCCGGCATCAGCCCGTGCCCACGTTCAACCGTGGCGATACCGTGGGCCCGGGCTGGTTCGCGCATATCATGCATCGCCTGCAATGGCGCCGGCAAGCGTCCATAGGCCTCCCCCAGGAGCTGCCGATAGAGACTGTCATGCATGGTGCACATCCGGTTCGATCACCTTGCGGATACTGGTCCGAATGTCGAATTTCGCGAATTGCGGCTCAAAGTCAGACAGGTCAAGTTCGTCCGTGCAGGCCCGCGCGCCGGGTTCCGGACACCATCCACCGCGCATCTTGGCGACCACGGCCGCCGCCGCCATGGCCGGTATGTTGGGGCCATGGTCGCCATCGGCGATCAGGCTCCACTGTTTTGCCGTCATGCCATCTGTGCCGCCTTGTCCGGTAACGCGCACGAACATGCCGCCCTTCGCGACACCTGAGGGCATCCATTTCGCAACCCTGTGCAACATCGGCGCCAGCGCTTGCGGTCGCGGCACGACACCAAGCCGCACCAGCCATGCCAGGGCGGCCATACCGAAATGCAAAAAGGCCGGCTCAAGCGCCGCGCTGAAACGAACCGATCCGATATCTGGAAAGCGTTGCGGCCAGAGCTCAAGATCGGGCACGTCACAAAGTGAAAAGAACCGGCGATTGAGGCGGTCGCTGTCGCTCACACTCAGTTGCTTGCGGTGCAGGTCGGTCCAGCAGTAACGCGTGCGCCATGCGCCATCCTCACGGATGTCGACCGGCCTACCCGCATAGCTCAAAATGGCGCGCATCACATTGATGCCCATGGACACTCCTCCAGCCGGCGTAATACCGATATCGATCCGTTCAACCTTGTCGAGCCCCAGCGTCAGCACCCTGATCGCAGCACTGGATAACGCAGGCACTGAACTGGTACCAGACAGCACAAAGACACCGCGCGCCTGTGCCTGCGCGTCAAACCGCCCAACGCCACAGACAAATGCACGCCCATCCGCCAGATCCAGGTAGTTGATCCCCAGATCGATACAGGTCTCGATCAGCGAGAACCGCCGCTCCCCGTAGCATTGAAACGGCCCCGCTGCGTCGACCACAATGTCGGGCCCGGTCTTCTCCAGAACCGCACGGCAGCACACAGACCGGTCCAGCACGACCGGCGTTGGCGCGCCTGCCCGGCTATCGCAGAAAACCCTGGCCCGTTCCAGAGACCGGCCCGCAACCAGAATGTCTGGCACATTGTCGCTCAGCAGCAGATCGACCAGCCTGCCGCCAAATCCGCCATACCCGCCGACCACCAGCACGCGCAAGGCATCCATGGTCATGACAGGAACCGGTGGGCGCTCTCCGGTGTCGGCATGTAGCACTGGTCACGCCTGCCGAATACTCGAAACCGGTTTCTGGCCACCAGGTTATAGAAGCGGTTGCGCCATGATTTCGGCACCAGCCGAAACAGGCCTCCGATTGACCAGGGAAAGCCCATCAACACCAGCACCCGTATGGCCGCGTCACTGCGCAAGTGCGGAAGCCCGTCCAGCAGCAGTATGTTGGTTTCAAAGTCACCGGCCTCAAGTCCATAATGCTTGTAGAGCGACTGACCCAAGGGCGATTGGGCGGCCAGAAAACGGCATCTTTGCCGCCTCTCATGTTTCAACACGAACAGAGCGGTCCGCGAGCACATGACACATTCACCGTCGAAGATCAGCACCGGATCCTCATCTGGAAAACCGGGCACCGCCGGATCGTCGCGATAGCTGAAAGCAACAAAGTTCATGGGTCCTTCGTCTTCGCATAGCCGCACTGATGACATATTTACCCAAGCCGCTATCATTACGCCGCTGATTCTACAGTCGGCAAATACAAATGGAATGGCACAGGACGTCGCGACGTGAAACCAATTATCCGCAACGCTGCACGTGTATTGGGGCTCGCAGGATTGCTTGCGCTTGGCTCTTTGCCGCTTTCAGCGGACAGCAAGTACCCGGTTCCAAGGGCGAAGCCGGCGGATACGGAAAAACCCGCCAAACAGCTGTTCGGCGCCCAGGCGTTTCCAGCCAAGCTTTCGGCACGCTCCCATGGTTCCTACAACCGCGGCTGCCTTGCGGGTGCAAAAATGCTCGATATGGACGGACCTGCCTGGCAGGCCATGCGCCTGTCACGCAATCGAAACTGGGGGCATCCAGCTCTGGTCGCCTATGTCGAAAAACTCGCAACCGACGCCAAGGCGCTGGATGGCTGGCCGGGCCTGCTGGTCGGCGATCTGTCACAACCGCGCGGTGGTCCGATGCTTACCGGCCACGCCAGCCACCAGATCGGACTGGACGCGGATATCTGGATGCTGCCGGCACCGGAAAAACCCCTCACGGTGGAAGAGCGTGAGAAGATCAGCTCGATTTCCATGATAACCGACCGGCGGACCCTTAACACCAAGACCTGGACCGAAGGTCATGCAAAATTACTGCGCCGTGCTGCGTCCTACCCACAGGTCGCGCGCATCTTCGTCCATCCGGTGATCAAAAAAGCATTGTGCGACTGGGCCAAGGGCAACCGCAAATGGTTGCGCCGGATCAGACCGTGGTATGGCCACCACTATCATTTTCACGTCCGGCTCAAATGCCCGAGAAACAGCAAAGGGTGCAAGAATCAGTCGCCGCCGCCCGCCGGGGACGGCTGCAGCGCCAAGAAACTGGCCTGGTGGTTGTCCGACAAACCCTACGTGCCAAAGCGCAAGCCCACAAAACAGCCCAGACTCCGCACTCTCGCCCACCTTCCCCGGGCGTGCCGGGCCGTGCTTGAAGCGGACTAGGGTCTGTTGAGTATCATTCGTAAACACCCCAGAGCCAGATCAACACTGCGCCAAGCGCCAATAGCACCAACAAGACCAGCTTGCGGAACAGCACCGGGTCGAGCCGCCGACGGATCATGGCGCCAAGCTTAACCCCGCCGAAAGCTGGTACGATGCCCGCAACAGATAGGAAAAGCTGTTGCAAGCTGAACAGATCAAGTGCCGACAGGCCCATTGCCATGACCAGGCTCGACAGGGTGAAAGAGCAGTTGATCGCCTGGACCAGGCGGTTCGGGTCAAGCGGCAGAGTAAGCACATAGGGCAAGAGCGGCATCACCTGCGTGCCGGTGACACCATTGACCAGACCGGTAAGAAACCCGGTCGGCACCGCCAGAGGTCGCACGAAGCGCTCTGGCATATGTGCCTGTGGCCGGGTCAACCCATAGGCTGCATACAGACACAGAACACCGCCAAGGGCTGCGGCAGCGGTTGTACCGTCAACCCGGCCAAGCACCGCAAGACCTAAAGCAAGCCCAGGCAAGAGCGCCAGATAAAGCGGCCAGAACCGCGACACTGTTTCGCGAAAATGCCCGGCATCGCGCATCACCGTAACATTGCTGAAAATCGACGGCACGATGACCAGCGGCAACGCTTCCTTCAGCCCCATGGCCATCACCAGGATGGGCAGGCAGGTGGTTGAAAAACCAAGGCCTGTGGTGCCCTTGACCAGACCGGCGATGAGATAGGCCAGCAAGGCGACAATGATGCTCGTGGTGTCCAAGGGATACGGGCTTTCGCGGCAGGCGGGTAACAGGCTTGTATGCCAAAACACCGCTTTACAGAAGATCATTTTCCATCGATATCTGAGCTGATTTTCGCTCGCAAGGCATGTCGACGTTGGCGCGCTTGGCTGGCGATCGAGGTAGATTAGCGCTAGGGGTGATCCATGCGCCTTCGCCGGTCAGCACGCCTGCTCGTCGTCGACCCGGATAATCGGTTGCTTCTGTTACGGTTCGCCTTTCAGAGTGGTGCTCTTGAAGGACAGTCCTATTGGGCCACCCCGGGTGGAGAATTGCTGCAGGGTGAGGATTTCGTTCAAGCAGCCCGTCGCGAACTTCACGAAGAAACCGGCATAGAGGCACAGATCGGGCCACGGACCGCCCAACGTTCCACCTCCTTCGCATTGACCAATGGTGAACTGGTTCGCGCCAATGAGTGTTACTTTCTGGTACGTGTTCCAAACAGCTCGATAACCACCAAATACCGCACCGCTTTGGAGCGCGAGATTATCGCTGAGCATCGTTGGTGGACACAGTCCGATCTGCGGACATCGAACGAGCCCGTATATCCTGAGGATGTGTTTGATATGGTGCCCAACGTCGAATAACACACGTGTTGACGATCATGCTCTAGCAGCACGGCATGGTGCATGCTAGAGGGTTACAGTTCCCACTTTCCTGCAATGACGCTCACGTTTCGCCACGGAAGACATCATGACAAGCACCCGCACCGAAACCGATTCCTTCGGCCCCCTGGAAGTCCCCTCGGACAAATACTGGGGCGCACAGACCCAACGCTCGCTCGGCAATTTCAAGATCGGCACCGAGACCATGCCACCCCCGCTTGTTCGCGCGCTGGGCATCATCAAGCAGGCAGCGGCACGCACCAACAAGGAACTCGACAACCTGGAGCCCGAGCTTGCCGATGCGATTGCCAGCGCCGCCCAGGAAGTGATCGACGGCAATCTGGACGACAATTTCCCACTGGTCGTATGGCAGACCGGGTCGGGGACCCAGTCCAATATGAATGCCAACGAAGTCATCTCCAACCGGGCCATCGAGATGCTCGGCGGCGAAATGGGCTCAAAGCAACCGGTACACCCCAACGACCACTGCAACCGGTCCCAGTCCTCCAACGACACCTTCCCGACCGCCATGCATATTGCAACGGTGGAGGAAATCCATAACCGCCTGTTGCCGGCCCTCAGCCATCTGCAATCAGCCCTCGTGGCCAAGTCGGAGGCCTGGAACGACATCATCAAGATCGGCCGCACCCATTTACAGGACGCAACACCCCTGACCCTGGGTCAGGAATTTTCCGGCTACGTCACCCAGCTTGAATTTGCCACCGACCGGGTCAATGGCGCCCTGCCCCGGCTTTACCCGCTCGCCCAGGGCGGCACGGCAGTCGGCACCGGCCTGAACGCAAAGCCGGCATTTGCTGCAGCCTTTGCTGCCCAGGTGGCGAATATATGCGGACTGTCATTTGTCACAGCGGAAAACAAGTTCGAAGCCCTGGCGTCCCACGACGCCATGGTCGAAATCTCCGGAGTGCTCAATACCATCGCCGTCGGTCTGTTCAAGATCGCCAACGACATCCGCCTGCTCGGATCAGGACCGCGGTCCGGTCTGGGCGAGCTGTCATTGCCGGAAAACGAACCCGGCTCCTCGATCATGCCCGGCAAGGTCAACCCGACCCAATGCGAGGCCATGACCATGGTGTGCACCCAGGTCATGGGCAACCACGTTGCGGTCACGACCGCCGGCAGCCAGGGACATTTCGAGCTCAATGTGTTCAAACCCGTGATGGCCTACAACGTGCTGCAGTCGATCCGCCTGATCGCCGATGCCTGTGTCAGCTTTACCGACAATTGTGTGGTCGGCATCGAGCCGGATCTGGTCCGGATTTCCGAACTGATGCAACGTTCCTTGATGCTGGTCACGGCGCTGGCGCCAAAGATCGGCTACGACAAGGCCACAGAGGTGGCAAAGACCGCCCACAAGAACGGCACGACCCTGCGCGAAGAGGCGCTCCGCCTTGGCTATGTCACTGAAGCCGAGTTCGATGCAGTGGTGCGTCCAGAGGACATGATCGGGCCTAAGTAATGCCTCGTCCGGTCAAGCGCTCGGTCACCATTTCCGGCCACAGCACCAGCATCTCGCTGGAACAGGATTTCTGGGACGCCCTCACAACGATTGCCCGTCAGCGCAAAAGCAGTGTCGCCGAACTAGTACGGGAGATCGATGCATCCCGCGCCGATACCGGCTTGTCATCGGCGGCCAGACTCTATGCCTTGAACTATTTCCGCCAGCTTGACGGATCTTGTTCAAACACTTTCTGCTGAGTGCGCACCGAGGGCGTGTCCGGCAGGAGATCGACCGGTTCGCCGACAATCTCAATCTCCGGATCCAGAATGTCACCATCCGTGTGTGAGGTATCCGAATTGTCAATCGCCTGTTGACCGTCATCGGTCACGGTTTCGCGCGGTGCCGGCAGCGGCTCAAGCCTGATGGTTTTCTGGGCAGGCGGATCGGGGACCGCGACATCTGCCGGCGGCTGCCTGAGCGGTGCAACGACCGTACCGCGCTTGACCGGCGCCAGATCGCTCGGCGTCACCGTTCCTGTCGTAGACGGTGCAAACTGGTTCATTTCATCGATGGTCGGCACACCAGGCACGGGTGGGTCTACAAGCGGTGTCCGCACCAGAAGTTCGGGCAGAGGCACTGCGGCATCAACATCGGCCGGCAGTTCTACTTCGGGCTCCGGCGCCACCTCAGGCTCCGGCGGCATAAAGACTTCTGGATCCGGTGTGTTGATCAGTTCTTCAGTGCGGCGGGCCAGTTCGATCCGCGCTTTGCGCTCGAGTTCCTCAAGGCGACGGATCCGCTCTTCTTCGTCGCGTTGGATCTGTTCCAGTTTCTGCACACCGGCGGTCAATCCTTTAACCACAAAGAACGATTGCAGGGCCTTGGTATCGTATGACCTGTGCGGTTCCGTGACCGGCCCGGCCAGGACGACATTCAACGGCGGAGCATTGGGATACTCTTTCAGGCTGACCGTCCACTCGCTGTCCATGCGCCATGCAGGCAGGTCGAAATACCCGTTCACCCGGCCGGTAGCCGCCGGGCTTTCGATATCCGACTCCGCGAACCTGACAAGGCCGTTTTCCAGAGTGAAGCCGCTTTTGAGACCGGAGAATGCCATTTCTCCATCCACCAGCACGCCTTTGATGAGGCCATCGAGTTCTTCTGCTGTCGCCACCTCGCGCAGCGCTTCGGAAAACTCTTGCGGATTGACGCCGCGCAATGACGCCTGGTCCACCTTCAAAGTGCCTTTGCCGGTTAACGCGGACACAATTCCGATCGGGCTGCGTCCAGAGCTGTTGAAACTGCCTTCCAATGAATAGCGGCCTTGCAACGGGCTCTGTTTGGCCGCCGCCGTAAAGGTAGAGGCGAGTTCGGCATCGCGCAGGTCAAATCGCCCTTCGACACCGAGCTGCCCATTGCGGCCGACAAGCCGCAAATCAACCGTGAGATTACCTTTTGCAAATGCGCTTTGCAGCCGCTCGACCACAACCGTGCCATCGGCAATTGTAACTTCCGCCTGCACCCGGTCCGCTGTTGCACCACCGAACAGTTTCAACGCGCCGGCGCGCAGCGCCAGGTTGAGATCGATCGCATTCAGCACCGATAATCCAAACGGCTGAACGCTCCAGATTTTGTCATCGGTCTGGTTCCGGTCGGAGGGCAGTGCCAGTCCGCGTGAAACCACCCATGGAAGGTCGATCTCCGCGACGATCAGATTTCCAAAAAACTGCGGGCGCTTGGCCCTGAAACTCGCCGTGCCGTCCAGTCCGATGGTCACCTCGCCAATCTTGCCCCCAAGGCCGGTGATTACAAATTCACCTGATGACGCGGAGACCAGTCCGTTGAGGTTGAGCGCGGACGGATCAATGGCCGTGCCGGCGGGCAAAAGCCCTACCGCGCGATAAAGAGTAGTGGCGTCGTCCGATGTGATGGTAAGCGTGCTTTCCGCCGATAATTGGTCACCGACATCGCTGACAAGTCCATGGACATCGAAACGTGTACCGTGAACATCGGCTGCTAGTTCAAAATCCACTCCATTCACCAGGGAGCCGTCCATCGACAGTTGAACACTGCCCGCATGGGCGGCAACAAGCTCATCCCCCGCTGCGCCATAACCGACCAGTCCAAGCAGCGTGTCACTGCGTGCACTTGAGGCAGTCGCCTTCAGCTTTACCGCACCGAACCTGAAACGGTGCCAGTCTCCGGTGAATTCGGCTTTGGCCGACACCCTGGCCTTTGCAATAACGCCCTTGGCTGTCGCAACGGTGTGCGTCTGGGCGCCATCCGTGATGGTTTCCAGGGTCAGACCGACCGCCGCCGGCGCCATTCGGTTGAGCGCCAGCCGGACATTCGAAATATCCGTCGGCAACATACGGCGCACATGGTCCAGATCGAGCAGGTTCCCCGGCGCGGCACTATCGAGTTTTGCGGTTAGCCTGCCCTGGGGACGGCCGCCGATCCATTTGACACGGCCGTCAAGTGCCAGGTCGAGCTGATGAAAATTCTTCACGACAACCCGGTGCAGCAACAACCCGCCATTCAGCGCTTCGAGGGACGCCGTCAGTTCATCTCCCGATCGCCGCCATCCCTTGAACCGCCCGGTCCTGATCGCAAACGTGCCATCGAAGTCAGCGAACAATGCCGGGTCGAGGCCGGCAAACGCCGCACTGAACGGGTCGGCCGTCAACGAACCGTCAACACTGCGCCCATCAGGGGTTGGCGGCAGGTAACGGTCGAAATCAATCTGATCGAAGGTCAATTCGGCGCTTACTTTTGGGCGCTCGCCGGATGCAAATGAAAGAGCACCGGTCGCGATTGCCTCATCGAGCTCGAGGCGCGCCTTGGTAACGGCAAGCCGGCGCCCGTCAACAACGATTCTGCCGCTCAGCAAAGATCTCCCCTTGAACCCTCTGGTGGTGGCATTCAACCACTGCTTGAGGCCTGGCGCAGCCCAATGCATGAAACCGTTCGTGTCGCGGGAGATAAATTTCACATCGCCTTCGAAACCCGGCCTACCCATCCGCACTCCGTATTTCAGGCCGGTGAGTTCGAGCGCGCTCCTGCCCGGCAACACACCGCCGATACGGGTGATCGTGAGTGCGCGGTCTGCCAGTTCAGCCCGAAACTCGACCGCCTCAAGGGTTTCGCCGCCCACGGTCAGCGCATTGATATCAAGGCGGATGCCACCGTTCAGTTTCTTGGGCGACGCCTGCAACAGGCGCGTCACCCTATCCACCACCTGAAGCTGCGGAATGAAATCGCCGGTATCGAGCCCTGCTCGTCCAGCGATGCGGTCCAGATCAAGATGCCGCGCCACCAGATCAACCGACAAATTGATGGTATCGCCCAACCCGATGTCCATGGCTCCAGAGATACTTGCGCCCGGTTGGGCCTGATCAACCAGAAGTTCTATGTCCTCAAGCAATATCTTGGACAGCCCTGCCCTGACCGAAGATCTGAAGGAAAACGGCATTCCCACTTGTGCCGGTTGTGCGGGCTCCACCTCCTCCCCGGATGCCGGCAGGCTACGCGCGATATGCAACTTGCCTTCCACCATTGCGTCTGGTCCAACACCGAGCATGCGGCCATCAAAACCATAATTCGGCTTGAACTTACCTTCGGGCGTAAGGTTGATACTCAACCGCATCTCGCCATCGGCGGTCCGCCGTCCGGTTGCAATCGACATCGCAACCGGCTGTTTCTCGTGATTGAACGTTCCCCGGATGCGATACGGGCCGATCAGGGACGCTGCCGATACATCCAGATCAACATCATCCAGACGCGCCACTCCCCCGCGGGCACCGTCGCGCAAGACGATTGTGCTGTCACGGATGGTCGCAGTTTCCAGGCTGATGTCTTCCAGCGACAACATCCCGCTCAGCGCATCCTTCGCGCCAAGGTGCCAATTCCCCCCGACCGCCTCGATGCGTTCGAATTCGAAAGTGGTGCGTTCGAATTCGACTGCTTCAACCTCGACACGCCCTTTCAGCAAAGGACTCAGGCCAAGGCGGATTTCTATGCTTTGTGCTTTGACAAAGTCCGCAGCCGTTGCGGTTTCCAGATTGGCGATGCGTACGTCGTTGACACGCAAGACCGGCGACGGCAACAACCGGATCCTCACCGACCCCTCGATCTTGACCGCCCGTCCGGCAAGTTCAGAGCCATAGCGCTCAAGAATGCCATGATAGTTGGACCAGTCGATAAACATCGGGCCGATCAGCGCCGCGGTCAGCAAGACGATAAGCGACGTACCGAGATACATCAGCGGGGACTTCATCTCATCTCATCCCCACAGATTTCCTCAGCTGGCCCGCACGGCCAGTTAGTCACTTCATTTTCGCTATTGCTCATCACAATGACGCGATCCGCTCCTTGCGAAATCACAGCATTTCACAGCCGAAATGCGGCATTACTCAACGTCTGCGACTACAAATACATGGGCTTTGCCCACCGGAAGAACCAGTTCAAAGCCCGATGAGTCCGTAGTCAAGATAATCAACAAATTACGACAGTGCCATAGAGCGATTGATCAAAATCGCACAGTGTCGTCGATATTGGCCGGATTATGTTACACAGACAAAATCTTTCCCGGATTCATGATGTTTTTCGGATCGATCGCTTGCTTGATCGTCCGCATCACCTGCACGCCCGGGCCATGCTCCGCCTCGAGATATTTCTTCTTGCCCTGCCCCACACCATGCTCGCCGGTACAGGTGCCGTCCATGGCAAGCGCGCGCATCACCAAACGCTCCAGAAAAGCATGGCAGGCCGCAACCTCTTTCTCATCTTCTGTATCGCAGAACAGGCTGACATGAAAATTGCCGTCTCCAACATGACCGACAATCGGTCCATAGAGCCCGGAATCGTCCAGATCCTTGCGGGTTTCTATGACACATTCAGCGAGCCGGGAGATCGGCACGCAGACATCCGTCGCCATTGCCGCCTTGCCCGGCATGGAGTCCACTGCTGCCCAGAAAACATCGTGGCGTGCCTGCCACAGCTTGGTGCGGTCTTCGGTCTTTGTCGCCCATTCGAACGGGCCGCCGCCCCATTCATCGGCGATCGCGCCGAACAACTCGCTCTGCTCCTTGACCCCATTGTCGGAGCCGTGAAACTCCAGGAACAATGTCGGGGTTTCCTTGAGGCCCAGATCAGAATAGGCGTTGCATGCCTTGACCTGAATTTCATCGAGCAGTTCGATACGGGCAACCGGCAATCCCATTTGTATGGTGGTGATCACCGCCTGGCAGGCTGAGTTGATGTCGGGAAACGGACAGACACCCGCTGAAATGGCTTCCGGGATGCCGTTCAGCTTCAAGGCGATCTCGGTAATCACGCCGAGTGTACCTTCCGCACCCACCAGCAGCCGGGTCAGGTCATAGCCCGCGGCCGACTTCTTGGCCCGCCGGGCTGTCCGCACGACTTCGCCGTCAGGCATGACGGCGGTCAGGCTCAAGACGTTCTCGCGCATGGTGCCATAGCGCACGGCATTGGTGCCCGATGCCCGGGTTGACGCCATTCCACCGATACTTGCGTCAGCGCCCGGATCGATTGGAAAGAACAGCCCGGTGTCGCGCAGATACTCGTTAAGCTGCTTGCGCGTCACACCCGCCTGCACCACGCAGTCGTGATCCTCGACATTGACGCTGAGGACATCATTCATCTCCGACAGGTCGATTGAGATGCCGCCGAACGGCGCACTGATATGGCCCTCAAGGGACGTGCCGGTGCCGAACGGAATAATCGGCACTTCGTAAGTGCCGCATATATGGACAATCTGCACCACTTCCTCGGTTGATCTCACAAACGCCACCGCGTCGGGCGGCTGGCCGACATTCCAGGTCAGATCATTGCCGTGCTGGTCCCGGACCGCCTGCGATGTGGACAATCTATCGCCTAGAAATGCGGCAATTTCGTCGATTGCCTGTGCCACGGAGTTACGTTTCAAGGGGCTTGCTGTGGTTGACATGTCCATTGTCCTGCGACCGGCATCCCGCCGGTCTTTGCCTCGGTCTCCTGCTCTGTTAGAGATAGCAGAAAATCCGACCCCGGTGAATGTTTACTGACCGTACACTTGTTCGGTTCCAGAGCTGAGGACCCCGCATGGACGCAACGACAGCCTTTATTCTACCCGACCAGTCGGTCAAGCCGGAATGGATCGACTATAACGGCCATCTGAACATGTCCTACTATCTGGTCATGTTCGATCAATGCGTCGATGCAGCGTTCGAGGAGTTCGGTCTCGGTCCAGCCTATGTCGCAGAACGCAACGCATCGTTCTATACACTTGAAATCCACGTCACCTACCTGCAGGAGCTGCATTTGCAAGACAAGGTCGATATACAGCTTCAGGTGCTCGACTACGATGCCAAGCGGACCCACTATTTCGAGCACATGTACCATGCGGACAAAGGCTTCCTCGCGGCAACCATGGAATGCATCTGTATGCATGTTGACCTTGGCACCAAACGCGGCTGCCCGTTCCCGGACGATGTTCTGGCCCGCATCGCAGCGATGTATGACCGTCACAAGATCCTGCCGCGGCCACCCCAGGCCGGCCATGTGATCGGCATCCGCCGCGGCTAGAGTGCTTTCTTTTCATACGGAAGCAGTTTGATGGTGCCAGACAGGCTCATTCGGCCAGGCGCAAAGCGCAGCGCGATGTGGGGCATCGGGCAAGCATTGCAACGCCGACGATGAGCCTGTATGGCCCACCGAAGGCCGGTTTTTCGCGCCCGCTGGACGGCGTTAAGCTCCACTTGTGGTCACTGAGACCACGGCGTGGACCTTGCCTTGCCAGCAGAAGCGAAGAACCGGTCAAACCGATTCCGTATGAAAAGAAAGCACTCTAGATCACATTCATTTGTTTACCCATTTCTCACACGATGGCGGCAGACTCGTCCGATTGTGGGCTAAGATCACACCGGTACGGTAATAGACCGGGGAGGATGGCGAGAGATCGCCATTAGAGGGACAAATGTACGGCGATGCCTGACCTGATAAGCAGGCTGGTGCGGATCGTTGGAGATCGGATCGCACCGAATGTGCGCCAGATGCTGAACGACCGCCAGCCACTCATCTGGTTGCTGGCGGCAGTGATCGGCACAGTGGTCGGTTATGCCGTGTGGTTCTTCCGTGTAACCATCGGAACCGTTCAGAATCTATGGCTTGGTCACAGCGGCCACGATGTGGTTGCAACCCTGGCATCGAGCAAACCCTGGTGGCTGATTCTCGTGGTGCCGGCGCTCGGCGGGCTGCTGGTCGGTCTTTATCTGCAATATGCCCTGCCCAAACGCCGGCCCGAAGGGGTCGCCGACGTGATCGAGGCCAAAGCGATTGGCGGCGGCAGGATCAATTTCATTCACGGACTGGGCTCGGCTCTGGTCGCCGCGGTCTCGCTTGGTGCCGGCGCCAGCGCTGGACGCGAGGGCCCCGCGGTGCATCTGGGCGCAACCCTTGCCTCCGGTATCCACCGCCATTTCCAGTTTTCAGCTGCCGCCCGGCGCATGCTTCTTGGCTGCGGCGTCGCCGCCGCTGTTTCCGCCTCATTCAATGCACCCATTGCCGGCGTGCTGTTCGCCCTTGAGGTGATCCTTGCGCATTATGCGTTGAGGGCCTTCATCCCGATCGTCATTGCAAGCGTTTGCGCAACTCTCGTAACACGCAATCATCTGGGTGATTTTCCGGCTTTCGTATTGCCCGAATACCAGATCGAATCCTATTGGGAGTTCCCAGCCTTCGCCCTTTTGGGCATCACATGCGGTGCGGTTGCCATCTGCTTCCAGTTCACCGTCATGAGCACTGAATGGGTCGCACGGAGTGTCACCTGCCCGCTTTGGCTGAGACCGGTGGTCGGTGGTGTAATGATCGGCGCAATCGGCGTATTTGTGCCTGAAATCCTCGGCGTCGGCTATGAAGCAACCAACGGCGCGCTCACCCAGAAATTCTCGCTGATCATGCTCCTGGTGCTTCTGATCGCCAAGACGGTTGCCACCGCAATCACGCTCTCCAGCCGGTTTGGCGGAGGGGTGTTTTCGCCATCCCTCTATCTGGGTGCGATGACCGGTGGCGCCTTTGGCATCATTGCTGCCTGGGTATTCCCTGAATTTGCCTCAAGCAATGGCCTTTACGCCATTGTTGGCATGGGTGCCGTTGCCGCCGCCATCCTCGGTGCGCCCATCTCAACCGCCCTCATCGTCTTCGAGCTGACGCTGGACTACCAGGTTGTGATTGCAGTTCTGCCCGCCATATCCCTTGCATCGGGCATGATGCAGGCATTCCACGGCCAGAGCTTCTTCCATTGGCAGCTGTCGCAGCGCGGCCTGTTTCTGCACGAAGGCCCGCATCAGCAGATTGTCCGCGAGATTCATGTCCGCGATTTCCTGACACCTTTGAGCGAAGAGGATATGGCCAACCCGCCAATCCCGGCTGAAGACATGCCCCTGCTCACCCCCGAAGACACCCTTGCCGCCGCCCTGCGCGCCTTCGATGCCGCCAGCCACACGCGCATCCCGGTGGTCGACGGCGCCGATACCACCAGGCTGCTCGGTTGGGCCGACCATCTCACCGCGCTCGACACCTACAACAATGCCCTGGTCGACGCCAATGTCGAGGAGCACCGGTAACAGCTAGAGCGCTTCATGTTCATACGGAAACGCTTGTCGTCACCGGCAGCGGTGATACCGCATGCAGCCATTATAGTCGTGCTTGCTTCGACCCCAATTCGCAGCACACCGCCGGCTCCAGCGCGCGCAGCGGCCGCCATATGAACGATAGCGCTTGGGGTGGCGGTAGCTCTGGCGGTAGTAGCCGCGCCGGTGTCCGTAATAGTGGTGTGGATAGTAGTGATGCGGATAATAGTAATAGGGATAGTGGTGATAGCGCGGATAGTGGCCGGCGTGAAATGAAACGCCTGGACCGTAATAGCCGAAGCTGAAATAGGACTTGGCCTCTGACGGTTTCGGTGTTCCGCAAATCAGCGCCAGGATTGTCACCACAATTGCTGTTTTCGCGATCTTCATCATCTTCTCCATGTATCCGCGGCACCGCTCATTGAGGCAGCGCCTTGTGTGGAGTATGTGGAGCTCTTTCGACAAATCTGGAGCCGGCCGGTCACTACCGTCCGCAACTTCAACTCCAAACCGGCTGAAGCAGCTCCAAGGTGACTGCACGCCACCTTGATCTGTACTTATCATAGTCCGGAACTGAGGAGATTCGTAGGCACAGCGGCCCGGCAAACAGCGTTCAACGACGCTTCAGGGCAATCCCCAATCCCGCCTGTTCCGGCGCATCCAGTGTCTGGTGCGCAGCAAGGATGTCCGCAAAGCGGTCACGCACTTCGGGCAGAAAACTTTCGATGCGTCTTTCGGCAAGATTGAACGCCAGTCCCTTGACCTCATTGGTTGCCGACAGCGCACCATCGGTGTCGCGCCACATTCTGTGAAACAGGATAAACCGCTTGTCATCATGGCCGATCAATTGGGTCGTCACATGGACTGGATCACCCTCCACAACCTCGTTGATGTAGTGCACATGGCTTTCCAGGATGACATATTCGTGGCTCTCACGCTCATCGAGCTGTTGTCCATCATTGACCAGGTTCCAGAAGGCCCAGGTCGCCTGGTCGCAGACGGTGATGTAATGGGCAACATTCATATGCCCGAAGTCGTCGATCCATTCCGGCTTGATGCGGGTCTCGAATGTGCGAAGCGGTTCTGTCATATCATCCGTATTTCCAAAGTGAGCGGCAGTTCGGGGAATACACAGCGCAATCGCACCACCCAAGCCTATTTTCGCGCGGCAAACCGTCCGCCGCCGAGCCTGCCTGCCTGCACCAGATCCACGAGCCGGACATAGGCGCGGTAGAACATGTCCTCGCCCTCCGGCAGTCCGGCCTTCGAGGTTTCCGCGTGCAGTGTCTGATACATGCGGAAGCGCGCTTCGAGAATGTGCGCCCAGTCCTGCGTCAGGTCTTCAGTGCTCTCCACGGCAAATCCCGCTCGTGTCAGCAAGACTTCATAATCATGAAGCGACTTCAGTGTTTGCGCCGCAAGACCCTGCCACAGAATGTCGGCATCTTCCGCATCGAGCAGTTCGTGCAGAACCCAATCGGTGAACACCAAACGACCACCAGGTTTCAGAATACGCCAGGCTTCCTCAATTGCCGCCCCCTTGTCGGACACATGCAGGAAAGCTTCCTGACTGACAACCGCGTCGAACGCGGCATCGTCCAGGCCGGTCGCGGTCACATCGCCTTGTTGCACTTGCACCAAACCGTCAAGTCCGACCAGGCTGGTCAGTTCTTCGGCTCCCGCAACGCGATTTTCGTTCAACTCGATGCCGGTAACATGAACATTGATGGAATGCGCCAGATAACGCGCCGGCCCGCCCAGACCGGCACAAAAATCGGCGACTTTCTGGTCTGGTTTAAGTTGCGCACGCACTGCTATGGCAACGTTCGCCGCAAGCCCGCCATAATGGTCCTGATCGTGATCAAACAGGTCGGGCGGTGTCACACCGTCCAGAGTTCCGCGCAGGTCTGTGACTTTCGCCAACACCTGCGCAGCCGAGATCGGATGCCGGTCATACATTTCCGTGACCCGGGTCTTGCCGGTCATCTGCGCATCCAAATCATGCCCATTCGTCCGGCACGTCATACTCACCCATCAGACCTTCGACACGGCCCTCCAGTTCATCCCAGGGAGCATTGATGAAATTGTAGTTGCGGATCGAAAACATCGGCCCGATGAAGAACCGTTCATAGGACTGCAGCCGGCTGGCATGGCTGGAGCCGACCAGATCCCAGGCAAGCCGGAACAGTTTCATCCGGTCGACCGCCATGTGCCGATCGGTCGACCAATAAGTCTCGAACATCCTTTTCAGTTTCGGATCGCGCATTACCTCGATGGAAGCCGGAAACTGGAATGTTCCACCGCCCATCAGCTCGCGCAGGATCTCAAGCAGGCTCGAATGGTTCTCCATCGCCCAGTGGAGGCCGGCATACATATAACGCCGGTTATACACGACGAAGCCGTTGCCAAGCTCCTCACAGGCCTGGTGCTGGGCATCGATCAGTGCACCGAAATGGGCTTCCATGGCAGCCAGCCTGCCGAGAACTTCACGCACAGCTGGAATGTCGCGCGCACCGGTCGCCCTGGTGATCAGGCTCGCCATGCCCATGAGAAAGCGGATCTTGGAATGGAACCGCACATTCGACTGATGGTTCGACATGACATGGGACGCGGTTTTGATGAAGATGTCCCGCGACAAGGGCGCGTTGTTGTGCACGATCACCTTTTCCCAGGGTACTTTCACATCCTCGAACACCAGCATGCAGTCGGATTCATCGTACCGATAGCTGAGCGGTTCCTCATATTCATATTTGGTTTCGCGCGCGATCGGCTTGCGCGACCACAAGGACAGCCCTTCCAGGTTAAACGGAATGATGCAGGTGATCGATTCCGCTGCCTGGTCCGGCGCCAGCGGCAGGATATTGCCGACGATCACATGGGTCGCCACCGCCGCACTGGTGGCCAGGAACTTCATACCGTTGATGACCACACCCTCATCGTCTTCCGAGGTCACTCTGAGCGTTGGCGACGGCACGCCCTTGGATTGATAATATTCCGGATTACGGGCAGCCGGCGGCGGCACGATGGCATAGGTGAGAAACGCATCCTCGCGGCGCAGTTCCTCCCACAATCTCAGAATATTTTCCCGGTAACCGCCCTCTTCATCGAACACTTCCGGTTTCATGGTCATCCCGGTCACATTGCCGGCCGTGGCATCGGGCGAGCGGCCAAGCAGCCCGTAGGAGAATTCGGTGATGAAACGATGCGCCCTGGTGCGCCTGATCAGGTCTTCCCTCGAACGCGGCCTGAGAAAATACATGGAATAGCGCTCGCCATCTTCTTCGAAGGACAGCAGGTCCCGGTTTTCCGGTGCGCTTTTCAGGTCGTAGAACTCAGCATAGGTCCGGGCAATCTTATCGAACGCTGGATGGGTTGTCGGATCCTTGACTTGTTCGTCACCGATATAGATCACCCGGCCGTCACGCAGGCTTTCCAAATACTGCTCGCCCGTTTTGATCATGTTTGAGGTCCCCTTATTTCGGCTGTTTCGCCACCTGGCTCATTCCGCCGCTTGTCCGTCCGGCGGGCCGTAGCCCCCACCGCCGGGTGTGTACATCGTCACCAAATCGTTCGGTTCCATGTCGAGCTTTTTCGATTCAGAAACATCTGCACCGTTGATATGGAAGATACCGGTCTCACCGGGCTCGCCGCCTTCGAGCCCTTCCGGCGCACGGGTGATCCGGCTCGGCATCATATTGAGCAGCCAGGCCGACCCGGTGCGCATGCGGAACTCGATGACCTGGCCGTCGCCGCCATTGTATCGTCCCTTGCCGCCGGAGCCCGGACGCAACTGCTTGCGTGTGAATTCGATGGGCATGGCCGCTTCGAGCGTTTCGATCGGCACCGCGGCGACACCGGTTGGGTAACATGTGGCCGACGGGCCGTGCTTCGCGCGCCGCGCGCCCATACCACCGGAATAATTGAACATCGTCGAAGTGAACGACATGCCGTCCAGATCGGTGCCCTGGATCTGAACCGTCCAGATTGCGCCAGCCCCTTCCGCCAGCACCTTGTCCGGCACCACCTGATAGAGCGCCTTGATGATCGGGAATGGCACATACATGCCGACCACATGCCTTGCATTCAGGGAGACCGGATACTTCGCGTTGACGATGCACCCTTCGGGCGCGGCGATCCTGATCGGCGCGAGTGAACCGTAATTGTTCGGCAGATCCGGGTTGAGACAGGCCCTGACCGCAAAGGTCGCATAGGCATGGGTATAGTTGAGAACAACGTTGATGCCCCGCGGGCTGGCCGGCGACGAGCCGGCAAAGTCAAGCAGGATCTCGCCTTTCAGCGTGTCCACGGTAACCGCGACCTTAAGGGTCACCTCTTCCCCGCCGGGGGCGTCAAAGGTGGTCTCGCCATGATAGGTGCCCGCCTTGAGCGCCTTGATGGTGTTGCGGGTGGCGGTCTCGGACCGGTTGATAATTTCGTCGGCCAGCTCCTCGATGTCGTCCAACCCGTGCCGCTCGCACAGGGCAAGAAGCCGTTCCGATCCGACACGGCCCGAAGACACCTGCGCTGCAAGATCGCCGAACACCGCGTCGGGAGTACGCACATTGTGGCGGATCATGCTGTGCAGGAGTTCGTTGGGCTCGCCGGCCTCATAGAGTTTGGTCATGGGGATCCAGAGCCCCTCCTCATGCACGTCACGGGCGCCGGCGCCGAGCCCGTAACCGCCGATATCGGTGTGGTGCACGGTGCAGCCGAAAAACGCGATGATGCAGCCCTTGCGGTAAACCGGCGTGAACATGGTGATGTCGAAAAAATGTCCCGCCGCCTCCCAGGGGTCGTTGACGATGATCACATCGCCGGGCGCGAGGCGTTCGGGCGGATAGCGTTTGGCAAACAGCTGAGCGGTGTTCGATATTGAGTTGATATGACCGGGTGTCCCGGTCACCGCCTGCGCCAGCATGCGGCCCTTGGCGTCGAACACGGCGGCCGCTAGGTCGCCGGCCTCGCGCACGATCGGGCTGAACGCGTTGCGCTGCAGGGCACGGCCCTGTTCCGAGACGATGCTGAGCAGGTTGCTCCACAGGATCTCAAGCTGAATGCCGTCCATCAGCCTGTCCTTTCCGCAATGACACAGCCAAGACCGTCAACACGCGCCCGCCACTTTGGCAGAATTACGATGGTCGTTTCGCGTTCTTCGATGATGGCGGGTCCAGCGATCATCTGATCCCGGGCCAGTTCACTTCGCGCATAAATGTCGACATCTTGCGGTGTGGAACCAAACCAGACCTGGCGCCTCGAGACCGGTTGTGCTGGACGATCCTGAAAGGCGACGCGCTGACCGCGTTCGATCTCGGGCCCGTGCGCCGATAGACGCCAGGTCACAACTTCGACCGGCACCTCCGGCAGTGTCACGCCGTAGAGGCGGCGATAGGTTTGTTCGAAGGTATCGCGCACGTTTTCCGGTCCGCCCATCGCCCGCGGATCGGCGCCGAACTGAACCGTCGCCTCATTGGCCTGACCGTAATATCGCATGTCGGCGCCATAGCCGTAGCGAACCGCCGACTGATCGATGCCGGCATCGAGCAATGCAGCTTGAGCCTCGGCCTCAAGCTCGCCGAGAAGGGTGTCCACACGGTCCCACTCAATTTGATCGAGCCGCCCAAGCTCCGAACGCACGAGGTCGAGGCGTACCGGTGTCACCAGCGTGCCGAAGGCCGAAAGAACGCTGGCCAGCGGTGGAAAGATCACGGTGTCGCTGTCCAGCAGTTCGGCCACCTGACAGGCATGAACGGGTCCAGCCCCACCAAAGGCCAGAACCGGCAGGCCGCGCGGATCGATGCCGCGATCGGTTGCATGGGTACGAGCCGCTGCTGCCATGTTTTCTCCAACCACCTGGAACACGCCCAGTGCTGCGGCATGAGCGTCCGTGCCGATACGTTCCGCAAGCCGCATGAGTGCCGCCTCGCAGGCCGCCATGTCGAGCGCCATATCGCCGCCCAAGAAGTTCTCGGCATCTAGCATGCCAAGCAGGAGATCCGCGTCGGTTACGGTGGCACCCTCCCCGCCGCGTCCATAGCATGCTGGACCGGGCTCCGAACCTGCACTCCCCGGCCCGACCTTCAACAGTCCCAGATCATCGACCCAGGCAAGTGAGCCTCCGCCGGCGCCGATCTCGATCATATCAATGGAAGGAACCGTAACCGGAAACCCGCTGCCAGGTTTGAAACGGTACTGCCGGTCGACCTCAAACTCGCCGGTGACCAGGGGCGTTCGGTCCTGAATGATGCAGGCCTTGGCCGTGGTGCCCCCCATGTCGAAGGAGAGAAGGTCATCCAACCCAAGCTTTTCAGCGAAATAGCACGCCACCATCGCGCCGGCCGCAGGCCCCGATTCGATCATCCGGACAGGAAACCGCCCCGCCACATCTGCGCTCACCACGCCGCCATGGGACAGCATGATCAGGGGCTCGTGCGGACAACCCTCTGAGGACAGCCTGGTTTCAAGGGCACCCAGATAGGGCCTCGTGGTCGGTTGGGTATAGGCATTCACGGCAGCCGTTGACGCACGCAGATATTCACGCATCTGCGGTGCGACATCCGAGGACAGCGAAATGAGAAGATCCGGCGCCTCGGTCAGCAGCGCATCACGTACCGCACGTTCGTTGTCGGCAACCTTGTAGGCATTGAGCAGACATACAGCGACCGAGACCACACCATGCTCACGCAGCAACGGCACCAAGTCCTTGACGTCCTGGGCGCTTACCCGTTTTGCAATCGTGCCGTCCCCCAGCACCCGTTCCGGCACCTCGAACGTGCGCACCGAAGGGATCAGCGGGTCGGGAAACTCGATCTGTGGGTCATACATGTCGTAGCGGTGTTCGTCGCGAATGTAGAGCACATCACGAAAGCCCGCGGTAACGATCAGAGCGGTGGGCGGTCCAGAACGTTCGATCAGCGTATTTGTGACGATGGTTGTTGCATGCACGACACCACCTGTGACCTGTTCCAGCTTCGCGCCTGCGTCCTCAAGGACAAGGTCGACACCGCGGAAGAAACCATCCAGCAGATCCTGCGGTGTGGTCAGCGTCTTGTCGACCCAGGCATTGCCGTCGGCGTCGCACAAGACCACATCGGTGAACGTCCCGCCAATATCGACCGCAAGTGCGTATGCCGCTTCGCTCATGGCAATTGCCCCGTCATCGAACTGCTGCAACCCGTGCCATCGAGCCACCATCGTGATAACCGAGTTCCGCCGATGCCCGTCGCGCCGCATTCAGCAGGCAGCCGATCTGCTGCCGGCTCGGCTGCGCCGGCAGATATTGAATAGAATCTACCACGGAGAGTGTTCCCGCCAGGCTGCCATCGGCGTTGAACACCGGGGCCGCCAGTGCATTGATCCCCAGGAGGATCTGCTCCGGCGCGACCGCCCAACCCTGCAGCTTAACCTGGGCGATCTCCACTCTTAGCGCGTCCGGATCCGTGCAGGTCCACGTTGTGGTCTTCTCCAGATCTTTCGTCAGGACCGTTTCGAGAAGGTCCGGGGGCCCAAAGGCCAACGCCAGCTTGCCTTGTGAAGAGGCGTGAAACGGGAACCGGGTGCCGGGTTTGGTGCCGATCTCGATCGCCGATGTACCGCGTTCCGTGTCGATCATCAGCATATCGTGTTTGTCGATAATGCCAGCAGTAACTGTATGTCCGAGTTCATCGCGCAGGGCGGTCACCACCTTGCGTGCGGCGGACAGAAAGCCGAACTGGTCGGCAACGGACTTGCCTATCAGCCAGAACTTGACCCCGATGGCGTATTTTTCAGTGTCGGGATCCTGGGTCACATAACCGGCGGCAACCAGGGTCCTGAGGTGGCGGTGAATGCGCATCTTCGGCACTCCCAGAACACGGCCTACTTCAGTGACACCGGAAGGTCCGCGGTCAGCCAGAACCTCGAGCACCTCGGTGGCGAGCAGCACGGACTGGACATAAGTGTCAGAGGGTCGGGCCACAGTATTTGCCTGATTATGTTGTATCGACTGTTGATACACAGTATCTATCTAGGATACGTTCGATTTTCCGCTCGGGTCAATCCCCAGACTTCGCATTGACAGCAGACGGGTTCGCTTCGATTGTTTCGGCGGATCACCGTTCAGCACACAGGGAGTTTGAGCGAATGAACGACTTCAAGAAGGGCTCCACGATTGTCCTTAAGCCCGATGAGGGCGAGGCCCATTGGCAACCCCTGCCCTCGACCGGCTACATCATTGCCAAGATCACGCCCTACAACTCGCCATATGACAATTTTTCCACCGGCATCCAGGTGCTCGAACCCGGCACCCATGTGCGCCAGCACGCACACGAACGAGCACACGAGTTGCTGTTCATCTATCGCGGCACCGGGTATGCGGAACTGGATGGCGAACGCCACGACCTTGAAGAAGGCACCATGATCCTGGTCGGCCGCGCGGTTCAGCATGTTATCCACAACACCGGCTCAACCCAGATGAAGCTGTTGTGGATGATCTCGCCGCCGGGGCTTGAAGACTGGTTTCGCGCCATCGGCCGCCCACGGCAGCCGGGCGATCCCCTGCCCGAACCCTTCGACCGCCCGGATGATGTCCAGGCAATTCAGGACCAGCAAAGGTTCATCCGACCCGAAGACGCCTGATTACGGAACCGGACCATGGACTTTGACACTGCCTGGAATGCCTTGGGAGTGGCAGGCCAACGGGCTCTTGAGCTTGCCTGGCAGAGTTTCATCTCAGGCGACAAAGGCATCGGCGCGGTTCTGGCCGACGACAACGGCACCCTCATGGCTGACGGCCGCAACCGCAGCATTTCCGGCAGCCCTGTCGCCCAAGCCGAAATCGAGGCCTTGGGCAAACTACGGCCCGGCAGCTATCAGTCCTGGACACTGACGACAACACTGCAGCCCTGCCCAATGTGTGCATCCGCAATTGCCTTGAGCGGTGTCGGTAAAGTGCACAACATGGCCCCGGACCCGACCGCAGTCGGGGTTGACCGGCTGCCTGATTTCATCGGCAGCCTTGCTGCGGACTGGCCCGAAATGAGCGGGCCTGAGAAAACCGCGATTGACGAATTCTGCCAGCTTTTGAGCGCCTACCACCCGGTTCGAAACAAGCCGCGCGGCACACTGGCCAAACTATACGGCGCATCCCATCCGGCCCTGGTGACATTTGCCTCAAACCGCTGGCAGCCCGATATGAGCGACAGCGTCCGTGATGCAGCATTTGCAATTTGGGACGAACTGACACTCATCCGTACACATGGCTAAACCGCCACATCGACAACGACCGGCACGTGATCACTGAGGCCGGAGCCGCACCAGTCTTCATACGAGCCAACCATCATCTCAGTGACACGGTCAATCCAGTGATGCGGCACGAACACATAGTCCAGATGGTATGTCGGCCCGTCCTTCTTGCGGTCCCTCCAATAGATCGTCGGCATGGTCTCGCAGCCCTGCTCCTCGCCCAACACCGTGTGATAGGCGCTGACCAGGCCCAGGGAGGCAAGCTTCGATATGGCAACTGCATGATTGATGCGCCAACCAGGCTTGTCCCAGATCACATTGTTGTTGAGGTCACCGGCAATCAGTGCCGGGCGATCGCTGAGAAAGGCTTTGTATTTTGACAGCGAACGCCGGAGCGGGCCTGACTGGCGTTTGCGTGAGATCCCGCCGCTCAGATTCTGCGCCCACACCGCGAGCAGATTGCACGCCACAGGCCCCGTGACATGAACCGGCGCAATGTACCGCAAAGTCGAATGGTAGAGTTCAGCGCGTGCCACGCGATAGCCATTGAACGCAAAGACCGCCAGACCCTTGTTCGGGTTCTGACCGATCCAGACCGGATCACAGCCGCCGTTCAAATCAAGTCCGCGCGCCCGCAGTCTGTCCGGTTCCGCACACTCGCAGATCACTGCAATATCGGGGTTAAGTGCGAGCAATGCATCGAACTTGCGATGCAAAGCCATATTGCAGTTCCAGGTAACGATCCGCATGAAATGCCCGCCCGTGCCAGTCTCGACCAGCACCCACCGTAGCGCAGTTCAACTGACAGCAGTCTGTCAGCAGAAGGCAGATTTGCCGGATGGCCGACTTTAGTGAACGGCCACACAGGTGCAGGACGCCAGACGGCAAACCTCCTGGGAGACGCTGCCGAAGGTGAACGCTTCGATCTGGCGCAAGCCGCGCGTGCCCATGACGATCATGTCCGCGCTTGCGGCAACGGCCGATGCCACGATTTCAGGCGCCGGCGCGCCGTCCGCCAGACCGAGCGCCTCGACGCGCACGCCTTGCGCGTCAGCGCGTTTTCTGGCGCGCATCAGCACCTGTTCGCCAAGCTGCCGCAGCACAGGCTCAGGCGTCGGCTTTGTCACCGCACTCGACATCAGCTGCGAGGCGGACAGTGTTTTGCCCGGACTTGCCGCTGCGCGCTGCAGGTCGTTCAGCACGTCATCGCCCGCAGTGTCCACATCGGGCAGCCGTAAGAGGTCTTCCGGTTCCATGTCACGCAACAGGACATGCAGAAGCTTGATTGTTGCATCATGTTGCCGGGCCAGGTCGAACGCCAGGTCCAGAGCCTTGTCGGCCGCTTCTGAACCATCGGTTGGAACCAGTATCGTCTTCATTTTTGTCTACCCCATTGCCGTTGCGCAGATCGTATCGTCCATCATGAACACCTGCGAAACGTCAGCGCATTGAGCTAGCTCAACTCGCGTGAAGCACAGAATGTGCAAATATCCGTCTGTTTTTCACCTGCTCGGGGCACATCATTGGGAGAGCGTTCATGTCCAAGGTCACCAGTCTCTACGGCACCACGCCTGCGGAAATATTCGAAAGCGGCCTGGAGAACGTCGAAGACATTGTCGGCGTCGCAACAGCCGTCCTGTGGAAGGATGGCCGGATCACCACCGGCTGGTCGAATGTCGATCCGGCCCACCTCGCCCGCATGATCCTACTGCTGGACGAAAAACAACGCCGGACCACGGTGCACCACCCGGACCTTGAGCCATAGTCGATGTCCCGGACTGCGCCAAAAGGCGCATTCCTATACCATAGCCGGCCCTCTCCCCCGGTCAGGTCATTCTGAAACGAAGCCTAAGGCCGGCGCGCCACGAAATCGATTTCGACCAGAGCGCCGACCGCCAGGGCGGTAACCCCTATGCAGGTCCGTGCAGGCAGCTTGCCTTCAGCAAAATATGACTGATAGGTCTGGTTCATCGGCGTGTAGTCGCGCTCGAACTCGGTCAGATAAACCCGCGCCTGTACGACATTCTCAATCGTAAGATCGAGCCCCTCGAGCACCAGAATGAGGTTGTCCATGACGCGGGCGGTCTGCTCCTCGACACCGTCCGGCAGGGCTCTTGCCGGTTCGCCCGGCCAGGTCGGCATCTGGCCGGTCAGGAACACCCAGCCATCGACTTCGGCTGCATGAGAAAAAGTTGCCACCGGCTGTGGTGCTGCGGCGACCATGTGGAAACTGGGCAGGCCCATAATTATGCTCCCGGTAAAATGGCTCAGGCGTCAAACACAATAACGCTGCGCGCCACTTCGCCGCCTTTCATATCGTCAAATGCCTCATTGATCTTCTCAAGTCCGATCCGGTTGGAAATCATGTCGTCCAGCTTCAGCTTGCCGTTCAGATAAAAATCCACATAACGCGGCATATCCACCCGGAAATGATTGGACCCCATGTTCGATCCCTGAAGCCGCTTGTCGCTTATCAGATCGGCCCCATGGATTTCCAGCATCTGGCCTTCCGGCACCATGCCGATGATGGTGGCGACACCGGACCGGCGCAGCATCTGGAACGCCTGCTCACTGGTCTGTTTGAGACCCAGCGCCTCGAACGAATACTCAACCCCTCCCCCGGTCAGGTCCTTGACCGCCTCGACCGGATCACAGGCACTCGCATCAACCACATCGGTGGCCCCGAAATGCTTGGCAAGATTGAGCTTCGAGCCCTTGATATCAACCGCAATAATGCGGCCAGCACCGGCAATCGCTGCACCGTTGATGGCCGACAGACCAACCCCGCCGCAACCGATCACCGCAACCGTCGAGCCGACCTCGATATCAGCCGTATTGGTCACGGCGCCAAAGCCCGTGGTCACAGCACAGCCGATCAGGGCTGCCCGGTCGAGCGGCATGTCATCGCGGATCTTCACCAGGGCATGCTCGTGGATCAGCATATATTCGGCAAATGACGAGAGAGAGTAGAACTGCTCCACGGTGCCATCGTTCTGCGACAGGCGTGGGCTATCGTCCTCGCCCCGCTCGACTTCCGGATTTGCACAACTGAACGGCCGGCCGGTGGTGCAGAATTCGCAATGGCCGCAGAACACCGAGAGGCAGGTGATGACATGATCGCCGGGCTTCACATAAGTTACTTCCGCACCCACCTTCTCCACCACACCGGCGGATTCATGGCCCAGCACAATCGGCGTCGGACAGGCATAAAACCCGTCGATATAATGCAGGTCGGAGTGACACACGCCGCAGGCTGCGGTCCGCACCAGAACCTCATGATTTTTCGGATTGTCTATCTGCACTTCTTCGATCGAGAGCGGTTGGCCAACCTCACGAAACACTGCCGCCTTCATATTCTTTTCTCCCCTGCTGCACGAAAAAGCCAGCCTAGTCCGCCCGGGCTTGTGCCCGCAACAGGGATTTCTCGCGGGGATGTTGTTAGGTCCGGTTTCATCGAATTTGAATCACTTGGTCAGCTATCAGTGAGATCGTGTTCGGAGTTATCCAATTTTCGGACAAGACGCATCTTCTCCTCGAGATCGCGCAATTTTCCCCAGCCCCCACCCGCTGGTTTAGTGCTCTGATCAATGCACTTGTCACAAATGAAAGCGGTCGGGCCAGCAATCAGGCATGTCACTTCGGTTTTTGGTTTGCCACAGAAGCTACAAACTTGTTCTACCAGGTGACGTGACCCGTTTTGTTCAAATTTGCTGCGCCGTAAGAACAGGTATCCCACACATGTGGGAAACAGTGCTGCGTACAGTACTAATAAAAACCAAACCGTAACGTCGAATACCATTGCGCATAGATGGTCATCAGATCAGATGAATCCAAATAAGCACACGCTGGCAGTTTTTCACTTTCGCCTCAATCCAGCACTAAAACAATGAGGCCAATCTTGGTCCACTATTGGGAACCGGGATCACGACCATGCCGACAGTGTGATGGATAGGTGGTCAATTTCGTCTTGAATTAGAGTAACTGAGACCGAGAACTTTCAAGGACGTATTCAATGGCGCAAAGCAACAAACAGCTAAAGTCATTTGGCCTTGCTATCGTCTTTGTCGCAGCAGTCGCTATGGGTGGCAACCATGCTGCGACAGCAGCGAGTGCCGATGACTCTGGAACCAGCATTACGCGTTTTCCCGAAACGCTGGACAAGAACTGCCGGCGCGGGCGCGCAAAACTGTTTGACGAGTGCAGCGATCAACTAGCGTTGTTCAAGGCTGCCCAGAAACGGGCAAAGGCTGAAAACAAGGTTCTGCTCGTCTCATTCGGTGCAGAATGGTGCATCTGGTGCCATGTGTTCGACCAGTACATTCACGGCGGCAAGACCCGCTTCACCTATACATTTGGGACACCGGATGATCCGAACGTCAGGGAGACGGCGACACTCTATGAGCACGAAAAAACGGATGTGACCGCAGACGCCAGTGCGCTTAAGTCATATGTGTCCAAGTCGTTCGTCGTGGCCCATATAGACGCGCAGTTTGCACCGAACGGGTGGGCCATTCTCGAAAAGACCGGTGCAGATCGTCACTATGACGGTGGTTTGCCGTATATTTTTACCGTCACGTCCGATGGATTATTCGCTGCAAAGTTCCAGCCCAATCGGGTCGAAACGCGGCGCGATGGTTTATGGGACTGGTATCGTGGCTACGACCGAGCCGGTCTGACGACGCATTTGTCCGAATTGCACAAAGCAGCTGTCCACCCCGGCAATGAGTGATTTGACGTCGTGCTAGTGTGGTTTTTGGCGGTAAAGTTGCTGTAGAACAAGAAAAAGCCAGACCGGTTTTCACCGGTCTGGCTTTGTACGTGTTTATTTTGACCGTGTCAGCCGCCGTCGGTTTTCCGGCTCACTGCACGCTCAGTCCTGTGTGCGCTGATTACTGCGCCAACCAGGCCGCATAGCGCTCGTTCAACTCAACAGTGCGGTCAGCCCACCAGTCGGTGTCCAGCTGGATCGCATTCTTGAAGTTATCCGGAGCGGTCGGCAGGTGCGGCAGAACGTCTGCGGACACCAACGCCATCGACGACTTGCGCAGCGGACCATAGGAAATATATTTGGTCGTTTCCGCAAGCGGCTTGGTGCCGGTCGCATAGCGCAGGAACTTCAGGACCTCCGGCATGTTCGGTGCACCCTTGGGGATCACGAAACCGTCAAGGTCAAACACCTGGGTATCCCACATGATGACGATCGGTTGCTTTTCCGTCACGATCGCATTGTAGAGACGGCCGTTCCAGGCACTGGCCATGGCGACTTCGCCGTCAGCCAGAAGTTGCGGCGGTTGCGCACCGGCTTCCCAGAACACGGTGTGGGCCTTGATCTTGTCGAGGCCGGCAAAAGCCTTGTCGAGACCTTCAGGTGTCGACAGAACTTCGTAGACCTTCTCGCGCGGCACGCCCATGGCTTCCGCGCCCCATTCCAGATTGACGTCCGGCTTGTTGCGTAAGGAGCGCTTGCCGGGGAACTTTTCGACATTCCAAAAATCGGCAACGGTCGAGGGGTTGCCCGACACTTTCTTGGAGTTGTAGGCCATCACCGTGGTGTAGGCGATGTTGCCGACGAAGCATTCGCCCGTGGCGCCTTCGACAAAGTCTTCAGCAGCAGGCGTGCCGTCATCGGCGGGCGCCCAGTTATCTACCGACATCTCTTCGAACAGGCCTTCATCGCAGCCGGCAGTGGCTGTGTCAGGCGTCATGTCGACGATCTGCCAGGTCACGTTTTTCGCTTCGATCTGCGCCTTGATCTGTGCCAGGCCGCCCGTGTAGTCGATCACGTTGATCTTAACGTTGGGGTTTTCCTGCTGATAAGGCTCGATCATGCCTTTGACCTGGCTCTTGGTGTAGGCACCGCCCCAGGACACAAAGTTGATCGTGACATTGTCCGCGGCCGCGCCCGGGGCGGTCATAGCCGCCAGTACCAGCGCGGCAATTGATAGCTGTTTCTTCATCTTCACGTTCTCAGTCCTCGTTCGAGATTTGAATATACATCGATTGCCTTTGTGACCGGTTCAATCCGGCCCTTCGCGGCACGATCGGCAGTTACGCCAAGCGTCACATCCGAAGCCTTTGGAAGGTATTTGATCTTCCCTGAGAGGACTTTGCTGAAATTGCTCTAATGGCGTCCTGACGGTCGATCCGCCACCACGGCAACAATGTTGAACACGACTGAAAAATTGACCATGAAGTACCAGCAGAATCCCACAGATACTAACCATGTCCAGCCGGAACAATGAACGGAAGAGGGCAGGAAGTACCAAGCAACGCCGGTGCTCCCTGCACGGGCGTTGCACTGTCACCGGCCCGAAAACAGCAATTTCAATCAAGCGCGCTCTGATCAGACGCTGCTAGTCAGGGCGCCGCTCCACGGTGCTCAAACATGTGCTGTCATGGTGTAAAACGCCGAAATGCGCACATCACCGGTGGCGGACTGGGCCAGATTGCCCGCTAACTACGGTTCAAACAGCAACAAAGAAGACATCAAAAATGGACAACAGACAGATTGGATTGCGTGTCGCTTCCGCGCTGGCGGGAACAGCCATTCTAACCGGACTGATGCTGACGTCGGTGCAAGCGTTGGATGGCCCCACAAAGGCTGTAATTGAAGCAGCGGTCAGCAACAAGACGTATCAGGGCAGTATGCTGGATAATGGGTTCGCAGAGTATTACGACCCGTCAGGCAACATCAGAGGCAAGAATTATACCGGCAAATGGCGTGCCGCCGACGGCATGATGTGCTTCCAGTACGGCGACACTGCCGAAAAGTGCTTTGAAGTGCAGATCGATGGCCCGGCCATGACAATGTACAAGAACGGCAAAATTGATGGCAACGGCATTCTCGTCGACGGCAATCCGCAGAAGTTCTGATCAACACCCCGAACCAGGACGGGTTCTGTTCATCCGGTATGGGCAGAACCCGTCTCTGACAATTCACCGCCTGTTCAACGATCACAACTGAACGTCACGAGAGCCGGCAACCGTTCTCTGCAAGCTCAATTCAAGCATCACACATTGCCGACACATTCGTCAGGCGTTTGCGAAGCGCCGGCATCGCGAAATCAATGAACGCTTTCACTTTCTGAGGAACATGTTGGCCGTGCAGCACGACAAGGTTTAACGGTTGCGGTACTATCTCGAACTCGCTCAGGATAATTTTCAGGTTGCCCGCCAGGACGTGGGGAGCCACCTGATATGAGTATAATTGAGCCAAGCCGCAGTCCTGCAAAACAGAATCGACCACTCCTTCGGCTGAATTCAGCAACAGTCTCGATCTGACAAGGGTGTCCTGAATTTTTCCCGACGGTAGTTTGAAGGTCCAGGGAAATTGACTGCCGGATCGCGAGAAGGCGACGCATCGGTGTTTTGCGACATCTGCAGGACAAGACGGTGATCCGTTCGCGCGAAGGTAAGCCGGGCTCGCACAGACAATCTGGCGGATGGTTCCTGCCTGCATGATGTCCATCGAACTGGCCGTTAGGTCTCCGATCCGAACCGCCAGGTTGATCTGGTCTTCCGGCAGGTCCAGAAGGTGGTTTTTCGTGAACAGCAATCGAACTTCGATTTCTTCATGAACGCGCATGAACTCATTTACGATAGGCAAAACATGGAGTTGTCCAAACATCGACGGCGCCGTGATGGACAGGAGCCCCGTGGCACGCTGATACTCTCCTGAAGCCTGCCGTTCGGCGTCGTCAACGTCTTCAAGAATTTGCCGAACGGCATCATAGTAACGGCGGCCGGTATCCGTGACAGTGACCTTTCGGGTCGACCGGATAAACAGTTGAGCGCCCAATTGACCTTCCAGTTCGGCTATTTTCCGGCTCACCGTTGGAAGCGGCTTGCAAAGAGCACGCGACGCCGCCGAAAAACCTTGTGCCTCAACGACCGCCACAAACACACGCATCGCGTTCAACTGGTCCATAAATTACTCCGGAATTCGAGATAATCTATCTCATTAATACCATATTCTCTCGTATTTCGTGATCAGTATAATGCCGGTACGTTCCGGAGATTAATCGGCCGGACGTCGGAAGAACGAATGCCGACACTGCGGCAATGCCGTGAGTGTTGAGTTCCAAGCGGAGTGAAAAAGTTGCACCGCATTGCCGCACAACGCCATCGCCTGAACCGCGCCATGAACTTTGCGCGATCGCATATTGCACAGCCGATTGATCTGAACACATTGGCGGATGTCGCTTGTTATTCAAAATATCACTTCACGCGGAGTTTCAACGCCTATTGCCAGGAAACACCTTTGCAGTTCCTTTGGCGACTTCGCGTTGAGCGTGCGGCGCGAATGCTTGTATTTGTTCAAGACGACCCGATAACCGACATCGCGATTGACTGCGGCTTTTCATGTTCCCAGACATTCTCGCGCTCCTTTCGGCAACGTTTCCGCACATCGCCTCGCGAGTTCCGCGCCGCCAATCAGTGGTCTTACGATGGATTTCCATATGATCAAAGAATCAGTACAGCACTTCAGCCACCCAACGAATTGACCCCTGAAACCGGGGGCACACATTCGCCTGTCCGGGTTGAATTGCGGCCGAGCCTTCGGGTGGCGTATATTCGCCATATAGGTCCATATGGCAATTCAACAGGCGGCATCGCCAAGGCGTTCGGAACGCTCAAAAACTGGGCCGGAACACGGGCATGGAATTCGAACCAGACATTTTACATCGGCTTGTGCCCCGACCACGCCGCGATCACGCCGGCCGATTGTTGCGTCTATGATGCCTGCATCCCGGTTGATGAGAACGTTTCGGAAGACGACGTCGTCAGTATTCAAACGATTCCCGGCGGGACATACGCGGTACTGCACGTGAAATCGGATTCCCCGAGCTTGCACGCCAAATGGGAGTGGCTGACATCCCGCTGGCTTCCAGAAAGCGGGATGGTCTACGATCCGACATCACGCTACGAGTATTATCCTCCAGCTAATGGCGCTGCCGGCACGCCTCAAACCGGGGTGGACTTGTGCCTGCGAATTCGAGAACTTACACCGGCGCAACCCGAAGGCTCACGAACCGCATGACCGATCTGCTCCCTATTCGTGGCAGCCTCAGCCGACTACGCCACACGCCAAACACAGTACCAGCCCCTACTCCGCTGCCTGCTGCAGCTTGGTGGTTTCGCCATCAACATCCCGCGCAGCACCATGCGACGCCGACATGGCAAAGGCCGCAAAGACCTTCAGTGCTTGCGTGACGCGCCGCTCGCGCACCTCGGTGGGCGTCCAGGCCTTGGCGCCGCGGGCCTCCATGGCTGCGCGCCGTGCGGTCAGCACATGCGCTTCGACATTGAGATGCAACCGGCGCTCGGCAATCGAGACATGGATCTCGTCACCTTCCTCGATCAACCCGATAGCACCGCCGAGTGCTGCTTCCGGCGAGATGTGGCCGATGCTCAGGCCCGATGAGCCACCGGAAAACCGTCCATCGGTGATCAGCGCGCATTTCGTACCAAGACCCACCGCTTTCAAATACGATGTTGGATAGAGCATCTCCTGCATGCCCGGCCCGCCTCTTGGACCCTCATAGCGGATGACCACCACATCGCCTTCCTTGACCTGTTTGCCGAGGATACCTTTGACGGCGCTGTCCTGGCTTTCGAAAATCCGCGCCACACCGGTAAAGGTCAGGCACTCCTTGGGCACGCCCGCGGTTTTCACAATGCATCCGTCTTCCGCGATATTGCCGTAGAGCACGGCAAGGCCGCCGTCCTGCGAATAGGCGTGCTCGCCGGAATGTACGCAGCCGTCTTGCTGGTCCCGGTCGAGGTCTTTCCAGAGATTGTTCGAGGAAAATGCCTGGACCGTCCGCACACCGCCGGGGGCTGCCCGATAGAACTCTTCGACTTCCGCCGACGGCGAACGCATGATGTCCCATTTTTCCAGCGCCTCGGCATAGGTTGCCGAGTGGACGGTCGGCCGCTGATTGTGAATCAGGCCGAGCCGGTCCAGTTCCCCCATGATCCGCATGATACCGCCGGCCCGGTGCACGTCCTCCATGTGATAGATCGAGGTCGATGGAGACAGTTTCGACAGATGCGGCACCTTGCGGCTCAGCCGGTCGATATCGTCCATGGTGAACGGCACCTCCCCCTCGCGCGCCATGGCCAGCAGATGCAGGATGGTGTTGGTCGAGCCGCCCATGGCGATATCAAGGGTCATGGCGTTTTCGAAGCTTTCGAAATTGGCGATGCCGCGCGGCGTGGCGGTGACATCGTCTTCCTCGTAATAGCGCCTGGCCAGTTCGACGACTGTGCGTCCCGCCAGTTTGAACAGATCCTCCCGGAAAGCGTGGGTCGCCAGCAAAGAGCCATTGCCGGGCAGCGCCAGACCCAAAGCCTCGGCCAGGCAGTTCATCGAGTTGGCGGTGAACATGCCGGAACAGGAGCCGCAGGTCGGACAGGCCGAACGCTCGGTTTTTTCCGAGTCCTCTTCGGAAACATTGGGATTGACCGCATTGATCATGGCATCAACCAGGTCGACCTTTTTCTCTTTGCCGTCGAGAACCACCTTGCCCGCTTCCATCGGGCCACCTGACACGAATATCGCTGGGATATTAAGGCGCATGGCCGCCATCAGCATGCCCGGCGTGATCTTGTCGCAATTGGAAATGCAGATCACCGCATCCGCGCAATGGGCGTTGCACATATATTCGACACTGTCGGCAATCAGTTCGCGGCTCGGCAGCGAGTACAGCATGCCGTCATGCCCCATGGCGATGCCGTCATCGACGGCTATGGTGTTGAACTCCTTGGCGACGCCGCCGGCCGCCTCAATCTCGCCGGCAACCAACTGGCCCATATCCTTCAGATGAACATGGCCTGGCACAAATTGGGTAAAGCTGTTGGCGACAGCAATGATCGGCTTGCCGAACTGCTGATCGGTCATGCCGGTGGCGCGCCACAGAGCCCGCGCGCCGGCCATATTGCGGCCATGGGTCGAGGTTCGAGAGCGATAGTCAGGCATCGATGAACTCTCCAAATTTTGCGTTGCTGACCCTAAATAACTGATGACGGCGGTTGGAGCCAGTATTTTGCCGGTGATCTGACGGATAGCGGCCAATTCAGCCATGACACCAACAAGTCTCGGACAATGCGCTGGAATCGATTATATAGGAGCCCATGAGTTCACCCGACCCCTTTGACCTGGGCGCCGCCGACGAGGATGTAGCGCGCGCACCTGCACCGCAGCCCGGCGGCATCGCCGCGCGCGCCGCCGGCAGCGCGCCGGCACCTTACCTTGCCAGGCTCAACCCCGAACAGCGCCAGGCGGTCGAGACCACCGACGGTCCACTGCTGGTGCTGGCCGGCGCCGGCACCGGCAAGACCCGGGTCCTGACCACCCGCCTTGCCCATCTGCTCTACTGCCGCAAGGCCTATCCCGGCCAGATCCTGGCGGTGACCTTCACCAACAAGGCCGCGCGCGAAATGAAGGACCGCATCGGCAGCCTGATTGGCGGTGTGGTCGAAGGCATGCAGTGGCTCGGCACCTTCCATTCCATCGGCGTCAAGATCCTGCGCCGCCATGCCGAACTGGTCGGCCTCAAGAGCGATTTTTCGATCCTCGACACCGACGACCAGATCAGGCTCCTGAAACAGCTGATACGGGCTCATGAGATCGACGAGAAGCGCTGGCCGGCGCGCCAGTTGGCGGCTTACATCGATGGTTGGAAGAACCGCGGCATTACGCCCGACAAGGTGCCCGCCGGCGAAGCGGCCGCCTATGGCAACGGCATGGGCGCCAAGCTCTATGACGAGTATCAGGAACGCCTCAAGATCCTCAACGCAGCGGATTTCGGCGACCTCCTGCTCGAATGCCTGACCCTGTTTCAGAACCACCCGGACGTGCTCGCCCGGTTCCAGCAGCGCTTCACCTATATGCTGGTGGACGAGTATCAGGACACCAACGTCGCCCAGTATCTGTGGCTTCGCCTGCTCGCCCAGGACCACAAGAATATCTGTTGCGTTGGCGATGACGACCAGTCGATCTATGGCTGGCGCGGTGCGGAAGTGGACAATATCCTGAAATTCGAGAAGGATTTTCCAGGCGCCGTGGTCATCCGGCTTGAGACCAACTACCGCTCGACCCCGCATATTCTGTCGGCAGCCTCCGGCCTGATTGCCCATAATGAGGGCCGGCTGGGCAAAACGCTCAGGACCGATCTGAATGCCGGCGAGAAGGTTCACGTGCGCGGCGTCTGGGATGGCGAAGAAGAAGCCCGCGCGGTTGGCGAGGACATCGAGAACCTGCAGCGCAAGGACCACAAGCTCGATGAAATGGCGATCCTGGTGCGCGCCTCGTTCCAGATGCGCGAGTTTGAAGACCGGTTCATCACCCTAGGCGTGCCCTACCGGGTTATCGGCGGGCCGAAGTTCTATGAGCGCGCTGAAATCCGCGACGCGCTGGCTTACTTGAAGATCACCGCCCAGCCGGACCATGACCTGGCATTCGAACGTATCATCAACCTACCCAAGCGCGGCATCGGCAACGCCTCGGTGCAGAAATTGCACGGCCATGCCCGCGGCCAGGGCATTTCGCTTTACCGCGCAGCACAGGCGATGGTCGCAACCGACGAACTGCCAAACAAGACCCGCACCTCTTTATCCGGGCTTTTACAAGCATTCTCCCGCTGGCGGTCGCTGATCGACGGCATTTCCCATGTCGAACTGGCAGAGATGGTCCTTGATGAGTCCGGCTACACCGAAATGTGGCAGAACGACCGCTCGCCCGATGCCCCCGGGCGGCTGGACAACCTCAAGGAACTGGTGCGGTCCATGGAGGAATTCGAGAACCTTGCGGGCTTCCTCGAGCATATTTCCCTGATTATGGATGTCGATACCGGACAATCCGAAGACAAGGTCAATCTGATGACCCTGCACTCCTCCAAAGGGCTGGAGTTCGACACGGTGTTTCTGCCCGGCTGGGAGGAAGGCCTGTTTCCCCATCAACGCGCGCTCGATGAAAGCGGCCGCGCCGGCCTGGAGGAAGAGCGCCGGCTCGCCTATGTGGGCGTCACGAGGGCGCGCACCCTGTGCAAGATTTCCTTTGCCCAGAACCGCCGCATTCACAACCTCTGGCAATCGGCGATCCCGTCGCGCTTTCTCGACGAACTGCCCGAAGCCGACGTTGAAGTCGAACAGTCCCAGAGCGCCTATGGCGGTTTTGCGGAATCGCGGTTTGACACGCTCGACCCCTTTGCAAGCAGCTACAAGACGCCCGGCTGGCAACGCGCCCAGAGCGCGCATGCCTCCGGCAAGACACGCCATGCCGACCCGCGCGTGATCGAGGGTGAGCTTGTCGCCCGAGACGATGGCGACACCACCTCATTCGATCTCGGCGAGCGGGTGTTTCATCTCAAATTCGGCTATGGCAGCATTTCTTCGATCGATGGCAACAAGCTGACCATCGAATTCGAGAAAGCCGGGCGAAAGCGCGTGCTGGACTCGTTTGTCGAACGGCACTGACATGTCCGGTGGCACCGCCAGCATATTGATCGTCGGCGCCGGGCCGGCCGGCCTGACCGCTGCTGTTGAACTTGCCCGCCGCGGCCATGCCATACGCATCGTCGATAAGGGCACGGGCCCGTCCGATGAGTCCCGCGCGCTCGGCGTCAATGCCCGCACCCTGGAGATCCTGGAGCCATGTGGCGTCACACCGAAGATGCTCGAAGCGGGCATCCGGTTCCGCCGGGTCAATTTCATCGATCCGCCAAAGCGGCTGTTCACGATCGACATAAGCAGGCTCGATCATCGTTACAACTTCATGCTGTCTTTGCCCCAGGCCGACACCGAACGCCTGCTCATGACAGCTCTTGAAGAACTTGGGCAGAAGGTAGAATGGCAGACCGAACTTATCGGGATGCAACAGACGCAGAACACAGCTGTCTGCAGTTTTACAGCCCCGGCCGGCACGACCTCGTCGGACTATCATACGGTCATCGGTGCTGATGGCGCGCACAGCTTTGTGCGCAAAGCCGCCGGCATCGGCTTTGACGGCCAAGCCTATCCCAATGAGTGGAGCCTCGCCGATGTGCGTCTGGCCAGAACCTCCCCTAGCGACGAAGCCAATGTGTTTCAGTGTGACGGCTCGATTGTCGCCATGTTTCCCCAACGCGATGGCAGATTCCGTTTTGTCAGCACCCTGCCCGATGTTCTCAACCGCCTGCCGGAGCCGCTTGAAGTGGCGGAAATCATCTGGCAATCGAAGTTCCGCATCTCCCATCGCCAGGTCGAAACCTATCAGAATGGCAATGTCCTTTTGTGCGGCGACGCAGCTCATATCCATTCACCGGTCGGTGGCCGGGGCATGAATCTCGGCATCGAGGATGCTGCAACACTCGCTTATATGATCGACCAGGGCACGACCAGCGGCTATAGCGCCGCCCGTCACCCGGTCGGACGCCATGTGCTTGGGGTTACCGACCAGCAGACCAGACTCATGACATCTCAGTCGCTGGTCCCGCGCCTGCTCAGGCGTTATATATTTCCCTTGATCGCAAGCATACCCGCGATCCAGTCTCGCGCCCTGCCGGAGATGGCCGGTCTTTCGGCGCCGCACCCGGAATGGCTCGAGCGCCATTGACCAAGTAAGAGTGAGGAAACGCTCCCATGGATCAGGACCTGATTGCATTACTGGACGGCTGGGATGACCGTGATGACCCGTTTGGCGATCTCATGGCGGTGCTGGGCAAATCACTTGACTGCGACCGCTGCCTCCTGTTTCTGCGCCAGCCGGCAACCGGGCTTTCCCGCATGACCCACGGCTGGTCGAAAAAGCCGCAATTCGAACTGGCACGTGACGACCGTGGCTGGCAGCCCGAACCGGCAAGCCTGGTCGCCGACGATCCGATGTTTGCCGAAGCGCTGAGAAATCCCAATGCTCTTTATATCGACGATATCAAGACCGCCGACCCTGCCCTGGTCAATGCCGCCTACGAACTGGAGAACTTCGGCCATCGCGCCCTGATCCACGCACCTATTTATCATGACGGCCAGATGTACGGCATCCTCGAACCCTGCGTGTTTGGCGCACCGCGCCGATGGAACGACAGAGACCGCAACACAGTGGACTTCGTGCAGGACAGGATCGCCCCGCTGGTGGCGCGCTATGTCGCGCAGCACTGCGGCTGAGTGCAGAACGGCCAGCGTCAATCGGCATGCGCTCTTTGCTGCCGGATTGCCCGGTCGATGGCGTTGTAGAGATCATCCATGGCGCGGATCTCGTCGGCGTCCACATGTTCATCTGCTTCAACGATATCCTTGGACAGATCCCACAGCGCCCGTAATTCCCACTCGCCGCGCAGGCTCAAACGCTCGACCGCCCGCTCCAGCCCGGCAAAACTCGGTTTTTGTGCCCGCATCCAGTCGACCACCTGTTGATGATCGTAGTTTTCCACGGTGTAGCCGCCAAGCTGTCCGGCACGGGCGCGGATGAACTCCGAGATCAGCGTTTCCTCGCGCACATCGAAATGCCGGTCGGCCATGGCGACAAAGGCCAGTATGCGCAACTCGTCGCCTATCAGCCCCAAAACCTCACGGGTGGTGCGTGAATCATATTCACTCTGCTGTGGGTCACCGTGTTCCGGCTCTAAGACAAAGGGCTTGAAGAATGCTGCCGCATTGTCCGTATGAGCACCGGTCTTGTAGTCCCGGATCTGCCTGATCCGGTCGAGCCTAAAGGCACGAAAATCATTGCGCAGATGACAATAGGCCCACAGAAACCGCCCGTCCGGGTTGTCCACCAGGCGGATCGAATTGACCAGCCGTTCGCTGACATTGCCGGCCAGGTCTTCATAGGTGATCCCAACCGTCGTGCCCTCCAGCAGGGGTTCAGGTTCGGGTTCCCCCGTCAACATCATGTCCGCGCTATCGATATGCGCGTCGGCCCGGGCCGCAAATCCCGGCGGCTCGACCGGCACAAAGCGCTCCTTTGCACCAAACCGGTTTTTCAGTTCATCCAGCATGCCCATGGGATTGCCTCTAGCATCTTCAACCATTCCCATCCCGCGACAGCATCGCTTAACGAAGCCAAAAGCGCAAACTTCAAACTTCTTGACGCCGGGCCGCCAACCGGGCACCTGCGCGTTATGTCTGTAAACGCCAGCAAAATCCGCTTGTCCGGCCTACCACTGGAAACAGCCGAACAGCTTTCAGAGACGCTTGAGTTTGAACATGAAGAAGTGGTTCAGGCCTGCGCGATTGATATCGATGATGAAGACAAAGGACTATGGCGGCTGGAGGTCTATGGCATGCCCGACGGCGATCCGGACATACTCCTGGATGCCGTCAAGGAACTGGTCTCACGCCAGAAACTGCCTTCCCTGCAGCCGGAAATCATTGAGATCGAAAACCACGACTGGGTGGCGAAAACCCAATCGGACCTTGCCCCGGTGCGTGCCGGCCGTTTCTTCGTCCATGGCAGCCATGACCGGGCGCACCGACCGCCTGGAGGTATATCGATCGAAATCGAGGCCGCCCAGGCCTTCGGCACCGGACATCACGCAACCACACAAGGGTGCCTCATGGCGCTCGACCATCTGTTGAAATTGGGCAGTCCCCGGCATGTTCTGGATCTGGGTTGTGGATCAGGTGTGCTCGCCATCGCAGCCGCCCTGGCGACCCGGAGGCAGGTCATGGCTGGCGATATCGATCCGCTGGCTGTGCGCATTGCCACGGAGAATGCGGTCTCAAACGGCGCCGGCAGTCTCTTTCGCGCAGTTACCGCAAACGGCGCCCGGCATCGCCAAATCGCTGAGGCGGCACCTTATGATCTGGTCTTTGCAAATATTTTGGCGCGGCCGCTGGAAGTACTCGCACCTGAAATCGCCTCGGTACTTGCACCCAGCGGCCGCGCCATATTATCCGGATTGATGGTTAGCCAGGAAGCTCGCGTTTTGGGCGCCTATCGTCTCCAGGGTCTGCACCTGCAAAACCGCATAAGACTTGAAGGCTGGTCGACACTAACCCTTGCGAGTTAGCGTCTGCCCAAGAATGCGCTTTTTGGCGCATTCATGAACGGACACTTAGCAAAAGAACCCGCTCAACCGAGCTTGTGGCCTCTCCACACTGCTGAGTGGATATCGGCGCGTTCCAGCCCAATATCGTTGAGCAGACGATCATCCATGCCTTCCAGGTGACGCTGAACGCGATTCAGCTCAAACCAGCGCACGAGCCTTCCCGTTAAGTTCGAAAAGACCGCCGAATTGCCTTTCAGCGTTGATCCGCTGTGATCCGCATGAGAGTTATATGCGACGTGGCTCATGGTTTTCTCCATGTAACATGTGTTGTCGGTGTGTTTGATCACGTAAACGGCCGCTCACACGGTCCGCTCAAGATCAAGCGTCAATTGCTATATACGGATCCACGGCCGTAAAAACCAGCGCTGATATTGCATCGCAGCAATGCGTATGCTGCATGGCAACATTAACCGATTATTGAGCGTTTTCCTGTTCCATCGGACGGTTTACCACGCTCCCAAACGCTAAAAAAATAGTGCTTTTCATAGCGCCAAATCAGTCCGCGGATGATATGCTCAAGAACCATCGGACAACATCCACAAGAATAGACGTTGGGACATGTTTCAGGCTTACGACGACCAGCACTACACCACCAACAGCGCAGAACGTATCGCCCGATTGCGCGAAGAACTGAACCGCGCGGGGATCGACGGGTTTGTTGTTCCACGCGGCGACGAGTATCAGGGTGAATATGTCGCCCCCTATGCGGAGCGTCTTCAGTGGCTGACCGGGTTCAGCGGGTCCGCCGGTACAACGATCATATTGCTCGAGGCAGCCGCCATCTTCGTTGATGGACGATATACTCTGCAGGCCGAGGAGCAGGTCGATACCGACGTGTTCGACGTCGTACACCTGGCTGACCACCCGCCCGGCGAATGGCTGGAAAGAAACCTCAAACCGGGCCAAAAGCTGGGGTTTGACCCCTGGCTGCACACCATGGATCAGGTTGACCGGCTGACCACCAGTTGCACCAAGGCGCGCGCTGAACTGCACGCTGTCAAAACCAACCCGATCGACACCATCTGGCGCGACCAGCCCGCATTACCTCATGCGCCGGTACACATTCACCAGATCCAGTATTCCGGGGTTCATGCCCGCGCCAAGCTGACCGAACTTGCCGAAATCCTGCAACGTTCGCGTGCCGATGCCTGCGTACTGACATTGCCGGATTCCATTGCCTGGGCGTTCAACATCCGGGGAAACGACATTCCCCATACTCCGGTGTGCCTGGCGTTCGCCATCCTCAACGCCAACGACAAGGCCAACCTGTTCATTGCACCGGAAAAACTCGACGATACGGTGAGGGATTACTTGGAGGATTTTGCCGAGCTCTCCCCACCCGATCAACTGCTGCCAAAATTGCGAGATCTCGGCAAATCTGCCCAGGCGGTGATGATCGATCCCGCCTGGACACCCCACGCCATCGGTCAGGTGCTGTCCGAAACAGGTGCCCGGATCATCAAGGGCAAAGACCCCTGCATCCTGCCCAAGGCAATCAAGAACAGCACGGAAATCGCCGGCACCCGGAACGCCCATGAACGCGATGGCGTCGCCATGTCCCGCTTTCTCGCCTGGATCGACCGGGAAGCTCCAAAGGGCCGTCTGGACGAGGTCAAGGCGGCCAAGCAGCTTGAACTCTTCCGCACAGAAACCGGCAAACTGCGCGATGTCAGTTTCGCCACGATATCCGGCTTCGGACCGAACGGCGCCGTTGTACACTATCGTGTCACCGAAGCGACCTGCCGGAAATTCACCGGAGATGGTCTCTATCTGGTCGATTCCGGCGGGCAGTATCTTGACGGCACAACCGACATCACCCGCACGGTCGCCATCGGCACCCCAAAGCGTGAAATGCGTGAGCGGTTCACACGCGTCCTCAAGGGCCACATTGCCATTGCCCGGGCCCGTTTTCCGCGCGGCACCACTGGCACTCAGCTCGACACCCTGGCGCGCGCGCCGTTGTGGGAAGTCGGCATCGATTTCGACCATGGCACCGGCCACGGTGTTGGCAGCTACCTGTCCGTCCATGAAGGCCCGCAGCGCATTTCAAAACTCGGTTACACCAAGCTCGAACCGGGCATGATCATTTCCAACGAGCCGGGCTACTACAAGACCGGCGAATACGGCATCAGGATCGAGAACCTGATATTGGTCCGCGAACTGGAAAAGCGCCCGGAAGAGGAACGCGAAATGCTCGGCTTCGAAACCTTGAGCTTCGTACCGATAGATCTGCGGCTGATCGACAAATCGTTATTGTCGCCGGACGAGACTGCCTGGCTGGATGACTATCACGGCCAGGTACTCGACCTGATCAGCCCCAGGCTGCGCGACAAGGACCGCACATGGCTCGAAACGGCAACCGCGCCTCTTGGCCGGGCGCGCCCAAAACCGCGCAGCACCGGTGGCGGCAAGAAAGGCTGGTTCAGGCGCGGCTCCGACTAACTTCTTTTCGAACTGCAGAGATTCCAGAGGACCTCATGCTGAGGAGGCGCAAAGCGCCGTCTCGAAGTATGTGGTCCGCGCGCACCGGGCTCACCTCCTTTATTGAAACGCACCTTTGCAGGCACTTCTCAGCACAAGACTTTAAGTGATTTCACCCCAGCACCATCCGCAACATCACAACCGCCCCCACGCCGATCACCACGGCGGCAATCAGCGGCAGCCGGAAGGCGGCAAGCATCGTCAGTGCTGCAGCCAGGGCCTCAGCCGGACCGGTCATGAACACCATGGGCGCGATCACGCTCATCAACACTGCAGCCGGCACCGCTTCGAGGGCTGCCGCACCCCGCCCTGACAGCGGCACGAAGCGAACGAACCACAAACCCGCAACCCTGGTCGCCCAGGTCACCACCGCCATTGCGGCAATCGCCGCCAGGCTTGCTGGATCGACGGTCATGTGGCGGGTGCCTTCTCCTGATCGGTGGCCGGGCGCCACAGCGCCATAGCCATGATAACCCCGGCGAGACCGCCAGCCATGATGTACCAGGGCCCATCGACTAAATATTTGACGGTAACGGCCGCCGCAGCACTTGCAGCCAACACCCAGGCGGTTGGTGCGCCGCGCCAGAACCCGGTGAGAAGACCGATAAAGATCGCGGTAAAGGCAAAATCGAAGCCATAGGCCTCAGGGTTGACGATCGCCTTGCCGAACAGAGCGCCGGTCATGGTCCACACCAGCCAGTTGGCGTAAAGCAGTCCGCCAAGGCCGGCATAATAGGCGCGCGTGAGCCGGCTTCCCATGGCCCGTCGCTCGGCCATGGCCCAGACCTCGTCGACCATGAAGAACGCAGCAATGGGCCGCAAAGCCGGCGAAAACGCGCCCAGCTTGCCGGCAAGCGACGCCCCCATCAGCACATGGCGGACATTGACCAGCAAAGTGGTCAAGGCGATGAAGGCCCAAGGTGCCGGTTCGGTCCACAAATCGATCACCACAAATTGCGCGCTTCCGGCAAACACCGTGGCGCTCATGAGCAGGACTTCCGATGGTGTCAGGCCCACTTCGACCGCCCGCGCGCCCAACAGCAGCCCGAACGGCACCACCGCAACGGCTGCCGGCAGAATGGCCAGCGCGCCGGCGCGAAACTCATATGACCATGTGCCAGACATAACAAAGAACTCCATGCCGCGGGATTACGTCAATTGATCTGATGGCCGGGTTTTTCCCATCCGCACATCCTTCGAGACGGCGCTTCGCACCTCCTCAGGATGAGGATTGGGACCAAGACTCCCCTACCCCGACACACCCTCCCACCCTCATGCTGAGGAGCACCCACAGGGCGCGTCTCGAAGCATGGCGGCAAGGTTGGACTTAGATAATTCGCTCAGCGCATCATGTCTTGGATAAAAGTGCGCTACCCGCGGGCAAACGCACCGGGCGTGACACCGGCCCGCGCCTTAAAGGCACGGTTGAGGTGGCTTTGGTCGTAAAACCCGCAACGCAGTGCGGTTTCAGCCGGCGACAAACCACCGGCAAGCAGCCTGCGTGCCTCGCGCACACGCCGGTCGGTCACATAGGCATGCGGCGTCAGGCCGGTTTCGCGCTTGAAGGCGCGGATGAAATGATGACGGCTCAGGCAGCCCAGGCCGGCCAGGGCGTCAAGCCCCATGTCGTCGCTGAAATGGGCATCGATATAGTCACGCGCCTGGTCGATCTTGGAGGTTTCCCGACCGGCCGGCCGCAGCGAAGGCGCACCCGCATGACGCGCCAGCAGCTTGCCGAGCACCAGGATCATGCGCTCGTCACGCTCCAGCAGGGAACCGCTCCGCTCAAGTGCCACATGGGTGTGGAGAAATTCCAGCGCCAATTCCATGTCCCGCACCTGCGAATGGGCAAACATCGGTGCTGCCACACAGGGCCGGTCGAATATGTCCTCGGCGATCTCCATCATGAAGGCGACCGACGGGTAGATCATGCGATAACTGTAGCCAGCCCCATGAGGCGCGCCGTCATGCACCTCATCCGGATTGACCAGACAGAAATCGCCCACGCCCGCATAGTGGCGCACGCCCCGGCAGACATAGGTCTCGCAGCCCTTTTCGATGATGCCCACTACATAGCCGTCATGGGTGTGCGGTGCATATTCGTGGGTCCGGAACGTCGCATTGATGCATTCCAGCGCGTCATAACGATGGTCGCGCCACAGCCGCACCCGCTCGCCATCGGCCAGCGGCACATTCTGCAGAGACTGTTCCTGGGTAATGAGTTCCATGGGGGTCGAGCCTAACCGCCGCGAAGTGGTTCGTCTTGGATAAAATTGCGGTCGCGAAGGCTGCTCGTTCAAGCGTCCGCAATCATCGCCAGCCAGTCTTCCTCCGACAATACCGCAACCTCCAGCTCTTCGGCCTTTTTGAGCTTCGAGCCGGCGCCAGGTCCCGCCACCACATAATCGGTCTTGGCGGAGACCGAGCCGGACACCTTGGCGCCCAGACCTTCGGCGCGGGCCTTGGCTTCCGAGCGGGTCATCAACTCGAGCGAACCGGTGAACACAACGGTCTTGCCGGCAACCGGGGACGAGGTCGCGGCCTGCGCCAGCGGTTGCGGAGAGACACCGTCGAGGAGGGCCGACAGGACATCGCGGTTATGGGCCTCTGAAAAGAATGCCACCACCGCCTCGGCCACCACCTCGCCGATGCCGTCAACATTTATCAGGTCCTGATAGGCTTCCGATTCGGTGTCGCGCGCAGCCTCCATGGCCGCACAGAATGCTTCGATCGACCCATAGGTGCGTGCCAGCAGCCGCCCGGTGGTTTCCCCCACATGGCGGATGCCAAGGGCGAAGATGAAACGGTCGAGGCCGATGGTGCGGCGCTCATCGATGGCGGCAAAGAGATTGGCGACCGAGGTTTCGCCCCAGCCTTCGCGGTCTTTCAGTTTCTTGAGCGTGCGGCCGTCCCGCTCTTCGAGCGTAAAGATATCGCCAGGCTGGACGATCTGTCCGTCTTCGTAGAAGGTCTCGACCTGTTTGGCGCCAAGTCCTTCGATATCGAATGCGCTGCGCGAGACGAAATGTTTGAGCCGTTCCACCGCCTGAGCCGGGCAGATCAGACCACCAGTGCAGCGCCTTGCGGCATCATGCTTGCCGGTCTTGGGATTGAGCTCCCTGACCGCCCGGCTGCCGCAGGCTGGACAGATGTCGGGAAGCGAATAGGGCTCAGCACTCTCCGAACGCTTTTCCAGCACCGGTCCCAGCACCTGCGGGATCACGTCGCCCGCCCGCTGCACGATCACCGTGTCGCCGATGCGCACATCCTTGCGTGCGATCTCGTCTTCATTATGCAGGGTCGCATTGGACACCACGACGCCGCCAACCGTCACCGGATCGAGCTTGGCAACCGGCGTCAGCTGGCCGGTGCGGCCGACCTGGATTTCGATATCCCTGAGGATCGTGGTCGCCTTCTCGGCTGGAAATTTATGTGCAACCGCCCAGCGCGGTGCCCGGGACTTGAAGCCCAGGCGCTTCTGCCAGTCCAGCCGGTCGACCTTGTAAACCACCCCGTCGATGTCATAGCCAAGGGATGCGCGTTGTTGTTCGATATCGCGGTAAACGACCAGCATGTCATCGATGCTGCTGCAGGTTCTGAACAGCGGATTGACCGAAAAGCCCCATTCCGCCAGGCTGGCAATGGCGCCTGATTGGGTGTCGAAGGGTTCATCCGACATTTCCCCCCAGGCATAGGCGAAAAACCGCAGGGGCCGCTGCGCGGTGATGGACGAATCCAGCTGGCGCAGGGAACCGGCCGCGGAATTGCGCGGATTGGCGAATTCCGGTTTTTCCTGCTCCCTTTGCCGTGCATTCAGTGCAGCGAAATCCTCGTGGCTCATATAGACCTCACCACGCACTTCGACCACATCCGGCCAGCCTGAGCCGGTAAGCACTTCGGGAATGTCCGTCACCGTGCGCAGATTGGCGGTGACATTCTCACCGACCTGACCATCGCCCCGGGTGGCACCGACACTCAGCCGGCCATGCTCGTAGCGAAGCGTCGCCGACAAGCCGTCGATCTTGGGCTCCGCGGTCATGACCAGCGAGACCTCCTCATCGAGCCCCAGGAACCGCCTGATCCGGTCACAGAAATCGCGCACATCGTCATCATTGAAGGCATTGCCGAGCGACAGCATGGGCACCGCATGGGTAACCTTGTCGAACTTTTCAGCAGGGGCTGCACCGACATGCAGGCTCGGGCTGTCGGCCCGCACCAGGTCCGGGAACCGGGCCTCGATCGCCGCATTGCGCAGGCGAAGCGCGTCATACTCCGCGTCCGATACCGCCGGCGTATCTTCCTGATAATAGTGCTTGTCGTGTTCAGCGATTTCCACTGCCAGCCGGGCCAGTTCTTCCTTCGCCTGCTCTGCCGTCAGTTCCTCGGCACCTGTGCTATCGCTGCTCACGCCGCCCCCTTGATCAGCCGCTGGGCTGCAGCGCGCGCTTCTTCGGTCACTTCGTGGCCCGACAGCATGCGGGCGATCTCTTCAAGCCGCGATGTATCATCCAGCATCCTGACCCGCGTCGTCACCCGTTCGTCCTTTGCATCATCGTCCGACGACTTGGCGATCAAAACATGGCCCATGGAGCGTGCTGCAACCTGGGGCGAATGGGTGACCGCCAACACCTGCAGACTGTCCGCCAATCGCGCCAGCCTGGCCCCGATGGCATCCGCCACCGCGCCGCCGACAGCGGTGTCCACTTCGTCGAAGATCAGGGTCGGCGCACTGCCGCGCGCCGCCAGCACCACCTTCAACGCCAGAATGAACCGCGCCAGTTCACCGCCGGACGCGACTTTCATCAAGGGTGCCGGGTCCGCACCGGGATTGGCGGCGACCATGAACTCGACCCGATTGACCCCGCGCGGGCCGCCCTGGTCAAGCTCAAGCACATCGACACGGGTTTCAAACCGGGCCTTTTCAAGTTTCAGCGGCGGCAGTTCGCCAACCACCTCCTTGCTCAACGCAAGAGCTGCCTTCTGCCGCTTTTCGCTCAACGCCAGAGCGTGCTTTGAATAGTCGTCCCGCGCGGCCGCATTGGCTTGTTCCAGTTCCCGGACCTTGGTTTCGTCATTGTCGATGGCATCGAGCTGGGCGGTCAGACGCTGCAGCACCACCGGCAGATCGGCAACGCCCACCCGGTGTTTGCGGGCTGCCGCCCGCAATGAAAACAGACGTTCCTCGGCGCGTTCAAGTTCGCCGGGGTCGAACTCGACCGCCCGCAGCGTATCCGACAGCAGGCGTTTTGCCTCGGTGATTTCGACCAGCACCCGGTCGAGCGACGTGACCGCTGCATCGAGCGCACCGCCGGCATCCGCACTCTTTCGCTCCAGCCGCCGCAAGGCAGCGTTCAGCCGGGCCTCCGCGGTGCCGTCGCTGGATAATGCATCTTCCGCTTCGCGCAAATCATCGACGAACTTTTCCGCGTTCATCATGGTCTGGCGGCGCGCCGCCAGTTCAGTTTCTTCATCCGGTTGCGGATCGAGCGTGCGCAGTTCCTCAACCGCATGTTCCAAAAATTCACGCTCGCCGCGCACCCGTTCGACGGTTTCACGGTGTTCGGCGAGAGACTTTTCAATGTCCTTCCAGGCATGCCACACACGCTCCACCTTACCGGCAGCGCCATCGAGCACGCCATAGGCATCGAGCAACCGGGCGTGGACCTCCCGGTCCAGAAACGCCCGGTCATCATGCTGGCCGTGGATTTCCGCGAGCAGGCTGCCAATCTGGCGCAGCAGCCCGACACTGATCGGCTGATCATTCAGAAACGCCCGGCTGCGCCCATCGGCAAACTGCACGCGGCGCAGCACAAGCTCGCTCTCGCCGGCATCGATATCGTTTGCCCGTAACAGGTCGAACACCCCATGGCCGGGCGCCAGCATGACCTGGGCGGTGACCGTCCCCTTGTCGGCGCCATGGCGCACAAGCGCACTGTCGCCCCGTCCGCCAAGCGCCAGTCCCAGCGCGTCGAGCAGGATCGACTTGCCCGCCCCGGTTTCACCGGTCAGCACGGTCAGTCCACGGCCAAGATCAAGATCCAGGCGGTCGATCAGGACTATGTCACGGATGGAAAGCGTGGCCAGCATGCGGCCCTACACCAAGGTTTATCGAAATCAGAAGGGATTGATCGAACTGAACGCTTTACTAATCCAGGATTGCTTGTTTTCGCGCACTTCAAGGCCATCGCTGCTGACCAGCGTATAGGCATCCTTATACCATTCGCTGGACGGATAATTGTGGCCGAGAACCGCGGCCGCCGTCTGTGCCTCGCTCTTGATACCAAGCGCCATATAGGCTTCGGTCAGGCGCATCAGCGCCTCGGGCGTATGCGAGGTGACCTGATATTGCACGACCACGGTCTTGAACCGGTTGATCGCCGCAACATAGGCCTGATTGTTGAGATAGTAGCGCCCGACCTTCATTTCCTTGCCGGCCAGGTGGTCTTTCGCCAGCACCGCCTTTGCCTTGGCATCACGGGCATAGAGCGTGCCGGGATAGCGCGTTTCGACTTCTTCGAGCGCCTTGAGGGCAGATGTCGTCACCTGCTGGTCGCGTCCGACATCCACAATCTGCTCGTAGTAACTCAGGCCGATCAGATAATAGGCATAGGCCGCGTGTTCATGGCCGGGATGCAGCGAAATGAACCGGCGGGAGGCAAGGATCGCGTCATCATAGGCGGAGCGCTCATAATGCGCATAAGCGGTCATCAGGATCGCCCGGCGCGCCCAGGACGAGTAGGGATGCTGACGCTCGACATCTTCAAATTGTGTGGCGGCCTTTTTGTATTTGCCGGACCGCAGCAGATCGAGCCCCTCATTATAAAGCTTGGCCACCGGTTCGTCGCCGTCCGGCAACTGGTTTTCCGGATCGCCGGCGAACTCCGGCGGTTTTTCAGGATCGCCGAAGGTTTCATCCCAAGCATCGGACATGGTGCTGCAGCCGCTCAGGACCAAGGACCCGCAGATCAGGCCTAGGACCAGGACAAACTGCCTCAACGCAAAACCAAGTGCGCCAGCCGAGCTACCCATGAATGCATCACTCATTCGTTATTTTACCCACGTCCGCGCAGCCGCTTCCACAATAGTCGCCAAAGCAAGACGGTCATCACGCAATCCACTCCATACAGGAGTGTTTCTCCCCGATCCATGATGTTCTACCTGAATCGCCTGGAACATGAAAGATCGCGCTCTACCATACCTGTAAGAATGGTAAAACCCGGCGGAAATATGACCGCCGGGTCTCACAACTCTGTGCGTGGTTAGGTGCCTGAAGGGGCGAAAGCCTAATTTGCCTGTCTTCGCAAAAATGCTGGAATCTCAAGCTGTTCATCGTCGAGCGATGGATCGATTCGGCTGGCAGCCGGGCGCAATTGCGCCTTCGCCGCCGGTTTTGCCTCAATCGGTCGCTCTCTGGGCCGTTCGGCGCCGAACTGGTCACTGAGTGTCGGTTCGACCGGGTCCACAGGTATGGCGACCGGCTCCTTGCGACCAAGGCCGACATTTGCCAACCGCTCCAGGAAACCCTTGCGGCGGGTCTCAACGTGATTTGCCAGATCATCCACCACCAATCCCTGCTTGGCGGCGATCTGGCGCTGGGCAATCGGTGGAAACTCTTCGATTTCAGGCATCCGGGCCGACGCCGGCGCAATGTAGGCGGGCGCAGGCTCTTCATGTGCTGCATAGGCCGCTGCCGGCTGCGCCGGTTCACGTTCGTATTCCGGTTGGGGTTGGGGTTCGGGCTCAGGCTCGGGTTCCGGTTCGGGCCGCGTCTCAGCGATTTCTATGCTGACTTCGGCCTCATAAGGGACGTCCGCCGGTTCCTCAACCTCTGGTTCGCTTTGCTCGATGGCCTGAACGTAGTTCGTGACCGGCGCTGGTTCCGGCTCAGGCTCCGGTTCCACTTGCGGAACCTCGGCTGCTGGAAGCGCGTAGGCATCGGCGTCCTGGGCTTCGGTGTAATCCGGCTGGAACGACTGGGTCGTATCGTAATACCCGCCAACCGGTTCGCGGTCGTAGACTGGACGATCCACCATGGCTTCACTGTCGATGCCGGTGGCCACGACCGACACCCGCATGGTGCCTTCCAGCGATTCGTCGAATGTCGCACCAAGAATGATGTTTGCTTCCGGATCGACTTCTTCACGGATCCGCGTCGCGGCTTCGTCCACCTCGTACAGCGTCAGATCCTGGCCGCCGGTGATCGAGATCAACAGTCCCCGCGCACCGCGCATGCTGACGTCGTCAAGCAGCGGATTGGCGATCGCGGCTTCCGCGGCATCGAGCGCACGCTTGTCGCCGGACGCCTCGCCTGTTCCCATCATGGCTTTGCCCATCTCGCTCATCACCGCGCGCACATCGGCAAAGTCGAGATTGATCAGGCCTTCCTTGATCATCAGATCAGTGATCCCGGCAACGCCTGAATAGAGCACCTGGTCCGCCATCGCGAAGGCGTCGGCAAACGTGGTCTTCTCATTGGCGATTCGGAACAGGTTCTGGTTGGGAATGACGATCAATGTGTCGACATGCTGGGCCAGGCCGTCAATGCCGCGGTCCGCAGTCTCCATGCGCCGCTGGCCTTCGAAATGGAACGGCTTGGTGACCACGCCGACCGTCAGGATGCCCTGCTCTTTCGCAGCCCGTGCAATGACCGGTGCTGCACCGGTGCCGGTACCACCGCCCATGCCGGCGGTAATGAACACCATATGGGCGCCTGAGAGGTGATCGATGATCTCGGGCAAGGCTTCTTCGGCTGCAGCCGCACCGATTTGCGGTTGCGAGCCCGCGCCAAGACCCTCGGTCAACGCCGCACCCATCTGGATCCGCCTGTCCGCGGCACTTTGCGCCAAGGCCTGCGCATCCGTATTCGCGACAACGAACTCGACACCTTCGAGCCCGGATTCGATCATGTTATTAACGGCATTACCGCCGGCACCACCGGTACCGAACACCGTGATCCTGGGCTTGAGCTCTGCAACGTGAGGCAATTTCAGGTTTATCGTCATCTGCTCAGTCATTTTAGTTACTAAAATCCCATTTATATTTCTTACTAAGGTGATAACAATTCGTTAACGGGGACTTACGTCAGACAAGTAATTGCATCATTGCGGCACACCGAATCACCAAATGGTTAACGCGCGTAACTTTTGTCGCCAATGCCTGATTCGCATGGCATCACCACGGCGATTAGATGTGCAGAATGTGGAGATCCGCCATTTGAAAACGCGCCAAAGCGCTGCAATAGTGCGCTCCCATGTCTGAACCCGAGACCCTGCCGGACCTTTTGCATGCCATGGCGTCGCACGCACCGGCAGAGGTCGTGCTGGTCGAAAACCAGAGCGAAACCACCTTTGCGGAACTGGACCGCAGATCATCAGCCCTGGCTGCGGGATTATTTGAGTGCGGCATTTCGCAGGGTGATCGCGTGGCGGTCTGGCTGCCCAATCGTGCCGACTGGCTGGTTTCGATGTTTGCCCTGGCGAAGCTCCGGGCCGTCTGCGTTGCCGTCAACACACGGTTCCGGGCAGCCGAAGTCGAAGACATTGTTGGCCGCGCCCGGTGTACGGCGCTGATCTTTGAGCTCGGCTTCAGGAGCATCGATTTTGCCGGTATCCTGCACGAAGTCGACGCCGCCGCACTCGGCAGCCTTAAGCTGATCGTCACCACCGGCACCAAGGGCGATGCAAACACCGTACCCCATGCGCGCACCGTTGAGATGGAGACGCTCCTCGACGCGTCGCCGGTGTCCCTGCCCCGGGCAGCAGCCGATGACCCGGTAATGGTGTTCACCACTTCGGGCACCACCAGCAAGCCGAAATTCGTCCTCCACACCCAGGCCTCCTTGGCGGTTCATGGCCGGCAGGTCGCCCAGGCCTTTGACTATGTTTCACCGGACACGGTGCTGCTCCAGGCCCTGCCCTATTGCGGCACCTTCGGACTGGCCCAGGCGATGGCCGGCATTGCCGCTGGACGTCCCTCCATCGCCATGCCAGTGTTCGACGCAACAGAAGCGGCACGCCTTATCGCACACCACAAGGTGACGTCGTTCAACGGCTCCGATGACATGCTCAGCCGGATCTGCGATGCCGCCGGGCCGGGCGCTTTCCAGAGCCTGAAATGGTGCGGTTTCGCCGCCTTCACCAATGCCCGCCTGGAGGACTTCGTGACCACCTGCGAGGCACGCGGCATTCGGGCGGTCGGCCTGTACGGCATGAGCGAGGTGCAGGCGCTCTATGCGCGCCAGCGGGTCGAAGCGGCACCCGATGAGCGGTGCATGGCCGGCGGCGTCCTCGCCAGTCCCCAGGCCTGCGTCGAAGTGCGCGACCCTGAAACCGGCATCGCCCTGCCAACCCGCCAATCCGGGGAACTTTATCTCAAGGGCCCAAGCCGCCTGCTGGAATATATGGACGATCCGCAGGCCACCGCGCACGGCATCAACGCCGATGGTTTCGTACGCTCCGGTGATCTGGGCTATCTCTGCGATGACGGCCGCTTCATCTTCGAAACCCGGATGGGCGACGGACTGCGGCTCGGTGGCTTTCTGGTCAATCCGGCCGAGATTGATGCCTGGCTCGAGCGCCACCCGGCAGTCGCTGGATGCCAGACGGTGGGCGCGCAACTGGAGGAGCGCACCTATGCGGTATCCTTTGTCATCTCAGAGCACGGGTCAGAGTTCGATGAAGCCGGCCTGACCGATCATTGCCGCCAGGGCCTGGCGAAGTTCAAGGTGCCCCGGCGGATTTTTGCGCTTGACCGCTTTCCCACCACGGATGGACCCAATGGTGAGAAAATCCAGCGCTCCCGCCTAAGGGAAATGGCTGAGGAGAAAATTAACATTCATGTTCCTAAAGTAGCTCCTGAATGACCACTACCTCCCCATCCCCTGCCGACCGTCCGCTCAAGGCGCTCACGGTCGGCTCGTCTTCCGTCGATATCATCACGGTGATCGCCGATGAAAACATCGAGCGGATCACTATGGTCAATGCGACCGCATCGTTTCTCTTGCTTGAACAGGGGCGCAAGATCGATGCCGAGAACATCTCGATCCATTGCGGCGGCGGGGCGGTCAATGTTGCAGTCAGTCTTGCCCGGCTGGGGTATGACGCAGCGGTCCTGTCCAAGATCGGTATCGACCTGAATGCCGACAAGGTGCGCGAGACCTTGCGGCAGGAGGGCGTCTCCGACGACCTGCTCGTGGAAAGTGGTGAACTGGGCACAGGGGTTGCGGTCATGATCTCGTCGCACGACCGCAATGCCACCATCTTCACCCATCGCGGCGCCAACACGCTTTTGCATTGTGACGACATTGCCGACGACATATTCAACGGCGTTGACCTGCTCTATGTGGCAAGCCTGAGCGAAGGATCAGCCGACTGTTTCCCCCATCTTCTGAAAACCGGCAGAGAGGCCGGCGCCAGGGTCGCCGCCAATCCCGGCATCCGTCAGCTCACCACACGGCGCAGGGAATTTTTTGACGCGCTGGAAAATCTCGACCTCCTGACCATGAACCGGGTCGAGGCCCAGGCCCTGCTTCCCGGCACCAAAGGCGCACGGCCAAAGAACCAGCCGCTCACTCTTGACCAGGACGGCCCTGAGCTCATGACCCGGGGCCTTCATTTCGAGGGCTTGCACCTGGAGCTCGACCGCTTCACGCAAGAGCTGCACGAACGAGGCCCCCGCTTCGTGGTCGTCACCGACGGCATCAAGGGTGCCTATCTGTCAGCCCAGGGACATCTCTATTTTTGCCCGGTTCTGCACACCGAAGCTGCCGGCACAGCAGGCGCGGGCGACGGTTTTGCCTCGACCGTGGCGGCCTATCTTGAATCCGGTGCCGAACCGGAAGATGCACTCCTCGCCGCCACCGCCAATGCATCCTCCGTGGTCGAACATGTGGACACCCAGACCGGATTGCTTGACCGGGAAAAGATCCGTCACCGCACCAATCAGCACGCTGCTGATCTGGTCATAGAAAAACTCCGCTAAGAGCAAACCACGCGCGAATACGACAGCTGTTCGTCAGTTGAACAGCTTTACAAAACAAGCAATTGGAACTCTGCTGTGATGCAATATCTGAAGCGTTCGAGAACCGCTACATGCGTTTGAAGACGATATTGCTGCGCTCGAATTCCTCGCCGGTTTCGACATCCGCCGAGGTCATAACCAGACGGTACTGGTTTTTGTCGAGCCAGGTCATGGTCATCGTGCTTTCGATCTTTTTGATCCCGTCCGGATCGTCATGTACAACCTTGTAACTGAGGTTTTGATCGTCCCTGTCGCCGTTCATCCCCCAGATGCCGAGATTGATGCTGTTGATCCAGGAGCCGGTGAATTTATCCGCGATCTTGTCATAGGCCAGGGTGACCAGAAACGATACCGTTCGGCCGACAGCTGAACACTTGCCGTCCTGAAACAGAAACCGTTTGTCAAAGATAAGAGTGGATTTGAGCTGGCAGCGAACCACCTCGTTTTCCGACTTGCCTGAACGGCGCAGGACGCCTTTGCCCTTCCACCCGCCGGCAAAGGGCGCCAGCACACCATGTTGTGGTGTCGGCAGTTTTTCAGCCGCCCGTGAACCGGTGTCATCGCTGTCGGCACGCACCTCAATGGTCCCCGCCAAGCTCACCGCAACAGTTATGACCGCTGCTCCAAGCAAACCCGCAAACTTTCTTCGCATATTTCAGCCTTGTCCTGATGGTTCGTCTTTGCGTTGGATAAAACTACATTACCCCGGTCTCTACAAATCACGCCCGGCCAAACCCAAACAACATATCTGTGATGGGAAAAAGGCAACGGCGACACAATGTGACAGCATCATCATCATGCATCCACTCCCTACATCGCCCATGCAGGCCAGCGCAAGCACGCGTTTACGGCTGTGAATTGGCCAAGCCGTCTCGTGACAGAACGTGAATCACGGGTTACCCTCAATCACCATGCTGGATACGCCCCAAACTCCCATATCAGTCGCCGGCCCACCACGCCCGTCAGCGATCTACCGGCCCGGTATGCGGTTGTTGCCGCCCGGTGTTGAGCGCTACACCATCAAGGGTGGCGGTGCTGCGGTCGTCACGCTTCTTCAGGGCGACCGGATATCGGTGACAGATGTCGAAGGACTGCAGCCCTGCGAGCTGATCGTGGCCAACCAACAGGGGCAGGTCGATCCGGGCCTGTTGGGAGAGACCGCTGCCACGCCTGCCGACGGCCTGCGCACGGTTCTCCAGAGTGCAACCGAGAGTGCCCGCTCCATAGAGCGCACACTGGGGCGCTATGGCGTCGACCTGAGTGCTGCCAGCGCTGTAAGGCTGTTCGGTGCTGGGTCGCGTGCGGGTGCCCAGGCGGAGTTCACAGCTCACCATGACGGCGTGCTGATTGCCTGCGCTCCGGGTGCACCGATGGCGGTCGATAGCCATGAGACGGCAACCCCGATCATTATGGTGATCCACCGCGCCACGATAACGCCGTCTGGCGAAATGGAACTTCCCGAGCCCCTGGCCGATCCGCTTCAGGACCTGCGTATTCCACCCGCCACCGCAAGCGGCTTTTTCGTGCGCGCTGGTGAATATCTCCAGATTATCGATGTGGCTGGCCGTCAGTGTACGGACTTCCAGTGTTTCGACGCCCGCAAGCTCGATGCCGGCCTCGACCGGCCGCTCGATGCCACTACAACACGTACCCTGATGGCCCAGGGGTATCCGAGCCCCGGCTTGTTCTCCAAAGCTTTCGACGAGGACATGACACCGCTGGTCGAGTTGGTGCGTGACACCTGCGGACGCCATGACGCATTCGGCCTGGCCTGCACCGCACGCTATTATGACGACATCGGTTATCCGGGCCATGTCAACTGCACCGACAATTTCAATGCAGCGCTCGAGCCCTACGGCGTCAGGCCGCGCAAGGGCTGGATGGCGCTCAATTATTTCTACAACACCGCGATCGACGACCATAACGTTCTGTATCTCGACGAACCCTGGTCGCGTCCCGGAGATTATGTATTGATGCGCGCCCTGACCGACATCGTGTGTGTGTCGTCGTCCTGTCCAGACGAAACCAGTGCCGCCAATGGCTGGAACCCGACCGATATCCATGTGCGCACCTATTCAGACCAGGAAACCTTCTCAAGAGCGATTGCTTTCAGAATGACACCGGATGCCGAGCCCGAGCTCACCCGCGAAACCGCTTTCCACGAAAGCCTTTCCGCCCACACCCGCAGCTTCACCGAATATCGCGGTTTCTGGCTGCCGACCCATTTCAACAATGACGGCGCCATCGAGGAATACTGGGCCTGCCGTGAGCGCGCGGTGGTGATGGACCTGTCCCCCTTGCGCAAGTTCGAGGTCACCGGCCCCGACGCCGAAGCCTTGATGCAATACACCCTGACCCGGAACATCCGTAAACTGAGCATCGGACAGGTGGTCTATTCCGCCATGTGTTACGAGCATGGCGGCATGGTCGATGACGGCACCTTGTTCCGGCTGGCCGACAATAATTTCCGCTGGATCGGGGGTGATGATTATGGCGGCGTGTGGCTGCGTGAGCAGGCGGAAAAACTCGGCCTCAATGTGTGGATCCGGTCTTCAACCGACCAGTTGCACAATATTGCCGTCCAGGGGCCGAAATCACGCGATATCCTGAACGAGATCATCTGGACCGCACCGGCACAGACCAGCTTGCAGGAACTCGAATGGTTCCGCTTCACCATCGGCCGCATCGGCGATTTCGAAGGCGCACCCGTGGTTGTCTCACGTACCGGCTATACCGGCGAACTGGGCTACGAGATCTGGTGTCATCCCAAGGACGCCAGAACCGTGTTCGATGCGGTATGGCAGGCCGGCGAACCGCACGGGCTTGCCGCCATGGGACTGGACGCCCTCGACATGGTGCGCATCGAGGCTGGCCTGATTTTCTACGGTGCCGAATTTGACGACCAGACCGATCCCTTCGAGGCGGGCATCGGCTTTGCCGTGGCGCTCAAGACCAAGGAAGACGATTTCATCGGCCGCGACGCATTGTTGCGCCGCAAGGAGCATCCCTCACGCAAACTGGTTGGCCTTGAAATCGACGGCAATGAAGCGGTTGGCCACGGCGATTGCATTCATATCGGCCGGCCCCAGATCGGCACAATCACCAGCGCCACCCGGTCGCCGATCCTGAAACAGAACATCGCCCTGGCCCGCATCGACGTCGCGCATGCCAAAACCGGAACAGCGGTTGAAATCGGCAAACTGGACGGCCACCAGAAACGGCTGCCCGCACGCATTGTCGACTTTCCCCACTTTGATCCAAAGAAGACCCGCGTGCGCGTCTGACAGCAATCGCCTTAGCGATCAGTCCCAACCCGGACGCCCTGCTTCGAGACGGCGCTACGCGCCTCCTCAGCATGAGGTCGGGGTAGGTGCTTCATCCAACCTCATAGTGAGGAGCGCCCACAGGGCGCGTCTCGAAACCATGGGCGGCAAGTTAAGACCCCCGTGCGCGGCTGAGGTGCTGGCGGTGCGGCAGAAAAATGGGCCGCCCGAAGGCGGCCCGCCTGCCCTCGACTCTTGATCCAACTCAGTAATTGCCGTTGAGATATTTCCGGCCCGAGTAGACCTTGCGGAAGCCGGTGTAGACCTGGCCCTTATAGACCCGCTTGAAGCCCAGATAGCGCTGGTAAATGCGCGTCTTGTTACAGGCATGACGGCCGAACGCTGCTTCCGCATGGGGCACACGCAGCAAGTTGCCACCCGCCTGGAACTGGTCGCCGGCACGGAAATTCAAGGAACTGCCCGAATAGCACGGCGTGCCGTAATACTGGTTGATGGTAATGTGCGGCGGAACATCCTTAAACCTGTGGGCGTCTGACCGCTGATCGACACCGGGTCCATCCAGCTGTTTATCTGAAAAATAACCATCCTCGACCACCGGCCTTAGTATTGGATAGCGCGGTGTGACAAACTTCACCGGCGCGTCTTCATCGCCTGCGTTCGCCTGTTGCGGTGAAATTTTCAGAATGCGACCGCCAAATGACGATTTCACCTGTGTGTCCAAATGTTTGATGCGCCCGCCATGGCTGGACGTATCTTGGGTGTTCACCTGAATGATGCGCCCACCCGCCATCGCGTGATCAGTAGCTGCACCGCCAGTCATGACAGTTGCAGCAGCGATGGCGAACGACAATGCCGTTAACCTGATATGCATGCACGGACCCTCCGGTCACAGCCTCCTCTCGCGCATCTGACCGCTATTTTAAACCCATGCCAACACAGGTGAAGCAGGTTTCCACAACTGCGTTAACGCCGGCCGGCTTGGGCCATGCCGGTTGCAGGAAAAAGGGCCGCACAATTTGGCGGCCCTCCAACAAAATTACCGGCTTTCCCCCGGCATTGTCTGATCTCACTTGCCCAGATAGCTCTCCATGCTGTCGTCCATGGCATCGATCCAGGGGGTGTGATGTTTGGGCGCCTGGGCACCAGTCATCAGCGACTTATAGGCGTTGTTTCGGAACGTCATGATGTCGTCGTGCTTGTGATGTTCCCATTCCATAAAGGTCTTGTTGGTTGCCTCGATATCGAAGCTTGGGTAGTCGGTCACGTCGACCAGTTCCTGGATATTGTCGCCCTGGTACCAGATCATGTCTTCATCGGTCTCAAGGGTTGCTTCCCGGTCGATCCAGATCTGTTCGTCTTTGTCCCGGTCTTCCCTGGATGGCAGGTCAATGCGGCCCATCATGACATCGCGGGCAAACCAGGCCTGCGCATCGAACATGTTGAAGGTGTAGAACTGATCCTGCATGCCCAGATAAAAGAGCTTCGGGTTGGCCTGCCAGACCACCCCCTTGTAGAGACCATGCGCCCACATCCGATTGCCGGTCTCAAGCCGCAGCCCGTCGGGCAGGAACGGGAAGTGATGGAGATAGCCGGTGCACAGGATAATGGCATCGACATCGGCAGTCGAACCGTCCTTGAAATAGGCGGTATTCTTTTCAACCTTGGTGAGAAGAGGCACCTCTTTCCAGTTGTCCGGCCAATGGAAACCCATGGGCGCCGTGCGGTGCGACACGGTGATCGTTTTGGCACCGTATTTCCAACATTGCGAGCCGATGTCTTCAGCGGAATAGCTAGTGCCGATGAGCAGGATATCCTTGTCCTTGAACTCCACCGCATCCCGGAAATCATGGGCGTGCAGCACCCGTCCGTTGAATGTCTCGAAGCCTTCGAACTGCGGCACGTTGGGTGTCGAGAAATGGCCGTTGGCGACAACCACATGGTCGAACTCTTCGGAGTAGGTATGACCCTTGACAAGATCCTGGGCGGTCACCGTGAACCTGCCGCTGTCCTCATCATAGGTGACCATGCGCACCGGTGTGCGAAACCTGATCCAGTCACGCACGCCGGCTTTTTCCACCCGGCCCTTGATGTAGTCCCACAAAACAGCGCGCGGTGGATAAGACGCAATCGGTTTGCCGAAATGTTCTTCGAACGTGTAATCGGCGAACTCAAGGCACTCCTTCGGCCCGTTGGACCACAGGTAACGGTACATGCTGCAATGAACCGGCTCGCCATACTCATCGAGCCCGGTCCGCCAGGTGTAATTCCACAAGCCCCCCCAGTCGTCCTGTTTCTCGAAACAGACAACTTCTGGAATATCGGCTCCCTTCTGTTTTGCCGACTGGAAGGCGCGCAACTGCGCCAAACCGCACGGACCGGCACCAATGACCGCAACACGCTTGTTCATAGCTCTCCCTTTACCGCTTCAATGATGCAAATTTGCGGCTGTCCAGATCGTCCTTGCCGCCTTGTTCCAGCAAATTGTGCGTTGCCCCAGCAGACAGGTCAACCCGCAATTGGTAGCGCGGCGCCCTGGATCATGAACATGCATTGCCGCGGTATTCACCAGGTGCTTCTGACCGAACAAACCGTCGAACTCCGTATTGTCACGGGCTTCAGAACTGGTCTAGTCTGTCGTACCATCCCTGCATCGGCTGCACGTGTCGTAACCTGCCAGGTGACAAGCAAATCAAGAAAACAGCTTTGTGAGTGCATGAGGAAACAAAAATGACCCAATCGGACACCAAGAAATTTTCACCCGGGAAACTCGACAGGCGCGAGTTCCTCAGCACGACCGCTGCCATGACGGTCATGGCAAGTGCTGCAATGCCGCAATTTGCATTTGCCGCCGACAAGGTCGTGAAGATCGGATTTCTGGCACCGCTCACCGGCGATGTCGCGGCCTGGGGCAAGCCCGGGCTCGACGGCTGCCTGATCTGGGCAGACTGGGTAAACGCTGCCGGCGGCATCAAGGTCGGTGGTGACAGTTACAAGGTCGAGTTGGTGTCCTACGACAATGAGTACGACCCGTCCAAGGCGCGCGCCGGCGCGACCAAGCTGATCAAGGAAGACGGTGTCAAATTCGTCATGATGCTGGGCGGCGACACCTGGCCCGGCGTTGAAAAGATTGCCGCCAAGGAAGGCATGCTGTTCTCGACGCTCCTGCCGAGCGACCTGACCCCCGATACGACCACGCTCCTGGCACCCTGCGAGGTTCACCCGATCTACAATGTGACCGGTGTCGAGTGGCTGGCCGAACAGTTCCCGGACCTGAAGAAGGCAGTGATCTGTGCCCAGGACGACGCACTCGGCAAACCATCCGTTGCAACCTATCTGGCGGCCTTCGAGGCAGCCGGCATCGACGTGGTCGATGATCCCCTGTTCTTCGATCCGGCGACCACCGATTTTGCACCGGTAATGACCAAGCTCCTGTCCTCCAAGCCGGACATCCTGTGCCTCGATACCTGCTATGCGGATTATGTGCATCCTCTGTGCGAGCAGGCCTTCCAGCAGGGCTTCAAAGGCAAGATCATCTCCTGCACCATGGATTTCTATCAAAAGGTCATCGAGAAGACCTCCCAGGAATTCATGGAAGGGGTGATATTCCAGTTCCCCGACTTCGACGACCCGGCCCTCAATGACGCCAGCATCAATTTCCAGAAACCAAACGACTTCTACACCGAATACGCCAAACGTTACGGCGCCAGCGAATGGGGTGCGGTGTCCTGGGAGTATGCTTCCATCATGGATCTGTGGGCCGATGGTGCCTCAAAGGCCGGCAGCGTCGAGCCTGGTGACGTGCTCAAGGCCATGAAGGCGGGCGGCAAGGGCAAGCACGCCTTCGGCACTGCCGACTGGTGGGGCAAGGAACTGTTCGGCATCGACAATGCCCTGGTCGGCGATTGGCCGGTTGTCGTGATCGAAGGCGGCAAAGCCAAGATCAAGGCATTCAAGTCCATCCCGGACTGGTGGGCAAAACACAGCGGGCTTATGGTCAAGCACTTCAAGGCGCTGGGGCAAATGTACGATCAGCGCGGATAGCGGGATCGGGCGCCCGCCTGATTACTGTCACTCTCCAACCGGGACCGGAACCATCCGGTCCCGGTTGCGTTAAAACACCTGAGCGCGGGGCGCCATGGAGCTGGTTTTACAAACCATCACGAACGCCACCTATGCGGCCAGCTACATGGCCCTGATCGCGGTCGGCCTTGTGCTCATTTTCGGTGTCATGGGGGTGATCAATTTCGCCCATGGCGAACTCTATATGGCGGGCGCCTATGCGGTCGTCTATCTCTATGCGGATCTGGACATTCCATTCTTCGTGGCGGTCGCCGTTGGGCTGGTGTTTGTCGGCCTGCTTGGTCTGATCATGGAGCGCGCCCTGTTCCGGCCCCTGCGCGACAATCCGCTCGGCGGCCTGATCGCCTCGATTGGGTTTCTGCTGATCCTCCAGACCGTGGCGGTTCTGGGCTTCGGCGTGCGCATGGAACATGTGCCACCCGCAACCCAGGAGAAGATCGTCATCATGGAGGGCGTGATCCTGACGCATCAGCGGTTCTACGTCATTGCCGCAACGGTTCTGCTCTTGGGCGCCCTGTGGGTGTTTCTGCGCAGGACCAAATTCGGCTGGGCGTTGCGCGCCTGTGCACAGGACCCCGAAGCTGCAGCCCTTCAGGGCATATCCCTCAACAACACCGCGCGCCTTGCCATGTTCATCGGGGCTGCCCTTGCCGGTGTCGCAGGCGCCCTCACCGCACCGCTGGTCAGCCCGACACCCCATATGGGCCATTCGGTGATCGTCACCGCCTTTATCATCATCATCGTCGGCGGCATCGGCAGTCTCGAGGGAGCAGTGATCGCCGCCATCCTCTATGCCTTCGTGCACACTTTCGTGACGACCTTTTTCGATGGTGTGATCGCCAATATCGTCGGCCTCATGTTGATGCTGATGGTGCTGATCGTGCGGCCGACCGGCCTGTTCGGGGCAAAAGACCGTGCCTGATCGAGCCAACAGGCTGGGCTGGGCCGTGGGCTTCATTGCCCTGTTCGCCGGCCTCGTCGCACTCCCGCATCTCTTGAGCTATTCCCAGCAGGAAATCGCCGTCTTCCTGGTGATCAATGTGCTGGTGGTGGTCAGCTACCGGTTGTTGACCCTGACCGGCGAATGGTCGCTCGGTCATGTGGTCATGGTCGGCGCCGGCGCCTATTCAAGCGCACTGTTTGCCAAAAAGCTAGGCGTGCCGGTTCCCCTGTCCATGCTATTGGGTGCGGTCTGCTCGGCGGCACTCGCCTTCGTGCTGAGCTTTCCCCTGTTCCGCATGAAGGGGTTCTATTTCCTGATCGGCTCGTTTGCGGCGGGAGAAATCATCCGGCTCATCTGGAAACGCTTCACCGACCCGTTCGGCGGCCCCAAGGGCATAAAACGCATTCCAGGCTTCCCGGATATCGAGCTGGGCGCGCTCTCGATCGACTTCTACGAGCCGGTCAACTATTTCTACTTCGCGGTGATCATCGTCGCCATATGCCTGTTCATCCTCTACCGCATCGAGCGTTCACGCATCGGGCTTACCTTCCACGCCATCCACTGGCAGGACAAGCTTGCCGAGGCGGTTGCCGTGGATGCTTTCCGATACCGCATGCTGGCCCTCGTCATCGCGTCATTCTTTGCCGGCCTGGCCGGCGCGATGTTTGCCCATTATGTCGGCACGGTGAACCCACACCTGTTCGATGTGGAACAGATGGTCTATGTACTGATCTGGGCGATCGTCGGCGGCACCGCCACTTTCTACGGCCCGATCATCGGCGTGGTCGCCCTGACCGTCATCAATGAAGTCGTCCTGCGCTCGCTTGGCGTCGACGAAATGCGCCCAATGTTCTACGGCGCCATCCTCATCGCCTCGGTCCTGTTCCTGCCCAAGGGCCTTGAGAGCCTGGTTCCGATGGCAAAGCGGTGGTTGCCGGGTGGGCGAAGGACTGAGCCAGACGTTCCAACTACCGCCGGGTGACGACCGGACATCTGCCTGCCGCGCGGTCATGGAAAAGTGCCGGTAGCGGTCAAACCACTCTTGTTCTTCGTCGGAAGGTTCCAGCGCCAGCGGGTCAAGGGTCTTGAGCCCGTGCCATTTCTCGGTCGACGGCGAGATCAGGTTCACAAGCCCCGCCGCCAGCCGATCCACCGACCACACCGAGGTCGCATCGAAAATACCCCGCCCGCGCTACTCCGACTTCGGGCCGGAGGCAAACCCGTCCATGGCGGCCCGCCGCGCAGCCGTCCCATGGGCAACGCATATTTCTCCGCATCCAGTCAGACCCCCTCGCACGGCAGCCGCTTGCGCGCAAGCTCCTCCGCGCGGTCCAGAATGTCCGCAGCAAGTGTCATCAGATTTTCCTTGTGAATTGCCCACCCACGTGCCCCGCGCGTGACGCGGGGCCCAGGGCGAAACAGCACGGGCGTTAATGTGGCCCTGGGTCCCGGGCTGTCAGTGCCAACCGACCCACCCTTCGAAGCACGCGTCTAACGGTGCGCCCTCAAGGTGAGGCCAATTGTAAACCCAAAGTAACAAAATTCCTTATGCTGAGGAGCGCCCACGGGGTGCGTCTCGAAGCACCGCCACTCCACACCCCACATGCACCGCCGGCGAAACGGAACCATCGTGTGTGTGGCCCCTTATGGACAAATACGTATGCAAAAAACGTTTCGATGCCTCCAACTCATGTGAGGTGTTTTTGCAGCACTGAAACGCACGCCAACGCGTGCAGTGAAAGGGTCACTCGTCCGTGCGTACCTACCTGGGCGTGTGATAGCGATTTATGTATCTCCGATCGCTCAACAAGTGTAGCGTGCGCAATAGGAATGTTTGATAAATATTGTAGAGCGTCGTAGGTACCCTACTTCATGGACTCGCCTCAAAAATTTCTTCTGGGAGGACTGGCTGGACTAATTATAAGCCTCTATACATATGCCGTCATTCTGATATCTGCTGTCGAGCACGAAGTAGTGTTCAGTTTTGGCAAATTTGACTATATGTTTGGGATGTTGTTTCGCGTAGTATTGAGCGCATTGGCCGGTATACTGTGGGTTTATCTAAATCATAATGATGAGAAATCGCTGTCTAGATTGACTGTATTCCAACTCGGCCTTATAGGACCCATCGCACTTGCGGGTCTCTTACATAAATCAGGCGGTGAAAGTCTTCCAAACATAACCAAGTCCCAAGTTGGAGGGTTTGAGACCGCTTGCCAGATTAGTGGCGCCAGAACAACTTCGGTAGGCTTTCCGCGCCGGCGTCCTGCCAGTAACAGACCTAAAGCCGAATTCTCCGAATTCGGGCCCGTCTTTTCCTCAGAACGAAATGTTTCAAAACCCAGTATCGCAAGCTTCGTTGATGGATTCTTAGCGAGTAACTTCGCTGTGCCGTCAACCAGTACATATGAAGCGCGATTTCTGAATGATAAACCGGAATTCGATCAATTCGATGGTGACGCAAGTTGGTTTCTGATAGTTGGATCGCACTTGAAAGAAGAAAACGCCCGCGCGCAACTCCTTGAAATTAGAAAACGAGCACCGAATGTCGCTGGTCGAATATACCCACCATTTAGAGAAAATTTGTTCTATGCAGTAGTCCTAGCAAGTTGGGTCTCGAAAGCAACTGTTGGCGAAGCGTCAGCCATCGCTCAAAAGTGCGAGTTGATTCTTGACAAGGGATTTGCTTGGCAGTACCCGCCCCTCAACAGCGAGTAACGAAATCGGCTCCGTCAGCACGGCCTAGACAAGAACAGGCCGGGTAAAACGCCTAACTTCCCGACACTCTCCGCCGCCGGCTCGTCCAGGCGCCGCCAAAGTTCGGATCGCCAAGCGCCGAGATTAAAATCGTCGCGCCGCGAACGCAGCCTATGCCGCGTCTGCTCCGCAGCCTTGAGGCCTCCACACTATCAGTCTAATCTTGATTGGTCTTCATACAGGTACGGTGATGGCAGAAGCAAAGGAACCCCTGCGCGACAAGCTGACCGTGGTCGTAGTCCAAACCCTAATATTCGGGGCGCTTCTGGCTGCCCTGGGGTTCTGGTTTGATCGCCAATTGGAGGCCTACAAGCAAGTGCTCACCGAAGAGACCGAAAGGACCAAGGTTCTCCTGCAATCTCTCACGCCGCATATCCGGCAACGCCGTGCCGCCTATCAACAATTCCGGCAGTCAGCGCGCACGGCCCGGACCAAGCTTGCGAGCTACTATTACCTTGCCAAGGGTCAAACGAATGATGAGCGGCGGTGGACTGAGATCGAATCCCTCAAGGAAGAGTTGGGCATACGTTCGGGTTTCAGCATCAGTGGTAAACCTTCTTGGAACAATCCGCGCGAGGCCTTCGATGTCATCAACAACCTCTGGATGCTACGTAATATGTACCAAGAAGTGTCCTCAAAAGAGATAATTGCTGATTTCGACGCGTTCATCGATATTGCGATGAGCGATCTGCGCGCAAGCGCGCAGGAGACCAATGATACCGAAGCGTTCCACGGTGCAGCCAAGCGTAGGATTCGCGAGGCTTTCGATTCATTGTCGGTCCAGATCGACACTGCACTCGGTCGCGACCAGATACCTTTGCAGTAGCGCACGGTACCCGTCCGGCCGATGCAAAGTCGCCATATGCATTCCTGGCACATAACGGAAGTGTTGCAACCGTGCCGTCTGAGTCCGAGAACGGATGGAATTCGGGAGTTCGCTCCAACCTCCACTGCTGCGCATCGACCAACGACTCGTAGCTCAAACGGTCGTTCACCCCCCGCCACCAACTCCCACAAGCTTGCCCCGGTCCCAAACTGTGGATCGCCCAGTGCCGTGGTCAAGATCGTCGCCCCGTGCCCTTCCCGCCCGCGCAACCTTCGGCAGGTGTCCTCCTCCGCCTTGACCGTCACCTCCTCAAGCATCAGCACTTTGGGCTTGGGCAGGGTCATGGGGGTCTTTGCCTTGAAGCACATGATGTTTTCACCAATCGTTTAGGGTCCACGACCACCAAATGAAGGTCTCACCATTGCGGCCCCAGTCGCGAAGCTGCGCTTCGCGCCGGGCACCCAGACGGGCGAGCCATCGGTGCGCAATGTCGTGGCCGGCAATCGAGCGCACCTCGATGCACCGCGCGCACGAACCGGTCCGTGCCGAAGGCTCAGGCGGAACAGACCGTGCCTGCGGGCGCCGCAGATAAAAAACCGAAAACCGCACCCGCGGCACGCTTCCCTAATTAAGCCGCAGTCACAGGCCGCAGCAGCAGGAGTGCCGCGGCCATCAGCTTTCGGGTGTCGTTGAGCATGGCGGGGCGTTCGCGGGTCCAGCGCTCGGGCGCGCTTTGCGCGAGAACCGCTGGGCTTTCATCCACACTGGCCGGTGTGCCCAGGCAATCCCGTGCCTCGCCGACCAGTTCGCGCCACTTGATCCGCCACCGTTCTTCGTAGGTGGCGCGGTGTTTCTGCTCCATGCGCAGATGAAACAGTGAACTGCGGGCAGCCCGTGGCGCGGTCATGTTGTCCACCCACCTGTCGCAACCGGCCCAGAGTGCCCTCGCCTCACCCAGCAGCCGCTCGCCATCCTCGGTGCGGCCCAGCATCTTGAGGCAGGTGCCATAATTGGCGAGGCTTGTGGCAAGCCGGGGATCGTCGGCGTCGAAATGAGTACGCGCCAACTGGACACATTGCGCGGTCAACTCCTTGGCAGCCGGCATGTCGCCTGTCCCAACAGCTGCCACGCCGTCCGCCATGGCCCGTTCCCAGTCGAGATCGGCCTGCATCCAGCCGGCGTTCAGCAACTCCGTGACGGTCCACGTCTCAACCACCCAGATAGGCCTTTCGGACATGGTCGTTCTCGTGCAGTTCGATCGCTGGCCCCTCGAGCGCAACGGTGCCGGTCTCGAGCACATAGGCAAAGCGCGCAAGCCTGAGCGCCAGCTCCGCATTCTGCTCGACGAGCACCACCGGCACCCCGCTTTCGGCAATCTCCATGATGATCCGGGCGATTTCCTGCACCATCACCGGCGCAAGACCCATTGAGGGTTCATCGAGCAACAGCAGCTTGGGGCGCGACATCAGGGCCCGGCCGATGGCGACCATCTGCTGCTCACCGCCCGACAGGGTGCGCGCCCATTGCTTCCGTCGCTCCTTGAGCCGCGGGAAATGGACGAAGACATCTGCAAGGTCGGTTTCGATGGTTGCGCGGTCCTTGCGCAGATAGGCACCGGTGCGCAGGTTCTCTTCGACGGTGAGGTCGGGAAACACCCGCCGTCCCTCCGGCACATGGGCAATGCCCCTAGCAACGATCTTGTCCGGCGCCAGGGCATCGATCCGCTCACCGGCAAACCAGATTTCGCCGCTGGTGGCGCGTTCCAGCCCTGAGATGGTTCTGAGCGTGGTGCTCTTGCCGGCACCATTGGCGCCGATGATGGTCACGATGCCGCCCTCCGGCACGCCCATGCTGATGCCCTTAAGGGCTGCCACCTTCTTGTAATGCACCTCGATGTTTTTGAGCTCAAGCAGCATGCACGGCACTTCCAAGATAGGCTTCGATGACGACAGGATCCTTGCGCACTTGCTCGGGCGTACCCTCTGTCAAAAGTGTTCCGAAGTTCATCACCGTGATGATTTCGCACAGTCCCATGACCGCCTGCATGTCGTGTTCCACCAGCATGACCGTGACACCACGGTCACGCACCAGGCGCACCAGGTCCATCATGCGCCGGGTCTCTTCCGGGTTCATGCCGGTAAAGGGTTCATCCAGCAAAATGAGCTTGGGATCGGCTGCCAGCGCCACCGCCATGCCGAGCGCCCGCTGATGGCCATGGGGCAGGTTTGCGGTTGATTCATGCGCCAGATCGGCCAGGTCGAAGAACTCCAGCACATCCAGCGCCTTGGCGGTGGCGGTCTGCTCAATGCCCCGGTCGGTGCCCAGAACGCGGCTCAGGAACGAGGCCCGGGCGCTGCGGTGACAGCCGACCCGCACATTGTCGAGCACCGACAATTCGTGAAACAGGGTGGTTCCCTGGAAGGTGCGGATCAGCCCAAGCTCGGCAAGCGCGCTGGTCTTGCGGCCCGACACGTCCGCGCCCTGATAGAACACCTGCCCCGAGGTCGGCGCATAGAATCCACTGATGACATTGAAGGTGGTGGTCTTGCCAGCACCATTGGGGCCGATCAGACCGTGGATGGTTCCGGGATAGACCTTGAAGCTGAAATCATTGATCGCCAGCAGCCCACCGAACCGCCGGCTGACATTGCGCACTTCCAGAACAGGCTCTGTTGGTCCGGCCACGCGCAAGCTCCAGGGGGGTTGATCTCCATGAAACTGTGCGCTGGCGACCTGTCGGGGTCAAGATGCAATCACCAAGTCCGGATCGCTGGGCAATGCGGGCACAAGCTGCTCTGCGCGCAGAAAATGTATGATCGGTTTGACGATGTCCCCGAGCGATGGTTCTCCCTGCGCTGATACCGCAAGACGGCGTGCTGCTCGATAGCTGTCATTGTGGTAGCGCTTGTCCTGCATCAGATTGACGCGATCCACATGTCCGGCAATGAACGGTTTCAGGGGAAACAGCTCGTCATCCGGTCCGCAATGGGCGTTCATATGGGCAACAAACCCATCCATGGACCGATAATCGAACCGGTATCCGAAGTGCCCGGTGATGAAGTCGCAGACATCTGCAATGGCGTAGTGATCATCCGCGGTGACATGAAACGTCACCGACTCCAGATCATCGATCAGGGAGATCGCGGCAATGTTCTGTGCGCAATGATCGACCGGCAGGAAGCTCATCTGGTTACGCGCATCGGTCGATATGCCATAACGGATCATATATCCCAGGATCCGCGCGACGATGTCGCCGCGCATATAGTGACCGGCTCGTGAGGCGGTGACCAGGGAGGACCGGTAGATCCTGGCATCGAGCCCACGGTCGACCGCCTGATAGACCAGTTGTTCGGCAACCCATTTGGTCTGTGCGTAGCCGAAATCGCGATCTTCCATACCGCCATCATGTGCCCGCTCATACAGCACCGGCAAGGCACACCAGCCGAATATGAAAGTGGTGGATACGTAATGCAGGCGCTTTGGCGGTCCGGTGGTGGCCAGGCGGATAATTTCGCCGGTCCCCTGCACGTTTGCCCGGCGCATGGCGCGATAGGACTTCACATAATCCACCTCGGCGCCGCAATGATAGATCGCCGACACATTAGTTGAAAGGCCGTCCCAGACTTCAGGCGCAAGTCCCAGGCGTGGTTCTCTCAGGTCTCCCGGCACGATTTTCAATCGCTGCCACAGATCAGCGGCCGCAACCGTCCTGAGCGCACCGGTTGAACGCAATGCCGCTTCAATGCGGTTTCGCCCATGTTCTTCGTCCTGGGCGCGGACCAGAACATGGATCATCCGATCCGTCTGTTGCAGAAGTTCGCCCAGCAAATAGGCGCCCAAAAAACCGGTCGCACCGGTGATCAATATCCCCTCTTCGCCGACACTGCGTAACGGGCCCGCCACAATGTCGGCGGCCAGGACCGCGTCGCATTCTATCAGCGCATCCTCGGCGCGCGTGGCCTCCTGCACCGCATGCGCCGAGAACCGTTCAATTTCGGCAATGTCCATGTTGGGCGACGTGACCTGGCTTATCAGGGCCCGCAGCTGACCTATGGTTATCGACTGAATTATCCGCAGATCGTTCATGTTGAGAGACAGGTGATCCTTCAGCAGATCATTTGTCTCGACAAACTCTTCCAGATGCAGGCTCAAAGTCACCAGTTCAAAGGAATCGAGCCCCAATTGTTCAAGTGTCAGGCCATCATCTCCACGCTGTGCCGCAATCTGGAAAATGTCCTCAAGGCATTCATCCGCTGTACGCCCGGATCTGATTTCCGCTGCGGCCTCAAACACATCGAGCGCGTTGAGCTTGCCGCTTAGCCATCGTCCGCTGGTCAGCGCGCGCGAAATTTTTCCAGAGGATGTGCGCACGACCGAACCTCGCGGCACCAGCGCTACAAGCCTGACCGGCACCGGACACGCCTTCTGAATGTCCCGCATCACATCGGCAAGTCCTGGCAGGCCGCCTGTGCCCTTGACTTCAATGAGCACCACGACCCCTTCGCAATCGGCATCCTGTTTGTCAGCGAACGCGACCGCAGAACCCGGCGTAATCGCTGGAATGGTCGTCTCTATCATCGCCTCCAGATCATTGGGAAAGATGTTTTGCCCCCGCACCACGATCATGTCCTTGAGGCGTCCGCAGACAAACAATTCGCCTTCATGGAGAAACCCGATGTCGCCGGTACGCAGATAGCTCTGTGCGCCGTCCTCCCCACTCACCAGAGCCTCGAACACAGACCTCGAAACATCGGGCTGCTGCCAGTAGCCCCCGGCCTTGCTGCCGCTGTCGACCCAGATTTCGCCAATCTCGCCCGGGCCTTTCGACAGGCGCGTCGCCGGGTCGACGATACGCAAATCGACCCCCGGGCCCGCTTTGCCGCAACTGACCAGGCAGCGGGAGCGCGCCGGATTTTCCGGCCCGGCTTCGACACGCAGTTGATTGCGCTCGATCAGCCGTTTGTTGACAGTGATCTGAACCCGGCCACCCCCGGTCACACACAGAGTGTGCTCGGCCAATCCGTAGGCCGCAGACAGCGCCTTGGCATTAAGACCGCATGTAGAAAACCGATCAAGAAACCGGTTGACGCTCGCTGCCCGCACCGGTTCGGCCGCGTTGATCAATTGCTGGATCGAACTCAGATCGAAGCCATCGAGGCAGGTGTCGGGCACCTTGTCGCGCCGCAGGCAATAATCAAAGGCGAAGTTGGGCACGGTTGTGATCGTCGCCTTATAGTGGGAGATCGCTTCAAACCAGGCCGCCGGGCGGCGCAGAAAATCAAGCGGCGACAGGCAATAGGCGGTCCCGCCCCGCACCACCGACCAGAGATAGTAGCCAATCAGGCCCATGTCGTGGAAATGCGGCAGCCATGAGACCCCAACCGGCTGATCATGATCGAGAGCCAGCGCGCAGTTGTGAATGATATTGTCGTGGCTCACCACCACACCGCGGGGCTCGCGTGTCGAGCCGGAGGTATACTGCAAAAAGAGAACAGGTCGCCGCGTTGGTTCGAACCTATCCAGTTCGCCAACAATCTCGTCCGTTGCAAGCCAGGTCAGCGGTTCCAGCCCTTTGGCGCCGAGAAGCGAGAAGTCGATATTGCCGCCTGCGGTGATGGAACTCAGACGCCGCAGCATGTTGCTATCAGTGAGCGCCAGTGAAGCACCGGCATCACATGCAATATGAGACAGCTTCTCCAGCCCGCCTTGGCCGCCAGGTCCAACCGGTGGCGGCACCGGCACCGGAATCGCCCCTAATTTTGCGCAGGCAAAAAACGCCACCGCGAACTCCAGTCCCGGCGGGTAGACCAGCAGGACCGGACGGTCCGGTTCTACCGACCCTCCAGCCGCCAGGCTTGCGGCAAGATGATTGCTGCGCCGATGAAATTCGCGATAGGTATAGGTATCGGTAATGTTGCCGCGGGCATCTAGAAACCCGTAGAGACGCCGGTCTGGTTCACATTCGGCCCGCGTCTCCAGGATTTGTACGACATCACCCATCAACGAAACCTGATCGGCTTTCTTTTTGTTGAGCAGCCTTCAGTTCCAGGAGTCCATAGACCGGAATCCCTGCAGAACGCTAATCTCTACGCGTGACCGATCCCCGCGATAGACGGCTCAATAGGAGGCCGCGTGCTCCTGCGTGGCGGGCCTAGGGTATCAGCCCATCAAGCACGATACGAATACCCGCACTAAAGAATCCATAGAACTGGGATTCCTTCTGGACGTTAACGCCGGCGACGTTGGCATCGAAATCCTGCGCCGTTGTCACGCCGGCAGTCAATCGTGTCGTGAAGATGAAGGTTTCGTTGATCGGCACGTCTACGCCGACGTGAAGGGCGCCATTGAACGTTATTCCGGTGTCATTGGTCTGGAACCCGGCACCGCCGAGGTCATCAAAATCGAAAACTGCCAAACCTAACCCGATGCCGACAAATGGCCGCCACCGTTCATTCGGAATGTTGATTTCATGGAAAACGTTTATCAACCCCGAATACACGCTCACGTCACCGGTATGTGGAACCGGAGCCGCACCCGCATTAATTTTGAATTCGCCGTCTTCGCCATGGGTCCAGCCGAATTCAATTTCGGCACGTGTGTTAGGAGCGAAATACGCACCAACCGCTGCGGCAGCCGCGAACCCGTTATCCTCTTTATATTCGCCGTTGAAAAAAGGACCGGCACCTCTGACATTTGCTTCAGGCCGCGGAGGCAGTCCGATACCGCCGCGAGCTTCAACATACCACCGATCGAAATCAAGCATGAAAGCATCCGCCGGCGTGGCGCCAAGCCAAACCCCAACGGCCATCACAGCCGCGAGTACGTGTTTCATGAATAGATGCTCCCCAAGAGTAACAGGTGTTGCCCGCGCGATGTTACTCTCCACCGCTTTGACCTCTGAGCGAAACGCCCCTTAGTGAATCGCTCGCCCTATGTTGCGGGTCTCCACTTACGCCCGTCAAGTAACAGGAATGTGTTACAGTCGATTTTCTGGCAAAGTTGCAGATAAGCAACACTCACGGCCAAACAGAGGTTCTGCTGCCAACCGTTACAGCGGAAGACAACACCAAACCGTGCTTTGAAAGCCAGGCGCGTTCTTCATCGCTTGCAAGATGCATGTCCCAGAATGCCAATCTCGGAATCATCAGGCGATGCCATACGGACGGCATAAATGCGCTCAGAATCATTGTCATATAACCGTGCGGCATGGACATTGCCCCGACTTCGATCTTGTTGTGCCAGTATGGTTTGGTTGAATGGATGTGATGGTCCGCATGACGCGTGAGGTTGTATAAGAAAGTCGTGGAGACGGAGTTATAGCAATCCCATGAATGGCGCGGTTCGACCGGTCGCCCGGATATCCGCACCAAGCCGTAATGCTCAATGTAATTGACCGCTTCCAGATACATCTTGCCATTGACCGCCAGCGCCAGAAAGACGGCCATACCGGTCCACCCCGCAAGCCAATAGAAACCAAGGCAATAGACCAGGGACATGGCCTGGCCGCGCAATGCCCGGTTTGACAGTGACCAGACCGGTTTGCCAATTTGGGTCAGCCGATTGCGTTCGATTTTGAAAGCATTGATGAAACATCCAACTGTAGACCGTAGCATGAACGCCAGAATATATTCCCCGCGCCTGGCGGTCGCTGGATCACGTTCCGTGCCGACATGGCGGTGATGTCCGTAAACGTGCTCGATTGGAAATGTTGTGTCCCAGGTGAACGCAAGCATCCACCGTGCCACCGCCTGATCGACGGCACTGTAAGTGCGGTGCGAAAGCTCATGGGCGGCATTAATGCCTGCCGCCCCGTAGAACAGCGCAACAGTCAGTCCGGCACCGAACAGTTCATATACCGACACCACCTCACGCCGGGCAATGAGATCGACCCCGACCAGAGTGTCGGCGATCACCGCGATACCCAGAGGGTCGCCCTCCCCCAAATAGAACCCGAACACCACCGAGATCGCCAGCAGACTGGGCAGGTTTAAATATAACAGCGCATTGAACAGCCAGGGATATTTGTAGGTTCGCGTGGCGCGATCCTCGAACACTTCATCCAGCAAAATGAACCCGCCCGCCAGGACCAGTCCGGCCCACATCCAGGGACCACCCATGATCATGAAACCGATCAGGGCCAGCTGAAATCCATTGATAAACCCGTAGCGGGCATACGCCCAAACCGATTGCATGCGGCCTCCGCGCGCCGTGACCGCTTTCAGATATAGCCGATTGGGGAGTGCTGTACGAGCCCTGCTACGCCAGGATCTTAAAAACTGTCCTTGATCCAGCGGCTGACCCGCGACAGATAACCGTCACGGGTGCTGGATGCCTCGATCACGCCCGGCCAGGTGACTGTATCGGCATCGGGACTGACCGCATAGTCGAGCAAACCGCCGGCCACCGCAAAGGCCGGGCCTTTCGCCTTTTCGGGAATTCCCAGCAGTTTTTGCGGATACCCCATGCGGACCTGCAGATCGAGTGTCGATGCCGCCAGTTCGCGCACACCCGTGAGTTGGCTGGCACCACCGGTCAGCACTGCACGGCGGCCCGCCAGACGGGCAAATCCGCTTGCCCGCATGCGGTCGCGGATCAATTCGAAGGTTTCTTCCAGGCGCGGTTGAATGATGCCGGTCAGCATCGATTTGGGGACCTCGGCAACCGTATCCCTGCCGCGTTCGCCGACCAGTGGCACGGGCACCATTTCCCGGTCGTCGCACAGGCTGGGCAAGGCGCTGCCATGCAGGGTCTTCATGCGTTCGGCGTGCGCCACCGGCGTCGACAGGCCGCGCGCGATATCGTTGGTCACATGCATGCCGCCAACCGGCACCACGTCGGCAAACACCAGATTGCCTTCGATGAACACGCTGACGCTGGTGGTTCCACCGCCCATGTCGATGCAGGTGACGCCCAACTGGCGTTCATCTTCCACCAGAACCGCGCGGCCGCTGGCATAAGGCGCGATGACAAATCCATGGACGTTGAGATGGCAGTGATCGATGCAATTGGCGAGATTGCGCATCGGGCCCGGATCGACACTTATGGCGTTAACGTCAACCCCGAGCTTGTCGCCGAACATGCCGACCGGCTGACGAATGCCGCGGTTTTCATCGAGCCGGTAAGACACCGGTGCTGCGTGCAGGATTGTCCGGTCCTGGGAGTCGAGCCGGCTCCTGGCAAACTGCAGGGCGGTGTCGATATGCTCGTCCGCCACCTGCCCGTCATTGAGCTTGATTTCGGCGGTAAAACCGTCACATCCCGGCCGTCCGCCGGAGACATTGACAAAAACCCCACCGATCGTAACGCCAGCGGTTCGTTCCGCCCGGTCCACTGCTGCACGGATTGCACGTTCCGCGGCATCGATATCGACCACCACGCCGTTGCGAATGCCATGGGCAACCCGGTGTCCCATGCCCTTGATCTTGATTTCAGGCTTTTGCGGTGCAGATCCGCCCTTTTCCTTCGCCGGCGTATACTCGGCGATCAGGCAGCATACCTTGGTGCTGCCGACGTCCAGCGCCGCAACAATCGATGCCCCCTGTGTGGAATTGCCACGACCGGGACCTGGCCGGCCGCTCAGCGGAACCACATTCATCTTAACGCGCCTTTGCTTTACCCTAACGCCTACTGACCCTGGCCAATTCGGCCATGCGGGACTTTGCAACCTTGTCCGAAACCCGCAGAGCAATCCTGTCTTGCGCTCTGAGGTCGATAACCTCCACCGCCCGGTTCAACACACCGTGTGTGCGGTGCAAACCGTCCAGCTCGCGCAATGCCCGATCGACACCCTGTTCCGGCAACAGCACCTTGATGCCATTGGCCAAATACAGGCTCCACCGCCGCTCGGCCACGAGCACAGCTGCCCGTATTTGTGATCCTATGTCAGACCAGGCTTCCAGTTGGTTAATGAGATCAACTGCTCTTGTCTGCGCGCCCAATCCGACCACGATCGGCAATTCCAAATGATCACGCACCGCAAACCGGCTCATTGTTGCGCCTGATTTGTCGATCACCGCGAATTTGCCCTCGTGCTGCCACAAGGCAAACGGCTCGCGCTCGACGATTTCGATATGCAGCGTGTTGGGAAACTGCCGAAGCACCGATGCCGAGGCGATCCAGCCTTCCGCTTCCAGCCGACGCCTGGCATTATGCGCGTTGAAGCCGACCATGGATTCGCCTTCGCCGACCCCGACGATCGCGAGAATATCTTCGCGGGTTGCCCGCTTCATGCCGGATATTGAAACATTATGCGCCGAGAACCCGGCGACCCCTGCAACTGCATTGCCGACCCGCAATACTGTATCGGTCACAACAGAGGTGTGACCGCCAAGATTCAGTGCATAGAAGAGTGCGGAAATCAGAAACAGAGTTGTACCAACGCCTTCAAGCCAACCGGATCTCAGCAGTGATGACTGTCCGAGCACACCAAGCCAGCCGGTTTGCCTGCGTGCTGGGACCTGCGCCCTGCGGGCTGGACCAAACCCCGGACCGCCGTCATGTGCCATGGCACCAAATTGCTCCGCCTTACTCACCTGCCGCATGACGCGTCTTTCACCATCCAGTCCACCAGCGCCTCATAGCTGTATCCCGCATCCGCGGCCAGTTCGGGAACCAGCGACGTGCCGGTCATCCCCGGCTGCGTGTTGGTTTCCAGAATAATCAGATCACCGGTTCCATCTTCACCATCGTCGTAGCGAAAATCGGACCGGCTGACACCGCGGCACCCCAGGCATTCATGCGCCAATCGCGCATATTCCTGAATCCGGCCGTAAATATCCTCCGGCAGATCGGCCGGCAGAATATGTTCTGAGCCACCGGGAGCATATTTGGCCTCATAATCATAAAATTTCGTTGCCGACACGATATCGATGATGGCGAGCGGCTTGCCACCCATCACCGCACAGGTCAGTTCACGGCCTGGAATGAACCGTTCGACCATGACCTGGTCCCCATAGGGCCACTCATCGCTGAACAGTTCCTGCGGCGGATGCGGTTGATCATCCTTGACGATCAGCACCCCGACAGACGATCCTTCGGCCACCGGCTTGATCACATAAGGCGGTGCCATCAGGTGCTCGCGTCCAGCCTCGAGCCGGTTCGCGGTTATGCTTTCGGCAACCGGCAGCTCGACGCTGCGAAACAGTGTCTTTGCCATTTCCTTGTGCATGGCAAGGGACGACGCCAGAACACCGGAATGGGTATAAGGGATTTGCAGCACTTCCAGGATGCCTTGTATGCAGCCATCCTCACCCCAACGGCCGTGCAGTGCGTTGAACGCCACATCGGGCTTCAACTCACTCAATACCTGGGCGATATCCGGTTTTACATCGACACGGGTGACCCGGTATCCCGCACGCTCCAGTGCACCGGCACACCCATCGCCGCTGTCCAGGCTCACGGCACGTTCCGCCGACCAACCGCCCATCAGTACCGCGACGTGAAGGCTGTCCTTACTCATGATTCTCCTCCACCTTGCTCACCTGCACGCACGCCAATTCTTTTGATTTCCCAGTCCAGGGCAACGCCGCTGTCTTCAAGCACCTTCGCACGCACGGTTTCACCAAGCGTTTCAAGATCCTGTGCTGTCGCGCCACCCTCATTGATCAGAAAATTGCAGTGTTTTTCAGACACCCGTGCCGCACCGACCGCAAAGCCCCTCATGCCGGCATGATCGATCAATTCCCAGGCCTTACCCCCTTCGGGGTTCTTGAACGTGCTGCCGCCGGTTCGGCTGCGTACCGGCTGGGTCGCTTCGCGTGCGTCAGTAATGGTCTTCATCTCCATAGCGATGCGTTGCTGATCGCCGGGTACACCCTGGAACACAGCTTCGATGAAAATGAGATCTTCCGGCGCCCCGCAATGTCGATAGGAATAGGCCATGTCCTCCACGCTCAGTGTGCTTGACACGCCTGCGCGATCAACTGCCCGGGCCTCAACCAGAACATCCCTGGTCTCGCGCCCATAGGCCCCACCGTTCATCCGCAAGGCACCACCGATTGTGCCTGGTATTCCCCGAAAAAAGGTTAAACCGGAAATTCCTGCATCAAGTGCTGCCCGGGCAACCTTGACATCGGGCACGGCTGCGCCCGCACGGACCTGCGCATCATCCATGATTTCGACGCCGCCAAACCCTCGTCCCAGCCGAACGACAACGCCAGGCACGCCGCCATCGCGCACCAAAAGGTTTGACCCGACACCGATGACCATGACGGAAATTCCGATATCAACGGCCCGCAGAAATTCGCAGAGATCGTCTTCGTCGGCCGGGGTGAACAGGACTTCCGCCTGACCGCCGACCCGGAACCAGGTCAGCTCACGCAAAGACGCATCGGCGACCAGCCTGCCGCGGATCTTGGGCAGTCTGGACAACAGATGCGATCCACCGGCTTCAGCCACCGCGTTTTCCTTCGTCCTCGTCCAGCCTTTTGAGCGCATCCGGCAGCGCATTGGCCCATTGCGTGATGCTGCCGGCGCCCAGGCACACGACGATGTCGTCTTTTTCCGCAATACCTCGGATCGTCCCGGCCAGATCCGGCTCGCCTTCGATGGCCACCGCATGGCGATGGCCGCGCGATATCAGTCCCTCGACCAATGATTCGCGATCAATGCCCTCGATCGGTTCCTCGCCGGCGGTAAAGACCGGCGCAATATGGACCATGTCGGCATCGTTGAAACAGGTGCAGAAATCTTCGAACAGATCGCTCAGGCGGCTAAACCGATGCGGCTGCATGACCGCGATGACACGGCCCTGCGCCACCCGGCGCGCTGCTTTCAGCACCGCGGCAATCTCGACTGGATGATGGGCATAATCATCGAACACGGTGACGCCGTTCCACACCCCGGTCTTGGTGAAACGCCGTTTGACGCCGGCAAAAGTGCCAAGCGCCTTGCGTATGACTTTCTCGTCGATGCCGATCTGGAGTGCCACGGAAATCGCCGCGACCGCATTGAGCGCATTATATTGCCCCGGCATCGGCAGCCGCATCGCCTTTATCTTGCGCACCTGATCGGACGCCCGGTCCCGGATGTCGAGATCAAACAGGCAGTCGCCTTCGGCAAATTTCAGGTCGACCAGCCTGACCTCCGCCTGCGGGCTGACGCCATAGGTGATAACCCGCCGGTCCTTGACCCGTCCGATCAGGGCCTGGACCTCGGGATGGTCAATGCACATGACCGCAAATCCGAAGAACGGAACATTCTCGACAAAGCTGAGGAAAGCGCTGCGCAGGGCGTCGAAGTCGCCATAGTGATCGAGATGCTCAGGATCGACATTGGTGACAATCACGATATCGGCGGGAAGCTTGACGAATGTGCCGTCCGACTCATCGGATTCCACCACCATCCAGTCGCCTTCGCCAATTCGCGCATTGGTGCCATAGGCATTGATGATCCCACCATTGATCACCGTGGGATCCATGTCCGCGCCATCCAGAAGCGCTGCAACAAGAGACGTGGTGGTGGTTTTGCCATGGGTGCCGCCGACCGCGATCGACGATTTGAAGCGCATCAGTTCAGCAAGCATTTCAGCCCGGCGCACCACCGGAATGAAGCGCGTCCGCGCGGCGGCCACCTCCGGATTGTCATCCTTGACCGCTGACGAGACGACAATGATGCCGGCATCGCCGAGATTGTCTTCCGCGTGGCCGACGGCAACCGGAATCCCCAAGTCCCGCAGGCGCTCGACATTTGCGCCGGTGGCAAGATCAGAGCCCTGCACCACATAGCCCAGATTATGCATCACTTCCGCGATGCCGCTCATGCCTATGCCGCCGATACCGACGAAATGAATTTTGCCCACGTCCAGTGGAATTTTCATGAGAAGTCCTCGTTCAGATCCCGTATCGCCATAGCCTATTTCACTGCCGGGCGATCATCTCTTCAACCACATCGGCCAGCGCTTTTTCCGCATCCGGCCGGCTGAACGCCAGCGCCGCCGCCGCCCGCCGCGCCAATCCTTGCCCATCACCGCTGATCTCCGTCAACATGGTGGCCAGACGATCCGTCGTAAACGCTTCCTGTTCGACCAGCCATCCGCCGCCGCTATTGACAAATCTGAGCGCATTTTCGCGTTGATCCTGATCAAGTGAATGCGGCAGGGGCACCAGGATGGCAGGCCTGCCGATCAGGGCCAATTCCCCGATCGTAGACGCTCCGGCCCGGCAGATCACCAGATGCGACGTTCCAATTTTTTCAGGTAGATCATTGAAAAAGGGCGCAATTTCGGCTTCCACGCCGGATGTCTGATAGACCTCGCGGACCGCCTCAATATCCTCTTCCCGGCACTGTTGTACGACCTCTGGCTTCACTGTTTTCGCCAGCGCGTAAATTGCCCGTGGAACGATCTCGCTCATCACCCGCGCACCCTGGCTGCCGCCGAACACGACCACACGAAAAGGCTCGCCATCACCCCGCGGCCGATAAGGGGTCGCTGCATGGGCCTTGGCGGTTTGGCGCACCGGATTACCGGTCAACCGGTACTTGCCCGCCAATGCCGGCGCCAGATGTTTGGGATCGGGAAATGTTCCCGCCACCACATTCACCCGGGAAGCCAACAGACGGTTTGCCCGTCCGATTACCGCATTTTGTTCGTGAATGCAGGTCGGCAATCCAAGCCTGGTTGCAGCCACCAGAGGCGGCAGTGTTGGATAGCCGCCAAATCCGACCGCAGCGCACGCCCGCAAGCGGATCATGATCCGCCGCGCCTCACGATAGCCCTGCAGCAGGGTCATGATGGACGGCAAAATCTTGAGCGGCTCGCGCAAACCAAAGGTCGCAGAGCGAATTTCATGGATTTCGGCTGCCGGAAATGCCGCCGAATACCGATTGACCCGGCTGTCGGTCATCAGATGGATGACATGACCGCGGCCACCCAGTTCCTGCGCCAATGCCTGAGCAGGGAACAGATGCCCGCCGGTGCCGCCGGCGGCGATCACAATCGGACGGTCTGCGTCCTGCGGTGTGGTCATGCTCTGGCCGATGCCGCAATCCGTCCGTCCCATTGCGGGCGCACGGATCTGACCGCCGGCCGGCGGCGCGTCAGCGCCAGGACAAGTCCCATGGCAAAGGCAACGGAAATCAGGGACGACCCGCCATAGGAAATGAACGGCAGGGTCATGCCCTTGGCTGGAAGCAAGGCGACGTTGACCGCCATATTGATCATTGCCTGCAGGCCGACCATGGCAGCAAGACCGATCGTTGCGAGTTTCAGAAACGGATCGGTTTCAGCCAGAGAATGGTGCATGGCCCGGATAACGCAGAAGGTAAACAGGCCAAGCAGCACCAGGCAGGCGAGCATGCCGAACTCCTCACCGGCAACGGCGAATATGAAATCACTGTGGGCATCGGGAAGAATGCGCTTGATCGTCCCCTCACCCGGTCCAGCCCCCAGCACACCGCCCGTGGCAAAAGACTGCAATGCCGCATCGACCTGATATGTGTCACCGCTTTCCCGGTCGATGAAGCTGTTGATCCGATCAGCGACATGCGACACCGTGAGATAGGCGGTCACCATGGCGCCCGTAGCGCACAACATCAACCCGCCCATCCAGCGCCAGGAGATACCGGTCAGAAACAACATCAAACCCCAGACCGCAGTCACCAGGATGGTCTGGCCGTAATCCGGTTGCAGGACGAGCAACCCGCCAAACACCGCCAGGAGTAGAGTGGACAGCACCCGGCCGGGCATATCCGGCCGCTTCATGCCTTCCGAAAACAGCCAGGCGGCAACCACCACAAAAGCCGGTTTGACGAATTCGGACGGCTGGATGCTCACCGCCCCCAGATCAAGCCAGCGCTTGGCGCCTTTCACTTCAGCACCGAAGCCGAGCGTGACAATCAGCAAAACAAAACCAACTGCCACAACCCCCAGGCCGAGACGTCTTACCTGATGGGGGGCCAGAAACGAACTGGCCACCAGAACTCCCAAAGCTGGAACGATAAAAAACAACTGCCTTTTGACGAAGTGGAATTCACTATACCCAAGCCGCTGCGCAACGGCTGGACTTGCCGCGAGACAGAGCAACACGCCATAGGCCATCAGCAGCAACACGCCGGCCAGCAGCCACCGGTCGATGGTCCACCACCAGTCGGCCATCAATCCCCGGTCATTCCGTGAAATCAGCGACACGGCTTAAGTCCCTTTGCTCTTTGTCACGCCGGCAAGCGAATGAACCGCTTCCCGGAAGGCATCCCCGCGCAGTTCAAAATCGCGATACTGGTCAAACGACGCACAGGCCGGCGAAAACACCACGGCACCGGCACCCACGGAGCCACGCCCGAGATCCCGGGCGCTTGCCGAAACAGCCCGCTCCAGTGTACCGACGATTTCATAGGCCACATTGCCTTCCAGACTGGCTGCAAATTGCTCCGCAGCGTCCCCGATCAGATAAGCTTTCTCGATCTTTGGAAAAAACTCCTTAAGATTTTGGATACCTCCGGATTTTGCCAACCCGCCAGCGATCCACAATATCTGTTCGAAACTGGCGAGCGCCCTGGCCGCCGCATCGGCATTTGTCGCCTTACTGTCATTGATGAAAACCACGCCATTCAGCACGCCCACCTGTTCCATACGGTGAGAAAGGCCCGGAAAACTGCGCAATCCGGCAATGATTTCATCCCGTGTGAGCCCTAAAGCCCGGGCCGCGGCTGCCACTGCCGCAGCATTTTGTCCATTATGGTTGCCACGCAATGACACGATACCGTCCAGGTCGGCGAACACTTGTGTCTGCCCGGCCCGGCTTTCATAAAGCTTTCCGTCGGTGGCGAAATATCCATCGCGCACTGCATGGTCGCCGGAGATCTCAACCTTGGCCACCCCGGCCGGCAGCGTGCCTGCGATGGCGGTGCATAATTCATCATCAAGCGCAATCACCGCGGCATCACCAGGTGACTGACGGTCAAATATCCGGGCTTTGACAGCCGCGTAGTGGGCAAGGTCACCATGCCGGTCAAGGTGGTCCGGCGTAATGTTGAGCAGGATTGCAACGTCGGGCCCCAGTCCGGGTGTCAAATCGATCTGATAGGAGGAAAACTCGATGACATAGACCATGCCCGGCGCCGGCGGCTCGAGCGATAGCACAGCGGTTCCGATATTACCGCCGATAGCGACATCCCTGTTCGCCTGTTGCAGCACGTGGCCCAGCAAGGCGGTGGTGGTCGATTTGCCATTGGTGCCGGTGATTGCGACCAGCTTGGCACCAGTGTCTAAGGCGGCGAGCTCCTGAACGAACAGTTCCGTGTCGCCGATGATGTCGACACCGCTTGCCTTGGCTTTGTCGACGATCCAGTGGGGCTCGGGGTGGGTCAGCGGCACGCCGGGCGCCAGAACAATGGCATCCAGCCCGGAAAACGAAAAGTCCCGCAGATCCGCTATTTCGATGTCGCGGGATGCCAAGGCCACCCGTGCAGCTTCATTGTCGTCCCATGCAACGACCCGGGCACCGCCGGCCACCAGTGCATCGACTGCCGCCACACCGCTCCTTCCCAGACCGAACACCGCGACAGTCCGTCCGGCAAAACAGGTGACCGGGATCATCGCAACTTCAGCGTGGCCAGACCAACCAGCGCCAGAACAACAGCGATGATCCAGAAGCGCACAACGATTGTCGCCTCGGCCCAGCCTTTTTGCTCGAAATGATGATGCAGCGGCGCCATGCGGAAAATCCGCTTGCCGGTCATTTTGAAGGACGCCACCTGAACGATCACCGACACGGCTTCCAGAACGAACAGCCCACCGATAATAGCAAGCACGATCTCATGCTTGGTGGCCACGGCGATCGCGCCAAGCGCACTGCCCAGGGACAAGGATCCGGTATCGCCCATGAAGATCATGGCGGGCGGCGCATTGAACCACAGGAAACCGAGCCCCGCGCCCAAAATCGCCCCGCACAGAACCGCAAGCTCGCCGGCGCCCTTGACGAAGTTCAGCTGCAGATACTCCGAGAACACCGCATTGCCTGCAAGGTAGGCGATCAGTCCAAAGCTTGCCGCAGCGATCATCACCGGCACAATGGCAAGCCCGTCGAGCCCGTCGGTCAGGTTGACCGAATTTCCCGCCCCCACGATCACCACGGTGCCGAATGCAATAAAGAACCAGCCCAGGTCGAGCAGGAAATCCTTGAAGAACGGTACCGCCAGTGAGGTCGAATATGGTTCCTTGCCGAGGATCGTGATGACATAGCATCCGACTGCTGCGAGAACGCACTCAAGCACGAATTTGATCTTGGTCGAAGACCCGTTGGGCGATGCCCGGGTAACTTTGAGATAATCGTCATAAAGCCCGATTAAGCCGAAACCGAGGGTAATCAGCAACACGACCCAGACATAGGGATTGCTCAGATTGCCCCAAAGCAATGTGGCGACCGTGATACCGCTGAGCATCATCAGGCCACCCATTGTCGGGGTGCCCTGTTTCTCGACTATGTGGCGTTGCGGACCGTCATCGCGGATCGGTTGGCCTCTGCCCTGGCGCAGGCGCAGCACATTGATCAGCGCCGGTCCGAACAGGAAGACAAAGATCAGAGCGGTCATAATGGCACCGCCGGTGCGAAACGTCAGATATCGGAAGACGTTGAAAAACGATACGTGATCGCTCAGATCAACGAGCAGATATTGCAACATTCAGAAATCACCCGTGCGGCCAGGCCGCATTGTTTACGCGACAGTTCGCGGTTGAAATTTTGCACATAGCGCTTCGACCAACGGTCCCATTCGGCTGCCGAGTGAACCTTTGATCATGATCACGTCACCTGCCTGCACCGTATCGAGCAGGACATCTTCCAAACCTTCGGAGACCTGCGCATATATCCCACGCCGGGTTTGTGCAAGCGCTTCCCACAAATGCGCCATGTTCGGGCCGCAGGCATACACGATATCGGCAGCGGCGTCATCTGCGGCCTGCGCCAGTTCGGCATGCAGGCCAGGGCCGTCTTCACCCAGTTCGAGCATATCGCCAAGCACTGCAATGCGCCGTCCACCCTTGCCCGGTTCCGACATGCCGAGCAGTTCGAGGGCTGCACGCATGGAGGCCGGGTTGGCATTGTAACTTTCATCGATCACCGTTGCGATGCCACCTGGCACCTCAAGGTCAAGCCGGGCGCCGCGGCCCTTTGGCGGCGTCACCTGCGCCAGGCTCAGTCCTGCAAGCGCCAGATCGCCGCCAATGACTTTTACCACAGCCAGGACACCGAGACTGTTCATCACCAGGTGTTTTCCCGGCGCACCGAGTTTGTAGGTCATGACGGTGCCCTCGATCGAAGCCGTTACCGTCGAATAGGTTTCCGCCAGCACGACATCGAGGAGACGGACATCCGCGTCCTCATGTTCACCGAAACTCACCACCCGCCCTGCGCCCTGCTGTTCAGCGGCATCACGCAGGCGTTTGAAATGCGCATTGTCGCGGTTGAGAACGGCGCCGCCATCCGGTTCAAGCCCGGCAAAGATCTCAGCCTTTGCATCGGCAATTGCATCGATCGAACTGAACGCCTCGAGATGTACCGGCTGCACCGTGGTCACGATCGCCACATGGGGCTGGACCATCCGGCTCAAGGGTGTGATTTCACCTGGATGGTTCATGCCCACTTCGAAGATACCGTAGCGGGTATCACCAGGCATCCGGGCAAGGGTCAGGGGAACACCCCAGTGATTATTGTAGGATGCCACCGAAGCATGGGTCGGGCCTTGATCCTTAAGACACAGGCGCAGGGCCTCCTTGGTTCCCGTCTTTCCGACACTGCCGGTTACCGCAATAATCGTTGCCCTGGTGCGCGCCCGTGCCGCCCGCCCCAGCGCCTCGAGCGCTGCCAATGTGTCTTTGACAATAAGGAACGCGCCAGTCTCAACATCGACCACGCTCCGGTCGGACACCACCGCCAAGCCGGAGCCCGCTTCAAGGGCTGCACCGGCATACCGGTGGCCATCGGAGTTGTCGCCTTTGATGGCAAAGTAGATATCGCCCGGCTGCAGCGTTCTGCTGTCGATCGACACTCCGTTCACCGGTCCCTGCGGGTCACCGCACAGCTCACCGTCTGTCGCCTCGACAAGGGCTTGCCCGGTCCACAATCCGTTGTCAGGCATTACCATTTCCTTCACCCAGAATGCCGCGCACCACATCGTGATCGCTGAACGGAAGGGTTTTCGTTCCAACAATTTGCCCGCTTTCGTGGCCTTTTCCAGCGATCAGAAGAATGTCTCCTTCATGCAGTTCGTCTATTGCCGTGGCGATCGCTTCCGCCCGGTCGCCGATTTCCACAGCGGTCCGGCAAGCCGCCAGAATTTCGCTTCTTACCGCAGCGGCATCTTCGGTTCGCGGGTTGTCATCGGTTACATAGACAACGTCTGCAAGCCGCTCAGCCACCACGCCCATCTGCGGACGCTTGCCCCTGTCGCGGTCACCGCCACAGCCGAACGCCACCAAAAGCCTGCCATCGGCAAAGGGCCGCAATGCCTCCAGTGCGCTTTCAAGGGCGTCAGGAGTATGGGCGAAGTCGACGAACACCATGGCGCCGTTCGGGGTCCGCCCGACCAGGTCAAGCCGCCCCTTGGCCCCGCGCAGCGATTCCAGGGCACGCAATACCTGATGCCCGTTGCTGCCGGTCGCCAGCACAAGTGCCGCGGCAACCAGAGCATTCGATACCTGAAAGTCTCCGACCAGCGGAATTTCGGCGTCGAACTCCTCATCCTTGTAGCGGATCCTGACAGTGTGCCCCAGATCGCTGTGCACATGGCTGACAAGTTTGAGCATTTCGCCGTTCTCGCCGACCGTGAGGATATTCAATCCGTGTGCTGTGCAAACTTCGATCACCCGTGCGGCATCAGGACTGTCGGCATTGATCACCGCCGAGGCGCCAGGCGTCAGCAACTCGGAAAACAACCGTAACTTCTGCGCGAAATAGTCCTCGAACGAGCTGTGATAATCGAGATGATCGCGGCTGATATTGGTGAACGCAGCAGCGGCAAAGTGAACACCGTCCGCCCGGAACTGGGCGAGACCGTGACTGGAAACCTCGGCGGCCAGATGCTGGACCCCGTCTTTCACCAGATCATACAGCATTGCGTGCAGCACCACCGGATCAGGCGTCGTATGGGCGAGCGGACGATTGCCGTCCGGGGTTACCAGACCAAGGGTACCGATGCTTGCCGCGCGGTGCCCGAGCGTTTGCCAGATCTGGCGCACGAAGGACGCAACCGACGTCTTGCCGTTGGTACCGGTGATCGCAACCGCGATTTCCGGTTGAGCGCCATAAAACCGCGCCGCACATTTGGCGAAGACCTGGCGCGGGTTCGGCACCTTCACAAGCGCCACCTCATCAGGAGCCGTTATTTTGGCTTTTTCAGGCGCCAGCACAGCCACTGCGCCATGCTCCAGCGCCTGGGACACAAAGCGCGCACCGTCTGTTGCAGTGCCGGGGAGTGCTGCAAACAGAAAGCCCGGCTTCACCTCGCGGCTATCCGCGGTCAACCCCAGAATATCCAATCCCGACCAATGTACGGGCATGGTATCGGTAGAGGGCATGAGGTGTGAAAGAAGCATGTGGCGGAGACACAGTCAGGGTTGGTTGAGCGCTTGGCGGCCTTTTTGGGTTGTCGGTTGGGACTGTGGGGCAATGCCGAGTATCGGCGCAATCCTTTCAATGACCCGCCCGGCCGTCGGAACAGCGTTCCAGCCCGATGTCTTGTAGCCGTGCGTACCTTCCGCAGCCTTCGGTTCATCGAGCATGACCAAAACGACATAACGCGGATCATTACCAGGAAACATCCCGAGGAAAGATGTCAAAAGTGCGTTCTTTGCATAGCGCCCGTTCACCACCTTTTCAGCTGACCCTGTCTTGCCGCCAACCGCGTAACCGTCAACGCCGGCTTTGGTTGCCGTACCATCCGACACGTTGAGCATCATCAACTCGCGGATGATGCGGCTGGTTTCAGGCTTGATCACCCGCACGGCCTGGGTTGCCGCGACCGTTGCATCGCGCACCAGGAATGTCGGCGTGATCAGGTTGCCGCCATTGACCAGCGCTACGCCCGCAGCCGCAAGATGAAACGGCGACACCGACAGGCCATGTCCAAAACCGATCGTCATGCTGGAAATCTTGGTCCAGTTACGCGGCACCAGCGGTGCAGCATTCTCCGGCAATTCGGTGCGCAGGCGATCCAAAAAACCGAGTTTTGCAAGAAACGCTTTATGCCCGTCGAGACCGACATCCAGGGCCATTTTGGCGGTCCCGATATTCGATGAATATATGAACACCTCGGGCATGGTCAGAACCCGCCGTTTGGCGTGGAAATCGTCGATCCGGAACGACCCGGCCTTGATCGGTGCCCGCGCGTCATAGCTGCTTTTGAGCGAGGTCACCCCGGCATCCAGAGCCATTGCAAAGGTGATCGCCTTGAATGTGGAACCCAGCTCATAAACACCCGCGGTCAACCGGTTGATCCTGGTCTTGTCCAGGGAGGATTCCGGCACATTCGGGTTGTAATCCGGCAAGGACACCATCGCCACAACCTCACCGGTGTGTACGTCGAGCACCACGCCGCCGGCGCCGATCGCCTGAAACCGTTTCATCGCCGTGTCGAGTTCGTCAAGAAGCGCATGTTGAACCCGAATGTCGAGCGACAGCTGGACCGGCGCAGAGGCGATCGCTTCGGTCTGCGCCAGTGACGCGACATAGAGCTGGCCCTGACCATCGAGGAATTTCTCGATACCGGCAAGACCACGCGAATCCACATCCACATGGCCCAGAACATGTGCCGCTGCCCGGCCGTTGGGATAGACCCGCAGGGTTTCGTCACGAAAGCCGATACCCGGAATTCCAAGATTGTGGATGGTCGCCTGTTGACGCGGCGTCACTTCCCGCTTGATCCACACAAAGGCGCGCTTGCTGGTGAACTTCGCCCGCAGGTCTTGCGCGCCAAGACCCGGCAGATTGGCGGTCAGCAGTTCGATCGCCTCGTCGATATCGATGATTTTACGCGGGTCGGCATATACCGACGCGATCTTGACGTCACTGGCCAGCACCACGCCGTTACGGTCGACGATATCGGGCCGCGGGAAGGTCGCCGCCCGGTTGTCAGCCTTGCGGCTGACCGGCGCTGTGGACGGCCATATGGAGACGATGCCGACACGCACAGCGATAATGGCGAAGCACAAAACAAACGCCGCCATCACAATGCGCGACCGCGCTGCCAGCCTGCGTTGTTCGACGCCCGCTGACGCCTGTGTCATGCCGTCCGGCGCCCGTGCCTGGCCACGATCGAGAGAACTGTTGCGCATCATTGATCAATCCTCAGCAGGCCGGCGATCGGGTCGTTGCCTTCATGCAGGGGCTGATAGGGGTCGCGTTCGGGAATTGCCTTCGATATGTCCTGTTCACGGATGATCTGGGCTGGTCCGACGCGCTCGAGCGTAAGGTGGCGTCCAGCCAGTTCCTGGAGCCGTTTTGGCCGCATCATGTGGCTCCATTCCGCCCGCAGCAAGATGATTTCCTGCTCGGTTTGCGCGATGTCCCGTTTCAGTTGGGCCACTTCCTTGACCGAAGCGCGCACGCCGTATTTAAGCTCGTACATCCAGACGGCAAGCGCCACCACACTGAACACAAGCACCATGTTGAGCACCCGCAGCATCTAGGCGCTCCCCAGAATCGGCACGTTCGAGGTGGCAATATCAAGTGGAATGACCGCCGCCGTTGTGCGCTCCGCGGCCCGCAGTTTGGCCGACCTTGCACGCGGATTGCGACCGACCTCGGCCTCACCCGCACTCAGCGTGCCGCGCACCAGCATCCGGAACGATGGCTCGGGTCCCGGATCCGCAATTTCCGGCAAATGTCTGGACGGGCGGGATTTCGTGCCGGCACGGGTCCTGAAAAAGGTCTTCACGATCCGGTCCTCGAGCGAATGAAACGAAACCACCACCAACCGGCCACCCTCGCATAAAAGTTCTTCCGCAGCAGCCAGCCCGCGCGCCAGTTCATCCAGCTCACGGTTGACATAGATGCGCAGGGCCTGGAAGGCCCGGGTCGCTGGATGGATCCTGGAATGACCGGCGCTGCCGCCAACCGCTTGCTCGATAATGGCGACCAGCGCACCGGTTGTCTCGATTGGCTGCACCGCCCGGGCATCGACAATTGCACGGGCTATCCGGCGCGAACGTTTTTCCTCGCCGAGGCGCCACAGGATCGCCGCCAACCGGTCTTCTTCGTAGGTGTTGACGATATCAGCGGCATTTGGAGCGTCCTCACCCAATCCCTGATCCATACGCATGTTCAACGGGCCGTCATTGGCGAACGAAAAGCCCCGCTCGGGGCGGTCGAGCTGCATTGACGAAACACCCAGATCGAGCACCACGCCGTCGACCTGCTGGATTTCCATGTTGCGTGCCAATTCGGCCATTTGACTAAACCGTCCTTCAAGCGGCGAGAACCTTCCGCCGAATTCCTCGACCAGCGGCGCTCCCAGCGCAAGCGCATCGGGATCGCGGTCAATTGCCAGAACCCGGCACTCGGCATGCTCCAGGATCGCCCGTGTGTAGCCTCCAGCACCGAATGTGCCGTCAACATATACGCCGCCATCACGCGGCCCCAGCAAGTCGAGCACCTCCGCCAGCATGACCGGCAAATGAGGTGCTCTAGGGTTCGCATTTGCTGAGTTCATGACGGGGTGGCAAATCGAAAGGCACGGCGTGGTCGCGCCGCATCGTGTGTTCTATGGTTTGACCACGTCCGCGCCTCTCTCCCCTCGGTTTCTGGCCGGCGAAAAAGGCGCACGCACGGATCTGGAACTGCGGCGCTGCGCGACGACCATTTATTCATTGCTACTGCTCTACGGGATCTCCCGTTCATCCGTCCCACTTCGGCATCCATTGTCTCCCCGAGAGCGTTAACAAAAAGTTGCCAAACATTGGGGACGTGCAAATTTGCGGTGCATTCCGCGCCCATACGGGACCAGCTGGCCTGTAAGCCGGGTTCTGTTCGCGCGCCGAAGCGCGGTCGATGACCATTCATCTAGGGCATCCGTTGCCGGATGCCTCATGCAACCAACCCGGACCGCGGCTCGGAAACAAGCCTGGGGCCGAAGCCCCGCGCCGTCCCTATTAGGTTTTGCTCCCGGTGGGGTTTACCATGCCGCCCCTGTTGCCAGCGGCGCGGTGCGCTCTTACCGCACCCTTTCACCCTTACCGCAGACATGTCCGCGGCGGTTTGCTTTCTGTGGCACTTTCCCTGGGGTCACCCCCGCCGGGCGTTACCCGGCACCGTGTTTCCATGGAGCCCGGACTTTCCTCCCCTGCTGAAATATCCAAGGATAGCCAGCAGCGACGGCCATCCGGCCAGCTGATTGCCTGACATAGGGTTCAAAGACCCACGCCGTCAAGAGATAGTGGGATCAAGCGCTGTCTGGAGGGCCAGCAGGGTGTCCCGCGTCGAGCGATCAGCAACACCGCCGGTTTTGGCCTGGCGGAAGTGAAGCTGGAACGCCTGGACAACGGATTCGGTAGCGGTGTCGTAAACCCCGGTCACGTCGATACCGTAGCCATAATCGGCAAGCGCCGTTTGCAGTTCGCCGACTTCGTAGCCTTTACTCCCAGGCTCGAATTCGCTTCCTTGGGTGATCGGCGCGGGTTCGACCCAGTGGCCGATGCCGGCCCGGTGCAACCTGGCCCAGTCAAATTTCTCGCCTGGATCGATCTTGCGGCCCGGCGCCACGTCGGAATGAGCAAGCACTCTCTCAGGCGCGATGTCGTGGCGTGACAGAATGTCGAGACAGAGCGCCTCGACTGCGCGCATCTGGACGTCGGGAAAGTCCGGATACCCGTTGGTTGGGCCGACATTTTGAATTTCAATGCCGATGGAACAGCTGTTAATGTCGGCTTCGCCGGCCCAATGAGAGGCGCCCGCATGCCAGGCCCGCCGGTCTTCGGAAACCATCTGGACGATCTGTCCGTCTATATCCACCAGGTAATGACAAGATACCTCGGACACCGGCGTGCACAGCCATTCAATCGCGGCTTCCGCGGTCTCCATCGAGGTATAATGCAGCAGCAGCAGGTCCGGCTTCAGTCCGCTGCGTCGTTCGCCATGATTGGGCGATGGGCGATAAGCGATACGAAACTCCTCGTATCCACTCAAAATCCCCGCTCCCTTTCGATCTGGTCATAGGCTGCATTGATCGCGGCAACCTTGCGGTTGGCGATTTCGACCGCATCGGCGGGCACGCCGCGCGCGATCAGCTTGTCTGGATGGTTGTCGCGCACCAGACCGCGATAGACCCGCTTGATCTCGTCTTTGGAAGCGGTGCGGTCGATGCCGAGCACCACATAAGGATCGGTCTTCTCAGGCGCCACATGGCGCGCCCGGATACGCTCGAAATCGTCATCGGAAAATCCGAATATGCCGGCCACGGAATGCAGAAACGCAAGCTCCGTTTCGTGCACCACATTGTCTGCCTTGGCGATATGGAACAAACCATCCAGCACATCTTCAAGGGCTTCCGGCTTTTCCTTAAACAGGTTTGCAAGCTGGCCGGCATAAGCCTCGTAGCCCGCCACATCCCGTTTTGCCAGATTAAACACCTTGGACACGCTGGACATGTCCTCCGGCGTGATGACAAAGACTTCCTTGAAGGCATCGACTTCGTCTTTGGTGACCACGCCGTCGGCTTTTGCCATCTTGGCGCCGAGCGCAATCACACCGATCGTGAAGGCGACATCTTCTTCCGGTTCGACCGGAGCGCTGCTTGAGCGCCCGCGGTCATAGGTCAGGTGTCCGGCAAATCCACCGATCAGCGCACCGATTGGTCCGCCAATCGCCATGCCTGCTGCGGCACCGACAAGTTTTCCCCATATCGACATGCGCCGGACCATACACGAAGTCAGAATATTGCACTGCAAAAAGTTACGTTATTTGCACGCAAATTGCAGCCTACGATGTCACCGCCTGTCAGGGTCCATGGCAAGCTTCTTGTCGAAATGAAAGCGCACAATTCCGCCGCCGATTGTCTTGTTGGACTTGTCCTGCGCGGTTTCTTCGCGGACCAGACGAAAACCCTCCGCACGATACATCGCCAGCGCCGCCTGCTGCAGTTCCGAGGTACTCAAGACCATGCGCCTGTAGCCGATATTTTCGGCCGTGCGTTCAGCATGCTCAAGCATTTGGCGGGCCAGTCCCTTGCGGCGATGGCCCGGCCCGACATACATCCGGCGCAACTCGACCACATCGATATCGACCCGCTCCAGCCCATACATGCCGGCAATCTTACCCTTGACAACCGCCACCCACAGGCCATTACCGAGCGCTGGATCGTAATAGCGCAGGAACGGCTCGATTTCCTGGCTCAGGCACAAGGCAATATAGGCTTCGAACGCGTCGTTCATATCCGGTGGCGCCAGTTCCCGGTTGACCGAGACGAACAGGTCGACAATGTCCTGCCGGTCCCGTTCTTCTGCCAGGCGAATTTCAGCCATGGCATCAGAAGACGTGATGTCGGCTCCGCTCATTTGCCCTGCTCAGCCCGATACTGTTCCAGCAGAGCATTCCATTGCTTTACGTATTTCTCAATTCGGTCCTTGTCATTTTCCTTATGGAGGAACGGTTTGCGCAAACCTGTGATCATTACCAGGTCGTCATGTGCCTCCGAATAGGGTTGGAACATGTCGCACTTACAGTGCGGCAACAGCACTGACAGCCGGGCATATTCTTCTGTCGGGAACTTGTTGTTGAGTTGCAGGTATCTGAGCTCGGTGAGTGTTTCAATGGGCCGGAGCGATTGATCTTTCACACGAATGCTGATCATCCAGAGGTCTTGCAATCGTCTCAGATGTTGCAGGGGCTCAAGAGTATCTGGTTTGAAGACATTCCAGACACCGCCGCTCAGCTGCAGTCCCTCAAGGTCAACCAGTTCAGCGAGGGGTGAAAGATCGTGGACCTTGATAACGTCCTCGATACTCAGCAGCCGAAGCCCGGTCATTTCCGCAAGCGGTGCAAGAGAAGTGACCTTGGTGTTCCAATCCAGACCGAAATACTTCAACCGGGGAAATGATTTCACACAGTCCAGACTGGTGATGCGAACGCCATACAGATAAAGCAGCCTGGGATTGATCAGGGCAGCAATTTGCGCAAACTGCTTTTCGTTTGCGTTAAATATCCACACATCTGCAAGTTCCGGCCATTCGCCGAGCCGTTCCAGATGTTTGGTGTCGCCGGATATGCCGATTTGGTGCGGTGGCGCCTCGATGACCGCAAGATCGCTGACGGTTTCCGGCCGCAGGTTGATATGCGCCAGATTGGCAAGGTCCATGGTTACCTCCTGCGCCTCATCCATGAGGCATAAGCCTCAGCAAGACGACCTTTTTCAGCGTTTTGAGAGATAGCTCGCTGGGTGTGACGGCGATCCGCCTTACCGTCTTGAGCGCCTTCAGCAGCCAGGCTTCCCGCTCCATCACATCCGGGGCGCAGGCTTTTCTGGTGGTCGCAAGCGGGCCGAAAACAAGCGTGTCGCCATTTTGCCGATAGCTGCCGGTAAAACGATTGCAGCCGGCATATCCACTAACCACGCCGGCCGATGAAAACTCCAGGAAAACCGGTTGGTCGTCCGTGCCAGCGTATCCCGACAGAGGCACCGGACGCCACATGCTGCCCGCCAGTGGGGCTGCATCATCGGCATGCAGCGAAGACATCCCGGCGAGCAAAGCTCCTACCGCCACTATCGCCCAAACGATCAGCCTCAAGTTTCAGCTCCAAACCAGTTTTCAATCATCACAGCCGGGCTACCTTTGCTATAGATGGGGATACAGCATCGGATGCAGAAGGGTCAAACTCATGAATGGCAGCGACAATCTGGAGGCGATTCTTAAAACTCTGATCGATGGGGTCTGGAACGCGGGCCGTTATGAGCTGATACCCGAGGTATTTGCGCAGAATGCCCAACTGCACATGGCCGGTATCGAACTGGAGGGACATGAGGCAATCCGCGATCACTATATCAGTCCGTTCCGCACCGGGTTTCCCGACCTTCATATCGAAGTGCTCGATCTCCTGCGTGACGGCAACAAGGTCGCCATGCGGCTGCGTGGTACCGGCACCCATGACGGTGATTATCGCGGCAAACCGGCGACCGGCAAACAGCTCGACTACACCGGCATTGTCGTGATGCATATGGAGAGCGGTAAGATCGTCCATGTCTGGGGCCACTCGGATGCCGCCGGCAAGATTGCCGCATTCTGACGCCATGGCGGCCGCGCCAGCATTAAGTAAGGTCATGGAAAAGATCACGATGGTCTTTCCCGACCGCGACGCACAGGCGGTGCTGGCGGTTCTCGACCGATATGGCATCGAGCAGCATGAACAGGAACGCCGCCGGGTACAACTGGCCATCCTGAAATTGTGTGATGAGACCGAGCCTCCGGATCTTGAGCGTACCGTCGAATATGCCAAGCAGGATTTCCGCGATATTCTGGCATGGGCGGAAAGCCCCAACTTGATGGATCGACACAGCCTGAAAGACGAAACGAAGCGGCAAAAACTTGCCGATCAGGATCGCGCGCAATATCTCGCCTGGCTGAACAAGCGTTAGAGGGAGGTCGCCGCGCGGGCCGCCTGATCATAAAGCCCGGAAAGCGCCCGCAGAAGTCCCGCCAGCCGGCTGATATCCTGTGCGTCCACGGTCAGGGTTTCCATCGAGGCGAGCAGGCACTGTTCGCGGATTTCGCGGTAGCGTTCACACAACGCCCTACCCTCCGGCGTCACTTCGGCGAATTTTTCCTTACCCTTGCGGCGCGACGCCACAAGCCCCGCCTTCTCAAGTTTCTTCAGGGCGTAGGAGACGACATGGGTATCTTCCAGATTGAGCATCAGGCAGATATCCGCCAGGCGCTTTGGCCGCGCCCGATGATAGAGCACATGCAGCACCAGGACATCGAGCGCACCGGCATCAGCGACACCGGCTGCCATCAGCCCGCGCACGATCCAGCGTTGAAACGCATTATTGGCAATGGTCAGGGCGAATTCCATTTCCGACAGCTCCGGCATACCGGACCCGGCAAGATGGGACGACGACACAATTGGCGCCGGGCGGCGGCTATGGTTGGGTGAGTTCTGCTGGGTCATGGGATCTCCTCAATCGGCATTACGATAATATAATACCAATAAAATGTCGATAATTTATTGACGTTGATCGCACTTTCTGGTTCATAATGCGTTACACACCCATTTGAGGATCAGCGTCATGAGCCAAACAGCAGGTAGCCAGTGGGATTTCTGGATCGACCGTGGCGGCACCTTCACAGATGTCGTCGCCCGCGCTCCCGACGGCGCCATCAAGGCACACAAGCTGCTGTCGGAAAACCCCGAGAGCTACCGCGATGCCGCCATCCAGGGGATACGCGAGCTGCTCGGCATCGATACCGGCGAACCGATCCCGCAAGGCGCGATCAACGCGGTCAAGATGGGCACCACCGTTGCCACCAACGCCCTGCTGGAGCGCGCCGGGGACCGCACGGTACTGGTCACCACCCAAGGCTTTCGTGATGCCCTCGAGATCGGCTATCAGGCACGCCCCAACCTGTTTGACCTGCACATCATCAAGCCGGAGATCCTGTATGAGCGTGTGGTCGAGGTGCATGAACGGGTCATGGCCGACGGCACAATCGACACGCCCATCGAACTCGACACCGCGCGCCAGAGCCTGACCGAGGCTTTCGATGCGGGTATCCGCTCGGTGGCCATCGTCTTCATGCACGGCTACCGCTACCACGATCACGAAAAGCGTGTGGCCGATCTCGCCAGGGAAATTGGTTTCACGCAAATCTCGGTCAGCCATCAGGTCTCGCCGCTCATGAAACTGGTCGGCCGCGGCGACACCACGGTGGTCGATGCTTATCTCTCGCCGATCCTCAGGCGCTATGTGGAGCAGGTTTCATCCGAGCTTTCCAGCGGCAACAATGGCAGCAGCTCCGCTCCCCAGCTCATGTTCATGCAATCCTCCGGCGGCCTGACCGCAGCCGACCTGTTCCAGGGCAAGGACGCGATCCTGTCCGGACCGGCGGGCGGTGTGGTCGGCGCCGTTGAAATCACCGAAATGGCCGGCTTCAACAAGATGATCGGTTTCGACATGGGCGGCACCTCCACCGATGTCTCTCATTATGACGGCGAACTGGAACGCACCTTCGAGACCGCGGTTGCAGGCGTTCGCATGCGCGCACCGATGATGCTCATCCACACGGTCGCGGCCGGTGGCGGTTCGATCCTGCATTTCGATGGTGCACGGTTCCGGGTCGGTCCAGATTCAGCCGGCGCCAATCCGGGCCCTAAATGCTACCGCCGCGGCGGACCGCTATCGGTGACCGACGCCAATTTGATGCTGGGCAAAATCAACGCCTCGTTCTTCCCGGCAATCTTCGGGCCCGGCCAGGACCAGCCGCTCGACACCGACGCGGTGACAACCGCCTTCACCCAACTTGCCGGTGAACTCGGCGACGGACGTTCGCCTGAACAGATCGCCGAAGGTTTCATCACCATCGCGGTCGAAAACATGGCCAACGCGATCAAGAAGATCTCCGTCCAGCGTGGCTACGACATCACCCAATATACTCTCACCTGTTTCGGCGGCGCCGGCGGCCAGCACGCCTGTCAGATCGCCGACACGCTGGGCATGAAGACCATCCTCATCCATCCCCTCTCCGGCATCCTGTCGGCCTATGGCATGGGGCTCGCCGATATCCGCGCCAACCGCCAGCGCGCCATCGAGGAGCCGATGACGCCGGACCACGACATGACCTGGTGGCAGGTGATGGAGGAACTGGCCCTTGAGAACCGCCTTGAGCTGTCACAGCAGGGCATCGATCCAGGCGAGACCAAGACGCTGACCAAGGCGCACCTGCGCTATGCTGGAACCGACACGGCAATCGCCGTTGACGGCAGTTCCTTAAGCTATCAGCCGCTTAAGGACAATTTCGAAAAGGCCCATAAGCAGCGCTTCGGTTTCATCACACCGGAAAAGCAGATCGTCATCGAGGCGCTCGAAGTGGAAACCCTGAGCGGCGGCGCCAAGGCGACCGAGCCCGACCACGATACCGTCTCCATCCCGGCCGAGCCGACCGCCTCCACGCGGTTCTTTTCCGGTGGTGCATCACATGACGCGCCGGTGTTCGACCGCGAAACCCTGCTGCCCGGCCAGACCGTGCAGGGTCCGGCGATGATCATCGAGCCCCATGGCACGATCATCGTCGAAGACCAGTGGGCGGCCGAGATTACTCCCAAACGGCATGTGGTCCTGAGGCGCACAACAGAGGCCGTCCGCGAAGCAGCGATCGGCACCCATGTTGATCCGGTCATGCTGGAGATCTTCAACAACCTGTTCATGTCGATCGCCGAGCAGATGGGCGTCACCCTTGAGAACACCGCCTATTCGGTCAACATCAAGGAACGGCTCGACTTTTCCTGTGCGGTGTTCGACCAGCAGGGACAGTTGATCGCCAACGCCCCCCATATGCCGGTGCATCTGGGCTCCATGGACCGCTCGGTCGAAGCGATCATCGAGCAGAACCCGAACATGGCACCCGGCGATGTCTATGTGCTGAACGCGCCCTATAATGGTGGCACCCATCTGCCGGATATTACGGTCGTAACCCCGGTGTTCGACGAAGACGGAGCGACCATTCTGTTTTATGTGGCCAGCCGCGGCCACCACGCCGATGTCGGCGGCATGGCGCCCGGCTCCATGACACCGCTTGCCACCGATATCCGTCAGGAAGGCGTGGTGATCGACAACTTCAAGATGATCGACCGCGGTGAATTCCGCGAACAGGCGCTGCATGACTTGCTGTCGTCCGGCGAATATCCATGCCGCAACCCGGTGCAGAACATTGCCGATCTCAAGGCCCAGGTCGCGGCCAATGAAAAAGGTGTGCACGAGCTGAGACGCATGGTCTCGCAATTCGGCCTGGGCGTGGTGCATGCCTATATGTCCCATGTTCAGGACAATGCGGAGGAAAGCGTGCGCCGGGTGATCGACGCCCTGCACCCCTCCGAATTCGCCTATGAAATGGACCAGGGCACGGTGATCAAGGTGGCGATCTCGGTCGACAAGGAGGCCCGCACCGCAACCGTCGACTTCACCGGCACGAGCCCGCAGCAGAACTCGAACTTCAATGCCCCTGCCCCGGTCACAAGGGCAGCCGTGCTCTATGTATTCCGCTGCATGGTCAACGACCAGATCCCCATGAATGCCGGTTGCCTGAAGCCGATCAACATCGTGGTGCCGGAAGACTGCATGCTGGCGCCGAAATTTCCAGCCGCCGTGGTCGCCGGCAATGTCGAGGTCAGCCAGGCCGTGACCGACACCCTGTTTGGCGCACTTGGCGCGCTTGCCGCTGCCCAGGGCACCATGAACAACCTCAATTTCGGCAATGACACATATCAGTATTACGAAACCATCTGCGGCGGCTCAGGCGCCGGCCCCGGCCATGACGGCACCAGTGCGGTGCACACCCACATGACCAACACCCGCCTGACCGATCCGGAAATCCTCGAATGGCGTTACCCGGTGGTGCTGGAAAGTTTCGCCGTGCGCCGCGGCTCCGGCGGCAAGGGCAAATGGACCGGTGGCGACGGCACCCTGCGCACAATCCGCTTCCTGGAAAAGATGGACTGCTCCCTGCTATCCGGCCACCGCCATGTACCCCCCTTCGGGCTGGACCGCGGCGCACCGGGTGAGTGCGGCGAAAACGCCGTTCGGCGCCTGGACGGCAAGATCGAAAAGCTCGAGGGCTGCGACCAGACAGTGATTGATGCCGGCGAAGCGATCATCATCAAGACACCCTCGGGTGGAGGGTATGGAGCCCCGTAACCAATAGAACGCAGCATCGCCAAATCCTCAAACTCTGCTGAAAAGCGCCGCCATATCGCCGCAATCGGGACACAAAAGCCTCCTGCCCCCATTGGACCCGGAGAACGACCATGTCTGCTGCGAGCCGCATATCCCGTCTGGTACCCGATCTGTCGGCAACCATTGCCCGGTTTCCCGGCTGCATTTTGGCAGCGCTTGTCCTGTGCGTCGTCGCCAATCTGGAGGCCGCCGACGTCGTCTCATACGAATTCCACGAGCTGGAACAGATCTATTTAGCAGGCGTTGCAGCGTTTCTTGCCGGCGGCGCCGCACACCTGTTCGCGCTTGGCCGCAAATGGAACGCCGGGTCCACGGCCATTGTCGGCCTCGGTGTCGCCGCCCTGGCTGCAATTCTAAGCTATTTCTACGTTCAAACCGGCGGCCATCCGAAGTTCTACCTGCCGGGTTTCGCGTTGGCCTTGACATTTGCCGCCTATCTTCGCCCCGGTGCGTCGCAGAGCGCGCTTTGGCTGTTCAATAGCCGGCTCGGTCTTGCGGTCATTATGGCAACGGTGATCACACTGATTTTCTGCCTTGGGCTATCAGCAATCCTGGCAAGCCTTGACTATCTGTTCGACGTGAAGATCGATAATTCACTCTATGAGCACATCTGGATCACCGGGGCCACGTTGATCGGCCCGGTCTACGGTCTGTCCCTGATGCCGGACAATCTGGACGAAGAACTCGTGATCAACGAAGAGGCCACTTTGCTGGAGCGCGGCATTTCGGTCCTGATCAACTATATCCTTGTTCCACTGGCTGTGATCTATGTGGTGATCCTGCATCTTTACGCGGTCAAGATCGCCTGGACCTGGGCCCTGCCAAAGGGCCAGATCGGCACCATGGTTCTGCTGTTCGGCTTAGGCGGCACGGCGACCTATCTGATCGGACGGCCCTGGGCTGAACGCGGCACCCGCCTGCTCAGGTGGTTTCAGGCAACCTGGTTCTGGTTCACCATCATACCGGTCGTCCTGCTGAGTATCGCTGTCTGGCAGCGCCTGTCCGATTATGGTGTGACGCCCGAACGCTACGGCCTGGTGCTGATAGCTCTCTGGCTTCTTGCCATGGCAATCTATCTGGCATTGCGCCGGCATCTGGCCGACAGCCGGGCCATCCTGGCAACCCTTGCAGGTCTTTTGCTGATCGGGTCGTTCGGCCCCTGGAGCGCCCGCGACATATCGGTTGCAAGCCAGATGTCGCGGCTGGTCGGCATCATGGAGAGCCATGGTTATCTACGCGACGGGCGGTTGGTCGAGACCATTCCGGCAGCCGGCACCTTGGCATCGGGTGTTTCATCGAACGCCTCTTCCATCGTGGCATTTTTGCGCAGATTAGGTGCGCTCGATCAACTCGCTCCGCTGTTCGCCGGCCGCTTGGATAACCCGTTCGACGACTCATTAAAACCCTCACTGCTCGCCAGAACAATCAAAAAACAGCTGCACCTCGGTGCAGCCCCCCACAAGCCCGACGATCGGAAATATGTGAGCTTCAATGCCGCCAGTCCCGGTCAGGTATCAACCGATGTGAACCGTGTCTTATCAGGACCGCATCTGGCGTTTGCCCGTAGCGCTCAGGCCAAACCGGGCGACACGACAACGGTCATTGCGTCAATCAGTGAGGGCCGTTTGACCATCCGGCACGGCGATCGATCATGGCAGGTATCCGCATCCGACCTGCTGGCGGAGGCCAGGAAACAAAACAGCACCAAACCGCCACGAGGCACGCCAATCCGTCTGGAAGTGGCGGGAGAGAATGGCACCGCGGTGCTGCTTCTCATAGAAGTCCAAGGCCAAGTCAGCACCACCGAAGCAAAGCTGAGGAGGGTCAAGTTCTGGGTGCTGCTGCCAGCGCAATAAACCATCGCACTTCGTCATTCCCACGAAAGTGGGAATCCAGAAAACCGGGGTGTTTTCAGGCCTTAACAGCAGTTACTGGATACCCGCTTCCGCGGGTATGACGGAGAAGTGGTGCAACACGCTCTAACCTACCGGCATTGCTTGTACTCGCCCGAATAGGCCAGAAACTCGCCGGTTTCCGGGTTGAACGAGCGGTATTTGGCAGCGCAGTAGTCGTACCAATCTTCGGTCCAGGGCTCCGGCGCATAAGCACTGTGCGCAGCGGTCGGCTGGGCGGTGTTCGATGCCCGCTGCATGCAATCCGCATAGGCGTCCTGGTAGAACGCCTCATAGCGGCGGTTTTCCCGGTCGGTGCCGATCACAGCACCTGTGCTGCCGCCGATCAGGGCACCGATGCCAGTGCCCTTATTACCACCCACCACCTTGCCGATGATGGCGCCGAAGGTACCGCCTACCAGGGCACCGCCGAGGGTGCCTTTGCCTCGGGTTTGATCATGGGCCACGCTTTGGGCATAGTCGTCGCAATATTCGGAATTGGCGGAAGCGGGCGTGCTCGTGGCGCCAAGGGCAATCACTGAAAACGCCAAGATGGCGGCTGCGAACTGTGTACGGGCAAACGGTTTGATCATGTCATCTCCTCCAAACGGCACCCCCCTCCAAGGCAGGTGATCCTTGTGGATAGATGCTGCGTTACCGGCGAAATATGGGTATTTCGTGGTTGGTTTCTGAGTTCCCGGGCTGTTCTATTCAATCAAACACGAACCCGGTTAAGATCCGCCACGCACTATTTCTCAAGCGCATCACCGGTCTGATCAACGCCCATATCCTCCATATCCATATAGCGGTTACCGATCCGGTGGTGTGGGCGGCCCGATAGTGCAGCCCCGATTGCTATGACAATTTCATCGGCTGCCGGCGCATCGACGATGTGGAATTCAAGGGTCAGATAATGCGACCGGAAACCCTCGTCATGCTTGTGCATCATGGGGATGGTGATTGCGGTGCCCGGCCCTGCCCGCTTGTTGGTGAAGGCCAGAAACGTCTTGCCGTCGACCGCTTCGCGATATTTGTTGCCAAAGCGCAGCGTGTGGATCATGCCGGATGCGTGTTCAACCTCGCCATTGACACCCACTATGGCGGCCTTGCCGTAACCTTCGATCTTGTCGGCACCGCCTGTGAGATCGAGCAGCCTCGGCACCATGACCTCTCCAAGACCCGGTGCATTCTCAAGTATCCTGGTGCGCAGATCCTCGACAAACCCCTCGCCCGCCCATGGATTACGCACAACCGCTGCAACCGCGCACATGGTCCATGGCGGCTCGGCAACCTTGCCGCCTTCGATCAGAACCTCTTCATGGAAATGCACGATCTTGCGGATCTCTAGCATGGACATTCTCCCCTGTTGCGCGGCCCATTGCACCCGATTTCGGATTTGTGCGCCAAGTGAACGCGAATGTGAAGCGGCAATCTGCAGCGGGTCCTTGAGACCACCTCACAGAACTGTCACTTGGCGGGGCATTGGTTGTCGCCGTAATCTGGGGCCAGAGCTTTGTTACACACGGTCCAACAATAAGACCCAACCGGTAGCGGAAGGCGATAGTCCCATGACACGGAACCTCACTTTGTTCGCGGCAACTTTCATGATTGCAGCATCGCTTGCCTGGACCGCACCGGTCACATCGCACGCCCAGTCCAGCGACGCCTCGCCACCGGAAAACCTCGAAGGCACCATGACCCTTGCCAATATGGGCGATATCATCAAGCGCCTGGACGCCGACGCCGATCAACTCAAGGCCGGTATCTGGCAATTCAACGTGGACAAGTCGACGGTCCTCATCATCACCGATGAGAAGCACAACCGCATGCGCATCATGGTGGCGGTGCGTTCCGCCAAGGACCTGACGCCGGAAGAGATGATGCGGATCATGCAGGCCAATTTCGATTCAGCGCTCGATTCCCGCTATGCGGTTGCACGCGACATCCTTTGGGCAACGTTCATTCACCCCCTGCGCACCCTGCATGACAAACAGTTCATCGCCGCCATCGGCCAGACCGTCAACCTCGCCCTGACCTATGGCTCAAGCTACTCCTCCGGCCTCCTCACCTTCGGCGGCGGCGACAGCAACGCCATCCTCCGCCGCAAGTTGATCGACGAATTGTTGAAAAAGGGCACGCCTATTTAAAGAGGGTCGTTCACAATAAATCTCACGTCATGCCCGCAATGCTCCGCGTCATACCCGTGACGCCCCACGTCATACCCGCGAAAGCGGGTATCCAGATTTTTCATGCAAATACTTGATTCCAAATCACTTACTGGATTCCCGCTTGTGCGGGAATGACGGAGCAATAACGACGCACCGAGGCAGGCGCTGAATAGCCGTGCGCGGAACAGAGCACTGCGTAGTTCCAGAAACTCCCAACAAAAAACCGCGCCCCTTACAGAGCGCGGTTTCACTTTGTGTTCAGCCTACTTAACCGGTGTCTCGCGCAGTTTCACGAGATCCTCAAGCAGGCCCTGGGTGCCGTTATGCACGGTCAGGTAACCGACGCGCTCGGAGATGGTCTCCAGTGCCTCGAGTTCCTTGAGACGCAGCATGATCGGATTGTCGGCCATCACCTTGGCGGTGTTGAGCAGCGAACGCGTTGCCGCGGTCTCCTCGCGCCGGCGGATGTTGTTGGCCTGCGCCTCCTTCTCCGCCGACACCACCTGGTTCAGGATGTCGCGCATCTCACCCGGCAGGATCACGTCTTTCAGTGCGATCTCGCCGACCTCGATACCGATCACCGCCATCTCTCCACGCACCGCTTCTGCCGCCTCGACATCGACGGACACCTTGTTGCCAAGGATCTCATCGAGCGTCTTGGTGCCGAGCGACTTGCGGAAGGCGAACTGCAGGGCGCGGTAAAGCGCCTCTTCGAAGTCCGTCACCGCGGTCACCGCCTTGACCGGATCGGTGACCCGGTACTCGGCCGTCACATTGACGCGGATGGTCACCCGGTCCTTGGTCAGCATCTCCTGACCGGCGACATCGAGAGCTGCGCGCCGCGTATCGACGGTGCGCACATTGACCGCACGCCCGACATTGAAGAACGCATAGGCGCCCGGCTCGAGCATGCGCTCGAACACACCGTCAACGTAGAACAGACCCTTCTGGGTGTCGGCCACGTTGAACCGCTTGATGTGCTCCGACGTTGCCAGCCGGCCAAGACGCCGGGCAAGTGCTGTCGGCACTTCAAGGCTCTCCGCAACATCGAACCGGTCAACCTCGAACGGGCCGGCATCAGTCAGGAAGACCGAACGGGCATCCGGACCCTGGATCGCATAGAGCCGGCTGTCACGGAAGATGACGGCAACCTCTGTCGCGCTGGTACGCACTTCGGTCAGATGCTCGGCGGCAAGATCAGGACGCTCTTTAAAGAGCGTATCGACATAGTCGCTGACGAATTCCGGCCGCAACAGGGAGAATGTGCAGATCTCTATTGTCGCGTACCGGCCGTCCACCGTGTGGCGTCCCGGGCGGAGAATATCCATGAACCGGCCCTTTTTCAGGACGAGCACACGCTCGTTCTCCGAAACGGTCACCACGGTGTCCATGATACGCTTTGTGATCTCAGTCATTGTCTTATCTCCTTGTCGGCAATCCTCAGCGCTAACGCATGTCGGTTGTCTTTCCTTCTTTCGGTTTCACGTTTTCAGCTCAGAGACTCTTCGGAGCGGCGTGAACGGTTTGGACGCGGGCGCCGGAAACCGGAACCACAGGCCTCCAGCCGGGGCACGATGGTCCACCGCGCGCGCCATCCGCGAACGGATCGCTTGCGCAGCTTTTCAGCATGCCTGGGCCGGTGCCGGTGAGACCGGAACACCCAGCGCACAAAGCACCCTCACCGCGGCAGAACGAGTTCGTCGGACAAAGCCCGAAGGCTTGGCCAAAGTCCACCGCACTGCCCGGCGCACTCCGAAGAGCCGAATGATCGACAGGTTAAATGCCTGTTCCAGGTAGGAACCCTGGTGTGACGTTTCACAGTCACGTGGAGCGTAGAGAGGAGTTGAACCTCTGACCCACAGGTTTATAGCCTGTTGCTCTACCCACTGAGCTACTTCGCAGGATGACGGTACAGGAATCAAACCTGCTACCTCCGGCCCTGAGGCCGGCGCTCTGTCAATGAGCTAACCGCCCAACGGATCGTCCCTTTCCGGCCCAGGCACATGGACGCCCCAGCGGGGGCCATGCCAGTGGAGCCTGCAGAGCTCCGGATCGTTTGGGCTCGGATCGGCGTTAGATCCGGGCCGGCGGTTTATAGCTGGAAATGTGGCAGGAAAAGGGCTGATTGCTTCACAGGGGAATTTCACACCACAGTGTGACGCAATTGCCACGGTCGAAATTCACCCTCCCGGCAGCACTCCGACCGCCGATCCGACCCCGCTTGATCGCCCCCTCGCTCAGAATGGAAGCTGGTGGTCAATCATGGTAATCCTGCCAAATCATCACCCGACCCAAACGGAAATACCGCCATGACCCCTGAAGAGTTTCGCGCCCATGCCCACGAGATGGTTGACTGGATGGCCGATTACATGGCCGGCATCGAGGACTATCCGGTGCGGGCCCAAACGGCACCGGGCGAGATCGCAGCAAAGCTGCCGGACGCAGCGCCCGACCAGCCAGAGCCCATGGCGGACATCTTCGCCGACTTCAAACGCGACATCCTGCCCGGCATCACTCATTGGCAACACCCGTCGTTCTTTGCCTATTTCCAGGCCAATTCCAGCCCGCCCTCGGTATTGGCGGAGATGTTGACAGCGACCCTGGCTGCACAATGCATGTTGTGGCAGACCTCGCCCGCAGGCACCGAGGTTGAAACCCGCATGATGGAATGGCTGCGCACCATGGTCGGCCTGCCGGACGATCTGCATGGTGTGATCCATGACAGCGCCACAAGTGCCACCCTTGCAGCCCTCCTGACCGCGCGCGAAAGGGCGACCGGCTGGCGTGCCAATGCGCAAGGCCTGGGCGCGCTGGGCGCGGATGGCCTGCAGCTCACGGTCTATGCTTCTGAGGAGGCCCACTCCTCGATCGAAAAAACCATGAAGGTGGCGGGCTACGGCGTTGAATATTTAAGAAAAATTCCAGCCGGCGACGACTTCGCCATGAAGCCGGACGCACTCGCATCTGCCATCGAGGCGGATATTGCCGCAGGCCTGACACCTGCCTGCGTCACCGCCTGTATCGGCGGTACCGGCACCGGTGCAATCGATCCCTTGAGGGCGATCGGTGAGATCTGCACACAACACGGCATCTGGCTTCATGTGGATGCCGCCTGGGCAGGCAGTGCGCTGATCCTGCCCGAATGGCGCCACCTGCTCGATGGCATAGAACTGGCCGACAGCTTCGTCTTCAACCCGCATAAATGGCTGTTCACGAATTTTGATTGCACCGCTTACTTCGTGCGCGACGTCGAGGCGCTGGAGCGCACCTTGTCGCTGGTGCCGGAATATCTGCGCTCGCGCGAAACCGGCGCTGTGATCGATTACCAGAACTGGAGCGTGCCGCTGGGGCGCCGGTTCCGCGCCCTGAAGCTATGGTTCGTTATCCGTAGCTACGGGGTGAGCGGCCTGCAGGAGATGATCCGCAAACATATTACCCTGGCGGAAGCACTTTGTGGCGAGGTCCGGAACGAAGCGGATTTCGAGATCCTGTCGCCGCTGCGCCTGTCGCTGTTCAGCTTCCGCTACCGACCCAACGGCATAGACGACGAAGCCGCACTCGACGCGCTCAATCTGCGCCTGATCGAAACGATCAACGATACCGGTCAGACCTACCTCACCCAGAACCGGGTCAAGGGCTGCTTCGCAATACGTTTTGTGATCGGCCAGACCAACACTGAAAAGCGCCATGTGGATGCGGCCTGGCACCTGATCAAGGAAACCGCCCGGGCGTTAGACCACGAGAAAACCTAAGTGTTGGTGGCGGGCCGCAGCACCGCTACAGTCATGAAATCCATGAGCAGGGAGCACACAACAATGTACAAGCTTTATTGGCGCTCAGGCACCGCCGCATTCGCGCCCCAGGCCCTGCTTGAAGAGCTGGGCGAATCTTACGAGAAAATCCTGATCGAACAGGAGCGTGGTGCCGACACGCCGGAAGACTTCCGGGCGCTCAACCCGCTCGGCCAGGTGCCGGTACTTGAACTTCCTGACGGAACGGTGATTTCGGAATCCGCGGCGATCGCCATATTTCTCGCCGATCTCAAGCCCGAACTGGAATTGGCCCCTGCCCATGACGACCCTCAACGGGCAGTCTATCTGCGCTGGATGGTCTTCCTTGCAGCCCAGCTCTATCAGAACTTCCGCCACATCTACCATACCGACGATTACTCGGGCGACGCTGGACATTATGAAGAAATGCTGTCGACCGCGAAGCGAAACCTCGAACACGACTGGGCGACCGTCGAACAGGCACTGACACCGGGCCCCTATTTCCTTGGAGACCGGTTCAGCGCCGTCGATATCTACTTTTCCATGTTTCCCGATTGGCACTGGGACCGCGACGGGCTGGTGGCGCGTTATCCGAACATCGCGCGCCTATGCGAATTGGTTCTCGCCCGTCCCGCGGTCATGCGCATCCATGGCGAACATTCGCCAGACGGTGCCTGACACCGGCATCAGGTCAATAATGACCGCTCCAAATTCGTTTATGGGGAGTGCCGTTTCTCCATGTAAGTCAATTCGTTCGAAGCATAAGTTAAATACAAATATTAAAACAGGTTATGCGCTCTTACTCAGCGAATCAGCCTCATGGAATTCAGTTAAAGACAAGTGCACTTCTAATGCAAGCGCAAGTCGGCAGACAACCTGGCCATTAGACCAACACGCTCCACTTTACTGCGACGATGTCATTTGATGCAGTGCAACATCGAATTTGCTATATTTCGTCCAGCATTTGTTCTACACTGCACAATAGGAACAGGGAAATAAGCGACCATAGCAAACTGCACCGCATAAGCTGACTTCCTGGCCGAAGCAAAAGCAGAGCGGTTTGTATCCGGATACTCCAGAGATGATCCGAGGTTTATTGTTCCCCCGATTCCCCTAACAACATTGCCACTGAGTCATTGGCCGCCCGTAACCCCCTAGCGGGCGGTCTTTTTTTGCGCTCACTTCATTCCGCAGCTTGATCCACCGGACCACCAAGCCCCAACAGGCGGCACATGGCATAGACCAGGCCGGCTCGGTTGAGTGTGTAGAAATGGAATTCAGTCACGCCTTGTTCGCGCAATGCGGAGACCTGTTCCGCGGCAACCGCAGCCGCCACCAGTTGACGGGTTTCCGGATCGTCCTCCAGACCTTCGAAGCGCTGGGCAAAGGAGGTGGGAATACTCGCGCCGCATTTTTCCGCAAACTCGATGATCTTGCTGAAATTGCTGACCGGCAGAATGCCCGGCACGATCGGCACATCGATACCGCGCGCGCGCACCCGGTCAACGAAACGGAAATAGGCGGTATTGTCGAAAAAGAACTGGGTAATCGCCCGGGTCGCGCCGGCCTCGACCTTGGCTGCCAGAACCGCAAGGTCGGTCTCGAAATCGGCTGACTCAGGATGTTTTTCCGGATAGGCCGAAACCGACACCTCGAACGGACCATTGGCCCTTATGCCCGCCACAAGATCAGCGGTTGAGGCATAACCGTCCGGATGTGGTCGGTAACGACCCCCCAGCCCTTCCGGGGGATCGCCTCGGAGCGCAACGATGTGGCGCACTCCGGCATCGCGATAGGACCGCACCACCTCGTCGACCTCCTGCTTTGCCGCTGCCACACAGGTGAGATGTGCGGCGGGAACAAGATCGGTCTCCGCGAGAATGCGCTTGATCGTCGTATGAGTGCGCTCCCGCGTGCTGCCGCCGGCACCATACGTCACCGAGACGAATTGCGGCCTGAGCGGTGCAAGTCTTTCGACCGACTGCCACAATGTCCGTTCCATGCCCTCGGAGTTCGGTGGGAAGAATTCAAAGGACGCCCTGATGTCTGCGTCGCTGCCCGCATCACTCAGTGGTTCGGTCCGATCCCCACTCATCACTCGATATCTCCTTTCAGCGCCGCATCCGCAACGGCTTTTGCCCCTACACTCTGCCCAGTGCTTTGCACCAGCCAAATCGAGACCGTTATTCCTTCACCCAGCCCGCCATCCCTGTGCGGCAACATCTGATGGCTCTGTACTTTCAAACCGGCCTTGTCCAACCACAACCGCATCTGGTCGTCTTCGATACCAAGCCGGCGGTGCGCATGGTTTTCGCGCAGGAACTCCAACTCGTGGGGCGCAAAATCGACAATCAGCATTCGCCCCTCCGCCCGCAGCACGCGGGCCGCCTCCTGCAGGGCACGCCCAGGGTCGTCGAGATAGTGCAGCACCTGATGCACCGTGATCAGGTCCATGGAACCGTTGTCATATGGCAGGTGGAACAGATCGCCATGACGGACCTGGCAGTGGGCCAGACCTGAGCGCTCAAGATTGGCACGTGCAATCGCCAGCATGGCGTGGCTTGAATCGATGCCAGTACCCTGGTCGATACGGTCGGCAAGCAACTCCAGCAGACGGCCGGTTCCGGTTCCAAGGTCAAGCAGTGTGCCAACCGGACCGCCCCCGACCGCTGCCAGGATCGTGTTTTCGACTTCTTCCTCGGCAACATGCAGGGAACGGATCTTATCCCACTCCCGCGCATTCGCCTTGAAATATTCGGCGGCCGCAACATCGCGCGCCTTGCGCACCTCCTCCAGCCGCCTCAGATCGCGCTGGACCTCGGCACTTGCCGGCGGCATCAGATCGACGATCAGCCTGGCCAACGCACCGGGCACACCGGTATCAGCCAGACGAAACAACACCCAGCTGCCTTCGCGGTGGCGCTCCAACAGGCCCGCCTCGCACAAAAGTTTGAGATGGCGGCTGACCCTGGGTTGGCTCTGTCCCAATATCTGCGTCAGTTCCTTGACGTTGAGTTCACCATGGGACAGCAGAAACAAAAGCCTCAAACGAGTCCGTTCACCGGCCGCACGCAGTCCAGTCAGTAATATTTCCAGGCTCACCATGGTGTCTCATTTGGCTGCTAGAAGAATTTCCAGCGATTCGGTCTGCACTGGAAATACGCCAGCCCGGCCGGGTCACGCACGGCCAAGCAATTGCAAATATAAACATATTGTTATGTCATGAGAGGAAAATGTCCAGCATTATCGGGAAACTGTCCGAAACCGCGTCATTTCAGCAACGCGTCAACACAAAAATAACACGATCATGACACAACGCTATCGCGTGGAAAAAACTATTGGTAAACTCGTCGAAGAATACACATCTTAAACAGCGGACGGTGGTCTATGCGCTGTTCACCGAGTAAGGGTGTGTTTTGGTTTAAAGAGCCTTTTGGCTGTGGGAGTGATCCTGGATGGGAGTAGATCTCACCAGTACAGATGTGGAGATTGCGAGGTCGCTGCGCGCGCCATTGCGCCAATTTGTATTGGTGACGGCCGTCGCGCTGACGCTTGGCTTTGTTGCGCCGAGCCAAAGCTTCGCTGGAAACACAACCACAAATATCATTCAGCCGGTAGCAGCGACCGACGACGACATACCCGATGACTTTTCCGATGACGACGGACTGGCCGATCCTCTGGAAGGCGTCAATCGGGCGATATTTGCAGTCAACGACACCGTCGACATCGCAGTTTTCAGGCCGGTGGCCCTGGTTTACCGGACCGTAATCCCGCCACCGTTGCGCAAGGGACTGGCAAACTTCCTGGCCAATGCATCCACGCCGATCACCCTGGCAAATGATGTTCTCCAGGGCGACATGAAACGTGCGGAAACAACCGTCGTGCGGTTTTTCCTGAACAGCGTTGCCGGCTTCGGTGGACTTCGCGACATTGCCGCTGAGGCAGGCTGGGAACGGCACACGGAAGATTTCGGTCAGACACTGGCTGTTTACGGCGTGCCATCTGGACCATACATCGTCGCCCCTCTCCTGGGCCCATCGACACCGCGCCATTTGGTCGGCCGGGCGGTGGATATACTGGCCAACCCCTGGACTTGGATTTTGTGGGATGCTTCCACGCTGGAAAGCCTTTCCCCGACCCTGGCCGAGACCGTTTCGGGTCGCGAAAGCGCCATCGAAACACTCGACGCCACCCGCGAAGGTTCACCGGACTACTACGTCACTTTGAAGAACCTCTACTATCAGAACCGCTTGTCGGAGATTAACAACGGTGCGCTGATGGAAGAAGATCTGCCCGATATCCCGGACGTTCGCTAGAGCAGCCTACGTTCAAAAGAACGCAGCCAAGCTGCTCAATCCATATCAAGTAGATGAAAACATGTGCACTCGATCGAATTCGATTGAGCGCAGTTTGATCCAGTCCCGCTTTTTCAAGCAACACCTGGCTTTTGCGCATGGCAATGCGCTGCTGCGTCAGAGATCACTTTTTGGCCGCGAAAAAATCAACAAATGACCTCCTAACATGGAAAATAGTTCATTTGAGCCATGTCAACCGGTCCTGTATATGTGTTGACGATTCATCGTCGGTCGAAAATTCCGGCATATTGAGCATCCGCCGTACAACCGGCACCAAACGCGGCAAAACAACAGGTTCTCCCAAATGGTCGATACTCGTTCCAGCAGTTCGTTGTCACGCAGAAGTCTCCTGAAGAGCAGCGCCATGTTGAGCGCCCTACTGATTGCGCCCTGGGCTGCCAGCGCACCGGTAAGTGCTGCCGGTGCCGCTGAGAGTTATGTTGCCTCTCTCGGCAAGAGCATTCTGGTCGTCGCCAGAGCCGGCGGCTCGCGCGCCCAGATGTCTTCGAAGTTTCGTGTGCTCATGGCCCGCAATGCCGCGATCAGCGCGATCGGAATTTTTTCCCTTGGCAAGTATAAGAGCAAGCTGCCACGCGCAAAACGCTCGGAATATTTCAAGCTGATCGAAAAATTCGTTGCCGGTCTGTTTGTCAAATATGCCAAGGAATTCGCCGGCAACCGCATCGAAGTCACCGGCAGCAAGGCACGCAGCGCCAAAGACATCATCGTCTCGAGCAAAGTTCATTTCGCCAACGGCAAAGCACCTTTGGATGTTAAGTGGCGGCTGCTCAAGAGTGGCGGTGGTTACAAGATATTCGATGTCCGCGTGCTTGGTGTCTGGCTTGCCATTCAGCAACGTTCGGAGTTTGTGTCGGTGATCAAACGCAATAATGGCGATGTCAACGCCTTGTTGAAATTCTTGCGAAAGTGATGACCCGTTGACCTGGGCGCAGCCATGATTTCGCTCGACACCGCCCTTATCAAAAACCGTAGGCGCCGTCGCTTTGTGCTGGGTACAATGGCGGCGGCTCTTACCGTATCCCTGGCACCTGTTCCGGTTCATGCGCGTCAGTCGGCGGAAGAATTCATCAACGTGCTGGCAAATCAGGTGCTTGATATCGTCAAGAACGACGAGCGCTTGCCCGAAAAAAGGGAAGCCTTCCGCACCATGCTGGTCGCCAATGCGGATATCCCTGCGATTGCAGTGTTTTCACTCGGCAGATACGCCCGCAAATTGTCCGAACGCGACCGCATCGATTACTACGGACTGGTGGCAGCTTACATCTCCCACATATTTGTCACCCATGCCGTCAATCTGGGCGGCGAGCAGGTCAGTGTCACCGGGTCAGTCCGCCGCTCGGAACGCGAAATGCTGGTCAGCAGCAGAGTTCGGCTGATCGATGGCAACTCCCTTCCGGTAACCTGGCGGGTTGTCGAAATCGACGGCGCGTTCAAGGTCTTCGATGTCAGCGTCAACGGTATCTGGCTGGCGATCCAGCAGCGCTCCGAATTTGTATCGGTCGTCAAACGCGCCGGCGGCGATGTCCAGGCGTTGCTCGCCTTCCTGCGCGGCAGATCCTGAAGCCGGTTTAGTTTCGTGCAAACTGCTTGAACTTGATCCGGTGGGGCCGCTCCGCGTCTTCACCGTACCGGCGCTTGCGGTCGGCTTCATAGTCCTCGTAATTGCCCTCAAACCACTCCACATGACTGTTGCCCTCGAACGCCAGGATATGGGTGGCGATCCGGTCGAGGAACCAGCGGTCGTGACTGATCACCATGGCACAGCCGGCAAATTCCACCAGGGCATCCTCAAGCGCCCGCAACGTGTCCACGTCGAGGTCGTTGGTCGGCTCATCGAGCAGCAGCAGGTTGGCGCCGGACTTCAGCATCTTGGCCAGGTGGACGCGATTGCGCTCACCGCCCGACAGTTGCCCGACCTTCTGTTGCTGATCACCGCCGCGAAAATTGAACCAGCTCACATAAGCCCGGCTGGCAACCTCGCGCTTGCCAAGCGTGATCACGTCATTGCCGCCGGAGATCTCGTCCCAAACCGTGCTCTGCGGGTCGAGGCTGTCACGGCTCTGGTCCACATAGCCCAGCTCAACTGTCTCGCCAACCTTGAGGCTCCCCGCATCCGGCTCTTCCTGGCCCGTCAGCATACGGAACATGGTGGTCTTGCCGGCCCCGTTGGCACCAATCACCCCGACGATACCTCCTGGCGGCAGGCGGAACGACAGATTGTCGATCAGAAGCTGCTCCCCATAGCCCTTGGACAATCCGTCCGCCTCGATCACCAGTGACCCCAGGCGTGCGCCGGGCGGGATCGTGATCTGTGCCCGGCCGTCCTTGGCCGCGGCTGCCTCCGCCAGCAACTCGTCATAGGCCTTGATACGGGCCTTCGACTTGGTTTGCCGGGCTCTGGGGCTGGCCTTGACCCATTCCAGCTCGCGATCAAGTGTCCGCTGGCGCGACTCATCCTGCCGGCCTTCCTGTTCCAGCCTTTTTTGTTTCTGCTCAAGCCAGGCTGAGTAGTTGCCCTCATAGGGAATGCCCCGGCCGCGGTCGAGTTCCAGAATCCAGCCCGTCACATTGTCGAGGAAGTAACGGTCATGGGTGACGATCACCACCGTACCGGCAAACTTACTGAGGAACCGCTCAAGCCATGCCACCGATTCCGCGTCGAGATGGTTGGTCGGCTCGTCAAGCAGCAGCATGTCCGGCTGCGACAGCAAAAGCTTGCACAGGGCAACCCGGCGCCGTTCGCCACCTGACAGTTTGGTCACGTCCGCATCGTCTGCTGGGCACCGCAACGCATCCATCGCCTGTTCAACCTGGCTATCGAGGTCCCACAGGTCCTGAGCATCGATAATGTCTTGTAATTCAGACATCTCTTCTGCGGTTTCGTCGGAATAGTTCATCGCCACTTCGTTGTACCGGTCCAACAGGGCCTGCTTGTGCGCAACGCCTTCCATCACATTGCCACGCACGTCCTTGGCGTCATCCAGTTCAGGCTCTTGCGACAGATAGCCGACCTTTGTTCCTTCCGCTGCCCAGGCTTCTCCCTGATACTCGGTTTCTATGCCTGCCATGATCTTCAACAGGGTCGACTTGCCGGCACCATTGACACCGAGCACGCCAATCTTGGCGCCCGGATAAAATGACAGGCGGATATCGTTGAGGACCTGTTTTCCACCTGCATAGGTCTTCGACAGGTGATCCATGACATAGATATATTGGTATGACGCCATAAGGGTCTGCGCTCGCGTATTGTGATGAGTGTCGGGACAATTGGCGCGCTTTTAGCGGATCGCGGTGCATGTTGCAACGCGCCATTGTTTAACGATTTGCGGTATCAGGCGGGTGGCTCAAACTGCGCCCGGAAATAGGCCACATTGGTCACCAGTCCCGGCAGCAGATAGGTGAACAGGCGGGTGACCTCCAGAACTTCGGAGATGCGTGCATCCCGCAATGCGGCTTCCTGCATCTGCAGCGCCGTCACCGCGTTCGGATTGGGCAGGGCACGGGCGGCCTCGAAAACGGCAGCATGCATTTGTTTTGCAATCGCTTCATATTCGCTACTGCCCAGCACATTTCGCAGATCACCCCAAGCCAGGGTAAAATAACTGGGCCAACGCGCCAGGGCCCGGTAGTCGGTGTTGACGAAGGGCAGGTTGAGCCGCTGCTTGATGTCCATATAGACCTTGCGCATGTCCTCCAGGGCGTGATGCGGTTCCAGAAGTACAAAAGGCGTGTCGCCTTGCGGTCCATGGCGGCGCAGGGCATAGGGTTCGAGCGGTAGTGATCCTGAAATCGATCCGCCTTCGAGCAGCAGTCGTGCCGCCGCAACGGCGGGCAACTGAATGAAATTGCCATGCGAGAACACCTCGATGATCGCACGGATATCTGCCACTTCCCGGGCTGAGTAGCCAAGTGTCGTCAGGCGTTCAGCAATCGGCGGCGGATTGAGAGCGCATACCAGTTCTTCCACCTGTCGGCGCAGTGCCTCACACGCCTCAACATAGGCCGTGCACTCCACCACGGCTTCAAACGAGTTCCACCACAGACCGAAGAAGTGCTCATAATGCGCAAACGCCATGGATACAACGCCGACCCATGGCACCTGAAAGGCGCGCTTGTAAGCCTCATAGATATCCGCCAACGCGCCGTCTGCCTGGTATTCCCAGACCGGACGAATTTCAGGTATCGGGTCGGGTTTTATGCGCTCCGGTATCATTCGACACACCCATGTGCCAGCATTGTCCTGAGGTGCAGTTCGGCGACAGCCTATGCGGACTCAATCCCGAGCACCAGCTTTTGCATGTCATCCAGGCCACCGTCCAACTCGCCGGCGCGCAGATGCCAGTCGGGAACATCGACGTTGGGTGCCAGGTGATCGTTGAAACGTAACATGAGAACAATTCTCGGCTTGGTGTTGCCGCGCGATCCATAGTGCAGGCACCGGCAGGTATCGATACAGGCGCCATCGCCCGACTGACCGGTCAGTGAAAGGCAGTTTTCCAGCTCACCAGCCGCTTCGATAACGCTGTCTTCCACTTTGTTGGCAACGATCCGCTTGACCCTTTTGATCTGGTCGGACGGCCCGCCCGGAAGCAGGGTGAACGGTCCGTGTTCCGGCGTCACCTCGCTGATGAAAAACATGAACTTGAGCTGCCGGGCGTCTTCGCCGTCACAATGAAACAACTGGCTTTGTTGTATGGTCTCATTGGGCGGTGACCACCAAATCGTGCACCCGGTCAACAACGGCACGCGTCCGAAATACCGTGTCGTCATCTCGACAATCGGGCGCGAGACTGCGAACGACATCAATTCCGGCATGTCGAACAGATCATTATTAGCCGCAACTGAGGTCAGCATCCGTTTGTTTGCAGCTTCTTGCAATGCTTGATTTTCGGCCTCCTGCACGAGGGTCTCGATCTCGGCCTTGTGCTTTTCCAGTGCACTTTGCAACTCCGGAAAGACCTCGCGTCCAAACACCACATAACCGTCTTCGGCAAGCTTGTGGTCGTTTTCACTACCTGCACCGATTTGCCGCGCCAGCTCGATGCGTTTGGCTTTTTCGGAAGGGTTCCAGATATGTTTGAGACCGCGGATCGCCGGATTGACAATCCGTCTGGGCACCGCAAATCGATGCCGGAGCATGCGGTGATACACAGATGCATTGCGCATCAACCGTATGGGTTGAAGCGGTTCAGCCGAGGCGTCAATGGACATGGCAGGCCCTATCCGTGGCAGACTCACAGGTTGGTAACTGGCACAACGTATCTCTGAGACTGTACCAACGCAATTGGCCCAAATTGCCGCAGCAGCAGCAGTGCGCCTTGAGTTTCAAGATAGGCCTTCGAGCAGCGCTCGATTGATGCCAGAAACGGCTCCCGCAGAGCGCAACAACCCTCAAGACTGCGTGCCTTCCAGGGCTTCCTGTAGAAGCCGTGTCTGCTGCCGTTCGTAGTTGCTCTTGAACCCTGGAGCCGGTGACGGATTGGCCGCGCGGCCAACATAGGCGAGCTGTGAACCGTCACCACCGGTCCCCTGCACAACGGCTTCAAGCCGGCGGTCGACAAACTGCCACGCGCCCATATTTTGCGGCTCTTCCTGACACCAAACGATGCGCGCCTGCGGGTGGGCCTTCAATGCATCCGCCAGAGCGCGGGCTGGAAACGGATACAGTTCCTCGATCCGGATGATCGCCACATGGTCCATACCGCGCTCCATCCGGGCAGCGTCAAGGTCATAGAACACCCGGCCGGAACACACGATCACCCGTGTTGCATCGCGGGCCTTCCGCACATCCGCAAGCACCGGCTTAAAGCGGCTCCGCGCCGCCATTTCCTTGAGCGGTGACACCGTTTCGCGATGACGCAACAGCAGTTTCGGGGTCATGGCGATCAGTGGCTTGCGGTAATCGCGGCGCATCTGGCGGCGCAGCGCATGGAAGTGATTGGCCGGCGTGGTGCAGTTGACCACATGCATATTGCCCTTTGCGCATAATTGAAGGAACCGTTCGAGCCGGGCAGAGGAATGCTCCGGACCACCGCCTTCGAGGCCATGCGGCAGCAACAGCACGAGCCCGGCGGAGCGCAACCACTTCTCCTCGCCTGGTGCGATGTACTGATCGATGAACACCTGGGCGACATTTGCAAAATCACCGAATTGCGCCTCCCAGATCACCAGCGTGCGCGGATCGGCAAGGCTGAAACCATACTCAAAACCCAACACCGCTTCTTCCGACAGCGGACTATCGTGGATTTCGATCGCCGCCTGGCCGTCACTTACATGGTTCAAAGGCACATGACAGGCGCCGCTCACCTCGTCATGCAATACGCCATGGCGCTGTGAAAACGTGCCGCGCCTGGTGTCCTCCCCCGTCAATCGGACCGGAACCCCATCTGCCAGCAGGCTTGCAAGAGCCAGTGATTCAGCCGCAGCCCAGCCAACCGCCTCCCCGCACGCGATGGTCGCGGCACGTACCTCAAGCTGCTTGATCAGCCGACCGTTGAACTGAAATCCGTCCGGCCATGCCGCCTGTGCGGCTCCCAGAGCTTTCAGGGATTTGAGCGGAACCCCCGTGACAGGTTGCGTGTCGACAGTCTCAAGGTCGCAATAGCGGACGCCCTTCCAATGACGGTCAAACCGGCCCGGTTTATTCGGCCGATAGCCCTGCGCCCCGCTGAACCCGGCCTCGAACCGCTGCCAGTGAACCGCCCTGCGGGTCTCGTCCCAACCAGGCGATATCACGCCTTCGCCAAGCAGGCGGTCCGTGTAAAGGGCACGCACAGTCGGCAGACGGTCGATCTCGGCATACATCTGCGGTTGGGTATATCGGGGTTCGTCGAGTTCATTGTGGCCCTGGCGGCGATAACACACCAGGTCGACGACAATGTCCCGGCGAAATTCGCGCCAGAACGCGACCGCGATGGTCGCTGTCCGGTAAGCTGCTTCGGGATCATCCCCATTGACCCGCAACACAGGCGCCTGAACGATCTTTGCCATGTCAGAACAATAGCGCGATGACCGTGCATCTTCTGCCCGGGTGGTAAAGCCCACCTGGTTATTGGCGATCACGTGAATGCTGCCGCCGGTGCGGTAGCCTTCAACACCGCTCAACTGGAAGCACTCCGCCACCACCCCCTGCCCGGCAAAGCCTGCATCGGTGTGCATCATTAAGCCAAGAACGTTCCTGGCCGCCTTAGCACCAGCCATGGTCTGCCGCGCCCGCACCTTGCCCAGCGATACCGGAATGACCGTTTCGACATGTGAGGGATGGCTGGCCATGGAAATATGCACCATCCGGCCGTCAATCATCCGATCGACCGAGTGGCCCATGTGGTAGGTGACATCACCGGCGATACCAAGGTCATCGGCGTGCCATGGGCGGCCCTGAAATTCCGAGAATATTGCCGCCAGAGGTTTGTTCATGAACAGCGCCATGAAGGTCGTGCGGCCGCGATGCATGGGGCCGAGCACGACCTCATCCACACCACCTGCGGCGGCACATTCAAGCAGCCGCTCGCACAATGGCATCTGGCTTTCCGACCCCTCCATGCCGAAGCGCTTCGATGTCGGCAGCTTTGTCTGCATGAAGTGTTCAAAACATTCCGCTTCGACCAGAAGGTCAAGAATATGGGATTTCTTGTCCGCCGCGGGTGCACCGAACCCGCTCTCAAGAGCATCCCCCAGCCAGTCGCGGGGCGCTGCATCATCGAGATACATGAACTCCGCCGAAAGCGTGCCGCAGTAAGCCTCGTGCAGACCTGCCTCCAACCCGGCCAGCACCGGCGAACCCGACAGGGCGCCATTCGCCAGGCCGTATTCCGCCAGATCGAGTGCCACATCGGATCGTGCCAATGGATTGCTGTCAGCGATCAGGTGGCCGCGCTCGCGGTATGCCCTGCGTAACAGGGTACCGGCAGCGTCGGTTTCTGCATTGGCCGCACCATCAACAACGGGCGACGACCGCGCGCCAGGCTCTTCGCCAAACGCCTGGAACAGCCGTTGCCAGCTGGCATCGACCACACCCGGATCGTCACGCCATAACTGAAGCATGCTTTCGTAAAATACCGGATCCACATTGGGTATTTGCGGCGCATCGGTCATGATGACGTACCGGCCCGGTCAGCCGTCTTGCGCGCCATAGACGGCAAGATATCGCTTGCGCACATCTGCTTCGTCTACGTCAGGATTGATCGAATAGAACGGCGAGATCAGAGGCAATGCCTCCTCGACCGCTATTTTCACCACATCAAGCACCGCATAGCCCGGACCGGCACGCGCGGCAAAGCGTTGCTCGAGAAGGTCGAAATCAGGCCCCGATTGCAGGACCACAGCAGTACCGCGAAACCTGAATCCCTTGCGGATAAAGATATCGACCACATTCACTTCCACCGCCGGATTACGCTTGATGTTGGCGACGGTTTGTGGCGATGCCAGGTTGCAGAACCCGATGTGATCGTCATCGATTACAAACAAAGACGCCTTGGGCGAGAGGTTTGGCGTGCCGTCCCCGTTGACGGTTGCCACATAGCACATCGCGGTGCGGTTGATCGCCTCGTCCATTTCCTGTGTGATCACCGGCATAGCTCTGCCTCCACTCACCTGCCCGACTACATATCGGAGAAATCTGGTTTCTGTTTCTTCTGAAACGCCTCGATACCATGTTCGAATTCCGGTCCGAACCGGTTCTTTTCAAACGCCTGGCCTTCAAGGTTGAGCGCGGCACCGAGCGGTGCCTCATAAGCGCCGTTCAGCACCCGTTTCAGGGTGGCAAGCGGGATCGATGGACGGGCTGCCAGATCTTCAACCCAGCGGCTGACCGCAGCGTCCAGCTCACCCGGCGGCACCACCTCGCTGACCAGCCCCCAGGCATGAGCCTCTTCGGCCGTGATCCGCCGGCCACGCATGATCATCTCTTTTGCCCGGCCCAACCCGGCAATGCGTGCAACGCGTATCGAGCCGCCGCTGCCGGGAATGGCGCCCAGATTGATCTCCGGCAGGGCCAGCACCGTGTCCTCGGTGGCCAGGCGGAAGTCGCAGGCAAGCGCCAATTCGAAGGAAACTCCCATGGCGAACTTTTCGATCGCCGCGATCACCGGTTTGCGGCAACGCTCCGGTGCTGCGACATTATCGGCAAGATCCGACATGCCGTCCCGGCCGACCTTCAAGAACCCCGGGATGTCGCCACCTGAGCTGTACATTCCATTGGCGCCGCGAATGACGATGACCCGGATTTCGGGATCCTGGTCCATCGCCTCGAGCAGGGCCCGGATCTGGAACCGTCCCTTGTAGGAAATGACATTCATCGGAGGCCGATCGAAAATCAGCGTGCCGACCGCCCTTTCCGGATCCTTTTCAACCCGCAAGCCGTCAAGGTCCTCGAGCAGTGCGGCGCGCTTTCGTGCGTAGTCCTCAACCGTCATAACCGTCCTTCATTCGCACCCCCAATGTGCAGAGGCGGCACGATAGCTCGACACGGCAATGGCGGGCAACACCGCTCATCGGTCAAGCCAATCAGCGATCTTGTCCGCAACGATTTCGGGCCGCTCATGCAATATCCAGTGCCCGGCCCCTGTCACTTCAAGGATCTCGGTTTCAGGTGCATAAGCACCGATATCCTTGAAGGCACTCGGCCGCAGGGCACGGTCCTCAATGCCATGCAACAACAGATGCGGCATCGTGATCTGAAGCCTTGCGGGATCGATCGCCAGCGCTTTCTCCCGCTCAACCGACAGACCTGATTCCGGCACGTAGATCGGCGAAGCACGATACCAGTTCACCATGCCTGTCAGCGCCCCCGGTTGACCCCAGGCCTGTGCGTAGCCGGCCTTCTCATCCGCATCCAGAAACGGTGCTTGGGAAAACCCGCCGACCATTTTGAACAGCCGGTCGAAACTGTCTTCAGACAGCACCCGTTCCGCCTTGTCGCTCCTGAGCAGGTGAATATATTGGCTCGCCTCGATCTGATCCGCATCGTTCAGGAGCGCTGTCTGAAACGGCCCCGGATGGACCCCATTGGCGATCACCAGACGCTCAAGACGTTCAGGGTGCCACATGGCAAAGGCATAGGCGACTGAGGCGCCCCAGTCATGCCCGGCGAGCACAAATTTCGCATCCGGCGAGAACTGCTGCGCCAGTTGAGACAAGTCCTCGACCATGTGTTTCGTCGCATAGTCCTCAACGCGGCCGGGTTTGGAGGAAAGATTGTAGCCACGCTGATCGGGCGCCAGGCAGAAATGCGTCGCGGCAAATCGCGGCATCACATCTTTCCAGGCGGCCCAGTACTCGGGAAACCCATGCAGGAACACCATCAGTGGCGCACCCGGCTCACCGCAGGCAGCATAGTGCAGATCGATGCCGTTAACATGGGCCGTGCCGAACTGAAAATCAGCGCTCGCGCCCATTCAGTGGCTCTCCCGCGGCACCGGTGCACCGGATGAGCCGACCAGAAAATCGAAATCGCAGCCTGTATCCGCCTGCATGACATGGTCGTGATAGACCCGCCAGTAGCCGCGGTCGGGCGCTGGCGGTTCAACCCACGCAGCCCGGCGGCGTTCCAGCTCTTCGTCTGAAACATGCAGGTGTACACGGCGTTGTTTGACATCCAGTTCGATCATGTCGCCATCGCGAACTAGCGCAAGCGGCCCACCGGCGGCAGCCTCCGGTGCCGTATGCAGCACCACCGTGCCATAGGCCGTGCCCGACATACGGGCATCCGATATCCGCACCATGTCGCTGATACCTTTTTTCAGGAGCTTGGCGGGCAAGGCCATGTTGCCCACTTCGGAAAAGCCCGGATAGCCCTTGGGGCCACAGTTCTTGAGGACCATCACGCAGGTCTCATCGATATCGAGTTTTGGATCATCGACACGTGCCTTGTAGTGCTCGATGTCTTCGAACACCACAGCCCGCCCTTTGTGTTTCAGGAGCTTGGGCGTTGACGCGGAAGGTTTTATGACGGCGCCATCCGGCGCCAGATTGCCGCGCAATACACATATGCCACCTTGTTTCTTGAACGGTTTGGCGAAGGCGTGAATGACGTCGCGGTCCGAACAGGTCGCATCCTTGATATTTTGCCAGATCGAGCGGCCATTGACGGTTTTGGCATTCTTGTTGAGCAGCCCGGCGTCGGCCAGTTCCTTCAACACCACCGGCAGGCCGCCGGCATAATAGAAGTCCTCCATCAGGTATTTCCCCGACGGCATCAGATTGACCAGGCAGGGAACATCGCGCCCCAGCACATCCCAGTCGTCCAGGTTGAGCTTGACGCCGATGCGCCCCGCAATGGCGAGCAGATGAACCACCGCATTGGTTGATCCGCCGATCGCGCCATTGGTGCGGATGGCATTTTCGAACGCCCTGCGCGTCAGGATCTTGGACATGCGCAAATCTTCGACGACCATTTCCACTGCCCGCCTGCCGGCCATATGGGCAAGCGCGTTGCGTCTGGAATCGGCTGCAGGAATGGCTGCATTCGATGGCAGACCCAAACCGATCGCCTCCATCATCGACGCCATGGTCGATGCGGTGCCCATGGTCATGCAATGACCGACCGACCGCGACATGCAGGCTTCCGCATCCTGAAAATCCTGGGCCGACATCTCGCCCTTCTTTTCCGCCTCGACAAACTTCCAGACATGAGTGCCCGAGCCGATGCTCTCGCCCCGGAACCGCCCGTTGAGCATCGGTCCACCGGAGACGACGATGGTCGGCAAATCGCAGGAGGCAGCGCCCATGACCAGTGACGGTGTGGTCTTGTCGCAACCGACCAGCAGCACCACCCCGTCGATCGGGTTGGCTCTGATCGATTCTTCCACATCCATGGAGGCAAGGTTCCGGAACATCATGGTGGTCGGCCGCATCAGGGTCTCGCCCAGGGACATGGCTGGAAACTCAAGCGGGAAACCGCCGGCCTCATAGACGCCCCGCTTGACCCGCTCGGCCAGGATCCGGAAATGCGCGTTGCACGGCGTCAGTTCCGACCAGGTATTACAGATACCGATCACCGGGCGCCCATCGAACAGATGATGCGGCAGACCCTGGTTTTTCATCCAGCTGCGATGATGAAAACCATCCATTCCCGACTTGCCGAACCACTCCGTGGAGCGGAGGAACGGCTTTTTGGCGCCGGAGCTGCCTGGTTTTTTCTGCGACCTGGGTTTTTTCTTATCGCCAGCCATGACGTTTCCTCCTCGACGCTGCAGGGGCGGCCAGGCGATCTATCAACAGCACCTTGTTCATCCCCTTGACGGGTGCCATAGAGTTCGCCAAAACCAATACCAAGTACCACCGGGACCGCCGATGTCGCATTTGTTCGACCAAGGCGCATATCCACCGCCAAATTCATTACCACGCTATGTGAGGTTTCGCCATGAACACCGCCGTTGACGCACCCCATTCCCTCACGGCCGACGACGAACAGGCACTCGCCAATGTGCTCACCGACGCAGAGTACCCGGAGCTCCCCGACTTCCAGCGCGGCAAGGTGCGCGACAGCTATGATCTGGCAGACGGCCGCCGGGTGATGATTGCGACCGACCGCCAGTCGGCCTTCGACAAGGTGCTTGCCGCGGTGCCGTTCAAGGGCCAGGTCCTGACCCAGACCGCACGCTACTGGTTCGACCAGACCCTGGATATCTGTTCCAACCACGTGATCGGCTATCCCCACCCCAATGTGATCATTTCCAAGCGGCTCGACATGCTGCCCGTTGAAATGGTGGTGCGCGACTATCTGACCGGCTCCACGGAGACCAGCATCTGGCCGATGTATGAGCGCGGCGAACGCCTGCTTTATGGACATCAGTTCCCAGATGGACTGGTCAAAAGCCAGAAACTGCCCGGCACCATCATCACCCCGACCACAAAAGGTCTTGCCGGCGATCATGACCGGCCGATTACCGGTGAAGAGATCGTCGAACAAGGCCTGCTGACGCAAGCATTGTGGGACGAACTGTCGGAAAAGAGCCTCGCGGTGTTCGCCCGCGGCCGCGAGCTTGCCGCACAACAGGGGCTGATCCTGGTCGACACCAAGTTCGAGTTCGGACTGGATGAGAACGGCAAGGTGGTGCTTGCCGACGAAATCCTGACGCCGGATTCAAGCCGCTACTGGGTCGCCGATGGCTACGCCGATGCGGTCGCCAACGGCACCGCGCCGAACAGTCTCGATAAGGAATTCCTCAGGCTGTGGATCAATGCGCGCTGTGATCCCTACAAAGACCCGATCCCGGAAATTCCGGCCGAAACCCTGATCGAATTCAGCAACAAATACATCGCATTGTTCGAAACCGTGACCGGCAAACCGTTCGACAAACCGGATATCGACCGGCCGCTGCGCGATCAGGTCCGCGAAGCGCTGGCGCAGGCTCTGCCGGATTATTTCTGACTGCCCCTGCGGCAAGCGGAACCGAAAGCACCTATGACCGCTTTCCTCGCGGCCACCTTCTTCCTGCTGATCACACCGGGACCGGGTGTCCTGACCACGGCGGGCGTGGGGGCGGCCTACGGTTTCCGGGCAGGCATTCCCTATATGCTCGGCATCGTGCTTGGCACTCTTGTGGTGATGGCCGCGGTGGCCACGGGACTTGCGGCATTTCTGCTGTCCTATCCACCCCTGCGCACCATCCTGCTCACCGGGTCAGCCGCCTACCTGCTCTACATCGCCTACCGGATCGCCACCTCCGATACCGGCATCGCAATCGCCCATGCCAAGCGCCCGCTTGGCTTTTTCAACGGTGTCGGGCTTCAGGTGATAAATCCCAAGGCCTATGCGGTAATGACCACGCTGTTTTCGGGCTTTGCCTTCTATCCCCAGAGCACGGTTATCGAAGCAACGATCAAAACCTTCATTTTCATGGCAATCTCGTTTCCCGTCCATATCACCTGGTTATGGGTAGGCACGACCATCAAGCGTCTGGCGCTCGGCAAAACGGCGGCGCGCACGGTCAATATGCTGATGGCCGCAGCCATGCTGGCCGTGGTGGCGCTGGCGCTTCTGTCCTGACCTGACAGCAATCAGTCCCGGAAATTCAGATATTGCAGCGGTTGCTTGACTTTGAGCCCTTTGAACAGGGCTATCGCGCCTTGCAGATCGTCGCGTTTTTTGCCGGTGACCCGGAGTTCATCACCCTGGATCGCGACCTGGACCTTGAGTTTTGCGCTTTTGACTTCCTTGACCAGTTTTTGCGCCAGATCGCGTTCAACGCCCTGCTTGACGGTCACCGTCTGGCGCACCGTGTTGCCGGATGCCCGCTCAGGCTCGGCAAAATCGAAGGCGCCGACATCCACCTTGCGCCGGGCCAGATGGCCGCGCAACAGTTCCTGCACCTGTTTCAGTTTGTAATCGTCATCGGCCCTAATCACGAGGATCTCATCATTATGTTCGATCGTGCAGCTGGAGCCCTTGAAATCATAGCGCGTGCCGATTTCGCGCAAGGCCGCCTGGACTGCATTGCCAACTTCCTGCAGGTCGGTGCGGGAAACAACATCGAATGAGGGCATAATCATTTGCTCGCATGAATCGGGTGGTTTGCGGCATTCTATGCGCTAAATTAGCATCAAGATACAGTTCAACCGGAAATCATACGCCATGCCCACAGCATCAGTGGAAACACCCTTCGGCCGTCTCGGTCTCATTGAGGAAAACGGTGCCATCACCCAGGTCCTGTGGTCGGGCCCCAAGACCAGCGAGTGGACGCCGGTGCTACGCCTGGCAGCGGATCAGGTGACGGCTTATTTTGCCGGCGAGCGAACAGAATTCGACCTGCCGCTCAACCCCGCGGGAACAGAATTCCAGCAATCGGTTTATTGCGCGATGCAGGCCATTCCCATGGGCGAGACCAAAACCTATGGCGAAATCGCCAAGTCCCTCGACTGCCCGGCCCAGCCTGTCGGCCAGGCCTGCGGCGCCAATCCGATCCCGGTCATCATCCCCTGCCACCGGGTTCTGTCGGCAAAAGGGGTTGGCGGCTTTTCCGGCTGTGGAGGCGTTGAAACAAAGATCGCCCTGCTGCGCCATGAAAACGCCTATCCCTATCTGATCTGAGTTACGCCGTGATCAGGTCGCGGTTGATGTGCTGCCACAGCGCAAAAGCGTCATAAGGCACAATCCTGGGCTCCGCCAGAACCTGCTCCGATGTAAAAGCATCGAATGCGGCTCCTTCGCCCAGTTTCAAGTCGCTCATGGCGGACACCGGCATCTCCACTTCATAGAAGAACCGGTCGAGTGCACCGAGACCGGCAAAGTCGAAATCGAACACCACCTTGGTAAAGTAGGTCTGGCCGGTGACCTCGAATGCCAGTTCTTCGCGCACTTCACGCACCAGCGCTTCAACAGCCGTTTCTCCCGGCTCGATGGCACCGCCGAACAAACCCCAGTATCCGGGGTAAAATATCCCCTGAATATCGTCGCGCTGCTGCATAAGATAGCGTCCGTCATCAAGCACTATCAGTGCTGCAACCGCATTTTTTGGGGCCAGCGGGACGCGCAGCCGAAGGTTGGTGGACATGGGTGGATTATCTCCGATGTCAGCCGCATCGCGACCAATGCACGCTGGATTGCGATTAGTTCTGGACTAGCGTCTGACGCTCAAATAGCAATAGCCCAACCTCCAGCGCCATACCACATGGTATCGTCAAAACAATCCATTTCAGGAAAGGTATCCCATGGGGATCAGCAGAGCGGCCGTTCATTACATGATGACCGAGGCTAAGAAAGTCCCGTTTACCGGCCGGGTTCTGACACTTGGCGTCCAGCAAACCACGGTTTCAGAAAGTGACTTGGCCAAACTGTCGGACCGGTTGCAATATCCACTCGCCGAAGTCGATGACTCCGAGACACCCAAGTTTGACCGGCATCAACATTTGACCGACGTCTACCTGTTCAAGAGTCTTGGCTTTGATGAAGTGTTGCGGACTGATTTCAGCGATTTTCAAGGTGCAGAACTGGTGTTCGATCTAAACCAGTCGGGAGTTCCCGAACAATACCAGGGCTATTTCGACCTCCTTATCGATGGCGGCACCACCGAGCACGTCTTTCACCTGCCCAACAGCCTGCACAACATCTTCTCGTTCCTCAAGGTGGGCGGCCGCGTGATGCATTTCAATCCGTCGTCAAATCATGTCGATCATGGATTCTACATGTTCTCGCCGACTTTGTTCTGGGACTACTATGAGGCAAACGGATTTGAATTCAACAGCTTCAAGTTTTTCGAATATAACAAATGGGGAAATATTCAACGGTGGATCGCGGCTGACTACGAACCTGGCTGCCTTCGATATGTTTCAGGCGGCGGATTGCCCGGTGGACAGTATGGTATCGCCTTGACGGCGACCAAACTGGAAGGCTCGACCAGTGGCGTCGTGCCCCAGCAACACCGCTACAAAAAAACCTGGGAGCGCACAAAAAAGCGCAAAGTCCACAAATCCCTGCTCGCCTACCGTTTCAAGAAACGTGCAGCGAGAATCTGGAAGCGGTATCGCCTCAGGGGTTTCCCGCTACGTGTCGCCAATCGGTACTAGAGCGTGTTTCCATACTCGGTCACGATCTTACAATATATGACTGGACCACCGACGGCGTCCACGGCGCCGTCGTCAAATAGGCCGATGCCCGTGCTCTCACAGCATGATATTTGCAACTGGCTTGGTAGTCGGCATTTGAAATCACTCCGTGAGGACCATGCTCCCGGCCGCGAACCAGGTCGTAAACTTTTCAGTTGGCGACAGGTTTCAAACCAGGGTCAGCCCGAGACGCGGATCCAAAGGGTTGGAAAGTGAATGATCGCGTGGTACCGCTCGTTTCCACGCATAGTCAAACCAGTACAGACAGTCCTGCTTACGAAATCCCCGGACCATATTGATATCACTTCATACCCGCTGAAACACAGGTATTCGTCCAAGGTCGGAACAATTATGAGCTCGTCAAAACGCGCCGGATCGTCGTCCCCCCCCTATTTCAAACCAAAGAAGGCGTCATCAGTCAATCTGTTCTCGGAAATTGGCCAACGCGCCGACCGGCCGTTTATGATCCTTGCAACCTTTGCGGAGACGTCATTGGGTGACCTGGTTTCCAAAGTCGCCTTCGTCAACTCCTTGAAGGATCAATTTGACCATGCCCGCCTCATCGTTCGCTACAATGATTTCAGACACTTCAGCCGCGAAGTGATTTCGCTGGCACCGAACATCGATCACGCCGAGCCGATCCGCGGAGAGGCCCCTCAATGGATGCGGCGCTTCCTTCATGATGTCCGATTGTGGCGTCCATTATCGGGTTCGATCACACGCAGCAGGCGATACCATGAAGCGTTCTACGATCTGGTCGTTGTCGATTCCATGGCCAATTCACGAACCGTGCACGCCCTTGAACGCACAACGCCATTGCAGGTCCCTGTCGAGCGCCGCAACGCCCTCGCCGACAGGATGTGCGAGCTTGGGCTTGCTCCGGACAAGCCCTTCTGCGTGGTGCATTATCGTGACGGCAGCTACCCGCTCAAGGGCGGCAATCCGCTTCGCAACGGCGTCCCGGAGGCCTATTACCAGGCAATAGAACACATTATCGACAACTTGGGTTGTCAGGTCGTTCAACTCGGTCACCCCGAAATGACCCCATTTCCGGCGAGACCGGGGTTCATCGATCTCAGCCGGCCGGGGAATAGTTTCATGCTTCAGGCCTTTGCCGTGAGCCACGCAAAGTTCATGCTCGCCAGTGCGTCAGGCCCGGCGACGCTTGCGTGGAGCTTCGACGTTCCACTTGCAGTCGTCGATTGTCTCGAAGCACACACGGGCTGGGGCAATGCAGAGACAGTATACCTGACACAGGAAGTGACGACACCGGCAGGAGACATGCTGCGCAACGCGTCGCTGTCTGAAGCCGGCTTGCTCGACATTCGTGCGCTCGCACGGACCATGCGAGAGCACAAAGGTTATTCTGTGCGCCCCAATAGCGGTGAAGAAATAATCGCCGCCGCAAACCACGCGCACGCCTGCTCAAAAGATGTCTCGGGATGGCGCCCCTTAGCGGTCGCTCCTCAGAACCCACGGCCAAACAGCATTGTCTGGCCGCCCCAGGTACGCTGGGATGTAAAATTTCTGGACGTTTGGACGGTCTAACACGGCATGTCCGACGTCGCTCCCGCGATATGGCTTCTCGCCATGCCGAACGGATCGATATTACCCATATTATGCTAGGGGAAAGTAATTTTGCCCGGTGGGCCGAAGGCCAACGGGGCCTCAATCAATAGCACCGGCGCTCGGTCCGCCAACCGCTTTATGCACCCTCAGGTGAGTGGTTCGAGCGATTTCGGCATTGGTTGAACGATCATGTTCTCCAGAAACTCATCGCGTGGCAGCAACGGCTCTGCATCTTCGATCGGATAACCGAATTTCGATTGAGGGATGACCCGCCGGTCTGCCGGAATGCGTATATCGACAAGCACAGCGCCATCTTGCGCCATGGCTTCATCGATACCTGCCTGCAGTCCGGCATTCGTGTCGATCATCACGTAGGGCATGTCGAATGCCTCGGCGATGTTACCGAAATCGGGAAAGTCGAGCCCGCCGTCAAAAGACGTTCCGACATGCTCGCCACCAAGCCATTGCTCCTGGGTCTGCTGCACCATCGAATAGCCGTTGTTGTTGAGCACGAACAGGCGGATCGGCAGTTTGTGGCGCTTAATGGTCGCCAGTTCCTGCAGGTTCATCATCAGGCTGCCGTCGCCGGACACACAGGTAACCTGCTGTTCGCCAAGCGCCAGACAGCCACCTATGGCTGCCGGCAGCGCCCAGCCCATGGCGGTGTTGTTGAAGTCGTGATAGAGGCGCTGGCCTTTGGAGACCTTGAAGCCCTGCATCATCCAGGCGATCGAACAACCGGTGTCGATGAATATCTGGTTCGCCTCCGGCAACGCGTCCGCCAGGGTTTCCACGAACAGGTAAGGATTGACCGTGGTTTCCACACGCGCATCGTCCGGACAGATCGGATAGGCCGATTTCCATCCCTCAATGCGCCCGTGCCATTGTGCCAGATCCTGGCATTCGAAATTCGCGAGGCGCTCAAGGAGACCGGCTATGAACTCCTTCGCATCGGCATGGATCGCCAGATCGAGCGGCTTGCCGAAGCGCGGAAACTTGCGAAGCTCCGATTGATCCACATCGACGACGATGGTGCGGGCCTCGCGCGCCCAGCTGTCCATCGGCGAGCCTGTTTCTCGTGTGCTGAGACGCGACCCGATGCACAGAACCAGATCGGCATTCTGCATGGCAAAATTCCCGGTCCGCGTGCCATGTGTGCCCACGGTGCCGGCAAAGTGCGGTTGTCCGCGGTGAATCAGATCGCGCGCAGCCCAACTTGTCAGCACGGGGAATCCGAGGCGACCGACCAGATCAAGAGCCAACTGATCTGCACCGGAAAGCCGCACTCCCCAACCGAGCATCAAGACCGGGCGCTTTGCCTCTCGCAACATCTCCACCACCTGATCAAGATCCTGCGCGCTCGCGACAGGAGCATCACTCGATGTGACATCAGGCTTGAAACCGCGCAGTCCCGCACAATCGATATGTTCGCGCTGCAGATCGTCAGGGATATCCACCAGAACCGGACCTGGCCGGCCGGATTTGGCAATGTAAACGGCTTTTTCCAACTCATAACGGATGTCAGCCGTATCGCGGATCTGCACCGCATATTTGGTAATCGGTTCGACCATAGGGATGATCTCGGTTTCCTGGAAACCAAGTTGGCGCACACCGGTATCACCCTTCATCCGAAACGTTGTCACCTGACCGGTAATATACAGGCAGGGTACAGAATCGAACCACGCCCCGGCAATGCCCGTGATCATGTTGGTCGCCCCCGGCCCGCTGGTGCCGATGGCGCAACCAAGATTGCCGGTCACGCGCGCATAGGCGTCCGCCGACATGGCGCCAGCCTGTTCGTGATGCGGGCAAATGTGGGCGATTTCCGAGTGCTCGGACAGCGAGTGCAGCAAGTGGATGGACGCACCGCCTGAAATGATGAAGGCGTGTTTCAAACCCTGGCCGGCGAGGAAATCCGCAACATAGTCCGAGAGTTTCTTGATCATAATATGCGTATCTGCGGCAATTTCAGGGTTGCGCCCTTCGGAGGCGAAATGCGTTGTCATCGTTTTCGAGCTGTTCTCTTAGCCTGTCGCCACCGTCGCGCCAAGGATCATGAACGGTGGAAAAGTTGCGCCCGCCGGCAACCGCCTTTCCCTGCGCCATGCACCACTGCAAATGGCTATAGATGTCATCCATGCTGGTCCCGTCGGAAGTCAGGAAATCGAGGGTTTTGCCGTAGCCATCCCCGGCCCGGGCACCGGCACGCAGAGTTTCGTCATGGATACGGGTCTGGACGAAGCCCGGCCCGATGATAAAAACATTGAGCCCCTCCTCTTCATCATCCAGAAGCTCGCACATCTTGATCAGCGCAATTTTCGATACGCAGTAGGCAGAGTAGTTCGGGAACGGGTTATTTGTGCCGCCGCCGGCCATCAGCATCACATCGGCCTTCGTCTGGTTGCGGTAGGGCCACAGTCCATGCAGCACCCGCAACTGCGCGGTCGTATTGACGGTCACCGACCGCTCCCAGTCATCGAAATTCAGATCAAAAAACCGCCCGATCGGTTCCATTGAACCAGCCGCCGATATGAAAAGGTCCCAGGATACCTGCAGAGCACCAAAGTTCTCGATCATGGCGCCGACTTCCACCGCGTCCGCTAAATCGCAAGACAGAGCACTAAACGCCGGCTCGTTATTGAATTGGTCAAGACGGCTGGTATCCCGCGCCGCACCGATAACGGACCAACCGTCATTCATAAGTCGTTCGGTCAGGGCAAGGCCGATGTCTGCGCTGGCGCCCAGCACAAAGGCGGTTGGCGTCCGCTGCTGATCAGGTGTGTCGGCAACCATCTACATGCACCTTCAATAGGGCCCGGTGAAGCTCATGTCCGGCACGTCCCGCCATGGCCTGGGGTCTGGATCTTCCGGTGGTAGTGTCCGTGAAGATCCAAGCATATCCAGCGCAGCCTGGGCAATTTGACGCGGGCCAGGATAAAAGTGGTCCGCCAGCGCCGGCGTCGTTGGCGTCGGCATGTCCGGCAGTCCGATACGCTTGGGCGGTGCTTTCAGATCGTGGAAATGACGCTCAACAATGGCGCTGGTCACTTCCGCCGTCGCACCAAACAAGGTGTGTGCAGTATCCGCCGAGATCAGATGCCCGGTCTTCCTGACCGATGCGCCAACCGTTTCTGTATCGATCGGGGTCAGGCAGCGCAGGTCGATGACTTCCGCATCGACACCGACTTGTTCCAGAATTTCCGCCGCACGGATACACTCCAGCGCCAGATAGGAAAAGCCCGCCAGCGTAATGTCCCTGCCGGTCCGTAACACCTTTGCACCGCTCAGGGGCTCGGTGAAATAGCCTTGCGGCACCTCGCTTGTTGAACTGTACAGCCAGCGGTGTTCGAACAGGATGACCGGCGCATCATCCTCGACAGCGGCAATCAGCATGCCCTTGGCATCCCTTGCCGTTGCCGGCATGACCACTTTCAGACCCGGCACATGGGCAAACCACGCCTGCAGTGACTGGGAATGCTGCGGCCCCTGCCCCCAGCCGCGCCCGATGATCATGCGCACCGTGATTGGTGCGCGCATCTTGCCACCATACATGTAGTGCCACTTGGCCGCCTGGTTCACCAAAGTCTCCATGGAAAGCACGGCGAAATCGACCCGCATATGCACGATTATGGGGCGCATACCGCAGATCGCTGTACCAAGGGCGATCCCTGTCATACCGCCTTCCGATGATGGCATGTCCAGCACCCGGTCAGCGCCGAACTCATCGACCAGACCCTTGGTAGTGCCGAAGATGCCGGTCGGACCGGGAACGCCGAGCCCGATGACGTAGGTTTCCGGATCGGCTTTGAGGCACTCAGCCTGTGCTTCGCGCAAGGCATCGCAATAGGTGATGAGCCGCCCGGCCATGTTCAAACTGCTTCCTGCTTGGCCGGCAACACAAACCGGTCGAGCTCGCTTAGTTCCGGATAGGGGCTATCAATGGCAAACCGGAAGGCATCGGCAATCTCTGTCGCAATCTCTTCACGCATTGTCGCCGCCTTGTCGGACGACAGGAGTTGCTCTTCACTCAAACGCTGCTCATAGCTGGTGATCGGACATTTCGCCCGCCACGCCTCGATTTCCGCTTCATCGCGGTAGCCAAGCTGGCCGTCTTCATTCGGACCGCAATGCTCTTTCCACCGATAGGTAATTAACTCCAGCAACACCGGGTTGGCGCCCGAACGGGCACGCTTCACCGCATACTCACCCAATTGCCATGCGACATCGATGTCATTGCCGTCCCCGGACAACGCCTCGACCCCGTGAACCGGCCCGATGTCCCTGACAGTACGGTGCACGGGTTGACGGATATCCAGCGGCGAGTGCACCGAATAGAGATTGTTTTCGCACACGAAGACCACCGGCAGCCGGTTCACACCGGCGAAATTCAGCGCCTCGTGAAACGCGCCCTCTTCGGTCGCCCCATCGCCGAAATAGATCACCACCACCCGGTCCTCACCGCGCCTGCGCGCCGCCCATGCCGCACCGACACCGACCGAGATGGTGCTTGCAAGGATCGGCGCGGAACCGAGAAAGCCCGCCGCCATGTCGATCAGGTGCTGGCTACCGCCCTTGCCGGCGGCACAACCGGTTGAGCGGCCGTAGAGTTCCGCAATCATTGCCGCCAGATTGCCGCCCTTGGCCAGATAGTGACCATGACTGCGATGGGCTGAGAACACATAGTCGCTGGTTTCCAGATGAGCGGAAACACCAACCGGTGGCGCTTCCTGACCGATACAGATGTGTGTCGGGCAACGCATTTCCTGCTCGGAATAGCGATTGACGATTTCCTCTTCCACCATTCTGATCCGGAGCGCCTGCCGGAACATGGCAAGCCGCACATCCGCGTCGCCACGCGCATTGCCGTCCAGCGTTGTGATCACCGGTCTGGCATCAGGTTTGGGTGAAAGATCATGCATAGTTCAGAATAAGCCGGAATCTGACCGGTTCACGCCCGCAAAGTGTAGTCCGTCGGCCAGTCGCGGATCTCGTTGAGATAGCGCTTGCCCCAATCGACCATTTCCCCGAGCCCTTCGTCCCAGCCGACCTGCGGTTCCCAGTCAACCGCTGACTTGATCGCGCTGGAATCAAGCCAGTAGCGGGAATCCTGACCGAGCCTGTCTCCGGTCACTTCGCACAACTGTTCGAACGGAATATCAAGAGCGTTGGCACACCGCTCTACGACCTCGCGGATCGAGGTTGGATGCATCGGCCCGGCATTGAATGTCTCACCCCTAGGGCCGCGTTCGGCCAGCAGATGAATGGCCCGGCCCAAATCCCTGGCGTGCATGTAGGATTTCTCCGCCTTGCCGCCGCCATGCAGCGGCAGCTTGGCGCCGGTAAGGCCTGCCCACACCGCCTTTGGAATAACCCGGTGTAGCAGTTGTCCCGGGCAATAACAGTTGCTCGGCCTGATGATCGTCATGGGAAATTTGAGGAAGTTGGACACCGACATGAGATACATGTCAAAGGCGACCTTGGAGGCGGCGTACGGACTGGTCGGCTTGATCGGTTCGTCCTCGGTGGTGGCATGTTCGACCGAGCCATACATTTCCGAAGTGCCGATCTGGATGAAGTGCTCCAGCCAGTCACGCTGCATCAGCTCTTCGGTCAGCCGCGCCAGCGCCATGGAATTGGTCTCGAAAAACCGCCAGGAATGCTTCCATGAGACCGCACCTTCGCCCTGGGCGGCAAAGTTGACGATCACCTCGGGTTTTTCCCGGTCGAGCAGTTCAAGCAGCAGGTCGAGCTCATGGGACACATGGCGGGCATGATACTCGTAGCCCTCGCGCGCCTCGATGTTGAGCGAGAAGGGTTCCGGACGCAGCGGATTGCGGCCGATACCGATCACCTTGTTGGGATCGGCGTGATCCAGCAGATAGAACGCGGCGTGAATGCCGAATGATCCGCCGCCACCGAGTATCGCATAAGTCTTGCTCATAAGATGTCCACTTGGTTCAGGCCTTGAGGCCTGCACATTCTAGAATTGGGCGGCCATCACGAAATGATGGTCCATGCATAATCCCCGCTATAGCCGGCCTCGTCGAACAGCTTCAACCAACCATCCGGGAAATCATGAAACTGCGCGGTCAGCACCCAGCTTTCGAAAATGTCTTTTTGCTCTTGCGTGTGATAGCTGTCGACACGGATAAAGGCCTTGCCACCCGATAACCGCTGGATTTCCTTTAACGCCGTTTTTGCCCTGTCACGCGGCAGATTGTGTACGCAATCAAGCGAGATAACACAATCAAAACTGTTGTCGGGAAAGGCCAGATGGTCTGCCGATCCCTGATGCAATCGGCCAATCACATCGCGATGGCAGTTCATCAAAGCATATTCGGAAACATCAAGGCCGAACACTTCAAGCCCCGGCAGCGCATCGAGCAGGTCCTTGACCAGAAAGCCCTTTGCGCATCCAACATCGAGCACCCGGTCTCCGGGCTTAAGACCGAAATGGGCGATGATGTCATGGGCAACCGGCACCCAGCGCCCATCATAGGAATAGCCGCCATAGCCGTAATCGCGCGGTCCGTCGAAATACATCTCGCCATATTCCCGCGAGATGCTGATCACCTCGGGGTCCTTGCCGTCTTCGCGCGCCGAGATGTTGCGCTTCGTCTTGGGCAATGCCCGCAAGAGATCGGTCTCCCGCCCCATCAGCCCTTGTCCCGCACTTGCGCGTGCACCTTGGCAAAACCGTCTGCCGGCCGGGTATAGCCAAAATCCGGGAAAGCCTTGCCGGTCTGTGCCGGGTCGAACGGCCGATAGCCATTATGCGGCATAGGGCCTGAACGCGGACTGCTCTTGATCTCGACGGCCTCATCAAAATGCGCAGCAACCAGTTGTGCGCAATCGTGGAACGAAATCACCTCCCCGGTCGCAGCGTTCAGCACACCCTGGCTTTTGTGCTGCACCATGCGGCTGGCCAGTTCAGCAACATCTTCCACCCAGACATGATCGCGCTGTTCCTCGCCATTGCCGAACAGCACGATATCTTGGCCCTCGGCGGCAAGCCGGCGAAAGCGGTTCGGTCCATAGCCATTATGGGGATCGTCGGCGCCATAGATCAGGGTCGGCCGCAGACTGGCGAGCGGTGTATCGCCGGCAGCGTCCTCCAGCATCACCTCGCGTGCCAGATGCATGATGCCGTGCAGGCTGCCGGGAGATGCGCACGCACCCTCGCCCAGCGGGTCCATCGAATCTGCGTAAACCGCGTCTGATCCGATATTGACCACATGGGCGACCGGCTGTGCGTTGAGTGCCTGCGCCATGGCCTCGACCAGCACCAGATTGTCCCTCAGCATCTGGGCATTTTTGACCGGTGCGATCGCCGACACGCAAACCAACGTGTCCGACGGTTTGAGAACTCCGGCAAGCTTATCGCCCGCACCGTCACTCTGCAGGTCGACATCCTGCCGGGTCAGGGCCGCCACATGTGTGCCGGCATCGGCCAGACGCCGCGAGATTGCCGCGCCCACGAACCCCCCTGCACCCAAAACGACAACACGGTCAGGCAATTGAGGCGAAGCGTTGAGATGTTGCAGCACTTGTGTGAATTCCTTTATTTTTTAGCGTCAAGCGGCGCCATGCCGAGTGTGTGATAGGTAAGGCCCGCCGCTGTGCAGGTCTGGCCGTCGAGCACCCGGTAGGGATCGATGACCGTTGTCCCGGCCAGCGCATCCGCAATCTCCAGTGGCGTGACCGTGCCATATTCCGGCCAGGGCGTGAGGATCATCAATGCGTCCGCTTGCGCAGCAGCATCGAGCGCCGAGCCGGCAGGTTCAGCCCTGGCATGGCCGGCAGCATCGACTGGAACCGCTGGGTCGTGAACTTTGAACCGGCACGCGGGAAACTGACCAAGGGTGGCAAGCGACGGCGAATTCTTGACCGAATGGGTGTTCTCCTTATAGGCGAGCCCCCAAACGGCGATCAGCGGATCGTCATGGGCGCTCAGCACCGTGTCACGCAGGACATGTGCTGCCCAGTCGCGCCGGTGACGGCTGTTGGCGATCCAGGCGGAAACGATGCCGCCATCGGTGCCGTGTCTTTCCGAGAGCCGCAACACTGTCGCCAGATCACGCTCCAGATTGCCGCCGGCAATGCCAAGCCCGGGGGCAAGGTAGGAAAACTGGCCGATCCGCCCGTCGAGTTTGAGAGCCGGCACGATCTCCTGCCAGTCAGCGCCGATATTTTCACATAATTCCGCGAGCGTGTTAGCGACGCCGATCGAGGCAACCAGACACATATTGATCGAAATCTTGGCCAGTTCGGCGCTTTCATAGCGCATCGGCAGGATCGGACAACCGAACGCCTCGAGCAACTGGCGATACCGGCCGGGCAACGCCGCCGCGGGATCGGCACATCCAACGATAAAGCGCTCAGGGGCAACGGCACGCTCCACCGCGCGTCCGAATATCAGCGTCTCAACCTGATAGAACAGGCGGTCTGTAGGAAAGTCGAGGGAACGGGTAAAGCCCGGCGGCACCTGACACAGAATGACCAGCACCGCGGCATTGGACAGTTGAGGCACCACCAGATCGATCAGTGCGGAAACATCTCTAAGATCCGACTGGCCATGATCGTCGGTCGGCACGTCGGGCGCGATATAGACCACGTCACAGGTCTTGAGATCCGCTGGATCGCTGGTGAAGATCTGCCGGCCACCATTGCTGGCCAGCATATCGTCCAGACCCGGCTCCAGCACCGGCAGGCGGCCCGCCTGCAGGTCCGGAACAAGCTCTTCGTTCCGGTCAAAACAGACGACATCGAAGCCCTTGGAACAAGTGCCCGTAGCGGACACCAGGCCCAGATGGGTCATGCCGGCAAATCCTACAGAGAAGGTCATCCTTTGGCCTTTGCGACGGCGTCCTGTCCCAGATCGCGCAAGGTCCGGTTGAGCCAGAGATCGCCGGAAAGATCGGTTTCAGCACCGCTCAGGCACAAGGCTTTGAAATGCGCATATTCGGCAGCCCATGTCGGGTCATCCTGCTCCAGGGTTTCGGTTTCTTCCGGCGGCCGGCCGCTCGGCAGCACCCGGGTCCGGTGCCTGAAGATCGACGGTCCCCATTTGCACAGGGATGATATATGCGCGGAGCCGTTTTCCGCAAACACATCGCAGGTGAAATGATTGCGCCAGGACAGAAGAGTCATTTCCAGTTCCAGCTTGACCGCACCGCCTTCCGATCCGATCACAACATGATCAGGCGCCTTGTTTTCAAAGCAGTTGCTGGCCTGCACCTCGAAGCTCTGGCTTGGCTGGCCAAACCAGTAAGCAATGGTATCGAGCAGATGCGAGCCCAGATCGTGCAGCACGCCGGAGCCCTGGTCGCGCCAGTCGGAATCCCGCACCAGCCGCGCCGTACCATTGCCGTAAAACATGCGGCACCGATAGATATGCCCAAGCACACCCGATGCGATCAGGTCTCGCATGCGCATGTAATGCGGTTCGAAACGATGATTATAGGCAGTGTAGCAGACCACGCCCCTGGACCTAGCAAGCGCCTGAAGCCGTTCAATGTCGCAGTCGTTGCCTGCCCATAGAGGTTTTTCCACCAGCACATGTTTACCGTTACCGATCAGGTGCTCGAGAAGATCGATCTTGGGGGCATCCGGGACGCAGCACAGCACCGCGTCATAATCGCCGGGCGGTACGTCCTCGATGTTCCGGTAGTCGGCCTCCCCATTGACCGGATCAACCGATGCGACAAAGTCCGCGCCGGCAAATGTGCGGCGTTTGTAGCCCTGTACGCCGAGACCGGCGACAATGACGCGCAAACCGCTCACGAGTAGTTCGCCTGCCTTTCCAGTTTATCGATCTTGGCCCTGATGTCCGCTGATGCGACCGGAATGTTGCCATCGCGCTCGCATTCGGTGGCCGCCGCGATCGAACCCAGTATGGTTGCCTGGATCGACGAGCCACAGACCAGAGATGCCAGGGTCGCATAGGCCAGGAGCGCATCGCCTGCCCCCACTGCATCCACCAGACGGTCGACGAAACTGTCGACGATGAAGAAGCTGTCGAGCGCCTCATGATCTGCGCTGCAGCAGGTCAAAACACCGCGTTCTCCGAGCTTCAGGATCAGTGTCTTGCACTCGGCAGCGTCATAGAGCCTTGATGCCAGCGGCCGAATACCGGAATCCTGGTCGGCAAGGGCAAACCGTGCCTCACGTTCGTTCGGCGTGACCAGATCAAATCCCGTGAACTCGGTGATATTGCCCCACCGGCTGGCGACCTGGCTGTCGGCCACGCGAAACACGCCATCGGGGATCGCGTCAATTAGCGCTGGGATGGTGCGTCGGTTGAACACGCCGTGACGGAAATCGCTGAACACCACAGCATCCGCGTTCACCTGCCCGATCGATGCAATCAGCGTTTCGACAATCGAATCGGTAATCGAGGAATTGTCGAGTGTATCAATCTTGAGCAGCCGGTAGCCGCCGACCACGATGGCGTTCTTGTTGGTCGTCGGTCGGTACTCATCAATCACCGGGCGCACCTCGACGCCGGCCTCCCCGAGCCCCCTCAGGACAAAATCCTTCAGGGGATCTTCGCCGAGCACGGTCGAGAACACCACGTCAGCGCCGGCGGCGCGCAGGTGTTTCGCCACGATGCCGGCGCCGCCGATGTAATCCATCTTGTCCTGATAGAGCACGCTCATGGTCGGCGTCTTGGTCTGCCCGCCGATCATGGCACACTGGGTCAGGCTGTCGACGATGGTATCGCCGACCACATGCACCTTCTTGCCTGCCATGGCGTCCAGGGTACCGCGCAGGTCGCCAAAACCGATATTCTCGCGTTCCATCACCGACAAGAGCTTCTGCACCTGCAGTTCCGGTGCCGCCATGTCGATCAGATTGGACGATGAATAGACGATGTCGCCGGGCGTAAACACGATCTCGCCGCCATAGGCCTCGAGCACATCGCTTTCTTCCGCCGTCTTCGGGCTCATGCCGCCATCGACATATTCAAAGCCCTTGGCGAAAAAATCCGGCTGCAGTTTTGAAATGTTTTCCAGGGGCTTGGCGTTCTTGTCGATCAGCACATAGTCAACCACCTCGAAGGCAGCGAGGTTGGCCGCCCGGATTTCCTGCGGCACATGCGGCCGGTAAGTGCCTTTCTCGATATGCCGGTCCGCCGTCAGGCTGGCGACCAATATATCCGCCTTGCTCTTGGCGTGGATCAGGTGGCGCATATGGCCGGGATGCACCACGTCGAACACACCATGGCACATGATCACCTTGCGCTCGCGCGGCCGCTCGCCCAGCAGGTCCGACAATTGCTCGACCGTTTTGATTTTGTGGCCGAACTGCGCTGTCAACGAGGCCATCATAGCGCGCTATCCTTGTCCATGTGCTCAAACCAGGTCTTGGTCGCCTCAGCGATCGTGTCAGGATCCCATAAGGGTGCGTCCTTCCAGACATCGATCTCTTGCAGCATCAGCGCGACACCATCCTCGAAGGAGACTTTTGGCGTCCAGCCGAGATCTGCCGTTATCCGCGTAATATCGGCCCAGGTGCAGTCCGGCTCTCCAGGGCGCTTGGGCACATAGACCTTGTCACCCTCCAGCAGCTCCACCAGCCGGTTGACCGATTGCGGATCGCCCGCGCCGAGGTTCCAGATCTGACCGACAAGATCTGTTTCCGCCGCCGCCAGAAAGGCTGCCGCCACATCGGTCGCATAGAGAAAATCGCGCCGCTGCGAACCATCGCCAACCACGGTGAACGGCTTGCCCGACAGTTTCTGCTTGAAGAACACACCGAACACCGCGCCATAGGCGCCGGTGGTGCGCACCCGTGTGCCATAGGCGTTGAAGATGCGGATCACATTGACCGGCAGGCCATAGACCTGGTGCCAGTGAAACGCTGCCTGTTCGCCCATATATTTCGACAGGGCGTAAGGATATTGCGGCTGGATCGCATGGTCTTCACGGGTCGGCACATCGGCAAGGCCATAGCAGGACGACGACGCTGCATAGACGAACTTCGCCACACCCGCGGCTCTGGCACATTCAAGCGCATGGACCGTCCCCTGCACATTGACCGACATATAGTCAGTCGGCCGCTCGATGGACGGCACGATGTCGCCGATGCCGGCAAAGTGGACCACCCTGTCGACGCCCTTGAATATTGTCGCCTCGGGAGCGAGATCGCGGACATCGACCCACTCGCAGGTGAGATCGGAATTCCCTGCATGATGGCTGAGATTTTCGTCACGCCCGCCGGACAGGTTGTCGACCACCCTGACCGCGTAGCCCGCATCGAGCACAATATCCACCATATGGCTGCCGATGAAGCCGGCACCACCGGTGATCAGTATGGTTTGTTTGTCCGCCATCGATACGCGCGGGATCCCACTGGGATCCTCACTCAGGCGGCGTTCAGCTTCTGGAGCGTCTTGACGTTGTAGTACCAGTCATCGACCATGCTGTCGGGCAGCTTGCCTGCCTTGAATGCCTGGCACAAATCGCGCACCGCATCCTCGATCGAATGGCTCGGCTTGAAGCCAATCACATCCTGTATCTTGTCGGAATTGATGTGATAGGAGCGCAGATCGTCGCTCGGCGTGGTCGCGATTTCGATGTCGCCCAGTTCCGGCATCTCCTGTTCGACGATCGATTTGACCACCCGCGCAATATCCATGATCGACATGTTCTGAAAGCCGCAATTGAAGGTCTGTCCGGCAATCTTGTCCGCTTCGATCCCGACCAGCAGCCGGTACAGGTCGCACATATCCTGAATATGCAGATTGGGGCGCAGTTGCGAGCCGCCAAAGACGGTGATTTTGCCGTTGTTCACAGCATGATTGGTCAGAATGTTGACCGACAGGTCGAGCCGCTGGCGGGGTGCATAGCCGCACAGAGTGGCAGGCCGGATTGTGCAGCACACAAAGTCGTCCGACTGATGCTTGAACAGCACCGGCTCGCACATGCCCTTGTATTTATTGTAGAGCGTCAGCGGCACCAATGGGTGGTCTTCCTTAACGTCAGGCTCTTCGGAAACCCCATAGACCGAGCTTGACGATGCATAGATGAAACGTTTCACACCTGCTTCCTTGGCAGCGACCACCATCGGCTCGAAGGCATCCAGATTGATCGAGGTGCTCAGGCCCTCGTCGAGCACAAAGCTTGCATCGTTCGAGATGCAGGCGAGGTCGATGACCACGTCCGCGCCGTCGAAGGCTTCGGTCAGTTGTTCCACATTGCGGATGTCGCCTTGGATCAGTTTAAAATTCGGATTGTCATGGGGCAGGAACTGATCGCCGAAATAGCCGATGTCAAAGGCCCTGACCTTGTGCCCATCGCTCAACAGCTGAGAGCACAGCAGGCTGCCCACATAACCCGCACCACCCAATACACAGATATTCTTCATGATCTCATTTCCATCTCATTCGGTTTCGTCGCCGCCCGCTTTACAGGCTGTATCCCGCACTTGACGCGTCGCGATAAAACATCTGCACCGTCTCAAGTGAATATTCGTCCAGATCCTTGCCCACCAGGGAGAGTTTGGCCAGCAGGTTGTTGGTCATGGTGATGATGTGACAGCCGACATCGTTGGCCTGGAAGATGTTGAGGAACTCGCGCGGCGAGGCCCACAACAATTCGGCCTTGGGTTTCGACTGCAAGATATCAAGGGCCGCCGCCATATGCGGTACCGGGTCGACGCCGGTATCGGCCACCCGTCCAGCAAACACCGAGACGATCGCGCCGGTATCCGGCGATAAGGCGCCTGCCACCGTGCGCACCTGGTCGAGGGTCATCATAGCCGTCACATTGACCACGACCCCTTCGCCCGACAGTTTTTCAATCAGATTTGCCGCCGATTCGCCGCGCGTGTTGGTGATCGGGATCTTGACGTTTACATTCGGCCCCCAGGACGCGATCTTGAGCGCCTGGCGCTCCATCTCGTCAAACTCGTCGGCGAACACCTCCAGAGAGACCGGCCGGTCGCACACCTTTTCCAGCAGTCCGCGCCCGAACGCCTCATAGTCCTCAATGCCGACCTGACGCATCAGTGTCGGATTGGTGGTGAATCCCTTGATCATGGGATTGGCATACATCTCAAGGATGCCGTCAATGTCGGCCCCATCGGCGAAGATTTTTATGTTTAAGCTTTCAGCGCTCACCATGTTCTGACCCTGATCCTGTTGTCGCGTCCGATCCCGCCGCACCATCGGGCGTGGTCGTCTTATGCGCCTGTTCCCGGGTGTCGATCCACCGGACGGCTTCGGCCAGTTCCAGGACCGTCACCGACTGCGCGGTCGGCTTTGGTTCAGCCGAATAGTGCCGGTCTATGAAAATATTCGTGCAGCCTGCCCGCACGCCCGCTTCAATGTCGGTTGCGCGATCGCCTACGACATAACTGGCACCAAGGTCAATATTCCAATTCCGCGCAGCACTGAAAAGCATGCCGGCACCGGGCTTGCGGCGCTCGGTCGGCGCATCGCGGGTATCGTAACAGACCTCGACATCGTCAACTGGCATGGCCTCGCGCAAACGCGCATGCATGGTGCTGATCACCGCCTCATCCACCAGTCCCTTGCCCACATCCGGCTGGTTGGTGGCAACGACCACGATAAATCCCATCGCCTTCAATCGGCACACCGCCTGAACCGCGTCGGGATAGAACTCCAGATCCTTGAGCCGCTTTGGCGCAAACGACCGCCCCTCGCGGAATTCCGGCACCACAAGCACCCCGTCCCGGTCGAGGATCACCGCCCTCGCTTTAGTTCCCGCCATGGCCGGTTCCAGCTCTCACCACTTGGTATCCTGGGTCTGAAGGGCTGGATGTGAGACGAGGCAGTGCCATACCACCGCCTGGAATGCTTCGGTATGGGGCGTCACATGGCGCTCATCAACCGTTGGAACGATCACCACGGCATCGGCCACCTGCCCGGTATAGCCGCCATCGCGCCCGACAATGCCATAAATGCTAGTGCCCCGCGCCTTGGCCTCTTTGAGCGCCGATACCAGGTTCATGGAGACATTATGCTCCGCATTGCCGCCACCAACAGACAATACCAGCACCGCATCCCTGTCACTGGCCTTGGATGTGCGCAGCCAGGCGGCAAACACCGTATCCCAGCCCTCGTCATTTGTCCGGGCCGTCAGTTCCGACACATTGTCGGTCGGCGCATAGGTTTCGATGTCGCATAATTTGCGGAAATCATTGACTGCATGACCGGCATTGGCCGCACTGCCGCCGACACCGAGCACAAACAATCGCCCGCCCCGCTCGCGCACCTGCGCCAGCCCGACCGCAATCCGTTCCACCATGTCACGGTCGATCTCGGCACAGATCCGCGCCGCCTGATCCATAAAGGCGTTGACATGGATTGTGCCCGCCTGCGCGTCTTCTGACACTTTAACCACCCCTTTATCCTTTGAAGCCGTTCTTTTGGATGGAATCCGGCCTCTCCGCAAGACCACAGTCCACAGTTATCTACTGTTGAAACCGCAAGAAGGTGGCTGGACCGGAAGCCTTGGAAGTGCGCGTGACGGTCACACCCCGGTCGAGTTGCCGCTGAAATAGGACGAGATCGCGTCATAGGCGTCGCGCTGGCTGTCGCTCTGGACGATGACCGTCGTGCGGTTCACGATGCCGAAACCGAACACCCAGCGGGACCGGTCGACGGAAGTCTGGTCATGGGCGATGCTTCGTGCCTTATTGATATTGTAGTAGGTGGTTCTGCCTGCAGTTCTCTCTCCAACAAAAAATGCCATTTCACCCTCCTCCGGCACCGGCACCGCCCATGCAGCGCCCATGATGGTGCTTAGACGATGTTACCGACGCTTTTTGGCGATCAGGAGACCCGGTGGAACAACCGACCGATTGAACGCCCGCGGGCGATGCCAGAAACCTGTCAAAAAAGCCTGATATGTGGTATACTTCAGCAGCTAACCGAAACTGGTACCAGTGTTACAAAGGGGCACGGTTATGCGACGATGGACATCCTCCAAACTCATGATTTCGATCATGCTGGCGGTGCTTGGCTTGATCGCGCCAACGCCCTTCGCATCCGCACAGGATTGCGCACAACTCACCGCTGTGAGCGCCAAGAAACTCGAAAAATATCTCGAAAAGAAACTCACATTCGAATTATCGAAAAAGGGCAACGAACTGATCAGCGATTGGAGAGAATTCTACGAAAACGACGATCTTCTGGAAGACAGCTGGACAGCGACAACCACGATCAGCCAGGGCGAAATTGCTGCGGAACAGGCTGAAATAGAATATCGCGCTGCGTTCGAGAATTCCAAGACTGCGTGCAATGGCGGATAACCGCGGGAACATTCTGAATTTGACCAACATACTGACGGCGGTCTTTGCCCTGGCTGGCGGGGCTCTGTCTGGAGGGCTCGCAACCTATGCGCAGCTGAAGGCGTCCCACGACAAGTTTTCCATAGACCGCGCCAACATGTTCCGCCAGCTGACGTCGGAATTGCGCAGCGACGAGGACAAGACCGCCCGCATGGCGCTGTTGAACCTGTGGCAGCTATATCCTGACGAGCGGGATCAGAAAATCATCATTACCGCCGCCTTTGAGACCGGTCAGCCCGATCTCGTTGAAACCATGCTCGGCTTCGATGAAGAACTGCGCCCGTTCGGCGACATGCTCTATGCGCGCGCCCTTTCGAGCGATCCGCAGGTCGGCGAACCGGCGATGAGGGCCCTGGTTCGCATCGACCCCAAACGCGCAACCCGCCTGATGGTTTCAAAGCTGGATGACGACATTCGTGTCAATGGTGACCGGCATGTATCGAATGACACGGTCATCGAGTTGACGCAGTTGATTCAAACCCGCGAGGATGCAGCTGAAGTGGTTCGATCGCAGGTTGATGACATGAGCCGGGTACCTCTGTTGTTCGAATATATCCTGTACAACGCCGGCAAGGATTCCGAATTCGTCGACCGAATTCTCAAATCCTACAGGGACAAGGACCACCTGATTCTCTCAAACGACTTTCTTGCAAACGCGGATTTCCGTGAAACCGACGCCGCCAGGGTTGTGAAAGAAATCGTCGATTTTGTTCTAACTGAGTTACAGGCCAATCAACTCGATCCCTTTGATCTCACCGGCACTCTGGTCGGTTTGAGAAACAACTCCCTGACCGCACAATTACACAAGATCAGCGCCGAGCCGCTGGTATCCAGCCTCAAAAACGCCGTGGTCAATGACCAGATAAACGACAATGTGAGGGAAAAAGCACTTGCCCTGTTACGTGGGCTGTCGCCGCGCGAAACACTTGAGGCGATTGCAGAAGTGTTGAAAGCCGGGTCGGCGGGAAGATTTATGAAACTGGAGATAAGAGACGAACTCGACAGCGGCCTGGTCAATGCTGTGCAGAACGAACAGCAGAAGCTTGCCAGCCTTGAGGATTGCGGGCCGAGCCCTTCCAGTTGCATCGATGATGCCCAGGTCTGGATCCGCCTACTTGACGAATTGACGGGAAGATAGCAATGCGGAACTTGGTCTCCAAATTCAGTCAGGTCAGTCTCTTTGTGTCCGTTCTTGTTGCAGCGTTTGCTGTGATCGTTGTGCTGCAGGCCATCCCTTGGCACATTGCCCATGCCGGCAGTCCGGTTGGGTCTTTGACGTCACGCTATCCCTGTCTGGTCAGCCGCAAGGAAATCCAGGTTGAATACAGCCTGCGAGAGCGGGCAACCGTGGGCGTCCGTCTCGGCTATGACGGCGTTCCAATCTTTGTGATCAACGAGAGCGAGACATCCAAGCAACCGGTCGAACTTGTTGCCTTCGAATATTTTTCAGCATGTGAACTTGCGCGCAATCTCGCAGCCATTGCCAAATCTAAACGTCAGAGTCAGCTCGACGATCGCAAGCAAGCCCGATCGCTGGTTTTTGACGCGGACTGTAAAGCGGTTGCCCGCATGAACCGTGAGGGGTTGCTGAAAGGCTCGCGCGGCATCTCGAAAATCGTCGATGTGTTCAATTTTGAACGTGCGCAGCAGTCTTACCTTGGTATCAGTTTCCGCGCCCGGGCGGAAAACATCTACAGCCGGTGCCGGTAACGACACAGGAACCGGACATTCAGGCCTCAGGTCCGATCGAAAACCTCCCCGTCATACCCGTGAAAACGGGTATCCAGTAATCTTCACAAGAACTTGATTCTAAACTGTTTACTGGATTCCCGCTTTCGCGAGAATGACGACATGGTGTGTAGATACTACATGAGATCATGCTCTAGACATGCCGAATGTAGCCAGAAATCCCCGCACGGTTTCAGCGCAGGCCTTTGGCCGCTCGATCTGCAGCATGTGGGTGGTGCGTTCGACCGTCTCGACCCGGAACCCGTATTCCGCAGCTATCGTGCGGCCCACCCGGGTGTTGGGTTTGGCATCTTCAAGCTCCGGATCAGCACACATGAAACCGATACGTTCCGAATGCGCCTGGAGTTTCGGCAGGAGCTGCCAGATCGTCGAATGGGCATTCTGGATATAGACCGACGCTTCGAGTTCGCGCGGACAGGAAAGTGTCCATTCGTCACCGTCGCGGCGCAGGATCGAACGCGCCAGGAGATCATGTGCGCCCTCGACCCAGAGCTGCATGACCCGGTTGTCGCGGAACTGCTGGGCCAGTTCTCCTGGATCCGCAAACCGGTCTGGCCGTTTCATCGCCCAGTTGGCAAGCACCAGTTCGAAACCGAACACGCCCTTGTGCAGATCGTGCCCCGGTGGCGCGATAAGTGGCGGATCGACCAGAACCAGTCCGTCCCAGATCAGACCCCGTTCGGCGGTCTGGAGGATGGCGGCCAGAGACGACACTGAGTGATAGATGCCGGTGGTCGGCTTTTTTCCGAATTTATGGACAACAGCTTCCCCGATGGCCAGGTGATCGAACGAGAATTGGCGCAGACCATGACCGAGCGAGCCGTGTAGCGGGTTCTGGCCATGGTTGCGCAAATCATGGATGACCACGTCGAAATCGCTCAGAAAATGCTGCCAGAACGGAAAATAAGCATCTGATGCAAAACCGTTTCCATGGCACATGATGAGCCTTGGCCCATCTATATTGCCGTGGCGGCGCAAACGCAAAACAGCGCCATCGGACATGATGGCATCGAAGCTTTCAACTGGCTCTGGGAGCTCAAAGCGCATTAGCGTTGTACCTTTCCGCCATACTTCGAGACGCGCCCTTTAGGCGCTCCTCAGCATGAGGTCTTCGTTCGATGCACGGCCTCACCCTGAGGGCGCGGCGACAGCCGCGTGTCTCGAAGGGTGGTGCGACCGGGGTACTACCGCCCCTCACCGCAGCCTCGCGACCAATTCGCCTTTGACGATCTTGCGTGTCGGCGTCACCGGCATATCGTCGATCACCTCGAGACGCTCAGGCCATTTCATCTTGGCAAAGCCATTATCGGCGAGACAGGCGGTCATATCGTCGAAGGTGAATATCGAACCGTCTTTCAAGGTCACGAACAGGCAGGCTTTTTCGCCCATGATCTCATCGGACATCGGCACGACGGCTGCCTGCACCACCGCATCATGGGCCATGATGGCATTTTCGATATCCGTCGGGTTGATCTTGATACCGCCCCGGTTGATCAGATCCTTGACCCGGCCGGTGATCACCACATTGCCTTGCGCGTCGATGGTGGCGAGATCGCCGGTCTTGAACCAGCCATCCTCGGTAAAGGCTGCTTTGTTGGCGTCCGCATTATCGAGATAGCCCTCCATGATGGTGTAGCCGGCCATCTCAAGCTCGCCTTCCTCGCTGTTACCTAGAATTGCACCATCGGCCGCGGTGATGCGCGCCTCAATGCCGTTTGTGCAGCGCCCTGTGGAAGTGTGGCGTATGTCGGGTCCGACATCGAGCGGCGTCTGCATAACCAGCAGCACCTCGGTCATGCCGAACAACTGCCCTGCCCTGCCGTTCGGCAATCGTTGTTCGAGCGCTGCGGCGACATCTGGTGGGCAGACCGAGCCGGCAATGATTACGTCGCGGATCGAGGACAGGTCGACATCGTCGAGCAGCCCCGCCTTGATCGATGCCGCCACATGGGCAGGTGCTGAGAACACAACCGTCGGCTTGCCCTTGATCAGGCGCTCCGCATAGGCGTCGGGCGTAAACAGCGGGATCAGCAGGTTGGTGGCGCCGGTATAGAGGCACAGATTGGCGCATAACAGGCCGAATACATGGGTAAAGGGCGGTGCGACCATGACCACATCTTCCGCCGTCAGAGCAATCTCAGGCGCAAAGACACGGGCATTGGCGGCAAAGGTCTGGTAGCTGCGCATGACCCCTTTGGGGGCAGCCGAGGTACCCGATGTAAAGCACAGCGCGCAGAAATCCTCTACCCGGGGCGGATCTACGATCGGCGTTTCCGTGCCATCAGCGATCAAGCTGGTCAAAGACAGGCAACCGGCGGGCACCTCGTCGCTTGCCACCAGCACATGTTCCAGGCTTGCCACCTTGTCCTTGAGGCCGAGCATGGTCGCCGGAGCGTCGTGGTTTGGCAAAGCTGCCGTGCAGATCACCGCTTTGGCCTTGCTGTGATTGAGCAAGGGTTCCATCTCACCGCCCCGATAGGGCATGTGCATGGTGGCCAGCACGCCGCCCATCATGATGACGCCCATATAGGAAATCAGATAGTCCGGCACATTGGGCATCTGGATGCCGACCACATCGCCTTTGCGCAGCCCCAGCGCCAACAACGAATTGGCGAGCCGCAGGCTTGCAGCATAATATTCACCGAAGGTAACATCGCGGTCAGCCGTCCTCAGCGCCACCCGGTCCGGTTCCCGTTCCGCCCATCCGCGCACATAATCCGGCAGGATGTCATCGTTCCAGAGGCCCGCCTTGGTGAAGACCTCAATGGTTGCGGGGGAATGCCTGGGGGCATTTGCAAACTCCGTCATGGGCAATCAGCTCCGAATGTTCACAGGCGCGTCGTATTGGAGTATTATACGCAGAGTATATTAATCGGTGAACCAGGAGCAACACCGCTTGAACACGTCAGGCAACAAATCCCGCCTCGGCCGGCCCAAGGGCACCGGCACCCAGCGTGTCTATTCCCGGGTGCGCGAGCAGATCCTGCATCTTGACCTGCCGCCGGGCGCAGATGTCAATGAAGCCGGCCTTGAGGCCGCCTTCGGCGTATCACGCACGCCCGTGCGTGAAGCGCTGATAAGGCTGGCATCGGAAGGCTTGATCACATTGTTGCCCAACCAGGGCGCACGGGTGTCATCAATCGAACTTTCCGACATTGCCCAGATGTTCGAGATGCTGGAACTGATCCAACGTGCGGTGACCCGTTGGTGTGCGGCCCGCCGCAAGACCGCCGACATTGAGGAGATGCGCCAGTTGAGTGCGGCCTTCGCGGTAGCGACCCGGGCCGAGGACGCAAACCGCATGGGCGAGCTCAACCGGGCGTTCCACTCAAAGATCGGAGCGTGTTGCGGCAATGTATTCATGGCCGGCGTCTATGACAGCCAACTCATGACCAGCCAAAGGCTTGCCCATCTGGCCTTTGCGGATGCACCGCTCGAAGGCGAAGACCAGGCGGCATATTACGCCGAACTGAACCGCCAGCATGACGCCATGGTCGATGCGATTGAGCGCCGCGACGGCAATACCGCCGACCGCCTGGCGGCAGACCATGTCGACCTGTTCCGCTCGCGCCTGCACCGCTATGTCGACCGCTCACGGGCCGACGATGTTGTTATTGCCGATCCGTGATGTAAAAGCCGGGTCCAAAACCTCAGCCCCCGCCCTTTTTCCCATAGTTCACCTTGAGGAATCTCGTGGAAAACTTACCGCTTGTACGGTCACGTTCAAGTGCTGTGGCAGACCGTTTGCCGGGCCGGCCATAACCACCGGCACCTGGGGTCTGAATGGCCACCGTATCGCCTTCCGCCAAATCAATATCGGATGGCTTGTCCGCAAGCCGCTTTGGTTTGGCGCCCATTTTGTGACAGACAAAACGACCCGACCCGCCCGGTCCGCCACCGAACAGGCCCCAGGGCTGGTTGCGGAACCGCTCGCCGGCACCATTGAAACTTGCAACATGGCCGACCGGGCCGATTACCCGGCGCAGGGCCATACCGCCACGGTGCTGGCCGGCACCTCCTGAGTCCTCAACCAGGCTATAGGACTGAACGAACAACGGATATTCCGTCTCGATTGCCTCGACCGGCAGGTTGGATGTGTTTGTGATATGCACCTGCACCCCGTCGCGGCCGTCTTTCGTGGCGCGGCCACCGAACCCGCCGCCGAGGGTTTCCAGATAGACATATTGCTTGCCCGATCTTGGATCGATGCCGGAAAACACCGCCGTTGTGTTGGCGCCATTGGCCGCTGCCACCGCTGCCTTGGGACATGCCTTGGCCAGTGCTCCGATCACCACATCGATGATCCGCTGCGAGGTATTGGCCCGTGCTGCGACCGGTGCTGGAAATACCGCGTTGACCAGTGAGCCCTCGGCCGCCACGATTTCCGGCAGATCGAGGATGCCCTGGTTGTTGGGCACGTCTGGATCGAGCAGCGCTTTAAGCGAATAACAGATCGCTGCCTGGGTTGCGTTATATGTGATGTTGATATTGCCGCGCACCTGGGGACTTGTGCCGGTGAAATCAAACTTTGCCCGGTCGCCCTTGATCGTCACCTTAAGCCTGATCGGGATATCGACAGTCCCAAGTCCGTCATCATCCATCACGTCGGAAAACCCATAATCTCCATCGGGCAGGGATTTGATCGCCAAGCGCATGCGTTTGGCGGTGCGGGATATGATATCGGCAAATGCCTGTTCAAGGACACCGGTCCCATAACGGTCGAGCATTTCCCTGACCCGTGCTGCCCCCAGCCGGCAGGCGGCTATCTGGGCATAATAGTCGCCCCGCCGTTCCTCGGTGACCCGCACATTGAGCAACAACAGATCGAGAATATCGGTTTGCAGGTCACCGCGCCGGAACAATTTGATGACCGGCACGCGCAATCCTTCCTGGAAGATCTCAGACATGCCGCCCGCCATGCTGCCCGGCACCATGCCGCCGATATCCGCGTGATGAGCGATGTTGCACATGAAGCCGGCGAGCGCGCCGTCATGGAATATCGGCGTCGCCATGTTGATGTCCGGCAGATGAGTGCCGCCGGCAACATGGGGATCATTGGCAACGAAAATATCGCCGTCGTGAATGTCACCGTCGAATTTGGCGAGCAGGTGTTCCATGAGGCCGATCATGGAAGCGATATGGATCGGCAGACTGTCGGCAGCCTGGACGATCAACCGGCCCTGGGCATCGCAGATAGCGGTGGAGTGATCACGCCGTTCCTTGATATTGGTCGAATAGGCGCTTCTCATCAGGGCGACGAAAGATTCGTCCGCCGCCGAACGCAGACCATTGGCGATGATTTCAAGGGTGATCGGGTCAAGTGGCTCGGTCATGGGGCAATCTCAATGAGCAGGTTTTTAGCTGCATCGACGCACAAGCGGTCGCCGGGCGAGAGCACAGTGGTGGAATCCAGCTGCTGGATGATCGCCGGCCCGGTTATCTTCTGTCCCTTAATCAGGCTCACGCGGTCATAGACCGGCGTACGCACAGGTTTCCCCGCAGCGAAGTAGATCAGGCGAAATCCCGCAGGTTTCCCGGCGGATCTGGACATCGCTTCACCCGGTGCGGCCGGGTAGCTCAGGGACCCCAACGCTGTGAGGCGGACATTGATCACCTCGACCTGGTCGTCCGGATTGAAAAATCCGTAATGGCTTTCATGGGCGGTAAAGAAACGCTCCCGCAATTCCTGCGGCGAAGGCAATTCCGGCGCTTTACCGCCGGATATACGCCCGATCGATACCGGCAGTTCGAAATTCTGGCCGATATAGCGCATGTCCAGCACGACTTCGACATTGCGGTGCCGCGGTGCAACCGCTTCTTGTTTGAACCAGTCACGGGCGCTGCCGGCCAATTCGCGTATAATGGAGCGCACCTGTTTGAGCCCATCGGCATTGAGGGGGGCACGCCGGGAGGTCACGAAATCCTCCTTGAGGTCTGACACGATGAGCCCCTGCGCGCACAGAATGCCGGGGCTTTCCGGCACCAGAACCTCCCTGATCCCCAGACTGCGCGCGACATCGCAGGCATGCAGCGGCCCTGCCCCGCCGAATGCCATCAGCACATAGTCGCGCGGATCATGGCCGCGCTCGACAGAAACCGTACGGATCGCACGCACCATATTGGCGGTGACGATATCGAGTACGCCGAGCGCTGTCTTTTCGACTGAAAAGCCCAGGCGCTTTGCCACCGGCGCAATGGCCTTGTGCGCCAGTTCCGCATCGAGCCCCATGCGTCCACCGATCAGGCCTGCACCGCCAAGCCGGCCGAGCACCAGATTGGCATCAGTCACGGTCGGCTGTGTGCCGCCCCGGCCATAGCAGGCCGGTCCCGGATCGGCACCGGCACTTTTCGGACCGACCTTGACCAGACCATCCTTGTCGAACCAGGCGATCGACCCGCCGCCGGCACCTACCGTGTGAATATCCACCATTGGCAGACGGATCGGAAATTCCGCGACCTTGCGGTCATGACCGATACCGGTGTCATAGTTGCGGACCAGCGCCACATCAGCACTGGTGCCACCCATATCCAGAGTAATGATATTGGGCCGACCAGACAGGCGCGCCACGTGAACCGCACCGACCGCACCTGCCGCTGGACCCGACAGCGCTGTGCGCACCGGAAACCGGCGTGCAGTGTCGACAGACATCATGCCACCTGAAGACTGATAAATACCAAGAGAAGCCCGGCCGTAGGTTTTCGTGACATTCCGGTTGAGGTTTTCCAGATAAGCCCCGAACACAGGTTGAAGATAGGCATTGAGCACGGTGGTTGAGAACCGCTCATATTCGCGGAATTCCGGTTGCACTTCGCTTGACAGTGACACCGGGGTTTCAGGCGCTGTTTCGGCCAGAACCCGACCGACATTTTTCTCATGCTCGGAATTCACATAGGCGAACAGAAAACATACCGCCACCGCATCCACCCGGGCGGCAAGCGCCTTTTTGACCGTCTTGGCCACATCGTCCTGTGCAAGCGCGATATGGACCGAGCCATCCGCCAAAAGCCGTTCAGCAACCTCGAGCCGTAATTCGCGCGGCACCAGCGGATCGGGATGATCGATCTGCAGCGAATACATATGCGGCCTGGTCTGCCGGCCGATCTCCAACAAATCGCGGAAACCCTCTGTGGTGATCAATGCCACCTTGCCGCCCGAACGCTGGATCAGGGCATTGGTCGCAACCGTTGTGCCATGTCCGATCCGCTCGACTGTTTCAGGAGCAATGCCAAATTCCGCACTCATGGCCGCCAGGCCCTCAACGATTGCGTTGGACGGATTGACCGGTGTCGAGGGGTGTTTGAACAGACGCACCGAGCCGCTGTTCGTGTCGACCGCATAAAAATCGGTAAACGTACCGCCCACATCAATGCCGATGAGCCAAGCCAAGAACGTTGCCCTCCATGCTGGACATAGATTTATACACTGAGTATATAATTGGAGATATAGAGTGCACCGGTCAAGTAAATTGGCATTTTCTTGCTTGAAATCGATGCTTGCTGGACAACCGGCATCGCTCATGTAGGTTTTGTGGTCGGGGCCGGCAAAAGACAGGGGAACGGGTCAGACCGTGAGCACACAAGAGGTCACAGAAGGCGTCGATCCGGATGCCGCACCGCGGAAATATGTCGGCCAGCGGATCCTGCGCCGGGAAAACCCGCCTCTGCTCAGAGGCGAGGGAAAGTTCATCGACGACCTGCCGGTCACCCCTGATACGCTCCATGCAGCGATCCTGCGCTCACCCCACCCCCACGCCCACATTCGCGGCATCGACATAGACGCAGCGCTTGCCCTGCCAGGCGTCAAGGCAGTCGTCACCGGCGCCGATGTCGAAGCCCTGTGCGATCCTCTGATCGTCGGCTTCGCAAATCCGATGAAATATTACGGCATCGCCACCGACCGGGTGCGCTATGTCGGTGAACCGGTTGCCATTGTCTGTGCCACCGACCGTTACAAGGCGGAAGACGCCCTCGATCTTATCATGGTCGACTACGACCCCCTGTCGGCGATGGTCGATCCGGTGGCTTCGGCTGCAAAAGACGCCTGCATCCTCCATCCAGGCGCCGACACCAACATCATTTCCGAGCGCGTGTTCGAACACGGCACACCGGACCAGGCCTTTGACGACGCCGATCACACCACCGAGCTGACCATCCGTTATCCGCGCAACTCGATCACGCCCATGGAAACCTATGCGGTGATCGCCGACTATGACCGGGACACCGGCGGCTACGACGTCATGTCCAATTTCCAGGGCCCCTTCTCCATCCACCCGGTCATGGCCCTTGCCCTGCGCATTCCAGGCTCCAAGCTCCGCCACCGCAGCCCATCGCATTCAGGCGGATCATTCGGCTCGAAACTCACAATTTTCCCCTATGTGGTGGTGCTTTGCATCGCTTCACGCATGGCCGGCAAGCCGGTCAAATGGATCGAAGACCGGCTGGAACATCTGTCTTCCGCCAGTTCCGCGCCCAACCGGGTGACTAAAATTGAAGCGGCCTACGACACCAACGGCGTTGTGTCGGCTTTCAAGTTCGAGCACTGGGATGATCACGGCGCCTATTTACGGGCCCCCATGCCGGCGCCCATCTATCGCATGCACGGGCTCTCCACCAATGGCTATCGCGCAGCCCATGTGCGGGTCATCAATAAGGTCATCATGACCAACAAATGCCCGACCGGCGCGGTGCGCGGCTTCGGCGGGCCGCAGCTCTATTTCGCCATCGAGCGCATGATGCACAAGATCGCCACTGAACTGGGACTGGATCCACTCGAAGTCATAGAGCGCAACCTGATCTCAAGCGACGCCTTCCCCTATAAGACACCAGCCGGCGCCCTGCTTGATTCCGGAGACTACCAGTCGGTCATCGCTGGAACCACCAGGGACGGCGATCTTGCAGCCCTCAGGCAGCGCCGTGAGGCGGCCCGCGCGGAAGGCAAGCTCTATGGCATCGGATTTGCGACCGCCGTGGAGCCGAGCCAGTCGAATATGGGCTATATCTCAACCCTCAAGACCGAGGCCGAGCGCGCCCGCGCTGGGCCGAAGGATGGTGCTGTGGCCGCCGCCACCGTGGCGGTCGATCCGATCGGATCGATCACCGTTATCGGGGATTCGGTGCCCCAGGGCCAGGGCCATCAAACGGCCCTTTCCCAGATCGTCGCCGATATCCTGGGTGTCAACATCGACGATGTCGTCGTCAATCTGGAAACCGACACCCAGAAGGACAACTGGTCGATTGCCGCCGGCAATTATTCCTGCCGCTTTGCCCCCGCATCGACCAGTGCTGTCGAGCGTGCGGCGGCCAAGGTGCGTGACAAACTTGCACGGATCGCCAGCCAGACCCTGAACGTGCCGCCTGACGAGATCGAATTCCGGGACGGCCGCATCGAGGCACGCAACAATCCGGACAATTTCGTCAAATTCTACCGGGTTGCGGGCCTTGCCCACTGGTCGCCGTCGAGCCTGCCTGACGACATGGAGCCGGGCGTGCGCGAGACCGCTTACTGGAGTGCTCCTGAACTGACGCCGACCAGCGCCAATGATGAAATCAACACGTCGCTTGCCTATGGTTTTGCGTTTGACTTCTGCGGCATCGAGATCGACCGTGACAGCGGCGAAATCAGGATCGACAAATATGTCACCGCTCATGATTGCGGCACCATCCTCAATCCGGGGCTGGCCGAGGGCCAGATCCATGGTTCCTTTGCCGCAGCCTTCGGCGCCGCACTTTATGAAGAATTCAGCTATGACGAAGACGGCAGCTTTCTGTCCGGCACATTTGCCGATTATCTGGTGATCACCGCGCCGGAGCTGCCGAAACTCCATTTACTGCACCCCGTCGAAAACCCCTCACCCTACACACGGTTAGGTGCCAAGGGCATCGGTGAAGGTAACCAGTATACGACGCCGGTCTGCCTCGCCAACGCTGTTGCAGATGCCTTGGGACGCGAAAATATTTCAACGCCCCTGACACCACCAAAGGTGTTTGGATGGATCCATGGCGACGAGACACCGCCGCCGGCAAACAGCCGATTTGCCGGGCAACCGGAAAAAACCGGCCATTCGTTGACCGGTGACGGCAGCGCAATCGTCCCCGGATCGCCGGATGACATCTGGAGCTTCCTGCTGGACCCGCAAAAACTGGCCAGTGTCATACCCGGGTGCCATGAGCTGAAGCAGACCGGTGACAACGCCTATCGGGCGGATGTGACCCTGGGAGCCGGGCCGGTAAAGGGCCGGTTCACCGCCCATGTGCGCCTGTCCGACATGAAGCGCCCGCAATCGCTCACGATTTCCGGCAACCTGCTTGGCGCGCTCGGCACCTCCAGAGGCACCGGCAAGATCTTACTGGAACCCAACGAAGGCGGCACCGAGCTGCGCTACAGCTACGATATCCGGCTGTCCGGCAAGGTGGCAGCGGTTGGCGGACGCATGCTGGACGGCGCCGCGCGCTCCATTGTCGGCCGTTTCTTCAAGAACCTGACCGGCGTCCTGTCTCCTGAGGCAACGCCACCGGACACTCCGGGCAAATCCCAGGGCATTTTCAAGCGCATGTTCGGAGACAAGGCATGAAGCCCGCTGCCTTCGATTATGTGCGCGCGGAGACGCTTGACGAAGCACTCGAAACCCTCGCCGAGAATGGCGATGACGCAAAGATCATCGCCGGCGGCCAGTCGCTCATGCCCATGCTCAACATCAGGCTGGTCAGACCGGCAGTATTGGTCGACATCAGCCGCATTCCGGACATGAGCTATATCAGGCCTGATCAGAAAACACTGGAAGTGGGCGGAACCGTCACACAAGGCACATTGCTGGCGGACAACTCCATTGCCGAGACGGCGCCCCTGTTGGCGCGGGCCCTGCCCCATATCGGGCATTTTCAAACCCGCAACCGCGGTACTGTCTGCGGCTCCCTATGCCACAGCGACCCCAGCTCTGAGATCCCTTTATGCCTTGCCACGATCGGCGGCTCGGTCGTGCTGCGCTCAAAACGTGGCGAGCGGACGGTCGAAGCAGACGACTTTCAGCTCGACATGCTGACCACCGACTGCCGCGCCGATGAGATCGCGGTGGCAGCCAGATTTCCGACATCTGAACCAAGAACCGGATACGCCTTTGCCGAACGGGCCAGACGTCATGGTGATTTTGCCATGGTGGCGCTCGCAGCAGTGGTGTCCGACAAGACCATCAAGCTGGGCGTTGGCGGCGTGGCGAACAAGCCGACAGTCAGGCGGTGGGATGGCCTGGATGCCGGCGATCTCGACGATGCGCTCAATGAGTTCGCCTGGGATCTTGGCGGCAGCGACGACATTCACGCCACCGCCCGCTACCGACGCGAGTTGGTCCGCCGCCTTGGCGCCCAGGTAATCAGGGAGGCCCGCGATGCCCGCATTCAGTAAAGACCAGCGCCATCCGGTACGCTTCACTCTGAATGGCGATGAGGCGGAAGGCTTCGCTGAACCGCGTATGCTGCTGGTTGATTTTCTGCGCCATCAACTGGGCGCAACCGGCACCCATGTGGGCTGCGAGCATGGCATCTGCGGCGCCTGCACCATACGCATCGACGGCAAGGCCGTGCGCGCCTGCCTGACGCTCGCCGTTCAGGCGGATGGTTGTGCCATCGAGACTGTCGAAGGGCTTGCCGCCCCCGATGGCACACTGTCACCACTGCAGCAGGCATTCCACGAAAACTTCGCCCTTCAATGTGGCTTCTGCACACCCGGCATCTTGATGTCGATTTCGGAGTTCCTCGAGCACACACCCGACCCCACCGAAGCGCAGGTGCGTGAAGCGCTCAGCGGTAATATCTGCCGGTGCACCGGCTATGCCGAAATCGTTGCCGCCGTTCTGCAGACAGCGAAGCATTTGCAGCAAACATCAGACAAGGAGACCAATTGATGCGTGGCGTGCTGGTGCGCGAGTTTGGGCCTCTTGACACTCATGAGATCGTCGAGTTGCCGACCCCTTCGATCGGGCCGGATGAGGTGTTGATCGATGTTCACGCCATCGGCCTGAACTTTCCCGATACCTTGATGCCCCAGGGTAAATATCAAACCCGGCCCGACCTGCCTTTCACCCCAGGCCGTGATGCCGCCGGTGTGGTTATCGCCACAGGCGATGCGGTGACCCGCTGCAAAGTCGGCGATCGGGTCAGTGCACAGGTGACATGGGGCGCCATTGCCGAACAGCTTGCAGCGCCGCAAGCGCGTGTTTTCGTGCTACCCGACGAGGTCGATTTTGCCTCCGCCGCCGCCATGCTCACCGCCCACAACACAGCCTATGTGGCGGTTATGCTGCGCGGCGAGGTCAAGAGCACAGACACGGTTCTGGTAACCGGCGCCTCCGGTGGCGTCGGTCTCGCCATCGTCGAACTGGCAAAGGCGCAAGGGGCACGCTTGCTCGCAGGCGCCACGTCAAAGGCCAAGGCCGACCTTGCAATGGACCATGGCGCCGATGCCTGGATCGACCTGTCCGCCGACGATCTGCACAACAGCCTCAAGGCGCAAGTCGCCGAGGCGACCGATGGCAAGCTGTGCAATGTGGTGTTCGACGTGGTCGGCGGAAGCGTGTTCGACGCCGCCATGCGTTGTGTCGCCTATCGCGGCCGCATGGTCATTGTCGGCTTTGCCACGCTCAACATTTCCATGCCCAAGGGACATCACATCCTGCTCAAGAATATCTCGGTCACCGGCGCTCCGCTTGACATCCACTTTAAGAACGAGCCCGAGACCATGTATCGGGGCGTGGACATGATTTTCGATCTGTTCAAACAGGGCAAGGTCAGGCCGCACATCATGGAAACCCGCCCATTGGATGATGTGATGGGAGGCCTGCAGCGCATTTCAGACGGCAATGTGACCGGCAAGATCGTCATCACCACAGGCCGCGACTGAGCGCCCGCCATGATCGAGCTCCCATCCGCCTTAGAGACGTTCGAGCTGACCATGGACGACGGCGCAAAGATCACCGCCCGGCGCCACGGCACACCCGATGGCTTGCGGCTTTATCTGAGCCACGGCAATGGCTTCGCCGTGGATGCCTATTATCCGTTCTGGGGGCAGCTTACCGACCGGTTCGATCTGATCATCTTCGATATGCGCAACCACGGAACCAGTCCGCCCGCCGGGTTCGACGGCCATAATTACCTGCAGATGGCGCGCGATATTGGCCAGGTGGTCGATCAGGTCGAACAAGCCCTGGGCCCAGGCCCGAAAGTCGGCGTGTTTCATTCCATGTCGGCCCGCGCCGCCATGAAGCATGCCGTGGACATGGCCTGGATCTGGGATGCGCTGGTGCTGTTCGATCCGCCCAATGTGCCACCCAAAGACCATGCGCTTTACCCCGCCATGCGGACATTCGAGATGCGCCTGGTGGAGTTTGCCGCAGACCGCCAGGAGCATTTCAAGATACCGCAGGATCTGGCCGACTATTACGCTGCAAGCCGGGCCCATCAGAGCTGGGTTGACGGCACCCATGAACTGATGGCGCGCTCTGTGCTGCGTCGGGATGATGCGCGTGGCGACTTGACCCTTGCCTGCCCGCCGGAATATGAGGCCTCCATCTATCTCGCCGCCCTGACCATCGACCTGTGGCCAATGGCTGCCGCCTATGGTGGTCCGGTCAAGCTGATTGGCGCCGATCCGGAATTGGCCAAAGGCCCGCCCACCGGCCCTGCCAATCGGGCACTCGCCAGCGAGGGTGGTTACACCTATGAAGCGATAACCGGCACCGGCCATATGCTCCAACTCGAGCGCCCTGAAGAATGCGTGAGCGCATTGCTGACATTTCTGGCAGACTGCGGACTGAGTACTGCAGAATAAAGGGCAAAGTGACATGGCAGACGATGTCGTGCTTTACGAGACCGACGGTGCCGTCGGCATCGTTACTTTCAACCGTCCGGATAAACTCAACGCCGTGAACCACGATCTTCGGGTGAAGGCGATGGAAGTATTCACCCAGGCTGACGACGACCCGTCAACCCGCGTGGTGGTGTTGCGTGGTGCCGGCCGTGCGTTCTGCACCGGCTATGACATCAGTGCTGAAATGAAAGGTGACCAGACATGGCGCACCGACCCGTTGATCTGGCGCGACTATCTGCATGAGTGCCTTGCGTTCGAGATGGCGCCCTGGGAGATGCAAAAGCCGGTGATCGCATCCGTGCGCGGTTACGCCGTCGGTGCAGGTTGTGAGATTGCCATGTTGTGTGATCTCACCATCTGTGCCGACGACGCCAAGTTCGGCGAACCCGAAATCCGGTTTTCCAATGCCGGTCCCGCCATGATCATGCCCTTTATCGTTGGCCACAAGCGCGCCCGCGAGTTGCTCTATATGGGCGACTTCATCGATGCCAACACCGCCCTTGAGTGCAACATGGTCAACCGGGTGGTGCCGCCTGATGATCTTGATGAAGCCACCGGTAAATATGCAAAGCGCCTGGCCCTGGTCGACAAGGAAGCGCTATTTGGCACCAAGCTTGCCCTGCGCCGGGGCATGGAGGCATCGGGCATGCGCACCGCATTGAAGGCCGGGGTCGATATTCTCGCCCCGATGTACGCCGCCAAAACTGAAAGCGGCGGCAAGTTCAGTGAAATCGCCAGCGCGCAAGGATTGGGTGCCGCACTCAAATGGCGCGGGGCGCAGTTTGAAGAATGAGACGGACAACAGCGTCTAGAGGAGATTAGACATGTTGGACAAGCGCGAACACACAGCCCGGACAGACACGCTGATTGCCACCGCCGATCCGATTTTCGTGCGCTGCGAGTGGGGCGAACTGAAGGCACGCAAGTTTGAGGTGATCGGGCTGTAGAGCCTGTTGAGGAGCGAATGATGACGCAAGCAACTCAAGCCCTGTTGCCGGTCGAGGGCCGTGTGGTCATGGTCTCGGGCGCCAATCGCGGCATGGGACTTGAAATTGCCCGCCACCTGCATGCGGACGGCTATCGCCTGAGCCTGGGAGCACGGAACGCACAGGCACTGGCGGATGCGGTCGATGCCTTCGATGACGAACGCGTGCTGAAGTGCCGTTATGACGCCCAGGACCCGGGCGCGGCACAGGTCTGGGTCGACCAGACGATCGAGCGTTACGGGCGGCTGGACGCTCTGGTCAACAATGCCGGCATTCTGCGCATGCACGCCTTCGACGATTATGACGAAGCACGGCTCGACGAGGTGCTCGATGTCAATCTCAAGGCACCTTATAGGCTGACCATCGCAGCCCTGCCCCATTTGCGCAGCTGCGGCACCGGGCGCATCGTCAACATCAATTCACGCTCGGGGCTCATGTACCGCCCGGGCAGCGCCGACTACAATATCTCAAAACACGCCAACATGGCGCTGACCCATGGACCCCGCTACGAGTTCTGGGAGGACGGTCTGCGCACCACAGCGATCTGCCCTGGCCCAACCGCCACCGACATGGCGGGAGACGACCTCGGCGCGAACATGGAACTCACCCACCCGGGCACCATCGCGGCAATCGTCGCCATGGTCCTGTCCCTGCCTAACAGTGCGTCCGTGCCGATCATTCCGGTCTGCTGCGATGTCAATGCCATGTGAGGTGTGCGGAAACCGGATCAGCAGGCGTTGCCGTATCACCCTAACCTTCCGATACCATCCGGCTCTGAATAACTTCGAAGCGGGAACTCCTGTCGCCATGGATGATCGGATCCTTGAAGCGCTCGACCCGTTCATCGATATCCGCCCAGTCCTCATCGCTCAGATGCTCAAGTGCGGCGGGAAAGAATTCCATTTCTTCCCCCTTCATATGCCGGGCTTCGTTATCGAGAAACCCGCGCGCCAGTTGAACGAACCTGTCGCGCGGAAACTCCGCATCCAGCATGACGCTGATCAGCGCGCGCGAGAACGCATGAAGGCGTTCTGATCCACGCTCATGTTCGGACGGCAGATCATGCATGCCCTCCAAATGTGAGCCCCCCCGGCGCTGCATCCGGGCAAAGATCAGGTCTTCCTTTGGATGATGATAGAGGTCCGGAACCGTCAGGAAATAATCGACAATCTCCTTCATCAATTCGTAATCGGTCGGTTCAGCATTCTCAAAACAATCGATCTGCTCGCCGAGCAATTCGAGCAACTTGCCCATCACCTGATGCTCCGCGCGCAACATGGATATGGCCTTCGACATGGCGTCTCCCCTTGCAGTCGCGATGACGCATGGTGCACTGTGCGCTGGACCGGCACCTTGACCGAGGTCAAATGCGGTTTTGGCGCAATCCAATCCGATGGTGCGGCGAAGATCCCAATTCTTGCACCCCTGACGTGCTTGGTCTGGCTGCTGTGATGGACCACGGTTGGATCATCACACGAAGGTGGCTCAGGCACTCCTGTGCCCGACGTCTCAATTGAAGTCGACGATTTGGACACCGTCTATGAAACAGCTTGCGCTGCAGGTCGTGAAATTGCCCACGAACCCTGTCGTGAAAAGTGAGGGGTAAGACGGTTCCACCTCAAAGGCCAAACCGAAAAAATCCTCAACATCCTCTCTCAGGATCTTCAGGGGTGCATTTTTTCGACCGTGCCAGCACATAGATGGAATCGTCCAGCGCCAATTCTTCGTAGGTCACTATGCTGACCACATCAAAAACTTTTTCGAAACCAGCACGAATTTGAGCTTCAGATCGATAAACAAACTTCAGCCCATGCATTTCTTCCTCACCGCTACCCGCCCAGAAAGAATGCAACACATATCCACCATCGTTCAGCAGGTGGGATTGACGTTCCAGCGAGCGCGGAAGATCTCCCTCACTGAGATGATGCAGAACTTTGTTGGAGTAGATGCAGTCGAATGTGCGATCCGTCTTCAGGGTCACAGCATCAAGTATCAACACATCCGCATTCGGGCGCGACTGCCGGTACAAATCGACAAAGAAACTGGAGTTGTCCGAGCCTGTGGCACCGTATTGTTGCCCGAGAATATCAAGATCCGTGCCCGGTCCCATACCGATTTCGAGAACGGTTGCGCCTTTCGGGAGGTATTCAGACAGCACGGCAATCAGTTCCCTGCCATCATAGCCATCCGCCATGGCAATGTATTCACGCGCGGTTTTTTCCTCGTCGTAAAACCCCATACCTCACATTGTAGCAGACCATCGCCCCGGCTCCGCCGATTTGTTGATGTACGTCAAACCGGCGGGCACCGCCTCGCCTTAAACTGTCACTCAACACCACTGCACAATGATTGGGAGAGCGCAGATGTTGAGCTATGAAGACTGCCTGGCGCTGTCGGACCTGTCGGATGACGAGGTTGAAGCGATTGCCGAGCATGAGCATATCCCGTCCATGGCGGCCGCCGCCCTGGGGAACTATCTGGTGCACACGTCGGAGGGCGTGCCGATGCTGAAACGCATGATCCTCGACGATATCGAGAGCGCCAAGGCCTGTGGCAACTGGCACCATGCTTTTGACCTCAAGATGGTGCTGCGCCATTTCGTCGAGACGCATCCTTATGCGCCTTCCTTGGCAGCGCCGAAAGATGCAACGGAGCAATCAGCTTGAGGCCCGGTCTTTCAAAGCGGGCGGCGCCGTGACATTGTTCGGGTCACCGATCAACGTCGAGCCGATGCCCGGCTCGGATGCATTGACGAGGCGCGATGACCACACTTCACTCCACCGCCGGCACCGGCGCTGACCGGACAGACGGACTGGGCGCCCGGTATCAGCCGTTTGAACATCACGGCATGTATGAACTGTTCACCCGTGCCCGGCTGCACGAACCGGTGTTCTTCTGCCCGGAGATCAACTATTGGGTCGTTACCCGGCGCGATGATATTCTGCCCCTGCTGCAGGATGCCGACCGGTTTTCCGCCGAGATCGCGCTCGCACCGGTCACGCCCCTGACGCAGGAAGCCGGCGCAATATTGAAGGCCGGCATGGGCGCAGAACCCACCCAGGTCAATTGCGACCCTCCCAAGCACACGAGAATCCGAAATATCGCCGGGCGGTTCTTGAACATGAAGCGCTATACGGCTCTGGAACCGGAAATCCGCCGCCTGGCCCGCGAAGCGGTTGACGCCCTCGAAGGCCGGGCAGAAATCGACCTGGTCGCCGACCTGGTCTATGAGTTTCCAGCACACGTTCTGTTTCTGTTGATGGGAATTCCACCGGAAGACGCACCGAAAATCAAGGCCTGGGCGGACTACCGCTTGCTGCTCACATTCGGTGACCTGTCGCCCGAGGAACAAGAGCGTGGCGCCAAGGACACGGTCGCCTACTGGAACTACTGCGTCGCACTGGTGGCCGACCGCATGGATCGGCCGATAGACGACTATGCAAGCTTCCTGCTCGCCAATCGGGAGGATGCCTCCCCGCCGCTGAGCGACAACGAAATCACCTCTCTCGTCTTTGGCCTGTTGCTGGCCGGCCATGAAACCACCACCAACCTGTCGGCCAATGCACTCCTGGCGCTGCTCAGTCATCGCGATGCCTGGGAGGCCATATGCGCCGACCCGGTTCTGATCCCCAATACGGTGGAGGAAGTGCTGCGCTGTGCATCCTCGGTGGTCTGCTGGCGCCGACGACCCCGGCAGGACGTTACGATCGACAACGTGACCATCCCTGCCGGCTCCAACATCCTGCTGGCGCTCGGATCGGCAAATTACGACGAACAGTTGTTTCCTGAACCCGACCGCTTCGACATTACCCGGTCAAACGCCAAGGAGCATGTTTCCTTCGGCAGAGGCACACACTTCTGCATCGGTGCACCGCTTGCCCGGCTGGAGTTGAAGGTTTTGCTCGAGGAACTCACTTCTCGCTATCCAGACCTCGCCCTGGCCGAGGGTCAGGAGGTGGAATATATCCGGACCATCGCCTTTCGCGGTCCCAAGCGCCTGATGGCATGCATCACGTGATCGCTGGAGCGGTTCGCGCACCGCTGAGAACCATACGCAGAAGCAGGTAGCTGGCGACAGCTGCCGCCAGGTGTTTCAGGCTGTGGCCGCTCACCAGGCCGCCCAGCAAATCGAATATCTGGTGATCGGTCAGCTCAAAAATCTTCGCGAACACATACGCCGTGAAGATCCAGGCGATCGACCTTCCGTCCGAGTAGCGGCCCGGCCGGAACAGGTAAACGATCAACGGAATGGCAACCATGGGGAAGAACTGCGAAATACCGTAAGCGCGCAGATCGCCCTGCCCGGCCATCTCCGTGAAGTGCCAGTAGAGCACGCTTGCGACACCGGCGATCAGCAGCACAGGGAGGAGAACCATCCCGGCCCGCCGGTCGATACGGTCTGCGACAACCGCTGCAAACAGCCCCATAAAGGCCAGTGTTATGGGCAGACGGTCCCACATCAGCGCGACATTGTCGGGCGCCAGATGATAGTAACCCGAGCCGATGGTCACCAGGGTAACCGCGATAAAAATCGCCACATAGGGAACGACATCGCCCGGCCGGTCGAACAACGCTTGCCTGTCCGGCCCGAGGATCCGGTAGAGGCCAAGCAGGCCGACCACCAGGAATCCCAGATTGGAGACGACATCGCCAAAATTCGGAATGCCTAACCAGGACCGCTTGTCGGCAAAGTCATGGAAGGCTGGATCCTGGGGTATCGCTGGCACAAAATAGGCCACCACGAAGGTTGCAAAAGTCAGCCCGAGTAAAATCAGCAGTTTGGAATGACGAGACATGTCGGTTTTCCCCCTTACATCACGCTGCAGCAGCAGTCGCAACGAGCATATCGAGTGCAACATAGTCGACTTTGCCGGTGCCCAGCAGTGGAACATCCGAAACAATGATTTCACCCGGCACCGCCAATTCGGATGCACCGTGCGATTTGGCATGACCGAGCAACGCCTTGCGGTTGGCGTCAGGCTGGTCGGTCACCAGAACCAGACGCTCGCCTTTGCGCGGATCGGGCACCGCTGCGACGGCGACCGCCGCATCCGGCCACAGCGCCGAGGCAAGCACCTCGACGGCGGCCAATGACACCATTTCCCCGCCGATCTTGGCAAACCGCTTGGCGCGACCCTTGATCACAACGAAGCCGTCTTCATCGATCTCGACGATGTCGCCGGTGTCGTGCCAGCCGTCCACCGGCGGCTCCAGCTCTCCGGGACGCTCGGCCCGCAGATAGCCGGCCATCACATTTGGCCCGCGCACATGCAGTCGGCCACCCTCTGCAATTCCTGGAACCGGTTCCAGGCGGGTTTCCATGCCGGGCACCGGTTTGCCCACCGTGCCGGAGCGATTGAACATCGGAGTGTTGATGGCAATGACCGGCGCGGTTTCGGTCACACCATATCCTTCAAAGATGCGCAGACCGAATTTTTCCAGGTAAACATCCCGCGTTGCCTGCCTGACCGGTTCCGCACCGGCAAAAGCATATCGGATCGATCTCAGATCATAGGCATGCGCCTTGCGGGCATAGCCGGCAAGAAACGTATCGGTGCCGAACAGAATGGTGGCGTTCGACTGATAGACGAGTTCCGGCACAATCCGGTAGTGCAAGGGCGATGGATAAAGGAACACCGGCACGCCGGACACCAGCGGCAGGATCAACCCGGCGGTCAGGCCGAAAGAATGGAACACCGGCAGCACGTTGAACACCTTGTCGCGGCTTGAGAAATCGATCCGCGCGCCTGCCTGGGCGGCATTGGCGAGGATGTTGCGGTGGCTGAGGACAACGCCCTTGGGCGTGCCTTCCGAACCCGAAGTGAACAGGATGACCGCTGGATCGTCAGGATCGCGCTTTTTGATCGGCGCTGTGCGGCACACCAGCCCCCTGATCTTGTCGAGTACCCCGATACTGGCGCGCAGATCGTCGAGATAGACAATCTCCACCTCCTGGCCGATGGCTTCAACCAGGTCCTGCAGCCGCGCCTGCTCGACAAAACGCCGTGACGTCAGGATGGTTGAGACCTCGGCTGCCCGGCAGGCGGCAAGAATACTGGCACGCCCGGCGGTAAAGTTGATCATGGCTGGAACCTTGCCGGCCGACATCAGCCCCAATATGGCTGCTATCGACCCATTGGCATTGGGCAGCATGACACCAAGCGTTTCCTCGTCCCGATAATCGGTTGAAAACCTGCGCCCGAGAATGGCTGTCGCAGTCAGCAGCTTGCCGTAGCTGAAGCTGCCTGAAACCGGGTCCTCCACTGCAAGACTTCGAAGACCATGTGCACGGGCACCGGCGATCACCGCTTCGGGTATGGTGTGGTCCGCAGGAGTTGTGCGGAACACCAGATTGGACATGGTTTCATAGAGCAAGGCACCGGCAGCGCGGCGGCGCGCACGTCCGTTCAGTTCCGGCTCAACAGTTAGCCTGACCGGCTCCAGGATTGTCACCTTGACCTTGGGGAACAGGCTGGTGCGGATATGCGATCCGGTGAGCCGCGAGAACATCGACCGTTCAAGCCCTTCGATCCGGATCGGTACGATCGGGGCATTGGTCTTTTCCGCCACCATGCCGACCCCGTCATACACTTTCATCAGGCTGCCGGTGACCGTGATCCGTCCTTCCGGGAAAATCGCCAGTGGCTCACCGTTCTCCAGCGCATGGATCAGCGACCGCATTGCCATCGGGCTGGTTGGGTCGAGCGGCAGGGCCTTGGTCAGTTTGAGAAACGGCCGTATCCACCATTTGGCGGCCATGCCGGTATCGATCGCGAACACCGGTTCGCGGTCGCTCAAGGTCAGCGCCAGCGGTGCATCCAGAAGGCTGACATGGTTGAGTGCCAATATCGGGTTAGGCCCGGCATTCTCCAGATTCTCAATGCCGTCTATCTCAATCCGGTGGAAAACGCGAAACAGTATGGTGACCAGGTCGCGCAACGGGTTGAACGGCAGGAATTTCAGCATTGCCCCCGCTGCTGCGATGTTGAGCACCGAAACACCGGCAATCACCATGGCAACGGAAACACCGTTGGATTGCAGAACCGCAACGATGACCCCGCCGCCGGCAATCATGGCGGCAGACAACGCATTGACCGCGGCCACGACCCGGGCCCGCCGCTCCTCGCCCGCCCAGCCCTGAATGGCAGCGAAGGTCGGAACCACGAGCACACCACCACATACGGCAAGGCCGGCCAGGTCAACCGCGACGCGGACTGAATTAGGCCTGGAGAAGAATTCAGACAGGGATGTTGCCGCAACACCTGGTTCAAACGCCCAGACCGCAGAGGCCAGGTCGAAGCCAAACATGGCGATCAGCAGTGTTGCCACCGGCGCTGTGAGCAGCACGATACGCGCTGAGCACAACCATGCGGCCAGGGCAGACCCGATGGCGATCGCAATTGCGAACACGGCAAGATAGGCAGTCACCGCCAGTTCGGTGCCACCCAGCCCGTTTTTTACGAGTGGCGGCAGCAACGCAATGAATGTCGCACCGACCAGCCAGAACCAGGACACCGCGAGGCCGGTCGTCCACAAGCGCCTGTCCCGGCGCAGTTCGTTGATAAGACCCCAGGTCGATCGGGCAATATTGGCATCGATCTTGAGGTCCGGCGCTGCCGAACCGGTATTTGGAATTGCCCGGCTCGCCAGCCAGCACAGAACCGCCAGAACCATGATCGCTGCACCGAACAGAGCAGCGCTCTGACCACCGGCAAACACCAGGCCACCGGCGATCGTGCCGGCAAGAATAGCCACAAAGGTTGCCGCTTCGATGAATGCATTGGCCTTGGGCAGGTCCTTGCGCTCCAGGTGATCTGGAAGGATGCCGTATTTGATTGGCCCAAACAGGGCGGAGATGACACCGAATACGAACAACGCTGTGAGCAGCACCGGGACGGATTGAAGCATCATGCCGGTAACCGCCAGCAAGGCACCGCCGATCTCTGCAAATTTCAGGCGCTGCGCCACAATCGCCTTGTCGAACCGATCGGCAATCTCGCCCCCAAGGGCTGAGAGGAACAGAAACGGCGCGATAAAAATCGCCCCTGCCAATGTGATCATCGCTTCGCCGTTCGACATGGCCAGCTTGAACAGGATCAGAAACACCAGGGTATTTTTCAGAAAGTTGTCATTGAACGCCGACAGGAACTGCGTCCAGAACAGGGGCGCAAAACGTCGGGACATAAGAAGTGTCTGTGACATGTCAGATCTCACTGCTTGGGGGTAGATCGGCAGGAGGCGGTATGCGCCCCCTGCCGGTTTTCAACCGGTTTGATCGGCAAATCCGATTCGCTAGGGTTAGGTCTGCAAATCGCCCCTGTTAACATCCATCAGGAGCTTCTCGGTCTTGGCGTCCTCAAGCTTCGCAACGAGACGGTCGGATTCGACATTGTCCCGCAGGGTCTTGGTGACATTGATCGATGCCTGCACCAGCATCACCATGCCGATGAACAGATAGGCGCGGATCCACAGGTCGACCGGCAGGAACAGGATGCCGGCCACCACCAGCCCGCAGGCGGCAAGAAAGCTGCCATAGGAAAAGGTCACCCAGGCTTGGGAGTGTTGCTGAAAGCGTTCATTCATTTTTCTTCTTCCTTCAGGTTGGGGTTTCGGTTGGTTTCAGTGCCGGCACATGACCTGCAGCGCGGCGGGCCTTGAGACGGGCCAGCACATCCTCGGGCGTGGTACGCAATGGCCGCCCGATGCCCGCATCCGCAAACTTCTCCACCAGAGATGACGGATCGGCTGACGGATCGAGTTCCTCAAGCGCCACGGCTGTGCGCTCAAAGTCCTGCTGGCGCTCGCGCAGGCGCGTCAGCGTCTGTTCGGCTTCCGCCAGTGTGCTGGTAGACAGAGAGGCCACGCTCACCTCGTCGCCGCGCAGGCATTTGGCCTTCTCCGCAGCGACAACGATCCGCTGGCCCCTGCGCAGTTCCACCAGGCGCAGTTCCGATTGCTTGACAATTTTCCTGAGCCGGCTGATTTCCTGCGCGAAGGTCTCCTGTGCGGTTTCGCCGGTCTCGATTTCGGCTTCCAGATAAGCGATTGCTTCCGCTGCCTCGGCCGCCAGCTCTTCTTTGCCCGCATCAAGTGCCAGGCCGGCGCGTTCTTCAAGGTCGGCGATACGGCCCTTGGTCTGCTCGAGATGGGCGTTCTCCTTATCGCCTTGCGCAATCGCCACCGCCAGCGCCTTGCGCGCCCGCGCCACCGACAGGCTGCAGTCACGCATCTGCTGGTCGAGGATCGACAATGCATTGCGGTCGGTCACGGTTTCGGCTGCGTCATGAGCCGCACCGCGAAAAAGTGTCACCAGGGATTTGAACATTTAATACTCTCCGTGTATGAACATCGTTCAACAATGCAATGTAACAGATGCATGAACGATGTTCAAGAATAAAATGAACACTGTTCAAAAATAAGGTAAATGCCGTAATGACCACGAAAGTGCAGGAAAGGCGCCAAAAACTGAGGGTCGCTCTGATAGATGCCGCAGAACGCAACATCGCGGCGCATGGGCTTGCCAAGCTCACCGCGCGCACCCTTGCCCAGGAGGCGGGATGCGCATTGGGCGCGATTTACAACGTGTTTCCAGACCTTGATGCCCTGGTGGTCGCGGTCAATTCGCGCACTCTTTCAGAGCTTGACCGGGCAATCGCACAGACAGTTCCCCAGCCGGATGCCGGCTTAAAGGCACAGGATATCATGGTCGGCCTTGCCCTCACCTATGCGCAGTTTGCCAACCAGCACAGGAACCTATGGCTCGCCCTGTTCGACTTCGCGCTGCAGAGCAGTCAACCGGTTCCGGACTGGCATCTTGACGAGCACCTGCGCCTGATCGGCCGGGTTGTCGATGGGTTAAAACTGATCGCCCCGAACGCACCGGATGAGCGCCTGCAGCTTGTGGCGCGCGCGCTTTTCTCCGCTGTCCATGGCATCGTACAGCTGGCGATCCAGGGGCGTTTTCTCTCGGTCCCGCCGGGCGAACTTGAAGAACAGATAAAGTTGGTCGTGCGTTCCGTGACCCGCGGTCTCAAGCCCGAGCTTACATAAGGTGGTAATGGACCACCTATCGGCCGGTGAAGTCAGGTATCCGGCGTTCGCTCATGGCGCGAACGCCTTCGGCGAAATCTTCCGTTTCCCGCAATCTGGCCTGTTCACGGAACTCGTGCTCGACCATGGCCTCGACCTGGTCGGCAAGCCCTGTTCGCAGGGTCGCACGGATCGCCTGCACCGCAAGCGGTGCCGAGGAGGCAATGTCCCCGGCAAGTGCCAGCGCCCGCTCACGCAGTTGCGGCAAGGGCGCCAGTTCGTCGGCAAGCCCCATGCGCACCGCCTCCCCGCCTCCGATGCGCCGCCCCGTATAGAGCAATGAAGCAGCCCGGTTGTGGCCCACCAGCCGTGGCAGTGTCACGCTGATGCCAAATCCCGGATGAAAGCCCAGCCGGGAGAAATTGGCACTGAACCGAGCCTCCTCGCAGGTCACCCGGAAATCAGCCGACAGTGCCACACCGAGCCCGCCGCCGACCGCTGCCCCCTGCACCGCCGCCACCACCGGCTTTAGCCCACGAAACATGCGCACTGCGTGACCATAAAGCGACCGGATGCGTTCCTCCTCAGCGGTTGGATCCTGGTCGGGATCGGAGAAATTGGCCCCTGCGCAAAAATGCCGGCCCTCGGCACAGAGAACAATCGCCCGGCAGCTGTCATCCCCACCCAGGCGTTCATAGGCATCTGCCAGTGCTTCGATCAGATGATGATCGAAGAAATTATTAGGCGGCCGGTGGATCTCCACCACGGCCACGAAGTTCTCAATCTCAACCGTAATATCCTGATCGATCACTTGCAGTCACCTCGCCAGAAAACCACCATCGATGGTCAGTTCCGTCCCCGTGGCAAAACACGCCTCATCGGACGCCAGAAACAATACCGCATTCGCGATATCAATCGGCTGCGCCATTCGGCCCATGGGATATTTCGCCGTGATCCGTTCGCGCATGCCCTGGTTTTCCGCAAACAGGGCTGTCATCAGCGGTGTTTCGCAATCGCCCGGACACACCGTGTTGGCCCTGATGTTCTGGTCGGCATATTTCACCGCGATATTGCGCGTCAGGGTCAGAATGGCGGCTTTGGAGGCGGTATAGACACAGCTCACGGAATTGGCGGCAAAACTCTGGATCGAGCCGACATTGACGATCACTCCGCCACCGTTCTTGGTCATTTCCGGAATGGCGTATTTGCACATCAGGAAAGTGCCTTTGACATTGACGTCCATCACCTTGTCCCAGTCGGCTTCCGACAGGTCGACCACATCGCCTTCGATCACGATGCCTGCGGAATTGAACAGAATGTCGATCTTTCCGTAAGCGTCGACACATCGCGCAATTGCCGCCTCGGCCTGCGCCGCATTCGTCACATCGACCTTAGCAGCAATGGCCTGGCCGCCGCTGCCGGTGATCTCCGTTACCATTTCCCCGGCTGCCTGGCTGTTGATGTCGGCAATCACCAGGAGCGCCCCTTCCCGCGCGAACACACGTGCCGTTTCGGCGCCAATACCCGATGCCCCGCCGGTGATCAGCGCCACCTTGTTCTTCAGTCTCATGGTGGCGTTCCCCTGAACGTGGCAGATGATTTCCTGCAAAAATTACGCGGCATAATGTGCCAGCTTCGCAGTCTTCCCGCAATCACAAGGCCGCTAAACGAATTGGCAGCAGCCGGTTGCACAGGCTAAAACACACTTCACCATTTCGCACCCGGGATAAGAGAGGGTCCTCGGCATGTATGATCTGGGCCGATGCTTCATCGCCACCCTGGAACGCGACCCGGACATGATCGCAATCGTCGATGGTGAAACCCGTCTGACCTATCGCGAGTGGTACCAACGCATCTGCCGGGTGGCCGGCGGGCTCGACGCCATGGGCCTGGTCAAGGGCGACCATCTGGTGACCGTCCTGCAAAACCGCTGGGAAACCGCAACTCTCCATTGGGCATGCCAGTTTCTGGGGCTCATCATGACACCGCTCAACTGGCGCATGAAGGCCTCCGAGATCGACTATTGCCTGGGCGATGCGGATGCCAGGGCCCTGGTCTATCAGGACATATCGGCTGATGCCGTAGCCGAGGCTCAACGGGCCCGCGACTGCCCGCGCATATCCCTCGACACAGCGGATGGCGGCGCACAAAGCTTCGGTGACCTCCTGGCCTCGGAGCCAATCGATGGCCTGCCCCGCGCCGAGGCAGAAGATCTCTCATTGATGCTCTATACCTCCGGCTCCACCGGCCGGCCCAAGGGCGTGCCGCGCACCCACCGCGCCGAACTGACCGGTGCTGTGACCAGCGTCGGCCATAACGGGTTTGCGCCCGGCGAGCACATTCTGGGGGTCATGCCGTTTTATCACACCATGGGCGTGCGCTCGCTGATCACCGCCACGGTGGTGAACGGCTCGATTTTCTGCCAGCGGCAGTTTTCCGCGGCCGACATTCTTCGCCTGATCGAAAACGAGCGGATCACCGCCCTGTTCCTGGTGCCGACGCTTTATCACGATGTGGTGTCCCACCCGGATTTTGCGTCAACCGACATCTCGTCCGCCAGGAAGCTCGGCTTTGCCGGCGCACCCATGCCCGACGGTCTCCTGTACAAGATCCGCGACAGCTTCAAGCCTGACATTTTCGTCAACCATTACGGCTCCTCGGAAGTTTACACTTTCTCCATCGAACGCGATGCGCCGTCAAAACCCGGCTCCGCCGGCAAGCCCGGCATGAACCAGCGCCTGCGCGTGGTAAAACTCGGCAGCACTGATCCCGACGAAGTCGCCGAGATTGGCGAGGAAGGCCAGTTGATCTCGGAGCTCTCCAACGATGAATCCTTCACCGGCTACTGGCGCCGGCCCGATGCCGACGAAAAGGCCCTGCATGACGGCTGGTATTTTACCGGCGATACCGGCTTCAAGGACCAGGACGGCGATTTCTTCGTCACCGGCCGGGTCGACGACATGATGATATCGGGCGGCGAGAATGTCTCTCCGGTGGAGATCGAAAGCATGCTGTCGCTCCATCCAGCGGTTTTAGAGGCCGCCATTGTCGGCCTGCCCGATGAGCGCTGGGGCCAGAAAATCACAGCCTTCGTGTCCCGTAGCGATACGGTGACCGCAGAAGATCTCGACGCCCACTGCCAGGCCTCCGACCTCGCAAACTTCAAACGCCCGCGCGACTACGTCTTCGTCAAGGCGATCCCCAAATCCCCCGTCGGCAAAATCCTGCGCCGCATGCTGGTGTCGGGGGAGTATGAAGCGGAGTGATCATTTTGACCCCCAACCCCGTGTCCCGCACTTGATGCGGGAGCCGCGAGAGATCCGCGGGTCAAGCCTGCGGGCGACGATTTAGGAGAGCTTCTGCCTCACTCGCCCTTGTAAACCGGCCGGCGCTTTTCGAAGAACGCGTTGGCGCCTTCGGTGTAGTCGTAGGAATCCCGCAGTTTCTCATAGGCGTGGCCTTCGAGCTCCATGCCCACGGCGACGCTCGTGTTCATCGACGTATTGACCACCCGCTTGGCGGTTCTGAGCGCAAGCGGTGACTGGGCGTTGAGCTTCTTGGCATAATCCGCAATCAACTGATCCAGCGCATCCGCATTGTCCGCCACCTCGGTCACGATGCCCCACTCATAGGCAAGCGCCGCCGGCACCCGTTCGCCGGTATAGATCATGCGTTTGGCGCGGGTCGCACCGATCAGATTTGTGAGGCGCGGGATACCGCCTGAGCCCGGGATCTCGCCGATCGTCACTTCCGGCAACCCCATGCGGGTCTCTTTGGTGGCAAGCCTGATGTCGCAGGCGAGCGACAACTCGAAACCGACCCCGAAGGCGTATTTCTCCATGGCGCAGATTACCGGTTTGGGACAGCGTTCGGGTGCTGCGATATTATGCGACAGATGCGACATGCCATCGCGCGGCACATCGAAGAAGCCTTTGACGTCGCCGCCTGAAGTATAGGTGCCGCCGGCACCCCGGATCACCACCACGCCGAGTGCGTCATCGCGGCCGAACTCCTCGATAATTGCTGCGATCTGGCTGCGCGCCTTATAAGACACGATATTGAGTGGCGGCCGGTCGAGGATCAGATAGCCGATGCGTTTTTCCGCGTCGATCTCGACCCTGAGGCCGTCCGGTTCTGTCAACAGCTCGGCGCGTTTTTGTGCGTAGTCTTCCATGAGTTCCCTCGTCACTGATCGTTTTCTGGTTGGTTTTGGGCGGCGTCCATAATTGCCTCGACAATGCCGTGATAGCCTGTGCAGCGGCAGATGTGGCCGGACAGCATGTCGCGCACCTGCTCCCTCGTCGGGTCCGGAGTGGTCTTGAGGAAGTGCTGCGCCGACATCAGGATACCAGCCGTGCAGAAGCCGCACTGCAGGGCATGATGCCGGCGGAACGCTTCCTGAAGCGCGTTGAGGGTCTCGCCATCGGCCAGCCCTTCCACTGTCTCGATCTCGCAGCCCGCCGCCTGCAATGCATACTGGGTACAGCTGCGCTCCACGCGTCCGTCGATGACGACGGTACAGGCACCGCACACCCCGTGTTCACACCCCACGTGGGTGCCATAGAGCCCAAGCTCATGGCGCAGGAAATCCGACAGCAGCATGCGCGGTTGTGCCATGCCTTGCCGGCGGACACCATTGACCGTGAACGTGACTGAATGCTTCTCGGTGCCGGCATATCTGGTCATTGGCCCGCCGCCTCCATTGCACGATCCACGGCCTGCTCCACAACCTGAAACACAAGCGATGTGGCCAGCTCCCTGCGGTATTCAGCGCTTGCGTTCATATCGTCCAGGGCTTTTACCGATTCCAAGGCATGAAAAGCGACAGACCCGACAAGAGTGCCGCCGACATGCTCGCCACGGAACGGAGACTTGTCGATCGCCACCGGTCGATCTTCGACCCCGCCGAGGCCAAGCGACAGAGATGTGACCTGTCCGCTCGCGGTCACCTTCACACTGCACGCTGCCGCTGCAATGGCAAAGTCGCCATGGCGCTGAGCGAACTCCGCAAAAGCACTGCCTGTTCCGGGCGGCCGCTTCGGCCACAGAGTGGCGGTAATCAACTCATCCGGGCGCCGCTCGGTTGTCAGTATGCCTTTGAAGAAATCAGTCGCCGCGACACGGCGGCGCCCGCTCAGCGAAGTCAGTTCCACGGCACCGCCAAGCGTCACCAGTGCCAGCGGGATTTCCGCACTCGGATCGGCATGCGCCACCGATCCGCCGAAGGTGCCGCGGCTGCGGGTCTGGTAGTGACCCACATGCGGTAATGCGAGCGCCAGGAGAGGCACGGCTTCCATGATATCCGTGCGGGCCATGACATCGGCCTGGCGGGCGGTGGCGCCGATGCGGATTTCATCAGGCCCTGTTTCGATTTCCCGCAAACCCTCAAGATGGCCAATGTCGACCACAACAGATGGACGCACCAGGCGCATGTTGAGCATCGGCCCCAGCGACATACCACCCGCCAGCACGACTGCATCGGTTCCGAACTGACGCAACGCGTCCAGCGCTTCCGCCTCGTTCTCGGCACGGATATAGTCAAACGCCACCGGTTTCATGACCCGGCACTCCCGGCCAGACGTTTCAGTAATCTAATCAACCGGCTAAGAAAGCCGGCGTTCCGCACAGGAGGCGGCTGCCCGGAGAGACTTGCATTCAGCCCGTCGAAGAACTCAGCGATCAACACATCCGTAACTCGTCCCAGCATACGCTGACCAACCGCGGCAACTTTGCCGCCGACATCGGCACCGTAAGCATAGGTAAGCCGCGTTCGCTTGAGCTCGGCCTGTTCGAGATGCAACCGGCCCTCGCCGTGTCCGTAGCCGAGCACACCCTTGGCCTGACCGGTCATCCGCAGTGAAATCGGCGCTTCAAGGTCGTGAAAAGAGATCTCTGCTTCGTACCGTCCCTTGATACCGGCAACCCCAATTTCAACATCGACAAAGAACTCCGTCGCACTGATAGGATCGACTTCGCGGCATCCAGGCAACAGCTCCTTGAGCTTCTGCGGATCGAGCAGTGCCGCCCACACGTCCTCGCGCGAGGCATCGATGATCGTCTCACCACTGCCCTGAAGCAGCCCGTTGAGAGGTGCGTCCGCTCCAGTTTCCACAGCATGGTGCAGCGGCGCCTGAACAGTTGTCGGCAGCGGCTTTTTGCCCTGCACCAATTGCCAAACCCTGTAGCTGGTGAGCGGCAGGTTAACTTCGTCAATATCGAGCGCGTCGGCCACCGCATTGGCAAGGGCAGCCGGCGCCAGCATGGAACTGCCATCGCCCAGCCCCTTGGCGCCCAGCGCGGTGTGGGGCGACGGCGTGTTGACATGACCGATTACCAGGTCAGGGATTTCCGGTGCCGTCGGGCAGAGATAATCGGCAAAGGTGCCGGACAGAAGATTGCCATTAGCGTCATATGCAATCTCCTCGAACATGGCACCGCCCAGGCCATGGACAAAGCCGCCCCAAACCTGACCTTCGACGATCTTGGGGTTGAGCACAGTGCCGACATCATGCACGGAAACATATTTGTCGACCGTAACACGGCCCGTTGCCTGATCGACCTCGACTACGGCCAAGTCGAACACCGAGCCATAGGTTACCGATGATGGTACCCGGTCGTTAGCATCGGGGCTTTTCAGCACCTCCGGCGAGATCACGGTTGAGACAAAAATGCCAGGCTCCATGTGTTCGGGCATGCCTTCCGGGTTCCAATGGGCAGCGGCCGCCAACCGGCGCACCGGAACGGTCTTATTGGTGCCCGGCACATGGGCCCGACCGCCAGAAAGCACCACATCATCAGGCGGACACTCAAACATTTCCGCTGCCATCGCCTTCAACTTGCCGGAAACCTTGTCAGCACAGTCAGCCAGGGCGCTAGTGACCGCGGCGGCAAAACGGTTGGCATAGTTGCCCGAGGCGATCGACCAGGAACTGACCCGCGTGTCGATCTCCGTGATCACATCGATCTGGTCGGGTGCAAGGCCCAACCTGTCGGCAACGATCTGGGCGGCAACCGTTGCATGGCCCTGGCCATTGGGCGTGGTGCAGATATGGGCTGTCACACTGCCGGTCGGGTCCATGGAGATCACAGCGCTGGTGTTGGCGCCGGATTTGGGCTCGGACCGGCCACGTTCCTCCGCAGTCTGTGCGAGCGTCACATAGCCCATATTAGAGCCCGACGGCTCGACACCACAGGCAATGCCAATGCCAAACAGACGGCCCTCCTCGCGCGCCTTTGCCCGGCTGGCAAGGAGTTCTCCATAATCCGCCAGCCGCTCCAGTTCGCCAACGCTTGCCTGATAATCCCCCGCATCCATGAGCGATCCGCCTGGTGCATCATAAGGAAAGGCATCTGCTGCAATGAAGTTGCGTTTGCGCAGTTCCAGCGGATCAATGTTCATTTTCCTTGCCGCCAGATCCATGATCCGCTCCAGCGCAAAGAAGAACTGCGGGCCGCCGAAGCCACGGTTGAGGCCGGTCGGCATCTGGTTGGTCACCACCAGAGTATTGTCGACCGCGATATTGCGCACCCGATAGCAGCCATTGGAGGTTGACTGCATGCGATAGACCGAAGCCGGCTCGGGCGCACGGAGGTAAGCGCCCATATTGCAGATGTTCTTGAAATGAAGCCCGGTCAGCTCGCCGTCATTGGCAAACGCAGCAGCAATGCTCCCTGCCCGGTCCGTCGCTGACGAAGAGGCTGAGAGGTGTTCAAGCCGGTCCTCGATCCACTTGACCGGCACGCCCAAAATCCGGCTCACTGCGCACATCAACACGATATAGGGATAGACACCCTGCTTGATGCCGAAGCTGCCGCCCGAGGCCGGCGGCGAGATCAGCCGCAGCCGGTTGCCGGGCACGCCAAGCGCCCCCGCCATCAAAGGGTGCAGGACGAAGGGACCCTGAAAATTTGACCACACTGTATAGCGGTCCGGCGCGGTCTCGTGCTGGGCGATGACACCATAGGTTTCCATCGGCGTTGAGGCATACTTCGGAAACCGGTAGGGCAGTTCGAACACATGGTCGGCCGCAGCGAAGGCGCTTTTCGGATCGCCGTTTTTGATTGACCGCTGGTTGGCGATGTTGGAGCCAATCGCCTCGTGCAGCACTGGTGCAACCGGCATCATCGCCCGCTCCACATCGACCGTAGCCTCAAGCGGTTCATATTCGACTTCGAGCAGATCGAGCGCGTCTTCGGCAATATAACGGTCCTCCGCCACCACAACCGCGACCGGTTCACCGACAAACCGCACCTTCTCGATCGCCATGGGATAATAATCCATGGCGACCTTGACGACGCTTGGGATCGGTTTTGTCGTCTGCCTCAACCCGTAGCCGGTAACCACCCCGATGACGCCAGGCAATCGGGACACCTGCAGCGAGTTTATGCCGAGAATACGCGCATGCGCATGGGGTGACCGCAGGATGGCCGCGTGGCGCAAACCGGCAACCGGTTCAAGATCATCGATAAAGCGTGCATTGCCGGTCAGGAGCGCAAAGTCCTCCTTGCGCGGCATGGCGCGTCCGGTCCAGGGCGCGTCGGCCTCATCACCCAGCTGGCCACTCCGGGACGGCATTATGATCCCTTCAACGTGAGTGGCAGGCCGGCGGCCACGAACGCGACTTTGTCAGCCATGGCGGCGATGCGCTGGTTGAGGCGGCCCTGTTCGTCGCGAAACGCCCGGCCAAGCGCATTGTCGGGGGCAAGCCCCATGCCGACCTCATTCGAGACCACGACGATTTTGCCCGGCGCTGCGCGCAACGCTTCTGCAAGGCGTTCGGCTTCCTCAGCGCAGTTGCGTTCCGCATGCATGATGTTGGAGAGCCAGAGCGTCAGGCAATCGATCAGCAGGATGGTGCCGTCGCGTCCATGGGTTGTGACAGCGCCTGCGAGTTCAAGCGGTTCTTCCACCACCTGCCAGCTATCGCCCCGCTCCGCCCGGTGCAACGCGATGCGCGCCGCCATCTCATCATCAAAGGCTTCCGCTGTGGCAATCATGATATGAGGCGGTTCGCCCGCAAGATGCAGGGCATGCGTACTCTTGCCCGACCGAGCCCCGCCCAAAATCAGTGTTACATGCGCCATGCGGCATCCTTGGCCAGTTCGGTGCACATTGGATCGGATTTTGCCTTGCCTATCAAGCCAGTGTTCCAGCCAGCGCAACCATTGCGGCAATTTCCGAGACCTGCTCCACCGCACCGAGCCCGTCGCCGGTATATCCGCCAAGCCGGCGCACCAGCAGTGCCAGCATCACACCACCGGCAATGGCGCCAAAAATTGCCGCTGAAAAACCTGCCCAGCCACAGAAGATGATGGAGATTGCCACTACCACGGCCACCGAGGTCCAGCCCTCCCACGACCGCACGCCGTCGGCCACCAATTGGCCTGCTCCCTTGGACCTGGCATAACCGGTATAGCCGAGCGTCACCACGATCATGCCGCGTCCTATGGCGTGCGCGACCACAAGGGCTGCGATCCCGGCCCATGGCGCAAGTGAGGCCAGGGCGGCCCAGCGCAGGCCGATCGACAGAACCAACCCGATCGCGCCATAGACCCCGATGCGGCTGTCGCGCATGATATCAAGCGCCTTTTCCCGGGTCGCCCCACCGCCAAGCCCATCGCAGCAATCAGACAGGCCGTCTTCATGCAGCGCACCGGTCAAAAGCACCCCGGCGCCGATGGCAATACCTGCGGCAACCATTGGCGGAACATAAGAAGAGGCGACTACCCAAACGATACCGGTCAATAGACCGACAAGCCCGCCGGCCACCGGAAAATACCGCGCTGCCCGTGCCAGATCATCATCCGGCGGCGTCGCCATCTGCGGCACCGGCAGGCGGGTCAGGAACCTGACCGCCGATGCCAGCAACGCGATCTCGCCAGGCACGGTCGTCATTCAGATTTTCCAGCAACACCGGCGCCTTCAAAGGTCGCCATTTCGTTGAGCATGGCTGTTGCCGACCGCAACAGCGGCAGTGCCAGCAATGCGCCCGACCCCTCGCCCAGGCGCATGTCCAGATCAAGCAGCGGCGTGACACCGAGCGCATCGAGTATCAGGGCATGCCCCGGCTCCTTGGACCGATGCGCAAATATGACGTAGTCGCGCGCCTCCGGCCGGGCACGCAGCACTGCCAGAACGGCAGCCGTGGCAATGAAACCATCCACCAGGACCACCGCACGCCGGGATGCAGCGCCGATCACTGCTCCTGCCATGCAGGCGATTTCCAGGCCGCCAAAGGCTGCCAGCGCATCCAGAGGTGACAGCCGTCCGGGCCGTCGCTCAATACAGCGTTCAAGGACACCAAGCTTGTGTGAAACACCTTGCTGGTCGAGTCCTGCTCCCGGGCCGGTCAAGGCGGCAAGATCCAACCCTTCGATTGCGTGAGCCACCAGGGCGGCACTTGCGGTATTGCCGATGCCCATTTCACCCAGCGCAATGGCGCATGCGCCCTTATCAACCGTCTGCACCACCAGATCGGCGCCAAATTGCAGGGCCGCCCTCACCTCGTCTAGCGTCAGCGCATCCTCGCGCGCTGAATTGCGGGTTCCAGCCCTGATCCCCGCCTGCAGCAGCTTCGGATCGGCCTCAAGCGGATGCGCAAGACCCGCATCGACCACGGTGATCTCCGCCCCGCAGGCGCCGGCAAAGACATTGGCTGCAGCCCCGCCTGCCAGAAAATTCAACACCATCTGCCCGGTCACCTCCTGCGGCCAGGCGGACACCCCTTCGGCGACCAGACCGTGGTCGGCGGCAAACAGCAGCAGTTGCGCTGGATCCACCGCTGGATGGACGGTGTTTTGCGCCAGGGCGATCTGATGGGCAAGTGCCTCGATCCGCCCGAGCGAACCCGGCGGCTTGGTCTTGATGCCGATCTCGGTCCAGACCCGTTCTGACAGGTCCGGGTCGGTCGCTGGGATTGTGAAGTCGTTGAGCATGTCACGGAACATCCACGTCAAGCGGCGGTATCCGCGCCACGAAATGACCCTTCACCCCTTGCGGCCACTGACGGAACGGCACCTGGCCGTTTTCGCTTTGCGCGTGCAGCGCTGCATAATCAACAAGTGCTTGGGCGGCGTCCGTGTCCGGCTGAAACTCGCCGAGCACATAAGTCAGCTTTCTCTCCGCGATGATCGCCACATTGCAATGACGTGTGCAGCCCATGAGGCAGGACCGGCGGCGGACCGCCAGATCGGGCTTGCCTTGTGCCAGGTGTTCGACATGCTCGCACAGGATCTCTCCACCGGTCTTGCCGTCAAAAAGTTTCTCTTCCTCCGAATATCGGCAGGTGTCGCAGACGACGATGGTTGTGGTCATGCCTGTGGTCCCGATTGTCTTGATGCCTTAACGCCCGGCAACGACATAGCCCAATCCATGGACACCCGCAATCAGCCTGCGCATTACCGTTGGCCGAGCCAGTGCAGCGCACCTTCCACATCCACCACGGTTTCCGCAGGCGGCAAATGCGGCCGGGCGATCATTACGGTTTGAATTTGCAAACCCGCCGCCGCCTCGACCTTGGCGAATGCAGGGCCACCGGCATTTTTTGTTACCAGGTGGGTAATCCGGTGCTGATCCATCAACACGCTTTCGTCGTCGACTTTTTGTCCCGGCATGCCATGGACAAAGACACCCTGGGCAAACGGAAAATCGCCCGTCAGGGCTTCAAGTGTGCGGATCAGGTACCAAACGTCGTCGCGGGTCCTGAACGGTTCCATGCTGTTGCTGCCAACGGTGAGGAAGGCTCGGGCACCGGATGGCAGGAGTGCGGCTGCCTCGGTTGCGTCTTGAGCATCCACCCACACGGCATCCGGTAACGGTGTCCAGGCCGGACGCTCCACACGCAGCAGCGGCACCCCAACCCGTGCGCAGGCGGCAACCGCATTGGCCGACATCCGGCCCGCAAAAGAATGGGTCGCATCAACCACTGCAGCAATCTGGTTGTCTTCGAGATACCGCACCAGCCCCTCGATGCCGCCAAATCCACCAATACGCGTTTCCACCGGAAGCTCGGCCGGTGCCGTTGTCACGCCAGCAAGCGAAGCGGTCACCTGCCAGCGTGAGTTTTCCGCAAGCTTATCCGCCAGCAAACGCGCCTCACGCGTGCCCGCCAGCATTAGTAATGGGGCCCGATCCGTCATCGGAAACCGACCCGCGCTAGGATTTCACCCGCACGGTCAACCACGATCGTTTCCACCTCGACTGGCGTGCGGCCAAGCACGCCAAGAGCTGTGGTCCGGGCATCGCGGGCAACAGCCTCGGCCATGGGAGCGCCCAAGATCTCATAGGCTTCCAGGGCGGTATTGGCACCGCGCACTGCCTCAGGCTCTGCGCCAAGTTCTCCCGCCAACACCGCCAACCTGTCGAAATCGACCTGGCTGCGGCCTGAATGCAGATCAAGCGCACCTTGCGCAAGCTTGGTCATTTTGCCGATGCCACCGGCAAGTGTCAGCCGCTTGATTGGATGCTTGCGCAGATATTTGAGCACCCCGCCGGCGAAATCACCCATATCGAGATAGGCCACTTCCGGCAGGTCATAGAGCGATTGGGCAGTGCGTTCCGAGGTTGCACCGGTCGAGCCGACCACATGATCGAGCCCTCCGGCCTGCGCCACATCGATGCCGCGATGAATCGAGGCGATCCAGGCCGAACAGGAAAACGGCCGGACGATCCCGGTGGTGCCGAGGATCGACAAGCCGCCTTCAATGCCAAGCCTCGGGTTCCAGGTCTTTTTCGCCAGCGCCACACCACCCGGCACGGAAATCTCGACGACCACATCCAGCGGTGCTCCATGGTCGATAGCCACATCCGCCATGGCCTGTTCGATCATCAAACGCGGTACCGGATTGATTGCCGGCTCGCCCGGTGGAATCGGCAGGCCGGGCTTTGTAACAGTGCCGACCCCCTCGCCTGCACGAAACGTGACACCGGTACCGGCAGTTCCATGTGAGACTTTCGAGATGATCACCGCCTGATGGGTGACGTCTGGATCGTCGCCTGCGTCTTTTTCGATGCCGGCGCACGCCCAGCCATCGCCTTGATCGCGGCAGGCAAGCTTAAATGACGGTGTCTGGCCCTTGGGCAGGATAATGCCGACCGGATCGATGAACTGGCCCGTTACGAGCGCTGCATAGGCCGACTTCGCAGCCGCCGAGGCACAGGCACCCGTCGTCCACCCGGTCCGCAATTTGCCGCTCGGTTTCTCGCTCATGGGCCCGCAGTATAGAGGCCGGCGCATTACCGTCCAGAACTGTGACGAAGGTGATGAAACGTGACCTCGGGCCAGCACCACCCAATCCGTCATGCCCGTGAAAACGGGCATCCGGATCATTTCATAAAATACGGATTATCCAGATTAACTGGATTCCCAAGTTCCGGCGCTACTGTCCAGGTCCATTCCGAAGACGGTCCTGTGCATATAGCACCCCCTAAAACTGTCGTCCTCCGACTTGATCGGGGGACCCAGTATCCGACGACTTTTCATGAGTTTTCGGCCGTGCCAACACACCTTGTGCAATGGTTACTGGATCGTCCGGTCAAGCCGGACGAAGACAGGAGGAGAGGTGTCGGACAGCAGTGCACTTTCGTTGAAATGACGACCTATTTGGCCCGGGGGCTGCCCCGGAATGATCCAACCGAAAAAAAACCAGACATCCAGCAATTATCTAATCGTCGCTGCCGCGGGGTCGGCAGCGGCGCAGGATGGTTTCACGGTTGGCGACAAGGCGTTCATAGATCTTTTTGTCGTTGTTTTCGCACAGGCTCTGCCATTTGCTCTTTGACCGGGACTTGAGACTTTCGTCATATTTGGCGTATTTCCGCGCACAGGTGGTCAATCGATTGGCGGCATCCTGGAGCGGTGTGTTCTGGTGGGACAACTGGTCCGCGATGATATTGCACGAATCAGCCCGCGCCTGCGCCGGGGCCAGGAACAGAGCTGCAGCAAACAATGGGACGGACAAAACCGCCGCTGCGCCAAAACCACCGATATTCAAAGATATGCGCATGAAAAGAGTTCCCTTGCCTTAAGTTTCAGACAGCACCAACACCGCCTAACAGCGTTGGTATACTGAGCATTTGTCTGACCGTTCCCAATCACAATGTTAGGTCACGCATATCAGATTTCAAGGCTGCCGGTCACACCCGTCCTGTCGTAACGCAGTGGGTCCAAAAAGTTGACCCGGCCATCTGAGATGGCCGGGTCCGCTTGGGCATACATTCTTGCTGCAGCAGCAATGTAAATTTACCGTCGGATAATAACCACCTCCAGATAGTCGGAAGGCACAACAATGGTACCGTCTTCGGCGACATTGAAGCGGGCGATCAGATCGGTGATATCCCGGTCCAGCTCAACTTGTTGTGCTGGCTCCAATGCAGCAAACGCCTTGTGCATCGGACCGTAGTAATTACGGAAGATTTCCGTCCAGTGCTCGGCGGAACGATACCGAAAGGCGAATTTCCGCTGCGAGATCTGAATTTCCGCAGCACCTGCCCCGAACAGTTCCTCAAGGCGTGATCGCGTGCCCCACAATGCTGGCGATTTCACCCCTTGAGGCGGCGGCAGGTAACGCCCGATGATTTTGAACAACGCGCCGATGAAACTGTCCGGTGTCCAGTTGGCCAGACCTATTTTACCCCGGCTGCGGCAGACCCTGAGCATTTCGGCAGCGGCTTTTTCCTGGTTTGGCGTGAACATCACGCCAAAAGTCGACCCCACCACGTCGAAGCTTGCAGCCGCAAACGGCAAATCCTCCGCATCGGCCACTTTATAGGTCACATCGAGCCTGTCAGCCTCGGCCCGTTCTTCGCCACGCGCCAGCAGATCGGCGACATAATCACTGGACGTAACATCCGCCCAGCGCCTGGCGGCTGCCAGGGTAAAATTGCCGTTGCCGGCGGCAACATCGAGCACCTTCTGCCCGGATCGCAAGTCAAGCGCTTCCGCCAGCGTTTCACCGACAATCTGCAGGGTCGTGCCGACCACCGCATAGTCTCCCGATGACCATGCGGCATTCTGCTTGGTCTTGATGGCGGTAAAGTCCGGTGTGAGTTCCAAAATCGCTGCGTCACTCATGGCTGTATTCCTATCTTGTCTGTGGCCGGCACCATTGCCGGGAAATTCCTGTCCGAACCTGCAACCATGTGGACGAGCAGGCCGGTGTGTAATCACCACAGTGCAGAAAAATAGAACCGCATGCTTGTAGACGGCGTGGAGAATTCCTGAAGAGCGTCTGGATAATCCTTGAAATACGCCATAAATGCTTGCAGTGCGGGCGCTGGAACACCAAACACCGTTCATCTAGGGTATGAACGGGGCAGAGGTAACGCGGTAACTGGATGATCTACAGCTTCGACGAATTTGAGCTCGATACCGACCGATTTGAACTGCGCAGGGACGGCGTGGTCCAACCTGTCGAGCCGCAGGTCTTCTCGCTCATAGAATTGCTGGTCACCAATCACGACCGCCTGGTGTCGAAGGACGAGATCAACCTGCGCATATGGGGCGGACGGGTTGTCTCGGAAGCAGCGGTCAGCAGCAGGGTACGTTCGGCCCGCCGCGCGATCGGCGATGACGGTAGTGCACAGAGGTTAATACGTACCGTGCACAATCGCGGTTTCCGGTTTGTCGGTGCCCCCCAAGTGGAACAGGGATTTATCGGCGATCGCCAAACCACTGTGACAAGTGTGGAAAACGTAGCCCCGCCGGTCCAGCCGGAGCCGGCGGCCCTCGCCGATAGCAGGCCATCGATCGCCGTTCTGCCGTTCCAGATGCTGAGCGCCGATGAGCGCTATGAAACCCTTTCAGACGCCATATCACACGACATCATTGTAGAGCTTTCCCGTCTGCATTGGATGTTTGTGATTGCGCGCGGGTCTTCGTTCCGGTTTCGCGGACCGAATGTCGATTTGAATGCCGCGGCCGAAGTCCTGGGTGTCCGCTATATTTTGAGCGGCAGTCTGGCGATCCACGGCACCAAGAGTGTCGTGACCGTGGAGCTGTCGCAGGCAGCCGACGGGCGGGTCTATTGGGCCGAGCGCTTCGAGGGTGCAGTCGACGATCTGTTGAATCTCAGGCTGACCGTGGCAGCCGGCATCGTTACAGCGCTTGAGATACGCATTCCGATAGCCGAGGCCATGCGGGCCTCAACCCTGCCCACCCAGAGCCTCGATGCCTGGTCAGCCTACCATCGCGGCCTTTGGCATATGTACCGGTTCAACCGTCATGACAATGAAATCGCCACCGCCATGTTCGAGCGGGCGCGTTCCGTGGACCCGGATTTCGCGCGCGCCTATGCCGGCCTCTCCTTCACCCATTTCCAGAACGCCTTTGTCGGTTATTCAAAGACCCCCGGCACCGACCGCGACCTGTCCCGGGAATTTGCCGATCGAAGCCTTGAACTGGATCCGTTCGATCCCTTCGCCAACCTCACCATGGGCCGCGCGATGATGCTGGCCGGAGACCTTGACGGCTCCGTATCCTGGTTCGACCGGAGCGTGGACCTCAGCCCGAATTACGCCTTCGCCATCTACAACCGGGCCCTGGTCACAGCAATCGCGGGCGACGGGCTTGAAAGCGAACAGAGCGTCACCCGCGCCATGGCACTGAGCCCTGTCGACCCATTGCACTATGCCATGCTTGCAACCCGCGCCTTGTCTTACATCGTACGTCAGGATTATGACGCTGCCTGCAGTTGGGCAGATCGTGCTGCCAGAGAGCCCAACGCGCATGTCCATATCAGAACAATTGCCGCATTGGCGCACGAACTGGCGGGCGACCATACGGCTGCGGAAAAATGGGCGTCGGAAATTCGCAGGACCAGCCCGGGCTACAAACAGGATCAGTTCTTCCAGGCTTTCCCGTTCCGGGAAGAGGACACGCTTGCCATTGCTCAAGCCGCTCTCAAAAGGCTGGCCATATAGTCTTGTTGCAAATGCAACTAACTAATCTGCGGATCAGGTCAAGGGGCGCCTTGCGTCACAATCAAGCCATGGCGCGGCCGTTTCCAATGCGCTTGCAAGTTGGAAGACCCGGAAGTCATCAAAGCTGCGGCTGACGATCTGTATGCCGGTGGGCAAACCATTGGCGGCAATTCCGTTTGGAACGGCCAGTACCGGCAACCGGCTCAACATATTGAAGGGATGGCTCATCACCCAATCGAAGTCGGTGATCACGTCTTGGCCATTGACCCTGATCGTTTCCCAAGGTTTGGCGCCCGCCCGCACTTCATGGGTGGCAAGGGTCGGGCAGATGAACGCCTGATAGCGGTCAAGGATCGGCGCCATGGTGTCATACATCTGGCCTGCGGTTTCGAAGCTTGCAAGAAACGCTTCTGCATCCGAGGTGCCGGCCCGCTTGGCATAGAAGACATTGTAGTCACACAGCTGATCGCCATGTTCTTCATGGCTGCGCGCCAATTGTCGCCCAAACAGATGATCGAGATAGGCGACCGCCGCATCGGTCACATCCGGTGTCCAACCAAGATCCACCTGTTCCACGGTGGCACCGAGATCACGCAGCAGCGCAACCGTGCGCTCAAGTGCTGCGCGCACCTCAGGCGCCACATTGAAAAACCCCAGATCCACTGAATAGGCGACCCGCCATCCCGCGATGTCGGGATGGTCAACCGGCAGGTCGATGGCCTCCCGCAAGGAGGCGATATCGCCGGGATGTGCGCCGGCCATCACATTGGTCATCAGGGCACAGTCGCCGACGCCCTTTGCAAGCGGTCCCGTCTGGCAATAGAAATCCAGATTGAACGGCGCTGTGCCGGGGATCCGGCCATAAGGCGGTTTATAACCGACCACGCCGCAGCAGGCGGCCGGCACCCTTATGGACCCGGCGATGTCGGAACCGGTTGCCAGGGTCACCATGCCGGCACCCAGAGCGGCTGCCGAGCCGCCGGACGAACCGCCGGATGTATAATTCCGGTCCCACGGCGTACCGGTCACCCCGAACAGTTTGCTGTAGGTGACGCCGGCACTACAGAATTCCGGCGTGGTCGTCTTGGCTAAAATGATTGCGCCCGCGGCCACCAGGCGTTCGACCACAGGGCTTGTTGCATCGGCAATATTATCCGCATGCAGAACCGAACCATGGGTGGTGCGCTTGCCCTTGACGTCGTGGCTGTCCTTGACCGCAAGCGTCAGCCCCTCAAGGGCACGCAATCCACCGTCCGCCTTGCCATAGGCAATTTCCGCCTGCCGTGCCTGATCAAGCGCTTCTTCGAAATAACTGTCGGTATATGCATTGAGCTGAGATCCAACCGCTTCTGCGCGCGCGATCTGGGCGCACAGAAGTTCCACCGGCGACAGTGCCCGCCTCTTGAACAGCTCCAGCGCCTCGTGACCGGGCAGATAACAAAGGTCGAGGTCGCTCACGGGAACCTCCGGTAAAGTCAGGATGGAGATCAGGGGCGGCAAGCAGCCTTGCCGCCCCTGGTTATGTCAACAGTGTCAACCGCCAGCCTGCACGTCCGTGAACAGGGTCTGATATTTCTTTTCAAATTCCGGCGCCAGGGATTTGAAGAACAGGGACCCGTTCAGAACCGCCACCGGGTCAGAGATACCCAGAGCTGCGAGTTTCTTGGCATCGGCCACTTCATAGGCCTTCATATTGGTCGACCCGTAACCGTAGTTCTCCATCAACCATGCTCCAGAAGCAGGTGAACTCCAGGCATCGATCAGATCATAGGCGGCGTCTTCATTCTTGACCTTTTTATGCATGGTAAAACCTGCAATCCAGGTGAACATGCGTTCCTTCGGCACCATCATGCCGACGTCAATGCCCTGCTTTTTCAGATTGAGCAGCGACGCGTTCCAGCCATAGGCGGCAACCACTTCGCCCGATGCAATGGCCTGTTCGAGCTGGGTGGCGTCCGACCAGTACATGCGCAAGAGGTCGCGTTGCTTGGAGGCCAGCTTCTTGACTTCCGCCAGCTGTTCGTCGGACAGCGTGTAGATATTGTCATAGCCCAGAACCAGGGCTGCACATTGCACCACCGCGGCGGCGGTTTCGTAATTCGAAAGCCTGCCCTTATATTTCTCGTCATAGAGGATGCCCCAGCTCGGCTCGGCCTGATGGGCCTCATCGATCAGGTCCTTGCGGTAGATGATCGACGAGTTGCCATATTCGGTTGGGATCATGTATTGCGCACCGTCCATGAAACAGGAATCATCGGTGCGCACGCTTTCGATGATGTTCTCCCAGTTCTTCAGGCGCGAGGTATCGATCGGCTTGAGCAGCCCGGCATCCTTGAACCGCCGCACATTGTAGTTGCCGGGATGGATCAGGTCGGGCGACCAGCCGGTCTTCATTTTAGTGAAAGACTCTTCCTCACTGGCGATATGGCTGACTTCCGGCATGCCGCCATATTTGTCGATATAGGGCTTCAGCAGATCCTTCGCGTCATATCCAGACCAGGTGTGATAATGCACCTCGCCCGCGGCCCGCGCCGGGCCGGAAAATACCGGCAGGACGGAGTATGTTACGCCAAGGGCTGCAAGTGATTTCAGAATGGCGCGCCGGCTCATCGACGCATCAAGTATCTTCGACATGGTTTTCTCCCTGTTGGTCGTTATTGGTGGATTTTGGTATTGGTAATTTGTGACGGTTCATCGCTTGCCTGCAGCTGGGGCATTGCCGCAGCACGGGCACCCTCGACATGGGCAATACAGGCACGCTTGAGTTCTTCCCCATCGCGGGCAATGGCGGCGGCAACAATCCGGTCGATTTCCTTCATCATGGTCACCGAACGGTTTTCGCTGGAAAGCGACATGCGGCGCAGCATTGAAATCCGGGCATTCAGGGACTGTATGAACTGGGCGCACACCCGGTTTTGTGCACCATCGAACAACACCGCATAAAACCGGGTGATCGTGGCGAGCGTTACCGCTGGATCGTCGCTTTTAGCCGCAACCGCCATTTCGTCCGCCGCCTGTTGCAGGGCGACAATATGCTGGTCGGTGGCATTGCTGGCAAAGAGCTCGCCGGCCAGGCCCTCAAGCGCTGCCCGCACCTGATACAATTCCTGGCCGTCCTGAACGCTGAGCGAAACCACAACCGGGCCCCGGTGCGGTACGGTCTTGATCAACTGTTCCGATTCAAGATGCCGAAGTGCCTCGCGCACAGATGTGCGGCTGACCCCTAAAAGTGTGCACAGCTCCCTTTCCTTCAAATGCGTACCCGGCGGAAAGCGGTGATCGATAATCGCCTGGCGCAGGATATCGGTTGCCCGCTCGCGCAGCGTCAACCGCTCCCGCTCCACTAGCATGGAACCATCACCTCCGGTTGGGGCATATTGTGTGACACCGTCCACTTTCAGCATAGGCGTGCTGCTCCAAATGTTGGGGTTGCCAAGCCTTCAGGACATGACAAGCTGTGAACAGTGTACCACTATATTTTTGTATGACAATATTCTCATGCTACAATAAAAGAAAGTTATCGACCCGACATCAACATCGGGTTGGGACGGAAAAGGCAGCATCTTGAGCGATACCACCGGCAATAGTGTTTTCAGTAACACCGTCCCGCCCGGGACCCTGGCGAGCCTCTGGCACCGGGTCCCCGCGATCCGCGGCTATGCATTGCTGTCGCCGGCCCTGATCCTGATGGTTGTCGCGTTGATCTCGCCCTTTGTCATGTTGATCGGCCTCAGCTTCACCATCCAGACCGGCGCGCCGGGAGAATGGGCGCTAAGCTTGGCCAACTACGAGACGTTCTTTGAGAAATCACAATATGTCAGGGTGTTGTGGCGCTCCGTCCTGATCTCGTCCGCGGTTGCCGTAACCACGGTCCTTCTGGCCTATCCGGCGGCCTATTTCATCGCCTTCCACGTCCACCGCAACAAGATGATCTGGCTGATCCTCATCACCCTGCCGTTCTGGACCAGTTATCTGTTGCGGGTTTTCGCCTGGAAACTGATCCTTGGCTATAACGGCGTCATCAACTCCGCTCTCATGTCTCTTGGTCTGATCGACCAGCCGTTGGAGTTCTTGCTCTACAACACCAATGCGGTGGTCCTGACCCTTGCCCATGCCTGGGCAGCATTCGCCATTCTGCCGATCTTCGTTTCCCTGCAGAAAATCGACCAGTCCCTGATCGAGGCCGCCCATGACCTGGGCGAAGATCGCCTGGGCACTTTTATCAGGGTGACCCTGCCCTTATCCATGCCCGGCGTGGTCGCAGCCCTGCTCCTGGTGTTTATCCCGACCGTTGGCGACTATGTAACGCCGAAGCTTGTCGGCGGCCCCAACGGACTGATGATCGGCAGCCTCATCCAGGTTGCCTTCGGCCGCCTCAATGACTGGCCGCTCGGGTCTGCCATCTCGGTGATTTCCATGACCACGGTAACCGCTGCCGTTTGTGCATTTTTATACGGCATAGACCGCTTCAAGAAGCTTGTGGCATGAGCGCTGCACCCCGCCAACCCCGCGCCCGCTGGCTGAGGAACTACACGGTCGGCTATCTGATATTCATCTATCTTCCGGTAATCTTCCTACCGCTGTTTTCCTTCAATGATGCGATCTATGTCGCCTTTCCCATGAAAGGCTTCACTTTGCGCTGGTGGCAGGAGATGACCGAGCAGACCGGCCTGCTGCATGCCCTATGGAACAGTTTTTCCGTTGCACTTCCCGTCTGCCTGATCAGCACAACAATCGGGATCTGTGCCGCCAAGGCGTTGACCAGTTACCGGCTGGTCGGCGCCAAAGCGCTGACCGGACTGTTCACCCTGCCCCTTGTCATCCCGTTCATCATCATGGGGATTGCACTCTTGATCGCGTTCAACTCCATGGGACTTGACCTGTCGCTCATGACGGTTGGCATCGGTCACGTCCTGATCTGCGTGCCCTTCTCCCTGTTCGTTTTGCTGTCACGGCTTGAAAGCTTTGATCGAAGCCTGGAGGAAGCAGCCCTCGATCTGGGCGAAACCCCGTGGATGACATTCTGGCTGGTGACCTTCCCGATCACTCTGCCGGGCATCATCGCCAGCCTGTTGCTGACCTTTACGATTTCATTCGACGAATTCCTGCTGGCATTCTTCCTGACCGGCAACAAGTCGACCCTGCCGATCTACATCTGGAGCCAGCTTCGTTTTCCAGCAAAGCTTCCAGCGGTGCTGGCGCTGGGGTCCGCAATCCTGATCGCCACATTCGTGCTTGTCTCGGTGGCCGAGTATTTCCGCCGCCAGGGAAGCCCGGAAGTCAGCAACAAGGCTGAGCCCAATGCCTGAGCGTTCGTTCATCTCCATCCAGAATATTTCCAAGCACTTCGGGGCCGTGCGCGCTGTCGATGATGTGCAGCTTGAAATCGAAAAGGGCGAGTTTTTCGCACTTCTGGGACCATCCGGCTGCGGCAAGACAACACTGTTGCGCATGCTGGCAGGTTTTGAGGTCCCCACCCATGGCGAGCTCTATATCGATGACGAGCCGACCGCCGCCATTCCGCATTTCCAGCGACCGGTCAACATGGTGTTCCAGAACTACGCCATCTTCCCGCATCTCAATGTGTTTCAGAACATCGCCTTCGGCCTGCGCAAGGAACGGCTGCCCAGGGAGGTCCTGGAGCAACGGGTGAACGAGGCGCTTGCTCTGATCAAGCTTGAAGGCTTCGGCACCAGGGCGTCCGATGAATTGTCCGGCGGACAGCGGCAACGGATCGCGCTTGCCCGCGCCCTGATCAAGAAGCCCAAGGTTCTTCTATTGGACGAGCCGCTCGGTGCGCTTGACAAGAAACTGCGCGAGCAGATGCAGCTTGAGCTGCGCGAATTGCAGAAGAATGTCGGCATTACCTTCGTCTTTGTCACCCATGACCAGGAAGAAGCCCTGACCATGGCCGACCGCATCGCCATCATGTCGAACGGCGAAGTACTCGAGACCGGCGCGCCATCGGACCTTTACGAGCGCCCCCGCACCCCATTTGTGGCGGAATTCCTGGGCACCATGAACTTCCTCAAAGGTGAGGTAAAGGACCGGCAGGGAGACATTTACACCGTCGAAACAGACCGCCTCGGCACCATCAGGGTGCATCACACCTTTCATGATTTCTCCGTCGGTGAAAAACTGACCGTTGGATTGCGGCCGGAAAACATCCGCATCTCGTCTGATACGACCGGTGACCCTGGCGGCAGCGCTCAAGGCGTCATCCGCAACACCGCCTATCTCGGCGACCGGATGCACATCTATGTGCGCGTAGACGACGCCGAGCAGCCGATCCTGGTGGCCGCACAGAACCTCGACGGCACTCTTTCCGGCAACAGGCAGGATGGCTCAGCCATCACTTTCTGGTGGCCTGAAACCTCGACGCTGCTGTTGAAGGACAGCTAGACCCTTTCATCTTCATATTGAATCAGTTTGACTGGGATTTCTCGTCTGCCGGCAAGGCAAAGTGCGCGCCGTGGACTATATGTCCACAAGCCGGCTTTAACGCAGTCCGGCGGGCGCGAAATCCCAGCCTTCGGTGGGCCAAATCGGCTCGCCGGCTATGTTGCAGCGCTTGCCCGATGCACCACATCGCGCTTCACGCTGCGCCGTGCCGGGCAAACCGATTTGGCGCCATCAAACGGTTCAACATGAAGATGAAAGGGTCTAGCGCACTTCCCCGTCATACCCGTGAAAACGGGTATCCAGTAATCTTCACAAGAACCTGATCCGAAACTGTTTTCTGGATTCCCGCTTTCGCGGGAGTGACGACATGATGTGTTGACGGTGTATGAGATCACACTGACGCGATCGAGATGCCAGCCGGGGAGCGGCCGAACAGACCCCTCCCCGACCGTGCCGGTCAGTCCCTAAAAGTAGTAGTCCTTGGGCGTGCCGTCATAGCGCTTGGTCCTCAGGCAACACCGCTTGAAATCTACGTCCTGAGCCGCAGGGGCAGAGATCGTTTCGTCCGAGCTTTTCCACAAGCTCGACATCGCCGTGAACATAGCGTTCGCCGCGTTTGACGTGGGTTTCCGACGGATAGGATTTTCGACGCTTACTGGTGACCTCAAAAGGACGGCATATGGTCGAATGCGCGATACTTGGTCATGATACACCTCCATTGGCTGGTGTGCAGATTGCGCAGCAGCGGTTCACGCTGTCGCGGCCGGTGTCATACAGCAAGTCAGCAAGTAATTCCAGCATCGCGGTTCCAGGGTGCTTACCAGCGGATTGCATTGAACTGACGCCGCAGCCGTAAACCGCGTGCCGGATTGACATTTTCCAACCACACCACCCGGCCCTCCAGATGCGCACGGAAATCGCCCAGATTGTCCCGGTTCTCAGCATTCGGTCCGTTCTTGACACAATTATGCAAGGTTGCCTTCAACCTGTCATAGCCGGCACGCGAGACATTGACATGTTCGTTGACCACAAGACCGGTGATCCGCTGACGCCCGCCACGGCCCATAATCCGGGTCTTTTGGATGTTCAAACCGTAGCCTTCTTCACGCACGATCATCTCCACAGCCGCCAGGAAGGGTTTGATTTTTCGGGCAAAACCCTGATCGCCTGAAAACGCCAGATCATCTACATAACGGCTAAAGTTTGCGCCAAATTTCTTCGCCAATCCGCACAGCCTGAGATCCAGTTGCCGGGCTGAAAGATTGGCAAGTGCCGGAGATGTCGGTGCGCCCTGTGGCAGGTGCTGTGCCTGATACATCCGCCTTATTGACCGGTCGTGCCTGCGGGCCTCCGGCAGCTGCATGAAGACGGATCCGGGTGTCGATGTGCTGCACAGACCGGTCAGGAGACATGCCACCGTCCATGGATAGCCAAGACTGCGGAACAGGCCATTGATACGGCGTATCGGAGTGCTGGGGAAAAAATCTTTCAAATCGAGTCCGACCACCATGGCTTCACCGGCGTGTAACTGGGCAGAGGTGAGGCATGAGCGGCGGGCGACGAAGCCGTGGACACAGTCGTGAACCGGGACCATGTCGAGTATGCCACGCAATATCTGGCGCTGGACCGATTTGAGCCGTGGTTTCGGCGCTTCGATGAGCCGCGGCGGGCCACATCGCTTTGACGAAAATATGTGCCGGTAATGCTGAAGGATCGGGATTGCGGTTGTTCTATGCTGGCGCCTGGCATCCGCCAGCCAGTCCAGCTGAGAGACACCAAGCCCCAGCCAGCCGGCAAGGTCGCGCGACGTGGCAAGCCGGGGCACGCCTATTCGCGAAAACCGTGGAGACGGCGCAAACACTGCGCTTTCCAGAACCCGAGGAATGCCCTGTGCTGTTTCACCTAACGGGGTCACGGCGGCATCAAAATATTCGCAACGCATGAGCAGATCGGTGAGCCGTCTTGGTGACGGCGGATGGCCAATGGCGGCCTGCTCCAGCATTTCATCGATCAGCGCCCACTGGAGTTTCACCGTAGCGGGCCCAAGATACTCCTCCGCCTGCCGCCGCAATGACGCCGGCCCCCATGCACCTGCAAGCAGGGCCGCTGCAAGATTGAGTGCTATGCGTTTCCTGGCATTCATCAAACAGCACTCGTGAAACTTGTTAGCTGGCGGACACTCCAACCTGCCATATCCCGCATGAACAACTGTAGGTGGAACACCTACGGGCGTTCATGCCGCCTGTTGCCTAAGTCATGGAATTTCCCTGGGGTAACCCCAGAGATCCCCGGCATTGTCTCGCAAAACGAGTGTCGGGGACTTCTTGGAGTGCCCGCCATCGCTGAAGGATAGGCGATAGCTTGGCCAAGTCAATTCAAGGGAAACATGCATCAACGGTCCGTTTTGATGCGAGCCCATGTCGCATCCATGCTTCGCAAAGCAAACCGGCCTTTGTATAGTGCCGCCATGAACCCGCTGGACGACAATTTGGCCGCCAAACCCCTGCTCACCTTCGAACCGGGTTGGGTCTGGCTGACCGGTGCCGGCCCCGGCGATCCGGGCCTGTTGACATTGCTTGCAGCGGAAGGCCTGCGCCAGGCGGATGTGGTGGTCTATGACGCCCTGGTGGATGAGCGCATCCTTGAATGGGTCAAACCCGGCGCTGAGGTCGAATATGCCGGCAAGCGCGGCGGCAAGCCGTCTCTGCACCAGCGCGACATCTCGCTCCGGCTGATTGCACTGGCGCGCGAGGGACACCGGGTCCTGCGCCTCAAGGGCGGCGACCCCTTCGTGTTCGGCCGCGGCGGCGAGGAAGCCCTGGCACTGGTCGAGGCAGGCATTCCGTTCCGCGTGATCCCCGGCGTCACCGCCGGCATCGGCGGCCTTGCCTATGCCGGCATCCCGGTCACCCACCGCGACGTCAACCAGTCGGTCACCTTCCTGACCGGCCATGACCAGAACGGCCTCACCCCGTCAGCCGTCGACTGGCCCTCGGTCGCCAGGGCCTGCCCGGTGATCGTGATGTATATGGCGATCAAACATTTGGGCGATATCGCCGCCAAACTGATTGAAGGCGGACGCGACCCCGGCGAACCGGTCGCTGTGGTCTCGAACGCCACCCTGCCGAACATGCATGTCCTGGAGACCACCCTGTCACAGGCTGCCGCCGATATCGCCGCGAAACACATCGAACCACCGGCCATCGTCTGTGTCGGGCGGGTCGTGCAACTTCGCCAGGCACTTGACTGGCTGGGGCAATCGCGCGGCGAACCAATACGCGCACTGGACCCGCTGGGGGTTCGCCCGTCCCAAGAAGCATCATGAAATCCCTGATCGTTTCAGCGCCCCATTCCGGCGCTGGCAAGACCATGATCACGCTTGGCATTCTCAGGGCCTTGCGCGATCGCGGTGTTTCTGTCGGTTCCGCCAAATCCGGTCCCGACTATATCGACCCGCAATTCCACCTGGCCGCAAGTGCCGCACCCTGTGTAACGCTGGATGCCTGGGCCATGACGCCTGCCCGCCTCAGGTCGCTGGCGGCGGGATCTGGCAGCGATTTCACCCTGATCGAAGGCGCCATGGGCCTGTTCGATGGAGCAGCTGATCAGCAATCCGCGTTTGGGCGTGGTGCGACAGCCGAGGTCGCACGAACGCTCTTAGCACCGGTCGTCCTGGTTCTGGATGTTGCCGGCCAGGGTCAATCGGCGGCAGCCGTCGCCCTCGGGCTCGCCCGATTCCAGCCAGATGTCACCATTGCCGGGGTCATACTCAACAATGTCGGATCAGAGCGCCATGACACCATGATCCGGCGCGCGCTCGATGCAGTAGACTTGCCCGTCCTTGGTTCGGTGCCCCGCACGGGCGACCTGACCATGCCGTCACGGCATCTGGGGCTGGTCCAGGCACGCGAACGGCCGGATCTGGAGGCGTTCATCGCCCGCGCGGCCACCCTTGCATCTAAACACATCGACCTCGATGCGCTGTTGGATGCTGCCGCACCCCTCGCCCCGGCAGGACAAGCACAAGGTCTTGAACCATTGGGTCAACGGATCGCCATTGCCCGGGACGACGCCTTTGCATTTTCCTATCCGCACCTGATCGATGACTGGCGCCGCCAGGGTGCCGACATCAGTTTCTTCTCCCCCCTTACCGACCAGCCGCCGGATGAACATGCAGATGCCGTCTATCTGCCAGGCGGCTACCCCGAACTCCATGCCGGCAAACTCGGTGCGGCGGCCCATTTTCGAGCCGGCATGCATCACGCGGCAGACCGCAAAGCATTGATCTACGGCGAGTGCGGCGGCTATATGGCACTCGGCAACGGGCTGGTCGATGCCGACGGCACCCAGCATGCGATGCTTGGCCTGTTGCCACTCGAGACCAGCTTTCAACAGCGCAAGCTGCATCTTGGCTATCGCACGCTCACCTGTCTGAAGAACGCCCCATGGACCGGCACCCTCACCGCCCATGAATTTCACTATGCAAGCATCATCAACGAAGGCAACGAAGACCGTGTGTTCGAGACCTCGGACGCAATGGACACCAACCTCGGCGCCATCGGCCTCAGCCGCGGCTCGGTCATGGGCTCCTTCGCCCATGTTATTGATCGCGCCGGGTGACAAGAAGAGGCCTAACATCGCACAACCGGTGTCGCAAATATGCATACTCCCAGACGCATCCTTACGGACCCTGGAAGCGACAGCACATAAGGGCGCGTTGGCCGATGCAAAGCGGGGGAGTCTAATGCAGACTGTCAACTTGCATCCAATTGCGGACCCACATAGCGCAGAGCCAATTGCGTGAATGGTTTTTCAGTCACGCATGTTTTTCGAATACAAATTGAGCAATAGCTGGCGTGTTCGAAGATAGTATATTTTGTTCAGAGCTATTTAACTTCATTAATATTCTGCGCTTTTTGGATAAATAATCAAATATTCCAGGAACATTGTCTAAATATTTCTCAAGATATTTGAATAGTATAATTGAATCGCCAAGGTTTAGATCACGGACGCATCTGGGTAGCCTTCTGTCCAGGAATTGAAATACCGCATCTATGGCGCTTTCGTCGGCTACGAGGTAGACCGCAATGGCGGCATAAGATTTCATGCGGAACTTCTTGTCATTGAGGAGCGACCCATAAAACGCAGACTCCTTCGCGCCAGAAATCCTTGCCAATGTCAGAACTGCACAGGCCTGTGTATCCTCTTTCCGAGAAAAACACTCTTGCTTTAGAGCTTCAATCGATTGGATTCCGCCACAGTCCCGTAACGCAATGACCGACCAGTAAGATTCCATCTTGTTTCGGGGCGACTTGAGAACGTTTAGAAAAAACGCCTCCGACCATTCAAATTCTTTTCTGCGGATACAGTCTTGTATTGTTTTTCTCGTATCACCGCTGTTCTTTCCCAACCAGCCGCTATAATCGAATTCCGCCACCGTTCACTCCAGAAAAAAGGGGTCACTCTCCGTTGCTGGCACGCATCCCCGTCACCCGCTATCTTATGAATCGCCTGTTCTTATCTCAAGGGCGCGGATTTTACCCTCTGGACTAGGTCATGAACTCATAAATGACCTAGAGCCACTTCTTTCGAAATCTGTCGGCATCACCCTCGGTGCGAAATCGGTACCCACGATGAACGATACAGCAATATATGCCGGTGCGTTCCAACCATTCATTGACCGTGTGACGGTGGGCTAGGTCGAAGCCGTCAGCGACACTCACCGAAATTGGAAATGCCTTCCCCCATATCCATCCATCGGGGCCGCACCAACCTACAACGGTATCCATGATCTCCAAGACCCGGTCTTCGGATTCTTCGTCCCTGTCGTCCCTCATGCTTTCAAGGGTGGCAAGCGCGACGTTCATCGAACCGCCTGATCCTGCAAAACGTTCGAGAATGGCGTGGGCATCGCCTCCTGAAGGGTCTTCGTTCAAGCTCTCCTTCAGATCATCCCTTAATTGAACATTCGGCAAGGCGCCTTCGTATGGCAGATTTGTCATCTCTAATTCCAGCGATCTGGCTCGGAGAACCCTATTCACACCCCTGCAGGGACACAAGTCGAGTGGTTGGCCAACCAAACTTGCCGATGCGAAACCGGCCTTCCAGAAAGCCGGTCCGATAGGCCGCTTCTGGCCGAAGGCTGCTGTCCCACCCGAATCCATTTGTATGACCGCAACGGGTCTTGCTGGTTATTCGTGTGCCGTTCCAGACTTCGGCAAACTGATGCGAACCCTGGTATAGGCACCCATCACCGGCATCAGTTCACGACCAGTTTCCGCGGCGCATGACAGACCGGCTCGCAGTCGCTGCTTGTCACGATCGCGGTTTCACCGAGGCTCATTGTCAAACCGGTACTGTCGTCCAGCAGGATCATGTGCAGAAAGAAGACCATGTTTTCCTCGACGATATCGGGGTTTCCGGTCCACAGCATCGGCCAGTCCATCCATGACGGCGGATAGGAGATACCCATCGTGTAGCCGCAGGCATTCAGGCTGGCAGCTCCAAAGCCGGCAGAGGTAAGCTGGCGCTTGTGAATGTCATAGACTTCGCCGACGGTGACCCCGGCGCGCAGACCCGCCTTGCACGCCTCCAGTGCATCGGCGCACGCCGAGAACATCGATTGTTGGCGCGGGTCGGCCTCACCCGTCACAACGACACTCATCGCAGCTGCGTGATAGTGACGGTATGAGGCGGCAAACTCGTGCTGAACCTGGTCCTGCGCTGCAATCGATCCCTTGCCTGTGTGGTAGCGCACCAGCATGGAAGTTTCACCCGCACCCATGGGCCAGCGGCTGGCCGATGGATCACCGTCAAGGCTCATCATGACATGCATCATCTCACCATAGATGTCGCCGATGAAGGCGCCGGGAACTGACTTTGTGTTGGCAATCTCCCATGCCGCATCTGCAATCTGTCCGGCCTTTCTCACATATTCCAGTTCCGCAGGGCTTTTTACCAACCGGACGATACGTACGAGATCGGATGCATCGGTAAGTTCGCAGAACCCTTCCAACCCTGCATTGACAGCCATTGCCCGCTGCCCGGTAAGACCATAGGCGTGATATTCGACGCCAAGGCGCTTGCCTGCACAACCGTACTCCGCAAGCATCGCTTTCAAATCGAGCACCGGATCGGCACCGTCACGGTCGGCCCAGATGCGGATGTCCTGCAGTGTCGAGGTGATCTGAGACTGCAACCTGTCCGCGGACCGCGTCAACAGAGCCATCTGTCCGTCCGCCCCCATATACATCGCCTGAAACATGACGAAGCCTTCAGTGTCGTATCCTGTCAGGTAATACATGCTTTCCTGGCGAAAGATGATCAGGCCGTCGAGATCCGCTTCAGCCATATGTCGGCAAACGGCCTTTTGCCGTTGTTCAAACTCGGCTGGTTCAAAGTGAAGATGCATCCCGGTTCCCTGCTCGGCTCTGATAAAATCGCCGTTACATTTGCAGGGTCAACTAAGTGTCCGTCAAGCCGTTGCCGGTCCTCCCCAGGCCTGCGGAGCAAGCCCAGTCAATGAAACAATTTTCGAAGTGAACAACCGACGCCGTTCAAATGGCCTTCCGTGTTTTATGGAGGATCAATACGGAAAAGTTCTCCGTTACGAGCCCGGCATTGCGATGGCCGGCCTAACCCTGCCAATGGACATTTCTTCCCATCCGCTAAAACCGGGGAGGTCCATTGTGCCACGAAGGGACGTTTCAATTGCTCGAAATGTTGTCCACCGAACTGGCTTTGAATATGATGGGTATTTAGGTCGTACTATCGCAAGCTAACTCCGTTTGGAAGGCTGGCTAGATGTTCTTCAAAGCTGTAATCGTTGTGTTTTGTTGCCTGATATTCTTCAGCAAGGCCGTCGCCCAGTCAAATCAGACCGAGTGGAAAACATCGATATATTCAGACGGTCGTTTTTCGGTGAAGTTACCATGCCAGCCAATCGGGTTCACGCAGGGGCCAAAATTCCATGTAGGCGGATTGGTCCTGAACAGTTTCCACATGGGATGCCGCCGTAATGATCATAAAAAGTTCTCAGTTACGCGTATCCAATACAAGAAAAGCAGCGCCAGTGCGCCGGCTGCCGACTCATATTTTGAAAACATTTCTCGCAATAAGAAATGGCAAGTTGTGGGTGCCAAAATTGTAAGAGGTCGTTTCCAAGACTACCCGGTGCTAGATATTAGCATCAGGAAATCGGACCAATGCTTCGATGCACGTTACATCCTGGCTACACCGGAACTCTTCGTATTGTCTGTCGAAGCGATGGACAATAAATGCGAAGGCCTGTCAGCACTAACAGCTGAATTTTTTCCCTCTTTGATATTTGGAGCTCGGTAAATACGCTGGTGCAACCGTCTTAGAATGAGCGATTGAGCCCCATGGCTGCTCCAGCAGGAAAAGATCTGTTTTGGCTCACAAGCGAAAGCTTTAGGCCTGAGGCATCGACTTCTGGTGAACCCTCGATAGCAGGCAATGTCGACTGCGCGGGACAGATGTCCGCAACAGCCCCTATCCCGCCTTGCGCTTGGGCCTCAGCACATGGACATGGTTAGCGTCATAGAGCGCTGAATCGCGGAAATCCTGGTCGGCAAGCGCCCGGCCGACAAAGATCAGGGCGGTGCGGGTGATCTTTTCCGCACGGATCTTTTTGCGGATATCGCCCAGTGTTCCGCGAATGAATGTCTGGTCCGGCCAGCCGACCCGGTAGGCGACCACCACCGGGCAGTCTTTGCCATAGAGCGGGCCCAGTTCGCGCTGGATATGGGCGATGTTGCGGACCGACAGATGGATCGCCAGTGTCGCCCCGCTCCGGCCCAGGGTCGCCAAATCTTCGCCTTCAGGCATTGCCGATGACTTCATCGATGTGCGGGTCAGGATCACGGTTTGCGATATTTCGGGAATGGTCAGTTCCTGGCCCATGGCGGCAGCGGCCGCTGCATAGGCGGATACGCCCGGCGTGATCTGATAGGGGATATCGAGCGCCTTCAGCCGTCTGATCTGCTCGGCAATGGCGCCATAAAGCGACGGATCGCCTGAATGAACCCGGGCCACGTCTTCGCCGCGCCCATGGGCGTCCTTGATCTCGGCAATGATCTCATCAAGGGTCATGGGTGCGGTATCCATGACCAGAGCGCCATCCGGTGCGCACGCCACCACCGCTTCGGGCACCAGGCTGCCGGCATAAAGGCACACAGGGCAGGCTTCAATAAGCCGTCTGCCCCTGACGGTGATCAGATCCGGGTCGCCGGGGCCCGCGCCAACAAAATGGACGGTCATGTTTCAGGCTTCCTTTTTATCGGGTGAATCGATCCGCTTGGCGTAACCGCGCGGGGTATAGAATCTGGGGCCGCCGCCGAGTTCGGCAATGCGCGACTGGGACGCGCCGACCAGCACCACGGTCAGCATATCCACTTCGTCGACTTCCAGTTCGCTCAGGCGGCGATAAACCAGATTTTCCTCGGGCCGTCCCAGATTGGTCGCCAGCAACACCGGCGTATCGGCCGGACGATGGGCAAGCAGCATGTCGCGCGCTTCCGCCAGCAAGGTGCGTCGGCGTTTCGACACCGGATTGTAGAAGGCAATGACGAAGTCTCCTTCAGCGGCAGCCGCGATGCGCTGAATGATGGTTTCGCGCGGTGTCAGCAGGTCGGACAGCGAGATCGCGCAAAAGTCATGACCGAGCGGGGCGCCAGCGCGGGCAGCGGCTGCCTGCAGGGCCGATACGCCCGGTGCCGTGACCACCGCCACCCGGCGCGCTGCATCGCTGACACCGCCGGCATCGGGAGAGCGGTCAAGCAATTCGAACACCAACGCGCCCATGGCGTATATGCCAGCATCGCCTGAGCAGATGATTGCCACATCGCGGCCCTCGCCCGCCCGCTCCAGGGCATAGCGGCAGCGCTCCTCCTCACCGCCCAGCGGAAAGTCCTGCCGCGGCTTGCCTGTGGCAACGGCGCCCAGAAGATCGATATAGAGCCCATAGCCGATCAGTTCCTCAGCATTGGCCACCAGCCTAGAGGCTTCCGGCGTCCGCCAGTCGGCCTTGCCCGGGCCGATCCCCACCAGCGCCACCTGGCCGCGTTTGCGGCCCGGCAGCTGAGCAAGTGGTTCAAGTGTACGCGCTACAGCACAGGTGGCATTGGCGCTTTTGTGTTTTTCGACGACGAGAGCGCCCTCCGGTCCCACAGCTGCCAGTGCCGCCCCCTCGGCGACCCCGTGACAGCCGACCTCGGCGAACACAACGTCGGACGGGTTGACAAGGCGCGGGGCCTCCGTCTCAAGGGTTGCTGCATCGAACACACGGAACGGCACTCCCAGCATGTCCGCAACCGCTGTCATGGCAGGCTCGTCCGCCTTGAGGTCCAGACTGAACACGCCGGCAACAGCATTGGCTGCCAGTTCCGCTGATGTGAGGGTTTCGCGCACCAAGTCGCAAAGTTCCTCCAGGTCGCAGCCACGGGCAGACCCGATACCGACCGCCAGTGTCTGGGGATGATAGACCAGGGTCGATGGGCCGGGCTCATAAGCCTGCTCTGTCACCACGACCCTGAGCAGCGATTTCTCATCCCTCCGCAGGGCCGAGAGCCACTGCGCCTGCTGTTCGCCTTCAATCCGCACCCCCTGCCCGGCCAGCAAGGCAGCAGCAAATGCCTTGGCATCCTGCGGGTTCGCCAGGCGCCAGCCAGGTGGTGGTTCATCGAGTGCGATACCGAACGCCACATCGCCTGCGGTGGTCAATGCCGCATGGCCCGAAAGCGCGTCCGCAACCTCGCGCGCCAGCCTGTTTGCGCCATGGTGCCCGCCCAGCAACGGCACAATGGAGGCACCATCATCGGACACCGCGACAACCGGTGGCTCGACCCATTTGTCGGACAAGAGCGGCGCCACGGCGCGGATCAGGATACCAGCGGCACAGATGCCGATGATCGGCGTGCCGGCGGCAAACAAAGACCGGATATGGTCCATCGTGTCGGCAAATTCGACATCCGCTGCAACGACGCGTCCAGCCAGCCCGTGCACGGACCCGCCTATGGCCTCGGCAACCTTGCCGGCGGTTTCCCGCCCGGAAGCAGAAAGGCACAGGACGACAGGTTTCATAACGCCCATTTTTCCTGTCCCTTGTAGACCAGGACCATAGAGAAATAGGGTGCTGTTTCAGGCGCTTGCGATAGCGGCAACACGACCTGCTCCGGCAGGGAGGCGCGTTCGATATAGCCCGCATGATCGGTCAGTCCGAGGGCCTCGAGGGCCCGCTTTATCTTGGGCAAATGGCGTCCCACCTTGATGATTGCTGCTGCTTCCGTGCGCTCAAGCCGCTGGCGCAGCAGGTCCTCCGAAATTGGGCCGGGTATCACGCTGAGGGTCTCATTGCGGGCGGCAAGCGGCCGTTTCAGGACCGCTGCACAGGACATGATCGAGGAAACGCCGGGAATGATCTCGCTCGGGAAGCGGTCCGACAGCCGTTCATAGAGATACATGAACGAGCCATAGAAAAACGGATCTCCCTCGCACAGGACCACCACGTCTTCGCCCTCATCGAGCCGTGCAGCGATACGCTCGGCTGCCTCGTCATAGACTTCGCATGCCGGAAAGCGTTCGACCTTCATGGGCACGACAATGGCAATCTCTTCAGCGTCCGGTGCAATCACCTGGGCAGCGATCGCGCGGGCAAAGCTCTGCCCGTCATCGGGGGCAGGATAGGCGACGATACGCGCGGTCGAAATCAGGCGGTGCGCCTTGAGCGTCATCAGCTCCGGATCGCCCGGCCCGACGCCGACACCATAAAGGGTTCCGCTCATTTGTTGAGATTCCACTGGAGCACCGGCATCAGCGGCTGCCAGCCATGCAGGCGCCCGACCGGTGCTGCCCGGTTGACGGCAAGCCGCGTCAGCTCGCCGCCGTGTTTATCAAACAGGCTCAGCACCACCGCCTCGCTTTCAAGGGTTACCGTATTGGCAACCAGGCGGCCATGGGGTTTAAGCGCCTTCCAGCATTTATCGAACACCGGCGCGGACAGTCCCCCGCCGATAAACACCGCATCCGGTGCGGCGAGACCATCGAGTGCATCAGGAGCCGCGCCTTCGATGATCTCAAGATCGGGAACACCGAGCGTCAAGGCGTTGACCGCTGCCATTGCCCGGCGGTCCTGCCGGGGCTCGACACCGATCGCCCTGGCACCGGGTGCGGCCCGCATCCACTCTATGGCAACCGAACCACAGCCAAGGCCGACATCCCACAAAAGCCCGTTGCGCGCCGGGCACAGTTTGGCGAGCGTTGCGGCGCGCACCTCCCGCTTGGTCAGTTTGCCGTCATGGTTGAAGGCATCGTCCGGCAGTCCGGGCGCACGGGAAAGGACCGCTATCCCCGCATCCGCAACACACTCGACCGCGAGTGTATGAAAGTCGGGCACCTCATGCGTCCAATCCGCCGCCATTCCGTCAAACCGCGTTTCCTGCGGTCCACCCAAATGGGCGAGTGCGGTCAGTTTCGAGCGGCCATAGCCGCGTTCCAGCAGGATCTCGCAAATCTCCGCCGGTGTTGAGCCGTCCCGCGTCAGGATCAGCAGACGTGCGCCGGACATCAGAAATGGAATGATCCGCTCAGGTTTGCGGCCATGTACGGTCAGCGCGTCGATATCCGCCAGTGGCCAGCCCATGCGCGCTGCTGCCCACTGAAAGGCTGAAACCTGGGGGTAATAGACCACTTCATCAGGCGCAAACCCTGCACCAAGACGCTGGCCCGCTGAAAACCACAAGGGGTCGCCAGTGACCAGAACCACGACCCGGCGTCCGGCATGTTGCCGGATCACATCCACCATGGCATCGAACGGCGACGGCCAGGTCAGACGCTCCGCTGTCGCTTCCAAGGTCAGCTCATGATGCCGGTCGGCGCCAAGGATCACCTCGGCGGATTGGACCAGTGCCTTTGCGGCAGACGACAATCCCGACATACCGTCTTCGCCAAGCCCGACAATATGCAGCCATGGTGCGGTCATGGCCGCTCCTCCGGCAGGCCTGAGGCGATAGCATTGACGGCAGCACTGGCCATGGCGGAGCCGCCCCGGCGCCCCTGAAGCGTCAGGAAGGGCACGTGCCGCGGATCAGCCGCAAGCTCAGCCTTGGCCTCGGCCGCCCCGACAAACCCCACCGGAAACGCCAATATGGCGGCAGGCCGCGGCCAGCCACCGTCAAGTTGTTCGAGCAGATGAAACAGCGCAGTCGGCGCATTTCCAATGGCAATCATGGCACCTTCCAACCGGTCCTGCCACAGGGACACGGCTGCTGCCGACCGGGTTGTCTTCATATCGCGGGCAAGATCCGGCACCCGTGGATCGTTCAATGTGACAACGACATCGTTTCCAGCGGGCAGGCCTTGGCGGATGATACCGGCAGCGACCATCTGGCAATCGCAGATCACCGGCGCACCGCCGGCAAGGGCTGCACGTCCTGCATCCAAAACGTCTTCCGAAAAGGCCAGATCCTCGGCAACATCGATCATGCCGCAGGCATGTATCAGGCGTATGGCAACCGGGTGCAGCACTTCGGGCAACCGGCTGAGATCGGCTTCGGAACGGACAGTTGCGAATGATTGCCGGTAGATCGCTGCTGGATCGCGCTCATAGTCCAGAATGGCGCTCACTCCTTGTCGCCAAGATATTTGCGCACGCTTTCCGGCCCATGCGGGTGATCTTCGTGCGGGTAGGTCGGGTGATGATGATCGTGGTCGTGCTCATTGTGGTGATGCTCATGATGGTGATGATCGTGATCATGGGCGTGATGGTGGCCTGCATCCAGCCGGCAGGCACCGGTGCAGAAGGTATCGCACAGGCTGCAGTCTTCCACATTGGAGCCGGGTGCATTGGCACCCTGCCCTTCCACATGATGATGATGGGATTCCTGAGGCAGCCCGATTTCAGATTCAAAGCCCAGCACCTGGGTGCGGTATTTACACATGGCGCAATTCATCGCATTGCCACCGTCCAGAATTTCCCGTGCCCGCTCGGCAAATGTTGCAATCACCTGGTCATGATCATTGAGGTAGCCGGCCTTGATGAATGCGATGTCTGGATGGCGGGAGGCGACCTCATCTGTAAATCCGTAGATGCGGTCGATCAGAATGCCGGTGAACAGAAAATACGGAAACACGATCACGCGGCCATAGCCAAGCCTGGCGACATGTTCCAGACACGGCTCGACCAGAGGAAACGTCACGCCGGAATAACCGGTCTCGCACCAGCCAAATCCCATGCCTTCCCACAACAATCGAGCAATCTTGCTGACATTGGAATTGGCGTCCGGATCGCTAGCGCCACGGCCGATCACCACCAGGCAGGTTTCATGCGCCGGCACCACACCGTATTCCGCATCGGCCTGTTCCACGGCGACACGCACGCGCTCACCCGCTGCTGCGATCATCTTCGGATCGACACCGAGTTCCCGGCCATATTGGATCTTGATGCCATGCTTTGCAGCATAGGTGTTGAGCACGGTCGGAATGTCGTTCTTGGCGTGCATTGCTGCAAACAGCATGCCGGGTATTGCCAGGATATGATCGCAGCCCTGCGCCCGAAGGCTGTCCAGGCCATCACGGATCAACGGATTGGCGAATTCGAGATAGCCATACTCCACAGGCCAGTCGGGAAACAACTCGCGCAGCCGCGTTGCGACCACAGCGAACTCGTCAACCGCTGCTTGCGAGCGCGAACCGTGGCCGCACACCATGACGCCGATCTTGCTCATTGTGCGGTGTCCGCCGTCTCCGGCGTTTCGCCTATATCCTCTGGCTGCTCGGCATCCTCGTTGCCTCGCCTGCGCGCCGCCACCGCAATGGCAACCGCTGCGGCGGCACCCAGAGCTGCAACCGCAACCCAGTGTGAGTGTCCGGCAACCTCTACAAGGTGGCCTGGATCAGCAGCAGCAGAAGTTGCGCTGAACACCAAAATCAGGATGGAGAGGCATTTCATCTGAAGCTCCGCCTTTCTTGTCTTCAGGCGGAACCCGCGAAAGCATACTCGCGGGCGCGATACTGCCCGCATAGCCGGCTCCGGACTGGGTCCCCGATTTGGGTTGACCTGCTCCGGACGCGCTTTCAGCTTCCTCGGGAAGCGCCAACTGTCAGTCTCGACGTTGTAGCCCTATGCGGTCCTGCGATCAATGTCCCTCTCGGCGCTCCATGTGCCAAAACCGACACGATGTCCGCTATTATCGTGTTGGCCATGGAAATTGGCCGGCGTTTCACTTATAGAAACCGCGTTGGCTATAGAACTAAATTGCGCCAGACTACAGCAACCCGCGTCCTGTCGGACGCGGACAAGTTGCTGTAGCACTTGAGAGTCGATCAACTTTTCCACCAAAAATCGTTTCCGATTTTTGGTGGGATGATCTTGCAGACTACGAATCATGAACGCTGGAATGAGGTAGAAGATGAGAGTTGTTGCGACGGTACTGATGTTTTTGGCCCTTGCCGCTCCGGCAAGTGCCGCCACATGCGGCAACACGGCCGCTGGTTTTAAAACCTGGCTTGCCGAGTTCAAGAAAGAGATGCGCGCAGAAGGCATTTCGAAACGCACCATCTCATCCTCCCTGAACGGCCTGACCTACTACACCAAGGTTATCCGGCTTGACCGGGGCCAGAAATCCTTCAAGCAGGATTTCGAAAAGTTTTACAAACGCCGGACCCAGGGCATGGCGCCCATGGCCCGGAAGCGGATGAAGAAATACAAGAATACTTTCGCCAGGATCGAGAAGGTCTACGGCGTGCCCAAGGAGATGCTGGTCACCATCTGGGGCCTGGAAACAGGTTTTGGTCATTTCATGGGCAACAAGTCGATCATGCGCTCGCTGGCGACCCTCGCCTATGACTGCCGGCGCACGGAATTTTTCACCGCCGAATTGATCGCTGCAATAAAGATTGTCGAACGCGGCGACCTGAAGCCAAGCGAGATGAAGGGCGCATGGGCCGGCGAGATCGGACACACCCAGTTCCTGGCGACACGTTACATGGACTATGCGGTCAGCTTCGACGGCGACAAGAAGCGCGACCTGTATGGCTCCGTGCCCGATGCACTGGCCTCGACCGCGGCCTGGTTCAAGGGCAATGGCTGGCAGCGCGGCGGCAGTTGGGAGCCGGGCTCACACAACTATTCCGTTCTGGAAAAGTGGAACCGGGCCACGGTCTATCAAAAAACCATCGCCCGCATGGCGACCTCACTGGTCAGGAGATAGAACGGACCGTGGATACCGACCGGTTCGCATGAGCCTCATATTCGCCCTGCTGATCGATGCTCTTATGGGCGAACCGGATGCCGTGTGGCGGCGTGTACCCCATCCAACCGTCCTGATGGGACGAGCCGTTTCCGTACTCGACATCCGGCTCAATCAGGGCGGATCACAACGCTTGAGGGGTGTTGTTGCAGTTACGTTCATGGTTCTGGCCGGAGCCGCAATCGGCCTGGCGATTGCAGCAGTACCGACATTGGGCCCCATCCTTTCAACCATCCTTGCAGCCATTCTGATTGCGCAAAGAAGCCTCGTCGAACACGTCAAGGCAGTCGCCACAGGTCTCGACAAGGGGCTTGAGCCCGCCCGCCAGGCGGTCTCGCATATTGTTGGGCGCGATCCTGACACACTAGACGAGGCAGGTGTTGCCCGTGCAGCGATCGAAAGCTGTGCGGAAAATTTCTCCGACGGGGTGGTGGCGCCGGTGTTCTGGTTCGCCATCGCCGGCCTGCCGGGGATCGTGGTCTACAAGATCGTCAACACGGCTGATTCCATGATCGGCCACAAAACCGGGCAATACCGGGATTTCGGCTGGGCAGCGGCGCGGCTTGACGATCTGCTCAACCTCATTCCCGCCCGGCTCTGCGGCGCCCTCATTTGCCTGTCGGCCAAATCGAAAGACGCCTTCACGGTCATGCTGCGCGATGCCGGCCAGCATCGCTCGCCCAATGCTGGATGGCCGGAAGCAGCATTGGCCGCAGCATTAGGCATCGCGATCGCCGGCCCGCGCATCTATAACGGCGTCGAAACCACCGACCCTTTCATGAATGCACAAGGACGGCGCGAGGCAACCGCCAACGACATTGAGACCGCGGTCGGCCTGATCTGGCGCGCATGGGGCTGGCTGGTGGTAATCGCCGTCCTGCTCACGCTCATTTAACCCCAGCGTGTGCCAGTTCGAGCATCCGGTCGATGGCGAGATGTTGCTCCAGATGATCGCTCAAACGGTCCAGGGTGGCCTCGATCTCGGTTTCATAGGCAATGCCGCCGGCATCGGCACCGAGCGCGCGCAGATAGGCGGCGCGAAAGCCGTCTTGTGAAAACATGCCATGCAGATAGGCACCCGCGACCCGGCCATCGGCTGAACAGGCCCCCTCTTCGTGTCCATCAATGGTAAAGACCGGGCGGCCTCGATCCGGACCTTGCGTGTCACCGATGTGGATTTCATAGCCGGACACCGGTTGCTGCGTGGCGATGTGGTGACCGCTCACCAGCGCCAGCCGCTTTTCCGGCTTCATCACCGTTTCAACGTCCAGGTAACCGAGCCCGTCGACACCGCCTGGCGGGCCTTCGATGCCGCCGGGGTCCTCAATGCGCCTGCCGAGCATCTGATAGCCGCCGCAAATACCCAATATTTGCCCGCCCCGCCTGTGGTGTGCGGCAAGATCGATGTCCCAGCCCTGGGCCCGAACAAACGCAAGATCACCAATGGTCGACTTGGTACCCGCCAGGATCACCAATTGGGCGTCACCGGGAAGCGGCATGCCGGCGGGGACCATCTCGACGGTGACCCCGGGTTCCAGTTTGAGCGGATCAAGATCATCAAAATTGGCAATGCGCGAGAGTTGAGGTACGGCAACCTTGAACGCACCACTGCCGCCGGAGCGGACCTGCATGGCATCTTCCGCCGGCAATCGCGCGCCGTCGACAAACCACGGCACGACCCCGAACCCCGGCCAGCCGGTTTTTTGCTCAATGAACCTGTAACCGTCTTCGAACAGGCCCGGGTCGCCGCGGAACTTATTGATGATAAAACCGCCTATCATGTCCCTGTCGCGTGGATCGAGCACTGCTGCCGTCCCCGCCAGTTGGGCAATCACCCCTCCCCGGTCGATATCGGCTGCCAGCACCACCGGAACATTCGCTGCACGGGCAAAGCCCATATTAGCAATATCGCCATCCCGCAGATTGACTTCCGCCGGACTGCCCGCTCCTTCGATCAACACCACATCGCAGGCTTCACGCAGCACTTCAAAACTTTCCAACACCGCCTTGAGCAATACCGGTTTCAGTTTGGGGTAATCTTTCGCACTGGCAGTTGTCAGTATCTGTCCCTGCACGATGACCTGAGACCCTGTATCCGTTTCGGGCTTAAGCAGCACCGGGTTCATATGGACCGAGAGCGGCACACCGCAGGCGCGCGCCTGCAGCGCCTGGGCACGGCCAATTTCACCGCCATCATCGGTAACTGCGGCGTTGTTGGACATATTCTGCGGTTTGAACGGCCGGACAGTGAGGCCACGCCTGGTCAGAGCCCGGCACAGGCCCGCAACCAGCAGGGATTTGCCGACATCGGAGCCGGTTCCCTGCATCATGAGCCCGGATGCAACCATTTCGGTATTAGAACTCGACGCCTGCCTGCGCCTTGACGCCGGACCGGAACGGATGTTTGACCAGTTCCATTTCGGTGACCAGATCGGCGATTTCGATCAGTTCTTCCTTGGCGTTGCGCCCGGTCAGGACAACATGGGTCATTTCCGGCTTTTCGGCCTGCAGGAAGGCAACCACGTCAGCAATCGGGATATAGTCGTAACGCAGGGCGATGTTGATCTCGTCCAGCAGCACCATCCGGTTGTTCTCGTCGCGGATCAGATCCTTGGCCTTTTCCCAGGCAGCCGCGGCCATCTCGATGTCACGGCTCTTGTCCTGGGTTTCCCAGGTAAACCCCTCGCCCATGGCGTAAAACTGGCAAAGATTGGGGAACTTGTTCTGGATCAGATCGCGCTCACCGGTGGACATGGCGCCCTTGATGAACTGCACGACGGCGCATGGGAAACCATGAGCAATAGAGCGGAAAATCATGCCGAAGGCTGCCGACGACTTGCCCTTGCCCTTGCCGGTATGGACGATGATCAGTCCCTTCTCGATCTGCTTGGTCGCCATGATCTTGTCCCGGGCCGCCTTCTTCTTGGCCATCTTGGACGCATGGCGGTCTTCGTCGTGGCTTTCTGCATCGCTCATCAGTTCACTCCCCGATAGGTATCGATCAACATTCTTGCCGAATTGCTGCGCGGCTTCCACAGGTCCCGTTCGATCGCTTCGCCAAGCCGCGCGGCGATTTCGCGCAGAGCGGCCGGATTAGCCTGCTCGATGAAGCCGCGTGTCTCTTCATCGACCAGAAATGCACTATGTACCAGATCGAAATGGTGGTCCTTCACCGCGTGCGTGGTGGCGGCAAAGGCGAACAGATAATCAACCGTGGCGGCGATCTCGAAGGCGCCCTTGTAACCGTGGCGCTTGACGCCGGCGATCCATTTCGGATTGACCACCCGCGAGCGCACCACCCGGCCGATTTCTTCATCCAGCGTCCGGATCACCGGCCGTTCGGGGCGCGAATGATCATTGTGATAGATCTTGGGCGCCTTGCCGCTCAGATGTTCGACGGCAACCGCTGCGCCGCCCTCAAACTGGTAGTAATCGTCCGAGTCGAGAATATCGTGCTCCCGGTTATCCTGGTTCTGCACCACTGCATCGGTTTGCGCGAGACGGGTTTCAAGCAGATCGCGTTCACGCGCGCCCTCCGCGCCCTGTCCATAAGCATAGCCGCCCCATTCGAGATAGGCGTCAGCCAGATCGCCAGGATCGCGCCACAGGCGTTCATCGATCATCGCCTGCAACCCGGCACCATAGGCGCCGGGTTTGGAGCCGAACACACGGAAACCGGCGCGCTGCTCCCCGACATCTCTGCAATCCTCCCGGTAGCGCGCTGCAATCGGATTTTCAGTTTCCGGCTCATCGAGCGCCATGACCGCGCGCGCGGCACTGTCGAACAGGTCGATCTGTGCTGGAAACGCATCGCGGAAAAAACCTGACACCCTGAGTGTGACATCGACCCGGGGCCGGTCCAGCACGGACAGCGGCAGGATCTCAAACCCGGTAACCCGGTTGCTTGCGATATCCCAGGTCGGACGCACTCCCATCAAAGCCAGGGCCTGTGCGATATCATCGCCGCCTGTGCGCATGTTCGATGTGCCCCATGCGGTCAGAACCATGGACCGGGGCCATTCGCCCTGGTCCTGGAGATGGCGCTCGATCAGCATGGTCGCCGATTTCCATCCCAGTGCACTGGCCGCCGGGGTCGGTACTGCGCGGGTGTCGATCGAATAAAAGTTGCGGCCGGTCGGCAGCACATCGAGACGCCCGCGGGTCGGCGCACCGGAGGGGCCGGGCGCGATAAACCGGCCGTTCAATCCGTCCAGAAGTCCTGACATTTCGCCCGTACCGCACTGTGCAACCGCCGGCCGCACATGGGCATCGACTTCATCGAGAACCGCACGTGTCCTGGCCCAGTCCAGATCGCAGGCAGCCTCTCCTGAAACCAGAGCCGAGGCCAGCAGTTCCAATCTTTCAACGGTATCACCCGCACTGCGCCAATGGGTTTCGCACACGGCCTTGAGTGCCGCAGGTCTGGGTCCAGACCACGGTGCTGCCATGGCGCAGTCCAACGGATCGAAAGCCTCGCTCATGACCCCCAGATCCCGGGCCAGTGCCCTGATCAGGGAGTCGTTTTCCGGTTCGCTGCCGCCGCGTGGCACGCGGACCAGGGCAACCACCAGATCGTCCGCAAGACGCCCCTTGGGCGGCACGCCGAACACGTGCAGCCCGTCGCGGATCTGGCTTTCTTTGAGTTCGCAGAGATATTCATCGAGCTTTGTGAGTTGATTGTCCTCGCTGTCATCTGCACCGATGCCGGCATCCACATCGATTTGCGTGGCCTGGGTGAGCGAGAAGATCTCGCGCCGCAGATATTCAAGCCGTCGTGGATCAAGCCCCGCTGCCTGATAATATTCATCAACCAGCGCCTCCAAATCCTTGAGCGGGCCATAGGTTTCTGCCCGCGTCATGGGGGGCGTCAGATGGTCGATAATGATCGCCTGTGTGCGTCGTTTCGCCTGTGTCCCCTCGCCCGGATCATTGACGATGAACGGGTAAAAATGCGGTGTCGGCCCGAACACGGCGTCTGGAAAACAGTCTTCTGACAGCGCCAGCGCCTTGCCCGGCAGCCATTCCAGATTTCCGTGCTTACCCATATGGACCACCGCATGAGTGCCGAATAAGCTCCGCAACCAGAAATAGAACGCCAGATAGTTGTGCGGCGGCACCAGATCGGGGCTGTGATAGGTCTCTTTCGGGTCGATGTTGTAGCCCCGCGCCGGCTGCACGCCGACAACCACATGACCGAAGCGCAGGATCGACAGTTTGAAGCCTGTGTCGTCACAGAACGGATCGTCCTGCGGCAGCCCCCAGCGCTGTTCCATCCTGTGGCGCACATTTTCGGGCAGAACATCATACAGCGCAAGATAGTCCGCGATCGTCAGGCACTCGCCACCATCGCGGTCGGCCCGGTCGGCAAGCCAGTTGGTCGGGCCCTTGAGGATGAGGTCCATAAGGGCGGCACCGTCCCGCGGTGCATCTTCGACCAGATAACCCGCCTCTTGAAGCGCCTTGATCACCTCAACGGTTCCCGCCGGCGTATCGAGGCCAACGCCATTGGCAAGGCGTCCATCCTTGTTTGGATAATTGGCAAGCACAATGGCGACCCGCCGGTCCGCCACCGGTTGCCGGCCCAGTTTCGCCCAGTTTGCCGCCAACCGCGCGGTGAACCGAACCCGGTCCGGCTGGGCGCGGTAGGCAGCGATCCGGCACTGGGTGGCGTCATCGTAATAGGCCTCGCCCTTGAAGCTGATGGCCCGGGTCAGGACCCGTCCATCGATCTCGGGCAGCGCCACATTCATCGCGATATCGCGGGCCGACAGGCCGCGCAACCCTTCCGCCCAGGCGTCTTCGGTTCCACCCGCCATCACCACCTGGAGGACCGGAACACCGGGTACATCAAGTGGTGTCGCCACCCGCTCACCAAGAAAGATCGCCGATTGCGGGCTTGAGACGGCAAAGCTTGTTGCATTGAGGACGATATTAGGCGTCGCTTCGCTGAGCAGATGCTGCAAAGTTGCCGCCGATACCGGATCCTTGAGCGAGGCAACAAAGATCGGCAGGGGATTTAGGCCTTCAGCCAAAAGGGCGCGGGTCAATTCATTGACCGGATGCATGCCGCCACCGAGCGCAAGCGCGCGATAAAACACCAGTGCCGCCACCGGCGCACCGTCGCGCCAATGCGCCTTTACGGTTTCAAGATCGCATACACCGGCATCGGGCCAGCAAATGCCGGCCCTGAGGAACGGTCTGGCCGGTGCGGGTTGTGCGCCTCCGTCAAGGAGCGATGCTGCATAGTGCAGCGCATTGGCAGCGTTCTCCGGCCCACCCTCAACAAAATACGCCCACAGGGCTTCCCAGTCTTCACGGTCCACTGTCGATGCCCGCCACAAATCCTCATCAGGCTTATCGTCTCCCGGCAGCGCGATAAACTTTGCGCCCGCCTCCCGCAGCCGAACCGCAAACTGTTCCAAGCCGTAGGACCAGTAAGGCGACCCGCCCAGAACACGGGCGATGACAACGCGGGAGCGGGTTGCGGTTTCATCGAGATATTTGTCGATCGAAAACGGATGTGAAAGATGGCCGAGATTAGCCAGCCTCAAAGACGGCGCCCCATCACCAAGTTGTGCTTGCGCCTCCGAAAGTGCGGCAAGTTCGGTATCGGCGGCTGACACAATGATAATGTCGGACGGCATCTGGTCGAGGTCGACCGGTTCCGAGCCGTCGGAGATTTCACCGGGTTGTGCCAGCAGCAGGTGCATTATCCTGCCAGGGCACTGCTGATCGCAGCCACATCCATACCCGCCTGGCCGATCACCACCAGACGCGTCCGGCCGGCCTCATGGGCCCCAAGGGGGCGGTCGAAATAGGTATCGACCCTGGGCCCCACGGCCTGCACCACAAGGCGCATCTGCTTGCCCTCAACAGCGCCAAAGCCCTTGACCCGCAAAATATCGTGGCTCCGAATGACATCGGCAACGGTGCGGGCAAAACGGTCGGGATCACTCACCGGACCGAGGTCGATCTGAAAACTCTCGAACTCGTCATGACCGTGCTCATGTTCATGATCGTCGTCATCTTCATCATCATCATGGTGATGGTGATGAACCTCCTGGCGCGCTTCCAGGTCGTCCTGCGCATTCAGTTCAAGGCCGAGCAGCGCATCGATCGACACCTGACCCATGCGTGACTTGACCAGACGCACCCCGTCCCTGGTGCCGGTCGTAAGGTCGCCCAGCACCGATGCCACAGCGTTGTCATTCATAAGATCGACCTTGTTCAGGACGATCATGTCGGCGCATGCCAATTGGTCGTCGAACAGTTCCGAGAGAGGGGTCTCGTGATCAAGCCCGTCATCGGCTTCCCGCTGGGCATCCACAGCCGCTTCATCATGCGCGAACCGCCCTTCCGAGACAGCAGCGCCATCGACCACGGTCACGACACCGTCGACTGTCACCCGGGTGCGGATCTCCGGCCAGTTGAAGGCACGTACCAGAGGCTGCGGCAACGCCAGGCCCGAGGTCTCAATGACAATATGATCCGGCGCTTCATCGCGGTCGATCAGAGCCTTGATTGTCGGGATAAAATCCTCCGCAACGGTGCAGCAGATACAGCCATTGGAAAGTTCCACAATGTCATCGTCGCGGCAGTTTTCGATGCCGCAGCCCTTGATCACCTCGCCATCGACACCCAGATCGCCAAACTCATTGATGATAAGTGCAATGCGCTTGCCGTTGGCATTTGCCAGAAGGTGGCGTATCAGCGTCGTTTTACCGGCGCCAAGAAAACCGGTGATCACGGTTGTCGGTATTCTGTGCTGCATAATATCTGTCAAACTCGCGTTATATGGTCATCGCCATGGCGCCGCCGTTCCCAGCCCGCGCGTTCAAGTTCAGGGTTCAAGGATTCTTCATCGGGCCAGCCGACACACAAATAGCCGATAAGCGACCAGCCGGCATCGACGCCTAAGGAATTCTTGAGCGCTTCTGGCTCAAGGATCGACACCCAGCCGAGCCCCAGTCCCGCCGCCCGCGTGGCAAGCCAGAACTGCATGATGGCGCACACCACAGAATAGCTGAGGGTTTCAGGCATGGTGGCTGCTCCAAGGCCGCAGCCCTGCTCTGTTTCATCCGCGCAAAATGCCGCGATCTGGACCGGCGCCTCGCGCATGCCACTCAGTTTTAGAGAGGCATAGAGCTGCTTCTGCTCGCCGAGGTAACCCAACAATGCACGTTCGTTGGCTGCCTCGAAATTCTGCAATGCAGCATACCGGGCCTGTTTGGTTTCGACATAGACAAAGCGCGACGGCTGACTGAGCCCGACGGAGGGCGACATTGTCGCTGCATCACACAAAAGATCATGGATCAGGGACACCGGAGCCGGGTCCAGCCGGAATTTTCGCACATCCCTGCGCCACAGGAACAGCTCGTGCAACTCGCGCGCAAATCTATCCGGGAACCGCGTCGCCGGAAACAGCGAACCAGTTTCGTGCCGTGTCATCGGTTCAGGCGGATGTAAGTGCGGTTGCGGCTGTGATGATGCCTGCTGACGGCCGGCCATGTCGGGCAGCCCATCGCGTACCCAATAGCAGACCATGCACAAGCATCTGCGCGTAACGTCTTCCGGTCATACGAAATTTCCTCCCCTCGTCACACCCGACGAGCACGTGAACATATGCGATCAGACAGGTCTCCTGGCTCGCGGTTTCAGCCTTTCGGCCTCGCTTGCGCCCACCTTCCCAGCCAATCAAGGCCAGTGGCATCCGGGCGCTCGCTCACCACATACAGTCGCGGGGGCGGCTATGTTTTGGGTCCCCTGTTGGGTCGACCCAGCCCATATTCCCTCTTAGTTCCTCACCGCTGTGCGGACTATCGGAAGTCTGATGGCAAGCACCATTCACAACATGGCGTTCACTTGTCAAGGAGAACTGATCCCGTTCCAGCCAAATACGCCGGTAAACAGGGGAAACATCTCAAAGTTTGCTTAAATGACTGACCGGGTTTCAGATCAGTGTGCGCATCTGCACGCTGGCTGGATGCGGCCTGATGAACACCGTATCCCGGAATGAATCGAAATAGGCAAAGACCAGCCGCGCAACATTCGCAGCGGTGACCGGATTATGCAGGATGCGTTGCCGGTTGCGGATGTGGGAATCAATATACTCCCGCAGCATTGTCAAACGGCTGTCGATGGTCGACCCATCCGTGCGCTTGCCACCATGGGCAAAAGGCACCCGCGCCTTGATATTGAAGCGCTGTGCGTTCTTTCTGTATTCCACCATGGGAATAATGCCGGCACCGCGCATCTTGGTGTAGAGGAACGAGCCCAGCGGCCCGTGGTGACTGACAATGATATTGTCGATGATGCCGACAGAATTCTTCGGATCGCTGGTGAATTTCGGCCAGATCATATCCAGCCCCAGACCGGCCCAATTGCCTTCGAACATATGCAGCAGCTTTTTCAACAGATCCCGGTGGAACACCGGCACCATGAGCTCGACAAAATTGGTTCGGCGCATGGCAAAGGCATCATTGTTCAAGGTGATATGGTGGTAATGCAGACTATCGAGGGATAATGAGGGCTGTGCCAGCTCCAGACCATACTCCCGGACCAGCTCAAACAGCCGGGTCACCTCGCCAGGCGCTGTCGTAATATCGTCATCCGGCACCCAGAAATATTCATATTCATCGAGCAGTTCGGGATTGTCCGCGAAAAACTCGAAAATTCCGCTCCACTTGCCGCCGACCACATGATGGGTGTAACGGGCGCCCGCAAGCAAATCCTCGGGGACCTCCTCATAGGTGCTGACCGCCAGATCCCATGATGAATCTGCCCTGTCTTCGCTTGCCCATGACTTGTGAAGTGTACGCTTGCCGACCCGCACGATCGCAAGGTTTCTTGCCGCACCCAAGACCCTATTCCCCTACTGTGGCCACCTCGGAAATCTCAATTATGTGCTTAGCAGCACAACTGGCGATTTGCAACTCCCGCGGCAAGCAATCTTGATTTTGGGAGAGATTGGGACATTGGTGCAACAGTTGAGGGCCTTGGACACACGAAATGGACCTTTAGACGCAACAATTCTGAGCTGGCCATCCAGCGCCAGATAAATCGTGAAGGGTTCGACGTATTTCGAAGCATAGTCGAACGTCTGATGCGCGGTCTATGGCAAGCCGGTGCGGTTCAATCCGGTTTGCAACCTCTCAACGATTAATCAAATTCATACTCTGTCTATTTATTGAGAACCACACCCTATCCCAGCAAAACCGCCAACAACCCATCCGCATGCTCCTCCATGCTGGGCAACTCCACCGGCACGTCCCAGAACGCGGCCATTTTCTCCGGCGCGCACACCAGTGCTTCCATTTTCGCCACCAACTGCCGGTGTTGACCCGCCTCGAACAGAAAATCCTCCTTGCCCGTATAGAACATGCCCAGCCCGACGCTTGACGACAGCATGCATGGTGTGCCCATGCACAGCATTTCGTATGCCACCTGGTTGTAGGTTTCGCGCCAGATCGAGGGCACGATATTGACGTCGCTCAGGGCGGCAATCTCTGCCAGTTGATCGCGGGTGTGGCCGTGAATATAGGTGACCTTGCGAAAGGCGTTTTCGAGCCGCAGCAGGTTTCGCCGCTCCTGGTCTGTCAGCCGCGCCACCACAATCAAATCGGCTTTCGCCTTCAGCGCCTTGCTTGCCGCCATTTCGAGTGCATCGGCCATAAACGGCAGGCCCTTGGCCGGGTCGCCATAGCCGATAAAGGAGAAAGTGAACGCGTCATGTCCGGACTTTGCGGCCCACGCAGCCTTCATTTCCGCATGTGTTTTGTGAACGTCCATTCCCGGTGGCAGGACGGTGATGGTGTCGGCCTCAATGCCAAGAGGCACGATGGTTTCCTTGACGGTTCGGGACACAGCAATCGAGCCGTCAATCACCTGGTTGAAAAGATCTATGTTGGTTTCACGCCATCCCCGGTAACCGGCAGCAAGCGCGCTGAGGCCGGGGCGTGGGTCAAATGCCAGGCTGCCGGGCTGAACAGCCGTATCGTAGTTCACCGGAGACCACCCAGCTTCCCCGCGCTGCTCAACACAACCAACGCATCTCGCACCGTCGCCATAATCCTGGCAATCCTGCCGGTCCTGAAACAACAGGTGCACCTGTGGACAAAGCGGAATGTAATTGTGCCAGGTGTAGAAAAACCGGGTTTGCGGAAACTCCGGGCGGAGTTCGAGAACCGCTGAGGAAATGCCTTCCAGATTATGGATATGCACCGCATCGAACGGACCATGGTCCTTGAGCAATCCACGCACCAGGTCCGCACTGTGTTGGTCTTTTCGCCAGGTGTCCATCTCATGGAACATCTGGCGCGCGGGTGCGCGCACCGGCGAGTTTACAATCACGAAGGATTTAACCCCGCGGTCTGAAAAAACATTCTCCGATGGGACAAGCCGGACCCCACGCCTGAAGCGCGAGTAATCCGTTCCCGATGACAGAAAAAAGATCTCCAGATCATCGCGCCGCGACAAAACATCCAGCAGGTTTCTGAGATAAACGGTGACGCCGCCTCCCCACCCCCCGGCATGATCGAACGGTGCCCAGTTGAAGAAGAGTATGCGCCTTTTCGCGATGCTATCCGCTCCCATCGCCCCGCTTCTCAAATCCCGCGTCAACCAGTCTCTCCATAGACAAAACTGTTGTCCGCATCCTTCAGGAACGGCGCGTTCCGGTCTTTGTCAGAAATAACCGGCTCAGCCCCGTCAAGCTTCCAGTCAATCCCGAGATCCGGGTCATCGAAACGCACCGACCGGTCATGTTCGGCAGAGTAATAGGCGGAAACCTTATACAGGACTTCGCAATCCGCCTCGATCGTCTTGAAACCATGGGCAAACCCCTTTGGCACATACAGTTGGCTCCATTTCTCTGCCGACAGCTCGACACCGAGCCACTCCCCAAAGCTCGGCGAGCCCTTGCGAATGTCGACCACAACATCCAGCACACGCCCGCGGATCACCCGCACCAGTTTGTTCTGGGCAAATGGCGGAAGTTGAAAATGCAATCCCCTGAGAACACCCACTTCTGCCGATAGGGAATGATTGTCCTGCACCCAGACCGTATCGATGCCGGCATCGTTGAAGGTCCGTTGACTGAAGGTTTCCGAAAAGAATCCCCGGGCGTCCCCGAACTTCCGCGGAACGAGTTCCAGTACGCCTGGAATTGAGAGTTCTTTCACTTCGAGTGTCATACGGCCTGCTCAGTGTCACTGTGTTTCAGCTTGACGGTGGTGTTTTTTCGGCTTGAATCAGCACGGTGTCAATTTGAACCTGAAAATATGCTTTCCGGGCAGGTGCCTGCACACGACGCAGACCGTAGAGGGTGTGAGAAATGCGGGCGAGAGCGCCTCAAGGTCTCTGGAACAGGATCCAGGAAAAGGTGCTCGGGCTCTTGCTGTTTCGACAGGTAACCCGAGTGCGCCGTTCCCAACTGTTTGATCCCGCGCATTACCTGGCGGCAAACCCAGACGCGCGCCAGTCAGGGCTCAATCCAGCGCTTCACTATGTATTGGTCGGCGCCAATGAACTACTGGACCCATCACCTGGACTGTGCGCCCAAATGCTGCTTACTCAGGTCCCAGCATTCCGGGTCGGCGTGGATAATCCGATACTCTTCCTCGAAGACCACTACATCTCCCGAGGCAAAACGCTCCCGGAACTGCACGGCCGGGCCCCCCTGTCGATCACTACGCTATTGGATAAACTGCGCGCGGGAGATACGGCTGAGGATGACATCGGACCGCAAACTGTCGACATCATCGTGCCGGTCCACAATAACGCGGACAAGCTGCAGAAACTGCTCGTTTCGCTCAAGGCACATACCTCAGAGCGGCACACCATCATACTGATCGATGACGGTTCCACAGAGCAGGAGATCCCGCACCTGCTCAAAGGATTTTCCCGGGACCGCAGGAATGTAGAACTGATCACCAATCCGGAAAATCTGGGATTTGCTGCCTCGGTCAACAAGGGGCTGCAGCGCAGCACCAACCACAAGATCCTGCTGAATTCAGACACCGTTGTGCCCGACGGCTGGGTCGACAGGCTGGTCGCCCCAATCCTGCGCGATCCCATGACCGCATCGGTAACACCTTTCTCCAATACCAGCACCTACACCGGATTTCCGGAGAACCGCATTGACCTGCCACTGCCGAGCCCCGCCGACATGGCACGCAACAACGACGCACTGTCATTGTTCGTCGCCGGTGACCGCGACCTGACCTGCGGGGTGGGTTTCTGCATGGCGATCAATTCAAGCGCACTGGAGATGGTTGGCCCCCTCGATGAGACCACTTTCAGACACGGCTATTACGAGGACACGGACTGGTGTCATCGGGCAAAAAAGGCGGGTTTCAGGAACGTGCTCGCGAACCGGTTGTTTGTCGGACACGACCACACAAGCTCAAGTTTCGGCATCAGGCGCAAATTAGCAGCCCTTGCCATTAGTGAAGCGGCAATGAGGGCAAAGCACCCGGACTATTTCGCGGAAATGGACGCATTCTTCCTGGCAGACCCCCATCAGGACCTCCGTCGCCAAAGCGAACTGGTTGCCGCCTGCCACAACGCTGAAAGCACCATCGCCATTTTCGAAGATGGCAATGCAAACTCTGTCCGAGATACCATTCGGCAGTTGAAGCACCGCGCAGCAACCAGCCGGATCTGCATCCTGCACATCACCCAGGCTTCGGGCGCAATTCGTATTGCCGTCGAAAGCCGGCACCTCGTCACGGAACTCACAGGTTCCGGGATGTCGGACGTGCTCGAACTCATGGAGCAACTCAGGGTAAGAACCTTGATCACGGACACAGCGCTCCGCGGTGGTGAGGTTGCCCCCCTCACCGAACAACTGCTCAAACATTGCAAAGCACATAAATGTGAGGTGTTCTCAGCGGATGACCTCACCTCTATGCCACTGCTTACAGCACCGCTGACGCACTCCCGTTCACCCTGTATTGGTGTAATCGCACCAGCTCCCGATCAACGCGGCTGGGACAAGGTGTTCACTCTGGTCAAACACATTCAAGAGACGAAATACCCGTGTCGTGTGGTGGTGTTCGGGGACATCCCGGACGATAAGATCACATCAGCCGAGGTTTCCAAAACCGGCATCTACAGGCTCGAAAACATTCCAGCCCTCATCCGCCATCACAATGTCGATGTGATTTATTATCCCTCTATTCGCACCCACATTTTCGCCTGCACCTATCGTCAGATGATGGCCATGGGCCTGCCGATCGTCACCCACGGCAGCAAACCGGCAAGCAGTCTGGCTGAGGCATATGAACGATGGACGATCGCACCCGACAAACCGGTCGATCGGATATACGCATCATTGGAAATGTCGGCTCAAACCCAACAAGAAATGTCAGAACCCGCTCTTACTCCAGATCACTGAGCTGCGCGATGCACCTCGCTGTTGCATCCTTCCAATCGGGCAAACAAACGCCAAATATCCGTTCGGTCGGCGCGCAATCCAAAACAGACCATTTAGGCCGCCTGGCCGGGGTGGGATAATCCGCGGTCGTGATTGCCACTACCTCAGGAATTGCCACGCCCGTCCTCGCCTGACAGGCAAAGATTTCGCGAGCAAAGCCGCACCAAGTGGTCGCCCCTGAATTTGTCAGATGATAGGTGCCCCAGTATGAATTCTGCGGTTCCCGGAGTATCCGGGTTGCAATCTCAGCGATACCCTGAGCCAGATCGGCCGCATAGGTCGGGCTGCCATGTTGATCATCAACAACCCGCAATTCAGAGCGCCCAGCACCGGCGCCAATCATGGTGGTGAGAAAATTCTTACCGCCGCCACTGAACACCCATGCGGTGCGCAAGATGATATGCCGTTCAAGCACCTCCCGCAGGATCGCCTCGCCGGCAGCTTTCGACTGGCCATATGCGCCCTGAGGCGCGACCGGATCATCAGGCGCATAAGGCTGGGTGGCGGATCCGTCAAATACATAATCTGTCGACACGTGTATCATGGGGATCTGGCGGCGGGCACACTGCCGGCCAAGCACGCTGACGCCATCTGCATTGATGGCAAAAGCCGTCTCGGGCTCACTCTCCGCCTGGTCCACCGCAGTATAGGCGGCGGCATTTATCACCATGACCGGTGCGATGCGCTCAATCACTTCTTGCACTGTGTCAGGCTGCGCCAGATCGAGGTCGGGCCGGCCAGTGCATATGATCTGGCGTCCAGCGATTGCGCCAAGCCGTACAAGTGCGCGCGCCAGTTGGCCGCTTTGGCCGACGACCAGGATCTCATCCCCAGTCATGCTTTTGCGGTTGCGGCATTTTGTTGGCCAGCCGCCAGTCCAAGACGGGTACCGTCATAGACACCCGATTTGATCGGCCGCCACCATTGTTCGTTCTGCAGATACCAATCCACGGTCTTTTCCAACCCGGTCTCAAAACTCTCGCGGGGTTGCCAGCCGAGTTCGCGCCTGATCTTGGAAGCATCGATCGCATAGCGGAAATCGTGGCCCGGCCGATCGGCAACGAAGGTGATCTGATCGTGGTAGCTGCGACCGTCGGGCAACGGCTTCAAACGGTCCAGCGTATCGCAAATCCTGCGCACCACATTCAGGTTGGTTTGCTCATTGTTGCCGCCGATATTGTAGCATTCGTTCAGTGCACCCTTTTCCAGTACCAGCAGTAATGCCCGCGCGTGGTCTTCGACATAGAGCCAGTCGCGCACATTTTCGCCCTTGCCGTAAATTGGCAGCTGGGCGCCGTCAACCGCATTGGTGATGACCAGCGGCACCAGTTTCTCGGGGAAATGGTAGGGTCCGTAATTGTTCGAGCAATTGGAAATCATCGCAGGCAGGCCATAGGTTCGGTGCCAGGCCATAACCAGATGATCGGAAGATGCCTTACTTGCAGAGTAAGGCGAGCTTGGATCATAGGGTGTTTCTTCAGTGAACAAATCGTTTTCCTGAAGGGAGCCATAGACTTCATCGGTCGAAACGTGGAGCAGCCTGAAGCTGTCACGCCGTGCCGGCGAGAGCCCTTCCCAATGCGCACGAGCCGCCTCCAACACCGTATAGGTGCCGACAATATTGGTTTCGATAAAATCGGCAGGACCATCGATCGACCGGTCCACATGGGATTCCGCCGCCAGGTGCAAGACCGCATCGACATCTTCCGATGCAAATACCTCCAATAGCCCCGAACGGTCGCAGATATCCAATTTGACAAAACTATAGCGCGGATCATCGTCAATAGGCGCCAGGGAATTCAGGTTCGCCGCATAGGTCAGCTTGTCGACGTTGACAACGCTATGCGGTGTGTTGGTAATAATCTCCCGGCAGACCGCCGATCCGATGAACCCGGCACCACCTGTCACCAATATCTTCATTTCACGCCTACTTTCAGCCCTGCCCTGTTGCATGGCAACCTAGAGTACTTTCTTTTCATACGGAATCGTCTCTAAGCTACGCTCAGCACGCAGCGCGTCCGACATTTATGGAGGAGAAACAGCATTCCCTTTAAGAGTTCAACACCTATTACAGCGGCTGCTTAATTGCCACGCGGTCGCTCATCGGCGGCATCTCTATCGAGCGCGAACAACTTTTGCCAGGCGTCCAGAGTCTGGTAATGGCCGATCCGGGCAACCCATTCGGCATTCACAGCCTTACGTTTGATGCGAAATCTGGCAATCAAAAACAAACTGCGCGCCAAAATGGAAATCACCCTTCGGCGCCGTGGCGTATGCTGCACAAACTCGGCAGAACGGGCATCGGTCATGACATAGGCCGCATTGCCAACGGCGACCGGATGCACCTGATTATATCTGAACAGCTTCAAGCTGTTCTTCCGGTACGGCAGAAACAACACTGAAACAAACCTCACAAAATACGGCCAGGTACTCTCCGCAACGGAACCAGGCCGGTCAACAATATCCCCCCACGGCAGCGACTGAGCCTGTGCCCCGTCCAGAGATGCCGGGGGCAGCTTGGCGCCCAGAGCGGTAACCCGCCTGTGCCGCTCCGCCGGGTCGACGGCAAACAACCGGTCGGGACCAAGCAGAAAATCCGAGATCCCTGCCATGCACATGATGGCAGCTGCATAACGGTGAGTCAGCAGGCACTCAAGAATGTAGCCGAAGACAAAATGCGTAGCCGGTTGAGGGGTAAGGTCACCGTGAATGGCGGATAGAATAAGCCGGTTACGAATATCGTAATATTGCTGCCACTCAATTTTGGAAAAAAACAGCTCATGCCAAACCGCCACCGCCGGCATTGCCACGGTCTGAATGCCGCGCTTTGCGAGCCGGCAGCCATATTCGATGTCGTCGCCACGGATAAAGATTGGCGGGGAGAACCCGGCCTCCCTGATTTCATTCACCGGCACTATGCAGAACCACCAGGCATTGTAATCGACGCGCCGGTATTGGTTGAACAGACCAAGTTGTTCCGGCCGGCTGATATCTCTACCTTTACCGAGGGACACAATGAACCACAACGGATCGAACACCGCTCCAGCTTCATAGAGCATGGTCGGTTGCGCCGCGTCCAGCATATGACCGCCAAGAACAATCTCGCGCTCCGCATAACGCAGGAATGATACGGCCGTGTCCAGAATACGGCCATCGACGATAATGTCGTCATCCATCAACAGATGGTGAGTGCAGCCGGCATCGTCGATAAGCGCTTCGTGCATTGTCCGGTTAAAGCCACCGCAGCCACCGAGATTGCTTTGCTCGATCAGCGAAAACCGTCCGTCCCTGAAAATCTCTTCCAGGCCTTCCAGTTGAAATGGCCGTCCCTGGTTGACCACCCGAACCCTTTTGACCGCTTCATTGCGCTCAAGAGAGGCACCCAGTTCCTTGAGGGTCTCTGCCAAATAGGCTTCCCGATTGTAGGTACAGATCCCAACGGACAGAGTTACGTCGCGCAGGGGCGACGTGTCCGTCACATAGGCGATGCCATGAATTTCACTTAACGCTAAGGCTTCAATCTCAACGAATAACCGGCCGCCTGACTGCGGCATATGCTCTCCGCCACCGGCATCGTCCAGCCACACGACAATCTCGTTGAGATCGCCCGCCCGCCCGGCCTCAGCATCCCCCGCGGTCTGAGAGACCATTTCCCGCCTGTCGTCATCGGCGTCACACAGCCAAATGCCGGCCCGTATGCCACCGCGAAAGGTAACCCGCACACCCACCTTCCGAACATGCGTAAATTCGCGCCAGTAACTCACATAGAAACTGTTAAAATAGCTGTCCGTAGAAAATCTCGAACCTTGATCGAGCTGATGCGGGATGGTCGCCAGACCTCGCCGCATCTCGTCACACCCGGTTGTCTGAGAAGCGTTCATGTAGAGTGAAAACGGCAGTCCGGCCCTGGCAAAATGCACGTTCTGCAGGGTATGGCATCGGTCACGTCGCACCATTGCGTCGCTCCGGTTACTGCGGCGGGTGGACAAACACAGGCCGGTCGCCCGACGTCCGCAAGGCGGTTTTTAAAACATCGGCTGTTTCAAACGCCCTTTCGATCGCAACATCCATGTCTATGTAGGAATATGTCCCAAGCCGGCCAACGAATGTAACGCCAGTCTCACATTGCGCACGTGCCACATAGTCGGCAAGCATGGCTTTTTCGTTGACCAGCCGTATTGGATAAAACGGGATATCGTCCGGCGTGCATGCACGGCTGTACTCGCGGTAGCAGACCGAGGCGATATGCTGATCGACGTCCCATGGCGAAAAATGCTTGTGTTCTATAATGCGATTATACGGCACGTCGATGTCACAATAGTTGATGACGGCCGTGCCCTGGTAATCACCATCATATTCAATGCGCTCGAAATCGAGTGTCCGGTAGCCCAACCGGCCGTGATCGTGCTGGAAGAAGCGATCGACCGGACCAGTGTAAACCACGTGTTCGAAGGTTTCCGACATATCTTCGTAGGCGCAGCTCAAGCGGAGTTCGATGCCATCCGCCGCCAGGATGTTTTCAACAATCGCTGTATAGCCGTTGCGCGGCATACCCTGATGGAGGTGATGATAGTAGTTGTCGCTATAACCGAACCGCACAGGAAGGCGCTTCAGGATAGACGCTGGCAGAGCATTCGGTTCGACGCCCCACTGCTTGCAGGTGTAGCCGTAAAAAAACGCCTTATACAAATCTTCGCCGATATATCTCAACGCTTGTTCTTCAAATGTCTGGGGATCGTCGATATCGGTGCGTGCGATGGATTCTATGTATTCCTGCGCTTCGGTTGGCGAAAACGACTTACCGAAGAACTGATTGATGGTGTGCAGATTGATCGGCAGGGAAAAAATCTGCCCCCCCACATTCGCCTTCACCCGATTTATGTAGGGGACCATCTCACCAAATCGGCACATGTAGTCCCATACCATCCGGTTATCCGTATGAAAGATATGCGGGCCATAGGCGTGCAACAGAACACCTGTCCTGGCATCACGATCGGTATGACAATTGCCGGCGACATGGTCTCGTTCATCGATGACGAGCACCTGAAACCCAGCCTCCGACAGACTGCGTGCGATCACCGCTCCGCTAAAGCCCGCACCGACGACACAAATGCGCATGAATAGAGACTTTAAGAGGTGGGTTTTAGACCTGTTGTTGCACCCACAGGTTACCTATACCGAGGAAAAGGCACAGTCTAAGGTCCGCTTGAAGCGGAACATATGTCTGTAAGCACATTAGATCAACCCGCCGAAAATCAGAACCGATTTGTGGCGAATAAGTTGACCAAATTCAAAGTGTTACAGAAGTTTGTCCGCGTCAGTCAGGACACGGGTGGCTGTAGCGAAAGTTTACAATCCATACCTCGAGATGGCAGCAGCCGGTGTCAATCCAAGATTGATCAGCCTGAGCAGTTTCTCAAGTTGCGCTGCATCGGCATTCGCCGCGAACACCGAATCGCGATCGCGCAGCACAAATGATTGCGCATAGAAGTATGATTTTGCGTGGCGCATATTGATCCGATAGATCACCGGGATCTTGCCGCCGACGCCCTTGCCCGAACCGGTATATTCCAATCCGAAGCGATCGAGCACTTCGGGCCGCTCAAAGCGGAACACGAACAGTCCGGTCGAATCCACCCGTTCATCCAGCAGACCACCTGCACTGGCCACTGCCTCGAGCATGCTGACGCGGGCCGATTCGAAAGTATAGACGCCTGGCTTGTGGACCGCACCGAGAACCGTATAACGCTTGGGATCGTGGGTCAGGTAGATCTGATCGCCACGAGCGACATAAATATTTTCATTACGCTGCTCCATGATGGTCTTGAGCAGTTGTACGGCCGTCTCCTCACCGCGAATAAAAGTGACATATGTTTCGCGTGCCGGGAATTTCGTACCGCCCGCCTTGGCGATCACATCGACCAGTTTGTCGCCATGTACCGCCAGCGGATATCTACCCGGACTGGCAACATCGCCACTGAGCGTAATGGCGTTGTTTTCATCTCTGGCGACATTGACGATAACCTGAGGTTCGATCGTTTTGCCCTGCAGACGCTTGATGATCTTCGATTGGATGGACAACGGCGTCAGACCGGCAACGCGGATTGTACCGGCATAAGGCAGGGATATATTACCCTTCGCATTCACCTTTACAGTCGGGAATTCCGCTTTTTTGCTGTCGCCCGAAGAAAACAGGCCACCACTATCGGCTTCCCAGATGGTGACAAACAACACATCCCCGGCACCGACGACATTCTGCCGCTTGACAGCACTTTTCTTGAACCGGTTACTCAACCCAAACGGATTGTAATCCGCCAGCGTGCGAACAATCGATGCATCAACATCAATGATGACATACTCGCTATCCGCGCTTTGTTGCTCGATTTCCGCAGAGGACGGCCCTTCGCTCGGCAAGCCCGAGCACGCGCTCAGCCCTATCGCGAACGCCCCGAACACAAGCATAAACTGCCAGATGCTGCCACCCACAAATGGAGCCACTATTTTAGGTCCACCGCCCACCGCATAATCTTCTTTACTAAGCTAACAGAATCGGAATTTCCCAGCAACGGTCAAGACCCAGCACATGCCGAATCCGATGACACTGTTGCAATTTAGCAAATTCTGATGCCTTTTTTGTTAACACCGTGAAATTTGCGATGGCCGTTGCCTCAGGCGCCATCCAAGTTTTCCCGGCAAACACCGCTCTACACTCCCCCATATGCACTCATCAAACAGGGCCACGCACGCTTTGGTCTGACGATAATTATGTCGTGTGTTCTCGCACAACATAAACGACCATGACTCCTGTTCCCCAAATCAACAAAACAAAGAACGCTAGAATCGCAACACTCAGCGCCCGTTCCGGATAAAGCGCTTCTTGTGGGGTGCTGGGTCGCACGAATGCCGATAAATAGCGTTGTTGACGGTCCGCCTCCAGGCGCGCGTGCTCCAGAGACGTGAGAGCGGAAAGATATGCTTTTTGAGAAAATTCCTGCTCTAACGCCAATACCTCATATTGTTCCAATCGCGCGCTCAAAGTCGAATTTGCGCCCCGTGAGAGATCACTGTCCTGACCAAGCCGTGCGCGTTCGTTTGAAGCCTGTTCCTCCAGCGCTTGTATCTTGCTCTTGAGTACCCGGACGCTCGGCGCATCATCCTGCATGAAGCGCAAAAGATTCGCCAGTTCAGCCCGTGAAACCGACAGATTTCCCTCTATCGTGGACAAAAGAGTAATTTGGGATTCAGCTGTCTTCGCAGGGTCTATTTCCTGCTGAAGATCGCGAAATTTGCGCAGATCAGCTCGGTTCTGGCGCAGACGGTCTTCTATACGATTGACCTCTCCCTGGGCACTTTTCAGAGTATCCTCGCGCGCTTTTTCCGATAATTCATTGACCAGCTCTTCGCCCAGGCGAAGAATCTCCTCAGAAGTGCGCCTGGCATCTTCGGGCGTGAACGCCTGCACTTCCATGGTGATGATCTGCGAGCTTGAATCAAAGTAAATCGAGATCAGGTCATCAAGGTGTTCCCGCAACTCCTCGATTGTCTCTTCGGGATCAAAACGGGTCAGAAAATCTGCGTTTTCATGACCGTAGACGGCACGTAAGTCGATCCGATCTCGAATTTTATCGATGAGTTCGCGGCTCTTGATGAAATCAATCAGAATGTAGGAATCCGTAACAGTTGAGGCAGATGCCGCAACACCTGTCAAAGACCCGAGCAAATCGGGCGAAGCCGAACCGCTGATCAGCCGGACGGAAAATTTTGTTTCCACCGCATAGCGATCAGCAGCGATGAACGTATAATAGACCGCTCCCAGAATGACCGGCACGATGACGAACGGAACAAACGACAGCTTGGTCCAGAAACGGCGCCATTCCTGCGCGGTACGGTAGGGTTGCATCTGGTCGGGTATATCTGAAACTTTTACCGCTTCACCCGGCACAAGTGGTTCGACCGTCGGCGGCTTCGGTGCGGTCTCTGATTGCGCAACCGCACTACCGTCGGCTGGCTTCACGGCTTTTAAGTCCACAACCCGGCCTTCCAGATATCAGGTTCCATCACCAGTCCATACCAAATTGCACTGTTCATCTGTACATTACCGAATCATCACTTCGGAAGGAAATCGCTGCCTGACCGAACCCGCACCCCTGCATAGCGTCAAATACCTACAATTTCTGATTCTCGTCATGCAATGCAATGGCATCCTGCAGGTGATCACATATCGTGAAGTGACCGTTGTGCAACACCGCACCGATATCACAGTATTCCTGCAAAATACTGTTCGAATGCGAAACCATAATTACATTGGACTTGGCAAGCTTGGTATCGAACGCTTTTCGGGATTTCTCCTTAAAACGCTGATCACCCACCGCCATGATCTCATCCACCAGGTAGTAATCGAAATTCATCGACATGCTGGTGCCGAAAGCCAGGCGCGCCACCATGCCCGAGGAGTAGGTCCTCACCGGCATGTAGAGAAAGTCACCCAAATCAGAAAACTCTTTTACATATTCAATAACGCTTTCCGTGTCCTGACCGTAGATCCGCGCGACAAAGCGGACATTTTCTATGCCTGACAGCCCATGGTGAAAGCTGCCGGCAAATCCAAGCGGCCAGGAGACATTTGCCTTCCGAACGATTTGGCCGGAATCCGGCTGAATAGTCCCTGACAACATGCGTAGAAACGTGCTTTTGCCGGCACCGTTGTGGCCGAGGATTCCCAGATTGATCCGCGGTATATCCAACGACAAGTTTTGCAGGATGACCTTGTGTCGTCCGCCCTGCGTGGCATATCGTTTGGAAACGTTTCTGAACGAAATCATAGTTCCATCGCCCGTGTAAGGCGTTCAAACAATAATCCCAGGCACAAACACACCAATCCGCACCACATGAGATAGTTCAGGTCTAATGCCGAAGACCGGTAGTTGAGATAGTAACCGGTACGGAACCCTTCGACACCGTGAACCAATGGATTCCAGGCCAGGTAACCTCTGAATTCGCTGGGGATCGATTCCAGCGTATAGAACACAGCGGACAGGAATAATAATGGCGAGGTAGCGACATTGAACATTACCCCCCAAGCGTTGTATTTCCTCCGGATAACAGCATTCAGCAATCCCAATCCAAATCCAAATAGTGCGACAAAAGCCATCGCATGCAAAATTCCCGCAAGGTCGTTTGGTTTGGGAGCATCCAGAACGCCAATCACAAAGCTCATGACGATCAACACAACAATAAACCAGGTCGCGAGTTCAAGAAGGAACCGTGCGAAGACGGCATCAAGTTGCTGGATGACCGGGTAATTAAAAAGCGGCTTGTTGGCTTCGAAAGCCGCACCGAGATATTGAGCTGTATTACGATAAAGGTGAAATGGTAGCACGCCGGTTGCGAAAAACAGCCCCATACTGTCGCCAAACGGCGCCTGGCGGGCGAACGTCGAAAACAGAGCCGACAGGATAACTACGTGGAACACCGGCTCGACAATCGCCCAGAGATAGCCGAATTGAGTTCGACCATGGCGCACCCGTGCTTCACGCAGCAACAGCGCACCAACAACACGTGCTTGTATCTTGATGGCCCGTGTCATTCCTGTTGCTGATGATTTGTATCGTTAGAGAGCATTCAACTTCATTTATTCCATGCCCGTTGAAGAGTTCGACTCGCTCCTGAAAACAGCACAACTATCCGGTAACATCAAATGATTAGATTGACCTCAACGTCGCGAAACCACCAACGCGAAATCCCACTGATGCAATTACAATATCTTGCGGCATAACGCACATACGCGGTAGAGCCTTTCCAACAAGGAAGAAGCCGACGCGACAAGCAGATATAACCGTCGTTGACAGATACAACAGAACATGAACGCGGATAACCGAAAAAAGCAGCTGTTCCTATCGACGATACCGAAAGCCGGTACTTACCTCATCGCCGAGTTCATGGAACTATTGGGGTATAGTAACACCGGTTTTCACATCGGTGTCGACCGCTATCTGGATACCAAAAACTTCGATCACAATATCAATGCAACCCTTCCTTCCAAAACAGTAAAGCTCGCAGGGTTTGTGGATATTCTGGAGCGCATGCAATCCGGCCAATTGGCATTCGGCCACCTCAACCCCCTCGATTTTCCGCAGGATATCAGGGCCAAATTTCACTTTATCTGCGGCTACAGAGCACCGCGAACGACGCTTGTCTCAGAGTTCATCGACTTCCGTTTCCGCCGCAAGGACGTGACTTGGATCAACGCCGAGGCTGTATCGGACGATCTGCAAGCTTTCGAGACCTATCTCAAAAGGCACGGACCCGAGCACCGCTCCATCTGGGCCGGGTTCCTTGCATTTCACGGTTTCCAGCAACGCCGGTCACCAGCGGTTACCTCAACTTTGGAGTGTGTGATTTTTTATGATTTTGACGAGGTGCTGTCGCCCGAACACGGTCCATCCGAGCTCATGAGGCTGGCGGCATTCCTGGGTGATGAGCTGGAACGGGCAAACGCTGTAAAGCTTCATGAAAAACTGCTGCTCACACGCACCAAAACCAGTTCTCGCGATACATTGTTCGACCTGCCGCGCGAGGCGCTGTGGACCCCGGCGGCAACTCATCTATATGACTTAATGGGTTTCCCCGCCGTCGAGGACTACATTTCACGACAACTTTCACCGCAACCGCAGGACTGAGTACTTAATACCCAGAGCACCGTTCCAAGTTAGCGCCTGTTGGGCGCGTCCAGCGGGCTACGACGCGGCCAGCCGGTCACTCACCGGCGTGGCCGTTTACCGCTGCGTCGGCACAACAGCTGGTTTCATTGCCTTCATAGGGTAAATCCAGACACGGATTGCGGTCGAAGAAGCCGGTCGGCATGAGCTTGAAGCCGGCGCTGATGCACGACTGCAACGGGAAGTCCTCCGGCCGCGGCTGGTGGTGCAGACCGAACACATGCCATGCCACAATGTCGGTGTTCTCAACTGAAGCATCGTCGGCCACGAAAGCCGGCAGACCGCCCGAGCCGTCGGAGTGGTTCATGTATTCGCCCGCTGGATAACGCTCATCTTGATCATGAGCGGTCACCCAGAGATGGTTATAGGTGAACCCGGCACGGGTGCCTGATGGCGAATCGGGCGCCATGAACGGCGTCACGCAATTGGGTGCGTCGAGTTTGTAGCCGACCGGATCGCCGAGATAATTGGTCTTGTTGGGGTTGATGAATTTCCAGTAGCGCTGCGACGCCGGTTCAGAAAGCCGTGCCGCTACAGTTTCAGTCTTAAGCACAGTGTCTTCCTGATAGAACGCATTGCCGTAGGGGTTGGTATCTCCCGGCGGCTCCGCATAGGTATTGCACTCCACCACCGAGTTCTCATCGCCATCCACCGCCATGTCGATCCTGGCGCAGAACAGGTGCTGGTGGATCTGGCCGAACACGCCCGGTGCCACTTCCTGGGCATATTTGGATTTGTCGCCGGGATGCCGCGCCACCGTGTTGAGCGATCCGGTCGCCTTGATCTCGAACTCGATCATGCCATCCAGATGGAAGTACCAATAAAGCGCGTATTCGTAATTGCCGACCGTGGCGATGGACGACACCACCAGCTTGCGGGCGCGGCGGTTTTCCGTCCGCTCGGTGCGGAAATCCCAGTGTTTCCACAAGATGCCATTGTCTTCTTCATGGATACAGATCGCCTTAGGGATCGTGCAAATACCGCCATACATGTCGTTCAGATGGGCGTCCAGATACTGGATCGACCCAAGGCAGTCACAACCAAGCTCGAGAGAATTGGCCAGTTTGCCGATACCGTATTCGCCGACATCGAACACAGACTTGCGGTAATGACCGTTCTCCGGACTGCCATAGGGCACCACCATCTCCGACAGGGAGGCGCGATAGACAACCGGCCTTCCGCCATAAGAAATGTCGTAGATCACCAGGGCCTCACGAGCATTGAAGCCGACCAGAAGCGACCATTCGTGCCACTTGAGCCGGTTGCCCTCGAGACTGAAGCTGACCCCTTCCGGCTGGGTCACGTTGATGGGTTTGAGATCATCACGCACATGTTCCTGAAACAGCCGGTCGTAATTGTGTTCCATCATCGGCACCGGCACGATCTCGTGATCGTCGATACGCACCATTTCGCCGGTCTTGATGTCGACCACCGCATTGAGGCCTTCGATGGGATGAGCATAGAGATTGTCGTTCTCGCGCGTCCGCATCCACGAAAAGGTGTAGCAGAAGTGCCGCCCATCTTCTTCCGCGACACCGAAGCGACCGCCGGACCACGGATCGACACAGACATGGGTCATGTCTTCGATGCCACGTTTGCGGCAGGCCTCGATGAAGTCGGGATGAGACTTCACCATCTCATCGATTGTGGTGAATTCTTCGCCCTGGATCATCGGGCAAGCCTCGGGCAGAAACTCGTTTTCGACAATGGTTTCGTCGTCGAGGGAGATGATCAACCGCCAGACCCCAACACCGCCGTGACGGAACAGCGCCACCTGGGCTTGGCGGGTGATCGGATCGCCCGCCTTGAAACCGCGCACCACTGCCTTTGCTGGTTCCTTCAATTCCATGGTTTCGAAAAAGACATCTTCTCCAAATTCAGGCGCCGCCCGCACAACACGGGTGACTGTCGCAATTTCATTGGGCGTCAACGGGTCCAGTGGGTGACGCACCTGTTCGGCCAAATTCGTCGCGGTGCCCGCTTCGACCACCTGGCTATGCCCGGTTGGGGATGTTTCAATACCGTCCATTGTGATCACCTCCTGAATGCGCTGATGGAGCGCGCAGTCTCTTCCAACACCAAAATTTTGTCGGACAGCATATCTAATGCCCCGCCATTTGCCTATGACAACGAGTTCTTGAATTCACCCGACCGACGCCAACGCAGAGCTGCATTCAACCATCAGCCATACCCGCAAGGTCGCCACCATGCCGGCCAAACAGTCCCATCCCGATGTATGGCCGATGCGCGCGACACGCGCGAGGGCAGCATTGGGCAGCACTCCACGATTGAGCATAACGTCATGAAGCAGAAGATGAAGCGGCGCACTGCCGGTTCCGCTCATTGCCGCTGAAAGGTGCGCAGCACTGATCGCACTGGTCCGCTGCACCATCTGGCAGCCGATGTCGAAAGACAACAAACGCAACGCCCGGTTCTGACCCAGTGCATGCAGTGCCAGCAAAACGCCGGCAAGAAAGTCATCGCCGGCCGGGGTCAATCCCGGACCCAGGCCAAGCAGTTGGCCCACACCATTGATCTGCCCGTCGCATGCCGCCAGATCGCCCGTCATGGCAAGGCCGAGCCAGCAACACAGCTGGTCGACGGGTTCGGCCGCGCGCCGCACCAGGGGGCTTTCGGCACACCGTGCCCCGGATCGGAAAACCAACCGCCCAAGACCATCTCCTGGAACACGGCAGCCAGCCATCAACTCCAATTTCGCCAGGCCGTTGGCAAGCGACACCCTATCCCAGTTGTGTGACCCGGCCGTTGGCTGCCAACACAGGGCGCGTTCCGTCTCGAAGACAAAACGCCCTCCGGCATAAACAGTGTTGGCGGACAGGATGACACGTTCACCTGCGCGCAGGCCGCTTGCCTGCCAGTTCATGCCGGAAGGCACAGACGAGATCGCATTAAGTGGTCCCAATTCCAGAGAGGGTGAAACAATACAGGCCATGCCGGCAGAGGTTTCCACATAGAAACTGCGGTCGAAAACAGCGGTAACACGGCCTTCCCCATTGCCGGTGAGGACATTTTTCGCAACAGCACCGAACCGGGTGATCGAAAAACGCTGCGGCCCGCCGGACCTATGCATCGTCGGCAGTGATATGAGTGCCGGTCTCACCGGACAGAGCCGCCATACACTCAAACATATTGCCGATGATCACCCGCTCCCCTCCGGCTTCCAGAAACCGGATTGCGGCATCAACCTTCGGCCCCATGCTTCCCGGTGCAAAATGGCCTTCGGTCTGCAACTCTTTCAACTCGCTCAGGGTTACCCGGTCGAGTTCCTCCTGGTCCGGTGTGCCGAAATTGATCGCAACCTTCGATACCGCGGTCAGGATGACCAGAACTTCGATGTCCAGAACATTGGCCATATGGGCAGACGTCAGATCCTTGTCGATGACCGCCGGCACACCCCGGCGCACGCCCTTGGGGCCACGGATCACCGGGATACCCCCACCGCCGCCTGCGATAACGATCGTGCCCCTCCGCGCCAGCATCTGCACCAGCGAAATGTCGCAGACATGCAGTGGCTTCGGCGACGGCACCACATGGCGCCATCCCCTGCCTGCGTCTTCCTTCATCAGCCAGCCGAGTTCTTCTGATAGTTTCTCGGCGTCCTCCTGACTGAAAAACGGGCCGATCGGTTTGCTCGGATCGTCGAACGCCGGGTCATCCGGATCGACCTCCACCTGGGTCAGCAGGCACGCCACATGACGGGGGTTGTCAGCTTCCCTGAGGGCGTTTTCCATGGCCTGCACAAGAAGATAGGCAACGCCACCTTGACTGTGCGCAACGCAGATGTCGAGCGCCATTGGCGCGATGCGATCGCGGGTCAGCGCCTGGCGCATCAGTATCTTGCCGACCACCGGGCCATTGCCGTGGGTAACAATCAATTCGTTGTCGAGCATGGTCAACGGTAACAGGGCCTGGGCGGTCTGTGCGGCAATGTCCCTTTGCTCGCGCGAAGTGCCCTCGATGTCCTCGGGATGGGTCGCATTGCCGCCGATCGCAACAAGCAGGCGTTTGGGAAGGTCACCACTGGCAGACATTTCGGTCCCTACTCCCTGTTACCCAGACAGGCCAAAGCAATTCTGGCGGCGTCGGCATTTGACGGCGCCACGACCACGCCGGCGGCCGCCAATTTCGCCACCTGCCCTGCACGGTTTTGCGGATCGGCGTCGGTTCCCGTCACGGAGGCAACCACAAGCGGGCGGTCTGTGCCGCCAGCCGTCAGGCAGCCGACCAGATGTCCGGCGGGATCTTCATGGGCACCATATCCGATCACCACATCGACCAGCACGACACCGACCGCACTGTCGGCCAAGGCGGCGCACACCGCATCGTCGCGAACCGAAGGATCTATCATCGGATGCGGCCGTCCACGGGTATATTCATCCGCGCCGAGATCGATCAACTCATGCCCGGCACAGTCGGGACCAACTTCGGCGACACCGGGGATCGGCGCATTGGAGACAACGCTCTCGCCCGCATCGCGAAACACCGCTTGCGCTTCCGCACAGAGTGTACCGCCGGCAAACAACCCGCGCACCAAACGACGTTCCGGCACCACCGGCGACGCGGCTGAAGCGACGTCAAACGTTTCGCTGAGCGTTACGCCGCCAAGAGCATCCTCGGCGGCGGATTTGAGTGTCGGGGCAAAGCGCGCATTTCCCGGAACCGCAAACTCGTCGGCACCCAGGAAACAAATGGTGAAGCTTTTATCACTTGCCCCGATCCGATCGGTCACCCGTGCCGCCACCTTCGCTGCCGGTGGCTTTGAGACCAGCACGATATGGCGGGTCTGCGGGTCGCGATCCAGTGCATCAAGCGCCATCAAGGTGGTAATGCCGCCGATCTCCGGTTTCAGGTCGCGGCCACCGACACCGATCGCCTGGGAAACGCCACCGCCTCCTTGTGCGATCAGGCAGGTTATTTCCTGGGTTCCGGTGCCCGATGCACCGACAATTGCGATATCACCGCGGGGCACCTGGTTGGCAAAGGCCAGCGGCACACCATTGATGATCGCCGTACCGCAATCAGGCCCCATCATCAACAGGCCCCGTTCACGGCCCTCTTGCTTCAGGGAAAGCTCATCTTCCAGAGAAACATTGTCGCTAAACAGCATGACGTGCAGATTTTTCCGAAGCGCCTTGCGTGCCTCAGCCGCGGCAAAATCTCCAGGCACGGAAATCAGGGCGATGTTGGAGCGCGGTTCCGCTGCCACTGCCGACCGTATGGTACGCGGCCGCCATGCCTCGCCCTTGCCAGCTCCGCCGGTTGGTTGATCCAGCAGCCGCTGCGCTTCGCTCAGGGCAACATCACCGGTCTCCCTCGACGATGCCCTGATACCGATGATCAGGTCTCCCCCACCCGCGGTTTCCCCGTCCAATCCGAGCAGTCCGGCATCCGCCATGATCTGGCAATTGGCCGGCGTTCCGACCATGAGTGCGGCTTCTTCGACACCGTCCATCAGGGCGATCGTCCGGGACAAACGCATCAATGCGACCGAATCCAGATAAAACCCTCGGCGGATCTCGTTGATCAAGACCCCGCTCATGACACGCCCACACTTTCAGCAAACGCGACAAGCGCCTGTTCGAAACACGCCATGGGTGCGCGCACAACACCCGCACCCACCTGCCCGACACCTGGATCCTTGTGCGCGATGCCGGTATTGATGGTCGGCGCCAGCCCGGTCTCCACGACCAGGCGAATATCGATGCCGGTTGGCACGCCCTGATAGTCCAATCCGGGGATCGTCCATTCCGGGTTCTCCGCCAAGGTGATTTCAGACATGGTGCGGGTGAAATTGGCCGCCTCGGATGCTGCCCCGGCCCCAACGAAACCGGCCACCGCAGGTGCTGCCGCCATGGCAAAACCACCGAGCCCGATGGTCTCGACGATGGTTGAGTCGCCCATATCAGGATTGGCATGCTGTTCGGTGAAACCTGGGAAATACAGCCCCTCTGGCATCTCCACCGGCGCCACAAACCAGACATCGCCAGTTCCGCTGATGCGGATACCGAAATCGGTACCATTCCGCGACATGGCTGTTACCACGCACGAGCCCTCGATATTGCGCACCGGATCCATAATCGATTTACCCAGGGCCATGGCGACATTGAGGAAGAACTGGTCGTTTCCGCCGATGAACGCCAGGGCGTCCGCAAGCGCAGCAGTATCCTCAGACATGCGCGCCAGGGCGGGCGCCAACTCGCGCAGCAGCAGGCCTGAGCAGGCAACATTACGCTGGTGCATTTCATCGCCCATGGTGAGGCCGCGGGCCACCAGCTGCTTTAAGGGAATACCTTCGCATGCGCGCAGAGCAGCCCCCATGGCCGGGCCGAAATCGTCACGCAACCACCGTAACCTGTTCAAGACCTCTTCATCATTGCCGCCAAAACGCATCACCTTGCCCAGCCCCTCATTGATGGTGCAATAGGCCCGGTTATCAAAGGCGCGGTTCTCGACAACCATGACCGGCTGGCTCAGTGTGGTCAGGCCGGTCATCGGTCCGACAGCATCAAAATGATGATTGGGATGAAACTCGAACGCGCCGTCCCGGGCCATCGCCTCGGCCTCGGACAGATCCCCGGCCCAGCCCTCAAAAACGGCAATCCCGGCCACAGCACCGCGCATCGGTCCGCACATGCGGTCCCAGCCGATCGGCGGACCGGCATGAAGGATCATCCTGTCCTTCAAATCCGGAATGGCCTGCGACGCCGGCACCACGTCAATCAGCACCGGATCGCCGCCCAGCATACGCTGCACAGCCTCCTGATTTGCCTGTTCGATGTGCTTCATGACGGGTGCATAACCTGTTCTCAACTTTCCAGCTTGGACAAGAGATCGGCCAGCTTGGCGTTACCGCTGGCCGGCGGTGACCAGTCGACGCTGATAACGCCAACGCCCTGACGCTCCAGATCGCTTGCAAATGCGTCTAGCCCGACATTCACCACGTGAAGCGGGGCCGCCAGGAAGTCGTCTATGCGATCCTGCTCATCCGTCATGGTATGTTCCCTTCGATCTCAATCACCGCGCGCGGTTAAGTCTGATTGTTTCATAATGACTTGCGCAAGCGCCAGTAACGTTTCGTCATTGCCATGCCTGGCAATCAGCGACAATCCAAGCGGCATGCCGTCCAATTCGCCGAGCGGCAAAGATACCTGAGGCAAGCCGCCAAGACCTGAAATACACAACAGGCACATGGCCTGATGCCGAAACCGGATCTCGACATCGTCCACGGGCGCATCCTTGAACGGCGCGATGCGTGGCGATGTGGGCAGACACAATACGTCGCTGTCCCCCAGCAGTCCGTCCAACCGTGATTTGATTGCCTGGTGAGACCGCCGTGCCGGAGCGACCTCGTCGGACGTCACCTTGCTCGCCCATTCCATCCGCTCGCGAATGCCCCTTCCAAGGTCCGGATTGTGTTGCCTGAGCCAGGGCCCGTGGTTCTGCCAGATTTCGAAGGCCTGAATCACGCGAAAGATGTTGAACCAGTTTTCCAGGCCTTCGTCACAGACCATCACATGTTCACGCGCCCCAAACAGACCGGAGACCCGCTGCACAGCACTGTGCAATGCCGATGAAACCGCCTCGTCGACAAATCCAAATGCATCAGCAGCAATCAACAGCCGGCCGGATTCAAGGGCTGGCCGGGCGGTATCAAACAACACATCGCCGAGGTCTGCCAACAGCTTTGCGTCACGGGCAAACCAGCCGACCACATCAAAGCTTGCGCTGAACGGAACGATACCGTCGACTGCAATGCGCCCAAGGCTTGGACGAATGCCGAGAATGCCGCAATAACTCGCCGGCAACCGGACGGATCCTCCGCAATCGGTGCCAAGGGCAAAATCGACCAGCGTGTTTGCCACCGCACTGACCGAACCGTTGGACGAACCGCCGGGCACCCGATCAGGGTCACATGGATTGAGCGGCGTACCGTAGTGTACATTCTCCCCGGTCAGGCTGTAGGCCATCTCGTCGGTCAGCGTTTTGCCGGTCATCGAGGCGCCGGCATCGAGCAGGCGTTGCACCGTTGGCGCGGTTGCTGTGGCCGGCGGGTGGGTTGCAGCCCACACCGGATTTCCAAAACCGGTGATCGACCCGGCAATATCGAAGATATCCTTGACCCCGAAAGAGAGCCCGGCCAGGGCACCTGACGACGCGCCGGCCAGCGACACATTGTTGTCGCGGCAGAAGGCGCCCGCCATATCGGGCCGGTTATCCGTTTCGAACCGGGTCATTGCGGCCGGTGCAGTTCGGCCGGCTCACGGGTAAAGGTTTGCCTGCCCCGCTTGAACCCATAGACCGGCGGCACCAGTTCCGAAACCGCGGTCGCCGGCTCGCTGCAGCCGTGAACGACGAAGTCAGCGGAGTTGCCGACTTTCACGCCATAATCGTCAAGCCTCAACAAATTCGCCGACCGCTGTGTCACCATGTTGAAGCATTCGAGAATGTCGGCATGTTTTCCAACCTGACAGATATTCGCATAGAGGTTTGCCATGCGGATCAGCGAGCAATCACCAAACGGCGTGAAAGGATTGAGGACATTGTTGGTCGATAGTGAGCAATTGACGCCCGAATGCAGCATCTTGTGCACCGGCACCACCCCGCGCATCATATTATGATCCATATGCCGCCCCATCAGGAACAGATCGGTTGACGGCAACACGGTAACCGCGACACCGGCTGCGGCGAGACGTTGTGCAATTTCATCCAGCCGTTCCATCGGCATGGTCGACAATTTGGTCACATGACCAACCGCAACACGGCCGCCATAGTTGAAACGCTCGGTCAACTCGCAGACGTAAAGAACATCGAGCTCATCATGGGTGGCGCCGAAATCTAGATGCATATCGATATCGGCATCGAACTCCCGGGCGATCTCAAAGATGCGGTCAATCTGGCCATGGGGATCGCTATCAGTGTAGGGTGCCGCGCCGACCACCTTGCAACCCCGCTTCATGCCTTCGACCATCAATTCGTCGGTACCGGGATTATTGAGCAGTCCCTCCTGCGGAAACACGCAGATCTCCAGGTCGATCGCCCATTTATATTCGTCGATCAGGGGCAAAACGCCATCCAGCCCGCGATGCCCAATAACCGGATCAACCTCCAGATGGGTGCGCATATGTGTCGTGCCATGCAGCAGACATTTCTCCAAAGTGCGCCTGGCGCGCTCGTAACAGTCTTCCTCGGTGAAGGCTTTCTTGGCCTGGGCAACCTGCTCGATTGCCTCCTCAAGATGGCCCTGCTCGGATTTGCAACGGTCGAGAATGCACGACTTGTCCAGATGAATATGGGTTTCGATAAATCCCGGCGCCACCAGCCGACCGGCGATGTCCATTTCACGACCTTCGGCGGCCAGACCTACTTCGATCGCTGCGATCCTGCCATCATTGACACCGATATCCACCAGTGTGCCATCATTCACGCCGTCAATCCGCGCATTTCGCAAGATAAGGTCCATGATCTCCTCCACATCCGCCGGCCCATACCGGCACATAACCGGTTACGGACCGGTCATTCAAAATCGCCCAGATAGGCCCGTTCCAGGGCCGGATCATCGCGTATTTCAGCAGCGCTCCCTTCATGGGCCACACGACCGGATTCCAGAATATAACCCCGGTCCGCCACCGACAGCGCCAGGCCCGCCATCTGATCCACCAGCAGGATGGTCATGCCCTCATCGCGCAGCTCCGCCAACACTTCGAACAAATCATTGATCAATTGCGGCGCCAGACCCAGCGATGGTTCATCAAGCATCATGATCCGGGGCTTGGCGACAAGGCCCCGTGCGATCGCCAGCATTTGCTGTTCACCGCCGGAAAGCAACCCGGCGCGCGACTGGGCCCGTTCCCGAAGTTTCGGAAACCGGTTGAGCATCGCCTCGATTTCCGCCTCGTCGTCAAAATCGACACGCGCATAGGCGCCCAGGCGAATGTTGTCGACGACACTTAGTTCGGGGAAGATCTGCCGGCCTTCAGGCACCAGGGCCATGCCCTCCCCGGCAATTCGGCTGGTGGCAAACGAAGTGATGTCACGGCCCAGAAACAGGATGCTGCCGCTTTCAGGCCGGTGCAGCCCGGTTATTGTGCGCATCAATGTCGACTTGCCCGCACCATTGGCGCCGAGTACGGCAACCATTTCACCATCGCGAACCGACAGCTCGATACCTTCCAGCACCGGTGCAGCGCCATAGCCAGCGGTTAAATCCTCAACCGACAGCACCGCCTGTTCACCGGCACTCCACTGGTCCGGGCGGCCGCGACCGGCAAACTCGCCCTCACCCAGATACGCCTTTCGCACATCAGCATTTGCCCGCACATGGGCGGGCGGACCGTCGGCAATACGGCTTCCCGCATCCAGCACATAGATATGGTCCGAGATGTTCATCACCAGGCTCATGTCATGTTCGACGATAATCACCGCGATGCCGGTATCGGCGATCGATCTAAGCAACTGGCCCAAAGCCTTTGTGTCCTGGTGGCTGAGACCGGCAGCCGGTTCATCCAGCAAAAGCACCTGCGGGCGGATCGCCAAAGCCCGGGCGATCTCCACAAGCCGCCGGTCGACATGCGGCAGGGCGCCGGCGGTCTGTTCGAGCGGTCCGGAATAGCCAACGAATGCCAGTAATGCCTCAGCGATAGAGCGCTCGCGTTCCCTGCCCGCATGACGCCCGAACAGGGCCGCGATCACCGAACCCAGCCGTCCCTGTTTCAGGGCGACCTCCAGGTTCTCGACCACCGTCATATTGGTGAACAGCTGAGTGGTCTGGTAGGTCCGCGCAATGCCGGCGCGGGCAACCGCATGGGATGGCAGGCCGGCGGCATCCAGAACGCCCAACCGCACCACTCCGCTATCGGGTTTGTAAAAACCGCCGATCAGATTAAGCACCGTTGTTTTGCCCGCACCATTGGGGCCGATGATGCTTGTCACCTGTGCGGGTTTGGCGGCGAATGCGACGCCGTCAACCGCGCGCACCCCACCGAATGAAATCGACAGGTCATCGACCTCGAGGGCCTGATCACGGCCCCCTTCTGCCAGGAACGCTCTGACATCGAAACCCTCACCCCGCGCCGTGCGCGGATTGACCCGCCGCAGGCGGCGCTCGATTTCACCGACAATTCCACGCGGCGCGGCAAGCAATACCACCAGCAGCAGACTGCCCATGAATAACAGCCGGTACTCCGCCAGGGCAGACAGGAACTCCGGCAGCAGAACGACCACAAACGCCCCGACAACCGGTCCAAGAACGGTCCCGGCGCCGCCGATTATCACCACCAGAAGGAACAGGATTGATTGCAAAAAAGGAAAGGATTCCGGACTGATGAAATTTGTCATGGCGGCAAAGATCGCGCCCGCAAAACCCGCGATGACCGCTGACAATGTAAAAGCCATGGTGCGCACCGTCACCGGATTGAGGCCGAGTGACTGGCTGGCAATATCGGAGTCGCGAACCGCCCGCATTGCGCGCCCCCAGGTACTGGCGCCCAGCCGCATGAACAAGAACACCGAGACAACGGTCAGCGCCGTGGTCAGCAACGCGACTTCACGCTCGGCAAACTCGAACTGCGCCACCTTGGGCAGTGGAATGAACATGATGCCGTTCCATCCACCGGTCAGCCCCTTCCACTCAGCGGCACCCTGCTCGACCACAAATCCAAAGGCGATGGTGATCATTGCCAGGTAAGGGCCACGCACCCGCAACGCCGGAATGGCGAGCAGCGTTCCAGCAATACCAGCGGTCAGTCCTGAGATCGGCAAGGCAAGCCAGAAACTCCAGTTCAAGGTGGTCGTCAGGATCGCACCCGTATAGGCGCCGATGGCATAAAACCCCACATGGCCGAGGGAGATCTGCCCGCTCAATCCAAGCAGCACATTGAGGCCGATCCCGACCATTGCGGTCAGGCCGACAAGCGCGATGATGTACAACTGATAGCCGTCTGCGGTGAAAATAAAACCGATTGTCGCCGCAAGGGCCAGGGCCAGTCCCGCATAGGTGAACCTACTCATACCTTCTTCACCTCCGCATGCCCGAACAGGCCGTGCGGTTTTACCGTAAGGGCGACGATGATCATCGCGAAAGTAACGATCTGCGTGTAGGTCGAACCCAGCAATGCGGTGATCAGGGCCTCGACGATTCCGTAGGCCAGACCTGCGACCATAACGCCCCAGGCATTGGTGATGCCGCCCAGGATCGCCACCGCAAAGGCCTTGATGCCGAACAGGGTGCCCATGGTCGACGATATGATGAACAACGGCGCAATCAGGATACCGGCAATACCGGCGAACAGTCCGGATAGGGCAAAGGTTATGACGATTGCAGCCGTCACGTTGATGCCCATCAGCCTTGCGGCCTCCGGGTTCTGGACCACCGCCAGCAGGGCCTTGCCGTATTTCGTGCGGTGGGAGAACAAATGCAGCGCGACAGCAATCGACAAACCGACAACCGGGATCACCACCTGCAAGGGCTGAATACGAATATCGGCAATGGTGAACCCTTCGGTGGTCAGCACTGTCGGCGGCATGCCACGTGGATCCTTGCCGAAAGTGAACAAGACGACATTTTCAAGAATGATGCCGATTGCAACCGTCGCCATGAGCCAGGCGTCGGAGCCGCGTTTGACGAATGGGCGCACCCCGACCCGTTCAACCACAATCCCCCAGAGCGCACAGGCCAGCAACGAGGCGACAACAGCGATCGGCATCGGCCAACCGAGGGTAACGGCCAGTGAAAAGGTCAGCACGGCACCCAGCATCATCGTGCTACCTTGAGCAAAATTGACCGTGTTCGACACCGCATAGGTGACATAAAACCCGAGCGCCAGCAGGCCGTACATGCTGCCGAGGCCGATGCCGGTGATGAGGGCGGAAATGATCAACATGCGTGCAATCCGGCGGGCAGAACCAGGGATTGAGACCAGAGCTCAAAGGTAACCGGCAACCCGGCTCTCGAAGGAAAGCCGGGCTGCGCGCAGTGTTGAAACGTCACTCTACGGGCGTGATCGTCTTATCGACGAAGCGCACCATAATGTAGTCGTTCTCGTTCAACGCATCGTGATTATCGGCGGTGAAGGGCGGGTCATAGGTCTTGATCAGCCCGTCGTGTTTGCCGAGGTTTTCGAGCGCCATGCGTATGGCATCCCCGTCCGTGCTGCCAGCCTTGTCGATTGCCTTGGCGACCAGATGCATGGCGTCATAGGCGTTCGCGGTTCCCACCGGCGAGAAGATATCTTCCGGCCCATTGATGGCATCGAATTTTTTGATGAGGGCATTCAACACCCGTTTGCCGGTGGCGCTTTGCTCACCAAAAAAGCTGTAGGTCTGGATGAAGTGCGCTTCGCCCGCGGTCGGCCCGGCAAGTTCCGGGAAGCGGCCGCCGGAAATGCCCCAATGGGACACGACCGGAACCTTCCAGCCCATCCGCTCGCGCGATTTCATCATCTGGGCGCCCGGAGGGGCATTGGTCACCAGCACAATGGCATCCACACCGTTTTGCTTGTGCCGGGTGAGTTGCGACACCATGTCGACGTCACCGTTTTCAAAGGTCTCAACACCGGCAACTTCAACGTCGTCATTGGTGACATCTGCTGCCTTCAGGCCCCGCTCATTTGATTCACCCCATGGATTGTTGATCAGCATGAGGCCGATCTTTTTGGCGCCGAATGTCTTGTGGGCATATTGCAGCAGCTTGATATCGACGATGGCGTCAACTGCTGAGACACGGAACACGTAGTTGGGATTGGCCTTGTTGCGGGTGATCGGCGTTGCCGCCGCCCAGTTACCCATGAACGGCACTTTCGATTTATTGGCCAGCGGAACGATCGCCAGGGACACCGGAGAATCGATGCCACCAAAGAACGCCGCAACCTTTTCCTTGAAGATGAGTTCGCGTGCAGCGATCACGCCCTTGGGCGGGCTCGATTCATCGTCACGGCGGATCAGTTCAATCATCCGGCCGCCGAGAATGCCGCCGGCAGCATTGATTTCTTCCATCGCAATGGTCAAGCCACGGGTAATAGATTCACCCGATTGCGCGGAAGGACCCGACAGCGCGGCAACCAGCCCGAGTTTTACCGGTTCCGCCGCGATCGCAGCACCAAGGGCTAAAGCTCCGGCAAACGCTCCCGCGAAGGCACCAAGCGCCGATTTGAAGAGGTTTTTCTGTACGGATTTGGACACAGCCATCATTTTCCTCCCATGCGTTTCCACCATATGGTCTTTGTCTAACCGCAGCCCAAATCTTCAAAATCGGGGCTATTCCGCAGGTGGTCCGCCTACTCTCATTGACATCAAAAATGCTTGCTGCCCCCAGCGGCACCTGTCATGAAACGTTGCGGCATGCCGCTTAAGTAATAAAGTATTTACTTATTGTTTTATGAGTCAAGACATATCGCTATGATGTTTCTAAACGGAACCACTGCGCACGAACTGCATGATGGAATTGCTAAAAACACCGGATAAGAGCCCGGCCAGACCAGATGAGCCGAAAGGTTCGATTGGCGCAGCACCTAAGAAGCGCGATGCGGCGGCTACACGTGCCCGCATTCTGTCAGCCGCAACAGAAGAATTTTGTGCCCGGGGCTATGATGGCGCACGCATGGACCAGATCGTTGCCCGTGCCAACTGCAATATCCGCATGGCCTATCATTATTTCGGCCGCAAGGAAGACCTCTATCTGGCAGTTCTTGAGAACGCCTATGAACAGGTGCGGAGCCGCGAGGTCGAACTCGACCTGCAGCATCTGGAGCCGGTCGAGGGCATGAAAGCACTGATTGAATTTACCTTCGACCACATTGCCGGCCATCCGGAATTCGTTGCCCTGATGACCAATGAGAATCTCCTCAAAGGCCGGTTCCTGAAAAATTCAACCTCGGTGCCGCAAGCCACGACACCACTGGTCTTAGCCATTCGCAGTCTTCTGTCCCGCGGCAAGAAAGCGGGCCTGTTCCGCAAGAACGTCGACCCTGTGCAGCTTTACATCACCATTCTGTCCCTGAGCTATCTGCACATATCCAATCGCTACACTCTATCCATCATGTTCCAGAAGGATCTTCAGGATGACACCTGGCTGCGGATGCGAAAACAGCACGCCTGTGACGTTGTTCTGTCATTTCTGCAGCCCTGACCGGTTTGATCAAACTGTCTCGTCGAACACGCGGTAATCGCGCACCCGCGCCCATTCGCTCAGACCCGGAAGACGGGCTTCAGCACTGACCCGGCCGTCACCGGCTCGAACAGGATATCGTAACGCGGATCGCGGCTTACAATCTAGGACACCATTTCTTCCGCACGCGCCGGAACCACGCCCGCGTCCAACACCGCCGCTATTGTGTAGATACGTCCACCTACCACCTCAATTGCCGCTTCGTCGAACATGACGCCGGTTTTCTGTTCATCAACACGGAATGATCTGCTGAACTCCGGTTGTCTGCCGACCGGCGTGACATCAAGCACCGTGCCAGTGTCAAACTCACCGAAAATGAGCATCAAGACATTCCCCGGTACGCGGGGATCTTTGGCCAGAAAACAAACCCTGTGGTCCTCGGACACATCAGCCTGGCGGCGCAAGACTGCAGGTTCCCAGTTGGGTGTGGCCGGCGCGCGCGCACCGCCTCGTTTTAAAAGATTTCCGATGAATTCCGACGGCGTGCGTATGGATTCCCTCACCCCAAGGATCGGGCGATACCAGCGCCCCGCATGCAGTGCCAGATCAACCGTGTCTTGATCCTGCTGCGTGCACCATTTTACCGAACATCGTACTTGCCGCGAACCGGGTCGACCGGCCTTCAAACGACTGACGACCTCGGCTTCGAAGGGCACTGGTCCGCCCGGCAGAAACAGCTTGCCGTTATAGCTGTCGCCAATATCGACAAATGACCCCCGGTCGGCGGAAAAGACAAACTCGGACACGGAAATTTCCTCGACCTCGACGAGGTGGACATCACCACTGACCGCGCGCAATTCGACCGGCAAGGGGATCGGGTGCAGATACTGCCCCACCACGGCACGGCTCGACCGCCAGGCATCGCGAATTACCCAGGCCGCCAGACCGCAGTTAACCGCCGCCAGCACGACAATGACCATGGTAATGCCGCCCGGCATGTAGAGCGGCATGCCGGTCCAGGGACGCAGCAGTGTATGGCCAATCGCGGCTGCACCGCCGGCGAGCACCAGTAACTGGGGGAAAATGATCGTCAACGGCATCCGACCATTCAATTCCTTCGAGGAAATGCGGAACCGGATATGCTTACGCACCAAACCGAATGTCGAGACGATGGCGACGCCCACGCGTGCCATGGCGTAGGCCTCGGTCGCAACTATCTTGCCGAATCCGCGCCCAAACTCCTCGTAATACAGGCAAGTCGCAAAGACGTAGGGTGCAAACAGCGCCACGAATACCAACGGGTTCGACCATATGGGCGGCACCTGCGTGAACAATACGATGATGGGCGTGGCGTAGTAGATCAACTTCTGCCAGCCATCGATGTAGGTCGCCGTTAGCGCGAAATAACACAGCCTTTGCGCAATGGTCAGATCGCGCGTGAAGGGAACGCCCTCTTCCCGGCAGACCTGCATGTTGCCCTCGCCCCAGCGCAGCCTTTGACGGCAAAAGCCCGGAAAATCGCTGGGCGCAATGCCGAAAGCCAGCGGTTCGGGGTGGAATGCGGTGTCGTATCCCAGTTTCTGCAGCTTGACCGCGGCATGCATGTCTTCTGTTACGGTGACCGCCGGAAACCCGCCAATTTCATCGAGGGCTGAACGCCGCAGAACCGCCGAGCAGCCGCAAAATGTTGCCGCGTTCCAGTGGTCACGCCCGGGCTGACCGACATAGTGAAAGAATGACTGCTCATGCCAAATCAGCGTCTTGCGTTTGTTGCGTCCGTGCTGAAACGAATCCAGATTGAAATAGTCCTGCGGCGTCTGCACGAGCACTGTGTTCGGATCATTGAAGTATCCGAGCAGGCGGTCCAGGAAGTCCCGCTGGGGCACATGATCTGCATCGAAGATCGCAACGAATTCTCCCGTTGCATGTAGCAGACCGTTGTTCAGATTACCCGCCTTCGCGCCCTCATTGCTGGTTCGCGCCAGATAACGGCAGCCCAATTCCTCGGCCAGGGCGGCGACCTCGGGCCGATTGCCGTCGTCCAGCAGCCAGGTGACGTGGCGGTAGTCCATATGCATGGCGCCAAGTATGGTGCGGCGAATGACGTCCAGCGGTTCATTGTAGGTTGGCACGAAGACATCGACCGTCAAATCACGCGATGCCGGGGCGACCTCCCGGTGTTTGCGCCGCCAGGCGGTCATTACGATAAGCAGAGACATCAGGAAACCGTAGAGTTCTGCGCCGTAAAATATCGCTGAGAACACTGGTGCCGCTGGATTGAAGATGGTGAGACGCCAGCCCAGATAGACGGTCGCACATGCCACATAAACTGCAAGGGCGACCAGACGGACATAATGGCGGTTCTCGCGGACATCCCGGTAATAGCCATCGATGGCCCGGATGTGGGATCGCCCGGATGAATTTCGGTTGCGTGCATGGAACGGCAATACGCTCGCCGTGGTTTCCGCATCTCCCCTGCTTCCTGAACTGTCGGCCACTTCTTTCACGAGCTTCTTTCCTGGCGCAGCGGGGTCACCGGCATGAACATCGGCAGTGCACTATTGTCTATCTACATCTCATCTAAACCGCCTGCGCGGCCACAACAACCGTCTGATGGATGCCTCAATTCCAAGTCCATACCAAGGATCAGCAATAACAGTGATTCTCGCCGGCGATCTTCTGCGCCGCAGCTGTTCGGTTGAACATCACTGAACCGCGCATTCATACAAGACCGTGTTCCTGCAATAGGGTCCATCGATTTTCGCCCAAGGTCGCATATCCGCTGAATTTACTGACCGAATCGGTGGTTATCCACTGCCAACTACTGCCCTGAAGCCGCGTTCGTTACCTCAGAACCCAACTTTTCAAATCCGATTTGCACGCCAAGGCGTTGCGCATTGGCAACACTCCTGGACTTTTTGTGATGACGCTTGGAAAATCATGTTAGCGAAGTTGGCAAAAATCCGGCACGAGCCTAAAGTGTGGCCAGATTACCGGTTCCGAGAATTTCGGACTGATGGGGAGATCTCACGATGAATTCGACCAAGACGGCAATTGCGGCAGCTGTACTGTTTGGCGGCTTAAGCACTTCAGGGCTGGCGGCCGACCTGGATCAACCGATGATGGCGCATGGCGGACCAACTATCGCTCTTTTCGCGGGCGCCGATGTCAAGCAGCGCTCCTGGTACACCTATGGCGGCTTTGTATTCTCACCGTTCGGCGATCTCACCCAGGATGGTTTTCTGGTGCGCGGCGTCGTTGGCGGCGGCGAATATGAGTATGACCTTCCGGCCGGGGAAATCGATGGCGAACATGTCAACCTGGAAGCCATGCTCGGTTACCAGATGTTTCTGGATCTGGTGCGGTTGAGCGTCTATGCCGGGGTCAATGTTCAAGATCACGATCACTCACCCAATGATCCGGGCAACTCGACGGCGGGAACCGAAGTCGGATTCTCAGCGACCGGTGAAATCGAAACTCTCGAAGCAGCACCCTTCTACGCCAATTTCAGCGGCACATTCTCGACCGCCAATGACACCTATTGGACCCGCGGCCGCATCGGCATGCACTTGAGCAGTTTCGTGATTGGCCCTGAGGGCACATTGAGCGGTAATGATGAGTATGACGCAGCGCGCATTGGCGGCTTCATCATGACCAATCTCGGCAGTTTCAATATTTCCGTGTCAGCGGGCTATGCTGATGTCGACGGCACCCAGGGCGACGACAGCGCCTATGGCACGATCGGAATTGGAACCGCGTTTTAGGTCGTTCTCTCGTCTTGCTGCACCATATCGCCGATGCCAATCGGTTTGATTGGCGGCCGAGGCGCAAAATACGCGAACTCATCAAGAGCGCGGCCATAGGTCCGGTGCAGATATTCCGCCAACGCCGGCGCACAATAGCGGCCCTGACACCGGCCCATGCCAAGGCGGGTGCAGCGTTTCAACTCACCGAGAGACTGAAAACCTGATTGCAGGCTTGCAGCAAGATCGCCCAGTGTCTGGTCTTCGCAACGGCAGATGACAGTGTCATCGGCATCATCGGCCAGGCCCGGGAGGTCGGCTGCAAACAGCTGCCAAAGAGCGCTTTGAAACCGGCGCTGGCGCGCAAGGTCCGTGCGCGCAACGAGGCCTTCCTTTGCAAGACCTGCCGGTATCGTGCAGCCGGTCTCACCAGCGGCTGCAAGGCCGGCCATCACACCTTCCGCCTGTGCGGCCCGCGCGCCGCCGAGCCCGCAGCAATCACCGACCGCGAACACCCCGGCGATGGTCGTGCAGCAGTCATCGTCGCGGCGGGTGACCAGATGCCTGCGGCCCGCATCATAGTCGTGCGCGCACCCCAAAAGACGCAACAGCTCGTTGGAGGGCATGAACCCGTAACCCATCAATACGGCGTCAGCCTCGAATGTCCGCACAGTCCCGCCTGCAAGGTGCGTCAAAGATGCAGACAGCCCACTCTCTGTCTGCGCAATGCCGGTCAGGACATGTCGATAGTGAAGACTGACATCTGCGGATTTCAGCGTACGAAGATAGCGTCGCCCCTGTTTCACAAGATCCGGTGCTGCCATGAACATCCGCCAGGCGGCTCCAAGTGTCGCCGGCCCGGGTTGAAACGCCAGTTCTGCGACGCCAACCACCTGCCCTCCAGCCTCTGCCAACTCGGCAGCAACCTGGAGGTTCAATGGCCCGTTGCCGGCGACCAGCACCCGTCGGCCGGCCAGCACACGGTAGCTGCGCAGAAGAGTTTGTGCCGCCCCCGTGGTCATGACGCCGGGAAGCGTCCAGCCGGGCACCGGAACCCCGCGTTCATAGGCACCGGTTGCAACAATCAGCTGCTTTGGCCGCAGTGCCCGGTTGCCCGAAGCATCCTGTATATGCACTTCGTGCGGCGACGAGGCGGCCCAGACCATGGCATCGAGGAAAGCGACCCCGGCGTCCCGGGCACGGGCAATCAGCTTCCGGCCGTCTGCTGCCTGGCCATCTTCGATGGAGGCCGCCACCCCGCCAAGTGTGGTAATCGGTTGCTTGAAGAACTGACCTCCCGGTACCGGGCGCTCATCCACCAGCACAACCCTGGCACCCGCTTCAGCAGCAACGGCTGCCGCCGTAAGCCCCCCTGCTCCACCGCCAACCACCAGAATGTCCGGCTCGTCAGAGACCTGTTGCCAATCGGGTGTGGACCCTCGTGCCGGTGCGGGTCGGCCAAACGCTTCAGGTGCAGGCACTTGGCGGCGAACGGTCATGGCGGGTGCGACCTTGGTCATGCAGGCGCGCTGGTTGGGCCGCCCGTCCACTTCCAGGAGGCATTCCTGGCAGACACCCATGCCGCAAAAGAGACCACGCGTGTCACCGGAAGCGGTCGACCTGTAGTCACTGATGCCACTGGCAGTCAGTGCCGCTGCAAGGGTTTCGCCTTTACGAGCAACAATCTCCCGTCCCTCGAAACTGATTGTCACGCCGAACTCGTCCGGCCCAATTTCGAAACCACGCGCACGCATGATTGGTTACAACCCTCAACATCACCTTCAAAAAACGCACGGGCAAAACCGCACATCTGAGTGTATTCTTTTCCTGATACGGCACAACTAGAGTGGATTTTTTCCAACACCTCGTGCTTTTGGATTTCGATGGACCTGGAACTGTGAAACTGCTGAACGGAAAAATCGCCTTGGTTACTGGTGGTGCAGCGGGCCTGGGTCTGGCTATCACCGAACGATTTGCGGATGCCGGTGCATGCGGCCTCTGCCTCGATACTGCCGACGCACAAGGCGACGTGCCGAAAGACTGGCTGGTCCATCGCGGCGATGTCTCCGATGAGGGCACCGTAAAGTCCGCGGTCGCAGAGGTCATGGATCATTTTGGCGCTCTGGATATTGTCGTTGCCAATGCCGGCATTGCGCCACCCTGGCGCGGGACGGCCGATATCGACATGGATGAATGGGATGCAGTCTTCGCGGTCAATGTCCGCGGCGTCATGACAGTCCTCAAACATGCCTCCTCCGCCATGCAGAATAACGGCGGTTCAATCATCGTCATGGGGTCGGTCAACTCGGTCCGCGGCCATGCGCCCCAGTCGCTTTATGTGGCCACCAAACACGCAGTGCTGGGCATCGTGCGGTCGGCAGCTCTTGATCTCGGCCGCCAAAATATCCGCGTCAACGCCCTCGGACCCGGACCAGTGGCAACCGATGCCCTGGTGTCACGTGCGCGCGACAGGGCCGCACAGGGCGGCCCGGGCGTGGATGAAACCCTGCATAACTATGCCGAGCACACCGCCATGGGACGGTTGGCCACGGAACGCGAGGTGGCCAATGCCGCCTTGTTTCTGGCAAGCTCGCTTTCAAGCGGCATCACCGGCCAATTTCTGCCGGTCGATGCAGGATTGTCGTGAACATGGGAGACACCGAAAATGCATGACCTTGCCGGCAAGACCATATTGGTGACCGGAGCCTCCAAGGGCATTGGCGCATCGATCGTTGCCACTCTGGGCGCTGCCGGTGCAAGTGTGATCGCCCATTACGGCCACGATCGTGCCGGCGCCGAGGCCGCCACCCGTGACATCCCCGCCGATCATGTGACACTGATCGGTGCGGATCTTACGCAGTCAGCCGACGTCGATCGGCTTTGGACCGAGGCAATGGCCTGGAAAGACGGTATTGATGTTTTCGTCAACAATGCCGCGGTGCTGCATCTCAAGGGTGGCATAGATGACAGCGACGACGCCTGGGATGAAGTCTGGGATGAAACCCTCAAGGTCAATGTGCTGGCGCCGACCCGCCTGATGCGTAACGCGGTGCGCCATTACCGCGATGCGGGCGGCGGCATGATCATAACCATCTCAAGCTGGGCTGCCCAACGCGGCCCGGGCAATCCGGACCTCATGACTTATGCATCCTCGAAGGCTGCGGTAATGGCCGCCACCAAAACCATCGCGCGAAACTATGCCAGGCAGAACATACTGGCCTACATCATCGCGCCCGGCGTAGTGCGCACCAAGATGTCGGAAGACACCGCAGCCGCGGTCGGCGGTGAGGATGTCGTGACTGCGGGCCTTGCCATGGGCGAATGGATCCCGCCATCTGACATCGCCAACCTGGTGACCTTCCTGTCAACCGGAACCTGCCGCCACCTGTCGGGCGCAACGCTTGATCTCAACGGCGCAACTCATATCCGGTAAACGGCTCCGGAACCATTTCAACCATCCAGCGTCACCAGCGAGAACAAACTTGCTCAACTCATCGCGGAGTTCGCCAAACAGCCCTTGCGGTTGGCCTAGCGCCCTCTTGTCATATTGGTGACGGGTCGCTGACGTGGCAATCCGGTGTATAGTTGTCGATGCTCGCCGAACCGAGGATCAATGCCTTAGGAGTTCATCAGGTGCTAATTCGCAAATTACGTATCGAGAAAGGTTGGTCGCAAGAGACGTTGGCGGAAATCAGCGATCTCAGCGTACGTACAATCCAACGGATCGAACGGGGCGGCAATGCAAGTCTGGAGTCTCTGAGCGCACTGGCCGCGGTTTTCGAGGTGGACATTGCCACCCTGACAACGGAGACGAGCATGTACAAGCAGAAAGAACTTTCAGACGAAGAGAATGAGGCGGTTGAGTATGCCCGCGACATCAAGGGCTTCTATAGCCACCTCGCAGTCTACATCATCGTGATTGCGGCTATGGCAGCAACCAACCTTTACATGGGAACAAACAATCTGTGGTTCATTTGGCCAACGTTGGGTTGGGGGCTGGGTGTTGTTATGCATGGCCTTTCGGTGTTCGAGATACTGTCTCTGTTCGATGTCGATTGGGAGATGCGCCAAATTAAGAAACGGATGCGGAGCTATCGGAACTAAATTTATAGACCTACTGGGGCGTTTCTCGTTCACACGGAACATGAAACGCTCTAAGTCATGAACTCATAAATGACCTAGTCCTGCAGCACGTTCGCCCGGCGTTCCAGATAGAACGAATAATAAGGCGGCAGAAGGCTGTCGGGTTGGTCGACACCGAGTGCTTCGGCTGCGTGATAGGGCCAGTTCGGGTCGGCCATGGTTTCGCGCGCCAGCGCAATGAGATCGGCCTTGCCGTCCTGAAGCACAGCCTCCGCCATATGCGGGTCGATGATCAGGCCGACCGCCATGGTCTTGATGTCCGCACCGCTTCGGACGGCTTCCGCATAAGGCACCTGGTAGCCTTGCGTCAGCTTGGTGGTGGCAAGTGTCGCCGGACCGCTCATGCCGCCGGACGAACAATCAATCACGTCAACCCCCAGCGCTTTGAGCTCAACTGCCAGAGCCACCGTATCCTCGATCGGCAGGCCGCCTGGAACATTATCCACCGAGGATGCGCGGTAGAACAGCGGCTTGTCATCAGGCCAGGCGGCCCGCACCGCTTCTGCGATCATCAGGGGCAACCGCATGCGCCCTTTCAGGTCGCCGCCGAACCGGTCGGTCCGCTGATTGGAAATGGGCGAAAAGAACGAATGAATGAGATAACCATGGGCGCCGTGTATTTCCACCACATCAAAACCGGCAGCAAGGCTGCGCTTGGTTGCCGCCACAAAAGCCTCCACCAGATCGGCAATCTCGGCTTCGCTGAGTTCATGCGGTACCGGATAACCGTCCTTTTCGGGAAGTGGGCTTGGACCCACCGTCTGCCAGATCGGTTCAGAACTATCCGCAGTTATTGGCGCTGCACCGTCCCAGGGGCGCGCACAGCTGCCTCTCCGGCCTGAATGGCCGATCTGGATAGCCGTCGCAACCCCGTGCGCCTTATAGCCATCGACGATCTGCTTCATGCCGGCGATCTGCCCGTCTTCCCAGATCCCGGTACAGCCATGGGTGATACGGCCATCGCGCATGACGCCCGTCGCCTCCACGAAAGACAGGCCGTAGCCGGCCAGTGCAAAGCGGGCATGATGTTGGAAATGCCAGTCCTGAACATAGCCACCGACTGCCAGATACTGGCACATGGGCGAGACGACAATGCGGTTTTTGAGCGTCAGGCCGCGAAGCGCCAACGGCGTGAACAACAAGGGACCTGTCACGGAATGGACCTTTGAATTGATGAAAGGGCGGGAACGGTCGCGACTATAGGCACTCAGGCCGCCATGCGTCCATCGAGTTCAGTCATCAGATCGTCGATCTTCTTGAGGATGGGTCTGAGCTGTTCCAGCCTCTGCTGACCCTCTTCACCCAGTTCCCTGAAGGTGGTCAGCGGCGCCCGGACATCGCCGACCGGACATCCAGCGACTTCGGCCAGCGCCTTTGAATAGCACTGGTGGCCATAGGTCGGGTGGCCCGCCTGGATGATCTTGTCGATCTTGGAGATCAGCCGCTGGATCCGCTTGGCGTCATCGATCCGGCCTTCAACGATGAAATCGCAAATGCGGTGGGACGCCCGTGGCATGTAATTGCCGTACGGATTGACATAGCCGACAGCGCCCATGGCATAGGATTCAACAATGCGCTGACCGGCAAACACATTCATGACGCCGTCTGTCTGCTCGACAATATCGAATACCCGGCCCATTTCCTGGCTGGCTTCCTTGATGTAGCGGATCTGCTCGAAGGCCTTGGTCAGCCGTGCCACCAGCTGTGCCGACATATCCACATTCGAGGTAAAGGGATTGTTGTAAAGCATGATCGGGATTGAGATTGCTTCGCAGATCGCTTTGTAATAGGCGAATATCTCATCATCCGTGGGAGTGTAGTAATAAGGCGGAATGATCATCAGGCCGTCGGCGCCAAGCTCTTCCGCCTCACGGCTGTAGCGCACCGCCGTCGGTGTATAGGCGTTCATCGAGCCGACCAGCACCGGTATCCGCTTATCGATGTGCTTGACCGTCTCATCGACAAACATCCGACGCTCATCGTCCGATATGGTGAGGAACTCGCCGGTCGTACCGAGGATGATGATGCCGGGCACGCCTTCGCTCAATTGCCAGTCGAGAAAGTTCTTCCATGCCGGATAGTCGATCTCTGAACCGTCTTCGGTAAACGGTGTAATCGTTACCGTATAGCTGCCGCGAAAATTGTGGGTCATGAGATAAACTCCAGAGATGGCGAACGTCGTGTTGTATATTGCCTGAGATTATCATAGAGCCGCAAAGTCTGTAAATCGCATCAGGAACAGGTCATGACCGGCCGGCAACTCAGTGCAGATGTTCTGGTGGTGGGTGGCGGTCTTGCCGGCTGCGCCACGGCCTATTTTCTCGCCCGGGACGGTGTCGACGTTCTGCTGATCGAGCAGCAGGATCTGAACATGTTGGCGTCCGGTGCCAATGCCGGCGGCATCCATGGCCAGATCCCGCACGAAATGTTCCGCGAGGAGGGCGAGGCCTGGACGCGGTTCTTCGCCCCCACACTGCCACTGATGCTGGCCTCCGCCGATCTGTGGGCAGGGTTCGAGGCGGAACTTGGAGCAGATATTGAGTTCTCCCGGTGCGGCGGCCTGCTGGTTGCGGAAACCGAAGCACAGATGCTGGAGATTGCCCGAAAGTCGGAGATCGATCTGGAATTTGGCGTCGACGTCGAACTGCTGGACCGCAGTGATCTCCGCAGCTTTGCGCCTTATCTCGCAGACCATCTGGTCGGCGGCGCCTACTGTCCCAATGAAGCCAAGGCGAACCCATTGCTGGCGACCCCTGCCCTGGCGAACGCGGCACACAGCCACGGTGCCCGGATCATGCGGCAAACCAGGTTGGAAGCTTTGGAGCCAACCCAAAGCGGGTTTCTCGCGACCACAACCGCAGGCGACGTTCATGCCGGCAAGGTGGTCAACTGCGCCGGTGCCATGGCCGGCCGGGTCGCCGCCATGGTCGGTTTTGATCTGCCGATCCAGGGCTATCCGATCCAGGTCAATGTGACCGAACCCGCAGCCCCACTGGTGCCGCTGCTGCTGTATTCAGGCGGCGAGCGGCTGACCCTCAAACAGACACCGCGCGGCGCGTTCCTGATCGGCGGCGGCTGGGCAGCACGTATCGATCCCACCAGCGGCCTGCCGGTGGTCGATCATCATTCGGTGGTGGAAAATCTCCGCTATGCCATTGCCGCCGTACCACAACTGGAACACGTCCAGTTGGTGCGCACCTGGGCGGCCATGGTCAACGGCACCAGGGACTGGCGGCCGGTCCTTGGCACCACGGACCGGGTCAAGGACTTCTATATGTGCATGTTCCCCTGGATGGGTTTCACCGGCGGCCCGATCGCTGCGCGGATTGTCGCCGACATGGTGCTGGGCCGCGAGCCGCAATTCGACCTCTCGCCATTTGCCCTCACCGGGTGAGGCAAACCCTCAATGCCGCAGGATTTTGGAAACAAACTCCTGGGCCCGTAGCGTCTTGGGCGCATCGAAGATCTGCGCCGGCGGACCGATCTCGACCACCGCCCCGGCATCCATCATGACGACCTTGGAGGAAACCTCCCGGACGAACGCCATTTCATGGGAAACGATGATCATGGTCATGCCCTCCGCGGCAAGAACCCTGATCGCATCGAGCACCTCATTGACCAGTTCTGGATCAAGAGCCGACGTCACCTCATCGAGCAGAAGAACGTCCGGCTTGAGCGCCAGCGCCCGGGCGATGGCGACGCGCTGCTGCTGTCCACCGGACAGTTCATCCGGATAGGCCTTGTGCTTGTCCGCCAGGCCGACCTTGGCGAGCAATTCGGCAGCTTCGGCTTCAACCGTCTTTCGATCCCAGCGCTTGATCTTGATCGGTGCGATCGAGACATTGCGCATCACATTCATGTTCTGGAACAAATTATATTGCTGAAACACGATTGCACATTTGTCGCGCACCAGCCGCAGGCTGCTCTTTGAGCCATAGTCGATTGTCTCTCCGTCCAGCACGACATTGCCACTGCTCGGCCGCAGCAATCCCATCAGCACCCGAAGCAGTGTGCTCTTGCCGGATCCCGAAGGTCCGATCAAACAGACGATCTCACCCTTGTCGACTGTCATGTTGACATCGTTGAGAACTTTCGTGCCCGCCACATAGGCGGCACTCAGGTCATTTATTTCCAGGTGAGGCAAACCGCTTCTCCATCCAGGCGCCAAGACGCGTCAAGGGATACGACAGGGCAAAATAAAGCGCGAGGATCGTGCCATAAACCAGGATCGCTGATATCCCCCGATTGGCTAAGATTTTCCCCGCAAATGTAAGTTCGACCACGCCCAGTTGGGAGGCAAGTGCTGTGTCCTTGATGAACATCACCATGAATGCGAAGGCCGGCGGCAATATCACCTTCCAGGATTGCGGCAGAACCACATAATAAAGCGTCTGCAACCGGTTGAAGTTCATCACCGAGGCAGTGTCCCACTGGGTCTGATGGATCGAATCAAAGCCTGCCCGGATGATCTCCGAGATAAAGGCCGTGGCGATGATGGCGATCGAGATCATCGCCACGCCGAACAACGAAACCTGGATGCCGATGCCCTGAACCCCGAACAGCACGATAAACAGGATCACCAGAAACGGGATGCGCCGGAAGGTTTCCACATAGGTAATCAGGATCATCCGCACCGGCAGCAGGGCGATGCTCTCGGATCGCCTGAAGTAAACGATCAGAAAGCCCAGAATGAAACCGACGCCGCAGCCGATGATGGTCATCAGCAGCGTGTTGCCCATCGCTTTCAGCAGAAACACTGAATTGTAATAGTTGAAGAAGCGCGGCACTTCGTTGATCAGGCGCTCGAACATCAGAAGATCTTCGCCTTGACCCGGAAGCCATGACGTCCGATGAGCGCCAGAATGAGGCTCGCAAGAACCGTAATCGCGATATAGATCGCCGCTGTGATGATGAACACTTCGATGGTGCGGAAGTTGGAGGCACTGACATTGATCGCCCGTCCGGTCAGTTCCTCCACGCCGAAGATCGCAGCCATCGATGTCCCAAGAACAATCCAGATATAGAAATTGGATAACGGCGCAAACAGCACCTTGGCGATATGGGGAATGACCACATAGCGCACCGACTGCAGGAGCGACATGCCGAGCGTTGCCGCCGCCTCCAATTCGGTGCGGCGCACCGAGGTGAAGCCCGCCCGCTGTATTTCAGTGAGATAGGCGCCGGAATTCAGCGTCAAGCCGATCAGCACTGCCCAGTATGGCGGTAGAAGAATGCCCACCTCGGGCAATGCGTAGACCAGGAAAAAGATCTGCACCAGCCCAGGCGTGTTGGTGAAAAACACCACATAGATATTGACCAGGCCCCTGACAACCGGTCCGCCCCATTCCTTGCCCAACGCCCCGATCAGTCCGATGATCGCGCCGCCCCAGAAAGCGAGAAATCCGATTTGCAGGCTGAGCCAGGCACCACCCAGCAGGTACGGCAGGTGTCTGGTCGCTTCGCCGAACTGAAACGTATAGTCCATGGCCGGGCCACCGCCGCGAGATGTTAAAGAAACTGCCCGGATGACGGCATGTCATCCGGGCAAGAATAAATTCAGTGTCTAGAAATAGGGGCTGGCGACAACCGGCTTGAGCATGGGTGCACCATACCATTCCTGCCACTTGTCATTGATTGTTCCTGCGCTGTGCAGGTCATAGAGCTTGATATTGAGGAACTGCCTCAAGCTGTCATTGCCCTTTGACACGCCAATCGCGCAATAACCGACAAACACGGTTTCCGGCAGAACCTTCCAGGTCACATCAGGAAAGTTCTTGGTATGCGCCATGAAGAAATCGATATTCTCGATAATCGCATCGGCACGGCCCTGGGCCACGGAGCGCACGGTATCGGCAATGCTGTCCACGAGAAGCATTTTCGCGCTCGGCAGCTCTTTCTTGAGGAAGTCGACCGGCCAGGTGGCGCGGATGTTGACCAGGGTATATTTGGAGTTATCAAACGCCTTCCAGGTGGTCTCGCTCACTTTGTCGGTGGTCAGAACAGCCATGGCTTCGGTGTGCAGTGGCACGGTGAAATCGATCAGTTTTGCCCGCGCCGCGGTGCGGGTCAGGGCACCGAGCGAAATATCGATCCTGTCGGACACCAGGAACGGCACGCGCTGGGGGGTTTCAGTCGGCACAAACTCCGCTTTCACGCCGATCGCCTCGGCCAGCTGGTTGCCGATATCGATATCGAAACCCTCGAACTGGTTTGTCGCTCCATAGGAACTCATCGGCGGGAAATTCGGGTTTACGCCGATTCGTATGGTTCCCTCCTTGATGATGTCATCGAGCGAACGGGCCTGCGACGGTGCCACGAACAGCAGGACCGAAACAACCACCGCAAGAAGTGTGGTGAAAAATCTCCTGAGCATAACGCTTCCCTTCTTTATTGTGTCCGGACGGTTCCAGATTACCACGAACAGCCAATTTCGTTTCAGGCACAGAGCCCCCGTTCTGTGCCAAGGTCACCATGTCAGCAGGAACGCTTTCCCGCGTCAACGGAAAGGTGGTCGACCGCTATCTACCCAACCTCACTTCCCAAACCATGCTTCCGTTTATACGCACGCCATGTCATCGCCCATTTTTCCGGATCCTCAAGCGGTTCGGCCTTGATTTTGGCAATCGTTTGGTTGTGCGGTGCAGTCTTGACGATCTCCGGATTGGTGTAGGCTTCGTGGCTGATCCGGGCCAGCACATCGACCCAGTGGTCAAGGTCTTCCCGGGAATACATTTCACCGGCTTCCGGTGTGAACGGCTCTGGAACCAGCCATGGTTCATGGGCCAGCCAGTAAGCATCGATACCGAAATCGATCATGCGGTTGGCCACATCGAACGTGGTCACTCCGGTATCCTCTTTCAGCTTCTCAAGGCTGTAGCGGGTCATTTCCATACGCCACTTGGTCAGATGCGGCTGGGACTTGGTGATGCCGGGGATCTCGAGCAGGCGTTTTTCCATGTAGTTGTTGCCAAGCACAGACAGGTCGGCCGCCTCGCAGATACCTTCCGCCCCCATGGCGCGGGTCCAGGAGTAGGACTTGATGACCTGCGGGACGTTGCCCCAGAACTCCCGCACCCGGCCAATACTGTCGGGCCGGTCCTGGTCGAGATGATAAGCATCACCATCGAAGGTCACCACCGGACATGGCAGAAACTCCGCAAGCTCCTCGGTACAGCCATAGGCGCCGACCGCCGGCCCGCCGCCCGCCTTGGGCGCACCGAACGTCTTGTGCAGCATGTACATGCAGGCATCGAAACCCAGCTCGCGCGCTTTGAGCTTGCTCATGACACCGTTGAAATTGGCGTGATCATAGAAGCACAGCCCGCCCGCCTCATGGACGATCCGCACCCATTCCTTGATGTCGGGATTATAGATGCCCATGTCGTCCGGATTGTTGATCAGAACAGCAGCGGTCCGGTCGGACACCGCAGCCTTCAGGGCATCGAGCGAGGGATAGCCATTGTCGTCGAGCATAAGGGTCACGACCTTGAAGCCCGCAGCCGCCGCGGTTGCCGCATTGCACGGATGCGCCTGGATCGAGGTGATGATTTCATCACGCTGGGCAAGCTGTCCCTTCGCCTTGTGATAGGCGCGCGTCACACACACATGGGTATAGGCAGCGTCCGCCCCGCCGCCCGCCTGGAACACGAACTGGTCCATGCCTGACAGCTCACGCAATATGAGATCGAAATTGTGGATGATCTCAAGGGTGCCCTGCAGGGTTTCTTGATGCTGCAGCGGATGGGTCTCGGCCACCTCAGGCCGCGCCCCGATCAACTCATTGATCCGGGAGTTGTATTTCATGGTGCAGGTGCCAAACAGGCTGACCCCCATCATGCCAAGCGTTTCCTGGGACAAGTGCAGATAGTGCCGCTGCACTTCGGGTTCGGAGAGCTCCGGCAGGGCCGGTGGTTCCTGACGGCGCATCTCCTCGGGGATCAGGCTTTCCCCATCGCCGACCGCTGCTGCGACCGCGTCATCAACGTCTGGAAACACCATGCCGCGCCTGCCTGGATGTCCCATCTCCATCACCACGGGTTCATCCCAGACCGCTGCGTGATAGTCGCGCAATGTGCCGTTACCGGTCATGACAACACCTCCCCCAGCGCGTCCGCCAGCCGGTCGATATCGGCCTTGGTATGGCATTCCGTGACGCAGAAAAGCGCGCTTTGGCCAAGTTCCGGAAATTCCCGCGACAGATCCTTGCCGCCGAATATGCCTCGCTCACGCAAAGCGCCGTTGATCTCCTGGACGCTTTTGGCCGCATCATCGAAATTGACCACGAACTCCTTGAAGAAGCCCGACGGAAATACCACCCGTGCGCCTTTGAGCGCCGACAATGACTGTGCGGCATAATGCGCCTGCTGGATGATCAGATTGCCGGCTTCCCGAAAACCCTCCGGCCCCATGAGCGCCATGTAAACTGCGCCGGAAATAGCCCACAGATAAGTCGAGTTGCCGGTCCAGTCCTTGCCCTTCTCGCGCATGCCGTAAGATGTCTGATGGGCGCAGCTCAGACCAAAGCCGAACTGTCCCGGTTTATCGGTTTCGGCAATGGAAATATTGAGCGTGTTATATTCATGGACATATTTCGCATCGTCCCTTGACGCGATGAAACCGCCGACCCCGCCACCGCAATTCATGTGCACACCGAGCGGTTGGGTCGAGCCGACCACGATATCCGCCCCATAGTCGGACGGCGCCTTCAGAACCCCAAGCGTGATCGGATCGACACCGACAATGGTTTCCGCGCCATTCGATCGCGCGATCTTGGCGATCTCCGCACCCTGGCGTTCAATCACCCCAACGTAAGACGGTGTTTCGAAATAGACCGCAGCTGTCTGTGATGAGATTTTCGCCTTGAGGTCATCAAGGTCAATCAGTCCGGTGCCTGGATCGTAACCCACCGGCACCACCGCGATGTGGCTCTCCATTTCGTCCGGTTCGCAATAATTGGCGATCACCGAGAGCCGCTCAGGATCACTTAAGGTCGGCAGAATAACCTCATTGCGTCCGGTAATCCTGGAAGCCATGCGGATGGCGTGGCCCGCCGCACAGCCAAAGGAATAGACCGGCATACCGACCATATCCATCTTCACCAATTCTCCGATCTGGCTGCAATATTCAAACCAGGTCTGGTTGCGTCCGTGATCCGATGATGGCGAGCCCCAGACATTGGTCAGGAACTCGGCGCGCCCCACCATTTCGTCACAAACCGCCGGCACATGGTGCTGCCAGCAGCCCGCGCCAAGGAAGTTCAGATTCTGTTCGCAGGTTGCGTTCCTGGACAGAAGATCAACCAGATGGCGCTTCAATTCTGCTTCGGACCGCAGTTGCCTGGGTAAGCGCAATGCCTGTTTCAGCCTGTGATCTTCCGGAATCTGCTCGAACAGTTCCTCGACATTCGAGGCGCCGATTGCATCAAGCATCTCCTGTTTGATGTCGGGAACCGAGTTTGCCATATAGGGATGAGCGGTTGGCGCATTCGAAGCCACGGGTGTTGCCTCCTTCTGCAGATTTGTTCTGAACAGCAGCGATCTTTACATTGCTGGCGCAATCATTCAATCGGATCTGTGGAACACATGAGGGCTTCAGCATGGACAACGATATCATCAGACAACTCATGGATGAACGGGAGATCAAATACCTTCTCAATGAATATTGCCGGGCGCTCGATCTGATGGACCTGTCATTGTTGGACGGTGTTTTCGCGCAGGACTGTATCGTCGAGTTCGGACCCGACGAACGGTTAAACAGTACCGGTCTGAAGCAGGTGAAAACGGCCCTTCAACGCCTATGGCGGTGGAGCCGGACTTCGCATCATCTGTCCAATGTGCAGATAGCGTTCGATGGCGCCGACCGGGCAAATGCGGTCAGCTATGTCATTGCCTGGCATGAACGTGCCGACCATACGGCCGCGACCATCTATGGCCAGTATCACGATCAACTGGAGCGCACCGGGCTTGGTTGGCGCATCTCAAGCAGAACCATGTATATGAACGGCTGCGATGCGGGGTTCACCGTTGATATCCACCCGTTCCCGCGAAAATCCGCACCGGAAGGCTGGGTCGCCCCTCAGATCGACCGCTAAGCCGCAGACACTCTGAGCATCATGGTCTGGCCCGGCCCTGTGTGTACGCGGATGAAACCGCTGAGCTCCGCATCAAGGTCACGGTCACCGGTATCGACCAGAAGCCGGCTGGTATCCAGCGCAATCAGTTTTTCAGCAGCCGCAACAACCATGATGTTGTCGACACCGACCCGTTGTATGACCTTAGCACTGATCTGTTGATTACCCCGTCCCAACAAAAACCCCTGACCGCCGATCACACCTGTGATGATCCGCGCTGATCTTCCATCCAGAACAGCCAGCAAATCCGCCTCGGAGGCGTCCTTCACCACCAGATCACCATCAAGCACGACATCGGCGCCAAGCAAGGTGCCTTCAAGTCCCATATGCTTCAGCAAATTTTGTGTGGTGCTGCCGGGACCAATAATATGCAGCATGCCGGATGCCATCTGTTCGGCGATTTCGCGTGTAAGCGCGTTCAGTTCACCTGCTCCAGATGTCGTGGATGCTGCCTTTGCGTGCTGGATCAGCCTACGTTCATAGGGCACCCTCGCATAGCCGAACAACCTGGCCGACAACCGGTTCCGGCGCTGTTCTTCCTCGTCAATGTCCATGATTTCCGCATCGGCCAGCCTGATCCGGTCAGACCCATCACTGAGGAATTCAGCGGCCAGCCGCCCGGCACTCGCAGGACCCGTCGCAAACACCGCAGAGTGCATCTTCACACCGGTCGGAATACCGAGCAACGGGATCTGCTGACCGGCGATCTGAAAGATATCGCGCGCGGTTCCATCCCCGCCGGCAAACAGGATCAGATCGACCCCACGTCCAAGCATCGCCTGTGCCGCTGCCGCGGTATCGCCCGCATCGCTGGCACCCGCGCGAGACTGGCCGACGATATGAGGATCAAGCCCCGCCGCCTGGGCAACGTTTTCGCCCATGTCGCCGGCAACGGTGAAAAGTTCGGGAGCGCCGTGTGTCCATGCCGCAGCAACCAGGGCTATCCCTGTCCGCTCATTGGCCAGGGGCTCGGCTCCCAGCATCCTTGCCCGCTCTAAGATCGCCTCTCCGTCTGTGCCCTTGAGCCCGACCTTGCCGCCCATGCCGGCGATCGGATTGACAATGAGACCGACACTGACAGCCATAAGTCCCGCCTAGCCAACGACCGCTTCGGCATCGATCTCAAGCTCGTAATCTCCCACCAGATCGGAAATCTCGAGCAGTGTGTTGGCTGGGCGCACATGGCCGAAGTAGCGGCCGTGAACCCGTGACGCCGGTTCCCATTGGTCGGCACTTTTGAGGTAGACCCGGGTGCGCACAACATCGTCGAGCGTGCCGCCCAGGGCTTCGATGCTGGCGGCGATCTTGTCGAGGATGTAGACGGTCTGTCCGCGCACATCGCCCTTGCACACCACCTCGCCTTCGCCATGGGTGGCCGTCGTACCGCTGACCAGTATCCGCTCGCCAATGCGTACCGCGCGGCTGTAACCGGCAATCGGCTCGAACTCGCTGCCGGTGTCAATTCGCAACCGGCCTGGCCGGCTTGGTATCTCTGCTGCTTCGAACACCTTGGGGAAGCTGTCGAGGTGATGGCTCAGATCACCGGAAGCGGTGAGGAACGGCGGCCGGCGATATTCATCGCCACAGTCACCGGGGATGCGCTGTGTTGCGCCAAGCGCATCAGCGATCACATCGTGATCTTCGCGATCAAGTTCAAACGACAATATCCGCTGATTGTCGCTGCGGTGTTCACTCTCGCCCAACCGCGCACCGACGATCACCGCACCGACCGCCGGCTGCTCCAGCACCCATCGGGTCGCCACATTGGCCACCGATACGCCGTGCTTATCGGCAATCTTCCTGAGCGTCGCCAGCAGTGTCTGGAGCGCACTCCACCCACCAATCTGATCGAGGAAACGCCGGTACTTCATCTTGCTCCAGTCGGCAACATCATCTGCCGCCGGCTCCTCGGCCCCAACCCAGCGGTCGGTCAGAAAACCACCGGCAAGCGTGCCATAGGCCAGCAGCTTGACCCCGTGGGCCAAACAGCACGCGGTCATGTCCTTGGACGCCCGCCGGTCGAGCAATGAAAAACAGACCTGGTTCGAGGCAATCTCGATGCCGTGATGCAGGAGAAGATGGAGATGATCGGTGTTGAAATTGGTCAATCCCAAATGGCCGATGAGCCCTTCATTCTTGAGCGCCATCATCTCGGCCATGGCATCGAGGTAAGCCGGGTGCTGATACATCCACCAATGGAACTGCAACAGGTCCACCCGCTCGATCTTGAGCCTTGCCAGCCGTTCAACGATCCCGGCCCGCACCACCTCGGCGGTCATCGGGCCGGGCTCGGGGCACCATTTGGTGAACATGTGCGGCCGGCAGTCTGGCGGCAGGTCGAATGCGCCCTCGCCCGCCCGCTCGAGAAACCGGCCTGAGATCACCTCGGCGCTGCCGTAGTGATCGGCCATGTCGAAGGTGTCGAAGCCCTCGGTTGCGTAGTCCGCCATGGCGGCTGAGGCCGGTTCGGGATCGAGCAGTTGCCCGTCGCGCTCCATGTCGGCAATCTGCCACAGGCCGGTGACAATCGGACTGATCTCCAGACCCGGCGCAAGCACGGACCGATGTGCGATTTCTGACATGGGCGTTGTACTGTCCTCAATGGATACTTAAGTCATACGACCGATAACACCGCATCTCGCCCGGCGGCAAGCACGCAGGACAGCTGCAGATCGCTCTTTCACCGCGGCATAGCGTTCGTGCTATAGCGTCAGCCCAACGAATCAACTCTCTGGAGCAAACATGATTCCCTTTGCTATCGCCGGTGTGCAAATGCCGGTTCCAGCCTACCATCTCAATCTGGAGGCCGTGGTGCACCGGATCGACATGGTGATGGCCCGCTTTCCGTGGGTCCAGATGGTCATGCTCTCCGAACTTGCCCTCTGCGGCCCGATACACAACCAGCCGGTCAAACTCCCCGGGCCGGAAGAAGAAACACTGAGTGCGGCGGCGGCGAAACATGGCATCTGGCTGGTTCCCGGCTCAATCTTCGAGCAGGATGAAAACGGTCAGGTGTTCAACACAGCGCTTGTCATCGATCCGGCAGGCACTGTGATCAAACGCTATCGAAAGATGTTTCCGTTCCTGCCCTATGAGCAAGGCGTGGCGGCTGGATCCGAGTTCTGTGTCTTCGACGTGCCCGAGGTCGGACGGTTCGGCCTTTCGATCTGCTACGACATATGGCTACCGGAAACCACTCGCACCCTGTCTTCCATGGGCATGGAGGTGTTGCTTCATCCAGTGCTGACCGGTACCATCGATCGTGATGTGGAACTCGCCATAGCGCGGGCCACGGCGGCTCAGTTCCAGTGTTATGTGTTCGATATCAACGGACTCGGCGCTGGTGGAGTGGGACGGTCCACTGTTGTTGACCCAACGGGAACGGTGCTGCACCAGAGCGGGGCGGGCGACGAGATCATTCCGATCGAGATTGATATCGCCCGTGTCAGACGCCAGCGAGAACGCGGGCTCAACGGTTTGGGACAGCCATTGAAGAGCTTTCGGGACCGTCCGGTCGATTTTCATGTCTACGACAGATCGAGTGGCCTCGATGCTTATCTAACGTCATTGGGCCCTCTCGCCATGCCGCATCGAATGGATGGTGAGGTGCAGACCGGTGAGAAGGAACAGACGCGGGTGCCAAAGCCGGCACCGGTGAAAATCGTCGGATAGGCAGCCTGGCCCTTCCAGGGAGGGCGCCACGACGCGTTGAGTGCATGACACAGCAGACCGCTAAATCAACAAGATCACTGGCAGAATATTACAGCGGCAACCAACTACGCATCGACCGGTGGACATCTCTCAAGTCTGCAACGGCGCGGCTTGCTGAAAATCCCAACGCCCGGATCCGGGACAAACTGATTGCCAAAACACGCGACCTGCTGAGTGTGCTTGAACCGATCGAGCTCTACTGGGCCCACCCCGGCCATCATGCCTTTGCCGATCTCAGAATTGAACTTGCCGACGAGCGCTACGCCCAGCTGGCCCATTCGGTCAAGGCGATCGTACGTGCGCTGCAAAGCGGCAGCTATCGGAGGCGTCCCTTTATGCGCCACGATCCATCGGACGCAGAAGAGCCTGATCTGCGCGATGAGATCAGTGAATACCTGACGGCCGAGCGCCCATATTTCGAAATTCTGGTTGTCGACCGTATGAGCTCCGTTCAGGAGGAGATGCAACGCCAGGCGCTCAGGCATATGCGCAAAACGGAAGACAAGTTCATTTATGAACCGGTGGTGGTTCCAAGCATTGAAGACGCATTGATCGCGGTGCTGTTCAATCACAACATTCAATCTGTCGTCATCCGTCCCGGCCTCGAACTTGAATCGCAAAACGACCTGCCGGTTCTCAAGCGGTACCTGAACCGCGTCGGCGATGAAAACATGGCGGAGATCGACCCCGACGATTACGGGCCGGAACTGTGCCGGCTGATCAACAAGGTGCGCCCCGAGCTGGATATGTTTCTGGTCACCGACCAGTCAGTGGAAGACATTGCCGGCCGTGATCTCGGCGGCTGCAAACGGGTTTTCTACAATCAGGAAGACTATCTGGAACTGCACCTCAATATTCTGCGGGGTGTCGGCGCACGCTACCAGACACCTTTCTTTACCGCACTCAAGGAATATTCCCGCCAGCCAACCGGCGTTTTCCATGCCATGCCGATCAGCCGCGGCAAGTCGATCACCCGTTCCCACTGGATCAGGGACATGGGCGATTTTTACGGCATGAACATCTTTCTGGCTGAAACCTCGGCCACTTCAGGTGGTCTCGACAGCCTGCTGGAACCGCATGGGCCGATCAAGCGTGCACAGGAACTCGCAGCACGGGCGTTCGGGTCCAAGCACACCTTCTTCTCCACCAACGGAACGTCAACCTGCAACAAGATCGTCGTCCAGGCGGTGGTCCGGCCCGGCGATATCGTTCTGGTCGACCGGGACTGTCACAAATCTCACCATTACGGCATGGTCCTCTCAGGCGCACAGGTCGTCTACCTGGACAGCTATCCGCTCCAGTCCTACTCAATGTATGGAGCCGTTCCCCTCCGCGAAATCAAGCACACCCTGATCGAACTCAAGGCCGCCGGTAAGCTTGACCGCGTGCGCATGCTGCTGCTCACCAACTGCACCTTTGACGGCATCGTCTACAATGTCGAAAGGGTCATGGAAGAATGCCTGGCGATCAAACCCGATCTGGTTTTCTTATGGGATGAGGCGTGGTTTGCCTTTGCCCGTTTCGGTCCGACCTACCGGCAGCGCACCGCGATGCATAATGCGCAGATCCTGCGTGAGCGATACCGCAGCGAGGCCTATGCGCTGGCTTATGAGGAACATCTCGAAAAGATCAAGGGCGCCGACCACGAAACACTTCTCTCAACGCGCCTGATGCCAGATCCCGCCAAGGTGCGCATGAGGGTCTATTCAACCCAGTCGACCCACAAGACGCTGACCGCCCTGCGCCAGGGTTCGATGATCCATGTCCATGACCGGGACTTCAAGGGCGAGGTCGCACAGGCGTTCCACGAAGCCTACATGACCCACACATCGACATCGCCTAACTACCAGATCATCGCGTCGCTCGATGTCGGGCGCCGTCAGGTGGAACTTGAAGGCTTCGAACTTGTACAAAAACAGGTCGAAGCCGCCATGGCGATGCGCAAAGCGATCTCGGCCCATCCTCTCCTGCGTAAATATTTCAAGATCCTGACTGTCGCCGACATGATACCGGAGGCCTATCGCTCGTCTGGCATCCAGTCCTACTGGGACCCGGAGCATGGCTGGAACGACATCTGGCAGGCGTGGGCGGAGGACGAGTTTGCGCTCGATGCCACCCGCGTGACGATTTCCGTCGGCGCCACCGGGTTCGATGGCGACACCTTCAAGAACCAGGTGCTGATGGATAAATTCGGCATCCAGATCAACAAAACCTCCCGTAACACGGTTTTGTTCATGACCAATATCGGCACCAGCCGCTCATCGGTCGCCTATCTGATTGAAGTCCTGGTCGAGATAGCCTCGGATCTCGACATGCAGCTTGAAGACGCCGGCCGTGCCGAACGCAGGGTGTTTGAAGACAAGGTAACGCGGTTGACGGAGGAGCTGCCACCCCTCCCCGATTTCAGCCGGTTCCACACCGCATTTCGTACCGAAGACGCCAGCGACACCCGCGAGGGAGATATCCGATCCGCATTCTTTCTCGCCTATGAAGAAACCAACTGCGAGTACCTTCCACTGGAAAGCGATGCGCTGGAAAGTGAGATGGACCGAGGACGCGAGCTGGTCTCGACTTCCTTTATTATTCCGTACCCCCCGGGTTTTCCGATACTGGTACCCGGGCAAGTCATCTCCAGGGAGATCCTGACCTTCATGCGCGAACTCGATGTGAAGGAGATACACGGATATGAGCCCGAACTGGGACTGCGCATATTCACCGAAGCAGCCCTCGCACCGCTCATAAGTGAGGATCGCGCCGCGGCTGAATAAGCGACATCGCACTGAACAAAAAACTGATCATCAAAGGGAGGGACACGACAGATGGCTGCCAAGAAAAAGAAACTGAAAAACATTTCAGAAATCCGTCGCTACTTTCATCGCAATGACGGGCCGATATATTTCATCAGCGCAACCAATTTCAATCTTCTTGGAATCGATGAATGGGTTAAGAACTTTAAATATATCAATTACATAGACTGTTATGACGGCCGTCACCCGAACGTATTTTGCCCCGCCGAACAGCCTCATGGCGAATTTCAGTCAATCGAGGACATCAACAACTACCTGCTCCAGCACAAAGATGTGCTCGACTACATGAAGGGCCGGAAGGGCAAGCCCAAGCTGGTGTTCCTCATGTTCGACGGCGAAACCGAGAAACTGGCAAAGAAGATCGGCGGTTCGGTCTGGTTCCCAAAGGCCAAACTGCGCACACGGGTCGACAATAAGATCGAGACTGTCCGCATCGGCAACAAGGCGGGCGTGCCGAGTGTCCCGAACACCCTGTCGGAAGTTAAAGACTACCAGCAACTCCAGAGCGTCTGCAAAAAGGCCGGCATCGGCAATGATCTGGTGCTGCAATCGGCATTTGGAGATTCCGGCCACACCACCTTCTTCGTAAAGTCTGAGGACGATTTCCGCCGCCACGAACATGAAATCGTCGGCGAAGGCGAAATCAAGATCATGAAGCGGATCAATTGCCGGGGTTCCGCCATCGAGGCGTGCGCCACCAAGAGCGGAACCATCGTCGGTCCCCTCATGACTGAACTGGTGGGGTTCAAGGAGCTAACACCATATCGGGGTGGATGGTGCGGCAACGAGATTTTCGACAACGCCTTCACTCCGAAAATCCGCGAGCAGGCCCGCGCATATACCGTTCAGTTCGGCAAGCAACTCACCAAAGAGGGCTATCGTGGTTATTTCGAGCTCGATTTCCTGATCGACCTCAAATCCAATCAGATCTATCTGGGTGAGGTCAACCCGCGCATCACCGGGGCAAGCTCAATGACCAATCACGCAGCCTTCGCCCATGCGGACGCACCGCTGTTCCTGTTCCATCTCCTGGAATTTTCCGATGTTCCCTTCGACCTCGACATAGAAGAACTGAACGCGCGCTGGTCTGATCCAGACAACATCGATTCCTGGTCGCAAATGGTCATCAAACATACCGACGACACGCTGGATATTCTGACCGAGGCGCCTGAAACCGGTATCTGGCGCATGGCCAGCGACGGCACTATCGAGTATGACCGGTTTGACTATCACCGCCGGGCGGTGGAAAGCGAGAGCGAGGCCTTTTTCCTGCGCATCCTCAAGCCGGGCGAGTATCGCTACGAGGGGGCGGATCTCGGCATACTCGTCACGCGCGGGCGGTCGATGACCAACAAGTTTGAACTCATGCAGAGATCGAAACGCTGGATCGAGGGTATCAAGTCCCAGTTCAAGGCCAAACCTCTGGCTGCAGCCGAACCGGTGCCGACCTTCAGTGAACCGGTCTTCAAGATACTCTGAACAACCTTGGATGGCGCGAAAGCACAGACGATATGGACCTGACATTCGAGGCCATCCGCGAAGCGCTGCCGGGACCAAAATGGCAGAAGTTGTTCAATCGGTTGTGGCCGGCCTATGAGCGGTGGTACCAGCTAAACGGGCTTGAGGACCGGCCGTCTTATCTGAGCTGCTCCCTGGCTCTCAAACGTTACATGCCGGAGCTTGAGCCGGTCTATGAAAGCTTGTGCGAGCTTGCCGGCGGTGGTGATGTTCAGGCGCGGTTTCTCAGTCTCTATGGACCACCGCCCTATATGTCCGGTTGCTCCCAGGCGATCTGGCCTGGCGACAAGCCCATCCTGGTGCGCAACTACGATTACAGTCCGCTGACATTCGACGCCGTGCTGCTCGAGACCCGGTGGTTGGGGCGGACGGTTCTCGGCGTCAGCGATTGCCTGATCGGATTGACCGATGGCATCAACGACCAGGGCCTCGCCGTTTCCCTGACATTCGGCGGGCGGCGGGTAACGGGCAAGGGCTTCGGCGTTCCGGTCATATTACGTTATGTGCTGGAAACCTGCTCGACCGCCGAGGAAGCCGCTGACGCCCTTAGCCGGATACCAAGCCATATGGCTTACAATGTCACTGTTCTCGATAAGTCGGGAAATTGGCGAACGGTCTATCTCGCTCCCGACCGCAAACCAGTCGTCACCCACGCATCCGTTGCCACCAACCATCAACAACGGGTCGAATGGTCAAGCCATGCCCATGCCACGGCAAGTGTCGAGCGTGAGCGCCTGCTGCTCCAGAAACTGACGCTGCACAAGCCGTCGCGCGCCGAATTCATCGGTGCGTTTCTGCGCCCGCCACTCTACAGCACCGCCTTCGGACGGGGTTTCGGCACGCTGTTCACGGCAGTCTACCAACCGACAGAACCCGGGCTGGACCTTTATTGGCCCGGCGCCAAATGGCACCTGCCGCTTGGTGCGTTCGAGGAAGGTGGAATGCGGGTGGTCTATCCCGGTGCACCGGCAGCAGCACACGGTTCGCTATGACGCAAACAATCTGATTGCCGGTGCGATCAGGTTACAGGTCTTGGCGGTTCCCAAGCGTTCCAGGGACCCTAGATTCGAACCACATTGACCGAACACTTTGCGTGCCGGACGACCCGGGCCGTATTTGGGCCAAGCAGATAATCAGACAGCTGCGGGCGATGGGCGCCGATGATGATCTGGTCCGCATCTAGTTCATCGGCGACATCGAGGATCTGCTCATAGACCGTTCCATGGCGTGCGATGGTTTCCGCCTTGACGCCTTTGGGCGTGTGCTCGGCGACAAAGTCGTTGAGATGATCCAGGGCGTTCTGGACGATCTTTTTCAGATCGTAGTCTTCCGATCCACCCATTTCGCCGCGAATGGCGTAACGGTAATCGATGCCCGTTATCATGTTTGGCACAACGGTCATGATCGCCAGTTCAGCACCTTGATGCTTTGCCTGCTCGACGCCCGAGTGCAAGACCTTGACAGAGGTTTCCGTATCACCCAGATCGACCGGGATGAGTATTTTCTTGGTCATGCCGCCTAACTCCTATCTCCAGAGCGGGTTTTGTTTATGTTGGTTCACTTGACCTGGTTTTCGCGTCTGCTGGCCAGGCACGGTCCAGGCCGTGGTCTGGGTGACCACTACAGCAACCCGCGTCCGATTGGAGGCGGACAAGTTGCTGTAGCACTTTTGAGCCGATCAACTTATCCGCCGAAAATCGCACACGATTTTGGGCGGGTTGATCTTGTGGGCCGTAACGCCGTCCAGCGGGCGCGAAAACCCGGCCTTCGGTGGGCCAAATCAGCCCCCCGGCTGCGTTGCAGCGCTTGCCCGATACACCACATCGCGCTGCGCGCTGCGCCTGACCGGCCAACTGATTTGGCACCATCAAGTGATCCAACATAATCAAAATCCGCTCTAGCTGCGTTCGGGACGCAAATACAGCAACACAAGGCCAACGAACATCAGGAAGATGGCGATGTTCAGGATCGAAACGTCCGCTGCCGGATTGATCGCGGCAGCCGGGCTGGGCAGCTCCGGTGCAAGTGCCGCGGCCTGCCGCAATGTCGGATCGACAAGAAGCTTTCCGGGAATTGCCGCAGTGATCGTCTTGATTGTCGAGGCCGGTATTGGCGCAATTGTGGTTGAGATCGAACTTGGACCCTGGTCACCGACCGCATTTCCCGCGACCGGAGCCATTCCTGCGAGAACGACCTGTACGCCGAGTGTATCGATCGCCTGCCGCTGTGCACGGTAGGTGTTTGCTGGCACCCGCACTTCACGCAGGAACGGATAGCGTACCAGATTGGCACCCTCCTTCCAGCTTTCCAACGGCAGGATCTTGAACGCAACACCGTCGATCATACGGGCAATCGCCTGATTGCCCAGCGGCGCCACAACAAGTGCGGCATCAGCCTGGCCCGACGTCAGGGCTTCGATCACGGCTTCAGGCGTACCGGCGGCAACCGGCATCGCCGTTGCCTTAAGGCCAAGACCCTGGATCAGAACCGCTGCCAGACGATGGGTGTCTGACCCCTCCGGTCCGGTCGCCAGCATCTTCATGCCGGCTAAATCGCTGCGGCCGACAATATGCACAACGTTCTGGCCGACCACCGCAACCGCCTCAAACTGGTCGTCACGGGTCGGCACGGTGCCGGACAGATCAAAGAACGCATCTGCACCGACCAGAGCCAGCCGGGCGTCTCCTGATGCGATATTCGCCAGCGGACTGCCGTCCGTTGAAACCTTGACCTCACGGCCGGTAAACGCCCGACGGGCAGCCCGCAATGCCGTGGTCGCAAGACCGGATGCCGCAATCGATGCCGATGAAGACACCACCAGTGGCGCTTCGGTGGTCACCGAGCCACCCTTGATCAGTCCCAGCTCCAGCAATGCTGCACGCGCCACCGACGCAGCCGACAGGCCTTCGATCTCAACCTTGCCATTGAGGGATTGCATGGTGTTGGCGTCGATCTTGCCGGCCAGTGCCCTGATCGCGCCGCCTAAGTTCTTGTGCCGGCTAAGTGCATCGGCACGCGCCAGAGGCGCTGCATCATAGGCCGGGAAGAACTGCAGATCGTCGCGGAGCACCACCAGATCATATTCAGCGATCTGGCCATCCGTTGTGTAGATTTCAGCCACATCCACGCCGCCATCGAGCAGCTTGTCGTAAAGGCTCGCACGATCATCAAGCTTGACCACATCGACCGTGCCGAACGACATGCCATAACGTGCAATCAATGGTGACAACCCATCGAGCGGTCGACTCTGGAAATCATCCTCAATGCCGAGCGTCATGCCCCCTGCCCGAGACACCAGATCTGACAACGTGCTGATGCCGAGATCCTTTGCCTGGGAAGCGCGCATGGCAAGGCCGTAATTATTGGCGAAACCAAGACGCGGCAGCCAGGTCAGTCCAAGCGGTTCGTAAAGCGCCTTGACCCGTTCGGTGGCCTTGTCGCCGTCCGACATGGGGTTCTGCCCGAGCATGACCAACCCGGTACCATTATAGTCCGGATAGACATCGATATCGCCACGCTTGAGTGCTTCGAGGATGGCCTGGGTACTGGCATATTCCACCGGCCCCTCGACCGCCAGCCCCTGGTCCTTGGCCAGGATCGCAAACATATGCGACAGGATATTGCTTTCACCAAAGTTCTTGGACCCGATCTTGACGGCAGCGTCCTCCTCACTACACCCGGTGAGAAGCAGACATGCGGTAAGAAGGCAAACCAGAATACGACTAGTCATCTTGCGTCTCCCTTTCCTTACGCTTCTGCCTGGCCGGCCGCGGCGCCACGCGCCTCGATCGGTTTCGGCAGGTCGGTCCGCTCTTTTCGGATTTCTCGAAGGAAGCCGACTATCTGCAAAAGAACGATCGCCGTGAACGGTATCGCCCCGGTGATCGCCATGGCCTTGGCAACTGTCACCGATCCGGAGAACAGCGTGCCGGCCGTGAGTGCTGCAATCAGCGTGCCCCAGACCATCTTCTGCAGGATCGGCGGATCCAGATTGCCATCGGTTGTCATCATCGAGAGCACGAAGGTGCCAGAGTCCGCCGATGTCACCAGGAAGATGAACATCAGTGCGACCGCAAGAATGTTCAGGATATTACCGGCTGGGAAATACGCCAGGAAACCGAACAGGGCCTTGGTCACATCTTCGAAGATCAGCTCCTTCAGGCCGCCGCCGCCATGCATCTCAATGTAGAAGCCGGCCGCGCCAAACACGGCAAACCACAGCATGGAGAATATGGTTGGAACCAGGATAACCCCGCAGCAGAATTCACGGATCGTCCGGCCGCGTGAAATACGCGCGACGAAAATCCCGATGAACGGCCCCCATGCGATCCACCAGATCAGATAGGTCAGCGTCCAGCCGGCGCTCCAGCCGGCCAGGCCTTCGAAGGGGAACAGCTTGAACGACATGGTGATCATGCTCGACACGTAGGCGCCGATCGAATCAATGAACGCTTCGAGAATGAACTGTGTCGGGCCGGCAAACAGCACCAGCAGCATGATCGCAATGGCGATAATCATATTGACGTTGGACAATATCTTGATGCCCTTGTCGACACCGGTTGTGGCCGACAGCATGTAACACACGAACAGGATCGCCAGGATGGTCAGCGACATGCCCACTGTCTCGGACGTGCCGAATGCGTAGAACGATCCAGATCGCACCGCCAGGGTGCCCATTGCCAGCGATCCGGCAAGGCCGAACACCACCGACAACACCGCCAGGATATCGGCAAGTTTACCGGCTGATTCACCGGTTTTGCCACCGAACAGTATTTTGATTGGTGTCGAAATCATTGACGGCTCGCCACGCCGGAAGGTGAAATAGGCGATCACCAGCGCACAGACCGCATAAATCGACCAGGCATGCAGGCCCCAGTGAAGATTGGTAATGACCAGAGCCTGGCGTGCCGCCGCCGGCGTGCCGCCTTCCATCCCCGGCGGCGAGATATAGTGATACATCGGTTCGGCAGGGCCCCACAGAAGGAGGCCTGAGCCCATACCGCCGGCAAACAACATGGCGATCCAGGAGGGTGTTGAGAATTCCGGCTCCTCGTCATCGGCGCCGAGGCGGATCTTGCCGTAAGGACCGAACGCCATGTAGCCGCTCAGGATCACAAAACTTGTGCAAATAAACAGCCATGCCCAACTGCCGCTCTGCAGCATGTAGTTGGTGAAGCCGAGCATTGTGCCGGTCATACTGGCTGGATCGATCAGGCCCCATGCGCCGATGGCGACGCAAAATCCCATCGAGACAACGAATACCAAATTCAAGGACAATCCGGCTTTTTCGCTATTTTCAGACATGGCAGGTCTCCCCTCGTCACCTGTTTACTGGGTCCCCACTCAACCCAGGCGAACTGAAACTCCAAGGGATGGTAACTGGCATACAAACAATAGGCAACCCGAACGCGTGTCATCCAGCCTTCGACGGCCGCCAGTAACATGCGCCCTGCTCGCGCATGAGCCGCACGATTTTGCGTTCCGATTCGCTGTAACCGCCGAGCGAGATTACCGCTTCCTTGGGTGTCGGTTTGGTCGAACGAAAAAGTATGATTCACAAACTTTTGTCTCTAAAATTTTTGCATGACTACAAAATTATTGCACTCCTCGTCCCCTTAGTTATAAGGAGACAGAACAGCGTGTTAGAAAGAAAGAGAGACCGGTGGCAGGGCTTCGAGAGCGTCAAAAAGTAGACCGCTCAAAGCGTATTCTGGAGATTGCGCGTGAGCGGTTTCAGCGTCTGGGCTATGACGCAGTGACAATCGACAGCATCGCGTCTGAGGCCGATCTGTCTGCGGTTACCGTCTACAATTATTACGGCACCAAAGCCGGCCTTCTGCTGGCGCTGGTCAAGGAAAGCGACGCGCGGTTGATTGCCCATCTGCGCACATTGATCGACGATTTGCCCGATGATATCTGCGAGGCTGTCGCACGGTTCGGGCACATAATGCGCCGCCACGCTCTGACCTATTTGACCAAGCCCACATGGCGGCAGGTACTCGCTGCAAGCATCATTGAGGGCAGTGCGGATTTCGGACGCACTTATGTAGCTCTCGACAATGTACTGATCGGTATCATGTCGGAACTGGTCAGCACCTATCAGGCGCGCGGCACACTTTTGACCAGCGTCAACCCGGAAGTTTTTGGCAACACCTTGTTTGAAATGCAGAACATCCGGTTTTTCCAGTTCATCACGGATGACAATCTGAACGACGCAGCCGTCGACACGATTTTCCGCAACGATCTTGAGGCGATTTTTACCGCCGAAATCAAAACCGCAAAACTACAACTCGCCGCCGGCGGAAGCCGCAAAACAGGGAGTGGCACATGAGCGAACATGGGTATGAGCAGGGCCGTCTGGAATTGCCTTTCGTCGGCATTTGTACATTTGGCAAGCATCCTTATGTGCAGGACTGGACAAAAATTGAAGCGGATGTCGCAGTGCTTGGCGCACCATTCGATTTCGGCACACAATGGCGCGCCGGTGCCAGGTTTGGTCCGCGCTCCATCCGCGAGGCTTCAACCCTGTTTTCCTTCGGCCATGGCGGCGCCTATGACCATGAGGACGATGTCACCTACCTGCCGGCGGGCGCAGTCAGGATCGTTGACATCGGGGACGCGGACATCGTCCACACCGACACCATCAAGAGCCACGCCAATATCGAATATGGCGTCCGGCAGATCCTCAAGGCCGGTGCGATCCCCATCGTTCTTGGCGGCGATCATTCCATCAATATCCCCTGCGTCAACGCCTTCGACGATCAGAAACCGATCCATATCGTGCAGATCGATGCCCATCTCGACTTTGTCGACGAGCGGCACGGGGTGCGCTACGGCCACGGCAATCCCATGCGCCGGGCAGCGGAAAAGGATTATGTGACCGGCCTGAGCCAGATCGGTATCCGCAATGTGTCCTCCACCGCCAAGGAGGGCTATGACGATGCACGCGCCATGGGTTCAGACATCATGTCCGTACGGCAGTTCCGCAAGCTCGGCGTGGACGCTGTGCTGGCACGCATTCCAAAAGGCGCGCGGTATTATGTGACCATCGACATTGACGGCTTCGATCCCTCGATCGCCCCGGGAACCGGCACACCAAGCCATGGCGGGTTCCTCTATTACGAGGTTCTCGAACTGCTCGCTGGACTTTGCAAACAAGGCACAATCACTGGTCTCGATCTGGTCGAAGTCGCACCGGATTATGATCACACCGGCACCACGGCGATCCTTGCTGCGCAAATCCTCATGAACACCATCGGGCGGATGATGCATCACCGCCAAGAGACGACATAAGCCGATGGCAACAATCACCTATGATTTCACCGGAAAATCCGTTCTGGTGACCGGGGCAAGCCGTGGCATTGGGTATGGCGTTGCCCGTGCTTTCGCCCATGCCGGCGCCGATCTGGCCATCCTGGCCAGTGGGGATGGCGTGCATGCCGCTGCCGAGCAACTTAGCAGTGACACCGGTTGCCCGGTGCGCGCCATTCAATGCGACATTACCGATAAGGAGCAGGTGCGCGCGGCATTCACCACCTTCGACCGGCTCGACATCTTGATTAACAATGCCGGGCTTGAACGTATCACCCCCCTCACCGACCCAGATGACACTGTTGAGGACACCTTCCGCCGCATTGTCGATATCAACATCAACGGCACCTTTCTGGTGACCCGATACGCGGTACCGAAGATGACCCTGGGCGGTCGGATCATTTTCACCTCATCCATCTGGGGGCGCACTGCGGTTGCCGAGTTTTCCGCCTATTGCGCCACCAAGCACGCCAATCTCGGTTTCATGCGCTCCATTGCCCATGAACTCGGGGACAAAGGCATAACCGTCAATGCGGTCTGCCCCGGCTGGGTGAAGACCGATGCCGCTATGCTGTCCCTCGCCAACATGTCCAAACGTTCCGGACGCGACGAAGACGACCTGCTTGATGAAATCGTCTCAGCACAGGTACTGGACGGGCTGATGGAGCCAAATGACATGGCGTCCCTCTATTTGTTTCTGGCCTCCGACGAGGCGCACGACATTACCGGCCAGGCCTATGGGCTTGACCGCGGCGAGGTGATGGCATGACAGTCTTTCAGGATATGCGGGTTGTGGTAACCGGTGCTGGACGGGGTATTGGTGCTGCCTGTGCCCGGGCGTTTGCGCGCAATGGCGCGCACATTGTCTGCGCCGACATTCACCTGCCCCAAGACACCGTTGCAACAATCGATGATGCCGGTGGACGCGCAATTGCGGTCCAGTGCGACGTATCCGACGAAGCCTCCGTGCTGGCACTGTTTGACAACGCCCGCAGCCATCTGGGCGGCCTCACCACATTGGTTCACTGCGCCGGTATCATCCACGAAACCCCGTTGCTTGAAACCTCGGCCGCGGACTTCGACCAAGTGGTTGCCGTCAACCTGCGCGGCACCTTCCTGGTCGGACGCGAGGCAATACGAACCATGGCCGGCGGCCCTGGGCGGATCGTTCTGACCGCCTCCGATCTTGCCTATACCGGACGGGAGACCTTTTCCGCCTATGTTGCCTCCAAACATGGGGTGCTCGGGCTGACCCGGTCCTGGGCCAAGGAGTTTGGCCCCGATATCAATGTCAATGCCCTGTGTCCGGGGCCGATCGATACAGCAATGCTCGATGCCGATCACATGTCCCCCGAATGGCGCGAAAAAGAACTCGGCATTCCGATGGCGCGGTTTGGCCAGCCCGAGGAGATTGCCGAAATGGCAGTGTTTCTGGCCGGGCCCAATGGCGCCTACATTACCGGCCAGGGTATCGGCGTGAACGGCGGCAGCGTAATGCCTTGATCGGTCACATCGGTTTGTGCATCAGGGCAACATCCTTGACCGGGATCTCGCAGGTCCAGCCACGCTGCGCTGCAATCCACTGCAACGTGGCCTCGCGATAAAACACCACATGCGTTGGGTCCTTGCGGTAGTGCCAATTGGCAAAACGCGCATCGTCGGTCTGAAAACAGGTCATTACTCCAAGCCAGCCGCCGGGCCGGAGCATCCGGTCCAGGCGGTCGAACTCGTCCGCTGCTTGACGGAAATGTTCAGCGACCTCGGTGCAGGTGATGAAATCATAGGTCTGCAAGAGCGCCTGCGGATCGGCATGGAAGAACGGGTCGTAGAGCACCATGGCGTGTCCCGCTTCGCGTAACATTTCCGCAAGTGCTGGCCCGGGGCCGCAGCCATAATCGAGACCGCCCATGGCCGGCCCCAGTTTCGCAAGCAGCGGTTCGGCCAGCTTTGCAAGAAAGGCGCGGTAGCGCACATCACCTGGATCATTCTCGTGCAGCAGATAATGCGCGCGCTCCTGCTCCCGCGTCCGCCAATGTCGCGGGTCGAGGAAGCGCGCTTCACAAGCCCCGCAACACCAATAGTCCTGTCCGTCGATGGAGAGGAAATGTTCAGGTGCCAGCGTCCGGCAGACCGGACAGACTGCCGGCGCTTCCTTGGGTGTCGTCACGGCAGATCATGCGGCGCTGCCCGCGCCAGGTAAACGGTTTGTGTGAATTCCCGGTTCTGCAGAGGGTTGTGAAAGGTCACCGGCTCAGCGCGTGCGTCGGCGAACACGCCCGCCAACCGTGCCGCAAAGCCCGCATCCGGTATTTCGTTGGACCATAAACCGAACACCCCGCCCGGGCGCAAATGAGCGCACAGCTTTGCCAGTCCTTCGGGCTGATAGAACGCCGCATTGGCCGGATCGAGCAGGAACTCCGGTGAATGGTCAATGTCGACAAGTATCGCATCAAAAAGTCTGGAAGGCTGTTTCGGATCGAGCCCTTCCGTAGATGTGGCCAGTGCAAAGAAATCGCCTTGCACGAAACGGCAGCGCGGGTCGCCGGTCAGTTCAGGTCCAAGTGGCAGCAATCCTGTCTGGTGCCAGTCTACCACCGCATCGAGCGCCTCCACCACGACCAGGGATTTGACCGTGTCATGCTCCAGCACCGCACGCGCTGTATAGCCCAGCCCAAGGCCACCAACCGCGACATCAAGCCCGACGCCCGACAGTTCCGCCAGACCGAGCCGCGCCAACGCGATCTCAGAGGCGGTGAACAGGCTCGACATGAGATAATCGTCACCGAGCTTGATCTCGATGACATCGACCCCCAGAGACATCTCCCTGCGTCGGCGCAGGCTCAACGCACCGATCGGCGTCGGCCGGTAGTCGAGTTCTTCAAAATAGACACTCATCCAGCGCGTTTCTATTATCGAAGGGCAGCGGCCCGGGAACCATCAGCTCAGTTGCCCGCAAGTTTGATTGCCGGTTTCCTCTTTGCCCGCTCTTCCAGAAGTTCGTCGAGCCAGTCCGGGTCCATTTCCGGCACGGAAGATAACAACAGATCGGTATATTCGTGGTGCGGCGGGGTGAACATGGCATCCTTCTCGCCATGTTCGACAATCTGGCCCTGATACATAACGATCACCTCATCAGCAATCGCGCGCACCGTTGCCAGGTCATGGGTGATGAACATATAGGCGAGTTTGAGCTCGCGCTGCAGCCGGTCGAGCAGTTTCAGGATGCCTTCGGCGACAATCTGGTCGAGTGCCGATGTCACTTCATCGCAAATAATGAACTCCGGTTCCGCCGCCAGTGCACGGGCGATACAGACACGCTGCTTCTGGCCGCCTGACAATTCGCCCGGGAACCGGTCGATATACTGATCAGGCTCAAGCTCGATCATTGCCAGCAGGTCGCGAAGCCGTTGTTCCAGTTTGTTGCCGCGCAGTCCCAGATAAAAAGCCAGCGGGCGGCCGACAATATCGCGAATGCGCTGGCGCGGATTGATCGCCGTATCGGGCATCTGATAAATCATTTGCGTCTTGCGCAACTGGTCCTTCGTCCGTTTGCGGAAATCGCCAGGCAGCGCCTCCCCGTTATAGAGAATGGTTCCCTGGCTAGGCGGCAGGAGCCCGGTGATGACCCGGGCAGCCGTGCTTTTTCCGCTGCCGGATTCACCCACAATGGCGACCGTGCGCTGGGGATAGATGGAAAACGAAATATCGCGCAGCACAGTGACCACGCCATAGCCCGCGGTGACATGGTCGACCTGGACCAACGGCACTGGCTGCGTCGGTTCGGGTGCCTTGTCCTTCTTGAACGACCGCACCGCCCATAACGACTTGGTGTAGTCTTCGCTCGGATTGGACATCATCTGGCGGGTGTCGGCTTCTTCGACCAGATTGCCGTAGCGCAGCACCATGATGCGGTCGGCCATCTGGGCGACCACCGCAAGATCGTGTGTGATGTAGATCGCTGCCGTATCGAACTGTTCCACGATATCGCGGATGGCGGCCAGCACCTCGATCTGGGTGGTGACGTCAAGTGCCGTGGTCGGCTCGTCGAAGATGATCAGATCGGGGCGGCAGGCCATCGCCATCGCCGTCATGGCGCGCTGCAACTGACCGCCTGACACCTGGTGGGGATAGCGGAAACCGATATTGTCCGGATCAGGCAATCGCAACCGCCCGAACAGGTCCTTGGCATCCACCTCGGCGTCTGTGGTTGACGAGACATGGTGATGCACCGGTGTCTCGGAAAACTGATCGATCAGCTTATGCGCCGGATTGAACGAGGCGGCAGCACTTTGTGCGACATAAGCGATACGGACCCCTCGCAATGTGCGTTTTTGCTCATCGGACGCCTTCATCAGATCGAGCCCGTCGAAGATGATCTCACCGCCGGAGATGCGGCAACCCGGCCGGGCAAACCCCATGGCGGCAAGACCGATGGTGGATTTGCCGGCGCCCGATTCGCCGATCAGCCCGAGCACTTCGCCCCGGCTCAGGGTCAGGTCGATACCATGCACGATGCCGTGCCACTGATCGTCCGCCATGCCGTCGATCTTCAGGCCGCGCATCTCAAGCAGAACATCGCCTTTCCTGCCCTCGCCGTTTGAGGTGTCATTTTTCTCAGTGGTCATCGCGCAATCCGCTGGTTTTGTGCAGGAACCAGTCAACCACAAAGTTGACGGCAATTGTCAGAAGAGCAATGGCGGCGGCCGGGATGAGAGGTGTGGGGATGCCATACGTGATCAGCGTGGCATTGTCTCTCACCATCGAACCCCAATCAGCCGTTGGCGGCTGAAGCCCAAGCCCCAGGAAACTCAAGGCGCTGATCAGCAGGAAGACGAAACAGAAGCGCAGGCCGAATTCTGCGGCCAGGGGCGGCATGATGTTTGGCAGAACCTCGCGCCGCATGATCCAGACGATCCCCTCACCACGCAATTTCGCCGCCTCGACAAAGTCCAGCACGACCACATTCATCGAGACCGCACGGGCAAGCCGGAACACACGCGTTGAATCGAGTACCGCAATAATCAGGATAAGCACGGGAATCGACGTGCCAAATATGGTCAACAGCAAAAGCGCGAAAATGAGCTGTGGTATGGCCATCAGGACATCCACGATCCGGCTCAGTATCTGGTCGATCCAGCCCCCGAAGATCGCCGCCATCATTCCAGTGATACCGCCAAGGATGAAAGCCAGCACGGTCGTCACGAAGGCAATGCCGATAGTGTTTCGTCCGCCATAGAACAGGCGGGTCAGCATGTCTCGCCCAAGATTGTCGGTGCCCAGCACCAGATGCCCGATCTCGCGGCCTTTCTCACGGGCCTCTTCGATGTCCTCGTCAGAGAACAGCGGTTCGATTTTGCCATTCTCCTTGGTGTAGAAGGCTTGTCCGATGTCGAGATATTCCGGACCAATAACCTGCGACTCCGTATATGGCGAAACCACGGGCGCAAACACGGCGATGAAAATGTAGATCACGATGACCACAAGGCCGAATTTTGCGGTCAGTGGCGCTTTGCGCAATTCCCTTAAGGCGTCCTGCCGCCATTTGGCGGAGGATCCGGAGACGGCGTTTGTTGCGGCCGGCCTATGGCTTGCTGGATCACTCATTTCGGATGCAACAGCCTCGGATTAGTGAGGATCGACATGATATCGGCGGTCAGATTGAGCAGAATGTAAGTCGCCGCGAATATCAGGCTGCAGGCCTGAACGACCGGAATATCGCGCGTTCGCACCGCATCGACAATCAAACGCCCAAGCCCCGGATAGACGAACACCACCTCCACGATGACAACACCGACGATCAGATAAGCGAGATTGAGCACGATCACCGTGATGATCGGCGCCCAGGCGTTTGGCAGGGCGTGGTGCAGGATGATCCGGGAGCGTGACAGGCCCTTGAGAGTGGCCATTTCAATATAGGGACTTGCCAGCAGATTGATGATTGCTGCGCGCGTCATACGCATCATCTGGGCGATGACCACCAGGGTCAGGGTGAGCGCTGGCAGAAACACCGCATAGAGCCGCTCGCCCAGGGAATCGCTGATGTCCACATTCGACAGGCTGGGGAACCAGCCGGCCAACACGGACAGAAACAGGATCAGGATATAGGCGACGAAAAACTCCGGTGTCGAGATCCAACTCAAGGTGAGCACATTGACGGTACGGTCGTAAATGCCATTGCGATAAAGTGCCGCCAGAATTCCCAGAAACAAAGAGATCGGAATGGCGATGGTCGCCGAGACGATCGCCAGGAACAGGGTATTGAGCAGCCGCACGCCGATCAGTTCGGATATCTCACGGTTGTTTGCCAGCGATGTTCCAAAGTCGCCCTGAACAATACCGCCAAGCCATTGCAGATAGCGTGTGTGCGGCGGCAGGTTGAGACCCAACCGCTCGCGCATGGCGGCCACCGTCTCTTCGGTTGCCGCCTGGCCGAGGATGGCCTGGGCCAGATCGCCGGGCAGCATCTCCACGCCGAGAAAGATGATCAGCGAAACGACAAAGAGGGTGAGGAGGCCCAGCGCCAGGCGCTGAGCCACCAGTTTCAGGAGCTTGTACATGGTCTCCCGCCCCGGATGTCAACCATGCCGGCTTATCCTTCGAGCCACCAGCGCTCCTGCCATTTGTGGCCGTCGAGATCCCAGTTCGCCGCGACCTGATCACCATGCTTGAGTTTCTTGGACTTGCCCCAGACATAGTTGTTGAACATGGGGATCAGGGAACCACCTTCACGCGAGACAATGCGTTGCATTTCAACATACATTTCGCGCCGCTTGGTGGCGTTCAGTTCGGAACGCGCATCGACCATAAGTTTCTGGAACCTGTCATGCGTGAAGTGGGTTTCGTTCCAGGCCGCGCCTTTGTCGTGGGTCGTGGTGAACATCCAGTCTTCCGTTGGACGCCCGCCCCAATAGGTGCCGCAGAAGCCCTTCTTGATCCAGACATTCGACCAATAACCGTCGTCTGGTTCGCGCACCACCTCAAGATCGATGCCCGCTGCAGCAGTGTGCTCGCGGTAGAGTTCCGCTGCATTGACCGCTCCGGCAAAAGCAGCGTCGGCGACATGGATCGAAACCTTGAGGCCTTCCATTTTCGCTTTCTTCAAGTGGAACTTCGCCTTGTCTGGATCATAGGTGCGCTGTGGCAGTTCCTCTTCGGTCGCATGATACTGATTGGACCGTCCAATCGGGTGGTCATTACCAACCACGCCGCGACCCTTGAGGATCTTCTTGACCAGTTCCTCGCGGTCAATCGCCCATTTCAGCGCTTCGCGCACATCATTATTGTCGAACGGTGCGACGTCCATCAGCATCGGGAACCCGTAATGGGCGGTTCCTGAAGTTTCTTCGACATCGATATCCGGGCGCCGTTCCAGCAAAGCCACAGTATTGAGGTCGGGCCGGCTGATAACGTCAACTTCGCCGGTGACAAGCGCATTGCCGCGCGCCGCCGCATCAACCACAGCGATATACTCAATGGCATCGAACCAAGCCCGGTCGCCTTTCCAGTACCCGTCGTGACGTTTGAATTTCGCCGTAACACCGGGGTCAAACGACGCCATGGCATAGGGCCCACAGCCCACGCCGCTCTTCCAGTCGATGCCATCATCCATCGCCGGCTTGATCGGGATGTGATAGTCGCTGACCAGGAACGGGAAGTCAGCATTGCCGCCGGCCAGAGTAAAGACCACATGCTGGGCGCCATCGGCCTTGATATCGGTGATCGGGTCGACAATAGGCTTGGCGGCGGATTCAGAGCCTTCCCTGCGATGATGATTGAACGACGCGACGACATCTGCCGCTGTCACCGTCTTGCCGTTGTGGAAAGTGACATCCTTGCGCAGCTGGAAGGTCCAGCTCTTGGCGTCGTCCGATGCTTCCCAGCTTTCCGCAAGTTCGCCCTTGATCGTGCCATCCGTATTGATTTCCGTCAGATAATTGTTGACCGCGAAGGCAAGTTCAATGGTGAAATCGTTTTCCCAGGTGCCCGGATCGAGCGAATCCGTGGTCGAACCGTGGGCATGGCCGATCTTCACCGTACCGCCACGCATTGGCGCGGCTTTGGCCGAACTCATGAACAACGGATCAGCGATAGCCGCACCAATTCCCAGAGCGGAGGCATAGCCGATAAATTCGCGCCTGGACAAGCGTCCTTGAACGGCAGCTTCTTTCAGTTTGTCAAATTCTGTCATAATTTCTCCCTTGTCACTCTTTTGAGTGTCAGTAAGCAACTCTTGTTCTGGCTTGCTTGGACAAAGCCTACTGACAAAATCCTCTGCTGACAAAAGAAAACCACCCGGCACGCATTCCTGCCACCAGGGATTGTACAAGTGTGATGGGATCGTTGCTGATCTGCTGTCCGCAGCACGCCGTCAGTAGTAGCTCTGGTCCGGAGCACTTGCTTTGCGTTTGTCGATAAACTCAGTCAGCGCTTCGTTGATCGCGGGATCGAGGCCAGGGTCTTCATACTCATTGAACAGCTGTTTCCATCGTGCATTGGCCCGTTGCGCGGCATCGAGTGAGCCGTCCGCCTGCCATTGCTCATAGGAATTGCTGTCGGCAACCACGGGACGGAAAAACGCGGTCGCGAAGTTTTCCTGGGTATGGGCACAGCCCAGGAAATGCGCCCCCGGCCCGACTTCACGGATCGCATCCATCGCAAGTGCGTTCGCCGACAGATCGATGCCTTCGAAAAAGCTCTGCACCTTGCCGCACAGATCCGCGTCAATAATGGTCTTCTCGTAGCCGGTGCACAGCCCGCCCTCGAGCCAGCCGGTCGCATGGTTGATCATGTTAGCGCCGGCAAACATCGACATGAGCAATCCCCAGGTTGCCTCCTGTTCAGCCTGTGCGTCCGGCAGTTTCGATGCCGACAGGGAACCCACCGTGTGCAGGGGAACGCCGAGACGCCGCGCCAGTTGGCCGGACGCCAGAACCATCTTGCCGCCTTCGGGGGTGCCGAAAGTCGGGGCTCCGCTCTGCATGGAGATAGTGCTGGCAAAACTGCCCATAAGGCATGGCGCGCCGGGATTGATCAGTTGCACCAGTGCAAGGCTGGCCAGCGCCTCTGCCAGAACCTGCGTCAGTGTGCCCGCCACAGTACACGGGCTCATGGCGCCGGCCAGGGTCCATGGCGTGCACGCCACCGCCTGATTATTGCGGGCATAGACCTTGAGCGCACCGGACATGTTTGCATCAAGCACAAGCGGAGCATTGGTGTTGCTCACCGCATAGAGGCAGCAATTGTTTTGGACGAAATCTTCGCCGAACAGGATCTTGGCCATATCGATGGAATCCTGTGCCCGCTCCGAACCGATCAATGCGCCCATGAATGCGCGATCCGAATAACGGATATGGCTGTACAGCATGTCGAGGTGGCGTTTGTTGGCCGGCAGGTCGACCGGTTCGCACACAATGCCTCCGGAATGGTGCAGATAGGGGATCATCTGGTGGATTTTCACCAGTTTGCGGAAATCCTCGATCGTTGCATAGCGACGCCCTTCATCGAGATCGTGCACAAATGGCGGACCCCAGGATGGCATCAAGGCTGTATTGTCGCCGCCGATCATGATCGTGTTGGCGGGATTTCTGGCATGTTGTTTGAACTGCCGCGGTGCGGTCGCCTGGATAATCTGCCGGCACATGCCCGGCTCAAAACGCACCCGCTCATCTTTAACATCGGCACCGGCGGCACGTAAGATATCGAGGATCTCGGGATCGTCGCGAAACTCCATGCCGACCTCTTTGAGCAGAATATCGGCATTGTGCTCGATCAATTCGAGCCCTTCCTCTTCCAGCACGTTAAAGGTTCCAAGCCGGCGCTGGATATAGGCTTTCCGGGTCATGGAGCCCTGGTCCCGGGCGTTCAGTCGCGCAGCCCTCCCGCCACCGGCACGGCGTTTGCGGGGTTTTCCCTGCGGGTGTGACGTGGGTTCCATCGTGCAGTGCTCCGGCTCGGGTTACGCGCGTTCCGCAGCCGATTCCATTTCGCTTTGCATGTCCCGAAGCCGCGCATTGTCCGGGTCATAGGGTGAGCGCGCCAACTCGGTTGCGGCCAGCCGGCGGCCGAGGATTTCGACCGTCAGATCTTCAACCTCCAGACCAGCTTCATGCGTCAGATAGGCAAGTGCAAGAGACTTCTGTGTTCGATGCCCGAATGCACCGGAGGTGACGATCCCGACCGGCGCGTCTCCGCTGAACACCGTATGCAGGTAAAACGGATCAAGCGCTGGTTCTTGCTCCAGCTCAAGCAGAACCATACGCCAGGCGTCGCCGCGCCCTGCCCGTTCCAGCAGCGCAGATCTGCCGATAAAATCGTGGCCGTCACTGCGCACCAGATGGTCGGCCCCTGCTTCAAGCGGTGTACGTTCACTGGTCAGATCCATGCCCCAGGCACGGTAGCCCTTCTCCAGGCGCATGGCGTTCATCGCATAGCCGCCGAACGGACGGATATCGAATGGCTGGCCGGCCTCCATCAGGGCGTCATAGACCGTGGCAATTTCTTCCAGAGCCACATGCAACTCCCAGCCGAGTTCGCCCACATAGGATACCCGCAACGCCCGGGCGGACACACCGGCAACCAGCAGTTCCTTTGCGGACAGCCAGGGAAAGTCCGAATTGCCAAGATCGGCATCACTCAGTTGTTGCAGCACCCGGCGGGCATTCGGGCCCATGAGGCCGAGAATTCCGATATGTTCGGTGCGGTTGACAATGTCGATGTCTGTGCTTCCAGCAGCCCGAGAACGCAGCAGGTCCTCATCATGCCGTTCAGCAGCGGCAGCACAGGTTAGATAAAATCGGTCCGCCCCAAGACGCGTGACTGTGAATTCAGACGCCACGCCGCCGGCATTGGTCAATGCATAGGTCAGTCCGACCCGTCCGTCACGGCGCGGCGGCGGATTGGTGCCCAGGGTCTCCAGGAAGGCGGCAGCCCCCGCCCCTGCGATTTCGAATTTCGCAAAGGCCGAAAGATCGGCCAGCCCGACTGAGCCCTCAACCGCCCGGCACTCCTCCGCCACAGCGTCGAACCAGCCCGGTCGCTGGAAAGTCAACGGCGGTAGTGGTTTCTCCCGGTCTGACTTGAACCAGTTCGGCCGTTCCCAGCCATAGGCGACGCCGAACACAGCGCCTGCTTGCGCCTGGCGCTCATAGATCGGTGTCACCCGTTTATCCCGGCCGGCGGCCCTCTCTTCAAAGGGATAATGAACACCAAACTGCAGACCGAAACATTCAGTTGCCCTATCCAGACGGTAGCCACGGTCGGCGTAATTGCCGAAGCGCCGGGCATCCACCGCCAGAGCATCACTTGGTGGCGCGCCATCGACCATCCAGTCGGCAAGGAACTTGCCGGCGCCACCACCTTCCATCACACCCATGCTCGAGCCGGTCAAAAGCCAGGCAGTGTCGTGCCCGAATGCCGGCCCGATCAGAGGATTGCCGTCGGGCGTGAAAGTGATCGGTCCGTTGACGATGGTTTTGATCCCTGCCTCGGCGAGAACCGGCACCCGTTCCATGGCCATGGCGACGATATGCTCGATCCGGTCGAGGTCCGGCGGCAGCAGTTCCATGCCGAACTCAGGCGGCACCCCATCGACCGACCAGGGCTGCGCCACCTTTTCATAAGGGCCGACAATATAGCCGTCACGCTCCTGGCGCAGATACCAGCTTTCTTCCGGGTCCCGGATCATCGGCAATTCCGGTTCACCCGCAGCGATCCGCTCGGCGATCGGCGCAACTCTGTCGGTCACGACATATTGGTGCAGCATGGGCACCACCGGCAGGTCGACACCCATCATGTCACCGATTTCACGGCACCAGGTCCCAGCCGCATTGACCAGATGCTCGGCCCGGATCTCGCCCTTGTCGGTTGCAAAAAGCCACTCGCCCGAGCCTGAACGCTGGATCTCCGTGACCGCGGTGTGACGGTATATTTCCGCCCCTCCCGAGCGGGCCCCCGCAGCCATGGCATTGGTCGCCAGCGTCGGGTCGACATGGCCGTCATAGGGCTCATGGATTGCCCCGATCAGGCCGTCTGTCCGGCACAGGGGATAAATCGCCTCGAGTTCGTCGAGCGTCAGAATATTGAACTCATAGCCGGCAAAACGTCCGATGCCCTGAACATGGCGGAACTCCTCCATGCGGTCGGGCGATCGGGTCACCCGCAAGGCGCCGCAGCCATGGAATCCCGTATCCAGTCCGGTCTCCCCGGGCAGAATATCCCGGTAGAGGCGCACGGAGGCAGCACGCAATTCCATGATTGTCGGGTTATGGGCGAAATGGGTGCACAAGCCCGCAGCGTGCCAGGTCGACCCGGCGGTGAGTTCGTTCTTCTCCACCAGAACGACGTCGGTCCAACCGCGCTTGGTCAGGTGATAGAGCAGCGAGACGCCCATGGCGCCGCCGCCGACAATAATCACCCGCGCATGTGTTTTCATCAACGACCCTCGTCTTCTATCCGCGCATGCGCGCGCCATCCGGATCATAGGGCGGACGCCGCAGCGGCGTCACTACATAGCGCTCACCTGCGACACCAACTTCATAGTTTCCCTCAAATGCTGCTTGCGAGGTTTCCGCCGGATCGGTTTCAACATATCCAAAGCACAGGGTTTTGCCGGTCCGGAAGCCCTTCGCGCCGGAGGTTGTCCGTCCAACGAGAGTACCATCGCGGTATAGCGGCTCATCGTGGAGCAGGAGCGGGCTACCGTCATCGACCGCGAACTGCATCAAGCGCCGTGATATGCCGCGGTCACGCAAAGCGAACAACGCATCGCGGCCCAGAAAGCCGGACGGTTTGTCCCACGCAACCGCAAAGCCTAGCCCCGCCTCAAGGGGCGTGTCCTCAGGCCCCATATCATGGCCCCAATGGCGGAAACCCTTTTCCATCCGGCAGGCATCCAGTGCAAACAGCCCGCAGTGACCCAACGCCAGGGATTGTCCGGCGCCGGCCAGCGCCTGATAGACGGCTTCGGAAAACTCGACCGGAATGTAAAGCTCCCAACCCAGCTCACCGGCAAAACTGATCCGCGTGGCGCGTACCCCCGCCATACCGATATCGATCTCACGGGACGCCGCGTAGGGAAACGAGGCGGCAGACAGATCGGCGCCCGAGAGGGATTGCAGCAGCTCCCGGGATTTCGGGCCCATCACACCGATAACGGTTTCCGCGGATGTCGCATCGAACACTCCGGCGGATAGACCGGCTGTGTCCCGTGCCCGTTTGATCCAGGCAAGGTCCTTCCATCTGGTTGCCGCACCGCTGACAATCCGGAAATCATTCTCGGACCGACGCGTAACCGTGACATCGGCCTCTATGCCACCGGATCGATTGAGCATCTGGGAATAGACCGATCGGCCCGGCTCCATATCGACATCATTGGCGCACAGATGCTGCAACAGCTCGCACGCGCCAGGTCCCTCGATATCGATCTTTGTAAATGGTGTCAGTTCCAGTAGCGCCACACGCTCGCTTAATGCGTTCGCCTCCCGAGCCGCGGACGGCCACCAGCACTGATCGCCATAACTGTAGGAGAACGACTTCTCGGCCGGTGTTTCGGCAAACCACAATGGCCGCTCCAACCCGGTCGGTGCACCGAACACGGCGCCGGCTTCAGCATATTTGCTGTGCAGTGCCGAGCGGCGAACATCCCGGCCTGTCCGGTTCTGCTTATAGGGCCAATGCATGGCGAACTGATCGGCGACAGATTCCTGCACGCGCGCCAGCAGGAAGCGCTTGGCGCCGGACGCCTTGTCGAAGCGCGCAACATCCACTTCCCACAGGTCCATGGGCGGTTCGCCGTCTGTAATCCACTCCGCCATCACCCGGCCCACGCCGGCGGACGACATGATGCCGATCGAATTGAACCCGGCGGCAATGAAATAGCCGTCAAGGAACGGTGACAGCCCCATCGCCTGGCGAGTGTCCGGTGTAAAACTCTCCGGGCCGTTCATGAAATGCTGCACGCCCGCCTCGGCCAGGGCTGGAACGCGCTTGAGCCCTGCTTCCATAAAGGGCTCGAACTGCTCCCAGTCTTCCGGAAACTCGAGAAACGGTCTGTCACCGTCCGGCCCGAACGGGTTCCACGGCTTGGCATTGGTTTCGAACCCGCCAAGTACAAGCTTGCCCGCATCCCCTTTGAGATAGAAGCCTGCATCGAGATCTCGGATAACGGGAAACGGGTCCGGCAGGCCGTCCATCGGTTCGGTCACGATGTACATGTGTTCGACCGCCTGCACCGGCGCAGGCACGTCTGCCATGTCACCAAGACCGGGCGACCAGGCACCGGCACAATTGACAACAACATCGCACCGTACATGTTCCCCGGTCGAAAGGCGGACACCACAAACAGCGCCGGCATGGGTGTCGATGCCCTCGCAACCCGTGTTTTCCCGTATCCGCACCCCGCCTGCCCGCGCGCCTTTGGCATAGGCCATGCAGACATCGACCGGACTTGCCTGCCCGTCTTCTTCGACCCACAGCGCACCGGCGAGGTCGTTCACCGCCAGGACCGGCACTTTTGCGGCAACCTCGCCCGGCGTGATGACCGCTGCGTTGATACCGGTCATCTCGCCCATGGCCTCGATCCTGCGGATCTCCGTCAGCCGGTCCTCGTTCTGGGCGAGCCACAGGCCGCCGGTCTGGCGATAGCCGGTGCCCTGGCCGGTTTCCGCCTCCAGGCACGGCAACAATTCCCGTGCATAAAGCGACAGTTTGGTCAGGTTCATGCTTGCGCGCAGCGTGCCGACGATGCCGGCTGCATGCCACGAGGTGCCGCTCGTCAGTTGGTTGCGTTCCACCAGCAAGACGTCCGATATCCCAAGTTTCGCCAGATGGTAAGCGATCCCAAGCCCGATCACCCCGCCGCCGACAATGACGATCTTTGCGCTTTCGGTAGCAGCCATAAAAGGAAACGTCCCGTTTCGCCCCCACTGCCCGCCTCGTCCATTGGCCAGAGCGCCGGGAGATGTAAACCCTCATGTTACTTGCAAGTTAGTGCAATGTTGAACGCTGTGCACTGCTTTTGGACATGCGGGATCAAGCAGAAGAAGCCTTGGCACGCAGCCGTTCATAGAATGGCAGATGGTGCGCCAGAAACGCCTCCAGATGCGGTGCTTGAGCGACCGCCGCTGCAAATTCGGAGGAGAGGTTTTCCTCCCCGTCGTGAACCGCGGGCTTGATCGACGTGCTCCCGCTCACCGCACCGTGCCAGCCGGCGACCTGTCCCCAGTCCTCTGGCGTCCGATCATCCTGCCAGGCCAGCGCATGCCCGGCAAACGACAGGCCGACCGCTGTCCAAAAGGTCCTCATCGCAGCTTCGGGGTCCTGCCTGATGGCCTCTGCCTCCAGCACCACAGGGTCCATACCCAGGTTATATTGCAGCCACTCATAATGGCGCCACTGGGCTTCCAGTCCGATTTCCTCCAGGGTCAGATCCGGATCGAGACGATGATAGGACAGGATAGAGCGGGCCGGGTGGCGGATCAGAAAGGCGTGTGTCAGCCGCTGCGCGAATGCCGTGTCGTCGAACAACGCCGGCACCACATAGTAGCTCATGTCCTTGATGAAAACCGTGGCGCTTTCCGCCGCCTCGAGAAGATGATTGCGAATCTCGGCATAGGCAACGGGCCGGTCCGGCTCGACATCGAAATGAGGCATGGCCCGGACGCCGCGATGAATGTAGTAATCATACATAAAGGGCTCATGAAAACATGAGCAGTCGCCGCGCTCGCGCATGATGCGCTCGATCGCCGTCGACATCGAACGCGGATGGCACCAAAGAGCGATGATCCGGTTCATAAACTCCAGTCTCCTGCCCGGCACGAATTGGCTCATGACAAACCTATCGCGTACAGATATTCAGGCAACTCTGATCGTCACGGCAAGCAATCGCCTTGTTTCGTTTCAAGCGCCTGTCACCCATCAATGATGGATTGAGGTCACCATGTCGACACATCCCAAAAGTCCGGAGTTCCGCAAACACATGCTGCAGTGGATTGCAGAGCTGAATCACAAGCAATTTGCAGAATTCTTCTATGAGGCAGTCGCCAATAGAACCACATCCGATCTGCCGGAATGGCAGGGTCATTTCATACTCGCCGACGCCGAGTCGGTTGACAATGGCGCCTGGGACATCGACTTCATCGCCTTGCCGGTAAAGAGCGAACGCCACGAGTGGAGCGATGAAGCTTTGATCTGCCAGTCTGGAACATGCGACGGCTGCAACACCGACGTCAGAAGCTGGTCCAAACGGGCCGAATGCCCTGTCTGCGGCAATGCGGTGGGGTGTACTTAGAGGATCATCTTTGCCGCTTTGGCGCCGATCATCATGGCAGCCGCATTGGTGTTGCCGCTGATCAGCCGGGGCATGATCGAGGCATCGGCAACGCACAGGTTCTCCATGCCGATCACCCGGAGGCTTTCAGGGTCCACCACTGCCGTCTCGTCAATGCCCATCTTGCAGGTGCCGACCGGGTGATAGACCGTCGATGCATGATCGCGCAGATAGGCCAGGATCTCGTCGTCGGTCTGGACATGATCGCCGGGCAGCATCTCCGTGCCGCGCACATCGTCAAAGGCAGGCGACGCCAAAAGTCTGCGCGCCTGTTTGAGGCCTTCGATCAGCACTTTGGCATCTTGCGCATCCGACAGGAAATTATGGTCGATCAGCACATTGCGCCGGGTGCCATCATCGGCAAGGCTGACCGTGCCGGTGCTTCGGGGACGCAGCACGCAGGTGTGCAGTGCATAGCCATGGCCGAACTCGAACATTCTGCCCCTGTGGCTGCGGTAGCCCGGAAAGAAATGAAACTGGATATCCGGCTCTTCATTGGCATAAAGCGTCCGGGCAAAGCCGCCGGCTTCGGCAAAATTAGTGGTCAGCAAACCTTTGCGCTGGATGAAATAATTGAACGGCGCGGCCAGCACCTGAGGCAGCGATTTCCACGACACTCCTTGCGTTACCGCGCTGGAACTTCTGACCGTGACCATACAATCGATATGGTCCTGCAGATTCTTGCCGACGCCGGGAAGGTGATGTTGGACATCGATGCCGAGCGATTTCAGTTCGCCGCCATCGCCAATACCCGATGCCATCAGCAGCCGTGGCGAGGCGATGGCACCGGCACTTACAACCACCTCGCCGCGGCACGCGATGTGCCCCGCGACACCGTTGCGTTCCACATTCACACCACCAACCCGCTTGCCGGTAATGTCGAGCGACAGCACTTCCGTCCCGGTCAGAACCGTCAGGTTAGGCCGGTTCCGGACCGGCGCGATGAAGGCACGGTTGGCGTTCCATCGCTCGCCGTTCTTCTGGGTCACGTCGTAGATGCCCAGGCCTTCCTGGTGCCCGGTGTTAAAATCCTCATTGGCATCAAGCTCCATATGCTCACCAGCGGCGGCAAACATGCGCGACAAACGGCACGGGTCGGCCGGTCGGTCGATAGATAGTTCACCTCCGCTGCCATGCCAGGCCGGGTTCCGGCGGCGCTGATCGTCCTCAAGCGCGATGAATTCCGGCAGCACGTCTTCGAACGACCAGCCGGTGCAGCCAAGCTCTGCCCATTGGTCATAGTCGCGCTTGCTGCCGCGGATATAGACCATCGAATTGATCGTGCTCGAACCGCCCAAACCCTTGCCCCGGTTGACCCCGATGCAGCGATCATTCAGGTGCTTCTGCGGCACGCCGACAAATTTGTAGTCATATCTCTTGCTGCCAAACAGGGTCATCACGCCAGCGGGTATCCTGACCTGCCAGCTCCGGTCACTGCCCCCGCCCTCGATCAGGCACACCGATACACTCGGATCCCCACTCAGACGATTTGCCAGAACACAGCCTGCGGAGCCGGCACCGATAACGATGTAATCAAACGAAAACTCATCTGCGGAACTCTGGTTTATAGTGTCAGTCATGCCTGACCTCGCAAAATGGCTTAATCTCTATCATTCGGACAATCCAACCGTGAAGCATCGTGCGGCAGCCGTATTGATTCGCCGATCCGATGAGACACCACTTAGTATCCTGCTCGATATTCTAGATAACCTCTACAACAAGGGATTTGGCGCACTTGTTGAAAGAAGCCTGCAGAAACGAAGCGATCCGGAATTGGCACAGGAAATGATCGCACGGCTCATATCGCCTGACGATTACATACGCGAAGTTGCCTGCACCGTTCTGGGCCATTCGGATAATCTGCCTGCGACCGCACATCTTCTGCGCATGATTGACGACCCCCATCCACGGGTCAGGAGGGCGGCGGTGTTTGCAGTGGGCACACTCAAAGACTGCGACGCCATCCCCGCCCTCGAGCAGCAGCTCTCCAAGCGCGAAAATGACGACATCAATGTGGTCATCGCACTGGAGTGGACCTTGCGAGACCTCCGGTTGCTGGAAGAGACAGAAACTGATTCCACGGACGGGTTTGCGGGCAAGAACTGATCACCCTGGACTGTTAGATCCCTTCATATCGAAATTGAACCACTTCATCGATGCGCCAACATGCTTGCTTAAATCATTCTCAAGATGTCGGGCATTATAATCGGAACACGCCCTCACCTCGAGACACTGGGAAACACAGACATGGAACCGGACGCACAGGCCAGGAAGCGGATGCTCAATCAGCTGGAGCACGTGATCCGCAAGGTCAATCGGGAAGTCATCAATCCGATGATTCCGCCTCTGGACACCGAGCACATGCTGCCCGTTCTGGCAGCTGTCGCCAAAGCCCGTGGCGTCTACCTGAAAGAGCTCTTCGATACAGCGAAGTCCGCCGACAAGGGCTCACCGACCGAGGAACAGCTCACGAAACTCCGCCAATGCCGCAAGGCTTATGAAGAGATGATGGCTGGGGCACAGGCCCTCGAAATCGTGGTGGAACGCGGATATCTCGACTTCAAGCCCTGATCGGGCCGGCTATTCCAAACGCGCGCGGATCGCATCTGCCGCGGTCTGAAGGCTTGCATGTTCGGCTTCTGTCAAAGGCAGTTCGACAACCTCCAGCAGTCCGCTCAAGCCGAGATGACAGGGCACGCCCAACACCACGCCCTCGATACCATACTCGCCGTCCATCATGACCGACACCGGCACGGTGCCCGCCCGCGCGCCCCGCATATGATCGATCACTTCGACAATGGCGTGCGCCGGCGCCAGCACCGCCGACCCGGTCTTGCGCAGGGCGACCACCTGCCCGCCCCCGGTGACCGCATCCTTGACGCATTGATTAATCGCATCCTCGGACAGGAAGTCCGTGACCGGGCGGCCCCTGATTTTTGACAATGAGACGATTGGCGCCATTTCATCGCCATGACTGCCCAGCGTAATCGCTTCGACGTCAGCCACCGGTACATCAGCCCGCGCGGCGAGCGCATGCCGGAACCGGCTTGAATCCAAGGTACCGGCCATGCCCAGAACCTGGCTGCGGGGAAGTCCGGTTGCCCGCAACATTTCAACCGTCATTTCGTCCAGCGGATTGGTCACCACGATGACAATCGCATCCGGCGCACTGACCCGCACCGCTTCGGCTACGGTATGGATGATCCGCCGGTTGACCTCCAGAAGGTTAGCTCGCGTCATGCCCGGAGTGCGCGGCCGGCCGGCGGTGACGACGATGACCTGCGCACCGGCGACGGCGGCAAGGTCCGTACCGCCCGAGGCACGGGCATGTGTACGGGTAATGCCGGATGCATGGTTGAGATCGAGTGCAACGGCTTCAGCAAGTCCCGGCGTTACATCGATCAGGGCGATATCATCGACCATTTCGTTATTGGCCAAAAGGTGCGCGACATTGGCGCCGACCCCTCCGGCGCCGACCAGGGCAACCCGTCTCAGCCGCCGGGCCCCGGCAGCGGATTGGCGCTTTGGTGCATGCCACTTCGGATTGCGCCGATAAAGCGCACGCCGAGCCGCAGTCACCCCATCCGCCTTGACAAGAGCCGGCCGCTCTAGCGGTCCATCAAGCAGGGTAATATTGAGCCGTTCAGCCGATTCCCGCGCCTGTGCGGTGACGATATCGTCGGGCATCACCTCAATCATGCGGCGCCCGCGATTGGCGGCATCTGTTACATGTTCAGAACCGATTACCCGGTTTGCCATCAAGCGCCCTCGACCCCGTCAACCGCATCGATTGCCTCGGTGGCCGCATCCATGGCGGCCTGCACTGAGGCTTCGCTGCCCGACATGAAGAACCGGCCATAGCGTCCGACCGTGCGCACCGCGATGATATCGATGTCGGCTTTCTTTTCCGCTTCGTTTGCGGCCATCGCCACATAGGCCGCGGGCGCGGTTTCGATGATGCCCAGTGTCTGGCCGGGCACCACCAGCGAACCGGCGGAGGTCTTGTTCAGGAGCTGCGCCTGATAGGGTTCCACCGAATTGATGATCTGCTTCGACTCGACGCGTGGTTTCAACCGGTCGCCGATACTCATGCCCAATTCGCTCAGGATTGCCTCCCGTGCCGCCGACACCTCGGTGTTGACCGGCGAGCGCAGGATAAAGAAACCAAATTCGCGCTCGACGATCTGGCTGGTCGCCTCCACACGGCTTGCCTTGAGCGCAATATCGACCAGCGTGAAAACCTCGTTTCCGGGCGCCAGTTCGCCGATCAGAATAGTGTCGCCCGCCAGCGGTATCGACCCCTGCACCGTCGCCCCGGTATAGGCCGACATTTTCGGCTGCAGCCGGTCTATCTGCACAAGCGCGCGGATCGTCAGGTTGTGGGCCATTGTTACTCTCCGTAGACCTCATAGAGGTCGCGCCACGGGCGCGACTCATAGGCGATCCGTTTGATGTTTATGAGATGCAGGGCGGTAACATTGTCCGACACGATCGAACCGGACGACGTGCCGGTGCCGAGCATAAAGCTCGGGTCAAGATCGGTCGAAAAGCCCATGCCGCCGGCCAGCGCCGGTGAATTGACGATCACCCGGCAGGCCGGGAGCCTGGAATATTCGGCAACCACTTCCGGATCGTCACAATGTATCGTCGCGCTGTGTCCCCAGCCCCCGAAACGGACGATCTGACCGCACAGATCCATACCCTGGCGGACATCGGCTGCTTCATACCAGGCGAGCACCGGATTGAGTTTCTCAGCCGACAAAGGCGCATTGCGGCCGATCTCGCTTTGCTCGCAGATCAGAACGCGGGTGCGCGGCGGCAGATCGAAGTCGCATAATTGCGCAAGCCGTTGGGCCGATTGCCCGACATAGTCTGGATGAATGCCCAATTCCTCTGTGAACAGGAGCGCTGCAAGCCGGTTGGCCTCGGCGGGCGTGCAGAAATAGGCCCCCCGCAGTTTCATTTCATGGCGCAGCTCGCGGGCGATCGGCCGGTCCGCAATGACCGCCTGCTCGGCCACACAGGCAGTGCCGTAGTCAAACGATTTGGAGACCAGGATCTGTTCGGCGATTTCCGCCAGATCATTTGCCTTGGAACGGTGCACATAGGTCGGCACGTTGCCGGCGCCAACCGCAAGGGTCGGCTTGCCCGAAGAATAGGCGGCACGCACCATACCCGGTCCGCCGGTCGCCATAACCACCGATGTGCGGCGGTGGCGCATGAGTTCGGCGGTGCCCTGGATGGTAACCTCGTCGAGGCACTGGATCAGACCGGCGGGCGCACCAAGCTGTTCGGCGGCGCGCGCCATGACGGCAGTTGTCTCCATTCCGGATTTGACCGCCCGTGGATGCGGCGCACAGACGATGGCATTGCCGGCCTTCACGGCGGACAGGACTTTGTAGATGACGGTCGATGTAGGGTTGGTGACCGGAATAAGGGCTGCCACCACGCCCATCGGTTCACCGACCGCGGCCACCTTGGTCACATCATCCTGCCACAAGACCCCGAGCGTTTTGATGTCGCGCAGCCATTCCGCAATCGAAATCGCGTTGAACAGATTCTTGATCCGCTTGTCAGGCGCGTTGCCGTAACCGGTTTCTTCCACCGCCAATACACCCAGGCGCGCCGCTTCCGGCTCGATCGCCCGGGCCATCGCTTCAACCATTGCGTCGATCTGTGCTGGATCCGTATCACGGAATTTGAGATACGCGTCCCACGCCCGCTCAGCGGTTCGGCGGGCAGCAGCGATTGAACGAAGATCGGCGTCCATCAGCCTGCTCCTTCCGCGATTGCATCAAGCGTACGGCGCGCATCATCCAGTTCGCCGGCGGCAAGGCCTATTCCATCAAGCCGGCGACCGGCATTGAGGAGATCACTGCCGAGCACCGTACAGGCAAGAGAGATCATGGATTGGGTCACCGGCACCGAGACGCCGGTCAGGGAGGCCGCGGACGCAAACGGCACGAGCGATCCGATCACCGCACAGCGGATCATTTCGGTTGCCTGCTCCGCCGACGGCACCGGCCGGGCACCGTCACCGGATTCAGCACCGGCATAGAGGTTGAACAAGTCCACATTCTCGGGGATGTTCCGCACCCCCCAGCGAGCCGCCACGTGACGCCGTTCGGCTGCCTGCGCCCGCATGACCGCGCGATGATTGTCGCCGATCAGGTTGCGGAACGTATCGCGCTCGGGCAGCGCCTGCGCTCCAGGCGGCAGTTCCGGCACACCGCCGGGCATGGCCGGGCCACCGAGCAGAAGGGCCGGTGTTTCGATAAAACCGCTGGCATCGGCGAAACTGGACTGAACGATATTTGCCGCGGGCACCAGGTTCGGCAAATAGGGCTTGAGCGCTTCCAGCACCCGCGCATTACGGCTGGGCAGCACGCCGGCAAGCGCTGGATTAGCTGCCGACAAATGGATCGCCGAACCGTCTTGGGCCGTCCAGTATGGCAGACACAAAGGCTCAACGATCGTTACGCTTGCCTGATTGCCACCGACCCGCAGATACCACGCCATTTCGACCGCACCGAAAGTCCGCCCCGGCGCCAGAACCACGATCTGGCCGTCTTTGAGATGACCGGCCAGGACCATCGAATAGGTTCGCTGCTTGAGCACCGGTCCGGTGACGAAGATGACTTCCGCCTCGGCAACCGCTGCGTCCAGTTCAGACGACAGATTGATCGACGGCACCGCCTCCTGATCGATCTGGTAGGTGCCTGCAGGTCCGGCCCCTTTGAGGGTGATGGAGCCCGCCGCACTCAACGGCTTCAACTCGGCACCATAGGCCGAGAACAATGTCACATTGGCGCCTTCGGAGAGGCATAGGCAGGCCAATGCGCGCGCATCCAGGCCGCCACCGAGCACAGTTACGTTCTGAACCGGGGGCAAGGGAGCGGCAAGATCCGCCCCGGGTTTGGACAGAGCCTCTGTAAATTTGTGAAAGTCAGCGGTACTCATGTCGCGCGCGACCCTTCAAACATCGGGCTTCAGGCACACAGAGCTTCACCCTAAAGGAGAGGCCCGGTGCGGAAACCCACTGCAGCCTGTTACTCGCCGCCGCCGCCGAGTTTGCCCAGGATCTCGCCCACTTCGTCGTGGGGGCGCGGTATGACATGGACCGACACAACCTCGCCGACCTTGTTGGCGGCAACCGCGCCAGCATCGGTCGAGGCTTTCACCGCGCCGACTTCACCGCGAACGATGACCGCCACCAGGCCGCCACCGGCCTTTGTGTGGCTGACGATCGAGACATTCGCCGCCTTGACCATGGCATCGGCTGCCTCAATCGAAGCGACGACGCCCCTGGTTTCAATCATGCCTATGGCATATTGGCCGTGATCTTGTTTTTGCGCCATTTTGACTTTCCTCTCCCTAACCGTTCTTGGCTGAATAGACGGCTTTGCCGCCCAGTGTGATTTCATCGATGATCGCAATCACCGTGGCGTCCGTCGGCACACCGGCGGTCTCGCGTGGTAGCCGTGCTGCCGATCCGGTCGCAACCAGTACCTTGTCGCCAAGCCCCGCACTGCACACGTCAAGTGCAACCACGGAGCTTTCCAGCACCGTGTCGCCGGCATCAAGGATATCGACGATCAACCATTTCTGACCGGCAAGCTGGCTGTCCTTGATGGTTCCGGTGGCATGACCTGTGACCCGTGCGATCTTCATCAGAAATTCGTCAAATAGCGTTCGACTTCAACCGACGTTACCTGCTCGTTCATAAAGCCGATTTCCCGTTCAGCCTGGCCGAGCAGGATGGTGAACCTGTCTTCGCCGAGGACGCCTTTCATAAAGTCGGAGTTTTTCGCTAGTGCAACCGCTGTCTGGATATCGGTCGGAAGCAGGTCCGCCTGATCCGTTTCATAGGCATTCCCCTTAAGCGGCGCGGTCGGCTCAAGTCCCTGCTCGATCCCGTCGAGGCCGGCAGCAATCTGACAGGCCAGCAGATAGTAGGGATTGCAGTCGGCTGAGCCATCGCGGATTTCAACCCGGGTGGCGTGCTCCGAGCCTTCGATCACCCGCAGGCCGACAGTCCGGTTGTCATAGTCCCAGGAGTTGTTCACCGGACAGAAGGTGTAAGGCTGGCGGCGGCGGTAGGCATTCGGCGTTGTTGCTGCGGCCAGCGCCATTTCACACATGCGGCTCTGCATGCCGGCCAGATAGTTATGCCCGATCGCCGACAGCTTGCCGCCGTCTGCGAAGATGTTCTTGCCATCCTTCAGGATCGAGTGATGAGCATGGAACCCGTTGCCGGACAGTTCAGCGAACGGCTTCGACATGAAGGTCGCGATATAGCCCTGGGTAAGCGCAAGTTCCTTGACCAGGCCGCGGAAGGTCACCACGCGGTCGGCGGTGGTCAGCGCATCGCCATAGCGAATGTTCACTTCGACTTGTCCTGGGGCATATTCCGGGTTCGACTGTTCGATCGGAATGCCGACATCATTCAGATGACGCCGGATCGGCCCAATCACATGTTCCAGTTCGGCGGCGCGGGCAAGACTGTAGACCTGAATGCCGGAATCGCGCGGCCGCAAGGTTTCAGGATCGAGCAGATAGAATTCCAGTTCGGCGCCGATATTGACCGTGTAGCCCTTGTCGGCGGCCCGTTCCAGCACACCCAGAAGCGCGCCGCGTGGATCGATCGGCACCGGCTTGTGGTCCATGCCTTCAGCACGGCCGAAACAGAATGCAACCCCTTCTTCCCACGGCAGCGGATAGACCGGTCCATTTGGAAACATGTGCATGTCGGGATAGCCATTGTCGAAATTGACATAGGGCGTGTCCCAGACGTCGGATGTCATGTCGAGGGCGAACAGGGCGATCGACAATGCATTGCCGTCTTTGCAGATTGTCGGCCAGTGGCTGACCGGTATACGCTTGCCCCGCATGATCCCGTTGATGTCGCTGACACCCATCACAATCGTGTGAATGCCTTCGGGAACTGTCGCACTGTTTTTTGTGCTCATTGGCCGCCTCCTCCTCCCTCCGTTGACGATCTTCTTGCCGTCAGATATGACATTGTATACTGTATTCAAAAAACCCGCGCAACCGGATTTCCCCCATGCCCAAGTCCGCAAATGTCATTGTCGTCGGCGCTGGCATAGCTGGTATGATGAGCGCCTTTTATCTGCTCCGACGGGGCTGCTCGGTCACTTTATACGATCGTTGGGAACCCGGACACCCACGCTCGTCATCGGCCGATTACACACGGGTCATACGCTCCATTCACGGCAAGGACGAGATGTACACTCAATGGGTGCGTGAAGCCCGATCGAGGTGGATGGAGCTGCAGGAGGAAGTCGGCGCCGAGCTCTATGTGGAATGCGGCGCGCTGGTCATCGCCGCTGAAGGACACACCGATTGGGAGGACGCCACACTGCCGACTTTTCAGAAGCTCGGCATACCTCATTTCGTGTTCCAGCCGGACGAACTGCGCCTGCGGTTTCCGCAGTTCCAGTTCGACCATGTGGCCTACGGCATATTCGAGCCCGAGGCAGGCATGATCATGGCGCACCGTTCACTGGTCGAAACCGCCAATCTCTTTGAACGCGAAGGCGGCGTCATTCGTCGCGGCCGGGTGACAACCGACGAAACCGAACGGCTGATGTTCGATAACAAGCCGCTCGAGGCGGATCTGGTGGTGGTCGCCACCGGTCCGTGGCTTGGCTATATGTACCGCCGCACCATTCACCCGATCTCAAACGTGGTCCGGCAGAACATCATCTACACCTCGACGCCGGAAGGCGATACATCCTACGACCACCGCAACATGCCATGTTGGATCGATCACGGCTTCACTGCCTATGGCACCCCCTCCATCAACGGCCACGGGGTCAAGGCGGCGATCGCCTGGACCGATACGATCATCGATCTGGACGAAGACGAACGCATCGTGGATGACGCCACCTTCACCCGAACGCGACAGTATCTGTCGCATCGTTTCCCGGGCCTGGTCGGTCAGCGCGCAGTCGATCAGAAGGCCTGCCAGATCGCCATGACGCCGGACACACATTTCATTATCGACTGGCATCCCGAGCACGAAAACGTGCTTCTGGTCGGCGGCTGCTCCGGCCACCTGCTCAAGCACGGCCCCATGCTCGGCGACTATGTTGCAGGTGTCGGATTGCGCGAATGGGGCACAGCACCCCGCTTCAAGATCGGCTCACGGGCCGGCCTTGCCACCGGCGATTCTCCGTCTGGACGGTGATCCGCAGTCCCGTCACCCCAGCTCCCTTCACGTCATTCCCGCGAAAGCGGGAATCCAGTTTCTCAAAACAAAAACATTGAAGCTATTGGTTCTTCTGGATTCCCGCTATCGCGGGAATGACGGATATAATGTGGTTCCTACCAGCTATACGGCCGGTCGATCCCCGCCAGCTTGACGCCGGTGAAGGCGGAGGCTTCGAGCGACATGGCGCGCAGGTCTTCGACTTCCAGATTATGCACCGAGGACTTGCCGCATGCTTTGGCCAGCAAGGTGATTTCCATGGTCATGGCGGTCAGATAGCGCGCCACCCGTTCAGCGCCGGCAGCAACATCCATACGCTTTTCGAGTTCGGGGTCCTGGGTCGCGATGCCGACCGGACACAACCCGGTATGGCAGTGGTGGCAGCTGCCGGGCGAGGTCCCCATGGCTTCGTAATCGTCGAAGTAACGCGGCGAGTTGCAGCCAAGCGCCATCAGGCCGCCGGTGCCGATCATCACCGCATCGGCACCCAGCGCCAGGCATTTCGCGGCATCGACGCCCGAGCGGATGCCACCGGCTGCCACCAGCGACACCTCGCCCGATTTGCCGCAATCGTCGATTGCCTCGCGCGCCGCACGGATGGCCGACATGGTCGGAATACCGGTGTGATCGAGCAGCAGTTCAGGTGAGGCCCCAGTGCCGCCTTCGGCGCCATCGACCACAATAATGTCGACCCCCGCCTTGGCGGCGATAGCGACATCGAAGCGTGGCCGGGTCGCGCCCATCTTCAACATGATCGGGATCTGGTAGTTGGTCGCCTCGCGCAGCTCCTCGATCTTGACCTGCATATCGTCAGCACCGAGGAAATCTGGATGGCGAACCGTCGAGCGCTGGTCCACGCCTTTCGGCAGCGTGCGCATGTCAGCCACCCGGTCGGATACTTTCATGCCGAGCAGCAGCCCTCCGGTACCAGGCTTGGCACCCTGCCCGACCACCAGTTCAATGGCATCCGCCATGCGCAGGTGATCGAGATCAAGGCCATAGCGCGAAGGTGTCATCTGGTAGACCAGCTTCTGCGAAGCCTCACGCTCATCTTCCAGCATCCCGCCCTCGCCGGTACACGTCATGCTGCCAACTTTGGAGGCGCCATATCCAAGTGCTGCTTTCGCATTGGCAGACAACGCGCCAAACGACATGGAGGCAATGTAGATCGGAATATCGAGCTCAAGCGGTTTTTCGACAAGCCCCGGCCGGTTGCCCAGAACCGTCCTGGTGTCGCAGCTCTCGCGGTAACCCTCGAGCGGCAGCCGTGTCATCGTCGCCGGCACGAAAGTCAGGTCATCGAATGTCGGCATGCGCTTGTTGAAGGTGCCAAAGCCGCGGATCTGATAGCGGCCGAGCCGTGACAGCGCATGGGCCTCGGCGATCGCCTCAGGCGTCCATCTGGTGGACCCGCCACGGCTGTATGACGATGGCACGCCGGCCGGCCGGCCGGCAACCGCGCCATCGGTCATTGCAATAGCGTCTTCCGGCGGCTGCTCGAAGGGATACTCGTAAGGGGTTTTCAGATCATCAGCCATGAGTTCGCATCCCTGCTCTCGAAGTGCCACAATTTCTGGGCCGAGATAATTTTCTGCCAGTTGTGGGAGGTATCATTGATGCCGACATTCGCAAGAAGCGCCTCGACTTCGGCAATTTCTTCAGGCAGAGGCTCAACCACCTTGGAATCGACACCTAGAGATTCAATCGTCCCGGCGACCCAAACTTCTCCACCCCAAAGAGAATCCCCGCAGGCGCCATCCGCCCCGCCAAGCGCAATAATCCTGCCCGCATGGGACATGAAGCCGGACAGATAACCGATCTTGCCTTCAACGATAATGTTGCCGCCTTTCATGGCCACACCGCAACGGGGACCGGCATCGCCTTTCACATGAATCAGGCCGCCACGCATGGAGGCGCCAGCGGACATTCCGCAATAGCCGCCAACCGTAATCCTGCCCCTGGCCATGGCCTCGCCAAGCGACCAGCCGGCATTGCGCTCGATATCGATCTCCGCACCGTTATTGAGCCCGCCGCAGTAATAGCCGACACTGCCTTCGAACGAGATCTTTGCATCATCAGGAAGTCCGATACCGAGATTGTGGCGCGAACGGGTGTCGCTGACCGTCACCCTGTGACCCTCGGCAAGCGCTGCCTGGATCTCCTGGTTGACTTCGCGGATCGGCCTGGTGCCGACGGTAACCGTGATATCACTCATGCCGCTTTCCTGATGTCGACGATGTCCCATGTCTTGTTAAGGCTCGGCCCGTCATAATTGATGACGTCGATTTCGTTGGGATAGAGCACGCGGACCGCCTGCTCTTCAGTGGCCACGGCCATCTCGCCCGCCAGCTCCGCCGCCACAAGTGGTTTGATGGCGAACCGGTCTTTGGCAAAACCCATGCTCGTGGTGTCGGAAATGAGATAGGTGAACACACCATCGATCTCATTGATCGAACGTTTGAGCGCTTCGCCCTGGCTCATACCCTGGGACATGCGATCGGAAATCCACACCGCGATGAGTTCAGAGTCATTATAGCTCATGAACTGGTAGCCCTTGCGCTCAAGACGGTCGCGCCAAGTATAATAGTCGGTGATCTGACCGTTGTGCACGATCGCCACATCCGGGAACGGCCGCGCCCAGAACGGATGGCTGGCGGTTGGCGAAATCTCCGATTCCGTTGCCAGCCGGGCATGGCCGAGACCATGGGTCCCGACAAAATCGCGCAGCCCGTGTTTGTCCGCCACTTCGGCGGCACCACCCAGATCTTTGATGATCTCCAGCGACTTGCCGACCGATTGAATTTCGATCCGCTCGCTCATGGTGTCGGCCTCGCGCGACCAGTCGGGCAAAGACGTCGGTTCCGTGATCACCATACGCACCGAAACATGGTCGCTCCTGGCATCGTCGGCCACCGGGTCAGCCAGAAAGTCCGATCCATGGGCGCGCAAGATGGCCAGGAATTCGTCCAGATCACCAGACAGCCCGCCCCGGTCAAAACCCATTGCGCGCACGATAAATCCCTGCTCCACCGGCGGTCCGTAAACCGCAAATCCCGTGGAGTCGGCGCCGCGATGGCGCTGGGCTTCCATCAGTTCGACCAGATCCCGGCCAACCGTCCCGGTGGAATTGAGAATTCTACCTGCTATGCCGCACATCTTGGTCTGGCGTCCTTTTCTATCTGGCAGCTATTGTATACTGTATACAGTGTTCAATCCAATATAGGCCTCTGCAGGCGAAACCTCAAGCAAAAGCTGGATTTCGCACCACGAAACGCCTTCCCTACGCCCCGAAGTAGGTTTCCTTGATGTAAGTCTCCTGCATCAATTTCTCAGGAGTTCCGCTCAACCTGATCCGGCCGGTCTCCAGGAGATGGATCTCCTGCGCCAGGCTCATGGCAAAATTCACATTCTGCTCGGTAATGACGATGGTCAAGCCCATCTCCGCGTTGAGCTTTTTGAGCGCAGCTGCAATGTCCAGGCACACTTTCGGCGACAGGCCGATGGTTGGTTCATCGACCAGCAGCAGTTTCGGATCGGTCATCAGCGCCCGCCCCAGCGAAACCATCTGCCGTTCGCCTCCGCTCTGGGTATGAGTGTCCTGGGACTGGCGCGCCTCCAGCACCGGGAACAGATCGAACACCATGCGCAGGTTTTCGTCGATCTTGTCGCGCGCATTATAGCCGCCGACCAGCAGGTTCTCTTTCACACCCATGAACGGAAACAGGTTGCCGCGTTCCGGCGCATAGCCGATGCCCATGCCGACGATGCTGGCAGGCACAAGGCCGGCAAGATCCTGTTCGTCGAAACTTATCCGACCTGTTTGCGTCGTCAGCCCCAAAATGGAATCCAGCAAAGTCGACTTGCCGGCGCCGTTTGGCCCGATAATGCCGACGATCTTGCCGGCCTCGACCGAGAGCGACACGCCATGCAGCGACTGCGCCTTGCCGTAGAAGACTTCAAGATCGGTTATTTCCAACAGAGCCATAAAATAATCCAGACGGCCTGGTATGCCGCCTCGTCCTAATGTCCCAAATACGCTTTTTGCACGCCTTCGTCCGCGATCACTTGATCGAATGTGCCTTCGGCAATCGTCTCGCCGAAGGAGATGGCAACGACCCGGTCGACCAGCGGCGCCAGGGATCTCAGGTCATGACTGACAATGATGTAGGTCAGCCCCTCTTTCCTCTTTTCAACCAGCAATTCGGAAATCTGGCCGATCTCGCCCACCGTCAGCCCGGCGAACACCTCGTCCAGCAACAGGAGCTTCGGGCTGATTGCAAGATTGCGCGCCAGTTCAAGCCGCCTCAGGTCGCCCATGGAAAGCTCGCTTGGATACATGGCAAGCTCACGGTCGCCGAAGCCAACACTCCTGCCGATCTCCCGTTCGCGGTCGCTATCGGCGGGCTTGCGCAACATCAGGCCCAGATCATCCGGCATCATGCCGACCCGGATGTTGGACGCCACGGTCATTTCCGCGAACGGCCGCGGCACCTGATAGGTTCTGACGATGCCACGTTTTACCCGCCCATGGGTCGGCGTCTTGGTGATTTCCTCGCCCTGGTAGAAAATCTCGCCGGAATTCTGTTTCAGTTCATTCATGATCAGGTTGAAGAGAGTTGTCTTGCCGGCCCCGTTGGGTCCGATCAGGCCAAGCGATTCGCCTTCATTCACATGGAACGAAATATCATTGACCGCGGTTAATCCGCCGAACTTCTTGGTCATGTTGCGTAGTTCGAGCAGCCCGGTCATGTCTTCGTCCCCTCGGCCTTGCTAATGCCAATCCGCTCCAAAACCCAGGCGATCATGCCATACAGCCCGCTTGGTGCGTAGTAGTAGAGCACCAGGGTAACCAGGCCATATATGAAGTACCGCTCAGTGCCGGGAATAATCGGCCTCAGGAACTCCAGCAGACAAGTCAGAAAGAACGCCCCCATGATCGGGCCGATGATCGTCCCGGCCCCACCCAGCAGCGCCGCCACCAGGATCGTGAACAGGAAATTGACATCGAAGATGGCACGCGGTGCGATCGAGCCCAGATAATGTATGTAAAGCGCACCGGACAGGCCAGCGACGGCAGCGCTCAGCATGAACGCGAACAGCTTCAGTTTGGTGGTGTTCAATCCGGTGCTCTTGACCGCGTCTTCATCCATGCGGATTGCACTCAGCGCGGTGCCAAGGCGGGTTCGAACGATCAGCCACAGGCCGATACCAATTACGAACATGACCAGAAATGACAAATAGTAGTTCGGCACAGCGCCCGAAACCATCGTCGGCAGACCGGACAGCCCCTTGGTCCCGCCGGTAATTTTCGGTTGCACCACCTGGGTGAGACCATAGAGCAGTTCCATGAATGCCAGGGTGACCAGCGCGAAATAGGTGCCCCGGGTTCTGAGTGCTGGAACAAAGAACAGGGTTCCAGCGATCATGGTCACCACCACCGCGATCGGAATGCTCATCATCAAGGAGACATCGAGATGGTAGGTGAGCAGTGCCGTGGTGTATCCGGCAACCCCGATCAGGAACGGATGGCCGAAGCTAATATAGCCGGTGCGCCCTGAAAGTATGTCCCAGCTCATGGCGAACATCGCCAGGAAGTTTGCAAAAATTAGGATCCGCAATGTCCCCGGCGTAACCACAAACGGCAACAGGCACATCAGAATTCCGAATGCCGCCCAGCAGGCAAGTGCCTTTGTCAGTCCGGTCCGCTCCACGTCAGAGATCCTGTTTTCCAAACAGCCCCTTGGGGGCCGCCACCAGCACGACGATGATCAGGATCATCGTGAACACACCGCGCAGTTCCGGTGTGATCAATGTGGTCGTGATTGTTTCCATGAACCCGATGACATGGGCCGCCACCAGGCTTCCAACGATCGAACCGATGCCGCCGACAATGACCACCGCCACAGCTATGATCAGCGGCGCCACCCACATGCCCGGTGCGAGTTGCGTGTAAGTCGCAAAGAACACACCGGCTATGGCGCCGAGCGCACCTGAGATCGCCCAGGTAATCAGGTTGATACGGTGCGGATCGATGCCCGACACGATCGCCCCCTTGCGGTCCATCGACACCGCCTGGATCGCCCGCCCCAGATGGGTCCTGTGGATAAACACCATGAGACCGCCGAGCACCAGCCAGCTCACGATCATGGCCAGCAGCACATTATTTGTGATCGACATGCCTTCGAAATGCAGCGCTCCCGGGATCAGCGGCCACATGGATTTGGGCGCAGCGTTGAACACCAGGATGATCAGGGATTGCATCACGACCGCCAGAATTAAGGTCGAGATTTCAACCTTGACCGGGTCATGCTCCAGGCGTCTGACCAGGATCAGGTAGGTCAGTATCCCGAACATGACGCCCACCAGGACCGCGAACACGAAGCTTAGGATCTTCGGCATGCCCAGAAACTGCGCGGCGACATAATAGGCGTAGCCGCCAAGCATGATGTAGACGCCATAGGCCAGGTTCAGTACGCGGCCGACGCTGAAGATCATGGTGAAGCCCACCGCGATCAGCGCATACAGGCCGCTCAACAGGAAGCCCTGCACAATGATGTGACTCATATCTTCCCCTTCAGCCTGCCGCACTCAACGTCCAAGATTGCAATGCGCTCGCCTGTTACGTCGCCCTTTGATGTGGGAAGGACCCTGGTAGGTGGCAGGGGTCATATGCGACCCCTGCCCTGTTGTTTGTTTGCCCCAATGCAACGGGATCCCTACCCGCTGATCGTCAAGGGCGCGACATCAACACCGCGTCACTTCTTGATCCATGGTGGGAGCTTGAATTCGCCATTGGCATATTTGGGCGGATAGACAACAGCTGCCGTTCCGTCCTGATACCACTGGACAACCACCATTGAAGGCGCACCCTCGTCATAAGGCGCCTGGATGTCGAACTTGATGTTGTGGGTGTATTGACGGTTGGTGCGAGGTTCGATCTCACCTGGTTTCCAGAACGCCCAGCGCAGCCAGAGCTGGCCGTCCTTGTAGATCTTGATATCCTCGTTTTCCATCTCGGTCACCCACTTGTCCAGAGGCTTGAAGCCACCTGCACGCTCGGCCGCGTTGACTGCGTTATACATGCCGTAATACGCGTTGAAGCCGTTGAAGTGGGGGAAGATCGGACGGTCGTCGCCATACTTCGCCTGATATTTCTTCACAAAGGCTGCACTTTGGTCGTCCATATTGAAACCGACCGATGGGATCGGGCTCAAGGTGGAAATGCCGCCGCCCTGGCCACCGGTATCGGCCCAGTAATCCATGCCGAACGCCGCCACATTGATGCCGGTCATTGGCGCTTGAACCTGCAGCTTGACATATTGCGATGACACGACCGTGCTGTTGACCGATGAAATCACATAGATGAAGTCAGGCTTGGACTGCATGGCCTTGTTGAATATCGGCGCGAAGTCGACCGTGTTGGTATCGTAAACGATATGGTCGACGATCTTGATACCGGCTTCCGGCGCCAGCATCTGATCGACCAGTTCAAACACACCGCCGCCGAAGGCTGTATCTTCCTGGAGCACCACGGTGGTCTTCCAGTTCATCTGCTTGGCAAGCACGTCCTTGCCGAAATCGACGTAGAGGCTGGCCAGTGCAAAATCATTGGCGACGTTCATGAAGTACATTTTGTACTTGTCGTAATCCTCGACCACCTTGTCGATGATGCCGATATAGGACGTCCAGGTATCGAGCGTCGGGATCTTGTATTCTGCCATACGCGGCAGCCAGCCCAGCGAGACATCGTCGATGCTGCCGGAAATGACGAAATCGACCTTTTCCGTTTCGGCCAGATATTCATAGGCCTTGATGCCCTCGGTGACATCCTGGTTGGTATCGGCCTTGACCAACTTGATCATCCGTCCGCCCAGAATACCGCCCTTGGCATTAATTTCTTCGATGGCAATTTCCGCACCCCTGATGGTGCTCCTGCCGGTGTCAGATGCGAATGAGCCGATATAGCCGACCACCACGGGAGACTTGTCCTGGGCAAAGGCCGGGCTCACAAACACAGCGGCCAACATGACCACCACGGCGGCCTTGATGGACGCAAAAACCTTATCCAACTTCATTGTTCCTCCCCTTCGCTATTTGCTTGTTTGCTTATTTTTGCGGTAAATCCTCGATTTTGCCCACTGTATTCAGTATACAAAACCGGCATTTTTGGTATCATAGGGCCGCAAAACTGTCAATGAAGGTTAACGGACCTGCCGGTGGATTGCGCCAAGGGTCAGAAGACCGCGCAAAGCTATCAGGCGGATGTGAAACCGGGGGATTGTAGTGCAGGAAATGTCGGCCAGGAACTGCTCGAACGCAAAGCGTCCGGCAAATGTCAACGGTCACGAATAATCGATTACGCCGTCTTCATCATGGATAATCGCATCGACTTCGAGCTCAATCATCATGCCAGGCCGTGTCAGCCCGGCTTCCACACCTGTGGTCACTGGCTCGATTCCGGCGAAGATCTCGCCATGGGCGCGAACGAACTCGCCGGCCTTGGACATGTCTGTGAGAAACGCACGGGTCCTGACCACGTGGCGCATTTCCGCACCAACCGCTTCCAGCGCCTCGGCAATCCGGCCGAACGTATAGATGCTCTGGGCATAGGTGTCGTCGGGGGCATGAAGCTTGCCGCTCGGCTCGATGGCCGTGGTGCCCGCGATAAATACAAACGGCCCGACACGCCTTGCCCGCGCGTAGGAGCCCGCCTTTTCGAACCGGCCGCCGCCGGATGCCTTCATCAGTACCATGGGCCTTTTTATACTCGTATTTGACGGAAGACAAAACCACGGATGTTCAAACAAGCTCCAGTGATTCAGTCGAGACTGGCCGACGACGTGTACGATCAGATCCTCTCGGCCATTGTCAATGGCGACATCACCCCTGGAGAACGGCTGATCCAGGAGAAGATTGCCAGCCAGATCAACATTTCACGTACACCGGTGCGCGAGGCCCTGTTGCGGCTCGAGCAGGAAGGCGTTCTGGAAATATCGGGCCGCAAGGGCTTCTCAATTCGCAAGATATCCGAGGAGGAGGTGCGCCAGCTCTACATGGTCCGCGAGGCGATCGAAGGCTACGCCGCAATGCTGGTCGCAGAACACAAGGTGCCCGAGCAACTGGCCGCCATCAAAACCGCCGTTGATGCGGAACTCCATGAAGACACCAGCGATGTCGAGGTCGATTTCCGGGTCAACCGTGCCATTCACCGCACGATCGTCGAGCAAACCGGCAACCCCATGCTCCTGGACATGTTCGATGGTGTCTGGGGACGTGGCATTTCATTATGGCTGTTTGCCGCGACCCGGAGCGACCAGGGACCGGTTGAACCGGTCGAGCATCAGACCCTGTTCGAGGCAATCGCCACGGCCGGCCCCGAAACAGCTCAGCAAGCAATGATCGATCACATTCGCGACGGCCTGGACAGGCACCTCAAGGGCATCTAAAGCGCTTCATGTTCATACGATCCGTTCCTAGGAGACTGGAGTTACCAGACTTCAAATCTCGGCGGAGGGATCGAATGAACATCCAGTAAGAATGCACGTCTGACACGGTTTGGTCGAGAGCGGATGGTGCAAGACGTCCTGAGTGGCCAGACACGGGCGGTCGCCGCACGAACCGCAGGCGTATCGGCACGTACCGCTCATAAATGGTTCACGCGCTACACGGCCGAAGGAGCCGCTGGAGTGCATGATCGCTCATCGCGGCCGCACAAGCTGCACCGATCCACTCCCGCAAAGACACTCGACATGTTCATCGAATTGCGCCGCAAGCGGTGGACTGGAAAGCATACTGCCGGCCAAACCCATCTCACCGGCACGCCTGCCTCACTGGCCGTGCCACTTGATACCAGCACCACCCGGTCAGCGATCCCTCAACGACCGTTAACCCATCGCGTTACTTGCCATCAAGGCGTTGATGTTTTGATGTTTAATTGATCTAGATTAATTCGTTCCCGGCTTGTTTCCGTCAAAATACCGGGTGTTAGCGAGGTCGTATCTGCGTCTGGCGATCGCTGGAGAGGGAGAACAATGCAAAAAACAAAAAATCAGCCGGTTAGCGAGAACGGCACTGAAGAACTCGAGAACGACCTTCTCTCACCCAGAATGCTGGCGAAGAAAACAGTCGCCGATGAAGCGTCCATGGCGGCAACCAAGTCCCGCGAAAAAGCCTCCAAGGCGGCCGACCAAACAGCGACTGCTGCGAAATCCGTCGCCAAGACCAAAGCCGCAACCAAGGCAAGCCTGGCCGAGACCGAACGCAAGCGCTCTCGTGCCTCGCTCAGCCGCGCAGTCGCTACGGCAGACAAGGAAGCAAATACCGCGGAAAAAGCCGCAACTGCCGCCAAGCAAATGGCCGTCCGCGCAGCCAAACTGGCAACTGACAGCGAGGTGGCCGCCGCCGAGGCCCGCGCAACCGAAAGTGCAGCGATCAAGGCGGCAGCCAAGGCCAAGGGCGCCGAGATCGATGCTGCCCAGATCGAGAGGACCGGAAAAGCCGACACCAGGTCAATGAAGGTCGCGCGGCAACGCCTCGCCAAGCTCAGCAAGGAAGCAGAGGCCAGGGAAGCCGCATCACAGGCGGCGGCGATGAAGGTTGCCGCATTGGCCAGTGAAGCCAGAGCCCAGGCCATGGCGGCGGTGGAGAAAGTCCAGGAGGCCGCACGGGCTGTGAAAAGAACCGAAATGGCGGCGAAAAAAGCGGAAAACGCCGTGCGTGCCGGCAACAGCCAGACAAAAATTTCCCTGAGCACAACCAGGAGTACGGTTGGCGAGGCGCGAACGGAGACCAAGGCGGCGGTGGACGATACCCGCGCCTCGGCCAAAGCAGCAGAACATCTGGAATCCGCTGCCGCTGCCGCTCACGCCGCAACGGCATCCAAGGCCGATGCGGAACTCGCTGCTCTGAAAGCAGAAGAAGCAGCACAGAAAGCTGCCCGCTCGGAAGCTGAAACCGGCAAGAATTTGAAAGCGCCGGAACTCTACCTAAATCGAGAACTGACCTGGCTTGAGTTCAACAAACGTGTCTTGCACGAGGCCGAGGACCCTCGCACACCATTGTTGGAGAGGGTGAAATTCCTCGCCATTATTGGTGGCAATCTGGATGAGTTCTTTATGAAACGCATCGGTGGCCTGAAACAGCAGGTCGGTGCAGGGATACACGAACTCACCATCGACGGCCGCAGCCCCCAGGACCAAATTCACGACTCCATAGCCCTGGTGCGCGACATTCACTCCAAAGCCCGGACCATATTCCTCGATCTCAAAGAACAGCTCCTGCAACACAACATTGCCATCTCCGATTACGCCGATCTTCTGGAGGAGGAACAGGCGGGCATCCGTTCCTATTATCTGGAAAATATCTTTCCCCTGGTCACACCGCTGGCGATGGACCCGGCACACCCCTTCCCGCACATCTCGAACCTGTCGATGAACCTGCTGGTCACCCTGCGCACATTGGAGCAGACAACACCGCTCATGGCCCGGGTCAAGGTCCCGATGGGAAACACCGTGCCGAGGTTCATCCGTGTTGGTTCCTCAGATCGGTTCGTGCTGCTTGAAGACGTCATGGCCAACAACCTCGATGTCCTGTTCCCCGATGTTGAAGTGATGACCTGCGAGGTGTTCCGGGTAACCCGCAATGCCGATACCGAACGAGATGAGGAGACCGCCGACGATCTGCTCGAAATGATTGAGGGCGAGGTGCGTGACCGCAAGTTTGCCCCGATCGTGCGGCTGGAGACGATGGCCGGTATCAGGCCCCTGCATCGCGGCATGCTGGCAGCGGAACTGGGCCTCGACGAGGAAGAGGATGTCTTCGAAAGTGACGTCATGCTTGGCATGCGGGATCTGTTCGAAATCGCATCTATAAAGGCCGCCGACCTGCATGATCCAGACCATCATGCCATCGACAATGTGGACCTCGATGGCGAGCCGAACATCTTTCACGCCATTCGCAACCAGGGCCCGTTCCTTCTGCATCACCCGTATGAATCGTTCAACACCTCGGTCGTGCGGTTTGTCCGTGAGGCATGCAGAGACCCCAAGGTCATGGCCATCAAGATGACGCTTTACCGGACCACGGAGAGCACCGGCATCATCGATTATCTGATCGAGGCGGCACGCAATGGCAAACAGGTCGCTGTGGCCGTCGAACTCAAGGCCCGCTTCGACGAGGCGGCAAACATCAATTGGGCGACCCGCCTGGAAGAAGCCGGGGTCCATGTCACCTACGGTGTTGTCGGCCTCAAGACCCATTCCAAGATCGTTCTCGTGATCCGCCGGGACTTCAATGGTCTGTGCCGTTACGCCCATATCGGCACCGGCAACTACCACTCCGGCACGGCGCGCATGTATGTGGATTTCGGACTGCTCACCGCCGACCAGGAAATCGGCGCTGACCTTGTCGAGTTCTTCAACTTCCTAACCTCCGGCTGTCAGCCGCTCCGGCGCTATTCGAAAATACTGGTGTCGCCGAGCAACATGAAGGATCAGCTGCTCAACAAGATAGACCGGGAAATATCCAAGAATTCGCCCCGTTCGAGAGGTTTGATCCGGCTGAAGACAAATGCGCTGGAAGATCCCGATATAACGGAGGTACTTTATCGGGCATCCCGTGTCGGCGTGAAGGTCGAACTTGTTGTCCGGGACACATGCCGCCTGCGGCCTGGAATCCAGGGCCTATCCGACAACATCACCGTGATCAGCGTGGTCGGACGGTTTCTCGAGCACGCACGCATCTACTATTTCCAGAATGGCGGAGAAGATGAATACTACATCGGTTCCGCCGATCTGATGATGCGCAATTTGGAACGCCGCGCCGAAGTGATCGTCGCCGTTGAAGACGACACCTTGCGCGAACACCTGCGGCAATGCCTGGAGGCCCAGTTGAATGACCGCCGTAGCGTTTGGGAAATGAACTCCGAGGGAGGCTACAGGCAACGCAAGCCAAAAAACGCAAAGTCCGAGCATGGATGCCAGCAGGCCATGATCGACGCAGCGGAACATCGGCATCAAGAGGCCCGAAACAAAAACCTCCTCAGGCCCAAAGCTATCGCCAGACGGACGAAACGATGATCAACACACTGCGGGTTTGCATATAGACTACCAGGGTGAGAGAAAAAACCTCTCGGGTATGAAGCCTCTATGTGTTGTCATTGTTACGGTGCGGGCCGACAATATGATTGCTGAAGAAGACCTGATCCTGGCGCCTATAGAAGAACTCCAGGACATCAACGGGGTGGCGTTCCCCAAGGAACCAAAGTTTCGCCAGTTCCTGATCACCGGCCCGCCCGGCTCAGGCAAAAGCACTCTTGTCGGCAAGATGCGCGGCTGGCCTTATGAAGGCTATCTCGACCTCTCCACGCCCAATTGGTGGCGGGCTCAGGACCTGACCTTCAGACCACGGGAGGTTCATCTTGGCGCACCGTTCAAGGACCACCTAGAAGGGCTCTCGGTTCTGGACGACGACTGGCTGGACAATTGCACCTCCCTGGAAATGGATTTCCGGCGGATCATGGTACCACCGAGCAAGGCGTGGCTTTTCGGAACCGACTGGCGCACGCTTTATGCTTTTGAGTTTATCCTGCCGCCGTCGGATACAATTTACCGGGACCGCGTTGCGCGGGCAAAGACCGGTCTGTTCCCCCATGACCGGCGCATTACGCCCGAAATCGTCACCGCGCAGGTCCGTTTTTATCGTACCATCGCATGGTTTTTTTGGGTCTCGGGAATGCACGTCCATGTGCGTGTGGAACGCGAGGGCACGCCAATGAAGATCTTGGAGTGCAAGAAGGCGCCAAGCCTATGACCAGCGACGCCGAAACCGGCAGGAGTGACGAAACACTTCCCACAGGGCAAGCAGAAAAACCCTCCTTGCTCACACGGGTCGGCAGGTTTCTGAGGAAAACGCCGGACGGTGAATTACTGACGCCAAAGTCAGACCCGGTGCTGCTGCGCGAAAATATACGCATCGCCTGGGATGGCCAACCGTTCGGGTTGACATTGGGAAAGGTGACGCTCGAGTTTCACCCCGATCTGCCCATCACCGGCGGTGACAATGAAGCTATCCGGGAATGGATCGTCCACCCGGGCTCTGCATTTTATCTTGGCGTTCCAAGATTCATCCGCATCGGGCCCGGCGAAACAGTCCTGTTGGGACGCATTGATAACGGACAGACGGAAATATTCGCCTACGACAGGTCGGTCGCCGACCGTCATGTCAGGATTTCCAACAACAAGGGCGAACTGACCATACAGCCGCTGGAAGTGGATCAGCCGACCAGCATCGCAACGCTTGATGCCCCCCTACCCGTATGGGCGGCGCGACGTGACAATCTGCTGCGCTTGCCCGACGTCCTCGGTCATCCCCTGACCCAGTTCGACGACGAGGAAGCGTTGGACATCGCCCGTAGCGTCAACGCAATACTCGCCGAGGAGGCTTACCGGGATCTGGATGATGAAGGCGCACCTGGCGGCATTATCCAATTCCCCGACGACATGACAGTGGTGATCATGGGTGATGTGCACGCCCGTGCTGACAATCTTCTCCGGATTATCGCCGAGGGTGGCCTGCTGGCTGCAATGGAGCGCGAAGAAGCCAGCTTGGTTTTCCTGGGTGACATGGTTCACAGCCAGGAAATCGGCGAACTGGAAAACATGGACTCGTCTGTCTTTATTCTGGACCTGTTTTTCATGCTCAAGCGCCGCTTTCCCAGGAACGTGTTTTACATCCACGGCAACCACGAGAGTTTTTCCCCCGACGTCGGCAAAGGCGGCGTGCCGCAAGGCTTGATGTTGCGCAAGCATTTGAAGAAGCAGCGTGGCAAAGCCTATGTCGCCGAAATCGAGAAACTGTTCGATGGGTTGGCGTTTATTGTCCAGGGAAACGAGTTCGCCGGATGTCACGGCGCGCCTGTCCGCTCAAAGGTCAATCGCGATACCCTGGTGAACATTCGGCGTTATCCAGGCCTTCAATATGAACTGGTATGGAACCGTCTGCGACGCGGAAACCGGCCGGCCGGATACGCCAAGGGAAGCGTCAAACGTTTCCGCCAGACCTTGGACCTCCCCAAGCACTCTCCTCTAATTGTCGCCCATACGCCGCTGTCGCCGGACGGCACCTTGTGGCTGGACATCGGGGACATAACCGGACACCACGTTGTTTACTCAGCACACACCCATCGCGTAGCCGCAATGGTGATGAGCGACGGGCAGATGACGCCAGTACAGTTCATCCCCGAACCGGCATTGGCGTTTCTCAATGATGAACCCGATAACTAGAGCGTTCTTTCGCCCAACTTCCACCAACCCGCGTTTATAAAAAAGCCCCCGCCCGAAGGCGGAGGCCTGAACAGACCGGCGTCGACCGCCGTATTGTTTGGTGGCGGCACTCAGCCCATGAACATGCCGCGGAGCGTGTAGTAAAACAGCGCCGCAAGGACCCCGCCGATCGGCAAGGTGATGACCCAGGACATTATGATACCGCCGATCACACGCAGATCGAGCGCCCCGATCCCCCGAGCCAAACCAACTCCGATAACCCCACCAACGGCAATATGCGTGGTCGACACAGGCATTCCCGTACGAGATGCCAGGACCACGGTCGTTGCCGCCGCCATGGTCGCACAAAAGCCGCGTGTCGGTGTCAGTTCGGTGATCTTGGTACCTATCGTCCGCATCACCTTATAGCCGTAGGTGGCTAGACCGACCACGATACCGAAACCGCCGATGAACAGGATCCAGATTGGCAGCTCCGATTTCTGCGTCACTTCGCCGCCTGATTGGACAAGACCGACAACCGCAGCCATGGGCCCGACACCATTGGCGACATCGTTGGAACCATGCGCAAAGGCCATGCCGCATGCCGTGAACAGCATCATCGGCACGAACACTTTTTCAACGCTCGCATAATGGAAATCCTTGTCGGCCTCCTCGTCGACCTTGATTCTCTGGATCAGCACGTAGCCAATGAAGCCGATAATCACGCCAATAATCGCCGCCACCGCAAAGCTTGTCGGCGCGCTCAGTTCGATTTTCAGATGCTTCAAGCCCTTGAAGATCGTGACCAGCGAAATAATGAAACCGACCAGGAACACATAGACCGGGCCCCAGCGTTTCGCTGATGCAAACGGACTGGGCGTATTGAGGATCAGTTTCCGTATGCTCATCATCAAGACGAAGGATATCGCGCCACCAAGCAGCGGCGAGACCACCCAGCTGGCGACGATCTGTCCAATCTTCCCCCAGTTGACCGCTTCGATGCCGATCGCTGCAATGGCAAAACCGACCACAGCGCCAACGATCGCATGGGTCGTCGATACCGGCCAGCCCCGCATCGAGGCGACCATCAGCCACACAGCCGCTGCCAACAGGGCTGCAAGCATGCCAAACAACAATATCTCGGGATTATTGGTAATGGGCTCTGGATCAATAATACCTTTACGGATGGTCTGGGTTACGTGACCACCGGCAAGGGCTGCCCCTGCGAATTCGAAGATGGCGGCAATGATGATCGCCGTTTTGACCGTAATCGCCCCGGAACCCACCGACGTGCCCATGACATTGGCGACGTCATTGGCACCGATACCCCAGGTCATGTACAGGCCGAAGACGACGGCAATGATGATGAACAATGTACCGTTCTGATTAATGATATCCATGATTTCTACCTTCTCGAACCTAGCGCGCGAGCAACAGCCGCAACCGATTGCCGACTTTCTCGGCGTAATCAGCCAAGTCACCAATCATGTGAATCAGATCGTACCAAAACACCACGGACACCGGCTTCATGTTGTCTTCGTTCGCGAATACGCTGCGCGCCAGTTCGAGGCCCATTTGGTCTGTGTCGGATTCGATTTTGTTCAGTTGGTCGACCATCTCGATTACGCTATCGGACTCTGGTCCCCGGAAGCCGGTTTCCACCAGTTCGTCCAGGCGCTCGATGATATGGGTTGCCTGATCGCAGGCATCGACACAGCGGCGAACCATGTTGAGAAGCGGTTGGCGCATCCCTTCCGTGACTTCCATTTTCCGCTCTACAAGCAGACCGGCAATATCCTGGGCGGTATCGGCGATGTTGTCTTGAAGATCGAGAACCTCCAGCAAGTCCCGCCGATCAACCGGCATAAACAGGCTCTTGGGCAGATGCGCGCGCAGTTCGTTTTTGATTGTATCGGCCTCACCCTCAAGTTCGAAAATTCGCTCCTTGATCGCTTCGACTTTTTCCTGGTCGTCGTCACAAAGAGCCTCAAATATCTTTGTCACCTGAGAGGCGCATTTTTTAACAACGCGCATATGTTCCTGCAGTGGTTTGAACGGCGACCGCCCAAACAAACTCGCAAATGGATTGGTTCCAGCCATAGGCCGTATCTCCTAACTATCAGACATCCATAGACATCGGATCCGGTTTGCCTTGCAGGCAAACAACCGCCGTCCGCATCCAGCCTCCCGCGCTGTGCACATGAAATTCACTCCGGAAACGTGCCCGTGGCACAGCGTGAGCACGGAACGGACGCCGACGATTCCAAAAAAAGCGGAGTCCCACCCGATATTGTGTGTTAGCTACTTGGTTTTCGAAGAGTTGCTTTTATTTTTCTTTGACTTCTTCTTCTTTTTATTCTTTTTCTTGTTTTTATCTTTGTTATTTGATTTCTTGGATTTATCATTTTTCTTTTTCTTCGTAGCTTTCTTCTTGGCACCCCTGCCCTCTGGCTCAGTTACTTCCTCCACCGTCACAACGACCGATGAAGGTAACGATCCATTCAGCAGTAATTTTGCGGCGTCGATGAGAAGTTTCGCACGAACATCGCTAACCCCAGGTACGGTCACCAGTTCGGACGGCATGGCGGCGGCAATCTTAGAGACACTCTCAAATCCATTCTCGGTGCAGGCCTTCGCCAACACCGGACCAACACCCTTTATTTCAACAACTTCTGGCATGCGACTATCCTCCCAGACTCATGGATACATTTCAGAACACTCCTCCTGGAGTGTTCAGTCGATACGTCTCTCGCGCGCAGCCAGAATGGTCTCGTGCTGGCATTGGGGTACGCGCGCGAAGAATCAGCAAATCGTTTTAATGATTGGATTGTCTTTAGGCCCCTCCCCAAGACGTTTGTTACGTAGGTTATTATCACTTCAAACGTATTAGATACGCATTGATTCAGATCAATTCACGTTCAATCCACGAAAAACGTATCCTTTACTTTAAAATCACCAAATTTGGTTACATGTCCAGAATACTTACACAGCTACCCATTATGGTCTGGCTACTTGTTTTCTATGGTAGAGAATAACAACCCCCCCGATATTGATCCAAATCAAGCAAGCACACTAAAAAATTCATAGAATTAAAGTGTTCGCACTTTTTGCAGCGTCATTTTTTCGCCGGCCTAAGTGCCTGTTCCAATGCGTGCGCAAATCAGATGTGACCACCTGGGCGTTAACGTGTGGAGGGGGAAGCTTATTTTTGATCTTGGCTCATATTGGGATCTTTTCACCGAATCTCTTTCGGTCGATACCGCACGCCTGCTTGAGCCTGACATGATCGCGCGGTTAACACTGCAAGCGCTCTTGTTTGCCTGCTCGGCATTCTTTTCCGGGTCCGAAACAGCGCTGTTCTCCCTGTCACGGCTTGATCTGCAAAAGCTTCGCCGCGAGCGTCATCGAAAATCGGAAACCCTCCATGCCTTGCTGGATGAGCCCCGGCGGCTGATTATTTCAATCCTCTGTGGCAACGAACTGGTCAACATTGCGGCAACCGCCAACATGGTGGGAATCCTGATCGCGCTCTACGGTCCTGAACAAGCCGGCTGGATCAACATCATCGTCATGTTTCCACTGCTCTTGCTGTTTGGAGAAGTAACACCGAAAACCGTGGCGGTGAGCAATCCTATCCGCATTAGCACCAGTGTGGTGGCCACGCCCCTGGCGTTGTGGAGCCGCCTGATCACACCGCTCAGACGTGCCGTCCGTCTCATTGCAGGCGGCCTCACCACGCTGATTGTCGGCGGTGAGCAGGCGCTCGAAAACCTCCTTCGTGTCGATGAGTTCCGCGCCGTTCTCGATGACGTAGCTGCAGAGGGTGTGCTCGATGCGACCGAGCGGGTGCTTATCGACAATCTCCTTGAGGCGGGCGAGACGGAAATCGTCGAGATCATGACACCCAGAACCCGCATCGAATTCCTGGAAGCCGATACACCGCTTGTGGAAATGTTCGAACAGTTCAAGCTGTTCCAGCATCCCCGCGTGCCCATCTGCCGCGGCCGCACGGATAATTTCCTCGGCTTTCTGCATGCAGAAGACGTGCTCAAATTGACCATGGACGGGACCGACCTGAATACGTTGAAACCAGAGGATGTGATGCATGCGCCGGTGGTGGTACCGCCGACCAAGAATGTCGATGAAATGTTCGATTTCTTCCAGGCCAACAACTCACGCGCCGCCATCGTGCTCAATGAGTTCGGTGGCGTGGAGGGGCTCATTACCATGCGCGACATCATCAAATTCATTTTCGGCGAAATTTCAGAGAACGTACCCAGCCAGGCCTATTACCAGGAAGACGACGAAAATGTTTACGAAGTCCCCGGCGACATGAAGCTGACGGATTTCAACGACCTCACCAATTTCGGGATCGAGGATCCGCGCATGACCACAATCGGCGGCGTCGTGTTTCGTCATCTCGACCGCCTGCCCCGTGTCGGCGATTCAGTGATGGTTGATGGTCACCCCTCGACCGTGCTGAAAATGCAAGGTCACCGAGTGGCCAGCGTTCGTATCGCCAAGACTGTAGAGGCGGCGGAAATGCCACTGCCACCGCCTGAGGAAAAGGTGGAAACATAAACATGGATCCTCTTTTCGCCATTCCCCTGATGCTCGTTTTGTTGCTGTTGAAAGGTTTTTTCTCCGGCTCTGAAATCGCCTTGGTCAATGCCGATAAAATCAAACTCCGCCATGCGGCCAAGCAGGGAAACCGCGGTGCCGAATTGGCGATGAAGCTGTTGCAGAGGCCCGAGGTTTTGCTCAGCACAACCCTTGTCGGGACCAATATTTCCACCATTGCGCTCACCACCGTTGGCACTTTGATGATGATTGACTGGTTCGGTCTCCGTGGTGACCTCTATGCCTTCCTGGTTTTTACGCCACTGTTCCTGATCGTCGGCGAAATTGTTCCAAAGAGCGTTTATCAGCAGAAGGCCCTGGTCCTCACACCTCTCATCATCTTTCCCCTGAGCTGGAGCGCCAAGCTGTTCTATCCGGTGATCTTTGTCTTTTCACGGGTGGCCCGTTTCTGCGCCCGGATTGTGGGAGCAGGCAAGACTGAACAGACTTTGTTCATTACCCGTGAGCAGTTCCGCACCCTGATCGACATGGCCGAGCAGAGTGCCGCCCTTAGTGAATCCAACCGCGGCCGCATTCGCCGGGTTATCCGTTTTGCCGACACCACCGTCGCCGAAGCGATGGTCCCGATCGCCCAGGTCATATCCCTGGATTGCAACAAGATCGGCAGGAAAAGCACCCGCACGGCCATCGATTTGGTGCGCAAGCACGGTTTCAACCGCCTGCCGGTATTCGAACACAACACGTCGAACATCACCGGCATCGTCACACTGACCACATGGGAAATGCTTGCGGTTCATGCCAACGAGAAGCCAATCTCGGAAATGGTCAAGCCGGCATTTTACGTGGCGCCCAATCAAACCATCGACAGCCTGCTCCCGGAACTTCGCCAGCGCGAGGACCATATGGCAATTGTCGTCAACGAGTTCGGTTCGGCAATCGGCATGATCACTATGGAAGATATCGTCGAGGAGGTTCTTGGCGAGATAGACGTCGGTTATGATTTCGAGGAGTATCAACCCAAACGGCGTCACGAATTCACGAAACTCGATGACGATGTTTATCTCATGGATGCACGGGTCTCTATTTCCGAAGCCAACGAACTGCTCGGCATCCACCTGCCAGCGACCGAATTTCATACATTGGGTGGACTGGTCATGGCACGGCTGCGGCGCATTCCAGGCATTGGCGATTATATCATCGAGTTGGGATACCGCCTGACCGTTGTTGAAGCGACGGAAAGAGCCCTGGTGAAACTGCGGGTCGAACCCAATGCTGATGCCGAAGCTGCCTCATCGGCCGCCGAGCCGGAAACTCGCCGGACTGTACAACGTGACAAAACAGTAAGTTATGCGCATGATTGCGCACCGGAAAGGAAACCAAAGAACTCCATGAGAGCGCGTGAACGCCAAAGAAAACAGTCACCGGAGAAGGGGAAAAGCAATGAACAAAAAGCCAAAGCACCAGACCAGTAAGTCAGGCGAAAAGACCGCGGCAAAAAGTGAGGAACCGACACAAGGTAATTCCGCACCGGTCCATCGGAGTGGCCAGATGGGAGCCGATATCAAGGCCGACAAAGGCAAAATCCCAACCAAGGTTTACGACAAGGAGTTGGCCGCGCTGCAGATCGAACTGGTCAAGCTGCAGGAGTGGGTAAAGGCCAGCGGCCTTAAACTGGTGATTTTGTTCGAAGGACGGGATGCCGCCGGCAAAGGCGGCACCATCAAACGGATCACAGAGTCTTTGAACCCGCGTGTCGCCCGCGTAGTAGCGCTTGGCACACCCACAGAACGCGAAAAGACCCAGTGGTACTTCCAGCGCTATGTGCCACATCTGCCGGCTGCCGGCGAGATCGTGCTGTTCGACCGCAGTTGGTACAACCGCGCCGGCGTCGAGCGCGTCATGGGTTTCTGCACGGAAGAGGAATACGAGGAATTCATGCGTTCATGTCCTGAGTTCGAGCGCATGCTGGTACGTTCGGGGATCAAGCTTATCAAATACTGGTTCTCAGTCAGCGATGAAGAACAGGAACGCCGCTTCCAAAACCGCATCACCAATCCGACAAAACGCTGGAAGCTTAGCCCCATGGACCTGGAATCACGCCGCCGTTGGGTTGAATATTCCAAGGCCAAGGACATCATGTTCGCGCAAACGGATATCAAACAGGCGCCGTGGTATGTGGTCGAGGCGGACGTCAAGAAACGCGCGCGCCTGAACTGCATCAAACATTTCCTCAGTCAGGTGCCTTATGAGGATTTGACACCGGAACCGATTGAGCTGCCGCCACGCGCTGCAGACAGCAGCTATGTGCGTCCGCCAAGGACTGACCAGACCCTTGTGCCGGATCACTACGAAACCGTTCCGAAGAAGTAGCTCTGCGTCGGATATCCAGTCCACACTGTCCATGGGACTGCGCGTGCGGCCGGGAGGTTGACGGGTTTGACCGCCGGCCACCGGCGACGGCGCGCGGTCCAACCAACGGCCCGCGCCGGCCGGGTTACCGTTCAGCCAAGTTCGGCGATAAGCTTCTTGGCTTTTTTGCGATGATGCTTATTGGTCTTGAGCTTGAGTTCGAGCGTCTTTCGCTTCTTTTTCGAATCCTCGGATTTCAGCTCTTTTTCTAGCTTCGCCTGCTTCTTCTCAAGCTTGTGCAGGACGCTCTTCAGTGCGTCACGCTTTTTCGAACGCTTTAACTTGTCTGATTTGAATATTTCATGAAGCTTCATTTTGCGGCTCCTTTAAGCAGCTAAATGCTGCATCTTCCCTGTTTCTCGTTATTCGGCGGCTGACAGTTCTTCGAGATCTTCATCGTCAAGACCGATCAGTTCCTCAGCTTCCATTTCGGACATGTCATGCGATCCGAACAGTGTTTTGGCGATATTCGTGAGCTGCCAGATCGCATCGCGCGCATAACCATGATCGTTCATCAAAGACGTGCCCATTACGGAGGTTATCTTTCCTTCCCGAATGAGGGTGTCCAACGCGCCATTCACGACACTGCTCTCCTCGTCAATTGCGACACGATGCACGTCAAGATCGATAATATTGCGCTCATCCTCCTCAACATTGCGCAACTCGTGGATGTCCCGGACGAGCGTGGCAAGTTGAAACCTGAGTGCGTTATATTCGCGGCGTATGTCCTCGTCATCGTCGACCATGTAGCGCGTAATGTTTTTGCGCAGATGCTTGATGTCCTTCACGGTCATGACAATTTGCCGGGACGCCTGGCGCAAGCCGAAAAGCTGTTCGGAAAATTCCGACGGAATCTCGCCTTGAGCACGGCTGATGAACTCCAGGATGCTGGCATAAAGCGCCTTGACCTTCCGCTCGTATAAACTATCGAGGTTAAAATCGAGTATCTCCCGGTCGTTGTTAATCAGTTCCTCCAGGTTTTTGGCCTGCAGAATCTGCGTACGGTGCAGATTTATGCCGTGGGCGATAATCTCCAAGGCGTTGTCATAGAGATGGATGGTTTCGTTTCGTACCGCTTCCAGCAGGGTTTCGGGGAAGTCCATCACGGAATCCATGAGATATTTCGGCTCAACCACGTCGACTTTCGGCGGCGGCAGAACCCACTCGAGAAAATTCACCAACCGGGTTACGAAGGGCAGCAGAACGACCACGCCGATGACATTGAAGATGGTGTGGAACACCGCCAGCTTGAGCGTGTAGTCGTCGCTGCGGATGCCGGTGGCAGCCGCCGTCGCATCGACCGCCCAAATGATCTGGCCAATGAAGGCGATAGCGATGGCGCCGGTTATCACGTTGAAGATCAAATGGCCCGCTGCCAGCCGCTTGCCCTGGTAGTTCGAACTCATGGCCCCGATGATTGCGGTAATGGTCGTGCCGACATTGGCGCCAATGGCCAGGGCCAGCGCATTCTCGTAGGTGACCTGCTGGGCCGCCAGAGCCGTGATGATCAATACTAGAGTGGCGTGCGAGGATTGCATGACCACTGTTGCGAAAACGCCGATCCCCGCGAACGCGAACAATCCGGCATAACCGGGCATTGCGAACTGGGTCAGGTCGATGGTCGAGCGGAACGCCTCGAACCCCTCCTTCATATTGTGAATGCCGAGGAACAGGAAACCCAATCCCGCCAGGATCGAGCCAATGCCCTTCAGGGACCGGTTGTTCTGGAACACCAGAACGATACCAAACACCAGCATGGGCATGGCGTAAGCGGAGATTTTTACCTTGAGACCCAGTCCTGCGATCAGCCAGGCACCCGTGGTCGTACCGATATTGGCGCCGAATATGATCCCGATGCCCGAGGCAAGGGCGATCAGTTCAGCGCTCAGGAACGAAATCGTAATAACCGAAACAAGGGAGCTGGATTGCATGATCGTGGTGGCGACAATGCCGAAGGAAATCGATTTCCAAAGCCGGTCTGTGGTCTTGTTCAGAAGGTTCTCCAGCAAGCCGCCTGTGAAGGCGCGGAAGCCATCCTCGAGAAACAGCATTCCGAACAGGAAAATGGCAACACCCGCCGATATCTGTTTGAAGTCCGGGCTGATCCAAAATCCGTAAATCAGCAACCCAAATATGACCGGAAGAATTATTCGCCGAAACATGCCCGCTGTCCCACTCCACATGCCGATCGTCCCGCGCCTACCGCCAGGCAGCGGTCTGATCGGTCACCACACCCCACCCGCTCGGCGAGATACTGTTCGGCCGGGCGGGCCTTTTTTCGCCTTTCAAACCTTAAACCAAAAAACAATCATTCATTAGAGACAAACGCATGTAGAATGCTCCCCCGCCATGACATATGTCAAAGACCGGTTGTCCGTTTTCGGGGTCAGGCAGCATCAGCGGGAGGGCAAACCCGCACAAACACGGTGGCTGGCAAGCACCCTGACCGCAGGCGGCCGATGATCGTGAGCTGCACCGAAAAACATCTTACCCGGCTTCACTGATCTGGTAATCGGCGCGCTCGAGCCAGCCGGGATCGATGTCGACACCCCAGCCCGGCATGTCCGGTATCGTCACCTTGCCGTCAGATATATCGTACGGCGAGCGGACAAAAAGTCCATCCTGCCAGGGATAATAGTCGGCCCCTTCGATCGAGAATTCCAGATACTTGCCGGCATTGGGAATAGCGCCCAGGAGGTGCATGGTGAACAGCGTCACCATCGAGAGATTGGCGCAATGGGGTGTGCAGGGAAGCCCTACATCGGCACCCATATTGGCGACCCGCAGCGTGCGGGTAAGGCCACCCAGATAACACACGTCGGGCTGAATGATATCGACCGCCCGCCGGTCGATCATGTGCCGCCAGGTCGCAAGATCACAATCCTGCTCGCCACCGGTGACGTCTATATCGAGCGCATCGGTGACCTGCTTGGTTTGCTCGATTTCCCAATAGGGACACGGCTCCTCGAAATGGCTGATGCCGTTGTCCTGAAGCATTTGGCCAATTTCAATCGCGCGGGCCGGCGAGAACCCGCTATTGGCGTCAACCAGCAGCGATACATCATTGCCAAGTGCTGCGCGGATCGCCGGCACGATGGCTTCGGTCCGGCCCGGCCACTCATCCACATCGCGGCCGCATTCCGCGGCAACACGAAACTTGAACGCGTCGAAGCCATAATCATCGCGGAGCTTCACGAACCGGAGCGCTTCTTGCTCCGGCGTAATGTCTCGTTTCATGGATGAGGCATAGGCCCGGATCGGCCGTGGTGTTCCGCCAATCAGTTCGCAGACGCTTCTGCCTTCCATTTTGCCACGGAGGTCCCAAAGGGCCGTGTCGAGGCCGGCCATGGCACGGCGCAGATAAGAGCCTGGAAACTTGTGTTGACGCTCGGGGATAACATCCATCAGATGATCGATGTCGAAGGCATCCGCCCCCAGGGCATGGGGCGCAACCTGGCGATGAACAACCAGGGACGTGATGTCGGAGTTATAGGTCGAGACCTGTCCCCAGCCTTGCGACCCGTCATCTGTTGTGACCCGCAAAAACCCCACATAGCGGCTGCAGAACGTCTCGATAGCCTTGATCTTCACAGCACCTCCGCTCCGTCCATCATGCACGCCACGGCGATCTTGTCCGAGGCAACATTCACGAATTCAGGTGGACCTGCAGTAAGGTCCATTCTGGATATTGAGAGTACCGCTTAGCACACATTGCGGTCGACCGGATCCACTTCCGCGGCAGTTTAGGTCCGCCTGAGTTGACACCACCATTTAGATCAAGACGCTTCGGAGATTACCTGCAAAAGATCCGTCACATCGGTGCAGACGTGAATGCCCAGCTTGTGCAGGTCGTCCTTGACGTCGATCGGCGCCGGTTCACCCTCGACGTCCTGGTTGAGCGTGCCGCCCATGGCAATGGGTATGTCAAGCTTCCGTTCCGCGATCTCGCGTTGCAGGTGCTGTGCATAGGTCAGGGCCATACCGTTATGGGTTGAGACCAGGATAGCGTCAGCGCCCGCTTCGAGCGCAAGATCGGCAAACTCATCCGGATCGACGCTGGTGCCCGCCACAACCGGTTCGATGCCGATCGACTGCAATCCTTCGACGATCAGGAACATGGCGTATTCGTGGATATCGGTCGACCCGACGACCAGGCGGATTTTGTCCTTGCCGTCGGCCAGGGCAGTGGAACCGAACACCGATTTTGCCGTGTTGCGGCGCTCGACAAAGTCGAGATAGGTGTCGGTCGGGATTTCCGGCACATAGAGCTCGGTATCGTCGATGGGCAGCTCACCGACGCCCCACCGGTTCTCGATCGCCGTGCCGCCCATGCGGCGGATGGTGAGCAGGAGCTGCATGGGATCGTCCATGTCGACACCCATCTCCTCGAGCCCTTGTAGGATGTTAGCATGGAAGCGCCTGCCGCCTTCGACCATGCGCGCGCTCAGGGCTTCGATATAGGGCCAGTTGAAGCTCTCGGCCAATCTCCCGCAATCATTGGCGATGCGCCGCGCCACCGTTTGCACCTGGACAATTTCCTCCCAGGTCGGCACTCGCAGTGCCTCGGTAACGGGGATCGACAGGATTGCCGCACCGCTGCCCGAACGCTGTTGCGCCAGCATCAAATAGAGATCGTCGATCGACAGGACGGCGAAGTTTTCGTCAACCTCGGGCGAATAGACCGTTGTGGTGCAATGGTAGAACGAGTTGACGGTTTCCGCGGGCTTTATCTCTTCCAGCGCCAGCACCATGGCGGCCTTGGTGACCGGGTTGTGACTGAGACCGCCATAAGCGATTGAAAGCCGGGCGCCGACCACCTGATCGATCAAATAGCGCTCAAACAGGGCCCAGCCGATATAGGAGCAATAGTCCTTGAACTGGGCGCAGTAACCGTCTTCGAGATAGGACTGCATCATGGCGTCATCGTCGCGTTTGGATGCCATCAGGCCAAGCGCCTTCACCATCTCTCCCATCTGTTCCACATCGTCGCCCGGCCAGCCGGGATACTTCCAGGCGAATTGCGACATGTTACCGATATAGTTCACCCCCGCCTCCAGCGCATTGCGGGCATTGCTCACCGACATCGGCGAGCCGATCATCATGTCGCCAAGCTGCGGCTGGATCGGTACCGTGTGCGCGGTTGCCCACCAGTCGTGCGGGGTTTCCAGCATCGGCCCGGTTTCCTTGGCGGCCTTTTGCCAAAGCTCCGGCGGCAGCCCCATGCGGCGGTCAAGCTGCATCTGGTAGCGGTCGATGCGGAAACCGCGCTCGTTACTCGCCTCCCAGATCTGTTCCAAGGCGCGCTCGGTTTCAGCCCAGGTCTGCATGCCGATATTCATGGAGGCCATGATTCGCCCTTCGGCGATCATCTTGCGTTTATATTCGACCTCCGACCGCACACCGTGGGTCTGGCACAACAGGCTGACGCCTGGTGTTACGTCATCGCCGATACAGCGGCCTTGTTCGAGGAGCGCGCGGCCGTCCGGGCAGTCAGTCGGCAAAAACGGGTTGGTTGCAGCGGTTGTCATTGAACGACGGCCTCCTTCACTTCGGTGGTGTGATCGACGGCCCCAAGCGCGTGTTCGGCAAGGGCGCGCGCCAGCCCGGAAGTATGCCGGGCGAGCAGGCCAATCGCATAAAGGGAATAATCGTAATCGACCTGAACGGTCGGCGACAACGGCACCTGTGCTTCCTCGATCGAGGCAAGCGCGGCCGATGTCAGTGCAACCGGATCATCGGCATGGCGGAAGGCGCCACCGGTCGAGACCAGGACGCGGCACGGCCTGAGGTCCTTGCCGGTGACTTGATAGCGATCGCCCCACGGCCTGTGGCGCACCACAACCTTGCCGGCATGACGCTCCAACGCAACGGCAACCGCTGCCTCGGCAAGGGACCGGTCCACGGCGCGGTCGAAATCCGACACCGGAAGGAATGCCGGGTCATCGTGACGCCGCTTAGCTTCCTTTAAAAGATCACACTGCAATGCTGTTTCGACACGACTTTGGGCCGCCTCCCCCATGGCATCAATGGTTCCCGGCGCACCCCAACGCATGCCAAGGTCACCTTCGACGGTCCGCATGGTTTCGGGCGCAGGAAGCTCCGCCGCACGCCGTTCCGTCCGCACGCCCCCCAGCGAATGCACGTCCGTCGTCGCACCCCCCAGGTCGACCACGACCACCGGGCCATCGTCGGCGAGATGAGCAAGCGACCGGCTGACCGCAAGCGGCGTCGGTTCACAATCGGTTCGCAATGCAGCCATCAGGCCGTCAAGCCCTTTCGCCTTGGTAATATGGCGCAGGAACAGGTCGCGCACCGCTTCGCGGGTGGCGGTGATGGCGATTTCGCCTGGGCGGGGGAACACATTGTCGACGATGCGCACATCCCGCTGGCCGTTGCGGATCGTGTCGGCAGCTTCCCCGGCCACCTCGGCATTGCCGGCAATGACATAGCCCCAGGGTGCGCGCAGGCGCTGCAGCATGCCGGCATTATGACGCAGTGCATCGGCATTGCCTCCGTCAAGCCCACCAGACAACAGCACCAGATGAGGTGTTGTCGCCTCGATACGCTCAAGGGCTGCCTCATCGAGCATGCCATGTTCACTGGCCACCACCTTGGCGCCGGCGCCGAGCGCCGCCAGATCGCCGGCACGGCCGGACAATGGCGCCGTCAGCCCAACGGACGCCATGCGCAGACCGCCGGCGGCACTGCTGGAGGCAAGTGCCCAGTCATACGGTCCGCGGGCATGTTCCGGCAGCCGAGCAACAGCCATGGCCACGCCAGCCATCACATCATCCTCAATCGTCGTGGGTGCCTCGCTGCGCGCCACCGGATACCCCGAAGGACCTATCACCATCACCTTGGTGAAGGTCGAGCCGACATCGAGCAGCAAGGCGCATTGCCACGATTTCCGCCCATCCAGATAGGCATCAGCGTGATCTCGTGACTGCACCCGCGCTGTCATATTTCCTCTTCGGCCCGAGCTTGAGGCACCGCAAAACCGCACCTCTCCATGGCCTGAAAAGCTAGCGCTCCGCTCTTTGCGCGACAACAAATATTCACTACACTTGTCACATATTGACAGTTGAGGCATGTGGCCCAACCACGAAACCGACATCTACGGGACGTCATGACCGAAAGCACACTGAAGGCATCGAACACCGCCGGTACTCTCTTGAAGGGGCTGCAGGTCCTCGAAGCCTTCGATGCCGGCCATCGGGAGCTGTCGCTGACCGAGGTCGTTCGGCTGACCGGGCTGGAGATCAGCGGCGCGCGCCGTTTGCTGTTCACCTTCGTCAGCGCCGGCTATCTCGATCAGGACAGCCGGACGCGGCGATATCGCCTGAGCGCCAAGGTGCTGCGCTGGTCGGTTGCCTTTCTCGGGGCGGACCCGCTGGTGTCCTGTGCCTATCCCATATTAGAGAACATTTCCCGCGAGACCGGCCGGCAATTCGAACTCAGTGTGCTCAAAGGAGACACCTGTGTTCTTCTGCTGAGCATGCCCGGTGAAAAAGGCAAGCTATCATTCATCGACGGCCCGTCGATCGGTGTGCGCGAGCCGGCATTCTGCTCGTCAACCGGCATCGCCATCCTGTCGCGCCTGCCCAGCCGCAGCGTGTTCGACCTGTTGTCCGCCTGCCCGCGCAATAAACTGACCAAACACACCGTGACGGACATCGATCAGGTCATGGGATTTGTTGCCGACGCCCAAGACCGTGGCTACAGCCTGACCGACCGCTCGTGTCATCCGCGCGCAATCAGCATTGGAGCACCGGTTGTCGATTACGCCGGCCAGCCCGCCGCAGCGATCGCGATAAGTCTCGAAGCGGGTCAATTTTCCCTGTCCCAGGCCGTGAGCGAGTTTTCCGAAATTGTGGTCAAGACGGCCCAGTCGATTTCGCATGCCTACCAAAGAGCAACCTGAAAAACCCGGACAATGTGGTATCCACAACCACTCGACGTGATGTCAGAACCGCTCAATGCGGTAAGGCGCGCCGTCGATACGCGGTGTCCGTGACGCCACCATATCGGCGATCAACTGGCCGGTCACAGAGGCACCGATCAGGCCGGTATGGCCATGTCCGAAAGCGTGCAGAAGATTGCCATAACGGGGGTCGCGGCCGATCACCGGGAGGCTGTCCGGGGTGCCCGGGCGATGTCCCATCCATGTCGTGTGGTTGTGCGGATCAAGGCCCGGCAACATCACCTCGCCATGTTTAAGCAGGGCCGCGGCACGGCGTGGATCGGGTGGGGCGTCGAGCCCGGCGAACTCATCCGTCCCCGCAATGCGCAAGCCGGGCTCCATCGGCGACGCCACGAATTTCCGCCGTGCCCACATGGACTGGATACGAAGGTCGACCCCGGGATCGGTAATGGTGACGTGATATCCACGCTCACTCTCGAGCGACACGCCAATGCCGGCGGTTTTGAGCAGACGCCCCGACCAGGCGCCCGCCGCCAGGACAAGCTCATCGACCGGTACCGAGCCCGCTGATGTGCGAAGTGCTGTAATGCGTGACGGGCCAAATTCCAGAGCGTCCACCTGAACCCGTTCAATGCGGCCGCCATCAGCCACGAAGCGGGCCGCAAGGGATTGTACGAGACGCAGCGGATTGGCGCATTGCCCCTGCTCAGGCAGATAGACGGCTGCGTTAAACACCTGCCCAAGTGCTGGTTCGAGCTGACGCAGTTCGCCGGCCTTGAGAATGTCGACCTGGACGCCACGCGTTTGCCGAAGCGCGCGGCCGAAACTGTCCGCTGCAAGTTCGGCGTCCGATTCATAGAGGAAGAGCTGTCCCCGTTCGTGCATAAGTTCGGGGCAGCCGGCCCAGTCGATGAGCGTCTTGTAGGCATCTATCGTCGGGCCATGCAACGCCCGCAGCGCATCGGCGATCTCATTCACGCGACCGGGGCGGCCCGCTGCGAGAAACCGGATCAGCCAGGGCAGCGTGCGCGGCAGATAGGCCAGACGGATGAACAGCGGCCCCTCCGGATCGAGCAGCCATCCCGGCACCTTGGAAAGCAGGCCGGGCATGGCCATGGGCACGCAAGAGCCCGGACAGATACCGCCGGCATTGCCAAAGGAACAGCCCTGCCCCGGTTCGCCGCGGTCGAGGACGGTGACGGCAACGCCTTCTCTCTGCAGCCAGCACGCGGTACAGATACCAACGATCCCGGCGCCGATAATGGTAACCCGACGCGAAGCCGCACATCCCGCGTCAGGGGACATCCACGCCGGTCTTTCCGTTCCTGAACGCGTCGATTGCCTTGCCGCAGGCCCACTGGATCAGCCGCAGTTCGCTGAGCAGGGTGACGAAGCGGTAGCCGATGTCCTGCATTTTCAAACCATAGGCGACCGATCCCACATGGATGCCTGCGGGAATGCCATGATGAGCGCAACGTTCGGCAATCTTTTCGATCGCCTCCATGACCACCGGAAACTCCGGATCAAACCCCGATGCATGGCCGAAACTCACCGACAGGTCTGATGGCCCCACATAGATACCGTCGAGCCCGGGCGTGGTCAGGATCTCGTCGAGATGGTCCATTGCCTGGGTGGTTTCGATCATGGCGATGGCGAGAATGGTGCTATTGGCGTTTGGAACATAGTCGGCGCCGGCATAGATCGCAGCACGGATCGGTCCAACACTGCGATAGCCGTCCGGCGCATAGCGGCAGGCGCCGATGAAGCGTTCCGCGTCCTCGCGCGAATTGACCATCGGGCAGATGATGCCATAGGCGCCGGCATCGAGCAGCTTCTGGATCATGGCCGGTTCGTTCCAGGGCACACGGGCAAGCGGCACCGTATCGGTCTGGGATATCGCCTGCAGCATCGGCACAGCGGACGAGTAGTCTATCAGCCCGTGCTGCAGATCGAGGACCAGGCTGTCCCAACCCTGATAAGCCATGACTTCCGCTGTGACACTGCTCGGCGTGGCCAGCCAGCCATTGAACACCGTGCCACCTTGCGCCCAGATCGAACGTACCTTGTTCTCTCTCACCATCGCCTCCTTGTCAGTTCGGCTTGAACCCTTGCCATACGCAACCTAGCATAAGATTTTTCCACGCTCACTGCCACTGATCCCACTTGGCATGAACGTGCGGCTCCAGGGATATCCATGCAGACATACCAGGTCATTGATAGTCACACCGCAGGCCACCCCACACGGGTGATCGTCAGCGGCGTGCCGCCTCTGAAAGGCCCAACCGTCCGTGCCCGGCGCGATGATTTCAGGGCACGCTTCGACCATTTGCGCACACGGCTGCTGCACGAGCCCCGGGGACATTCAGCCATGGTCGGCGCCATTCTCACAGAAAGCACCGATGCGGATTTCGGCGCATTTTTCATTTCGTCCTACGTCTATCTCGACATGTGCGGCCACGGCACCATCGGCCTGACACGAACCCTCGCCGCCACAGGGCAGATAGACGTAACCACCAGCGCTGCACAGTTTTCGCTCGAAACCCCGGCCGGCATCGTCACCGTCGATGCCGAACAGGGCGATGACGGCTCAATCAACGCCTCGATCCTTAACGTCGCAGCCAGGGCGAACCCCGATCCGATCGATGTTGAGCTGCCGGAAACCGGTCAGATCGCAGTTTCCATTGCGACCTGCGGCGGCCGGTTCGCTCTCGTAGATGCTGCCGCCCACAGCTGGCCTGATGACCGCGATCATGTCGGCGACATGTGCCGGCGGGGGGCGGCTATCAAGAATGCCGTCAACGCACACCTGCAGGATCCCGTGGGCTCGGTGCTTTTTTATTGGGACGGCGACCGCAGACGCGCCCGCCATCTGGTGGTTCTTGAGAGCAACAAGTTCGACCGTTCCCCATGCGGCACCGGCACCAGTGCGCGGCTCGCCGTCCTGCATGCGCAAGGACGCATCGACATTGACGAGCCCTTTGTCGCGGAAGGTGTTCTCGGCACCTCCTATCACTGTCGCCTGGAAGCTGTTGGCAACGAAATCAGGCCGCGCATCCGTGGTCAGGCCCACCTCACTGCTTTTTCAACCCTCGTCATCGAAGACACCGATCCGCTGGCGGACGGCTTCCTGTGCCGGTGAGTGCTTCATGTACGACCATCTGATCATTGGCGGTGGCTCGGCAGGAGCCGTGCTCGCAAACCGTCTGTCGGTCGATCCGAAAACCTGTGTCCTGCTGATCGAGGCCGGGCCTGACACGCTGCCCGATGCAATCCCCGCCGCGATACTCGATCCGTTTCCAAGCGTTGCCTATTTCAATTCCGACTGGCACTGGCGCCAATTGCGCGTGCACTATGAACGCCTTGGCGACAACCGGCCGGAGCGCTTTGTCGACCGCCGTTACGAGCAGGCCAGGATCATGGGAGGCGGGTCGAGCATCAACGGCATGATGGCGATCCGCGGCCTGCCGTCGGATTTCGACGATTGGGTGGCGCGCGGCGCCACGGGCTGGTCGTTCGACGAGGTACTGCCCTACTACCGCCGTTGCGAACGCGATCTGGATTTTAGCGGCGCCATGCACGGGGCGGACGGCCCTCTGCCCATCCGGCGCATCCTTGAACCTGAATGGCCGGGGTTTGCGCGCGCCGCGCGCCGCGCACTGCTGGCGCAGGGTTTCGCGGAGCTTTCAGACCATAATGGCGAGTTCGGTGACGGCCTCTTCCCCATGGCCATCAACAACCATCCAGACGGTGGGCCCGACGGACACCGGGTTTCAACAGCGATGGCTTATCTCGATACGGCTGCACGGCAGCGCCGGAACCTTGAAGTCTTAAGCAAGACAATGGTCGAACGCATCCTGTTTGAGGACAACCGGGCGACCGGCGTGGAGATCCTGCGCGATGGTGAACCGGTATCTGTCCTGGCGCACAACATCGTCATTTCTACCGGGGCCTTTCATTCTCCCGCCCTGCTGATGCGCTCGGGCATCGGGCCGGCAGCGCACCTGCGCCAACACGGCATCGGTGTAAGGGCTGACAGGGCCGGTGTCGGCAAGGGGCTTCAGGACCATCCAATGGTGACGTTGGTGGCGCACCTGCAACGCCCCTGGCGCATGCCACCTGCCATGCGCCGGCATATTCATCTCGGGCTGCGCTATTCGTCAGGGCTGGATGGCTGCCCGGCAGGCGACATGTTCATGCTCGCCAACAATCGTGGCGGCTGGCATCCCCTCGGCCATCTGCTTGGCGGCCTCATCGTCTGTGTGAACAAGCCCTGTTCGGAGGGTCTCGTGGAATTGCGCGGACCGGGTGCGGATATGGAACCCCGGATCCACTTCAACCAGTTTGGCGATAGCCGCGATCTCGATCGTCTGGTCGATGCCATGCGGCTTGCCTATCGGGTGATGTCGAGCCAGGAACTGCGCGACGGCACACTTGACTGGTTCCCGTCAACTTTCAGCGAAAAGGCGCGCGATCTGGCGGTCGTGTCGCAGTCGAACTGGCTGAAGACCAAGGCTGCCGCAACCGCCCTCGACTTCGCTGCCACCCGGCGCATGATGATGCGCCGGTTCATCAGTCCGGGCATCGACATTCATCGCCTGATCGAGGACGACGATGGCCTGCGGACATGGATACGCGAGAATGGCTGCGGCAGCTGGCATGCAAGCTGCACCTGCAGAATGGGCGCCAGAGAGGATCACATGGCGGTGGTCGATCCTTCCTGCCGGGTGATCGGCGTAGACGGGTTGTGCGTGGTCGATGCATCCATCATGCCCTCGGTGGTCAGCGCCAACACCAACCTGACAACCATCATGATTGCGGAGAAGGCCGCCGATGCAATATTGCACGGCTGATCATTCAGCCGCCGTCATGACCGGGCTTGGCCCAAACTCCTTCAATCCACCGACCGCCTTGTCGACCAGCGGCAGGACTTCGGTGACAAGCCGTTCGAGCGACCGTCGCGCAGTGGGACCATCGATTGCGCCATACTGCATGAAAAAGCTGTAATGGCTCGGGCGCACCGCTTCGATTTCCTCGACAATCCGCGCCGCGCAGGTCTCCACATCCCCCATCGGCAAAGTGTCAACGACTTCCTCAGGCGTTGGCTCGCCGTCGAACGGTTGCGGGATAATCTCAAATCCATCGACCTTTTCGTACCCGCCGCGAAATGCCATGACCAGCCGCGCCGTATAGATCGATTGCTCGGCGGCAAACAGCGCTTCGGCACGATCGTCGGTCACGAACACGCTTCGCTGCATGCCGAAGGGGAAGTTGTCGACGGCGCGGCCCGCTTTGGCGAAATGTTCGCCGACATGGTCCTTGACCCGTAGCATCGCCTCGACCGGCTGCGCCCCGACCGTCGCAATCGGCGTATATCCCCGCTTTGCAGCGCGCTCCAGATAACGCGGCTCATTGCCGGCGGTGAAAACACGAGGGTTAGATTGCAGCATCCTGACGGCAATCGGTGTTTCAGGCACTTTGTAATATTGGCCGTCATAGGTCACCGAACCCTTATCGAGGCCCATTTCCAGAATGTCCATGAACTCGTGGGTCATGGCCCAGTTTTCCTTCAGGTCGACACCGAAGCGGTCGAACTCATAATTCTGATAACCGGAACCCAGGCCGATGATCAGCCGGCCATTGCTCAGCATGTCGACCATGCCGAGTTCCTGGAGGACCCGCATGGGATGATAGAGCGGCAGGACCAGAACCGCAGCGCCCAGTTTGATCCGCTCGGTTATGCCGGCACAATGCGCAGCCATCAGCAGGGGTGACGGGCACATGCAGTAATTACCGAAATGGTGCTCGGCAAACCAGGCAACGTCAAATCCGGCCTGCTCGGCATCACGCACCAGGGCCAGGGTATCGTCGTAAATCGTCTTGGGCGGCCGCGTCACATCGCGATGCGGCATGAGCGAAAAGAAACCGAGTTCCATAATGATACTCCTTAGATGCCGACGATAACTTCGCCGCCATTGGGGCTGATAACCTGGCCGGTGACAAAGCTCGCTTCGTCAGAAGCCAGAAACAAAACGATGGCCGAAATTTCCGATGGATCGGCATAGCGTCCAAGAGGCACCGCACCGGCTTCCATGCGTTGCCGGAGACGTTCTTCTGCGGCCTCTCGGGTCGGCAGCTTGGTCATGATCATTTCGGTCATGGTGGCGCCCGGCGCCACGGCATTGACGTGGATCCCGAACGGCGCCAGTTCCTTGGCCCACGCCTTGGTGAAGCCGAGCAATGCGGCTTTTGCTCCGGAATAATGTGAGTCACCGGCTATGCCCGTCATGCCGGCGGTTGAGGCGGTAACGACGATCTTGCCGGCACCGCGTGCCTTCATGCCCGGAACCGCCGCCCGGGTGGCAAAGAACGTGCCCTTGACGTGCACCGCGAACATGCGGTCGAAGCTTGCTTCATCGATCTCTTCGATGGTCAGCATTTCATCGATGCCGGCATTGTTGACCAGGATGTCGATGCCACCGGTCGATGCCTCGATATCGGCAATCGCCTGGCTTATGGCGTCAACATCCGCGACATCGCACACGATGCCATGCGCCCTGCCCCCCACAGCATCAATCGCTGCAACCGTCTCGTCGACAAGCTGTGCGTTGATATCGATAACACCGACCTCAGCGCCGCGAGCAGCGAAAGCTTCCGCGTGGCTGCGTCCGATGCCGCGGCCGGCTCCTGTCACGACGGCGACTTTACCTGCGAATGTCATGTCAGCTCCCCCAGAGCGTGTCGCATCAGTCATTGTTCACCAGCAGAGTATCTTCGGCGCGCCAGTGAAGCGTCACCTTCGCGCCCTTGGCGATCAGATCCGCACCGCGCTCCGAGGGCATCCGTTTGGTGACAATCAGACCCGGTGCGATCTCGATGCGGTAGCGCAGGCTGCCAGCCGTGTAAGTCGCATCGATGATCTCTCCCTCGACCACATTGTCATTTTCGATGTGTCCGGATGCGAGGTTCATGGCCTCCGGCCGGACACAGACGCACTGACCGGAGCCGTTGGAACGCATGGTGGAATGCATGGTTATTCCCTGTGCCGTCCGCACACGGGTGCCAGAGCCATGCTCGGCGGCATCGGCGATATCAAATATGTTCGCTTCGCCCAGGAAACTTGCGACAAAGCGATTCACCGGGTGCTCATAGAGTTCGCGCGGCTGACCCACCTGTTCGACCCGGCCATGATTCATGATGGCAATGCGGTCTGACATGGCCGCCGCTTCGGCCTGATCATGAGTGACGTAAAGGACGGTTGATCCGAGCGAGGCATGAAACTGCTTGATTTCGTCCTGCATGGTTTCGCGCAGGTTCTTGTCCAGCGCGCTCAAGGGTTCGTCCATCAGCAGCAGAACCGGGTCATATACAGCGGCACGGGCAAGGGCGACACGCTGCTGCTGGCCGCCGGAGAGCTGGCCTGGCTTGCGCTCACCCATGTCGTCGAGCTGCACCATGTCCAGCATATTTGCCACCCGTTGCGCTATATCGGCTTTCGCCAGTTTGCGCATGCGCAGTGGGAACGCGACATTGGCGGCAACCGACATGTGTGGAAACAGCGCATAGTTTTGAAACACCATGCCGATGTCACGGCGGAACGGTGCAACGCCAACAATATCCGTCCCTTTGACGAGAATGCGGCCACTGCTCGGTGGAACATAACCCGCGGTCACGCCGAGCAGTGTGGTCTTGCCGGATCCGCTTGGTCCGATGATGGAAAAAAACTCGCCCGGCTCGATATCAAGAGATGTCGGTGTCAACGCCTCGACGGAACCGTAGCTCTTGGAAATATTGAGGTATTGAATTCTGGCGCCGCTCAATTTTTGCTGGCCCCCTCATAACGCCTCTGAAGATAGGCGGCGAAGCCGAACAGCGCGAACGAGATGCACAACACCAGCGTCGCGGCAGCTGCAATAATCGGTGTCACATACTGGCGCAGGTCCTCCCACAACAACAGCGGCAGAGTTCGGGTTCCAGGGCTGGTGAGGAACAGCGCAACAATCAGCTCATCGAAGGAAAACGTGAAAGACAGTATCGCGCCGACGATCACGCCGATACGGATCATCGGGAATGTGACTTCCCAGAATGTGCGCCACCAACCGGCCCCAAGCGTCATCGCGGCAAGTTCGATGGCCGGATGATAACTCTTGAGCGATGCCGCCACGGTTATGAACACGAGTGGAATGCAGATCACCGTATGGCCGATCACCACTCCCAGATAGGTGCCAGCCAGACCGAATTTCGCCATGATCGGATAAAGCCCGATCGCCAGGATGATCTGCGGCAGCATCAGGGGTGCGATGACGATCGCCGACATGGGACGTGCACCACGGAACCGCCCACGCACAACACTGAGGGCCGCCAATGTTCCAAGTGTTGTCGCCAGCAGGGCAACCGGCACTCCGATCTTGATACTGTTCCACAGCGCGAGTGGATAATCGGAACGCTCGGTCATTGCTTCATACCAGCGAAGAGACCATCCCGGTGGTGGAAAACTGAGATAAAGCTTGTTGGAGAACGACATCGGCACGATGACAAAAGTCGGCATGATCAAATAGATGATCACCAGTATGGCGAAGCCGACCATGGCGATGCGCCCTAGCCGGGCGGTTGCATTCCAGTCCATCAATCGAGCACTCCGCCACCGCCCGCGCGGCGCGACAGGCGGTCGTAGAGAATGTAGAGGCCGGCGGTTACGATCAAAAGCAGTGACGCAAGCGCACTGGCGAGCTCCCAGTTGACGGTGATCGAAACCTGCTGCTCGATCAGCACCGCGACCATCATGTTGCGGGCGCCGCCAAGCAGAGCGGGGGTGATGTAGAAGCCCAGCGAGGTGATGAACACAAGCGCCACACCGGCGCTGACGCCAGGCATGGAGAGCGGCAGATAGACGTGCCAGAACGAGCGCAGGGGATTGGCGCCGAGCACGCCAGCAGCCCGCATGTAGGTTGGATCGATGTTGCGAAATGCGCTGATCAAAGGCAGCAGCATGAACGGCAACATTATGTGGACCATGCCGATATGGACACCGAAATTATTGTGCATCAGCCTTAGAGGCGTGTCGATGAACCCGAGGTCGATGAGCAGCCCGTTGACCATTCCCTTACGTTGAAACAGCACCATCCAGGCATAGGTCCGGATCACCGTGCTGGTCCAGAAAGGCACCAGGATCAAAGCAAATGAAATCTGCAGCCAGCCGCCACGCAGGCGCGCGATCAACGCAGCGACCGGATAGGCGATCACAAGACACAGAAGGGTCACCGTCGTGGCGACCTGAAGCGTGTACAGAAGCACCTTGATGTAAGACGAACGTTCGAACACCGTCAGGTATTGCGCGAACACGGAGCCCTCGCCTCCAAAGCTTCGCGCGATTACCGCTGCCATGGGCCACAGGAAAAACACGGCGAGAAACAGCGTTGGCAGCAGCAGGATAACGAAATAGCCCCGGGCGGGGCTCCATGCCCTGCCCGAGGCCACCTGCTGTTCACTGGTGCGCGTCGTCATCGGTGCCAATCCCTGGACCCATAAGACACGGTCATTTCCTCAGCCGAGCAGCCACTCGTTGAACGAATTAATCACGCCTTCGCCATTCTCAGCCCAGAAGCCGAAGTCGGACCAGACACCCTTGCCGATGTTCTCTTCCGAACTCGGCAACAAGGGAAGCCGCTCCTTGGGAATGAACTTAAGCGCTTCGGGAACCACAGGACCGTAGGGAATGTGCTGCGAGTAGACCGCTTGGCGTTCGGGGTCGAGTGTATGAGCGACAAACTCCATCGACCATTTGACATTCTTGGCGCCCTTAACCACACACCACGCACCGGATACGAAAAGCGCATCGTTAAATGTGTAGTCAACAGTGGCACCGTCCGTCTTCGGTCCATAGACACGGCCATTCCAGGTCGAGCCGACATCGGTTTCACCGTCGATCAGGAACTGTGCCGATTGCCCGCCGGATTCCCACCAGACCAGTTGATCCCTTATCTTGTCGAGCGCTGAAAGCCCGCGCTCCACATCAATGGGATAGATCGCGTCTTTCGCCACACCATCGCCCATCAAGGCGACCTCCAGGGTCTGAAAGGCCTGCTTCCACAGACTGCGCTGGCCCGGGAACTGCTTCAGGTTCCACATGTCCGCCCAGCCCTGCGGAGGTTTGGATCCCATGGTATCGGTGTTCCAGGCAAGCACCTTGGCGGCCACTTCCGCATAGACATGGTCGTCCCAGGCAGCGGTCGGAATCACCCGTTTGCGGTCGAACAGTCCCCAGTCTAGCGGCACCAGCCAGCCATTCTTGCCAGCAACCGGTGCTTCCGCTGCATCGATGTTGAGCACGTCGAGATCGACATTGCTCGCCTCCACCATCGACTTAATCTTGGCCAGACCGGCATAAGGTGCCGTGAGAATCTTTATTCCGGTTTTCTCGGTAAAGGAATCGAAGTAGGCCGCCTTATAGGCCTCGTCGAGCGCACCGCCACCCGAGGCGATGACCAGCTGCTCGGGTTTGGATTGGGCAATTGCCGGCATTGAGAGGCTGCCTGCAGCAGCAAGGCCGGCGGTCGCGCCCGCACCTTTCAGGATGGTCCGGCGTGTAACGTTTAGGCGGTGGTCGGCTAAGTGAAACTTTTTGCTCATTACGGTAGTCCTCCTCCGTTGCAACGTGTTCTTGCCTCCGACCGCGTGTACGCCACTCACTGCCCGACATGCACCCTCACCTCTTCGGTGATTGATCATGAGGCGTCCGGATCGACCGAACACGGACGATGTTGAACCATCCGGACATTCGCTTTTCATGCGATGAATTCATGATCATGGCTTTGCACTACGTCTGTCAAGATTCGATCTAAAGTGTCAAATAATGACAACATCGATCCTTCTATCCGATCGCAAATTCGCACCTGCTGCCGCGCGGCCGGGCGGCGGTCGCCCAAATCTGTCGAACAGGTCTTGGCGACGGTTCAACTTCGGCCGCGGCGCACCAAGCCCTCACCGCGCAATTTGGGCGGGCTGTCTGAACAAAACAGCGATTGAATAATTCGATGCTCAAATGGCCATCCAGGCCGGCCATAATGAGGGCGGCACCACAGCCGACAGAGTGCGGACTTTGTCGCGAAACGGTATTTTTTCAACGCCCGCATCCGCATCACTCTTGTTGAGTTTGCTGACGCCGATGTAAAACATGAACAGCAACGTCAGCAGAATGCCCGGAATGATTCCCGCTTTAATCACCCGACTGAACACGACCATGAAAGGTCGTCATTGATTTGCCGGACAGGGTAGATTGACCGTAACGAAGATTATCGAAACAGAAAGCCAAGCAATAACATCATGAACCCTTCGCAGATGACCGAGCAGCAATTTGTCGAGACATTCGGTTCGGTATATGAACATTCACCCTGGATCGCACAGCGGGCCCATGCGAACGGCCTGACCACGGACCAGGACAATGCAAACGCCCTCGCCATAGCGATGGCAACCGTGGTGGCGGGCGCTTCCCATGAGGATAAGATCACGTTGCTGCGCGGCCACCCTGACCTGGCGGGCCGCCTGGCGCTCGCCGGTGATATGACGGATGCATCAATTCAGGAACAGTCTTCGGCCGGACTGAGCCAGTGCACGCCCGAAGAACTTGCCAAATTCCAAGAGCTGAACGAGGCCTACACGAATAAGTTCGGGTTCCCCTTCATATTGGCTGTCCGCGGACATCAGAAGGAAGAGATTTTGCGGATCTTTTCAGATCGCGTGAACAACGATCCCGAAGTGGAACTCCATGAGGAACTGGTGCAGGTGAACAAGATTGCCCGTCTGAGAATTGAGGAATTGTTTAGGGCATGAACTCATGGATCACCAAGAACTTGGTCCAGGCGCGCGCAGTGCCATCAAAAGCAACCCCTATCAGCGCCGGGCACTGAGCACCGCAATCATCTCGGTGTAGCCACGCGCGCGGGCATGATCAAGCGGCGTGGAACCGTCGCGGTCGGCGATATCAACATCGGCGCCGGCATCAACGAGTGCACGCGCGGTCTTAACATGGTTTGCCCCTCCATCACCGAGAACGACCACCTCAATCAAAGCCGTCCAGCCGAGATTGTTCACATGGTCAAGGGGCGCGCCCGCAGCGATCAGGCTCTTAACAATCTCGAAATGGCCCAGATGCGCGGCCGCAATGAGCGCGGTGCCATCGTAAGGGCTGGTGACATTTCCAGGGCTCGTCCCAAGCACAATCGCAAGATCGAGAAGCTTCACATCATTGGCAACCGCCGCGATTGTCACAATATCGTAGGCCTGGCCCTCAAAGGCATTCATGTCTGCACCCGCTTCCGCCAATGCCCGCACAGCATCGTCTTGTGACGCATATGCAGCGACATGCAGAGGTGTTCTGCGAGCCCTGTCTCGAGCTTCCAGCTCCGCGCCCTTGCTTGCAAGGCGTCGAATGGTCAATACATCACCTTCATGCGCCGCCTTGTGAAGACCGGTGTAGCCGTCGATGTCCCCACTCGAAGGCGCAACCTGGGAAACAGCTATCGCCATACAACACCCAAAAAAGCCGATGCCCCCTACAACACCGATCACGATCTGTTTAATCCGTTTCACCATGGCTATCCATTCCCGCTGGCACATTCACGATATTCACCACTATGCGCCAAAGCACCTCCGGACGCACCGCTGTCAAATGGCATTTGGCGGCAGGATTTGTACTGACCGGTCGAGCTGAGCCTCCTCAAGGTTGCCGCCCGGCATGTTCAAAGGACGCACATGACGGTTTGTGGCTTGCGGATCCGGCGCAAATAACAGATTGCCTACAAAGAGACATCCTGCGCTTTACCTCTGGCTTTCGCGATATCGGCAGCGGCTGACGCAACAGCGAGATCCTGCAGTCCGACACCCGTTCCGTCGAACAGCGTAATCTCGTCATCCGACATCCGGCCGCGATGTTTTCCGTTGATGACGTCGCCAATCGGCGTGATATCGGTTTCGCTAATTAAACCGGCTGCAACCGCGTGCTGCGTTTCACCGATCGACACTGATTGCGCGATCTCATCCGTGAAGATCGTTGCTGCCGCAACCAAAGCCGGATCCACTTCCTGCTTGCCCTTGGTATCAGTCCCCATGCAGGCGATGTGGGTTCCTGGTTTCACCCAGTCCTTCATCATCAGTGGTTCATGCGCTGATGTGATCGTGATGATGACATCCGCCGCAGCACCAACCTCCTCCTGACTGGCGGATTCGAAGGGCAGCCCGATTTCGGCGGCAACCTTAACGAGGCCTTCGAGCATGTCCGCATGAAGGTTCCAGGCAATAAGCTTTTCAAACGACCGTTGCTCGACAGCCGCACGGAGTTGGAACGTGGATTGATGCCCTGCCCCGATCATGCCCAGCACTTTTGCATCCTTGCGGGCGAGATGGGCGATCGAAATGGAACTCGCCGCCGCGGTCCTGACCGCCGTCAGATAATTTCCACCGACAAGCGCCTTGACCTGCCCGGTATCGGGATCAAACAGGAAAACGGTCGACTGGTGATTGGTCAGGCCCCTGGCAGCATTTCCCGGCCAGTATCCGCCGGACTTGAGCCCCAGCACGAGCCCCGCCCTGTCAAAGCCTGATTTGAAACCATAAAGCGCATCCGCATGGCCAATGGCCTCGCGGATGACCGGGAAGTTGTAGGCATCACCCCTTGCCATGGCGCCGAAAACATCCTCGACAGCCTTGAACGCGTCAGCCCTGCCGACAACTTCCCTGCATGTGTCTTCGGTTACGATCAGCATGGCGCCCTCAATAGGCCTTGCCGCGCGCCGAAACCGGCCAGACCGTCTCGACCTTGCCGTTCCTGACGCCCACATACCAGTCGTGCACGTTGCAGGTGGGGTCACAATGACCTGGCACGAGGCGCAGCTTGTCGTTGACCTTGAGCACACCTTGGGGATCCGAGATCACACCATGTTCATCGGAGCACTTGATGTATTCGACATCGTTGCGCCCGAACACAAAGGGAAGTCCTGAATCCACCGACTGCGCTTTCAAGCCCGCATCGCAGATGGCTTTGTCGGCCTTTGCATGGCTCATCACCGAAGAAAGGATGAACAGCGCGTTTTCCCATTCGCCCTGGTCGATCCGTTTGCTGTCCTTATCGAGGATACGGCCGTAATCGGCATCCATGAAGGCGTAGGAACCGCACTGAAGCTCGTTGAAGACGCCTGAATTCGTTTCGAAATAGTAAGACCCGGTGCCACCGCCTGACACCAGTTCCGGCTCCAGCCCCTCGGCCGTCAGCCCCTCAACGGCATCTTTCACCATGGCGATGGCAACGTCGAGCTTGGCCTTGCGATCCTCGTATTTGTCGATGTGCTGCATGGCACCCTGGTAGGCCTGGATACCGGTAAACTTCAGGTTTGACGCGGCATTAATCGCCTTGGCGATGTTCACGACATCCTCGGTTGTGGTAACGCCGCAGCGGCCCGCACCGCAGTCGATTTCGACAAAACACTCGATTTCCGTGCCGTGCCTCTGGGCCGCCTCGGACAACTCACCCACATTGTCGATATCATCGACACAAACTATGGTTCGCGCACCCAGTTTCGGCAGGTGCGCCAGCCTGTCGATCTTGGCTGGATCGCGGACCTGATTGGACACAAGAACATCCTTGATGCCACCCCGGGCGAAAACTTCCGCTTCAGATACTTTCTGGCAGCAAACGCCCACCGCGCCACCAAGCTGCTCTTGCAGTTTGGCCACATCGACCGACTTGTGCATCTTGCCGTGGACACGGTGGCGCATTCCGTGGTCCCTGGCATAGTCGCCCATCTTCTTGATATTGCGCTCCAGCGCGTCGAGATCGAGGACCAGGCACGGTGTCTGTATGTCTTTTTCGTCCATGCCGACCGCTGCCGGTACGTCATAACCGACTTCCAGATCGGCAAATTTCGGGTTCATATTCATTTAGTCCTCCTACTTAACTGTTCATCCAGGGCAGCTTGCCGAGATCGACATTGCCGCCTGTAAAAATCACGCCAACGCGCTTGCCTGCAAAAATCGGGCGGTTGTTCAGCACCGCAGCAATGGCCACAGCGCTGGAGGGCTCGATGACGATCTTCATGCGCTGCCAAACGAGCCGCATGGCGTCGATGATCTCTTCTTCGGTGGTGATCAGAATGTCTTCGACATGGCTGGAGACGAAATGCCAGGTAAGCTCCTTCAGGGGCACCTTGAGACCGTCGGCAACCGTATCGGGCGCATCATCGGCAATGATGTGGCCAGCCTTGAACGAGCGGTAAGCATCATCGGCGTTCTTCGGTTCGGCTGCATAAATTTTCGTCGTAGGCGAGATGTTCGACAGTGTCAGGCATGAGCCCGATATCATGCCGCCGCCGCCAATTGGCGCAATGACTGCGTCAAGATCGCCAACCTCCTCGACCAGTTCCTTCGAGCATGTCGCCTGACCGGCGATCACACGCGCATCGTTGTAGGGATGAACGAATTCAGCACCGGTTTCAGCCACCACTTCCGCGAACACAGCTTCTCGGCTCGAGGTAGACGGCTCACACTCGACGACCCGCCCGCCATAGCCCTGAACCGCATCTTTTTTTGCATCAGGCGCGGTGCGCGGCATGACAACGGTCACAGGGATACCACGCCGGCCCGCCGCATAGCTCAACGACAATCCGTGATTTCCGGACGAATGGGTCGCAACGCCCTTGTTCGCGGCATCATCGCTCAGGCCGAACACTGCATTCGACGCGCCGCGTGCCTTAAAGGCGCCGGCCTTTTGAAAATTCTCGCATTTGAAAAAAAGCTCTGCCCCGGTTTCATTGTTGAAATACGTAGAGGTCAGCACCGGCGTGCGGTGAATATAGGGCGCAATCCGCTCATGCGCTGCGACCGCATCGTCATAGGTTGGAATATTCATTTTCTCTAACACCTGTTATCGCAGGGTCGCTCTCAGGCTGCCTGTTTGATCATTTTTGCCGCAGTATCACGGAAATACTGCTGTGCCGCGGCCACACCGGATCCAAGTTCAACGGGATAATCCAGGTCCTTCATGGCCATCTCAATGGTTGCAAGACCGGACAGGACCATGACATCGGTGAGGCTGCCGAGATGTCCTATACGAAACGCTTTGCCGGCCATCTCACCAAGCCCGACCCCGAACGACACGCCGTATGTATTGAAGGCATGGTTGACCAGTCCGTTGCTGTCGAACCCATCAGGCACGTAGATGGCGCTCACCGTATCCGAATAAAGATCAGACGACTTCGCACATAGTTTCAGACCCCACGCATCGACCGCCCCGCGGACGCCTTCGGCCAGGCGGAAATGCCGGGAATAGACATTTTCAAGGCCTTCCTCGAACAGCATATTGAGGCTTTCCTGAAGGCCGAAAATAATCTGGAGTGGCGGGGTGTAAGGAAAACCGCCGTTCTCATTTGCCTTGAGCATGTCCTGAAAATCGAAAAAGCAGCGTGGACATTTCGCAATCTTGTTTGCTTCCAGCGCTTTTTCGCTGACGCCTAGAATGGCCATGCCGGTGATAAGCATGAACCCTTTTTGCGAGCCGGAAACCGCAACGTCGACGCCCCACTCGTCCATGCGGAAATCCATGGAGGCCAGTGACGATACGCAATCGACAAACAGCATGGCAGGGTGCCCGGCATTATCGAGTGCATTTCTGACCGCACCAATATCGCTGCGTACGCCCGTTGCGGTTTCGTTATGGGTGACGAGCACGGCTTTGAACGAATGGTTGGCGTCGGCCTTGAGCCGCTTTTCGAACTGATCCGCTGGAGCGCCGGTTCCCCATGCGCACTCGATGACCTCGACCTCAAGATCATGACGCTGGCAAAGGTCGATCCAACGGTGCGAAAACATCCCGTATCGGGCAACCAGGACCTTGTCGCCCGGGGACAATGTGTTGGTGACAGCCGCTTCCCAGCCTCCGGTGCCACTTGCCGGATAGGTGATGACTTTACCTGTCGCGGTGCCGAAGACCTTGCTCACGCCTTCCAGTACCGGCTTCAGCACATCAACGAAAGCCGGCGAACGGTGGTCCATGGTCTGGACATTCATTGCATGCCGCAAGCGGTCCGGAATGTTTGTCGGCCCGGGGATGAACAATGGATTTTGACTGGTCATGGTTTTGGCCTTTGCTCAACGAGTATGGCTCGATTGTAGCGATATTCGATTGGACACACAATTTTTCTGAAATATTTTTTCATTTATTTAAATATTACTCATCTCTTTGTAAAATATAGCAAATGTGTTTTCCAATCCACGGACAAATATTTTTGTGGAAATTTTTTTCTAAATACAATAAATACATATCCGGGTCATAACGGATATGGAAAATACCAATGGTGGTTGAAACACGACGGTCCCGGGGGCGGCCCAAATCAAACAATCCGCACCGGCCGGCTCAAACGGTCGCGGCCCTCGACAAAGGGCTGGGCATACTCAAATCGCTCGCAAAAGCGGGGGAAACGGGTCTCACCGAACTCGCGCTCGCAACCGGCAACGCGCCGTCGACCGCCCACCGCATGCTGACAACATTTCAGCAACACGGCATCGTTGAGTTTCGGGAAGAATCCCAAACCTGGACCATCGGAGTTGAGGCTTACCGGATTGGCACGTCCTTTTCCCAACGCACCAATATTGTTCTGGCTGGCCGGCCCATCATGCGGGAGTTGATGGAGCTCACCGGCGAGACCGCCAATCTCGGCATCGCGGATGGCGGCGAAGTCGTGTTCATATCTCAAGTCGAATCCCGTCACACGATCAGGGCGTTTTATTCCACCGGCACCCGCGGACCGATGCACACGTCCGGTATCGGCAAGGCGTTGCTGGCGCAGATGCCGCGCGACCAATTGGAAGAAGTCTTGCGCAAGACAGGACTGCCAACCTTCACGCCCAAATCCATTTCGAAACCTGATGAACTTTTCACCGACCTCGAAAGGATACGGCAGCGTGGCTGGTCGATCGATGACGAGGAGCGCAACATCGGCATGCGATGCCTTGCCGCTCCCGTCTGGAACGAATTCGGAGAGGCCATTGCGGGCCTTTCGATTTCCGGCCCGACCGATCGATTAAACGTCGAGAAGCTTGGTGAGTTCGGTCCAAGCGTAAAACGGGCAGCCGCCAAACTGACTGAAGCAATTGGGGGGATCTCTCCCAATTCATGATTCTGCACGGCAGTAATTCTATGAAGGGTATTGAGGGAACGTGATGCCAAACCGAAACTACTATGCACCAAAAGGTGGATTGCCCGGCCAATCCGAATTGCTGACCGGCCGCGCTGCATTTACCGAAGCGTATGTTTTCGTACCCGGGGGCGTCATGGCGGATATCGTCACCAGTAGACTGCCGCACTGGGAAAACACCAGGGCATGGATTCTCGCGCGGCCACTGTCCGGCTTTGCGGAAACATTTTCCCAATACATCGTCGAGATAGGACCTGGCGGCGGCAGCAATCAACCCGAGCTGCACCCGAATGCCGAAGCCGTACTCTTTGTGGTGGGCGGTGAGTTGACCTTGAACCTGAATGGTCAATCCCACGATATGAGCAGCGGTGGATATGCTTTCGTGCCACCTGGAGCGAAATGGGCGGTCAGGAATTCAACGAAATCAACAACGACCTTCCATTGGATCAGAAAGGCCTATGAGGCCGTTGAAGGGATCGATATCCCCGATGCCATCGTCACCAATGAAAAAGATGTTACGCCGGCACCGATGCCGGATACGGACGGCAAGTGGGCAACAACCCGTTTTGTCGATGTGGAAGACATGCGCCACGACATGCATGTCACAATCGTCACCTTCGAACCGGGCACCACCATCCCGTTTGCTGAAACCCATGTGATGGAACACAGCCTTTATGTTCTCGAAGGCAAGGCGGTTTATCGATTGAATCAGGATTGGGTCGAGGTCGAAGCGGGCGATTTCATTTGGCTCCGCGCATTCTGCCCCCAAGGGTGCTATGCAGGCGGGCCGGGCAATTTCCGTTACCTCCTATACAAGGACGTCAATCGTCACCCGAAATTGTCGATTGGCTAAAGCGTGTCGCAAACCTCTTCACGGCTCTGTCAGGCGGTGTCAGAGGAAACTGGCTTGAACCGGCATATGCGGTTTCGTTGCGTCGTTTGATGAAAAATCCGTTCCACTATTTCAAAACTTCGCCGGACATTATCCACCTTGCGGTGATGATGCATGTGCGCTTCCCTCTGGCACTGCCGTGACAAATGCTCTGACGATATCCCCCATACATCATTTGAACAGCGCAAATGTATCTTCCCGCAAAGTCGAGATCGATTGCCGTACCCGCCCGATAATCTTATCCATTTCCCTGCCGGCCGCATCCGGGTTTGTCGGATTTAGTCCAATGACGTGTTTTTTTTGCTGGTCGTATGCACCTTTAATGATTTTTTGGTGATCACCAAACCGTTTGCCGAATATCGGCTTGATATGGCCTCGCAACCCCGTCGCCAATTTTACTGGATCACTGTTTCCCACCCCTTTCACATAGTCGGCCACACCGCTAAGCCGACTTTCGTTAAATTCTCCTCTTACATCCTTTTCAACAGCAGCCATTACGGGTTGGTCGACTTGATCATGTACCCCTTTGAACACAGCAATAGTCTTGCCCTTACTCCGCGTGTAATTCTGCATGTCCGGGTTAGAGAATATTGGCGTGGCCATGAGTTTGTCGCGACGTGCCTCGGCTTTTTCTCTTTCCTTCTTGGGGAGCGCTTCAAGTTCCCGATCAAGGGAAGCCGAGATACCGCTCGAGACATCCCTTATTTTCCACGTGTTCACTGCCTCGATATAGGAATTGTCAATCAGGTGATCACTTTCGATAAACGATCTCTTTGAGTATTTTTCCGACACCGCGCTGTGTGGCCCGGTTTTTCCTTCGTGATCCGCAAAATTCGGGGCGTTCTTGTCCTTATCGTTCCTAAAGACTGCACGATCGCGCGGTCCTTTCGGAATATCGGCTGCGTCAGGTCTTTCAACCGCCGCTTGCCCCAGCTTGAAATTTTCATTGGCCTTGTTCGTGATGTCGACCAGGCCCTGTTCCACTTTGGCTATGATTTCGGGAAGTTCTTCTGCGCTGTAACTTTTTCGGACCAAATCAGCCTGCTGCTTAACATGTGCAGTCAAATGAGTTTTAAAGTCGGCGATCTTCTGATCCAGTGGCTTGGAAGACGATGCAATATTTTTCGCTGCATCATCTTCCGCATCCTTGGCCGTATGAAGCTTCGCATAGAGAATGATCGACTGATGGGTCACCGCATTTGATTTGACCGAGCCCGTATGCAGGTGACCCAAAGGCTTCGGGTCTTTTTCCTCTTTGTCCTTTGGAGGCGTTCCCGTCCTTGTCACAGGGGCTGCGTTTCCGTCTTTTTCCTGATCCCGATCGATAACCTTCTTGATCGCACGAAGGGTTTTCTTGGTGGGGATGTGATCACGTTCAAAAATCGATGAGATCTTAGCGCCACTGGGGGTCGGTGGCTCCTTATCCATGAGTTTTTTCAAAACGCTCCAGGTATCGGCTTTACCCTCATGCGCAAATCGTTCCGGGCTGTGCCTGAAGAGTGGACCATCACAGCCATCCTCTTCATTCACCTCGTCATTGGTGGCGGCGGCTTTACTGGCTTCTTCGATCTCCTTAGCGCCTTCGTCGATCTCCTCCTTCACTTTCTTCAGATTTTTATTCTGATTCTGATTCTTGGAATTGAGTTTGACTTTCTTCTCAGCCTTACCGGTTTCATCGTCAGCTTCCGCTACTTCGCCCGATATGGAAGCACCGATTTTCTTGGCGTCCTCGCCTTTGAGCTGTTTTGCTTCCGCCTTGGTCGCAGCATCGACCTGCTCGATGGGCCTTCCCTTGCTGGAGGCAATCATGACTTGAACGGACTTGCCTTTTTCTTCGGCATAGATCCGGTGCTGCGCCTTTCCCACTTTGAAATTGGCCGACGGCAGTTTGCGTTTTTTGTTGAGCTTGCCGATGATCTTTGAGAACAGTTTCTTGGCCTTCTTGACCAGGAAGGTGATCATCTTGCCCATCGCCAGCTTCACCGGTGCCTGTAGTTTCTTGATGATCGCGCGGATCGAATTGGTGATCCCACTGATTGGCACCAGTGCTGCGAGAAACGAGATCACCACCGGGATGGTCGCGGCGATGGTATTTTCGATGAAGTTGGCGGCTTGCTGGATTTTGCCCGACGCGATGGCGCCGATTGAAGAGAAGATCGAATTCGCCACATCCAGGATCTGATCGATCCGTTCGATGAAGGTCTTGATGATTTTGTAAATCGCCAGCACGACCCCGACGATGGCGCCCACCGGATTGGAAAGCTTGGCCAGCCAACCCAGTCCCCCCATGATCAGAGATTCAATGACAAATTTTTTGATCCCGCCAATGATCGTCGACTTGAAATTGTCGATCATCTGCAGGACCCGCTGCCAGATTCCGACAAAACCATCCTTGATCAGGATTTTGACCACTTCGACCGACTTCTCGATAAACGCAACCTTGCGCTCACCATTTGCCCCCAACCGCTTCACCAGTTGAGCGCGGAACACCGCATAAGTCATACCGACGACCTGCAGGCCGATGGAGATCAATCCCTTGAAGTCGAGTTTCTCAGGAATTGTTATTTCCAGCCCCTGAATGGCGCCGAACAGCCATCCGAGCATGCCTTTTTTGATATGTGTGAAAATACGGCTGCCGAACTGGTTAAAGCCCTTGAGCACTGCGCTGAAAAGGTTTTTGGCAAACCCGAGCGGATCCTTGAGAATGGTCGAGATGATGCTTCCAGCCTTTTGGATCACCGCCCAAATTTTGTCGGCTAAAGGCCCGGCCAGCTTCAGGGCACCGCGCATGATGAATTCGAGGATCTTGTCCTTGACCTCACCGACAAAGGTCAGGATATCCTCCACAAGTGGTTTGAATTTCTTCTTGGCATAGCTGATGGCATCTGACGGCCAGTCCATCAGGTAATCTATAATATCGCTGATAATGCTCTTGATCCGCGTCCAGGTGATGTTGAGCCGGGTAAGGCGTTTATCAATCCACTCAAACGCTTCCTGGATGACCCTGGTTTCCTTCAACCGTTCAAATATCGTATCGCCAAGCGGACCGAGCATCCCGAGCAGGGCGCCTAAGAGATTGGTCGCATTGCGCTCCACCCTGTTGCCGGTGATCGGGCTTTTGCCGAGGATGAAAGAAATCAGCCGGTAGCCGGGGACCTTGCGGGCATATTTCTCTGCCTTGTTGCGAACGTAACCGCGGCGAACCTTGGGCTCGCCCTCATCTTCGCTCGGATCGACCTCCCGTTTGACAGCCCGCGCTGGGCCGGGTTTGGTCTGCTGCACCACATGGGTCAGTTCATGCGCCATCAGCCGGCGGTTCTCGACCGTTTCCCCGGGGCCCATCCAGATATGCTGGCGGTGGGTGAAGGCGCGCGCGCCAATCCGCCTTGCAGCGGCTCTGTCCTCGGCACCATCGTGAAGGCGCACATCGGAGAAATCCTTGCCGAAGCGCGGCTCCATGAACGCACGCACCTGGGCTGGCAGGGGACGCCCGCTTCCCGGCTGGGCCACCCGCTGGGCAACATCGGCCGGTGCCGCCCCGCCCTCAGCGCCAACCACCGCCGCCTCGCCGGAACGGTCCGGCTGGGCGGCGGGTTCCGGCTCGGGTGGCGGCGGGGATTCCTCGGCGGGCGGATCACCGGCGGTGTCTTCCGGAGTGCCGTTTTCGATCTCCTTCATGTCCTCAGCGGCCAGCCCGGTGGTATCGACGTCCTCCTCCTTGGGCACCTCCGGATCCTGATGATCGGCCGGGATCGATGGCGCGGCTTCCAGAGTATCGAGATCAGGTTGGTCATCCGCCGAGGCCCGCTGAACTGCACCCTGCCCGCCATTTCCCTGACCACCTGACAAGGGATCGGCGTCCGGCGGGGCAAGCATCGGCGACGGCATCGAGACAATGCGCTCAGCCGTTGTTTCAGCCTCACGCTCAAGCGGATCATTCGCTGCCCCCACTTTGAGTGCAGGCTGGACAACACGCGCGCAGAGTGCGGCCCGGGTCTCATTGCGCAAACGTACGCCGGCAGGTGTGGGCACGCGCATAACCGATGTACGGGCCGGCACCTTCGCGTTCGTCTTTGTTAAAGCGGCCTTGGTCTGGGTCATCCCTGTTTCATGACTTTAGCGGATCAATACCCTTTGCACTCCTGCTTGTTTGCATTCTCTTCTTCGTTTGGCTCCGTCGGCTCCGACTTGATGAATGCCTCCGCGTCGGCCTTGATCGTCGTTTCGAGAGCAGCCTTCCAGGCCTTGATGTCGGCCGGTTTATACGGACAGATTTTCCCGACATCATTGCGGGCTTTGATCCGTGCACGCAGCAATCGCTCAGTTACTTTGGTGTGATATTTCTCGTGGGTCTTGATGCCCCGAACGGTGACCCGCTTCGGCTTGGTCATCGTCGCCGCAGCGGACGCAGGCGTAATATGATCAGTCCCGTCGGCAGGTTTATCGCAGTCCATATGCCAGAGTTCTCCACCGCCACCCTTTCTTTTGATTTCCGTCGGATCGTAGTGAACTTCCACGGTCGCCGTGATGTTGATCTTTTTTGGGCAGAGCTCCCATTCGTTCGGTGTCTTGCTACCGTGCGCGCAGGTGTTGCAGGTTTTCTTCTCACGCTGTGCAATCGAGACCTTTTTGACTTTTCCGGTCGAGGCATCGTTCAATCCAAGCTCGCCGCCCAAGGATTTCGATTTGAGAAGTGGTGTCACTTTGACACCTGTGACATCGGGGTTGACCGGGCTGGGACAGCTATCGCAAGCACGCCTTACGGTCGAGCGGTGCACATCCCCACGGTTCTGCACCACATGCGCCAACTCGTGCGCCATCAGATGACGCCCCGTCTCGGTTCCCGGTTGGTGTTCACCTGCGGCAAAGGCGATATCATTCCCAAGCGCGAAGGCCCGGGCACTGATTCCCCGCGATGCCCTGTCGGCGGCCGCCCCGTCATGCACCCGTACAGACGAAAGGTCCGCGTTAAGCCGGGGTTCGAAAAATGCCCGCTCCGGTTTGGCCAGGGGTTTTCCCCCTCCCAGTGACCGGATGCTTGCAGTTGCCCCAGGCGACGCCGCCGAAGTTCCGACGCCGGGCGCAACCGAGGTTGATTTCGGCGCCGGTTTGGCCTGGACCAATTCTTCGCCTTCCGGCTTATCCGCGGGTTGCTTAATTTGTTTTTCTTTCTCCTCGCACTCCTCGCATTTGCGGCGTACGACCGGCTTGGAAGCCGGCATGCGCATCACCCGGTCGGCTGCCTCATCAGCTGCTTTCTCTGCCGGGTCATGTGTCCCGCCGATCATTAGCCCGCCATCCCCGGAAAGGCTCTGCTTGGCTTCCATGCGGACACCGGCTGCTGACGAAGACGGCGTACGTCGCAGCACCGGCCGCGACCGTTTTGTCCGTCTGCGAGTTTGTCGTCGTATCGAGGCCATACCACTTTACATCCCTATTTTTCGATGAAGGTTTTCGCCTTGTTCTTAAGGTCGTTCGCTTCGGCGGTCCTGAGAATCCCCGCCCGGTTGAGTTTGTTGATCTTGGCAGCGGTCAGTTTGAAGAAGTCATTCACAGTTGTAATATTCTCTCCAGCCAGTTTGACGACGAGCTCTGGATCCTTGTTTCCCAACAATGCGGTTACCGGCTGGCCTTGGCGCACAGCGGTCAAAATAGTCTTGCGGCTTTTTTCGGCGCCCGCCAGTTCCTCACTGACCGTTTTGACTTCATCTGTGATCGCAGTCCGCGCGGCGGCGAGTTCAGTGAGCTGGGTTTCAACTTCTTTCACGGCGGCAGTTGCTTTCTCATGTTCCGCACTCAGGGCCTCCACGTCCATCATGAGTTTGGTGACGTCCGTGGACAGAGCTTCACGCAGATTTACAAGGTCCCCCAATTCGCCCTTGGCCGAATCCGTCGCCGCGATCAGTTCGACGGCCTTCCGTTTGTCCTCTTCGGAAATGTCGATGCTCAATTCAGCGGATTTGACCGAGAAGGGTGGCTTGCCGGAACCGTTTTCGAGCAGCACATAGCCTCGGGCCACACCGTCCTGCACCAACAGGCCGACTGTGTCGCCAGGCCGCACGGATCCAGCTGAGATCAGCCGATCGGTCGTATCGACGCCGACGGATTTGCTTTCGATGATCTCAAATGCCTTGTCGTTATCGACGTCGATCACCTCAACTTCAACGCCGTTGCCAATCAACGTCTTCTTGGCCTCTTCCTCGCTCAGATCGTTCACTGAAATTTTTGTCCGATAGTCGGTGGGCGATGTCTGGGGACGGCCGGTAAATGCGTCAACGATTTTGTATTCCTCGACAAGATCCGCGACCTGCAGTTTGGTGTATTTGCCAGGATCATAGGTCAGGCCTGGCTTAATGCCGCCATTGCCATTGTCGTCGTCATCGCGATCACAACAAACAAACGAGAGTTGCTCGGCGATTTTTTCGCGGCTCTCGCCAATGAAATACTGCAGCGAACGCCAGGTCATCGCCTGTTTGCGGCAACAGAACGGGCAGACTTCATTGAGGAACAAAAACTGATTATCAAGGCTGCCCCGCAGACACGCGATGGGCACCAGGAATGGTGGTTTGCCCAGGTCGGGCGGGCATGACGGGAAAAACGCCTCACACACACACCGGCGCAGCCGCTCATCGTCGCTCTTGGCAAAAGCAGCAAAGACGGCCGTTGCCTGCTGCATCTGGCGAACCTGCCGGGCGGTCCCTTGAAAACCGTCAACGGGATTGTCCTGTCTGGCTTTTTCAGCGCGCGCTTTGTAAATCGCAACTTCTTCAGTGGTGGCGATTTTCTCATACTGGTTGAACAGTGTTTCATTGAACGACACTGCAACTTTTGCTTCCGCCTCAGTCAGTTTAGCCGACCCGCTGAATGCTCCATCACCGGACGAAGAAAGCACTATCTTGTTAGCTACAACCTTTTGATCCGGCGGCAATTTGCTGATCGTATCCTTGAGATCGATACTATCCTTTTTCTCGACGCATTTGAGCGCGGTCTCGCGGAAACCCGGATCGTCGGGACCGAACGCGATACTGGACGGCGCCACGAACACCGAGACCCTGCCCCCCTCGCCGGCGGCCAGAGCCAGACAGGCCTCGCCTTTGACCAGGGCTTGGTGCAGGTCATCCTCGGTATCAAACAGGATTTCCTTTTTGAATTCCAACTTGCTCAGCTCGAATGTGCCGCCCTCAAACCGGGTGATCCGGCCGGATCGGTCCAAAAATGCTCCAGCGGTGATGGCAACCTGATCGGAAAACAGCTTTACCAGTGACGGAACGATGCCGCACACCACTCCCCAATCGAACAGCAACCTGAAAGAGGCATGGACCGAAAAGTCGATATCGCACAGGGCATCGAATGCCTCCTGGACATTTTGCGCATCGTCATAGAGTTCCGGGCAGTTTGACTTGAATGCGATATCGTCTGCGGAAACATCACAAAGATTGTCCAACGCTTCCTGGACGTTCTCAGCATCCGCATAAAGCTTCGGGCAATTATTGCTCAACCCGATATGCGTTGCCGGCAGGTCCGACACGACCGGAAACGACAATTTGCGCACCTCTGCATCTGTCAGGGTCAGAATGTCACCTGCAGTATCGACGCCGAACAAAACGCAATAGTGATGGACAACCCCGACCGGTGTTTCCCTGACCAGCCGAATACGCTCGGCCTCAGCAGCAAAACGACGCAATTCCACCAGCCAGTAATCACCGGCCACGACCGCTGCGCCGGCCAGATCCAGGACCGCCTCGAACGCGTCCACTCTGAGGGTCACGCTCTGGCCGTTTATGGAAATCAGGAACCCGCCACCGATTTGGCTCACAACATTGGCTCCGTTGACATCAATCACCGCCTGCCCGTCCCAGCGCCGGACATACGGCCATTCTTCACCATTATGATCGATTGCGGGCGACGGCGTCGTACCCAGGTCATCGACGAAGGCCGACCGCTTGGCGTCGGAAGCTATGGCAAACACACCGAGGTGGCTTTCGGTGATTTCCGAGTAAAATTCATACACTTTGCCACTGCGCGTGAATTCGTCCCGGTCAACGCCTGCGGGCGCAATAGCCGCCGCATTTTCAATTGACCAGGCAAGTGTGATCGTGCCCGGGGTCTCCGGTGTCCCCGCAACATCGATCACCTCCAGCCGCCACAATGCATTGGAAACCGACTGTTCTGCGCTGACCACATCCGCGCAAGGATCACATTCATCGGCAAGAATTTCCGCATTGAGCGGTGTAACTGCAAGACTGGCTGTGCCGATCTGCGGGAAATCACCGGTTCCGGTCTCGATCTGGTCCAGGGCCGCCAGAGGAGCGGCCTTCAACTGGGTCATGCTTCTCGTGCGGAACGCCGTTACCGCACCATGCAATCCGGCATCGGCGAGATAGGGATCTTCCAGGGGAAAGACCGGCCGTTCCCAGATGTCCGCATACACCACCTGATCGGTATTGCTGGGTAGATCGGGACTTTCGGGAAAGTCGGCCTGGGCGGAGAACAATCCGAGCGGCGCAGTCAGATCGGCGCCGGCCTGTGCCGTCAAGACCCCGCGCACGCCGTCGGCGTAGATCACGCCCTCGTGCAAGAACAGGCTTTCGTCATCTGCGATTGCCACCGCGCCCCCGAACCGCGGCACGCCATCCTTGATAGTGTCGTCGCCAAGATTGTCCGTTCGGTGCCGGGTGATCAAACAGCACTCATTGAGATCAGCATCGGTCACCATGCCGCCCTGGATATGGTGCATCCCTGAGTAACGCGCGTCTGGACGATAGCTTTCACGGGAGATCAGGGATTTCATGGCACTATCCTCTCTAACTTACTCAAGTAACGCGGCCGGCCGGGCCATCCGCGGGTCGTAGCGGATTGCGATTTCCTGCCCCATAGGCAAAAAATCCCGCAGCTTCAGCTTCACAGCCCGTAACTGCGCATTGTGATAAAGGTGGTGGTAGGCGCCCATTTCACCGTCGTCTTCGGCGCCCCGGCGGACAGCTTGCGATGCTGTCAGGTCGAGCACGCCACAACCTGGTTCGCCGAATCTGGCCGGCCGCAGCACACACTCTGTTCCATCCTGGAAATGCAGCCGAATGAAGTTCGCAGCATCCGTTGTGTTGGTCGGGCTTTTTTCCGACAGGCACCCGGCAAGTACGGCAAGATCGGGCAGGCGCGAGTACCGCAGGCAGGTTTTTTCCCCACCACATTTCACATCGACCAAGTCGCCGGCAAAAACACAGTCCGAGGCCTGAAGCCTCTCCAGATGGGTTTCTCCCAGCACCGTGCAATGCACCAGCTGAGCAAATCCCGACGCACTGATAATCTCACCAAACAGACAGTCATGCGCCACCACCATCGGGTTGTCACCAGGCAACCCAAGGCTGAGCTTGGCAATGGCACATTTTGACAAAGTCAGACGGGTCTCGTGCAAATTGTCCGCGGTGACCGAAACCGTCCCATTGAACAGAAGATTCTCAAAGGTGATCAGCAGATCTGCAGGAATTGTCACGTCGCCGTTAATGACAATCTTGTCGGGCGCTGGCGACAACAAATTGCTGTCGCCATCCGCTGGATCGCCAACGGCCAACAATATCTGCGCCGGTCCAAAGATCTGTTTCTGGTCAGTGTTGTCGAGATCGAAGTTAAAGGGATTATCTCCAGCGGGCACCGTGACCTCTCTAAGTTTCGGTTCAAAAAACCCATATGGCGGCTGAATGTGGATCAGGCTGCGACGAGGATGCGGGCCGACATCAGGATAATCAGGGTTGCGCAGGTCGGGAGTTCGCAATGACATGTCGTCGAAAGCGCCGGCAAAGCACGGCACACCGTGCCGGGCCCGCGGCTTCCAGAAAGTGATAACCGGTTCAGCCTTGGTGCCATCGGCATTTCGATCTGCCATGACAAGTCGGTAAAGCGGGTTGACACCGTCAGGGTCGACGACCGCCCTATTGGTGACACGCAGATCAGGTGTTCCCAACGGCATGACCGGCTGCCCCAGAGGATCATCCACCCATATGTCGGGTTTCGGGCCGGTGAATGGCGGCAGATCCAGACGGGGTGTCAGGAGCACCCTGCGCCATCCCTCAACCAGAACCGTTTCTGCACCGCTGACGACATCGGCAACACTGTCGATGTTCTGCAATGTCCCTTTGGTCTTAAACCAGCCGACCGCATTGTTGAGCTCTTCCGCCCGCCGCCCGGGATCAGGCGCCAGAAGTTCGGCGCCAACCAATTCGGCAAGATAAGGCAGAAGCCAGGTTTGGATTTCGCGCTGGTTGCCGGCCTCATCGACCGGCATATCGGCGGCTTCTGCAAAGGCATCGGCATAGGCCTGTTCAGTCGTTCCACGGATCAGATCGAGCAGATGCCCGAACCCGTGCAAATAGGCCTCAAGATCGCCAAGCTCACCCGCCTGCCGGACATCCAGATAGCGGTATTCTTCAGGCAACTGCCTATACAGCAAAAGCCCGGCCTTCGTTTTCAGGTCATCGATGGTGCTCATACCAGCACCTCCACATCAACCGTCACATCGGCAAGCCCCAAAACGACCGCCACCTGTTCTTGTTTTGGAAAGATTGCCGCCAGGCTGCCCGATATCATCGCCTCGCGGAGCGGTGCCGGGGCACCGGGTTTGCGGGCAACCAGACTGATGGTCGCAGATGAAACACCTTCGACCCGCTCCGCCGCTGCCAGAATTTCAGCCACATAAACCGGCTGACCGAGCTCCCGATTGTTCAACGCGAACTCCAGAACCAGTGCGGCTTCGGCGGCGTCTTTGACTTCGGTCTTTTCATACCGGCTGCTATCGACGCGGATTTTCACATGTATCTGCAGAGCCAGGCTCTCATAATTGGTGATGGTCACATGGGTATTGGGCAAAGCGCGGCTCTCGACAAAGTCGATAAGGTCACTTTCCAGGGTCGGCGTCACAGCGCCGCCATTTGCCGGCACAATGACGATATCAACCCGGTTGGCCCCGCCCGGCGCGATGACTTCACGGGCTTTGGCTTGCCATACGCTCGAATGCCGCCTGCACAGCCGCTCAAAATCCTTGAGTGAAACAGCACGCCCGTTGGCCGCCAGTTTGGACGGTGCATTCTCGCGGATGTCCGAGACAGGCTCGCGGTCCGCCCCACCTGCTGTGGCAAGGGGATGAACGATGCCGGTCACGAACCGGTTCTTTTTCATCGGCTTGGTAAAGCTCCAGGCAGGAACGCCGGTACCGCGCGCTCCGACCCCAACCCGATGGCGTGACACTGCAACATTGTTTGTGCCTGTTGGCAGTCGCCGGCGAAAATGAATTTGCAGCGTGTCATCTTCGTTCAGCGCTACCGACCAGGCGTCCTCACCTTCCGCGGTTGGATCGCCAATATCGCGAAACTCCCATGTGACGCCGTCTACGGTCACATCCATGTCCGGCGCGACCCCGGTTACCGAGGCGTTCGAAGGAGTAAAACTGACACCGGTGATCTTGAACTGGAAATCCTGGCGCCGTTTTTCGGCATCCCCGGAGCCGAGTATCTTGGGATCTTTGGTTTCTCCGTGAGAGATGACAGCTGTATTTGCGTGAAAGCGTGTCCAGCCGGCGGACCAGCTTGAGAAATCCTGATCGCTTTGCATGGTGATTTCCAGGAACTGGCCAGCCGGTCCCGACGGTTCCACCGCTGTCAGTTTAGCCTGAGCAGCGAGCCGGATCTCATCCTTCTCATACACGACGATGATGTCACGGCCCGATTTCACCAAACTCTGCGCTTGCGATGAAAGGCCTTCCAGACAGCTGATACCGCCAACGATCGCGTCAACCTGGTGACGGTCATACTCAACCGGACGCAGTGTCCGCGTCATTGGCCCGAAAAACTCTGTCTTGTCATGCGCGTGGGGCGGATCGGCATGGAACACAAGGAAGTAAACATCCGCCTCGATCCGTATTTGCGTAACGTTGAGCGCGGTCAGAACAGTGCCGCCCACTTCCCGCGCGACATACCAGTCACCCTGACGCACTGACTTAGGCAGTTTGCCTTCAAACCGAACCGTACTGGCTAATTGCCCGGCACCAATGGGAGGATCTTGAACGACCTTGCCAGGGTCCACCCTTCCACCCAACACGCGGGCGTAGCCGGCACCGGATGCACCGGATGGTGGCGTATGGACGCGCGCAATAGTTTCCCCGGTGTTGTCTGTTTCGTCTTCGTAGCGCCAACCGGCCCATGAACCAAGCACAGTCGGGCCGCCAGTTCCGGAAGGGCGCTTGTAACGAAGCCAATTGATGTTCAGGGGGGTTTCAATTTCGCCGCTCGCCCCTGCCTTGAAGGGCGTGTAGGCTTCCAGGGTTACATCACCAGCCGGTGATACAGATGCAGGTGCATCAAGTTTGAGATAGCCACCGGCTCCTTCGACGACCACAGCAAAAAATGATCCCTCGCCTGGTGACGTTGGATTCACCCAGACAACGGAGCCGACCGAATATCCACTCGCACCATCTATCTGTACAACAAGCACACTGCCGATTGTCCTGGGCAGGCCAAGTTGAACATCATCCGGTTTCGTTAGAAGTATGGTATCTCCGGTTTGCCAATCATCCGAAGGCGTTTCGGTGAAATCCAGCTTCGCAACACCTGCTTCCAGATCACGATCAACCTCAAGCAAATCGGTGGCAACACCCTCGGTTACATCCGCCCCCAAACGGCTGATTACCACCAAGTCACCCTGATTGAATTTAGCTTTTTCCGGAACAATCCATGTCGTTGCATTGCTAAAGTCCAGAACGTTCTTGTTGCAGTCCCAATCCTTGGACCGAACGGCGTTCAGTTCCGGGTGCGCCTGCAGCGGCTGCAGCGTCTCGAAAATCAATGGTGCGCCGCCTTCGGGCGGGGCATATTTCATTGCCAGACCGCGGGCGATCTCAATCGCCCCCTTATCAAGCTCAAGTTCAAGGGCAATCGTGGCGGTGGCCGATGCCGGCGGCGTCGGTTGGTAATTGACCATTGCCGCCAGTTTTCTCAGGTTTTCCCATTGCGTGGCGGTCCGCAGATACCCTTCATTGGCATAGGCATCCAGATGGCCCAGAACAATGTGCGCGGTCCGGGCAAAGGCGCGCATGATTTCCCAGGCGTAATCCGGCGCATGGCGGTCATACTGATTCAACAGGCGCTGACTGCGCTGGCCGCCGGTTTCGACGTCGATCGGAAAGGCTGCCAGGAGATCCTTCCACACCACGGCCTCCTGGAACTCGCGCTGGCTTGACGCCAACTGCCGATCGGCCAGTGGCTTTAAAAACAGATCCCGCCATTTTTCCGGAACCCGGTCATCCGGATCGATCCCGCGCAAATATAGACCGAGCAGGGCAATGCGCAGCTCTTCCAACCAGACCGCTGCGTCGCCGTCGACAAATTCGAAGCGCATGAGGCCTGCCCGGTTCCATCTTGTCAGATCTAGCAGAAAATCGTCGCGGCCATCCGGCGCTTGGAGTGTCATGCGCTCTCTCCTGCATTGACCGTGATCCGGTAGGTGCCCTCAGATGGCTTGGTGTGGTCGTTACGACACAAAACGAACTCATCGTCAGCAATCTCAATCACTCCGGCAGCCGTTCGATCCGGATAGGCACCGACCCGTTTAAAACGGTTGAGGCAAGCAACCTCCACACCCTCGACGGTCATGGCGGCTTCAATCAGATCGGAAGCGAACAAGTCCTCGCCGAAGCCAAGCCGGCCGGGTTCGAAAAACCCTCCCTGATCCGATGTGAATAATTGATCGAGAGCCTGTTTGAGCTCGGAGCGAAAGTACCCCTTCTTGACCCGGATAGAGAACGCGAAGGTGATTGGCGCGGATTTCGCGGTTTCCAGAAAGACTTCCGAGCCCACCATCCGATATTGTTCGATCATGAGCCGTAACAGCCGCCGAGCCGTCAGGGTCAGATTCACCGGCGGCAATGCGAGCCGTTCGATGTGGTGAAACTCCACAATCTCCTGCCACAACGCTTCATCCAACTCGCTTGGAGTTTCCCCGGCAGGGCCAGCAACAAGATGCAGTTCCTTGTCCAGATCGAGGTCATTTTCAAGAAGCGCGGCAACCAGCACTGTGTACCAGGCCCCCGTCCACACCAGACGGGCCCGGGCCCGTGCGACGAGTGGGTGCTTTTGCAGCAGCGTTTCATGATCCGCCAGCGTCACCATACGCCGAACTTCACCGGTCAGCCGGGGACCGGCCTCGCGGGCCTCCTCCATCGCCGAAGGATTAAGGCGCCAATAGCGCTCCAGCCGTTGCGATTCAGTTTCCGGCAGATTTCCCGGTGCAGGCGGAAGCCCCTCCAGGATCGCCGGATCGATGCGCTCAACCGCATCATATCCAATGAGTTTCAGCAGCCGCCGGATCGACTGTGGCCGTCGGGCGGTTGCAAGGTAGCGTTCTCCCTGAACCGCATCCAGCGCATATGAGGCCCGATCGAGGGCCGCCGCCAGAAGCTCGACGATCACCACTTCGATATCGGCCGGCGTCCAGCGCCGTCGGTCCGGGAAGCGATATGCCAGTTCCTGCATCATAAACAGTCGAAAACTGTCATAATCTCTGGACTTCCAGTCGAAGTCGTCGACTACGCCCGGTATTGGCAAGGGCAGAACAGCGCGCCGTTCGCCGCAGTCAGGACACCCACCGTCAAATTCGAGAATAGGATCGTTCAGTTCTGCCATATCTCTATCGGCCAAGCTGTTCGGTTACACCGTGAACTCGTGGCTCTCATCCTTCTGTAATGCCGCCAGCACATAGGAAATCTTGACCAGCAGCTGTTCGGGACTGTCCTTGGGTGCTGCGACTTCAACCTGCAGTGTCTTCGGATCGACCTCCCCTGCCAGAGCCTCCGTCAAAGAGCCCCGCAGCCGGCTCTGCACCGCTTCCCAAAGCTGGATGGAGTTAGGCTCGAAGACATGCTGGCGGGCGCCAAATCCAAACTCAGGACGAAACACCCGCTCTCCCGGGCTGGTGAACAGCACCTGCATGATCTGCTCTCGAATATGCTCAGCCCTGATTGACGTGTCCGAGCCGTTCGGCGTCATCTGGAACGGAAATTTCATGTAGCGCGTACGCGGCAGACGGGATTCGAGTGCACTTGTCATAGGGCAGTTGTCTTTGTTGTCAGAGCGGCTGGAGTGAGCGGTGGCACCGGTGGACCCGAAGGTGCGCCCGGCGCCGTGCAGATATGTGTGTGGGCGTTGAAGCTAGTCAGGAATGTCGTGCCCTTGATGAGCGGTTCACCGCCCGACCCACCGAGCGCAACCGATGCCCCCTCAATGGTAACGGTGGCTGGAGCCTTGATGTTGATACCGCCGGAGGTGGTTGCAATTTCGTTACCGGATCCGTCCTTCACGGTAATGCCGGATGATGACATCACCATCGAATTGCCATTGGCATCCTCGATCTTGATCTCGCTGGACGACGCATCAAGCGTCACCGTAGCGCCGCCTGAATCGGTCAACGCAAACGAGCCGTTTGGGTCCATCTCCAGGACCGCTTCGGCGGTACTTTTGAGGGTGACCGTTTCTTCGCCGTCCTTGTCCTCAAAAACCAGCACATGCCCGCTTTCGGTTTTCATGACCTTGGCGCTAGGCGCGCTGTTTCCGGTAAACTCCTCTGGAACTTCGTCTGTCGTGCGCCAGAACGCACCGGTCCAAAGCGGGGTGGAAATATCCCCTTCCATGAATTCGGCAACCACCTGCGCACCTGTCGGCGGCACCGCGATCACACCAAACCCTTGCCCCCCGCCATAGGCAAAACACGGCAGCGCCCAGTCACTAACTGTTTCCCCCAGCACGCTTGGGACAGTGAGCTTGCATCGGCCCCGGGTATCCGGATCTTCATTATCCGCGACAAACGCCCGATACTTGCCGTAATAGCGGTTCTGTTGTTGCCGGACGGTCTTTTCAATGGCAGTGAATTCGTCCATTACCTTGCCTCTTAAAACACCGCAGAGATCGCTGACGTCGCCGCCGACAAGGGTCCTGGCGGGCTACCGGTTTCCCCGGTGGCATTGCGCATCAGTTCGAATTGCTGGCGATATCCCTCGGTCGAAAAACTGTGCACCACCTTGTCGACAAAGTAGAGACCGCCATATCGCGTGCCGGTTCCGTCGATGGGAACGATCCGGCCAACCTTGAGTACGTGGCCATAAAGCGAGCCGTCCAACTCGCCGTTTGCCAGAATTCTGAAGCTGTTCTCATTCACCAATGCCTGTGCGCGGGCACGCAGCTCTTCTTCTGTTTCATCGCCTTCCTTCGTGACCCGCCACACGGACGGCGTGCCGAGCCCGGCGCCGTCTTGGGCAACCCGGGTCTGTCCAAGCGCAGGCACATCGGGGCCAACGGTTTCATTCGTCGTCTCCGCACCTTCTTCCCGCGGGGCATGATCGAACCGGACTTGATCGGGCCGCTGGCCATCATCGTTGATCTCGAGACTGAGGCAGTTGGTGTCCTTGCCTGCATAAACCAGAATGGATGCCTGAGCTTCGCCTTCCAGACGCTTGGGGCCGAAATACACCTGTCCTTCGGAAAATATCAGGTCAAATCCGTTGGCGGCGGCCCGTTCCCTCAGAAACACGATTGGCGTTGCATCCTGTGCCAGTGAACGGCTCGACTGGCCCTGACCGGAATCCCCGTCCGGCGTCAATGCCAGCGGTGCAATCAATTCGGTGAGGATGTCCAAATCACTGATCGGCGCATTCTCTCCCCAGATCGTCCGCATCTGCTCCCGGTCAAGGGCAGCACTTTCGTCCTGCACCGACAACTCGAGCAATGACTCGCCGCCGGAATTAGGAAAAGCCGGTTTCGGCAGAGTTATGAATCCACGGAAGATTTCTTCCGTGTGGCTTTGAAAATCGGCGGAAATCCGTATCGGCGCCCATGGCGCAAACAAACCTGAATCCGCCGCCATCCACTGACCGTCTTCCTTGCGCCGGTCCTCAATGACGATGGTCCCGGTTGCGGCTTCCGCACGGCTGGTAGTAATTTCCACTGAACTTACGAGATTGGAGATATCACCAATATTTGCGGCATCCTCGCCGGCCTCTATGAGGCAGCTGGCCGGTTGAGCAAATCCGGGGTCAAGTAAGGCACCTAGAGAGACCATCAGCGGAGCTCCCTGCGGCGCGGAATCAAAATCACATGGCTCAGCCGTTCGCGGCCATTTTCTTCCACCGGATCGGGCAAAAACAACAGATCCTCCGGAAACAGGATATCCGCATTGGTTTCAACGATACGGCGCCAATCCCGGCAGTCCGCATAGTAGTGATGGGCAATACCGTCCAGCCGTTCTTTCAATGCAACGGAATGTTCGAGCACCGGCTCCGGCCGATCCAATTCACGTGCTCTCAGCCCCTCGAAGACTTTTTCTCCTTTGTCGTTTGGAGCAAACAGCGGGACATTTTCGTAATAGGAGCCCTTAAAGAATGCCATCCTCGTATCCTCTAGAATCCTGTCACGGCGTTAAGCGCTGTCATGGCCGTCTGCCGGACTTTCTCGGCCATGAAAAACGGGTTGTTGGACTCGATGACCTGCATGGACAAGGTCATTTCAGCCCGATAGGGCGACAGATTGGGTAGGTGCATGGACTCATTCTGGCTCACCCCGGTGAGAAATACCGGGAGCAACTGTAGACCCCAGGCAAAGATGAGAACCGAGGCCGATTCCTGGCGCTCGAAAGCACGTGCCCCGCCGCCGCCCAAACTTGACAGAACCTGCAGGCCACCGGGTCCCTGGATCTTGGGCTCGACCATCGATCGCAAGGTATCTATCTGTGGCTGGATGCCGAACTGACCGGCGATTGGATCGCCTTCGTTCATCTTCTCGGTGGCATCGAGCAAAATGGCAACGCTGAGCTGTTCGCCCTGGAGCTCAACACCTTGTGAAACCCGTGGTGTTTCCAGAGGCGTCAGGAAGTCATACCCAAGCCGTGCCCCCGGAGCATTGCCGGTCTTGATGGTGACCGTGCGGGAGCGCGCTATCGTTTGCGGGTTAAAATCAAAGATCAGCGCCAGCGGCGGCAATGACAGGCCATATTCAAACAGGACACCTTTGGTTGCGACCGACATCGCTCAATCTTTCTTGGTCAAGGATTGCGCCCGTTGCCTGGTTGCTGTGGCAACGTCCTGGGCAATGATTGCAGCCGGACGCCCAAGGCCCGGCACCTGCACCGTGACCGGACCATCGACATAGCCCTGGCCATGCAGGGCCCGGGCGGCAGCAGCGGCAATCATACGAGCGTCAACCTGGACGCCGGACCGCATCCGGGGCGGGAGGACAAGTCGCATATGTTTGATTTTCATATCGTTTCCTCCAGATACTCCGCCAGGGGTCCAAGTTCGGACCGGCGCACCTGCCGGTTATCTTTCTTGAGTTCTGCCCAAACGGCGCGCGCCACATGACGTTCCGAAATCGGATCGCCGGCGTCGCATGCCAAGATCGATGCAAAGAACGCCGCATTGTGAATGGCCCCGCCGGACAGACGGGCTGCTCTGGCTAGCGCCCCGGCGTCCAATTCCGTAGCGCGCGGTGCGTTTGCCGGCAGAAGTTTCTCCCACAGTTTTGCGCGGGCACTGGCATCGGGTGCCGGGAAATCGACAATTTGTTGGAACCGCCGCAGAAAGGCCGCATCGATATTGGCCCGTAAGTTGGTCGTCAGGATCACCGGGCCGGCGTGACGCTCAAATCGCGAAAGCATGTGCGAAACTTCGAGATTGGCATAACGGTCGCGCGCATCGGTAACCTCGCCGCGTTTGCCCAGAAGTCCGTCGGCTTCGTCAATTTGCAGTATCGCCCGCCGACCATCCAGGGCATCCAGCAGCGCGTTCAAATTCTGCTCGGTCTCTCCCACATATTTGGACATGATGCGGCCTAGATCGAGAGTATAGAGCGCCCAGTTCTCCCCCGTTATCTCTGAAAGATTGGCCGCGATGACCGAGGCGGCAAAGCTTTTGCCCGATCCCGAAGGTCCGCAGAACAGTGCCAATGGCCCACCTATCGGTCGCGCCTGCCATTCGGCAATCACCAGGCTGCGGTTTCTGATCCACGCGGTAAAATCACGCAAGGCCGCAAAGGAGGACTCCGGCAGTATCAGATCGTCCCAGCTGGCCTGTGTGGTGACCAGATGTGCACCAGGGGGTGGGGAAAGATCGGTTGCCCGGCCCAGCAGGACCCGCGCCACGGCCGGCGCGGCTTGGATTTTCTGATAAGCGCCCTTTCCAGTGACCCGGATCAAACCGGACAAAGACATGGGGGCTGAGGGTTCAAGCCGGTCATATAGGGATGCAATCTCATGACCGTCATCCAGCATCAGGAGTTCCTGCAGCAACGCAAGACTCGGATGAGGATCTGCGATCTGCGGCTGCAGTGACTGTAATCGAGGCGCAAGGGAGGGACGGGCTTCCGGCGCCAGTACCATTGCCAGAATATCCAGATCAAGTTGCACGAACTGCTGCAGTACAGGTTCTGGAACGAGCGCTTTCAAAGGCGACCAGGCACCTGCTTCACGGGCCGCAGCAACAACCTGGGTCGATTCATGGAATGTCGTGGAAAACTCCTCATCGAGCGTGCTGCCGGTTCTGAGCGCTTCGGCCATTGTGACAAGCAGCGCGATCCGCGACCATTCTGCATCAAACATGGCCCTATCCACCGCAACACTATCGAGGATCACATTCATCACGGACCCTCAATCACAATGGACAGTGTGTTGGCAAAAGGAGAAGTGGCCAGCGGCTGATCCGCTCCATCGACCGGCCGGGTTAACACGGTGGCAGTATCTCCTATGGCGGCATTACTGAGACTGAGTGCGGCAACGGCAGCCGGGTCATCGATACGTGGTGTGGCAACGGTAAACACCTGCGGCGCCTGGATATCCTGTGAAGCATCAACCCGTACCCAGGAAACTTCGAGAGCAACCCGCTCTCCTGGCGGGCCGGCGAGCGCCAGATTGATACTGGGGGCACCATCAGCCGCAGTGCCGGAATTGGACAGCGTCCCACCTTCCGCAACCAAAACGACCGGCAGCCAATTCGTGGGCGGTGGCGGATTGCCGGCCCCGATACCACCGAGTGGGATCGCCGTCGCCTCATCTCCAAAACTTACAAACCCGCCAGCATCGCCGGCCGCAACATTTGCCTGAACATCCAGAATGGACGTGGTGACGGGTCCCGCCTCAATCCGATGTTCCAGGGGTTCGATCGGGATGAGAGCGAACTCGTAGTTCGCAGAAAGGCGATAAGCCAATTCACCGCCTTGCGTGGTCCAGATATGGTTGAGTTCCTCCATGCTCGGCGCCTGCAGGATGGCCTGGAGGCGGTAGTCTAAATGCGGGTCGGAACGAAAATCAGCCGGATCCGCACTGTTCCCCGGCAGAACTCCGGGGACCACCGGACGGGCATGCAGGACACGGATCACATGACCGAGAATCCGCAGGTCAGCGTCAAGAACGCCGCCGTCCTGGTCGCTTAAAAATGGGGTGATCAGGGTATTAATGCGAATGAAACAAGGTTCATCGAAACTGTTTGCCGAGTGAAATCCCGACGGCATGACGCGGTATGTGAACAGATTGAGAAAATGCTTGTCGCCACCCTTGGCCCGTTCGCTGGCCCGTTGTGGGGTATCCGTGGAGATCACCACGTCCTCGCCGAATCGTCCGTCGAGGAAATCCGCGATTCCCTGAACGGCAACGGATAGGGAGGAGACGGGAACAGGCATGCACTAAAGTCTCCGCAGATAGCGCGCCCGAAGCGCTCGGTCGTGATTGCCATGCCGCGCACTGCGGCCCTGAGACGGCACCGGTTCGTGGATCAGAACATCCAACTGATCGATGACCACCTTGGGTGGCGACGATTCCGGCCAGGAGGTTTGCGAAACACCTTGAAAGACCGACAGGTCGTTCGCGGGTTGAGACACCTGGGCGTGAGGTAAGTTTAATGGTTCCGTCTCCGGCCCGGGTCCAGACTGGTGTGAATGGGTCTCGCCCTGGGACCGCGGCGGAACCACGGGCTGACTGAGGCCAGTCGCAATATCCCGGCGTAGCGCCTGCAGATCAGACGGCTCGGTTTCTCCGGCCAATTCAGGACTTGCCGGTTCAGCGTCCGGTTCCAAATCTGCTTGCGTGCGGGGCGGCGATGTTTGTCCGGTTTCTTCCAGGGGAACTTCCTCTTGGCGGGCGATCACCCGCTGTGGCCGGGCCTCAGCGTCCTCCTCAGTTTCCTCCTCGGTTTCCTGCCGCCGCAACGGCGCAACCTCTTCTTCCCCTTCGTCCTCCTGCCGCCTGAGGGGCGCAACCTCCTCTTCTGCGGATTCTTCCTGGCGTCGGAGAGGCGCGACCTCCTCTTCTGTTTTTTCTTCCTGCCGCCTCAGAGGTGCCACCTCCTCTTCCAGGTTTTCCTCCTGTCGCCGAAGAGGAGCAACGTCCTTTTGTTCTTCATCTTCAGTTTGCCGTTGAGCCTCAGGATCCATCTCTTGAGGTTCTTCTACTTCCTGGCGACGGACCTTGCGGGCGCCAATCGAACGCATTGGCGACAAGCTTTCATCCTCTTCCTCTTGAGCTCTGGAAATTGCCGCTGACTGTACGCCTCGAAGGCCTTTCGGCATAAGAGCCGTCCCGGTGGTTGCTCGGGGCCCGGCTGCACGGGCTGAAATGCGGGTCAGAAAGCTCATGCCCGCCTCCGGCCCGTAGCGTTTCTGGCCGGACCATGATCTCGGGCAATTAACGCGGCAAAAAACGACCGGTGTCGCACAGAAAGATCGAAGATCTGATCATGTGGCCAGCCATAAGCCATGGCGATGACATGGGCTTCCTGAAGAATGTCGATTTCCCGTGGAAACGCGAACAGCAAAGGATCGATTCTTGCGTCGGTTTGCGATCCGCAAGACGGGCAGACAGTCCCCACTTCATCCGCAACATCCGGTGATACCGCTTCAAGCGTTGCATCGATCAGTGCAAGATCGTGCTCATCAAACTGCTGAGCTTCCTGTGCGGCCTGTTCTGACTGGCTACATAAGGCGGCAAATACCCGCCGCGGATCTTCCTCGGAGTTGTGTAGCGCAAAGGCTTCTTCATGTGCCCCGTTTGGCGTCAGAAATGATCGGGTGCCCAGGCTGGTCTCAACGTCGACCGCCGTTTGGTCATTGTCCGGCAAACGTTGCGCGGCATTGGCCAATTCAAGTGTCAGATCATAGGGACTGCCGCAATGCAGGCAGGTCGCCTCGAACCAGGTGAGATTCGAATGGAAATGCTGAGCGGCGCGCTGCAGCAGCCACTCCCTGGATCCACATGGCAGACGCCGGACGGTATCAAGGGTTGCTGGTTTCAACCCAATGGTCTCATAGACCGCACTCAGCACCCAGCTTACTCTTTCAGGCCGCGTTCCCGGCCGGGCTGCAGCCTCTGCAACAGCAAGCTCGGTGGATCCCACCATCGGCCGCAGCACCGCTTTCGGAAAGGCTGCTGTGGGGCTGCTGAGTTCATGCATCATCGACGTCCCTCTAATCAGGACTCGGCTGGTTCTGCCGTACCCGGGTCGCGCGCGAATCCTTCATGCTGGATGGTGATCATCTGAATCCCAACAGTGTTCATGTTGTTGGCATCGAACTCTGGCAGGGCTTGGAATTCGGACACCCAGGCCCGTCTCAGTTGATAGGTTATGGCCGGGACGCCCTGAAGGTTCAGAACATTGATCACCACTTCGCGGCGGTAGTTCACCAAGCTCATGCCGGCATCGCCGTCGGGCACGTTATTGACCGCATTGGCCCATTCTTCGAACACTGGGTCATGACTGAGCCCCTGTTCCAGCGCAACCGCCTCGAAGCTGGAGCCACCAGGCATGTTGCGTTGATAGGACGGGTCACCGGCATTGCGCCATTTTACGGCTTCGGTTGTGCGTTTCAGCGCACCCATTTTCGACAGTCCGGCAACGGTCTGACCACCGATCACCACCTGAAACTTGAAAGTCCGGTAAGGATCATAACGATGGGCATTTGCAGGAAACATCGGCGCGGGCATTAGATATCCTCCTTAAGTTGAGCTGCAGTCTGCCGTGTCAGGGTGTTTGGCCGACAATCTGCTTAATCTGTACGACGACAAATTCTGCCGGTTTCAGGGGGGCAAAGCCGACGACGACCCGGACAACACCGGCATCGATATCGCCTTGCGTCATGGTCGCGCCTAAGCCGCATTGCACGTAATACGCATCCGAGGCCTTCTCACCCTGGAACGCGCCGGACCGGAACAGGCCATCCATGAAATTGGTCACCGAGGCCCTCAAACTGCCCCAGAGCCGGTGATCATTGGGTTCAAAAACCACCGCCTGCAGAGCGCTATACAGGCTCTCGCCAATCATGTTCTGTGTCCGTCGGACCGGCACATAGCGAAATTCGGGTTTGGACTTGGTCGCCAGCGTACGCGCACCCCATATGACCGTCGGACCGATGATCGAACGCAGGCAATTGATCCCCAGTTCGTTGAGATTGTCCTGCAGTTCATTGCCAATCAGAATGTTCGGGCCAATTGTTCCGCGCACGGTTGCCTCAAGTCCTGCCGGTGCTTTCCAAACACCGCGACGGGCATCGATGCGTGCCCACATTCCGGCAGCGAACCCGGACGGTGGAATCTTGAATGACTTTGGTTTGTTGGCCGCCGTATCCGGGTCGTAATGCGGATTGGAAACCTCAAGCCAGGGATAATAAAGTGCGGTGTACGGTGAGGTCGGCGCACCCAAATCCTTGACATCCTTTGGCGAGACCAGAGTGGCCCCACCGACCGGTTCGGGTGGATCAACGACCACCATGCGGTTTTTCATAAACTCGCAATGAGTGACAGCGTTCTGGATGATCGAGTTGTCACCGCCTTCCAGCCAGTTGAGCGCTGGCAGCAGCAAGATCGTCACATCGCGGTAGTCTCGAAGCGTCGTGTAGGCCGCGACATACTCACTGATGTCCGGTGCAGCTTGGCCGTCACCGCCATCGTTCAACCAGGCCGCGATAGCCCCGCCCGCATCCAGATTGGCAGGAGGAGACTCAAGTACGGCCGACGCATCATTCAGGCCCAGGATAACGCGCGCTGTGGTGCCAACTCCCGGTGCGGGTGTTGTCACCGCGCCGGCAGCGTCGAGCAATCCGGACACCAGAATAAGTCGGCGGTCGGTACCGTCATTCTCGATCCGTGCGATGAAATCCGGCGATCCAGGATTTCCAGCACGCACCGTCGTCTGGATGTGTGCAGCAAGCGCCGCAAGGTCGGCCGTGTCGTTCTCAAAGCTGACCGTCACAGCCGCGCCACCACCGATGACGACATCGATGACTTTACCGCCAACTTCAGCGACACCGCCGACGAACTGTATCGGACCGCCCCTGAGACCGTTTGCACTGACGCTTCCAATATTGGCAAGCGTGTCACCGGTCAGATTGATCAGGGTCGAGTTGTCCTCAACCACCTTTTCGATGAATTGACCGGAATTTGCATCGGTGGACAGGCCGCTAAAAGCCTCAATAGCTGTAAATTGACCGTCTTGATCGATCCCGACCTCAAGCGTGTAACCGAGCGTCAGATCCGGAACATCACTGGGGTCGGTCGCGGTCAAGCGGACCTGAAGCGCATCACCCCATGTCCCCTGATTCACGGCAGTGACAGTGAACCCGCGAGTTGCATCGTCCGGATTCGGGATGGCTATGGTTGCCGCCGAAAGGTTGCCGCCGACGTTTTCAGCGACCCGCAGGATGTAGGCTCTGGTCCCGCCATTGGCGAAAAACGCATTCACGGCAAAACCAAACCTATCGGCGACCTGATTCTCATCCCGAATTCCACCGCCGCCGAGCACGCCAAACTGCTGCTCGAACTGGCCCGGGTTGGAGATGAAAACCGGTTCTCCGATGGGCCCACGCTTAACCGGTCCGATGAACACTGCAACAGCTGTCGATGCGGCTTCAATCGCAAGCAGGCCGGAGGGGACGTGTTCGATGTAGACGCCGGGATGTTTGTACATATGCACTCTCCTTAAATCGCACGGTCCCAGTTAGCCCAGGTCCGGCCCGTGAATGGTGTCCTGAACGCGTGTGGCAAGGCATTCGGCAGCACTCTCAAAATCCGTGAAACACCACTCACCGCCTGCCGTAACGTCCTCAAGTCTGAAATGCTGGCGCGGCCGTCCACTGCGTGATGCAGGATCAACACGAACCCGCAATATGAAAGAAAAGGTGTAGTCGGGCTCACGCCCGGAATGCCAGCTGACGCTCGTTCGGGAGGGGAGTTTGGATTTTCGATGTGCCCGCATAACCCGCCTTTACGCTCCCGTTTTGAGATGCGCCGCCATATGCGCGCACCACCCCGCTTTGACCGAACGGAATGCTACACCAGGCAGAATACTCGGTTGTTTCGGCGCGATGAGGAGCCGATGACAGAGCAATCACCAATTCGTCACTATACGGTCACAAATTGGCAGTGCCCGCTGATGCGCGCACTCGGGCGCAGCCTTCAAAGACCAGACGGCCGGGAAGCAAACATAGTTTTTTCAATGGGTTGTGAGAGTTCGCCGGGTGCGGACGCTCAGTCGGCGTGGCCCCGCAACGACTGATAGAATTCACGCCGCGACTGTTCGATGGCGCCCAGCAAAATATTCAGTTTTTGTCTTTTATTGGCCGGGTCATGGGATTGAACCGACGGCAAATCATTCACCGGTGAGCCACAATTCAGATCACACCGGATATAGTCATAAAGTGCCCGGGTTTCGGCCATCGGCTCGATATTCAACTCCCGATCAAGCAATTCTGCATAGTGTTTATAGTGTTTCAGCGCTTGCGCCCGCTGGCCGTTCAGAACGTAAAGCCACATCAAATCTATCTGCACGGTTTCGCGGAACGGGTCAGCCTTAAGCAACCGGCGCCCGACTTCCAAGGCATCTTCATAGCGCCGGCTGTCGCCATACCAATGCATCAGAAGGGTCATCCCGCGCAGTCGGATATTGAACATCTGCTCATGCAGGGACAGCGCCCAATCTTCGATCAGCCCGCCCATAAAGGGGACCTCACTTGCATCGAGCGCTGCGGACAATTTGTCGGCCAGCGTGTTATCCATTCCGAGTCTGCGAGACCCCTGGCAGACCAAATCGGTCAGCACGCGTGTATCCACTTCAACGTCATCACCGATCTCAAAACAGATTGTCGAACCGGTAAAGTGAAGTGAAATTCCCGGATGATCAGGAAGTTTCTTGCTGAGCCGCCAGAGCGCTGAATTCAGGGCAGATCTTTGCCTGCATTCGCTAGAACTATGCCAGAACTGATCAGCGATACATTCCCGCCTGACTTCACGTCCGGCATGCACAACCAAATGTTGCAGTAAATCGAGAGTTGCACCACGAATTCCCAACCGGTAAGGACGGCCATTTCTGCGAAACAGATGTGAACCGAATAGACAAATTGTCAAGGAATCCTGGTTCATGTGATGTGAACCTGGTGATTAGAATAACAGAATCCAGCGTCTCCATTATTCCATGCCCCATCATGATGTTAGCAACTTTTGAACCATAATCAATAGTTCAATAGATTTGGTGGCAGTGTCAGAGAAACTTGTGGTGGCGTTGTCATAGGAAAGTGACCTGGTCCGCCAATCCGCGCGCGCGACCTATCTCAAGTTGCCGGTTGGCGCCACGCGACAAGGCCAATTGTGCGGTTCAATTTGAACTCCTGGCGATGATAGAGATGGCCTTCCTGATTGAGATGAGTGTGGATTGAAAACTGGACCGAAACCAACTTCTGATGTGACTTGGAGCTTTTTGAATTTGGCCATCGCTTGCTCTCGTCATCGAAACGTTTGATCGGCGTTTTCGGCCCGGTTGTTGAGCCACTGGCCAGTCACCTGGCGTCCGGCATTTCCCATGATCCTCATCGCCGCACCCTAGGTCATGAAGGAGCCGTATCCGTCAGTGTTTGTCTTTCAGAAATGCGGTCAAGCCAGACGACCAGTTTTGGATTGGATCTCCGCCATTCAAAGCCCGGGTTCCAGATGTCCAGTTGAAGGGCGCAGGCCAGCGTCATTTGCGGATAGTTGAAGGGGCCCGTCATGAGTGGGGACTCAATTTCGGTCTCCCAGAGTCTTGCGAGCCGCTCGCTGCGGGCGATCTCGTGACCGATGATGGTCGCCGAACGATCCTTTGCCGGCCGGGCCAGCTCGCGTATCCAAACCGACACGCCATCCATGAGGCTTCGCGCCCAGGCCTCCAAGCGCAAGAATTCCCAGCCGGCTTCTCCAGACGGCCGCTCAAAAGCGGGTGCTTGATCGAAATGGTCGAGATAGGTGCATATCAGCGCCGAGTCTTCCATCCCGATACCATCATCGCGCAGAAGATAGGGAACACGACCGGATGGATTTACCTGATAGTAGGGGCTGCCAACCTGCCTGGTTTGCGCAATGACTTCTTCGATACATGTTTCGAGCGCCTTTTCCCGAACCATGATCCGTGCCATCCGGGCGTAGGGCGAATAGAGGGTGACATAGAGCTTCATGGCTTGTGAACGCCTGCCGAGCTGAAATGATCCATGCCGTGCTGTCTTCCGCCAACTTGCCGATTCAAAACTAAAAGCCCCCGCCGCTAACCCTTCGGTCGTTCACCCGCAGGATCGAAAAATGCCTTAAGCGACGCTTCGGCCGCAAACCGCTCACAGGCTATTTCGATCTCCCAATCAGCATTCTCGATCAGGTCTCTGGTCACACCTCCTGGATGATTGACGTAGCCCATGCCAACCGAGGTCCCAAGCGTGAAGCCGAAGGCGCCTGAACTGATATAGCCGACAATTTCGCCGTTCAGCCGGATCAGCTCTTCATGAAACAGAACCGGCTCGGGGTGATTGAGCTTGAACATGACCAGGCGCTTGGTAAGAGGGCCGGCTTCCTTCTGGCGCATCAGGGCATCGCGGCCGGTGAACCCACCGGGCTTGTCCAACTTGACTGTGAACCCGAGACCGGCTTCCAGCGGCGTGTCTTCAGGTGTCAGGTCAAGCTCGTACTCGCGATAGGCGCGTTCTGAACGCAGGTGTTCAAGCGCATGATAGCCGACCGGCTTGAGGCCGAACGCATCGCCTGCGGACAGCAGTTCATCGCACACATGCTGTGCGAACTCGCAAGGGATGTGCAGTTCCCAGCCAAGCTCGCCGACATAGGTCAACCGGTTTGCAATGACCCGCGCATAGCCGATGTCGATTTCCTGCGAAGTCGAAAACGGGAAAGCCTCATTGCTGAAATCCGCATCACTCACTGTGCAGAGCAGGTCGCGCGACTTCGGTCCCTGAACCGACAGCACGGTGTAACCGCTTGTGATATCGCTCAGCGTTACATGTTGATCGCCATCCATGTGGCGCTCGATCCAGGATTTGTCGCGGGGCTGAACCGTCGCCGAGGAGATGATCAGAAACTCCGTCTCCGACAGTCGGTTGACGGTGATGTCCGTCTCAATGCCGCCGCGGCTGTTCAGCATATGTGTGTAAACGAGCTTGCCGACAGGCACGTCGACATTGCCGGCGCACAGGCGCTGCAGGAAGGAACAGGCATCGCGTCCCTGCACCAGATGTTTGCCGAAGGAGCTTTGATCGAGGACGATGACATCCTCGCGTGCGGCGCGGCATTCTTCTGCCGTGTGGGCGAACCAGTTTGGCCGGGTGTGAGAGTAGACATTCTCATTCGAGACGCCCGGCGGCGCGAACCACATGGGCCGTTCCCAGCCCATGCCCTCACCGAAGCTGGCGTTGAGGGTCTCCCATCGGTCGTGCAGCACGCTGCGCCTGACGCCGCGCGCCGATGTTGGCTGCAGATGCGGCCAGTGCATCTTGTAGTGCTGACCCAGAACCTCACGGACCCGGTCATGCAGATATTTGCGGTTGACCTGAAACGGATGGAAGCGCGCCACATCGACATGCGACAGGTCCATAGTCGGTTCACCTTCGACGATCCATTCGGCGAGTGCGCGGCCGGCCCCTGCGCCAAACTCAATACCTTCTGAATTGTAGCCCGCGGAGACAAAACAGTTAGGCAGGCCAGAAACTTCGCCGAGCATAAACAAGAGGTCGGGGGTAAAGCTTTCGGGTCCGTTGAAGAATTTGGCGATGCCAGCTGATTCAAGACCAGGAAGGATTTCCATTGCCTTGGTGTAAGGCAGCTCGAAGTGATCCCAGTCCTCCGGCAACTCGATGAACGGGGTATCTCTCGGTAGTTTGTCCATCGGCAGCGGTTTGCCCTCAGGCTCGAACGCGCCGACAAGGAACTTTCCAGCATCCTCCTTGATGTAGACGTGACCGTCCGTATCGCGCAGGACCGGCAGGTTCGGCGTAGCCGACGCCAGGGCTTCCGTGACGACGTAAAAGTGCTCGCAAGGGTAAAGCGGAATGCGTGCGTTGAGCTTTGCGGCAAGGTCCCGGGTCCACAAACCGCAAGCAAGGACCAGGGTCTCGCTTTCGATACAGCCTTCTAGCGTCTCAATCCGGTAGTGCCCGTTGGGCAGGCGCATAAGACCGGTAGCGGGCGTGTTCTCAAACACCTTCACGCCGCGCTGTCTGGCGCCGGCGATCAACGACATGGTTGTGTCGACCGGATTGGTCTGGCCGTCCTTGGGAATGTAAATGGCGCCTTCGAGGATACTCGTGTCCATAGCAGGATAGAGGTCGCCTGCCTCGGAAGGCGAAATCATGTGGGCCTCTATACCGAAGCTCTTTGCAATCGAGGCAACCCGCCTTGTCTCGTACAACCGGTCCTTCGTTCTCGCCACCCCGAGCGTGCCGTTCTGCTTGAAGCCCGTCGCCTGGCCGGTCTCCGCTTCCAGGCTCGAGTAGAGCTCGACATTGTACATTGCCAGCTCGGTAAGCGCGTGACTTGAGCGCAGCTGCATGATCAATCCGGCTGCATGCCACGTTGTGCCGGAGGTAAGCTGATGACGTTCGATCAATGCAATGTCAGTCTTGCCGAGCTTTGCGAGATGGTATGCGACGCTGGCTCCCGCGACGCCGCCGCCAATGATCAGTGTTTGGACGTGCGCTGGAAGAGGCGCTGTGTTTCCCGTATTGTTTTCCGCCATTCTGAATAGTCCAGTATCGTTTCGTGTTTCCCCAAGGTGGAGCCGGAAGGTTTGACGATCGTCTCTGAGATTGCCGATACAGTGTAACGAACTTCAAATCCACCACACTAGGGTCGGAACTGAATTGATCCACCATTTAATGGCAGCAGCGATGAAGACGGCGACCAGGAATGTGTCGGGTTTGGCGGGATGACGGGCCTGCATCTGCGCTCTTTCAGCCAATCGCGCAGTCTGACGGCATCATGAGCGCGGTCCGCTAGCGGTTTGGCCGGTGTCGGTATTCGGTTCAGGAGGATTTCTGCTCCTGTGAGGTCATGTGTCTGGCTGGACGTGAGTGCACAGGCAAGAGGCCGTCTTGAGCGAACACGTCTCTGCGTCACGTTCCCTGTTACATGGAAAAATACAGGGAGTTCTTGCAACTTTGGTTGTTGTCCATGGTAACTCGCCTGTAGCACCAACGCGAATTCAGCGACTTGCCCGATAAATTCCCTAAGAAATGGAGCCGGGAAAGCTTCCCGGCTTACCGCGAGCCGGCCTTTGGTTCACCTTCGTGCAGCAGCCTACCACTCCAGTGCCAGAATACGCGCCGGTGCGGCTTCGGCCTCCGGGAGATTGAGCGGCATCGCCGCCACCAAAGGGTGACCGGCATCGAGCATGTCCAGATTGCAAAGGTTCTTGAGCAGACAGACACCGTGCTCCAGGAGCACCGCCTCAGCCTTCAGATCATGTCTCTGTGCTGGTCGGTTCCCAGATGTTTTGCGTCCCTCGTCGAGTTCGCAGTCGGCGCCAACCACCTTGTATCCTGAACTGCAAATCCAGCGCGCGGCCGCCTCCGTTAAACAAGGTGACAATGCAAACCAGTCGGGATCATCATAGCTCACACGTCCGCTGAAGCCGGTGTGGATAAGAAGCATATTTTCACTATTGGGGTTGGGTATGGCGGACGCCAGTTGTTCCACGTCCACACGTTCACCGTTCGCCACATCCATCAATGTCGCTATGTCGGCACGCCGCGTCAAAGGAGCGCCAATATAGTCCTCCACACCACCTCCAGCGCCGATATATTTCGGCGTCAGCACGTGGGTGTGCGAATGGCCTTCAAAGCGCACACACGTTTCCTGGACCGGATCGCCTGCTTCAAACGACTTTGCGAGACCGGTCGCAACCTTGCCCGTCCCGTTGTCTGCGATCGGCAGGGATAGATCCATAATTCGAGGATTGGGCCCGGGCCACGAGGTCAAGGCGATCGGGCCGGCAGGACCGCCATCAGCTCCGGGAAGCCGCAGCGGCCAGCCGATCAGAAACACACGGTCCTGCTTGATCGCGCCCAAATTGACGACGTGCTCCAGGTGCATGAGGTTTGCGCCGAGCACGATCTGATGTTCGGTGAACTCCGGATTGGTGACCAGGCGGCCGCCCATCTCCCGCGCCACATAATCCTGCGGAAAGTCGATCACCAGTGCCCGGCATCCTCTGTCGACGATCCATTGCGAGCCGTCAGCGTCCACATAAGGCGACTTCTGCCAGTAATCTCCGGTGGTGTTGGGATGGACCTCGTGCAGGTTCGACCGCAGGATCAACAGGTCCCCTGCCCTGACGTGATTGCCGCGATCTTCAAGCACATTTGCGTTCACCGCACCGGAGGGCACGAGGTCGGACACATCGACCACCGCCGCCTCGCCGCACAATTGGTTGAGGTCGCAATCGTCGAGCGTCAAGCCGCCTTGGATCATGTGGCACGGCGCATCCACATGGGTAAACCCGTGCTTGGGCCAGTCCACGCCGGTTTCCGCAAGACGGCCGTCGCCCGGATCGAAACGCAAAGTCTCACCGCTCCAGCTCCAATGCGAGCTGATCTGGTTGCTCAACGGAATAACATCTGATGTCGGCACCACGCCCACCTCCTTTGTTTGAATGCCCTTGACAGCATTCAGCGGGTCTCTAATCTTACTCGAGTGAAAATTGTTAACAATATACAAAATGCGCAACATGGTACTTAGCGCGCAGCCCCCGCGCGCCAAAACCCAGGGAGAACGTCAAAAAATGTCACACCGCAAGAAACAGGGCAGCCCATCAAACAGCGGCTGGACGCGCCGTGAAATCCTCAAGACCACAGGCAAAGGAGCCGCACTCGGAGGCGTAGCACTGGCGACCCCGTGGATCTGGTCAAGGGATGCATCTGCCGCCGGCGAAGTGAATGTGCTCGCCTTTGGCGGTTATGAAGAGCCAGGCATGCTTGACGGTTTTGAGAAGAGCGGCATCAAGGTCAATCTCAAGATCCATGACGGCTCGGACGAAGAGATGGTCGCACTGATCAAGTCATCGCCAGCCGGCACCTTCGACATCATCACACCAACCAGCGCCTATGTGCCCAACGCGGCCAAAACCGGTTTGCTGATGGAGTTGAACCCCGGCGATTTCCCGATGGACGATTATTTCGACATCATCGCCAAATGGCCGCCCTGCTATATCGACGGCAAGATGTACGGACTGATCAACCGCTTCGGCTATTACGGCATCACCTATAACCACAAGAAGTTCTCCGAGAGCGATGTCTCCAGCTATTCGGTGCTGTGGGACAGCGCTGTCAAAGGCCGGGTTGCATTGTTCGACTGGTTCCTCCCGAACATGGGATGTCTGTCGAAATATAATGGCAACTCCATGCCATACGACCTGGACGATGCCGCATTCAAGGCGCTGGCGGAGCGCCTGACGAGCGTGCGCCCGCAGGTCGGTCTTGTCGGCAACACCTCACAGGTCATCCAGGCCATGGCGGGCGGCAGCTACGATCTGGCCATCGCCGGCGAATGGGTTCAAGCAGGCATGTTCGACGATGGCCTGCCGTTCAAGGCGCTTGTGCCGAAGGAGGGTGGCGTCACCTGGGATCAGGCCGTCTGCGTGGCAGCAAACACGCCGCGCAAGGAAAACGCCATCAAGTTCGTGCAGTATGTCGCCGGCCCGGAATTCCAGTCCAAGCTGGCGGTCGCCAAGACCTATTACAGCATGGTGCCGAACAAAAAGGCCGCCACCATGTTGCCGGCGGACAAGCGAGAGCTCCTGAACCTGGCCGATCTCGACAAGTTCGACGAAGTCTTCATGGCCAATCTGTCGCCGAGAAAGGATCCGGACAACCGGCAGGCCTGGCTCGATGCCTGGGAGAACTTCAAGAACGCATAATCCCTCACCTTGACTGGACGCTGCACGCCGCTTAGTGCGGCGTCCAGTTCTTGTGCGTCACCGCGGAGCCCGGACAGCCATATGGCGATTATCGACTGCTCACAACTGATCGAACCCCACTGGCTGTGGGACAGTTATCCCTATGTCTCTCAGACCTATCATCTGGGCGACGAGTTCCAGGAATTCGGTCTCAAATGGTACGGCTCGGGCTTCAGCTATATTTCCGCACCGGGCTGGCGGATCAAGGGCGGCAAGACACTTGACGATTATCCGATGAGCGCCTTTGCCGGCGTCGCAGCGGTGGTCGATGTTTCGGATAACGACACTGTTGACCGAGCAGTCCTTAGTGCAAAGTTGGAAGGCCTTTCCGCGCGAAGCATTCTGGTTCTCAGAACCGGTCATGCGGACGCCGTGCCAAGCCGTAGGCCGGATTACTGGCACACAACACCGCAACTGTCTGCCGACTGTGCGGATGTAATAGCCCAGGCCGGTTTTGTCCACGTTGCCATCGACCTCTCATGCGACGACATTCCGGCACACCGCCCGGAAGGCGAAGGCGGATTTTTAAACCCCAACGCGGCATTTCGCGCAGCCCTGCATGCAGTAGGTCTGTTGTTGAGCGAAAATTGCGAAAACCTGAGTGCTCTGGAGCAGGCAGAAGTCTTTTTCGCATCCCTGCCCCATTCCATTCCGAAGGGCACCACCAGTCCGACCCGTCCGGTGGCTATGACCTCTTGGCCATCCGACGCGCCGCGCATCCTCGATGTCTCAACCCCGATCTTCAATCACTGGCGCTGGAAGCTCGACGTTTATCAGGGCAGGAGCTTTGACGCCGGCGACGACACCGACGAAACTCATTTCATTTTCGGTGGTCACGGTTTCACTCACTGCGATGCGCCCTGCCACATGCGCAAGGGCGCATCGACCATTCATGAACTGCCCAATTCGGGGCTCGACCTCTTTATTCATGATGCAACGGTGGTCGATTTTTCCGATCTCGAGCTTCCCTTCCCGATCACCCGCGACCTCGTCGCGGAGCGTGCCGCCAACAGATACCGGCCCGGCGATCTGATCATCCTGAGAAGCGATCTGACCAACAAGATGGGATATGAAAGCCGCGAGTGGCATCACAAGGCGCCCAATCTGGAAGAAGACGCCGCCAAGTGGATCGCCGAACAGAATCCGGCCGGTGTCTGCCTCGACTTCCCGCAGGACTACATCGCCCGCGAAATGCCGACACGGCACGTCTACAATAATGAGTTCGTGGCACACCACGCCATCTTCGCCGCCGACCTGCCATTCATCGAGGATCTCAAAGATCTGGGTGAGCTGAACACCGATCACCCCTTTCTCATGGCGATCCCGCTCAAGATGAACTGTGTGGATGGCGCTCCAATGCGGGTGATTGCGATCGAATGGTAGTGGCTGGAAACTCAAATCGAACGTCGCCGACAGGACGCGCACCGGTGTCAAACCTGTGGTACGGCATCCTGCCTGCCGTCGTACTGATGGTGGCATTCTTCATCGTGCCGATCGGTTACACGGTAGGACTGAGTTTCGTCAGCACAGGCAGTGAGGGTCTGACGCTGTCGAACTATATGACGTTCTTCGCCAACGACCGTTTCACGGACGCGCTCGCCCGCAGCGTCACCATGTCTTTCATAGTGGTCGCTTTGAGCAGTGTAATCGCCTATCCGCTTGCATATTTTCTCACCTACCTCACACCAGAAAGGCGCCGCCTGCTTTTGCTGTTCGTGTTGATCGCACCGTTCTGGACCAGCTTCACGATCCGCGCCTTCTCATGGCAACTGGTACTGTCGGACAGCGGCATCCTCGCCTACTCCCTGGAGCAGGTACTCGGCGGCTCGATCGCGTTCGGATTTCTCTACACCATGGGCGCATCCATATTCGGACTGACCCTTTTTGGCGTAATGCTCACCACCTTGATGATCTTCTCGGTCATGGTGACCATCGACCGGCGGCTGCTGGAGGCCAATCTTGACCTCGGCGGCAGCGCCTGGCGTGGCTTCTGGGAAATCATCTTCCCACTGAGCCTTCCCGGCTGGGTGATCGGTGCGGTGCTCACTTTCATCATCTGCGTTGGCGATTATGCAGTACCCACGCTGCTCGGCGGCGGGTTCAAGCCGGTGCTGGCGCAGTTGATGCTGAGCACTCTCAAGGGCACCTATGATCTCTCCATGGCCGCCACTTTCGCCGTCATTCTGGTCTGCGTGGTCCTGATGGCCACATTGCCATTGGCCCTGGTCCGCAACCAGGTGCGGCTGCAATCGTGAGATGACGGTGATGGCGCAGAGGCAACCAAAAGCACAAACCTGGTTCGGGCTGTTGTTTGGAACAGCAGCCTTGATCATCTATCTGCCGATCATCGTAATGATCGTCTTTTCGTTCAACAGCGGTCGCTATCAGGTCATGCCGTTCCGCAATTTCACCTGGGACTGGTATGGCCGGGTGTTTCAGGACGCACAATTTGTTGCCGGCTTTGCCAACAGCATCACCATCGCCGCCGCCGTCAGCCTGACGGCAACCGCAATCGCCTTCGCCTGCGCCTACTCACTGGTCAATGCAAGCTTCCCCGGCAAGGGCGCCGTGACGCTGCTGGTCTTGGCGCCGCTTGCGGTGCCGCTCATTCTCATTGGCATCAGTCTCAGGCTGTACTTCGTATCGATCGGATTTGAGCCATCACTCGGGCTGGTCTATGCGGGTCAGGTTCTGTATGTGCTGCCGCTCGCGGTCCTGAACTTGCGCAACCGGATCGCACAGATTCCAAAGAGCCATGAGGAGGCCGCCTGGGCGCTCGGCGCTTCGCGTTTGCGCGCCATCGTGGAAATCGTGCTGCCGGCCTGCAAACTGGCGATTGCCGCAACACTGATCATCACGTTCACCTTCGCGTTCGACGAATTTGTGATTGCATATTTCCTGACCAATTTTTCAATTACCCTGCCGATCAAGATCTGGACATCGCTGGTCACCGGGTTCGATCCCGCGATCAATGCTGTCGGGGCAATGGTGTTCTCTTTTTCCATGATCCTGGGCGTCACGGCTCAGGTCATGTTTATGCGAAGGGATGTCCGCTGATGTCCCTGAATTTGCGCAAATCTCCAACCCTTGAGCTGGCCGCATCCATTGAGGACGCCCGCCGCGCCGGGCAGATCGTCTACTCCCTGAGCACACCGACATTTGAGGACCGTGGGATTGTGGTGTCGGAAAACACCGATCCGAAAACCACATTGTCACCGGCGGCCGGACTTCAGGAGCTGCGCGAACAAACGCGCACCCTCCTGTTCTCCAAATGGGCGCTACCACATCACGATTGCATCATCACCGGCGGGGCAAAGGCAGCGATCTACAGCATTTTGCGCGTGGCGCTCTCACCAGGCGATAGTGTGCTCATCGTCTCCCCCCATTGGCCAACTTATGAAGACCTCGCCGAACTTGCACATCTCAAGACGTCGTTCCTCGAGACCCGTTGTGGGGACGGCTTCGCACTGGATACACAAAGGCTTCAGGCAGTCCTCCGCCAAAGCGGCGCCAAAGCGATCATATGCAGCAACCCCGGCAACCCAACGGGCAAAATATTATCGCCTAAGGAGATTGCGTCGCTGCGGTGCGCGGCTGCGGAATTCGGAGCAATCCTGCTGATCGACGAAAGCTTCTCGAACATTGTATTCGACACGGAGAAATGGCAAAGCTCGGTTTGCGACGCGGATGACAATATTTTCGTCGTCAATTCATTCTCGAAGAACTTTCACCTCCAGGGCTTGAGATTGGGCACAAGTCTCGTCCCACGCAAATGGACACCTCAAGTCATCGCCGCGCACCAGACAATTCTCAGTGCCGCCCCGACGCCAAGCCAGAACATGGCGTTAAAGGCAATCGAGACCACGGCCTCGAATACTGACAGTTATGTCGAGCAACGAAGCCTCATGCTTGACTTTATCGCGTCCCAGGGTTGGCCACATGTTTCGACGGAAGGTTCGTTCTATGCCTTCCCGCACATTGAGGACATCGAGGCGTTCAGCCGTCAGCTCGGCGCACACGGCATATTGCTGCTTCCGGGTGAAACCTTTGGCGCGCCCTATCGGAAACACACAAGAATATGCTTCGGAAAACCGCTCCAGGAAGTGCATGCTCTCGTTGATATCATGCGAGAGGCCGTGGGCACGAGAAAGGGAGAGGTCGCATGACAGGACCGGACGTCGAACGTTTGGCGGTTGTGTCGCCAAACAACGGGTGCATCTTTGACCATTGGCAGCCGGCCGGCGGGGTAGATGTTGCCAAGCAGTTGGATCGGCTCGCCGCTGCCCGGCACCGGCTGGACGACAACATCGATCTCCGAAAGGCCCTTCTCGACCAATGTATCGCCGGATTGCAGAACGCGCGCACCCAACTTGTCGATCTCGTTGTCAGGGAAGTCGCAAAGAAACCCGATGAGGCAGATGGCGAGGTCGACTATGCCATTTCGTTTCTGGCCCATTGCCATAAGCTGCTGGAAGAGACATCGTTCGCACAAAGTCTGGAAAACGGTCATGTCATAAGAGACGTCGGTCTGGCTGGCGCACTTTTGATTTGCCCTTACAACGATCCCCTCGCCGGCCTTACCCGAAAGATTGCGCCTGCCATCGCGGCCGGCTGCCCGGTTGTCCTAAAACCCTCATCACTTTCCATGCTGTGCGCCCAAGCCATGTTCAAGGCGTTCATCGAGCAAGGCGTCGGCGATGAGATCCAGTTGCTCGCGACGAGCGACCCGAAACTGGTTCAGGCGGTCCTCGAACATAACGACATCGGCATCGTCAGCTTTACCGGATCGACCAACGTCGGGCGCGAACTGGCGGTCAAGTGCGCCGCCACCGGCACGAAATCGGTGATGGAGCTTGGCGGCAACTGTCCATTTGTGGTGTTTGAGAGCGCCGACCTTGACCACGCCGTCGAGGATCTGGTCATCCGGAAACTTAAAGCCGCAGGCCAGGCCTGCTCCTCGGTCAACCGCGTCTTCGTGGCTGAAAACATATACCAGAAGTTCACCGATCGCCTGCACGCCCGGATCGCTCCGCTCAAATTGGGACCATCGGACGGCGGCGTCGATCTGGGGCCGGTCCGAACCCGCACCGCGGCAAATGCGTTGGTTGATATGGCCGCTCAGGCGCAATCCGACGGTGAGCGCCTGCTCACCTCCGCGCCGTCGCCAGTGGAAGACGGCGAACCATTTCTGGTTCCCTTCACAGTGCTCGAGAGCGGTCCCGATAGTCTGTTCGACAGATTTGAGACATTCGGCCCCATGCTCTCCATTCGATCGTTTTCTGACGAGGAACAACTGCTCGCGCGCCTCTCAGGTGAACGCCATGCTCTGGTGTCATATTTTTATACCGGCGAACCGCAGGCGCTGCTGCCCAAACTGAACCATTTGCGGTTTGGCAGCATCGGCATCAACTCAACCGCCATTCAGGGCCCGGACATTCCGACCGGCGGGTTCTGGGACGCAGGCCTTGGACGTGAAGGCGGAACCTGGGGCATGCGCGAATACCTCACCACAGTGAACCAAAAGGTCGCCTAACCACCGTGTACTGCAGACACTGATGGGAACGCCATGAAAGACATCATCACCGATCCGAATTCGCCGGCCTCGACCTCACCGGTCTCGCAAGGCACCAAGGGAGGCGGCTTCGTGTTTGTTGGCGGCCAGATGCCACGGGACATGGAAACCGGGAAGATCGTTGAAGGCGCCACGGCGCAGGCGCGTCTTTCCCTGCAACATTGTATCAGCGTCCTGGAGGCGGGTGGCAGCTCGGTCGAAAAGATCATGTTGGCCATGGTCTATATGACGGACCTGTCCGCCAAAAGCGCCGTCAATGATGCATTCGCGGAAGCATTCGGCGACAGTCCGCCCGCACGAAATCTCGTCGAGGTCAGCGATATAGGCGAAGACGCGATCGTCGAAATCGGCGTTATTGCCCTGGAATGACTTTAAGATCGGGAGCTTGCCGCCCCGCACCATCGAATATAGAAACCGCCCGCTCGAGATTTTCCAGAATATGTTCTTCCGTCAACCGTTTCGCTTCTTGAATATTGCCGGTCTCAAGCTGGCTCAAGATGCCCTCGTGATAGTCGAGAGAGCGGCGCGTGGGAAACGACATCTGCAGCAGCTTGTAGCGAACCGGCAACGATATCTCGTTGACATAGAAAAGCACTTGGGCGATCGGCCGGTTCTCCGAGAAGTCGATGATACACTGGTGAAACGTGCTGTTCTCACGGAAGTAACCTTCGGTGTCTTTCGCCTTGTAATAGCCCTCCATGATCGCGCAGCGGCCTTTAAGGGTTTCGCACAAGGGCGCGATGTCAAGTCCGTCGAGGGCCGCAACCACCATACCCTCCAAGGTCGCACGCAGTTGATAGATGTTGCGCACGTCATCCGGTGTGTAGGTGCGCACCCGAAATCCGCGCCTCGGCAGATGCTCGACCAGGCCGCTTTGCAACAAAAGCCGCAAACTTTCGCGCACCGGCCCGCGGCTGCTGCCGTAATCGGATTCAAGCTCTTTCTCGCGCAGTGGCTGCCCCGGTTCCAGTTCACCTGTGATGATACGCCAGCGCAGCTTGTTCAAGATAAAGTAGGACAATGTCTGCGGCAGCGTTTCGTCTTCAAAGTACACGGCGGATCTTTCTTCAAAACTTTCGGTTGCACTCTTGAGAATAGTGCTTGGCCAATGGCTTGGGCAAGGACAACATGACCACAGCCGCAAAGAACGTCGAGCTCATCGATGTATCGAAACTATTCGGTTCGACCCATGCGGTCCGGCCGCTTTCACTGCATGTGGAGCCGGGCGAGTTTCTGACCCTGCTCGGCCCATCGGGCTGCGGCAAGACGACTCTTCTGCGCTTGATCGCCGGGCTCGAACAGGTGACAGGCGGCGAGATCCGGGTCGGCGGCGACAATGTCACCGACCAGCCGCCCAACCGCCGCGACACCAGCATCATGTTTCAGGACTATGCCCTGTTCCCGCACAAGACGCTCATCGACAACATCGCCTACGGCCTGAAAATGCGCGGCATCTCGAAACCGGAGCGTAATCGCAGAGCAATGGGATGGCTGGAAACCATCGAGCTAGAAGGTTTTGAGCGCCGGTTGCCGCACCAGCTCTCCGGCGGCCAGCGCCAGCGGGTGGCGCTCGCCCGCTCGCTGATCGTCGAACCGGGCGTGTTGCTTCTGGACGAGCCGCTCGGGGCGCTTGATGCCAATCTGCGGCGACAGATGCAACATGAACTGAGGCGTGTTCATCAAGAGATCGGCTTGACCTTCATCTACGTCACCCACGACCAGGAAGAAGCGCTCACCATGAGCGACCGCATTGCGGTGATGCGGGACGGCGGTATCGAGCAATTGGGCACCCCGGTGCAAATATACGACCATCCCGAAACCGAATTCGTGGCGCGCTTCATCGGTGTCTGCAATGTGATCGAGGCAACGGTGGAGCAGTGCTCAGGCGACACGATCACATGCAGTGCCGAGGGCATGACATTGCTCGTGCCGGTCACCGGACAGGCAGCCTCGCCCGCAGCCGGAGACCACATTTTCGTAGCCCTCAGGCCGGAGGCCATATCTGTCAAGGATCGCACGCCGGCACCCGCTGCAAACGGGCTCGTCCTGCGCATTACCGAAACCACATTTGTCGGTGCGACATTCAAGATCAAAGGCATTTCCGACGCAGGGCACGCGCTCGACATCGACCTCGGGCGCAAGGAGCTTGGCGACCGGGTGCCAGCACCAGGAGACGAGATCGTTGTAGAATGGGACAAATCGGCTTTGGCGCTGTTGCGTCAATCGCCACTGGCTGAAGGTTCGCCCTGATATGCTCGACACCGAAACCACATTGAACATCACCCGGACCCATGAATCCGGGGCCGCCAACACATTTCGCATCTGTGAGGACCCACCGGTTTTCGTGCGTGGCGACGGGCCATGGCTGTTCGACGAGAGCGGCGCCCGTTGGCTCGACATGGTGTGCGGATCAAGCACCACCAACCTAGGACACAATCATCCGGCGCACATCGCCGCGATCGAAGAGGTCGCCGCGACCGGATTTATCCATACCGGCACCAGACTGCCATCTCCGTTCAGGGCGCAGCTTTATCAAATGCTGTGCGAGATCCTGCCCGCCGAGCTGTCGTGCATCCAGTTGGTCAACTCTGGCGCCGAAGCGATCGAGGCGGCGATCAAGGTTGCGCAGTATACGACCGGGCGGGCGCGTCTGATCTCGTTCGAGGGCGGCTATCACGGCCGTACATTGGGCGCGCTGTCGGTCACCCATGGCGCGCGCATTCGCAACCCGTTTTCGGTGTTTGAAGAAACTGTCGACTTCCTGCCCTACCCCTATCTTGACGATCCCACCGGACAGGGCAAGGATGCAGCCTTCTGCCTATCGCACCTGTCCGACCGCCTCGATCAGTTAAAACGCGCCGGCGATCTGCCTGCCGCCGTTATTGTCGAACCGATCCAGGGTGTCGGCGGTGTCGTTGTGCCGCCGGACGCCTTCGTGACCGGGGTCAGAGACATCACCCGCAGCTTTGACGTGCTGTTGGTTTGCGACGAGATCTGGTCGGGTTTCGGCCGCACCGGACGCTGGTATTCCTATGAACATGCCGGCATCACGCCCGACATCGTCACCATGGGCAAGGCGCTTTCCGGCGGGCTGCCTTTGTCGGCGGTTGCCGCCGCCCCGGACATTCTCAAAGCCTGGCCGCCGGGCATGCATACCAGCACCTTTCAGGGCAATCCGATCTCCTGCAACATGGCCTGTGCCAACATCCGCACGATCCGCGACGACAACCTTCTCAGCCACATCGCGGACACCGTCGCGCCCGAACTCGAAACTGCCCTACGGCCGCTACAAACTCTGGACCGCGTCCACGCGGTGCGCATCAACGGCGCGCAAGCCGCGGTCGAACTCCTGACCGCCAGCGGAAAACCGGACTCAGACGCCGTAACCCGGCTTCAGAAAGCCGCCCTTGACCGGCACATCCTGATCTATGCCGGCGGCTGGTACGGCAATGCGGTCATGTTCGTGCCCCCAGTCAATATCGACCGGCAGGTGTTGGCCGACGGTTTGAAAACAATAGCCGAACTCATCGGACAGGAGGTTGGGACCCAGCATGAGTGAACCTTGCGAACTTTCAGCCGTCGAGGCGCGCGCCCTTATCGGTGCCAGGAAGCTGTCGCCGGTCGAGTTGCTGGAAAGCTGTCTTAGTCAGATCGAAAGCCTCGACCCCGCACTCAACGCCTTTCCCATCCGTTGTTTCGATCAGGCGCGGAACGAGGCCAGGAAGGCGGAAGAGGCCGTCATGAATGGATCAGCGCTCGGAGCGTTGCACGGCCTGCCGCTCGGCGTGAAAGACCTCAACGACCTTGCCGGCGTCAAGACGACCCAGGGTTCACCGCTATTCGAGGACTTCGTGCCCGACGAAGACGACAACATCGTTGCCGCGATGCGGGCGGCGGGCGCGATTGCGGTCGGCAAGACCAACGTGCCCGAACATGGCTTCGGTGCGACCACCGACAACCCGCTCTTTGGCACCACCAACAATCCATACGATCCAGCGCTTTCCGCCGGCGCCTCTTCGGGCGGCACCGCGGTGGCTCTCGCCAGCAATATGGTGCCGCTTGCCATGGGCTCGGACTTTGCCGGCAGCCTCAGAACCCCGGCATCGTTCTGTGGCATTGTCGGCATGCGGCCATCGGTCGGTGCAGTGGCAAGCGCCCGCCGTGGCTTCGGCTGGTTGCCGTTCGATGTCGAGGGCCCCATGGCGCGGTCGACGGCGGATGCAAAACTTCTGATGACTGGAATGATGACCCATGACAGCCGGGATCCCCTGGCCTACCCAATCGATCCTGGGTTCGCCGCGCCTGTCAGATCCGTCGATCTGGCAGGACTAAAAGTGGCGGTCTCGGAGGATCTGGGATTTGCCCCTGTAAACCGGGACGTCCGCGCCGCCTTCCAGCAAAAACTGGAAGCCTGCGCAGATGTTTTCGGCCGCATCGAAGACGCACACCCCGACATGAGCGAGGCCGACCGGGCTTTCTACGTGCTGCGCGGTGTCGGCTTCGTGCATGACTTCCGGCCAATCTACGATGACAATCCAGACGCCCTTGGGCCCACCATTACCGACGAACTGGCACGTGCGGAAGAGCTGACGATCGCAGACATCGGCTGGGCGGGTGCAGCACACACCAGGATCTATTGCGCTGCGGAACGGTTCTTTGAAGAACACGATCTCCTGATCACGCCGGCCGCCTCGGTTGCCCCCTTTCCGCACCAGGAGATGTATCCAAAGCAGATCGACGGCGAGGACATGGGCGGTTACTTGCGCTGGGAGGCGATCGCCTATGGTGTAACGCTCTTTGCCGGCCCAGCCGTCGTCATCCCCTGCGGCATGGGACCTGGCAACATGCCCATGGGAATTCAACTGGTTTCCCGCGCAAGGTCTGATGCCTGGCTGCTTGATGTTGCCCACACGCTGGAGACCATGTTTGCATCCGATGACACACTCACCACACCGAAACCCGATCTGAACATATTGAGAAAAGGGTGACGGCAACGCCCAGATTGGATATTGTTAACAATATCCTCGCGATACAAAATCGCGGCGATTTGCTTCGATTGACGGCATCCGGTGCCACACAGAATGGCTCGGCTCGCGTAATCCAAAAAAAGGGAGGAACTTTATGACATTGTTACGCATCACACGGCGCGGCGTGATTGCTTTGGGCGCCGCCCTCGCCTTCGCCGGCATGGCTTTCGGCGGAACACCGGCAAACGCCGATGCACTTGAGGAGGTCAAGAAGCGTGGCCATTTCGTGTTCGGCCTGGAGGTTGGCTACAAGCCGTTTGAGTATCGTGACGACAACAATGCCATCGTTGGTTACGACATTGATGTCGCCAATGAAATAGCCAAGCGTTTGGGCGTCAAGGCCAAGGCCATGGACACCAACTGGGCAACGGTCATACAGACACTTTATGATGGTGGCTTCGACCTGATCCTGGGCGGCATGACGGCGACCGAGAAACGCTTCAAACGCGTGAATTTCTCCATTCCCTATATGGATGCAAGTTCCGGCATTCTGGTAATGAAAAGCGCCGGTATTGCCGATCGCAACGGTCTTGCCGGGAAAACCGTCTCGGCCGGTGCCGGCACGCCACAAATCGCTCAGTTAAAACTCTCGGCAGAGGAACTCAGCATCAGCTATTCCGGCAGCATCAAGACCTATGACAAGGATGCGGTGGCCTATGAAGCGATGAAGGTCGGGCGCATCGATGCCTATGCCTCAACCATTGTAAGTCTTCTCGAGTTTGCAAAAACCACAACCGATTTTGACGTGTTACCCTTCGCCTCGTCAAAATGGAAACAGGAATGGACGGCCATGGCGTTCCGCAAGGACGATGACACCCTGCGCGCCGCGTTCAACGAGCAGATCAGGGCGATGAAGGCTGACGGGACACTGAAGGCCCTCCAGGAAAAGTGGTTCGGCAAGTCGTTTGTGAGTTCGCTAAGCGACGACACCCCGACCTGGTAAAATACCCGTCATCCATGGGCTGCTGCGGTGCGGTCGGTTTGCGGCTAAAACGGTTGTGGAACAGACAAGGACGCAGCGCCCGTGGATGTTGGCTATATGATCGAGGCCTTCCCCAGATTGCTCCCGGCATTCTGGGTGACCATCAAGGTCAGCGCGGTGTCGCTTGCGCTGGCCATGATCATCGGCCTGAGCTGTGGCACTCTTCGCGCGTTCCTGGCAACACGAAATCCGCTGACGTGGATCATGGAAGCGTATGTCGGCCTCGTGCGCTGTACACCGATCATTGTCCAGATCTATGCAGCATACCTCCTCCTGCCGAAGGCCGGTATCCGGTTGGATGTGTTCTGGATCGGCGTCGTTGCGCTCACCTTCAATTCCGCCGGCTATCAGATTGAGATCGCCCGCGCCGCGGTGCAGTCGATCGACAAGGGCCAGAACGAAGCGGCCACATCGCTTGGACTTCCCCTGTGGCACGCGATCAGGCTGGTAATCATGCCCCAGGCCATCAGACGCATGATACCGGCGGTGACCAATGAAATGTCGCACCTGGTCAAGGCATCGGCCGTCTTGTCGGTGATTACGCTGTTCGAACTGCACAAGGCGGCCAACAGCCTGCAGGCGACCAGCTTCAAGTTCGTCGAACTTCTGGCATTGCAGGCCCTGCTCTACCTGCCCTTGATCCTGGGTGTGAGCCGATTGGCACACTACCTGGAAACAAGTGTCTTCGGCTTCGAGGACAGACGCGAAACCGAGCTCGCGAGGTAACAGGCGATGCCCGGCCTCGATCTTCAATTCATGGCGGACATTCTGCCCGATATGCTTCTTGCAGGGTGGGTAACGGTCAAGCTGTCGGTTCTGACCATCGTTTTCAGCGTAGCGTTGGGACTGATACTCGCTTCCTGGAAAATTTTGGGCGGCAAACTCACCGGCGGACTGATCCAGGCATTTGTTGAGTTCACGCGCGGGGTGCCTCAACTTGTCCAGATTTCGCTCATTTACTTTGCGCTTCCACGCATCGGCGTCTTTCTGAACGAATTCTGGACGGGCGTTGTCGCACTGACGTTTGTCGGCGCGGGTTATGCAATCGAAATTATTCGCGGCGCCGTCGACAGCCTTGAAAAAGGTCAGCGAGAAAATGCCTTGGCATTGGGTTTGAGCGGACCGCAGACGCTCTTCCTGGTGCTTTATCCACAGATTGTCCGGCGGGCCATACCGCCGCTCACCAATGAACTCGCCAATGTCATCAAAGCCTCCGCCCTCTTGTCGGTGATCTCGGTCAATGAACTGACCAAGGTCGCGAACGACCTGATCTTTGAGTATTTCGTCGTCATCGAAGTGCTGATTGAGCTGACTTTGCTCTACATTGTCATCATCGGAAGCCTACTTTGGGCTTCGCACAGGCTTGAGAAGTGGACCAAGGCGTAATGGGCGCAGACCGCGCAAAAATAGGTCTGTTGTGGCCGGCCGACGGGCTCAATGACCGGGAGTTCTGGCAGTGGATTCCCAAGGACGTCTCCCTGTTGATCGCCCGTTACGATGTCGGCGGAACGCTTGATCTCGAACAGCTTGCGCGCGACGGCGACATCGAGGCGATAACCGGCGCGGCTCGTCTGCTGCGCCACGCCACACCAGACGTCATCACAATGGGCGATTGCGCCGGCAGTTTCATCGGCGGGAGCAAGGTGAATCTTGAACAGTCACAGGCCGTCGAGAGCACCTCCGGCAGCTTCACAATCACCATGAGCACAGCGCTCGTCGAAGCACTTTCGAGACTTGGTGCCAATCGCATATCCATCCTTTCACCCTACGCGCTGGACGTTACGGAACGCCTCCACACCTTCTTTGCAGAGCACGAAATCTTCGTTGAAAGCAGCCGCTCCCTGGGCCGAGACAACGAGCGGGACATCGTTGCGATGACGCCTGAGGAATGGCTGGAAGAAACCCGCCTGGCCAATTGTGATGCCGCACAGGCACTGGTGGTCGCCGGTGGCGGCGTAAGTCTCTCGGGCATCATCACTGACCTTGAAGGCAACATCGGCAAACCCGTGATCGCTGGACCGGGCGCATTGATGTGGGCAGCTCTCGATCACCTGAATATCACCCACCTTTCCGAGGACCGCGGCGCGCTGTTCCAGGCGAGAAATTGACATGAGCCAAGACAGGTCAACCGGGATCTTCCACGAGGTGCTGTCCAGCGCCACCAAGACATATGCCGTGAGCGACAACCCTCCGGTATTCGTCAGCGCTGACGGCGCCTGGTTGACGGACACCGAAGGCAAACGCTATCTGGATTTCGCCTGCGGTTCCGGCACCACGAGCCTGGGCCACAATCACCCGGCTATCATGTCCGCGGTAAAAGCCCAAATAGACCGCGGGATCACGCATATAGGCCCGCATTTTCACACCCACGCCCAAGATGAGCTCTATCGGCTGCTGCAAACGGTTTTGCCGGAAAACCTCAGGAGGTTTCACCCCGCAACCAACGGCACGGAAGCAACCGAATCCGCCTTGAAGGCGGCAATGCACTTCACCGGCCATCACACGTTTCTCGCATTCGAGGGCGGCTACCACGGCCGGACCCTCGGTGCACTGGCGGTCTCGGCGGCAAAAGGGCCGAATGCTGCTCTCGGTCCCTTGTCGCCGCAAACGGTGTTTGTGCCCTACGGCTGCGATTTGGTGCAGCTTGCTGACGCTGTCAAATCCTGCCCTCCACTCGCCGGGATCATAATCGAACCGGTGCAGGCGACCCAGGGGATGATCCGGCCGCCTGAGGGGTTCCTGGGCGCACTGTCAGAACTCGCCAAGGCGCATCAAATCCCCTTGATCTTCGATGAAGTGTTCACCGGGTTTGGCCGCAGCGGAACGCTGTTCGCATTCGAGCAAGAAAACGTGACACCGGACCTTCTCATTCTCGGCAAAGCCTTTGGCGGCGGTTTTCCAGGTGGTCTCGTGGCGGGCCGTGACGACATCATGACCGCCTGGACACCCGGTGCCCAATCGTCGACATTTCAGCTTCACCCGGTAACCGCAGCCGCTGCGAAGGCTTCGCTCGAAGTCATCCTCGACCAAGTCACGCTGGCGAACATTCGCCAGATAGAGCAATCGATGACAGCGCACAGTAAATCCCTCAATGATAATTCGGGCGTTGCTGACGTCCGCGGACTGGGCGCCATGTTCGGCGTTGAAATCATCGACACAGAAGGAAAGCCAGATCAACCACGCACCAAGGCAGTGAGAGCGCTGGCACTCAGCAACGGACTGATCACCTGGGAATGCGGCAGCCATGGTCACGTCATCGGGCTCGTGCCGCCGTTGATCGTGTCTAAGAAAGAGATTGTCTTCGGGCTGGAGATTTTGGGCGAGGCGCTGAATGCGGTGTTGTCACGGTAACGAGTTTGTCAAAATCACTGAAACAGCTCGCCCGGCCTTTTGCTGGGCTGGGCTTGCGCAACATTGTTTACGTTATTGACCTTTTTTGTGTACAATTTGTCATTGGCCCAGTTGTTTGCATGAGATGGCAGGAGTATTGAATGGCGCTGGATGGCCGCAGGGATCTAGAGTTTCTTCGCATGTCGATTGACGTTTCGCGTCGCTCTCGCGAGAACGGCAACCATCCGTTTGGAAGCATTCTGGTCGATGGCGACGGCCAGCTGCTTCTGGAATCCCAAAATGCGTTCACTACGGAAGGCGGGCCGGGCCACGCGGAAGCCAACCTCACCCGCAACGCTGCCCAGAAATACAAATGGGATTTCCTCACCGGATGCACGCTCTACACGTCGGTCGAGCCGTGCTGCATGTGCGCTGGTTGCGCATATTGGGCCGGCATTGGCTCGGTTGTGTTCGGCATGACGGAGGCGCGACTCGGCGAACTCACCGGCGATCATCCGGAAAACCTGACCATGGACCTGCCCTGCCGAACCGTGTTCGATGCAGGTCGCCGCGAAATTGAGGTTCGCGGCCCCTACCCAGAACTCGAGCAAGAGATCCTCGCCATCCACGATGGGTTCTGGGACTGACCGGCTCTTGCTTTCCTCTCCCTGACCACCTTGCGCCCGCCGCATCACGCGACGGGTGTCTTCTATCTGGTGAGGAACGGGAAAAGCCCCCGGGGCGTGATCGCGCGCCCGGCCAGCAACTCCCGCTTCCCCACCTCACGCGGTCACATGGTCCATGAGGCGCCAAAGGAACTTCTCGCACAGTGCCACCTGCTCCAGGGTCAAAAACTCGTCCGGCTTGTGCGCCTGATCGATGCAACCGGGGCCACAGACGATTGTCGGAATACCTGCCTCCTGGAAATGGCCGGCTTCGGTTCCAAAACCCACCTTGCTTGTCCGGTTCTTGCCGCTCAGGGACTTCACCAGGCGCGTCACCTCCTCATCTTCATCTGTGTTGAGCGCAGCACATCCCGGCACGTCTTCCCATGTGAAGCCGGTGTTCTCTGAGATTGCTCGCATTTCCGGCAACACGGAGTTTGCGACGAAGGCCTTGCATTCATCGATATAGGTGTGCGGGTTCTCACCAGGCAGAAAGCGCACGTCAAAGTCGAAGGTACAAAGCCCCGCCACGGTATTGACGGCATTGCCACCGTTGATCATGCAAGTCTGAATGGTTGTATATGTGGGCGCTTCAAACTCCGGGTCTTGCGGACCCTCGTCCCGCAACCGCCGGGATATGCCCTTCAGGAACGCCACCGCCTCACCCGCGGCCTCAACGGCATTGGCGCCGATATGGGCCAGGCTCGAATGGGCTTCGTGGCCTCTGACGGTCACATGCTGGCCGATCTTTCCCTTGTGCGCGCGCACCACACCCATTTCACTCGGCTCTCCCACAATACAGGCGATGGGGCTGAGCCCGCGGTCCTTGAGGTCGTCGAGCAGCAGCGGCACCCCCAAACATCCGACTTCCTCGTCATACGACATTGCCAGATGGATCGGGATCTTCAGATCACGTTTGGCAAACTCGGCAGCGAAGGCGGTGGCGATGGCGACGAACCCCTTCATGTCGCAGACACCGCGACCATAGATCTTGTCATCCTTCCGTTTCAGTTTGAACGGGTCGCTCGTCCAGTCCTGATCGTCCACCGGAACCACGTCCGTATGGCCCGAGAGCACGATGCCGGGCCGGTCCTGAGGGCCGATCGTTGCGAACAGATTGGCCTTGCTGCCGTCCGCATCATAGGTAAGGACAGGTTCGGCACCCAGTTCCCGCAGGTGATCACGCACAAAATGGATCAGCGGCAGATTGCTGTTTCGGCTGGTCGTATCGAAGCTGATGAAGCGCTCGATCATGCCCATACTGAAGAGTTCCGGCTGTGTCATAGTTGGTCCTGATGCTTAAGGGTCCGCGCTCAACTGCCCCTGTAGGTGGTGTAGCCCCAGGGTGCGGCAAGGAGCGGTATGTGAAGGTGCGCATTCGGGTCGGACACTTGGAAGCGAACCCGCGCGACAGAAATGAAGGGGGTGGCTCCGGTGCCAAATCCGGCGTGCCGGAAGTAGTCCCCCAGACGGAACCCAAGCTCGTAGACGCCAACTTCCAGGTCACCCGGCGGCACCAGCCATTCCGAAGTTCTTCCTTCTGCTGTCGTGATGCATGTCCGTATGGGCGTGCCAGAACCTCCCTCGCCATCCAGTTTCACGACATCGACGGCAAGTCCGCCGGCGCCGCAACCACGCGCGATGTCAATCACATGGGTGGTCATCCCGGGCGACGCCGACCCGGGAGCAGGTGGAGGATCCGTGCTTGCGGTCTCGTCTTGCCCGCTCAGCCCCGCGTTCCATTCACCCCCATCGTCCGGTGCCCGGGACGGCGGTGCGCCGCGATAGGTCGAATAGCCCCACGGCGCCAGCACCAGGGGCACGTGATAATGGCCCGCGATGTCGGCGATCTGAAACTCGATGGGCACGATGTCGAAGAACGTATCCTGACCGCGAAGGTAACCGCCGACGTCAAACTCCAGACGATAGGTCCCTGTTCGGGCTGTATCGGAGGTCAGTAGCGGGGCGTCGCAGCGACCGTCAGCGTTTGTGGTAACCTCGGCGACACAGCGCGTGGAGGTCCCCTCCACCTCGACGAGCGTGATGCGCATGCCGCTGCCGGGACTGCCGGTGCCCATGTCGAGAACATGCGTTGTCAGCACGGCAGCGGGAGCATGCAGGTCTGAGTTGTTCGCCATACGTCCCTCGACCGGAGAGTCCATCGTTTGAATTGTTGCACACTTGCGATATAGTACACAATCGTGATCCGAATTGTTCACAATATGTGCGTCGCATCCGCCTGGACCGGGCTGGAACCAACGCATCTGTACAACTTAGGCTTTAGCCCGTGCGCCTGCTGCTGATAAATCCAAACACCAGCACCTTCGTCACAGACACGGTTGTGGCAGAGGCCAGGCGTGTCGCTTCCGAAGGCACAGAAATCGCCGGCGTCACCGGCACGCGCGGAGCGCCGATCATCGGCTGCCGCACCGAAAATGCCATTGGAACCTATGAGGCGATCGAGCTCGCCGCAACGCACAGTGACGGCTTTGACGCGATACTTCTGGCGGTGTCGTTCGACAGCGGCCTCCGACCCTTGCGCGAGCACCTCGCCATCCCGGTCGTCGGCATGAGCGAATCCGCCATGCTGACCGCCTGCATGCTCGGCGGCAAGTTCTCATTGGTCACGTTCGGGACGCGTGCAGTCACGCTCTACGAAGAGCTGGTGGAGAGCTATGGCCTTGCGGGCCGTTATGCCGGAACCGTCACACTGCCGCCCCTCAGCGAAGACGAGTTGCGGAACCCCTCGACAATCGTGCCGCGCCTGGTTGAAGAGATCGAGCGCGCGACCGCCGAACAGGGGGCGGAAGCGATCATTCTCGCCGGCGCCGTGTTCGCCGGCCTCACTGATGAAATCAAAACCCGGGTGCCCATCCCGGTTGTGGACGGCATAGCAACTGGGGTCCGCATGGCCGAAACCCTGGTGGCTCTCGATTTTGGCAAACCACGAACCGGCAGCTACGCAGCGCCGCAGGGCAAGAGCCTGCAAGGCGTTTCGGCGGAACTGGCGGCACTGTATGAAAAGCTGCGCTGAGCCTCGCCACGCCGTTTTTGAAACCGGATGACCTTGGAGGCGCGGCACGTGTGGACAATTTGACGGGTAGAGATTAGACAGCATCAACCAACGCTCCTGCACACATTCGCGGGGCACCAAGCGAAATCACGGATCGAAATATGGCTCAAGGGTCCAGCTCCAAGACTGACGAATCGCAGATCTACGACAACATTCACCGGGCAATTGCCGAGCGTCGGCTGGAACCGGGGGTCAAACTCGCAGAGGAGGCACTGGCCGAGGTGTTCGGAGTCAGCCGCGCACGCATCCGCAGGGTTCTGCTTCTGCTGGCCAAGGAAAACGTCGTAAAGCTCGAACCCAACAGGGGCGCATTCGTACGCCGTCCGACGGTGGAAGAGGCGAAGAATGTGCTCGCCGCACGACGGGTCATCGAGATTTATCTGGTGCGCGAAGCCGCATTGAACGCGACGAAAGCCGATATCGCGGAGTTGCGCAAGATCATCGAAGCCGAGACCCAGGCGCTCGAGAACGAAGACCACGACCAGACCATGCGTCTCTCCGGAGAATTTCATATGGCGATTGCAGATGCGGCCGGCAATCCGATCATGGCGGAGTTTCTCGGATCGCTGATTTCCCGCTGTTATCTCATTCTCGCGACCTACCAGCGGCGTGATTCACAGAACTGTCCTCAGGCCGATCACGGCGGCATCGTCGATCTCATCGAACGTGGCGACCCGGATGCTGCCTGCGCGGCACAGGAGGAGCACTTCGAGCATATTGCCGAGGAGCTCGAACTGCGCGACACGCCGGCACACAAACGTGACCTCCGCGATGTGTTCGGTCGCGGCCAACCCGCCCTTACGGACTGAACTCTTCCCGGTCGTCGCACCCGTTCAGTTGTGTGCACAAAACTCTCACGTTATTGTGCACAATCTTTTGCGGGCCACGCGGGTCGGCGCATTGGAGAAGCGCATGGACATTCTTCTGGAGTGGCTGACGATCCTGGCTCGCTGGGGCCACATTATGGCGGGGATCTCCTGGATCGGCACGTCGTTCTACTTCAACTGGTTTGACCTTTCCGCCCGTCCGCCGGAGGAAAAGGTGCTGAAGGAGAATGTCCGCAACACGCTGCATGAAATGCATGGCGGCAGTTTTTACTATCACGAGCAGTACTGGCCGGACAGCGACTACAAGCGGACGCTCGCTCACTCGGGCCCGGCACAGCTCACTTTTCTGACCGGCGCGGCCCTCCTGGCACTGGTCTACTGGTACGGCGCCAGCATCTATCTCATCGACCCCCAGGTTTTCAGCTTGAGCAAGCCGAGTGCCATCCTGCTGAGTGCCGGCGGCATCGCCATCGCTTATCCGCTCTATGACAAACTGTGCCGCGAAGTCGAAAGCGACCGCAAAATCTTCTTCATCGTTGCAATCGCCACCGGCATCGCCGCATTCGCGTTTGCGCAGCTGTTCGGCGGCCGTGCCGCCTATCTCCACGTCGGCGCGATGCTCGGCACCGTCATGGTCGCCAACGTGACGTTCGTCATCGTTCCGAACCACATCGCCATGCGCCGGCAGATCCAAACGGGAGAAAAGCTTGACACCTGGCACGGTTATCTGGCCAAGCGGCGCTCGCAGCACAACAACTATATTACGCTGCCGGTTATCTTTTCGATGATCGGCATTCACTTCCCGCTGGCCTACAGCCATCAATATTCCTGGATCATACTGTCCCTGGTCATGGCTGCCGGTGCCACACTGCGGCACTTCCGCAATGTACAGTTTACCCACGAAAAGAAAGATCTCAGGCTGTTGGCAATTGCCGCAATTTTCGGGGCCGCGGCCGTGGCGCTGACCTTCATCCCCAAACCCGCCGCGCAACAGGATCCGGCGGAACTGGCGGACCCGGTTCTGAAAGACATTTACGGGATCGTGCAGGAGCGCTGCACCACCTGTCATTCCGCCAGTCCCACCAGCGAGGACTTCATCAGCGCACCACTCGGCTTCATGCTGGACACGCTGGCGCAGTTACGCGCCAAAGCGGATCTCGTCTACCAGAGAACGAATGTCACCAAGGACATGCCGATCGCCAACATCACGGAAATGACCGACGACGAGCGCGAACGGCTCGCAGCCTGGTTGCGGTCCATTGGCGCTGGAAGCGCGCCGGAACAGTAGCCGTAGCGGCAACCGGCGGCATTTCCGCTTTCAATCGCCTCTCATAATGTGCACAATATGGCGGTTAAATTGTACACAAACCACATATGGCGAAATGGCTGTCGAGAATGAATTTGCGACGGACTGGCGCGACGGGCCGCCGGATGAGACCGGCGACTACCCTCGCGATCTGGTTGGATACGGGGGCGCGCCGCCAGACCCTCAATGGCCCGGAAATGCGCGCCTCGCAGTTCAGTTCGTCCTGAACTACGAAGAGGGCGGCGAGAACTGCCTGCTGCACGGCGACAAGCAGTCCGAGGTCTACCTGTCGGAAATCGTCGGCCTCCAGCCGCTCTCCGATGCCCGCAGCATGACCATGGAATCCATGTATGAGTATGGCAGTCGTGCGGGCTTCTGGCGGCTCCTGAGACTGTTCGATGAACGTGACATAAACCTCACCGTCTTTGCGGTGGCGATGGCGCTTCAGCGCAATCCAAAGGCCGCCGATGCCCTGGTCCGGGCCGGCCACGAGATCGCCAGTCACGGCTGGCGCTGGATCGACTATCACAACCTCGACGAAGACACCGAGCGTGCACACATGCAGCGTGCAATCGACGTCATCGCGCAGGCGACCGGCCAGCGCCCGCTCGGCTGGTACACCGGACGCGTCAGTCCCAACACACGCCGTCTCGTGGCCGAAGAGGGCGGGTTCCTCTATGACGCGGACTCCTACGCCGATGACTTGCCCTATTGGGAATTAGTTTGCGGCAGGCCGCAGTTGATCGTGCCCTATACGCTTGACGTCAACGACATGAAATTTGCGGGCTTCCAGGGGTTCAATTCCGGCGACCAGTTCTTTGCCTACCTGAAGGACAGTTTCGACTGGCTCTATGCGGAAGGCGCGCGCGAGCCAAAGATGATGTCCATCGGCCTGCACTGCAGGATCGCCGGCCGGCCAGGCCGGATCGCTGCCCTTGCCAGGTTCCTCGACTATGTCCAGAACCATCAGGACGTCTGGATCTGCCGCCGCGTTGACATCGCGAGGCACTGGCACGAGCATCATCCCTATCAGGAAGGTTAAGCCGATGAGCAAACCGGGCGAGGCGCTCTATCCCGCCAACAGCAGCTTCAGCGAGACGGACTGGACCGCGCTTGCCGGATTCTGGCATCCCGTGGCCACAAGCGGCGAAGCTGACGAAGGTCCATTTGCCACCGTTCTGCTTGATGTCCGTGTCGTGGTCTACCGGTCGAACGGCAAAGCGACGGCTGCTCTCGATATCTGCCCGCATCGCGGTGCCCAGTTAAGCCGCGGCGCAATCGTGGAAGAAGAGCTCCAGTGCCCCTATCATGGCTTGCGTTTCGACGGCGATGGTCGCTGCACGCTCATTCCGGCTCAAGGTCCCGGAGGCCACATCCCGGAACGGATGCGCCTGACCACATTTCCAACAACTGAACGTTACGGAATCGTATGGGCAAAGCTGCTGGATGAAGAGGTGGTGCCTGTACCGGACTGGTCGGTTTTGGAGCAGGAGCGAATCATCTCGGCGTCGATACCGCCAGAGCTCTGGGACGTCACTGCCGCACGGCATGCGGAGAATTTCAACGACATTGCCCATCTTGCCTTCGTGCATCAGGACACCTTCGGTGCCGTGCCGCCGGAAGTGCCCGACTATGAACTGGAGATTTCGGACACCGGTTTGCGACATCACTATTCCGATCTGGGGAACAGCCGGTTGTTCGAACGCCATCTCAATCTCGGCGCCGATGCACCGGCACCGACCCTGATCGAAGATGTGAAATACGACTACCGCTTCACCTATCCGTTCGCCTCGTCTCTGGAAGTACGCGCTCCCGACGGGCGCAGTTCTTTCATATTCGACGTGATCCAGCCCATCGCCGCCAAGAAGTCCAGGGTGTTCAAGATCATCGCACGGAACTTCGATCTCGACGGTCCCATTGAGGGGGCTGTAGCTTTCGAGCAGGCGGTCAACAAAGAGGACCGTGGCGTCATAGAGCCTGCGCTTCCTGTCCTGGTGCCGCTCGACCCGCGGGACGAATTCCATATCAAAGCGGACCGCTGGTCGGTAGCCTACCGGCGCGCGCTCTCAAAGTTCGGCCTCGGCGTCAACGTTGACCGTGTCATTCCCGAATAGCAAGCCTAGCTCGAGATGAGCGGATCGCGGTTCCAGTTCTTGTAGAGGAGATAGCGCGCATTGGACCGGCCTACCGCGCAGAACCACTGCCCGCAGTAAGGCCCCATCCAGATCACATCACCGCCTTCCACCGGATACCAACAATTGTCCAGACGATAGACGCCGCCGCCGTTCAGCATCACGAGGCCGTGCTCCATATAGTGCGTCTCGACATAGGGCAAAGACGCCCCAGGCGAGAAGTCCATGATGTTGAACTCACAGTCGTATTCAGGCCGCTCAGGAATCAGCTTCTGCCGCATCAACATGTCGTCACCCATCAACGGCGCGGCGGCCACCTCCCCGGCATTTCCGAACACAAGATCCGGCGCATCGTGTCCATCGAGCGGCAGGTAGACGCGCTCATAGACCACCAGTCTCGTTTCCCCATTTGCGGAAATAGTGTGGTCGATGCCCGCCGGCACCAGCGCAAAACCTTCTTCACCGAGTTCGTGGCGTTTGCCCGAGATGGAAAGCGTCGCGTGCCCCGCCAGCACAAACACGAAACGCTCAACTGCCGGCAGGGGCGGCCCGCCCTCGGCGCCGTCAGGCATTTCAGCGAAATACTGGGTAAACTCCGCACCCATCTGCGGAGTGATGACAAAAATCAACTGGCTGCCCGGCCAGTGCGCCTGGATGGTGCGCTCGTGACTGTCCGGGGAAATCAGAGCGTGACGGTCGCGGATCGAGGACCGCGTCTCGCCGAACTTCTGTCTCATGCAATAAAATCCCTACTCTTGCTACAGCGTCTCTTGCGCTAGGCCGAATTCTTTCCATGACCGCCGGAAGGCAACGGACCAGCGGTCGGCGGGCACATGAAATTCTTCCGACAAATCGAGCGGCGTTTCCGCCGGAGACACCTTTTCAATCACCTCCAGGTCCTCCGCCGTCACGGCGCGCTCGAATTCGAGCGATTCCTCGATCGATTCGTCCAGATCGTAGTTGCGGGCAAACTGCATGTGGACCCGGCACCGCGCCGAAGAGATTGGTGAAACTGCTGCAAAGATGTGCTGGCTGCGTTCCTCGTCGAACCTGATGTGCATCTTGTTGGCAAACGGGAAGGTAAAGTCGTAGCTGTAGTGTGCCGCAGTGGTTTCCTCCTCGCTCCCGTCGAGCGTCACCCTGTCGATCTGCTCTATGACCAGCGCGTGGTGAAGACCGCATTCCGTCCGTGTTACCTTGTGGTCGTCGACGACCTGCTTGCAGCCGCCGCCGAACGTGCCGGCGTGGACGAAGGCGAAATGCGCCACGTCGTTGAAGTTTTCGCAGAACCGCGTGGCCGATGTCCCGGCATGGATTCCGGGCAGATGATAGTTCTGCAGCCCGTCATCGGCGAGCTCCGGCCAGTCGGGAACAGGCGCCAATTCCTCGCCGTCGAGGCACACCCAGATGAGGTTTGCATGCTCTCGGACATTCATGAGGTTGAGGTGCAGCTTATCTGAAATGCTGGCGCCTGGCTTGTTCGACGGCACGAGAACACACCGGCCGGTGCCGTCATACCTGAAGCCGTGATAGGGGCACGTCAGGGTGCCTTCGATCACCTCGCCCTGCGACAACAGCGATCCGCGGTGCGGACACAAATCATGCGCTGCCGCTATTGCGCCGTCGCTGCCGCGAAAGAGAACGAGTGGGACGTCGAGCAGTGTAACCGAGACCGGAGTGTCAGTGACCTCGTCGGCGAAGGCAACCACGTGCCAAAAACGGGAAAGCACGGTCCAGTTGTTCTGCGTGAACGTGCAGTTCCGGGGATACAGGGCATTGAGGTCTTCACTCATCGGCATCCTCCTTGTACGGCCATCTTCATTCGCGGAAGTACGGCACACCAAGCTGCTTGGGCTCCTGCGATCTGGAGCGATTGAGGACCATCACCAGGATCGCGACGACGTAAGGCAACGCCAACAGAACCTGATACGGCATCTGGACTCCTATCGCCTGAACCTGCAGCTGGAAGGCCTCCAAAAACGCGAAGACAAGCGCGGCCACTAAAATCCACACCGGTCGCCAGTTGCCGGCGATGACAATGACGATTGCCAGCCAGCCGCGCCCTGCCGTGATTTCCGGTACGAAACGTTCAGTGGATCCGATGGTGACGAACGCGCCTCCGAGACCGGTCATCATGCTGCCGCATATGACGGCGGCATACTGTCTGGTGACAACGCTCAACCCCTTTGTGTCGATCACCCGGGGGTTCTCTCCGAGGCAGCGAATCTCCAGCCCCCACTTGGTGCGGTACAGGAAGAACCACACTGCCGGCACCATGAGCAACGCCAGATAGGTCAGCAGCTTCTGGGAAAACAGGATCGGGCCAATATAGGGAATGGATGAAAGTAGCGGTATATGGACCGTCTTGAAGACATCGATTGTTGGAAAGCTTGTCGCACTTTCCCCAAGCGTGACCTTGTAAAGGTAAAGAGACATGCCGACAGCAAAGAGGTTGAGCGCCAGCCCAGTGACCACCTGCTCCACTTTCAGGGTCGATACCATGAACACCATGATCAGGCCCATGACACCGCCTGTTGCGGCGGCCGCGAGCACGCCGAGCCAGAGGGAGTCCGTCTGGTAGGTCACCAGGAACGCACTGAAGGCCGCCATAAGCATGGTGCCCTCGACGCCAAGGTTCAGGATTCCGGCCTTCTCGGTGATGAGTTCGCCAAGCGCTGCAAACAACAGTGGTGTCGCGATGCGCACCGTTGCGGCAAACATGCTGATCAGTATGGTTTCGTTGAAGAGATCACCCATCTTCCCTGATCACCCTGATTTCGTAGCGTGAGAAGAACGCCGCCGTGAGGAAAAACAACAGCACGATCGCTTCCATGGCGGAGATCAGCGCCGTCGGCACATTGGTGAAGATCTGCATGCGGATCCCGCCGTTCAAAAGCGCCCCGAAGAGGATCGCCGCGATAATCACCCACGCTGGACGCAATCCCGCCAGCATGGCAATGATGATGCCCGTGAAGCCGAAGCCTGCCGAAACGTCGGGGCGTAACCTGTAATGCAGGCCGAACACCTCTCCCGCTCCGGCTAGACCGGCAAGGCCGCCACTGATCAGGGTCACCAAAACTATCGTCCGGTTGACACGGATCCCCTTGAACTTCGCCGCTACCGGATTGGCCCCGATGGCCCGAATCTCAAATCCAAGCGACGTCCGTGTAAGCAGGACATGGATCGCGAGGATGGCAAGCAGTGCGATGGCAAATCCGATATGCAGACGCGTATCCGCCAGCAGAAGCGGATATTGGGCAGCGTCCGCCAGCTTAGACGTCTGTTGGTAGAACGAACTCGGATCGCGCCATGGTCCCTCGACCAGCATGTAGGACATGGCGTATTTCATGACGTAGTTCAGCATAACCGTGGACAGCACCTCATTGACGCCGAACCGCGTCTTGAGGACACCGGCCAGCCCGCCATACAGAGCGCCACCGAGGAACCCGGCCGCTACAATGGCGACGAACAGCAGCGCCGCGGGCAGCCAGCCCAGGAACGTAGAAAACCAGAACGCCATCATGGCCCCGGCGAACAGCTGGCCTTCGGCGCCGATGTTCCAGAATTTCGCCCGGAATGCGATCGTAACGGCAATGCCGGTGAGCATCAGCGGGGTCGCTTTCACCAGAGTTTCGACCGTTGCATCCCAGGTGCCAAAAGCGCCGGCATAGATATGGGAGAATGCTTTTCCGACATCGGCGCCAGCCGAGTAGAGCAGAAGGGCGGTCACCAGAACCGACGCGGCCACCGCAATCAGCATGGCCAGCGCCTGCCACAGCCTGCTCACCTCCAGGCGGCGTTCGAACTTCAATCTGCCAAGCGTTGCCATGTGCGCAGTCGACCCCTCAGTGCACTTCTTCCTTGCGGGCAGCCTCATGCCCCGCCATGAGCAGACCGACCTCTTCGATCGTGGTATCGCCAACCGGCAGAATCGCGCGGACTTCGCCCTTGAACATCACCGCGATGCGATCCGCCAGGTTGAACAATTCTTCCAGCTCTTCAGATGCCAGCAGGATTCCGAAGCCGTCGCTCCGCTTTTCCAGGAGGCGCCGGTGCACATATTGGATGACACCGACATCGAGGCCACGAGACGGCTGGTTTGCCAGGATGCATTTGGTGCTCTGCTCGAACTCACGTGCCACGATCACCTTCTGGGCATTGCCCCCCGACAACGTGTCGACAACGGTCTGGTGCGACGGCGCGACAATCTCGAAGTCTTCGATCGACTGTTTGCCGAATGCGGCGATGGCATCGAAGTTCAGAAAGGACCGCGTCGCGAAGCGCTGCCCGCGTTGGTTTCCGAGAACCAGGTTTTCCGCAACCGTGAACTCACCGATCAGACCGGCGGCGAAGCGGTCGTCCGGGATGTGCCCGACACCGTTTGCCAGCATTTGTTGCGGATCACTGTGCGTCACTTCCGCGCCAGAAAGCCGGATCGAACCTGCCGTTGAGTCCCGCACGCCAATGATTGTCTCGAACAGCTCCTTCTGTCCGTTGCCCGCAACACCCGCGATGCCGAGGATCTCTCCTTGCCGGACCGTAAAGGACACGTTCCGCAAGGCGGTGTGAGCACGGTCGTCACGGGCGCTCAACCCGCCCACTTCCAGCACCGCATCGCCGAACTCGGCGTCCGGCTTGTCCACCGTCAGTGAGATTTCACGGCCGACCATCATTGAGGTCAGCTTCTGCTTTGACGTTGATTTCGTGTCGACCGTATCGACCTTCCTGCCCTTGCGCAGGATCGTCACGCGGTCCGATTGCATGACCTCATTGAACTTGTGCGTGATCAAGATTACCGAGATTCCTTCGGCGGTCATCTGCCGGAGCGTAGCGAATAGGACTTGCGACTCTTGCGGCGTCAGCACCGCTGTCGGCTCATCGAGGATCAGGAGTTTGGCATCAAGGTAGAGGGCCTTGAGAATTTCCACCCACTGCTGCCGGCCCACCGGCAGCTGCCAGATCTGTGCTTTCAGATCGAGATCCAGATTGTATTTTCCGCAAAGCTCTTCGAGCTTCTTTTCGGCTTTCCTAAGATCGAGAACAAAGCCGGCTGAATCGGTGCCGACGATGACGTTCTCCAGAACGCTCAGATTGTTCACCAGCACGAAATGCTGATGCACCATGCCGATCCCTAGTTTGATGGCTTCGGCGGGAGAGTTCACATCGACCAGTCGGTCGTCGAAATAGATGCGGCCGGTGTCGGGTCTCAGAAAGCCATAGAGACATTCCGCAAGAGTTGATTTTCCGGCGCCGTTCTCACCGAGCAAGCAGTGGATCTCGCCGGGCAGCACATCGAATGAAACCGCATCATTCGCAACGACCTGGTGAAACCGCTTTGTAATGCCCTCCGCCCTCAGGAGGGGGGCGCTGATTGATACCGACATGCCCTATCCCCGACCGTTCGTGCTCAGTACCCGTGGATGCTGCGTCTCTCAGAAGCGGCAGAAAGTGACGCCGCCGGCAGAAGCGGCGGCGCCTGTTTGTGTCTGAATCAGTCGGACTTCGGAAGCGTCGTGTCGAGATTAACCTTGAGCGAGCCAGACATGATGGCCTGCTTCACCTCTTCGACCTTCATTTTCGCCTCATCGGTGATGACTTTCTCGTAGTCGTGATACGGCGCAATGTCGCCACCGCCCTGTGCCATCGAGAACCACACCTTTTTCTCCGGTGCAGCATAGGGCGTGCCCTTTGTCTTGTGGGTGTGCCATTCGTCGATCAAGTACTTGAAAACCGGATCCCAGTAGACCAGCGTGCTCGTCGGCACGATGTCTCCGGCGATCTGGTAGCCGTCCACGTAGTTGCCGAAGCAGTAGACCTTCTTTTCCTTACAGGTTTCAAACGACTCGCCGAGTTGGAAGATGAAGTCCGCACCAGCAGCGATTTGCGCGTTGGCGGCTTCGGCAGCCTTGGCCGGGTCATACCAGCTTTCGATGAAAGTGACTTTGACCTTGGCATCCGGGTTCACCGATTGCGCGCCCGTACGATAGGCATTCACCTGGTCGTTGACGTCGTCGGCGGGGAACAGACCCACGACCCCAAGTGTATTGCTTTTCGTCATCTTGCCGGCGAGAACGCCAAGCACGTAGGCCGGTTCGTGGAGATGCATGTAGACGAGGTAGGCATTCTTGCCCAGGACCTTGTTACCAGATCCCACCATGACGAACATTGTGTCTGGGTATTTGGCCATCAGGCTTTCCACGGGCTCGGGATATGAGCTGTGGCCGAACAGGATGTCGTAACCCGCATCCGCATAGGTCTTGAACACGGTCAGCGCTTTGTCGCCCCATACGTTCTCGGTGTAATCGAAAACGATCTCAACACCGTGCGGCATATCTTTCTTCAGGCGCTCAACGGCCTGCAGCACCGAGGCAGACCACGCATTTTCAATACCGGCGGGCAGGATGCCGGCAATCTTGACCTGTTTCGGCGCGTCTCCCGCCTGGGCTGCGAAAACACCAATGACAGTGAACACGATGGCGATCGCGCCAATCACGGCGGCTCTAATTGATCTCAACATGATTTGGATCCTCCCATTCTCCCCAGAAACGGCACGGGGGCTCTTGCCCTTCTGTGCGTCACGCAGCGGTCGTCGGGGAGTCCTGACCCGCTATCGCAAAACTCTAAACCAAGTTCCAAAAAAGTTGTACACATTTTTGTTCAAAAATGTACACAATCCAAACTCAGCAATGCACCTGCCCGTCTGTGGCTGCACGACGGCGCATTTCATCGCAGGCCAGAAAGACCCGCTCGGGTGTCGCCGGCGCATCCAGTTGTGGGCAGTGCGCATAGTCTGCGACACTCGCCACCGCATCTCTCAGGGCGCAAAGAACCGAAACCCCAAGGCACAGCGGCGGCTCGCCGATGGCTTTGGACCGGAACACCGAATCTGACTTGTTGTCGCTCCATTCGACAAGATTGATACGAAAGTCCGCCGGCCGGTCTCCCGCGGTTGGTATTTTGTACGTTGAAGGCGCATGGGTGCGCAGGACCCCACCCTCGTCCCAGTAGAGCTCCTCGGTCGTGAGCCAGCCCATGCCCTGAATGAAGCCGCCCTCGAGCTGCCCCAGATCGATCGCCGGATTAATCGACTTGCCCACATCGTGCAGAATATCAACCCGTTCGACCCGGTTTTCGCCTGTCAGCGTGTCGATAATGACTTCTGCGACTGAAGCACCGAACGCGTAGTAGCGGTGCGGCTTGCCGGTGAATTTTTCGGCGTCATAGGCATTTGCCGGCGCCTTGTAGTGCCCGGTCGCCGACAGTGCCACCCGGTTGAAGAACGCCAGTTCCGCAAGTTCGCCAAACGAAATTTCCTGATTGCCAACGCGCACCCGATTCGGCAGAAACGCGATCTGGTCCGCACCCACCTTGAAATGTTCCGACGCGAACTTGATCAGTCGTCTGCGCAACTTGCGCGCTGCGATCTGAGCCGCCATGCCGTTGAAATCGGTCCCCGACGACGCGGCCGTGGCGATGGTGTTCGGCACCTTGTCGGTGGTGGTACTCGAGACCTTGATGTGTTCGACATCGATCTGAAACTCCTCGGCAACCACCTGGGCGACCTTGACGAACAACCCCTGCCCCATCTCGGTGCCGCCGTGGTTCAGATGAACGCTGCCATCCTGGTAGATGTGAATGAGCGCTCCTGCCTGGTTCAGGAAGTTAAGCCCAAACCCGACACCATACTTGATCGGAACCAGCGCGATACCCCGCTTCAGGTACTTTGAGGCCTTGTTGAATTCGCGGATCTGTTCACGCCGCACCGCATAGTCCGAACTTGCTGCAATCTCCTTGAGCAGCCGCGGCAGAATATTGTGCTTCACCACCTGGCCGAACGGCGTCGTGTTGCGCCGCGTCGTGCCGTACATGTTGACCTTGCGGACCTCGAGCGGATCTTTGCCCAGCCGGAAGGCAATCTGGTCGATGATCTGCTCCATGTGGACGAAGCCCTGAGGGGTCCCGAATCCACGGAAGGCGACGGCAGTGACCGTATTTGTCTTGCAGGGAAAGGCGGCAATCCGAACATTTTCCAGGTAGTAGCAGTTGTCGACGTGATAGACCGCGCGCACGATTACCGGCATCGACTGATCGAACGAGTTGCCGCACCGCATGAAGAGATCAATGTCGAGCCCCAGGATGCGGCCCGCCTCATCGAAGCCGACATCGTACTCGGTGATGCACTCATGGCGTTTGCCCGTGATGGTCATGTCGACGTCACGGTCAAGCCGACACTTCGCGGGCACTCCGGTCTTGAGCGCCGCAAGCGCAGCGATCGCGGCAAAGTGGGTCGCCTGTGTTTCCTTGCCACCGAATGCTCCCCCCATGCGGCGGACCTCGACGGTTACGCTGTTCGCCGGTTGGTCCAGGATCTTGGCCACCATGTGTTGGACCGCCGTTGGATCCTGGGTCGAGCTCAGGATGTGGACATCGCCGTCTTCGCGCGGAAGGGCCACTGCGATCTGGCCTTCAAGATAGAAATGTTCCTGACCGCCGGAATAGTATCGTCCCGTCAGACGGTGCGCCGCCGCCTCCAGGGCTGCTGCGGCATCTCCTCTCGCCAGAACCGGGCACTCCGCCAGAAGTTGCCCGCGGTCCATCGCCTGCTCAACGGTGAGAACGGGTTCAAGAACCTCATACTCAACAAGTGCAAGTTTCGCCGCGCGCCGTGCCTCCTCTATCGTTTGCGCCACCACCGCAAAAATCGCCTGCCCGGCATACTCAACCAACTCGCCGGCAAACACCCGGTCGTCGAGCGCATGCATGTAGCCGAAGTCGTTGACACCTGCGATGTCGTCAGTCGTCAACGTGGCAGTCACGCCCGGCGCGGCTTCAACCGATGACAGGTCCAGCTTCACCAGCCGGGCGTGGGGTACCGTGCTCAGTTCTACGTGGACCTGTTGCGTGCCCGGTGCTTCGGCGATGTCATCAATGTAGACCGCGCGGCCCGACACGTGCTTGTGGGCGCTTTCATGTGCGAGTTTTTGGTGGACACCACCGGTGATGCCAGCCTTATCGTTTTGTTCTCGCAGCATCGTCATTCGGGACTACACGGTATCGGCCAGAATGCGGAGACTGGCGTCAGGTTCGGTGGTTTCGATGAAAAATTTCAACAGCAGGCTTTGCGCCACCTTGGAACGATACTCCGCGCTCGCGCGCATATCCGTGAGAGGCATGTAGTCATCGTTCAGCGCCCGCATCGCCTTGCGGACAACCGGTTCAGACCACGCGTTCCCAACAAGCGCACGCTCGCAGGCCGTTGCGCGTTTTGGCGTCCCTGCCATGCCGCCGAAACAGATCCGGGCTGCGCTGACCAAGCCATCTCGGATCACCACGTTGAACGCTGCGCAGAGCGCGGAAATGTCCTGATCGAACCGCTTCGAGATCTTGTAGACTGCGTAATGCGCATCAGGAGCGCACTTCGGGACCCGGATTTTCTCGACGAATTCTCCGGGTTGCAGATCCTGGACACCATATTCGATGAAGAAACATTCCAGCGGGAGTTCACGGCGCTCGGCTCCGCGCCGGATCGTGATCATTGCACCCAGCGCGATCAGTGCTGGCGGCATGTCCCCGATCGGGGAGCCATTGGCGATGTTGCCTCCGACCGTGCCAAGGTTCCTGATCTGGCGTGAACCCAGCCGCCGCATCATGGCTCCAATATCCCGATGCAGCGTTTCCAGCGCGTCTAACGCGTCCGAGTAGGTAACCCCGGCGCCGATAACGAGGCCCGCATCGTTGTGGTGTATTTCGCGCAGATCCCGAATGCCCCCAATATAAACGACAGTCTCAATTTCGCGCTGCTGCTTGGTGACCCAAAGGCCCACATCCGTACCTCCGGCCAGAATGGTTGCAGAAGGGTGTGCGAGGAGAACGTTGCCAAGTTCATCTGAATAGCTTGGGGCGAAGTATCGGCGGGTGCCGAATGCGGTCTCGACACTGATATCGCTCTGCAGCTCTGTCAGTTGCTCCACAAGCACGGCATCGACCCTGCCCGTATTGCCATTGCTGGGTTCGGAATACATCTGTCGTGCCGATTCAATGATCGGGCCATAGCCTGTGCAGCGGCACAGGTTTCCGGCGAGCGCCTCGTTTATTTCGCTCGTGCCGGGCTGCGGGTCATTGAGGTAGAGTGCGAAGAGCGACATGACGAATCCGGGCGTGCAGAAGCCGCATTGCGAACCATCGAGCCTGACCATGGCAGACTGTGCGGCATGAAGCGACCCGTCATCACTCTCCAGGTCCTCAACCGTAATGAGATGTTTGCCGTCGAGAGTGGGCAGGAACTGAATACAGGAGTTTACTGCCTGATATCGGACCCGATTGCCGTCCATTTCACCCAGAACGACCGTGCAGGCACCGCAGTCCCCCTCGGCACATCCTTCCTTCGTGCCGCACCGTTTTTCGACGAGGCGGAGATACTGCAGAACGGTCATTGTCGGATCAAAGTCCGACAACGTCTTCACTTCTCCATCAGAAATGAAGCCTATTGAATTTCTCATTTGCAAGGCTCGCAGATCATGCAAAATATTGTGCACAAAATTAGACTATTTTGTAAACAAAATTTACAACCACCCTGCCTGTTCATCCGGCTGGTGCCGTGCCGGTGTCATTGCAAAGTTCCGTCGACTTCGGCCGCTTGACCAACTCCAGTATGGCGCGAAATGCATCGTGCTCAGCATGCTCGAGCCATTCAAACATTGTTGTTTCGGTGGTCGTCGGGACGACACCCGCAGCAACCACTCGCTCAATCGCGAAGTGTTTGTCATTGGCGTAGCGTGACGATACGGCATCGGTCACCAACCGGGGCTCAAACCCACTGGTCTTCAGATCGAGCACCGTTTGAAGAACGCAAACGTGCGTTTCCGTGCCGGCAACTGCAATGTGCTTTTGCGGGATCGTTTGCAGTTGTCCCCCACAGGCCGGATCGGCGACGGCGGAAAAGTGCGTCTTCGTGAAGACAATGGCGTCCCGGGGGGCTGCATCGAGCAAAGGTGACACGGTGTGGCCAATGCGGTTCGGACAATGTTCCGTGAAATAGACCGGAATTTCCAAGTGACCGGCCGCTTCGACCAACATGCGTGTGTTGGCGATTACGGCCTGAGAATGTCGTACCGCCGGTGCAAGCTTTTCCTGGATATCAACAACAAGCAATGCGGATTGGCGCGGATCCGTTCTCATGAGTAACTCCAGCCTGATTACTTTGGGGACCTTGTCAGACTAACCCGGTTTCGGCAACACTCGAGCCCGCGCAGGCGAAGGGCATCGCTAAAGCGGTGTCAGAGGAAACTTGATTGAGGGTGCAGTGCGACAGGTGCCCTCCCCTCCATACGTGTCTCACACGCGTCGACAGCGCCTTTCGAGACGCACATTCCCACTTGTTCTAAATGCTTATGAGATGGAGGCTGGAACTTCTTGGTCAAGCACGGACGCAAATTTACAATTGGAAAATGTGTAGGTCATTTCGCCAAAGGTTCAGACAGACTTTGGTCGTCGCGGAACAGGTCAATCAGGTTGATTGAGCGATGTGGTTCGGAAGTGAGATCGACTTGTTCCTCAATGTGTGTCAGGTGGCGGCACATCAACCGGGCTGCCGCTTCACTGTCATTGTCACCTATGGCGCGAAGAATTTCGTTGTGCTCATCATTATGGCAGTTGGATGTTCCGGGCGCGCCAAACATTCCGATAATCAGAGATGTCCTGGTTACCAGTTCCTTGACCATCCGCTCAAGAACATGGTTGCCGGCCGTCTCTGCCAGTCTGACGTGAAACTGACCAGACAGCCTGATGGCCTGCCGCCGGTTGCCGCTCTGGTGGGCCACCCGCTCGTCTTCAAGATGACGTGCAAGTTCATGTGTGTCGCCGGGCCCGGCGCGTTTGGCTGCAATCCGCGCAACATTCGGCTCGATGGCCCGGCGAGCTTCGAACACTTCCCTTGCCTGTTCAGGCGTGGGGCTGGAAACATAGGCGCCCCGGTTTGATTGCAGCTCGACAATCTCGCGGCTTGCCAGCAACAAAAGGCTGCGCCGGACTCTCATGCGGCCAACACCAAATGCCTCGCACAGTGCTGATTCCGACAGCTTTGTTCCCGGCGGCAACCGTTGCTCAATGACGGCCTCGAAAATCCGGTCAACGATCGTTTTTTCATCTGGGCCGGCGGTCTGGTCGTACCGGTGTCCAATGTCGCTGAGCATCTGATCACTCCTTAACATCCCAAGTGGGCACAGCCGCCGACCACTCCCATGCTTCATATCTCGCCTAGAGTGCACGCGATGGTCAACATTTCAAAGAATTTTCGTTGACAATAATTGTTAACAATATTTTGATGCGCATGTCGACCGGCAAACGAAAGTTTAAATTGGAACAAGACCGGCAGGGAGGAATTCATGAACAGACGCAATGCGATAAAATCCATGGCATTGGCCATGGCAATGAGTGCCGGCGTGGCACTCAGCGGCCTTGATGCGGCATATGCAGAAAACCAGACACTCAAAATCGGCTTTGTAGGTGTAACCAGCGGACCGGCTGCGGCATGGGGGACTTCGAACGTGCGTTCGATGCAGACCCGTGCGGCCTGGATCAACGAGACCGGTGGCGTGAAGATCGGCGATGTCACATACAACATCGAAATTGTTACTTTCGACGACCAGAAAGATCCCAAGCGGGCGATCGCTGGAATGGAGAAGATGGCCCAGGAGGGGATCCACTACGTCGTTGGCCCGAACGTTGATGATGGAGCGGCTGCTGTCCGTCCCGTTGCGGAGCAGAACGGCATTATCTATTTCCCCTATGCGTTCCCCAAGGAACTCTATTCACCTCCGGCCGGCAATGCCGTGCTCGGCATGATTGCAAACTACCAGTCGGGGCCGGCGATCTATAAGTATCTGATGGAAAACAAGGGTGTGAAGAAGGTCGCCTTTGTTGCTGCCAATGAGTCCGATCCGCTCAGCCAGCGGGACGGTGGCGTTGCCGCCGCCAAGGCGCTCGGGCTCGAGATTGTCTCGGCAAATGTCACATACCAGGTCGACACCACCGACTTCACACCCGTACTTACACCGGTCATCCAGACCCGGCCTGACTTGTTGGTGTTGTCCGGTGTTGCTCCAGCCAATGCGCCGCAATTGATCCGGTCTGCACGTGAACTTGGTTACCAGGGCCTGATCTCAACGGAAACTGCTCAGGATGCGACCGTGTTGCAGGAAGGTGCCGGCGAACTTGCAGACGGTTTCATTTCCGTCGGTGGCGCATCAACACCTGAAATCGCCTCAGACATGATGAAGGAATTCGTTGACCGCTACGTCAAGATGTTCGGTGAGTACAACGATGAATCGAACACCAAGGTCTATGCGCTCGAGTACATTCTCGAAACCCTGAAGGCCAACCCGGCAGCGATCGACGATGTCGAGGCATTCAAGAAGACCATGGACACATTCTCTGCGCCGAACCCTTACATGAAGGGCGACAGAACGTTGAAGTATGTCGGCACGACATCGTTCGGGCAAAAGCGGCAGGTCTTCGTGCCGATGGTGGTCAACGAATTCAAGAATGGAAAGTTTGAGACGCTGTTCATCGCGGAAGTCGACTGATCCTGCAACTGCGGTTGTCGCCGGGCCCTGCCAGTCACCGGGCCCGGCACCCGCTGAGACTGAGACTTATGGAACAGATCCTCGCCAACGGGCTCTATCTGGGAGCCCAATATGCTCTGATCGCCCTCGGCCTGACCCTTATTTTTTCGCTGATGAACGTTTTGAACTTTGCGCATGGCCAGATGTACGTGCTTGGCGGTTTTGTCACTTACACGGTCTATGCGCAAATTGGTCTGCCTTATGTCATAGCGCTTGTCGGTTCGGCCGTGACACTGGCAATCGTTGGCGCACTGATCGAAAGGTTCCTGTTTCGCCCGGTGATCAGGAGGTCGGTCCGCGAAGAAAGCACGATGCTCCTTGCGGCCGGTATAGCCTTCTTTCTGGACGCGGTCATTCTTCTGCTGTTCGGCGAAAAACAGCGCGGGGTGCCAAAGATCGTCAACGGCGTTCTCAACTGGGATTTCCGGCTGATAATGCCCTACGATCGCATCCTGATCGGGTGTCTCGCGATCCTCGCAATCGTTACCTTCATTCTCTACATGCAATACTCCAGCACAGGCAGGGCCATGCGCGCGCTCGCACAGGATCGCGTCGCGGCACAACTTCAGGGCGTCGATGTTGACCGCTATTCGATGATCGGATTTGCCCTGGGTGCCATGCTTGCCGGCATTGTCGGCGGTCTCCTCGTCACAATTACAGGTATCAACCTTGGAATGGGCGGGCCGACGTCTATCAAGGCCTTCATGATGGTGATGATCGGTGGAGCTGGCGTGATTTCCGGGGCGATCTTTGGCGGGTTTATTCTCGGCATGCTGGAATCGATCGGTTTGTCGGTTCTCTCGCAGTATGGCGACATTACCTATCTTATGATCTTCCTCTCTCTAATGATCTTCCTCGCGATCCGTCCGCAAGGCTTGATGGGTAAACCATGGGGCTGATGGGTATGACACTCACACGACAAACCGGTGGTGTCGCCGTTTTCCTTTTGGTGGTTCTGGTGATTGTTCCCTTGCTGATTGAATTCAGCGGCCGATGGGATTTCTATTACACGCTCACCTCGGTTGCGCTGCTTTCGGTCGCCAGCGCTGGGGTTTGGCTGACCTTCTACATTGGGCGGATAAATATCGGCCAAGGGGCCTACGCACTGGCCGGCGGTTATGTGTCCGCCATCCTGGTCACCAAAGCCGGGATGTCGTTTTGGCTGACCCTGCCGCTGGCCGGGCTGTTCTGTGCCCTCCTTAGCGTTTGCATCGGCCTGCCCATTCTCAGGCTGAGAGGTGTATATTTTGCAATGGTGACCTTGGTACTCACCGAAGTCGCACGGTTGACCGCACTCGCGCTTCCCGTAACCAACGGCGCCAAGGGCATAACCTCAATACCCTTGCCGAGTGGGATTGCGAGCCTTTCGAATGTCAAGCTCGGGTTCTATTGTCTGGCGGTCGTGCTGATGGTTGTCGTCTTTGCCGCGATGTACCGGCTGGTCAACTCCCGGATCGGTCATTTGTGCCGCTCTTTGCAGCAGAACGAGGAACTGGCTTCCTCGCTCGGGGTCAACATCGGCAATCTCCGCCTTCTCGCCTATTCGATTTCATCCTTTCTGGGCGGTACTGCTGGTGCGATGTTCGTGGCGATTTCCCAGTCCATCTATCCATCGAGCTTCCAGGTCGCGGACTCGATCAACTTCATGCTCAACTGCTTCCTTGGCGGTCTGGGCTATGTATTTGGTCCGATGCTGGGCACTCTAGTGCTCTACTTTGGATGGGACCTGCTGTTTCAGACAGGGAAGTTCCAGCTGCTCATCTACTCAAGCATCCTCATCCTGCTGATGGTGGTTCTGCCCAACGGGCTTCTGAGCCTGCGGTTGCCCGGACGGAGAGTGTCTGGAAAATGAACGCCATTCTTCAAGTGCGCAATCTGACCAAGCGTTTCGGCGGTTTGGTTGCGGTCAACGATGTCAGTTTCGATGTTCAGGGCAAGGAAATCCTCTCGGTCATCGGCCCGAACGGCGCCGGCAAGTCGACCCTGTTCAAGCTGATTTCATCCTTCTTGAAGACTACCTCCGGTGAAGTTTTGTTCGAGGATAAGCGGATTTCAAATCTTGCACCACATATTGTGGCGCAAAAGGGGGTCGTCCGCACATTCCAGGAAACGACAGTTTTCCGCAGCATGACCGTACGCGAAAATGTCGTCATCGCACATCACTTGCGTTCGCGTGCTTCCTTGCTCGGCTTCTTTCTCGGCACTTCGGTTGCGCGCAAAGATGAGAAGGCCTTCAGGCAGTCGGCTGACGAAATACTGGAATTTCTCGGTCTTGAGGACATTGTCGACGAACTCGCAAGCAATCTGCCACAGGGTCACCTGCGTGCACTCGGCATTGCAATCGGTCTCGCCACTGGCCCTAAGGTGCTGTTGCTCGATGAACCGTTCGCAGGCATGAACCACGATGAGACGATGAAAACCGTTGAGATGGTTCGTGGCTTGCGCGAGCGTAATGTGACGGTGCTTCTGGTTGAACATGACATGCCGGCGGTGATGAAGATATCCGACCGCATCGTGGTTCTGAATTTCGGTGACAAGATTGCCGAGGGTACTCCGTCCGAGATCAGAGAGAACGAGCGCGTCATCGAGGCCTATCTGGGCAGCGAAGATGCGGCGATCGGAGTGTAGGCGGTGGACGACATGCTCAAATTTGACGATGTCGAACTCTACTATGACCACGTCTATGCACTCAAAGGCGTTTCAATTTCGCTCGAAGAGGGCGAGACCGTCGCACTCATTGGCGCCAACGGTGCAGGCAAGTCGTCTATCTTGCGCGCCATCACCGGTCTGAACAAGATCCACCGGGGCGAAATCCGTTTTCAGGGCGATCGGATCGATGGCATCAATCCAGCGCAGATTGTGAGCATGGGCATCGCCATGGTGCCCGAGGGCCGGCGCGTGTTTCCCTATATGAGTGTCAAGGACAACTTGTTGATGGGGGCCTTTACCCGGAGCGACAAGGCCGGCATCTCAGCAACGCTTGATATGGTGCTTTCGCGGTTCCCGCGCCTAAAGGAACGCTACTCCCAAACAGCCAGTACCCTGAGTGGCGGGGAGCAACAGATGATGGTGATCGGCCGCGCACTTATGGCCAAGCCCCGACTTTTGCTGCTCGATGAGCCCTCGCTCGGGATCGCTCCGAAACTGGTCCAGGACATTGCGCGCTCGATTGTTGCAATCAACCGGGACGAGAACGTCTCTGTACTGCTGGTGGAGCAGAATTCACGTATGGCACTCAGCATATCGAACCGTGCATACGCCTTGTCCACGGGCTCGATTGCGCTGGAAGGCAGGTCGAAAGACCTCATACAGGACGACCGTATCAAGGCTGCCTATCTGGGCGGAGAATTGTGACAGGCCGACAATGCGCATACTCGTTGTAAATCCGAACACGACCTCTTCGATGACCGCCAGGATCGGGGCGGCGGCCGAAGCGGCGGCGAGCCCCGGTGTGTCGATTACCGCCCTCAATCCCGGCAGCGGGCCAGCAAGTATTGAAGGCTTCTTTGATGAGGCGATGAGCCTTGCCGGTCTGATCGAAACGGTCCAGCAAAACCCCGACACAGACGCCATCGTTCTCGCTTGTTTTGACGATACCGGGCTGGACGCGGTTCGCTGCATGACCAACGCACCTGTGATAGGTATCGGCGAGGCGGCATTTCACGCAGCCTCGTTCTTGGCTAACAAATTCTCAGTTGTCACGACGTTGTCGCGTTCGGTTCCAGCAATTGAGCATAACCTGCTGCGTTACGGCCTGGCGCAACGTTGCGCCAAGGTACGAGCGTCGGAAGTTCCCGTACTTGATCTGGAGAACAACAACGGCAAGGCCCGCAAGGCGATAAGTACTGAGATCCGTACGGCGATCGAAGATGACCGGGCGGAAGCCATAGTGCTTGGCTGTGCCGGCATGACCGACCTTGCAGCCCAGCTTTCTGCAGAACATGGTCTGCCGGTTGTCGACGGCATCGCTGCGGCAATTTGTTTTGCCGAAAGCCTTGTCCGGCTCGGATTGAAGACATCGAGCCTCGGCGGCTACGCACCCCCCACACGTAAATCTCACACCACGATAAACAGCTAACGTAGCGCTGTCAGATGTGCTGTCACACCAACCGGACGACCTGTCGCCGGCGTTCCAGTACTGTTGTCGGATGGAGAACATATCCTATGCCCAATACCGGTTTCCGCCTGTGATCATTCAACATGCGGTGTGGCTGTATTTCCGATTTCCGCTCAGCTTTCGCGATGTTGAGGATCTGCTGGCTGAACGCGGCATCGATGTTTCATACGAGACCGTGCGGCGCTGGGCACTGAAATTTAGGCAAGCCTATGCCCGCAAACTGAGACGAACGCGACCCCAGCCAAACGGCAGGTGGCACCTTGATGAAGTGTTCGTCTCAATCAACGGCCATCACGTCACCGGCGGACGCAGCAACAACCGCGCTGAGAATTCTCATCTGCCGGTTCGGCAACGCGAACGACGAAAGCAACGTTTCAAATCGTCTGGATCAGCGCAAAAGTTCCTCTCCATTCACGCTGCGATCTGTAACGCCATCAACGTCCAACGCCATCTGATTTCTAGAAAAACACTTCGCCAGTTTCGAGGTGATGCAATGAAGACATGGCAAGCGGTGATCGCAGCGGCCTAGTCGGAAACCTTATTACAAACGTGTGTGGGCTGCCACTCGTTACCGTGACAACACCGTCGGACCTCCGGACGGCAAAGGAAATAGCCAAATATATGAATGTCGGCTATTAGCTTATCGAAGCATCCACCCTCCGTTTTGAGGACCATACCGTGAAAGGTAAGGCATTTGACTATATCGTCGTCGGCGCGGGATCGGCGGGCTGTGTGCTGGCGAACCGGCTTAGCGCCAAATCCAACTCTAGGGTCCTGCTGATCGAAGCAGGAGGGAGTGACGGTCACATCCTGATACAAATGCCCGCAGCCTGTGCCGTTGCCGCCCGTGACCCGCGTTTCGATTGGGGTTACCTCTCAGAGCCCGAGCCCTTCTGCAACAAACGGCGGATATATGAACGCCGCGGAAAGATACTCGGCGGGTCGTCTTCCATCAACGGCATGGCAGCGAACCGGGGCAACTTTAGGGATTACGATGCTTGGGCGGAGGAAGGTCTCCCGAACTGGTCCTTTGCCCACTGTCTTCCGTACTTCAAGAAAATGGAGAGCTTTGAAGGCGGTGCGAACAACTGGCGCGGAGGAGACGGGCCGCAATCCATCGAACGCTGTTCGGCATCCCATCCCTTGCATCAGGCATTCTTGGAAGCGGGTGTCCAGGCCGGCTATGAGCGCACCGAAGACCAGAATGGCGCCAAGCACGAAGGTTTTTATGTCGCCCAAAGTTTCACCCGAAACGGGCGCCGCTGCAGCGCTGCCTCCGCCTATTTGCACCCGATCCGGCGTCGCCAGAACTTGAAGGTCTTAACCCGGACGCTGGTTCACCGCGTTCTCTTCAATGGTAATCGCGCTGTCGGAGTTGAAGTGAGCATCAACGGAGCCGTCTCTCGCTTCGAGGCTGACCGAGAGGTGATCCTGTCGGCCGGTGCGATCAACTCACCGCAACTCCTGCTTTTATCGGGCGTCGGGCATTCTGGAGAGCTGAAAGACCTCGACATTCCGGTGACTGCGGACGTGCCGGCGGTTGGTCGGTATCTCGAGGACCATCAGATTGTCCCAATCCAGTTTGCTACTCCTCGAGGATTATCTCTCTCCCACAAATTGCGAGGACTTGGGCAGTACCTCATCGGCCTCGAGTGGCTGCTGTTCAAGTCCGGAATCGGCGCCTCTCCTATGTGCGAAACTGGAAGCTTCTTTCGCTCTTCGGATGAGGCAGACTATGCCGACATTCAGCACGAGTTCTTTCCACTGACCGCTGAACTGGGATCACCGGATGCAAACTTTGACGATGGATTCATGTTTTCCATGGGGTTGATGCGGCCGGAGGCGCGCGGCCAAGTGGCGTTGAGGTCAAGAGATCCGGCTGCGCATCCGAAGTTCACGTTCAATTATTTTGCTGCGGAGAAAGACCGGCGCGTGATGATCGACGGCGTTCGCCGGACGCGCGAGATAGCCGCCCAGACAGCATTCCACGGCCTGCAGGCTGGCGAGATTGCCCCCGGCGAAGACGTCCAATCCGATGACGAGATACTTGCCTGGCTTCGCAGCACCGCCTCCACCGAGTACCATCCCTGCTCATCGTGCCGTATGGGCACCGGCGACGACAGCGTGACCGATGCAGAAGGAAATGTGCATGCCACAGAAGGCCTGCGTGTCGTCGATGCTTCGATCATGCCGCACAATGTGACGTCAAACCTCAACGCTCCGGTCATCATGATTGCGGAAAAACTCGCCGACGTAATCCTCGGCGATCCACCGCCACCACCCAGCACGCTCAAGCCGCACTGATAGTCCGGATGGCGCTGCCACACCAACTGGATGACCTGCGCCGGCGTTTCAAGACTGGATAAGGTCCGAGGCGACCCTCGCGTAGCCGGCCGGATCCTCAAAAATGTACGCGCCGATATCGACGATGGCTCGGTGGCGGATTCGCCGAACAGAGACAATCTACGCATTTCGCCGAATTTGGGCGCAGATCGGCCGTCTCACACCGAAATTTCAATGCACAAACCCCGCATAACCCTTTGAAAATAAGTGGAAACTCCACGATCAACACCGTGGGCGCCGGTTCGCATGGCGTGGAGTGGTGGTGGGCGCAGTCTGGGGCGAACCCGTCCCCCCTTGCTCTTTCCATGTTATGCGGGAAAATATAGGGAATTTTTGCAGGTTTGGTTGTTTTTGGTAGAAACTCATCAGTAATACACCCACTAAATCAGTAGCTTAGTCGACGAATTCCCTAAAGAACGGAACAGGGAGTTACTGGCTCTTATCAGGAAATTCGAACTCTTCACGCCAAAACGCGTTCATATGTCCGGTTTATACCGCTTAATCACCGTGAAATTTGATCGCTCCACATGGGGATTTTGTGCCCTAACCGGAAGACCGTACGGTTCGCAAATGCACCGCAATTTGGTACATCGCGATGCCGGCAGAGGAGCCGTTCACAACATCACTTCCGGACATACTAAGCCAATCGGCTGGAGGTGGAGACGACGACGAACATCGAGACTTCATCACGAGACAACGAGAGAAACATGCTTTGGATAGCACTGACTGCGACGGCGCTGTGCATTCTCTTAGCCGCCGACGATTAGAGCTCCGGAACCGTGGTGACACCGAGACTGCCCGGCCGCAAATCTTTGCATTGCGGCTAGGCGCATACTAATCTGGTGATCTGTCGCAACAGTGAACCCTTGACACTCAGGAAACAGCTGAAATGGATGCCATCCACGCAAATCGCCCGAGAATTCAGCCGCGCAACTATGAGGAATTAGACCCTGAATCGGCCACTGTCTGGGATGAGCAGATTGAACGGTTCGGCGTTATGACAACGATGAAGCGGACGCTTGCTTTGTCGCCCATAGCCTCTGACGCCGTCTACAAGCTTTATCCAATGATCGACAAGGTCTCGGAATATGTCGGTCGACGCGCAACACTCATTTTTCTCCAGGCCGTGTCATCTGAAACGGATTGCCTGATCTGTTCGACCTATTTCCGTAAATATCTCGTCGATGCGGGAATTGACCCGGACAATTTTCAACTGACCGGTGAAGAAGACGCGCTAGTGGAATTCGGCCGGGCGATGGCACGAGACAATGCCTGGGTCCCTGATGAGGTCTACAACCGGCTAGATTTCCTCTCCGACACCGCCAAGGTTGAACTTGTGGTGTTGGGAGGACTGATGTTGGTGTGTAACTTCTTCAACAATGCGTTGCATGTTCAACTCGATGATTTCATGGAAGCCTACGCTGAAAAGGCGTCCTGACCTGTTTGGTCATGGGGTGAGCTGCCGACGCGCATATACTCGTCACCCACCAGGCCGTCTAAGGCTCTAGGTTTACCGCCATCAGCAGTGAATTACGCCCCCGCTTTAGACGCCGCATCGCGCTCTGCATCCACGCGCACCACCTCGCACATATAGGCCTTGTGCGGCACCGCGCCGCCGATCGGATCACAGTCGTCATTACCGATTGCCTGGTTCAGGTTGGCGCCATGATCCGCGGTGGCCTCATATCCGGGCGCGGAGAGCGGCTCGCATGTTTGCCACCAACCGTGTGTGGCCCGCACCACCTTGGGATGCAGGTGTTTTGAGAAGTGCGCCTTGAGCTTTATGCGGCCGTGTGGGGTCATCAGGGTTACCCAATCTCCGTTCTCGATCCGGCGCTCTTCCGCCGTCGATGGATGAAGCTCCAGTCTCGGGTCGGGCTCGAGCCGTCGCAGCGCTGGAACCGCACGCCCCTGACTCTGGAGGTAGTGGGGGGATTTTGCCGATGTCAGGATGAGGGGGAAATCATTTGCAAGATCCGGTCGCGTCTCCGGCCCCATGGCAGGTGGAATGTACTTTGGCAGCGGTGGATAGCCGTGCTTTTTGAGGGTTTCGGAGTAGATTTCCACTTTCTTTGTTGGCGTGTTGAACCCGGGCGCATCGTCGCGACCGTCGCCGGCGTATTTGCGATAGCGGGTCTGAAGCGGTACGGTCACGCCACGCGGCTGCTTTCTGAGCTCATCGAGATCGATACCGCTTGGCGCCAGCATTTCACGGTAGCTCGCCTCAATGTCGCCGTCCCAGAAAGTGTCCGAGTAGCCCAGACGTTTGGCAAGTTCCATGGCGATCCAGGCATCCGATCGCGACTCGCCTTGTGATTCAACAACTTGCTGGCGCAGTTGAACGTGACCCACAGCGGTTTGGTCGACCTTGAAGTTGGTGCGAAGTCCCTCACGCTCCCAAGGTGTATTGACCGGCAACACGATGTCGGCGTGGGATGCCGTCGGGGTCAGAAAATTGTCTGAGTGCACCATGAACTCCAGCGCATCGAGGGCCTTGGCGCCGCGTTGGCCGTCGGCGTGGGACACAACCATATTGAGACCAAACCCCACAAGGGCCTTAACCGGGTAAGGCTTGCTCTCAAGAACCGCATCATAGAGTGCATCGGTCGTGATCCATCCGTTGATGCCTTCTGGCCCAAGCGGACGTTGGTCGAGGCCCAGCGCCTTCCGGCTCTGCACCGGAGACATCGTTCCACCGCCCGAGATGTCATTGACGGCAACGGTATCGAACAGAACGTTTCCGCCTTTCGCATCGAAGCAGCCGGTCAACGCATAGAGAAGGGAAACGGCACGATTGGTCTGGCTCGAATTGGAGTGCTGCTCAAGACCTGCCCAGGCATAGACCGAGACGGGGCCGGAACTGCTGATCAACCGGGCGGTTTCACGCACCTGTTCCGCCGGCACCCAGGTGATCTTTTCGACGCGCTCTGGCGAATAGGCGTGGCAAAGTTCCGTGTAGAGTTCAAATGCCGGCCGGCAGGGAACTGTGCCCCGCAGGCACGAGACCTCATAGTGGCCTGAAAGTGCAAGATCGGCGCCGGCGATTTCGTAAGCTCCGGTTTCAAGGTCGTACAGAACCGGGCCCCCGCGCGCCCGGTCCCACGCAACGCTCTGATTTGAGGTGCCATCACCATTCAGATCCGCTGCCGACAGAAACTCTCCATTGTCGTCACGTACCAGCAGCGGCCCATTTGTCCAATCGCGCACGAATGAGCGGTCGAACCAGCCCTCATCGATCATCACGCCGGCAATACCTAATGCCAAGGCACCGTCAGTGCCCGGACGAACCCGCAGCCATTGGTCGGCCTTGACGGCAAGTCCCACGCGCAGCGGATCGATGACCACCAGCTTGGCCCCACGTGACTTGGTGGCAGCAACGCGTGTCGCGTGCGCTATCCACGATGCGCTCGGATTGTGTCCCCACAGCACAATGCACCCGGCGTTCGCAAGGTCCGGCATCGGCATGTTCGTGCCAAACGTATGCGGGTACACAAAGTCTTTTGCAAAATTGCAGATCTCAATGGACGTCACTGCGTTAGGTGTGCCGATGTGTTGCCGCAAGCGCTCGACCCACGGATAGCCATCCTGCATCGAAGTACCCGCGAGGGTGGTTATGCTGAAGGCGACGGCTTCGCCTCCCCCCTCTTCGGTTATACGTTTAAGGGCTGATGCGGTCGTATCCAGCGCTTCGTCCCAGCTGATCCGCTCCCAGCCGGGATCGGGATCGCCCTTGGGGCGCGTGCGCTTCATAGGATGAAGCAGACGCTGTTTGCTATAGACAAGTTCCGGCGCCGCCCGGCCTTTGCCGCAGATTGCTGAACCTGTGGGATGCTCAGGATCGGCCTCAAGCGCGGTAAACTTACCGTCCTCAACCACCGCAATACAACCGCAACTCGACCAACACATCGCGCAGTAAGACGGAATGCGCTGGGTTTCCGTTTCAGTCGCCATCACCGTTCTCCTGTGCGTGGTTAGGATTTGCGGCGCCGGGCGGTGCGTGTATGGCGCTGCCGCGTCGGGCTTTGGACAAGCTTATCCCTGTTCAGCGAGTTCCTGTGCGTCGGGATCGTGAATCAGGAAAATCTTACGGACCGTTTCCACCACCTCCCAGTGCGCGACCTCGCCCTTGCGGGTGTAAAAGGTGTCACCGGCATTGTATTCGTGCATCCGGCCCTGTTCGCATTTTATCCGGATCTTGCCTTCGAGCAGCGTGCAGAATTCATCTCCGGGATAGGTGTATTCAAAGCTGCCCGGTGTGCACAGCCATTCACCCACCATGGTTCTGGCCCCGAACCCACCGACATCAAATCGTCCAGAGTGCTCTGGGTCTCCCTTGGTCACCTTGATGAACGGCAGGTCAGCCATCGGGGGCCACGGTGCCAGCCCGCCTGCATCGTCGAGTTCGGTGAAGTCCAACATCTTGTGCATCCCACAATGCTTCGCGCAGCGCCTTGACGGGAGCCGTGCAGGTTAATCTCCGCTGACCACGGCGCCGGCCCCCCGCAACGGCGTTGTCGCCACGCCCGACGAGACGCCTGGTTGATCCGATACGTCCTGTGCCTGCCCGCGTTCAACCAGCCGCTGAACATATGTCCAACCCAGCGCCACATTGAAACGCTCAAGCAGATATTCAATTTGATCAGTTACCGCGGCGGCGGCGCCGTCAGCGTCTTGTGCGCTCAAAGCCTTGAGGATTCTTTCGTGCTGTTTGACGATCTCTTCGCGTTCGCGCGAACGAAGCCTCTCCAGTTTGTCAATCGACTGCAGCGCCTCGATAACTGAGAACATGGCGAAGCGAATGGCCGGGTTATGCGACGCGTCTGCCAAGGCGCGATGAAAGCGCACGTCGGAGGCGCAAAATTCGGCATCCGAAAGCGCGCTGTCCTTCTGTGTCTCAATTTCCGCGGCCATGACGTCCAGTTCTGAGACCAGCCTTCTTTCCGCAGCGAGCCTGGCGCAGACGACTTCAAACTCGCGGCGTGCCTCCATGACCTCCGCGATATCAACCTCACCCATACTGACAAGCAGTGCTGCGGCCGTGGTGACACCAGAGCTCAGTTCCTCGCAGGTCGGCCGGTTGACAAACGTGCCACCCGCAGGTCCGCGTCGCGAGCGGATGAGGTTCTGCGCGGAAAGTCGCTTGAGTGCCTCCCGAATTGTCGGGCGCGATACCCCGAAGTGCTTCGCCAGATCATCTTCTGTGGGCAATCGTTCATCAGCTTTCAGCGTACCATCCAGGATAACTTCCCGAATTTGATCTGCAATCTGTTGCGCCAATGATTCAGCCACCAAAGGTCTGGATCCCAATGACTTGGACCGCAGCGGCTTAGCCTTCAAAGGATTGGACTTCTGCTGCGTCATCTCCTGTGGCGGCAAATTCAGTGACTCGTTGCACGGTGAACCCGGTGAACCCATTTCACATCTCCTTCAGCAACCGATCACCCCTGTGACCGTGCCAATGTGCAAGACGATAAGCCCGCATGCACGAACTCCCGCAAACCCGCGAGCCAATTGGACCTCAACACTCTCATCTCCAAACAAACCTGATACACTTTCACCTCAATAACACATATCAAAATATTGAATTACTTAGAATGTTCACAACTCCAAAGCGTACAACACCGTTAATTGCCTAGCGACATTCCGCTCATTGCCGCGAAGGCTACAGCACCCAAACACCTGGCCTTGGTGTCGCCCCGAGGCATTCGGCTGTGTTTCATCGACACGGCAGATTGCGCATCAGTCAATCACCATTGCCAACGCACCTTCCTCAAGCCCCTGCTCGCCTTCCTCGATGTGGACAGCGGAAACCGTGCCATCGACCGGAGCCTCGTGCGGCACTTCCATCTTCATGATCTCCATAATGAAGAGCGTGTCGCCCTTCTTCACGCTTTCCCCTTGTGAGACCATTACCTTCCAGACAGAACCGGCGGTCTCGAGCTTGATCTTCGTTGCCACAAATGGCTCCTTCCTACAAAATTAGAGCAACGCGCGAGCCTGACAGGCATCCACGCTGTTCGCGTTTGAATTCAAGCAATCCACATTAGGTCATGAACTCATAAATGACACACATTGTGCGCTGACGGATTTGCGTTGTGAGCGGGCGCAAAGGTGCTGGAAATCTTCTGGTTTTCAAGCCTTTGCAACGCACGCACAAAGCAAATCCGTCGCGCCCGAAGGGTTTGGCCAGGAGGGCCCGCCTGCAGACAAACAATGCTCGATAAGGCGAAAAGCCTGATCTTGCGCTTGTTTTCCAGCATTCGAGCCCTCCTGACCAAACACAATGCGTGTCATTTATGAGTTCATGACCTAAGGCCGCAATGGAAAGCTCGTTGGTCCCGTCAGCCGCGACAGCAGCGGTTGGACGCGGTCGATCCAGTTGCAGAGCACGGGCCGCGTATCGCGCGGATCGATGAGCTCGTGGATCGAGAAGCTCTCAGCGCGCGGTTCCACGGACTGGCGCGACAGCATGACCTCCTCGAGGCGGTGGCGCTCGGCATCAGGGTCGTCGGCCGCGGCGATCTGGCGGCCGAAGGCTGCTGCGACACCGCCTTCAACCGGGATTGCGCCGAGTTTGGCCGAAGGCCAGGCGACGACGAAACCGTCTGGTCCGAAATGCGCGGCCTCGGCGACACCATGCGCCGTGCGCACGATCACCGACGCCCACGGCACCACGGAACTCGCAGCCGCCAGTACGGCGGCGGTACCGAAGCGGATCGTACCGGCCTTCTCCGCAGCCGCCCCGATCATGAATCCAGGCTCGTCGATCAGGCTCACCACGGGCAGGTGAAAGGTATCGCAGAGCTCGATGAAGCGGCGGGTTTTTCTCGCACCGGCGTCGGTCATCGATCCGGCCAGGTGTTTACAGTCGTTGGCAAGAACGCCCACGGGGTGACCAGAAAGCCTCCCAAGGCCAGTGACCAGGCCGCGGCCATAGAGCCGGCCGATCTCGAAGAACGAGCCCTCGTCCAGAACCATTTCGACCACCCGCCGCATATCGTAAATCTGACGCCGGTTGCGCGGCACAATCGAGACCAGATCTTCGTCACGGCGGTCGACTGGATCTTCTGTTGGTGTAAAGGGTGGCAGCTCCCAGACATTCGGCGGCAGATAGCTCAAGAACCGTCGGATCTCGTCGAACGCCGCCGCTTCATTCTCAACCAGATTGTCGACAACGCCGTTTCTGGCATGAACATCCGGGCCGCCGAGGTCCTCCTTGTCCGTGCGCTGGTCTAGCGCCCGCTCGACCACGGCGGGACCGGCGACCAGGATCTGAGAATTCTCGGTCATCACCGAAAAATGTGAAGCCACCAGACGTGCGGCAGGCAGACCCGCAACTGCGCCGAGCGCTGCTGAGGCGACGGGCACGGAGGCCAGAGCCTGGGCCACGGACTTGAAACGGGGCACTGCATTGACAGGTGCACCGACGGTCTTTGGGCCGCTCCCGGAGGAGCTGCCCCCAGCACCGGCAACACTGCCGCCGGCGCCTTGGTGCAGGCGCACCAGGGGCACACGATAGGTGCAGGCGAGCTCTTCCGTATAGACGCTCTTGCGCAAGCCGGCCGCGTTGGGCGAGCCGCCGCCGAGAGTGAAATCCTCACCGCCGATTACGCAGCGGCGCCCGTCGATCATCCCGAAACCAAGCACGAAATTGGCCGGCTTGAAGTCGGACAAAAGCCCCTCGTCATCGCGGATCGCATCGCCTGACGCGCCGCCGAGTTCCTGAAACGAGCCGCCATCGAGAATGGTGTCGATCCGTTCGCGGATGGTGAGAAGTCCCTTGGCGTGCTGACGGGCGACGTTCTCCGTGCCGCCCTGCCCCTGCGCAAGAGCCCGTTTGTTCAAGAGCTCCTCGGCTTCCTTCTCCCAACTCATGTCGGCTTCCTTCTGTCCGCTCATGCGGGGCTCACGCGACAATGCCGGCGTCATGCCGCACAGCAAAGTCCGCGGTGTCGGTGATGGAAAGCTTGGCCGCGCTGAGCAATTTGTCTGGATGCTCACCGGGAAGTGGCGCACGGAACACGCCTTCAGGCTCTTGCCGCGCCGGATCGCGCGATCGCGTTCGGGAGACGCCGGTACCGGAACAAAGGCGATCCTTATTCCGGTTCCGTCGCATTGACGGGCGCACCCCAGTTTCCATACGACTTAGATCTCGTACAGTCACTGGAGCATCTCCTGCCCAGACCACGCCTCACTCCTTAGGTTTTGGACCTTTTCCTTCCATAGTTGGACCGTGGTGGAAGGCTGGCTCGCCTTCGTGCATCCAACCGTGATACCGCGGTAGTTCGTCAACGATATCGAACCATGCAACCTTCTCATCCGTCCAAATGTGAAATTCCGGAACCAGGGCGTCAGGGTCGTCCGTGGTGCTGATGAACACCTCGATCAGGTCACCACCAAGCTCGCCGACATGCCCCTCCCAGGTCAGAGGTGTTCCGCATTTTTCGCAGAAACCGCGACGGATACCCGCTGAGGAATTATAGATTTTCCGCTCGTCGCCCGACCACACAATCTCGTCCTTGAGATAACCGACAAGGCAAACCACCGGAGCACCGGTGTGGGCCTTGCAGGACTTGCAATGGCAATAGACGACGGCGTGGGCATCGGGAGCTCCGTAGCGCACCGCGCCGCACATGCATCCCCCAGTCACTTTGTGAGAACCCTTTTCCATAACAACCTCCTCTATTTGACCCGAGATTTCCCAGCACAATCTGAAAAATCTTCATATGATATTTCTAATTCTCTATTTAACTATTTGTCAAACGAAAAGCCGGAAATGCCCGCACATCCCTTAGCGGCCACCGAAGATCACTGCCGGATCCGGGCCGGTGACCGGCAAATTGATAGCCCAACCATTGGCTGCTTGCACAGAGCGATCGGACTGACCTCCTTTGTTTCGAACCTTCGGCCTATACACCGGTGTGTTTGGGTAATTTAATCGTTTGACAAATAGCAAAATATGAAAATAGCATGGACCCTCAAATAGTGGGGAACGGGTATCCTGCAGTTTAGCGGCGCGGCTTGCTCCTGATCGGTCTGACGAGACAGGGCACAGTTAATATGTGTGAAATGAGCAACCACCCCGAGGCTCATATGGCGTTGGTCCACTTTCACCATTTGAGCCTTGTATGTACTTGAACGATCGGTTGGAGACGCAGGCGGTGAGTCAGAATTCGTTGGAGACGATGTTTCGGCCGAAATCCGTTGCGGTTTTAGGTGCCTCAACGGACGAAAACAAAATCGGCGGTCGACCTGTCCACTATCTCAAGCACTATGAGTTCGATGGCCCCATCTATCCAATCAATCCGAATTCTGCCGAAGTTCAGGGTCTAACCGCCTATAAGTCGGTCCTCGATGTCGAGGGCGGGGTTGATTTGGCGCTGATTGCCCTGCCGGCCACAGCGGTCGTGCAGGCACTGCGCGAATGCGTCGAGAAAGGCGTCAAGGCGGTGGTGATTTTCAGCTCGGGGTTTGCGGAAATCGGCGATCAAGGCCGCGCGATTCAGCTCGAGATGCAACGCATCGCAGGCGAAGCGGGCATTCGAATTGTCGGTCCGAACTGTATGGGAATTGCCGCTTTCGATCACAACATGATGATCACATTCGGCGTGTCGATGATGAATTTGCCGCCGGAGTTGGGGCCCGTCAGCATTGTCAGCCAAAGCGGGGCCTTTGGCAGTGTCGCCTACGCGGAAGCGCGCCAGCGGCACCTCGGCGTCCGGCTCTGGGCGACGACCGGAAACGAGTCCGATGTGAGCGTCGCCGACTGCCTGAACTATTATGTCGAGGACGCTGAGACCAAGGTGATCTTGATGTATTTTGAGGCGAGCCGCGACGGCGCGAAACTGATGGCCAGCTTGAAAGCGGCAAAGAAAGCACAAAAACCGGTCGTCGCGATGAAGGTCGGGAGCTCCGATGTCGGCGCCGAGGCGGCCCTGTCGCATACGGATTCGCTGGCTGGAACCGACAGTGTGGTCGATACCGTTCTGGAGAAGTGCAACGCCTACCGTGCGCACACGATGGATGAGTTCTTCGACATCGGTTACGCCTTTACCAGCGGGCTCTTTCCGACCGGCAACCGCCTCGGCCTCGTTACGATCTCAGGTGGGGTCGGCGTCCTGATGTCCGATTATGCAGACAAGCTCGGCCTCGACGTCGCCCGCCTGTCTGATGCGGCACAGGCGAAAATCAAGGACGTAATTCCGTTCGCGGGAACGCGCAATCCGGTCGACGTGACCGGCCAGGCCGTCAATCAGCATGAGATTCTCGAACATTGCCTCAACATCATGATCGAAGACGGCGGATATGACGTGATCATCGTCTATTTCGCCGGGATGACGTCGATGGAGTTTCTGCTCAAGACAGGTTTGACGCGGGTTCGGGAGAAGCATCCAACGGCGGCGATCATTCTCTCGGTCACCATGGATGAAGAGACATGGAAGTTTTTTGACAACTTGAACTTTCTCGTCATTCCGGACCCAACACGCGCAGTCAGGGCGGCATCGGCTCTGATGCAAATGGGGCAAGGATACGCCAAAGCGGAACCGCCGGAGCCGCCATCGCTTCCAGCGCCCGTCGACGTGCCGGCCGAAATGCCGAACGAAGTCGAGGGGAAGCGAATTCTCGCCAGGGCCGGCGTTCCCGTTGTTGATGAACGTTTGGTCAGATGCCCATGTGAGGCCGGGATTTCGGCATCCGAGATTGGTTATCCGGTCGCGATGAAACTCGTCTCCACTGACATTCTGCACAAATCTGAGATTGGAGGTGTGCTCCTCAACGTTGGCGACGAAGCCGCGGCGCGGGAAGGCTACGGCACCCTGATAGAACGTGCACAAGCGGCACAACCGGACGCCAAAGTCGATGGGGTTGTCGTGGCGCCGATGATATCGGGCGGCGTCGAAACCATTCTCGGTGTCAAAAATGACCCGGCATTTGGGCCGGTCGTCTTGTTCGGACTCGGTGGCATATTCGTTGAATTGTTGGGCGACGTGGTTCAGCGTCTGGCGCCGTTCGGCATTGAGGAGGCGCACGAGATGATGCGCCAGGTCAAGGGCTTCCCGCTGCTCGACGGCGCACGCGGTGTGGAGCCGGCTGATACCGATGCACTCGCCGAGGCGCTGTCGCGGTTATCCGTATTCGCGCATGAGAATGCGGATCGGATCGAAAGCATCGACATCAACCCCTTTCTCGTTCTGCCAAAAGGTCACGGAGCTTTTGCTGTGGATGCTTTGATCGTCCCAGGCAAGGCGGACGTTACGAAAAACGAGACGCCGCCCGCGGTGGTGTCTCAAAGATCAGCATGACACGCTAGAGCGCCTGCGCGCCATAAACCGCAAACAAACAACCACCATTCGATCAGCGCCATTGTTTCTCTTCCAGCGTCCAGGACCCGCCGGGCAATTCTCCATCCTTGATGAAATTGTCGATGACATTTTTCAGCAGTCTTGATGAACTGTTGTCGAAACCGTTTGCCGGCAGCGCCTGGCCGAAGGCAATTGAACCGGTACTCAACACGGCACCATTGTTGGGTGCGGTAAAATAGGTAATGTCGCTACGGATCCGGTAGTCGAGAGTTCCCACCAGACCGGCATAGGCATAAAGCAGTTCCTCGGTGACCAGTACATAATTGTCACTATGCCCACCCGATGAGGCGATGATCTTGGTATGTGGCGGTGTGCCCAGTGAGAGATCGTAGCGATCGAGCTCTATGCCGGCCGCAGCGCCGTATGCCAAGCCCTCATTGCCGATGATTTCGCCCTCTATGCCTTCGGTAATCCATGACACGGTCCGGTGAAAGGCATCCGGCATTTTCCGGAACGGTGCGGAGGTTTCAAACCCCTCGGCGATAAAACCGACGCCGAGAAGCTTTTGCGGCGCCCTCCCCCTGTTACGCCACAGGCCGCTCTTTTCGCCGGTCGTCTGAAGATAGTGTTCGCCCGGCCTTGCCGCCCAGGCACGCATACCCGCATCGAGCTTGCGCACTTCCATGCACGACGTGTCCTCCTCGTCGAACCCGATGACCCAGTAGTAGCCGTTGCCGCCCATATAGATCAGCCGACCGCCTTCGATGACAAAGTCTTCCTGAGCGTCGAGCATCCGCTCCGACACATACTCTGGATGCGTTCCTGTAATGACGCAATTGTAAGGCTTGAGGATCTCCAAACCTTCTCTGTGCAGATCTTCATCGGTGATGAAATCACAGTCGTAGTTCATGTGATCGATCCACGCGACAATGGAAAGGTCAGCGGGGAACTGCCACGGGATATTCATGCTGGAGATGCGGTATTTTGGCCGCATGTTCATAATCGGGCGCTTGTAGGAAGAGAAGCAAACGCCGGCGCCATCCTCGTAACTGTCATAGGTGGAGAGACCGAAGTCCCGGTCTTCGTAAGTTTCAATATCGATGTCAGAGATGACCGGCGGCTGCCCGGTCATGGGCTGAATGATCTGGGCGTCAAACGAAAGCTTCTCATTGGCATAGGCGAGATAACTCGCCGTGGGCACGAGGAAGCACAGTTTCGCGGAAGGTTTCGCGGGCCGCACGAAGAAGACGACATATTCCTCACCAAGACCCTTGCCATTGCCGACCCGCAGCCTCACCGCGTAAACGCCGCTTTTTAGCGTTTTGGGGACCTCCATGGAGTTTGTGACGTCCCAATTGCTGTCGGTCATGGATTCAGGATGGAATTCAATGCCGCCGAATTCATGCGGCGCGAGCCGGAAGCAGTCGTTCTTGCCCGACCAGTTCCACCCAGTCATCGCGCGTATCGGATGGTTGACCCCACGGGCATTAAGACCACGAGGCCCAACGTCAACGACCGTGTGTGTTATGCCGTGTTCGGTGTATCCAGCCGTTGTGTCCCAATAGGCCGCCACCGACCCTTCAGGCGGAACGCCGCCTGCGCAGATCGCATCCAGTTCCTCGCGCGATAGAACCCGATCACAAACACCCGGGCGGTCGATCTTGCCATAATAGGTATCGGCCACGAAGTTTCCGCGTTGCACGTGATTGTCGAGGCCGCCCGCCATCATGAAGGGAACGTCCGCACGGTTCTTTTGCGCGAACCGGAACTTGTTCTGGACGTGCGAGCTGTAGGTGTATGGAACAACCTTGCCAAGCAGTGAGTTGTACCGGTTGCCCACTCCTTCCTGGTAGATCGTCGCCTTTCCGGTCTTGCGGTCGAAAGTTGCGGCAATGAAGTACCAGACCTTCTCTACAAGCGGCAACTCGGCGACCACATAGTCAATCTCCTTGCCGTCGCCGACCCAGAACTCCAGGTAACCGTTTCCGTTGATGCCGATGCAGTAGCCCTCGTTGGTCTTCACGTCGTAGCGGCCCATAACACACTGGCGCATACCCCTCTTCGGGATGGTCGGGTAGACGTAACAGAACAGGCTCAGATCGCCATCGAGGCTGAGGTGATTGTCCGGATCATCGACCACCAGATAGGAGCCCAGCTGCGTGTACTGCCGCTTGACGGACCAGGTGCCGTTGATCGGATGGTCGATTTCCTCTTCGATGAAGCCCGGCCCGTCTGGATGCTCATCGCCATGAATGAGACGTACGAATTGTGCCTGCGCCGTATCCGTTCCATCCGCATGAACGAAGAAATCTACGGTCTCTCCCTGCTTGACCGAGAGCTCGCTGGTGTAACCGAAAACCTTCACTTCAGCCATAATCAGGTTCCCATCAAATCCTTGATCTGCAGTAGAAAAATACCGTGATAGGCGTCTTCGACAGTTGCGTGGTCTGACCCCTCGATGGCCCGTGGCGGCGTGCCTCTTACACCCGACAATGAGACAATGCTGAAGCGAGACGTGGAACTGTCGCGCTTGACCGCATACTTATCCGCCATCGGCATGCGACGGAAATGATGCAGTAACCGCTCAAGCGGCTCACTGTGCTGGCCGAGCGGCTTTTGCTTGTACTCGGCAATCACGTCATCGCACACCAGGCTCCGCAAATACTCGGTCTGTTTGGCATCAAAATATTGTCGAAAGACGATATCGCGGTCGTGCGTTCCGCCACCGTCATCGTGGACCGTAGTGTCACCATTCCGCGGCTCGCGTTCTTGCACTTTTTTCACCATCACGATTCCATCAGGTCATTGATGCGCCGCATGAAGACACCGTGGTAGGCCTCCTCGACCGTTGCGTATTCCCTGTCTTCGACGACCCGCGGAGAGGTTCCGCGATTGCCGGAGAAGGCCACGATCTTGTGCGGCCCGCCGAACTTCACCCGGTGAATTGCATACTTGTCCACTTGCGGCGCGCGCCGGAAGTACAGCAGCAGGCGCTCGAGCGCCTCCGAGTGCTGACCGAGCGGCTTTCTGCGGTGCTCCTCGATGATTTCATCGCAGACGAGCCCTTTGAGGTAGTCGCGTTGCATCTTGTCGAAGCGCCGGTGGTAGAGTTCGTCCTTGTCGTCAATCTCGGTCGCCTCTTCCGGCAAGGACTCACCGCCTTTTTCGGTGCGCGTGGAGCGCCATTCCCCCTTCTTCTTGTCCCGCCAGGCCCGGAATTGCTTTTTCATTCCGTAGAGGCCGTTGTTCAGGAACAGCACCACGAACAGCATTATCAGGCCGATAAGGATGTGGCGGAACGGTCCAAGCGTAACCAGGACTTTGTCGAGCATGACGACGATGAGAGTGCCGAGAACCGCGCCCTCCGCTCTGCCAATGCCTCCAATTGTCAGCATGGCGAGGCCAAGCAGGACCGTGTCGAACCCAAAAATCGAGAAGGTCACGCCGCGATAATGTGCAGTGTAGAAGCCGCCAATGAAACCGAGGGCGACAGAGGTCATAAGGAAGATGGTTATCCGGGCCCTGCGATAGTCGACGCCTGTTGCCTCGGCGAAGGCTTCGCGTTTTTCCGGCGCCATGCGCAATATCCGCCCCAGGCGCTTGCCGTTAATGAACCGGAACAGGAACAGAGCCCCGATCAGTAGCGTGAACCCGCCATAGTAGGAAACCAGAGACTGGGTATAGGGCGCCCACTGGTCGCTGATATAGGAATCCGCACCATACAGCCCACCTGACGAGGAGCCGAACTGCTTTGAGGTGACGAAGTAGACCCGGCACAATTCGTTGAGTCCCAGCGTCAAAAGAGCGTAGTAGAAACCGTCCAGCCGCATAGCCGGCAGGGCGATGATGGCGCCAAATAGGAGGCCGATCACCATGCCGATGGGCGGCAGTAACCACCATGGCAATCCGTAGTTGATGGACAGCCAAGATGTCAGGAAGGCCGCCACCCCCACGACCGCATAGGATGCGAGCGAAAAGATACTCGCGGTACCGATAATCAGAGTCCAGCACACGTTGATCGCGGCGAAGATGCCGAAGATGGCGCCAGCGGTGAGCAGCGTGTTCTGCAGGCTGTCGGGGAATCCGAGCGGTGCGAGTGCGAGAAGCAGTAAGGCCATCGCCCAGTAGATCGGCCGCTTGTCGACGATCAGCTTTTCCGCCTTTAGCGTCTTTCGGTTGTACAGACCCCGGATGAGCAGCACTGACCGCCGTGTCGGCCACCAACGCAAACGGTTCCACAGTCGTTCACCATGGTTGGCCCACTTGTGGTAATATTTGAACCGCCCGACCTTGTGCGCGGTTACCTTGTAAGCGGTGTTTTTCTCCCAAACCGTTTTAGGGTCCGGTACGCGGATTGTCGGAACCTCGTCGTTTCCACCCTGGTCCAACCACACGGACAGAGGGTTGCGCCAGATGTAGCGTTCCTTGTCGTCATCCTGACTGGTCATTGTTCCCGCGCCTTGTCCAGAATGCCCGCGATACCCCGCGGCCGGATGATCAAGATTGTGATGATCACGAGGAACTGCGTGATCAGCACATACTGCCCGCCCAGAACGTTCGCCGTCAGCGCTTCGGTGATACCCAGTATTATCGCCGCGATCACCGCGCCCTGGACGCTGCCGAGCCCACCACAAAGGGCGATGCTCACGCCCTTGATCAGCGGAACGAGGCCACTGAACGGAGAAATGTAGTAGGTTTGCGACAGCAGCACGGATGAAAGACCTGCCATCGCCCCGGTCACCGCCATCACATAGAAGCCGGTGCTGCGTATGCCGATGCCGACGATCGAGGCGGCGTGAGGGTTCATCATCATCGCCCGGATCTCCAATCCGCGGCGACTGGACTTCATCCACAGCAGAACAACGGTGAGCATCACGATCGAACACACCACGATGCCGATCTTGTCAGAGGTCAACACGATGTCGCCGATCGAAATTTTCCAGAAGCCGAACACCTCCGGCACCGATTTGGCGCGCGGACCAAACCACCACAGAAGGACTTGCGATCCGAGCAGGCTGATGGCGAGCGTCGCGGTCATACCCCGTATGGTAAAGTTCTGCTTATCGTGCAGGGGAATGAACACCAGCGCGCAGATAAGGATGCCACCCACTGCGCCGGTGATGATTCCTGCACTCGTCACCCATACGGGATGATCGGAGATCATTTTCGACGTTACCCACGCACCGTAGCCTGCAAGCGAGAAGATGAATCCGTAGCTCAGATTGATCAGCCCGAGGCTCGACCAGGTGATGGACACAGCGACAGCGACCAGGCCATAGATGCAGGCGACAATGATCGCGTGGATGAGAATGAACTCTAAATTCATCGAACCCTGTGCGCTCCCTACACCAATTGCATGCTCAAGGCCGAAGACGCTTCGCCCTTGAGTTTTCCAGCGTGCATACCGATGACGCGGTCGACGCGGCCTTCGAGGAGCGCCACGTTCTGTTCGGCGATGAACATCGCAGAATCCGAGAGATCGATCTTAAGCAGCGCCTCCATGACGCCGAGGCCGATCTTCGGTGCCAATCCCAACGACGGTTCGTCAGCCAGATAGAGTTTCGCGTCGGTCATCAGACCGCGTCCGATGGAAACCATTCGGCGCTCACCACCGGACAGGCGGCCGACCGGCGTGTTGAGCAGATTGCGCAGGGGCTCGAACAGGTCCAGGACCTGTTCCTTGCGCTGCTTGCGGGTTCTCCAGGCCTCACCGGTGAACGCACCGCTATCGAGATGTTCTTCGACGGTAAGTCCGTGAAAGATCTCGTCTCCCTGCGGCATGATGGCAAGGCCGAGCCTTACGATCTTGTGAGTATGGCGCCCCGGGCCCTGGCTGCGCGTCCGGCCGATCTGCACGCCGTTGAAGATGATCGAACCGCGCTGCCAGCCGGTCAATCCGGCGATGGCATAGAAGAGCGTCGTCTTGCCGTGCCCGTTAAGACCCACCAGCCCGACCCGCTCGCCCGAATTGATGACGAAGTCCAGATCATGGATGACACGCAGTGGTCCATATCCGGCAGACAATCCCTTGATATTAAGAATTTCTCTCATATGCCGCAATCAATCGACGTTCTCGAAATACGCAGCGCGGACTTGTGGACTGTTGATGATTTCGCCCAAGAGTCCCGCCGCAATGATTTCTCCCGCGTCCATGACGATCACCCGGTCAGCGATCGTGTCGAGAAGCTCGATCCGGTGTTCAACAATGACGACGGCGATGTCCATTTCTTTGGATAGCATGCGCAGGATAGAATCTATCTGGTCAATTTCGGAATTGATCAGGCCGGCCGCAGGTTCATCCATAAACAGCAGCTTTGGCTGTTTCATGAGAATATTCGCCAGCAACAGCTGGCGACGTTCGAAGGTTTTCAGTTGAGAATTGGGCGTATCGTCATCCACTTCGAAATGGACCAGGGCCGCCGCATATTCGGCGTCGAAGCGGGTGAGATAGGGTTTGTATGCCTGGCGAGCCGCCTTGAAGGTCTCCCCGACTGTCAGGTCTTCGCACACCACCGGTGTTTGATAGGTTCGCCCGATACCGAGCCTGGCGCGCTCGAACAGGCGCAGGCTGTTGATGTCCTGACCATTGTAAAAGACCTCTCCGGTCTTGGGTGTGTAACGCCCGGAGAGAATCTCGAGAAGACTTGTCTTTCCAGCCCCGTTCGGACCGATGATGCCGAGAACTTCGCCCGCCTCGATCTCGAAGCCGATCCCGCGGAGGATTTCACGGCCGCCGAGATCAAGGGAGAGATCTCGGCAGGCAAATAGAGGGGCAGACGCTTCGCCATTCATAGAGAAGTCCCAGCCCGCCCCTCGGTTACGATCAGCCCCACCAGGGCGCTGGCCTGAGCTTCGATTCGGCGATCACATCGGGCCAGATGATCTTGTGCTCCTTGTCCTGCACCTGAACGAACAACTGGCTCATACCCGATTCAGCCGAGTCCGCCTGATTGCCGAACCCGTTATCGGGGAAGTGGCGCGCTTCCTGGAATTCGTTGTTCATGTCCATGTTGCCACAAACACCCCGGAATGGATTGGCGCGGATCCAGTCGTTGTTCGCCTTGAAGTCTTCCGGATTTCCCGTCGCTTTCCAGGACGCCTCCAGATACTGCGCAATATCGTAACCGTTGCCGGTGTAGACGAGCCCCATGTTGCCTTCAAACTCCGGGAACCGCTTCAGATATTTCTTGCGGAAGTCCTGGCCGATCTTGTCGCCATAGACGCCGAGCACCGTGCTCCAGCAGAAGCCTTCCGTTGCACGGCCGCCGAGCTCAAGGAACTCAGGCTGCGATGGTCCGTACTGCAGATAGACGAGAGAATCCTTGACCGGGTCGGAGATGAACTGCTTGCAGAAGGCCGCATATTCCGCCGCCACCCAGTGGTCGATGAAGATAAACCCAGCATCGACCTCTTTCAGACGCTGCATGACCGGCCCCCAGTCATTGACCGGATACTGAATGTCGGTCACTTCCGCCAGTTCGTAGTCAGACTTCGGGATCGATTCCCTGGCTGCCTTGAGGATGGTCTGGTTGTAGCCGACCTGCTCGGCAACGATGTGGACCTTGCGGTTCTTCGGTTTGAAGCCCTGTTCGGTTTCCATTGCCTTCATGATCTTCGGGTAGGTCCACCCATAATTGACCTCCGACGGGTCCGTCTGGAAGACGTTGGGGTATTTCCCTGGATTCTTCTTGAAGTGTTCGGTTGCGTTACGCTGTGTATTGCCCTGGAGGTAAGGGCACGGCCACTTCGTCGACTCATCCATCGCCGGAATCGGCGCGAACGTGAAGGCGTTCGAGATCGCGTGCACCTTTTTGTCGATGCACGCCGCGATCGCCTGGATGGTGCTTTCCGACGACAGTTTGTCATAATCGGGCGTGAACAGTTCGAGTTCGCGCCCTAGAATACCGCCAGCGGCATTTATTTCTTCCTGGGCGAGGATCGTGCCGTTCAGGTGATCGGTGTCATCGGCGACGCCGTAGGCTGTTGACAGGGAAGATGGCACGCCGAGGACAATGCTATCGGCGGCACTGACTTTTCTTATCCAAGGCCCCGGCAAGCTCGAAGCAGCAGCTGTGACCCCAACTGCACCGAGGGATTTAAGTACTTTGCGGCGCCCCTGTTGCTTTTTATCCAGCATTTTTCACCTCCCGTCTTTTATGGCATCCCGTCTTGTCAAAACTCATCTAGAAATTATGTCTAGACGTTAACTATCGAGTTTATTATCGTCAACCTATTAATAGTGGAAACGACTGGACGCGCTCGGTGGCATAAAATGAGTTCGCGAAGAAGTCCAACCGGAAGTATTTCGCAGGCCGTGCGTGGCAAATTCAGCTGAACGCGCGCAACTTGAACGAGCGTGCTTCGTTCCAGGTCGACGGGAGGTTTGCCGTTGGTTGCGATCTGGAGTTTGAACGCCGACATACACCTGAGTATCCGAGACAGGCGAACGGAGAGGTGGTGCAACTGGCCCCGGAGAATGGAACAGGTTTGGATCCGTCCAACTAGCAAACTGATGTCTGCATATGAAAATTCTGATCGCTGATGACCACTGGATCGTTCGGGAAACACTGAAGCACATCACGCGCCAGGTGAGCCGCAAATTCGAACCATTGGAAGCCTCGGATTTCGCCGAAGCGCAGGCTATTCTCGAGGCCGAGCCCGATATCGGTCTGATGCTGATCGACCTCATCATGCCGGGTTTCAACGAATTCGAGGGGTTGGAAAAGCTGCGTGCATTCTATCCGGAAGTCCCGGTTGTGGTGGTTTCTGTCCATGAAGAAGTCGATTATGTGTTGAAGTCTATTGCCCATGGCGTCGTCGGCTACATCCCCAAATCGGCCAAACCAGAAGAGATCACCAAGGCGCTGACCCTTGTACTGTCGGGCGAAGTTTCGTTTCCCCGACGGATCATCGAGGGATCTCATGGAACGAATTCCTTAGTGCGCGAACCGTCAACATTATCCAGCGATCAGGCCGATAACGGTCTTGAGGGTCTGAGCAAGCGCGAACGCGACGTCCTTGAAACCCTCGGCCAGGGACTTTCGATCACCAGCAGCGCAGGCAAGCTGGAGATCAGCCCGCAGACCGTGCGCGTGCACCTTGGAAACGCCATGAAGAAGCTGCGGATGAATGACCGTTCCGAGGCTATACATTTTGCCATTACTCATTTCGGCTCGAAATGATGAGATCAAGCGATCCGCTGGAGACCTCGAACGGTTCGGGGATCTGTGCCCCGGATGCTGGCGAGAACCCGGCCGCGTTAGGTTCCGCACTGGATGCGATGGACCATGGGTTGGCGGTCTGGTCGGACGGCGGAAAGCTGCTTTTCTGGAACGCCGCCTGCGCGAGTTTTTTCAGCAATGCCGGTACGCATCTGTCGGAAGGGCAGCCACTCGAAGAATTCCTGGCAGCACTGGCGCGCTCGGGGCTGTTGTTGCTGCTTGAAGACGAAGAACTCTGGATTGAACAGGAGCAGCGATTGTTCGCAAACGGCGGCGCCAGCGACTACACGTGCATCGATGGCCGCATTTTCCGCAATGAACGCTGGAGCCTGCCGGATGCAAGCATCACCATGCTGCTCCGTGAGATCACCGAAGAAAGACAGAACGAAGCAATTCTGGAAAAAGCGCGCGACGACGCCAATCAGGCGGACAAAGCAAAGTCACGCTTTCTGCGCGCCGCCAATCATGACTTAAGGCAGCCTTTGGCAAGCCTGAAAATCCTCATTTACAACTGTATGATGACCGATGACGCGGAACACCGCAGTGATCTTTTGCACGCCATGGATATATCGGTCGCAATCATGGAAGATCTGCTGGGCGCGCTGCTCAATATCGGACAACTGGACGCAGGGCAGGTCAAACCGCGCATCACAACGTTCCAGCTTTCGACACTCCTCGAACGCATGGACATAGAATTTGGTCACCAGGCGCGCGAAAAGGGACTTGGTTTTCGCGTCGTGCAGTCCCGTTATGCGGTGGTAACCGACCGCGCTCTGCTGGAACGTATCGTTAGCAATCTCGTGGCAAATGCGATCCGCTATACCGAGCGTGGCAGCATTCTTGTTGGCTGCCGCCGGATACGCGACAAGGTGCGCTTGGAAGTCCGCGACTCCGGCGTCGGCATCGCGCCCGAGCATCGTGACGCAATATTCGAGGAGTTCTTTCAGGTCGAGCACTCCCGCAAACGGCATGGTGCACTTGGGCTTGGCCTCAGCATTGCGAAACGTGTCGCCGACATTCTGGGGCTTCCCCTGAACCTTCGGTCGGAAACGAATGAGGGATCCATCTTCTCGATCGACCTGCCCGTCGGTGATATCCTGCAAAGCGACATCGGTGAGCCGGAAATCAACGAAAAGATCGGGGGCGAGTTTTCCGGTCTTTCGATACTGGTTCTCGAAGACGACGAGATCCTGCGCACTGCACTGACCGAGTTACTTGAACGGTGGGGCATCAATGTCGAGGCGTTCAACGCCTTCGGCAATCTCGCATCCCATTTGCATGAACGGGAATTCCGTCCGGACCTGATCATAACGGATTACCGCTTGCACGGAGGCCTTAAAGGCGACGAGGTCGTGCGCGACATACGCGCCAAGCTGGGGTTCGATGCACCAGCCATTGTCGTTACTGCGGATACCGATCCAAACGTGATCCAAGGCATACGTGACGATGGTTTCCCGGTGCTCATCAAGCCGGTCAGCCCGCCGCGGTTGCGGGTGATGATGCACAACATCCTTTATGAGCCCGAACTCGTGCGCGAACTGAACCCGCAGAAACAAGATGCCGATGCCGTCCGGCAATGAGACCATATCCATCGGGTCCATGGTGCCGGTGACGGGGCCGTCCTCAGCCGATGGCCGGGAATTTCGAAACGGCTTCACCCTGGCCATGGAGGAGATCAATGCCCGTGGTGGAATTCTGGGCCGGGAGATCGAACCCCATTTCGTCGACACCGGCACCCAGTCCGCTGAGGAAGTCGTTCGAGCGGCCCGCATTCTCATCGAGGATCACCAGGTGCATGCCATCATCAACGGCTACAACATCGGTCCACAGAATTCAGAATACGAGCCGATCGCCGACGCCGGCATCGTCTATATTCACCACAACACCTTGCTCCAGCACCACGACACGGTGATGAGCAATCCGGACCGGTACTTCTCATGCTTCATGGGCGATCCGGCCGAATATTGGTACGGTCAGGGCTTTATCAAGCTGATTTCCTGGCTGCGCGACAGTGGCCAGTGGCGCCCGCGCAACAACCGCATCGCGATCATTTCGGGCGCCAAGCCCTACAGTATCGTCATCGCCAATGCCATGGCGTCATGCGCCAAGCAATTCGGCTGGACGCCGGCCTACGGGCCCAACATTGCGGGGGCTCCGATCACAGATTGGACGCCGCTCTTGGAGGAAGTGCGCGACGCCGACCCGGCCGTTCTTGCCAATACGCATTTTTATGCGGGCGATCTGGCGCGCTTCCATCTGCAGTTCATCGATGATCCCATCCCTTGCCTGCTCTACCTGCAATATGGTGCTCTGCATCGAACATTTCTTGATATCGTCGGCGACAAAGCGACCGGCGCGATCGTTGGAACGGTCATCGGACTTCTGCGCGACGATCTGGGCAAGAGCTTCGCACATCGCTACCGCCAGCGCTTCGGCGAGCAGTCAACGCCCGAGGTCGGCTGCCAGCCTTATACGTCGTTGCACCATTATGCCATCGCCGCAGCCGTCGCCGGCGGTACGGCTGGCCCAGGCAACTTCGAACAGAACAAACGGATTTCAGATCAACTGAAGGCCATGCCCTACCGCAGTGTCTCAGGCAGCATCTGCTATCACCCCGAATGGCAGGCCGCCGTCCCCTACCCCGACGCCGTTAATGACCCGTCCCTGGGTCTCCCCCACCTGTTCTACCAGATCTTCAACTCCGGTCACGAGAAGGCGCTCATCGCACCGCAGCCCTATAACGAGACAACCTTCGAGCTGCCCCCCTGGCTTGCCGACCCGGAAACGTAGTATCCGCAACCGCGAACCATACAAAAGTGCGCCGGGCGTAGCTGCAAACAACACTTATGACACCGCCTGTCGGACAGTTTTCGCGCCGACCAGCTGGCGTCTGAACTCCCCAGGCTGAGTGGTGGTGGGCGCAGTCTGGGGCGAACCGGTCTCTGCTCATGTTCCCTGTTATCCGGGAAAATAAAGGGAAAATTCGCAGAATTGGATAAAAATAGATCGGCTCAAGCCTTCCAAGACTCCGTCATCATTGCGCTATCTGCACAAATTCCCTACGCACGGGAACAGGGAAATCTATCGCGATATCAGGGAAACAAAGTAAGCGTCCAGGGAATGCACACTTGTCTGCGAGCGCTCGGTTGGGCGGTGTCTCCAATTCCCTGAATAAAGAGCGAAACTCCAACTTCAACCGGAAGAATAATTGAGCGTTAGATCAGTGTTAAACTCTCAAGTGACCGGCGTAAAACCGTTACGAGTCCATATCTAGAACCTTTGCCGCCACCTGCCGGACACCGTCAGCATCAAGCTTGTAGTGAGCATAGAGTTGATTTGGCGGAGCAATCAGACTGTATTCGTCCTTGATGCCGTGCCTGAAGAGCCGTACGCCGCAGCCTTCGTCGGAAAGCACTTCGGCCACCGCAGATCCGAGCCCGCCCATGACATTGTGCTCTTCCACCGTCATCAACACGGTGCTGGTGGCAGCGGCCTCCAGGACAGCATCACGATCGAGCGGCTTGATGGTGAACATGTCGATGACGCCGACTGACAGTCCTTCAGCCACCATGTCCTTAGCTGCTTCAATCGCTGAATGCACGCAGATACCACACGCTATCATGGTCAGGTCGTGTCCGATCCCGTGTTTGATCGCCTTGCCGAACTCAACGGGTTCGGACTTGTCATAGACATCCGGATCCCGCCCGCGGCCGGTGCGAAAGTAGATCGGCTGATCCCAGTCTGCCGAGGCCTTGATGGCGGCGAAAAGCTGCGGCCCGTCCGCCGGCGAGACCACGGTCAGATCAGCAATGGCACGCATCGTAGAGATGTCTTCGGTCGCATGGTGCGAGGTGCCGTAGAACCCCATCGAGATGCCTGTGTGATGCCCGATGAGGCGGACCGGCTGGGCGCAATAGGCCACGTCCATGCGGATCTGCTCACAACACAACAGCCCGAGGAAGGAAGCAAAGGTTGCCACGAACGGCATTTGTCCCGTCGTGGCCAACCCGGCCGCCATCGACACCATGTTCTGCTCAGCAATACCGCATTGCACATAGCGCTCGGGAAAACGCTCCGCGAACCTGTTCAGCCCATTCGAATATTGCAGGTCAGCCGAGCCGGCGACCACCAGATGGCCTTCATCAACCAGTTCGATCAGTGCATCGGAGAGAAAGTCCAAGCCCGGATTGGCCTTGTTCAACTCCCGGTATTGCCATGAATTCGCAGAAGCCGGCGCAACAGGCATGGATCAGATTTCCTTCGACATGATTTCTTCGATAGCAACCTTGGCATCTGCCGGATCCAGGTACCCCAGGTGCCAGCCAGGCTCTGTCTCCATGTAGGATACGCCTTTGCCCTTGATTGTCCTGGCGATGACACAGGCGGGGCGCGTCCGGTTCACGTCAGCGCGCACGCGGCGCAGCAATGGGACCAGTTGAGCCAGATCATGGCCGTCGACGATGTGGGTTTCCCAACCGAAGCTTTCCCACCGCTTGTCCAGAGGCTCAATACCAATCACGTCATCCACGCGGCCATCGAGCTGAAATCCATTGCGGTCGATGATGGCCACGAGGTGGGACAGGCCGTGGTGGGCGGCAAATTGCGCGGCTTCCCAAACCTGTCCTTCCTGCATCTCGCCATCGCCCAGCATCACAAATGTGGTGTAGTCGCGGCCCTGCATCCGGCCGCCCAGCGCCATTCCCGCGCCATTGGACAGCGCATGACCAATTGAACCTGAACTGAAGTCGACGCCAGGGACCTTGCGCATGTCCGGGTGATCGCCAAGCGGGTTGCCAAGCCGGGTGTAGCCGTCGAGTGTCTCGGGGTCGAGGTATCCAAGATCTGCAAGGATCGGGAACAGACCCACAGCCGCATGTCCCTTTCCCATCAGAAACCGGTCCCTGTCAGGCCAGTCCGGGTCGGACTCGTGTAAACACATTACATCGTAGTAGAGAGCCGCGAAAATTTCGGCCGCCGAAAACACCGAGCTGTAATGTCCGACTTTGGCGATTTCGATCAACCGTATCGCCTCAAGCCGGACAAATCGCGCACGGTCTCTTAGTCGTGCGAGAACGGCTGGTGACAGATTGTGCCCCACCTGCGCGGGCGTGCCGGTTGCCATATCAGTTTGCCTCCTCCCGAGTCATCACTGCCGATCACCCCGCACGCAGCCGGGCCGTTTCATCATCATCGACACGCCAGGCGCCATCTTCGCCCTGATGCAATGCCACGCGATAGACCTCTCGCGCCTCTTGCGGCGAAAGCCAGTTGCGCTCGACCGTGGTCGCAACCCGTTCGGGTTCGCGCGCGGACGCATCACCATAACCACCGCCTGCTGCGGCGGCGAACGCAATACGGGCGCCATCTTCAATCACCTCCTCTGCGAAGGCGGGCAACGTCACGACGGTCCCGTCCGCAGTGATCTTTTCCGCCGAACTGGGAGCGCCGTCTTGACCGCCAAGCACGCCGCGCGGGGCGAATTCCGTGCCGTCGGCGGCGTACACAATGGTCATGTCATGATCGAGCGGGTAGAACACTCCGTGCATTCCCGGCGCGCCTTCGAACTCGCCATAACCCTGACTGCCCGGGTTGACGCCCCTGCTTTCGATGAGAATTGGATACATGCTCTCATCCACTTCAACGGAATCGAGTTGAATGAGGCCGGCATTGGCCGGTCCGCAATAGGTCAGCCAGCCATCATAGCCATGCCGCGCTCCACCGCTGCCGTAACCGACGAAAATCTGGTTCACATAGGCCTTGCCGTTTTTGAAGGGGTCCCTGCCCGAAATCACGCCGGTTCCGGCCGGCAGGTGCCCGGCACTTTCGGCCTGGCCATAGGGCGCGCCCATTTCAGAGAAAACGCAGTTGCCGGCAATCATCAGCCGATCGTTCACATTCGTCGTGGCAACGGAAGTGCCAACCGGGTATTCCGGGTCACCGATGGCGCTGCCCTTGCGCATGAGGACCTTGATCCGGCTCTTGGAGCCCTCATTGTGCGGCACATCCTCATCGAGATTGTTGAACATTCCAATACGGCAAGAGCCGGTACAAGTGTTGGCTGAGAGGTTCACGCCGCCGGGCACATTGTCGATGTTGTCGCGGACATCCACCGTGATCTCGCCTTCTTGCGGATTCACCGTAATCTTGACCCGAACCGGAATTCCATCATCGGCCACACCGGGAACGGGATCGTGCCAGGTTTCGTAACTGTAGGTTCCTGCCGGAAGCTTGGCGATGGCCTGTTTCGCCCGCCTTGTCCCGTAGTCGAACCAGTCCTTCACAAAGCCCTTTACGGTTTCATTGCCATAGCGGCTGCACAGCTCCATGAGCCGCCGCTCGCCCGTCCGGCAAGCTCCGACCTGGGCACGAACATCACCCAGCCAAAGCTCGGGAACCCGGTTGCGCATCGAACCGATACGCAAGATGTCTTTCTTTTCCTTGTAATTCTCGGCAATGCGGACACACGGGAAGTGCATGCCTTCTTCAAAAATATTCTTCGCGAACGGGAGGTAGGTCGACGGCACCGGCGCCCCGGTATCGGCGTGGTGCGACAGCGCCACCACCCAGAACAGCGGTTCGTCTTCGGCGTAGACCGGCATCATCATGATAAGGTCGGCATGGTGCGTGCCACCGGTGAACGGACAACTGTTGACGAAGATGTCGCCCTGCTTCACGTCGTCGAAGAGTTCATTGACCGGGCGTGTGGCCATGTCCATCGACATGACGTGAATTGGTAACGCATCCTCGACTGTCACCAGCTCGTGTTCATACGTCAGAATTGCGCAGGAAAAGTCCCGTGCATTCTTGATGACCGCAGAGCGGCTCGCCCGCTGAACCACGAGCGACATCTCGCGAACAATGGCTTCGAACCGGCTCTTGAGAACCGACATCAAGAACGGGTCAATGCGGCGGGTCGCTTCGATTTTTTGATCCAACTGACAAACTCCTATTCGACGGTAACGTTGATGTTGCCGTGCCGGTCGATCACACCCCTGTTGCCTGGCTTCAACCAGGCGGTGAACGTTTCGGCTTCGACCAGGCATGGCCCCTCAACTTGTGATCCCGTCCCGAATGCGGCCATATCCCATACGGGCACTTCACGGGCTTCGCCATGGTCGGGCGACCACACCTTGCGCGTGGTTTTTGGCGTGCAGGTCTCCACCTCACCGATGTCAATTTCACGCCACCGATCCTGCCCCTGTCGCTTGCCAATTGCGCGCAGCTTCCAGGCCGTAAACTCCACGACATCTCCTTCCGTCCGGATCGAGTAAATCCGCTCGTGCATGGCGTGAAAGGCTTCAACCAGCTTCGGTAAGTCGGCCTCTGTCAACTTTCCTTCGGTCAGGCTGAAAGGCACTTCGATTTCAAAGGACTGGTATTCATATCGCCCCATGAAAGCGAACTCGTAACGCCGCAGTTCCGGCACAACACCCGCCCCCTCCAGAAAGGCCTCTCCCTTGGCCATCAGTTCGGTAAGCGCGGCATTGACGCCGGCTGCATCGAAGACGGCGTCAGACGTCAGGAACACAACGGTATCCTCCCGCCGAATATCGGAAATCAACCCACCAAACGCCGAGAGGCCGGCCATGAAACGCGGGACCATGAAGCGTTTCAGACCAAGTATGTCAGCCATCTCGGCGATATGGATTGCGGTTGCTCCACCGCCGCAGACAAAGAAGCTGTCACGTGGATTGATGCCTTCGCGCACTGTGATCTCTTCTATCGCGCCAACCATATTATGATTTGACGTGGTGTAGATGCCCCAGGCGGCTTCCTCAACCGAGCTGCCCAGCTGATCGGCGACACCCTTGATGGCTTGTTCGGCAAGGTCCCGGCGCAGCTTCATCTTGCCGCCAAGAAAAAAATCGGGATCAACCATGCCCAGCACCACATTGGCATCGGTCACAGTGGGTTCACGGCCGCCGGCATCGTAGCAGGCCGGGCCGGGTCGCGCACCGGCGCTCTGCGGACCGACGTGCAACAACCCGCCTGCATCAACAAAGGCGATCGACCCTCCTCCCGCTCCCACCGAACGCACATCAACCTTGGGAATCCCAAGACTGTCATCATGAATCATACTGTCCGGTGTGACGATAAGCTGGTGGTCCCGCAAGGCAGACACATCAAATGTGGTTCCGCCCATGTCACCGACAATGATGTCGGGCGCGTCTGACAGGGCCATTGCCGCCATCGGTGCCAATGTCGGTCCCGACATCACCGAATAGATCGGCTTCCGCAACATTTCAGGCAGCGGCATCATCCCGCCTACGCAGTTCGCCAGCAACAGGTCCCCGGTATATCCTTCCCCATCCAGTGCATCCTTCAACTTGCCGACATAGTTGCGGACAATGGGGCTGATGGAGGCATCAATTGCGGCTGCGATAATGCGCTTGTACTCGCGGGGCATGGGGTTGATCTCATGGCTCAGCGTTACCTGAATGCCAGGAAGCTCTTTCTCGAGAATACGGCGAACCTCGAGCTCATGCTCCGGGTTCACGATCGACCACAACAGTCCCACCGCCACTGCTTCGACCTGCTGATGCTTGAAGGTCTGCGCCGCTTCTCGAACATCGGCCTCACTGAGCGATGTGATTTCCCGGCCGCGCGCGTCAATGCGTCCTGCGACAGTTCGGGTCAGCCTGCGTGGCACATAGGGGTCGGGATAATCGAGCCGCCATTGAAATGCGCCTTTTCGCGGCCCCTCGCGCAGCACCAGAATGTCTGCATGTCCTTGGGGAAGGATCAGCCCCACCCTGACCGTCTTTCGCTCGACCAGCGCGTTGGTGGAAACCGTTGAACCATGCACGATCAGATCGACCTGGTTGAGAAAGTCTGGCGCTTCCAGGCCATAGCCTTCTGCCGCCACCTGAAGAACGTCAACGAAGCCTATCTCGAAATCGCCCGGTGTGGTGGGTGACTTGAAGATACGGATATCGCCGCCAGCGTCCGCGACAAGGCAATCCGTGAAAGTGCCGCCAATATCAATACAAACCTGATAACCCATGAATGCCTGCCTATGTTCGATTACTGCCACGGCTGATCATCAAACTGGTAATGATGATGATGCCGAGAATGATGCTCTGAAGGTAACCATCGACCTGAACGAGGTTCATACCGTTAGACAGGATGGTTATCAGCAAGGCCCCCATGAGCGCCGCGCCTACACCGCCTTCTCCGCCAGAGAGCTTGACGCCACCGACCACCGCTGCGGCAATGGATTCAAGCGTCAAGTTACCACCGAGATTGGGTTCACCGGAACCTGTGCGTGCCGTAAGCAGCAGTGCTCCGACAGCGGCCAGGACAGCGGCCAGCGTGTAGGCGCTGGTCAGAACGGCAAATGTCGGGATGCCCGCTGCAGTGGCGCCGCGTGGGTTGGCGCCAACAATGTAAATACTGCGACCGAAGCGAGTGGCTTTCAACATCGCGAACAGCAACATAAAAATACCAGCGGCGATCCAGATCGGCATTTGCAGACCCAGCAGGCGGGCCGATGCAAAGCTTTCGGTGAAACCCGCAGGAAGGTTGGGCACTGGAAAGCCACCGCTTGCCGTCGACGCCAGCGCGAGCAGAATGTATGAGGTGCCCAGTGTCGTTACCAGCGGATTGAGCGCGATACCGCCGATCAGGAGCCCGTTGACGACCCCGGCAATCAACCCCACGCCCAACCCCGCAAGGATGCCGACGACAAGGCTCCCGCTGGCGACCATGCTCATCGCCGCAACGACCGAGACAAGTGAAACACAATAGCCCAGGGAGAGATCAAACCCGCGTGTGAGGATCACGATGCACTGCGCCATCGCGAAAATGGCGAGAAAGCTGGTCTGCACGGCGATGTTACGCAGATTGTCAGCAGTCAGCACTCGTGGCTCCAGTAAACCAAACAGCACAAGGGCTGCAACGATGGCCAGGGGCAGGCTCAACAGCTTCAGTCCCTTGGAGACATTGCCGTTCCACACTGCGTCAACCATCCATTCGCCTCCTCAGCAGCAGGCGCTCAATTCCCAACGCGATGATGAGCACCGCACCCAGCACGAGTGTCTGGAATTTGCTGTCGATACGGACGAGATTCATTGCGTTCGCTATGACGGTCAGAAAGAGTGCTGCCAACGCAACCAGTTCCGAACGGCCAATTCCGCCTCTAAGTGAGGTACCGCCGATGACCGCTGCCGCGATGGTTTGCAATGCCAGCGTCGTACCAATCGTCGCTTGCCCGGAACCGATACGTGCGGTCATCAGAAAGCCCGTAAATCCGGCCAGGCAAGAGGCCAACACATAGGCGACCAGTGTCACCCTTGCAGTTCTGACACCAGACAGCCGGGCAGACCGCTCGTGCCCTCCGACCGCATATAGGTGACGGCCCAAAACAGTTGTTCTCTGCAGCACCACCGACAACAGGACAACCGCGGCGGCGATCCACATGATGACAGGCAATGTCAAAAACCGGCCCCGTCCGACATTGGAGATATAGCTGTCCAGCACGCCATAAATCGGAATGCCTTGCGTGTAGTACAGCGCCCCACCCATGAGGATCGACATCATCGCCAGCGTGACCATGAACGGCGACAATCCGAAGAAAGTGATCAAACCGCCATTGAGTAACCCCACCACGACACCGAAGGACATCACCACACCCAGGGCCATCAAGGCAACCACCAGATCCATCCCCGGGAATGCCACAGAAGCGGTGGCCATGGTTGCAGCCGTCAGAAGAGAAGATATCGCAACAACGGCACCCAGCGACAGATCGAAACCACCTGCGGTCATTACCAGCATCTGTGCAATTGACGGGATCGCAAGAAACGCAAAATTACGCAACACGTTGGTCAGGTTCAATCGGTTGAGAAAACGCGGCTCCACGAGGATTGTGAGCGCCACGGCAAGCACCACGAAAGTAATTACGATACCGCCATTCTGGACGAACTTGCGTCCAAGTCCGGAGCTGGACTCAAGCATGCCCGACCTCGCCGAAGTAATGCGAGAGGATGGATTTCTCTATAATCTCATCCTTTTCCAGCTCGGCCTTCACCTCGCCGGCATGCATCACATAGATGCGACTGGCGAGATTGGTCAGTTCCGGCAGCTCCGACGTCGACAGAATTACCGTCGCTCCGCTTTCAGCCAGTTTCTTGATCAGGCCATACACGTCACGCTTAGCGTTGACGTCTATGCCAACGGTCGGTTCGTCAAACAGGTAGACATCAAAGTCCCTCAGTAGACCACGCGACAGCATCAGCTTCTGCTGGTTTCCACCGGAGAAATCAGCGGCACTCTGCTCGGGCGCCATAGGACGAAACCCGAGCGCTTCGAGAGGGCCACGGACCACCTTTCTCTCTTTCCAGGCGCGAAATACCGGCCCGGCCGCCAGCATCGGCAGGTTCAACCCCGCCATCGTCACATTCTCGCGCGCAGGCCGGTTCATCGCCAGCCCCTCGGCTCCCCTGTCAGCGGGAAAATAGCACAATCCCCGCCGCAGCATGTGATGTGGTGAAGGCTTGCGGACTACTTTACCCGACAGATGGAGCGTTCCGCTGGAGATTTCATCCAGCCCAAAGATCGCACGGCAAAGTTCGCTGCGCCCGCAGCCTACAAGGCCCGCCAACCCGATCACCTCACCCGCTCTCGCGGATATGGTGACATTGCGAACTCGCCCTCCACTCGTTGACAGGTTTCGTACTGCCAGCCGCTCCTCGCCTGCACCGTGCGACATCAGTGGAAACAACTCGTCGACCGGCCGGCCCACCATCATTTCAATGAGTTCAGCATCACTGACATCGGCGGTTTCAACCGTGCCAATTTTCTGTCCACCGCGCAGAACAGTTACCCTGTCAGAGATTGACCTGATCTCACTCATGCGGTGGGAGACGTAGACAATTGCCACGCCATCGGCCTTGAGTTGCGCAATTGCCGCAAACAGCTTTTCTGCCTCACCATCGGTCAGCGAGGCTGTCGGTTCATCGAAGATCACCACCCGCGATTTGCCGCGCAGTGCCTTGGCAATCTCGACCATCTGCCGTTGCGCACGGCTCAATTCGGCTACCGGCGCATCGAGCGGCACCTGGAAACCGAACCGGTTGAGCAACGCGCTCGCCTCCTCACGCATGGTGCGCTTCTGCAGAAAGGGCCCGTTGCGCAATTCACGGCCAAGAAACAGATTTTGCACGACCGTCAGTTGGGGAACGAGACTGAACTCCTGAAAAACAGCCGCAATACCCAGCGACCGGGATAACTGCGGTGTGAGGAGCCCAACCTCGTGACCATCTACTTCGAGTGAGCCTGAACTGCGTGAGTAGGTGCCCGAGATCAGGTTGATCAGAGTTGATTTCCCGGCCCCGTTCTCCCCTAGAAGGGCGTGAATTTCTCCCTCACGCAGGTCAAAATCGACGCGGTCCAACGCTGTCACTCCGCCGAAGGTCTTTGTCAATCCTCTTGCGTTCAACATATTGATCGCGCGCCTGCCCCGCGGCGGAAGCCGCGGGGCAATTGTGTGATTGGGTCTGATTATTCGACCGAGAAGACCGGCTGAAAGCCTTCCGGTGCGAATATCTGGGTGAGGTCGAAATCACCGATATTCTCGGTAGTAACGATACCCGGGGCGACGAGCAGGATCTTTTCGTGCTTCTTGCCGTCCAGCGCGCGGACAGCCAAATCAACGCTTATGCGCCCCATAATCACCGGGTACTCGGCAGCAAAGCCAAGTACATTTCCACCCTTCACCAGCTTGAGCATGGTCTGGTTTTCATAGGACGAGATGATCGTCACATCGTCGCGGCCCGCATCGGCGGTCGCTCCCACCGCTGCTTCTGCCGCCGGCGCACCGCCCCAGATCACCGTGAGTTCAGGGTAGGTTTGCAGCGAATCCTCAACCAGGCGAAGCTGGGCGGGCACGCTGGCTTCGCCAAATTGTTCAGCAAGAAGCTTGACGTTTCCTTGCTTCAACGAGGCACGGAACCCATCCATGTAGGTTTCGGCCCAACCCGAGCCTTGCGGCCCCGGGAAGCCCACGGCATTGCCGCCCTTGTCGCCCAGGAACTTCTTCACATAATTCCCGGTCTGCAGCCCTTTTTGGAAGAAGTCAGGCGTAATCCGGGCGGTGATTGTCGTTTCCAGGATCGGGTTGGCCACAGCAATGTTCACCACGCCCTTGGCCATGCCTTCGTTGATCTTGGCAGCAACACCCGCCTCCGAAATCGCACCGATGAGAATGGCATCAGCGCCGCCCGCTAGGCAGTCGTCATACTGCGAAAGTTGATTGGGCAGGTTGGAGTAACCGCCGGCCTGATAAACCACCATCTTTACGCCGAGCCGTCTGGCCTCTTCCACCAGGCCGTAATTTACGGATACCCAATAGCTGTCTTGAAGGTGGGGTAGCAGGACGCAGAGATTGTAGGGTTTCGCGGCTTTGTCAGTTGGCTTGTACTCGATGCTCTTGACGTTCTTCAAGTCGCCGTCCACGGCACTGTCGATTGCGAATGGCCACCAGTCGGCAGCCTGCACCGGACCAGCAAGCGCCAGGGCCGTGATCGTGGACGCAATTCCCAATGTCACTTTCTTCAGCATGTATTCCACTCCGTTAGGTTTACATTACGCCGCTTGAGCGGTCTTGTTGATTTCCTTCATCCTGCCCGTTTGAAAGCCGCATGCAATCTAAAAATTCATGAACCGTCAAGGCAGTGTCAGGGGAATCTGGCTAGAACCGGCCTTGTTGGTCCCGTAGCGTCTGTGAATGAGAAATCCATTCCGCCATTTCAAGACATCGCCCGATATCATCCGCCTTGCGGTGATGATGTATGTCCGCTTTCCCCTCTCGGTGCGCCAGGTCGAAGACCTGCTCCACGAGCGTGGAATCGATATCAGCTACGAAACAGTACGTGCCTGGTGGAACCGGTTTGGACCGATGTTCGCGGCGGAAATCAGAAAGAAGCGATCAGCATCAGCGCGGAGGCTGCTGCGATGGAGGTGGCATCTGGAGGAGGTCTTCGTGCGGATCAACGGCGAAACCCACGACCTCTGGCGGGCGGTTGATTACGAAGGAGAAGTCCTTGAAGCGTTTGTTACAAAGAGTCGGGATCGCAAGGCCGCATAGCGATTCTTGAGAAAAGCAATGAAGCGGCACGGCCGGCCGGAAGTGCCGCAAGTGATTGTGACGGATTGCCTTCGCTCATACCGTGCGGCGATGAACGCCATCGGAAATGCACCACGCCAACAGATCGGTCGTTGGCTCAACAATCGGGCCGAAAACTCGCATCAGCCGTTTCGATGACGAGAACGAGCGTTGGCTATGTTCAGGCGCACTGCATCGCTCCAGAAGTTCGCCTCGATCCACTCTTCAATTCACAATCATTTCAATCAGGAACGCCACCTCCACAGACGACAAGATCACAAACTCAGCCGCTGCGCTGCGTTGGCGAAATGGCGCCAACTCGCAGCCTAATTGTCTATGATCAAGAGGTTCATTTTGTCAGATCGAATTACCCTGACAGTGCCGTGCTGACCGTATGAACAATCTCCGGCGCAGTGAACCACAACACACCCAGCGAAAGTTAAGCGACTAACGTCAATTCAGACCGGCCACGCTGGCTCCTGACCCCACCGGTGAATTCCCAGATCACGACCGCTGCAACGTTTGTGAATTTCCATAAAGGCGGGTTCAAAGGCACGGTTCAAAGCTTCGGTTTTCTCGTGCGCAGCCTGGAAGGCCGGCATCTCCGCGTGCAATTCAGCAAGAAGTTCTACTTCATTCACCCGCAGGCATCGGCCGGACTCGGCCACAATTTCACCGTTGACTATGCTCGTTTTAATGGAACTGCCGGTCTCACAGTAAACCAGATGGTTGGCGAGATCATTTCGCGGGGCATAGGACACCGTTGAAAGGTCGATCACCAGCATATCCGCCTTCTTTCCAACCTCCAGCGATCCGGTCTGGTCTTCAAGACAGGCGCTTCGAGCACCATTGATTGTTGCGCATTGCAGGACCTGTTCGGCAGAAAGCCAGAGATCCGGGTCCGGGGTCTGCACATTGTGGATCAGGCCGGCCGCATGCAGAACGGAAAACATTCGCGTCGTATCCGAGCTCGATACCCCATCAGAGCCCAACGCAACATTGACCCCTGCCCGCAGCATGCGCTGCACCGGCGCTACGCCTGCACCCAGTTTCTGGTTCGATATGACATTGTGGACAATGGATGCACCCGCTTCACCCATCATCTCGATATCCGCATCCGTGACCCAAACCGAATGTGCGATGGTCGTGTTCTGCTTCAACACACCCAGCCGTTTCATGTAGGCAATCAGCGTTTCGCCATAAAACTCCTGTCCGGTCACGGCCTGAACTTTGGATTCCAGTACATGGGTGTGGAAAGGCGCGTTGTTCGCCTCGGCCAGTTCCATGGCTGCTTGCATCAATTCAGGCGTGCAGCGTTGCGGGGCCGAGGGAGCGACCATAAAATTCAACCGCCCGGACTTGCCGTGCAATCGCGAAAATGCATCTTTGCACCGCGCAAGGTAAGCGCCACTGTCCGCCGAGCCAAGAGCATCCGCCTGTGCTGCAAGTTCTGAGGGCACAAATTCGCGTGTGAACGGGATGGTATCGAGAAACGGTCGGTCGACCACATGGCCGGAAATCGTGGCCCGCAGACCAACATCATCATAAGCCTGAAACACCGCATCGAGCTGTTCAGGCGTCTGATTTGGGGATTCGTAGACATCATCGGTTACGCAAGTCGATCCGGTCTTCAGCGACTCAATTGCGCACAGCGCTGTGCGCAAATAAACGAGCCGTGGCGGCAATGTTTGCGCTCCGAGGATCGGATAAGTGTAAAGCATCCATACCTCGAGCGGCATGTTGTCATAGCGTCCCTTGTAGAGCACTTCGGGCGAATGCATGTGGCTGTTGATCAGTCCCGGCATGACCAGCTTACCTGCGCCGTCGATGACGGTCTCCGCATCCTTTCCCGACAGGTCGCCGATCTCGGCGATCCTATCGTCCTCAATCAGGACGTCGCCAAAATACGGATGCGCCCCATGCGCCGCGTCCATCGCCAGGATTTCGGCGCCTTTGATCAAAATCGACATTTCTTCTTCCCTCTTGCAGACCGCGCCCCGTTCAGCGGTTCACTTCAACCCTGAAATACCTTGAAACCCGGTTGCTTTGTCCAGAGTTCCAGAACAGCAACACCTTCTTCCTGCAAAAGACGTTCAGCGGGCAGAGTTCGATCATGAACGTCACTGCGAACCAGTTGGCGCAACGGTGAAAGGTCGAAACCGATGTCATCGCAATCCTGCAGCGTGTTTGCATAATAGAGCCTGTCTATATTCGCCCAGAACATGGCGGCGACGCACATCTCGCACGGTTCGCAGGTGGCATAGAGCTCACACCCCGACAGGTCCCAGGTCTCCAACCGGCGGCAAGCATCACGTATGGCTTCAATCTCGCCATGGGAGGTGGGGTCGTGTTTGGCAATAACGTAATTGCATCCCTCACCGACGATCTTGTCGTCCTTTACAACCACCGCCGCAAATGGCGCAGCACCGTTTTCCAGCATTTCCCTGCGGCTGATTTCGATCGCATAACGCATATGTTCTGACGTCATCGCCTCATTCCTTTTTCGAGATGAACGAGCCCAGAGGTGAATGGAAATCTTCGGTTTCCTCGGGCGGTCGGGACTTGGCATCGTAGCGCATCATTCGCAGCCAGTTCCAACATAAATGGCTGGGCGACATTCCAAGTGAAGACGGACCGGAGTGTAGCATCACTCGATCCGTTGGTCTGCCAGCCGCACCCCAGGAGGTACTACGCTGATGGCGCTAAATGGAATGTGAGTGGCAATATCGGCCTAGACTCCGCCAATTCCAGCGCGATACGCTGTACCCGCGTTAAAGCAAAAGAATTCAGCGACAGGGGAAACCGGCACCCCCAACGACCGGAAAGCCCCAGGGAAGACCACACCATGACACAGAAGTTATCTGAAAGTACCATCAGCACCACACGGCGCAAGCTCCTGCAATATACCGGGGCTGCCGCCGGCATAACCCTGTTCACGCCTTTTGTGCACCGCAGCTGGGCGCAAACCACCGAAATCAACATGCTGTCATGGTATGGCCTGGCGGAAC